>Ga0310345_10000003_pt1 | contig 763839 bp, 745 predicted proteins | sample HC15DNA20500_MG_FD_204667 | JGI IMG/M metagenome (GOLD analysis project Ga0310345, IMG submission 204667) | Marine microbial communities from station ALOHA, North Pacific Subtropical Gyre - HC15-DNA-20-500_MG | ecosystem: Environmental > Aquatic > Marine > Oceanic | place: Pacific Ocean... | reverse complement strand
AGAGGTACGTGAGCTGGGTTTAGAACGTCGTGAGACAGTTCGGTCCCTATCTGCCGTGGGTGTAGGATACTTGAGAGGAGTTGCCCCTAGTACGAGAGGACCGGGGTGAACGATCCACTGGTGGACCAGTTGTCGTGCCAACGGCAGTGCTGGGTAGCTATGATCGGAAAGGATAACCGCTGAAGGCATCTAAGCGGGAAGCCCCCCTCAAAACAAGGTATCCCTGAGGACCGTGGTAGACCACCACGTCGATAGGCCGGAGATGTAAGCGCAGCAATGCGTTCAGTTGACCGGTACTAATTGTCCGATAGGCTTGATTTGATCCAGTAGAAGCCAGGCTTGGCTCTGCGGACAAAAGCATACACCGAAGTGTACGGCTTGGATGATGTTTGGGTCTCTTTCTTGGTTTGGTGGTCATAGCGCGAGCAAAACACCCGGTCCCATCCCGAACCCGGCCGTTAAGTGCCGTAGCGCCGATGGTACTGCGTCTTAAGACGTGGGAGAGTAGGTCACCGCCAAACCTAGCAAGAGACCCGAGCGTATCTCTCTTTTCGATGACCGCCTCGGCACTGTAACGCAGCCCTGAGGCGCCATATTGGCGCGGGATGGAGCAGCCCGGTAGCTCGTCAGGCTCATAACCTGAAGGTCGCAGGTTCAAATCCTGCTCCCGCAACCAACGCCAGAGAACACGCCGCACCCCATGGGGTTGCGGCGTGTTTTGCGTTCTGGAGTGGACTTGTCGTAAACGTCTATGCTTGCAGTCGGTGCCGACTTAAGCGGATCGTCGGAACCGGTTGAGCGCGTGGCGGTCTAGAAAACCATGACCTCGACGCACTCCCAGCTGAGCTAGCGGTCTAGGGATATTGCGATTGCGCCGAGAATGCTTGCGGAAAGCAGTTCTTGCGCCATTTCCGGTTATTTGGAAGACTATGATCGCCAAGCAAAGTTGGCCCCATGCAGGGATGCCGCTCCGACCAATGCCATTGCTCCATGTACACGGCAAGACGATCTTCTTCGCCCATGTCCCTAAAACTGGCGGGACTAGCGTTGAAGATTACTTAATTAGGCGGTTCGGTCCGGCAGCTCTACTTGGGCGGAACGACCACGCTGCTGCCCGCGGAACGAGCCTCATTACTTCTGCAGGACATCTGAGCGCCCTAGACTTGAGTGAAGTCTTGCCTCCCAATTTGGACTGGTGCTTCACCGTCGTGCGGGACCCGGTGAAGCGAATGATAAGCGAATACAAGTTCCAAAGGGGGTATTCGCGTTTGACGAGGCTGAGCTTCTCATTCTGGTTACGGGTCGTAATCAGCGCGGCCCGGCGAGATCCTCGCGTCTACGACAACCATATACGTCCGCAGGTAGATCTTCTGCCAGAGGGAACGGAAGTCTTCCGATTGGAAGATGGCCTTGATCGAGTGATCGAGCGCCTCGACGATGTCCTGGAGCAGAAAGAGCCTGATTTGGAGATGGGGCACCTGCTCAAGAAGCCTTCCGATCCAGTCCCCATGACTCGTGAAGACCTGCGTCTGATCGTTGACTATTATTCAGAGGATTACGAACGTCTCGGCTACCCGAAGCCGAATTACGATGAGCATCCGGCCGACGCTGGGGCTGTTCTGCGGGATGCGCTCGCGGTGCCTGTTGCCCAAGCCGTCGTCTCCCGGCAACGACGGGCTTGGCTACAAGTTTGAATCTCCCGGGGGCGATACAAGACTCCGGGCAGGTGCGAACCCACAACCTGATGAAGCGCCCTTTCTTGTGTTAGCTCGCCAGCGCCACCGCTGGTCCCCTCGCCCACTAACCCCATCACATCACCGCCCCCACCTGCCACGGCACGAATTCGTTGTCGCCCAGCCCTAGCTTCTCCGATTTCGTCCGCGCGCCCGAGGCCGCCGCGAGGATGGCCTCGACGATCTCGTCGGCCTTGTCGGCCAGGCTCACACCGGCCGACATCACGTCACCGCAATTGATGTCCATGTCCTCGGGCATGGCGCGGTAAAGCGTGTCGTTCGTGGCCAGCTTGATCGTCGGCGCGGGCTTGGAGCCGAAGGCGGATCCGCGGCCGGTGGTGAAGCAGACGATCTGGGCGCCGCCGGCGATCTGGCCGGTGGCCGAGACGGGATCGTAGCCGGGCGTGTCCATGAAGGTGAAGCCCGCCGCGGTGACCGGTTCGGCATAGTCGTAGACCGCGGTCAGCGGTGTGTTGCCGCCCTTGGCGACCGCGCCGAGGGATTTCTCGAGGATCGTGGTCAGCCCGCCCTGCTTGTTGCCGGGGGATGGGTTGTTGTCCATCGAGCCGCCGTGCATCGCGGTGTAGTCTTCCCACCAGCGGATCCGGTCGAGCAGCCGCTCGGCCACCTCAGGTGAGGCGGCGCGGCGCAGGAGCAGTTGCTCGGCGCCGTAGATCTCGGGCGTTTCCGACAGGATCACCGTGCCGCCCAGCCCGACGATCCGGTCGGAGGCGAGGCCGAGGGCGGGGTTGGCAGTGAGGCCCGAGAACCCGTCGGACCCGCCGCATTGCAGCGCCACGCGCAGTGCCGAGGCGGGGCAGTCGGTGCGGGTGGCGCGGTTCACCTCGGGCAGCATTTCGGCCACCTTGGCGCGGATCGCGGCGATGGTGGCGCGGGTGCCGCCGGTGCCCTGGATCGTCAGCCCGTGCACCCGGTCGCCGCCGCCGGCGCGGTTCTGCATCCGGGCGATCTGCATCACTTCGCAGCCGAGGCCGACGAAGATCGCGGCGCCCACATTGGGGTGCGTCGCGTGGCCCCAGAGCACCCGGTCGAGCAGCTCGAAACCGGTGCCACCAATGTCCATCCCGCAGCCGGTGCCGTGGGCGAAGGCGGCGATGCCGTCGACGTTCGGGTAGTCGGCCAGCAGGCCCGAGGCCGCGATCTCGGCGGCGGCGCGGCGGATGACGGTGGCCGAGCAGTTCACCGTGGCGCAGAGCGCGATGTAGTTGCGGGTGCCGACCTGGCCGCTTTCGCGCCGGTAGCCCCGGAAGCTGCGGGGCGCCATGGCGGGGATCGCGGCGCGTGCGGTTTCGAGATCGGCGCCGATTGCGTAGTCGCGGCTGTGGTCGGAGAAGGCGCAATTGTGGCTGTGAACGTGATCGCCCGCGGCGATTTCGGCGCTGGCATGGCCGATCACCTGGCCGAATTTGTGGATCGCGGCGCCGCGCGGAATGGGCGTGCGCGCGATCTTGTGGCCGGCGGCGATGCCCTTGGGCAGCGGCGTGCCGAGGCCAAGCGGATCGGCCCCCGCCTCGGCCCGTTCGGGCAGGATGACGACGTTGTCATCTGGGTTCAGCAGGATCGGCTCGGCCATGTCATCGCCTTCGGCTCAGTCCGCGGATCACCCCGCGCAGTTCGGCCAGCCCGCGCAAGCGGCCGATAAGAGGGTAGCCGGGGAAGCTGTCGCGTTCCAGATCGTGCAGCAGGTTGTGGCCGTGATCGGGGCGCATCGGGATCTCGGCGAAGGGTTCGCCCGCCTCGCGGCGGCGGGCTTCCTCGTCGAGCAGGGCAGCGATGAGGGCGACCATGTCGGTATCGCCGTCGAGATGCGCGGCTTCCTCGAAGGAGCCGTCGGGCTCCTTCGCCACGTTGCGCAGGTGGGCGAAGCGGATGCGCGTGGCGAAGCGCCGCGCGATGGCGGGCACGTCGTTGGCCGGGTTGGCGCCGAGCGAGCCGGAGCAGAGTGTGAGCCCGTTGGCGGGGCTGTCCACGGCGGAGAGAACCCACGCGATATCCTCGGCACTCGAGACGATGCGGGGCAGGCCGAGGATGTCGCGCGGCGGATCGTCGGGGTGGACGCAGAGCGCCATGCCGTGTTCTTCGGCTGTGGGGATCACCTCTTCCAGGAAGCGGCGGTAATTGGCGCGCAGGCTGTCGCGGTCGATGCCGTCGTAGCGCTCGAGCGCAGTGCGCAGGCCGGCGATATCGTAGCGGTCGAAGGCGCCGGGCAGGCCCGACATGATCGCGTGCAGCAGCGCGGCGCGGTCGGTCTCGGACGCCGCGCGGTGCCACGCGGCGGCGCGGCGCTGCACGTCTTCGCTGTAATCCGCTTCGGCGCCCTTGCGGCCCAGCATGTGGATCTCGAACGCCGCCATGCGCGCCGCGTCGAAGCGCAGGCAGGTGCCGCCGCGGGCGACGGGGGCGGCGAGATCAGTGCGTGTCCAGTCCAGCAGCGGCATGAAGTTGTAGCAGATCGTGCGGATGCCCTCGGCAGCGAGGTTGGCGAGCGACTGGCGGTAATTGGCGAAGAGCCCGGGCAGGTCGCCGTCGCCGCGCTTGATCGCCTCGTGCACGGGCAGGCTTTCGACCACATCCCAGGTAAAGCCGGCTTCGGTGATCTCGGCTTTGCGGGTGGCGATGGCCTCGCGCGGCCAGACCTCGCCATAGGGGATTTCGTGCAGGGCGTGCACGATGGCGGTTGCGCCGGACTGCGCGATCTCGGGCAGGCTGATCGTGTCGTAGGGGCCGTACCAGCGCCAGCTTTCGATCATGCCGCGATCTCCTGCGCTGCGTGCCGGGCGCCCTTGGCGAGGAGGGCCTCGTAGGCGGCGGTGACCGGGGCGACGATCTTGTTGGCGACATCCTCAGAGAACACGGCGCGCAGGGAGAGCAGGGCGGCGACGGATTCGGCAGGGGTGCGGCCGCTTTCCGACAGGCGCCGCAACTTGGCGGCGAGCGGGTCGCGGACGTCGATGGGCTGGCCGGCGAGATCGGTGCCCGAGACGTAGCGCATCCAGGCCGCGACGGCGAGGCAGAGGCCGGGGCAGGGCGATTGCGCGTCGGCCAGCGTGCCGAGGATGCGTTGCGGGAGTTTCTGGCTGCCATCCATCGCGATCTGCCAGGTGCGGTGGCGGATGGCGGGGTTGCGGTAGCGTTCCAGCAGCGCGTCGGCATAGGCGTGCAGGTCGGTGCCGGGTGGCGGGGTGAGGGTGGGGATGATCTCTCGCTGCCAGAGGTGTTGCGCGTAGGCGGCGAAGACGGGATCGGCGGCGCAATCGGCGATCGTCTCGTGCCCGGCGAGGTAGCCGAGATAGGCGAGCGGCGAATGCGTGCCGTTGAGCATCCGCAGTTTCATCAGCTCGAAAGGGGCCACGTCATCCACCAGCTCCACGCCGGCGGCGGCCAGATCGGGGCGGGCGCCATCGACGAAATCGTCCTCGACCACCCATTGGCGGAACGGCTCGTGGATCACCGGGGCGGCATCGTGAAGGCCGGTGGTGGCCGCAACGCGGGCGCGCGTCTCGTCGGTGGTGGCGGGCACGATACGGTCGACCATGGTGGCGGGGAAGCGGCCCTCGGCCTCGATCCAGTCGGCAAGGGCAGGGTCGACCCGGCGGGCCAGCGCCAGCACGACGCGGCGCAGGACACGGCCGTTTTCGGGCAGGTTGTCGCAGGTGAGCACGGTGAAGGGCGGCAGCCCGGCCGCCTGTCGCGCGGCCAGGGCGCGGACGAGGAAGCCGGGGGCGCTTTTGGGCAGCGGATTGGCCAGGTCATGCACGATATCGGGATGCGCGGGGTTCAGCTCGCCGGTGGCGGGATCGTGGCAATAGCCCTTCTCAGTGACCGTCAGCGTGACGATCTTCACCGCCGGGTCGGCCATCGCGGCGATCAGCGCGGCGGGGTCTTCCGGCGCGACGATCATGTCTTCGATCACGTCGATCACGCGGGCGGTATCGCCCTCGGGCCCAGCCTGAAGCGCGGTATAGGCATAGCCCTGCGGCTTCAGCGCGTCGCGGGTGCCGGGGCTTTGCAGGCTGGCGGCGAGGATGCCCCAATCGCCGCCAGACGCTTCCATCGCCTCGGCCACGTAGATCGCGCCGTGGGCGCGAAAGAAGGCGCCGAGGCCGAGATGCACGATGCCGATGGCGGCTCGCGGTGACTCGGGCCGGGTCAGGCGAGGGAGGTCAGCGGGCAAGCCAGCCTCCGTCGACGTTGAGCACGGTGCCGTGGATGTAATCGGCGGCGGGCGAGGCGAGGAAGGCCGCGGTGCCGCCGATATCGGACGGCTCGCCCCAGCGGCCGGCCGGGATGCGCTCGAGGATCTGGCGCGAGCGTTCGGGATCTTCGCGCAGGGCGGTGGTGTTGTTGGTGGCGATGTAGCCGGGCGCGATGGCGTTCACGTTGATCCCCCGCGCCGCCCATTCGTTGGCGAGGATCTTCGTCAGCCCCGCCACCCCGTGCTTGGACGCGGTGTAGGCGGGCACGCGGATGCCGCCCTGGAACGACAGCAGAGAGGCGATGTTGACGATCTTGGCGCGGGCCTCGCGCGCCAGCGCCGCGCGGGCGAAGGCCTGGCAGGTGAAGAAGACGGCCTTGAGGTTCACGTCGATCACGTCGTCCCAATCGGCTTCGGAGAAATCCGTGCTGTCGGCGCGGCGGATGATGCCGGCATTGTTGACGAGGATGTCGATCGGGCGCTCGTCGAAGACATCGCGCGCGGCCATGGGATCGGAGAAATCGAGCGCGAGCGCCTCGGCGCCGTCGATCAGCGCCAGGGTGTCCCCCATGTCGGAGCGGCCGGCGCAGATCACCTGCGCGCCGGCCTCGGCGAGCGAGACGGCGATGGCCTGCCCGATCCCCGTATTCGCGCCGGTGACTAGCGCGCGGCGGCCTTGCAGCGAGAAACTCACCGCAGATCCTCCATCGCGACCATGTCCATATCGGTGAAGTCGACATTGTCGCCGGCCATCGCCCAGCAGAACGTGTAGCTGCCCGTGCCGGCGCCGGAATGGATCGACCAGGGCGGAGAGATCACCGCCTGCTCGTTGGCCATCACGATGTGCCGGGTTTCCGACGGCTGGCCCATGAAGTGAAAGACGCGCTGTTCGGGCGTCATGCCGAAATAGAGATAGGCCTCCATCCTGCGGTCGTGCAGGTGGGCGGGCATCGTGTTCCAGACCGAGCCTTCGGCGAATTGCGTGTAGCCCATCAGCAGCTGGCAGCTCTCGCACACGTCGGGGTGCAGCAGCTGGTTGATGACGCGCTCGTTCGATTGCTCCTTGGAGCCGAGCTCTACCCGCTTGGCATCCGCCTTGCGGATCAGCTTGGTGGGGCAAGTGCGGTGCGCGGGGGCCGAGAGGATGTAGAACCGCCCCGCGCCCGAGAAGGTGACGGCGCCGGCGCCCATGCCGACATAGAGCACCTCGCCATTGCCGATCTCGTGGCTTTCGCCATCCACCTCGATCCGCCCCGTTTCGCCGATGTTCAGCACGCCCAGTTCGCGCCGCTCCAGGAAGCTCTTCGTGCCGGTCTCGGGCACTTCGTCGAGCACCAGCTTGCCGTTGCCGGGCACGGCCGAGCCCAGGATCAGCCGGTCGTAATGGGAATAGACCAGCCTGATCTCGCCTTCCGTGAACAGGTCGCCCACGTGGAAGTGGCGGCGCAGGCCCTCGGTATCGAGCGTCTTGACATGCGCCGGGTCGGTGGCGTGGCGGGTCTCGGTCTGGATCATGGAGTGGCCTTTCAAAGGAAATCGTCACGCCGGGGCGTGAACGTGTCGATCAGCGTGCCCGCCTCGCGGCAGAGGCAGCCATGTTCGACGTTCGAGGGGATGACGAGGCTGTCGCCCGGCCCGATCTCGTGCGTCTCGCCATCCATGTGGAAGGCGAAGCGGCCCGAGAGGACATAGGTCGATTGCACATGCTTGTGCCGGTGCAGCTTGCCCTCGGCGCCCGTCTCGAAGCTAAACGAGACGACCATGAGATCGGCGTTTTCGGCCAGAACCTGGCGGGTGACGCCGGGATCGGCGGTGACGGCGGGATAGGTCATTCTCACCTCAGTGGAACAGCGAGGGCAGGAAGAGCGACAGCGCGGGGATGTAGGTCACCAGCATCAGCGTGATGACCGCGGCGAAGTAGAACGGCCAGATCGAGCGCATCACGTCCCAGATCGGGATCCGCCCCACGGCGCAGCCCACGAACAGCACGGCGCCCACCGGCGGGGTGCACAGGCCGATGCCGAGGTTGAGGATCAGGATCACGCCGAAATGCACCGGATCGACGCCGAAGGCGACGGCGACGGGCAGGAAGATCGGCGTGGTGATGACGATGAGCGGCGACATGTCCATGAACGTGCCGAGGATCAGCAGCACGACGTTCAGCAGTAGCAGGATCACGATCGGGTTGTCCGAGACCTGTTGCAGCATCTCGACCATCGAGGCGGGCACGCGGGTATAGGCGAGCAGCCAGCCGAAGGAGGCGGCGCAGCCGATCACCATCAGCACCATCGCCGTCGTCCGCACGGCGGCGAAGGTGGCGGCCTTGAAATCTTCCCAGCTGAGCGTGCGGTAGACGAAGATCGTCACCAGCAGCGCGTAGACCACCGCGATGTTCGAGGATTCCGAGGCGGTGAAGATGCCCGAGCGGACGCCGCCGAAGATGATCAGCACCAGGATCAGCCCCGGCACCGCAGAGGCGAAGGCGCGGCCGAGATAGCGGAAGCCGAGGAACGGCTCGGTCGGGTATCCGCGTCGCGAGGCGACCCAGTAGGCCGCGATCATCAGCGACAGCGCCAGCAGGAGGCCGGGCAGGATGCCCGCGGTGAACAGATCGGCGATCGAGATGCGCCCGCCCGCCGAGATCGAGTAGATGATCATGTTGTGGCTGGGCGGCAGCATCAGCGCGATGATCGAGCCGACCACGGTGATGTTCACGGCGTAATCCACGCCATAGCCGCGTTCCTTCATCTGCGGCACCATCAGCCCGCCCACGGCGCTGGCATCGGCCGCGGCCGAGCCCGAGACGCCGCCGAACATGACCGAGGCCATGACGTTGACCTGCCCGAGCCCGCCGCGCAGGTGGCCGATCATCGCCCCGGCCAGCCCCACCAGCCTGCGCGCGATATCGCCGCGTACCATCAGGTCGCCGGCATAGACGAAGAACGGGATCGCCATGAGCGCGAAGACCGAGACACCCGAGTTCAGGCGCTGGAACACGACGACGGGCGGCAGGCCGAGATAGGCCACCGTGGCGAAGCTGGAAATGCCCAGGCAGAAGGCCACGGGCGTGCCGATGAGCAGCAGGAAGACGAAGCTGCCGAAAAGGATCCAGAGCTCCATCTCAGGCCTCCGCTTCCGCGTCGACATCGCCGAAGCGCGATGTCGGCAGGCCGGCGGCGCGGCGCGCGATGCGTTCGGCCGAGAACAGCACGACGAGCACGCCGCCCGCGACCAGCGGCAGGAAGTCGAACGCGCCCGAGATGCCCAGCGAGGGCAGCTGGTTGCCTGCGGTCTTCATCGCCAGCTGCCAGCCGTAATAGACCATCCCCGCGCCGAACGAGCCGACGGCAAGGTCGGAGATCGAGAACAGGATCAGCTTGACCCGCTCGCTCACCGCGTAGAGCAGCACGTCGAACGAGAGGTGATAGCCCTCGCGGATGCCCACGGCGGCGCCGAGGAAGATGAACCAACCCATGATCATGACCGAGGCGGGCTCGCTCCAGATCAGGCTGGAATTCAGCAGGTAGCGGAAGAACACCTGCGCCGCGATGATCGCCGTCATCGCGACGAGGCCCGCCCCGGCGATCCACAAGGCGAGGCGGGCGAGGAAACTGGTCGCCGTGGCAACTTTCAGCATGTCGGGGGCCCTCGGGGAATGGGGGAGGCCCGCGCTGGTGCGCGGGCCTCGGGTCAGCTCACTCGACCGCCTGGATGCGGGCGACCATGTCCTTGAGCTTCTCGGAGGTCACGTATTTCTCGTAGACCGGGGCCATCGCGTCGATGAACGGCTGCTTGTCGATCTCGGTGATGATCTCGTTGCCGGCGGCGCGGATGCGTTCTTCGGACGCCTTCTCCTGCTCGGCCCAGAGCGCGCGCTGCACCTCGACGGATTTCTTCGCCGCCTCGCGCACCGCCTGCTGTTCCTCTTCCGACAGCTTGTCCCACGTCATTTTGGACATGACGAGCACCTCGGGCACCATCAGGTGCTGATCGAGCGTGTAGTACTTGGCCACCTCGTAATGGCCCGACGTGTCGTAGGAGGGCCAGTTATTCTCGGCCCCGTCGATCACGCCGGTCTGGATCGCGGAATAGACCTCGCCATAGGGCATCGGCGTGGCGTTGGCGCCCAGGGCCGAGACCATGTCGACGAACATGTCGGATTGCATGACGCGGAACTTCAGGCCGGCCAGATCCTCGATCGATTCGATCGGGCGTTCGCTGTTGTAGAACGACCGCGAGCCGCCGTCGTAGAAGGCCAGGCCGATCAGGTCATGATCCTCGAAGGCGTCGAGGATCTCCTGGCCCACTTCGCCATCCATCACCTTGTGCATGTGATCGACCGAGCGGAAGATATAGGGCAGCGAGGGCACCTGCGTCTCGGGGATGATGTTGTTGAACGGCCCGAGTGAGACGCGGTTGAGATCGATCACGCCGAACTGCGTCTGTTCGATCGTGTCCTTTTCCTCGCCCAGCTGGGCCGAGGCGAAGATCTCGATGCAGATCTTGCCGTCGGTGGCTTCCTTGAGCGCCTCGCCCATCGCCTTGACGCCCTCGACCGTCGGATAGCCGTCGGGGTGGGTGTCGGACGATTTGAGCGTCATCTCGCATTCCGCCCAGGCGGCGCCGCCGAAGGCGACGCTGGCGACGAGCGCGCCGATGAAAGTCTTTGTCAGTTTCATTTTCTTCCTCCCAGAAATGGCCCCTCTCAGAGCCGGTAGGCCTGTTTGACAAGCCGATAGGTCAGGTCTTGTGCGACCTCGTGAGCCTCGCCCTCGCTCAGCCGCCCCGTGGCGACCAGCGTGGCGAGGTAGGCACTGTCCACCCGCCGCGCGACATCGTGCCGGGCGGGGATGGAGCAGAACGCGCGGGTATCGTCGTTGAAGCCGACGGTGTTGTAGAAGCCGGCCGTCTCGGTCACGTTCTCGCGGAAACGGCGCATGCCTTCGGCGCTGTCGAAGAACCACCAGGGCGGGCCGAGCCTGAGCGCCGGGTAGACCCCGGCCAGCGGGGCCAGTTCGCGCGACTGGGTGCTTTCGTCGAGCATGAAGACGATGATCGTCACGCGCGGATCGCAGCCGAACGCGTCGAGCAGGGGTTTCAGCCCGCCGACGAAATCGGTGCGGCCGGGAATGTCGAAGCCCTTGTCGCGGCCGAAGCTGGCCAGCATCGAGGGGCTGTGATTGCGCCGCGCGCCGGCATGGATCTGCAGGACGAGCCCGTCATCGACGCTCATCCGCGCCATCTCGGTCAGCATCTGGCCGCGGAAGGCATCGGCCTCTTCGGCGCTGGCGCGGCCGGTCTTCACCCGGTCGAACAGCGCCTCGGCATCCGCGGGCGAGAGGTTTTCGGTGCGGGCGGTGGCGTGGCCATGATCCGAGGCGGTGGCGCCGTGGTCGATGAAGAAGGCCCGGCGCTGGCGGTGCGCGGCGAGGTAGCCGGCCCATGTCATCGTGTCCTCGCCGGTGATCTCGCCGAACGTGGCGAGGTTGTCGGTGAAGCCGGGGAAATCGGGATCGACCACGCTGTCGGGCCGGTAGGTGGTGACGACGCGGCCCTTCCAGCCGCTGTCGCGGATCATCCGGTGCCAGCGCAGATCGTCGAGCGCGCTTTCCGTCGTCGCGATCGCTTCGATGCCGAAGCGTTCATACAGCGCGCGGGGGCGAAACTCGGGGCGCGGCAGGCAATCGGCGATGTGATCGTAGAAGAGATCGGCGGTGTCGGGGCCGAATTCCGGCTCGAGCCCGAAGACCTCGGCGAAGGCGTGATCGAGCCACATCCGCGAGGGCGTGCCGCGCAGCAGGTAGTAATGCTCGGCGAAGAGCTTCCAGATCTTGCGGCCGGCGGTCTCGGTCGGGCCGCCATCCGCGCGGGGCACGCCCAGCTGTTCGAGCGGCACGCCCTGCGAGAACAGCATGCGGAAGACGTAGTGATCCGGCGTCACGAAGAGCTGCGCGGGATCGGGGAAGGGCGCATCCTCGGCGAACCAGCGCGGATCGGTATGGCCGTGGGGGCTGACGATGGGCAGGGACTTCACCTCATCGTAGAGCGCGCGCGCCAGGTCGCGGGCGCCGTGTTCGATGGGGAACAGCCTGTCGGGGTTCAGCTTCGGCACGGCTTTGCTTACCTTCGCGTCCGGTCTTGGGTAGATGGGCTATCCATCTCTCGAAAACTGGGATACTAATATGCTAGTCTGTTTTCACCGTCAATCCTCCGCGCCGGAGCCGCCGCATGAGTGACACCCTCGCCAGCCTCACGCCCCTCGACGCAGCCGCGCGGGTTTCGGTGACGGATCAGGTCTTCGAGGCTTTGCACGCGCAGGTGCTGTCGCTGGCCCTGCCGCCGGGCGCCAAGCTTTCCGAGGCCGAGGTGGCGCGGCAGCTCGGCGTGTCGCGTCAGCCGGTGCGCGACGCGTTCTTCCGGCTGTCGCAGCTGGGCTTCCTGGTGATCCAGCCGCAGCGCGCCACGACGGTGAGCAAAATCCACGTACAGGATGTGCGCCGCGCGCGCTTCATCCGCACCGCGATCGAGGTGGAGGTGATGCGCCTCGCCGCCGCGCGCTTCTCCGACGAGGATTTCGCGCTGCTCGATGCCAACATGGCCGCCCAGGCCGAAGCGGTGGCCGGCGGCGACCGCAGCACCTTCCACCGGCTCGACGACGCGTTCCACCAGTTGATCTGCGCCCGGGCGGGGGTGGAGTTCGTGTGGGATGCGATCCGCGAGAACAAGGCCCATACCGACCGCGTGCGCTTCCTGTCGCTCGCCGAGGGCTCGCAGCGGGCGTATGACGATCACGTGCGCATCCTGGCCGCGCTGAAGGCGGGCGATGCGGCGGCCTCGGTCCGCGAGATGCGGGATCATCTGGGCGCGATCGAGACGATCATCCGCCAGCTCAGGGCCGAGAACCATTCCTGGTTTTCCGGCGACGAGGATTAGGCGCATGCGGCTGGTCTTTGCGGGCGAGTGCATGGTGGAGCTTGCGCCCGAGGGCGACGCGCTGCGCCGGGGTTTCGCGGGCGATACGTTCAACATGGCGTGGTATGCGCGCCGCCTCTGCCCCGCGGGCTGGACGGTGGATTACGTGAGCGCCATCGGCAGCGATGCAATTTCGGGCGAGATGGCGGATTTCATGGCCGCTTCGGGCATCGGCACGGATCACGTGCAGCGGCGGGATGACCGGACGGTGGGGCTCTACCTCATCAGCCTGGCCGATGGCGAGCGGTCGTTTTCCTACTGGCGCGGGCAGAGCGCGGCGCGGCTGCTGGCCGAGGATCGCGCGCGGCTGGAGCGGGCCTTCGCGGCGGCTGACCTGGTGTGCCTGTCGGGGATCACGGTTGCGATCCTCGAAGGCGCCGGGCGCGATGTGCTGGCCGAGGCGCTGGGCGTGTATCGCGAAGGCGGCGGGCATGTCGTGTTCGACCCGAACATCCGCCCGCGCCTGTGGGCGGGGGCCGACGAGATGCGCGGCGAGATCACGCGCTTCGCGGGCCTCTCCGACACGGTGCTCGCCTCGTTCGAGGACGAGGCCGCCCATTTCGGCGATGCCACGCCCGAGGCGACACGCGCGCGCTATCTCGCGGGCGGCGCGCCTTGCGTGGTGGTGAAGGATGGCGGCAACCCGATCCACGCGATCGAAGACGGCGTAGAGACGGTGATGCGGCCCGAGCCTGTCGAGACGGTCACCGATTCCACCGCCGCGGGCGACAGTTTCAACGCTGCCTATATCGTGCGCCTCCTGTCGGACGATGCGATGGCGGCCCGGCTCGAGGCCGGCTGCGCCCTGTCGCGCCGCGTGATCCAGGAGCGGGGGGCGCTGTCGGAGCGGGCGGTTCGGGTGGCCTGATGAGGGTGCTGATCGGTGTTAGCGGGGCGCGCGCGATCAATACGGCAGCGCAACGGTAGCGCGAGGGCCGCCCCGTGGGGTGGCGCCTCCGACGCTTGTGTTGGGCGCTTTATCGTAGCCGAGTACATCTTCCCTGGCCGCAGCGCGTGCCGATAGCCATAGCGCCACCCCGCCGGGACGGGGCGGCGCTCGCGCGGCGGGCTTCGCCCTTGTTCCGCGCGGGAAGGCTTCGCCTTGTGACTACCTTAGCCCTTCGCGCGCGATCAGCGCCGCGAGGTCGCGCACCGCCTGGCCGCGCGCGGCGGCGATGGCGGGGGCGCCGCCTTCGGGCGCATAGGCCGCCGACAGCGAGAACAGCCCCGACCGGCCGCCGCCCGATGCATCGGGCGCCACGAAATACTGCCCGCTCAGCTGGAACAGCCCCGCCGCATCGGCCAGCATCTCTTCCACCCGTATCTCGACCACCGCCTGCGCGCGGTCATTGAACGGCCACGGCTCCGACGCGACTTGCGCGCCGGTGATCTGCGCCAGGTAGCGCGCCATCTCGAGCGACATGGCGCGCGAGGGTTCGTCCGACCACAGCAATTCCGGTGAGGCGGCCAGCGCGCCGTCGGGGCCGCGGACGTAGATTTCCTCCGACGCGGCATAGGCCGGCAGCGAGACCTCGCGGATCTCGACCGTGCCGTAGCGGATCGCCACCCGCTCTCCGGCCGCGGGCGCGGCGGGGACCGAGAAGCGCAGCGGGTCGGGCCCGCCGCAGCCGGCGGCGGCGAGGAGCGTGGCGCAGAGCAGCAGGGCGTGGCGTGTCATGTCATCTTCCGAACAGCAGCGAATTTGGGTTGCGTTCCAGCGCGCGGGCCAGCGAGGAGACGGCATCGGCGGCGCGCTCCACCTCGCGCAGCGTGGCGGCGATGTCGCGGCCCACGCCTTCCTGCGCGTCGTAGCCGCGGATCGTCACCGCCGCGCGGTCGAGCACGGCTTGGGCGCGGCGCAGCAGGGCGGGGAGATCCTCGGCCGCGTCGTTGATGGAATCCGCCGCCGCGCGGGCCGAGGCGAAGGTGGCGTTGGCATTCTCGATCAACCCGCCCTCGCGCAGTTCCTGCACCAGCCCGCGCACCTGTTCCAGCGCCGCCGAGAGATCGGCGGGCAGGGTCTGCGCCGCCTCGGAGGCGAGGATCGCATCGGCGCTCTGCACCAGCCGCGTGGCTTCCTCGGCGAGGTCTTCCAGCGGCAGGGATTCCGCCTTGGCGGCGACCGCGTCGATCCGGGCGACCAGTTCGGGCACGCCCTCGACGGCGCCGGTCACAGCATCGGCGGCCTCGGCCACCTCGTCGACCGCGGCGAGCAGGCGGCCTGCCACGTCCTGCGTGTTGATCCGCGCGATCAGCGCCTCGATCTCGCCCACCACCTCGCCCAGCCGCGCGGGCAGGGCCTGCAACTCGTCGGAGCCCACGATTTCGCGCACGCCGCCCACCGTCTCGCGCGCCTCGCCGAGCAGCGCCCGCGCCTCGCCCGGCACGGCGCGCACGTCTTCGCTGCCGACCAGAAGGCTGACATTGTCCATCATGCCGATGGCGCTTTGAAGCACCTCCTCGATCGGCAGCGCGTTGATGCGCTCGAACACGCCCTCGGCCGTGGCCGAGACATCGGCGATGTCGCTCTCGGTCGTGGGCACGACGGGGTTGGGATCGCCGCTCATGTCGATCGCGGCCGGGGGGGCATCGTCGACCTGCACGAATTCCACCTTCAGCCCGCCGGTGAGCAGCGAGGCGGTGGTGAGCCGGGCGCGCAGACCCTCGTCGACCCGGCGCTGCAGGTAGGCGAGCGCCTCTTCGGGCGAGACATCGTTCTCCAGCCCCAGACGCGCGGGCCGGATCTCGAGCGTGGCAGCCAGCCGCACACGGCGGTCGCCGAAGCGTTCCTCGTCGACCACGCCGTTGAGCGCGTTGACGCGCCCGATCCGCAGCCCGCCCAGATCGACCGGCGCATCCACCGCCAGGCCCGCGACGTTCTCGGTGAACACGGCGGTGAGGATCAGCGACTCGCCTTCGCCCTCGCCGAACAGGCTGGACCGGGCCGAGCCCTCGTCGGCGAAGACGTTGAACACCGTGCCGTCGCTCACCGGATCGCCGCCCGACATGACGGTCTGGAACGTCACCCCGCCGGTGACCAGCGAGGCGAGCGAGGCAAAGTCGATCTCGGCCCCGTTCGGCCCCAGCGAGAAGGTGAAGCCCGACGTATCCCAGAACCGCGTGGCGGTGGTGATGAGCCGGTCATGCGGCTCGAAGATGATCGCATCGGCCTCGACGGTGGAGCCGTCATCCGACACGGCGGCACGGCCGATGCGGCCCACCTCGATGCCGCGGAAGGTGATCGTGGCGCGCTCTGTCAAGCCCACATCGCTGGCCGCGCGCAGGCGCAACAGCAGGCCGGCCCGCCCCTCACGGTTGAGCGGCGCCTCGTCGGCGCCCTCATGGTAGGTCTGCACGCCGCCCGGCTCGGTATCCCAGATGCCTTCGATGAACACGCCCGACAGCACCGTGTTCAGCCCGGTCACGCCCTGCGCGCTCACTTCTGGGCGCACGACCCAGAACTCGGCGCCCTCATCGACGAACGGGGCGACATCCTTGTCGAGCCGCACGGCCACCTCGACCTTGTCGAGGCTGGGTGTGAAGGAGACCTCCTCGACGATACCCACCGGCACGTCGCGATAGCGCAGCTCGGTCTCGTTGGCATGCACGCCGGCCGCATTGCCGAAGGTGATGAGGATCAGCGGCCCGCGATCGGCATAGCTCTGCCAGGCGACGGCCAGCGCAATGACCAGCGCGGCCAGCGGCACCAGCCAAACGACCGAAACGCGCCGCCAGAAGCTGCGGCGGCGCGGCATGACGGGCACGTCGGGGGGCGCGCCCTCGCTCATATCGCCACCTCGCGGGGCGCCGGGGCGGGCGCATCGTCGACATCCCAGATCAGCCGGCTGTCGAAGCTCTGCGCCGCGAGCATGGTGAAGATCACCGAGAGCGCGAAGAACAGGCTGGCGATGCCCGGCGTGATGGCGACGATCGCGCCGAGTTGCACCAGCGACGACAGGATCGCCACGACGAAGACGTCGATCATCGACCAGCGGCCGATATATTCCACCACCTCGTAAAGCTGGTGGCGCCGCCGCGGGGAAAGCGCGCTGCCATAGCGCACGCCGAGCGCCAGGCCGCCCACGGCGAGGAACTTGCCGATCGGGATCAGGACCGAAGCGGTCAGGATCACCAGCGCGATGCCGGGATTGCCATGGGTCGCCAATTCGACCGCGCCGCCGACGATCGTGTCGGCCTGGACCTGACCGATCAGGCGGGTCTGCAGCATCGGGTAGAGGTTGGCCGGCACGTAGCAGGCCAGCCCGACCAGCAGGAACGCCCAGACCTTCTGCAACGAGGTCTCGTCACGCGAATGCAGCGCGGCCCCGCAGCGCGCGCAGCTCTCGGTGCCCTGCGGCCAGACACGGGTGCAGCTGGTGCAGGCGACAAGCCCCATCTCGCGCGCGGATTTCAGCGTTCCAGCGATTTCCATACCGAATACCTGCACATGAAACTGTCCTGGGCAACTAGCAGCACGATCAGCCCGGTGAACATCCAGAAGGCCGGCCCGAAACTGACCTGCGCGAGGTCGGTCACCTTGATCAGGGCGACGGCGCAGCCGATGGCGAAGATCTCGGCCATCGACCAGGGGCGCAGCGCCTCCGACAGGCGGAAGGCGGCGGGCGCCTGGGCAAAGCCCGGTCGGTCGAGCGTGAGCGGCAGCATGACGTAGATCACCAGAAGCGCGCGCAGCACGGGGATGAACACGATCACCGCCGCCACGGCGAGCGACAGCACCGCATAGGGCCCGCTGCCGCTGAAGGCGAGCGCGGCGTCGAGCACCGAGACGGCGTTCTGCGCGCCGCCCGCGCGGATGGTCAGGAACGGAGACAGGGCCGCCGAGACGACGAGCACCAGGATCGCCAGAGCCACCGCGATCAGCCGCTTGCCGGCGCTGCGCCGGGGCGCGATCAGCACGGTATGGCAGCGGGCGCAGACGGCGCGGTCATCGGGGCCCGGTTCGACGATGTGGAAGACCGCGTCGCATTTCGGGCAGGCGATCAGGTCGGCGGGCGATGCCGCGCCATGGGCCGTGCTCTCCATGCTCTGCCTTTCATCCCGCGACGGGCCTGCACCACCGGGCACGCGGGCCGATTTCCCGAAGTGCCGGAAAGGTATAGCAGGCATGGCCGAGGTCAAGCAGACGCTGCGGCAGGGGAAGAGCGCGATGAACGGGGGCGACGAGGGGGGTGCAGGCGCGGCCTATGGCATGTAGCCGCCGCCGTTCACCCACAGAACCTGCCCGGTCATGAAGCCGCTGTCCGGGCCGAGCAGGAAGCGGATGGGCCCGGTGACATCTTCGGGCACCGCGACGCGGGCGAGGGGCGTCATGGCGCGGTATTTGTCGAGATCGACGATTGCCTCGCCGGCTTCTTCGGACCGGCCCGTGCCGCCGCGCAGGAAGGCCGTGTCGACGAGACCGGGCGCAACCGCGTTGACGCGCACCTTCGGGGCCAGCTCGAGCGCCATGGTCTTGGTTATCGCGATCAGCGCGGCCTTGGAGGCCGCATACGCGCCGTAGCCGGGACGAACGTGTGCGGCCAGCCCGGAAGCAATGTTCACCATGCTCCCCCCTTGGGCGATCAGCGGCGCGGCGGCGCGTGCCACCAGGAAGGCACCGCGGAGATTGGCGCTGACGATGTCGTCGAAATAGCCGGTCTCCATCTCCGACAGGGCGGTCAGTTCGGAATTGTAGCCCGCGAGGTTGACGAAACCGTCGATCTGCCCGCCGAGGGAGCCGAATGCGCGGGCCACGCTGCCCTCATCGGTGACGTCAATCGCGATGCCGGCCTCTACATTGTGCCGCTCCAGAGAAGCGGCAAGGTCGAGTGTGATGACCTCATCGCCGACCCCGGCAAGCTGCGCGGCGAGCACACGGCCGATGCCGCCCGCCCCGCCCACGAGTGCAATGCGCCGCGCCGTCATTGTGCGGCCGCCGATCCGGAAAGCGATGCCAGGTAGGCGATGATTTCCTCTTCCGAGACGACATCGGCGTATTTGGCATTCATGTCGAACAGGTTCGCCTCGTGCGGGTCCTTGTGACGGTCGCCGCAGGCATCCGCCACCACGATCGTCTTGAAACCGTGCGACATGGAATCGACGCAGCTGGCGCGGACACAGCCCGAGGTTGTGAGCCCTGTCAGGATCACGCTGTCATGCCCCGCCGCCGTGAGGGTGGAGGCCAGCGATGTGCCGAAGAACGCGGAAGGGTACTGCTTGGACACGACCAGTTCATCCGGCCGGGGGGTGAGCCCGTCGGCGAAACGGGCCGTGCTTTCGCCTTCCATGAAGGATTTCAGCGGCAGGGCCTTTTCGAAGAAGCGCCCGCCGTCGCGCCCGGCCAGGCCCTTCTGGTAGGACACCTCGGTCAGGATCACGGGAACATCGGCAGCATGCGCCGCCTCGCGGACCCTGAGCGCAGAGGCGAGGGCCGACTTGCAACCCTCATCTCCGTACAGGACGCAGTCGGGATCGAAATAGGCATGGGCGAAGTCGATCATCACCAGCGCGGGGCGCTGCCCATAGCCGGACTTGTTGGAATAGGCCTTGGCGTAGTTTTCCCGAAGATTGCTCATCGCTCCTGCCTTTCCGTTCAAACCTGCGCGTACTTCTTCTCGAATTCCCAGACCGCCGGGAAACCCAACACTTCGTTCATCTTGGCGAAATCGTAGAGGTCGATCGCATCGGTGGTCTCGCCGTTCGCCTTGAGATCCGCGTAAGCCTTTTCTAGCGCCGCGCCCATTGCGAGGAAGCCCACGGCGGGATGTATGGCGATGGAGAAGCCAAGCTCTTTCAGCCGGTCGGCGGAGAGCAGCGGCGTGCGCCCGCCGTTCACCATGTTGGCGAAGAGCGGGGCGTCGATTTCTCCGGCGATGCGCTTCATCTCGTCTTCGCTTTCGGGGCTCTCCACAAACACCACGTCCGCGCCGGCCGCGGCGAAGGCCTTGCCGCGACGGATTGCCTCGTCGATGCCGAGGCCGGTGCGGCTGTCGGTGCGGGCGATGATGAGGAAATCGTCGGAGCGGCGGCTGTCGACGGCCACCTCGATCTTCTTGACCATGTCTTCAAGCGGGACGACGCGCCGGTTCGGCGTATGGCCGCACTTCTTGGGAAATTCCTGATCCTCGAGCTGGATCGCGGTGACGCCGGCCTGTTCGTAGCCGCGGACGGTATGAGCGACGTTCAGCAGGCCCCCGTAGCCGGTATCGGCATCCGCGATCACCGGCGTATTGGTGCGTTCGCAGATCAGCGAGATCCGGTCGAGCATGTCGGAATAGGTCGCGAGGCCGGCATCGGGAAGGCCGAGCGCCGAGGCGACGGTGCCGTAGCCCGTGACGTAGAGTGCGGGAAAACCGGCACGGTCGGCGATAAGGGCCGAGATCAGCTCGAAGACGCCGGGGGCGAGGACGAACTCGTTGTCGCGCAAGGCTTTGCGGATGGACGGATCGGGCATGGGTAGTCCTTTCTTTCGTGTTCAGTGCTCGGCAAACAGCCGACCGGCCCCGGCGAGGCGATCCTCGATCCCCACAGCGCGAAGCATCGACCAGAGGGTCGCCTGGTTGGAGGTGACGACGGGCACACCGAGTGTGCTTTCGAGATCGGAGATCAGGGGCAGGGTGGGGAAGTCGGTACAGGCGATCAGCAGCGCATCGCTTGCCGGATCGAAGACATCGAGGGCGTGGGCACGGACGGCTTCAAGAGGCGTACGGGCTATCTGCACGAATTCGTGCGGGCCGCCCGCGCCGATACCCATCCCGGCAATGGCCAGCGTCTCGATGCTGTGGGCCGACAGGAATTCAACTTCGTGATCGTTCACCGATTGCGCATAGGGCGTGGCGATCGAGATCCGCGTTGCGCCGAGCGCGTTCAGGGCCTGGATCAGCGCGGCCGATGTGGTGATGACGCGCTCGCCCGTCGCCTTGCCGGCAGCCTCGGGCAGCTGCGTGGCCGGAACGGTCATGCTGCCCGCAGTGCAGGCATAGGCCACGGCATCCGCGCCCGACTGGGCCAGCAAGGCGACCGACGCGCACAGATCCTTCATCAGGGCCGCGTCCTCTCCGGCGGCGTGAAGGGGCATCCGGTGGGTATGGAATGACACGCCTTCGGGCATCAGCCGTGCCCACTCGGCCTCGTTCACCGTATTGGTGGGCGGCACGATCAGGCCGAGCTTGGCACGGTAGGAATAGGCAGAGGCGTGGCGGGCTGTCATCGATCATCCATGCGGAAGTGTCGCGCGCAGAATTGGCAGTCGAAGGCGGATTTGTCCATACCAATATGCCGACCATCGGCCTGCAAGGTGGTGGATTGTGGCGGAGCCGCAGGATTTGGTAGACAATCCGGGGCATCGGCGACGGCACCAGGGTGCGCTTGAACGGGAGAGTGGTAATGAACAGCGAGAAGCCCGGCCTCCAGGTCGCCGACGGCGACGTGCCGCGATATGTGCGCGTGCAGCGCGTTCTGCAGGACCGGATCGCCCAGGGCCAATATGCCGTCGGTTCGCTCATGCCGACCGAGATCGAGCTTGCTGCCGAGTTCGACACCAGTCGCTTCACCATCCGCTCGGCCCTTCGCAACCTGACGCAGCACGGTTTCGTGGAGCGCCGGCAGGGCATGGGCACGCGGGTTCTTTCGGCCAATCCCACCAGCGGATACTACCAGTCTTTCGAGACGCTCCAGGAATTGTTCCAGATCGCGGTGGATACCTACATGGTCGTCCTGGGAAGCGAGGATGTGCGGCTGGATGCCGATCTCGCGCAACGGATCGGGGGCGAGGGCGGGCCCGTCCGGGAGGGGGAGACGTGGATCCGTGTGGAGGGTGTCCGCTGGACGGCGCCGGGCGGTCGGCCGCTGTGTTTCATCCAGAGCTACGTGCCCGAGCGTTTCCGCGATCACGTCGCCTCTTTCGCCGATCACAACGGCCCTTTCTTCGACCTGCTCGAGACCCGGTCCCGCGAACCGATCATCGAGGCCGAGCAGGAAATCCGGGCGCTCCCCATGCCGCAGCACGTGTCGCGCGCCATCGGGTTGCGGGAAAGTGCCCTGTCGCTTCAACTGACGCGGCGCTACATCACCGCGCGCGGCATTCTGATCGCCTCGGTCAACTGGCATCCGGCCGATCAGATGACATATCGGACCCGGGTGCGCCGCAGACAGGCTCGCGACTGAGCGGCCCACGTCAGACCATCACCGGGCGATGGCCGTGGCCATCGCGCCGGATGCGGAAGCCGAAGGCGCCGCGCGTATGGGCCGGAAGCAGCAGCAGATCCTCTTCCGCGGCACGATCCAGGAGCGCCCGCCGGGTGGCGACCGCCTGCGCGGGATCATGACAGAAGCGGCTGCTCCATTCCGGGCGGAAGACCTGCACCGGGCTATGGATCGCGTCACCGCAGAAAACCGCGCCCTGATCGCCCCGGCCTTCGAGGCGGAGCCCGATCTGCCCCGGGGAATGGCCGCGCAGGGGCACAATCTCCATTCCCGCCGAGAGAGAGAAGCCGTCTGACACCGGTTCCGCCAGGCCCGCTTCGATGATCGGCAGGACGCTGTCGGAAAACGCATCGTGGTTGTGCGCGCCGGGATTGGCGGCTTCTTCCCGTTGCCAGTGTGTCAGCTCGTCATGACCCACGATGTATCGGGCGTTCGGGAAGGTGGGGACCCAGCTTCCATCTTGTAGCCGCGTGTTCCAGCCCACGTGATCGGCGTGGAGATGCGTGCACAGCACGATATCCACATCTTCGGGCCGGATGCCCGCGTCTGCGAGGCGGTTCAGGTAACCTGTCGCCTGACGGTTGTGCCAGTCGGGCCGTTTGGGGCGCGGCTTGCACTCGCCGACGCAGGTGTCGATCAATATGACCAGACCATTCACGCGCAGCAGGAAGGAATGCAGGCTGAGCAGGAGTGTATCCGCTTCGAAATCGACGTGATGGGGGCTGAGCAGCGCATGCTCGCCCTCGAGGTCTGCGAGATCGCGGCCCGGCAGCAGGAGGGAAGCGGGCAACACGAAGCGATCTGTATCGATGATCTTGTCGATCCGGGCGGCGCCGAAGGTCAGCATCCCGGCCTCACACCGGCCAGAGCGCGGCATCGTCGCGCGCTGCATCGGCCCTCTCGGCCTCGGTTCCCGACGCGCCCCAATTGCGGGCAATGAAGCGCCCGCCCGTGATCCCGTTCGACAAATCTGAGCAAAGCCAAAGGACGCCGCGTCGCATGATGCTGGCCGGCAGCAGGTTGCCGTCGGCGCCTTTCTTCCCCGGGCCGGGCGGCAGGAGATCGGTATCGGTCGCACCGCCGGGGAGGTAGATGTTCACATCGACCCCGGTGCCGGCGAGATCCTGTGCCCAGACCCGCGATGCCGCCTCCAGCCCGGCCTTGGAGGGGCCATAGGGCGCATAGCCGCGCCGGATCATCGTCTGGCTCGAGGTGGATACGTTGATGATCTTGCCGAAGCCGCGTGCGATCATGCCGGGCGCGACGGCACGCGCCATGTGGAACGCCCCGTTGAGATTGGTGGCCACGATCGCCTCCCACGCCTCGGGCTTGGTTTCCCAGAATTTCGTGGGCTCGGTGTTGAACCTGTCGCTCACCAGCCGCATGCCCCGGCCGGCATTGTTGATCAGCACGTCGACGCGGCCGAATCGCGCCTCGGCCGCGGCAACGGCCCGCACGGCGGCGTCCGGATCGGCCACATCGGCGGCCAGGGTGAGCGCGCGCTCAGGATCGAGATTTGCTTCCACGTCCCGCAGGGCATCCGACATGGTGCTGCCGGTGACGACGACACGCGCCCCGGCCGCGGCCAGTTCCAGCGCCATTTCACGCCCCAGCCCGCGCGAGGCGCCGGTGACCAGGACGACACGGTCCGTCAGGCTCGCATCGCTCATGCCGGCGCCCCCATCCCGATGCGCGGTACGTTCGGCGGGTCGAGGGCGACGATGGTGGACTTCATCTCGGTGAACATGGCCCGCGACCCCTTGGCGCCCTCGCGCCCGAGGCCGGATTGGCGGATGCCGCCGAACCCGGTCCGCAGGTCGCGCATGATCGGCGTGTTGACCAGCACGGTGCCGGTCTGCAGCCCGCGCGACAGACGGAAGGCACGCTCCAGGTCGCGCGTCCAGACATAGCCGACCAGGCCGAAGATGCTGTCATTCGCGCGGCTGATGACCTCTTCCTCGTCATCGAAGATCTGGATCGTCGCGAAGGGAGCGAAGATTTCCTCCTGACAGATCGCCAGCGCGTTCGACGGTGCGATCATCGCCGTCGGCTGGATGTAATAGCCTTGCTGTGCCTCGTGACGGGCGCCGCCGGCGATCAGCTCCGCACCGTCAGCCAGCCCCGAGGCAACGAAACACTCCACGCGCTTCACTTGGGCCTCGTTGATCATCGGCCCGACCTCGGTCGCCGGATCGAAGGGATCGCCGATGCGCAGCGCGCGCGTCCGCTTGGTAAAGGCCTCGATGAAGCGGTCGGCCACGCCGCGCTGGACGAACAGGCGGCTGCCGGCAAGGCACATTTGGCCATTGTTCATGAAGCTGCCGAGCATGGCGCCGTCGATGGCGCGTTCGAGATCGGCATCGTCGAAGACGATCGAGGGGGATTTGCCGCCCAATTCCATCGCGCCGCCCTTGATCCCCGCCGCAAGGGCAGTGAGGATCCGCGACCCGGTTTCGGTGCCGCCGGTAAAGGAGACCATGTCGATGTCAGGATGCCCCGACAGGGCCGCTCCGGTCACGTGACCGCGCCCGTTGACAAGGTTGATGACGCCGTCGGGCAAGGCTTCCGTGGAGGCCAGGATCTCGAACAGCCGCGCCAGCGTGAGCGGCGTGATCTCGGACGGCTTCACGACGCAGGTGTTGCCGAAGGCAAGAGCGCCCGCGATTTTCATCGCCGTCAGCCCCAGGGGCATGTTCCACGGGCCGATCAGGGCACACACGCCGATCGGCTCATGCGTCACGAGGCTCAGACAGCCCGGTTCCTGGGTGAAGACTTCGCCATTGTCCTGGTTGATGAACTCGGCAAAGAACCGGAAGTTCTGTGCGGCGCGCGGAATGTGCATGTTCCGCGTCTGGGTGAGCGGGATGCCGGTGTTCAGCGTTTCCAGGCGCGCCAGTTCATCCGCATGGCGGAGAATGGCATCGTGGATCGCCATCAGCGCCCGCTGGCGCTGGGCGACGCTGGACCGTGACCAGCTTGGGAAGGCCTCTCGCGCGGCGGCCACGGCACGATCGACCTGATCGGCGTCGCTTTCCCGCAGGATGGCGATCTCTTCCCCGGTGGCCGGGTCGATCACGGGAATCGCTTCTCCGGCATCCGGCTCGAACGCGCCGGCCACGAAGCCGGCTATCGTCGTGTGCAAGGCCTCAAGCCCGGTTCGCATGTCTTTCACTGGTTCATCCCTGCCTGTCTTCCGGGCGTTTCCCGTCAGGCCGCGTTGGCTTGGTCGACAGGATGTGCGCGGACATGATGTTTTCCGCCCAGTTGCCATTGCGGGCTGCCAGGGCATCGAGAATGTCGCGGTGGTGGCGGTTGGACCGCTCGATATTGACTGGCTGCGACCAGACGAATTGCTTGATCAGTTCCAGCGGGATCGCCGTGGCCCGAGCCGACAGGCTTTGCATCTGCGGTGACCTGGTGGCCGAGAGGATCTGGGCGTGGAAGGCGGTATTGAGCCGCGCAAATTCCTGGATCCGGGTGGACGTGCCGTCGGGGCCGGCGAGGTTGTCGATCTCGTCCACCAGCCGCGCCAGTTCGTCGAGCTCGGCCGAAACGATGCGTTCCGCTGCCAGCCGCGCCGCGTAACCTTCCAGCCGGGCGCGGATGTCGAAGATCACCGCAACCTCTTCGAACGGAAACTCGGAAACGAAGCGCGACCGCCCCTCATCCCGTGCGAGCCCCTCGCCGACGAGCCGGCGCAACGCCTCGCGCACGGGTGTGCGGCTGGTTCCGGTCAGCCGGGCGAGCGCCTCTTCTCCCAGATGGGCCCCACCTTTCAGGGCGCCCGACAGGATCGCCTGCCGGATGCCCATGTAGGCGCGGTCGGCCGGGCGTTCGATGCCGTCGAGCGAAAGGCTTTCGCCAAGCCCTTCCCAATGCGTGCTGCGCTCGTCCTCGAACATTACGCCTTCGGCGCCATGTGGCTTTCGTGCGTCTTCAGGTACCAATCTGCTATCTCCTCCCGATTGGCGAACCAGACCCTCTCAAACTGCTTCGCGTAGCGGATGAAATCCCGAAGCGCCCTGATCCGGAACGGCTGACCGATCACGTGCGGGTGCAGGCCGATATTCATGAACCTGCCGCTGGTCGCACTCTCCTCGTAGAGCCAGTCGAACTGTTCCTTAAACATGGCGAAGCCCGCTTCCACCGTGAGCCCCTGGCGCAGGAAACTGAAGTCGTTGACCTCGGACGTGTAGGAGATCGAGACCATCGGATTGCCCGAACGCGTCTTGACCATGTAGGGCTGATCGTCGTTCAGCAGGTCGGTGATGAAGTAGAGCCCTTCCTCGGCCAGAATGTCGATCGTGTTCAGGGTGGATCGCAGGGAGGAAGAGAGCCAGCCCTTGGCGGGCTTTCCGACAGCCTCTTCGTAGATGTCGAGCGTGCGGCGGATCACGTCACGCTCTTTCGCCTCGTCGAACATGTAGTCGGTGAGAAGTTCGTCCTGCACATAATTGTGCGGCACGATTTCCCAGCCGCGCTCCTTCGCTGCGTCGATCACGGCGCGGCGTTCGAGCGCCATCTTCGCGTTCATGGTGCAGGAGGCCTGCACACCTTCCGCATCGAAGATGTCCAGCATGCGCCACACGCCGACCCGCTGGCCGTATTCACGCCAGGTGTAGTTGGGATTGTCATAGACGTTGCCGGGCAGGTTGCCGCCCACGATCCCGGGGCCGCCGGGGTAATAGGGCTTGTCGCTGGGCTGGACCCGATCCCAGTATTCCATGTTGATGGTCAGGATCACGGCCAGCCGCTTGCCATCGGGCCACGCCAGCGGCTTGCGGTCGGGCATGGGTACGAAATCGTATTCCATGGCGCGACCCTCAGTGATGGGACAGGAGCGTGCCGAAGCCCTGCACCTTGTCCTCGATACCGTTCATTCGCAACGCGTGCCAGTAAGTGGCCGTGTTGATCGCCAGCACCGGCTTGTCGAGCCAGAACTCCGCCTTCTCGGCCACCCGGGCACAGGCAAGGTTCGTGCCCGCCTGGATGATCGCCTCGACCGAGGGGTCGTTCACCTCAATGATGGCGTCGCGCAAGGTCTGCTCGGTTTCGTGGGCGATGAGCATCGGGCTGGGGCTCTTCAGACCTTTCACCTGCACCACTTCGTAGCCGCAATCGGTGAAGTAGCGTTCCACCTGCTGGTCCCCCACCGGCATGTAGGGCGTGATGACGGCGATTCGCTTGATGTCGCCGAAGCACTTGAGCGCGTTCATGCACGCGTCGGAGCCCATGGCGACCGGCATGCCCGCGCGTTCGATGATCTCTGCCTGCAGCTTGTCTGCCCGTTCCTTCCCGTCCCAGAAGGTTTCGGCCGACATGCCCATGACGAGGGCGTCGGGCGAACAGGTCTTCACGGCATCGATCGCATCCATCGTGGCGGCGCGGATGCCCATGACGAGGTTGTTGAAATCCTCATCGTTGCGCACGGGCATGTCGGGGATCAGGATGCGCGAGAAGTGATTGGTGACGCCCACCGGGCGCATATCATCGAATTCGGGCTGCACAGACGTATTCGTCGAGGGCGCGATGACGCCGAATTTCATCCGGTAGCCAAGTGTATCTGTCATGTCTTGATCCTCTGGGTTTTGGGGCTCAGGCGACTTTTTCCAGGTCCTTGAGGGACTGGAGCATTGACGACCGCATGAGGTAATCCTTGTGGCGCACCGGGTCGGCGGCGATGGCGCGCAGTTCGTCGTGATAGGCCTGCCGGGCGGCCGGGTCGTTTTCGGCCATCATCTTGCGATTGCGCATCGATTGTTCCTGCACGGTATCGATGCAGACCTGCCGGCGCTGGCGCTGGTAGCGGCCCAGCGTCTCGGGCGGGGCCTCGCCGCGCCATACGGGCACCAGCTTCTCGGTGAGGTTGATGGCGTCGTGGATGCCGCCGTTCATGCCCATCCCGCCGAGCGGGTTGTTCAGGTGCGCGCTGTCCCCCGCCAGGAAAACGCGGCCCTTGACGTATTCCTTCGCCACGCGCTGGTGCACGCGATAGGCGGTGGCATGTACCACATCGTAGGCGCCCTCCTTTGGGCACAGTTTCTGGAGCCGTTTCTCCATCTGGTCGGGTGCCTTGATCTCTTCTTCCGACATCGAGGGATCGGTCGGCAGCAGCACCCGCCACAATGCGGGTGTCCGCAGCAGGACCGCCCATTCCTCGGGATCGGTCAGGTAGGCTATCGGTGCCAGATCGGGAATCGCCTCCGCGAAGTCGAAATGCGTGGACATCGAGAGGAAGATCTCGGGGATGGTCAGGCCTTCGAACTCGATCTTCAGGGACTTGCGGATGTTCGAGTGCGCCCCGTCGCAGGCGATGAGATAGCGGCCAGACAACTCGTTCTCTGCGCCATCTGCATCGGTGTAGACGAGTGTCACGAGGTCATCATCCTGCGTGACCCTCTGACCGGTGACGCCATAGATCATCTCGACGCCGCCACTCCGCTCAAGCCGGGCGCGCATGGCTTCGGTCAGCTTCCACTGTTCGCATTGCAGCCGGTAGGGGTGATTCGTTTCGCCCTTCAGCAGCGACAGGTCGAAATGGGCGACGATTCCCTCGTTGCGGTCGCGGAACTGCCAGTTCGGGCAGATGAGACCGCGCGCCACGAGCTGCTCTGACACGCCGAAGCGATCAAGCATGTCGAGCGTGGGCGGATGAAAGGTGGACGCCCGAAGATCCATCGGAAGCTCGTCGCTGCGTTCGAGGATGGTGACGGGGATTCCCGCGTCTGCAAGGCTTGCCGCGGCGACCAGCCCGACAGGGCCTGCTCCTACAATGAGCACTCTCTCGGAATTCGTGTCCATTCCCGGCCTTGCCTCCTTATCCGCGCTTGACAGCTCAATTTCACCTTCGCAATGTGTACAAAAGGTTTGGACAAATCGGCAAGCGTTTTCCCGAAACGTGAGGCCAAAATCAGGGGGTGGGCGAAAATTGTGCCTGTAAGAATAGCTATATACGAGGTGGATGCGCTGATTGAGGGCAATTTCACAGGTCGGAGCCTTAAGCGCACTTCGAAGGCTTTACGTGCGCATCACGTTGGCTCGCCTGCCCGATTTGTACACAACAGAGCGGGAGGCTGCTGATGCTGTTCCTGCAACAACTCGTCAATTCGCTGATGCTCGGCAGCGTCTATGTCACCGTCGCGGTGGCTTTCACCCTGACCATCGGCATCCTGAATTTCCTGAACTTCACCATCCCGACGCTGTTCATGCTGGCGGGCATGGTGGGCTGGGCGCTGAGTTACTGGGGCATCCCGTTTGGCATCTCTGGCCCGCTGCCCTGGCCGCTGGCGCTGGGTGTCGGAATCCTGGCTGCGATCGCCGTGTCGCTGGTCGTCGAGCGCTTCACCTTCCGCTATCTCAAGACGAAGTACGGGGACAGCACCGAGCACGCCATCCCGTTGGTCAGCTCACTCGGTTTTCTTCTCATCGTCGAGAACCTCGTGCGGATCGGCTATGGCACCGAGGCGCGGCGTTTCGAGGGGCCGGATGCGAACCTGACGATGGATGTCGGCGGCATACTGATCCGCATTCCGCAGCTCGTGAGCCTTGGCATCACCATCCTGATCGTCCTCGCCCTGGTGCAGATGATGAAGCGTTCCCGCATCGGGCGCGGCCTGCGCGCGATCGCCGAGAACCCCGATGCCGCCAATATTCTCGGCGTCGACACAAAGCGTATCGTGCCGGTCGTCTTCATGCTGACAGGCATGCTCTGCGGGTTGGCGGGCGCGCTCTTCGCCGTCAATTACGGCGAGGTTGCGCCGATGATGGGCGAAGACATCGGTGCCAAGGCCATCGCGGGAATGGTGATCGGCGGGCTGGGTTCGATCTGGGGCGCTGTCCTGGGCGGGCTGTGCGTGGGCCTGCTGGAGCTCATGACCATTCACTTCTTCGGGGCCGACACGGTGCAGATCGTGGTGTGGGGCACGCTGCTGATCGTGCTCATCGCCTATCCCAAGGGGATCCTCGGCCATCATTCCATCGGCAAGGGGAAATTGTGACATGAGCGGTTACCTTGCCGGGATCATCGCGATCCTCTCTATCAACATCATCTTCGCCTACGGCATCTTCCTTGCTGTCGCATCGGGGCAGCTCAACCTCGGCGGGGCGGGCTTCCAGGCGGTGGGTGCCTATGCTGCCGGGCTTCTGTCGGCGTCGCTCGGCCTGCCGGTGGCGCTGACCCTGCTGGCCGGGGCTCTGGTCGCCGGGGTCGTGGGAACGGCATTGGCCTTCCCGATCCTCAGGACACGCGGTGTCTATCTGGTGCTCGCCACCTTTGCCTTCGCCGAGGTCGTTGCCGGCATCATCCTCAACACCGACGCGCTTGGTGGTGCGATGGGCATGTCGGTTCCGGGCTACGTGGATTGGCAGATCCCGATGATGGGCGCGATCATCGTGGCGCTTCTGGTGTTCTACCTGATGTCCACGCGCTTCGGCCTGACGCTCCGCGCCATCCACGATGACGAGGACGTGTCGGATCTGATGGGCGTATCGATTCGGAACGTGAAGGTCGCCGCCTTCGGCCTGGGGGCCGCGCTTGCCGGCCTGTCGGGCGCGTTCTACGCCCACAATTTTGGCTTCATCGAAGCGCAGAGCTTCAACGCAATGGTGTCGATCTACGTGCTGCTCTACGTGCTGCTGGGCGGCACGCAGACGGCATGGGGCCCGCTGGCAGGGGCCGCCTTCTTCACGCTGCTGCCCGAAGTCCTGCGCGAGGTTCTGCCCGCGATGAAAGACTTCTTCACTACGCTTTTCGGCGGTGTCCCTGATGGATCGAGGCCAGACGAGAGCTGGCGCTTCGTCATCCTCGGGGTTCTCGCGGTGGGCTTCATGGCGATCCGGCCCGAGGGTCTCATCACCCGCACGATGGTGGAGCGGCTGACCTTTCGCCGGCCCGCCGCTGGGCTGAAGGAGGCCCGGGAATGACCGATCCGATCCTGAAACTCGAGGGGCTGTCCAAGGCATTCGGCGCCGTGCAGGTGATCGACGATGTCAGCTTCGATGTGCCGCGGGGCGCCCGGATGGCGCTGATCGGTCCGAACGGGGCCGGGAAGACCACGATCTTCAACCTGATGTCGGGCGTCTACACACCGGATGCCGGGCGGGTGATCTTCGATGGGGAAGACATCACCGGCCTGCCATCCCGCAAGAGGATCGGCCGGGGCTTGGCGCGCAGCTTCCAGAACATCCGGCTGATGCCTCACCTGTCGGTGGTGGAGAACATCATGCTGGGCCAGCAGAGCCAGGTTACCGGTCTGGGCGCCATGATCGCGCCGCTTGGGCGCAGATCGCGCTGGCGGCAGGAGGCCGAGGCGCTGCTGGCCGACATGAACATCGATACCTACAACGGCGAAGTCGTGGCGACGCTGCCCTACGGCATCCGCAAGAAGATCGAGGTTGTCCGCGCGCTGGCCGCCGAGCCGAAGCTGCTGATGCTGGACGAACCGGCCGCAGGCCTGAACCCGTCGGAAACCGCTGCGCTGCGGGATTTCCTTGTCCGCATCTCGGAGACAGGCACAACGATCCTCATCGTCGAACACGACATGAGCCTGGTGCGGAGCCTGTGCGACCGCGCCGTCGTACTCAATTTCGGCCGGCTGATCTACGACGGCTCCACCCGCGACGTGCAGAAGGATCCGCAGGTTCTGGAAGCCTATCTCGGCAGTCGCCATGCAGAGGAGGCGGCCCATGCTTGAGGTCAGCGAACTCGATGTCGTCTATGGCCGCACTCATGCGGTGAAGAACCTGGATCTGCATGTCGACGCGGGCGAGATCGTGACGGTGCTGGGCGCCAACGGGGCCGGCAAGACATCGCTGCTGCGCGCCTTGCATGGCGCAGTGAAACCGTCGAGCGGCAAGGTGATCTTCGAAGGTCGCAACCTCGTCTCGCAAAGCCCGGCCGCGCGTGTCGCATCGGGCATGGTGCTGGTGCCGGAGGGGCGCCAGATCTTCGTGTCGATGACGGTGCACGAGAACCTTCTCATGGGCGCATACCTCCGCCGTGACGGCAAGGAAGCGCGCGATCTCGACGCGATCTACGACCGGTTCCCCAACCTCGCCGAACGAAAATACGCGAGCGCGAGCTCCCTGTCGGGCGGTGAGCAGCAGATGCTCGCCATCGGCCGGGCGCTGGTGGCCCGGCCGCGCCTGGTGATGCTGGACGAGCCCTCGCTCGGCCTCTCGCCCCTGTTCGTGGAACGGCTCTTCAGCTTGCTGCGAGAACTCAACAAGGACGGGATCAGCATTCTGCTCGTCGAACAGAATACCACGATGGCGCTCGAGATCGCGTCGCGTGGCTACGTGCTGGAACTGGGCAAGGTGGTTCTGGAAGACACCGCCGCTGCCCTGTCGAGCAACACCGCGCTGACCGAGGCATACCTCGGCGGCGATCAACTGCCCGAAATGGCGGGCTCATGAACCTTCCGCAGGGAGATTAGAATGAAATCTGGTAAACGCATCCTCCTGGCCGCGGCGGCGGTATTGGCCACTGCGGCCCCCGTCTTCGCCCAGGATACCATCAAGATCGGCCACATTTCTGTCAGCTCGGGCTTTCTGAAATCCGTGGGCGAGCCTTCGAACGTCGCCGTCGATATCGCGGTGAGCGAGATCAACGAGGCGGGCGGCATCAACGGAAAGCCGATCGAGCTGATCCGCTACGATACCGGCTCCGATCCCAAGCAGGCCGCCGTGGCGGCGCGAACCCTTGCACAGGACGACAAGGTACTGGCGATCGTCGGCCCGTTTTCTTCGGGTGAGGCGAATGTCGCGCTCAACGACGCCGAGCGCCTCAAGGTGCTGATGCTGCCGACCTCATCCTCGGCGCCGGGGCTGACCGACGGCAAGACCTATGGCTGGCGGCTGACCGAGGACGAGAAGAAGCAGTTCGGCCGCCTGTTGGCGGCGATGAGGGAAAAGGGCCTGCCGATGGAAACGGCCGAAATCGTCTATGTTTCGGACGAGGTGGTCGCGAACGGCGCCGGCACGAAACTGTACCCCGCGCTTCTTGAAGAGGCGGGCGTAAAGGTCGGCGATCCGATCCCCGTGCAGTGGAAGACGTTCGACATGTCTGCCCAGGTGGCCAAGATCGTGCAGTCGAACCCGGATTTCGTGGCCGTGGCGGCGCTGCCCGAACACGCGTCCAAGCTGATCGCCGAGCTGGATCGGCAGGGTTATGAAGGGCGGGTCATCGGCTCGCAGATCTTTGCTGACCCGAACGTGCTGGAACTCTTCGGGCCCGAGGGCGAGGGCACGCTTCTGGTGGCCGGTTTCTGGAAAGGCCGCACCGAGGCAAGCCAGAAGTTCAATGATACTTTCGTCGCCGAAGCAGAGGCGCGTGGGATCCACAAGCTCGGCGCGCACCATTCCGATGCCCAGGCCTATGACACCGTCTACCTCGTCAAGCAGCTCATGGAAGCGGCGGGCACGACTGGTGATCCCGACAAGTTGCAGGAGGAACGGCAGGCCCTGGTCGAGGGCATGGAAGGAATCCGCTTCTCGGGTATCCTTGCCGATGACATCTGCTTCAACGGCCACGATGCAGAGCTTCCGGGCTACGTGATCGAAATCAAGGATGGCGAGTGGACCAAATTCGCCGAAGCTCCGGCCGACAGCTGCGAGTGATCCAGAGAGGCCCGGCGTAAAGCGCCGGGTCTTCACTCGGCCCGGGCGTGTTTCGCCCGGGCCCGTTCACGGGAGCGACCGATGCATAAGGTGTCCGCGCGCCGGATATTCGGAGCTATTGCCACCGTTCTGGCCTTTCTCGTGCCGGTAGTGGCCGTCATCTGGGTGCTGGCCATCCCTCAGCGGATGGGTTTCCTGATCTATCCCGAGCAGGTCGCGGCCTTCATGCTGGGCTCCGCACTTTGCGTCGCGTTCAGCCGCGATGTCGCAACGGGCGAGGGGGCCAGAGCCCTCGTCGACGCGATACTGGCCAGCCTCGCCTTTTGCGTTGGCATTTATGTCTTCATCCGCTTCCCCGTCTTGTCTGAAGGCAGTCACCTCTATCCCGCCGAGTCGTTCATCCTCGGCCTCCTGGTGGCGCTGCTGGTGCTGGAGGGCCTGCGCCGCGTCGTCGGCTGGACGCTGGTTCTCATCACCCTCACGATGTTTGCCTACGCGCTCTGGGGGCATCTCGTGCCCGGCCCGCTGCGTGGTCGGGGGCAGGAATTCGCGGATGTCATGCGCTTCATCGGCACCGACAGCGCCGGGACCTGGGGGTCAGCCCTTCAGATCGCGGCGTTTGTCGTGGTGATTTTCGTCCTCTTCGGGGGGGTGTTGCTCGCTGTCGGGGGTGGTGAGTTCTTCACCCAGATCGCGACACGGTTTGCCGGGCGGGGGCCAGGCAACACAGCCAAGATCGCCGTCGTCGCCTCGGGGCTGTTCGGCTCGATCTCAGGCTCGGCCGTTTCGAACGTGATGTCGACCGGGGTGATGACGATCCCGATGATGCGCCGCTCGGGCTTTCGCCCGGACCAGGCCGGCGCGATCGAGGCCGTGGCCTCGACGGGCGGTCAGCTGGCACCGCCAGTCATGGGGGCCGCGGCTTTCCTGATGGCCGAGCTTCTGCAGATGCCCTACAGGGCGATCCTTCTCGCCGCCATCCTGCCCGCGATCATCTATTACCTTTCGCTCTACGTGCAGATCGACTTCATCGCCCGGCGCGACGATCACAAAAGCGCCGACTGGATCGAGAAACGATCGATCTCTGCGGTCATGGCGGATGGCTGGTTGCCGCTCGCGGCCTTCGCCGTGCTGCTGGGCAGCATCTTCGCCTGGAATACCCGTGCCGAGGTCGCGGCCATCTGGGCGCTGGGGCTGATCATCGTTGTGGCGCTGGGCTTCTGGGCGCTGCGGTTCGCGGGCGTATCTTCCGGCCCCGCAGTCAGCCCAAGAGAGCTTGCAGCCGGCATCACCAAGACAGGTGGGCAGGTCTGCGACGTGCTGCTGATCTGCGCGGCGGCCGGCATGATCATCGGACTGCTGGCGACCACGGGGCTGGGCTTCTCGCTCTCGCTCTTCCTGATCCAGTTCGGGGGCCAGTATCTGTTCGGGCTGCTGGTGGTCACCGCACTCGTCGGCATCGTGCTGGGGCTTGGGCTGCCGACCACCGGGGTCTACCTGCTTCTGGCAACGATGGCGGCGCCCGCGCTTGTCCAGCTGGGCATTCCGCCCCTTTCGGCGCATATGTTCGTGTTCTACTACGGCATGCTGTCGATGATCACGCCGCCGATCGCGCTCGCGGCCTATGCGGCTGCGACGATCAGCGGGGCGCCGCAGATCAAGACGGGTGTGCAGGCGTTCCGCTTCGGCTGGATCGCCTACCTCCTGCCGTTTCTCTTCATCTACAAGCCGGGGCTTCTGATGGTGGGGCCGTGGTACGAGATCGCCTATGTCGCCGTCAGCTCGATCGCCGCCTTGGCGCTCGTCTCGGCAGCGCTGATCGGGCACGCATTCGGGCCGATCGCCCTGCCAATGCGCGCCGCGGCAGGGTTGCTGGGCCTGGCGATGATCGCGCCGCTCCGGCAGGTGGGCCCGGCGGCGCTGGAGATTGGCGTATCGGCTCTGGGTATCGCGGCGATCGCCCTCTACGTCGTGCGGATGCGCGCATCCGATGGCACGATCGCTACCGCCAGCGACTGAGGCAGGCATGAAAAGGGGCGCCCGCTTCGGGCGCCCCTCGAACCGGGTTTCCCGGCTATTATTCCACGAGGCCCACTTCCTTGTAGAAGGCCAGCGCCCCCGGGTGGTAGGGGATGTCGGCCTGCTTGCCCATCTGCGCCTTGTCGAAATCGGCCCAGATGGGGCTGGAGTTCTGCAGGAACTCTTCGCCTTCATACACCGCCTCGGCCACCGCGGCGATCTGCTCGTCGGGGACGGAAGCATTGGCGAACAGCAGGTAATCGTAGGCGAAGACGCTGGTCGGCTCGTCGAGGCCGGGCAGATCCTCGCTCGCTTCGACCGGCTGCAGATAGGCGCCGGGAAGAAATTCCTTGGCTTTCTCCAGATGCGATTCCGGGACGGGGATGAACTGGATGTCGCCGACCGAGACTTCGAGATCGAAGCTGGCTTGAGAGCCGACCGTGGCGATGGAGACATCGATCCGGCCGTCCTTGAACGCCTCGTATTGCTGAGGGAAGTTGGAGATCGGCACCGATTCCACGTCATCATACGTCAGGTCGCCAGCCGCAAGCGCGGCACGCACGACAAAATCGCCCAGCGAGTTTTCCGCGTAGCGGGGCACCTTGTGGCCCTTGATATCGGCGTAGGACTTGATGCCCGAGGATTCCGCCGTCACGAGGGCTGCGAGGAAGGGCATCATCGTGGCGACGAGGCGTAGGTTTTCCGCCTTCTCGGTGGACATGCCGGTGCCGGTGACGGCGTACCAGGTCTGCGGATAATTGGCGATCGCGAGTTCCAGCTTCCCCTGATCGAGCAGCGGAATGTACTGCGAGGTGTTGGCGCTGATCTGCGGGATGACCTGCAGGTCCGAGTTCATCGAGATCACCTGCGCGAGGGCGGTGCCGATCTGTCCGGTCGCACCGCCTTGCGTGGTGCCGATCCCCAGCGTCTGTGCGCCAGCCGTGGTGGCGAGAAGGCTGCCGGCCAGGGAGATGGCCCCGGCGACGAGCGTTGCTTGTGTCTTGCAGAGTGTCATCTCTGTCCTTTCGTGGTTCTTGGAAATCCCTGTTGTGCATTTGTATGCGTATTCAGCATAGCGTCGCTCCGTCGAAATGTCACCGATTCATTATGGCGTCTTCGGAAGGCAGCATGGTGATTAATCCATTATCAAATATGAGAAAATTCTCCATCGTAACGGGCGATCCTGAAATTTGGCGGTTCAGTTGGGCGATAGAACGGCATACGATGCGGACAAATACGGAAAGGAGCACCTCATGTCCGCAGTGCCGGAGCAGTCCGATGAATATCGCCCCGTGATCGCCGCGGAACTGTATCTCGAAACTCTGACCCTCGGCGGCGTCGACGCGCTCTATGCCGTGGCGGGGACAGACTTCCCGTCAATCATCGAGACCTACGAAAAGGCCGGCCAGTCGGGAGGGAAACTTCCGCGGCCCTATACCGTCCCTCATGAGAACCTCGCCGTGGCGATGGCCCATGGGGATGCGCTGCGCACGCGCCGCGCGCAGGTGGCGATGGTGCATGTCAGCGTCGGCACCGCCAACATGGTGTGCGGAGCGCTGAACGCGGTGCGTGACGGCGTGCCGCTGCTGCTGAGCGCGGGGCGAACACCCGTCACGGAAGACGGCGAGCCCGGCACCCGATCGCGGTTCATCCACTGGGCGCAGGAGATGTTCGATCAGGGCGGCATGATCCGCGAGGCGGTGAAGTGGGATTACGAACTTCGCAGCGCCTCGCAGGCCGGGGATGTTGCGATCCGTGCGCTCGACATCGCCGAGGCGCCGCCGCCCGGGCCGGTCTACCTTTCGCTGCCGCGCGAATTGCTCGCCCGCGAGGTGCCAAAGGAGACCCCCCGCCGCGCCCGAACCCGCGTGGCGGAGGGGCTTCCGGACGGCGACGCGATCGATCGGCTGGCCGAGAAGATCAAGGCGGCGGAATATCCTGTGATAATCACCAGCAATTCCGGCCGCGAGGCAGGGAGCTGCGCGGCCCTGGTGGCCCTGGTCGAAGATTGGGCGATCCCGGTTATCCAGTTCAATCCGCGCTCGGTGAACCTTCCGTTCGAGCATCCCATGTGCATCGGGTTCGATCCGCAGAGCTTGCTGTCTGGGGCGGATCTGATCGTGTCACTGGCCTGTGACGTGCCCTTCGTGCCGGCCGTGACCCGGCCACGCCCAACCGCCGAATTGTGGGAGATCGACCGCGACCCGCTCTTCACACGCTACCCGCTGCGTAACTTCGGCGCGACGCAATCACTGATCGCCTCTCCGCTCGCGGCCATCCGCGCGCTTCATGCGGCGCTTGGCTCTCCGGTCGGTTCGACCGCGCGGCGGGTCGTCGAACGCGGGGCGCGGGTCGCCGGGATCCGCGCGCAACGCGCCACGCACGCGGGGGTGGATCTGAGCCGTTTCACGGCCGAGGCCGCAAGTGCGATCCTGGTGGAGCGTCTTCCGCGCGAGGCGGTGATCGTGAACGAGTATTCCTTCCGCACCGACCTCGCCAGGTTCGACGGGGAAGGGCAGTTCCACGGCTTCACCCCGGCCGGCGGGCTTGGCTTCGGCATGGGCGCCGCGCTGGGCATTGCTGCCGCGGATGCGCGCGAGGGTGGGCGGAAGGGCCCGGTCGTCGCGATGCTCGGAGACGGCGCCTACATGTTCAACAACCCCGTGGCCTGCCATTGGGCCTCTGCCGCGCATGGTCTGCCGATCCTGACGGTGATCTTCAACAACCGGCGGTGGGGCGCCGTGCGCAACTCGACGCTGGCAATGTATCCACAGGGCGCCGCCGCGGCTTCGGACGGCATGTTCCTCGCGGACCTTTCGCCCGCTCCCGATTACGCGGCGATTTGCCAGGCGCATGGCGGGCGGGGTGAAGCGGTGCATTCGGCCGAACAGCTGCCCGGTGCGATCGACCGGGCGCTGACGGCGATCGCCGGGGGACAACAGGCGCTACTCGATCTGGTGATCGAGAGCTGATCCTCAGTCCGATTCCGAGGCGTCGGGGTGAGGCATGTCGTCGGAAGCCTGCAGCCGGCGCGTGGCCAGGATGCGCGCGTCACGCCAGGCCTGCGCCTTGGGAATGGTTTCCACCGGCAAGGTCTGGACGAGCGTTTCATGGATGCGCTCGGAAAGCTCCGGCCCCCAATCGTAACTGGTCTTCGCCTCGCGCCCCATCGTCTTCATCATCGGCCCGAGCTGATCGACAAACCCGCGAAACCCGTCTCGCGCGTTGAGATGCGCCGTCATGAACGGGCCGATCGACGCCCATCGCAGCGCAAGCCCAGAGGTGAGAACGCGGTCGATGTCTTCGGCGGTGCAGTAGCCTTCGCCGACCAGGTGCATCGCCTCGGCCACCAACGTGTATTGCAGCCGGTTGAGCAGGAAACCCTCGATCTCCTTGCGGAGCACCACCGGCTCCATGCGGGCCGATAGAAAGAGCTGGCGCGCCCGCTCCACCGTCGCTTCGCTCGTCTCGCCGGTGCCGCACAATTCGACCAAGGGGATGTGCGAGGGCGGATTGACCGGATGTGCCACAAGCGCACGGTCCGGATTGGGCACGCGGGTCAGGAACCGCGATCCGGGCAGGGCGGATGTCGACGACATCAACAGCGCGTCCGCCGGCGCTACCTGCCCTATCTCGTCGAACACCGCGCGTTTGGTGGCCAGATCCTCGCGGACGCTTTCCTGCACCGCTTCGACGCCCTGCACGGCGTCGGCCAACGATGTCGCCGCCCGGATCCTGCCGGTGACGATCTCCGCCTCTTCGCCTGTCGGCATCTCTTCGGCGAGGGTGCGGGCCACGCGCTCGACGCGGGGCCTCGCGAAATCGCTCAGCGTTTCGGGAACCGCATCCCAGAGGGCAACCTCGAAACCCGCGCGGGCGAAGACCACGGCCCAGGCGGACCCGACGGTGCCCGCGCCGATACAGGCGACGCGCCGGGCTGTCACGCCTCGCCCCCCGCAAGCGCGTCGAGCTTTTCCTGCGCGAGATCCAGCCACGGTGCCGACGCGCGGCGTTTTTCCTCGAATTCGGAAATGGCATCCGAGTGATCCTCAAGGATCATCCCCACCTCGTCGAGGCCCGCGAGAAGGGCGCGGCGGTGATGGTCGGCGATCTCGAACGGGATCACACGCCCGTCGGGCAAGCTCACCTCGGTGTTCTCCAGATCTACGGTCACCGGCTCTTTCGCTAGAGCGGCCTTTTCGACGGCGTCCATTTCGGCACCGCCGAGCCGGATCGGCAGGACGCCGTTCTTGAAACAGTTCGAATAGAATATCTCGCCGAAACTCCGCGCGATGACGCAGCGCATTCCCAGGTCGGCGAGTGTCCAGACCGCCTGTTCACGCGACGATCCCGTGCCGAAGTTTTCGCCCGTCACCAGGATTTGGGCCTGGTCGTATGGGGGCGTGTCCAGCACGAAACCTTCGCCGCGCCATTCGTTGAACGCATGCTTGCCAAGCCCTGTACGATCCAGCAACAGCAGGAAGCGCGCGGGGAAGATGATGTCGGTATCGATCGCGTTTTCCAGCAATGGCGCGGCGACGCTTGTAAGCGTGGTGAACTTTTCCATCACAGAAACTCCCTGACATCGGCGAGGCGGCCGGTCACCGCGGCGGCTGCGGCCATCTGTGGGCTCATCAGGTGCGTGCGCCCGCCCTTGCCCTGGCGGCCTTCGAAATTGCGGTTGGAGGTCGAAGCGCAACGCTCGCCTTCCTCGAGACGATCATCGTTCATGGCGACGCACATGGAACAGCCGGAATCGCGCCACTCGAAACCCGCGGCAAGGAAGATCTCGTGCAGGCCTTCGGCTTCCGCGGCGATCCGTACGGCGGCCGAGCCGGGCACTGCGATCGCCCTCACCGATGCGGCGACCTTACGGCCCCTGAGTATCTGTGCCGCGGCGCGAAGATCCTCGAGCCGGCCGTTGGTGCACGACCCAATGAAGACGCGGTCGACGGTGATATCGGTTAGCCGCGTGCCGGGCGCCAGATCCATGTAGTCGAGGCTCTTCCTGATCCTCGCCGCGCGGCCCTGATCGGGGATCCGGTCGGGGTTCGGCACTTCGCCCGATATCGGACCGGTCTGTTCCGGCGTGGTGCCCCAGGAGACCTGGGGTTCCAGCAGGGAGGTATCGAAGGTGATTTCGCGATCGAAGACGGCATCCTCATCGCTGCGAAGCTCCGACCAGGCGGCGACGGCGCGATCCCACATCTCCCCCTCGGGGGAGAGGGGGCGCCCTTTGAGGTAATCGAACGTCACATCGTCAGGGGCGACCATGCCGACACGGCTGCCGGCTTCGATCGTCATGTTGCACAGCGTCATCCGCGCTTCCATCGACAGCTCTGCAATGGTCGAGCCGGCATATTCGATCGCATAGCCCACGCCGCCGCCCGTTCCGATTTCGGCGATCAGCCCGAGGATGACATCCTTGACGGTGACCCCATCGCGCAGACCTCCCTCGAGGTTCACGCGCATCGTCTTCTGGCGGGTCTGGCGGATCGTCTGGGTCGCGAAAACCGAGGCGCACTCGCTGGCGCCGATCCCGAAGGCGATGCAGCCGAACGCGCCGTGGGTGGAAGTGTGGCTGTCGCCGCAGACGAGCGTGCAACCTGGAAGGGTGAAGCCGGTCTCGGGCCCGATGACATGAACGATGCCGTGACGGTCACCGTTCATCGGCATGTAGGCCATGCCATGTTTTTCCACATTCTCGCGAAGCCGGTCCACCTGTTGCCGCGCCAGACCGTCAGCAAATGGGTGCCCGCGCCGCCGGGTCGGAACGGCGTGATCCGCCACCGCGATATGCAGGTCAGGGCGCCTCAGCGGCCGATCGTTCTGATCGAGGTACGCGAAGGCCTGCGGGCTGGAGACTTCCTGCACCAGATGACGATCCACATAGAGCAGGCAATCGCCGCCCTCGAACTCGGCGACGACATGCTGTTCCCAGATCTTGTCGTAGAGTGTCTTGCCCTTCATCTTGCTCAGGCCCCTTCCTGCCGCGCTTTTCCGCAGACTCAGATTTGTCTTGATCTGCGGTCGAGCTTACTGTCTCATGAATACGCATTCAAGCGGAACGTGCCGAACGGAACGGCCGCAGTTACAGGGAGATACACATGAGGTTGGGAGTCGACGTCGGCGGGACTTTCACGGATCTGCTTCTGCATGACGATGCTGCACAGCGTACGTACCGGGCCAAGACACCCTCAACGCCCGAGGACCAGTCCATCGGTGTCGCGGAAGGGGTGCGCCTGATTTGCGAAAAGGCCGGAGTGAAGCCTGCTGATATCAGCCTGGTTCTGCACGGCACCACGGTTGCGACGAACGCCGTGCTCGAAGGCAAAGGCGCTCATGTCGGCCTGCTCACCACGGCCGGTTTCGAGCATGTGCTGCACCTTGCGAAGTCGTGGACGCCCGGCCCGTTGTTCGGCTGGATCGTCATGGACAAACCCGATCCGCTGGCCGCCCTCTCCGACACGCGCGGGATTCCCGAACGGATGGACGCGCGCGGCAACGTGATCACCGCGCTGGACGAAGCCGCCGCTACCGCCCTGATCGACGATCTCTGCGGCTCCGGGATCGAGGCGCTTACGATTTCGCTCATGCATTCCTACGCCAACCCGGCCCACGAACGCCGCCTGCGCGAGATCGTGCAGGAACGGTTCCCGGACATGCATGTATCCCTGTCGTCGGACATCCTGCCGGAATTCCGTGAATACGATCGTGCCATCACGACCGTGATGAACGATTACGTCCGCCCCATCATGACCCGCTATCTCAGCAGGATCGAGAAGCGCCTGGGTGAGACCGGTGTGAATTCGCGCCTGCATATCGTCCGCTCCGATGGCGGGCTGATGAGCGCCGAAGCCGCGGCGGCCCGCCCGGTTCATACGGTGCTGTCAGGCCCGGCCGGCGGTGTCACCGCCACGGCGATGATCGCGCGCCGGACCAAGCTGCCCCGCCTGCTCGCGTTCGACATGGGTGGCACCTCGACCGACGTCTCTGTCATCATCGATGGCGAGCCCACGATCACCCGCTCGACGGATGTGGGGTATTTCCCTGCCAAGGTGCCGACGCTGGACGTGCGGTCCGTGGGCGCGGGGGGCGGGTCCATCGCCGAGGTGTCCGAACTGACCAACTCGCTGAGGGTTGGCCCGCGTTCGGCGGGGGCCATGCCCGGCCCCGTAGCCTATGGCCGCGGCGGCACCGAGCCGACGGTCAGCGACGCCAATGTCGTGCTCGGTTACCTGCCGCCGAAGCTTCTGGGCGGCGATATGAGCCTGGATCTGGACGGCGCGCGCGAGGCGGTGGCCAAGGTGGGCAAGGCCATCGGCCTCACACCCGAAGCCGCGGCCCAAGGTATCCTAGATATCGCGAACGAGGTGATGCTTGGCGCATTGCGTGTCATCACCGTTCAGCGCGGCCTCGACCCCCGCGATTTCGGCATCGTGGCCTTCGGCGGCGCAGGCCCCCTGCACGCCAACGCGATGGCGCAGGTGCTGGGCTGCTATCCGGTTGTCGTGCCGCATAATCCTGGCGTCCTCTCGGCGCTCGGCTTCCTCGAGGCGGAGTTCAAGAACGAAAACGTCCGCACCCTGATCGGCTCTATCGCGGGCATGGACGACGCGCATCTCTTCAACGTGTTCAAGGAGCTGCGGACCCAAGCCACCGAGTGGCTGAACGAGGAAAAGGTCGCCGAGGAAGATCGCGGTCTGACGTATTCTGTCGACCTGCGCTACGAACAGCAGGGCTTCGAGGTGACGATCGATGTGCCCCCCGCACTGATCGAAAGCGGCGAGGGGCTGGAGTCGGTGCTGGAGGATTTCCATGCCACTCACGACCGCCTCTACGGTGTGCGGTTCGACCTGCCGATCGAGCTGGTCGCGCTGCGAGTGGTGGCAACGGGGGCGACCCCGGCGGTGGACGAAGCCCCGCCCGCCGCCGGCACGACAGACGTGAGCGAGGCAGTGATGGAAACCCGCAAGGGGTTCTTCAAGGGCGAATGGCTGGACACCCCGCATATCGATCGCGACCGGCTGGCCGCCGGCGCCCGCATCGAAGGCCCGGCCATCATCCGCCAGTACGATACCACCACCGTGCTTCTGGCCGATCACCACGCCATCGTGGACGAGCAGGGCAACCTGCTGATCTGGCCGAACGAGAAAGGGGAGTGAAGACCATGAGCAAAGACGTCGATCCCATTGTCCTCGACCTGATCGAGAACGCGCTTCTGAACGCCCGGTTCGAGATGGACAGCGTCGTGGTGCGCGTGGCCCTGTCGCCGGTGATCCGCGAACAGCACGACGAATTCCCGATGATCTGCGATCCTGCCGGCCGGATGATCGTCGGTCAGTTCGGAAGCTATATCCCCGCCATTGTGGAGGAATATTCCGACATCAACGAAGGCGACATCTTCGTCTGGAACGATCCTTATGCCTGCAAGGGCTCCATCTCGCACAACAACGACTGGTGCGTGATGATGCCGATCTTCCATGAAGGCGTGCATGTCGGCTTCTCCTCCATCTTCGGTCACATGGTCGATGTGGGCGGCAAGGTTCCCGGCTCGATGCCGGCGGATGCCTTCTCGATCTGGGAAGAGGGGCTGCGCGTCCCGCCGGTGAAGATCTATGAGAAGGGCGTGCTGAACGAGGGCGTGCTCAAGATCATGCTCAACAACACCCGCACGCCAGACATGAACCGCGCCGACCTGATGGCGCTGATCGCCGGGTGCCGGACAGCCGCGAAGCGGGTGCAGGAAATCTGTGACCGGTTCGGGCGCGACACATATCTCGCCTCTTGCGGGCTGCTGCTGAACCGAACGCGGGAAGCCATGCGGGTGCTGATCAACAAGTACATTCCGGAAGAGCCGGTGAGCTTTACCGATTACGTGGATGACGACGGCGTCGGCAACGGGCCGTTCAAGATGCAGCTGTCGATCTACCGTCGCGGCGACATCGCCGTGTTCGACTGGACGGGCACCGACGATCAGGCCGAGGGGCCGATCAACTTCCACATCCACGAAGGGCTCTGCAAGCTGTTCTTCGGGGTCTACATGATCATGGCGTTCGACCCGAAGATCATGTTCAACGAAGGCTTCTACGATCTCTTCGAGATCGTGCTGCCCGAAGGCTCCTTGCTGAATCCCAAGTTCCCCGCCGCGCTGTCGAACCGGTTGAACACCCATACCCGGTTCTTCGACTGCCAGGCCGGTGCCTTGGGACAGCGGGCGCCGCACCTGTCCATGGCAGCGGGCTATGGCACCTCTCCGCACTTCATCTTCACCGGGCAGGACAAGAACGGGAAGTATTTCCAGCTGATGGAATTGCTGTTCGGCGGCGTTCCCGGACGCCCGCGCGGCGACGGGCTGGACGGACACGCCTGGTGGCCGCTCTTTTCCGCCACGCCGATCGAGTACATCGAGAACTACTACCCCGTGATCGTGGAAAGCTATCGCCCCGTGAAGGATGCCGGCGGGGCCGGGCTGCATCGGGGCGGCGCGGGCATCGAGAAGACCTACCGGGTGCTCGAGGCCGGCTCCGTCTCCATCCATGACGACCGCGAGGTGGTGCCGCCCTGGGGCATCAACGGCGGCCTTCATGGCGGCACCTCGTCGAAATGGTTGATCCGGGCCGGTTCCGAGGACCGTGAGCAGATCAAGTCGAAACTGGATAACCTGAAGGTCGAACCCGGCGACAGGATCGTCTTCATCACCGCCGGTTCGGGGGGCTGGGGCGATCCGCTGGAGCGTGCGCCGGAAAAGGTGCTAGCCGATGTCCGGAACGATCTCGTCTCCCGCGAGAAGGCGGAAGAGGATTACGGCGTGGTGATTTCCGACAAGCATGTGCTGGATACCGCTGCAACGGAGCAGCAGCGCGCCAGCCGCAGGAAAGAGCGGGGAGAGCCGGCGCCCTTCGACTTCGGCTTCATTCCGGGCGTTCACGCGGCCGAATAGACGGCTAGAGATTGCCCCTCGCCTGAACAGTGGTCCCCGGGATGAGATCCCCGGGGATCAGCCGCAGCGATGGACCGGAAGCCTCGAAGTTTCCGAGTATGTCGAGGGTCTCGCTGACCATCCGTTCGATCGGCTGGCGTACCGTCGTCAGGCGGTAGGGATGCCGCTGGCCCTCGCGGATACCGTCGAACCCGGCCAGCAGGATGTCTTCGGGAATGCGCAGACCGAAATGCCCGCGCAAGGCATCGGCGCATCCGATGGCCATGATGTCGTTCACCGCGAAGATCGCGTCGGGCCAGTCGCGGGCGGGGCCGCCGAAGCGGCTCATGATGGCGGCATATCCGCCTGAATAGTTGGAGCCGCCTTCGATTTCCTCGACCTCGCTGCCCCCCAGCGTGTCGAGCGCTTCACGAAAGCCGTTCACGCGCTCCCTGCTGGTAGAGCCCTGCGGATCACCGCGCAGGATCAGGAAGCTGCGTGCCCCGGCCGCATGCATCCGGCGCGCCAATGCGGCGCCGCCCGCACCGTTATCGCATTGCACCGTTGCCAGGTTCGTTCCCGGCACACGCCGGTTGAACATCACCACCGGAATGCCCAGCCCCTCGGAAAGCTTGGCCATCTCGGAAGTGACCTTGGCCGAGGTCATGACGATCCCGTCCACCGGGTACCGGAGCGCCTGCATGATGACTTCGTCGCTGCTTTCCTGATCCTGCACCGAGAAAGCCAGAACCTGCCGCCCGGTTCGCTGGAAATTCTCGACGAAGACCTGAAGGCTTTCGGAATAGAAGGGGTTGTTCAGGTTGCCGCTGATGACCGCCACCATCTTGCTGGACCGCTTGGATAGCGACGACGCGAACACGTTGGGGACGTAGCCGAGTTCTCGTGCCGCCGCGAGAACGCGATCCCGCTTTTCCTTCGTGATGCTGGCCCCGGGGGTGAACGCGCGGGAGACGGCTGGCTGCGACACGCCCGCAACCCGGGCCACGTCAAAAGATGTCACTCGTGATTTCTTTGGCATCGGCTCTCGTCTGTGGGGCCCGCGCGGGTCTGGATCACGTGAAGGTTGCTCAGGATCATTGACAGATCGAACGCCTGCGGCAAAGATGTGAATGCGTATTCAATCACGCTGGAAAGAGTCGCGTAAGACGATCGCCCGGCAAGCAGGAGGTAATCTGATGACCAAGCTACGCACGACGACCCTGATCGCCGCCGCGATGATCGTCGCCCCGCACACCACTTTCGCGCAGGACGGCATGGCCCGCGCGACCGAACGGCTGGCTGCCTACACATCCCAGCCCGAATTCGTGGCCCCGGGCGAACCTTTCGATATCCGCCAATGCGCCGACGGGAAGAAGATGCTTTCCATCCCGAACAATTCGGCCAACCCGTTCCTCAAGGGCATCATCGACCGGATGAAGGCCGTGGGTGACCAGATCGGCCTGGAAGTCGTGGAGTGGGAGAACCAGGGCCAGCCCAGCCAGTGGGTGCAGGGCTTCGACTATGCCGTCCGTGACGAGTTCGACGTCATCAACCTCATCTCGGGCATTTCGCCTGATACAGTGGAGCCCCAGATCAGGGCGGCGAACGATGCGGGCATCAAGGTGATGACATCGCATTTCTACGATCCCAGCTTCGAGCCGAACCCGCTGCTCTCCAGCTCTCTGCCGATCGGCTTCAACGAGATCGGGCGCATCCTCGCCAACTGGGTGACCGTCAACACCGATGGCCAGGGCCGCATCGCCCTGATTGTCTCGCGCGAGGTGCCGCCGACGATCCCGCTCGTCGACGGTTTCACCGAGGAACTGGCCGAGAACTGCCCCGACTGTGTGATCGCTCAGGAAATCAACGTCGGCGTCGCAGAATGGGGCACCAAGATCCAACCCTCCGTCCAGTCCACGCTTCAGGCCGATCCGGAAATCGACGTGGTCATTCCGATCTACGATTCCATGTCGCAATTTGTCGTGCCGGCGCTTCGCCTGACGGGCAAGCTGGGCGAGGTGAAGGTCGCCACCTTCAACGGTACGCCCTTCGTGCTCGACTTCATTCAGCAGGGCGCGGTGTCGATGGATATCGGCGAAAGCCTCGACTGGATCGCCTACGCGACGATCGATGGGCACATGCGCGATCTCTGTGACCTGCCGGTGCCCGAGAAGCTGAACGTGCCGTTCTACATCTTCGACGAGAACAACGCCGCCGATGCCGGGACGCCCGCGAAGTTCGATACCGGCTACGGCGACGCCTATGTATCGGGTTTTGCCGAGCTCTGGGGCCTGGAATAAGCCAGTGATCGCCGCAAGCGAAAACCCTGCGCCAACGGCGCCCCCTTCGCGGGGGGCGCCGACCCTGAGGGTGGAGGGCATTTCCAAGACATTCCGCGCCACCCGAGCGCTCGACAATGTCGCGCTCGACGTCAGGCCCGGCGAAATTCACGGGCTTCTGGGCACCAACGGGTCTGGAAAATCCACGCTCATCAAGATCCTCGCGGGCTACCATGCGCCCGATCCCGGCGGGCGGATGAGCTTCAACGGCGAAGAGGTGGCATTGCCGCTGGCCGCGTCGGATTTCCGGCGCCTCGGGATGAGCTTCGTGCACCAGAACCTGGGCCTGTTGCCGTCGCTGACCGTGCTGGAGAACCTGCGTCTGAAACAGATCGCGCTATCGCCGGGCATGCACCTCAACTGGCGGCGCGAACGCGCGGAAGGGGAGGCGATACTTGATCGCTACGGCCTTCACGTTCCCCATTGGCGCCGCGTGGACGAACTGAGCGCGGTGAACCGTGCCCTTCTGGCGATCGTGCGGGCCTTCGAGGAAATCCGCGAGGGCTGCGAGGCGACGGGCAAACCTGGCCTCGTCCTGCTGGATGAGCCGACGCCGTTCCTGCCCGAGGAAGGTGTGGAACGGCTGTTCAAGCTGATGCGGGAGATCGCGGCAAGCGGATCGTCGGTTCTGTTCATCTCGCACGATATCGATGAGGTCATGGAGATCACCGACCGCGCCACCATCTTGCGCGACGGGCGGGTCTCCGGCGAGGTGGAGACGAAAAAGGCCAGCCACGACGAGATGATCGAATTGATCATCGGCCGCACGCTCGCCCCCGCCGGGGATCGCACCGACGCGGCGGCCACCTTTGCCCCGGGTGGCTCGATCCGTGGCCTCGAAGCCGATGGCATCGCGCCGTTCTCGATCGACATCGGGAAAGGGGAGGTGATCGGCCTCACGGGGCTGATCGGCGCAGGATATGACCGGATACCCTATCTCGTTTTCGGCGCCAGCCCCGCCACCGCGGGCGAGCTTGTGCTTGATTTAGGCGCGCTGCCGCTGGCCGGGATGACGCCCGCCCGGGCAATAGCCGAGAACCTGGCTCTGCTGCCCGGCGATCGCGAAGCGCAGAGCGGCGTGCCCAGCCTGTCGATCGCCGACAACATGCTGCTGCCCGACGTCTCGGAATGGTTCCGCGGCGGCCGGCTGCGCAATCGCGGGATGCGCAAGGAAGCGCAGCGGCTGGGCGAGGCCTACGAAGTGCGCCCCAACGATCCCGACCTGCCACTTGCCGCGCTGTCGGGCGGGAACGCCCAGAAGGTGCTGATCGCGCGATGGATGAAGCGAAAGCCGCGGCTGCTGCTTCTCGACGAACCCACCCAGGGTGTCGATGTCGGCACCCGCGCTCGCATCTTCGATGCCATCGCGGCCGAGGCGCAGACCGGCATGTCGGTTGTCTGCGCCTCGTCCGACGCCGAGCAGCTGGCCCGCATCTGTGACCGCGTTCTCGTCTTCGCCCGTGGCCGGGTAGTGCGCGAGCTGACCGGCGCGCAGGTAAGCAAAGACCACATCACGCAGGCTTGCTACGCCTCGCTAGACAATTCAGGCCGGAGCACGACATGACCACACAAGACCGCGCCCATGCCGCCGCTGGCCGGCGGCGTCTGTTCGAGCGCTATGCGCTTCTCGGCGTCTGGGCCCTTCTGATCATCGGCTTCAGTATCGCGCTGCCGAACTCGTTTCCGAGGTGGGGAAATTTCTCGATCCTGTTCGCCTCCTACGCGCCCGCCGCGTTGCTTGCGCTGGCGATCATCATTCCGCTCACTTCGGGCGATTATGACCTGTCGGTCGGGGCGGTGATGACCTTGTCGTCCTGCCTGATTGCGGTGCTGAACGCGTGGATGGGCCTTCCCATCCTGCTGTGCCTGCTGCTTTCGCTCCTCGCGGGCGTCGTCGTAGGGCTTTTCCACGCCTTCTTCATCGTCTACGTGCGCATCCCCTCGCTCGTCGTTACCCTGGGGTCGACGTCGCTGATTTCGGGCGTGGTGCAGTGGTTTACCAAGTCTTCCACGATTGGCGGCATCGACAATGCGCTGATCATGTCGGTCGTAGGGGGACGGCTCTTCGGCGTGCCCTATGCCTTCTACTACGCCTTCGCTGCGGTGGTGATCCTGTGGTACATCTTCGACTACACCCCGCTTGGGCGTCGCCTTCTGTTCGTCGGGCGCGGGCGCGAGGTGGCGCGGCTCAACGGGATTGCGGTTGAAAAGGTGCGCGTGGGGGCGCTTGTGGCGTCGTCGGTCGTCGCTTCCGGCGCCGGGATTCTCTACGCAGGTGTCTTGGGGTCGGCCGATCCCTATTCCGGCCTGAACTACCTTCTGCCCGCCTTCGCGGCTGCGTTCCTCGGGTCGACGACCATCATGCCGGGGCGATTCAACCCCTGGGGCGCCATGGTCGCCGTCTACTTCCTGGGCACGGGCATCACCGGATTGACGATGCTCGGCATCCCGCTCTGGGTGACGAACGTGTTCAATGGCGGTGCCCTGATCCTTGCCGTCACCATCTCCCAGCTGACCCGCGGCCGCGAAGCACCGGATATCGGCTGATACGCTTCCTACTGAAAGGACACAGTATGACGATCACGTACCTCAAACGTGGCAAATCCGAAGCCGACCGAAAGGGCGATGCCTCCAAGGTACGCGAAACGGTCGAGGCGACGCTGGCCGATATCGAGGCGCGGGGCGACGCGGCGGTTCGCGACCTTTCGGCGAAGTTCGATAATTACACGCCGCCCTCCTTCCGCCTGTCCGCCTCCGAGATCGAGGCGCTGGTGCAGAAGGTCACCACCCGCGAGATGGAAGATATCAGGTTCGCCCAGGCGCAGGTTCGCCGGTTTGCCGAGGCGCAGCGCGCCTCGATGACCGATGTGGAAGTGGAGACCGTGCCGGGGGTGATCCTCGGACACAAGAACATCCCCGTCCAGTCGGTGGGCTGCTATGTTCCCGGCGGCAAGTTCCCGATGGTCGCCTCGGCCCACATGTCGGTGCTGACGGCGACCGTGGCGGGCGTTCCGCGCATCGCCGCCGCGACGCCGCCGTTCAAGGGCGAACCCAACCCCGCCGTAATTGCCGCCATGCATCTGGGCGGCGCGCACGAGATATACGTGCTTGGCGGCATCCAGGCCGTGGGGGCGCTGGCGATCGGCACCGAGACGATCGCCCCGGTCGACATGCTGGTCGGCCCCGGCAACGCGTTCGTCGCCGAAGCCAAGCGACAGCTCTATGGCCGTGTCGGCATCGATCTGTTCGCCGGCCCGACGGAAACCATGGTGATTGCCGACGACACGGTCGATGCCGAGATGTGCGCCACCGATCTCTTGGGGCAGGCCGAGCATGGCTACGACAGCCCCGCCGTCCTGCTGACCAATTCCGAGAAGCTCGCGAAGGAGACCCTGGCCGAGATCGAACGTCTCCTGAAGATCCTGCCCACCGCAAACACTGCATCGAAGAGCTGGGAAGACTATGGCGAGGTCATCGTCTGCGACACCTACGACGAGATGCTCGAGGTCGCCAATGATATCGCATCGGAGCACGTGCAGGTCATGACCGACCGGGACGACTGGTTCCTGGAGAACATGACATCCTACGGCGCACTCTTTCTCGGCCCGCGCACGAACGTGGCGAACGGCGACAAGGTGATCGGCACCAACCACACCCTGCCGACGAAGAAGGCAGGGCGGTATACCGGCGGTCTCTGGGTGGGCAAGTTCCTCAAAACGCACAGCTACCAGAAGATCACCACCGACGAGGCCGCGGCCGAGATCGGCGCCTATGGTTCCCGGTTGTGCCTGCTGGAAGGTTTCGTCGGCCATGCGGAGCAGTGCAATGTTCGCGTGCGCCGCTACGGCGGCCGGAACGTGCCCTACGGCGAACCCGCCGATTAACAGCTTGGAAACGGGGCGGCCGCGCGAGAGCGGCCGCTATCCTATTCCGCCGCCGTGCCCCACTTCTTCTCGAATTCCCAAACCTCCGGGAAGCCGATGAGTTGGTTGAACTCCTCGAAATCGAACAGCGGCACATCGGGTGACAGCGAAGTGCCGGTCGCCTTGAGCGATGTCAGTGCCTTTTCCACCGCGGCCGCCGCGGCAAGCCCCGTCATCGCGGGGAAGATGGCGAGGGAATAGCCGATCTCCTGCAGCCGGTCGGCGGGCAGGATCGGTGTGCGCCCCCCGTCGGCCATGTTGGCCAGCATCGGGGCATCGATCTTCTCGCAGGCGATCCGCATCTCTTCCTCGGTGTGGAGCGCCTCGATGAATACGATGTCGGCCCCAGCGTCGCGGTACATCCTGCCCCGCTCCAGCGCCTTATCGAACCCCTCCACCGCCTTGGCATCGGTTCGCGCGATGATCAGCGTCTCGGCAGGATTCTCACGTGCAGCGCCAGCCACACGGATCTTCTGCGCCATGTCGTGCGCGGGGATCACCCTCTTGAACGGCGTGTGCCCGCACTTTTTGGGAAACTCCTGATCCTCGATCTGGATCGCGACGGCGCCTGCGCGTTCATAGCCCCGTACGGTCTGATCCACATTGAGAAGCCCGCCAAATCCCGTATCGGCATCCGCGATCACGCCGGCCTGGGATGTCCGGCCGAGGAATGTCAGGCGCTTGAGCATCTCTGAATAAGTGGTGATCCCCGCATCGGGCAGCCCCTCGGCCGATGCCGTGCCCCAGTAGCCCGAGGAGTAGATGAAATCGAACCCCACCTTGTTGGCGACGACCGCCGTGATCATGTCGTGGATGCCTGGCGCGCAGACAAAGGTGCCGGCGTCGAGCGCGGCGCGAAGGCTGGGTCTTGCCATCAGAAAGGTTCCCTATCGTATTCGGAGGTGGGTGCGGTCCGCTCGGTCGATACGGTGCGCGGCTTCGGCTGGTCCTCGGTGCCGCGGAAGATCCGCGCCGCGGCAAGAATATGGGCGCGCATCAGGGCCTTCGCGCATTCTTCGTCACCACTGCCGATCGCCGTGACAAGTTGGCGGTGATCCGAAAGGCTCCGGTCGACGTCTTCGATCTCGAACTGCGCATAGGATCGCACGAGGAAGCCCAGATCCATCAGGTTCAATGCGATGTCCTGCATCCGGCGGTTGCCGGACAGGCGCAGGATCTCGGTGTGGAAAGCCCTGTTCGCCACGGAATACGCCATGACGTCGCGCGGCGAAGCTTTCGCCGCGGGCTCCATGCGGGCGGCCATTTCGTCGAGCCGCCGAACGTCGTCAGGCCGGGCGTGGCGCGCGGCCAGGCCTGCGGCTGTGCCTTCGATGAGCGCGCGGGTTTCAAAGACCTCGCGAACCTCGCGTTCCGACCAGCCCTTGACTATGGCGCCGGCATGGGGGGACAGCAGGACGAAGCCTTCGCTGGCCAGTCGCCTCAACGCCTCGCGCACAGGTGTGCGGGATACCTCCAGCTCCTCGGCGAGCGTGCCTTCGATCAGCCGCTCGCCGACGGCAAAGCGTCCCGTCGAAATGCCTTCCCGTACCTGCCCGTAAACTCGCTCGGCCACCGTCTGTTTTTCTGGTCTGTGTGCTGCGGCCATACCGCCTCCTGTATGCAATGTTGCTGGTATGGCGGATTGCTTCACTTCATAATTGACGAATTGTATGCAATCAATGATTTTCGCCCGACATGGTCCGGACAAATATGTTCGGAGGGAGGCTAAATATGCGGAGGAATGACATGTTCATGAATGTGGGTCGAAGGATGATCCTGGGCGGGATCGCTGCGCTGTCGCTGTTGGCGGCTCCGGCAGTCGCGCAAGAGACGTACGAGCCTGGTCGGTTGACGATCGTGGTGCCGTTCAACCCGGGGGGATCCGCCGACCGTATGGCCCGTGCGATCGCCCAGTTCCTGCCCGAAGAGCTTGGCGTTCCCGTCACGGTGATGAATCAGCCGGGCGGCAGCGGTGCGCTCGGCCACACCTATTTCCTGCAGCAGCCGGACGACGGCTCCTTCGCGCTTGTTTCCCCGATCAACCCTTATCTGATCTCCAACATCCTCCGGGGACAGGGGATGCTGGAATGGGACAAGTTCCACTTCATCAACGGGCAGTGGCAGGATTACTACGTGATCCTCGTGAATAAGGACCAGCCGTTTCAGACAGGGAAGGAGCTGATCGACTTCATCAAGGAGAATCCGGGTGAGGCGAGTTCGGCCATCATCAATGGCGATGGCGGCCACCTCGCGACCGTCGTGATGCTCGAGCGGCTCGGCCTGCCTGCGGATGCGGTTAACTTCATCAGCTATGATGGCGGCGCCCCCATGCGCACCGCACTGGCGGGCAATCAGGTCACGTTTTCGGTCATCTCCGCGCTCGGTTCGAGCGTCATCGCCGAGGATGTCCGCCCGCTGGCAGTCATCAAGGAACAGCCCGACGATCTCTGGGCCGCACCCAACATCAACGAGATCCTGGCGGAATACGGCGTGGAGATTCCGCTTCTTGCCGCAGACCTGCGCACCTTCACCGTGCATCAGAGCTTTGTCGACGAGCATCCCGACGTCTACGAGCAACTGAAGGAAGCGTACCGCAGAATGCTCGAGCGTGATGACTTCAAAGCCTTCATTGCCGAGGGTCAGATCGGAGGGCAGTGGATGGGGCCCGAGGCAACGGCTGCCTCGCTGAACGAAAGCTTCGAGGTGTTCGAGCAATACATCGACGCCTTGCAGTGAGCGAAGACTGGGCGCGGGGGCGTACACCCCCGCGTCGAGTTGTGGGAGGGGATCGTACGATGCAGCGGCTTACACGCCACTTGACCGGCGGGGCAGGGCACATCGCCCTGCTTGTGGGCTTCGCAGCCTTCGCCATCTGGTACGCCAATGATGCCTGGAAGGCGCAGGCGAAGCTTCAGAACATGCTGCTGATCGGCCCGGCCGCGGCACTCTCCCTCGGCCTGATCGTCGTTCTCGTGGCTGCCGAACTGCGCCGAATCGTCAACGGAACCGATGCCGCGCCGGCGCCCGAAACCCCACCCGGCACATTTACCGCGAAGTACGGAACTCCGATCGCCGCCGCTCTGCTCGCGGTCTACGTCATCCTCATGCCGATTGTTGGCTTCGATGTGGCGACCGTCATCTACGTCGCCGTCAGCATGATCCTTCAGGGCGCGCGCGACTGGCGGATCATCCTCGCCTTTTCGCTTGCCACGGGGCTTTTACCCGTCTGGGCGATCGAGACCATGCTCTCCATTCCCGTTCCGACACTGGTGCTCTGAACATGATCGATCTTGGCGCCTTCAGCGACGCGCTGTCGCTTCTTGCCAGCAACCCTTTCGCATGGATCGTTGTGCCCATCGGGTTGCTGATCGGTCTGGTCTTCGGTGTTCTGCCGGGCCTTTCTGTCCCGATCGCGATGGCCGTGTTTCTGCCCTTCACGCTGCACATGGATTTCCTTTCCGCGATCCTGTTCCTGACGGCGATATTCACCGGCGGCGGCTTCGGCGGGTCCGTTCCCGCGATCCTGATGAACGTGCCCGGCACCACCGCGGCCATCGCGACCTGTTTCGACGGCTATCCCATGGCACGCCAGGGGCGACACAACGAGGCGCTGGGCCTCGCGCTGGCGGCATCGACGGTCGGCACCATCATCGGCTACGCACTGCTCTTCGTGATCCTGGAGCCGATTTCGCGCCTGGTGCTGAAACTCGGCGCGCCCGAACTCTTCCTGATCGCGCTGGCGGGTCTGTTCCTGATCGCCGCCCTGTCGGGAAAATACTTCTGGCGGGGCGTCTTGGCTGGCGCGCTCGGCCTCATGATCGGCACGGTGGGGATGAGTTCCTCCGGCATCATGCGCGGCACGATGGGATCCATGTGGATGCTGGACGGCATCTCGACCACGGCGGCCATCATCGGCCTGTTCGCCGCGTCGGAGATCTTCGCGCTCGTAAAGAGCGAGTACATCGTCGCGGATGCCAATGCGCGGCAGGTGCGGCTGCCGCTGATCGCCCGCGGCTTCGTCCAGGCTTTCCGAAACTGGTACCTCGTCTTGCGGGGCGGGCTTATCGGATCGCTCGTGGGCACCGTGCCCGGCGTCGGCTCGACGGTGGCGAACCTTGTCAGCTATTCCTACGCCCGCAGCCGTTCGCCAAATCGCGAGGCTTTCGGTACCGGTCACCCCGAGGGCGTGATTGCCGCGGAATCCGCGAATTCCAGCTCCGAAGGTGGATCGATGGTTGCGCTTCTGGCGCTCGGTATTCCCGGTGGCGCCGGCACGGCGATCATGCTGGGGGCCTTCGCCATGCACAATGTCACCGGCGGGCCACGGTTCATTTCGGACAACAAGGACGTTGTCTACGCGATCATCGGCGGGAACCTGGTCCAGGCGCTGCTGCTCGCGGGGATCGGGCTGCTGTTCCTGCGCATCGCCGTCACCATCGTTAAGGTTCCGCTGCGATACCTCCTGCCGGTGATCACGACGCTGACCGTCCTGGGCAGTTATGCGGTCTCCAACTCGATGGTCGGCCCGATCACCCTGGCCGCGGCCGCGATACTCGGGCTGATCATGAAGCACTACAATTACCCCGTCGTCGCCATGGTGATCGGCCTGCTCCTGGGCAGGATGATGGAGGGCAACCTGCTGCGCACCTGGCAACTGAGCAGGGGAGACCTCACCATCTTCCTGGAACGGCCGATCTCGCTGGGGCTGGTGATTGTCCTCCTCCTGGCCGTGCTGCTACCGTTCGGGATGAAGCGCCTGCGCACGCGTTCCGCGCCTGAAACAGAAGGCTGATCCATGACCGATATGCCGACTTTCCGTCTCGATGGCCGCCGTGCCCTGGTGACGGGGGCTGGCCGAGGCATCGGCCGGGCCATCGCGCTGGGCTATGCCAACGCGGGCGCCGACGTCACGCTCTGCGCCCGTTCGCGTGAGGAACTGGATGAACTCGCCGGCGAGATCCGCGCCGCCGGCGGCAAATGCGACGTGCTGCCGCTCGACGTGACCAACCAATCCGCCGTACAGGCCGCACTCGCCGACCGCCCGGCCTTCCACATTCTGCTCAACAATGCCGGCACCAACCGGCCGAAGCCGCTGGCCGAAGTCACGGAAGACGATCTGGACGCGGTCATGAACCTCAACGTCAGGGCGACCATCCTGCTGACCCGCGCGGTCACGTCGCGGATGGTGGATGACGGTGTGCAGGGGTCGGTCATCACGATGTCCAGCCAGATGGGCCATGTGGGCGCCGCGAACCGCACGCTCTATTGCGCTTCAAAATGGGCGGTGGAGGGGTTTACCCGCGCGCTCGCGGTCGAGCTGGGCGCCGCCGGCATCCGTGTGAACACGATCTGCCCGACCTTCATCGAGACCCCGCTCACGCAGCCCTACTTTGCCGATCCGGCCTTCAAGGAACAGGTTCTCTCCAAGATCAAGCTGGGGCGTATCGGTCAGCCGTCCGACATCGTCGGCGCAGCGATCTTCCTCGCCTCAGAGGCTTCTTCGCTGATGACCGGGTCTTCCGTGATGCTCGATGGCGGCTGGACCGCAGACTAACGCAGCCATGCCGGCCGCGCGCGACGTGGCGTGGGGATGAACCAGTAGACCTGAGCGAGGAAAGTAGCGAGGCAGAGCAGCGGGCCGTGGCGCGCCCGCGCTCATCGCAAACTGGTCGGAGTGGCGAGATTCGAACTCACGACCCCTGCCTCCCGAAGACAGTGCTCTACCAGGCTGAGCTACACTCCGACCGTGCCGCCGCGAGTTAGACCTTCGCGGGCGCTTTGGCAAGGGCAGAAAGGCTCAGCTGCGCCGCAGGAACGCGGAAATCCGCAGCGCGGCGGGCTGGTAGACGCGGGTGCGCGTGTTGGTGACCGGCGCATGGGTCGACCGGCCGCCCGTGCTTTCGCGGAACACGATGTAGAGCCCCGAGACGATGATGATCCCGGCGCCGAGGAAGGTGACGGGATCGGGCGCGTCTCCGAAGATCAGCAGGCCGAAGAAGGTAGCCCAGAGGATCTGCGAATACTGCATCGGCGCGACGATCGCCGCCTCGCCCGCGCGGTAGGCGGCGATCATCAGCAGCCCGGCGACGAAGCCGAAGGCCGAGACGATGGCGATCATGCCGATATCGGTGATCTCCATCGGCTTGTAGACGAAGGGCAGCGCGACGCCCATGCACAGGAAGTTGGCGATCATCGGATAGACCATCAGCACGACGGGCCGCTCGTCGCGCCCGACGCGGCGCACGATGACCGAGGCGATGGCGTTGCCCACCGCCGCCGTCAGCCCCGCCAGGTGGCCCAGCCCCAGCGCCGAGACGCCGGGTCGCAGCACCACGATCACGCCGACCAGCCCCACGATCACCGCCGCCCAGCGGCGCCAGCCCACCTTTTCGCCCAGCACCGGGATCGACAGCACGGTGATCAGCATCGGCGCGGCGAAGAGCAGGGCGTAAGTCTCGGCCAGCGGCAGCACGGCGAAGGCGTAGAAGGCCGACAGCGCCGTGACCACCGTGGCCAGCGAGCGCCCCACCACCCAGCCGGGATGCACCGGGCGCAGCGTGCCGGATGTCGCATCGCGCATCAGCATCAGCGCGACCAGCGGGAAGGAGAACAGCGTCGTGAAGAAGATCATCTGGAAGGGCGAGAAGGCGCCGCCGAGGATCTTGATGAACACGTCATGCGTGGCGTAGATGCCGAAGGCGACGAGGGCGAGGATCACCGCGCGGATGTTCATGTCACGCTCCTGTCGTGCGGGGGGTGGCGGGCCAATCGTTTCGTTACCGCTAAAGCAGCCGTGCGGTGCGTGCAACGCCGCGCGGGCCTCGCGGCGCACCTGCGCCACGCGCAGCGAAGAGGGCACAGTATATCGGCAATTTCGGGGCCGGACCGGGCGAGTGTTGATCGGATTCCGGGGATGTGCATTCTCGCTGTCGTTCGGTCGGGAGTTTCGTTCGGTGCATTTCGACGCAATTGATTCGGCTGCCGGATTCCGGCGCAACCCGCAGCGCCGCGGCGCCCGCCTCCTGCAGGGCACGGCGCTCTGCGCGGCGCTCGCCGCCCTGGCGAGCCCGGCTGCGGCCGAGACGATCTATTGGGATACCCATCCCGGCGCCGGCCTCGACGGCGGCGACGGCGTGTGGGACGTCGACACGACGGCGAACTGGGCGGCCAACCCTGCCGGTCTGCCCGACCGCACCTTCGAGCAGGGCGACGACGTCAACTTCATCGTCGCCGACGGGGTGAGCAACACCGTCACCGTCGTGGGCACCGTCCAGCCCGACAGCATCGATTTCGACGTGGCCGGCTACACGATCACCGGCGGCACGATCTCGGGCGGGGATACCGACGGCACGACCGAGATCGGCGTGGCCGGGCCGGCGGCCAACATCACGGTCATCGACTCGACGATGACAGGCGCCTTCTCGCTTTCCGGCGGGGGCCAGTTGCAGCTGGGCGGCGATGCGTCGGGCGTGACGGGCTTCACCGTCGGCGCGACGGGCAACCTGCGCGTCAACGCTGCGGCGACGCTGGGCGGCACGCTCACCTCCTCGGGCATTGTGCTGGTGGATGGCACGGTCAACCAGGTGGTGACGACGGGCGGCAGTTTCGCCTCGACCGGCACGATCAACGGCAACGTCGATGCGACGGGTACGGCGGTCACGCTCAACGGCACGGTGAACGGCAACGTCACCATCGCCGGCGGCTCGCTCACCGTCGACGCGGCGCCCGACCCGGCGCTCACGGTTAATGGCGCCGCGGGCATCGCGATGACGGGCTCGGCCGCGAACGGTGCCGTGACCTCGGCCATCTCGGGCAACGTGACGGCCGACGTGCTGACACTGGGCGGCGAGGCGGGCTTCACCTCCGCGTTCAGCACCGTGGCCGCGGCGGGCGCGACGGTGAACCTCACCGACCTCACGCTCAACGCCTATGGCATCTACGACAACGGCGCCGGCAACACGCTGAACGTGACCAACGCGGTGAGCATCGCCACCAACGCCACGCTCACCAATGCGGGCACGGTGAACGCGACGCTCAACGTGAACGGCGGCACGCTTACCTCCACGGGCACTCTGGGCGGGCCCGTCACCATCAACACCGGCACCGCCACGCTGAGCGGCACCGTCGATGCCGACGTGGCCATGACAGGCGGCACGCTGAATATCGGCGCCGGCGGGCTGACGATCACCGCGGGCAACGACCTGACGGTCGCGGGCACCGTGGCGAACGGCGCGGCGGTGGCGAATATCGACAACGCGCTGAGCGTCGACACGATCACCATCCAGGGCAGCGGCGCGAATACCGGCACGGTGAACGTCGCCGCGGGCGTGACCATCGCGGGCGACAGCGCCAACCTGCTGTCGGGCGGCATCCTCAATCTCGCCGGCACCTACGATCCCACCGGCATCTTCACCGTCGGCAATGGCGCCACGCTCAACGTGCTGACCGGCGGCTCGCTCGTCGCGCCGATCACCGTCGCCAGCGGCGGGACGCTGGGCTATGGCGGCACGAACGGCAACAGCGATATCATCGTGAATTCCGGCGGCACGGCCGACTTCACCGGATCGGGCAGCCTGGCCAGCCTCACCAATGCCGGCACCACCAGCGTCACCGGCGGCACGATCGGCGGCGCGGATGCCACCACGCTGACCGGCGCGCTGGCCAATACCGGCACGCTGACGCTCTCGGGCGGCGATCTCGACGTGGCGGTCTCGGCCCTCAACAGCGCCGGCGGCGTGTTGACCATCGGCGACGGGTTCGAGCTGCAGATCGCGGCCGGGACGGGGACGCTCACGAATACCGGCGCCTCGACGGTGAACCTCTCGGGCGCGGGTTCGGTGCTCGACGGCAATGTCCAGAACAATACCGGCGCGACGCTGAACTCGTCGGGCACGATCACCGGCTACCTCGCCAATTCCGGCACGGCCAACCTCGCCGGCGCGATCCAGGGCGCCGATGGCGCGGGCGACGGCGTGTCGAACACGGCCGGCGGCGACGTGACGGTGACGGGCGCGCTGACGGTGACGGCCGATTACCTCAACACCGGCGCGGGCACGACGACGGCGGTCTCGGGCGGCAACATGAACGTCGCCAACCTCGTCAACACCGACAGCGCGACGCTGAGCGTCGGCACGCCCGGCGGCGGCGGCCCGACCCGCACGCTGACGGCCACGAGCGTGACCAACTCCAGCGGCGGCACGCTGACGATCCATGACGACGGCGCGGTGAGCGCGCCGATCAACAACAGCGCCACGCTCGGCTCCACCGGCGCCATCACCGGCACGCTGACCAACAGCGGCACCGCCAACCTCGCCGGCACGCTGACGGGCGCGATCAACAATACCGGCACGGTGAACCTGACGGGCAACCTCTCGGGCGTCACCGCGGTGGACAACGACGCCACGTTCAACGCGAATGCGGGTTCCTCCTCCGTCGCCTCGTTCGACAATGACGGCACGCTCACCACCGCCGTCGGCGCCACGCTCACCTCGACCGCCGCGATCGAGAACGACGCCACGATCACCAATGCCGGCACGCTGAACGGCGGCGTGAACAACAACGCCGCCGGCACGCTCAACTCCACCGGCACGCTGGGCGGCACGCTCACCAACCTCGGCACCGCGAACCTGGAAGGGCAGGTGAACGGCAACATCGTGAACACATCGGGCACGATCACGCTGACCGACGACCTGACCGTCACCGGGAATGTCGACAACGACGCGACGCTCGATCTTTCGTCGGGCGACCTCACCGCCAACACGCTCGACAACTCCTCCACCCTCTCGATCGGCGGCGGCCAGGTGCTGACGGTGACGACGCTGCTCACCAACGAGGCGACGGGCGTGATCAACTCGGCCGGCGGCAGCTTCGTGGGCAACATCCACAATGACGGCGACTTCAACCTCTCGGCCGGCACGACGAACCTGACGGGCGATTTCTTCAACGATTCCGCCGCCACGGTGGATGCCTCGGGCGCGACGACGTTCGCGGTGACGGGCACCTTCACCAATGCCGGCACGGTCAGCCATGTCGGTGGCGGGGCACTCACCATCTCGGCCATGGATATCGTGCTGGGCGACAGCTCGATGGTGACCGGCGCCGTCATCTTCGACGGCGACGTGACGAACTACGGCACCGTCAACTTCAACACCGACACGACGCTCGGCGGCAGCTTCACCACCGGCGGCACGACGGGCGCGCCGCTGGGCGGGCCGGGCATCGCCAACATCTCGGCCGAACTGGACGCCGACGGCAACGACTACACCAACCAGGGCCAGACCAACGTCACCGGCACGGGATCGCTGATCAACGCGGGCACCGTCACCAACGATGGCGCGGTTGACGGCGCGGGCGCGGCGTTCGACGTGGCTTCGGGCGGCCTGGTCTCGGCGGGCACGATCACCAACATCAACGGCGGCACCTTCACCAATGCCGGCACGCTGACGGCGACGACGATCTCGAACGTCTCGGGCAGCTTCACCTCGACGGGCACGCTCAACGGCGCGTTCAGCAACGCCTCGACCGCCACGATGAGCGGCACGATCAACGGCAACGTCACCAATACCGGCACGTTCGGCGCCGGGGCGGCGGGGCTGAGTGTGAACGGCGCCTTCGACAACGACGCCACGCTCAACGTCACCTCGGGCAATATGGGCGTGAACAGCCTGGCGAACTCGGGCAATGTGAACGTCGCCGGCGGCCTGGTGCTGACCTCGTCGGGGCTGATCCAGAACGAGACCGGCGGCCTGATCACCAATAACGGCCAGATCACCGGCAACATCCAGAACGACGCTGGCGCGACGCTCAGCTCCTCGACGGTGATCGCCGGGGATGTCACCTCGCAGGGCACGCTGAACCTGACCGGCAGCGTGACGGGCGATCTGAACACGGGGGGCGGCGCGCTCAACCTCACCGGCGGGCTGACGATCGGCGGCGTGTGGGACAACGACATCGCCGTGGCGCTGGGCGCCAACTCGATCGGCGCCGACAGCGTGCTGAACAGCGGCGCGATCACCCTCGCCGGCGCCGGCACGCTGAGCGCGACCAACGGCGTGACGAACCAGAGCGGCGGGACGATCACCAACGGCTCGACCATCAACGCCAACGTCACCAACGAAGCGGGCGGCGCCTTCAACCAGAGTGGCACGGGCACCGTGAACGGCAACCTGACGACAGCGGGCACCGCCAACCTGCAGGGCGCGATCACCGGCGCGCTGGCCGTGACCGGCGGCGAGACCGACATCAACGGCGCGACCAACGTCACCGGCAACACAACGGTTTCCGCCGGCGCCGATCTCGATGTGCTGGCCGGCACGCTGAGCACCGCCACCTTCACGAACGCGGGCGACACCAATGTCACCTCGACGATCAGCGCCGGCACGATCACCAACGCCTCGGGTGGCACGATGACAAACGACGGCACGCTGAGCGGCACCGTCATCAACGCCAGCGGCGGCACGTTCGACCAGAACGGCACGATCACCGGCACCTTCCAGAACGCCGGCGCGGCCAGCGTGGAGGGCAACATCTCCGCCAACGCGATCAACACCTCGACCGGCACGATGGACCTGACGGGCCTGCTGAGCGTGGGCAACACGATGGCGAATGCGGGCATCCTGAACATCGGCACCGGCACCTCGCTCACCGCCGCGTCGCTGTCGAACTCGAGCTCGGGCACGATCAACCTGACCGGCACCGGCAGCTTCACCGCGCCGCTGACGAATGCGGGGCTGGTGAACGTGGGCAGCTACAATTTCGGCAGCGTCTCGAACTCGGGGCGGATCGTGGGCACCGGCAACCTGACCTTCGGCAGCGGTCTGTCGGGCGGCGGCACGGTATCGGTGAGCAACGGCACGGCGGGCGACCTGATCGCCATCAATGGCGGGCTCTCGGGTGGCGGCCGGTTCGAGCTGGATATCGACCTGGCCGATGCCGACGGGCTGAACGCGCCGCCGCCGCCCGCGACCGACCTGGTGCGCATCACCGGCGGCGCGACGACGGGCAATTACACGCTGGTCTTCAACGACATCTCGGCCGTCGTCGGCCCGCAGGACAATGACATCCTCGTCTTCGACGTGGATGGCGGCTTCGCCAACTCGTTAAACGTCAGCACGGTGGGCCTGGAAAACCCCGGCCTGAAAGTGGCCCACGTGGTGGTGCAGAACGCCGAGGGCGACCGCTTCGTGGCCGACGTGGTCAACCCCGCCGCGGCGGGCGCGGCGGGCAACGTGATCCTCACCCAATCGCTGATCGGCGCGCTGGTGAACCGGCCCACCAGCCCCTTCGTCACCGGCCTGGCCTACGAGGATCCCGATCCCTGCGGCCCCGGCACCTGGGCGCGCGCGCTTGGCGGGCGGGCCAACGTGCAGGGCGGCACCACGACCGAAATCTCCGGCTCCGACGTGACGATCCCCTCCGAGCTGTCGGCCACCTTCTACGGCGTGCAGGCCGGCGGAGACATTGCCTGCTTCCGCGCCTCGCAGGGCGGCTGGGATTTCTCGGTCGGCGCGATCGGCGGGCTGAACTTCGGCTCCTCCACCCAGCCCGTCTATGCGATCGACCCGGACGATCCCGAGACGATCTCGGGCATCGAGACCTCGCGCACCGACAGCACGTTCCAGCAATTCTACGGCGGGCTCTACGCCACCGCCGCGCGCGGGCCGCTCGCCTTCGATCTGCAGTATCGCTATGAGATCACCAACTACACGATGGACAACAAAGCCGTGCTGGGCGAGTCGCTCGGGCTGACGAACGAGCGCTATTCCTCGCGCGCGCACACGCTCTCGGGCGCGGTGACCTACGGCATCCCGCTGGGCGACCAGGGCGTGGCGCTGGTGCCGACGCTGGGCTTCGCGCTCACGCAAAGCGATACCGGCACGGTGGAGTTCGACGACGGCTCGACACTCGACGTCGGGCGCAACATGTCGACCATCGGTTTCGCTGGCGTCACCCTGGCGCGCACGCGGTTCGGCGACGACAACGTCTCGCTCACCAACCAGTTCGTGACGGGAACAATCTACAACGATTTCGCGCCCGATCCCCGATCCGTGTACAATGACGTCGTCTCCGGCACGTCGAACCTGTCGACCCAGAACCTCGGCACCTATGGCGAGATCAGTGCCGGCATGAACTATGTGCGCATCCTCAACCCCGGCGAATGGGGCCCGACAAAGCAGTTCAACGCCTCGGTCCGCGGCGATCTGCGCCTGTCTGACAAGGTGCGCAGCTGGGGCATCACGGCGCAGTTGCGGCTGCAGTTCTGACGTCCTGCGACATATGCGCGAGGCTTGACCGCATGTCGTGGAACACCCAAACTCGGCACACGCTTTGCGCGTATCGCCGTCGGCCCGCCGGGATGTGCCCGGACGGGCCCGCCGGTGCGATGGAATAGGATTGCGATGTCTTTGTTCAGCAAGGTCGCCTGGAAGGAGGGGCTGTTCCTCCAGCCCCAGCATCTGCAGCAGGCCGACCGATACGTCGAAAAGCTCATCGAATCCCGCGTCGGCCAGCTGAGCCCCTATCCCTGGGGCATGGCCGAGATGAAGATCGACCGTGACCTGATGCAGCAGGGCCAGATCGGCCTGCGCGCCTGCACCGGCATCATGCCCGATGGCACGCCGTTCGATGCGCCCTCGACGGGCCCGCTGCCGCTGCCGGTGGAAGTGCCCGACGATGCGGCCGGCCTGTCGGTCTGGCTGACGCTGCCGAACCTGTCGCAGAACGGCCGCGACGTGGGCGCCGGCCCCGATGCCAAGACAACCCGCTACGTGCTGGAGGCCGAACAGGTGGCCGACAACGCGGCTGCCACCCGCACCGAGCACGGGGTCGAGATCGCCGTGCCGCGGCTGGAACTCGACCTGCGCAAATCGCCCAAGCCGGGCTATCAGTGCCTGCGCATCGCGCGGATCAACGAGGTGCGCGACGGCGTCATATCGCTCGACGACACGCAGCCGCCGCCGGCCATCGTGCTGGCCGTGCATCCCGCGATCGAGGGCTATCTGAGCCGCGTGATCGGCTGGGTCGAGGCCAAGCTGGAAACGCTGGCGCGCTATGCATCCGACCCCTCGGCGGGCGGCGGGATGCAGGCCACCGACTACCTGATGCTCATGGTGCTCAACCGCGAGATCACGGTGCTGCGCCACCTGCGCAACTGCGCCCATATCCACCCCGAGGCGCTCTACCGCAAGCTCATCGCGCTGGCGGGCGAGCTTTCCACCTTCGACCAGGGCAAGCGGCTGGCGCCGGAATACGCGCCCTACGATCACCACGATCCGAAGGCCAGCTTCACCCCCGTCGTGCAGGATATCCAGACGCTGCTCAGCCGCGACGTGGGCCGCGCCACCCGGCTCAACCTGCGCCAGGTGCGCCAGAACTCCTATCTCGCCGAGGTGCAGGATCGGAACCTGTTCCGCGAGGCGACCTTCATCATCGAGGTCGAAAGCTCCAAGCCGCTGACCCAGGTGCAGCAGCAATTCCCCGAACTGGTGAAGCTGGGCCCCAATACCCGGATGAGCGAGATCGTGAAGAACAACCTTCCCGGTATCCAGCTTGTCCACCTGCCCAACCCGCCGCGGCAGATCCGTGTGGTCTCCTCGAACGTCTACTTCATGCTCGAGAAGAAGAACGCGCTCTGGCAGGAATTTTCCACCGCGCCCGCCATCGGGATGCATTTCGCCGGTGACTGGCCCGATCTCAAGCTGGAGCTCTGGGCGATCCCGGAGAAGCGGGGATGACCGACGACAAGGACAAGACGGTCTTTGGCGGCCCGCTTCCAGGGCAGAAACCAGGCGGCTCCACCCCGTTTTCCGGCAATCCCGCGCCCGATCCGCGCCGCCCCGCGCCGCCGCCCGCCGGCGAGGGCGACCGCACGGTGATCGGCGGCGCGCTGCCCGTTCCGCCCCCGGGTGGCGGGCGCGTGGCGCCGGCGCAGCACACGCAGAACCCGTGGGGCACGCCGGCGCATACGCCGCCGGGCCAGACACCACCGGGCCAGACACCGCCCTCGGACGACACCTGGCTCGGCGGCGCTCTGCCGCCCCAGCAGCCTCCCCATCCCTCGCCCTATCCGCAAAGCCAGATCGGCCAGGCGCCCGGCACGCCCGGCCAGGGCTTCTTCCCCGACATTCCGCGCCACGACCAGCAGCCGCAGCAGCCCGTCCAGGGCCCGCGCATCGCGCTGGCCGATGCGCTGAAGGGCACCGGGCTGGGCGCCGGCGGCCCCTCCAACCCGCTGCTCGCCGCCGCGGCCAACCTGCTGATCCTCTTCGGCCGCCTGCGCACCGGTCTGGTCGAGATGGATGCGATGCCGCTGATGGATCACGTCACGCGCGAGATCGACGCCTTCGAGCGCAACGCGCTCGCCGCCGGTGCCGATCCGATGGAAACCCAGGTGGCGAAATACGCGATCTGCGGCACGGCCGACGATATCGTCCAGAACCTGCCCGGCGCCGACAAGGGGGTGTGGATCCAGTATTCGATGGTCGCGCGGTTCTTCGGCAAGCGCGATTCCGGTGTCGGCTTCTTTCAGGAGGCCGAGAAGGCGATGCAGGCCCCCGCCCAGCGGTTCAACCTGCTCGAGCTGATGCTCGTCTGCCTGTCGCTGGGCTTCGAGGGCCAGTACCGCACCCTGCCAAACGGCGGGGTGGAGCTGGCGCGCATCCGGGCCGCCATCTACGAAAGCCTGCGCCGCGTGCATCCGCGCCCGGATGACGATGTCTCGGTCAACTGGCAGGCCGTGCCGATGGGCGGGCGGCGCAGTTTCGGCGGCACCCCGATCTGGGTGATCGCGGGCATCGCCGCGGCGATGATCGTCGCCGCCTTCGCCACGCTGTCGACGCTGATCAACCGCGACGGCGCGCAGGTCGTCACCACGCTCAACCAGATCCACCCCAGCGGCGTGAAGATCAACCTGGAACGATCGCAAGCCGTGCAGGCCTTCGTGCCCGACGTGCAGGATACGACCCAGATCGACCGCATCCGCGCCTCGCTGGCCGACGAGATCGAGGCAGGCTCGGTCGAGGTGGGCACCAAGGGGCAGTTCATCTTCCTGCGTGTCGGCAACCTGCTGCTCTTCGACAGCGGCGCCTCGACGGTGAAAGAGGCCTTCCGCCCGCTCGCCGCCAAACTGGCCGAGACGCTCAACGAAGAGCCGGGGCCGATCCGCGTGATCGGCTTCACCGACAACATCCCCCTGTCGGGCCGCGGCCGCTACAAGACGAATTACGACCTCTCGCTCGCCCGCGCGACCTCGGTCGCCGATGTGATCAAGGAAACGCTGGAGGATAATTCCCGCGTCGAGGTGGAGGGCAAGGGCGAATCCGACCCGATCGGTGACAATGCCACGCCCGAGGGCCGCGCCCAGAACCGGCGGGTAGAGATCATGGTGGCCAAGGAGGGCACGTTCTGATGTTCCGCTTCCTGTCGGCCCCGATGCGGATGCGGCCCCGGAAATGGCCGGCCTGGCTGAGGATCACCGTGGGCCTCCTCGGCCTGATCGCGCTTTGCGCGGCGATCTTCTTCGGCCTGCCGATGACGGGCGTGGATTTCCTCGCCGCGCTCTGGTTCCGCCTCGCGCTGATCGGCGGGATCGTCTTCATCGTGCTGCTGGTGGCGTTCATCAAGTGGCGCCGCCGCCGCCGCGCCGCCCGCGCGCTGGAAGACGCGCTGGTGCCGCAGGAGGTGGAGGGCGATACCGCCGTCCTGGCCGAGAAGATGCAGAACGCGCTGGCCACCCTGCGCAAGCGCGGCGGCAAGACCTATCTCTACGATCTGCCTTGGTACGTCATCATCGGCCCGCCCGGCGCCGGCAAGACCACCGCGCTGGCCAATTCGGGCATCGAGTTCCCGCTCTCGGATGCCGAGGGCGGCGTGGTCGAGGGCTTCGGCGGCACCCGCTATTGCGACTGGTGGTTCGCCGAAGAGGCGATCCTGATCGACACGGCGGGCCGCTACACCACCCAAGACAGCGACAAGGAGGCCGACGAGAAATCGTGGAACGGCTTCCTTTCCATGCTCAAGAAGACCCGCCCGCGCCAGCCGATCAACGGCGTGGTGCTGGCGTTCTCGGCCGAAGACATGCTGACCGCCAGCGACGAGCAGCTGACCCAGCACGCCCAGACGGTGCGCGCGCGGCTGGCCGAGATTCACGAGACGCTGAAGATCGACTTCCCCGTCTACGTGCTGTTCACCAAGGCCGACCTGATCGCCGGTTTCCGGGAATACTTCGCCTCCTTCTCGGCCAGCCGGCGCAAGAAGGTCTGGGGCGTGACCTTCCAGACCAAGGACCGCAAGGCCAAGACCCACGAACAGGTGGTGCCGGAATTCGACAAGCTGGTGAGCCGCCTCTCCGACGAGGTGATGGACAGGCTGACCGAGGAACCCGACGGCATCTCGCGCATCGCCATCTTCGGCCTGCCCGGCCAGATGGCGCTGCTGCGCGACAACATCAACGATTTCCTGCGCCGGGTGTTCGAGCCCACGCGCTATGCCTCGAGCGCCATCCTGCGCGGCTTCTACTTCACCTCGGGCACCCAGGAAGGCACGCCGATCGACCAGGTGCTCGGCGCCATGTCGCGCAACGAGGCGGCGGGCGCGGCGGCGTTCAGCCCCTCGTTCATGTCGGGCAAGGGCAAGAGCTTCTTCCTGCACGACCTGCTGAAAGAGGTGATCTTCGCCGAAAGCGACTGGGTGAGCCACGATCTCAAAGCGGTGCGCCGCGCCGCCGCCCTGCGCGCCACGGCGCTGGCGCTGATCGCGCTGGTCACGATCGGGGCGCTCGGCGCCTTCGGCTATTCCTACTGGCAGAATGCCGAGCTGGTGCGCACCGCCGCGGCCGAGGCCGACGCCTACGAGCGCGCCGCGATCAACGAGATACAGCGCGAGAAGATCGACGATACCGATCTGCGCCCGGTGATCCCCTACCTCAACCAGCTGCGCAATATGCCAGCCGGCTACGGCGCAGCCGAAGAGCCCAGCCTGTGGGAGACGTTCGGCCTCGGCCAGCGCGGGCGCCTGGAACAGGCCGCCGAAGAGGCCTATTCCGACGCGCTGGAACGGATGCTGCGCCCCCGCCTGATCCTCGACGTGGAGCGGCGGCTTCAGGATGTGCGCAACATCGAGGAAACCACGCAGATCTACCGCGCGCTCAAGGTCTACATGCTGCTCGGCCCCAATGCCGAGCGGGTGGATGACGAGGCGGTGCAATTGTGGTTCGAGGATCAGTGGGCGGGCGAGTTCACCTCGATCAACGACATCACCCTGCGCGACGAACTGTCCGAGCACCTCGCCGCGATGCTGGAGCTGGATGACGACCGCGACATCCAGGTCGATATCGACCAGGAAGTGGTGGATCGCGCCCGCGCCGCCATCGTGCAATTGCCGCTCGTCGATCAGGCCTATGCGCTGATCATGGATCGCGCCAGCACCGCCGGCCTGCCCGATTTCAACCTGGTGGAGCGCACCGGCGACCAGTCGCTGATCGTCTTCGCCACCGACGATCCCGGCGGGCTGCAATCGCTGCACGTGCCGGCGGTCTATACCTATGAAGGCTTCTGGGCCTATTTCTTCCCGCAGCTCTCCGAAGTGGGCGAGCGGCTGAAGGAAGATCAGTGGGTGCTGGGCGAACAGGCCAATGCCGTCGATTTCGACGCCCAACTCGGCCGGCTCGACCGCACGCTGCAATCGCGCTACCGCGAGGATTTCGGCAATGCCTGGAACGAGATGCTAGGCAAGATCCGGCTCGCCAACATGTCGGCCGACAAGCCGCGCTACGATGCGCTGGGCGCCGCGGCCTCGCCCGTCGCCTCGCCGATCCTGCGGCTGGTGAACGAGGTTTCGAACGAGACGCGGCTGACGGCCGAGCTCGAGGGCCTCGAAGGCATCACCCCCGATCAGCTGCTCGCGGGCGGCGGCGGTGGTGAAGTGGCCGACAACCTCGGCAACGCCGCCGTGCAGCGCCTGCGCTCGCGCTCGCAGGGGGTGCAGCGCATCCTGTTCGACGCGGTCACGAACAACGGCAAGAACCAGGCCCGCGTCAACGGCTCGTCCGACAGCGTGTTCCGCCCGATCGAGTTGATCGAAGAGGATTTCGAGAACTGGCACCTGCTGCTGGAAGGCGAGGTGGGCGCCCGCCCGATCGACCAGATCCTGGGCGACCTGGAGGCGATCCGCGCCAATCTGCGCCTCGCCGATGCCAACCCCGCGCAAAGCCAGGCGCTGCTGCCGCAGCTTCTGTCGAACCTCACGCGCAACAATTCGCGCCTGCCCGAAGTGGTGCGCGGCCTCGTCAACGACGCGGAAGAGGATTTTCGCTCCGACGCGAAGGATGCCACGCTCGAGGAAATGAACCGCGCGCTGACCAACCAGATCACCTTCAATTGCCGCGAGAACATCACCTCGGTCTTCCCCTTCGCCAATTCGCCGCGCCAGCTGGCCACGGCGGAATTCGGCAAGTTCTTCGGCCCCGGCGGCGACATGGACAATTACTTCAACGAGTTCCTCGCCCCGCATGTCGAGCGCACGTCCGACGGGCTGGCCTGGCGCCCCGACAGCCCGCTGGCCGACAGGCTGTCACCCAACGCGCTGGTGCAGTTCGACCGCGCCGAGAAGATCCGCCGCGCCTTCTTCGCCTCGGGCTCCACCACGCCCGAGGTGCAGATCTCGGTGGCGCATGTCGACAGCCATTCCTCCGTCGCCCGCGCGCAGCTCGAGATCAACGGCACCGTCATCCTCACCAAGCGCGGCGATCCGCCGAAAAGCGCCACCTGGCCGGGCAACGGCGCGGCCACCACGCTGGCGCTCTTCCCCTCGCTGGAGCGCGACAGCGCGATGATGATCCGCGGCGGGCCCTGGACGATCATCCAGTTCCTCAACGCCGCCGCCTCGCGCCAGCAGAACGGCTCCAACATGCGGGCGACGTTCAACGTGGGCGGCCGCTCGATCACCTACGATTTCACGTTCAACGCGGTGGAGAACCCGTTCACCATGCGCGAATTGCGCGAATTCGGCTGCCCCAGCAGCCTGGACTGAGGGAAAAGGGCGCGGCTTGTGGCGGCAACAGGGCTCTACGGCAAGCATCCGGGCTTCGGCGACTTCATCGCCCACGGTCTGCCCGCGCCCGCGCAGGCCGCGATCGAGGCCTGGCTGACGCAGGTCATGCCGCCGCTGCGCGACACGCTGGGCGAGCGGTGGGAGCCGGTCTGGGACAGCGCGCCCGATATCCGCTTCTGGTTTGGCCCCGCGGTGGCAGGCGCAGGCTGGGAGGCACCGCTTGCCGGCGTGATCCGCCCCTGGCGCGACAAGGTCGGCCGCCGCTTCCCGCTGGTCTGCGCGGTGACGGGCGCTGACATGCCCCCGCCGGTGAGCGACGGCGACCAGGCCGCCTATGAGGCGCTGAGCGCCGCGCTGGATGCCAGCGCCACCGGCGTTGCGGAACTCACCGCCGCGGGCCTTGCCGACACTCTCGCCTCGGCGCTGCCCGACCTGCCGGCGCCCACCGACGTACAGGCGCCGGGCCAGCCGCTCTGGGCCGCGAATCCTGATCCCGATCCCGCCCGGCTCTGCCCCGCCCTGGCGGGCGCCGAGCTGCGCCAGATGGCGCAGGGCCGCGCCTATGCCTGGTGCGCGGGCGACGGGAGCCGAGCTTCCGCCATACATGCCGGCGCCGCCCTGCCGGGGGTCGAGGTGCTGCGCTGGCTGCTCGAAGGGCTGCCCGTCGCGGCCGAGCCCGAGGCCTCCGACCGCGCCCCCGCCCTCGCCGGGGCCGAAGGGGAGGCCGCCGATGAGGAGTGAATTCTTCTCCTACGAAAGCGGCGCCGCCACCGATCAGGGCTGCGTGCGCGATCACAACGAGGATTCGCTGCTGGTGCGGCCCGATTACGGCATCTGGGTGGTGGCAGACGGGATGGGCGGCCATGCCGCGGGCGACGTGGCGAGCGCGACGATCGTGGACGAGCTTGGCTCGGTCGGCGTGCCGGGCTCGGCCGCCGACCTGCAGGCCCGGTTCATGGAGCGGCTGACCCGCGCCCATAACCGCATCCTCGACCATGCCGCGCAGATGGGCGGCGGCACGATGGGGGCGACGCTGGTCGCGCTGCTGGCCTTCGAGGATGCCTATGCCTGCATCTGGTCGGGCGACAGCCGCATCTACCTGCTGCGCGACGGCGTGCTCAGCCAGCAGACGGCGGATCACACCGAAGTGCAGGCGCTGCTGGCTTCGGGCGCGATCAGCGCCAGCGAGGCCGCTGTCTGGCCGCGCAAGAACGTCATCACGCGGGCGATCGGCGTGTCTGACGCGCCGAATTGCGATGTGGTGAGCGGACGGCTGGAAGAGGGCGACACGTTCCTCCTGTGCTCCGACGGGCTGACCGAGCATGTCACCGATGCCGAGATCGCGCAGATCCTCACCGCGCCCACAGCCCAGGCCGCCTGCGACACGCTGGTCGCCGAGACGCTGGCCCGCGGCGCGCGCGACAATGTCACCGCCGTCGTGATGCGGTGCCACGCCCCCGTCTGGGAGGTGTAAGATGGCCGGCGAAGACGACGAGACCGGCAAGCCGAAACCGCCCGCGCCGCCGGCGGCCGAGGAGGACCGCACGCGGATCGTGACGCCGCCGCCAGCGTCGGTGCCGCCCGCGCCTCAAGAGACGCCCGAACCCGACACCGCGCCGCAGCCCCCGCTCACCCCCGCGCCGCCGCCCGACAGCACCCGCGCCGCCCAGCAGGCCCGGCCGCAGGATGAACACGTGCCGCTCGGCACGATCATCAACAACAACTACGTCATCACCGACATGATCCAGTCGGGCGGGATGGGCGAGGTCTATCGCGGGGAAAACAGCTTCACCGGCGATGCGGTGGCGATCAAGATCGTGCTCCGCTCGCTCGCCCATGACGAGAAGATCGCCGCGCTCTTCCGCCGCGAGGCGCGCATCCTCTGCCAGCTCTCCGACAGCGCCATCGTGCGCTACCACAACTTCGTCCACGATCAGGATCTCGACCGCTTCTGCCTGATCATGGAGTTCATCGACGGCGTGCCGCTCTCGGATCACGTGAAGCAGAACGGGCCGATCACCGTCGCCGAGGCGCGCAAGCTGATCGTCAAGCTGGCCGAGGGGCTGGGCCGCGCGCATGACATGGATGTCGTGCACCGCGATCTTTCGCCCGACAACGTGATGCTGCGCGGCGGCGACGTGAACAACGCGGTGCTGATCGACTTCGGCATCGCCAAGAGCACCGAGATCTCGGAAGGCACGCTGCACGGCCAGTTCGCGGGCAAGTTCAAGTACATCTCGCCCGAACAGCTGGGCCATTACGACGGCCATGTCGGTCCGCGGACGGATATCTACGGGCTGGCCCTGCTGATGGCCGCCGCCCTGATCGGAGAGCCGATCGACATGGGCTCCTCCGTGGTGGAGGCGGTGAACCGGCGGCGCGAGATCCCCGACCTGACAGCCGTGCCCGAAGAGCTGCGGCCGCTGCTGGCCCACATGCTCGAGCCCGATCCGAAGGACCGCCCCGCCCGGATGTCGGATGTCGTGCGGCTGATCCGCAACCCCGGCGAGATACCGGCGAAATACGGCACCGTGCCGGGTGTGGGGCCGGGTGTGGTGCCGGGCGGGGGCGAGGCCGAGCGCACGGTGATCGGCGGCACCCAGCCGCCCGGTCAGCCGGGCGGGGCGCCTATTGGCACGCCGGGTACCCCCACCGGCCCCGGCGCCAACCTCGCCTCGATCCCGCCTCGGCCCTATGCACCGGCGCTGGCGCCCGCGGGCTTCCAGGCGCCGCCCGTGCCCGGCAATCCGCGGCTCACCACCGGCCTGCCGCTCGAGGATGCCTCGGCCAGCCCCTTCGGCGAGGCCACCGCCCCGCCCGCCGCCGCGCCGCCCCCGCGCCGCAGCCGCAAGCGCCGCCGCTCGGCGCTTGTGCCCACGCTGCTCGTCCTCGTGGTGATCGGCGGGCTGGGCTGGTTCGTGGCCGACAGGCTGGGCCTCACCGGCGAGATGATGGCCCGGATCGGCATCGCGCCCCCCGATGCAAGCGGCGAGACAGCAGAGACAACCGAGGCCGCCGACACGCCCGCAACCTCGTCCGACGCGCCCACCGCGCCCGAGCTGCTGACGCGCGAGACCTTCCTCGCCAATTTCGATGCCGGCCCCTGCACCTATGCCACCCGCATCACCGCCGGGCCCAATGCCGGCATGCTGGAAGGATTCGCCGCCGGGCCCGACCCGTTCGGCGGCCTGCCCACCGCCTATGAAGAACAATTCGGCGCCCGCCCCGAAGTGATCCGCCGCGACGTGGCCCAGCCGCAATGCGCCGCCGTCGCCTTCGCGCGCGAGATCCAGGCAATGGGCGCCGATGCGCCCTTCCTCTCGCTCGGGCAGGACAGCTATGCCAACGGCGCAACGGTCAGCGGCGCGCTGCGCAAGCCGGAGGGGCAATCGGCCGTCTGGCTGTTCCTCGTCAGCGCGGGCGGCGGCGTCTACAACCTGACCTCGCGGCTGACCGAGGCGGGCGGGCATTCCGCCTTCGGCTTCGGCGTCAACCTCGCCTCGGGGATCGAACGCCAGCCGCAGCTCGTGCTGGCGGTGACATCCGCCGCGCCGCTCATCTCGGTCGCCGCGGCGCGCGACGGCGTCGCGGCGTCGGAGCTTCTGCCCCTCGTCGTGGCCGAGATCGAGGGCCGGGGCGGCACGGCGGGCGTGGCGATGCGCTACTTCGAGCTTGTGGCCGAGGAACCGGCGCCCGCGGAAGAGCCCGCCGGCGAGGCAGACCAGCCGGCCGACTGAGCCCTAACGCACGTCGAACGGGATCAGCGCGAAGCTCGCCGCATCGCCGGTATCGGCATCGAGCGCCGGAAAGAAATCCTCGGCCAGCTTGCCCGCCTCGCGCTCCACGCTGGGTGGGCGGCCGGGCGTGGCGACGGCGAGCAGCAGCTGCGACGTGTCGCGCGCCGGGCCGTTCCGGGTGAGCGGCACGCTGAACGCGGCGCGGCCGCCGCTGAAGGTGACGTAAGGCCCCAGATCCTGCACCACGCCGTTATCGTCGACCAGCAGCAGCGACAGGTAGCGCCCCGCCGCGTTGGAGAGGCTGCCGGCGAGGTTCGTGCCGCTCGCGATCTCGCGCGCGTCGATGGAAAGCGCCAGGCGGAAAGCGGGGTAGGCGGGCTGGCCGCGCAGGTATTCCAGCGCCGGACATTGCCGCCCGTCGACCAGCAGGTTGCGCTGCTCGGGCACGTCCGAGGCGCCAGCGAAGACCTCTGCCATGAAATCGCGGATCGCGCTTTCGCTGGCGGCCATGATCACCAGTTCGGGATCCGCGCCGTTGCGCAGTTGGGGCAGGGCCAGCAGGCAATCGGCGCCGTCATGGCCCCGGATCCGCGCGATCAGCTCGGTGAGCGCGCGGCCGGCGGAAGGGTCGGTCACGTCGGCATCGTTCGGCTGCGGTCCGGGCGGGCGCGGCAGCGAGGTGCGTTCGGGCATCGTGGCGCGCGGCGCGATGGCGCGGCTGGCGCCGGGCCCGGCAGCGGGCGCGATCCGCGGCGCGGCGGCGGCGGGGGCGAGCGCGGTCACCCGCTCGGGCGTGCCGGTGATCCGGCCCACCGGCTGCACGCCCTGGGCCGGGCGGTTCACCGGCGCGATCGCCGCCTGCGCGGCATTCTCGGCCCGGATCGGGCTGAGCGGCGCCATCTCGGCCGGGGCGGGCGTGGCGGCGGAAACGGGCGCGACGGGCGAGAGCGGCGCGACGGGCGCCAGCGGCTCGGCCGCCTGCGCGGCATCGGCGAGGCTGTCGGGCGCGGCGGCCTCGAGCCGCTCGGCCTCGGCCCCGGCGAGCCTGGCGGCCTCGGCGGCGGCGAGCGTATCGGGCTCGGCTTCTGCCAGCCGCTCGGCCTCGGCCCGTTCGGCCGCCTCCGCTGCCTCGGCCTCGGCGATCTCGGCATCGGCGGCCTCGGCGGTGTCCGCCTGGGGTGTCTCGGCCGCTTCGGGGGGCTCTGTCTCGGCCAGGTCGGGCTCGGCAGGGTCGGCGAGATAGGCGAGGTCGGGCGTTGCCGCCTCGGGCGTGTTGGCCGCCACCTCGGGCGCGACGGTTGCCGCCTCGGCGCCCGGCAGATTCGAGATGCTCACCGCATCGAGCACCAGCGATGTCACCTGTATCTCGGGCGCCTCGCGCGCCTCGCCCGGCCGCGCGCCGAGATCGCGGTAGACTTCCAGCAGCCCCAGCGCCAGCGCCGCGTGCAGCAGCGCCGAAAGGGCAATGGCCCCGGCCCAGTGCCGCCGCCGGCCACGGGTTTCGGGCGCGAAGCTCATGCCCCTTCCCGCAGGCGCAGGGTGACGAGGCGGATCTGCAGATCGGCGAGGTCGGGCAGGTTGGTGATCTCGAGCAGGGTGCTTGCCGGTGCCTCGCGCCCGATCAGCACGTTCAGCGTGGCCGGGCGCGGCAGGTCGGCCAGCGCGGCGCCGATCGTCTCGCGCAACACGGGCAGGCCATCCAAGGTCCACGTGCCGTCATCGGCGACGATCAGGATCGGCTTCGGCAACTGGTCGAGCGGCAGTTCCGACGTCTCCGACAGATCCACCCCCTGCGTCGGCGGGTTAAGCAACTGCCCGGTGGCGAGGAAGAAGAAGATCAACAGCAGCACGATGTTGACGATCGGCAGCGACATGTCGAGCGTCATCCGGTGCGGGCGCGGGGGCAGCATCGCTCTCATCCGCCGTCTCCGCCCTGGGTGGCGATCTGCACGCCGGAGATGCCCGCGACCGTCAGCGCTTCCAGCACGGCGGTCAGATCCTGCACCTCGGCCTCGGGCCGCGCGATGAGCAGCACGCTGGCGCTGGCATCGGCGGCCACGGCGCTGGCCAGATCGGGCAGGGCCGAGAAGGCGAAGGCCTGGCCGCCGGCGACGATCTCATCCTTGCGGACGTTCCAGATCGTGGCGTTGGCGGCGATGGCCGGTGTCTCGGCCGGGCCGGCGCCATCGGGGCTGACCGCCTCGCCGGGCGCGCCGGAACGGATGGTGAGCAGCGAATAAGGCGTGAGCGACGAGGTCAGCATGAAGAAGATCAGCAGCTGGAACATCGCATCGGCCAGCGGCGTCAGCACGAAGGTATACTTGCGCCTCGGGCGCGGCAGGTCGAGCGAGACGGGCGCGGCCGTCATCGCTCAGCCGCGGCCGGCGGCGGGATCGACACGGCCATGGATCGCGGCCGAGACGAAGGTCTCGATGGATTGGCGTTCGCTGTCGATCCGGCCTTCCAGCCAGTTCGCCACGACGTAGGTCACCAGCGCAATGGCCAGCCCCAGCGCGGTGGTGGTGAGCGCCGTCCAGATGCCGCCGGCCAGCAGCGCCGGGTCGAGCGCGCCCTCGGCGGAAGACAGCGTGGAAAACGCGTTGATCATGCCGATCACGGTGCCCAGGAGCCCCAGCATCGGCGCCGCCTGCACGACCGTCTCGAGCACCCGCATCCGCCGCTGCATCGCCGCAAGCTCCAGCAGCGCCGTCTGGCGCCCCAGCTCCGAGGCATAGCCCTTGTCGTCGGGTCGGGCCTGGAGGCCGGAAAACACCGCCTGCAACACGCGCGCATGCACCGAATCGCGCTCGGCCGCGGCGCGGATCGCCTCGCCCGAGCGGCCCGAGAGCCAATCGTCGATGATCTCCTCGGCGTCGCCGTCATGGCCCACGCCGAGGCTGGAGAACTGGAATAGCTTGTAGAAGGCGACGGTGATCGCCAGCACCGACAGAAGCGCCAGCGCGGCATAGACGGTCAGCGTGGCCGGGTCGAAGGCGGTTAGGTCTGGGGCGTTCAAGATGTATCCTCGCGGGCGCTCCGGTTATGGCGGCGGCCGATCAGGTGCCGAACTGGATGCCGGTGCGCGACGAGGTGACCAGCGCGTCGAGGCAGAAATCGCCGGCCCCGCCGCCATCGGCGAGCGAGCAGGCGGCGACATCGTTGACGACGATCCGCGACAGGCCGCTGCACTGGCTGTCGGGCAGGTCGAATTGCAGGATCTTGGTCTTGCCGGCGGTCAGCGTGCCGAATTCCAGCACCAGGATGCGGCTCACCACGCCATCGGCATCGAACACGGCAACCTCATAGGCCGTCTCGGACAATTCGTTGTCGGAATTGTTGGTGGCGACATAGGTCAGCCGGCAGCCGCCGGCATCGGTATCCTGCGCGTTGTTGAGCTCGAGCGCGAATTCGGCCGCGGCCGGCGTGGCGGCATCTTGCGAAAGGGCCGGGCCGCTGGCCGCGATCAGCGCGGCGGCGGCGAGTGTCGCGGTGGTGGAAGCTGCTGAAAAGGCCACTGAAAATCCCCCCGATCCGTCAGGCATGTGGATAGAGGCCGCGCAAGCGGCCCCGATGGCTCCGATGCCTTATTTGGGCTGCAAGGCCCCCCGCCTGTCAACCGCTATTAGCGGTAGACGCCGATCATCCAGGTCGGCTTGATCTGCCGGCGCGCCACTTCGGGCTGCGGGCTTGCGCCGACACTCGCGCGCGGCCGCGGGAGCGGTTTGAAGACGGGCGCGGGGTCGGGCGCGGTCACGATCTGGGCAAAGCCCGGCTCGGGCGCGTCGTCGATCGTGGGCTCGCGGCTGGGCTCGTCGGTGGGGAAATCATCGTCGTCGCGCGGCTCATAGCCGGTCTCGTCGTCGTAATCGGGGTAGGTGCAGCAATCGCCGCTGACCTGGGCCAGCTGGATCGTCTCGGGCGCCGCCGCGGGGGCGATCGACGCGATGCCCAGCGCGTCTGCCGTGACGGCGGGAGCCGCCGGCGCCGTGGCGCGGGCTTCGAGGATCGAGTCCAGGTCGGCCGTCTTGGCCGAGGCGGCGTGTAATTCGGCGAAGCCGAGAGCACCGCCCACGGTGAGAACACCGACGCCTGCCATGAGGATGAGTGGGTTAGCCATGATACTCTCGCAAACCTGCTTCCATTGCCGAACCCCCACATCAAATATAGGAGAGACGTAAACAAACGCAATGAGGGCAGCGGAAATCCGCCCCTCGCGGGGCATCATGTTGTATTGCAACGACAGGTTGAGGCAACAAAGCGGCGCTTTGGCGCGGATTGGCGCCATTTCGCGGCACTCATGCGCGTTTCTGCTCGCCACGCTTGCCTTTCCCACCCTTGCCCGCGCCGAGTTCGCCGTCTGCAACCAGAGCTTCGACGTGGTGAACGTGGCCGTCGGCCAGTTCGAGGATGGCGGCTTCGTCACCGAGGGCTGGTGGACGGTCGGCCCCAACCAATGCGGCAACGTGATCCGCGAAGAGCTTCAATCGCGCTACATCTACGTCTTCGCGCAGGATGTCTTCGGCAAGGCGGTGCTCGACGGCACCACGCCCATGTGCATCGCGCCCGACCGCTTCACCATCCGCGGCGAGACGGATTGCCTGCTGCGCGGCTATCTCGAAGCCGGCTTCCTGGAGGTCGACACCCAGAAGACGGAACGGTGGACATTGTTCCTCTCGGCCCCGCCCACGTGAGCGGGGGCTCAAGTGTGGCGCGGGCGCGGGCGATCCGTTACACTCGCCCTGCGCCGCGATACCGGCGTTTCGGGGAATGTCGATGGCGAAACCTGCGCTGAGGTCACTCGCGCCCGTGCTCTTCGGGCTCTGTGCCGCCTGGCCCGCCTTGGGGCAGGAGCGGGCGGCGCTGGTGATCGGCAACGGGGCCTATCCCGGCGAGGCCGCGATCCCCGATGCCGCGGCGCGCGCGGGTGCCGTGGCGGGCCTGCTGCGCGATTACGGCTATGACGTGACGCTGCTGGAAGACAGCGCCGGGCCGGGCTTCTGGGCCGCCCTGGCCGAGGCCGGCGCGGCCTCGCAAGGCGGCGATGCGCTGCTCTACTTCCTCGGCCACGGCGTGACGGACGCGGCCGGCACCGGCCGCCTGCTGCCCGCCGACGCGATCGCCCCCGAAACCACCGGCTGGCCGCTGCCCGCCATCGTCGAGACATTGCGCGAAGCCGGCGCCGGCCAGGCGATCCTGCTGCTCGATACCTGCCACGCCACCGCCTCGGCCGCCTTGCCCGGCGCCGGCGCCCTGCCCGAACCGCAGGCAGCCAGCTTGCCGCTCTTCTACGGCGCGGCGCAATATCCGGGCGAGCCGTGCCCGGTGCCCGCCGAGGGCGAGGCGCCGTTTCCCGGCCTCGCCGATCACCTCCTCGCCGCCGCCGCCACCCCGGATGCCGAGCTCTTTGACGTGATCGCGGCCGCCGCGCCCGCCGAAGGCGCGCCCGGCCCGCTGCCCTACGCCACGACGACGCTGCCGGAACCCTTCCACCTCAACCCCAATGCCGGCCTGCCGCAGGGGCTTTCGGACGCCGATTACGCGATGTTGCGCAACCTCTCGCCCGAGGATCGCGCGCGGATGCTGGCGCTGTGGGAGGATACCGGGCTGGGCGATGCCGATGGCCCCACCGATACCGTGGTGATCGACGCGCCGGTGATGCCGGTGCGCCAGGCCGCCGTGGTGAGCGCCGCGCCCTCGATCGAGCGGCTGTCGATCGTTGCCGAGGAAGTCGTGCTCACCGCCGCACCGGCGCCCACCGGCCTGCGCGCCTTCGAGCCGCCCGCCGAGGGCCTGCCCGAGCCGTCGATCTTCGTGGGCGTCATCGCGCCGCCCTCGGGCGTCGATTTCCCGTGGGATAACCTCGAGGCCCGCCTCGCCCTGCGCGAAGAAGATGCCGAACGCTTCGCCGCCCTGGTGGCCGAAGGCGCGCTCGACCCGCCAGAGGATCAGCTCGCCCGCGCCATCCAGACCGAACTCGCGCGCATGAACTGCTACACGGCGGGGATCGACGGGATCTGGGGCGGCGGATCGCGCGCCGCCGTGTCGCGCTATTTCCTGCAGGTCGGCGCCGCGCCCGAAACGCTGGAGCCGGTGGTCGAGCTCTATCGCGCCATCATCGGGCGCGACGATGTGGAATGCCCCGCCCAGGCCGTGGCCGCCGCGCCGCGCGCCGCCTCGGGCGGGGGCGGCGGCCCCACGCGCACCACGGCGCCCGCGCGCACCACGGCGCCGGCGCCCGCGGCCCAGCCCTCCGGCGGCCGCACGATCAACCGCCAGATCTCGGGCTCCGGCGTGTTCCGCTAGGGGGCGCGAGGGGATGGAGATCGACCCGACATTCCAGCAGGCCCGCGCCCGCAGCCGCAAGCGCCGCGCCCGCCGCCGCACCGCGCGGCTGGGGCTGATCGCGGGGCTGGCGCTGGGCGTGCCGGCGCTGGCGGGGGCGCTCTGGCTGGGTTTCGCGGCGCTGTCGGGCGAGGGCGGCGAGGCGGTGGAGGTTCTGTCCGAGGTCGACACGGCAGAGGGCGCCCTGCCAGAGGGCGAGGCGGGCGAGGCGCTGGTGCAGGTCGATACCGGCGCCGAAGATGCGCCGCCCGTCCGCGTGGCCACCGCCTTCACCGATATCGCGGGCGACCCGATGATCCTCAATTTCGGCGGCGGCGGGGCCGGGCGGGTGGAGTTGGAAGGCCCCGCCACGCTGGATGAGACCCGCGTCGGCCCGCCGCGCCCCGGCCGGCTGATCCTGGTGCGCGACGAGCTTGTCGTGCGCGAACAGCGGCTGATGACATCGCTGCCCTCGTCGCGCGAGGATTTCGCCTTCTTCCAGGCCCAGCGCGCCGCACGGCTCGACGCGCCCGCCCAGCCGGTCACCGAGCAGCCGGGCACGACCGAGACGGGCGAGGATCTGGGCGATCTGGGCGACAGCTGGGGCGAAAGCCTCGAAAGCGGCGCCGAGAAGGCCGCCTATACCGAGACGCGGATCGAGAACACCACCTCGCTCACCTACCTGCGCCCCGAAAGCCGCCGCACGCCGATCTACGAAGACGTCATCATCCTGCTGGAGACCCCCCGCAAGATGGAGGCGCTGCTGCAGGAACACGGCTTCGACGAGGCGGGCGCGCAGGCGGTGACGGAAAGCGCAACGGCGGTGATCCCGGAACTGGGCGACATGAAGGCGGGCGCCATCTTCGCGCTGCGGATGCGCCCCGCCGAGGGCGAGGGCCAGCCCGAACTGCTGCAGCTGTCGCTCTACGGGCCCGAGCGCTACATCGGCTCTCTCGCGCGGCTGGGCGACGGGCGCTACCTCGCCGCCGCCGATCCCTGGATCGACACCGACCTGCGCCGCCTCGCCGCGCAGCGCGACGATACCGTGCTGACGGCGGATCAGAACTACCGCCTGCTCGATGCCTTCTACTCCGCCGCGATCCGCAACGGCGTGCCCACCGGCGCGGTGGGCGAGACGATCGTGATGATGAGCCAGGCCTTCGACCTGGAGGTGCTGGCCAGCCCCGAGGACCGCATGGCCCTGCTCTACGCGCCCGAGCCGGGGCCCTTCGGCGGGGGGCCGGGCCAGGTGCTCTATGCCGCGATCACCGGCGCTTCGGGCGATCGCGTCTGCTACATCTCGCAACGGCCGGGGATGGAGGGCGGGTTCGACTGCTACTCCGAGAATGCAGGTCCGAAACTCGGCGCGCTGGGGGGCAACATGGTGACGCCGGTGAGCGGCGGCACGCTGTCATCGGGCTTCGGGCCGCGCAACCACCCGATCCTGAAACAGGTTAAGCTGCATGCGGGCGTGGACTGGGCCGCGCCCACCGGCACCCCCGTGCATGCCGCCTTCGCCGGCACGGTCAGCCATGCGGGCAATGGCGGCGGCTACGGCAACCTCGTCATCATCGACCATCCAGATGGCCGGCAAACGCGCTACGCCCACCTCGACAAGTTCGCGCCGCTCGGCCGCAGCGGCGCCGTGGTGCAGGCGGGCGACCTGATCGGCTATGTCGGCACGACCGGCCGCTCCACCGGGCCGCACCTGCATTTCGAGGTGCGCGTGAACGGCCGCCCGGTCGATCCCTTCGGGCCGGAGGCGGCAGGCGGGCAGGGGGCGGTGGTGATGGCGGCGGTCGGTTCCTCCTCTGCCGCCGAGGCGCTGACCAACCAGATCATCAAGGTCGAAAGCGGCGGCAACGCGGCGGCGAAGAACCCGCTTTCCACCGCCACCGGGCTCGGCCAGTTCATCGAGAGCACCTGGCTGCGGATGATGAACACATACCGCCCCGACCTGGCCTCGACCATGTCGCGCGCCGACCTGCTGGCCCTGCGCACCGACCCGACGCTTTCGCGCGAGATGGTGATGAACCTCGCCCGCGAGAACGAGACCTACCTGCGCGCCCGCGGCCACGAGATCAGCGCCGGCAGGCTCTACCTCGCGCACTTCCTGGGGCCCGAGGGCGCGCATGTCGTGCTGTCGGCCAATACCGGCGACACGATCCTCAATGTGATGGGCGCCAGCGTCGTGCGCGCCAACCCGTTCCTGAAGAACTACACGGTCGCCGATCTGCGCAACTGGGCCGACCGCAAGATGGGCGGCGCCGGCGGCACCGTGGTGGCCGCCGTGCCGGTGGCCCAGCCGATGCCGCCCGAAGTGCTGGCCTACAAGAAGATCATCGACGAGATCCTCGATCAGGCCACCTGAGCGCGCCTAGGTCGCCGGGGCCGTCGCCGCGTCGAACGCCTCGCGCACCGCCTTCTCGAAGCCCTTTCGGATCACCAGCTGCTTGACCATGCCCTTGGTGATGATCTTGGCGACACCGCCGCCCACCATATTCACCCCGCGCGAGAAATAGACCGTCCAGACGCCATCGGCGATCAGGCCGCGGGCGAAGTTGAGATACATGTTCATGGCCATCTGGTTGAACGAGGGATCGCGCATCAGGATATCCATGTCGACCCGAGCGGCCATCGCCACCTTGGTCGCGGCGTAGCCGTCAAGCGACAGGGGCGAGACCTTGGAGGCGATCCATTCGCCCCAGCTCACCTCGCCATCCTCGTTGCCGTCTTCATCCTCGATGAAGGTCGCCACGGCCACGGCATTGTTGCCGATGAAGCCGATCGCGCCGATCGACTTGCCCTTGATCCCCTTCACCTCGACCCATTCGATCTCGGCCATGTCTGCACTCTCCCTCGCGTCTCAGCTGAACTGGTACTCGTAGGCGCCATCCTTCAGCGCCACCTTCACCTGCGTCATCTTCTCGCCCGATACCATGCGCGAAAGAACCTGGCGTGACAGGTCGGGCAGGATCGAGTTGGTGATGATGTTGTCGATCATCCGGCCGCCGCTGTCGGGATCGCGGCATTGCTCCACGATATGGTCGACCACCGCATCGTCGATCTCGAGCCGCGCGCCCTGGCTTTCCTTCATCCGCCGCACGACCGACTTCAGCTTGAGCCGCGTGATGCCCGCCAGCACGTCGCGGCCAAGCGGGAAATAGGGGATCGTCACGATCCGGCCCATCAGCGCGGGCGGGAAGACCTCCAGCAGGAAGGGTTTCAGCGCGGCGTCCAGCTCATCCATGTCGGGCGTGGTGTTGCCGCCATCGGCCATCTCCATGATCACGTCGGTGCCGACATTCGAGGTCAGCAGGATCAGCGTGTTCTTGAAGTTGATCGGCCGGCCGTTGCCATCCTCCATGATGCCCTTGTCGAAGACCTGGAAGAACAGCTCGTGAATATCCGGGTGGGCCTTTTCCACCTCGTCCAGCAAGACGACGGAATAGGGCTTGCGGCGGACCGCTTCCGTCAGCCGCCCACCCTCGCCATAGCCCACGTAACCCGGCGGCGCACCTTTCAGGAGAGAGACGGAATGCGCCTCCTGGAACTCGCTCATGTTGATGGTGATGATGTTCTGCTCGCCGCCATAGAGCTGCTCGGCAAGCGCCAGCGCGGTTTCCGTCTTGCCCACGCCCGAGGGTCCGCACAGCATGAACACGCCGATCGGCTTGTTGGGGTTGGCGAGCCCGGCGCGCGAGGTCTCGATCCGCTTGGCGATCATCTGCAATCCGTGATCCTGCCCGATCACCCGTTCCTTCAGGTGATCGGCGAGCTTCAGGATCGCCTCGAGCTCATCGGTGACCATCCGGCCTGCGGGAATGCCCGTCCAGTCCGAGATGACCGAGGCGACGGCCTGCTCGTCCACATGGGCATAGACCATGCGGTCATCGGGATTGGTGGCTTCCAGCCGCTCCATGTGCTCGGCCATTTCCTTGCGCGCGGCCTCGGCGTCGAAATCCTCTCCCGCCTCCTCGGCCAGCCGCTCGCGCAGGGCGAGGATCTGGTCGACGACCTCTTTCTCCTTGCCGTATTTCTCTTCCGCCTCTGCCAGCTGGGCCTTCAGCGTCTCCACCTCGGCCTCGGCCTCGGCGATGCGTTCCTCGTTGCTCTCGCCCAGATCGCGCTGGGCGGTCTTGCCGGCGATCTCGGTCTCCAGCGCGGCGATCTGCTCGCGCATGTCCTCGATCCGCGCGGGCGTGGAGCTTTGCGAGACGGCGACGCGCGCGCAGGCCGTATCCAGCAGCGACACCGCCTTGTCGGGCAATTGCCGCGCCGGGATGTAGCGCGCCGAGAGGTTCACGGCGGCGACGATCGCCTCGTCGGAGATGCGCACCCGGTGATGCGCCTCCATCGGGCCGAGGATGCCGCGCAGCATGTAGGCGCAGGTCTCCACGTCCGGCTCGGGCACGTTGACGGGCTGGAAGCGGCGGGTGAGCGCCGGGTCCTTCTCGAAATACTTGGCGTATTCCGACCATGTCGTCGCGCCGATCGTGCGCAGCGTGCCGCGTGCCAGCGCCGGTTTCAGCAGGTTGGCCGCATCGCCCGTGCCCTGCGCGCCGCCCGCGCCGATGAGCGTATGCGCCTCGTCGATGAACAGGATGATCGGCTTGGGCGAGCTCTGCACCTCGTCGATCACCGCCTTCAGCCGCTGCTCGAACTCGCCCTTCATCGAGGCGCCCGCCTGCATCGCCTGGATATCCAGCGCGTGCAGCCGCGTGCCCTTCAGCTTGGGCGGCACCTCGCCCGCGGCCAGCCGCTGGGCGAAGCCCTCCACGGCGGCGGTCTTGCCCACGCCCGCCTCGCCGGTGAGGATCGGGTTGTTCTGGCGGCGGCGCAGCAGGATATCGATGATCTGGCGGATCTCGTCATCGCGGCCGACGATGCGATCCATCTTGCCGCTTTCCGCCTCGGCCGTCAGATCGTGCGAGAAGCGTGCCAGCGCCGTCGCGCCGCCCGGCCCCTCCGCCGCCGCGCCCTCGCCACCGCCGGCGCTCAGCCCCGAGCCATCCATCGGGCGCAGGGTTTCCTCTTCGGAATCCGCCCAGAGCGTGCGCGCTTCGCGGCCGATCTGGTCGGCCGACATCTGGTCGAACACCCGGCTGTAGCGCACCAGCTCGCGGCGCAGGTTCTTGTCGTTCAGCATCGCCACCAGCACGTGCCCGGTGCGGATCTGCGCCTCGCCGAAGAACAGGGTCGCGTAGGTCCAGGCATGGTTGAGCGTGTCGGAAAGGTTTTCCGAGATGCCGGGGCTTTCCGTCACGTTCTTGTCGAGCGCGCGCATCGCGGCATCGAGATCCTTCAGCACCGCCCCGCGATCGAGCTTCAGCTCGCGCAGCGTGACGGTGAGATCGGATTGCTGGTTCGACAGCGCGTGGAACAGCCAGTGGCAACATTCCACGTTGCGGTTCTTTTCGCCGCGGGCATGGCGCATGCCCTGCAGGAAGGCATCATAGCCGACGCGGTTCATCTTGCCGGCGTATTTCTCGATCGTGATCTCGGTCATCTGGGGCGTCCCTTCGTTCTGCCGGCGTGCTTATGCGGCCTTCCGCGCGGCCGCCTCGGGGCGGAGCAGGAAGGTTGCCGATATTATGTAATTGTCGTTGGCCGCGGCCTCGCGTGCGGGCGCGACGCAGGCCATGTAGCCCAGTTCCGCCGAGGCGCCGATCTGCGCGGCGGGCACCTCGCCGGCGGGCAGGGCGAGCGCGATCTCGATCTCGAAGGCCTTGCCGAGATACCAGTGCACGATGTCGCGCAGCCGCGCATGATCCTCGCCGCCGGGCAGCAGCCGGCGATAGGCGGCGAGCGTCTCGGTGCGGATGTGCAGGCGGATCTTATCGTTCACGCTCTGCACCCGGTTGCCCAGATGCATGTCGCGCCCCAGCGCGGAATTGGCCATGCCCAGCCGGTTCTCGGATGACGGCTCCATCACCAGCCAACTCGGCACGTGCTCCTCGACCCCGACGCGCAGCCTGTCGCCCAGATAGGCCTCGATCATCTGGCGCAGGCGTACCGGGCTCTTCACCCGCCCGGAATAGAGCGAGATCAGCGTCAGGCGCGTCACATCGTCGAGCGAGTCGCGCTCGAAGAAGGCGGGCGTGGCCACGCCGCCCAGTGCGCCGAGATAGCGGGTGAAGCGGTCGCCGTCTTCATGGTCGAACTGGGTGATGGCGCGGCTGTCGGCCCAGGCGCGGTAGAACAATTGCTGGAACCGCGCCGCGAAGATGTCGGTGAAGCGCACGAAGGCATCGTCGCCCGCGCGCACCCAGCGATAGACTTCCTCGGTCGTGTTGATCGGCAGCGCGCCATGGGGGCCGAAAAAGCCCAGGATGTGCGAACGCAGGCGCACCGGCTTGCCCGGCCGTTCCACCACTTCCGACATGTCGTTGACCGGGAAGGCGAGGAAGGGATCCTGCCCCGTCGTCACGATCTCCTCGCGCATCGTGGCGTTCTTGCCGATCCGCGGCTTGCCCTTCGCGCGCCGTTCCAGCGAGCGCAGGAACGACAGGAAGCCCAGGCTCGCCAGATCGTCGCGCGCGCGGCCCTCTTCATCGGCCGGCGCGGCCACGCGTTTCACGCGCCCCTCGCTCACAGCAGCGGCCCGCGGCCGGTGCGGGGCGGCCATGTCTTGACGTCGCCGCGCTGGACGGAGGCGACGATCGTCTGCGTGAACGAATTGACCGAGGCGTATTCGGCCAGGAACCGATCCAGCACCGCGCCCAACAGGATGATGCCCGAGCCCTCGAAGGCCGCCTCGTCGAGCGTCACGCGCACCTCGATCCCGCGCGCGGCGTGGAAGCCGTCGCCCCGGCTGATCGTGCGGGTGACGGGCCGCGTCTCGACCCCCCGGATGCCCTGCAGCTGCGCCTCGGTGATCGAATCCGAGATGTCGGCGAAGAGCGACAGCATCTCGCGCAGGCTGGCCCCGCCGCCGCCGCGGGCATTGGTATCCTCCAGCCCGTAATGGTTGAGCGACAGGTAGGAAATCAGCCGCCAATACACATCGCCCGCCTGCGCCCGGTGCGCGGCCGATTTCTCGAGCTCGGCCATGGATTCGCGCGGGCGGGTCGGCCCAGCAATGCAGTTGAGCGTGATCGTCACGTCGTCGCAGAGGAAGAAATCATCCTGCTGCTGGGCGATGGGCAGGTATTCCGGCAGGTGCCGGTTCGAGCACAGCGTGCGGATCTGCAACCGCTGCGCGCGGCGCGAGTCTTCGCTTTCCTCGGGCTCGTAGATCGAGATGAACGTCTCGGTGCCGCGATAGCGGTGCTGGGTGCCGAAGCGCCGTTCATCCGCCGTCACCCGGCGCTGCTTGCGGCGGCTGGTGTAATAGAGCGCCTGGCGCGGGCGGACAATTCCCTCGGGCAGAGCGTAAAGCGGATGCACGCGCACCTTGTCCTGCGAGCCGGCGTAATGGGCGAAGACCTCGGTGATCTGTTGGATCTCGTAATGCGTCAGCGGGCTGCTGTCGGGGGTGACGACGTATTCGGTGCGCTTGCGGTCCAGCCGCACCTGGCTGGCGCTTTCCTCGAAGAGGTTCACCGCCGGCGCGGTGTTGAGCCGGAAGTGCCGCGGCCCGACGCGCGGCGCGACGGAAAGGTTGGCGGTGCCGAACTCCATCACGATCTGCATCTCGCCGGTGCCGATGCGCCCGACGATGTCGCGCAGGCCGGTCAGCCGGAAGCCCAGGAACTTGCGCGGGAAGGCGAAGGCCTCGCGCAGCGTGGCGAATCCGTCGAACAGCCGCTTCTGGTGCGGGAACAGCCGTTCCTTCGGGCCGAAGCCCACCTGCTCCACCCGCGCGGGATCGAGCCGGGCGAAGACGGGATCGCCGTTCTTGTCGAGATAGCGGATCGAGATGCGGTTGAGATCGCAGAATATCTGCTCGTAGAGCGCCACGGCGTCGGCCAGATCCTCGCCCAGATGCACGACAAGATCGTCGAGCGCGAGATCGGTCATCGGCCCCGCCTCGCGCTCGGACCCGCGCGCGGCGGGGCGCAGCAGGTCGATCACCAGCCCCGCCTGCGTGCCCGGCGCCGTATCCTGCCCCAGCGCGGAAAGCGGCGCGGGGCTGGCGTGATAGGCCGCGCCCGCCACGGCCAGCGGCCAGATCGAGAGCGGCGCCGCCAGCCGGAACCTGCACGAGACGCGCCTGTCGGCATCCACGAACCGCGCATCGAGATAGCTGCCCTCGGGGAAGTGCATCCCCTCGGCGAGATCCTTGTTCTCGAAGGGCGGATTGGCCTCGACCAGCATCGCGGCCGGGGTGGGGGCCAGCGCATCGGGGAAGATCTGCTCCAGCAATTCGCTGGTGAAGGTGCGGAATTCCTCGTCCAGCTTCAGCTGCACGCGGGCGGCCATGAAGGCCGTGCCTTCCAGCAGGCCGGCCACCGCCGGGTCGAGGTTTTCCTTCAGCAGCCCGCCCAGCCGGTCGGCGATGCCGGGAAATTCCTCAGCGAACTCGGCCGAGCGTTCGTAGAGCAGCGCAAGCTCGCGGTTATAGCTGTCGCGGAAGGCCTTCTTCATGTGGCGACCCGCAGCTTTGTCATCTGCACCTTGCCGGCGCCCAGATCGACCTCGGCCACGAAATCGAGCGGCACGTCCACAGGGGAAGAGACCATCTCGGCCGAGATGTCGAAGGTCAGCCGCTGGCTCGCGGTGCTTTCCTCCTTGTTGATCCGGATCTCCAGCGTCGAGGCGATCAGCCGCGGCTCGTGGTTGATGAGCGACTCTCGGATCGCCTCGATGATCCGCGTGGTGTTGAGATCCGAGGCCGAGATCGTGCTCATGTCGCGGAAGCCGTAATTGACGATGGATTTCGCCACATAGGGCGCATCGTCGAGCGGCACGGCGGCATCCAGCCGGATCGTGTTCATCAGATTGCCCAGGTCATGGTTCAGATGCCGCCGCAGCGTCATCTCGTCGGTGCCCTCGCGGCGTTCCTTGCTGCGCGCCGAAAGCTCGCGGTCGCCGCCGCGATAGGCGCTGCGGCCGTCGCGGGAATCGCCGCTTTCCGCTGCCGCCCGGAAGACATGCATGATCGAGACCTGGCGGCGGTCGCGCGGTGTCTCGTCATCTCCGTTGGTCTGGTAGGGCGGGCTCATGTCTCGGCGTCCGGCAAGGCTGCGGCAAGGTGCGGCGCCGGCCCTGCACCGGCCGGCATGGCGGCCCGTCTGCGCGCCGCGCCGCGGCGGTTCCTGTCCGGCCTGTCGGGGGCGGCCCGGGCGAAGGCGGACCTTGCATCATGGCCCGGCCCGCCCCCCTGTCTCGTCACGCGCGGCTCACGCGCGCGCAGGATCGCGCTGCGATCAGGCCGACCACTCGGTGTTGGCGGCGGCATCCCAGCCGGCATTCGTCGAGGTGCCGACGGCGCCCGAGGCTTCCTGCAGCGTGTAGGTGATCTCGAACTTGCGGAAGTTGAGCATCAGGTTCTCGGTGATCCGGTCGAGCCCGTCTTTCGAGCCGCCGGTCTGGTAGGACGAGATCATGATGTTCTCGAACTTGATCTTGAAATACTCGACCGGCGCCGAGCCGCCCGATTTCCGCACGATCAGCTCGCCCTCGTCGATATGCTCGCCCGAGCAGCAGCGCTTGATCAGGTCGTTCGAGGCCAGGTCGACATACTTGCTGATGGCGATGTCCTGGATGTTCACCTTGCCGCCGCCGCCGCCCGAGCCCATATGCGTGGTGCCCGACTGGGTGCAGCCCCACGACCAGCTCAGCACGTCGATCTTGTCGGCATGGGTGGTATCCTGGGATTCGCCTTTGATGTTATTCGAAAGATATAGAAAAATATCTACGGCCATGACATAACTCCTTGTATGGTCAGCCTTGCTCTAATTAGCGGGCAGTACGCGGTTACTTGTTGCTCGGCAGTTTGGACACCAGGCTCATCCCGATATCCATGCCTTCCATCTGGAAGTGCGGTTTGAGGAAGAACTTGCCGACGTAGTAGCCGGGGTTTTCCTCGTCTTCGATGACCTGGACGGTCGCGCCCGCGAGAGGCTTCTTCGCCTTCTCCTTCTCGCTGGCATTGGCGGGGTTGGCAGAGACGTACTTGTTGATCCAGCTCTGGAGCTGAAGCTCCAGCTGACGCCGGTCGGGGCTCTCGCCGATCTTGTCCCGCACCATGCATTTCAGGTAGTGGCTGAAGCGCGAGACGGCGAAGATGTAGGGCAGGCGCGACGACATGTTGTCGGATGCCGTGGCCAGTTCATCCACGTATTTCTTGGGCCGGTAGAGCGATTGCGCCCCGATGAACGCGGCTTTGTCTGTGTGCTTGCGGTGGATCAGGCCGATCAGGCCGGCCTTCGAAAGCTCCCCCTCGCGGCGATCGGTGATCGACACTTCGGTGGGGCATTTCATGTCTTTCGAGCCGTCGCCCGTATCGAACGTGTGGGTCGGCAGGTTCATCACCTCGCCCCCGGAATTCACGCCGCGGATCTGCACCGTCCAGCCGTGTTCCTTGTGGGCCCGGTTGATGTTGGTAGCCATTGCATGGGCCGAGTTCATCCAGGCGTACTGACGGCCCTCGTGGCCGTCGGTCTCTTCCTCGAAATTGAATTCCTCGACCACGGCGGTGGAGTTCTGGCTGTAGGGCTCGCGCGAGAGAACGCGCGGCAGGGTCAGCGCCAGGTAGCGCGAATTCTCGCTGTCGCGCAGGGAATTCCAGGCCGCGTAATCCGGCGTGTCGAAAATCTCGCCCAGATCCGAGGGATTTCCGATCTCGGTGAAATTGTCGAGCCCCAGCAGGCTGGGCGCGGCGGCCGAGATGAACGGCGCATGGGCGGCGGCGGCGATCTTGCCCATGTCGCGCAGCACGGCGACATCGGCCGAGGAATGATCGAAATAGAAATCCCCGATCAGGCAACCGAAGGGCTTGCCGCCCATCGTGCCGAATTCCTTTTCGTAGATCGTGTTGAACAGCGGCGATTTATCCCATTTCGCGCCGGGATAGCGGCGCAATTCGCCCGCCAGTTCCTTTTTGGAAACGTTCATCACCTTCACGCGCAGCGACGAATCCGTTTCCGAATTGTTGACCGTGTAGGCCAGCCCGCGCCACGCGGATTCCAGGTTCTGGAATTCCTCGTGATGCATGATCTTGTTGAGCTGGTCGGTCAGCTTCTTGTCGATCTTGGCGAGCATCGCGTCGATCGTGTCGAGCACGTCCTCGCCGATCAGCGTGCTGTCGCTCAGCGCTTCCTTGACCAGCGTGCCGACGGCATTGTCCACCTCGCGGGCGGCATCCTCGGTGCGCGGCTTGATGCTCTGGCGCAGGATGTCGGAGAACTCGTCGAGCTCCGAAAGCGCCTCTGCCGGGGCTGCCTGGGTCTGGGCTTCTTCTGCCATCTGCTTCGCTTCCCTGTTGCCGGCGCCGCGCACCCTTTCCCGGGCGCGGGCGGCGCGGTGTATCGTCTTACTCTTCGGCTTCGTCTTCGTCGTCGGCACTGCGGGCCGCCAGCGCGGCCATCAGTTCCGGGTCGCTCAGAAGCGCCTTGATGTGATCCTGCGCCTTGGCCTTGCCGTTCATGTACCGCGACAGGTTGGCCAGGTGCTCGCGCGCCTCAAGCAGCTTGCGAAGCGAGGGCACCTGCCGCGCGATCGCGGCGGGCTCCAGATCGGCCATCTGCGAGAATTCCAGCGTCACGCCCAGCTTGTCGGTCGAGTCGGGGTCGAGCGTGTTTTCCACTGCGAAGGAGACACCGGGCCGCACCGAGGCCATGTAGCTGTCGAGCGTCGAGGCGGTCACATCGGTGAAATCGCGTTCGCCCACCGGCGGCTTTTCCACCGGCGAGGCATTGCCCGAGAGATCCGACATCACGCCCATCACGAAGGGCAGTTCGACCATCTTCTCGCTGTCATAGGGATCTTCGTAGGAGATGTTCACCCGCGGCGGGCGGTTCCGCTTGATGAACCCGGTTGCCGAATCTGATGCCATTCCTGTGTCTCCCTGTTTGGCGGGAATGAAACCGCCCCTTATCTGTCAAGTCAACTCATTCAAACTTCTGTCATATCGGCCCAAGCCCTGATTTTGCTGGCCTATCCCTGCGGTGGCGCCTTCGGAATCAGGGCCGCGACGATGGCGTGAAAATCCTTTTCGAGATAGTCGCGTGCCTTGAACAATAGCACGGGAATCGGGCTCGCTGGTTCATTTTTGCGGAAGAAATCTTCCACCCCCCGGATCGCCATCGCCACGTCGCCCCGCGTGGCCACCTCGATCCCGGGCGCATCCTGCTCTGCGGCGGGCTCTGCGGGCGCCTCGCCGCGGCGCGCCTCTCCGGCCAGCTGGCGCAGCCTGTCCATCGGCAAAACGAAGCCGGTATCGGGGCCGAAATCTATCTTGGCGCGGCCGGCATCGGCGGGCAGCAGCGTCTCGAATGCCTCGATCAGTGACTTGCCGATCAGCAGCCGCGCCTGGGTGACGAGAAGCAGCGCGGCCGACGAGGGCTCGTTCGCGGCGAAATAGGCCTCGCAGGCCTCGAGCGCGCGGCGCGCGGCGGCCTGGCTGGCGATGCTGGTGCTGCCCGAGGGCAGGGGCGCCGGCGCGGCGCCCGATGGCGCGGCATCCGCACCGGCCTGTGCGGCGGGCGCGGCGCCATCCACGGCGGCGGCCTCGGCAATCGTGCCGCCTCCGGCGGCGCCACCCGCGGCCTTCGCGCCATCGGCCGACCAGACCGTGAGGTCCGACCGGGCCGAGGCGATCAGCCCCTGGATCTCGGCGATCTGCTCCACGCTGGTGGCAAGGCCCGGCGTGAACGGCTTGTCCTCGTTGCCGAGGCAGGCGCGGCGGATCCGGTCGAGCGCCGCGGCGCAATCGTTCAGCCGCTCGTGCACCCGGTCGACGTGATCGCGGCTGCTCGACGATCCGATGGCCGAGATGATCGAGGCCGCGTTCACGCCCTCTTCGCCCTCGCGCGGGCGGGTCTTGCCGCTGCCGACGAGATAGCGGCGATAGGTCGTGTCGCCCAGGCCCGCGATATCCACGTATTGCAGCGGGATCGCGACGGTCACGTTGTTGCCCAGCTCTTCCAGCGCGGCGCGCCGGTCGCCGGTGCCGTTTTCCAGCGTCGGATGCGCCTCGGCCGGGAAGGCTTCCAGCAGGTCGGCTGCGCCGCAGACGGCATCGCGGAAGCCTTCCAGAGACCCTGACAATATCTCGAACCGCGCCAGCAGAGACAGCAGCCGCAGATCGCGCGACCGCTTCAGCAGCGCCTCGATCTTCTTGCGTTCCTCCCTGATGTCGATGCTGTCGGGATCGAACAGCGTGCCCGGCACCACCTCGCTGCCTTCGGCCTCGATCCCCGGCACGAAATAACGCTCGGGCATCCGGCTTTCGGCCTCGAAGTAATAGTCGATGAAGGCCGGGTCGTCATTGGCTTCCAGGTCGGGGCCGCAGGGCGCCTCGTCCGAGACGGGTTCGATCAGCCAGTCGAGCTTCATGCCCGGCCCGCCCGGCGGCTCGGCATGCGGCGGATCAAGGTGATTGTCGCGGCGCGCATGTCCTACGCCCTTCCTCCCTGGGATCGGGGCGGACTATGCGGGCTTCCGTTGCGTCAGACAAGAGCAGGAATTCCATACCTATTTCCCGTGTGTCTATTTCCTGCGCCCCTATTTCCTGCGCCCTATTTCTTTCCCCCGGCCACGGCGGCGGCATAGGCCTCGGCGAAATGGACGAGGAAGACGTCGAGCATCCCGTTCTCGTGCGCCTCGACCTTGGCATCCCAGCGATCGACGAACGTCTCCCACGCCTTGCCCTTGCGCCCGGCGCCCAGAAGGCCCGATCCGGCACTTTCCTCAATCGCCTCGGGCGAGAGGTCCGCCAGCAGCTTTGCCAGCGCCGGCTGGATCGCGGCGAAGACGGCGCCCTGGTGGCGGCGCACGTCGGAAAGCGCCTCGGCCAGCCCGTCACTGCCCTGCATGAACCCGTCCTTGGGCTTGAGGAACATCGCCTCGAGCGCCTGTTCCGGGCCGGGCAGGAACTTGAGCGGGTTGTTGGCCTGGGCGCCCATCATCGTGCGGTCGCCCGACTTGGTGAACTTCTTGGCCGAGGCGCGATCCTGCAACAGCGCCATCATCTCCTGCGTGGCGATCCTCATCGCGCGGCCCAGCTCGCGCGCCAGCGCCTCGCCATCCACGCCGGCGGCGGCTTCGGGCGGCAGGCCCGCGCCCTCGCAGAAGGCCCGCGCGATGGCCGCGCCGCTGGCGGCTCCACCGCCGGGGGCGGGAGCGGGGGCGGGCGGCGCGCCTGCGCCGAGCGCCGGGTCGAACCCGCCCTGTGCCGCGCCGGGCAGCGGCACGGCTCCGCCGGCCACCGGCGGGCGTGGGGGTGCCGGAGGGCGCGGCGGCGGGGGCGGCGGCGCGGCCGGTTCGGGATTGACGATGAAATCGTCGGCGAAATCCTCGTAGGCGCGGGCCGGGCCGCGCGGGTTCACGTCGATCGGCGCGTTGCTCACCGGGCCCAGCGACCAGGGATCGTTGTCATCGACGGCCGGCGCCGGCGGCGCCTGCTGCGCCCCGCCATATCCCGGCGGCGGCGCGAACCCCGCCTGCGAGGGCGCGCCCAGCGGCGCCCCGGCGCTCAGCCCCGCCCGCGCCACATGCGCCACGATGATGTAATGCCCGGCCTGAAACCTGTCCTGATCGCGGATCAGGTGCGGCCCGTCCAGCCGGTAGGGCTGCCCCTTCAGGAAGATGCCGTTGGTCGAGACGTCGGTGAGGTAATAGGCCCCGTTCTGGAAGCTCACCTCGAAATGCCGCGACGAGATGTGGCGCGAGGGATCGGGCAGCACCCAATCCATCGCGGATGAGCGCCCGGCCGAGAATCCGTGCCCCTGCACGGTGATCTGGGCGGGGCCGCCATCCTCCAGAACGTCGTAATTCTCGATCTTCAGCGTCAGCGTCATGCCGTGAAAGCCTGCATCATCTCCGGGTATGCCAGTCAATACACGCGGACGAGCGCCTCGGCCATGTCGATGAGCCGCGCCAGCAGGATCGAGCGCGAATGCAGCCCCGCCCGCGCCAGGTTGGACAGGATCGCCGAGTTGATCGAGCGCGGCGCGCGGTGCAGCGGCACGGGGGCGGGATCGTTCGGCGCGATCGAGCCGCCCGACCAGCCCACCGCCAGCGCCAGGTGCACCGCCGGCCCGCGCGAGGGCGCCCAGAGCGCCTCGCGCATGATCGTGTGGCGGTTGTAGGTGGAAGGGTCTGCCACCCATTGCGCCACCCGTTCCATCAGGTGGCGGTCTTCGGGGGTGAGGTGATCGGGCGTGGCGCGCAGCGCCTCGTGTCCGAACCAGATCGCGGAGACGGGGCGCAGCGCGAAACAGGTGAAGGTGACGGCTTCTTCCGGCGTGGTCGAGGCGCGCAGGCGCAACAGGAAGGCCAGCGCATCCTCGCCCTCGCGCGGGCGGCTCTGCGTCATCTCGGCGATCTGCGGGATCGCGGCATAGAGATCGAGCGGCGTGTCGAAGCGCAGGTTCTCGGTGGGCGGGCGGGTCTTGTCGCTGTCGGGGTCAGCGGCGGTGCCGGGCGGCGGCGGTGTCGGGCTTCGCGGGCCCGCCGGCGGCAGCGTCGCGTCCATCCTTCATTGCCCCGCCTGTCGGGCCGCCTTCAGCGCCGCGAGCCCTTCGTTGAGCCCGGTCATCGGCACGTTGAAGATGGCGTCGTCGGCGCCGCGCGCGGGTTTGAAGCCGGCGCGCACCTCGTCGGCGGCCTCGAGTTGCCGGAAATCCGCCTCGGTCAGGGTGACGAGCGCCTCGCAAAGCTGCGGGTTGCACAGCTGCCAGGTGAAGTTGAACTGGCTGTCCGAGCCCATCGGTTTCATCCCCAGCCCGGCGGGGAAGTACACGCCCACCGGCACCCGCGCGATCATCAGCCCCTGATCGCGCTGCGGCCCGCCCCAGAGGGCGATGAACGTGGCGACAAAGGCATTGTCGGAGGAGCGGTGCAGCGATTGCTGCAGGTAGCACGTCGTCTCGCCCTCGCCGAGCGCCTCGCAGCCCACCGTCCAGTTGCCGAATTTCGTGCCGGTGGCGAGTTTCTCGCCCGCCTCCTGCGCGGCGGCGGGTGCGGCGGCAAGAAGGGTGGAGAGGGCGAGGGCGGGAAGGCTGCGTCTCAAATCGGGAACTCCAATGTCTTTGCAGGCACGCCGCCCCGACTTAACCACGCAACCCCCGCTCCACGCAACGCCCCAGCGCAGCCGATTGCCTGGCAGCGCCACGGAGCGCGAGCGCCGCCCCGTGGGGTGGCGCCTGCACCGTTGGTGTTGAGCACTTTATGGCAGCCAAGCCCCTCCGCACTCACGACAGCGCGGGCCGATAGCAATAGCGCCACCCCGCCCGGACGGGGCGGGGCTCGCGCGGCGGGCTGCGCCCTTGTCCCGTGCGAGGGCGCAGCCCGCCCCTGAGCCTCGCACACCACCCGCCGTTGACACCGCCGCCGGGCCGTACCAAGCATGGCGCGCTTTGGGAGGAAGGTTATGCGTCTGTCGATCGCCTGGCTCGTCGTGGCCTATCTGCTCAGCCAGTTCTACCGCGCCTTTCTCGCCGTGCTCGCCCCGGCGCTGGCGCGGGATATCGGCGTCGATGCCGATGCGCTGGCCACCGCCTCGGGCATCTGGTTCCTCGTCTTCGCGGCGATGCAGATTCCCGTCGGTATCATGCTCGATAGGCTGGGCCCGCGCCGCACCGCGATCCCGCTGCTGGCGCTGGGCGGGGGCGGCGGCGCGGTGCTGTTCGCGCTGGCGCAGGGGCCGCTGGCGATCCACCTCTCGATGGCCCTGATCGGCATCGGCTGCGCGCCGGTGCTGATGGCGAGCTACTACATCTTCGCGCGCACCTACCGCCCCGCCATCTTCGCCACGCTGGCGGGCGCCATGGTGGGCACCGGCACGCTGGGCAACGTCGCCGCCTCGCTGCCGCTGGCCCTCGCCGTCGAGGCGATCGGCTGGCGCGGCGCGATGGCCGTGCTCGCCGGCATCACGCTCACCACAGCCATCGGCCTGCTGATCTTCCTGCGCGATCCGCCGCCCCTGCCCGAAGAGGCCGCCGCCAGCCCCGGAGGCCTGCTCACCGTGCTGGCGCGCCCGGCGCTCTGGCCGATCATGGCGCTGATGATCGTCAACTACGCCCCCGCCGCCGGCCTGCGCGGCCTCTGGGCAGGGCCCTATTTCGCCGACATGCAGGGGCTCGACGGCGGCGGCATCGGCCGCGCGACGCTGGCGATGGGGCTGGCCATGGTGGCGGGCAGCTTCGCCTACGGCCCGCTCGATCGCATCTTCGGCACCCGCAAATGGGTGGCGGTGGCGGGCAACGGCGCCGGGCTGGCGCTGCTGATCTGGCTGATCCTGCACCCCGCCCTGCCGGCCATCCCCGCCGTCATCGCCTTCGCCGCGATCGGCTTCGCCTGCTCCACCTACCCGCTGCTCATCGCCCATGCCCGCGCGCTCTTCCCGCCGCACCTTACCGGGCGCGGCGTGACGCTGATGAACCTCTGCGGCATCGGCGGCGCCGGGGTGATGCAGGTCGTCACCGGGCGGGCCTTCGACGCGGCGGGCGGCGGGCAGGCGGGTTACCAGGCCGTCTTCGCCGCCTTCGCGATCAGCCTCGGGCTTGGCCTCGCGCTCTACCTGTTCAGCCGCGACACGATCGACTAACAGAGCGCGCATGACCCTGCGCGCCGACCAGATCGAGGTGGTGGCCCCCAACCTCAAGCGCCGCCTGTCGGGCGTCACCTCCACGGTGATCCGGCTGCTGCCGGTGCAGGCGCGGCGCATCGGCATCGTCGGCACCGGGCCGGGCCTGCCGGACGACGTGCCGCAGATCCCGCTCGCCCGCGCGCTCACCCTGCCGCGCAGCCGCTGGCGCGTCTGGCACGCCCGGCGCAATACCGAGATGGCGCTCGGCCTGATCGCGCGGCACGTGCTGCGGAGGCGTTACCGCCTGCTCTTCACCTCCGCCGCGCAGCGCCGCCATACCGGCTTCACCCGCGCGCTGATCCGGCGGATGGACGCGCTCGTCGCCACCTCTCCGCAGGCGGCGGGCTACCTCGAACGCCCCGCGCCGGTGATCATGCACGGCGTCGATACCGACCTCTTCCGCCCGCATCCCGACCGCGCCGCGCTGCGCGCCGAACTGGGCCTGCCGCGCGAGGGGCTGCTGATCGGCTGCTTCGGCCGCATCCGCGCCCAGAAGGGGGTGGACCTGCTGGTTGAGGCCGCCTGCACCCTGCTGCCCAAGCGCCCCGAGACACAGGTGATCTTCCTCGGCCGCACCACGCCAGACCAGCGCGACTTCCTGCAAGAGCAGCAGCGGCGGATCGAAACCGCCGGCCTCACCGACCGCATCCGCTTCCCGGGCGAGCTGCCTTGGGGCGACGTGATCCGCCACTACCAGGCGCTCGATCTCTTCGTCGCCCCCGCACGGTGGGAGGGCTTCGGCCTCACCCCGCTCGAGGCGATGGCCTGCGGCACCCCCGCGCTCGCCTGCCACGGCGTCGGCGCCTTCGACGCGCAGATCGTGCCGGGCGAGACCGGCGATCTCTGCCCGCCCGACGACGCCGCCGCGCTCACCGCCGCCTTGGCCGCGCTGATCGACGACCGCGCGCGCCTCGCCGCCATGCGCCCCGCTGCCCGCGCCCATGTGGAAGCCCACTTCTCCATCACGCGCGAGGCCGAGGCGCTGATCGCGCTCTACCGCGAGATGCTGGCATGAACCCGCTCGCCTTCCGCCTCGCCGCCTGGCGCAACGACGACGCGGCACTCGCGCGCTACTCGGTGCCGCAGGCCGAAATCATGGCCGAGCTCGCCGGCCGCCGCATCGCCATCGTCGGCAATGCCCGCGCCCTGGCGCAGACGGGGCAGGGCGCGCAGATCGACGCCGCCAACCTCGTGATCCGCATCAACCGCGCACCCATGCCCGCCGCCGCCTCGCACGGCACCCGCACCGACTGGCTGGCGCTCGCCACCTCGCTCGAGCCTGCCGATTACGCCCGCATCGCGCCCGCCCGCCTGCTGTGGATGTCGCACAAGCGCAAGCGCCTGCGCCGCTGGATGGCGCGCACCGAAGGCTTCCACCTCTACCCATGCCGCGACTTCGACGCGCTCGCCCGCACGCTCGGCGCCCGCCCCACCACCGGCGCCCTGCTGATCGACCTCGCCCAGCGCAGCGAAGCCGCCGCGATCCACCTGCACGGTTTCGACTTCTTCGCCTCGCAATCGCTCTCGGGCCGCCGCGACGCCGCCGCCGTGCCCCACGATTTCGCCGCCGAGGCCGCCTGGGTGCAGGCCCTGCTCGCCCGCGACCCGCGCCTCACCCTTCACGCGATGGAATAGCACCCATCACCGCGACCCCCTTTAAAGCCTGCGGCACATGCTCTATGTCGCGCCCCTGAACCGGAATACCCGTCAGGAGAGCCGAATGGGCTACAAAGTCGTCGTCGCCGGCGCCACCGGAAACGTGGGGCGCGAAATGCTGAACATCCTCGCCGAGCGGGAATTTCCCGTCGACGAGATCGCCGCGCTCGCCTCGCGCAAGTCGCTGGGCACCGAGGTGAGCTTCGGGGACCAGACGCTCAAGACCAAGGATCTCGACGCGTTCGATTTCACCGGCTGGGATATCGCGCTCTTCGCCATCGGCTCGGAAGCGACGAAGCAATACGCCCCCAAGGCCGCAAAGGCGGGCTGCGTGGTGATCGACAACTCGTCGCTCTACCGCTACGACCCCGACGTGCCGCTGATCGTGCCCGAGGTGAACCCCGACGCGATCGAGGGCTATTCCAAGAAGAACATCATCGCCAACCCCAACTGCTCCACCGCGCAGATGGTCGTGGCGCTCAAGCCGCTGCACGACCGCGCGCGCATCAAGCGCGTGGTGGTCAGCACCTACCAATCCGTCTCGGGCGCCGGGAAGGCCGGCATCGACGAGCTGTGGGATCAGACCAAGGGCATGTACGTGCCGGGGCAGGAGGTCGATCCCGCCAAGTTCACCAAGCAGATCGCCTTCAACGTGATCCCGCATATCGACGTGTTCATGGAAGACGGCTCCACCAAGGAAGAGTGGAAGATGGTGGTCGAAACGAAGAAGATCGTCGATTCCTCCATCAAGGTCACCGCCACCTGCGTGCGCGTGCCGGTGTTCGTCGGCCATGCCGAGGCGATCAACATCGAGACCGAGGATTTCCTCGACGAGGATGAGGCGCGCGACATCCTGCGCACCGCGCCCGGCGTACTGGTCGTCGACAAGCGCGAGGATGGCGGCTACGTCACGCCCGTCGAATGCGTGGGCGACTTCGCCACCTTCATCAGCCGCATCCGCCAGGATGGCACGATCGAGAACGGGCTGAACCTGTGGTGCGTCTCCGACAACCTGCGCAAGGGCGCCGCGCTCAACGCGGTGCAGATCGCCGAATTGCTGGGCCGCCGCGTGCTGCAGAAAGGCTGAGCCCGCGCGCGGCATCGGCGGAAACGTGATCGGGGGCGCCTGCGGGCGCCCTTGTCTTTTTTCTGGCCCGTGGCAAGGCTTTCCCCGCATTGTTCGAGGAGGTTCCCATGCGCCTGTTTTACGCCATGCCGTTCGCCCTGCTGCCTGCGGCCCTGCCCGCCATGGCCTGGGCCGAGGATATCGTGCTCGACGCGCCCGTCGCGGCGGTGGAGATCTTCCCCCAGGGTGCGCGCGTCACCCGCATCGCCTCGTTCCAGGTGCCGCAGGGCGATCACCGGCTGATCGTGCCCGACCTGCCCGAAAGCCTGCGTGAAACCGGGCGCAGCATCTCGATGCAGGGCCAGCTCACCCAGGGCCCGGCCAGCTATGCCTATCGGCCCACGCCGCTGCACCAGGCGCCCCGCGCCCCCGAATACGAAGCCGTGCTCGAGGAAGTGCGCGCCGCCCGCGCCGCCTTGCAGGACGTGCTGATCGCCTACGATACCGCCGCCGGCCGGGCCGAGGCCGCCGCGGCCGAGATCGCCTATGCCCGCAGCCTGGGCCAGGGCGCGGGCGACAGCCCCGATCCCGAGGAACTCGACCAGATCGCCGATATCGTGCGGCAACGCATCGTCGCGGCCACCGTCGCCCGCGCCGAGGCGCAGCGCGACATGGCGGCGCTGGAACACGAGAAGAAGCTGGCCGAAGAGGCGCTGAAGGCCGCCGAGGCGCGGCTCTCGGTCTGGTACCGCCCCGGCCGCCCGGCCCACGAACTCAGCGTCGAGGTTTCGGCCGAAACCGCCGGCGAGGCGCAACTCACCTTCACCTATTTCGTCGACAATGCCGGCTGGGCGCCCAGCTACGAGCTGCATCTCGACCGCTCCGCCACCCCCGCCCTGCGGGTGGAGCGCAGCGCCGTCATCCACCAGGATACCGGCGAGCATTGGCGCGATGCCTCGATCACGCTCACCACCATGTCGCCCTCCAACCGCACCGCCGCGCAGGAGCCCTATCCCTGGCTGCGGCGCATCTATGAAGAACCGCCCACGGTGGGGATTACGCGGCAAAGCGCCCCCAAGCGCGGCGTCGGCGCCGACATGGCGATGGAGGAAATGGCTCTGGCGGAAGCCGCCCCCGCCCCCGCCTTCGAGGCGCGGCAGGCCGGGCTCAACGTCTCCTACGCCTATCCCGATCCGGTGACGCTGCTCTCGCAGCCGGGCGTCTCGGTCATCCCGCTCGACACGCTGGAATACATCCCCGACGAGCTGCTTGCCGCGGGCGCCCCGATCAATGATCCCGCCGCCTATCTGCGCGCCACCTTCACCAACGACACGAGCGAGGTGATCCTGCCGGGCGAAGGCACGTTCTACCTCGACGGCGTGCTCGTCGGCTCGGCCTACCTGCCGCAGATCGCCGCCGGCGAGGAAACCGAGCTCGGCTTCGGCGAGATCCGCGGCCTCCAGCTCGAGCGCATCGTGAACGACCGGGAGGAGGGCGACCGGGGGATCATCAGCCGCTCCAACGAGGAAACCGAAGAGGTCACGCTGCGGGTCACCAACCTCACCGGTGAGGCGTGGGATCTGCTGCTGCTCGACCGCGTGCCCTATTCCGAGCAGGAGGATCTGCGCATCACCTGGCAGGCCACGCCGCAACCGGCCGAGGAACGCTACGACGATCGGCGCGGCGTGCTGGCCTGGGAAAAGCGCATCGCGCCGGGCGAGGAATGGGAGGTGGCGCTGAGCTACCGGCTCAGCTGGCCCGAGGGCATGTTCATCGAATAGGCCAAAGAGACAGGTGGACAGGGCCGGCCAGGGCCCTGTCTGAACCCGCCGCACGCACTGAAAAGAGCCGGCGATTCGCCCCTCGGGGCCGCGTGGCAGGGCCAAAACATAGCCGATCGGAAAATTTTCTTACCGACAAGTGGCTGAATTCGTTTTGGAAAAAATTGTACCTTCGCGTCACCTTCTCTGCACGATCCGCCTAACCCCTTGATCCTTGGTCGGGGAATTATGGCATTGCTGCGATGTGCCCGACTTTTCCTAAAACTTGAGCGTTCACCCCCGCGCCGCCCCGTGCCGCCCGTGCTTTCGTGGCGACAGGGAAAGAGTGGAGAGGGAAATGAACCGGCTGAATTTCGATTTCGAGACGCTGCGCCAGACGGCCCACCCGGTCGCCGTGGCCTGGGTCGGATCGAGCCTGCACGAGGCCGCCGCGCCCCGTGGCGCCGACCGCTCCGCCACCAGCACAAAGCGCGACCAGACGGCGCGCCCCATCCAGCAAGACAAGATCCAGTAGGAGGCCCAGATGAACTCGTTCCAGACCAAAGCCCGCGAAAACCGTATCCGTGCCCTGCGTATCCGCGCCCTGCGCTCCGCATCGGTCACCAACCTCTTCGGCCCGGTCGATACCGCCGAGGCCGAGGATCACGCGCCGCGCACCGCGCGCATGATGCCGCGCTTCATCCGCCACGAAACCGGCATGCTTGCCAGCGGCGCCGCCACGCAGGCCGCCTGATCGCCAGGCGGCCGCGTGGGCCCGCAGGCCCCGTGGAAGCCCTGTGGAGGCCCCGTTCAGGTTCCGTGGAGGCTCGCTAGAGGCTCCGTAGAGGATCCGAGGGGCCCCTGCCTCAGAGCGGCACGAATTCGCCCTCTTCGGGATCCCAGCACTGCAGGCCGCCTTCGCCGATATCCGTCCACAACCCGTGGAGCGAGAGTTTCTCGGTCTTAACGGCCTCGGCGACGAAGGGAAATGACATCAGGTTCTCGAGCGAGACGAGCACCGCCTCCTTCTCGAGCGCGCGCACCTTCGCGGCCTCGTCGGAAATCTCGGCCACCCGCTCGTAGCCGGGGCGCAGGATATCCATCCACCGGCCCACGAAGCTGGTCTTCTCGTCCAGCTCCGGCGCATGGCCGGAACACATGTCATAGCAGCCGCGCACGCCGCCGCAGCTGGAATGGCCCAGCACGATGACATGCGCCACCTTCAGCGCGTTTACCGCGTATTCCACCGCCGCCGAGGTGCCGTGCTGCTGGCCATCGGGCTGATAGGGCGGCACGAGATTGGCGATGTTGCGGTGAATGAAGAACTCGCCCTGATCGGCGCCGAAGATCGAGGTGACGTGCACGCGGCTGTCGCAACACGAGATCACCATCGCCCGCGGCCGCTGGCCCTCATCGGCCAGCCGACGGTACCATGCCTTGTTTTCCGCCCATGTCGTGGCGCGCCATCCGTGGTAGCGCTTCACCAGGTAGGAGGGCAGCATCTTTGCCTGCTTCATCCGGTTCAACCCCTTCTGTGACGGCTGCATTTTGCAGGTATTGGAGCAAGTTTCCATGCCTCACTAAACCTTTTCTTGAGCCGGTCGCGCTATCACCGTCAGGCGCTGCGGGGGGCCGGGGCGAAAAGGGGTAAGGGATGATGCTGAAACTGAGGCCGGAAGAGGCGATCAGCCTCGATCACGCACGGCTGGAGGAATTGTCGGCGCGGCTGGGCACCAAGGGGGCCGAGGCTGTCGTCGCCCGCGCGATGGAGGAACTGGCCGGCCGGCTCGCCCGTGTCGACAAGCTCTACCGCCGCGGCGAGCGCGAGGAAATGGCCCGCGCCGCCCGCGCCATGATCGGCATCGCGGATCAGATCGGCATGGCCTCGCTCGCGCAGGTCGCCGGCGAGGTGACGCGCATGGCCGACGGGCGCGACGATACCGCCCTGGCCGCGCTGGTCGCGCGCCTGGTGCGGATCGGCGAAGGCTCTCTCATGGCAGTGTGGGATCTGCAGGACGCCTCGCTCTGAACGCGGCGCCGGGGGTTGCGGCCCCCGTGCCATCCACTACCCTTCGCGCGCCATAGCCGGAGCGCGAGATGAACCCCCTGACATTTGCCGAAGACACGCAAGACGCCCTGCCGCTGCACGCCGTCGCGAAAGAGACGCTCGCAGACTGGCGTGACGGGCTGGAACCGGCGGCCCGCGCCTGGGCCGAAAGCGCCGGCTTCGACGCGCGGCCCGGCGCGGTGCTGCTGCTGCCCGGCGCCGACGGTGCGCTCGCGGGCGCGGCGGTGGGGATGGGCGACAGCGCCACCGCCGACCGCCGGCGCTTCACGCTGGCCGCCGCCCGCGCCGCGCTGCCCGCGCGCAGCTTCGAACTGACCCGGGCCCCCGGCACCGCCCCGCTCGACGGCCCGGCACTGGCCGAGGCCGCGCTCGGCTGGCTCTTCGCCGGCTACCGCTTCGAGCGCTACACCAAGCCGTCGGAAAAGCCCTCCGCCGCGCTCGTCGCGCCCGAGGGCGTCGATGCCGCCCGGCTCGAAGCCATCGCCGCCGGCGAGGCGCTGACCCGCGATCTCATCAACACGCCGGCCTCCGACATGGGCCCGGCCGAGCTGGAAGAGGCCGCGCGCAACCTCGCCACCCGCTTCGGCGCCGGCATCGAGGTGACCGAAGGCGATGCCCTGCTCGACGCCAACTTCCCGATGATCCACGCCGTCGGCCGCGCCGCCGCCACCCACCGCCAGCCCCGCCTGATCGAGATGACATGGGGCAATGAAGGCCCCGCCCTCACCCTCGTCGGCAAGGGCGTGTGCTTCGATACCGGCGGGCTCGACATCAAGCCCGCCGCCGCGATGGGGCTGATGAAGAAGGATATGGGCGGCGCCGCCAACGTGCTGGGCCTCGCGCACGACATCATGGCGCTTGAGCTTCCGCTGCGCCTGCGCGTGCTGATCCCGGCGGTGGAAAATGCCATCGGCTCGGATGCCTTCCGCCCGCAGGATATCCTCACCTCGCGCAAGGGCCTGAGCGTGGAGATCAACAATACCGATGCCGAAGGCCGCCTCGTGCTTGCCGACGCCCTGGCCCTGGCCGACGAGGCATCGCCCGATCTCATCGTCTCGATGGCCACGCTCACCGGCGCCGCGCGGGTGGCGCTGGGTGCCGATATCGCGCCCTTCTTCGCCAACATGCCGGGCGATGCCGCCGCCCTGCGCGAGGCCGCCGCCCGCGCCGCCGATCCGGTCTGGGAGCTGCCCTTCCACGCGCCTTACGAGCCGCTGATCGAACCCGGCATCGCCGATCTCGACAACGCGCCCTCGGGCGGTTTCGCCGGCGCCATCACCGCCGCGCTGTTCCTGCGCCGCTTCGTCACCGCCACGCCGCGTTACATGCATTTCGACATCTATGCCTGGGCGCGCAGCGCCGCGCCGGGCCGCACCAAGGGCGGCTTCGGGCAAGGCTCGCGCGCGCTGCTCGAGGCGCTGCCGCAGATGCTGAGCCTCTGATGGACAGGCGCCTTGCCCCCGGCAACGGCCGCGTCGCGCTGGCGGGGATGGAGACCACCCTTCAGGCCGAGCGCTACGTGCCCGGCACGCCCCGCCGCGTCACCGCCCCGCTCGCCGACCTGCGCGACGCGCCCTGCGGGCGGCGCGCCAGGCAGCTGCTGCACGGCTGGGGCTTTCTGGTGCTGGAAGAGCGCGACGGCTGGTGCTTCGGGCAGAGCCTGCGCGACGGCTATTGCGGCTATGTCCTCTCCGAGACGCTGGGCGAGGCGCCCGCGCCGGATCACCGCGTCGCCGTGCTGGCCAGCCATCTCTACCCCGCGCCCGACATCAAGGCCGAACCGCTGATGGCGCTGGGCTTCGGCGCCGAACTGCGCGTCACCGCCGAGCGCAAAGCCTTCTACGAGGTGGCGGGCGGCTACGTGCCGCGCCCGCATCTGCGCCCCCTCGCGCGGCCCTTCACCGACCCGGCCACCGTGGCGCAACTCTTCTTCGGGGTGCCCTACCTCTGGGGCGGCAACTCGCCCGCCGGGCTCGATTGCTCGGGCCTGGTGCAGGCGGCGCTTCTGGCCTGCGACATGCCCTGCCCGGGCGACAGCGACTTGCAGGCCGCACTCGGCACCGCGATCCCCGAGGGCGAGCCGCTGCAACGCGGCGACCTGCTGTTCTGGAAGGGCCACGTGGCAATGGCCGTGGATGGCGAGACGCTGATCCACGCCAACGCGCACCACATGGCCGTGGCCTATGAGCGGACCAACGCGGCCATCGCCCGGATCGAGGCGCAGGGCGACGGGCCGGTCACCGCGCGGCGGCGGCCCTGACGCTCAGTCGACCGGGCGGATCAGCTTGCGCTCCAGCACCCGCAGCACCTGGCGCAGATCGTGGCCGCGCCGCAAAATGCGGCCATCCATCCCGATCACCGAATACATGCCCTGCTTCTGGCGCAGCCGCGGGTCTTTCTCGATGCGATAGATCGGCTGCTCGGCGGTGCGCCGGAAGATCGAGAACACCGCCCGGTCGCGCAGGAACGACATGCCGTAATCGCGCCATTCCCCAGCGGCGACCATGCGTCCGTAAAGCCTCATGATATCGCCCAGTTCGAGCCGGTCGAACACCACCTGCTCGGCGGGTGCGGCGGCGGAAAGGGGGCCGGGGGGCTGCAGCGTCATGCCGGCAAGACTGCGCCCGCCGCCGCAATAAATCAAGCGCCGCCCCGGAATTGCCCCGAAAAGACCGTGCCGCCGCGGATCGAAACCCGAAATCCGCCGCTTTCCCCTGCGAAAACCATATCCATGGCGGATACGTCAGTCCGACGGGGCCGCTAATTGCCCCCACCCAGAGGCGCCGTCGGACACCACCGCCGCAAGCCCCGGTCCGCAAGGATCGGGGCTTTTGCGTTTCCGGCCATGGCGGCTCAGTCGAACGTGCCGGTCACACGGCCCAGCAGCATGAAGGCCCGCGCCGTGCGCGTCTCGGCCAGGGCGGCGATCTCGCGGTCGGTCAGGTTGGGGGCCAGATCGGCGAAGGTGTGATCGAACTTGCGCAGGAAATGGTGCGCCGCATCGCGGAAGATGCTGTCGGATCGCATCCGCCCCGCGGCCAGCGCCAGCGACGAACGGTCATGCACCCCGCCCAGCGGCTTGATCGCACCGCCCCGCTCGCCCGCGGCGAAGCGCCGCCAGACCTCGGGGCGCGCCCGGTCGGGGGCCAGGTCGTCCATGTAGATGCCATCCTGCGACAGCAGGGTCAGCACGTCCTGCGACGCCTGGACAAGCCCCGCCGCCTGCCGGTTCCGCAAGGCGGCCCGCAGCGCGCGGAAGCCCTCGCGATCCTCGGCCGTCTCGGGGAAGTTGAGCGCGCGGATCAGATCGTCTGTCGCCAGCGGTTCGTCGGCGGCCTCGGCAGGGCCCAGCGCCAGAAGGCCCTGCTGCTCGTCCCCCTGCGGGGCGGCGGGGGCGGGCGGCGGCGGGGTCACCGGCGCGGGCGGGCGCGACGAGGTGAATGTGGCGATGGCGTCTTCGGTCTTGCGCTGGGCGGCGGCGATTTCCTCCAGCCGCTGCTCCACGCTGCGCGACGTGCCGGTGGCGATGGCCTGCTGCATCTGAAGATAGCTCTGCCGCATGCCGGTGATGGCACCGTGCAGCCGCTCGCTTTCCTCGCGCATGATCCGCGCCGACCGCGCCGCCGCGGCGGCCACCCAGATCAGCGCCAGCGGAAGCGCCACGGCCAGCACGACCATCACGATACGCAACGGCCCCTCGCCGCCGCCCGCGCTGTCTTTGCCGTCACCGCCGAGCAGCAGGAAGAACACCCCCGCCCCCAGCAACCACAGAACCGACATCGCCGCGGCCAGCATCTCGGCCGTGCCCGGCCCCTCGCGCGCCGGGCGACGCGCATAGATGCCCAGCGGCGCCTCGGCCTTGTGCGGCGTCTCTCTCTCCTCGCTCATGTCGCGCCTCTGCTGCCCTGGCTCCGACATAGCAGCCATGGCTCAGACATACTCGATCGAGACGACCTCGTAATCCTTCTGCCCGCCCGGCGTGCGCACCTCGACGCTGTCGCCCACATCCTTGCCGATCAGCGCCCGCGCGATCGGCGACTTGATGTTGAGCAGCCCGCGCTCGATATCCGCCTCGTGCTCACCGACGATCTGATAGGTCTTTTCCTCGTCGGTCTCCTCGTCGACGATCGTCACCGTCGCGCCGAACTTGATCGGCCCCGACAGCTTGGCCGTATCCACCACCTCGGCAAGCGAGATCACGCCCTCGAGCTCCTTGATGCGGCCCTCGATGAAGCTCTGCTTTTCCTTGGCCGAGTGGTATTCGGCATTCTCCGACAGATCGCCGTGCTCCCGCGCTTCCGAGATGGCACGGATGATCGCCGGCCGTTCGACCGACTTGAGCTGCTTCAGTTCCTCGTTCAGCGCGGTGTGCCCCGCGCGGGTCATCAGGATCTTTTCCATGGCTCTCGTCTGAAATAGGCCAACCGCCCGGCACCCGTGACCGGGCCGGCACGGCGCGATGGATTTGCGGATACCTGACTCGACTGGCCCACGAATTGCAAGAGGAACGTCCGCAAGCCCGCCCGCGTTGCCGGAAGGGTGCCGCGCAACGGTTGCTGCGATAACGCATCGTCGCAATTGACCCTGCGGCGCCCCCCGCGATAGTCAGGCGCGAAAGAAAATTACCAGCCAGCCCGCGCACACGCGGCGAGTGAGGATGCAATGGCCGAGATCGAACGCGAATCCATGGAATACGATGTCGTCATCGTGGGCGCGGGCCCGGCCGGTCTCTCCGCGGCGATCCGGCTGAAACAGCTCGATGCCGATCTCAACGTCGTGGTCCTGGAAAAGGGCTCGGAGGTCGGCGCGCACATCCTGTCGGGCGCGGTGATCGATCCAGTCGGCATCTCGCGGCTCTTCCCCGACTGGCAGGAACGCGGCGCGCCGCTCAACGTGAAGGTGAAGGAAGACAACTTCTACATCTTCGGCGAGGCGGGCCATATTCGCGTGCCCAACTGGCCCATGCCCCCGCTGATGAACAACCACGGCAACTACATCGCCAGCCTCGGCAATGTCTGCCGCTGGCTCGCCGAACAGGCCGAGGCGCTGGGCGTCGAGGTTTTCCCCGGCATGTCGTGCTCCGAGATCGTCTGGGGCGAGGATGGCGCCGTGCGCGGCGTCGTCGCGGGCGAGTTCGGCCGCAACCCCGATGGCACGCCCGGCGACGGCTACGAGCCGGGGATGGAGCTTCTGGGCAAATACGTGCTGCTCGGCGAAGGCGTGCGCGGCTCGCTCTCCAAGGAGGTGATCGCCAAGTTCGACCTCGCCAAGGATGTGCAGCCCCAGAAATTCGGCCTCGGCATGAAGGAGATCTGGGAGGTCAAGCCAGAGAACCACAACGAGGGCGAGGTCTCGCACTCGATGGGCTGGCCGCTAGGCTGGAAGGCCTCGGGCGGGTCGTTCATGTACCATGCCGAGAACAACCAGGTCTTCATCGGCTACATCGTCGATCTGAACTACCGCAACCCGCACCTCTTCCCCTACATGGAATTCCAGCGCTTCAAGCACCACCCGCGCATCGCGAAGGTGCTGGAAGGCGGCAAGCGCGTGGCCTACGGCGCCCGCGCGGTGACCAAGGGCGGCTACCAGTCGATCCCCGAAGCGGCCTTCCCCGGCGGCGCGCTGCTGGGCTGCTCGGTCGGGCTGGTGAACCTGCCGCGCATCAAGGGCTCGCACAACGCGATCCTGTCGGGCATCGCGGCGGCCGAGGCGGCGCAGAAGGCGATCGCCGCGGGCCGTCAGGGCGACGTGCTCGAGGGTTATACGCAGGAACTTCGCGAGGGCCCGATCGGCCAGGATCTCAAGCGCGTGCGCAACGTGGCGCCGCTCAACGCCCGCTACGGCCCGCTCGGCGGCCTGCTGCTGGGCGGGTTCGACATGTGGTTCCAGTCGATCTTCCGCGTCTCGCCCTTCGGCACGCTGAAACACGGCAAGAGCGATGCTGCCGCCACCGAACCGGCCGACAAGCACAAGCCGATCGACTACCCCAAACCCGACGGCAAGCTCAGCTTCGACCGGCTGACCAACGTGTCGTTCTCGATGACGAACCACGAGGAAACCCAGCCCTGCCACCTGAAGCTGAAGGATCCCGAGATCCCCGTGCAGCACAACCTGCCGGTCTATGCCGGCCCCTCGGCGCGCTACTGCCCCGCGGGCGTCTATGAATTCGTGGGCGAGGGCGATGACGTGAAGTTCCAGATCAACTTCCAGAACTGCGTCCACTGCAAGACCTGCGACATCAAGGATCCGCCCCAGAACATCAACTGGACGGTGCCCCAGGGCGGCGACGGGCCGAACTACCCCAACATGTAACATATCCGTCATGTGCCCGGCCTTCGCGCGTCAGGCTAATTGAATCGCAATCCATTGCGGCTTAGCCTCCCTCCCCATCGCCCGTCGCTTGGAAGGAGGGAACGTGCCCCTAGCTGTCTCGAGAAAGCTCAAATTGCTGGCGCTTGCCGCACTGACCGCAACCTGTGGTGTGCAGGCGCTCCACGCCGCTTCCGAGGATGCCGGGGCCTACCTTGCCGCAAGGCAGGCGGATCAGCGGGCGGATTTCCCCGCCTCTGTGCGCTATTTCACTCAGGCGCTGGCCGCCGACAACCAGTCGATGCCGCTGATGGAGGCGCTGCTCGTCGCGCATATCTCGCAGGGCACCCCTGCCGAGGCGGTGCCGGTCGCGCGCCTGCTGGCCGAGCGCAAGCCGGCCAGCCAGATCGCCAACATGGTGCTGCTCAGCCAGGCCGCCGCGGGTGAGGATTACGCCACCGTGCTCGAAGCGGTCGAGGCCGATCACGGCATCGGGCCGCTGGTCGACGGGCTGATGGCCGCCTGGGCCGAACTGGGCGAAGGCCGCCGCGACGAGGCGATCGCGCGGTTCGACGAGATCGCGGTGAAGCCCGGCCTCCAGGCCTTCGGGCTCTACCACAAGGCGCTGGCGCTGACCGTGGCGGGCGACGATGAAGCCGCCGCGCGCGTCTTCGCGGGCGAGGAAGGCGGCGCCCTGCCGCCCACCCGCCGCGGCATCATCGCCTATACCGAAGTGCTCAGCCGGATCGACCGCCAGGAAGACGCGGTGAAACTGATCGACGATGTCTTCGGCGCCGGCCTCGACCCCGAGCTGAACGACCTGCGCGCCCGCCTCGAAGCGGGCGAGGCGCTGCCCAACGCCGCCGTGCGCAGCGTGAGCGACGGCATGTCGGAAGTCTTCTTCTCGGTCGCCTCGGCGCTCGACGGCGAGTCCAACGATGCCTACACGCTGCTCTATTCCCGCATCGCGCAAAGCCTGCGCGCCGATCACTCCGACGCGCATATCCTCACCGCCTCGCTGCTGGAACGCATGGGCCAGTTCGACCTGGCCATCGCCGCGCTCGGCCGCGTCACCCGCGACGATCCGGCCTTCTACGCCGCCGAGGTGGGCCGCGCCGAGGCGCTGCGCCGCGCCGGCCGCGACGATGCCGCGCTCGAGGTGATGTCGCAGCTCGCCCGTTCCCATGGCGACATCCCCGAAGTGCACATCACGCTGGGCGACATGTATCGCTCGGGCGAGCGTTACGATGCCGCGATCGACGCCTATACCAGCGCGCTCGGCGCCTATTCGGGCGAAGAGCCGGGCCAGTGGGTCGTCTATTTCGCGCGCGGCATCTGCCACGAGCGCCTGAAGCAGTGGGATACGGCCGAGGCCGACTTCCGCAAGGCGCTGGAGCTCGAGCCGGATCAGCCGCAGGTGCTGAACTATCTCGGCTATTCCTATCTCGAGATGAACACCAATCTCGACGAGGCGCTCGGCATGATCGAGACCGCCGTCGCCAAACGCCCCGATGACGGCTACATCACCGACTCGCTCGGCTGGGGGCTCTACATGGTGGGCCGCTACGACGAGGCGGTCGTGCAGATGGAGCGCGCGGTCGAGCTGATGGCGGTGGATCCGATCGTCAACGACCATCTCGGCGATGTCTACTGGGCCGTGGGCCGCGAACGCGAGGCGCGCTTCCAGTGGCGCCGCGCGATGAGCTTCGATCCCGAACCCGAAGAGGCCGAGCGCATCCGCCGCAAGCTGGAGGTCGGGCTCGACAAGGTGCTGGCCGAGGAAGGCGCCCGGCCGCTGCGCTTGGCGAATGACGGTTGAGGTCTTCGCCCCGGCCAAGCTGAACCTCACGCTGCACGTCACCGGCCGGCGCGCCGATGGCTACCACCTGATCGACACGCTCGTCGCCTTCCCCCCGGTGGGCGACAGGCTGGAGCTCGAGCCGGCCGAGACGCTCTCGCTGCACGTCACCGGCCCCGAAGCGGCCGGCGTGCCGGCGGGCGAGGAAAACCTCGTCCTGCGGGCGGCTCGGCTCTTCGCGGCGGGGCAGGGGGCGCGGATCACGCTGCACAAGCACCTGCCCGCCGCCTCGGGCATCGGCGGCGGATCGTCCGACGCCGCGGCCGCACTGCGCGGCCTCGCCGCGCTCTGGTCGCTGCCCCTGCCGCCCGCCGAAGCGATCCTCGCGCTCGGCGCCGACCTGCCCATGTGCCTCGCCCCGCGCCCCCTGCGCGTCACCGGTATCGGCGAGACACTCACCAACGCCCCCGCCCTGCCGGAAGGTGCCGTGCTGCTCGCCAACCCGCGCCGCGCCGTGCCCACGGCAGACGTGTTCGCCGGGCTGCAAAGCCGCGACAATCCCGCCATGCCCCCGCTGCCCGAAAGCTTCCCCGACGCGCAGGCGCTCGCCGCCTTCCTCGCACCCTGCCGCAACGATCTGGAAGCCCCCGCCATCGCGCGCGAACCGGCCATCGCCGAGACGCTCGCCGCCCTGCGCGCGCAAGCGCCGCTGCTGGCCCGGATGTCGGGCTCCGGTGCCACCTGTTTCGCCCTGTTCGAAACACTGGAAGGCGCCCGCGCAGCCGAAACCGCCCTGCGCCGGGCCCAACCGGATTGGTGGCTCGCCGCCGCCACGCTGAACGGCGGCGCCGCGCGCGCCGCGCCCTACCGCAGCCGCGCCACCACGTAATCGGCGATATCGCCCAGCATGTCGCGGATCTCGTGCCCGGGCAGGGGCGCCAGCGCGGTCTTCGCGCGCTCCGCCCAACCCAGCGCCTCGCGCCGTGCCGCTTCCAGCGCGTCATGCTTCGCCAGCAGGCGCAACGCCTCGTCCAGATCGCCCTCGCGCTGGTCGCCCTTCTCGATCACCCGCCGCCAGAACGCCCGCTCGGCCTCGTCGGCCTTCGCCACCGCCTTGATCACCGGCAGCGTCACCTTCCGCTCGCGGAAATCGTCGCCGATATCCTTGCCGATCTCGCTGCCGCCGCCGTAATCCAGCACGTCATCGGTGATCTGGAACGCGATCCCCAGCGCATCTCCATAGACGCGCAGCGGCTCGGCCCAATCGACCGCCCCAGCGATCTCGGCCCCCGATTCGGTCGCCGCCGCGAACAAAGCCGCCGTCTTGCCGCGCACGATCTGCAGATAGGTCTCTTCCCCCGTCCGCAGATCCTGCGCTGCACTCATCTGCAACACCTCGCCCTCGGCGATCGTCGCCGCCGCGTCCGACAGGATGCCCAGCACCTTCAGGTTGCCCGGCTCCACCATCAGCTGGAACGCCCGCGCGAACAGGTAATCGCCCACCAGCACGGATGACTTGTTGTCCCACAACAGGTTCGCCGTCGGCCGCCCGCGCCGCTGGGCGCTCTCGTCGACCACGTCGTCATGCAGCAGCGTCGCGGTGTGGATGAACTCCACCGTCGCCGCCAGGCGAATGTGATCCCGCCCCGCGTAACCGCACAGCCGTGCCGCCGCCAGCACCAGCATCGGCCGCAGCCGCTTGCCGCCCGCCTCGACCAGATGCGCCGTCACCTCGGGAATGCGCGGCGCATGGCGCGAGGCCATCCGCTCGCGGATCAGCGCCGCCACATCGGCCAGGTCACCGGCCAGATGTGCAGCCAGTGCCTCGTGCGGTTTCGTCGCTGCGTGATCCAGCCCCATACCTGCCTCGCATGACCGCTCGACAAACCCGTGGGCTTGCCGCTAAATCCAAGGAATGAAGGAGCTTTTGCGCAGCAACGACCCGACGGTCATCGCCTTTGCGACCTCCCTCCTGCAGGGCGAGGATATAGACTGGTTTGAGTTTGACGTCCATATGAGCATCCTCGAAGGCTCCATCGGGATCATGCCGCGCCGGATCATGGTGGCCGATCGCGATCACTTCCGCGCCGCTGCCCTGATGCGCGAACACGACATCGATACGGGCGCGTGACCGGCCGGGACGACAGCGCGCTCACCCGCGACGATTTCCTCGGCGGGCGCGTCACCCTCTACCAGCCGCGCCACGGCTACCGCGCCGGGATCGACCCGGTGCTGCTGGCCGCCGCCGCGCCGGTGCAGGCGGGCGAGAGCGTGCTGGAGCTCGGCTGCGGCGCCGGTGCGGCCTTCCTCTGCCTGCTGTCCCGCGTGCCCGAGGCCCGCGTCATGGCGGTTGAGCGGCAGGCCGACATGGCCGCGCTCGCCGCCCGCAACGCGCGCGAGAACCAGCGCGCCGCGCAAGTGCACCACGCCGATCTCGCCGCCCTGCCGGCGGAGCTGCGGGCGCAGAGCTTCGATCACGTGATCCTCAACCCGCCCTACTTCCCCGGCGCCAGCTCCGCCTCGCCCGATCCGGGCCGCAGCGCCGGCCGCACCGAGGAGACGCCGCTTTCCACCTGGATCGACACCGCCGCCCGCCGCCTCGCCCCGCGCGGAAGGCTCACCGCGATCATCGCCGCGCCGCGCCTGCCCGACATGCTGGCCGCGCTGGCCGGCCGCCTCGGCTCCACCGAAGTGCTCCCGCTCGCCCCGCGCGAAGGCCGCGCCCCGCGCCTTCTGCTGGTGCGCGCGCGCAAGGGCGGTCGCGCCGCCTTTGCCCTGCACGCCCCGCTGGTGCTGCATGCGGGCGCGGAACATGGGGGCGATGGCGAGGATTACACCTCCGTCACCCGCGCAATCCTGCGTGACGGCCAGGCCCTGCCATGGCCCGATTAACCTTACGGCAACTTCTCGCGCAGATGCTTCGATTGTCGGCATTTGCCGCGCGGCGGCGTGACACGACTCGGCAAGTGTGATGCACTTGTGACATGGCAACCCGACGAGAGGAGATCGAAATGAACTTGAGTTCGCACCTGCAGGAACTGAAGCGGAAGCACTCCAACCTCTCCAAGCGCGTGGAAGAGGCGCAGCGCCAGCCCGGCTCCAGCGATTTCGAGCTCGCGACGATGAAGAAGCAGAAATTGCGACTCAAGGAAGAGATCGAGCGCCTTCAGGCCTCGTGATCCACATTCCGGCCGTCGCCCCGACGCGCCGCCCGCGCCGCGATCAGCGCGCCGCCTGAAATCAGCAGCGCCGCGCCGATCAGGTGCCAGCCGGGCGCGGCGATGCCCGCCCCGATCAGCGCCAAGGTGGAGAGCAGCGGCGCCGCGTAGGAAGCGATGCCAAGCATCTGGATATCGCCGCGTTTGACGCCGATATCCCAGACATAGAAGGCCAGCCCCACCGGCCCCAGGCCCAGTGCCACGGCACTGGCCCAGCCGGTGGCGTCTGCCGGCCAAGCCGTTTCTTCGAAGAACGGATGCGCCAGCGCCGACAGCACGCCGCTGGCCAGGCAGAACACGGCCACGCTGGCCGTCGGCACCTCGGCCAGCCGCCGCGACAGCACCGAATAGCTCGACCAGGTCAGCGCACAGCCGGTGGCCAGCAGGTAGCCGGTGGCGGCCTCTGCCCCACCGCTGCCGAAGCCCTCCCCGCCCCCGATCACCCAGGCCGCGCCACCGAACGCCATCAGCGCACCCACGAGGTGCCCGGCGCGCAGCGTCTCGCCCGGCAGAAGGCCCGAAAACAGCACAATCAGCAGCGGCCAGAGATAGGCGATCAGCCCCGCCTCGGCCGGCGGCGCCGCCCTCAGGGCCGAGAAATAGAGGAAGTGATAGCCGAACAGCCCCGCCGTGCCGAAAGCATAGACACCCAGGCTCACCCGCTTCAGCGCCGCCCATTGCCCCGTCGCGGCGATCCAGCCGAGACCGATCGCGCCGCCGATGGCGAAACAGATAGCGTTGAGTTGCAGGGGCGGCACTGGCGCCGCGCCCACCGTGAACAGCGCCAGAAGCGCCCAGAGCAGGACGGCGACGAAACCGGTCGCGGTGGCGGTGGCGCGTGTCATGCCACGCGCCTAGCCCGCCCCGCCGCCGCCCGCAAGATCAGACGAAGAACTGCGCCCCGTTGGCCGAAATGGTCGAGCCGTTGATGAAGCCCGCATCGTCCGAGGCGAGGAACGTCACGCAGCGCGCGATTTCTTCGGGCTCGCCCAACCGGCCGGCCGGGATCTGCGCGATGATGCTCTCGCGCACCTTCTCGGGCACCGCCATCACCATGTCGGTCGCAATATAGCCGGGGCAGATCGCGTTCGCCGTGATGCCCGCCCGCGCGCCTTCCTGCGCCAAGGATTTCACGATGCCGAGGTCACCCGCCTTCGAGGCCGCATAATTCACCTGCGCGAACTGGCCTTTCTGGCCGTTGATCGACGAGATGATGATCACGCGCCCGAATTTCCGCTCGCGCATGCCGGGCCAGACATTGTGGGTCATGTTGAAGACGCCGGTCAGGTTGGTGTCGATCACCTGGTGCCATTGCTCGGGCGTCATCTTGTGGAACGGCGCATCGCGGGTGATGCCGGCATTGTTCACCAGCACGTCGATCGGCCCGAGATCTGCCTCGACCTTCTCGATCCCCGCCTTGCAGGCCTCGTAATCGGCGACCGACCACTTGTAGGTGGCGATGCCGGTCTCGTCGGAGAACTTGCTCGCCGCCTCGTCGTTGCCCGCGTAATTCGCGGCCACCTGGTAGCCGGCTTCCTTCAACGCGACGCTGATCGCCGCACCGATCCCCCGGCTGCCGCCGGTGACCAAAGCTGTCCTGGCCATGTGCTCCTCCCGTTCATAGCGCTCGCAATTCTGTTACGCGAAGGATTTCCCGCGCGCAACATTATTGCGCAAAGAATTCCAGGCCGCCGCTTACGGGCGCTCCACGCACATCGCCACGCCCATGCCGCCGCCGATGCATAGCGTCGCCAAGCCCTTCTTCGCGTCGCGGCGCTTCATCTCGTAGAGCAGCGTGTTCAGCACCCGGCAGCCCGAGGCGCCGATCGGGTGGCCGATGGCGATGGCGCCGCCGTTCACGTTCACGATCGACGGATCCCAGCCCATATCCTTGTTCACCGCGCAGGCCTGGGCGGCGAAGGCCTCGTTGGCTTCCACCAGGTCCAGATCCTCGGGCTTCCAGCCGGCCTTCTCCAGCGCCTTGCGGCTGGCATGGACAGGGCCCATCCCCATGATCGCCGGGTCCAGCCCCGCCGTGGCGTAGCTGGCGATCCGCGCCAACGGCTCGATCCCGCGCTTCTCGGCCTCGTCGGCGCTCATCAGCAGCACCGCGGCGGCGCCATCATTGATGCCGCTGGCATTGGCGGCGGTCACCGTGCCGTCCTTCGCGAAGGCCGGGCGCAGCTTCTGCATCGCCTCGATCGTGGCGCCGTGGCGGATGTATTCGTCGGAATCCACCGTGATGTCGCCCTTGCGGGTCTTCACCGTGAAGGGGATGATCTCGTCGGCGAAGCGGCCATCCTTCTGCGCCGCCTCGGCCTTGTTCTGCGAGGCGAGCGCGAACTCGTCCTGCGCGTCGCGGCTGATCTGCCACTTCTCGGCGACGTTCTCGGCCGTGTTGCCCATGTGGTAGCCGTTGAACGCATCCCACAGCCCGTCGCGGATCATCGAATCGATGAACGTCATGTCGCCCATCTTCTGGCCCTGGCGCAGATGCGCGACATGCGGCGCGAGCGACATGTTCTCCTGCCCGCCGGCGGCCACGATGTTGGCGTCACCCAGCTGCACGTGCTGCGCGCCCAGGGCCACCGCGCGCAGGCCCGAACCGCAGACCTGGTTGATCCCCCAGGCGGCGGCCTCCTTCGGGAAACCGGCAGCGATGTGCGCCTGGCGGGCCGGGTTCATGCCCTGACCGGCGGTCAGCACCTGGCCGAGGATCGTCTCCGAGATCTCACCCTTCTCGACCCCGGCGCGTTCGGCCACCGCTTCCAGCACGGCGGCGCCCAGTTCGTGCGCGGGCGTGTTGGCGAAGGAACCGTTGAACGACCCGACAGCGGTGCGGCCGGCCGAGGCGATGACGACGTTGGTCATGAGGCGATCTCCCAGGAAAGGGGGGCGGAGCGATTCCGGCCCGGTCCCTCCCTGCTTACGCCTTCGTCAGGGGCTGTTCAACGATCCGGCCCGCCACGCGCGGCCCACGGCACCCGCGCCTTAGCCCGCCATCCGCGCCCCGTCGCGCTTCAGCCAGGGCGGCTGCAGCGTGGGCACGCCGAAGAAATGGCCCTGCAGGCAGTCGATCCCGTTGTCGATCAGATAGGTCGCATCGTCGGCATTCTCGACATATTCGGCCACGGTGAACATCTCGAAATGCCGTGCGATGGCGATCAGCGCGCCCGCCAGCACCTGGTTGTCGGGGCTGCGCGCGATGCCGCGCACGAACTGGCCGTCGATCTTGATGATGTCGAAATAGAAATCCCGTAGGTAGCGGAACGCCGTGTAGCCCGCGCCGAAATCGTCGAGCGCGAAGGCCACGCCGCGATGCTGGTAATCCGACATGAAGACGGTCACCGTATCGGGCATCAGCATGGCCGAGCTTTCGGTGATCTCCAGGATCAGCCGTTCGGCGATGTCGTCGCGCCCCTTCAGCCCGCGCGCCAGCGTCTCGCGCCAGCGCGGATAGCCGATCGAGCGTGCCGACATGTTCACCGAGACGCGCAGATCCTCCACCGCGTCCAGCGCGGCCAGCGCCTGTTCCAGCGCCAGGCAATCCAGCACGCGGCCCATTTCCTGCGTTTCGATCACCGGCACGAATTCGCGCGCCGGGATGATCCGGCCCGTCGAATCGGCCACCCGCAGCAGCCCTTCCCAGAAGGCGATGCGATCCGGCTGGCCCGAGGCGATCACCGGTTGCCACGCCAGCATCACCTGCCGGCGGGCCAAAGCATTGCGGACCATGATCATCACGTCACGGTCACGCTGCGAAATCGCTTCGGTCAGCGGATTGCCCAACTCGCCCTCGTCCTTTGCCATGGCCGCATCTCGGGCCATTAACGCAGAGACGGCCTAACGCCGGGTGAATCGCCACGGGGGAATCGCGAGGGAATCGCGGGGCGGTCGGGGCGTGCTACTCCGCCAGGATCGCCGCGACGATCGCCTTGGCGCTGGGCGAGGCCCAGTCGGCATCGCCGATCAGCCGCGCCGCCTCGGTGCCATCGCGATCGAGGATCAGGGTCACCGGCAGGCCCAACACCCCCACCTCGCGCGACAGCTCCATCCGCGGGTCGAGCAGCACGGGCAGATCGCTCACCCCGTACTCGGTCAGGAACCGCTCCAGCGCCTGCGGCGGGTTCGGCCCGGCCGCCACGGTGACGACGGCGAAATCCTCGCCCCCGAAGGTGCGGTTCAGCTCGGCGAGCGAGGGCATTTCTTCGCGGCAGGGCGCGCACCAGGTGGCCCAGAAGTTCAGCACCACGATCCGCCCGGCATAATCGTTCAGCGTGACCATCCCGCCCTCGCGCCGCTCCAGCGCGATCTCGGGCAGGCTCACCGGCGCCTCCGAGAAGTTGAGCTTGCGCATCGTGCCCTCGCGCAGCGGCTCCAGCGCGGCGGCATCCATGGCCGAAGCGGGGTTTGCGATCAGCGCGAGCGCGGTATAGAGAAGCGCGAAACGCAGCATTTTCATGCCATTCTCCGGGTTCGGGCCGCCATGACAGAGACAAAGTCCAACGCCATGTGGGGCGGGCGGTTTACCGCCGGCGTCGACGAGATCATGGAGGCGATCAACGCCTCGATCGGCTTCGACCGCCGCCTGGCCGCGCAGGATATCGAAGGCTCGCGCGCCCATGCCGCCATGCTCGCCGCTACCGGCATCATCAGCGATAAGGATGCCGAGGCGATACGGGAAGGCCTTCTCACGATCTTGTCAGAGATCGAGGGCGGCGCGTTCACCTTCTCGCCCGCGCTGGAAGACATCCACATGAATGTCGAGGCCCGCCTGCGCGAGCTGATTGGCCCCGCCGCCGGGCGGCTGCACACGGCGCGCTCGCGCAACGACCAGGTGGCGCTCGACTTCCGCATGTGGGTGCGCAATGCCTGCGACGACGCGCAGGAAGGGCTGACCGCGCTGATGCGCGCGCTGCTGGGCCAGGCCGAACACGGCGCCGACTGGGTGATGCCCGGCTTCACCCACCTGCAGACCGCCCAGCCGGTGACCTGGGGCCATCACATGATGGCCTATGTCGAGATGTTCGGCCGCGATCTTTCGCGCTTCCGCGATGCCCGCGCGCGGATGAACCGCTCGCCGCTGGGCGCCGCCGCGCTGGCCGGTACCTCCTTCCCCATCGACCGGGATATGACGGCGCAGGCCCTGGGCTTCGACGGGCCGATGGCCAATTCGCTCGACGCCGTGTCGGATCGCGATTTCGCGCTGGAATACCTGGCCTGCGCCGCGATCACCGCGACCCACCTGTCGCGGCTGTCGGAGGAACTGGTGATCTGGTCCTCGGCGCAGTTCCGTTTCGTGGCGCTCTCCGACAGGTTCTCCACCGGGTCGTCGATCATGCCGCAGAAGAAGAACCCCGACGCGGCCGAGCTGATCCGCGCCAAGGCGGGCCGGGTGCTGGGCGCCATGATCGCGCTCTTCACCGTGATGAAGGGGCTGCCGCTCGCCTATTCCAAGGACATGCAGGAAGACAAGGAACAGGTCTTCGACGCGGCCGACACGCTGAACCTCTCGCTCGCCGCGATGGGCGGCATGATCGCCGATCTCGCGCCCAACCGCGAGGCGCTGCGCGCCGCCGCCGGCTCGGGCTTTTCCACCGCCACCGATCTGGCCGACTGGCTGGTGCGCGAACTGGCGCTGCCCTTCCGCGAGGCGCACCACGTCACCGGCAGCCTCGTCGCCGCCGCCGAGGCGCGCGGCTGCGACCTCGCCGATCTGAGCCTGGACGAGATGAAATCCGCCCATTCCGGCATCACCGAAGCGGTCTATGACGTGCTCGGGGTGGACAATTCGGTCGCCTCGCGCACATCCTTCGGGGGAACCGCGCCCGATCAGGTCCGCGCGCGGATCGCCGAGTGGAAGGAGGTTCTGGGATGAACCGTATCCGACAGGCCGCGATGGTGCTGCTCCCGCTGGCGATGCTGGCCGGCTGCGGCGTCGATGGCGAACCCTTGCGCCCCGAGCCGCGCGAGAAACGCGATACCGCCGCCTCCCGCCTCAGCGGGCAGAGCTATTTCGGCTACACCACGGGCAAGGGTTTCTCCCAGAATGTCGTGTTCAACCTCGATCTGACGCCCCGCGACTGACCGGCAGAAGGCAATGGATCACTTCCTCTACCGCGACGGCGTGCTTTTCGCCGAAGACGTCCCGCTCGCCGATATCGCGGCCGAGGTCGGCACGCCGTTCTACTGCTATTCCACCGCCACGCTGGAACGCCACTACACGCTGTTCGACGAGGCGCTGGCCGGGCTCGACCACATGGTCTGCTTCGCGATGAAGTCGCTCGGCAACATCGCCGTGCTGCGCGTGCTGGAGCGGTTGGGCGCAGGCGTCGATGTCGTCTCGGCCGGGGAATACCTCAAGGCGCGCGCGGCCGGCTTCCCGGGCGAACGGATCGTGTTTTCCGGCGTCGGCAAGACGCGCGAAGAGATGCGCATCGCGCTGGAAGGCGGCATCCGCCAGTTCAACGTCGAAAGCGAACCCGAGCTCGCCGCCCTCAACGAGGTGGCGCTCTCGCTCGGCCGCCGCGCGCCGGTGTCGCTGCGCGTGAACCCCGATGTCGACGCGATGACCCACGCCAAGATCGCCACCGGCAAGAGCGAGAACAAGTTCGGCATCCCGATCGCGCGGGCGCGGTCGGTCTATGCCGCCGCCTCGGCGCTCGACGGGCTGGAGATCGTGGGCGCCGACGTTCACATCGGCTCCCAGCTCACCGATCTCGCGCCGTTCGAACAGGCCTACCTCAAGCTCCGCGCCCTGGCGCTGCAACTGCGCGAGGACGGCCACGATATCCGCCGGCTCGACCTGGGCGGCGGGCTCGGCATCCCTTACGAGCGGTCCAATTCCGCGCCGCCCCTGCCGCTGGAATACGGCGAGATGATCCGCCGCACGCTGGGCGACCTGGGCTGCGAGATCGATATCGAACCCGGCCGCCTCATCGCCGGCAATTCCGGCGTGCTGGTCAGCCGGGTGATCTACGTCAAGAACGGCGAGGGCCGCGATTTCCTGATCCTCGACGCGGCGATGAACGACCTGATCCGCCCCGCCATGTACGATGCCTGGCACGAGATCGTGCCAGTGGTGGAACCCGAGCCGGGCCGCGACGCGATGCATTACGACGTGGTCGGCCCGGTCTGCGAAACCGGCGATACCTTCGCCCGCGCCCGCGCCATGCCCGAGATGACCGAGGGCGATCTCGTCGCCTTCCGCTCGGCTGGCGCCTATGGCGCGGTCATGGCGTCGGAATACAATGCCCGGCCGCTCGTGCCCGAAGTGCTGGTGAAGGGCGATCAATTCGCCGTCATAAGGGCGCGCCCTACCTATGAAGAGATGATCGCCCGCGATAGCATCCCGCCATGGCTGTGACGCGCGCCGCGTGACGCCAACGGCAAGGATGGATGACCGAGGCTGAGATCCCCGCCCGCCAGGTGCCCCCGCGCCTGAAATGGCCGCTGCGGCTGACGCGGCTGGGAATGACGTGCGAGCGCCTGCTGCGCGGCTTCTGGCCCCTTGCCACGATCCTCATGCTCACCCTCGCCGCGCTGATGTTCGGCGCGCACGAGGCGCTGCCGCTGGAAGTGACATGGGCCGCTGCCGTGATCGCGGTGCTGGCTTTCGCCGCCGCGCTCTTCACCGGCCTGCGCGGCTTCCGCCTGCCTTCGCGGGCCGAGGCGATGGCCCGGCTGGACGAAACCATGCCCGGCCGCCCGCTCGCCGCGCTGCTCGATTCGCAGGCGATCGGCGCCACCGATGCCGCCTCGCGCGCCGTGTGGGAAGCCCATCGCCGCCGCATGGCCGAACGCGCCGCCGCCGCGCGGCCCGTGCAGCCCGACCTGCGCATCTCGGGCCGCGATCCCTTTGCCCTGCGCTACGCCGCGCTTCTGGCGCTGGTCATGGCGCTGCTCTTCGGTTCGGTCCTGCGCGTCGGCTCGGTGGTCGAGATGGCGCCGGGCGGGCGCGGCACCGGCGTGGCCAGCGGCCCGGCCTGGGAAGGCTGGATCGAGCCGCCCGCCTATACCGGGCGCCCCTCGCTCTACCTCAACGACATCCCGCCCGGCCGCTTCGACGTGCCCGAAGGCTCCACCGTCACCCTGCGCTTCTACGGCGAGGTCGGCGCGCTGACGCTGGCCGAAACCGTTTCGGGCCGGATCGGCGAACTGCCCCCCGCGGCCGAGCCGTCGCAGGAATTCCGCGTCATGCAATCCGGCACGCTCAGCATCGACGGCCCCGGCGGCGCCTCATGGCAGATCGCCGTAATCCCCGACGAGGCGCCCGAAGTCCGCCTCGACGGGCCCGCCGAACGCGCCGCCAGCGGCGAGATGCAGCAGCCCTTCTCGGTGCGCGACGATTACGGCGTCCAGCGCGGCCAGGCGGTGATCTCGCTCGATCTCGATGCCGTGCCGCGCCGCTTCGGCTATGTCCGCGATCCCGAGCCGCGCGAGGAAATCGTGCTCGACCTGCCGATGACGATCTCGGGCGACCGGGCCGAGTTTTCCGAAACGCTGATCGAGAACCTGTCGGAACATCCCTGGGCCGGCCTGCCGGTGACGCTGACGATGATCGTCGCGGACGCGGCGGAACAGGAGGGCAGCAGCGCGCCTGCGCAGATGGAACTGCCCGGCCGACGCTTCTTCGACCCGCTCGCCGCCGCCATCGTCGAGGAACGGCGCGAACTGCTCTGGCACGTGGACAATGCCCGCCGCGTCTCGCAGGTGCTGCGCGCGGTCAGCTACCGGCCCGATGACATCTTCGAAAGCGCCACGACCTACCTCAAGCTGCGCGTCGCCCTGCGCCGGCTGGAAACGGCCCACCGCTTCGGCACGCTCACGCCCGAGATCCGCGACGAGATCGCCGCCGTGCTGTGGGATATCGCCGTGCAGATCGAGGAGGGCCAGCTCGCCGGCGCGCTGGAGCGCCTGCGCCAGGCCGAAGACCGCCTGTCGGAAGCCATCCGCCGCGGCGCCAGCGAAGACGAGATCGCCGAGCTGATGCAGGAACTGCGCGAGGCGATGGACAATTACATGCGCCAGCTCGCCCAGCAGGGCCAGCAGGGCGACCAGCAGCAGATGTCGGAGAACACCCAGACGATCACCGGCGACCAGCTTCAGCAGATGATGGACCGGCTGCAGGAACTGATGGAGCAGGGCCGCATGGCCGAGGCCCAGGAATTGCTCGACCAGCTGCGCCAGATGATGGAGAACATGCAGGTCGCCGAGGGCCAGCAGGGCGAGGGCGGCGAAAGCCCCGGCGAACAGGCGATGAACGGCCTGGGCGAGACGCTGCGCCAGCAGCAGGGGCTCAATGACGAGACGTTCGGCGATCTTCAGGATCAGTTCGGCCAGTCCGAGGGCCAGCTCGGCGAGGGCCAGGAAGGCCAGGGCGACGGCCAGCAGGGCAACCCGCAGGAAGGCGGCCAGCAGGGTAGCGAGGGGCAGGGCCCGTCGGGCCGCGAACAGGGCCGCGGCGGCCAGTCCGAGGGCCAGGGCAACGGCCAGCAGGGCGAACGCGGCGATGCCGGCTCGGGCGCGGGCGGGCAGGAGGGCGGCTCGCTCGCCGACCGCCAGCAGGCCCTGCGCGACGAGCTGGAGCGCCAGCGCGGAAACCTGCCCGGCGCCGGCACCGAAGAGGGCGAGGCGGCGCGCGAGGCTCTGGGCCGCGCCGGCCGCGCGATGGACCGCGCCGAGGAGGCCCTGCGCCAGCGCGACTATGCCGATGCGCTCGACAACCAGTCCGAGGCGATGGAGGCCCTGCGCGAGGGCATGCGCAACCTCGCCGACCAGCTCGCCCAGCAGCGCAGCCAGCAGCGCGGCGACCAGGGCGAGGCGATGGACCGCAACGGTTCGTCCGAGCGGCGCGATCCGCTGGGGCGCAATTCGGGCGTGACGGGCCAGATCGGCACGCAGGAGAGCATGTTGCAGGGCGAAGACGTCTACCGCCGCGCCCGCGAACTGCTCGACGAGATCCGCCGCCGCTCCGCCGACCAGGAGCGCCCGGATGCGGAGCTGGAATACCTCCGCCGGCTGCTGGAGCGCTTCTGAGCGTTGCAACGGTAGCGCGAGCGCCGCCCCGTGGGGTGGCGAGCTTCTAGGCAAGCTGCAGGACAGGGTATCTGATCAACAGGACGGTGCTCCGCCCCCACCGGGGTGTAAGACGGATAAACGGGATCTACCTAAGCAACGAGCGCGCCTTTCATGGTTGCATGAGGACTAAGATTCTGAAATTCAAGATCATTTCTTAAGTATATGTGTTTGTTGCATTTTTATTGCTATGGCCGGCAGCAGAATGCTACGATGACCAAGCGCCGAGCCTTGCGCGGCAGCAAAGAGTAAGACCATGAGCAAAAAATATACGCTCTACATCGAAGCCTATACGCCCGAGACCATCCCTATGGCTCGGCTGGCTCAGTACATGCATAATCTTGCAGCTATGCTCGGTCATCAAACAGCTGTGCACTTTGAAACCCTAAAGCCCGGAAGCACGCAGCTTGTCACGAGGATCGACCACGAAGATGTACCGAAGGTCGCATCACACCTTGCGCAAGTGAAACGTGGTGAAGGCAGTCCAGAGGCTACCACGGCCCACGCTAAGATTGACAGTTTACTCGCAGAGGATAACGCACGCGGTTTCGTCTACGAGGACGAAGACGAAACCGCCGAACTCATTGCGTTTCCGGGTGTGACACGGCCTAAGCCCGCCACATTTGGTCCGTTCAACCAAGAAGGATCGCTCGATGGAATATTAATCAGCGTGAGCGGTGCGGATCAGACTGTACACCTCCAGCTTCAGAATGGCGAAATAAAGTATACTGGGATCGAAACTAATCGCGACACCGCGCGCCGTTTGGCGAAGCACATGTATGAACCGGTACGAGTTTTCGGCACAGGTAGGTGGGCGCGTGACCAAGAAGGGAAGTGGATTCTCAAGAAATTCAAGGTTGAGAGCTTCAACGTTCTTACCGCTGACGATCTGAATGATGTTATCGACCAGATGCGGGAAGTCGAAGGCAGCGAATGGAAGGAAATGGACGATCCGATTAGTGCGCTGAAAGCGCTACGCGAAAAGGGCAGCGGTTTGCACTAATGGTTGTTTTCGACAGTTCAGTACTGCTTCTTGTCCTCGATCCCAACGCCAAACCGCCCACCGATCCCGCCACGGGGCAGCCTTTGGACAAATCAGCCGACCGGATCGAATATCTCATCAGTAACCTCACCGCTGACAAAGAGAAAATTGTCATTCCAACACCGGTCTTGAGCGAGGTCCTGGTTCATGCTGGTGATGCGATGCAACAATACCTCGACATACTCAACGGCCAGGCAGCTTTTCGGATTGCCCCGTTCGACCAGAAAGCCGCGATCGAAGCAGCTCTTTCGATGAGCGATGCCATCAAACGCGGTGGCCATCGCGTCGACGCGGCAAATCCCGATGCGACGAAGACGAAGATCAAGTTCGACCGTCAGATTGTGGCCATCGCGAAAGCTGAAGACGCTCAAGCGGTCTATTCCGATGATGCTGATGTACACCGCTACGCCAAGAGCTTAGGGCTGGTCGCTTACCGAACCGCCGATCTTGATCTACCCCCAGAAGACCCACAGCAGTCCTTGGACTTTAACACCACCTAGTGATGCACTGGCAGTATGTAATGTGTCTTGAATGCGAGGGCGGACCCGTGGAGTGGCGCTCGCGCGGCGCGCTTGATTCCGCGCGGGCAGCTACGCGCCGATACCTAGAGCGTCACCCTGTCCACGCTTAACATAAAACTGATGCGTTTATAAACAAATACTTACAAAGTGTCCACACGTGGACACCCCCTCCAGAGGCGCCCCCGAGCCCCTTATTCCGCCGTCAGCTGCGACAGAATCCCGGTCAGCCGGGCCACGGAATTCTCCATCACCCTGTCCAGCCACAACCGGCTCTCGTTGATGAAATCCACATAGGCCGTCAGCGCCGGCTCCAGCGCCGGGGCGGCCTCCACGATGCGCGGGGCGGCCGCGTAGAGCATGACGACCACCAGCGCGATCAGGACGACCAGCCCGAAGCCCAGCCCGAACCCGCTGCCGCGCCGGCGCGGGGCGTCATCCTCGGGCGCGGGCTCGGCGCCCTCGGCATCCTCGGCGCGAAGGGTGGAGTTGATCTCCTCGATATCCGGCAACAGGTCGCGCCGCTTGGCCTGGGCCTGCGCCGCCGCTGCGGCCGCCGCCGCTTCGGCGCGGTCATCCTCGTCCTCGGGCTCCACCCCGCGCAGCCGGGCCACCCGGTCGCGCAGGCTGCGCTTGCCGCCGCCCTCGGCGATGCCGAGATCGGGCTGGCTCTCCAGCCCGTCACCCTCGGCGCGCCGCGCCTCGGTCTCGCGCTCGGCCTCCTCGCGCAGGATGTCGAGCACGCCGTCGTCGAGCTCCCGCCGCGCGGGCCCCTGCGCCGGTTCTTCCTCGGCCTCGCCCGCCTCGGGCGCTTCGTGATCCTCGGGCCAGATCTCTTCTTCGGGCTCAGGTGCAGGGTGCGGCTCCGGCTCAGGCTGGGGGGCAACCTCGGGCTCCGCCTCCTGCGCGCCGCCGCTCAGATCCATCCCCAGCTCGTCGGCCAGATCGGCATCCTGACTGGCCGGCCGCTGGAACCAGGTATGCCCGCAATTCGAGCACTGAACGTCGCGGCCACTCTCGGGAATGACCTGCGCGTCCACCTCATACTGCGCGCCGCAATTCGGACAGATCAGCCGCATCGAACCCTCTCGGCCCCCACACTCTTCCCCGGCACGGGCCTATCACCTTCATTTTCCGCATTTTTTACTTGGCGGGGCGCAATTGTCCAAGGATTTGCAACCCGCACATTGAAACAAACAAAACGTTGAGGCAAAACTGTCGCGGCAGGCAGGCGGGGATGGCGCGTGATCGAGTTTCGGGATGTGGCCTACGGCTACGGCGATGGCGACCTGCTGACCGATGTCACCCTCACCATCGCGCCGGGATCCTTTCACTTCCTCACCGGGCCCTCGGGCGCCGGCAAGACGACCTTCCTCAAGCTGTGCTACCGCGATCTTCTGGCCACGCGCGGCAGCGTCGCCATCCTCGGCCAGGAGGCCGCGGGGATGGAGCGTGACGATGTCGCCACCCTTCGCCGCCGGATCGGGGTGGTGCACCAGGATTGCCAGTTCCTCGATCATCTCGACGTCTCGGCCAACGTGGCCCTGCCGCTCGCCGTGGCCCAGCGCCGCGCCGATGCAGCGGAGCTGGCCGAACTGCTCGCCTGGGTGGGGCTCACCGATCACGCCCATGCCCTGCCGCCCGAGCTTTCCGGCGGCGAACGCCAGCGCGTGGCGCTGGCTCGTGCCGTCATCACCTCGCCCGACATCATCCTCGCCGACGAACCCACGGGCAACGTGGATTGGGAGATGTCGCTGCGCCTGCTGACCCTGCTGGTGGAGCTCAACCGGATGGGCAAGACCATCGTCATCGCCACGCACGACCTCAACCTCATCCGCGCCGCAAAGGCTCAGGTGGGCGCGCGGGTGCTGCGGATCTCCAACCGCAGGCTGCAGGCGGCGGGGGCCGATCTGTGATGTGGTTCCTGCAGGGCCTCATGCGCCGGCTGGGGATCGAGCCGGGCGCCGACAGGGTGGTGCCGCCGACGGGCATCACCGCCAACCTGACGCTCTTCGCCGCCGCCGCGATGGCCGTGCTCGCCGTCTTCGCGCTAGCGCTGTGCCTGGCCACGACGCGCCTCGCCGACCGCTGGGAATCCGAGCTCGCGCGCACCGCGACGATCCGCATCTCGGCGCCCGAGGGGCAGATGCAGCAACAGCTCGACGCCGCCTTGCGCGTGCTCGACACGACGCCGGGCATCGCTTCTGCCCGCGCGCTGTCGGCGGCCGAACAGCGCGCCCTGCTCGAGCCGTGGTTCGGCCCCGGCCTGCCGGTGGAAAGCCTGCCCCTGCCGCGTCTGATCGAGGTGGTGGGCAGCGGCGAGGGCTACGATGCCGAGGGCCTGCGCCTGCGCCTTCGCGGCGAGGCGCCGGGCGCGGTGCTTGATGATCACACCCGCTGGCGGGAGCCGCTGATCAGCGCGGCCACAAGGCTGCGCCTGCTGGGTTTCGCGGCGCTCGCGCTGATCGCGGCGGCGACGGCGGCGATGATCACGCTGGCCGCCAACGCGGCGCTGGCGGCGAATGCCCAGGTGATCCGCACCCTGCGGCTGGTCGGTGCGCGGGATCGCTTCATCGCATCGGCCTTCGTGCGCCGCTTCACTCTGCGCGCCCTGGCTGGCGCCGCCGCAGGCACGCTCGCCGCCGCGCTGGCGCTGGCGCTGCTGCCGCGCGGCGCGCCCGATGGCGGCTTCCTCGCCGGGCTGGGGCTGACCGGGCTTCAATGGCTGTGGCCGCTGGCCGTGCCGCCGCTCGCCGCCGCCGTGGCGCTGATCGCCACCCGCATCGCGGCGGGGCGCACCCTGCGGGGCCTGATGTGAAGGCCGGGCCGCTGCAATACCTGCGCTCGCTGCTCTTCGTGGTGGTGATGTACGTGGGACTCGCGGCCTATGCCGTCGTCTACACGCCGCTCGCCATTGTAAATCGCGACTACGCCTTCCATGCCGTGCATGCCTGGTGCGCCTATGTCCGCTGGCTGGCGCGCTGGATGGTGGGCCTGCGCTCCGAGATCCGGGGCAGGGTGCCCGAGGGCGAGGTGCTGGTCGCCGCCAAGCATCAGAGCTTCTTCGACATCATCCTGATCGTCGCCGCCCTGCCGCGCCCCAAGTTCATCATGAAGAAACAGCTGATCTGGGCGCCGATCGTCGGCTGGTATGCCAAGCGCATCGGCTGCGTGCCCGTCGATCGTGGCCGGCGGGCCGAGGCGATCCGCAAGATGGTGGCCGATGTCCGCTCGGGCGCGGCGCTGCCGGGGCAGTTGGTGATCTACCCGCAGGGAACCCGCGTCGCCGCCGGGGCCCGTATGCCCTACAAGGCCGGGGCCGGCGTGCTCTATCAGGAAACCGCGCAGCCCTGCGTGCCGGTGGCCACCAATGTGGGCGTCTTCTGGCCGCGCCACGGTATCCTGCGCCGGCCCGGCCTCGCCGTGGTGGAGTTCATGGAGCCGATCGCGCCGGGCCTGCCGTTGCAGGCCTTCATGGCCGAGCTTGAACAGCGGATAGAGGCACGCTCCGACGCGCTGATGCGCGATGCGGGGCTGGAACTGGAGCCTGCGGGATGAACTACGTGGAGGACATCGCGGCGCTCGAAGCGCTGTACGAGGCCGCGCCGGCCGAGGCGGCGCTGGTCAAGGTCGCCCGTCGCATGACGCCACTCTACCGCGAATGGATCGCGCGTGCGCGCTTCTGCATCCTCGCCACGGTGGGGCCCGAAGGCGCCGACGCCTCGCCGCGCGGGGATGACGGCCCGGTGGTGCGCGAGCTCGATCCCGGCACGCTGGCCATGCCCGACTGGCACGGCAACAACCGGATCGACACGCTGCGCAACATCGTGCGCGACGGGCGCATCGCGCTGATCTTCCTCGTGCCCGGCTCGGACAACGCGGTGCGGGTGAACGGCAGCGCGCGGCTGACCGCCGACACGCAACTACGCGAGACCTTTGCGCGCGAGGGCCGCCTGCCGCGCTCGGTGATCGTGATCTCGGTGGACGAGATCTATATCCAGTGCGCCCGCGCCCTCAAGCGCGCGCGCCTGTGGAGCGCGGGCGACGAAAGCGGGGGCCTGCCCAGCGCCGGGGCGATCCTGGAAGAGATGAGCCGGGGCCGCATCGACGGCGCCGCCTACGATGCCGCCTGGCCGAAACGCGCCGCCGACACGATGTGGTGAGGCGCCAGCCGCCCGATCAGGCGGCGAGCCCCTTGGTACCCATCTCGAGGAACTTCTTGCGCCGGTCGGTCAGCAGCGCGTCGGGCTTCTTCTTGCGTAGATCCTTGAGCGTGGCTTCCAGCCACTTGCCCACCGCGCGGATCGTCGCCTCGCGGTCGCGCTGGGCGCCGCCCAGCGGCTCCTTTATGATCTCGTCGATCACGCCCAGCTTCTTGAGATCCTGCGCGGTGAGGCGCATCGCCTCGGCCGCCTCGCGCATCTTGCCGGCATCCTTCCACAGGATCGAGGCGCAGCCTTCGGGGGTAATGACGGAATAGACGGAATGTTCCAGCATCGCGACGCGGTTCGCCGTCGCGAAGGCCACCGCCCCGCCCGAGCCGCCTTCGCCCAGGATGACCGAGATCACCGGCACTTTCAGCTTCAGGCACATCTCGGTCGAACGCGCGATCGCTTCCGACTGGCCACGCTCTTCCGCGCCCTTGCCGGGATAGGCGCCGGGCGTGTCGACCAGCGTGATGACGGGGATGTCGAAGCGGCCGGCCAGCTCCATCAGACGGATCGCCTTGCGGTAGCCCTCGGGCCGGGCCATGCCGAAATTCCGCTCGATCCGCGACTTGGTGTCGTGGCCTTTCTCCTGGCCGATCACCATCACCGGCACGTCGCCCAGCCGGGCCAGACCGCCCATCACCGCGTGATCGTCGGCGAAGTTGCGATCGCCGGCCAGCGCGGTGAACTCGGTGAACAGCGTGTCGATGTAATCCTTGCAATGCGGCCGGTCGGGATGGCGCGCCACCTGGCATTTCCGCCAGGGGCTGAGATCCTTGTAGAGATCGCGCAGCATGTCGGCGGCCTTCTTGTCGAGCGCCCGCGCCTCTTTCTCCACGTCCATTTCCGGGTTCGCGCGTGCCATCGCGCGCAGTTCCTCGGCCTTGCCTTCGATCTCGGCCAGGGGCTTCTCGAATTCGAGGTAGTTCATCCCGCGCTCCTGCTCGGTTCCGCCTCCCGTATATGGCCGGGCAGGGGCGGCGATGCAACTCGGCAAGATTTGTGAACGGGGCTTGTGCGACGTAGGATTCGCACCAGCAAGCGGCGGAGCGTGATGGAAAATCCTTACGAGAGACGGCTTCGGCGGGTCGTGGAGCATATCTACGACAATCTCGACGGCGATCTGTCGCTCGATGCGCTGGCCGAGGTGGCGGCGATGAGCCGGTTCCACTGGCACCGCATCTGGCACGGCATGATGGGCGAGACGCTCGCCCAGACGGCCCGCCGGATCCGCCTGCATCGCGCCGCGATGATGCTCGTGCATGAACCGGCCGGCCTGGCCGAGATCGCCGCGCGCTGCGGTTATCCCAGCCAGGCCAGCTTCACCCGCGCCTTCCGCGATGCCTATGGCATCACGCCGGGCGCCTTCCGGGAGGCAGGCCGCGACGTGCCGCCGCTGCGTTCCGGCCTTGCAAGGAGCGAGACCATGTACGACGTGACCGTTACCGAAGAACAGCCGCGCCGCGTGGCTGGCGTCACCCATACCGGCCCCTATACCGAGATATCGGAAGCCTTCGAGAAGATGGGCGCCACCATCGTCGGGCGCGGCCAGATGAGCCAGGCGCGCGAGATGATCGGCGTCTATTGGCAGGATCCCCGCGCCACCCCGCCGGAAGAGCTGCGCTCGTTCGCCGGGGTCAGCGTGGGCGAGGAGTTCCAGATCGCGCCGCCGCTGGAGGAGCTGCGGCTCGACGGCGGCACCTATGCGGTGCTGCGCTTCCACGGGCCCTATACCGGCCTGCAATCGGCCTATGATTACCTCTTCGGCCCCTGGCTTGCCGAGGGTGGCCGCACCCTGCGCGACGCGCCGTGTTTCGAGCTCTACAAGAACACGCCCGCCGAGGTGCCGCCTTCCGAGCTGCTGACGCTGATTTTCATGCCGGTGAGCGGGGCGGCGTAGGGGGCTGGAGCGGCGGGCGCGGCGCGGCTAGAAAGGGCGTGGATCGTTACGAGGTGACCGCCATGCCCCTTTCCCGTGCCTACATCTTCTGGGCTCTGCCCCTCGCCCTTCTTCTGCTCGCCGCGCCCGCCGCCGCGCAGATGGTCGACTTCGGCGACAATGCCTCCGACTACGCCAATGACGGCGAATGCGACGACCGGCGCTTCAAGGGCCCCGGCATGGCGGCCGAGCTCGGCTGGGCCGATGTCACCCACGATGCCGACGATTGCCGCGCCGCGATGGCAGCCGGCGAGGTGACGCTGTGGATCCAGTCGGAGGCCGTCGCCGCCACGGATTGCGCTGCGATCGACTACGGCTCCAACGCGTCGAGCTATTCGGATGACGGCGTCTGCGACGATCCGCGCTTCGAGGGCTGGGGCGCGGCCGAGATCTCGTTGAGCGAGGATGAGGGCACCGACGCCAACGATTGCCGGCGCCTGTGCGAGTTCGGCCTGATCGGCCTGCGCGATTACTGAGCCAGCATCTACTGAGCCAGCATCTCGGCCTGCTTGACGATCACCTCGGCCTGCTTGATCGAGGCGATATCGACCAGCCGGCCCTTGTAGACCGTCGCCCCCGCGCCGGTGCGCTTGGCCTCTTCCATCGCGGCGAGGATCTCGCGCGCCTCTGCCACCTTGTGGGGCGGCGGGGTGAAGACCTCGTTGGCGAGCGCCACCTGCTTGGGGTGGATCGCCCATTTGCCCACCATGCCCAGCGTCGCCGAACGCAGCGCCTGCGCGCGGAAGCCATCGTCATCCGAGAAATCGCCGAACGGCCCGTCCACCGGCAGCAGCCCGTGGGTGCGGCAGGCGGCGACGACGGCGGCCTGCGCCCAGTGCCACGGATCGGACCAGTGCTTCTGCCCCTCGTGCAGCATGTAATAGTCTTCCTGCGTGCCGCCGATGCCGGTGGTCTGCATCCCCATACTGGCCGCGAAATCAGCGGCGCCCAGGCTCATCGCCTGCAGGCGGGGCGAGGCGGCGGCGATCGCCTCGACATGGGCGATGCCGGCGGCGCTTTCGATGATCACCTCGAACCCGATCCGCTTCTCGCGCCCTTTGGCGCGCTCTATTGCGGTGACGAGCGCATCGACGGCATAGACATCCTCGGCGCAGCCGACCTTGGGGATCATGATCATGTCGAGCCGCTCGCCTGCCTGTTCCAGCAGGTCGATCACGTCGCGGTACCAGTAGGGCGTATCTAGCCCGTTGATCCGCACCGACAGCGTCTTGCGGCCCCAGTCGATATCGCCGATCGCCTCGATGCAGAGCTTGCGGGCGCTTTCCTTGTCATCGGGCGCGACGGCATCCTCGAGGTCGAGGTTGATCACATCCGCCTCGGATGCCGCCATCTTCGGCGGCAGCTTGGTGTTCGAGGCCGGGCCGAACAGCTGGCAGCGGTTGGGGCGGGCGGGCGGTGTGGGCTGGATGCGGAAGGACATGGGCGGGTGCCTCCGGGCAAGGATGTTTCGCAATCGTGCGCTCACGGGTTATGAAATTGCGCCGTGCATCGCAACCCGATTCTGCACTGCGGCAGACCCCCTTCCAAGTCACGCGGGCGGCCCATAGGGTGAGCCTCGTGCCACAGCTTCATCCACCAGACCGGAGCCCGCCATGATCGAGACCCCGTACCTGCTGTTCCTCGGCGATGCCGCCGATCCGCTGGCCGCCAAGGTGGCCCAGGGCATCCGCGACTGGCGCCCGCAATATGCGTTGGGCCAGTTCCGCCTGCCCGATTGCCATGCCGACATGAAGATCCCCGATATGGGCCTGCAGGAGGCCTGGGATGCCGGCGCGCGCACGCTGGTGATCGGCGTGGCGAACCGGGGCGGCTATATCTCGGAAAGCTGGCGGCAGGTGCTGAAGGAGGCGCTGGAGATCGGGTTCGACCTCGCTTCCGGCCTGCACAACCTGCTGCGCGACGATCCCGAACTGGCGCAGATGGCCGGTCGGCTGGGGCGCAAGCTGCACGACGTGCGCGTGCCCTCGGTCGCCTATCCGATCGCCAACGGCGTGAAGCGGCGGGGCAAGCGGATGCTGGCCGTGGGCACCGACTGCTCGGTCGGCAAGATGTATACCTGCCTCGCCGTGGACAAGGCGATGAAGGAGCTCGGGCACAAGTCCTCCTTCCGCGCCACGGGGCAGACCGGCATCCTCATCACCGGCGAGGGCGTGCCGCTCGATGCGGTTGTCGCCGATTTCATGGCCGGCTCGATCGAGTGGCTGACGCCCGACAATGACGATGATCACTGGGACATGATCGAAGGGCAGGGCAGCCTGTTCCACATCTCCTATTCCGGGGTGACGCTGGCGCTGATCCATGGCGGCCAGCCCGATGCGCTGATCCTCTGCCACGAACCCACGCGCCCGCACATGCGTGGCCTGCCCGACTACAAGATGCCCACGCTGGAGGCGCTGCGCGACGTCGCCCTGCCGCTGGCCCGCTTCGGCAACCCCGATTGCCATGTCGTCGGCGTATCGGTGAACACCCAGCATATGAGCGACGCCGAAGCCGAGGCCTATCTGAAGGAAACCGAAGATCGCATGGGCCTGCCGACCGTCGATCCCTACCGCCAGGGCGCGACCCGCCTGGCCGAGGCGCTGGCGGCACTGTGATGCCCGCTCTCCAGATCGACGTGCAGCGCGAGGTCTTCGCGCTGGCCGAGACCTTCACCATCTCGCGTGGGTCGAAGACCGAGGCGCAGGTGCTGACGGTCACGGTGAGCGACGGGCAGCATGCGGGCCGCGGCGAATGCGTGCCCTATGCGCGCTACGGCGAGACACTCGACAGTGTGGCCGAGGCCATCGCCGGCGTGCCGGGCGAGGGGCTGACGCGCGCCTCCCTTGCCGAGCACCTGCCCGCCGGTGCCGCCCGCAACGCGCTCGATTGCGCCCTGTGGGATCTGGAGGCCAAGCGCGCCGGGTGCCGCGCGTGGGAATTGGCGGGCCTGGCCGCGCCGGGGCCCGAGATCACGGCCTACACGCTCTCGCTGGGTGAGCCGGCCGCGATGCGCGAACAGGCCGCCCGGCACGCCCACCGCCCGCTGCTGAAGATCAAGCTGGGCACGCCCGATGACATGCCGCGCCTCGAGGCGGTGCGCGCCGGCGCGCCCGAAAGCACGATCATCATCGACGCCAACGAGGGCTGGAGCGCCGAGGTCTATGCCGATCTCGCGCCGCATCTGCAACGTCTGGGCGTGGCGCTGGTGGAACAGCCGCTGCCCGCCGGGCAGGACGAGGCGCTCGAAGGCCTCGCCCGCCCGGTGCCCGTCTGCGCCGACGAAAGCGCCCATGACCGCGCCAGCCTCGCCGCGCTGAGGGGCCGCTACGACGTGGTGAACATCAAGCTCGACAAGACCGGCGGCCTGACCGAGGCGCTGGCCATGCGCGACGCGGCGCGCGAGGCGGGGTTCCGGGTGATGGTGGGCTGCATGGTCGGCTCCTCCCTGGCCATGGCGCCCGCCGTTCTGGTGGCCCAGGGCGCGATGGTGACCGACCTCGACGGCCCGCTGCTGCTGGCCCAGGACCGCACGCCGCCGCTGCGCTACGATGCGGCGGGGGTGCATCCGCCCGAAGCGGCGCTCTGGGGCTGAGCCCGAAACCCCTGCCGCCCCCTCGCGTTGGGCCATGACGTGACCCGACGCGAGGAGAGCCCATGTTCGCCGATCTGCCCATCCCCGACATGGTGCTGCGCGGCTTTGTGCTGGCAGTGCTGGCGATGCTGTGGATCGTGGCGCTGACGCGCATCGTCGGCCTGCGCTCCTTCTCAAAGATGACGACGTTCGATTTCGTCATGACCGTCGCCACCGGCTCGCTGCTGGCCGGGGCGGCGCAGGCGACGGAATGGTCGGCCTTCATCCAGGCGCTGATCGCGATGACCGGGCTCTTCGCCACGCAATACACGATCGCGCGGCTGCGGCGCGCTTCGAGTGGCTTTGCGGATCTCGTGCAGAACACGCCCGTCGTGCTGATGCGCGACGGGGTGATCGACGAGGCGGCGCTCGCCCAGACCCGCGTCACCCGCGCCGACCTCACCGCCAAGCTACGCGAGGCCAACGTCTCGGATTTCGGCGAGGTGCGGGCCGTGGTGCTGGAGACGACCGGCGATCTTTCCGTGCTGCACGGCCAGCCGGTCACCCCGCGCATCCTCGACGGCACCCGCCGGGCTTGACCGCGCCGCGCCGACATCGGATGACGGGCGCACCCAAAGAAGGAGCCCGCGGATGAGCCGGATCGTCTATGTGAACGGAGACTACGTGCCCGAGGAAGAGGCGCGCATTTCGGTCTTCGACCGGGGCTTCCTGATGGCCGATGGTGTCTATGAAGTGACCAGCGTGCTCGACGGCAAGCTGGTCGATTTCGACGGCCACGCCAAGCGCCTGCAACGCTCGCTGAGCGAGCTCGACATGGCGAGCCCCGTCACCATGGAAGACCTGCTCGAGATCCACCGCGAGCTCGTGCGCCGCAACGGGGTGGAGGAAGGCGGCGTCTACCTTCAGATCACCCGCGGCGCCCCGGCCGACCGCGATTTCGCCTTCCCCGACCCCGAGGAGACGCCGCCCACGATCGTGCTCTTCACGCAGGTCAAGAACCTCGCCAACGCCCCGGCGGCGCAGACCGGCATCTCAGTCATCACCATCCCCGATCAGCGCTGGGCGCGGCGGGATATCAAGACGGTGCAGCTGCTCTACCCCTCGATGGGCAAGATGATGGCCAAGAAGGCCGGCGCCGATGATGCCTGGATGGTCGAGGACGGGCTGGTGACCGAAGGCACGTCGAACAACGCCTATATCGTGAAGGGCGGCAGGATCATCACGCGCGAGCTTTCCAACGACATCCTGCACGGCATCACCCGCGCGGCCGTGCTGCGGCTGGCGCGCGAGGCGCAGATGCAGGTGGAGGAGCGCGGCTTCACCGTGGAAGAGGCGCTGGAGGCCGACGAAGCCTTCATCACCTCGGCCACCACCTTCGTGCAGCCGGTCGTGGCGATCGACGGCGCGCAGGTGGGCAGCGGCAAGCCCGGCGCCGTGGCCCTGCGCCTGCGCGAGATCTACATCGAGGAAAGCCGCAAGGCCGCGATCTGAGCTTCGCGCTCACCGCTTCCCCCAGGTCATGCTATCGTCCGCCCACGGGCCGAGTCGCGCCCGCGCGCAGAGGAGGGGCCGCGATGGCCGAGGGGCTGACGATCCTGTTGGGCACGTCGAAGGGCGTGTTCCTTGTCGACGGCGGTGCCGGGCGCGAAGGCTGGAAGGTGCGCGGGCCGTTCTGCGACGGCTGGCCGATCAACCACGTGATCGGCGATGCGGAGAGCGGTACGATCTGGGCCGGCGGCGGCGGCGAGTGGAGCGGGGCGGGCATCTGGCGTTCCGACGATGGCGGCGAGAGCTGGGCCGTCACCCGGCTGACGCGCGGGCAGATGGATGAATGGGCGGCCAACGATCCCGATTTCGCGCAGATGATCGGCTGGGAAGAGACGCCGCTGCCGTTTGGCGATGGCTTCTCGCAGGTCTGGTCGCTCAGCTACGCACACGGCGTTCTGCATGCCGGCACCAAGCCCGCGCAATTGCTGGCCAGCCGCGACAATGGCGCCTCGTTCCAGATGCTCGAATCGATCGCCGCCCACCCCACGCGCGAAGGCTGGAACCCGGGCGGCGCCGGGCTGACCCTGCACACGATCGTGCCCGATCCCGACGACGCAGCGAAGATGTGGATCGGCATCTCGGCGGCGGGCGTCTTCGCCACCGAGGATGGCGGCGACAGCTGGGACAGGCGCAACCGCCTGTCGAACGCGCCCTCCTGCGAGGGCCACGACCATCCCGCCGGCCCCTCGGGCGGCGAGGTGGGGCATTGCGTGCACAACATGGTGCGCGCGCCGGGCAATGGCGGCGGTGGCACGGTGCTCTACCAGCAGAACCACCACGGCGTCTGGCGCTCGGGCGATGGCGGGCGCAGCTGGGATGACATCAATGCCGGCCTGCCCTCGACCTTCGGCTTCCCGATCCGCGTGCATCCGCGCGACCCGAACGTGATCTGGACGTTGCCGCTCAACGGCGACATGGCCGGCCGCTTCCCGCCCGATGCGCAATGCGCCGTCTGGCGGTCACGCGATGGCGGGCAAAGCTGGGAGGCGCGGCGTGAAGGCCTGCCGCAGGAGGCGTGCTATTTCACCGTGTTGCGTCAGGCGATGGCGGGCGATGCGCGCGATCCGGCGGGCGTGTATTTCGGCACCAATTCCGGCTCGGTCTTCGCCAGTCTCGACGAGGGCGAAACGTGGCAGGAGGTGGTCCGCCACCTGCCCACGATCCTCTCGGTCGAGGTGATGGACAGGGGCGCCCGGGGCTAGGGCAGCTCGCTCAGCGGCACGTCCACGTGATCGGGTTGCGGCAGAACCGGCAGGCGGTAGGCGGCAATGGTGCTGTGCCCGAGGTCCAGCGCCTTGAGCACGCGGTGCATCCCGTCCATCAAACGGCCCTCGGGGCACAGGATGATCGGGAAGGCGAGGTCGGCCGCGCGGATGATCTGCGCATGCTCCAGCACCACGCGGCCCGTCATCTTCGGGCCTTCCTCGGCCCAGTAGGGCTCATCCACCTCGGCGATATCTGCAAGCGGCACGTCTTCGGGCGCCAGCCCGGCGGTGAGCGCGATCAGCCGGCGCACATCCCACGCCCAGAGCTGCCCGTTCACCCGGCGCACATGGTACTGCCGCGCCAGCCTGTCGGGCACGGGCGTCAAAGCGCGTTCAGCAGCGCCGCCGTGGGCCAGGCATCGGCGGGCAGGCCCAGGCGCTGCTGTTCCTTCTGCACCGCCTCGCGCGTGCCGGCGCCGAGGATGCCGTCGATCCCGCCCACATCATGCCCGCGCGCCTGCAGCTTTTCCTGCAACAGCTTCATCTGCGCGTCGTTCAGCCCCGGCTCGGGATTGCCCGCGTCGAAGACCGGCGCGCCCTCCAGCCGCGTGGCGAAATAGGCGGCGGTGGTGACGTAGACGAAGCTCTGGTTCCACTCGAAATAGACGTTGAAGTTCGGATAGGCGAGGAAGGCCGGGCCGCGCCGCCCCTCGGGCAGGATCAGCGAGGCGGGCAGGTCGGCCAGCGGCCCGCTGCGCCCCTCGACCCCCAGCGCCGCCCATTCGGCGCCCGACAGCGTGGTGCGCAGCCCGCTGAGCGACCAGTCGAGCGTGTCGGGCACGCGCACTTCCTGCATCCACGGCTCACCCGCGCGCCAGCCCAGCGATTGCAGCATCTTGCCGCCCGACATCAGCGCATCGGGCGGCGAGGTCTTGAGGCTCACCTGCCCGTCGCCATCGCCGTCGACGCCGTTTTCCAGGATGTCCTCGGGCAGCATCTGCACCATGCCGATCTCGCCCGCCCAGGCGCCCTGCGTATCGAGCGCGAAATCGCCGCGCTCGAAGAGCGTCAGCGCCGCGAAGACCTGCGGCTGGAACAGTTCGGGCCGGCGGCAATCGTGGCTCAGCGTCATCAGCGCATTGAGCGTGTTGAAATCGCCCTGCACGGCGCCGTAATCCGTTTCGAGCGCCCAGAAGGCCAGCAGAACCCCGCGCGAGACGCCGTATTCCGCCTCGATCCGGTCGAACACGTCGCGGTAGCGTTGGGCATTGGCCTGTCCGTTCTGCATCCGGTTGGCCGAGATCACGCGGCGCGCGAAATCGGTGAAGCCCAGCTTGAAGACGCCCTGGCGCCGGTCGGCGGCGATAACCGAGGGGTCGTGCCGGGCGGCGGCGAAGAAGCGATCCGCCGCGGCGGGATCGTGGCCGCGCGCTATGGCCGCCTCGCGCATCGCGCCGGTGAAGGCGCCCCAGCTGCCGCCGCAGGGCACGATGACCTGCTCGGCGGCGGCGGCGGTGGGCAGCATGGCGGCCAGCGCGAGCGCGGCGAAGCGGCGGATCAGGTTCGTTTTCATGGGCGTCTCCTCTCCTGCGGGCAGACCCTAGCAGGCGAGCGCCAGAAGGAAAGCCGCCGCCAGCGCCACCCGCCAGGCGCGCCACAGCGCGGCGATGGCGGCGTCGATCTCGGCGGCGCCGGGATCGCGCGCGCCGGCGGGGTGGACGAAAGGGAAATCGCGCAGCTCGCCGTGATAGCTGCGCGGCCCGGAGAGGGCCACGTTCAGCACGTGGGCCATCGCCGCTTCGGGCCAGCCGGCATTGGGCGAGCGGTGCTGCCGCGCGTCGCGGGCAATGGGGCCGGCGGCGGTGATGCCGTGGCTGAGCGCCAGCAGAGCCGCGGTGAGCCGGGCGGGGATCAGGTTGAGCAGGTCATCCAGCCGAGCGGCGGCCCAGCCGAATGCCTCGTGCCGTTGGGTGCGGTGGCCGATCATCGAATCGGCGGTGTTGACGATCTTGTAGACGGCCATGCCCGGCAGGCCCGCGACCGCGAACCAGAAGAGCGGCGCGATCACCCCGTCCGAGAAGTTCTCGGCCCCGCTTTCGATGGCGGCACGGGCGATGGCGGGGCCGTCCATTGCCTCGGTATCGCGCCCGACGATCAATGCCACGGCGCGGCGCCCCTCCGACAGCGACATGCGCAGCCCGGCCGCCACGGCGGCGAGGTGCTGGACGAGCGAACGGTGGGCGAGCAGGATCGCCGCCGCGATCGTCTCGGCCACCCAGCCCAGAGCGCCAATCGCCGCGCCCGCCAGCGCCGCGCCAGCGACCATCAGCGCGAGCGCCGCGATCCCCTTCGCCACGCGGTTGCCGCCGTGGTTCATCTGCCGGTCGAGCGCCTCCACCGCGCGGCCCATCAGCACGGCGGGATGCGGCAGGCGCGCCCACAGCCAGCGCGGCTCTCCCAGCGCGGCGTCGAGCAGCATCGCCGCGACGAGCGCGCTCATAGCGCGGTCTCGAGCTGGGGCCAGGCGTCGGAATGCGGCAGGCCCAGCCGGATCAGCCGGCGCGAATAGGGGAAGATGCGGCTCCAGATGCGCCCGGCGGCGAGGCGTTCCTGCCAGGCGGCGGCATCCTCCACCTCGTAGAGCCGGAAGAGCGGCGTGCCCGGCCCGGCCAGCGCGGCGCCGTGGCGCTGCATCAGTGCATCCAGCCGGGCGGCGTCAGTGGCAAGTCGCGCGCGCGTTGCCTCGGCCCAGGCGGTGTCGGCCAGGGCGCGGGCGCCGATCTCGAGCGCCGGGCCAGAGACGGGCCAGGGGCCGAGCGCCTCGGCCATCGCCTCGGTTCCCGCCCGGGGGCCGATCAGGAAGCCCAGCCGCAGCCCGGCCAGCCCCCAGAACTTGCCGAAGCTCTTGACCACCCAGACGTTACCGCCCGCATGTGCGACGGCCGAGCGGCGCGGCCAGTCGTGGAGCGCGTCACCGAAGCTCTCGTCATAGATCAGGTGGCGCACATCGCGGCCGGGCAAGGCGGCGAGGCGGCCGTCGGGGTTGTTGGGATGCACCTGCACCAGCACGTCGGCACCTTCGTCGGTGTCGCTCACCCGCCATCCTGCATTGCGGAAGGCCGCGCCCCATTCGTTGTAGGTGGGCCCCGGTATCGCGCAGCCCCCCGGCGCGCCCAGCAGGTGCGGCAGCCGCGCGATCAGCGCCGAGGCGCCCGGCGCGGCCAAGAGGCCCGCGCCCTGCGGCACATCCCAGAACCCCCGCGCCGCCGCCTCGAGCCGCGCCTGCGCGCCGGTATCGGGCAGGGCCGCCCACGCCGTCGGGTGCAGGTCGCCCAGCGGGTAGGGCACCGGGTTGATCCCGGTCGACAGGTCGATCCAGTCGCGCCTTTTGCCGCCGAACCGCGCGATCGCCGCGTCGAGCCCGCCGCCGTGATCGCGCGGCGCTGTCATTCGGGGACCGGCACGTGCCGCGATACGAAATGCCCCTTCACGCCCTGCGGCCATTGCCGGAACGGTACCTGGCCCGTCTCGCTCTCGGCATGCAGCGCGGCGTAGTCGACAATGGCCTGCGCAGAGCCCTCGTCGGGATCGAACCGGCCCAGCGAATAGCCGATCTTGCCCGCCGCCTGCACGATCACGTTGCACGCCCGCTCGCACCCCATCGTGCAGGAGACGCGGCGTGTTGCCACATCTTCCCGCCCCTGCGCCGCTTGTTCCACCAGCACCGCAAGCGACTCGCCATCGGTGAACGTCTCGCCGTTCTCGCCCCAATCCGGGCGTTTGCAGGTGTCGCAGATGGTGATCCAGCTCGGCATGAGGCCCCCTTTTCGTGCATTGTCCAAGCGGATTTCTGCCGGCGGCGCAAGGGGGGCAAGAAGTTGTTAAGGATCGGGGTGATTCGTTAACCTTTGATTAGGGATTAGGGCAGAGGGTGCACGATACGGGGGAAATCGGGTTAAAGGGCGTGGAGGCCGGTATGCCGGGGACGAATGTGCTTATCGTTCAGAGCCATGCGCAATTGGGCGAGGTGTGGCGCCGCCACCTCGTGCGACTCGGCTGCCGGGCGGTGCTGGTGCACAACGAGGAATCCGCCATCGCGCATCTGCGCGCCCACCCTGTCGACGTGCTGCTTCTGGATCTGGTGCTCGATGGGGGCGGCGCCTTCTCGGTCGCCGATTTCGCCGCCTATCGCTGGCCCGATGCTAAGGTGATCTTCGTCACCAACACGCGGTTCTTTTCCGACGGGTCGATCTTCCAGCACATCTCCAACGCCGCCGCCTTCGTGGCGAGCGAGACATCCCCCGAGGATCTGGGGGCCATCGTGGAACACCATGCCCCAAAGACGCCGGCACATCCGATGCGGGCCGCAAGTTGAGCGGCCGGGAGGAGGATTAGCACGTGCCGGCCGCAAGGCGTGGCGGGCCGGTGCCGAGATGAGGCGGCACCGGCCCGATCTGTCCTGGCGCAGGTGGATCAGGCGCCGCGGCCGTGGGGTTCATCCCAGTCGAGCACCGGGTTGATCGGGATGATGCGGTGCGGGTTCACCGTGTCGTGGCTGTAATGGTAGTGGCGCACGATATGGTCGAAATGCACCGTGTCGGCCACGCCCTCGCGCTGGTAGAGCTCGCGCGCATAGGGCCAGAGGTTGGGATAGTCGCGCAGGTAGTTCCGGTTGCACTTGAAATGCGTGTGGTAGACCGGATCGAAGCGGAACAGCGTGGTGACGAGCCGCCAGTCGGCCTCGGTGATCCTGTCGCCCGCGAGATAGCGGTTCTCGGCCAGGATCCCGTCGAGCCAGTCGAGCGAATCGAACAACGCGGTGACCGCCTCGTCATAGGGCTCCTGCTTCGTGGCGAACCCGGCCTTGTAGACGCCGTTGTTGACTGTGTCGTAGACGCGGGCGTTGATCTCGTCGATCCGGTCGCGCAGCTCTTCGGGATAGTAATCGTCGGTATTGCCGGTGATCCCGTCGAAGGCGCTGTTGAGCATGCGGATGATCTCGGCGCTTTCGTTGCTGACGATCGTGTCGCGCTGCTTGTCCCACAGAACCGGCACCGTCACGCGGCCCGACATGTTCGGATCGGCGCGCAGGTATACGTCGCGCAGGTAGGGCAGGCCGAACAGCCCGTCGCCGGTGGCGCCTTCGAAATCCTCGCGGAATTCCCAGCCCTCGCCCAGCATGTCGGGATGTACGACCGAGACGGTGATGTGATCCTCCAGCCCCTTGATGGCGCGGAAGATCAGCGCCCGGTGCGCCCAGGGGCAAGCATAGGAGACATAGAGGTGATAGCGCCCGCTTTCCGCCGGAAAGCCGCCCTCGCCCGAGGGGCCGGCGCTGCCGTCGGCGGTGATCCAGTTGCGGAAGCTCGTCTCCGACCGCTGGAATTCGCCCCCGGTCTTGCCGGTGTCATACCACTTGTCCACCCATTTGCCGTCTTGCAGCAGGCCCATCACGTATCCTCCGTTGCCGATGCTGCCCAGATAGCCCGCGCCGCCCGCCGCGCCAACGCGGGCCTGCGCGCAGCGCCCCTCACGTGATGCACAATGGGGCGGGGAACCGGGGCCCCGTCCGCGAAGCCCCGCCCGCCACACCGGGCAATGTCGCCCATGCGCGCCACTGTGCCGCAAGCCGCATTGCGCCCCCGCGCCCTCGCGCCTATAGCTGGGGCCGACGACGCCCGGTCATCCGGGCCAGAGAGGTTGGCGGAACGCGCGCTCGACCCAGCCAGGGGAGCGTTCACCGCATCGTCCGCGTGGCCTGTCCGGCCGCTCTGGTCCGCCTGTTCGGGGCATACCGACCGACCGAAAGGACACGCAATGCGTCACGCCCTCTGCCTCGCCCTCGCGCTTCTGCCCGCTGCCGCCATGGCGCATCCCGGCCATCTGGCCGGCCAGATGGGCCACGATCACTGGGTTGCCGGCGCCGCGATCGGCGCTGCGGTGGCGATCGGCATCTGGGGCGCGATCAAGGGCCGCCGCGCGCGCCGGGCCGAGAAGGCCGCCGAGGCTTCGGCCGAGGCCGCGGCCGAGACGCAGGAAGCCTGAACCCATGCCCCGCACCGGTGTGATGATCTGCGGCCACGGCTCGCGCAGCCAGGCCGCGGTGGACGAGTTCGCCGTGCTGGCGCGCAAGCTGCCCGCCCTGCTGCCCGAGGATTGGGCGGTGGATTACGGCTATCTGGAGTTCGCCAACCCGGTGATCCGCGACGGGCTCGACCGGCTGCGCAAGCAGGGCTGCGAGCGTATCCTCGCCGTGCCCGGCATGCTCTTCGCCGCGATGCATGCCAAGAACGACATCCCCACCGTGCTCAACACCTATGCCGCGCGCCACGGGATCGAGGTGAGCTATGGCCGCGAGCTGGGCGTCGATCCCAAGATGATCGCCGCCGCGGGCGACCGTGTGCGCGAGGCGATGGCCGAGGCCGATGCCACCCACGGCCCGGTGCCGTATGAGGAGACCTGCCTCGTCGTGATCGGCCGCGGTGCTTCCGACCCGGATGCCAACGGCAACGTCGCCAAGATCGCGCGGATGCTGCACGAGGGGCTGGGCTTCGGCTGGTGCGAGACGGGCTATTCCGGCGTCACCTTCCCGCTGGTGGAGCCGTGCCTGACCCATGCCGCCAAGCTGGGCTACCGGCGGATCCTCGTCTTCCCGTATTTCCTCTTCACCGGCATCCTGATCGACAGGATCTACGGCTTCACCGACCAGGTGGCCGCCGCCCATCCCGGCATCCAGTTCGTGAAGGCGGGCTACCTGAACGATCACCCCAAGGTGCTGGAGACCTTCGCCGAGCGCGCCACCGAACAGGTAGGCGAGGTGCCGCCGCCCAACTGCGCCATGTGCAAGTACCGCACCCAGGTGCTGGGCTTCGAGGCCGAGGTCGGCGCGGTGCAGGAGAGCCACCATCACCACGTGGAGGGGCAGGGGGCCAGCGCGCCGGGCTCCAACGTCGCCGATTGCACGCTGTGCGGCGACTTCTGCACCGGCGAGTGCCGGTTGGAGGGGGCGCACGTGCATCACCATCACCACCACCATGGCGATCATCACCACGGTCACGATCACGCGCACGGGCACGGGCACCACCACCACCACGGGCACGACAACGGCCACCACCATCATCACCACGACCACGCCCATCCGGAATACCCGCACGCCAAGCACCCCCACGGGCCCGAGAGCGCGCGCAAGGCGCGGCGCTGAGATGCGCCCTTACCTGCGCGATCCCGCCGCCATCTATGCCGAAAGCTTCGCCACCGTCCGCCGCGAGGCGCGGTTGGAGCGGTTCGGGCCGGAGATGGAGGCGATGGCGGTGCGGCTGATCCACGCCTGCGGCATGGTGGAGATCGCCGCCCGGCTGGCCTTTTCCGAAGGCGCCGTGGCGGCCGGTCGGGAGGCCTTGCGGGCCGGAGCACCCATCTTCGCCGATTGCGAGATGGCCGCGGCCGGCATCATCCGTCGCCACCTGCCGGCTCGGAACGAGGTGATCGTCACGCTCAACGATCCCGCCGTGCCCGCGCTTGCCACAAAGCTCGGCACCACGCGCTCCGCCGCTGCGGTGGAGCTGTGGAAAGACCGGCTGGCCGGCGCCGTCGTCACCATCGGCAACGCGCCCACCGCGCTCTTCCACCTGCTCGAAATGCTCGACGCAGGCGCACCTAAACCCGCCGTCATCCTCGGCTTCCCCGTCGGCTTCGTGGGCGCGGCGGAAAGCAAGGCGGAACTCGCGCGCGATCCGCGCGGCTGCGATTTCATCGCGCTGAAGGGGCGGCGGGGCGGTTCGGCCATGGCCTCGGCCGCGGTCAACGCGCTGGCCGCGCCGCTGCCGGGGGAGGGCGCATGAGCGCGCCGTGGCTGCATATCGTCGGCATCGGCGAAGACGGGATGGAGGGCCTGACGCCCGCCACCCGCGCCGTCGTCGAGGCGGCTGAGGTGATCGTGGGCGGCGAACGGCATCACTCCCTTTCGTCCAGCGTCACCGCCGAGCGGCTGGCCTGGCCGCACCCGTTCAATGCGCTGATCGACACGCTGCAGGGGTTGAAGGGCAAGCGCGTCGTCGTGCTGGCCACGGGCGATCCACTCTGGTTCTCGGTCGGCGCGCGGATCGGGCGCGCCATTCCGCCGGCCGAGATCACCTATCACCCGCAGCTTTCCGCCTTCCAGCTGGCCGCGGCGCGCATGGGCTGGTCGCTGGCTGATGTCGAGACGCTCACCGTGCATGGCCGCCCGGTCGAGACCATGATCGCCTTCATCCAGCCGCACCAGAAGCTGCTGATCCTGACCACCGGCGCACGGACCCCGGCGCAGATCGCCCGCTTCCTCGCCGAGCGCGGTTTCGGCAAATCGCACATGACGGTGCTCGCCGCGATGGGCGGCGCGCAGGAGGCGCGGTTCGACGGCGTCGCCGAGAGCTGGGATCACGAAGTGCCGGCCTTCAACACGCTCGCGGTGGAATGCATCGCCGCCCCCGATGCGGCCCTGCTGCCGCGTGTGCCGGGCCTGCCGGATGATCTCTTCCGCTCCGACGGCACGATGACCAAGCAGGAGGTGCGCGCCGCCACGCTGGCCAAGCTGATGCCGATGCGCGGCGCGCTGCTGTGGGATATCGGCACCGGCTGCGGCTCGGTCGCGATCGAGTGGATGCGCGCGGCGCGCTATGCCCGCGCCATCGGGATCGAGCCGCGCGCCGACCGGCGCGAGATGGCGGCGGCCAACGCGCTGGCGCTGGGCACGCCGCGGCTGGAGCTGATCGAGGGCGAGGCGCCCGCCGCGCTGGAAGGGCTGGAGCCGCCCGATGCCGTGTTCATCGGCGGCGGGCTCGAGCCTGCCACGTTCGAGGCCGCCTTCGCCGCGCTCAAGCCGCTCGGCCGGCTGGTGGCCAACGCGGTGACGCTGGAAAGCGAGGCGCAGCTGATCGCGCTGCACCGGGCGCATGGCGGGCAGCTGGCGAAACTGTCGGTCCACCGCGCGGCGGCGTTGGGCGGGCAGACGGGCTGGCGCCCCTCGATGCCGGTCACGCAATGGAGCCTCGTGAAGCGATGAGCGGCACGCTCTACGGTATCGGCCTCGGCCCCGGCGCGCCTGATCTCGTCACCCTGCGCGCGGCACGGGTGATCGGCGCGGCGCCGGTCGTGGCCTACATCCACGCGCCGGGCCGCCCCAGCCTGGCCCGCAGCATCGCCGCCGAACTGATCGCGCCCGGGGCCAGCGAGATCGCCATCGAGGTGCCGATGCTGCCGGGCGACGAAGCCGCACGCGCCCCCGTCGCCGCCGCCTATGACGAGGGCGCCGCCCGCATCGCCGCGGCGCTTCAGGCGGGACGCGATGTCGCCTGCCTGTGCGAGGGCGATGCGCTCTTCTACGGCTCGTTCATGTATCTGCTCGACCGGCTCGCCGCCGTCCATCCCGTGCAGGTCGTGCCCGGCATTCCCGCCATCTCGGCTGCCAGCGCCGCGGCACGGCTGCCGTTGCTGTCGCGCAACGAACGGCTGCTCGTCCTGCCCGCGCCAGGCGACGACGCGGCGCTGACCGAGGCGCTGGGGGGCGCGGCCGAGGCGGTGGCGATCCTCAAGGTCGGCCGCCACCTGCCGCGCCTGCGCGCCGTCATCGCCGCGGCGGGGCTGGAGCGCGCGGCGCTCTATGTCGAGCGCGCCACGATGGAAGGCGAGCGGGTGCTGCCGCTGGCCGAGGCGCCCGACGAGGCGCCCTATTTCTCGATGATCCTGATCCGGAAGGAACCCGCATGACAGTGGCAGACAAGGGGGCAGACAAAGCGGAATCCACCGCCCCGGCCATCCTGTGCCTCACCCGCGGCGGCGCCGAGCTGGCCGCCCGGCTGGCCGAACCGCTGAAGGCCGAGCTGCATGGCCGCGCCGGCCGCGTGCAGGGCGCCGACGTGACCTTCGACGACACGATCGCCCATATCCGCACCCTCTTCGCCGCCGGTCGCCCGATCCTGGGCATCTGCGCAAGCGGCATCCTGATCCGAGCCGTCGCGCCTCTGCTGGGCGACAAGCGCGCCGAGCCGCCGGTTCTCGCGCTGGCCGAGGACGGCACCACCTGCGTCCCGCTTCTGGGCGGGCATCGGGGCGCCAACGATCTGGCCGCCCGCGTCGCGGCGCTCACCGGCGGCAGCGCGGCGCTGACCACGGCGGGAGAAGTGGCGCTGGGCGTGGCGCTGGATGCGCCGCCGCCCGGCATCGCACTGGGCACGCCTGATCTGGCGCAGGAGACCATGGCCGCGCTGCTCGCCGGCGAGGGCGCGCGGCTGACGGGCGAAGCGATGCCCGGCGACTGGCTCTCCACCCTGCCGGCGGGGCGCCGCGAGATCGCGGTGCAGCTGGCCCCGGCGCGGCCCGGCGTGATGACATACCATCCCCGCCGCGTGGCGCTCGGCGTCGGCGCCTCGCGCGGCTGCCCGCCGCAGGAGCTGGCCGAACTGGTGCGCGGCCTGCTGGCCGAGGCGCCCTGCGCCCCCGAGGCGCTGGCCGGGCTCTTCACCATCGACCTGAAGTCCGACGAGGCGGCGATCAACCACCTCGCCCGCGAACTGGGGCTCGAGATGCGGCTCTTCGATGCGCCCGCGCTGGAGGCCCGCGCGGGCGACCTCGCCACCCCCTCCGACACCGTCTTCGCCGAGGTCGGTTGCCACGGTGTCGCCGAGGGCGCGGCGCTGGCCGGTGCCGGTGCGGGATCGCGCCTGTGGATGCCCAAGCGCAAGACGGCCCATGCCACCGCCGCGCTGGCGCTCGCCGAGGCGCCGATCACCGATCTGCCCGGTGCAAGGCGCGGCCGGCTGTCTGTGGTGGGCATCGGGCCGGGCCAGGCGGCCTGGCGCACGCCCGAAGCCTCGCGCCTGATCGCCGAGGCCGAGGAGCTGGTGGGCTATGGGCTCTATATCGACCTGCTCGGCCCGCTCGTCGCCGGCAAGGCCCGCAGCGACTTCCCGCTCGGCGGGGAAGAGGCGCGCTGCCGCTACGCGCTGGAACGCGCAGGCGAGGGGCGCAACGTGGCGCTCGTCTGTTCTGGTGACGCGGGCATCTACGCGATGGGCGCGCTGGTCTTCGAACTGCTCGACCGCGCCGAAAGCGCCGGCGGCGTCAGCGCGGCGGCCCGGCGGGCCGAGGTGATCTGTGCGCCCGGCATCTCGGCTCTGCAGGCCGCCGCCGCGCGCACCGGCGCGCCGCTGGGCCACGATTTCTGCGCCATCTCGCTGAGCGACCTGCTGACCCCGCGCGGCGACATCCTGCGACGGGTGCAGGCCGCCGCCGAGGGCGACTTCGTCATCGCCTTCTACAACCCCGTCTCGCGCACGCGCCGCACGCTGCTGGCCGAGGCGCGCGACATCCTGCTGCGCCACCGCCCGGCCGATACGCCCGTGCTGCTGGCCACCTCGCTCGGCCGTCCCGAGGAGAGTCTACGCCACCGCAGGCTCGACGCGCTGGAGGTGGACGAGGTGGACATGCTGACAACCGTCGTCGTCGGCTCGTCCAACAGCCGGCTGGCGATGCTGGGCGAGGGGCCGCGCATGTTCACCCCGCGCGGCTATGCCCGCAAGATCGACGGTGATCTCGCGCCGGGGCGCGCGGCGGAGGGGCGGTCATGAAGGTCCATTTCATCGGCGCGGGGCCGGGCGACCCCGAGTTGCTGACGCTCAAGGCGCAGCGCCTGATCGCCGCCTGCCCCGTCTGCCTGTATGCCGGGTCGCTTGTTCCGCCCGAAGTGGTGGCCGGTGCGCCCGAAGGCGCCCGCGTGCTGGATACCGCGCCGATGACGCTGGAGGAGACCCACGCCGAGATCCTCGCCGCCCGCGACGCCGGCCTCGACGTCGCGCGCGTGCATTCCGGCGACCCCTCGCTCTACGGCGCCATTGCCGAGCAGATCCGCCTGCTGCGCCGAGACGGCATCGCCTACGAGATCGTGCCCGGCGTGCCCGCCTATGCCGCCGCCGCCGCGGCGCTGGGCCAGGAACTGACCGTGCCCGAGATCGCGCAATCCATCGTGCTGACCCGCGTCTCGATGAAGAGCACCTCGATGCCGCCGGGCGAGACGCTGGAGAACTTCGCCCGCACCGGCGCAACGCTTGCCATCCACCTCGGCGTGCGCGCCCTGCGCGAGATCGAGCGCGTGCTCGCCCCGCATTACGGCGCCGATTGCCCGGCCATCTGCGCCTATCGCGTCGGCTGGCCCGACGAGATGCTGATCCGCGGCACGATCACCGACCTGCGCGAGAAGGTGCGCGCGGCCAAGATCACCCGTACGGCGCTGATTCTGGTGGGGCCGGCGCTGGGCGAGATCGCCGATTTCCGGGATTCCGCCCTGTACGATCCGGCAAGTCCGCATGTGCTGCGCCCGCGGGTGGCCACCAGATCATGTGGATAATTTGAAATATACCGGCGGAACAATATGTTGCGCGTTCTTTACTTGACGGAAGTCATTGCTGCACCATGATACGCTCTGAGCTGTTGGAGTGGCCATGTCCGATCATCTGCCCAAGGAAGTCCGCGAAGGGCTGGAAATGGCCCGCAAGGCGGCCCTGCGCCGCAGCAGCCGGCTTTGCGTTCATGTGGGCGAGGATGTCTATCGCGTGCTCCGCTATTGGGAGAGCGGCTTTGCCCTCGACCGCGAGGATGCGCCGCATCTGCGCGGGCTGGTCGATCTCTATGACGGGCCGAAGCACCTGTATCAGTGCCTGATCGTCGCCTCCGACGAGGCCGGGGATGAGATGGTGTTCGAATTCAAGCGCGCCACCGCCGCCGCCGATCGCGCGCCGCTCGATTTCGTCGAGGAACGGCCGCAGCCGACCGCGCTGATCACGCACGAGCTGCCCGGCCGCTGACCCCCGCTATTGCAGATCGGCGAAGGCCGCCTGCAACCGCTCCACCGCCTCGACGACCAGCGCGCGCCGCGTCGCGAAGTTGAAGCGCAGGAAGCTTTCGCCGCCGGTGCCGAAGGTCGGGCCCAGATTCGTCGCGATTCGCGCCTCGCCCGCGACCCTTTGCGCCGCCTCGGCCGCATCCATGCCGACGCCCGAGAAATCCACCCAGGCGAGGTAGGTGCCCTGAAGCTCCATGCTCGCCAGCCCCGGTATCGCGGCGATGCCCGCGTCGAAGATCCTGCGGTTGCCGTCGAGATAATCCATCAGCGCATCCACCCAGGCCGCGCCCTCGGGCGAATAGGCCGCCGTGGCCGTATGCAGTCCGAACGAGTTAGGCGAGATGCCCAGCCCCGTCGCCACCGCATCGAAGCGCGCGCGCAGCGCCGGATCGGGGATGATGACGTTGCCGATATGAGTGCCGGCCAGGTTGAACGTCTTGGTGGTGGCGGTCATCATCACCAGCCGGTCTTCGACGCCCTCGATCAGCGCCATCGGCACGTGCTTGTGGCCGGGAAAGACCAGGTCATGATGGATCTCGTCCGAGACGATCTTCAGATCGTGCCGGATCGCGAAATCGCGCAGCGCCTCCAGCTCGGCGCGTTCCCACACCCGGCCGCCGGGATTGTGGGGCGAGCACAGCACCACGATCTTCTCGTTGCCCTGCATCAGCGCGCCGTATCCGTCGAAATCCATCTCGTACCGGCCGTTGCGGATCGCCAGCGGCAATTCCCGCACCTCGCGCCCGGCCGCGCGGATCACCTTGGCGAAGGCGTGGTAGACCGGGGTGAACAGCACCACCGCATCGCCCGGATCGCTCCAGGCCTGCACGCACAGCCCGGTGCCGTTGACCAGCCCGTGGGTCGAGAAGATCGCCGCCGGATCGACCTGCCAGCCATGCCGCTCGGCCATCCACCAGCAGATCGCGTCGCGATAGGCCTCGTCTCCGCCGAAATAGCCATAGACGCCATGGGCCACGTACTCCTCGAGCGCGCGCTGCACACAGGCGGGCGGGCGGAAATCCATGTCGGCCACCCACATCGGGATGCCCCCCTCGGGCGATACGCCATAGATCGCCTCCATCTTGTCCCACTTCGCGGAATGGGTGCCGATACGTTCGATCACCTCGTCGAAATCGGGCGTAGCCATGCAGCGTCTCACCTTGCCTGAAACTGTCTCGCGCCGAGGCTATCGCCCTCGCGCGGCGCCGCAAGCGCGAAGCCGCCGCGAAACGGTGCGCCGTTGCACAAGCCCGGCCCTTCCCCTACATCATGCGCCATGACGATCAGGCCCATCCTCATCCATCCCGATCCGCGCCTGCGCAAGCCCGCCGAGCCGGTGCAGGAGATCACGCCCGAGCTCCAGCGCCTGGCCGACGACATGCTCGAGACGATGTATGACGCGCCGGGCATCGGCTTGGCCGCGCCGCAGGTGGGCGTGGGCCAGCGCCTGCTGGTGATGGATTGCGTGAAAGAAGACGGTGAGAAGCCGCGCCCGATGGTGCTGCTCAACCCTCAGATCACCTGGGTCTCCGAGGCGATGAACACCTACGAGGAAGGCTGCCTCTCGATCCCCGAGCAATATGCCGAAGTCGAGCGCCCCGCCGAGTGCCGCGTGCGCTGGCTGGGGCTCGATGGCGAGACGCATGAAGAGGCGTTCGACGGGCTCTGGGCGACCTGCGTGCAGCACGAGATCGACCATCTCGACGGGCGGCTCTTCATCGACTTCCTCAGCCCGATGAAGCGCCAGATGATCACCCGCAAGATGCAGAAGCTGAAGCGCGAGAAGGCGCGCGCCTGATGGCCCTGCGCGAGATCCTGCGCTGGCCCGATCCCCGCCTGTCGCAGCCCTGCGCGCCGGTGGAGAGGATCACCCCGCGCCACCGCAAGCTCGCCGCCGACATGCTCGACACGATGTATGCCGCGCCCGGCCGCGGCCTCGCGGCGCCGCAGGTCGGCGTGATGGAGCGGCTCTTCGTGATGGACGTCACCTGGAAGGAAGGCACGCGCGCGCCCGGTGTCTTCATCAATCCGCGCATCACATGGGCGGATGAAGAGACATCCCTTGTCGGCGAGGGCTGCCTGTCGATCCCCGGCGTGACGGCCGAGGTGGAGCGCCCCGTCGCCATCCGGCTGGCCTGGCGCGATCTCGACGGTGCGGCCCATGAAGAACTGCTCACCGGCGCCGCCGCCCGCTGCGCCCAGCACGAGGCCGATCACCTCGACGGGCTGGTGCATTTCGACAGGATCAGCGCCGAGCAGCGCGCGGTTCTGGAAGGTGCCTATACGTGACCGTGCGGCGCTGCCTGCCCTGGCCCGACCGGCGCCTGCGCATGCCCGCCGCGCCGGTCGAGGCGATCTCCGATGAGGTGCGCGCGATCTGGGATGACATGATCGACACGATGGAGGCGATGCCGGGCGTCGGCCTCGCCGCGCCGCAGATCGGGGTGATGCTGCGGCTGGCCGTGGTGGATGCCTCGGCCGAGCGGGGCCAGGCGGTGCGGATGGCGAATCCCGAGATTCTGCATGCCTCGGCCCAGATGCGCAGCCACGAAGAGGCCAGCCCCAACCTGCCCGGCGTCTCGGCCGTGATCGAGCGGCCGCGCGCGGGGACGGTGCGCTTTCTCGGCGCGGACGGCGCGGTGGAAGAGCGGGATTTCGTCGGCCTCTGGGCCACCAGCGTGCAGCACCAGATCGACCATCTGGCCGGGCGCATGTATTTCGACCGGCTGAGCCGCGCGCGCCGCGACATGCTGCTGCGCAAGGCGCGGAAGGTGCGGGCATGAGGGTGATCTTCATGGGCACGCCCGATTTCGCCGTGCCGGCTTTGCAGGCGCTGGCCGATGCCGGGCACGAGATCGCCGCCGTCTATTGCCAGCCCCCCCGCCCCGCCGGGCGTGGCAAGAAGCTGCGGCCCTCGCCCGTCCAGGCGCGGGCCGAGGCGCTGGGGCTTGAGGTGCGCCACCCCGCCTCGCTGAAGGGCGCGGATGAGCAGGCGGCCTTCGCGGCGCTCGGCGCCGATCTGGCCGTCGTGGCCGCCTACGGGCTGATCCTGCCGCAGCCGATCCTCGACGCGCCGGCGCGTGGCTGCCTCAACATCCACGCCTCGCTTCTGCCCCGCTGGCGCGGCGCGGCGCCGATCCACCGGGCGATCATGGCGGGCGATCCCGAGACCGGCATCTGCATCATGCAGATGGAGGCCGGCCTCGATACCGGCCCCGTGCTGTTGCGCGAGGCCACGCCGATCGGGCCCGAGGAGACCACGGCCGAGTTGCATGACCGCCTCGCCGCAGTGGGCGCCCGGCTTGTCGTCGACGCGCTATCGCGGCTCGACACGCTGGAGCCGCAGCCGCAGCCCGAAGAGGGAGTGACCTACGCCACCAAGATCGACAAGGCCGAGGCGCAGGTGAACTGGGCCGCCCCGGCGCCGCAGGTCGCGCGCTTGATCCGCGGCCTCTCGCCCTTTCCCGGCGCCTGGACGATGCACGACGGCACGCGCCTCAAGCTGCTCGGCGCCCGCCCCGCAGAGGGCGCGGGCCGCCCCGGCGAAGTGCTGGACGGCACGCGCATCGCCTGCGGCGCCGGCGCGGTGGAGCTGACGCGGCTGCAACGCGAAGGCCGCGCGGCGCAGGATGCGGCCTCGTTCCTGCTGGGCCACCCGCTGCCGCCCGGCACCCGGCTCGGAGCGTAGCGATGTTTCCCACCCTCATCGGCACCGTCGTGATCGCCGGCATCGTCGGCTATGTCAGCGAGAAGACGGGCTTCACCCGCAACGGCATCCTGCAAAGCATCATCATCTGCGTGGGCGGCGCGTTCCTCGCCTATTTCCTGCGGCTGATGTTCGGCATCGGCTTTGGCTCGCCGGGGATCAACGCCGTGGTCTCTTCCCTCGGCGCGCTCATCATCGTGCCGACGCATTGGCGGCGACGTTAAGGTAATTGCCAGCCGCGCTGCAGCATGGCATTATCCTTGCGGGGCAGGGACAGGAGGAACGTGCATTGAGCATACGACTGACCGGCCTCGTGGCCGCATTGACGCTGTTGCCGCTGGCCTCTCAGGCCGCCACCTATCATTTCTCCGAGAAGTATTACATGGGGTCGCCAGACCGCTTCTACTTCTTCGAGGGCAGCTTCAGCGGCGAAGACGACGATGCGAACGGCATCCTCGATCTCTATGAGTTGGATGATTACTCGTTCCGGGCCGGCATGGATATCGGCTGGATCCCTGTTGTAAGCAGCCCTAGCACACTGACGAAGTTCGCCTACAACTTCGACGGCATCCTCGGGAACGACGATTTCGAGGGCATCAGCGGCTACAGCATTTTCACAGAGAGCTGCGGCTATACCTACATGCCCGACCGGGAGTTTACGAGCACCGTTTCCTTCGATGGCAGCGGCCTGTCAGGCGATATCCTGTCGATCGACGGCCGGTACTACACCCCCTGCCATTCGGAGTTCTCGTCGATCGCGCTGGCGTCTGACTTCAAGACGCTGAGCATCGTCCCGCTCCCCGCCACGCTGCCCCTACTCGGCGCGGGCGCTCTGGGGCTGTTCCTCTTCGGCCTGCGCCGCCGCGCACGCAAGGCCTGAGGCGGCGCGCATGCAGTTCCTGATCCTCTTCATCGTGATCATCGGCGCTGCCGCGGGCTTCCTGGCCACGCGCATAATGAAATACGAGGCCGGCATCCTCCTGACCGTCGGCCTCGGCATCATCGGCGCCTTCCTCGGCGCCATCACAATGCGCGCGGCGTTCTTCTTCGTCGGCCCCTTCGCGGGTTTCGCCGGCGCGGTGGCGGGCGCGATGATCGTGACCTGGCTCTACCGCCGCTACTTGGCCCCCGAACCGCCCGAGGCCTGAGCGCCCGACGCCTGAGCCTTGAACGGCGCCATCCCGGCGCGGGCGAGCTCGTCCGCGCGCTCGTTCTCGGGGTGGCCGGCATGGCCCTTCACCCATTCCCACTTCACCTTGTGGCGCGCCTGGGCCGTATCCAGCCGCTGCCACAGATCGACGTTCTTCACGGGTTTCTTGTCAGCCGTGCGCCAGCCATTGCGCTTCCAGCCATGGATCCACTGGCTCACGCCGTTCTTCACATAGGCGCTGTCGGTCACCACGGTGATCGCGGCGGGCCGGCCCAGAGCCTCGAGCGCCGAGATGGCGGCCAGAAGCTCCATCCGGTTGTTCGTCGTCGCCGCTTCGCCGCCCGACAACTCACGCTCCTTCACCACGCGGTCGCCATCCTTCGCCTGCAACAGCGCGCCCCAGCCGCCGGGGCCGGGATTGCCCGAACAGGCGCCATCGGTGAAGGCATAGAATTGCGCCATCAGCCGCTCATGCCTCGCGCAACACGCGCGGAACCTTGAATTCCACGTTCTCCTGCGCCGTCTCGACAACGCGCAGATCGACGGCGAAGCGGCTGCGGAACGCATCCAGCACCTCGTCCACCAGCACTTCGGGCGCGCTGGCCCCCGCGGTGATGCCGACCGAGGCCACGCCCTCCAGCGCCCGCCAGTCGATATCGGTGGCGCGCTGCACCAGCTGGGCATAGGCGCAGCCGGCGGCGCGGCCCACCTCGACCAGGCGGCGCGAATTCGAGGAATTGGGCGCCCCGATCACCAGCAGCGCGTCGATCTCGGGCGCCATCGCCTTGACCGCATCCTGCCGGTTGGTCGTGGCATAGCAGATGTCTTCCTTGTGCGGCCCCACGATGGCCGGAAACCGCGCCTTCAGCGCGGCAACGATGCCGGCGGTATCGTCGACCGAAAGCGTCGTCTGCGTGATGAAGGCCAGCCGCTCGGGATCGCGCACCTGCAGCCCGGCGACATCGGCCTCGGTCTCGACCAGCAGCACCTCGCCCTCGGGCAGCTGGCCCATCGTGCCGATCGTCTCGGGGTGGCCGGCATGGCCGATCATCACCATCTGCAACCCGTTCTCGTGATGCCGCTCGGCTTCGATATGCACCTTGGAGACAAGGGGGCAGGTCGCATCCACATAGACCATCTCGCGGCGCGCCGCCTCGGCCGGCACGGCGCGCGGCACGCCATGGGCCGAGAAGATCACCGGCCGGTCATCGGGGCATTCGTCGAGTTCTTCCACGAACACCGCGCCGAGCTCGCGCAGGCCGTCGACGACATAGCGGTTATGCACGATCTCGTGGCGCACATAGACCGGCGCGCCCCATTTCCGCAGCGCCATCTCGACGATCTTGATCGCCCGGTCCACGCCCGCGCAGAAACCGCGCGGCGCGGCGAGGTAGAGGGTGAGGGGGGGCGGCTGGCTCATACCGGACACCTATGCCAAAGGCGCGCGCAGTTCCAGTGCCGAGGTGCGGCGGCAGGGCGCTTTGCCGGCTGTGAAGGCCCCGCGCCGGACAGGGCGCGGGGAAGTGTTGAGGCGCGGGCGCGCTCAGTCCTCGCTCGACGCGGTCTCGCGCTGACGCCGGTTCGGCGCGCCCTCGTCATCCGAGCGCGGCTCGCGCGGGGGGCGGCCGATCACTTCGCGCAATTCGTCGAGCTCGATGAAATTATCGGCCTGACGGCGCAGATCGTCGGCGATCATCGGCGGCTGCGAGCGGATGGTCGAAACCACCGAAACCCGCACGCCCTGGCGCTGCAGGCTTTCCACCAGCGGCCGGAAATCGCCGTCGCCCGAGAACAGCACGATGTGATCCACATGCGGCGCAAGCTCCATGGCATCGACCGCCAGTTCGATATCCATGTTGCCCTTCACCTTACGCCGTCCCTGCGCGTCGGTGTATTCCTTGGCCGGCTTGGTCACCATGGAGAAGCCGTTGTAGTTGAGCCAATCGACCAGCGGCCGGATTGGCGAATACTCGTCATTTTCGAGCAGCGCCGTGTAATAGAACGCCCTGAGCAACTTCCCGCGTCGGACGAATTCCTGGCGGAGCAACTTGTAATCGATGTCGAAACCCAGCGACTTGGCGGCGGCATAGAGGTTCGATCCATCGATGAACAGCGCAAGCCGCTCGTCACGATAGAACATGGATTTTCCTTCCTTAATGCGTTCCGCCAATGGCTTACGTGAGTGGATGATTTGAAATATGCACTGACGAAACACGCCCAAGATAAGGGATCGGGCCAGTGTCGCAAGACCGTTACGATGAAATCCCCGAAACCGCGGCGTTACTGGCATTTGGCGCGAATATCCGCTCACCCGCAGGGGCACCCGAGCAGACACTGACCGCCGCAATGCGGGAAATGGGCGATTGCGGAATGCGAATCACCCGGCGCAGCGGGTTTTTCCGCACGCCCTGCATGCCGGCGGGGGCGGGGCCCGATTTCGTGAACGCCGCCGTGTTGGTGGAAGACGCCCCCGAGGCCGACGCCCTGCTCGCCACGCTGCACCGGATCGAGGCGCGGTTCGGCCGCGAGCGGGGCGCGCGCTGGGCGGCCCGCACGCTCGATATCGACCTGCTCGCCCGCGGGGCCGAGCTGCGCCCCGACAAGCAGACCGAGGCCGCCTGGCGCACCCTGCCCGAGGCCGAGCGCCCGCTGCGCGCCCCCGACCGGCTGATCCTGCCGCATCCGCGCCTGGCCGAGCGTGCCTTCGTGCTGGTGCCGCTGGCGCAGATCGCGCCGGGCTGGCGCCACCCGGCCACCGGCCTTACCGTCGCCGAGATGCTCGCCGCCCTGCCCGATGCGGATAAAAAGGCCGTGACACCGCTCTGACCCCTGCGCCGCAAGGCACTTCCCGCTTGTCAATCCGCCCGCAAGCGCCTAGATAGGCCCTTCCACCGCCTCCCTTGCAAGGATTGGAGTGACCATGGCCCGCGTGACGGTCGAAGATTGCGTTGACAAGGTTCCGAACCGCTTCGAGCTGGTGATGCTCGCCGCGCACCGTGCGCGCGAGATCGCGTCGGGCGACCAGCCCACGGTGGACCGCGACAATGACAAGAACCCCGTCGTCTCGCTCCGCGAGATCGCCGAAGAGACGCAGAGCGCCGATGCCCTGCGCGAGCGGATGATCGAAAGCCACCAGACCCAGATCGAGGTGGACGAACCCGAAGACGATGCCATGGCCCTTCTCATGGGCGCCGAGGCCGACAAGCCGGCCGAGGACGACATGAACGAAGAGCGCCTGCTGCGCGCCCTTATGGAAGCGCAGGGGCAGCAATAGCCCCGGAAGTGCGGCCGCGATGATCGACGTCGAAGACCTGATCGCGCTGGTCCGCAACTACAACCCTAAGACCAACGAAAAGCTGATCGCGGCCGCCTACGATTACGGCCGCGAGATGCACGAGGGCCAGCTGCGCCATTCCGGCGAGCCCTATTTCAGCCATCCCGTGGCCGTCGCCGCCATCCTCACCGAGATGCGGCTCGACGATGCGACGATCATCACCGCGCTGCTGCACGACACGATCGAGGATACCCGATCGACCTATTCCGAGATCCGCGAACGCTTTGGCGCCGACGTGGCCGAACTGGTGGACGGCGTCACCAAGCTGACCAACCTCCAGCTTTCCTCGACCGAGACGAAGCAGGCCGAAAACTTCCGCAAGCTCTTCATGGCGATGTCGAAGGATCTGCGCGTGATCCTTGTCAAGCTGGCCGACCGCCTGCACAACATGCGCACCATCAAGTCGATGCGCGCCGAGAAGCAGGTGCAGAAGGCGCGCGAGACGATGGATATCTTCGCGCCGCTGGCCGGCCGGATGGGCATGCAGTGGATGCGCGAAGAGCTCGAGGATCTGGCCTTCCGCGTGCTCAACCCCGATGGTCGCAACTCGATCATCCGCCGCTTCATCACGTTGCAGCGCGAAACCGGCGACGTGATCCACCAGATCACCCAGGACATCCGCGTCGAGCTGGAGCGTGAGGGCATCGAGGCCGACGTGTTCGGCCGCGCCAAGAAGCCCTATTCGATCTGGCGCAAGATGGAGGAGAAGGGGCAGAGCTTCTCGCGCCTGTCGGATATCTACGGCTTCCGCATCATCACCGACAGCGAGGCCGATTGCTACCGCGTGCTCGGCGCGATCCACCGGCGCTGGCGCTCGGTGCCGGGGCGGTTCAAGGATTACATCTCGCAGCCCAAGACCAACGGCTACCGGTCGATCCACACCACCGTGTCGGGCCGCGACGGCAAGCGCGTCGAGGTGCAGATCCGCACCCGCCAGATGAACGAGGTGGCCGAGGCCGGCGTCGCCGCGCACTGGGCCTACCGCGACGGCGTGCGCGCCGAGAACCCCTTCGCCGTCGATCCCGCCAAGTGGATCGCCCAGCTGACCGAACGCTTCGACACGGCCGACGATCACGACGAGTTCCTCGAACACGTGAAGCTGGAAATGTATGCCGACCAGGTGTTCTGCTTCACGCCCAAGGGCGACGTGGTGAAACTGCCCAAGGGCGCCACGCCGCTGGATTACGCCTATTCGATCCACACGCGGATCGGCGACAAATGCGTCGGCGCCAAGGTGGATGGCATCCGCGTGCCGCTCTGGACGCGGCTCAAGAACGGCCAGTCGGTCGAGATCATGACGGCCGAGGGCCAGCGCCCGCAGGCGACATGGCTCGATATCGTTGTGACCGGCCGCGCCAAGGCCGCGATCCGCCGTTCGCTGCGCGAGGAACACCGCGAACGCTTCATCGCGCTGGGCCGCGAACTGGCCCGCGTGGCCTTCGATCACGTGGGCAAAAAGGCCTCCGACAAGGCGCTGCGCACCGCGGCGCGGCAGCTTTCGATCCCCTCGGTCGACGACCTGCTCGCCCGGCTCGGCTCGGCCGAACTGGCGGCGCGCGATGTCGTCCGCGCGCTCTATCCCGAACTGGCCGCCAGCGGCGACGAGGTGGATGAGCGCCGCGCGGTTCTGGGGCTCGAGCCCGATCAGACCTATGAGCGCGCTCAATGCTGCCAGCCCTGCCCGGGCGAGCGCATCGTCGGCATCACCTATCGCGGCAGGGGCGTCGTGGTGCACGCGATCGACTGCCCCGTCCTGGCCGAGCTGGAGGATGACAGCCGCCGCTGGATCGACCTGCAATGGCACGCGGGCAAGCACGCGCCGGTCAACAACGTCTCGCTCGAACTGACGCTGTCGAACGGGGCCGGCGTGCTGGGCCGCATTTGCACGTTGATCGGCGAACAGAAGGCCAATATCAGCGACCTGTATTTTCTCGACAGGAAACCGGATTTCTACCGGATCCTGATAGACGTGGATTTGCGCGACGCCGAGCACCTGCACGCGGTGATGCTGGCGCTGGAGGCCGAAAGCGACGTGGCCGAGATCAGCCGCCACCGCGACATGGCGCGCCGGCCGCAAAGCGCGCCGGCCGAGGCGGCCGTGTAAGGTATTGATCCGGCCCGCGATCCGGGCCGAGCGAAGGGATGGCGGGTGTTCAGGCGCCGCGAGAAACGCAATTGGGGCCAGATCGCCCTCGGCTGGCTGTGGCCGCGGGGCGGCTGGGCGCGCGCGTTCCAATACGTCAAGCATCGCGTCCGCCGTCTGCCCGATTCGCCCGAAAAGATCGCCCGCGGGATCTTTGCCGGTGTCTTCACCGTCTTCACGCCGTTCTACGGGCTGCACTTCGTGCTCGCCATCGGGCTGGCCCGGCTGATGCGCGGCAACATGGTGGCCGCGCTGGCCGCTACCTTCGTTGGCAACCCGCTCACCTTCGTGCCGATCGCCGTGATCTCGCTCAAGACCGGGCATCTGATGCTCGGCACGAGGTTCGATCCCAATTCCCACCACACGATCGGCGGCAAGTTCCTCGCCGCCGCCGATGACCTGTGGGAGAACTTCCGCGCCATCTTCACCGATGCCGATACCAACTGGTTCGCTCTCGGCATCTTCTGGCGCGAAGTGTTCCTGCCCTACCTCGTGGGTGGCATCGTGCCCGGCATCTTCGCCGCGCTCGCGGCCTATTACCTCTCGGTCCCGGTGATCCGCGCCTACCAGAACCGCCGCCGCGGGCGGCTCAAGGCCAAGCTCGAGGAAATCCGCAAACGCGCCAAGAAACAGGCGCAGGACGATCGCGCCGCGTGATGGGCGCGATCACGGCGCGGGCCTTTCTCTCGGCGCGCTCTCGGCTATGGTGCGCCCCGAAACACCGCGAGACGGAGGGAAGCGGATGGAGCCGCAAGGAAAGCTGCGCCTCGGCGTGAACATCGATCACGTGGCCACCGTGCGCAATGCGCGCGGCTCGGCCTATCCCGATCCGCTGCGTGCCGCCAAGCTGGCCGAGGCGGCTGGCGCCGACGGCATCACCGCGCATCTGCGCGAGGATCGCCGCCATATCTCGGATGCCGATATCGACGGGCTGATGGCGGTGCTGTCGGTGCCGCTCAACCTCGAGATGGCCGCCACCCCCGAGATGCAGGAGATTGCCCTGCGCCACCGGCCCCATGCCGTATGTCTCGTGCCCGAGAAGCGCGAGGAACGCACCACCGAGGGCGGGCTGGAAGTGGCGCGCGACGAGAACCGCCTCGCCCATTTCATCGCGCCGCTGCGCGATGCCGGCTGCCGCGTCTCCATCTTCATCGCCGCCGACAGGGCGCAGATAGAGGCCGCGCACCGGATCGGCGCCGAGGTGGTTGAGCTGCATACCGGCGCCTATTGCGACCACCACGCCGAGGGCGATTTCGCCGCCCGCGACGAGGAACTCGCGCGCCTGCGCGACATGGCCGCCTTCGCTCATGATCTGGGGCTCGAGGTGCATGCCGGCCACGGGCTCACCTACGATACCGTCCAGCCCGTCGCCGCCTTCCCGCAGGTGATGGAGCTCAATATCGGCCATTTCCTGATCGGCGAGGCGATCTTCCTCGGCCTGAAGCCCGCCATCGCCGAGATGCGTCGCCTGATGGACGAGGCGCGCGAAAGCGGCGACTAGGGCACGACGTCCGGGTCGCCCATCCGCTCGGCCTTCAACGTCTCCTTCAGCCAGCGGCGGAAGGCCTGCTGCGCCGGGCCCGGCGTCCTGTCCGGCGCCGAGACCAACGCGTAGTGATGCGCCGTGCGCGCATAGCGCGGGAAGGGCAGGGCGAGCGGGCCGTATTCCAGGCCCTCGCGCGCCAGCACCTCGAAGGCCAGGAACACGCCCATCCCAGAGATCGCCGCGTCCAGGCACATCGAGGCATCGGGCAGCTCTATCCCCTCCTGCAACATGTCGGCCGACAGGCCGACCGGCGCCAGCCAGTCATCCCAGGTGAACATCGCGCCCGGATCGCGGACGATCGGCACGTCGGCCAGGTCTTCGGGTCGCGTCAGCCGTGCCGCCATCTTGGGCGCGCAGACCGGCACGATCAGCAGGTCGAACAGCTTCTCCGCCTTCACCCCCGGCCAGCCGCCGGGCCCGACGCGAATGGCGAAATCCACCTCGCCGCGCGCCGGATCGGCCAGCGCGGTCGACAGGTCGATCCGCACCTTGATGCCGGGATGGCTGCGGTAGAAATCCCGCAGCCGCCAGACCAGCCAGCGCGTCGCGAAGATCGGCGCGACCGAGATTGCCACCTCGTTCTCGCGCTTCGCCGACACCCTGTCGAGCGCGCGGGCAATTTGGCCGAAGCCCCGTTGCAGCGCGGCGATCAGCTCTGCCGCTTCGGGCGTCGGTGACATGCCGTCTGGGAGGCGGCGGAAGAGCTGCAGGCCCAGCGCCTTCTCCGTCCGCGCCAGCTGCTGCGATACCGCGCCGACCGAGACGCCCAGCGCACGCGCCGCGCCCGAGACGCTGCCCGCATCGGCGATGGCGGCGACGGCGCGTAGGCCGGAAAGCGGGGCGTCCTGCGGTTTGACCATTCACAAAATCTAAAACCCGACCTGCAAGATGTGCAATTCAAAAGCGCCTTGGCGGCGCGCATATCTTAGCGATCATGAAAGGATACCTGATGACATTTCTCAAGACACGCTTCCGCCGCGCCTTTGCCGCGCCGGCCGAAGAACCCGCCGGGCCGCTCGATCACCCCGAAATCGCGCGGATGAGCCGCACCCAGCTCGACGATCTGCCTTTCCCGCGCCACCCCGGCTGACCGGCGCCCCTTGCCACCCCCGGCCCGGCGGGCCAATCTGGCGCACGCCTTCCAGCCGGACCCGTGCCCATGCGCCTGCCCTGCCTCGCCCTGATCGCTTCCCTGCCCGCCGCCGCGCCCGCGCAGAGCGTACAGCCCTGCGACAGCGGCCCGCGCGCCGACACGATCATGGAGCCGTGGGAGGAGAACACCGCCACCTTCTCGGGCGGCCGCGTCCGCATCGCCGCGCTCGACACGATCGAACCGGCCGCGGCCTCGTTCCACCTGCTGATCCTCTCGCCGCCCTTCGACGAGCTCGGCGGCCGCCAGTGCCGCCTTGTCAGCCTCGCCCCCGGCACCGGCTTCGCCGCGATGCACTTCTCCGATCTCGCCGCCAGCTACGACCCGGCCACCGGGCTCGACATCACCTTGCCAGTCGCGGTGCACGATCCCGATGGCGGCATCTCGGCCCGCCGCCCGCTCGACGTGCGGATCAACCAGGCCAGCGGCGAGATCACCGCGCAACTGGGTGGGTGACATGATCCTCGGCATCGGCACCGACCTGTGCAATATCGAGCGCATCGCGGGTACGCTGGAGCGCTTCGGCGATCGCTTCCGCAACCGTGTCTTCACCGAGATCGAGCAGCGCAAGGCCGAGCGCCGCGCCGACACGCCCGGCACCTACGCCAAGCGCTGGGCCGCGAAGGAGGCGTGCTCCAAGGCATTGGGCACCGGCCTGCGCATGGGCATCGCCTGGAAGGACATGGCGGTGAGCAATCTTCGCACCGGTCAGCCGGTGATGCACGTCACCGGCTGGGCCGCAGAACGCCTGGCCGAGATGACGCCTGAGGGCCACGAGGCGATCATCCACGTCACGCTAACCGACGATCACCCCTGGGCGCAGGCCTTCGTGGTGATCGAGGCGCGCCCCTTGCCGGGCGAGGCGGGCTGACCCCCGGCCCGCCCCCCGGCCCGCCCCCCGGCCCGACCCGCCGCGAACCGCCCCGCTTCCCCCGCGGCCGCCTTGACACGCGGCAGCGCGCGGCCCATGAAGCGCGGGGCAGCGGGATGAGGCAGGCAATGGCGGATTTGCGCGACAGTTTCGTCGAACTGGTCAAGACGATCGTCTATGCGCTGCTGATCGCCGGCATCTTCCGGACCCTGTTCTTTCAGCCCTTCTGGATCCCCACCGGATCGATGAAGGATACGCTGCTGATCGGCGATTTCCTGTTCGTCAACAAGATGGCCTACGGCTATTCGCGCTATTCCTGCCCCTTCGCCATGTGCCCGATCTCGGGCCGCATCTTCGGCTCGGATCCCGAGCGCGGCGATGTCATCGTCTTCCGCCATCCCTCGACCGGCGAGGATTACGTAAAGCGCCTGATCGGCCTGCCGGGCGATCAGATCCAGGTGACCGACGGCGTGCTGCACATCAACGGCGAAGAAGCCACGCAGGAGCCGGTCGGCACCTTCGAGGAGGTGTTCGAAGCCCAGGGCTCTGCCCGCACCCGGCCGCTCTGCGCCAACGGCGCGGTGGGCGAGGGCGGCCTGTGCATCAAGGAAAAGTATATCGAGACGCTGCCGGGCGGCGTGAGCCACTCGATCCTCAACGTGCGCGATACCCCGCTCGACAACACGCCCGTCTACACCGTGCCCGCCGGGCATTACTTCTTCATGGGCGACAACCGCGACAATTCCTCCGACAGCCGGGTGCCGCAGCCCGTGGGCGTGGGCTTCGTGCCCGAGAAATACCTGCTCGGCCGCGCCGACCGGGTGATCTTCTCCTCCGAAGGCCGCTCGCTGCTCTATTTCTGGACATGGCGGCTCGACAGGTTCTTCGAGAAGATCGTCTGAGCGCGCCGCGCGCCGGATTGACCGCGCCGCACCCCCGCCCCACACTCCGCTACCATGAAGCTCTCCGCAGACCTCGCCGCCTTCACCGCGCGCCTCGGCCACGATTTCGCCGATCCCGGCCTGTTGCAGCGCGCGCTCACGCATCCGTCGCTCTCGTCCGAGACGCGGCCCGACAACCAGCGGCTGGAATTCCTGGGCGACCGGGTGCTCGGCCTGGTGATCGCCGAGGCGCTCTATGCCGCCGACAGCGCGGCCAGCGAGGGCCAGCTGGCGCCGCGCTTCAACGCGCTGGTGCGCAAGGAAACCTGCGCCGAGATCGCGCGCGAGATCGACCTGGGCGCCGTGCTGCGGCTGGGCCGGTCCGAGATGCAGACAGGCGGCCGCCGCAAGGCCGCGCTTCTGGCCGACGCGATGGAGGCGGTGATCGCCGCGATCTATCTCGACGGCGGGTTCGCGGCGGCGCAGGCGGTGATCCTGAAGCTCTGGGGCCAGCGCGTCGCCGCGGCCGAGGAAGTGGCGCTGGACGCCAAGACGGCGCTGCAGGAATGGGCCCAGGCCCGCGGCCAGCGCCCGCCCTCCTACAAGGAACTGCGCCGTGAGGGCCCCGACCACGCGCCGATCTTCACCGTCGCCGCGAAGCTCGCCACCGGCGAAAGCGCTGAGGCCACGGCACCGGCCAAGCGCCAGGCCGAACAGGCCGCCGCCCGCGCCCTGCTGGCGCGGCTGGAGGAAGGTCAGTAGGGGCGGCGCTTGTGCCGCACCGTCTCCCGCCCTATGGAAGCCGCTTCCGGCTGCCGATAGACTGGCCGCCAGCACAGGAAGGCCCGCCATGACCACACGCGCCGGTTTCGTCGCCCTGATCGGAGAGCCCAATGCGGGCAAGTCCACCCTGCTCAACCGCATGGTGGGGGCCAAGGTCTCGATCGTCACGCACAAGGTGCAGACGACGCGGGCGCGCATCCGGGGCGTGGCGATGGAGGGCGAGGCGCAGATCGTCTTTGTCGATACGCCCGGCCTGTTCCAGCCGAAGCGGCGGCTCGACAGGGCGATGGTCGCCGCGGCCTGGAGCGGGGCCGCCGATGCCGACGTGATCGTGCTGCTGGTCGAGGCGCATCGCGGCCTCACCGCCGGCGTCAAGACGATCCTTGAGACCTTGCGCGAACGCGCCGCCAGCGCGCCGGTGAGCCTGGCGATCAACAAGATCGACAAGGTGGAAAAGGCGGCGCTGCTGGGCCTCGCCGAGGAACTCAACGCCGCCTTCCCGTTCGAGCGCACCTTCATGATCTCGGCCGAGAAGGGCCGCGGGGTGGATGATCTGCGCGCATGGCTGGCGGGCCGGATGCCCGAGGGCCCCTGGCTCTACCCCGAGGATCAGATCGCCGATCTGCCGCTGCGCATGATCGCCGCCGAGATCACGCGCGAGAAGCTTACCCTGCGGCTGCACCAGGAACTGCCCTACCAGCTGACCGTCGAGACCGAGGCATGGGAGGAGCAGGCCGACGGCTCGGCCCGGATCTCGCAGATCGTCTATGTCACGCGCGACGGTCACAAGGGCATCGTGCTGGGCCGCAAGGGCGAGACGATCAAGGCCGTGGGCAAGGCTGCCCGCGAAGAGCTCGAGGCGTTCATGGGCCGCCGCGCGCATCTGTTCCTGCAGGTCAAGGTGCGCCCCGGCTGGCAGGACGAGGCCGCGCGCTACGGCGAGATGGGGCTGGATTTCTCTGACGGAGAGCCGTGATGCGGCTCACAGCCGACATGTGGATCTCGGCCTACCTGGCGCGGCTGCGGCTGGCCGACATCCCGGCCTTCGTCGTCGCGAAGGGCGATGCCACGGCGGGCGCGGTGCTGGTGAAATCCAACCGGCTCGACGGCAGCGCCGCCGCCTTCACCCGCCGCTACGACCTGCTCGCCGACCGCCGCAGGTGGGAGGTTCTGGCCGAGGGCGAGGAAGGCGAGGTCGACGCGGCGATCAGCCGTCAGCGCGGCTTCGATCCCGATCTCTGGGTCATCGAGGTGGAGGATCGCGAGGGCCGCACCCTGCTGGATCAGCCCGGCCTGTCGGAATAGCGGCCTTCGGGCCGCCCGATCGCCCGCCCCAGCGCCACCAGCGCCAGCCCCGCCAGCCCGAAGGCCAGCGCCAGCCCGGCCGAGTTGGCCGCCACCCCGCCATAGCCCAGCCGCCCTGCATCCACGAAGAAGTAGGGATAGACGCCGTCGGCCGCGCCGCGCAGCATCGCGTAGAAGACATAGACCAGCGGCCAGAGCATCCAGAGCAGCGGCGCCCGCCATGACAGCGCGCGTTTCGGCGCAAAGGCCAGCCACCACAGTACCGTGCCTGCCGGTGTCACCGTGTGCAGCAAGGTATTGGCGATGACGCCCCAGCCCTGCGGATCGCTCGTCGGCGCCAAAAGCACCCAGTAGACGACGCCCACGATGGCGATCCAAAGCGTCACCGCGCCGCACAGCCCCGGCCGGGCCGGCCGGCCCGCGGCGATGGCCGTGAACACGGCCAGCACGATCACGTTGGTGAGGATGGTGAAGAAGCGCAGCATCGACCAGGCCACCTGCAAGGGCGTATCGTCGGGATGCGAGGCGCTTGAGGCGATGAATTGCGTGCCCAGCCCCGCCAGCGCGGCGAGGGCGAGGAGGGCGGCGGCGATGCGAGCTGCTGTCATGGCCCGGATGCTGCGCCAAACCCGCCGCACAGGCAAGCGCCGCGCGCGCTTGCCGCCACCGTCGCCGCGGCATTAACTGCGCCCATGGAATGGCGGGATCAGGGGGCGCTTCTGGCCGTGCGGCGCCACGGCGAGAACGCGGCGATCGTCGAGGTCTTCACCGAGGTGCATGGCCGCCATGCCGGCGTCGTGCGCGGCGCCACCTCGCGCCGGATGCGCCCGCACCTTCAGCCCGGCGCCCAGCTCGACGTGACATGGCGCGCCCGGCTCGACGAGCATCTCGGCGCCTTCACTGTCGAGCCGCTGCGCTCGCGCGCCCATCTGATGGCCGATCGCGGCGCCCTCGCGGCGCTCGGCGCGGTGACGGCGCTGCTCAGCTTCACCTTGCCCGAGCGCGAGCCGCATCCCGAGCTCTACCGCACCACGCTCGCCTTTCTCGACCTGCTGGAGGACGAGGCGCATTGGCCACGCGCCTACCTGGCGTGGGAGCTGGCCCTGCTCGACGAGCTTGGCTTCGGGCTCGACCTCACGCGCTGCGCGGTAACCGGTGCGCGCGAGGGGCTGGAGCTGGTCAGCCCGCGCACCGGGCGCGCCGTGACGCGGGAAGGGGCGGGCGAATGGGCGGGCCGGATGCTGCCCCTGCCGCCGCTCCTGCGCGGCGAGGCGCCGCGCGCGGCCTCGGAATGGGGCGAGGCGCTGCGCACCACGGGCCACTTCCTCGCCCGGCTTGCCGAGAGCCTCGGCGACAGACCGCTGCCCGCCGCGCGCCAGCGGCTCGTCGATCTGCTGGCGGGCGCCTAGGCCGCCTTTTGCGCCCCGCCCTCGCGCCGCGCGTGCAGAAAGGCGGCCGTGCGGCGGATCGCCTCGTCGGCGGCCACGTAGTCGATTCCCTGGTCGTGGCGCGAGGCGGTATTGTCGGCCGACAGGCGCTTGTTCTGCAGGTGCACCACCGCCTGCAGCGATGAATCGAACATCGCGATCACCCGGATCAGTACCGGCGGCGCCACCCGCGTGGGGATGCGCCGGTCGGGATAGGCCTGTTTCAGAACCCGGCCCATCTCGGGCATCGACATGAACCGCTCCGTCAACATGTAGCGCTTGCCGATCGTCTGGGGCCGCGACAGCGCCGCGACATGCGCCTGCGAGACATCCTCCAGCGCCACGATCGGCAGGGAGACGTTCGGCAGCATCGGATCGCGCCCGCGATAGAACCGCTCCACGACCGAGACCGACGATCCGTAATGCCGATCCATCGGCGTGCCCAGCACCATGCCGGGGTTGATCACGGTCAGCTGCATCTCGGGATGCGCGGCCACGAAATCCCAAGCCGCGCGCTCGGCGAGGATCTTCGACTTGGTGTAGAAGGAAACCGACCGCGCCTCGAGATCCGACCAGTTCGCCTCGGTCAGCTCGCCCGTCTGCCCGTGCATCACCGCCTCCATCGACGAGGTCAGCACCACGCGCCGCACGCCCGCCCTTAGCGCGGCCTCCAGCGCCCGGCGCGTGCCGTCGACCGCCGGCGTCACGATCGCCGCCTCGCCCAGCTTGTCGCCTAGCGGGAAGGGCGAGGCAGTGTGCACCAGCGCATCCACCCCCGCGAGCGCGGCATCCCATCCCTCGTCACGAGTGAGATCGACCTCGACGAAGCTCAGATCGGCGAGCCTTTCCTGCGGCAGGCCGTTCGCCACAAGCGCCGCGCGCACCTCTTCGCCGCGCGCCTGCTTGCGCAGCGAGCCGCGCACCTTGTGCCCGGCCAGCAGCGCATCCAGCGCGATGCGCTTGGCGATGAAGCCGGTGATCCCGGTCAGAAGAATGGTCTGAAATTCCATGGCGTTTCCGATCATTAGGGCAGGGCAGGGGCGATGATCCGCCCGGTGAGGGTGGAGACGTAGTTCTCGACGGTCTCGGGCGCGAATTGCGCCGCGGCGATCCCGTCGCAGGCGGCGACCAGCAGCGCGGCAAGGCTGGAAGGGTCCTGCGCCCCCGCCGCGTGCAGGATGTCGGCAATCTGGCGTTCCAGCCACAGATGCAGCGCCGTGGTCTGCGGCCCGGCGAGGCGGTTGTGTTCGGAATAGAGCGCCTCGGCATGGGGGGAGTTCGCCAGCAGGGCGCTGGCCACCCTGTGCTTGGCATTGATCGCGCGGGCGATGCGTTCGGCCGGCGCGCCCGGCCCCTCGAGCCCCTGCGCCGCGGCCTTGCGCATCTCGTCGAGCAGCGCTTCCGAGGCGGCGGTGAAGACGGCATCCTTGTCGGGGAAGTAGCGGTAGAGCGTGGGCTTGGCGATGCCCGCCTCGCGGGCGATCGCCTCCATCGTCGCCAAGTCGGGGCCGACGCGCAGGCCCAGACGTGTGGCAGCGTCGATGATACGGGCGCGGGTGCGGGTTTCGCGGGCGGACATACTAATGAACCTTACTGAACGATTTTTGGCATATGCGTTCAGTCTCGCCCCGCTTCAAGGGCCGGGCTCAGCCCAGGGCGCCGCTTTCTCGCAAGCGTGCAATTTCCGCCTCGTCCAGCCCGAGATCGCGCAGCACATCCGGCCCGCTTTCGCCGGGCAGGTCGGCCAGGCGCCTGTCGCCCCGCGCCAGCGCCGGGCCGGTGGGCGGGTTGATCTGGGTGACGCCCGCGACCTCGCCCACCACCCCCCGCGCGCGGTGTTGCGGATGCGCCAGCGCCTCGGCCACGGAAAGCACCGGCGCGAATTGTGTGCCTGCTTCCTCCAGCAGCGCCTCCCAGTCGGCGCGGTCGCGGCTGGCGAAGATCGTGGTGAGATCGGCGACGATGCGCTCGTACCAGTCGGGATCGAGCGCGCGGTCGGCGTATTCGGGGCGGCCGATCGCCGCGCAGAAGCGCTGCCAGTAGCGCGGCTCCATATCCGACGTGGCGATGAACCCGCCGTCGCGCGTGCGCCAGATGCCGGTATCCACCCGCCGGCGGTGGCGCGGCGGGATGGTCGCGGGCTCGGGGTGCCGGGCCAGCACGTTGGCGTTCAGCGCCAGCGCGCTGTCGCTCATCGCGATGTCGAGCCGCGCGCCCTCGCCCGAGACCAGCGCCCGCGCATGGGCGGCGGCAATCGCCAGCGCCGCGTTGGTGCCGGTGAGGATATCGGCCACCGCCAGCCCGGCGGAGGAGGGCCGATCCTCCCGATCCCCCGCGCGCGACATCGCGCCCGAGATCGCCATCGCGACAGGGTCGTGGCCGGGCTTGTCGCGCAGCGGGCCTTCCTGGCCGCAAAGCGTGATCGAGCAATGGATCAGCGCGGGGTTCACGGCCTGCAGGTCGCCCGCGCCCAGCCCCAACCCGTCGAGCACGCCGGGCCGGTAATCCTGCACCACCACATCGGCCTGCGCGGCCAGCTTCAGCAGGATCGGTCGCGCGGCCTCGTGCCCGATATCCAGCATCAGCGAGCGCTTGTTGCGCGCCAGCATGTCATGCCGGCGGATGCGTTCGCGCTCGGCGTCGCTCAGCCTGTCCCACCCGAAGACGCGCGCCTGCTTGGCCACCTCACGCGGGTTCTCGATCCGCGTCACCTGCGCGCCCATATCGGCCAGCAGCCAGGTGCAGTAGGGCCCGGGCAGGAGACGCGAGAAATCCAGCACCCGGAGATGAGCCAGCGCGCTCATCGCGGCACCCGCGCATTGGCGAATTGCAGCGCGATCCCGGCCAGCGTGAGCATCACGGCGAAGCCCGCGATCGCCGGCGCGTAGCTGCCCGTCGCGTCGAACGCCCAGCCGGCCGCGATCGGCCCCGCCATCGTACCCGGCACCTGCAGGAACATCAGCGAGCCCTGGATCGCGCCCAGACTGTCCTTCCCGAACCGCCCCACGATGATGATGACGATCAGCACCGTGGGGACGCCCGTGGCGATCCCCTTGGCCATCAGCATGACGAAGAGCGAGGGGTTCGTGCCGAACGCGGCCTCGGCATAGAAGGTCAGGCTTTCGGCCAGAAGCACGAAGCCGAAGAGCCGGGGCAGGAGCGTGGGCGCCAGACGGTCGGAAAAGAACCCGGTCAGCAGCCGCGCCGGGATCGACAGCAGCACCAGCACACCGAAGATGATCCCCGCCAGCCCCGGCGACAAGCCCCTGTCGGTGAGCATCGGCATCGTATGCACCGACACGCCCGAAATCGTGCCCGCCGTCGTCATGTAGGCAAACGCGATGATCCAGTAGGTGCGCGTGCGCATCGCCTCGCGCAGGGTGACCGAGGGCACCGGATCGGGCGTCGCCGCGACATCGCGCGAGGCGGTGCCGTCATCTTCGAACAGAAGCAGCGGCAGAGGCAGGGTGCACAAGAGGATCCCCGCCCAGACAAGGCAGGTCGCGCGCCAGCCGAAGCTCTCGATCAGCCAGACGATCAGCGGCACCTGCACCGTGGTGACGAGCGCCACGATGGTGAACCGGATCGCCAGCGCGAAGCCGCGCCCTTCGTCGGCATTGGCCACGACCGTGCGATCCATCGCCACGGTGAAGGCGTAGGACGTGCCGCCCGAGACGATCAGCCCCCACACGATATAGAGCGCCAGCGGCGAGGCGACCTGCGTCATCAGCGCCAGCCCCATCGCCATGACCAGCGTGCCCGCCGCCACCACCCGCCGCGCGCCCCAGCGATCCACCGAATGCCCCGCGACGAGCGAGATGAAGCCCGAGACCAGCCGCCCCAGCGCAATCGCCGAAGAGACGCCGGCGCGGCTCATGTCCAGATCAGCGGCCAGCGGCTTCAAGAGCGCCGAGACGGCGAATTGCACGAAGCCGTGGCCGATCCCCGTCAGCAGCCCCGACGCGCCGGTGACGAACCACTTCCGCCTCGCCTTGACCGACGCCGCATCCTTCGCGCCGGTGAGCCAGCCGAAGCGCGGCGCGGCTTCGCTCATGCGATGATCCGCTCTTCGATGAACCTGCCGACAAAGGCGCGCATCGCCTCGTCATCCCACATCCGCGCATCCACCGCCGAGGCGCGGATCTCCAGCACCGGCACGCCGGCCTTTTCCAACGCCAGCTTGCAGAACCGCGTGCCCAGCGATGACATCCGGTCATTCACTGGCGTCAGCATCACCGCCCCCTGCGCGCCGAAATCCTCGGCCTGCTTGAGGATCCACTGCGCCATCCAGGGCGGCAGGTGCAGCTGCTCGTTCATCGAGATATGCCGCGCCGCCAGCGCCCGCAGCGGATCGCTCTCGAAATACCTGCGATAGCCGTCCGACAGGAAGTTGGAATACATCGACCAGACGAAGACCGCGCCGTATTGCTCTTCGAAGTAGCGGTAGAAAGCGGTGTTGAACCACAGCCCGTTGTTCAGCCACAACAGGCGGATCTTCTCGTTCGCGCAGATGCCGCGCCCTGTCTCGGCCCGCGCGGCAACCTCGTCGCGATAGGCACGGGCGTGATCCACCGCCCATTGCGAGCCGCGCTGCCAGGTGCAGGCCATCACGTTGGTCAGCTGTTCCGACAGGGGCACGACCAGCGGCCGGGAGCGGGCGAGGATATCCCGCGTCTCGGCGATCAGCTCGCCCAGCTCGTTGATGCGATGCATCTCCTGCTCGAACGTGCCTTCCACGAACGTCTTGCCCGTCGCCTGCTCGCCCGCGCGGATCAGCTGTTCCAGCTGGCGCACCTGGAAATCCAGCCGCTCGGTGCCATAGACCCGTTCCCAATCGTGTTGGTTGTGCTCGAACCAGTTCGGCACCAGTTCTGTCAGCGCGGGGCTGTCCAGCACGAAGGTCTCGCAGCCATAGGCATCGGCCCATTGCTCGGCCACGCGCTGCGCGTAATCCGAACGCAGCCGCTCCAGGATCAGCGCGGGCTTGGGCAGCCCGCCATAGGGCGCGCGGTCGGGATCGTCGTCGAGGGTCGAGAAATAGGGCAACGTGTTGTAGCGCGGCAGGCCGTCGTGATAGCCCAGATCGTCCATCATCGAGAAGTAGTAGGGCGACAGCTGCTTGGCGCTGATCACCGCCGAGTACCACGGGATCGAGACGACGGGCACGTCCATCGTGTGGAAGATCTCGTGCGGGGAAACGGCCGAGGCGATGACATAGCTCTCGCCCTCTTCCAGCACCCGGCGGCGGAAATCGAGGAACCAGTTCTTCTGGTTCTGGCGCGCCTTGTCGGTGGCGGCGAGCGGTTCGGTGATCGCATCCGTCATGCAGGGGCCTTCAGCGTTTCGAGAAAGGCAGAGATCGCGGCCTTTTGCGCCGCGCGGTCGGGGGCGAAATAGCTTTGCCCCGGCAGCAGCAGGGAAGGCACGCTTATCGCCTCGAGCGCCTTGCGCCGTGGCGGATAATCCCAACCCAGCGTATCGTCATTGTCTTCCAGCACGCAGACATGGCCGTCGATTCCCGCCGCGCGGCAGGTCTCGAGGAAGCGCGCATCCTGCGGCGCCTGCGGATACTGGCGCAGCGTCGGCATGTGCAGCTGGTAGTGGGTGGTGAGCGCCTCCATCGGGTGCATGGCCTCATCCACCGGATGCGCCGACAGCCGCTCGCCGCCCACGTGATCGTCGGCGGCGATATGGGCGCCGGCGGCCTCCACGACCTCGAAGAAGCCCGGATCGTCCTGCATCGAGCCTGAGATCATCAGCCGGGGGCCTTGGGCGGTGCCTTCAGCCTCGGCGCACACAGCGTCACACAGTGCGGCAAGCTCGGCCATCGGCAGGATGCCGAAAAGCGCATGGGCGCGCAGCACGTCAGAGCCCGCCACCGCCCCCTCGCGCCGCTTCTCGTTCAGCCGCTGGAGCGCCGCGCGGGTGGCATTCGTGGCCGCGATCGCCTCGGCCAGCCGATCCTCGGTGACGGCATGGCCCATCGCGCCCAGCCGCTCGGCCAACTCGTCGAGCCTCGCGCGCACGTAGCGCGAAGTCAGGTGATAGGCCGTCTGCATCACGTCCACGATCCGCACTTCGGGGACGCGCGCCTCCGGCTCCCAGTTGCGGACTTCGGCTATGTAATAGTGCATCTGCTGGCGCATTTCGGAATCGCGCGGCAGCAGGATCAGGTCGAGCGCGGCGAATTCCCCGCGCAGCATCCGGTCGAAGACCGAACGCACCTCGCCGTCAGCCTCTTCCTCCATGTAGGTATCGCCCGGCCCCGGCGCGCGCGCCGGATCGCCCGCCAGGCGCAGCGGCGTCAGCCCGGCGGCCAGCACGATCTCCACCGGCGCGGCATGGCCGATGCAGCCGATCGTGCCGGGCCCGGCTGAAGCAGCATGATCGTGACGCGCCTCGAAGGCGGCGCGCAGCCGGTCGCGCGCGGTCTCGGCCATTCAGACGGCCCCCGCTGCGCGCAGCGAAGCGATATCCTCGGGCGAATAGCCATGGGCGCCGAGCACCTCGTCGGTATCGGCCCCCAGTGCCGGGGCGGGGCCGCGAATGCCCGTCTGCGTGCCTTCCAGCCGGAAGGCCGCGCCCACTACGTCGATCTCGCCCTCGTTCGGCGTGCCGATGCGCGACAGTAGCCCCCGCGCGGCGACCTGCTCGCTCGCCGCGATTTCCTCGAAGCGCCGCGCGGCGCCCGCGGGGATGCCGGCGGCGACCAGCAGCCGCTCCCATTCCAGCGCCGGTTTCGCGGCGAGTTTCTCTTCCAGCGCCGCCACCAGCGCCTCGCCGTTCTCGTCGCGCGCCTCGTGGGTGGCGAAGCGCGGATCGTCACGCAGCTCCGGTGCGCCGACCACCTCGCACAGCTTGTCGAACCATTTCGGGTGCAGCGCCGCGATGAAGATGCGCCCGTCGCCGGTGCGATAACGCGCCATGGTGGGCCGCCGCCCCAGATTCGCCGGCCCGCCCATCATCGCCGCCGCTATGGAGTTGGAGCCCAGCAGGAACGCCGCGTCCAGCATCGCCACGTCGATCCGCGCGCCCTCGCCGGTGCGGGTACGCTGGTAGAGCGCGCCGAGGATCGAGGAAAAGGCGACGTAACCGGTGCAGGGATCGAGCATCCCGATCCCCAGCGTCATCGCATCGTCCACATCCGCGAGATAACTCTCGGCAATGCCCGAGACCGACTGGACCGACCATTCGATCGCCGGCATGTCCTTCATCGGCCCGGTCTGCCCGAAGCCCGAGATCGAGCAGTAGATCAGCCGGGGATGCCGCGCATGCAGGCTCTCCCAATCCAGCCCGAACCCGGCGGCGACACCGGGGCGGAAGTTCTCCACCACCACGTCGGCCTGTTCCAGCAGCCGGTCGAGCACCTCGCGCGCGGCCTCGTCCTTCAGGTTCAGCGTGACGGATTTCTTGCCGCCGTTGATGCAGGAGAAGCGCCCATAGGGTCGGGCGCGGAAATCATCGCCCCGCCCCGGCAGCTCCACCTTCACGATTTCGGCGCCGTGCGCGTGCAGCTGGTTGGTGCAGAGCGGGCCGGCCAGGGCGTGGGTCAGATCCACCACCTTGATGCCGTCGAGAATCCCCTTCGTGCCGGCTTCCGTCATGCACGCCTCCCATCGCGTTCATTTCCTGCCCTTTTTCCGGGCGCCTCACCAGATCGTTGACAGAACCCTAGTCGCCGCCTAGCGTGGTGTCCACAGAATAAAACGGTGTTTCATCAGATGAAACAAGACGATGCGAAAGGCGGCGAGGCGCCCGGCCCGGCCTACAAGGTCAATGTCCTGGAACGGGCGGCGAGCATCCTGCACGCCTTCTCGCTCGACCGGCCGAGCCTCTCGCTCGCCGAGATCGCGCGCGCCACCGATCTGCACCGCTCCACCGTGCTGCGGATGCTCTCCACGCTGGTCCATTCCGGCCTGGTGATGCGCGACGAGGAGACGGGGCAATACAGCCTCGGCTACGAGATCATCGCCATGGCCGATATTGCCCGCGCCGGCACCGGCGTGTCGGATTGGGCGCGCCCGGTGATGAAGGCGATCCGCGAAGAGCTGAACGAAACCGTCGTGCTTTCCGTCCGCTCGGGCGATTTCCGCGTCGATGTCGATCAGGCGATCGCCCAGCAGGCGATCCGCCGCGTGGTGGCGCTGGGCGAGCACAAGCTGCTGACCGTCGGCGCGCCCTCGATGGCGATCCTGTCGCGCCTGCCCGAGGATGAGCTGGCGCCGCTGCTCGACCGGCTGCGCGCCCCGACCCTGGCGAAGATCCCCGATTACGATTTCGACGCGCTGCCCGCCCGCCTCGCCGAACTGCGCGAGCGCGGCTATCACGAACACCTCTCGCATTTCGACGTATCCGGCCATCCCGGCTCGGTTGGCATCGCCGCGCCGGTACTGGGCAAGCGCGGTGAGGTGGTGGCCGCGCTCGGCGTTTCGGTGCCGACGGGCCGCTACAACGACAAGCTGCGCGACCGGATCATCGCCGCGGTGCGCCGCGGCGCCGCCGAGACATCGGCGCGGCTGGGCCATGTGGCCGGGCAGGCGGCATGAGGATGGAACGGCGCACACCCGATCAGGCCGAACCGGCCCCGCAGCAGGAAGGCGGCGCGCTCGACGGCGTGGTGGTGTGCGATTTCTCCTGGGTGGGCGCAGGCCCGCGCGCGACGAAGGAACTCGCCGATCACGGGGCCGAGGTGATCAAGATCGAATCGCGCCACCGGCTCGACCCGTCGCGCCGCACGCCGCCCTTCCGCGGCAAACCCGGCCCCGATTCGGGCGGCTTCTTCGTGATGTCGAACACCTCGAAGCGCTCCATCACGCTCAACCTGTCGGATCCGCGCGGTGTAGATCTCGCCCGCCGCCTGGCGCTGAAATCCGACATGGTGGTCGAGAATTTCGGCAAGGGTTTCATGGAGAGGATCGGCCTCGACTATGACAGCCTCCGCACCGAGCGCGCCGATCTGATCATGGTCTCGGTCTCCATCGCCGGGCGCACCGGGCCGCTCTCGGATTTCCGCGGCTACGGCAATTCCGCCGCCGCGACGTCGGGCCAGGCGATGCTGACGGGCTTTCCGGGCGGCGAGCCGCACCTGACGAATTACGCCTTCGGCGATGTCGCCACGCCCCTCTTCGCCGCGATCGGCATGATGGGCGCGCTGGAATACCGCCGCCGCACCGGGCGCGGGCTCTACGTGGATGTCGCGCAGCTCGATTCCATGATGTACCTGCTCGGCGAGCCTCTGGCCGCGATGGGGCTGACGGGGCAGGCGCCGGGCCCGATGGGCAACCGACATGACCGCGCCGCGCCGCACGGCGTCTTTGCCTGCAAGGGCGAGGAACAGTGGCTCGCCATCGCGATCCGCGACGATGCCGACTGGCGCGCCTTCTGCGATCTGGCGGGAATCGAAGATGCGGCCGACACCGCGCAAAGGCTGGCCGATCCCGACCGCTACGAGGCGATGCTGGCCGACTGGGCCGAGCGCCACGAGGTGCGCGCCGCCGAGACCGCGCTCATCGCCGCGGGCATCCCGGCCGCCAAGGTGCAGGATGGCCGCGAGGTCAGCGAAGACCCGCAACTCGCCCACCGCCGCCTGGCCGAGATGCTCGACCACCCGGTGATGGGCCCCGTGCGCCACGTCGCCCCCGCCTTCGCCCTCTCGGCCACGCCCGCGCGGGTGACGCCGGCCCCGGTGCTGGGCGCCGACACGGCCGACGTGCTGCGCGCCCATCTCGGCCTGCGCGATGCCGAGATCACGGAGCTGGAAGCGGCGGGGGTGCTGGCATGAGCCTGCTCGGCGGTATTCGCGTGCTCGATCTCGGTGGCGATTGGGGCGGCCTGCCGGGCCGCATCCTGGCCGAGATGGGGGCCGAAGTGATCGCCGTGGAGCCGCCGGGCGGCGCCCCCCGCACCACGCCCGATGGCGCGCCCGATCCGGCCTGGCTGGCGGGCAATGCCTCCAAGCGCTCGGTCACGCTCGACCTCGCTACCGGGCGCGGGCGGGCGCTGTTCCTCGATCTCGCTGGTAGCGCGGATGCGGTGCTCGAAAGCCATGCGCCCGGCCACCTCGACAGGCTCGGCCTCGGCCCCGACACGCTGCGCGAGGCCTTCCCCCGCCTGATCGTCACCTCGCTCACCGCCTTCGGCCAGACCGGCCCGCGCGCCGGCAACGCGGCGAGCGACATCACTTTGATGGCGCTGTCTGGGCTGATGGCCGTCACCGGCTTCCCGGGCCTGCCGCCCTTGCGCCTGTCCCACGATCAATGCGCCGCGCTCGGCGCGCTCCAGGCCGCGCTCGGCACGCTCATGGCGCTTTTCGCGCGGGGCAAGACGGGCGAGGGGCAGCATGTCGACGTCTCGGCGCTGGATGCGGCGCGCTTGGCCAATTACCGCGAACCGTTGCGCTGGGAATTCCAGCAGGCGGTCGAGGTGCGGCGCGGCAACAAGGCGCGGCGCGGCGGCGGCGGTTTCGTCGCCACGATCTGGAAATGCGCCGATGGTTGGATCACCTGGTCACCCTCCGACGATCCCAAACGCGCGCGGTCGCTCTTCGATGCGGCGCACGCGATGGGCATCGCAACCGACTGGCGCGATCACGATTTCGCCGCTCTCCTGCCCGCCGACATGCCGCAGGCCGAGATCGACAGGCTCGAGGCAGATATCGCCCCCTTCTTCGAGCGCCATACCCGCGCCGAGCTCGAGGCGATGGCCCGTGCGCATGGCTGGATCCTGATCGGCCTGCTCGATCTCGAGGAAGCCGCCGCCCAGCCCCAGCTCGAGGCGCGGAATTTCTGGGCCGACGTGCCGGTACGCGACCGGGCGATCCGCCTGCCGGGCCGCATGTTCCGCACGACCGAGGCGCAGCCTGAGCTCACCGGCCCGCCGCCCGTGCCCGGCGCCGACAATGCCGCGATTTACGGCGAGCTGGGCCTCGGCGCCGAAGACCTCGCCACGCTCGCGCGGGAGGCGGTGATATGAACATGCCGCTCGCCCATCTCACCGTGCTCGACCTGTCGCGCTACCTGCCCGGCCCCGCCGCCGCCGCGCTGCTGGGCGATTTCGGCGCCAACGTGATCCGGGTAGAGCCGCCCGCTTCCGCCGCCCGCCGCGAACGCGCGCAGGGCATCGGCGGGGAGGGCGAGGCCCTCGCGCGCCAGCGTGCTGCCGATGCCTCGGGTCGCGGCAAGGCCCGCGTGGCGCTCGATTTCTTCACCGCGCCGGGGCGCGAGGCGCTTCTGCGCATGGTCGCCTCGGCCGACGTGCTGATCCACGATTTCCGGCCCGCTACGCTCGACGAGGCCGGCCTCGGCTGGCCCGCCCTGCGCGCCGCCAATCCCGGCCTCGTCTGCCTCGCCGTCTCGGCCACGGGTCAGGACGGCCCGCGCGCCGGCGCGCCCGGCCACGACCCGATCGCCCTGGCGCTGGCCGGTGCGCTGGCCCGCACGGGCGAGACACCGCACATGCTGGGCTTCCCGCCGGCCGACCTGCTCACCGCCGCCCATGGCGCCTTCGCCGCGATGGTCGCGCTGCAGGCCCGCGCGCAAAGCGGCGAGGGCGCGCTGATCGACGCGGCGATGTCCGACAGCGCGCTGGCGCTAATGAGCTCGGTCTTCACGCGGCTCCAGCGGTCCGGCAGCGAGCCGCCGCTGGGCTTCCCGCTCGGCGATAGCGACGTGTTCGAGACAGCCGATGGCGGCCACGTCGCCGCCACCAACATGGAGCCCGCCTTCTGGGCCCGCTTCTGCCGCGCGGTGGACAGGCCCGACCTGATCGACAGCTTCGCCGCCGCCGAGCGCCCGGCGCTGGAGCGCGAGCTCGCCGCGATCTACCGCAGCCGCACCCGCGCCGAATGGGATGCGCTGGCCCGCGAACACGACCTGCAGATCTCGCCCGTGCTCTCGCCCGCCGAGGCGCTGGAAGAACCGCACCATCACGAGCGCGGCGCCCTCGTCCGCGCAGGCGATACGGTGCAGCCCGGCCGCTTCATCCGCATCGACGGCCTGCCGCCGCCCGCCCCGCGCCCCGCCCGCGCGCCCGGCGCCGATACCGCCGAGGTGCTGCGGGGCTTCGGCTTCACCGCGCACGAGATCGCCGACCTCGCGGCGCAGCCGACGGAGGCCGCCCGATGAACCCGCTCGACTCCGCCTGCGCCGATCACGCCGCCGCCGCGCGCCTCTCGGACAAGCCGGTGATCGGCTACCTCGCCAACACCGTGCCCGTGGAGATGATCCGCGCCGCCGGCTTCTTCGCGCTGCAACTTGTCGGCAACCCGCGCCACGCCACGCCCCGCGCGCTTGAACGGATGGAGGATTTCTTCGACGGCTACATCCTCTCGATCTTCGACCGGATGCTGGCCGGCGAATACAGCTGGCTCGACGCAGTGATCGTGCCGCGTTCCTCCGAAGTGCTGCTACAACTCTACTATCACATGCTGGAAGTGCGCCGCGCCGAGCCGCAGATCCCGATGCCCCGGCCGATCCTCTTCGATATCCTGCACTCCCCCGGCCCCGCCACCGCGCGCTACAATGCCGGGCGGCTCGCGGCCCTGCGCGACAGGCTCTCGGATATGGGCACGCCGGTTACCGACGCCGCCCTCGCGGCCGAGATCGCCACCGCCAACCGCGTGCGCGCCGCGCTCGACCGGCTCGACTCGCTGCGCCGCGAAAGCCCCGCCCGCCTGCGCGGCAGCACCATGCTGCGCGCCACCATTGCCAGCACCCTGATGCCGCCCGACGCCTTCACCGCCGCCGCCCAGGCCCTGGCCGCCGAGCCCGAGACCGCTCCCGCCGGCCCGCGCCTGCTGCTCACCGGCAGCCCGCATGATGAGGATGGCTTCCACAAGCTGGTCGAGGCGACCGGGGCCAACATCGTGGCCGACGATCACGGCACCGGCGCCTGGTGGTTCGATCACCCGGTCGACGAAAGCGGCGACGCGATGCAGGCCCTGCTGCACAAGTACCACCTGAACGCTCCCTCGCCGCGCAGCTATCCCCGCGCCGTCACCGACGGGCGGCTGATGCACGCGGTCGACCGCGCGCGCCCCGACGCGGTGATCTTCTTCACCGACGAGTGGGACGATACGTTCGGCTTCGACTATCCCACCCAGCGCGACCTGCTCGCCGCGCGCGGCATCCCGACCCTGTTCCTGAAGGAGCAGAGCTACCGCAAGCCCGACCGCGCGGCACAGGAAGCCGCTTTGCGCGATCTCTACGCACGCATCGGGCAGGGGGCACAGGCATGACCGAAGCGCCCCGTCACATCCTGCCCGCAGGCGCCGCCCCGCCGCTGGAAGCCACGGCCGCCGCGCGCGCCTGGCGCAACCAGTGGCTCAGCGACCTGCGCACGCGGGTCTTCGAAGAGGGCGAGCCCTTCATCATCGCCGACGGCGTCGCCCCGCACGAGATCGTGCATGTGATGGGCGTGCCCGTCGTCTCGGTGCCGTGGTACGCCGCCGTGATCTCGGCCAAGCGGCTCTCGAGCACCTATTTCGACTTTCTCGAGGCTGAAGGCTACCATGCCGGCCTGCCGCGCTATGCCTCGTTGCCGCTGGCCTCCACCCTGCACGGCGATCCGGATGTCGCGCCCTATGGCGGCCTGCCGAAACCCGCCTTCATCCTCACCCGCCTGCGAGGCGATTACACCCAGCGCATCACCGAGCTCTGGGCCCGCGCCTTCGACTGCCCGCTCTATGCGATCGACGCCTCGTCCGACGAGGTGCTCGAACCCCGCTGGTTCGAGAAGAACCGCCACGATTGGGAAAGCCTCTATTCCACCCACCGGCTCGATTTCCAGGTCGAGCAGCTGCGCGGCCTGATCGACTTCGCCGAACGCACGATCGGCCGCAAGTTCGATTGGGGCGTCTTCGCCGAACAGATGCACCGCGTGAACGAACTGGGCGAAGCGGCGGACGAGGCGAAACAGATCCTCGCCACCGCGCCGAAATTGCCGGTGTCGGTGCCCGAGCAGCTGCAGAACATCATGACGCCCACCTGGTTCCGCGGCGATCAATGGGCCACCGATCACGTCCGCCGCTACCGCGACGAGCTGAAGCAGCGCACCGCGCAGGGCCTCGTCGCCTGCCCGGGCGAAAAGCGCCGCCTGCTGTGGCTCAACAACGGGCTCTGGCACGATACCGATTTCTACCGCGCCTTCGAGGATAGCCACGGCGCCGTCTTCACCTGGACGATGTACACCAACTTCCTGTCCGACGGGTATCGCAAGTACGGCGACGATCCGCTGCGCGCGCTGGCGGCGCGGCACATCTCGATGAACGAACAGCTGCATATCAATCCGTGGATGTCGGAATGGATCCTGCAGATGGCCAAGGATTTCCGTGCCGACGGCGCGGTGATGCTCACCCCGAAAGGCGATCGCATGTCGGGCTTCGGCACGCGCGGCACGATCCGCCGCTGCGAGGCGGCCGGGCTGCCGGTGCTCGAGATCGAGGCGAGCATGGTCGATGAACGAAGCTGGAACCGCGCCGAGATGGAGGATCGCGTGGCCGGCTTTCTGAAAAACCGGGTGCCGGCGCGGCGATGAGCCGCCGGTGCCCCATAACCGGCCGAATGGCCATGACAAGACCCCGCGCAATGCGGGGCGATCACAGGCTGGGCCGCGTGCCCGGCACCAAACGGGAGGAACTGCAATGTTGGAACTGAGAAAGGCCCTGCACGGCGCGCTGATCGCGTCGGCCACGACACTCGCTCTCGCGCTGCCCGCCGCCGCGCAGGACAAGATCACCATCCGCTACGCCTCGCCCTATCCGCCGCAGCACGTCTTCTCGAAGGCCGATCAGGATTACTTCGACAAGGTGACCGAGGATACCGACGGCCGCGTGACGTTTCAGCCCTACTGGGCCGGCACGCTGATCTCGGATCGCGAGGGGATGGAGCAGCTCGCCGCCGGCGTGGCCGACATGGCCTTCATCGCGCCGATCTATTCGCGCACCGGCAAGGATATCACCAAGAGCATGTCGGGCTGGCTGGATCCGCGTCTCACCCCGAACGAGAAGGTCGAGGTCTACTGGCGCGTGTGGGAGAAATATCCCGAACTGCGCGCCGAATTCGAGGGCGTGCACCTGATCGCCGCCCATGCGGGCGAGAACATGCATGTGCAATCGGCCGACCGCCCGGTGCGCACGCTCGACGATCTCCAGGGCCTGCGCCTCAAGGCCACGGGCGAAATGGTGACCCTGCTCAACGAGCTCGGCGCCGCCGCCGTCGCCATGCCGATGGGCGAGGTCTATGTCTCGCTGCAGAAGGGCATTCTCGACGGCACGATCGCGCCTTACGAGACGCTGGTGGGCTTCAAGTTCGGCGAGGTCATCAACTACTACACCACCTTCCCCGCGCCGCGGTCGGCCTATGGCAGCCGCGCGATGGACCAGGAGGCGTGGGATGAGCTGCCCGAAGACGTGCAGAAGGTGCTGACCGACAATTCGCGCTACTGGTCGGAACGCGTCACCCATTACGAGCATGTCCAGGATGAGCAGGGCATCGCCTTCGGCAAGGAGCAGGGCGTGGAGTTCATCGAACCCGCGCAGGAAGAGCTCGACAAGTATTACGAGGTGATGGAACGCGTCTGGGCGGAACGCGCCGACGTGCTCGACGAGATGGGCCTGCCCGGCGCCGAGGTGCGCGCCGACATCATGGCCTGGTCGCAGGAAATCATCGACGCCCGGTCCTGACCGGCCGCCAGTCCGGCCCCCGTGCGGGGCCGGGCGCATCATTCTCGACATTCGCCAGGGGAGGGCGCGGCATGAACGGGCTGCGGAGAGTAGGGGAACATCTGATGACGGCGGCGACGCTCATCGGCGCGGTCGGGTTGACCGGCCTGATGCTGGTGATCGCGGGCACCGTCGTGCTGCGCTGGTTCGGCGTCACCTTCCAGGGAAGCTACGAGGTGGCCGAGGCGTTCACCATCGTCACCATCACCTTCTGCATCATCATGGCAACGGTGCGGAAGGGCCACGTCAATGTGGTGCTGATCTTCGATCACTTCCCCCCTACCGTGAAGCGGGTGCTCAACACGGTGCTCACGCTCATGGCGGCGGTGCTTTGGTGCTTCGTCACCTGGGCCTGCTACAAGCTGACGATGCAGCTCGCCCTGCGCGGCGAGGTCACGCATGTGCTGCAGATCGATATCGTGCCATTCCGCTGGATCACCACCCTGGGCTTCGGCACCGTCGCCACGATCCTCTTCTACCAGTCTTGGCAATATCTGCGCGGCCATGTCGACCCGTCGGGCGGCGCGCATGATCAAGACGAGAAGGCGAACCTCGAATGACCCCCGAATTCGTCGGCCTGATCGGCTTCATATTCCTCTTCGGCATGATTGCCCTGAGGATGCCCATCGCCTTTGCCATGGGCATCGTCGGCTTCGGCGGCTTCTGGTATCTCACCTCCTTCGAGGCGGTGCTGAACCGGATGGCCTCGGTCTCCTTCTCGCTACTGTCGGATTTCACCTTCGGGGTGCTGCCGCTCTTCCTGCTGATGGCGCAGGTCACGTTCAAGTCGGGGATCGGCAAGGATCTCTACGATCTCGCCGCCAAGTGGATCGGCCACCGCCCCGGCGGGCTGGCCATGGCCACCGTCTTCGGCTGCGGCGGCTTCGCGGCGGTCTCGGCCTCGTCCATCGCCACGGCGGCCACCTTCGGCCTTGTCGCACTGCCCGAGATGCGCAAGCGCAAGTACAGCCCCGAGCTCGCCACCGGCTCCATCGCCGCGGGCGGCACGATCGGCTCGCTGATCCCGCCCTCGGGCGTGCTGATCATCTTCGGCATCCTCACCGAGGTCTCGATCGGCAAGCTCTTCCTCGCCGGCCTGATCCCCGGCATCCTCGAGGCGTTGGTCTACGTCATGGTGATCGGCATAATGTGCTGGCGGAACCCCGCGCTCGGCCCGCGGGGTGAGAAGGCCAGCATGAAGGAACGCATGGGCGCCTTCCTCAAGGTGGGCGAGATCACGCTGCTGATCGCCATCGTGCTGGGCGGCCTGATGATCGGCTGGTTCACCCCCACCGAGGCCGCCGCGATGGGTTCGGCCGGGGCGATCCTGATCACCGCCCTGCGCGGCCGCCTGAAATGGCAGCAATTCCGCGAGGCGGTGATCTCCACCCTGATGACCTCGGGCTTCATCTTCACGATCCTCGTCATGGCCTTCATGCTCAACGGCTTCGTGGCGCTTACCAACATCCCGCTGGCGATCACCAACTTCGTCTCGGCGCTTCAGATCCCGCCGCTGGGCGTGGTGCTGGTGATCATGGTGATCTACTTCTTCCTTGGCATGGTGCTCGATACGGCCGGGATGATGGCGCTCACCGTGCCGATCTTCTTCCCGATCGTGCAGGCGCTGGGCGTCGATCCGATCTGGTTCGGGATCCTCGTCGTGCGCGCGATGGAGGTGGCGATGATCACGCCGCCCATCGGCATCACCGTCTACGTGATGTCGGGCATCGCGCCGGACATACCGTTGTCACGCATCTTCAAGGGGATCATACCCTTCGTGATCGCCGACATCTTCCACATCGCGCTGCTGATCGCCTTCCCGGCCATCGTGCTGTTCCTGCCAAACCTCTAGAGGTGCCGATGCAACAACCGCTGAAAGGCCTGCGGGTCGTCGATTTCACCCATGTCGTGGCCGGGCCGCTGTGCACGCATTTCCTGCGTCTGCTGGGGGCCGAGGTCATCAAGGTGGAATCGCCGAAGGGCGATCCGCTGCGCAACTACTCGCTGGTGCCGGCCGAGCGGGGCATGGCGCCGGCCTTCATGGGGATCAATGCCGGCAAGCAATCAGTGGTGCTGGATCTGAAGAGCGACGACGGCCGCGCCGCAGCGCGCGACCTGATCGCCGCCTCGGATATCCTGGTAGAGAACTTCCGCCCCGGCGTGCTGGAACGCCTGGGCTTCGGCTTCGAGGAAGCCAAGCGCCTCTCGCCCGGCATCATCTACTGCTCGGTCTCGGGCTTCGGGCTCGACAGCCCGCTGCGCGACCACCCCGCCATCGACCAGATCGTGCAAAGCCTGTCGGGCCTGATGATGGTCAGCGGAGAGCCCGACGACGGCCCGATGCGCGTGGGCATCCCCATCGTCGATACCTTTTCGGGCCTGCTGGCCGCCTATGCCGTGCTTGGCGCGGTGATCCAGCGCGAACGCTTCGGCGGCGAAGGGCAGATGGTCGATGTGGCGATGCTGGATGCCACGCTGGTGATGATGCTGTCGATCGTGAACCCGCTGCTGATCAACGGCACGAAATTCACCCGCACCGGCAATCTGGGCTTCAGCCGCGCCCCCACCGCCGATACCTTCCCCACGGCAGACGGCTTCATCACCGTGGGCGCCGTGCAGCAGGTGCAGGTGCAGCGCCTCTTCGCCGCGCTGGGGGTGGCGAGCCTGCTCGACGATGCCCGCTTCGCCGATGGCGACGCCCGCATCGCCAACGCCGCCGCCCTGCGCGCCGACTTGGAAAAGGCCTTCGCCGCGAAACCCGCGCGCGACTGGGCCGGCATCCTCGCCCGTGCCGGCGTGCCGGCCGGCGAAGTGTGCTCGGTCGAGGATGTGCTGGCGCGCGGCTGGATCGACAACCGCGACCTGAAGATGCGAATCGCCGCCCCCGATGGCGGCGAGACCGAGATCCTGAACGCCGGTTTCCGCTACGCGAGCGGCGGGCCGGGCCTGGAAGGCGCGCCGCCGCCGCTGGGCGCCGATACGCAGGCGGTTCTCGGCCGGTTCCGGGGCCGCGCCGGCCCGGAAAATTGTTGACCTGCGTAACAATTAGTTCAAGAAATAAACCACACGTGCCACGTTGATCCTCATGTATCATCCGGGGCACGCTAACGGTTCCGCGCGCCGCAGAGCGCGCGGGTCACAGGGAGGACGTCATGAAATTCACCTTTGCACGCAGCCTGCTTGCCGGCGCCGCGCTGATCGCGGCGGCCTCGGCGGCGCAGGCCAAGGAACTGCGCCTGTCGGTCGAAACTCCGCCGGGCCACATCCGCAACGAAGCGGCCCAGAAATGGGCCGATGCCATTTCGGAAAAGACGGGCGGCGCCCTGAGCGTGGAGATCTTCCCCGCCGCGCAGCTCTACACCTCGGCCGATGCCGTTCGCGCGCTCGCCTCGGGCGCGCTCGACATGTCGATCCAGGCCTCGCCCACGCTGTCGCAATTCGAACCGAACCTCTCGGTCATCACGCTGCCGATGTTCTTCGGGGTGGAGCGCGAGAAGGTGCAGGAAATCCTCGCCGGCCCGCTGGGCGATGAACTCTACGCGATGGTCGAGAAGAAGGGCATCGTCGTGCCCGAAGGCCGCCAGTTCGAATTCGCGCCCAACAACACCGCCTACACGACAGACAAGCAGATCACGTCCTACGCCGATCTCGCCGGGGTGAAGCTGGCCACGCCGCCCAGCCCCGTCGTCGTGGCGATCCTCAAGTCGATGGGCGCCGCGCCCGTCGCCACGCCGCGTTCCGAGATCGTGCTGCAGCTCACCCAGGGCCAGATCGACGGGCTCGGCTCGGTCACCGATCTCACGATCACCGGCGGCAAGCTGTGGGAGGCCGGGATCAAGCACGCCTTCGCCGACAATTCCGGCTGGGGCACCTACATCCCGCTCGTCTCCAAGAAGACGATGGACAGCCTCAGCGCCGAGGAACAGGAAGCGGTAAACGAGGCCTGGGCCGAGACCGTGACCTGGGCCCGCGAACAGGCCGCGGCCGACCTGGCCGAGGCCCGCGCGACGAACGAGGAAAACGGCATCACCTATTCCGAGCCGAGCGCGGAAGACCTCGCCGCGATGCGCGAACAGGCCGCCGCCGCGCAGGCCGAGATCGTTTCCTCCTCGGGCATGGATGCCGAGTTCGTGGGCCGCGTCGAAGCGGCCCTGAACGAAGGCATGTAACGCGATCGGCCGGGCGCCCGGGCGCCCGGCCGGAAATACCGTTATCGGCCGGGGGCGGGGCGCCCGGCCACCAGGGGCAAAATCGTGATCGACCGCATCCTCACCATCTGGTCGCGCGTGGAAACCGTGCTGATCGGCCTGCTCATCGTGGCCGCGATCTGCGTCTTCCTCGGCGGCACGCTGATCCGCATCTTCTCGCCGCTCAACGCGATCGACTGGGCGGACGAGATCTCCATCTACTGCATCATCTGGGCGACGGTGCTGTCCGGCTCCGTCCTCGCGGCGGAGGGCCGGCACATCAATACCGAGATCCTCGTCAACATGCTGCCCGAAGGCCCGCGCCGGGCCGTGGGGATCGCGATCTTCGCGCTTGTCCTCGGCTTCTGCTGCGTCATGGCCTGGTTCGGGTGGGAGGCGTTCGGCTTCACCCTGATGCTGGATGAACGCTCCGCCTCCACCCTGCGGGTGCCGCAGGGCTGGGCGGTGTTTCTGGCGCTGCCGGTCGGCATGGCGCTGATCGTGGTGCGCATGGTGCTGCTGGCGCTGGCCGGGCGCTACTCCGTCTCGGAAGGGGCGACGACGCTGCCGGAGGCCCCGAAATGATCGCACTCTACGGCCTGGCCGGCATGCTGGCGCTGATGGCGCTGGGCGCGCCGATCTTCGTGGCGCTCGGCGTCGCCGCGATGACGATGCTCGCCCTCGAAGGACGGCCTCTGCTCGATGCGGCGGCCACCTCGATCAGCGGCATCAACTCCACCACCTTCATCGCCGTGCCCTTCTTCGTGATCGCCGCCACCTTCATGCAGCGCGGCGGCATCGCGCGGGCGATCATCGACGCGGCCGAAGCCTGGGTCGGCCATTTCAAGGGCGGCCTCGCGCTGGTCTGCGTGATCGCCACCACACTCTTCGCCGCGATCTCGGGCTCTTCGGTCGTCACCGCGATGGCGATGGGCACCTTCCTGATCCCCGCCATGGTCGCCCGCAACTACGACCGCCCCTTCGCGCTGGGCACGGTGGGCGCCAGCGGCACGCTGGGCATCCTGATCCCGCCCTCGCTGTCGATGATCCTGTTCGGCCTGATCGCCGAGCAATCCGTGCCCCGCCTGTTCCTCGCCGGCGTCGTGCCCGGCCTGATCCAGGCGCTGATCCTCGCCGGCTGGGTGATCTTCTACTCGCGCCGCAAGAACTATGCCTCGGGCGAGCGCGTCTCCCGCGAGGAGTTCATCCGCCGCAACCTGCGCGCCATCCCGGCGCTCGCGATCCCCGGCTTCGTCTTCTTCGGCATCTATTCGGGCTATACCACCGTCACCGAAAGCGCCGCCGTCGCCGCCGTCGCCTCGCTGCTCGTGGCACTGCTGGTCTATCGCCAGATGTCCTGGCGCGACGTGTTCGGCATGATGGCCGAGGGCATGAAATCCGCCTCGGCCGTCACCTTCATCGTGATGTTCGCGCTGCTCTTCGCCCACTGGATCACCGGCTCGGGCGTGCCCACCGCGCTCGTCTCGCTGGCGGCGGAATGGGATCTGAAGCCCTGGCAATTCCTGCTCGCGCTCAACGTCATCATGCTCATCATGGGCATGTTCCTCGACGCGATCGCCGTGCTGCTGATCGTCACGCCGATCGTGCTGCCGGTGCTCTCCACCCTGGGGATCGACCCGATCCATTTCGGCATCGTCCTGATCGTGAACATGGAGATCGCCTTCCTCACGCCCCCCATCGGGCTGAACCTCTTCGTGCTGTCCACCATCGCCCGCGCCCCGCTGAGCGAGGCGATCCGCGGCATCTGGCCGTTCACGCTGCTGATGGCCGGCTTCCTCATCCTTGTCACCTACGTGCCGGAGATATCGCTATGGCTGCCAAATCTGATCTACCAGTGAGCGATTGGAGCCCGATCTCGCCCGAGGCGAAGGCCGATCCCCGCGCCGAACATGCCCGCCTGCGCGCGCAATGCCCGGTGGCGCATTCATCGGAATGGGGCGGGTTCTACACGCTCACCAAGTATGAAGACGTCGCCCAGGCCAGCCGCGACTACGAGACGTTCACCGCCACCAAGCAGACGGTGATCCCCACCTCTCCGCGCAAGGGGCTGGCCCGCCTGCCGCTGCAGAAGGATCCGCCCGAGCACACCTATTACCGCCAGGGCATGAACCTGTTCTTCAAGGAGAACAAGATCCGCGCGATGGAGCCGGCCTTGCGCGACCTCGCCACCGGGCTGTGGCGCGACTGGCAGAAACAGGGCAACCCGGCAGAATATTCCGACGGCTTCGCCGCGCGCTTCTCGCAGGGAACGATCTGCCTGCTCGTGGGGCTGGACCTTTCCGAAGGCGACGAGCTCGGTCGCCTCTCCCACGAATACGTGCATGCCGTGCAGTCGGAGAACCTCTCCTTCGCGGGCGGACATTCCAACTTGATCGACCAGTTCGCGATCGACCTCGTCGCCGACCGCCGCGCCAATCCCCGCGATCCCGAAACCGACATGGTGACTGGCCTCGCTGCGGCCGAGATCCAGGGCCGCAAATACGACGATACCGAGATCGCGGGCATGATCCGCCTGCTGCTGATCGGCGGCCATACCGTGCCCAAGAACTTTCTCTCCTCGATGGCCTGGCACCTCGCCGGCGATGTCGACCTGCAGGCCGATCTGCGCGCCCGGCCCGAGGCGCGCAAAGCCGCGATCGAGGAGTTTCTGCGCTACTACTCGCCCAACCAGGCACTGGTGCGCCGCACCACCCGCGCGACCGAGATGCGCGGCACGAAGATCCCTCAGGATTGCCCCGTCGCGCTCAACTTCCTCTCGGCGAACTTCGACGAGGACGTGTTCGAAAACCCCCAGGCCTTCGATCCCGCGCGCAGCCCGAACCGCCACCTCGCCTTCGGCATCGGCCCGCATATCTGCATCGGCATGTCGCTGGCCCGCATGCAGGCGCGCATTGCGCTGGATCTGATGCTCGACGGGATGGGCCCCTTCACGCTCGACGGGCCGGTGCAATGGGCCGGTTGGACGGAATTCGGCGTCGCCGAGGTGTGGCTGCGGCGCTGACTGCCCTTCGCGGAATCAAGGGCGAAGCCCGCCGCGCGAGCGCCGACCCGCCCCCGTGGGGCGGCGCTTTAACCAGCCGCGCGCGCTGCGGTGAGTGCGGAGGGCCTTGGCATCCATAAAGTGCCTAACACCCATGTCGGAGGCGCCACCCCGCGGGTCGGCGCTCGCGCTCCTGTTGCGCTAGCATAGCCTTACGATCCCGCTCAGCCCGGCCGCCCCGCCAGGTGATCCACCAGCCGGCCCATCAGCTCGAACAGCCGCGCGCGCTCGGCCGCATCCAGCGGCGCGAGCAGCCGTTCCTGCTGGGCCTGCATCGGCGCCAGCAACGCCGCGCGCCGCGCCTCGCCCGCCTGCGTCAGGTGCAGCTGGTTCACCCTCCGGTCGCCCGCGCCCTTGCGCCGCTCGATCAGGCCGGCCTCTTCCAACTGGTTCACCAGCTGCGTGACGGCGGATTTCTTCAGCACAACGGCGGCCGCCAAGTCGTTCTGCGAGATGCCGGGATTGTGGTTGATGAGGTTGAGAACCACGATTTCGCCCCCGCGCACCTGGTGCTTCTCCAGAAACGCGTTCGTCTCGCCTCTGATCTGCGCGCGCAGAACCCGGCTCATGAACGAGATGTCCTCGGCCAGCGGCCCAAGCGTGACACGGCCCGTGGGCGCCTTGTCGTCGTTGCTGTTCCTGGTCATGCCCGCTCCGCACCCGTTCCGGACGGGTTAAGCAGGGGCAGCTCGCTTGTCAAACCTGAGCGCGGCGACCAGGTCGCCCAGATCGGGCGCGGCATCCAGACCATCCACCGCCGCTAAAAGCGCATCGGGGGCAGGGGCGCTTGGCAGCACCGCGAGGCATTGCGCCGCCTTTGCGTGCAGGCGTTCGGGCGGAAGATCGGGTGCAAGCGTGGCAGAGGCGTCGGGCAGGGCGAAGACCTGCTCCGACCCGTCGGTGAGCGTCACATGCACCTCCGCCTCCGCCGGACCGGGATGGGCGATGCGCCCCGTGATCCGCGCGGCCAGCGCCGTCACCTCCCGGTCGGCGCGCGCCGCCTCCCCGAAGGCGCTAAGGCCCGGTGCGCCATGCACCAGCGTGTGCGCCATCGTGTAGGGGATCGAGAACTTGGCCGCGATTGCGCTGGGCGGGCGCTGGCGCAGGTCAAGCGGCTCCACCAGCATCTGGTTGGGCGGGCAGGTATCGCCCTCGATCCTCGCGATGCGATCCGGCGTCACGCCCTCCGCCGCCAAGCGCTCGGCCAGCACGATGTATTCATGCGTGCCCCGGCACGAGGGCCAGGCCTTGATGCCCACGCCGGTGCCGTGAAAGACGCGCCCGTAACCGTCGAGGAAGCCGGGGCGCGGTAACTGCCCGGTCAGCAGCGGGATCAGCCCGCCCTGACCTTCCAGCGGCGCCTCCACCCCGCGCATCCCGGCCTGGGCCAGCCGCACCGCATCCACCGCCGCGCGCGCCGCCAGCCCCTCGCGCAGGGCGCGCAGGCCGGTACCGGGGCTGGCCTTGATCGCGTCCGTCAGCGCGAATTGAACCAGCGTCAGCGTGACTGCGTCGCAGGTCTGCTCCGGGTTCAGCCGTAGCAGCCGCGCGCAGCCGAAAGCCGCACCCGCCGCGCCCACCATCGGCGGGTAATACCAGCCACGCGCCGCCGGGTCGGAGGCCAGCGCCAGCCCGATCCGGCAGGCCGCATCGCAGCCCACGGCCAGCGCCAGCAGAACCTCGGCGCCGGTTGCGCCCTCTTCCTCGGCCAGGGCCAGCACGGCGGGGATGAGCGAGGCGTTGGGGTGCAGGCCGGCGGGCTCATACACATCCTCGAAATCCAGCGCATGGGCCAGCGCGCCGTTGGCAAGCGCCGCCGCCGGGGCGGGGCCAGTGCCGCCCGAGAGCAGCGTCGCCCGGCCCGGCCCGGCGCCGCGTGCATGGGCCTGGAGCGGTTGCACCGCCGGCTCCAGCGCCAGCGCGGCCAGCATCGTCACCAACCCGTCGGCGAGCGAGATCTTCGCCGCCCTGCGCGCCCGTTCCGGCAGATCGCCCGGCCCCAGCGCCAGCGCCGCCTCGGCCAGCTGCGCGGTCAGGCTCATGCCGGCACCGGCACGATCAGATCGCCCTCGCGGCGATAGCGCGTGGCAAGCCCGGCCTCTTCGGTGATCCGCTCCAGATAGGCGCAGACCTTGTCATGCTCGGCACTTCCCGCCGCCACGAAACGCGGCACCGCATCGCGCCCGATCCAGACCGGCCGCAGCGCCAGCGCGATGCCGCCAACGCCGTCGAAGGTGAATTCCGCGGCCACCGACATCGCGCTGTCGGGCGGAAAATTGTAGCTCGAGGTGAAATCCGGCTCCCAGTCCGGCGCCAGCTTGCGGATCTCCTGAAAGCTCTTCGACGTGGCGTGCGCCTCGTCCATCTTCAGATCGAGCGCGAAATTGGCCAGCGAGTGCAGGATCGGCTTGCCGCGGTAGAACTCCATCCCCTTCAGAACATGCGCATGCGTGCCCAGCACCACGTCGGCGCCGGCGTCGATCGCGGCGAATGCGACCTCTCTTTGATAATCAGGGATCACAGCCGGTACGAAATGTATGCCAGCGTGATGCGACAGGATCAGCAGGTCCACCTCCGCCCGCAGCGCGCGGATGCTGGCCAGCAGCGCGTCGAGATCGCCGCGATGGGCGTAGGTGTGCACCCGCGCCGGGGTGCCGGGCTGATCGTGCTCGATCTGCTCATAGATTGTATGCGCCCGCAGCGGTGCGCAGCCGGGCTTGCCCTCGTCGGCCCAGTAATTCTGCGGCAGGATCGAGTTCACGGCGAGAAACCCGATCCGCAGCCCGCCCGCCCGCGCGACCACCGGCGCCCGCGCCGCGGCGATCTCGGGCCCGGCCCCCAAAGCCTGCGCGCCGGCCGCGCGCAGGTTGGCCATCGTGTCCATCATCGCGGTGGCGCCCCAATCCATCGTGTGGTTGCCCGCGAACGACACCACGCCCAGCCCCGCCTCGACCAGCGCGCCCGCGATGGCCGGATCGCCGCGCATCGTGTGGCGCGCCTGGGGCAGCCGCTCGCCCCGCTCGGTCAGGTTCACCTCAAGCTGGCAGAACCCCAGGTCGAAGCCGCGCAGATGATCGCGCACCGCGTCGAAGATCGTGGCCGGAGCTTCCCTGTCGGGCGCCACGTCGCCCACCGCGATAAACCGCATCACCACTCCTCCGCATGAACCATGTGACAGGCCGCCGCCCCGCTCGCCGTTTCACGCAACGCCGGGCGCTCCCGCGCGCAGACCTCCTTCGCGAAGGGGCAACGCGGGTGATAGGGGCAGCCGGAAGGCGGCGCGATGGGCGAGGGGATCTCGCCGATCGGCGGCACATCTGGCGGCGGCGCCTGCGGATCGGCGGGCAGCGCCGCGGCCAGCAGCGCCCGGCTGTAGGGGTGATCGGGCGCCGTGCAGATCTTCGCCGCCGGCCCGCGCTCCACGATCCGGCCGAGATAGATCACCACCACCTCGTCGCACATGAACCGCACCGTCGCCAGATCATGGCTGACGAAGATGCTCGCCATTCCGCCATCGCGCTGCAGATCCTTCAGGATGTTCAATATCTGCGCCCGGATCGAGATATCCTGCGACGAAACAGGCTCATCCAGCAGCAACAGTGCCGGGCGCGAGGCGATGGCCCGTGCGATGGCGATCCGCTGCCGTTGCCCGCCGGAAAACTCGTTGGGAAAGCGCCGCCCGTCCTCGGGGTTCAGGCCCACCGCCTTCAGCACCTCGGCCACCCGCGCGGCCACCTCGGCGCGGCTCATCCGCGCGGCGGCCTGCAGAGGTTCGGCAATGATCCGGCGCACCCGCATCCGCGGATCGAGCGAGGAAAACGGGTTCTGAAACACCGGCTGCACCTCGCGCCGATAGGCCAGCCGCGCCGCGCCGCGGAGGCCCGCCACATCCTGCCCGCGCCACAGCACCGCGCCCTCGCTCGGCCGGTCGAGCCCCAGAAGCAGCCGCGCCAGCGTCGTCTTGCCGCAACCGCTCTCGCCCAGCACGCCGAGCGAGTGGCCCGGCGGCACGGAGATTTCGATGTCGGCCAGCGCCTGCAACAGCGCCGGCCCGTCCGGCCCCTTCACGCGGAACGACCGGCCGAGCGACTGGGTGGAGAGAATGGCTTCGCTCATCACACCCCCGCCGGATGATGGCAGCGCAACAGGTGGCCCGGCGCATGGGCGCGCACCTCGGGCATGATCCGGCAATCCGCCTGCGCCGCCGGGCAGCGCGGGTGGAACCGGCAACCCTCGGGCCGCTGCGTCACCGAGGGCGGCGCGCCCTCGATCATCGGCAGCCGCTCGGGATTGTCGCCCGTCGACGGCACCGAGGCCAGCAGCGCCCGCGTGTACCAATGCGCGGGGTTGCGGAAGATCTCGGCCACCGGGCCGCTTTCCACGATCTGGCCCGCATACATCACCGCCACCCGGTCGCACATCTTTGCGACGACGCCGAAATCGTGGGTGATGAACAGCATCGCCATGCCGTGCTGCGCCTGCAGCCGCTTCAACAGCTCCAGCACCTGGAACTGGATCGTCACGTCGAGCGAGGTTGTCGGCTCGTCGCAGATCAGCAACCGGGGATCCTGCGCCAGCGCAATCGCGCTCACGATCCGCTGGCGCATCCCGCCCGACATCTGGTGCGGATAGGCGCGCAGCCGCTCGGCCGGCGAGGGGATGTTCACATCCGCCAGCGCCGCCTCTTCCCGCTCGCGCAGCCGCGCGCGGTCCCGGCGCAGCAGCGCCTCGCGCAACTGCGCGCCGATGGAAAACACCGGATTGAGCGAGGCCATCGGATCCTGAAGGATCATCGACACCTCGCTGCCCCGCAGCGCCCGCATCTCGCGCGGGCGCATCGCAAGCACGTCGCGCCCGCGATAGCGCACCGCGCCGCTCGTGCCCGCCTGCAGGTTCGGCGGCGTCAGCCGCATCAGCGACAGGCCCAGCGTGGACTTGCCCGATCCGCTCTCGCCCACCAAGCCCAGCGTCTCGCCTTCTTCCAGCTGCAACGACACGCCATCGAGGATCGCCGGCGCGCCCGCGGCCCGGCCCAGCCGCACGGTCAGGTTCTCCACCTCGAGCAGGGTCATGCGTTGCGCCCCCTCAGCGCGGGGTTGATCCGGTCGGTCAGCGTGTCGCCCACGATGTTGACGGCCATCACCACCAGCAGGATCGCGATGCCGGGGAACAGGCTGATCCACCAGGCCGAAACGATCTGCGCCCGCCCGTCGGCCACCATCGACCCCCAGGAAGGCTGCGGCGGCGGCACGCCCACGCCGAGGAAGGAAAGCGAGGCCTCGAGCACGATCACGATGCCCACCTGAAGCGTCGCCACAACGATCAGCGCGGGCGCGATGTTGGGCAGAACGTGGCGCCACAGGATCGCCCCGTGGCCCAGCCCCGACGTGCGCGCGAGATCGACGTAATCCTCGCCGCGCACCCGCAACGTCTCGCCCCGCGCCATCCGCGCGTATTGCGACCACAGCACCAGCGAGATCACGATGATGATGTTGGTGAAGCTCGGCCCCGAGATCGCGCCCAGCAGCAGCGCCAGCAGGATCACCGGCAGCGAAAGCGCCAGGTCCACCAGCCGCATCAGCACGCGATCCCACCAGCCGCCCAGGTAACCCGCGGCGACGCCCACGCTGGTGCCCACGCCGCCGGCAATGGCGATCACCAGCACGCAGACCGCCAGCGAGATGCGCGCGCCCTCGATGATCCGCGCCAGGATATCCCGGCCCAGCCTGTCGGTGCCCAGCAGGTGCTCCATGCTGCCGCCCTCGATCCAGAAGGGCGGATCGAGCCGCGCGCGCAGCGAGCCGCGCATCGGGTCGTGCCCGGTGATGCCGGGGCCGAGGATGGCGAGCGCCACGAACAGTGCCAGCAGCGCCAGTGCGCAACGGAAGGCCCAGCGTTCCGTCATCCGCGCCCCCGCATGCGCGGGTCCACCGCGAGGTAGAGCAGATCGACGATCAGGTTCGCGGCGATGAAGAGCGCGGTAATCACCAGCACCACGGTCTGGATCACCGGGAAATCCCGCGCCAGGATCGCCTCATAGGCCAGGCGGCCGATGCCCGGCCAGGCAAAGACCGTCTCCACCACCACGGCGCCGGTGATCATCGTGGCAAAGAACGTGCCCATGAAGGTGATGACGGGTATCATCGAGTTCGACAGCGCATGCCGCCAGACGACCGCCGCCTCGCTCACCCCCTTGATGCGCGCGAGCTTCACGTATTCCGATCCGAGCGCCTCCAGCATCGAGGCGCGCACCAGGCGGGTCACGGCGGCCAGCGTGAACAGGCCCAGCGTCAGCGCCGGCATGACGTAATGCTGCCAGGTGCCGATGCCCGAGGTGGGCAGCAGCCGCAGCTTCACCGACAGCACGTAGATCAGCACGATCCCCAGCCAGAAGCTCGGCACCGACTGGCCCAAAAGCGCCAGCAGCCGCACCGCCACGTCCGCCGCCGAGCCGCGCTTCACGGCGGCGGCGACACCCAGCGCGATGCCGGTGACCAGCGTGAAGGCCAGCGCCACGCCGGCCAGCGACAGCGAGGCGGGCAGGCGCGACAGCACCAGCTCCAGCGCCGGCTCGCGCCCGGCGGCGACGGAGCGGCCGAAATCGCCCTGCAGCGCGTTGCCGAGGAATGACAGGTATTGAGATACCACCGAACGATCGAGCCCCAGCTCCGCGATCATCGCCTGCCGGTCGGCCTCGGTCGCCCCGTCGGGCAGCAGCAGCGCCACCGGATCGCCCGTGATCCGTGACAGAAGGAAGATCACCGCCGACATGAGCAACAGCGCCACCGATGCCTCGGCCAGCTTGATCAGCGCGATTTTTCCCATGAAATCAATGTGTCCATGTTGGACAGGGCACCAAATGGCGCCCTGTCCGGTTTTCCGCCGCTCTACTCGGCACGTCCGACGCTATCGAAGTTCCACACGTAGGAGGTCGTGATGGACCAGTCGGAAACGTCGGGGCCCACCCCGTAGGGCTCGTTGGCCAGAACCATGAACACGGCGGCGGCCTCGTCGCGAAGATACTGCCCGATTTCCAGCAGCTTCGCGTCACGCTCGGCGGAATCCTGCAATTCCGCCAGAGCTTCGATCATCCCCTGCAGCTCTTCCGAGGTATAGGCCGCGAAGAGCGACGCGTCGGAGAAACCCGCCTCGATCCCGTTGGCCGCGCTCGCGAAGGGGAAGCCCCGGTGCGTCCAGACGTAATCGAGGTTGCGGCCCTCCGTCCATTCGGTGCGCAGGGCGGGCCAGTCCACCGGCTCGATCGAGGCGTTGATGCCGACATCCGCCCAGTAGAGCGCCACCGCCTCGGCCATCAGCGGCAGTTCCGCGCCGGGCTGGGTGGTGAAGGTCTTCAGCGTGATGTCGAACCCGTCGCCGAAGCCCGCCTCTTCCAGCAGGGCCTTGGCCTTCTCGGGATCGTAAGGGTAGGGCTCCACCGCATCCCATTGCCGCACCGGCGTATCGCTCGCGGCCACCGTGCCTTCGCCCTGGAACAGCTCGTCGATGATGGTCTGCTTGTCGATCGCGTAGTTCATCGCCTGGCGGACACGCACGTCGGCCCAGGGATTGTCGGGGTTGTGCCGCGCCGGATCGGTCTGCACCAGCCCGCCCAGCCGGATCACCGGAGACCACGTCTTCTCGGCCGAGACGATGCGGATCCCCGCATCCTTCACCGCCGGGATCGAATCGAACGAGATCGGCGCGATATCCGCCTCGCCCGTCTGCAGCATCGCCACCCGCGTGCTCTCCTCGGGCACGGCGCGGAACGTCACCGTCTCGAATTCCGGATCGGCGCGCCAATGGCCCTCCAGATCGTCGCGCAGCGTCATCGTGATGGAGGAGCCGTCGACCGATTCCTCCAGCACGTAGGGGCCGGTGCCGACCGGCGGCGCGGCATCGGCACCCTCGCCCTGGCTTTCCACGTAATCCTTCGACACGATCCCCAGCTGCTGCGACACGCCGAAATAGCCGGTGGCCAACTCGTAATCCGGGGCGTTGAGCGTGACGACGACCGTCCGCTCGTCCGGCGCCTCGACCGAGGCGATCGCCCGGCGCAGGGTGGAAGAGGGGCCCGAGCGGGCATCCTCGCCGATGATCCGCTCGATGGAGTATTTCACATCCTCGGCCGTCATCTCGCCATGCCCGCCGGTGAACTGCACGCCCTCACGCAGGGTGAACGTCCAGGTCTTGCCGTCAGGGCTCATCTCCCAGCTCGTGGCGAGGCCGGGCACCGGATTGCCCTCTTCATCGAGGTAGACGAGGTATTCATAGGCCAGATCGAGATACGTCTTGCGCTGGCCCGAGCCCGACCAGGGCGTCATCGTCTGTTCCGAGAAGGTCGAAAGCGCGACGACGAGCTCGCCCTCCGCCGCCTGCGCCGGGCCGGCCAGCAGCGCCAGCGCCGCCGCGCCGGACCATAGCGCCCGCTTCATCTGGTGTTTCATGTCTTCCTCCCTGTGGCGGTGGACCCGCCGATCATTCCCGCGCTCATTCTCGCGCGGGGCCGCAGATTGTCAACAATCAGCCGCGAAAAAGTTCGGAAAGTGAACAATTTCCAACACCCCCGCTTGCGCGGCGCCGGGGCCGCGATGCATGCTGCGCGCGGGAGGTTCGGGATGGCGAACGACATGGCGGCGGCCGATTCGGCTCAGAGCCCGGAAGCGGCGCTGAAAGACAGGCTGCGCCGCGGCGTCTATCGCCCCGGCGAACGGCTGACCGAGATGGAGATCGCCGATGCATTCGGCATCGGCCGCGGTCGCGTGCGCGAGGTGTTTCGCACCCTGGCCGGCGAGGGCTACCTGACCTTCAGCGCCAATCGCGGGGTGCAGGTGCGCCGCTACAGCCGGGCCGAAATGCTGGAGATGGGCCGCGTGCGTGAGGTGCTCGAAGGCCTTGCCGCGCGGCTGGCCGCCGAACGCGCCCTGCCGCCCGAAGAGCGCGCGGGGCTGGAGCGGCACCAGGCGGCGATGGACCGGCTGGAAGCCCGGCGCGACGCGCCCGCCTTCCATGAGGAAAACCGCGCCTATCACGAAACGATCTGCCGCCTTGCCGGCAGCCAGCACGTGACCGAGTTCCTCACCCGGCTGCGGCTGCACCTGTTCCACATCCAGCTGCCGCCCAGCTTCCTCGACGATTCGCTCACCCGCTCCAACGCCGATCACCGCGTCATCACCGCGGCGATCTTATCAGGAAGCGCCGATGCCGCCGAGGCGGCGATGCGCGCCCATGTGCGCGCAGGCAACGCGCACATCGCCTCGCTCGACGAAAGCGCCTTTGGCTAGGTGAAGCGCACCGGCACCGAATAGGGCCCGTATTCCGGCCATGTCGTCATCGGTGTCGGGCCGGCCAGCTCCATTCCGTTCACCTGCGTCACCCAGGCGCGCAAGGCGGCCTGCAGCATCAGCCGCGCCAGCGGCGCGCCGGCGCATTGGTGCGGGCCGCGCCCAAAGGCCAGGTGCGGCGGCTCACCCTCGCGGTCGAGGCGGAAGCGATCGGGATCTGTAAACACGGCCGGGTCGCGGTTGGCCGCGGCAAAGGCCAGCGCCACCGGCTCATCGCGGCGGATCGTGCGGCCGCCGATCTCCACGTCGCGCGTGGGTGTGCGGGCGAAACCGCGATAGGGCGTGTAGAGGCGCATCAGTTCCTCCACCGCGCGGGGGATGCAGTCGGGATCGGCCTTGATCGCGGTGAAATCCTGCGGGTTGCGGCAAAAATGCACGGCGACCGAGCCGAGCAGCGTGGTCGGCGCGATGATCCCCACGACCAGCAATTGCCGGATCGTGCCGAGGATCATGTCGTCGGGCAGGGGCTGCCCCTCGTGCCGCGCGGCGAGCAGCGCGCTCGTGGGGTCGGCCATCGGGTCGAGCGGGTTTTCCTTCCGCTCGTCGATGATCTCCTGCGCCATCTGGTAGAGAAAGCGCGACGTGCGCTCCATCCCCTCGGGATCCTTCGTCTGCAGCGCATTGTTGAACTCGCGCCCCATGTCGCGGATCTGCTGCGCGCGCTCCGGCGGGATCATGAAGAACTCGGCCAGCACGTGGATCGGCAGGTGGTAGGAGAAGTCCAGGCAGATGTCGCCCGCGCCCTTCGCGGCCAGCGGCGCAAACAGATCGTCGGCCATCTTCTGCACGATCGGCGCCCAGTATTCGATCCGCTCGCGCCGGAAGAGCGGCGCGACGGCGCGGCGGTAGGGCGTGTGTTCGGGCGGGTCGAGATGCAGGGGCGGGCGCCGGCCGGTCGTGGCGACGCGCGGCACCACGTTCTGCACGGCGGTGGAGAACAGGCTGTGATCCTCCATCGCCTCGGCGATGTCGCGGTAGGTGGTCAGCAGCCAGAAGCCGCCGAAATCGTTGGAATGGGCGACCGGGCAGCGCTGGCGCAGGTCGTCGAAGGTGACATGGGCATCGTCGAACGCCTCTTCCCGGTCGGCCTCGAATTCATGCGCGGTAGAGAAGAGATGCGTGTCGCGCGCCTTGGGGCGGGCATCCTTGATGTCGGTCATGGGATCCTCACTTTTGTCGACAATATGCCCGGCGGGGCGCAAATGGCAATGCCTGGAAGCCCGCAATCGCCAAACCGCGCCGCACCATGTATACATCCGCCCCATGACGCGACCCGAACCCAGCAACCAGACGACGCGCGCCCTGATCGCGCTGCGCCAGAAGATCCTCAGCGGCGAACTGGCCGGCGGCACGCGTCTGCTGGAAGTGCCGCTGACCGAGATGCTGGGCATCTCGCGCACGCCGGTGCGCGAGGCCATGTCGCGCCTGGCCGAGGAGGGGCTGCTCGACCGGGCGCGCGGCGGCGGCTTCGAGGTGCGGGCCTTCGCCTTCGCCGATGCGCTCGACGCGATCGAGCTGCGCGGCGTGCTCGAAGGCATGGCCGCCCGGCTGGCCGCCGAGCGCGGCGCCGATCCCGCACCGCTGGCCGAGGTGGCCGACGCGCTCGACACCTGCTTTCACGGCGCCGCCGTCGACTTCGAGCGCTACGGCGCCGAAAACGCGCGCTTCCACGCTGCGCTCGCCCGCTTGCCCGGCAGCGTGATCCTCGAGCGCGAGCTGGAGCGCGCCGCGCGGCTGCCCTTCGCCTCACCCTCGGCCTTCGTGCCCGATGGCGCCCGGATCGACGCGTTCGGCCGCACGCTCGTCACCGCGCAGGAGCAGCACCGCGCCCTGATCGAGGCGATCGCCGCGCGCGAGGGCGCCCGCGCCGAGGCGCTGGCCCGCGAACATACCCGCGCCGCGCGGCGCAACCTGGAATACGTTTTCTCGGAAGAGCGCGGCTTGATCGGCGCGCTGCCCGGCCTCTCGCTCGTCACCGAGTGAATTCCCCTTGCGGCCCCGCCCGCGCGCCTTCAATGTATACATTGACTCGGCAGCTCAAGGAGGAGGCCCCGATGGCACATTCCAGTCTCAGCGAAGTTCTCAAGGCATCCGGCAATATCGTGCAGCATCTGCGCTCGTCGAAGGCGGGGATCTATGTATACCCTGTCGTCGCGCCGGAATTCACCAACTGGCGCGACGAACAGCGCGCCTGGCGCGACAGCGCGGTGCTGTTCGACCAGTCGCACCACATGGACGAGCTGATCGTCGAAGGCCCCGACGCGGCCGAATTCCTGCAAGGCCTGGCGATCAACTCCTTCGCCAATTTCGATCTCAACCGCGCCAAGCACTTCGTGCCCGTCACGCCGCAGGGCCACGTGATCGGCGACATGATCATCTTCCGCGAGCGTGACGACAAGTTCGTGCTGGTGGGCCGCGCCCCCACGGCCAACTGGGTGCAGTTCCAGCAGGCGATCGGCACCAAGCGCGTGCGCGTGCTGCGCGACGAACGCTCGCCTTCGCGGCCCAATGGCGAGCGCGTGCTGCGCACCCATTACCGCTACCAGATCCAGGGCCCCGACGCGCCGAAGATCTTCGAGAAGATGAACGGCTGTCCGGTGCCCGACATCCCGTTCTTCCATGTCGACTGGATCAATGTCGGCTCCAAGAAGGTCCAGGCGCTGCGGCACGGCATGGCCGGCGCGCCGGGGCTGGAGATCTGGGGCCCCTATGCCGACAAGGAGTACATCCACTCCACGATCATGCAGGCCGCCCGCGATGCCGGCGTGGATCTCGCGCAGGTGGGCTCGCGCGCCTATGCGACGAACACGCTGGAAAGCGGCTGGATCCCCTCGCCCCTGCCGGCGATCTACACCGGCGACGGGATGCTCGCCGATTACCGCGAATGGCTGGGCGCCGACAGCTACGAGGCGATGGGCTCCATCGGGGGCAGCTTCGTGTCGGACGATATCGAGGATTACTACCTCAACCCGTACGAGCTGGGCTACGGCATCTACATCAAGCACGATCACGACTTCATCGGCCAGGAAGCTGTGAAGGCCCAGAAGGGCGCGCAGAACCGCAAGAAGGTGACCTTCGAGTGGAACTCCGAAGACGTGATGAAGGTGATCGCCAGCGCCTTCCAGCCCGGCAAGAGCCATGCCAAGTGGATCGACTTCCCGCTCTCGCACTATGCCTCGACCAATGCCGACATGGTGATGCGTGACGGCAAGATGGTGGGGATGTCGATGTTCACCGGCTATTCCTACAACGAGCGCTGCATGCTCTCGCTCGGCGTGGTGGATCACGACGTGCAGGTGGGCGACGTGCTGACGCTGGTCTGGGGCGAACCGGATGACAGCGGCAAGACCTCGACCGAGAAGCACGACCAGGCCGAGATCCGCGTGCGCGTCTCGCCCACGCCCTATGCCCGGGAGGCCCGCGAGAACTACGCCGACAGCTGGCGCACCCGCGAAAACGCCTGAGCGGCGCGTCGTGAACCCTGAGTCGGGCGGTCAGGCCAGATCGCCCGACGTATCCACCGCGCCCGAATGGGTGACGGCGCCGCGTTCGGCGCCCTGCACGGTGGCGGCGTATTTCTCCAGCAGGCCGCCGTGGCGGGGCAGGGGCGGCAGGGGGCTCTCGGCCTCGCGCCGCGCCAGTTCCTCGGCGCTCACGTCCAGCACCAGCGTACCGTGGCCGGGCCGCGCGTCGATCTCGATCTTGTCGCCATCGCGCACCAACCGCAGCGGGCCGCCGGCCGCCGCTTCGGGGCTGACATAGCCGATGCACATGCCGCGCGAGGCGCCCGAGAAGCGGCCATCCGTGAGCAGCGCCACCTTCGCCCCCATCCCCTGCCCGTAGAGCAGCGCGGTGATGCCCAGCATCTCCTTCATGCCGGGGGCGCCCTTCGGGCCTTCGCCGCGCACGATGATCACGTCGCCTTCCTCATAGGCGCGGTTCTCGATCGCCGTCTGGCAGGCCGCCTCGCCCTCGAAGACGCGGGCGCGGCCGGTGAAGGTGAGCGCCGGGAGGCCCGCCACCTTGATCAGCGCGCCGGCCGGTGCGAGGTTGCCCTTCAGCACCATCAGCCCGCCCGTGGGCGCGATGGCACTCGCGACCGCCTTCACCACCTCGCCATCCGGCGGTGCCGCGTCTTCCAGCGCCTCGGCCAGGGTCTGCCCCGTCACCGTCAGCGCGCTGCCGTCGAGATAGCCGCCGCGCAGCAATTCGGCGAGGATCACCGCCGTGCCGCCCACCTCGTGCACGTCGCGGGCATGGTAGCGGCCGCCGGGCGATAGGTTTCCGATCAGCGGCGTGCGCGCGAAGACCTCGGCGCAATCGTCGAGCGTGAAGGGCACCCCCGCCTCGTGCGCGATCGCCGGCAGGTGCAGGGCCGCGTTGGTGGAGCCGCCCGTCGCCGCGACCACGGCGCAGGCGTTTTCCAGCGCCGCGCGGGTGACGATCTCGCGCGGCAGCGGCGCGTCGCCCGCGATCACCCGCAGCACCACCTCGCCGAGCGCGCGCATGGCAGCGGCGCGTTCGCCCGCCACCGAGGGGATCATCGACAGCCCCACCGGCATCAGCCCCAGCGCCTCGGCCGCCATGGCCATCGTGTTGGCGGTGAACTGCCCGGCACAGGCGCCCTGGCCGGGAATGGCGTGGCGCTGGTAGGCGCGCAGCTCGGCCTCGTCGGCCTCGCCCGCGATCATCCGGCCGATCGTCTCGAACGCGTCCATCACGCTCACCTCGCGGCCGCCCACACGGCCGGGCAGGGCCGCGCCGCCGAAGGCGAAGAGGCCCGGCGCGTTCACCCGCACCATGCCCATCATCAGCCCCGGCAGGTTCTTGTCGCAGCCGCCGATGCCGACGATCCCGTCCCACATATGGGCGCGCATCGTCGCCTCGACGCTGTCGGCGATGATCTCGCGCGAGATGAGCGAGAAGCGCATCCCCTCATGCGCCATCGTCAGCCCGTCCGAGACCGAGAGCACCGGCAATTCGTGCCCGTAGCCGCCGGCGGCATAAACGCCCTCCTTCACCGCCAGCGCCTGCGCGCGCAGGCCCAGGTTGCAAGGGCTCATCTCGCCGCCGGTATGCACCACGGCGACCTGCGGTCGCTCGATCTCGGCCTCGCTCATGCCCATCGCGTGCAGGAAGGCCCGCGTGTTGGACCGCATCGGGCCGCGGTAGAGCGTGGGGAAGCGCCGCCTCATTGCATCGTCGTGGGCAGCCAGAGCACCAGCCCCGGCAGCGCCACCAGCAGGATCAGGCGCAGGATGTCGGCCCCCACGAAGGGCAGCACGCCGCGGAAGATCGTGGGCAGCGAGATGCCGCGCGCGATGGAGTTTATGACGAAGACGTTCATCCCCACCGGCGGCGTGATCAGCCCCAGCTCCACCGTCATCACCACGATGATGCCGAACCAGATCGGATCGAAGCCGAGCTGCAGGATCACCGGGAAGACGATCGGCACCAGGAGGATGATCATCGCCATCGCATCGAGGATGCAGCCCATCGCCACGAAGAACAGCAGGATCAGCGCCAGCGTGCCGTAGGCGCCGAGATCCAGTGCCGTCAGCCAGGCGGTGATCTTCTGGGGCGACTGGGTGACGGCCAGGAAATAGCCGAACAGCATCGCGCCGATCAGGATCGTGTAGATGGAGACCGACGTGCGCAGCGCCTCGACCAGCGCGTCGAGCAGTTTGCGGGCGTTGAGCCGCCCGCGCAGCACGCCGATCAAGGCCGTGAGGAAAGAACCGACGGCGGCCGCCTCGGTGGCCGTGGCAAAGCCGAAATAGATCGAGCCGATGATCGCCAGGAACAGCAGCATGACCGCCCAGATGCCGCGCAGCGAGGCGAAGGCCTCGCGCAGCACGAAGCGGCCGGTCTGCGGCAGGCGGCGGCCGTATGCCAGACGCACCGCGGCCATGTACATGAAGATCGCCAGGATGCCGGGGATAATGCCCGCGATGAACAGCTCGCCGATATCCTGTTCCGTGATGAACCCGTAGACGGCCAGCACCACCGAGGGCGGGATCAGGATGCCCAGCGTGCCGCCGCCGGCGATCACGCCGGTCGACACTTCGTCGGGATAGCCTTCGCGCTTCATCTCGGGCAGGGCGATCTTGGTCATCGTCGCTGCCGTGGCGACGGAGGAGCCGCAGATTGCCGCGAAACCGGCGCAGGCGCCGATCGTGCTCATCGCCATGCCGCCGCGCAGATGGCCCAGCCAGCTCTGCCCGGCGCGGAACAGCTCGCGCGACATGCCGGAATTGGTGGCCAGCACGCCCATCAGCACGAAGAACGGGATCAGCGTGAGATTGAAGTCGGTGATCGTGCGGATCGGCGATTGCGCCAGCAGGTTCAGCGCCGGCTTCCAGCCGACGATCGAGGCGAAGCCGCCCACGCCCACAAGCCCCATGGCCACGCCCACGGGCACCCGCAGGATCATCATGGCGAAGAGCGCGACGAAGCCGGCGCCGGCGATGAAATCAGGGCTCATCTTCCGCTCACTCCTCGACAGCGTCGGCGGGATCGAAATGGTCGAGCGATCCCTGGCCTGTCACCACGAAGATCAGCCGCGCCAGGATGGCGGGGATCGAGGCGAGGAAGCCGGCCCAGATCAGCGCCATGAACGGCCAGGCCGGCAGGCGCAGATCCATCGTCGCCTCGCCGCTGACGCCGGCGCTCTGCACGCGGGCCAACATCATCCAGACCAGCGCGCAGGTGAAGACCAGCAGCACGATCCAGGCGAAGGCATCCACGATGCGGCGCAGCAGGGGCGGCAGGATCTCGGCCACGATATCCACCTTGATGTGGCTGCCGCGATAGCCGACCGAGGCGAAGCCCCAGGCGATCGCCGCCGCCAGCAGGTAGCGCGAGCCGTCGAACCCGTCGGGCAGGGGCCGCGCGAACAGGTAGCGCCCCGCCGCCGAGGCCACGACGATCACCGTGACCAGCCCCATCAGCACGCCGGCCACCTTCTCGATCCGCAGCGCCAGCCTGTCGAGCGCCGTCTGCAATCCCTGCATCTCTGCCCCTCCCTCGAAAAGGGGCGCGCGGCCCGGCCGCACGCCCCGGTCACATGCCGATCCTATCAGAACCGGGCGTCGTTCGCCTCAAGCGCGTCGACATAGCCCTGGTAGATGCTGTCGGCGTTCTCGCCCACATCCTCTTTCCAGGCATCCAGAAGCGGTGCGGCGGCGTCACGCCATTGCTGCACCTCTTCCTCGGTCGGCTCGTAGAGCGTGTGCTCGTCGCTCTCGATCATCTTCTGGCGGCCCGACGCCTCGTTCTCGGCCCAGCCGGCCGAGAAGCGTTCCGACCATTCGGGCGTGCAGTGATCGTCGATCACCTGCTTCAGATCGTCGGGCAGGCTGTCATACTTGGCCTTGTTCATCAGCATCAGCTGCGCCGAGATGTAGAACGGCATGTCGAGGTGATACTTCGTCTCGCTGTCGATCCCGAAGATGTAGATCGAGTTCCACGGGAAGGTCATCGCGTCGGCCGTGCCGTTGGCCAGCGCCTCGCGCGCCTCGGGCGCGGGCACCTGCACCGGCGCACCGCCCAGCATCGAGACGAAGCGCGCCATCGTCGCATGGGCCGGGCGCACCGACAGGCCGTTCACGTCGGCCGGCACCTTGAGCTCCGACTTGGAGTGGAAGGTGCCCGGATCGTGCGGGTTGGCCAGGCAGAACTTCACGTCGGCCATCTCTTCCTCGGCCAGCGGCGCATACCATTCGTGCATCGCCTTGGCGCCGCGCACGGCGTTGTCCATGTGGAACGGGATTTCCACCAGCGAATAGATCGGGAAGCGGCCGGCCTGGTAGCCGGGGTTCACATAGCCGAAATCGGCGATGCCGTCGCGCGTCATGTCGTAATGGTCGGGCGCGGCGCCGAGTTGCTGGGCGGGGAAGATCTGGAAGTCGATCCGCCCGTCCGAGGCTTCCTTGATCGAGTCGATCCACTCGGTCATGCCCATTTCCTGCACCGGGTGCGTCGGCGGCAGCCAGTGGGCCAGCCGGAACGTGACCTCCTGCGCCGCCGCGCTGCCCGCCGTGAGCGCGGCAAGCGCCGTGGCGGTGAGTGCGTGTTTCAGTTTCATCGGTATACCTCCCTTGGGTTCACTGTCTTCCGCGCGCGGCCCCTCACGGGATCACGCATTCGAAACTTTCCGCATCCGCCATGTCGCTGGCATCCGCCTTCGGAGCGGCATGGGCGGGGTAGGGGCAGAGCGGTCGGCTCACCGGCGCATCGGCGCCCGGCGGCGTGCCGCTCGCGGTGATCGCCTCGGGCGCCGTTCCGTTTTCCACCCACTCGATCAGCGGCGTCAAGGCATCGAAGCTGCCCAGCCCGTCGCCGCCCGCGCAATGGTGCACGCCGGGCGCCAGGTAGAGCCGCGCGAAATCGGTGCCGTCATTGGCCTGCTGCATCCGGTCGTACCATTCCACGAGATGAGCGGTGGAGAAGGCCGGATCGGCCGTGCCGTGCCAGATCACCAGCTTGCCGCCGTTATCCGCGTAGGCCGCGTAGTCGGTGGAGTTCGCCGCGAAGATCGGCGCCGCTTCCATCAGGAACTCGCGGTCGTCGATGTCGAACGTCATCGCGTCGAAATCCGGCCGCGGCGGGGTAGAGCCGACGAGGCGCATCCAGTCCTGCTGGAACATCCCGCCGAGGGCGGTGGTGGCGGGGCCGGGCCGCGGCCCGACGATCCAGAGCCGCCAGCCGCCGGGCCCGGCGATACCTGCCAGATCCCAGCCGTGGTAGATCAGGTTGCCGGCGCCGTCCTTCGGCCCTTCGGTGATCTTCTGCAGCGCCGTCACCTGCGCCTCGCTCAGGCACTGGTTGCCGCCATCCGCGCCGCATTGCAGCTCGGCCGGATCGAAGCTGCACTGCATCGGCGCCATGACCAGCCCGTCCTCGGCGCCATCGGCCCCGTCGCAGGCGGCGATCGCGGCGTCCGAGATCATCTGCAATTCATCGTCGGTGAAGGTCTGCGACAGGTCGCCGCCGCGATCCTGCTGCGCGGCCAGCTCCGCCAGAGCCTTGGTGTTCCAGTTCCAGGCGATCACGCTCGGCGTCAGGTCGAAGGCCGGCGCGGCGGCGAGCACGCCGTCGTAATCGCCGGGATAGCGCGTCGCCGCCACCATGCCCTGCCGCCCGCCATTGGAGCAGCCCATGAAATAAGAATGATGCGGCTCTTCTCCGTAGAACCGGCGCATCAGGTCGCTGGTGCGCTCGGTCACCAGCTTGGCCGAATAATAGCCGTTGTCGTGGCGGGCCTTCATGTCGGGGCCCCACCAGCCATCGACCGGGCTGTCGCCGGTATGGCCCGCATCGGTGGAGGCCACGGCGATGCCGCGCCCCAGCGCCGTATCCTCGGGCTTGGTGCGGTCGATCACGCCGATCGCGTTCTGCACGCGGCCATCCCAGCCGCCGCCGCCCTGCATCAGGAACCGGCCCGACCAATCCTCGGGCATCCGCAGCTCGAACCCGGTGCCGTATTGCCGCCCGCCCGTGCCGATCCGCGGCTCGATCACGCCGCGCACCAGGCAATGGGCCGGCAGACCGTCGGCCGCCGGCTGGCTGACCGCCTCCGAGATGATCGTGTCATGCGCGGCGACCCCGGTCAATGAGGCGCAATCCTGCGCCGTGGCGGGCGCGGCCGCGCATGCGATGGCCAATGCGGCCCCGGATACCGATACGTTTCTCATCACGTCTCCTCCCTGTTCGGCCGCGCCGGCGCCTCCTCCGCGCCGGGCCGCCTTCCTAGCGCCCGCCATAGACCGGCTTGCGCTTCTCCATGAAGGCGCGCGGCCCTTCCCGCGCATCCTCCGACGCCATGACCACGGCCTTGGCCGCATCCTCCATCGCGTAGCCCTCGTCGAGGGTGCGGCCCGAGGCGCCCAGCACCGTGCGCTTGATCTCGCGCAGGGCGAGCGGGCCGTTGGCCGCGATCCGTTCGGCGAGCGCCAGCGCGCGCGGCAGCACCTCGGCCGCCGGCAGCACCTCGTTCACCAGCCCCGCCGCGCGGGCGCGTTCGGCCGGCAGGCTGTCGCCCGTCATCAGCATTTCCATCGCCACGCATTGCGGCACCTGGCGCGGCAGCCGCACCAGCGAGCCGGCAAAGGGGATCAGCCCGCGCTTGGCCTCGGGCAGGCCGAACGTGGCGTGATCGGCGGCGATGCGGATATCGGTGGCCAGCACGGTTTCCATCCCGCCGGCCAGGCAATGGCCGTTCACCGCCGCGATCAGCGGCTTGAGCAGGTCGAAGTTGCGCAGCGCCGAGCGGTCCATCACCTGCGGGTCGTCGAGCACGCGCCTGTCCCACTCCGTTTCCGGCGCGCGCGCGCCGGTGAGCAGCGGCAGCATCAGCCCCAGATCGCCGCCCGAGCAGAAGGCGCGTTCGCCCGCGCCGGTCAGCACGCAGACGCGCAGATCGTCATCCTCGGCGAAGGCGGTGAAGGCATCGGCCAAGCGGCACGCCATCTCGGGCGAAATCGCGTTATGCGCCTCGGGGCGGGTCAGGGTCAGCAGCAGGACATGCCCGCGGCGTTCCTCCAGCAGCGCGCTCATGCCGCGCCCTCGCGCACCAGCCGCGCCGCCATCTCGCGCAGCTCCACCTTGCGGACCTTGCCGTTGGCCGTCTGCGGGAAAGCCTCCACGATCTCCACGTATTTCGGCATCTTGTGGCGCGCCATCCCGGCGCGGCAATGATCCTGCAGCGCCTTCGGATCGGGCCGCGCGCCGGGCCGCGGCACGACGAAGGCGAAGACCTCTTCGCCCATCTCCGCATCCGGCACACCCACCACCTGCGCGTCCGAGACATCGAGATGCGCCATCAGATGCGCCTCGATCTCGGCGGGATAGATGTTCTCGCCCCCGCGGATCAGCATGTCCTTCAGGCGGCCCACGATCCGCAGATGGCCGCCGGGTTCCAGCACCGCAAGGTCACCCGAATGCAGCCAGCCGTCGCCGTCGATCGCCTCGGCGGTCTTGTCGGGCATGTCGTGGTAGCCGGCGGTGACCAGGTAGCCGCGGATCTGCAATTCGCCGCTCTCGCCCAGGCGCACCGGCGCGCCGCTGTCCGGATCGACGATCCGCAGCTCGGTATGGGACAGCGGCGTGCCGGCGCTGGCGAGCCGCGTCTCGAAATCGTCCGACGGGTTGGTCTGGGTGATGATCGGCGAGCATTCCGTCATGCCCATGATGATCATCGGCTCGGCCCCCAGCTGCTGGCACAGCCGGCGCATCAGCGGGGCGGGGATGTTGGTGCCGCCGGTGAACAGGATGCGCCAGGAGGAAAGATCGCGCGTGGCGAAGGAAGGATCCTCCTCCATGCGGATCAGCATCGTGGGCACGGCGTTGGTGATCGTGCCGCGATGACGCTCGATCGCTTCCAGCATCTCGCCCGCGTCGAAGGCGGGCATCGTCACGAGGCAGCCGCCCGCCGCGAGCATGCCGATCGCGTTGCACACGCAGCCGGCCGTGTGGAAGAACGGCATCGCGCTCACCAGCACGTCGCTCTCGACGAAGCCGCCCCGCGCGGCCATCAGGCGGGCATTGTTGACGATGCCGCGATGGGTGAGCCTCGCGCCCTTCGGCGCCCCCGTCGTGCCCGACGTATACTGGATCTGCGCCACGTCGCCGGGCCGCACGGCCGCCTGCCGCGCCGCCAGCGCGCCTTCGGGCACCGAGGCGCCTAGTGGCGCCAGCGCGGCGAAATCCTCGGCGCCGTCGGGCGCGTTTGCCGGCACACCGCCCAGCATCGCGACCCGCGCCAGCGCCGGCAGGTCGCCCCGCAGCCGCGCCAGGCACGCCGCGATGTCGTGGCCGCGATACTCCGCCACGCTCACCAGCGCCGAGGTGCCGCTCTGGCGCAGCACATAGGCCAATTCGCCCTCGCGCAGGGCGGGGTTCACCGTCACCAGTGTCGCCCCCGTCTTGGCCAGCGCATATTCCATCAGCAGCCATTCGGGACAGTTCGGCGCCAGCACCGCAACGCGGTCGCCCGGCGCCACACCCCAGGCGATCAGTCCGCGCGCCAGCGCATCGGCGCGGCGCTTCAGCTCGGCATAGCTCCACCGCGTGCCGGTGGCGTCGAAGATGAAGGCATCGCGGTCGCCATGCGCCTCGGCCTGCTCGTCGAGCAGCGCGCCCAGCGTGATCTCGCGCAGCGGCGGACCATCGCTTTCGGCCGACCAGACGGCCAGATCACCGGAAAGGCCCATCTCTCCTCCCTGAAAGTTATGGACCGGCGGGCGCTTCACCCGTAGAATTGTGTTCGCGCCCGAATTGTTCGACTTCGAACTATATGGCGGGCCGCCAATGTGTCAACAGATTCGAAAGGGGCAGGCATGGCCGAGGAATACGAGGATCAGCCGCTGCTCGCCGGCCGCGCGGAGGGCTCGATCGCCTACAAGCTGCGCCTTGCGCAGATCGCGGCCTGGCGCGCCTTCGAGGCCCGCGTCACCGGCTACGGCGTCGCCCCGCGCTACCTGGGCCTGCTGATGATCATCGAGGCCAATCCCGGCCAGCCGCAAAGCCGCCTGGCCGAGGCGGTGGCGATCCAGCGCTCCTCGCTCGTGGCGATCCTCGATCAGCTCGAGCGTGAGGGCATCGTCGAGCGCCGGCCCTCGCCGCGCGACAGGCGGTCGAAATCCGTGCGCCTCACCGAACGTGGCGCCGCCATGCTGGCCGATCTCGCCGCCGAGGCCGATGCCCACGAAGCCGCCCTGACCGAGGGCCTCAGCGAGGCCGAACGCGCCACGATGGCCGCCGCGCTCGACCGGATCGTGCTGAACATGCGCGGCCCGGATTCTGCTGCGCCACCCGCCCAAGCGGCGGACCGCGCCGCCTTCGCGCGGCGGAGCTGACGCGGCGCGTTCCAGGAGAAACAAAGCATTATCAACAGGTTGCGCGGAAGTCTCCGCCGCTACATCACAACCTGTTTACAAAAGCCATAAAGTAATACTTAATCCCTCCAGCGGCTCGATCCGCACCAAGGGAGGAAGACCATGAAATTGAAAGCAACGCTTCTCGCAAGCGCGGTTGCGCTTGTCCCCATTACCGCCTCTGCCGCCGACCTGACGGTGGGCTTCTCGCAGATCGGCTCCGAATCCGGCTGGCGCGCCGCCGAGACGACGGTGACGAAACAGGAAGCCGAAAAGCGCGGCATCGATCTGAAATTCGCCGATGCCCAGCAGAAGCAGGAAAACCAGATCAAGGCGATCCGCTCGTTCATCGCGCAGGGCGTAGACGCGATCCTGCTCGCCCCCGTCGTGGCCACCGGCTGGGACGAGGTGCTCGAGGAAGCCAAGGATGCCGAGATCCCCGTGCTGCTGCTCGACCGCACGGTCGACGCGCCGGAAGACCTGTACATGACGGCCGTCACCTCCGACCTCGTGCACGAGGGCGAAGTGGCCGGCAACTGGCTGCAGGACGAGATGGCCGGCGAGGAATGCAACATCGTGGAGCTTCAGGGCACCACCGGCTCCTCCCCCGCGATCGACCGCAAGAAAGGCTTCGAGCAGGGCATCGCCGATGCGCCGAACCTCAAGATCATCCGCTCCCAGACGGGCGATTTCACCCGTTCGCAGGGCAAGGTCGTGATGGAGAGCTTCCTCAAGGCCGAGGGCGGCGAGAACATTTGCGCCCTCTACGCGCATAACGACGACATGGCCGTCGGCGCCATCCAGGCGATCAAGGAAGCCGGGCTGAAGCCGGGCGAAGACATCAAGATCGTCTCGATCGATTCGGTGCCCGACATCCACCTCGCCATGGCCGCCGGCGAAGCCAACGCCACGATCGAGCTGACGCCGAACATGGCCGGCCCGGCCTTCGACGCGCTCGAGAAATACCTGGCCGACGGCACCATGCCGCCGAAGTGGATCCAGACGGAATCGCGCCTCTACACGCTCGATGACGACAATCAGGCGATCTACGAATCCAAGAAAGACCTGGGCTACTGAGCCCCCAACGGGCCGCCGCGCTTGCCACGGCGGCCCGACACGCTTCAGGATCGGCTCATGACGACAAGCGCGCGCCCGGTGCTCGAAGGCACCGGCATCTCGAAATTCTTCCCCGGCGCCATCGCGCTCGACGAGGTGGATCTCACGCTCTACCCCGGCGAGGTGCATGCGCTTCTGGGCGAGAACGGGGCCGGCAAGTCGACGCTGATCAAGTGCCTCACCGGCGCCTACCGCCGCGACGGCGGCGCGATCCGCCTCGACGGGGCCGAGATCGACCCGCGCGATACGCTGGAGAGCCAGTCGCTGGGCATCGGCACCGTCTATCAGGAGGTGAACCTCCTGCCCAATCTCACCGTGGCCGAGAACCTGTTCCTCGGGCGCCAGCCGATGCGCTGGGGGCTGGTGGATCACCGTGCCATGCAGCGCCGCAGCGCCGAGATCCTGCGCGGCTACGGGCTGGAACTGGATACCGGGCAGCTGCTGTCATCCTGCTCGGTCGCGATCCAGCAGGTCGTGGCCATCGCCCGCGCGGTGGAACTGTCTGGCAAGGTGCTGATCCTCGACGAACCCACCGCCTCGCTCGATCGCGACGAGGTGGATCTGCTCTTCTCGGTGATCCGCGAGCTCAAGTCGCGCGGCCTCGCCATCGTCTTCATCACCCATTTCCTCGACCAGGTCTTCGAGATTTCCGACCGCGCCACCGTGCTGCGCAACGGCCGCGTCGTCGGCACCTGCAAGCTGGCCGACATGTCGCAGACCGATATCGTGACCATGATGCTGGGCCGCCAGCTCGAAGCCGTCACCCGCGATCGCGCGCCGCAGGAAACCGGCAAGACGCTGCTGCGCCTGCGCGGCTTCGGCCGCCGCGGCATGATCGAGCCGTTCGACATGGAGCTGCACGAGGGCGAGGTGATCGGCCTGGCCGGACTGCTCGGCTCGGGCCGGACGGAAACCGCCTCGCTGATCTTCGGCGCCGTCGCCGCCGATAGCGGCAGCGCCGAGCTGCGCGGCAAGGCGATCCGCCTGACCTCTCCGCGCGAGGCGATCGCGCACCGTTTCGGGCTGTGCCCCGAGGATCGCAAATCCGACGGCATCGTCGGCGATCTCTCGGTGCGCGAGAACATCATCCTCGCGCTGCAGGCGCGCCAGGGCTGGTTCCGCCCGCTGCCGCGCGCTCAGGTCAACGAGGTGGCCGAGGCCTACGTCAAGGCGCTCGACATCCGGCTCGCCAGTCTCGACATGCCGATCCGCCTCCTGTCGGGCGGCAACCAGCAGAAGGCGCTGCTGGCCCGCTGGCTGGCGACGGAGCCCGACCTGCTGATCCTCGACGAACCCACCCGCGGCATCGACGTGGGCGCCCATGCCGAGATCATCGCCCTGATCGAGAAACTGCGCGAACGCGGCATGGCGCTGCTCGTCGCCTCGTCCGAGCTCGAGGAACTGGTTGCCTATTCCACCCGCGTCGTCGTCCTGCGCGACCGCCGGCAGGTGCGCGAGCTGACGGGCGACGAGATCACCGCCGACAACATCGTGCGGGCCATCGCCGACGAGGATTCCGAAGAAGGAGAGGCCGCCTGATGTTCGCCGCCACGCTGCGCCGCATCACCCCGCAACTCGTGATCCTGGCCTGCGTGCTGGGGCTCAACGTGCTGGTGTTTCCCGGCTTCTTTACCATCGAGTTCCAGAACGGCCGGCTGTTCGGCAACCTGATCGACGTGCTCAACCGGGGCGCACCCACGGCGCTTCTGGCCATCGGCATGACGCTGGTCATCGCCACGCGCGGCATCGACCTGTCGGTGGGCGCGGTGATCGCCATCGCCGGCGCCGTGGCGGCCAGCATCGTGACATCCGGCGCGGGCTGGTTCACCGCGCTGCTCGGCGCGCTCGCCGCCGGGATCGCCTGCGGGGCGTGGAACGGCTTTCTCGTCTCGGTGCTGCGCATCCAGCCGATCGTGGCGACGCTGGTGCTCATGGTCGCCGGGCGCGGCATCGCCCAGCTCATCACCGAGGGCACGATCCTCACCTTCCTCAACCCCGGCCTCATCCACCTCGGCGCCGGCACGGTGGCCGGCATCCCCACGCCGATCATCATCTGGATCGGCCTCGGCGCGCTGGTCACCTGGATCGTGCGCCGCACCGCGCTGGGCATGCTGATCGAGGCAATCGGCATCAACGAGACCTCCTCGCGCCTCGCCGGCATCAACTCGCGCGTGCTGCTGCTGACGGTCTACGTCGTCTCGGGCTTCTGCGCGGCGCTCGCCGGCGTGATCGTCGCGGCCGACATCAAGGGCGCCGACGCCAACAATGCCGGGCTGTGGCTTGAACTCGACGCCATCCTCGCCGTGGTGATCGGCGGCAATTCCCTGCTCGGCGGGCGCTTCTCGATCACCGCCTCGCTGATCGGCGCGCTGATCATCCAGTCGGTGAATTCGGTGATCCTGCTCTCGGGCATGCCGCCGGAGTTCAACCTCGTCATCAAGGCGCTCATCATCATCGCCATCCTCGTCATCCAGTCGCCCACGGTGAAGCACACGCTCTACCTGCTGCGCGCGAGTGCCGAGCCCTCACCGCGCGAGGACAGGCCCCAACCCGAGGAGAGCCGGGGATGATCCGCTCAACGCGCCTGCCGCTCGTCATCACGATGCTCACCTTCCTCCTGGCCTTCGCGCTGTGCGCCTGGCAGTACCCAGCGATGCTGTCGACGCGGGTGATCGCCAACCTGCTGACCGACAATGCCTTCCTCGGCATCGTCGCCGTGGGCATGACCTTCGTGATCCTCTCGGGCGGGATCGACCTGTCGGTGGGTTCGGTCATCGCGTTCACTGGCGTCTTCCTCGCGGTGATCCTGCGCGATACCTCGATGCACCCGCTTGCCGCCTTCGCGCTGGTGCTGTGCATCACCATAGCCTTCGGCGCCTCGATGGGCGCAATCATCCACTACCTCGAGATGCCGCCGTTCATCGTCACGCTCGCGGGCATGTTCCTCGCCCGCGGCGCGGCCTACGTGCTGTCGACCGACAGCGTGCCGATCACCCACGAATTCTATGACTGGCTGCAAAGCGTCTACTGGAAGGCGCCGGGCGGCGGGCGCTTCCGGCTGATCGGCGGGGTGATGATCGTCACCTTCCTCGCCGGCATCCTGATCGCTCACCGCACGCGCTTCGGCCAGAATGTCTATGCGCTGGGCGGCGGCGTGCAGACGGCGCGGCTGATGGGCGTGCCGCTGGCGCGCACCACGATCGGCATCTACGCCATCTCGGGCGGGCTGGCGGGGCTGGCCGGAATCGTCTTCTCCCTCTACACCTCGGCGGGCTATTCGCTGGCCACCGTGGGGGTGGAGCTTGACGCCATCGCCGCCGTGGTGATCGGGGGCACGCTTCTCACCGGCGGCACCGGGTTTGTGGCCGGCACGTTCTTCGGTATCCTCATCATGGGTCTGATCCAGACCTACATCGTCTTCGACGGAACGCTTTCCAGCTGGTGGACCAAGATCGTCATCGGCGGATTGCTGTTCGCGTTCATCCTGCTGCAGAAGGGATTGGGTTGGGCAACGACAGCGCGCCAAAGACCAGCGACCGAATTCGCCGCGCGCTCATGAGCTTCGCCGCCACGGGCGGGCTGGGCGACAGGGCAAGCAACCACACCGCGCATGTGGTCGAGCAGTTGGGCCGCGCCATCGTGGCGGGCGAGTACCCGCCGCGCACGATGATCCCGCTCGATCCCGACATCGAGGAGATGTTCGCCGTTTCGCGCACCGTGGTGCGCGAAGCGAAGAAGACGCTGATCGCCAAGGGCCTGCTGCAATCCAAGGCCAAGGTCGGCACGCGGGTGACGCCTGCCTCGCAGTGGAACATGTTCGATGCCGACGTGCTGCGCTGGCACGCCGCGCTCAAGCAATCCGGCGCCTTCCTCGACGAGCTGTTCGAGATCCGCCTGATCTTCGAACCCGCCGCCGCGGCCCAGGTCGCCACCCAGGCCAGCCCCGCCGACTGCGCGCGGCTGGAAGGGCTGTGCGACGATCTCGCCGCCTCCAACTCGCGCATGGCCTTCGCCGTGGCCGACCTGGAATTTCACAAGTCGATCCTGCACCTCTCGGGCAACCGCTTCCTGCAATCGCTGGGCGATCTGGTGCAGGCCGCGCTCTATTCGCTCTTCGCCGCCGAAACGCAGGAGTCCGGCGCCGCCCGCAGCGCCCAAGACATGGAGGAGGTGGTGCAAAGCCACCGCGACATCGTCGCCGCCATCGCCCGCGGCGAGCCGCAGAACGCCTATGACGCGATGGCCCGCGTGATCCGCACCGCCAAGGCCGGGCTCGGCTGAGAGCCGCGCGCGCCGGTTCGCCAGCCGGACCGTCTCGGTAATTGCACTTGTGAAGCATCCCTCTCGCGGCGTAAGGATGGCGCCGCGACAGAAGGGGAGGCGCGAAGAGTGGACAAGTCAGTGGCTTCGCTGGCCGAAGCGGTGGCCGGCATTCCCGACGGCGCGGTGGTGATGATCGGCGGTTTCGGCGGCTCCGGCGGCCCGATCGAGCTGATCCACGCGCTGATCGACCAGGGCGCGAAGGATCTCACGATCATCAACAACAACGCGGGCGCCGGCGGCGTGGGCATCGCGGCCCTGCTCGACAATCGCCGCGTCGCCAAGGTGATCTGCTCCTTCCCGCGCACCTCCGACCCGCGCGCCTTCAACGAGGCCTACCGCGAAGGCAGGGTGGAGCTCGAGGTCGTCCCCCAGGGCACGCTGGCCGAACGCATCCGTGCCGGCGGCGCGGGCATCCCCGCCTTCTACACGCCCACTTCGGTGGGCACCGAACTGGCCGAGGGCAAGCCGTCGGCGACCTTCGAAGGGCGCGACTACGTGCAGGAACGCTGGCTCAAGGCCGATTACGCGCTGATCAAGGCGCGCGAGGCCGATATCCACGGCAACCTCACCTACAACAAGACGGCCCGCAATTTCGCGCCGATCATGGCCACCGCGGCGGCCTGCACCATCGTGCAGGCCTCCACCATCGTGCAGCCCGGCGAGATCGATCCCGAACTGGTGGTGACGCCGGGCATCTTCGTCGACCGGGTCGTGCAGGTGGCCAATCCGGCGCAAGAGGAAGTGCTGGTCAAACAGGGGGTCCGGTATCCATGAGCGCGGAAAAACTCTCCAACGCCCAGATCGCCTGGCGCGTGGCGCAGGACATCGCCGATGGCGCCTATGTGAACCTCGGCATCGGCTTTCCCGAGATGGTCGCCCAGTACCAGCCCGAGGGAAGGCAGGCGATCTTCCATTCCGAGAACGGTATCCTCAACTTCGGCGAACGCCCGCCCGAGGGCCAGGAAGACTGGGATCTCATCAATGCCGGCAAGAAGCCGATCACCTACAAGCCCGGCGCCTCGATCTTCCACCACGCCGACAGCTTCGCCATCGTGCGCGGCGGGCATCTCGACGTCGCGGTGCTGGGTTGTTTCCAGGTGGCCGAGAACGGCGATATCGCCAACTGGAAGCGCGATCCCTCCGACATCCCCGCCGTGGGCGGCGCGATGGATCTGGTGCATGGCGCCGGCGAGGTCTTCGCGATTACCGAGCACGTCACCAAGAAGGGCGATCCCAAACTGGTGCGCGCCTGCACCTTCCCGCTGACGGGCAAGGGCTGTGTCACCCGTGTCTATACCAGCCACGCGGTGATATACGTCACCGACAAGGGGTTCGTGGTGAAGGAAAAGCTGCCGGGCCTGTCGATGGACGAGCTTCAGGCGATCACCGACGCGCCCTTGCATACCGACGGCCCCGTGGCCGACCTCACCGTCCCCGAGCTGTAGGAGGCCCCCGATGCCCGACGCCTATATCTGCGATTACATCCGCACCCCGATCGGCCGGTTCGGCGGATCGCTTTCCGCCGTCCGGGCCGACGATCTGGCCGCCGTGCCGCTCAAGGCGCTGATGGCGCGCCACGATATCGACTGGGCCGCGGTGGACGACGTGATCTACGGCTGCGTCAACCAGGCCGGCGAGGATAACCGCAACGTCGCCCGCATGGCGCTGCTGCTGGCCGGGATGCCGGAAACGGTGCCGGGCAGCACGGTCAACCGGCTCTGCGGCTCGGGCATGAACGCGCTGATGAACGCCGCCCGCGCCATCAAGGCGGGCGAGGCCGACCTGGTGATCGCCGGCGGCGTCGAAAGCATGAGCCGCTCGCCCTTCGTCATGCCCAAGGCCGAAACCGCCTTTTCCCGCAATGCCGAGATCTACGACACGACCATCGGCTGGCGCTTCGTCAACCCGCTGATGGAAAAGCAATACGGCACCCATTCCATGCCCGAGACGGCCGAGAACGTGGCCGAGGAATACCAGATCTCGCGCGCCGACCAGGACGTGTTCGCCGCCGCCTCGCAGGAAAAGGCCGTCACCGCGCAGCAGAACGGCCGGCTGGCGAAAGAGATCACGCCGGTCACCATTCCCCAGCGCAAGGGCGATCCGGTGGTGGTGGAGGTCGATGAACATCCCCGCGCCGGCACCACGGTCGAAAAGCTCGCCAAGCTGCCGACGCCGTTCAAGCGCGAGGGCGGCACGGTCACCGCCGGCAACGCCTCGGGCGTGAACGACGGTGCGGCGGCGCTGATCGTGGCCTCGGAAGAGGCCGTCAAGCGCCACGGGCTGACGCCGATCGCCCGCGTCGTGGGCGGCGCCGTGGCCGGCGTGCCGCCGCGGCTCATGGGCATGGGCCCGGCGCCCGCCACCCGCAAGCTGTGCGAACGCTTCGGCTTCAAGGTCTCGGATTTCGACGTGATCGAACTGAACGAGGCTTTCGCCGCCCAAGGGCTCGCCGTGCTGCGCGATCTCGGCGTGGATGACGATGCGGCTCATGTGAACCCCAATGGCGGCGCCATCGCGCTGGGCCACCCGCTGGGCGCCTCGGGCGCGCGCATTGCCGGCACCGCGGCGCTTGAGCTGCATGAAAAGGGCGGCAAGCTGGCCCTGGCCACGATGTGCATCGGCGTGGGCCAGGGGATTGCCGTGGCGCTCGAGAAGGCCTAACCCAGCCGCGCGCCTTCCGCATCGAAGCGGAAGGCGTCCGCATCGTCGAAATCCAGCGCGACGGGCGCATCGGCGCGGTAATCGTGCTGCCCGAACAGCCGCACCGTGACCAGCGTGCCGCTGTCGAGCGTGACGATCAGGTTCGTGTCGCCCCCCAGCCGCTCCACGAAGGTGATCGTGCCGCGCAGGCGGGCCGCACCGCCCACGCGGATATGCTCGGGCCTGATGCCCACCTCGTGGCCCTGCATCCCCACGGCACCCGCCGGCAGGAAGTTCATCCCCGGCGCGCCGAGGAAGCCGGCCACGAAGCGGTTGCCGGGGTTGTTGTAGAGCTCCATCGGCGTGCCGATCTGCTCCACCCCGCCATCGCGCAGCACGACGATCCGGTCGGCCAGCGTCATCGCCTCGGTCTGGTCGTGGGTGACATAGACCATCGTCGCGCCGAGGTCGCGGTGCAGGCGCGCGATCTCAACCCGCGTGGCCATGCGCAAGGCCGCGTCGAGGTTCGACAGCGGCTCGTCGAAGAGGAAGAGCTCGGGCTTGCGCACCACGGCCCGCCCGATCGCCACGCGCTGGCGCTGCCCGCCCGAAAGCTCCGACGGCCGGCGCTTGAGATAGGGCTCCAGCTCCAGCATCCGCGCCGCCTCGGCCACGCTGGCGGCGATCTCGGCGCGCGGGGTGCCGGGCTGTTTCAGCCCCAGCGCCATGTTCCCCTCGACATCCAGATGCGGGTAGAGCGCGTAGGTCTGGAACACCATCGCGATGCCGCGCTTCGCGGGCGGCACGCGCGTCACGTCGCGCCCGGCAATGGCGATATGCCCATGCGAGGCATCCTCGAGCCCGGCGATGGTGCGCAACAACGTGGACTTGCCCGAACCCGACGGGCCCACGAAGACGATGAACTCCCCCTTCGGCACCGAAAGCGAGATGTCGCGCAGCACCTCCACGGTGCCGAAGCGCTTGGAAAGGTCGGTGATCTCGAGTGCGTTCATGCCAGCTCCACGATGCGGCCGGTGCGGACGGATTCATCGGCCGCCAGGCAGATCGCCAGCGAATCCACCGCGTTTTTCATGTGGCGCGCCAGGTCCATATCCTCGGCGATGGCGCGCAGCATGAAGGCCTGCTCGGCATCGCACAGCGCCTGGTGGCCCGGCTCGTCTGGGAAATCCTCCTCGCGATCCGGCCCGCCCGTCGGATGCACCCGGATCGCGCCCACCCGCGTATGCCCCTCCACCGAGGCGCTGCCCGGCGCATCCTTCGACACGATCGAAACCGCGCCCGCGGGGCTGATGATGTCCTTCACGAAATACGCGGTTTCCGAGATCATCGGCCCCCAGGCCGCCTCGTACCAACCGACCGAGCCATCCTCGAAGATCACCTGGAACTGCCCGTAATTGTACATGTCGGGCGCGATCTCTCCCGACAGGCGCAGCCCCATCCCGTGCACCCGCACCGGCCGCGCATCGGTGACCTGGCACATGACATCCACGTAATGCACGCCGCAATCCACGATCGGCGGCGTGGTCTCCATCAGCCGCTTGTGCGTTTCCCACTCGGCGCCACTGCTCTGCTGGTTGAGGTTCAGCCGGAAGACGTAAGGCCCGCCCATGGCGCGCGCCTCTTCGATCAGACGCTGCCACGAGGGGTGATGCCGCAGGATGTAGCCGACCACCAGCTTGCGGTTCAGCCGCGCGGCCGTCTCCACCACGCGGCGGGCATCCTCCACCCGCGTCGCCAGCGGCTTCTCCACGAAGACATGCGCGCCGGCTTCCATCGCGGCGCAGGCATAATCGGCATGGCTGTCGGAATAGGTGGCGATCACCACCAGGTCGGGCTTCTGCGCCAGCCCCTCCTCGAAACTGTCGAACACCGGGCGCTCCGCCAGCTCGGCGGGCAGCTCCACCGGCGAGCGATTCACCAGCGCCACGATCTCGGACCCCAGCTCCGCATGGGCCAGCGCATGGCTCATCCCCATATTGCCCAGCCCGGCGATCATCACCCTCATTTCACGGCCCCCGAAGTGATCCCGCGGATCAGTTGCCGCGAGAAGATGATGTAGAGCACCAGCACCGGCAGGATCGCCAGGCTGAGTGCGGAGAGGACGGCGTTCCAATCCGTCACGAACTGCCCGATGAACACCTGGCTGCCCAGCGTCAGCGTCTTTGTGCCCTCACCCGGCGCCAGGATCAGCGGGAACCACAGGTCGTTCCAGATCGGGATCATGTTGAACACCGCCACCGTCGCCAGCGCCGGGCGCACCAGCGGCAGGACAAGGCGGAAGAAGATGCGGTATTCCGATAGCCCGTCGATCCGGCCTGCATCCTTCAGATCGTCCGAGACCTGGCGCATGAACTCGGTCAGGATGAACACCGCCAGCGGAAGCCCCTGCGCGGTATAGACGAGGATCAGCGCCAGAAGCGTGTTCACCAGCCCGCCGGCCACCATCATCTGCAGGATCGCCACCGTGCCGATGCGGATCGGGATCATGATGCCGAGAGCGAGGTAGAGCCCCATCAGCGTGTTGCCCCGGAACCGGTATTCCGACAGCGCGAAGGCCGCCATCGCGCCGAACAGCAGGATGAAGAACAGCGACGCCACTGTGACGATCAGCGAGTTCTGGAAATAGAGCAGGAAGTCGCCCTGCTTCGCCACGGTCTGGTACCCGATGAGCGAAAAGCTCTCGGCATCGGGCAGGGCCAGCGGCTCGCGGAAGATGGCGCGGCGCGACTTGAACGAGTTGATCAGGATCACCCAGACGGGAAACAGCGCGATCAGCGTGTAGATGATCAGCGCCGCATGCGCCGCCACCGAGTTGAGCGGGTGAGACCGGGCCGAGTGCATCAGAACTGATACCTCCGCAGCCGTGTCTGGATGCCGAACAGATAGATGCACACGCCGATCAGGATCACCCCGAACATGGCCGAGGCCACCGCCGCGCCCATATGCGGATCGCCCTGCTGCAACTGGAAGCCGAAGAAAGTGCGGTAGAGGAAGGTGCCCAGGATGTCGGTCGAGAAATCCGGCCCCGCCAGCGCGCCCTGCGCGGCATAGATCAGGTCGAACGCGTTGAAATTGCCCACGAAGGTGAGGATCGAGATGATGCCGATCGCCGGCAGGATCAGCGGCAGCTTGATCTTCCAGAACGCCGCCATCCCGGTGATGCCCTCGGTTTCGGCCGCTTCCACGATCTCTTCGGGGATCGACAGAAGCGCCGCGTAGATCAGCATCATCGGGATGCCCACGAACTGCCAGACAGAGATCAGCGCCAGCGTGGTGAGCGCGTATTCCTCTTTCCCCAGCCACGGCGCGTAGAGGAATTTCAGCCCCACCGCATCCAGCATCGAGGGCGCAATGCCCCAGATCGGCGACAGGATCAGCTTCCACACGAAGCCGACGATCACGAAGCTCAGGATCGTGGGGATGAAGATGGCCGAGCGATAGAAGGCCCGGAACCGCAGCCGGGGCGAGGAAAGCAGCGCCGCCAGCGCGATGCCGATCGGGTTCTGCACCAGCATGTGGATGAAGAAGAACCAGAAATTGTTGCCCAGCGCGTTCCAGAACGAGGCAGACCAGCGCGGATCGCCGAAGAGCGTGCGGAAATTCTCCAGCCCCACCCAGACGCGGCCCTCGGGCCCGGCATCGAACAGCGCCAGCCGCAGCGTGGAGAAGAGCGGCCAGATCATCACGGCGGAATAGACGATCACCGCCGGGGCGAGGAATACGGCGATATGCAGCCTGCCCGCCTTGCCCTGTGCCATGCACCGCCCCTTTCAGGTGGCGGGGGCCGCAACCGGCCCCCGCTCGTTTGTCACTGCTGGTTTTCGTACCAGGAGGCAAGGCCCTCCTGCAGCTTGGCACCCGCTTCTTCCGGCGTCTCGGTGCCCTTGATCACGTTGGCCGAGGCGGCCCAGGTCTCGTTCTCGAGGTTGGGCGTGCCGCGCGACAGGATCTGGTAGGTCGAGCGGATCGTGCTCTCGCACTCCTCCCGCCACGAGACGAACTCGGCCGCCAGCGGATCCTCCATCTCGACCGAGGCCGAGTTGAGGCTGAAGAAGCCGGGCAGGGCGTTGGCGTAGAGCTTGGCGAACTCTTCCGAGCCGACCCAGTTGAGGAAGGTCCGCGCCGCTTCGGGATGCTCGGTATCGGCGTTCATGCCGATCGCGATGTCGGTGTGATCCGAGATGTAGCAGGTATCGCCCGCGGCACGCACCGGCGGGGGGAAGGCGCCCATCTCGAAATCGGCGAGGTTGTTGAAGCCCGCGATCTCCCACGAACCGGCGGGATATATCGCCGCGCGGCCCAGCGTGAACAGGTTCTGGCTGTCGGGATAGGTCTGCGCCTCGTAGCCGTCGCCGAGGTAGTCGGCCCATCGCGCCAGTGTGGCATAGGGGGCGACCCATTCCTCGTCGGTCAGCTTCGCATCGCCCGAGATCAGCGCCTGGCGCCCTTCCTCGCCCTTCCAGTAGTTCGGCCCGATATTCTGGTAGCCCATCGTGGCGGCTTCCCACTGGTCGGCCGTGCCCATCGCCATCGGGATGTAGGTGCCATCCTCCTTGATCTTGTCGAGCACGGCGAAGAATTCCTCCTCCGTCTCGGGCACGTCGAGGCCCAGCTCTGCGAAGGCATCCTTGTTGTAGATGAAGCCGTGGATCACAGAAGCCATCGGCACGCAGAACGTGGCCGAGCCGTCATCCGTCTGCCAGGCCGATTTGGCGACGTCCGAGAAGTTGCTCATCGCCTCCAGGTCGCTCAGATCGGCGAGGTGCCCGGCCTCGTAGAGCGTGAGCGACGCGTCGAACGGGCGGCAGGTGATCAGGTCGCCCGCCGTGCCCGCTTCCAGCTTGGAGTTCAGCACCGCGTTGTACTCGGTCGGGGCCGAGGGCTGGAAGTTCACCTTGATGCCGGGATTTTCGGCCTCGAAGGCGGGGATGATCGTATCCTGCCAGATCGTCAGGTCGTCGTTGCGCCAGCTTTCGATCGTGAGCGTCACGTCCTGGGCTTGGGCCGCGGGGGCGAGCATCGTGCCCGCCAGCAGGGCCAGGGTGAGGTTGCGGTTCATTTTGGTTCTCCCGTTGGTCAGTCGTTCAGGTCGTTGAGCGCGTCGCGCAGGTCGCCGCCCGCCCGTTCGAGCGCCGCGCGTGCCTTCTGCGGGGTCAGCCCGCGCGCGATCAGCACGGCGGTGCGCACGTCGCCCCGCGCGCCCTCCAGCGCCGCACGCGCCGCGTCGCCGCCCACGCGGGCGATCTGCGCCACCATCCGCTCGGCGCGGTCGCGCAGCTTGGCATTGTCGGCCACCAGCCCCACCATCATCCCGTCGAACACGCGCCCCAGCCGCACACCCATCAGCGTGGACATCAGGTTCAGCGCCGCCTTCTGCGCCGTGCCCGCGCCCATCCGTGTGGAGCCCGAGACGATCTCGGCCGGGGTGAGCAGGGCGATGGCCACGTCGGCACGGGCGAAGAGCGGCGCGTCGGCATTGTTGGCGATGGCGATCATCGCGGCGCCCGCGGCGCGCGCCGCTTCCGCAAAGGCCAGCGTATAGGGCGTGCGGCCAGAGGCGGCGACGCAGATCGCGCAATCGGCGGGCCCGAGCGCGGCACCGGCCGCGCGGCCCTCGTCGGCGGCATCCTCGGTATCGCCGGGCATCCGCCCGTCACGGGGCAGGCCGCCAGGCATGTGTATCGCGATCTGCCGCTCGGGCAGGCCGAACGTGCCGTGCAACTCCAGCGCATCGGCCAGCGCCATCAGGCCCGACGATCCCGCGCCCGCATAGGCTAGGCGACCGCCACCCCGGACCGTCGCTGCCATGCGTGCGGCGCCGTGCGCGATGGCGGGCAGGGCGGGCTCCAGCACCGCCAGCGCCGCCTGCTGCTGGTCAAGAAGCGTGGCGAGGATGCTCGCGTCGTCGCGCGTGTCCAGCGCGGCGGAAGCCGGGTGCAGCGCCTCGGTTCCCCCGAATGGATCATCCGTCCTCGCGGACATCGGCATGCGAATCCCCCTGTTTCCGGAAAGAATACCTTTCTGATACCTTTTGTCCAATCCCTTCTTTCTGTGCGGCCTTTCCGCAATATTCCGGCTTCCGCGCAGGCAAAAGGTATTATAAAGGTATGCACATGACTCGCGAGGGGCGCATCCTGATCGGCATAGACGGCGGCGGCACCGGCTGCCGCGCGGCCTTGCTGCGCGGCGATGACACCCGCGTCGAGGCCGAGGCCGGGCGCGCCAATCTCTCCACCGATTTCACCGGTGCGGTGCGCAGCGTGCAGGAGGCCGTCGCCGCCACCGCCGCCCGCGCCGGGCTCGACACGGCCGCGCTGGAGCACGCCGCCTTCCATATCGGCCTCGCCGGCATGCGCCCCGCCCTGCGCGACCGCCTCGCCGCCGCGCTGCCCTGGCGGCACGTCTCGCTCGCCTCGGATCGCGACGGGATGGTGCACGGCGCGCTCGGCGGGCAGGAGGGCATCGTCGCGGCCATCGGCACCGGCTCCACCTTCGGCGCGCTGCGGGGCGGCGCGGTGACGGGCCTCGGCGGCCACGGCCACCACCTGGGCGATCAGGCCTCAGGCGCCTGGCTCGTTCGCCGCGCGCTTACCGAGGCGCTTCTGGCCCATGACGGGCTGCGCCCCGCCACAGGCCTCACCGACACGCTGCTGGCGGGGCAGGGCGGGGCCGATGGCATCGTCTCGCTCTCCATGCAGGCGCGCGGCGCGGATTACGCGGCGCTGGCTGGCAGGGTGACCGAGGCCGCGAAGGCGGGCGATGCCGTGGCTGTGGCGATCATGGAGGAGGGCGCCGCCTATATCCGCGCCGCCGTGCAGCGCCTGAGCGCCGGCGCCGACCTGCCGCTCGTCTTCACCGGCGGTCTCGGCCCCGCCTGGGCGGAATGGACGGGCCTGCCCGCCACGCCGCCCAGGGGCACCGCCCTCGATGGGGCGCTGGCGCTGGCCGCGCGGCTGGCGGCATGAACGTGGGCGATTTCCTCTCCCAGCCCGGCTGGCAACAGGGCGGCGGGCCGCTCTACGTGCGCCTGCGCCGGCATATCGAGGCGGGCATGGCCGGCGGCCAGCTGCCCCCCGACACGCCATTGCCGCCCGAGCGCGAGATCGCGCAGCTCACCGGCCTGTCGCGCGTCACCGTCCGCAAGGCGATTGCCGAGCTTGTCCGCCAGGGCGCGGTGATCCAGCGCCAGGGCTCGGGCTCCCGCATCGCGGGCGCCTCGCCGCGGGTGGAGCAATCGCTCTCAGCGCTCACCTCCTTCACCGCCGACATGGCGCGGCGCGGGCTGAAATCGCGCTCCACCTGGCTCGACCGGGGGCTCTATACCCCCGCGCCGGAAGAGATGCTGATGCTCGGCCTCGGCGCGCATGACCGCGTGGCCCGCCTCGCCCGCCTGCGCCTCGCTGACGATCAGCCCATGGCCATCGAACGCGCCGCCCTGCCGCCCGACGTGCTGCCCGATCCGGCGCTGGTGGAAACCTCGCTCTACGAGGTGCTCGAGGCGCGCGGCCTGCGGCCCATCCGCGCCACGCAGAAGATCTCGGCCATCAACCTTGGCGCCCCCGACGCGGCGCATCTGGGCGTGGCCGAGGGCAGCGCGGGCCTGAAGATCGAGCGTGTCTCCTACCTGCCCGAGGGCCGGGTGGCCGAGTTCACGCGCTCCGTCTATCGCGGCGATGCCTACGATTTCGTCGCGGAATTGCGATTGCAGGAGGAAGGCGCATGAGCCTCATGGCCGACGAAATCGCCGAGATACCCCAGGCCGTGGCGCGGCTGGCCGATCAGGGCGGCGCCGCCATCCGCGAAGCCGCCGCCGCCGCGCGGGCCTTCGATCCGGCGCTGATCGCCACCGTGGCGCGCGGTTCGTCCGATCACGCCTGCACCTACCTCAAATACGCCGCCGAGATCGCTCTGGGCCTGCCCGTCGCCTCGGTCGGGCCCTCCATCGCCTCGGTCTACGGGGCCGAGCTGCGGATGGGCCGCGCGCTTTGCCTCGGTGTCTCGCAATCCGGGCGCAGCCCCGACATCGTGGCGCTCCTGCGCGCCGCGCAGGCGGGCGGGGCGCTCAGCGTGGCGATCTCCAACCACGCCGATTCCCCGCTCGTCTCCGCCGCCGCTCATGGCATCGCGCTGCATGCCGGGCCGGAACGCAGCGTCGCCGCCACCAAGACCTTCGTCACCTCCGCCGTCGCCGGCCTGTCGCTGCTGGCCGAGTGGAAGGACGATACCGCCCTGCGCAGCGCCATCGCCGCCCTGCCCGAGGCGCTTGAGCGGGCCGTGGCCATCGACTGGCCCGATTTCCGCGCCACCGCCGAGGCGGCCGACAACCTCTTCGTGATCGGCCGCGGCCCCTCCTGGGCGATGGCGGGCGAGGCGGCGCTGAAGTTCAAGGAGACGTGCCAGATCCACGCCGAGGCCTATTCCGCCGCCGAGTTGCAGCATGGCCCGGTCTCGATCGTGGGCGCGGGCTTCCCGGTGCTGGCGCTTGCCGCCGCCGATGCGGCCGAGCAGGGCGTGGCCGAGGCGGCCGACGCGCTGGCGGCCAAGGGCGCACGGGTTCTCGTCACCTCCGACCGCGCCGGCCAGGCCTCGCGGCTGCCCTGCGCGCGCACCGGCCACCCGCTGACCGACCCGCTGGCGCTGATCACAACCTTCTATGCCGCCGCCGAGCGGATCGCGCGGGCACGCGGGATCGACCCCGACAAGCCGCGCCACCTCTCCAAAGTGACCGAGACGCTCTGACATGGCCCGCCTCGCCCTCACCGGCGCCCGCATTTTCGACGGGCAGCGCCTCGCGCCGGGAACGCTGGTGATCGAGGCGGGGCGGATCGCCGCGATCCTGCCGCCCGGTGCGGTGGCAGACGCCGAGGCGCAGCCGCTCGATGGCGGCATCCTCGCGCCCGGTTTCGTCGACCTCCAGGTGAACGGCGGCGGCGGCCTGATGATCGACGGCGCGGTCAGCGCCGAACGCCTCGCCACGATCGCCGCCGCCCATGCCCGCCAGGGCGCCACCGCGATCCTGCCCACGCTCATCACCGACCTGCCCGAGGCCACCCGCGCCGCCATAGCCGCCACGGCCGAGGCCATCGCGCAGGGCGTGCCGGGCATTGCCGGGCTGCACCTCGAAGGCCCGCATCTGAGCGTCGCGCGCAAGGGTGCCCACGATCCCGCGCTGATCCGCCCGATGGACGAGGCCGACCTCGCCCTGCTCTGCGACGCCGCCGCCACGCTGCCCGCGCTGATCGTGACGCTCGCGCCCGAAAGCGCCTCGCCCGCGCAGATCGCTCGCCTGAGCGCCGCCGGCGCGACCGTCTCGCTCGGCCACAGCGATGCGGATGCCGCCACGCTCGCCGCCTGTGTCGAGGCCGGGGCGCGCATGGTCACCCACCTCTTCAACGCGATGAGCCCGCTTGCCAGCCGCGAACCGGGCCTCGTGGGCACCGCGCTCGACGATGGCCGCCTCTGGGCCGGGCTGATCGCCGATGGTGTGCACGTGCATCCCGCCGTCATCCGCACGGCACTGGCCGCCAAACGCGGCCCCGGCGCGATCTTCCTGGTGACCGATTCCATGGCCCCGGCCGGCAGCGACATCGCCGAATTCGAGCTCGGCGGCCGCCGCATCCTGCGCCGCGACGGGCGGCTCACGCTGGCCGACGGCACGCTCGCTGGCGCCGATCTCGACATGCCGCGCGCGCTGCGGGTGCTGACGGGCGAGGTGGGCGTGCCGCTCGCGACCGCGCTCGCCATGGCCACGGCGCGGCCCGCACAGGCGGCCGGACTCGCCGCGCGCCACGGCCACCTCGCCCCGGGCCGCCCCGCCGACATCGTGCATCTCGCAGACGATCTCCACCTGCGCGGCGTCATGCAGGAAGGCCACTGGCTGAAGGCCTAGCGCAGCACCATCAGCGCCAGGATCAGCAGCCCGATCAGCACCGGCTGGTGCAGCAGGTAGATGATCAGGCTGTGCCGCCCCGGCCAGGCCAGCACGCGCGCCCAACGCGGCGCCGGCGCCGCCGCCCGCAGCCGTGCGATCAACCCGCCCGCCACCGCCCATTGCGCCAGGGCCATCCCGGCGAGGTAGGGGGCGAGCCAGGGAAAGACCGGCTCGAAATCCACGCTGAAGACCTGCACCTCGGCGAGGCCCAGGAACCATAGAACCGGCCAATCGAACACCCCGCCCGAGACGCGCATCGCCACCAGCACGACAAGCGCCGCCGCGAGCGCGCTTACCCAGCCGGGCGCGCGCAGGAAGGCCAGCCCGATCAGCCCGGCGGTGAAGATCATGTGCAGGATGCCGAAGAAGATGAACGCGTCGTGCACCGCGAAATACGTCACCAGCGTGATCAGCGCCGCCGCCGCCGCGATCTGCCCCTGCCGGATCCAGTAGCCCCGCCAGCGGATGCCGCGCCCGTGGCCCAGCACCAGGCTGAAACCCGCCAGCAACAGGAACGATCCCGCCACGATTCGCGCCAGCCAGGGCCAGAACCCGGCCATCAGCGGCTCCACCGGCGCCACGCCGTACATCGCCAGATCATAGCGAAAATGGTAGATCGCCATGCCCACGAGGGCCGCACTGCGCGCCAGATCGAGCCAGACGATCCGCCCGCCCGGCGCGGCCATCGCCGCCGGAGCGGCGGGCTGTTGCGTCATGTCGGTGATACTCGCCTCCCTGCCTGCTTGGCGGAGTATAGGGGGGTGCGGGGCAGGGCGAAAGGCGGGGCAGGCGGGGGCGGCGCCTGACATGAAGCGCCTGCGCGGCCGGCCGCGCAGGCGACTGGTTCACTCGGCGGCGTGGGCCTGCAGCGCCCGGCGGCGCAGGAACAGGCCGTTCGGATCGTGCACCATGCTCAGCGCCGCCAGCCGCGTCCGCGATTCCGCGCTCAGCACCGGCAGAGCGCGATCCGGCCGCTCCAGATCGGCCTCGCCGACATAGGCGCCGGCGCCCACCGGCGCAACATCGTCGATCGCTGCACGCAGCCAGGCGATGTTCGCCGCGTCGTCCGCCGCGTCATCCCAGATCGCGTAGAGCGCGCCGAACACGCGCCCGTGGCACGAGAAGGCGGCGGTCGCCGGCGTTGCCACGGCGTTCGGCCGCAGCACGACCAGCGCCATGCTCGTTTCCGACGGCACCTGCGCCATGCTCTCGACGATCGGCGCCAGGATGTCGACATAGCCGCCATCCGACCAAACCGTATCCACCGCGAAACGCTTGCCCTTCGGCATCGAGGGATCGGCCGCCTCGTAGAGCGCGGGGATCGGCGTCGGCATCGGGCCGATCACCTGCAGCGCCTCGGGGGCGCCGCGGCCGAGCGCGGTGTGGATCTCGCGGGCCTCGCCCTCCGTTTTGGCGAAGACGGTGGCCATCGCGGCCAGCACCGGGCCGTTCGGGCCGGGCGCCACCTTGGTGGTGAACTCCACGCAGGCAGGCGCCGTGGCCATCACCGCCTCGGCCCAGGCAGAGACCTCGGCCACCATCGCGCCGGGATAGACGCGGATCGTGGTACTGGTGGCCTTTGCCGCTTCCTGAAGCTTCAGGTGATAGGCGGTGACGACGCCGAAGAATTCCGGCCCGCCGCCGCGCACGGCCCAGTAGATATCGGGGTTCTGCTCGGCGCTCGCGCGGGTGATGCTGCCATCGGCCAGCACAAGCTCCACCTCGGCGACCGAGAAGCAGGCAAAGCCCCACTCGGCCGAGTTCCAGCCCACGCCGCCACCCAGCAGGTAGCCCGACATCGGCACGCTGCCGCAATGGCCCAGCGGGAAGCCCAGCCCGTGCCGTTCCAGCGCCGCGGCGAGGCGGGCATTGGTGACGGCAGGCTCCACCCGTGCCATGCGCCGCTCCACATCCAGCTTCAGCGCGTCCAGCGCGCCGAGATCGATCACCATGTCGGCCTTGGCCGAGATGCCGGTGAACTGGTGGCCGCCGCCGCGCGGCGAGACTGTCAGGCCGTGCTCCGCGGCGAAGCGCACAGCTTCGGCCACGTCCTCGGCGCAGGCGGCGCGCACGATCAGCCGGGCGTGGCGCGCCGGCTTGCGGCCGTTCCAGATCAGCGCATCGGCCTCGGCGCCATGGCGCGGCTCGAGCGCGGTGATGAGCGTGCCGCGCAGGCGCGCCTTGAGGATTTCCGTGTTCATGTCGTCTCTCTTTCTGGCACGGCGCAGGGGCCGGGCCCTTTCGGGTCGGGTATCGGGCGGCCTCGCGCCGCCGGTTCGGGTCTGTGTCTGATGGGGCGGAGGGGCCGTGCGGCAGCTCCGCGTCCTGCGCGGCTCTATAGGGGCGGGCGCGGCGCGGCGCTTGCTAAGTCTCGCGTCACGAAAACGTAAAACGATAGTAAGGGAAGGCTCACGCCGGTTCGGCGGCCTCGCTCTCGCCCGCGTCTTCTAGGGTCACCCGGCAGCGGCTGACCAGGCGGAACAGGCCGCGGCCCGTCTTTTCCAGCTGCAGGCAGGCGCCGCGCTCTTCCAGCCGCCGGCGCAGAAGCACCAGCCGCGCATCGAGGTTCTCGGCATGGTCGGGCAGCCGCAGCGACCGGTCGAGCCGCAATTCCCGCACCGAGAAATCCGTGCGCCCGGTCGTGGCATGTTCGCGCAGCAGCCGCCACAGGATCGCGCCCGCCACGCCCTTGATCAGGTAGTCGTGGCCCAGGAACACACTGTTGTCGCGCGGGTAGTGCCGCACGGTCACGCCGTCATCGCCGGGGGTATCGGGCAGGGGCGCGGGCGCGGCCTCTTCGGCGTCGGCCTCACGCAGAAGCTCCATCATAGCGCCCAGGTGGCTGGCCACCAGCATCAGCGCATCCTCGCATTCGTGGTCGAAGCGCATCACCTCGCCGGCCTCGGCGAACAGCACGCCCAGCACGCGGCCACCGGCCATCACCGGCACCGCGATCTGGCTGTGCGGCGTGCCGAGGCCGGGGAAGGGCACGCCGGCAGGCTCCTCCGCCAGCAGGCCCGCCTTCTTCGCCGCCTCTCCCAGCGCGGCGCCATAGCGGTAATCGGCGCTCACGTGGCCGATGCGGATCGGCACGCCCTCGCGCGCGGCCACGCCGATCACGCCCTCGCCGGGCAGAATCTCGGCCCCCACGCCCGACACGGCATAGCCGCGCGATCCCAGCGCGAAGAGCCGCCCGTCGCATTCGGCCATCAGCAGCATCACGTTCGGCAGGCCCAGATGATGCACCAGCCCGTCGAGCACCGTGTCGGCGAGATCGTCGAAATCGCGGCAGCGCGAGAGATCGTCGAAACAGGCGCGCACCGCCGAGAGTGGCGAGACCGACGCGAAGCCCGGCCGCGCCGTTGGCGGCGCGATCTGCCGAATCGCGGCCACGCGGAAGACATCCGCGCCGAGCAGGCGGAACACCTTCTCCAGCCCGTGATGCGAGGCGATGCCGGCCAGCTTGGCCTTCATCGTCTCGAACAACGGGCCCGAGGTGCGCGTCTCCACGTAATCCAGATCCAGCCGGTATTGCGCGCAGGTTCGCGGATCGAAAAGCTGCACGCAGGCCTGCCGCGTGGCCAGCAGGTTGCGCCGCGTCTTGTTGAAGAACTGGTAGGACAGCGCCACATGCGCCTCGTCCACCCAATGCACCTGGCTGATCATCGAGGCGTTGGGCACCCCCTCCTCATCGCATGTGGCCAGGGTGGAGGCGGCCATCCCCTCCATCGCGCCGCGCAGGTCGCGCAGGTCGAACCCGCTCACCGGGGCAGCTCCGCGCCCGCGCCGGGGCCGGGCGTCTGGGTGAAGATGCGTTCGGGCCGGAATTCCAGCGACAGAAGGTCGGCCGATCCGCAATAGGCGTAAACCTCGGCCTGGAAGCGGGTATAGCCCAGCTCCACCAGCTCGTCGGCCAGAAGCGCGCTCTGCCGCGCCGCCTCGCTCACATCGCCCTCCACCGGCTCGCGCACCTCGGCGCTCGCAGCCTTGATCTGGATCGAGCGGTGATCGCGCACGCGCGAAAACGTCGCCGCCACGGCGCTGCCCTGCGCTACCGCCTCGACAAGGTCGAGGTTCAGGCTGCGCGGCATCAGCACCCGCAAGAGCGCCATGTCCTGCACCCGGCAGCCCACGCCGGCGCCCAGCACGGGCCGCCCGTCCGCCGCGCGCGCGCCCAGCGTCATGCCCACGCCGCATTGCACGAAGGCGACGAGATGCGCGGGCAGCAGCCCCGGCACGGGCACGGAATCGCGCCAGGCGATCTGGTCATCGGTGGGGGTTGCGTATGCCGGGTGAGGCATCGGCGGGATCCGTGGAGGATGCGACTGATAAGCCAACCGGCATCTTCTACCACGAAAACGCGGGGCCGCACATATCCATCGCGCAGGCGAAAGCCGCGAGCGTCAGATACCGGAGAGGGGGGATTTGGTGGAGCCTAGGGGAGTCGAACCCCTGACCTCTTGCATGCCATGCAAGCGCTCTCCCAACTGAGCTAAGGCCCCATCTTCGGGCGGCTTAACGCCGCCGCCCGCGCGTCTTATGAGAGTGCGCGGGGCGTTTCAAGCGAAATCCGCACCCGCGCGACCGGATCAATCCTCGTCTTCTCCGGCGACGTCGGTCAGATCGTCGAGCGAGACATTGTCGTCATCGTCGTCGTCATCCAAGAGCTCGTCGTCGAGATCGACATCATCGTTGTCGTCATCCTCGAGAATCGCGTCGTCATCCTCCAGAGCCGACGAATCGGCCTTGCCCTTCTCCTTGTCGGTGATGGCCACGCGCGACTTGTTGTTGGCGTCGAACGTGACGATCTCGCCCGTATAGGGGCTGACGATCGGATCGGCGTTCAGGTCGTAGAACCGCTTGCCCGTCGTCGGGCACACGCGTTTCACGCCCCATTCTTCCTTGGGCATGTTCACCCTCTCCTTGGTACCGCTCTGCATGGATTTGGGGGCCATTGCCACAATGGGCAAGGGGTGTCAAAGCCTTTCGCGCAAAAGCCGTGGCGCCCGCGGCGCGGCGCTGTGCATGCTGGCGCGGCGCGGCGCATCGGGGCATGATGGCACGAGGCAACGGGGGCAGGGCGGAAATGGGGCAGGCGATTCTCCCCGGCGATCCACCGATCGAGATTATCCTGCGCCGCTCTTCGCGGGCGCGGCGCTTGTCGCTGCGCGTCTCGCGGCTCGACGGGCGGGTGACGCTCTCGCTGCCGCGCTGGACGGCCGAGCGCGAGGCGCTCGATTTCGCCCGCGCCAAGGAAGGCTGGATCCGCCAGAACCTCGACGCGCGGCCCTGCCTCGCTCAGCCCCGGATCGGCGGCACGATTCCCCTGGAGGGCGCGGACGTGCCGATCCGCGCCGCCACCCTGCGCGCGGCCCGTCTCGAGAACGGCGCGCTGCACTGCCACCCCGATCGCACCGCGCCCCAGGTCGCCGCCTTCCTCAAGGCCACGGCGCGCGAAAGGCTGGTGGAAGCCACCTACCGCCATGCCGCCGCCCTGGGCCGCGGCTACCGGCGCATCACCCTGCGCGATACCCGCTCGCGCTGGGGCTCGTGCTCCTGCGAGGGCAACCTGATGTATTCCTGGCGGCTGGTCATGGCCCCGCCCGCCGTGCTCGACTACGTAGCCGCGCATGAAGTGGCGCACCTGGCCGAAATGAACCATTCGCCGCGCTTCTGGGCCGTGGTCGAACGGCTCTGCCCCGGTTACCGCGCGCACCGGCTGTGGCTGCGCCGCGAAGGGCAGGCGCTGCACCGCTGGCAGTTCTGACCGCGCCGCCCGGCCATTGACCGCGACGCCCGCGCCGCGTGATATGGCGCCATGCTGATCCAGCCGCCCCGCACCCCCGGCGCCGACCCCGCGCCCCAGCCCCAGGCCGCGCATGACCGCGTCTACCGCGCCCTGCGCGGCCAGATCATGCATGGAGAGCTCTCGCCCGGCGCCCATCTCACCCTGCGCGGCATCGGCCGGCAATTCGGCGTCTCGATGACGCCTGCGCGCGAGGCGGTGCGCCGGCTGGTCGCCGAAGGCGCGCTGATGCTTTCCGCCTCGGGCCGCGTCTCGACGCCGGAACTGGGCAGCGAGCGGATCGAGGAGCTTGCCGCCCTGCGCGCCCTGATGGAGCCCGAGCTCGCCTCGCGCGCCCTGCCGCGCGCCCACGGTGCCCTTATCGAACGGCTCGAGGCGATCAATGCCACGATCGCCGAGGTGATCGCCAAGCAGGATGCGGTGGGCTACATCCGCGCGAACCTTGAGTTTCACCGCTCGCTCTACCTGCGCGCCCAGGCGCCCGCCATGCTGGCCCTTACCGAGACCGTCTGGCTCCAACTCGGCCCCACGATGCGCAAGCTCTACGGCCGGCTCAACCGCACCGAGGTGCCGCGCAACCACCGCCTCATCGTCGCCGCGCTGAAGGCGGGCGACGAGCCGGGCCTGCGCCTCGCCGTGCGTACGGATGTGACCCAGGGCCTTCGCATGCTGAGCGGCTGAACCCCGCCACCGCTTCGGCAGCCTTCCGCCCATCGCGCGGCAATCGCGCCCGCGCACGCCCATGTGATCCCCATGCGAGCGCCGCCCCCGCTAAGGCAGAGGGCGAAGCAGACGCGAGAGGAGGAGATCATGGAAACCGCCCCCGAACCGCAAGGCGACCGCCGCGCCTTCCTGCGCGCCCTCGCCACGGCCCCCCTGGCCCTGTCGGGCGTGGGCTTCTTCACCTCTGCCATCAAGGCCCAGGCCCAGGCGGCCGGGCTGATCGCCGCCAATGTCTGCATGATCGCCCCGCAGACGACCGAGGGGCCCTATTACCTCGATACCGGCCTCGTCCGCAGCGAGATCGCCGAGGATCGCGCCGGGGTGGGCCTGCGCATGGCGCTGCAGGTGGTGCGCGGCGATTGCACGCCGCTGCCCGGCGCGCGGGTCGATCTGTGGCATTGCGATGCGACGGGCCGCTATTCCGGCACCGGGGATGCGGCGGGCGAGACCTTCCTGCGCGGCACCCAGATGGCCGACGCGAACGGCGTCGTCGCCTTCGACACGATCTTTCCCGGCTGGTATCCGGGCCGTGCCGTGCACATGCACTACAAGGTCTGGCTGAACGAGAGCGAGGCGGTCACTTCGCAGGCCTTCTTCCCCGAGGCGCTGGCCCGCGTGATCTTCCGCAATGAAGAGCCCTATGCCGCGCGCGGCCTGCCCGACATGCCCAATACGCGCGACGGCATCGCCCGGCGCGCGGGCGAGGGCGCCTTTGCCGCCGTCACCGAAGTGGCGCCGGGGCGCTACCAGGGATCGCTCGTCGTGGGCGTCGATACCGACAGCGCCTGAGGCGCTCAGCCCTCGGGCTCTTCCAGGCAATCGAGCGGCACCCAGCCCTCTTCGCCCGCCTCATCGCGGCACATCGCCCAGCCCGATTGCCGCGCGATGATCGTCACCTCTTCGCCCTCGGCCACGCTCATCTCGCGCGTGTCGAAATCGCGGCGCGCCTGCGCGTCGTCGCCCGGCGCGGCGGGGCCCACGATCTCCTGGGGCAGCCAGCCGCCCAGGCCCGTCTCGTCCTCGCACCAGACCCAGCCGGGATATTCCCGGTCGCCCCGGCCGATCGTGACCATCTCGCCCGCCTGCACGCGCAGCGGGTTGTCATAGCTTCTGGTCCAGGGGCGGATGACGCGGGCCTTCATGCGTGGATCGCCCCGTCGCCGCAGGCCAGCGCCGCCTCGCGCACCGCTTCCGACGTGGTCGGGTGCGCGTGGCACGTGCGCGCCAGATCCTCGGCCGCAGCGCCGAATTCCATGGCGACGCAGATCTCGTGGATCATCTCGCCCGCGCCCGGCCCGATGATCGACGCGCCGAGGATGCGGTCGGTCTCGGCATCGGCGAGGATCTTCACGAAGCCTTCCGCCTGCCGGATCGCCTTGGCGCGGCCATTGCCCATGAAGAAGAACTTGCCGGTCTTGAACTTGCGCCCCGCCTCCTTCAGCGCGGCCTCCGTCTGGCCCACCGCGGCCACTTCGGGCGTGGTGTAGATCACCGAGGGGATCACCCCGTAATTCACGTGCCCGTGCTGGCCGGCGATCGTCTCGGCCACGGCGCCGCCTTCATCCTCGGCCTTGTGGGCCAGCATGGGGCCCTCGGTCACGTCGCCGATCGCGTAGATCCCCTTGACCGAGGTCTCCCACCGCTCGTTCGTCTCGACCTGGCCGCGCTTGGTGAGCTTGACGCCCAGCGCCTCCAGCCCCAGCCCGTCGGCGTAGGGCTTGCGGCCCGTGGCGACGAGCACGACTTCGGCGTCGAGGCTGTGCTCGCTGTCATCCTTGCGCAGCTTGTAGGTGAGGTTCACCTTGCCCTTGCCCGCCTCGGCCGATTGCACAGCGGCGCCGAGGATGAATTCCAGCCCCTGGCCCTTGAGGATCTTCTGGAAGGTGCGCTGCACGTCGGCATCCAGGCCCGGCGTGATCGCGTCGAGATACTCGATCACCGTCACCTGCGTGCCCAGCCGCGCATAGACCGAACCCATCTCCAGCCCGATCACGCCCGCGCCGATCACCGCCATCGTCTTGGGCACCTTGGGCAGCGCCAGCGCGCCGGTCGAGGTGACGATCTGCTTCTCGTCTATCTCCACCCCCGGCAGGCTCGCCGGCTCCGAACCGGTGGCGATGACGATGTTCTTCGCCTCGTGCACCTCGTCGCCGACCTGCACCTTGCCCGGCTCGGGGATCGAGCCCCAGCCCTTCAGCCAGTCGATCTTGTTCTTCTTGAACAGGAATTCCACGCCCGACGTGTTCTGCCCGATCACCTCGTCCTTGTAGGCGAGCATCTGTTTCCAGTCGACCGAGGGGCTCTTGCCCTTCAGCCCCATCCCCGCGAAATTGTGCTCGGCCTCGTGCAGCAGATGCGTGGCATGCAGCAGCGCCTTGGAGGGGATGCAGCCGACATTCAGGCAGGTGCCGCCCAGCGTCTCGCGGCCCTCGACACAGGCCGTCTTAAGCCCCAGCTGCGCGCAGCGGATGGCGCAGTAATAGCCGCCGGGGCCAGAGCCGATAACGATCACGTCATAGGATGCCATGTGGGACTCCTTCTTTGCGGTTCGGCGACGGTTTCGCCCGGTTTAGGGTGGTCCGCGGGCAAGGGAAAGGGGCGCCCCGGAATATCTGATGCGCGGGTCGGGTCATAACAGCGTCGCGATCACCATGACCAAGGTCGCCAGAAGGCCCGTCACCCAGATCACGCTGCGCCAGGGCACCCAGCCGAAGGCATAGGCCGGCAGGTAGAGCGCGCGCGCGGCGACGAAGATCCATGCGGCGAGCGCGGTGATCCAGCTGTTGGCGCCGGTCAGTTCGACCAGCACCACCGCGATGATGAAGAGGCCGATATTCTCGGTATGGTTGCCCAGCGCGCGGCGCAGCCGGTTCGTGCGCGTCGAGAGATCGAGATCGCCGTCGCGCGGCCTGACATTGCCCTCGTGCCCGATATCCGCCTCGAGCGACCGCTGCGACCAGACGACCGCTGCGACCTGGACGAAGACCATCGCGGCAAGGGCGGCAAGCTCGGCGCTCATCGCGCGGCCTCGCGGCGGGCCGGGCCGGCCGAGCCGGGCCTGCGGCGCCTGTGCGTCGGGGAGGGGCAGGGCATCGGCAAGGGTCTCAGAGCGCCAGCAGGTACAGCCAGAACGTCGCCCCGAAGCCCAGCAGCCAGGCGGCGGTGCGCAGCCAGGGAATGCCCAGCGCGTAGAGCACGACATAGGCCACCCGCGCCAGCACGAAGAGCTGGGCGAGGAACAGCGCGAAGCCCTCTTCCTCGCCGGTGAGATGCAGGATCAGCACGACCGGCGCGAACAGCGCCAGCGCGACGACCGAGTTCATCTGCGCCCGGTCCATCCGGAAGGCGGGCCCGGTCAGCGGCGGCAGGTCATCGCGGTTGGAGGCAAGCTGCGCGGGCGTGAGCTGCCGCGCGGCGGCCAGAACCTGTGCCAGAATGGTGATCATCACGATCAGCCCGTAAAGGGCCAGGGTGCCGAGCAGGGTGTACATGGGCGTCTCCTTCCCGCCGGTCAGGCGGTGTTGAGGAAGGTGGCGGAGAGCGCCGCGCCGAGCCCCCGCTCGCGATCGAGCCAGGCCTTGGCGCGGGCCTTGTCGTTTACCTCGAAAAGCGCGATGGCGCGCGAAGGCGCATCGGCATCGCGCCAGAGTTGCAGCAGCGTCAGCCCGGCCTGCGCGCGGCCCTCGGCATCGGCATCGAACCCGGCTTTCCAATCCGCCGCGCCGGCCTCGTCATATGTGCACAGCATCTGCATCGCATATCCTTGCTGTTGCGGCCCGGCCCCGCGCGGGGCCAGTGCACGGAGCCGGTGCCACGGCGCGGGCTCAGAGATCCATCAGCAGGCGGCGCGGATCCTCCAGCGCCTCCTTCACCCTTACAAGGAACGTCACCGCGCCCTTGCCGTCAACGATGCGGTGATCGTAGCTGAGCGCCAGATACATCATCGGCCGGATCACGATCTCGCCGCCCACCACGACGGGGCGTTCCTGGATCTTGTGCATACCCAGGATCCCCGATTGCGGCGGGTTCAGGATCGGCGACGACATCAGCGAGCCATAGACCCCGCCGTTCGAGATGGTGAACGAACCGCCCTGCATCTCGGCCATGGAAAGCTTGCCGTCGCGCGCGCGGGCGCCCAGATTGTTGATCTTCTTCTCGATCTCGGCGAACGACATCCGGTCGGCATCGCGCACCACCGGCACGACAAGGCCGTTGGGCGTGCCCACGGCGATACCCATATGGACGTAGTTCTTGTAGATCACGTCGGTCCCGTCGATCTCGGCGTTGACGTCGGGCACTTCCTTCAGCGCGTGCACGCAGGCCTTGGTGAAGAACGACATGAAGCCCAGCTTCACCCCGTGCTTCTTCTCGAACACCGCCTTGTACTCGTTGCGCAGATCCATCACCGCCGACATGTCCACCTCGTTGTACGTTGTCAGCATCGCGGCGGTGTTCTGCGCCTCCTTCAGGCGGCGCGCGATGGTCTGGCGCAGGCGGGTCATCTTCACCCGCTCCTCGCGGCTCGCATCGTCGGCGCTCACCGGCGCGCGCGGCGCCTGCGAGGCGGCCGGCGAGGGCGCGGAGGCCGGCGCGTTCACCGCCTTCATCACGTCTTCCTTCATGATCCGCCCGTCGCGGCCCGTGCCCTGCACGTTGGCCGGGTCGATCCCCTTGTCGGCCATCATCTTCTTGGCCGAGGGCGCATCCTCGGTATCGCTGCGGCCACCGCCCTGCGGCGCGGCATCGGCCTTCGGCGCCTCTGCGGGGGCCGAGGCCTCTTCGGCGGGCGCGGCGCTGCCCTCACCGGCTTCCAGCACGGCGAGCTTGGCATTGGCGGCGACGGTTTCGCCCTCGCCGGCCACGATCTCGGCCAGCACGCCATCGCCGGGCGAGGGCACCTCGACGCTCACCTTGTCGGTTTCCAGCTCGCAGAGCATCTCGTCGGCTTTGACCGTGTCGCCCACCTTCTTGAACCAGGTGGACACGGTCGCCTCGGTGACGCTTTCGCCCAGCGTCGGCACCATCACGTCGATCTTGCCCCGGCTCTTGCCGTCACCGCCGCCGGATTTGCCGCTCTCGGCCTTCTTCGGCGCCGGCGCGCTTTCGGCCTTGGTGGCCTCCTTCGGTTCGGGCATTTCGCTGCCGGCATCGCCGGCGGGCGCCAGCGTGGCGAGCAGGGCGTCCACGCCCACCGTCTCGCCCTCGCGGGCCACGATCTCGCCCAGCTTGCCCGAAGCGGGCGAGGGCACCTCGACCGTCACCTTGTCGGTTTCCAGCTCGCACAGCATCTCGTCCACCGCGACGGTATCGCCGGGTTGCTTGAACCAGGTCGCCACGGTCGCTTCGGTCACGCTCTCGCCCAGGGTGGGCACGCGGATTTCTACACTCATCTTGTTATCCTTCGATCCCGAGCGCATCGTTCACGAGCGCCTGTTGCTGTGCCTTGTGCTGGCTGGCGAGCCCGGTGGCCGGCGAGGCCGCCGCGGCGCGCCCGGCATAGGTGAGCCGCGTATGCGCCGCGCCGATCCGGGTGAGCACCCATTCGACATTCGGCTCCACGAAGCTCCACCCGCCCTGGTTCTTGGGCTCTTCCTGGCACCAGATCATCTGCGCCTGCTTGAAGCGCTCCAGCTCCTTGACCAGCGCGAGCGCCGGGAAGGGATAGAACTGCTCGAGCCGCAGGATGTACACGTCCTCCAGCCCCGCCGCGTCGCGCGCTTCCAGCAGGTCGTAATAGACCTTGCCGGAACACAGGATCAGCCGCTTGATCTGGTCGTCGGGCAGCAACTTGGCCTCCGACCGGCCGGTGCCGTTGTCGCGATCGGCATCGTCCCACAACACCCGGTGGAAGGAGGAGCCTTCGGTGAAATCCTTCGCATCCGACACGGCCAGCTTGTGCCGCAGCAGCGATTTCGGCGTCATCAGAACCAGCGGCTTGCGGTAGGAACGGTGCAGCTGCCGGCGCAGGATGTGGAAGTAGTTGGCCGGCGTGGTGCAATTGGCGACGATCCAGTTGTCTTCCGCACACATGGTCAGGAACCGCTCGAGCCGGGCCGAGGAATGTTCCGGCCCCTGGCCCTCGTAGCCATGCGGCAGCAGCATCACCAGCCCCGACATCCGCAGCCACTTGCGTTCGCCCGACGAGATGAACTGATCGAACATGATCTGCGCGCCGTTGGCGAAATCGCCGAATTGCGCTTCCCACAGCGTCAGCGCGTTGGGCTCGGCCAGCGAATAGCCGTATTCGAAGCCCAGCACCGCATATTCCGAGAGCATCGAATCGATGACCTCGTAACGCGCTTGGCCCTCGCGGATATGGTTGAGCGGGTAATAGCGTTCCTCGTCATCCTGGCTGACAAGCGCCGAATGGCGCTGGCTGAACGTGCCGCGCGTGCTGTCCTGCCCCGACAGGCGGACGGGATAGCCCTCCAGGCAGAGCGATCCGAAGGCCAGCGCCTCGCCCGTGGCCCAGTCAAAGCCCTTGCCGCTCTCGAACATCTCGCGCTTGGCATCCAGCAGGCGGCCCACCGTCTTGTGCAGCTCGAACCCCTCGGGCACGCGGGTCAGCGCCTCGCCGATCTCCTTCATCGTGGCTTCGGAGATCGCGGTCTGCCCGCGCTGGTATTCCTCGCCCTCGCGGTCGAGATGCGACCAGCGGCCATCCAGCCAGTCGGCCTTGTTGGGCTTGTAGGTCTTGCCGGCCTCGAACTCGTCGTTGAGCATCGACTGGAAGGCGGCCTTCATATCCTCGATCTCGCCCTCGGGGATCAGCCCGTCGGCGACCAGCCGCTCGGTATAGAGCTGCAGCGTCGTCTTGTGGCGCTTGATGTTCTTGTACATCGCCGGGTTGGTGAACATGGGCTCGTCGCCCTCGTTGTGCCCGAACCGGCGGTAGCAGAAGATGTCGATCACCACGTCCTTGTGGAACTTCTGGCGGAACTCGGTGGCCACCCGCGCGGCATGCACCACGGCCTCGGGATCGTCGCCGTTGACGTGGAAGATCGGCGCCTCGACCATCAGCGCGATGTCCGTGGGGTAGGGCGACGAGCGCGAGAAATGCGGCGCGGTGGTGAAGCCGATCTGGTTGTTCACCACGATATGGATCGTGCCGCCGGTGCGGTGCCCGCGCAGGCCCGACAGGCCGAACCCCTCGGCCACCACGCCCTGGCCCGCGAAGGCCGCATCGCCATGCAGCAGCACCGGCAGAACCGCGGTGCGATCCGTGTCGCCCAGCTGATCCTGCTTGGCCCGCGCCTTGCCCAGCACGACGGGGTTCACCGCCTCCAGGTGGCTGGGGTTCGCGGTCAGCGACAGGTGCACCGTGTTGCCGTCGAACTCCCGGTCCGACGAGGCGCCGAGGTGGTATTTCACGTCGCCCGACCCGTCGACTTCGTCGGGCTTGAAGCTGCCGCCCTGGAATTCGTGGAAGATCGCCCGGTAGGGCTTGTTCATCACGTTGGCCAGTACCGACAGCCGCCCGCGGTGGGGCATGCCGATGACGATCTCCTTCACGCCGAGCGAGCCGCCGCGCTTGATGATCTGCTCCATCGCCGGGATCAGGCTTTCGCCGCCATCTAGGCCGAAGCGCTTGGTGCCCATGTATTTGACGTGCAGGAACTTCTCGAACCCCTCGGCCTCGACCAGCTTGTTGAGGATCGCCTTGCGGCCGTTCTGCGTGAACTGGATTTCCTTGCCGTAGCCCTCGATCCGCTCCTTCAGCCAGGCGGCCTGCTCGGGATCGGAAATGTGCATGTATTGCAGCGCGAACGTGCCGCAATAGGTGCGCTTCACGATATCCACGATCTCGCGGATCGTGGCGACCTTCAGGCCCAGCACGTTGTCGATGAAGATCGGCCGATCCATGTCGGCCTCGGTGAAGCCGTAGGATTTCGGGTCCAGCTCGGGATGCGCCGTCTCGTCGCGCATGCCCAGCGGGTCGAGATCGGCGGCCAGGTGGCCGCGGATGCGGTAGGCGCGGATCAGCATGATCGCGCGGATCGAATCCAGCACCGCGCGCTTGATCGCCTCGTCCGAGACCTCGACGCCCTTCTCGGCCGCCTTGCCGTTGACCTTCTCGGCAATCGCCGCCGGCTCGGCCGCCCATTGGCCATCCAGCGCCGCGGTCAGCTCGTCGGAGGGGGCGGGGGGCCAGTCGGCCCGCGCCCAGGAGGGGCCCGCCGCCTCGGCCTTCACCTCGGTCTCGCTGTCGCCGAGCTGGGCGAAGAAATCGGCCCAGGCGGCATCCACCGCCGCCGGATCGCCGGCCCAGCGCGCATAGAGCTGTTCGAGGTAATCGGCATTCGCCCCCTGCATGAAGGAGGAGGCGTGAAACAGGTCATTCGGGCTCTGATCGTTCATGGCAGCACCTGGCTTTGTTGCGCCGCGCCCGACCGCCGGGCGCGGCAGAGGCCTTTCAGCCCTTCTCGATGGCGGTCTTCACCGCCTCGCCCAGCGTCGCGGGGCTGTCGGCCACCACGATGCCGGCCTTCTTCATGGCCTCGATCTTGCTCTCCGCATCGCCCTTGCCGCCGGCCACGATGGCGCCGGCATGGCCCATGCGGCGGCCCGGCGGGGCGGTGCGCCCGGCGATGAAGCCGGCGACCGGCTTCCAGCGGCCCTTCTTCTTCTGCTCGGCGAGGAACTCGGCGGCCTCTTCTTCGGCCGTGCCCCCGATCTCGCCGATCATGATCATGCTCTGCGTCTCGTCATCGTCGAGGAACATGTTGAGCACGTCGATATGCTCCGTCCCCTTGATCGGGTCGCCGCCGATGCCCACGGCCGAGGATTGGCCGAGGCCCATGTCGGTGGTCTGCTTGACCGCCTCGTAGGTCAGCGTGCCCGAGCGCGAAACCACGCCGACCGAGCCGCGCTTGTGGATGTGGCCCGGCATGATGCCGATCTTGCAGGCGCCCGGCGTGATGACACCGGGGCAGTTCGGCCCGATCAGCCGCGAGGCCGAGCCTTCCAGCGCCTTCTTCACCTTCATCATGTCGAGCACCGGAATGCCCTCGGTGATGCAGACGATCAGCTCCATCCCCGCATCGATCGCTTCCATGATGGAATCGGCCGCGAAGGGCGGCGGCACGTAGATCACGCTCGCCGTGGCCTCGGTCTTCGCCTTCGCTTCGTGCACGGAGTTGAAGACCGGCAGGCCCAGATGCTCCGTCCCGCCCTTGCCCGGCGTCACGCCGCCGACCATCTTGGTGCCGTAGGCGATGGCCTGTTCGGTGTGGAACGTGCCCTGAGAGCCGGTGAGGCCCTGGCAGATCACCTTGGTGTTTTCGTCGACGAGGACTGCCATGTCCGGCGCTCTCCTACCTTGTTTTCGTTCTGTCGTGTGAAACCCGGCCGCAGGGGCCGTGGTGCAAGTCGTTCTTGTATGCGCGCGCCATTCCCTGCCTCCTCAACCCGGAAATCCGAAGAACACCTCGACGGTGCCCTCCGGTTCATACCGGTGGCGGGTGATGGTGCGCGGCGAGATCAGCAGCGGCAGGTCCGACAGGTTGCGCACGGCAAGCTCGTTGCCCGGCGTGACCTGCGCCTGCGGATAGGCCTGCGCGATGACGCTCTGGATCAGGTGCCGCACCTCGGCCTCGGGCAGCGCGCCCGTGTAAAGCGTGCAGGACGTGCCCGAAGCGGCGGGATCGTCGACCTTCGCCTTGGCGGTCTCCGCCGGCGCCTCGAAATAGTGATGCGTGCCCAGATCGACACCGTGATCGTTGGTGCCGCGGTCGATCGCCCGGTATCCGAACCCGGCCGCGCCGAAAAGCTGCTGCGCGGGCGTCCGGTCGAGCATCACCTGCATGCACAGCCGCGCCGTAAGCGCGACATTGGCGCGCGCCGCTTCCTGCAGGCTCTGCCCGGCGGCCGGCGCCGCGAGCGCCGCGAGCGCGGCGAATATGGCGACGACCCGTCTCACATCCTCACCATGATCTGCGCGGTGCCATCCTCGATGCAGCGCGGATCCTGCCCCGCATTGCCGATCTCGATCTCCACCGCGCGGTTGGGCAGCAGCGCCGCCCAGCCGGTGCAGGGCGCATTGCCCGCCTGCGGGCCGCCGGGCACGACGGCGGGAGAGTTCTCCATGTCGCCGGGGCTGAACAGGCCGGGGAACAGCGTGTCGAGCACCGAGCTGGTGAAACCATGCGCCTCGCTCACCCCCAAATGCGGGGTCGAGACGGCACAGAACCCTTTGCCGGCATCGCCATAGGTCATCACCGAGGCGGTATCGGCAGGGGCGGCGAAATGGTGGATCACTTCGCCATCGGGCCAATCCTCGCGGCTATGCGTGAAGCCCGCAGCGGCCAGCGCGGCGATCCGCGCCTCGGTATCGCGCGATTCGCGGATGCAGATCTGCAAGGCCAGCTGCACGTTCGACAGCGCCGCCTCGCGCGGCGTCTGCGCGGTGGCGGGCGCGAAGGCGGGCAGGGCGGCGCCAAGCGCCAGCAGGAGGGGAAGCATGCGCGCGCTCATTCCGTCACCTCCGCCTCGCGGAAGAACGTGTCGATGAAAATCGCCCCGCCTGCGATGTGGATCGTGGCGTAGCGCGGCGCGCCGGCCAGCTCCACGATGGCGCGGTAATGGGGCATCACCACCTCGTCCACCGGCAGGCCCGGATCGGCGGGCTCGCTTAGTTCGCCGCCCACGAACAGCACGTCGGCCTCGTCCATCGCCGCTTCCAGCCCCGCGGCCAACTCGCGCCCGTATTGCACGAAGCCCGGATCGCTGATCGCGTATTTCGCCGCCAGCTCGGCGAAACCCGCCATGTCGCGCCCGGTGACGGCACAGCTCGTCTGCAACCCGGCGGGCATGCCGTAGAAATGCACCTCGGTGCGCACCAGCTCCTGCTCGTCGAGCACCAGCAGCACGCGCTCGTCGTCGCTGCGATCGGTATGCAGCCCCGCCTCTGTGGCCGCGGCCAGCCAGGCCTCGGGGTCGGCGATCACCTCGCCGCAGGCCTCGGTGAAATGGGCCAGCGTCAGCGAGGCCAGCCGCGCGGCGGGATCGTCGCCCGCCTCCTGCGCGCAGACGGGCAGGGCGAGGGCCGCCAACGCCCCGCCAAGTGCCACCCTGTATGCGCGCAGCCGGCCCATGCTCAGCCTTTCACTTCCTTCACGATCTTCTCGGCCGCGTCCGACAGGTTGTCGGCCGCGATCACGTTCAGGCCGGAATTGTTGATCAGCTCCTTGCCCTTCTCGACATTGGTGCCTTCCAGCCGCACCACCAGCGGCACTTCCAGGCCAACTTCCTTCACCGCGGCGATCACGCCCTCGGCAATCACGTCGCAGCGCATGATGCCGCCGAAGATGTTCACCAGAATGCCTTTCACGTTGGGATCCGAGGTGATGATCTTGAACGCCTCGGTCACCTTCTCCTTCGTGGCGCCGCCGCCCACGTCGAGGAAGTTGGCGGGCTCGGCGCCGTAGAGCTTGATGATATCCATCGTCGCCATGGCCAGCCCGGCGCCGTTCACCATGCAGCCGATCTCGCCATCCAGCGCGATGTAGTTGAGATCGAACTTCGAGGCGGCCAGCTCCTTGGGATCTTCCTCCGTCTCGTCGCGCAGGGCGGCGATGTCGGGGTGGCGGTAGATCGCGTTGCCGTCGAAGCCCATCTTGGCGTCGAGGCATTTCAGATCGCCCTTGTCGGTGACGATCAGGGGGTTGATCTCCAGCATCTCCATGTCCTTCTCGACGAAGAGCCGGTAGAGAATGCCCATCAGGTTGACGCATTGCTTCACCTGGGGCCCCTTCAGGCCCAGCATGAAGGCGATGCGGCGGCCGTGGAACGGCTGGTAGCCCGTCGCCGGATCGACCGAGAAGCTGAGGATCTTCTCGGGGGTGGAGGCGGCGACCTCCTCGATATCCATGCCGCCCTCGGTGGAGCACACGAAGGAGATGCGGCTCGTCTGCCGGTCGACCAGCAGGGCGAGATAGAGCTCGGTCTCGATGTCCGAGCCATCCTCGATATAGATGCGGTTCACCTGCTTGCCGGCCGGGCCGGTCTGGTGGGTGACCAGCGTGCGGCCCAGCATGCGCTTGGCCTCGGCCTCGGCCTCTTCCACGGATTTGGCCAGGCGCACGCCGCCCTTCTCGCCGGCATCGGCTTCCTTGAAGCTGCCCTTACCGCGCCCGCCGGCATGAATCTGCGCCTTCACCACCCAGAGCGGCCCGTCCATCTCGCCCGCCGCCGTCTTGGCTTCCTCGGCGCGCAGCACGACACGGCCGTCGGAAACCGGGGCACCGTAATCGCGCAGCAGCGCCTTGGCCTGGTATTCGTGGATATTCATCTGCTGTCCTCAGCTGGAACCGTTTCGCCTTCGTGCTTTGCACACACTACCCGCGTAAATAAACGGTTTTCTGACGCGAAAAAGGTGATCCGGCGAATTTCCGCATCTTTGTGATCACACGCTAAAGTCTGTGATCACAAAGGGGACGAACGTGAGCGCAAACATGCCGCAGACGGTCCAGAGCGGGGGAATCAGTTACCCATCGCGCTAACACCGTGCGGGGGCGCAGCCCCCGCCGCGCGGAATCAAGCGCGCAGCGCGCCGCGCGAGCGCCGCCCCGTCCCGGCGGGGTGGCGCTATGGCTATCCGTCCGCGCTACGGCGAGGGAAGATGGAATTGGCCACCATAAAGCGCCCAACACCCACGTCGGAGGCGCCACCCCACGGGGCGGCCCTCGCGCTCCCGTTGCGCCAAAGAAAAAGGCCCGCACGCGGCGGGCCCTTCCATCTCTCCAATGTCGCGACGCATCACGCCAGCGAGTTGTCGATCCCCTTGCAGGCCTCGACCAGCCCCTTCACGGCTTCGACCGACTTGTCGAACATCGCCTGCTCGTCCTTGTTGAGCTTGATGTCCACGATCCGCTCGATCCCGTTGGCGCCGATGATCGTCGGCACGCCCACATACATGCCCTTCAGCCCCAGCGCGCCATCCACCCAGGCGGCGCAGGGCAGCAGGCGCTTCTGATCCTTCAGATAGGCTTCGGCCATCTCGATGGCGCTGGTCGCGGGCGCGTAGAAGGCCGAACCCGTCTTCAGCAGGCCCACGATCTCGGCGCCGCCATCGCGCGTCCGCTGCACGATCGCGTCCAGCTTTTCCTGGCTCGTCCAGCCCATCGCCACGAGATCGGGCAGGGGGATGCCGCCGACGGTGGAATAGCGCACCAGCGGCACCATCGTGTCGCCATGCCCGCCCAGCACGAAAGCGGTCACGTCGCGCATCGAGACGTCGAACTCCGTCGCCAGGAAGTGCCGGAACCGCGCCGAATCCAGCACGCCGGCCATGCCCACCACCTTCTCGTGCGGCAGGCCCGAGAACTCGCGCAGCGCCCAGACCATCGCGTCGAGCGGGTTGGTGATGCAGATGACGAAGGCCTCGGGCGCATGGGCCTTGATGCCCTCGCCCACGGATTTCATCACCTTCAGGTTGATGCCCAGCAGGTCATCCCGGCTCATCCCCGGCTTGCGCGGCACGCCCGCCGTCACGATGCAGACATCCGCCCCGGCGATGTCGGCGTAATCCTGGGTGCCGACCAGCGTCGCATCGAACCCCTCGGCCGGGCCGGATTCCGCGATGTCGAGCGCCTTGCCCTGGGGAATGCCCTCGGCAATATCGAACAGGACCACGTCTCCCAGTTCCTTCAGCGCGGCGAGATGGGCAAGCGTGCCCCCGATCTGCCCGGCGCCGATCAGGGCGATTTTGGGTCTGGCCATGAAATTTCTCCGGTGCGGTTGAGTGTTGCCGATGCCTAGCCATTCATGCAGAAGCGCGCAAGGGCGCGGCAGCGCGGCATCGCGGTTGCGGCTGCCGGCGTTATCGCTAACGTCGGCGTAACGCGACCGGAGGCCGGCGCTTTTCGGGCCGGAGGGCGGAATGGAACTGAATGCGGCGTTTTTCCTGCTGGCGGTGCCGGCGGTGATCTTCGCGGGCATTTCCAAGGGCGGTTTCGGCTCGGGCGCGGCCTTCGCGGCGACGCCGTTCCTGGCGCTGATTCTGCCGCCGGGCCAGGCGGTGGGGCTGATGCTGCCGCTGCTGATGCTGATGGATGTGGCCGCGATCGGCGCCTATTGGCGCAAATGGGATTGGCCCCGCGCGCGGCTGCTGATGCTGGGCGCGCTGCCGGGCATCGCGCTGGGCGCGTTGCTGGCCGGGCGCGCCGATCCCGATCTCTTCCGCCTGCTGATCGGGCTGGTGGCGCTGGGCTTCGTCGCCTGGCAGGGCGTGCGCGCGGCGGGCTGGCTGAAGCTGGAAGGCCGGTCGATGGGCGCGGGCGGCGGGATCTTCTGGGGCGCGGTGGCGGGCCTCACCTCGTTCATCAGCCATGCGGGCGGCCCGCCCGCAGCCGTCTACCTGCTCACGCAGGGGCTGACGAAACAGGCCTTCCAGGCCACCACGGTGATCGTCTTCTTCGCGATCAACCTGATGAAATTCGGCCCGTACCTCGCGCTCGGCATCTTCACCCGGCAGACGGCGCTCGCCGATCTCTTCCTCGCCCCGGCCGCCTTCGCGGGCGTCTACCTGGGCGTCTGGATGCACCGCCGGGTGAGCGAGCGTGTCTTCTTCGGCATCACCTACGTGCTGCTCACCATCACCGGCGCCAAGCTCGTCTGGGATGCGCTCACCTGAGCCAGCCGAGCCACCCGAGCCTTATGGCTCAGGTATCCTCGCCCTTCGGCTCCGGCGCTTCGGCCAGCACCTGCCAGGCCTGCCCCGAGGCGACGAGGCAGGTCACCCCGGTGGGCTGCGTCACGATGATCGACCAGCTGCCCGTCTCGGCCGAGGCAAAGACCTCGACGACGAAATTGTTCGCCCCCAGCCCCATGCTCTGGCGCGTCTCGCCATAGGTATCCGACAGCACCTCGAGCACGCGATCCCGGCTGGCGCATTGCCGCGCCTGCTGGGCCTGGGCGGCCTGGGTGACGGCAAGCAGGGCGCAGAGCGCGCCGATCAGTCCCGATTTCATCTCGCTCTCCTTTCGGTGGCTGCCCAAGAGCATCCCAAAAGGCGGCGAAAATGCCGTTAACGCGGCGTACGCTGCGGCGTTCTTCTGCATCGCGGCATATCCAGTCTTGCGAAAAGCTGCGCGGATGTGTTCCTTGGCGCAAGATTATTGCACGAGGGGAATCATGACCGACGAGATCCGCGCCTGGCGCTCCGCCCTCTATATCCCCGGCTCCAAGCCGCGCGCGCTGGAAAAGGCCCGCGGCCTGACCTGCGACGCGATCCTGTTCGACCTGGAAGACGCGGTCACGCCCGACGCCAAGGCGGAGGCCCGCGAAACCCTCACCGCCGCGCTGCGCGAAGGCGGCTACGCGCCCCGTGCGCTGATCGTGCGCGTCAACGGCTTCGACACCGCCTGGGGCCGCGATGACGTGGCCGCGCTGGAAGGCCTCGCGCTTGACGGGATCCTGCTGCCCAAGGTGAACACGCCCGCGGATATCGACGCGCTCGCCGAGCTCGCGGCGCCCGACATGCCGCTCTGGGCGATGATGGAAACCCCGCTCGGCGTGCTCAACGCCGCCGCCATCGCCGCACATCCGCGCCTGGCCGGCTTCGTCATGGGCACCAACGACCTGGTGAAGGAACTCGGCTGCAACAGCCCCGCCGACCGCGCGCCGCTGATGACCGCGCTGCAGACCTGCCTGCTCGCCGCCCGCGCGCACGGGCTGGTCTGTATCGACGGGGTCTACAACGCCTACCAGGATACCGAAGGCCTCGCCGCCGAATGCGCCCAAGGCCGCGACATGGGCTTCGACGGCAAATCCCTGATCCACCCCGCGCAGCTCGAAGCCGCCAACCGCGCCTTCGCGCCGTCGGAGGAAGAGATCGCGCTCGCCCGCCGGCAGATTGCCGCCTTCGAGGAGGTCGAGGCCTCGGGCCAGGGTGTCGCCGTCGTCGACGGGCGCATCGTGGAGAACTTGCATGTCGCCACCGCCCGCAGCATTCTCGCCCGCGCCGAGGCCATCGCCGCGCTGGGCGGCTGATCCTCACTGCAGGGCAGGAGGCGCCTATGCTGCTGATCGCGATCGGATTGCTCCTCTGGACGTTTCCGCACCTGTTGAAACAGATCGCGCCCGGCCTGCGCGCCCGGCTGGGCGACGGGGCCGCGCGGCCGCTCGTCGCCGTGGTCACGCTGATCTCGGTCTTGCTGATGGTGATCGGCTTCCGCGGCGCCGATTACATCGCCGTCTACGATCCGCCCGCCTGGGGCCGGCACCTCAACAACCTGCTGATGGTCGTGGCCATCGTCCTGCTCGCCGCCGCGCATTCCAGGAGCCGCCTGAAACGCCACCTGCGCCACCCGATGCTCATGGGCTCCATGCTCTGGGGCGTGGCGCACCTGCTGGTCAACGGCGATGCGGCCTCGCTGCTGCTCTTCGGCGGCATCGCGATCTGGTCGCTCTTCGCGATGACGATCACCAACCAGCGCGCCCACGATTACGTACCCTATGCCGGCGGCAGCACCGCCGGCGACATTCGCCTTGCCGCGATATCTGCCGTGCTCTTCGCGGTGATCGTGGCGATCCACACCTGGCTGGGATACTGGCCGTTTCCGGGATGACAGGATGAAAGCCTACCGTTTGCTCACCGAAGAAGATACCTCCGCCTTCTGCCACAAAGTCACCAAGGCGCTGAACGAGGGCTGGCAGCTGTTCGGCTCGCCCGCCTACGCCCACGACGCGGCGACCGGCAAGATGCGCTGCGCCCAGGCCGTGATCAAAGACGCCGAAGGCGAATACCATCCCGGCATGAAGCTGGGGCAACTCTGATGTCCAAGACCTCCCCGGGCCGCTTCTTCGAGGAATTCCGCATCGGCGACGTGATCCGCCACGCCGTGCCGCGCACCCTGTCGGGCGGGGAACGGGCGCTCTATACCGGGCTCTATTCCAACCGCTTCGCGCTCCATTCCTCGGATGAATTCGCCCGCGCCTGCGGCCTGCCCGCCGCGCCGCTCGACGAGCTCATCACCTTCCACACCGTGCTGGGCAAATCGGTGCCCGACATCTCGCTCAACGCGGTGGCGAACCTGGGCTATGCCGAGGGCCGCTTCCACGCGCCGGTCTATGCCGGCGACACGCTTACCGCCTCGTCCGAGATCATCGGCCTGAAGGAAAACTCCAACGGCAAGGCGGGCATCGTCTACCTGCGCACGACGGGCGTGAACCAGCATGGCCGCACCGTGCTGGATTATGTCCGCTGGGTGATGGTCCGCAAACACGATACCTCCGCCCCCGCGCCCGACCCGGTGATCCCCGACCTCGCCGAAGCCGTGGCGCCCGCCGATCTCAATCCGCCCGAGGGGCTGGATTTCTCGGGTTACGATTTCACCCAGGCGGGCGCCCCGTATCGCTGGGGCGATTACGCGAAAGGCGAGGTGATCGACCATGTCGACGGCGTGACGATCGAGGAAGCCGAGCACATGATCGCCACGCGGCTGTGGCAGAACACCGCCAAGGTGCATTTCGACGCGACAATCCGCGAAGACGGCAAGCGCCTGATCTATGGCGGCCACGTCATCAGCTTGGCGCGCGCACTGTCGTTCAACGGGCTGGCCAACGCCCAGGTCATCGCGGCGCTGAACGGCGGGGCGCACGCCAATCCCTGCTTCGCGGGCGACACGATCCGCGCCTGGAGCGAGGTGCTCGACATGGCCGAAACCTCCGCCCCCTCGATCGGCGCCCTGCGCCTGCGCCTCGTCGCCGTGAAGGACGGGCTGGAGCCCGGAGCGCTGAAGGGCGAGGATGGCCGCTACCTGCCCGGCGTGCTGCTCGATCTCGACTATTGGGCGCTGATCCCGCGCTGAGTCTTTCCCGCCACAACGCGCGGCGAACTGGCCGCGCCCGGCCCGGTGCCTTTCCGCGCGGTGCGCCGATGGGGTAACCTGCTGCGCAAGTGACAGGTGCCCCATGCGTGACGAGGCGAAATCCGACAAGAGCTATGGCACCGCGGTGATCCTCTGCGGCATCTTCGGCCTGCTCGGCATCCACCACTTCTATCTCGAGAATTTCGTTCACGGCGCGATCGACCTCGGCATGGTGATCGGCGCGGTGGTGCTCTTCGCGATGGGCATGCCGCTCGCCGCCGGGCTGCTGATCCTGGTCGACATGCTGCATTCCCTGATCGTCTTCTACCTTCTCATCACCGAGCAGGCCCGCGACGGGCAGGGCCGCCGGGTCACGATTCACTGAACCCGTCACCACAGGGCCATCAAAGAGGAGAAACAGCCATGACGCAACTCGACCAGGGCCCCGCCGCCCCGCCGCCGCAGGAATATTCCGACAAGGGCTTCGTGCCCGCCGTGCTTCTGTGCTTCTTCCTCGGCTCGCTGGGCGTGCACCGCTTCTATCTGGGCAAGATCGGCACCGGCATCCTGATGCTCATCACGCTGGGCGGGCTGGGCATCTGGACGATCATCGACTTCGTCCGCCTCATCATCGGCTCGATGGGCGACAAGTATCACCGCCCCCTGCGCCGCTGAGCCGCGCATGATGTGATCACAACCTCGCGCGCTGTGATCACACGAGGCGCCGAAGCGCCGGAAATCGTCCCGCGCGGCGCCGAAAACCTGCGCCGTTAACGCTCGCAACCCGTGACACCGGCTGAAAAATCGGTATCACGAGGGGCGAAGCAACGCGCCTCGCGCCAGCGAAAGGCCAGCGAAAGGATCGATCATGCCCGACGTGAACCGCGGCAATCGCCCCCTCTCCCCGTTCATGCTCGGGCCGTATTACAAGCTCCAGCTCACCTCCGTCACGTCGATCCTGACGCGGATCACCGGGATCGCGATGATGGCCACGATGCTGCTGCTCGCCTGGTGGCTGATCGCCGCCGCGACCGGCCCCGAAGCCTTCGCCCGCGCCAATGCCTGCCTCACCTCGATCTTCGGCGACATCGCGATGACGCTCTCGCTGCTGGGCCTGTGGTATCACACGCTGGCCGGCATCCGGCACCTCTACTGGGATACCGGCCGCGGGCTGGAGATCTACACCGCCGAACGCCTCGGCATCGCGGTGATCGCCGGATCGGTGATCCTCACCATCCTCACGATCGTCTTGGTATGAAGGGGGCCCAGATGCGTTACCTGACCGAACGCAAGCGCGCCGAAGGCACCGGTTCCGCCCGCACGGGCACGGAACATCACTGGTGGATGACGATCTCCTCCTACGCGCTGATCCCGCTGGTGATCCTCTTCGTGGCCATCATCGGCCCGCTGCTCGGCAGCGATTACGAAACCGTCACCGCCACGCTCTCGCGCCCGGTGCCGGCGGTGATCGTCGGCCTCGCCTGGGTGGCGGCGCTGCTGCACTTCAAGAACGGCGCCCGCATGACGGTCGAGGATTACTGGCAGGGCTATACCCGGCAGATCCTGCTGATCGTGCTGGCCGGGCTCTGCTGGGCACTCATCGGCTTCGGCCTCTTCGCGCTTGCGCGGATCGCCCTGTAAGGAACACGACCGATGGCTGAATACACATACGAGACGCATGCTTACGATGTGGTGGTCGTGGGGGCCGGCGGCGCCGGTCTGCGTGCCACGCTGGGCATGGCCGAACAGGGCCTGCGCACCGCCTGCGTGACCAAGGTCTTCCCCACCCGCTCCCACACCGTCGCCGCCCAGGGCGGCATCGCGGCCAGCCTGTCGAACATGGGGCCCGACCACTGGCAGTGGCACATGTACGATACCGTCAAGGGCTCCGACTGGCTGGGCGATACGGATGCGATGGAATATCTCGCCCGCGAGGCGCCCAAGGCCGTCTACGAGCTGGAGCATTACGGCGTGCCCTTCTCGCGCACCGAAGAGGGCAAGATCTATCAGCGGCCCTTCGGCGGCCACACGACCGAGTTCGGCGAAGGCCCCGCCGTGCAGCGCACCTGCGCCGCGGCCGACCGCACCGGCCACGCCATACTGCACACGCTCTACGGCCAGTCGCTGAAGCAGAAGGCGGAATTCTACGTCGAGTATTTCGCCATCGACCTGCTCATGAACGACCAGGGCGAATGCACCGGCGTGCTGTGCTGGAAGCTCGACGATGGCACGATGCACGTCTTTTCCGCCAAGATGGTCGTGCTCGCCACCGGCGGCTACGGCCGCGCCTATTTCTCGGCCACCTCGGCGCATACCTGCACCGGCGATGGCGGCGGCATGGTGGCCCGCGCGGGCCTGCCCCTGCAGGACATGGAATTCGTGCAGTTCCACCCCACCGGCATCTACGGCTCGGGCTGCCTGATCACCGAGGGCGCGCGCGGCGAGGGTGGGTATCTCACCAATTCCGAGGGCGAGCGCTTCATGGAACGCTACGCGCCCCAGTACAAGGATCTCGCCCCGCGCGACTATGTCTCGCGCTCCATGACGATGGAGATCCGCGAAGGCCGCGGCGTGGGCGAGCATGGCGATCACATCCACCTCAACCTCAACCACCTCCCGCCCGAGGCGCTGGCCGAACGCCTGCCCGGCATCTCCGAAAGCGCCCGCATCTTCGCCGGCGTCGACGTGACGAAAGAGCCGATCCCGGTCCTGCCCACGGTGCACTACAACATGGGCGGCATCCCCACCAACTACTGGGGCGAGGTGCTGAACCCTACCGAGGGCGACCCGAACGCCATCGTGCCGGGCCTGATGGCGGTGGGCGAGGCGGGCTGCGCCAGCGTGCACGGCGCCAACCGGCTGGGCTCCAACTCGCTGATCGACCTCGTCGTCTTCGGCCGCGCCGCCGCGATCCGCGCCGGCAAGGTCGTCGATCCGGCGCGCGCCAATCCTGACGTGCCGAAAGCCGCCATCGACAAGGCGCTCGATCGCTTCGATCACTATCGCCACGCCAAGGGCGGCACGCCCACGGCCGAGCTGCGGCTCGAGATGCAGCGCACGATGCAATCCGACGCCGCCGTGTTCCGCGAGGCCAAGACCCTCTCGGAAGGGGTCGAGAAGATGACGGCCATCGCCGCCCGGCTCGACGACCTGCACGTGACCGACCGCTCGCTGATCTGGAACTCCGACCTGATGGAGACGCTCGAGCTCACCAACCTGATGCCCAACGCGCTGGCCACCATCGTCGGCGCCGAGGCGCGCAAGGAAAGCCGCGGCGCCCATGCCCACGAAGATCACCCCGAACGGGATGACGAGAACTGGCGCGTGCACACGATCAGCCGCGTCGACGGCAACAAGGTGACGCTCAGCTACCGCCCCGTCATCACCGATCCGCTGACGACCGAGGCCGAGGGCGGCATCGCCCTGTCGCGGATCGCGCCCAAGGCGCGGACGTTCTGAGGAGGACGCAATGGTACAACTGACCCTGCCGAAGAATTCCCGGATCACCCGCGGCAAGACCTGGCCGCGCCCCGAAGGCGCCACCAATATCCGCAAGTTCCAGATCTACCGCTGGGATCCCGATACCGGCGAAAATCCCCGCGTCGATACCTACTTCCTGGATATGGACAAGTGCGGCCCGATGGTCCTGGACGCGCTGATCAAGATCAAGAACGAGATCGACCCGACGCTCACCTTCCGCCGCTCCTGCCGCGAGGGGATCTGCGGCTCCTGCGCGATGAATATCGGCGGCATCAACACGCTGGCCTGCATCTACGGGCTCGACGAGGTGAAGGGCGACGTGCGCATCTACCCGCTGCCGCACATGCCGGTGGTCAAGGATCTGATCCCCGATCTCACGCTGTTCTACGCCCAGCACGCTTCGATCATGCCGTGGCTGGAAACCTCCACCAACCGCCCCGAGAAGGAGTGGCGCCAATCCATCGAGGATCGCAAGAAGCTCGACGGCCTCTATGAATGTGTCATGTGCGCCTCGTGCTCCACGGCCTGCCCCTCCTACTGGTGGAACGGCGATCGCTATCTCGGCCCAGCCGCGCTCCTGCACGCCTATCGCTGGATCATCGACTCGCGCGACGAGGCGACGGGCGAGCGGCTCGACGATCTGGAGGATCCCTTCAAGCTCTACCGTTGCCACACGATCATGAACTGCGCCAAGACCTGCCCCAAGGGCCTGAACCCGGCCAAGGCGATCGCCGAGATCAAGCACATGATGGTGGAGCGCATTACGTGATCCGCGCCCTGGCCCTCGCGCCGCTGCTGCTGGCCGGCTGCGTCGGCGCCGATGCCGTCGTGCTGCAAACCCAGCGCGAGGTCGCGCGCAGCGTGGTCAATGCCACGGTGGCCGCGCAATTTCCCGGCGTGAACGCGGCGCCCTATACCGATTGCATCATCGACAACGCCACCGGCGCCGAGATCGGCCAGTTCGCCACCCAGGCGGCCACCGGCGGCAGCGAGGCGGCGGCGCAGCTTGTCCTGCAGATCGCCGCGCGGCCCGCGACGTCGCAATGCCTGCTGCTCGCGGGGCTGTCCTCCCGCGCCTGATGTCGCCGCCTGACCCCGCCGCCGGGCACCGCTTGCCCGGCGCGCGCCCCGGCGACATGATCGCCCCATGAACCTGACCGAACCGCTCCCCCAGGCGCTGCTGCTGGCCACACTGGCCGGCGCCTCGATCCCGCTGGGCGCCTGGCTCGCCACGTTCGAGCGGCTGCTGCCGCGCTGGCTGGAGGCGGAACTCAAGCATTCCATCTCGGCCTTCGGCGGCGGCGCGCTGCTCGCCGCCGTGGCGCTGGTGCTGGTGCCCCACGGGGCCGAACGGCTGGCCGGCCCGGCCGCGATCATATGGTTCGCCGCGGGCGGCCTCACCTTCTTCGCCGCCGACCGCGCGCTTGCCCGGTCGGGCGGGGCGGCGGCGCAGTTCATGGCGATGATGCTCGATTACATCCCCGAGGCGATGGCGCTGGGCGCGCTGCTGGCGGGCGAGGCCGGCTCGGCCCTGCTGATCGCCGGGCTGATCGCGCTGCAGAACCTGCCCGAGGGCTTCAACGCCTTCCGCGAGTTGCGCGAAGGCGGCGCCGCCCATGCCAGCGACCGGCGCCTGCTGACGGTCTTCGCGCTGATGGTGCCGCTCGGCCCGCTGGCCGCCGCGTCGGGCCATCTCTGGCTCAGCCAGCACGAGGCTGCGCTGGGGGCGATCATGCTCTTCGCCTCGGGCGGCATCCTCTACCTGCTATTCGAGGATGTCGCCCCGCAATCGCGGCTGGAGAACCACTGGGCCCCGCCGCTCGGCGCCGTCGCGGGCTTCGCGCTGGGCCTCGCCGGGCACCTGGTCATCGCGGGCTGACGCTACTCCAGTCGCGTCGCCACGCCGCTCGCCCGGTCGATCGCCCAGCGCGCCGTGCCGGTCGGGCAGCAGCGCGGATCGCCGGGATTGAGCATCGTCGTCGTCACCTCGATCCGCTCGGGCAGAAAGGCAGCATCGCGCGGCGACAGGCCGAACAGCCCCTCCACCCTGCGCGCCAGCGCGAAGCCGGCACCGCGTCTCACGAACAGCCCCGCCGCCACCGTCGTGTTGCCCGCGGCGCCCGGAATCGGCTCATAAACCACCGCCAGCGCCTCCCCCGCCGAGGCGGGATCGGGGCTGGATGGCAGCCAATAGGAGGCCTCGGCCACGCCGCTCGCCGTCAGCGCCGGCAGGATCAGCGCGTCGAGATCGCTCCAATCCTGCGCCGGGGCGGGCAGGGGCAGCAGCAGAAGCAGGGCGAGGGCCGCGCGTCTCATGCGAAGGCCGCCTCGAGCGCGATCTCGACCATATCGCCGAAACTGCGCTCGCGATCCTCCGAGGGCAGCGCCTCGCCTGTCAGCAGATGGTCCGACACGGTCAGCACCGCCAGCGCCCGGCAGCCATGGCGCGCGGCGAGGTTGTAGAGCTCGGCCGCCTCCATCTCGACCCCGAGAACACCGTGGCGCTGCATGATCTCGTTCAGGTCGGGCCGCTCGTCGTAGAACACGTCCGACGAATAGATGCCGCCGACATGGCATGTCGTGCCGCGCCGCGCGGCGGCGTCATGGGCCGCGGCGAGCAGGCCGTAATCGGCGCAGGGCGCGAAGTTCAACTCGCGGAAGATCCCGCGCGAAGGGGTGGAGATCGACGAGGCCGTCATCGCCAGGATCACGTCGCGCATGCCCACGTGATCCTGCATCCCCCCGCACGATCCGATGCGGATCAGCGTCCGCACGCCGTATTCGCGGATCAGCTCGTTGGCGTAGATGGAAAGCGAGGGCATGCCCATGCCCGAGCCGTGGATCGTGACGCGGTGGCCCCTCCACGTGCCGTTATAGGCCAGCATCCCGCGCACCTCGTTCACGCATTCCGGCGCGTCCAGATAGGTCTCGGCCGCCCAGCGGGCGCGGCGCGGATCGCCGGGCATCAGCACGGTCTCGGCGATCTGGCCGGGTTCGGCGGCGATATGGGGTGTGGGCATGGGGCCTCCTGAGCTTTTGCGGGCAGCTTACTCCCATGAAGTGACGGGGCAAACACCCCTTCAATGTGCCGTAAATACCTCGGGGGGTGCGGGGGGCAGCGCCCCCCGCCCGGGCGGGGTGTCCACATGTGGACACCCCGCAACCCGTTGATTTTCCTGCTGTGAAGATTTCACGCACTCACCGCGCGATGTGGAAACCGTCTGTCTCGGGCGGCTCTGCCGGATGCGCCTGCACGTCGCGCACCCCCGCCGCGCCGGGGCCCGACCAGCAGGCGGTGATCAGCGCGTCCACCGCACCGCGATCGCCATGCACCAGGGCGGTGACCGAGCCGTCCTCCTCGTTGCGGACCCAGCCGCTCACGCCCCGCGCGGCGGCCTCGCCCTGCATCCAGGCGCGGAAGGCCACGCCCTGCACGCGGCCGGTGATCCGCAGGTGGCGGGTGATCTTGTCCATGCGAAAAAGCTAGCGGCCCGGCGCCGCGCGTCCAGACCTATTCGGCTGCCTGGGCCGCCGGGTCCACCAGCCCGACGATATCGAACATGATGCGGTTCAGCTCGAAATCCTTCGGCGTGTAGACCCGCGCCACCCCGATCCCGCGCAAGGCCTCGGCATCGCGTTCGGGGATGATCCCGCCCACCACCACCGGCACATGGCCCAGCCCGGCCTCGCGCAGCTTCTCCATCACCTCGGAGATCAGCGGCATGTGCGAACCCGAAAGGATCGACAGGCCGATCACGTCGGCCCCCTCGCGCGCCGCGTCCACGATCTCGGCCGGGGTGAGGCGGATGCCCTCATAGGCGATCTCCATCCCCGTGTCGCGGGCCCGCGCGGCGATCTGCTCGGCGCCGTTGGAATGACCGTCTAGCCCAGGCTTGCCCACAAGCAAGCGCGGCCGCCGCCCCAGGCGCTGCGACAGCGCCGCCACCGCCTCGCGGATCTCGTCGAGCCCTTCGGTCCGGTTCGAGGGGCTAGCCGACACGCCGGTCGGCCCGCGATACTGCCCGAAGGCGGCGCGCACCACGTCGCCCCATTCGCCCGTCGTCGCGCCCGCCTTGGCCGCGGCGATCGAGGCGGGCATCACGTTGACCCCGCTTTGCGCCGCCGCGCGCAGATCGGCGAGCGCCGCCTGCACGGCAGCCTCGTCGCGCTCGGCCCGCCAGGCCTCCAGCCGCGCGATCTGGTCGGCCTCGGCCTTTGGGTCGTGCTCCATCACGCTGCCCTCGCCGGTGGTCAGCGGCGACGGCTCGGCCTCCGTCCAGCGGTTCACGCCGACGACGATCGTCTCGCCGCCCTCGATCCGGGTGATGCGCTCGGCATTCGCCTCCACCAGCCGCGATTTCATGTAGTCGATGGCGCGGATCGCGCCGCCCATCCCGTCGAGCGTATCCAGCTCGGCCCGCGCGCCTTCCTTCAGCGCCTCGACCTTCGCCGTCACCGCCGGGTTGCCGTCGAACAGGTCGCCATATTCCAGCAGGTCGGTCTCATAGGCCAGGATCTGCTGCATACGCAGAGACCATTGCTGATCGAAGGGCCGCGGCAGGCCCAGCGCCTCGTTCCAGGCGGGCAGCTGCACGGCGCGGGCGCGGGCATTCTTCGACAGCGTCACCGCCAGCATCTCCAGCAGGATGCGGTAGACGTTGTTCTCCGGCTGCTGCTCGGTCAGCCCGAGCGAGTTCACCTGCACGCCATAGCGGAAGCGGCGGAACTTCTCTTCCTCCACGCCATAGCGGGTGCGGCAGATCTCGTCCCACAGCTCGACGAAGGCGCGCATCTTGCACATTTCGGTGACGAAGCGGATGCCGGCATTCACGAAGAAGCTGATCCGCCCCACCATGGCGGGGAAATCGGCCTCGTCCACCTTGCCGCGCAGATCGTCGAGCACGGCGATGGCGGTGGCCAGCGCATAGGCCAGCTCCTGCTCGGGCGTCGCGCCGGCTTCCTGCAGGTGGTAGGAACACACGTTCATCGGGTTCCATTTCGGCAGATGCTCGCGCGTATAGGCGGCAACATCGGTGATCATCCGCAGCGAGGGCTCGGGCGGGCAGATATAGGTCCCGCGCGAGAGGTATTCCTTGATGATGTCGTTCTGCACCGTGCCCTGCAGCCTGGCGATATCCGCGCCCTGTTCCTCGGCCACGGCGATATAGAGCGCCAGCAGCCAGGGCGCCGTGGCATTGATCGTCATCGAGGTGTTCATCTGTTCCAGCGGGATCTGGTCGAACAGCGCGCGCATGTCGCCCAGATGCGCGATCGGCACGCCCACCTTGCCCACTTCGCCGCGGGCCAGTTCGTGATCGCTGTCATAGCCGGTCTGGGTGGGCAGATCGAAGGCCACGGAAAGCCCCGTCTGCCCGCGCGAGAGGTTCATCCGGTAAAGCGCGTTCGACGCCGCGGCGGTGGAATGGCCGGAATAGGTGCGGAAGAGCCAAGGCCGGTCGCGTTGGGGTTCGCGCTTGGTATCGGTCATGTCGGGCCTCGCTGGGGCTGGGGCAGGGGCTTGGCGGGGTCAGCCGGGAATCGGCAGCGCAAGAATATTTCGTGATAGGGCTTTCTGGGCGAAGATAATGCCAAAGTCAATTCGCTGCAATGCGGCATGGCGGGATGGACCGCGCCGCGCTGCCGGGCCAGTGTGGCGCCATGGGCAGGACGATCGAACTCCCCCTCTGGCTGCTGGTGTTGATCCTGCTCTTCGCGGCGGTCACCTTTGCCTCGCATTTCCTCTTTCCCTCGGTGCGCTGGTTCTTCCGCCGCCGGCTGGAACGCGCCGTCGCCCGGCTCAACGAACGGCTCGAACGCCCGATCTCGCCCTTCAAGCTGCTGCGCCGGCACGACATGGTGCTGCGCCTGACCTATGACAGCGAGGTCGCGCGCGCGATCGACGCGCATGTCGCCCAGACGGGCGAGCGCGAGGATGTCGCCTATGAACGCGCCCGCCGCTACGCGCGCGAGATCGTGCCGCGCTTTTCGGCCGATATCTATTACGGGGTGGGGCTGCGGATCGCGCGCGGGCTGGCGCGGCTCTTCTACCATGTCGAGGCGCCCGCCGGCCCGGCGCTGGCCGATGTGGGCCGCGACGATACCGTGATCTTCGTCATCAACCACCGCTCCAACATGGATTACGTGCTGGTCACCTGGCTGGCCGAGCGTCGTTCCGCGCTGGCCTACGCGGTGGGCGAATGGGCGCGGGTCTGGCCGCTCTCGTGGCTGATCCGCTCGATGGGTGCCTATTTCATCCGCCGCCGCTCGCGCGATGATCTCTACCGCAAGGTGCTGGCGCGCTACGTGCAGATGGCCAGCCAGGGCGGGCTGACGCAGGCCATGTTCCCCGAGGGCGGCCTGTCGCTGACCGGCGCGCCGCAGGAGCCGCGGATGGGCCTGCTCAGCTACATCATCGAAAGCATCCGCCCCGAAGGCGCCGAAGCGCTTGCCGACGGCACGCGCGACGTGGCCTTCGTGCCGGTCGGGCTGAATTACGACCGGGTGCTCGAGGATCAGATCCTCATCGCCGCCGCGGCCGAGGGCACGCGGCGGTTCCGCTTCTCCTACTACACGGTCGCGCGCTACCTGCTGCGCCGGCTGTGGCTGAAGCTGCGCGGTCGGCTGGTGCCGGTGGGTAGCGTGCAGGTCTGCTATGGCCGGCCCGTCTCGCTCAAGGCGCTGCTGGCAAACGGCGCCGAGACCGAGGATGTGGCGACCAAGCTGATGGCGCGGGTGGCGGCGGTGATCCCGGTGCTGCCGGTGCCGCTGGTGGCCCGCGCGCTGCTGGATGAAGGCGGCGAGGCCACGCGCGAGGCGCTGGTCGCGCGTTGCGCCGAGCTGCGCGAATCGCTGCCCGAGGGCGTCGCCTGCCCCGAGCCCGCCCTGGCCGTCGAACGGGCGCTGGCACTGTGGAATCTGCGCGGCGTGGCCACCGGCGCGGCGCCCGGAGCGGGCGGGCGCGTGGCGATCTGCCCCGGAGAGGAACCTCTATTCGCCTATTACGCCGCGTCCATCGCCCACCACCTGCCGCCCGCAACCCGTTGATGCGGCGAGTTTCTGCGCCTGCTCGGTTATAAAATTACAAAACAGCCATCAAATGCATTGCAATCTTGCGTGACGGATTATATCCAGTCCAGCAGAAACGGGATATTCTGCGCCGCAGCAATCAAGGGATGTGAGTCATGGCACTCGATACCGAAACCATCGCCGCCTACGAGGCGCCCGAGAAGGATCTCTACGAAATCGGGGAGATCCCCCCGATGGGCTACGTGCCGAAACAGATGTATGCCTGGGCGATCCGCCGCGAGCGGCATGGCGAGCCCGACACGGCGATGCAGGTCGAGGTGGTCGAGACGCCCGCGATCGACAGCCACGAAGTGCTCGTCCTGGTGATGGCCGCGGGCGTGAACTACAACGGCGTCTGGGCCGCGCTCGGCCAGCCGATCAGCCCGTTCGACGGCCATGGCGAGCCTTACCACATCGCCGGCTCGGATGCCTCGGGCATCATCTGGGCCGTCGGCGACAAGGTGAAGAACTGGAAGGTCGGCGACGAGGTCGTCATCCACTGCAACCAGGATGACGGCGACGACGAGCATTGCAACGGCGGCGATCCGATGTTCTCGCCCTCGCAACGCATCTGGGGCTACGAGACGCCCGACGGCTCCTTCGCGCAGTTCACCCGCGTCCAGGCCCAGCAGCTCATGGCCCGTCCGCGCCACCTGACCTGGGAGGAAAGCGCCTGCTACACGCTGACGCTGGCCACCGCCTACCGCATGCTCTTCGGCCATTCCCCGCACGAGCTGACACCGGGCCAGAACGTGCTGGTCTGGGGCGCGTCGGGCGGGCTCGGCTCCTACGCGATCCAGCTCATCAACGCGGCCGGCGCCAACGCGATCGGCGTGATCTCGGATGAGGACAAGCGCGACTTCGTCATGTCGCTGGGCGCCAAGGGCGTGATCAACCGCAAGGATTTCAACTGCTGGGGCCAGATGCCCAAGGTCGGCACGCCCGAATACGCCGCCTGGTTCAAGGAGGCCCGCAAGTTCGGCGCCGCCATCTGGGAGATCACGGGCAAGGGCAACAATGTCGACATGGTGTTCGAACATCCCGGCGAGGCGACGTTCCCGGTTTCCGTCTTCGTGGTGAAGCGCGGCGGCATGGTGGTGATCTGCGCCGGCACGACGGGCTACAACCTCACCTTCGACGTGCGCTACCTCTGGATGCACCAGAAGCGCGTGCAGGGCAGCCACTTCGCCCACCTCAAACAGGCCGCCGCCGCCAACAAGCTGATGCTGGAACGCCGGCTCGATCCCTGCATGTCGGAGGTCTTCCCCTGGGATGAGATCCCCGCCGCGCACATGAAGATGATGCGCAACCAGCACAAGCCGGGCAACATGAGCGTGCTCGTCCAGGCGCCGCGCACCGGGCTGCGCACGCTGGAAGACGTGCTGGAGGCCGGCCAGGCCTGAACGCGCGAATCGCGCAAAGCGTGTCGGGCGCCGCGGATCACCCCGCGGCGCCCGCTTTGTTAACAGACAGTTAAAATCCGCCGCCTCCCCATTAATGGTGAGGTAATATCGGCGAGTTTACTAAGGCGCCGCGATGCTCATGGTTGTGTTTGCGCTTCGGAAAACCCCGTGCGGAGGATAGAATGGCTGATGACTGGATACTCGACGTGCTGACCGATCTCGGCACGTTCGCCGAAACGAACGGGTATGCCCGTCTCGCCGCGCAGCTGGAACAGGCCCGGCGCGTGGCGGTCGAAGAGGTGACACAAGGCGAGGGAGCCGACGCGCAAGACGCGTTCCTGCATGGAAGCGACGCTCGAGAGGATCGCTGTCTCCGTACAGCAGGCTGACACGCCCGCCGCCTTGCAGGCGGCCACGGAAACCTTGCGCGACGCGCTGGCCGTTTCCCACATCGTCTATCACTGGGTGAACTCGAAAGGGGAACGGTTCGGCGTCGGCACCTATTCCTCGGAATGGGTCGATCGTTATCTCGAAAAGGATTACCTGTTCCTCGATCCGGTCATCTATGGCTGCCTGCAACGCTTCCACCCCGTCGAATGGAAGGAACTCGACTGGTCGCGCCCGCAGGCCCGCGCAATGTTCCAGGACGCGCTGCAATACGGCGTCGGCAACCAGGGGCTGACGATCCCGGTGCGCGGCCCGTCGGGTCAATTCGCGCTCTTCACCGCAAACAACCATTGCGAGGATGAGGCCTGGGCCGGCTTCGTCGAGACGTGGTGCCAGGATCTCATCATCATCGCGCATGAATTCAACAAGCGCGCCCTGGAATTCGAGCATTTCGCCGCCCTGCCGCCCAGCACGCTCTCGCCGCGCGAACTGGGCGCGCTGTCGTGCATCGCCAAGGGCCAGAGCCGCGCCAAGGCGGCCGAGCATCTGGGCATCTCGGAGCACACCTTGCGCGTCTACCTGGAAACCGCGCGCCACAAGCTCGGCGCGATGAACACCACCCATGCCGTGGCCCGCGCGCTCAGCCACGGTCTGATCGTGGTGTGACCCCACCGCGCGGAATGAAAAGCGAACATTAACCAAGATGGGCGAGCTTCCCGGTGCCAGAGCCGAGAGGAGCCTCCATGCTGCGCTACATCCACGCCGCTGATCTGCCCGCCCATCCCCGCCTCGCCGACACGATGTTCCGCGACCGCGCCGCGCAATTCGCCGGCCGCCTGGGATGGGAGGTGCGGGTGAACGCGGCCGGCCACGAGCGCGACGAATACGACGATCTCGCGCCCCTCTACCTGATCTGGGAAGGCGCGGATGGCACGCATCACGGCTCCATGCGCTTCCTGCCCACGACGGGGCCCACGATGGTGAACGATCATTTCGGCCACCTCGCCGGCGCGCGGATCGAAAGCCCGCTGATCTGGGAATGCACGCGGTTCTGCATCTCGCCCCGCGCGGGGGGGCAGGCGGGCGCGCGCGCTTCGGCGGCGCTGGTGCTCGGCGCGGGCGAGATCATGGCGCGCTTCCACCTGCGCCACTTCGTGGGCGTCTTCGATCCGCGTATGGAGCGTATCTACAACCGCTTCGGCCTCGCCCCCGACGTGATCGGCCGCAAGGGCGATCTGGGCGTCGGCCTGTGGGAAATGCGGCAAGAGGCCTGGGCACCGGTCCTGGCGCGGCTGGGGATCGACAGGGCGGTATCCGCACAATGGTGGCGGGCCTCGTTCGGCGGCGCTGCCGAGGTTCCGCTGCGCCGTTCGGCCTGAGGGAACGGCTGGCGCCCCGCAGGGCGCGCGGATAGGCTGGGCGCATGAACGCCCCCGCACTGTCCTTCTCGCCCGACCAGGCCGAGGCCTATGACCGGATCGCCGATCTGCTGCGCGAGCGGGGCGTGGATCTGCACGAAGCCACGACGCTGCCGCGCGCCGAGGGCGAGACGCGGGTGCTGGCCGTCACCGGCAAGGCCGGCTCGGGTAAGACACTGCTGCTCGCCCGCCTGACCGAGGCGCTCGCCGATGCGGGGGTAGAGCTTGTCTCGGGCGATTACGAGGGCCGTCGCCGCAAGGATCGCCGCACGCTCGCCGTGCTGGCGCCCACCAACAAGGCCGCCTCGGTGCTGCGCGGGCGCGGCGTGCCGGCGACCACGATCCACCGCATCATCTATACCCCCGTCTACGATCCCGAATACGAGCGCATCGCCGAATGGCTGGCCGGCAACGGCGAACGCCCGCAGATCGAGGGGCTGACCGAGGCCGCGCTCGCCCGCGCCTTCGCCTTCTACGCCACCCATTCCTCGGTGCCCGGCGCGCTGGCCGCGGCGGGGCTGCGCGGCTCGGATTTCATCACCGGCTGGAAGCGCCGGGAGGAACCGCTCGATATCGGTTTCGTCGACGAAAGCTCGATGCTCGACGAACGGCAATTCGAGGATCTGCAGGAGATTTTCCCCACCCTCGTCCTGTTCGGCGACCCCGCGCAGCTGGCGCCGGTGAACCAGTCGGGCAAGATGGTGTTCGACGATCTGCCCGCCAAGCGCCGGCTCTCGCTCAGCCGGGTGCACCGGCAGGATCGCGGCAACCCGATCCTTGATCTGGCCCATGCGCTGGGCGATCCGCAGGTCGATTTCCCCGCTTTCGAACAGCGCCTGCGCGAGGCGGCGGCGGCAGACGATCGCGTCGTGCTGGCCGAGCGGGTGAATTGCGACCTGATGGCGCGCTCGCCGGCGCTGGTCTGGCGCAATGTCACCCGGATCCGGCTTATCACCGCCTTCCGCGCCGCCCATGGCGCGCCCGAGGATGCGCTGCTGCCCGGCGAGCCGCTGATCTGCGACGGGATCGAACTGCCGCTCAAGCACCGCAAGCGGCGGCTGGATCTCGAGGCGCGCGGCCTCATCAAGGGCGCGCAGGTGATCTATCGTGGCGAGGGCGAAAGGCCCGGCTTCTCGCGCCTGCACGTGATCGGGGCGGAGAGCCCCGATATCGGCGTCGCCTCGATCATCAAGATCGAGAAGCCGGGCGAGGAAGAGCCGTTCATCCCCTATGCCGCCCGGATGGGCGCGGCCTTCCTGCACGGCGCGGCGGTGACGATCCACAAGGCGCAGGGCTCGCAATGGCGCGAGGTGCAGGTCTTCGCGCCCGATCTCTTTGCCGCCTCGCGCGCGGGGCGGGTTGAGGCGGGCGTGCCGCTGTGGAAGCGGCTGGCCTATGTGGCGATCACCCGGGCCGAGGAACGGCTCTACTGGGTCACACGCTACAAGCTGGCCCGCCCGCAGGCGCCGCTCACGCTGGATGACCTGCCCAGCCGGGCGGAGACGCTGAAACTCAAGGCTCCCGAAACCGGGGACGGCACGGAGGAAAGCACATGAGCACGATCCTGATCACCGGCGCCAGCGCCGGCATCGGCGCGGCCACGGCGCGGCTGTTCCTGGAGGCGGGCTGGAGCGTCGGCCTCGCCGCGCGGCGGGTCAGCCCGCTGGAAGAGCTGGCCGAGGGCCATGCCAACGCCCAGGTGCTGCCCTGCGACGTGACCGACGAGGATCAGGTCGCCCGAGCCTTCGCCGCCTTCACGCGGCGCTTCGGGCGGCTCGACGTGCTGTTCAACAATGCCGGCCGCTCCGCCCCCGCCGCCCCGATCGACGAGATCGCGCCCGAGACGTTCCGCGCCGTGATTGACGTGAACGTCACCGCGATGTTCCTCTGCGCCCGCGCCGCCTTCGCCGCGATGCGCGCCCAGCGGCCCAAGGGCGGGCGGATCATCAACAACGGCTCGATCTCAGCGCACATGCCGCGCCCCGGCACCGCGCCCTACACTGCCAGCAAGCACGCGGTGAGCGGGCTCACCAAGACCATCGCGCTCGACGGCCGCGCGCATGACATCGCCTGCGGCCAGATCGACATCGGCAATGCCGGCACCGAGATGGCCGCCGCCTTCGCGCGCGGCGTGCCCCAGGCCGACGGCTCCGTCCGGCCCGAACCGGTGATGGATGTCAAACACGTCGCCCGCGCGGTGCTGCACATGGCCAGCCTCCCGCCCGAGGCGAACGTGCTGTCGATGAACGTGATGGCCACCAAGATGCCCTTCGTGGGCCGCGGCTAGCCCCGGATATACCGGAACACGACCGAGGCGCCCCAGCCCGCGCCCACCGCGATCGCCAGCGCCAGCAGCCCGTAGAGCAGCGGGTGCTCATGGGCGAGCGAGAACAGGAACCGCTCCAGCCCGACCTTCCGCACCACGATCTCGGTCGCATAGGCATCCACCACCTTGCGGTCGCGCGTCAGAAAGATTCGCGTCGTGTAGATGCCCTCGGTCAGGTTCGCCGGCAGCGCCACCGAGGTGCGGAACAGCGTCGCCTCGTCCACCCGCACCGCGCCCTCGTTGAGCTGATACAGCCCCTGGCCCGTGCGGATGCGGATCAGCGCGTCGGCGAAGGCCGGGCTGTCCTCGATCCCGCCCGAGCCGATATAGCGCACCGCGCGCGAGATCGAGATGCGGTGCCGGATATCCTCCACCCGCGAGAGCACTTCGTGGAACGGGCCCGACGTGGCCACGGCATAAAAGCTGGGCGCATGGTCGATCTCCACCGCATCGGTATTCACCCAGATGCCCGCCGTGCGCGACTTTCGGCGCATGGTGAGCGGGGTCGACGGCCCCGCCACGGCGACGATCACCTCGAGCGGAGGCTCCTCGGGCGGTGGCGTCTCGCGCTGGACGGCGCCGAAGATCAGGATCTCCGATCCGTCGAAATTCGCGGTGATCGACACGCGGTTCTGGCTGAGCCCGGCGATCACCCGTTCCCCCAGCGCCGGCCCGGCGGCGATGAGCGCGAGCAGGCAGAGCGCGAGCGTCCTCATTGCACGGGTCCCACGGAATAGAGCTCATCCGGCGGCAACAGCAGATCCAGCGCCAGCTTGGCACAGACCGCCAGCACCAGGGCGGCCAGCAGGATGCGCAGATGCTCGCCCCGCAGCCGCACGCCGATCCGCGTGCCCACCTGCGCGCCGATCACGCCGCCCAGCAGCAGCAGCACGGCCAGCGCCAGATCGACGGTCTGCGAGGTGATCGCATGGGCCATCATCGTGAACCCGGCCACGAAGATGATCTGGAACAGCGATGTGCCGATCACCACCTTGGTGGGCATGTGCAACAGGTAGATCATCGCCGGCACCATGATGAAGCCGCCGCCCACCCCCATGATCGCCGCCAGCACGCCCACCAGCAGCCCCACCGCCAGCACCGGGATCACGCTGATATACAGTCCCGACGTGCGGAACCGCATCTTCAGCGGCAGCGAATGGGCGATCCCGTGCTTGCGCCGCCGCGGCGGCCCGCCGCCCTGCGCCCGGCGCATGGCGCGCAGGCTCTCGAAGAACATCAACAGGCCGATCGTGCCGAGAAAGACGATGTAGCTGAGCGTCACGATCAGGTCGATCTGACCCAGCTCGCGCAGGTAGTTGAACAGCCGCACGCCCAGGAACGATCCCACCACGCCGCCCGCCAGCAACATGCCCCCCATGCGGAAATCCACCGCGCGCCGCCGCAGATGCGCCAGCACGCCCGAGACGGAAGAGGCGACGATCTGGTTCGTCGAGGTCGCCACTGCGACGACCGGCGGGATGCCCACGAAGAACAGAAGCGGCGTGATCAGGAACCCGCCGCCCACGCCGAACATGCCCGAAAGCACGCCCACCATGCCCCCCAGCCCGAGGATCAGGAAGGCATTCACCGAAACCTCGGCGATCGGAAGGTAGATCTGCATGGATGGCCGTCCGGCGGCTGGGTTTCTCTTACCTTTGGCCCCGTTGCGCGGGGAAAGTCAAATCAGGCGGCGGCGAGGAAGGCGCGCAGCACCCGTTCCAGCTTGGCCGCGCCCTTCGGCGCCATCGCCTTGGTGTGTTCATGGCTGATCGCCTCGTCGCTCAGCCCCGCCGCCATGTTGGTGATGGTCGAGATCGCGGCGCAGCGCAGGCCCAGGAACCGCGCCAGGATCACCTCGGGCACGGTCGACATGCCCACCGCATCGGCGCCCAGCGTGCGGATCGCGCGGATCTCGGCGGGCGTCTCGAAACTGGGGCCGGAATACCAGGCATAGACACCCTCGGGCAGCGCCACGCCCTCGGCCTCGGCCGCCCGCTTCAGGGCGGCGCGCAGGGCCGGATCGTGGGCATCGCCCATCGGCACGAAGCGTGCCTCGCTCTTCTCGCCGATCAGCGGGTTGAGCCCCGAGAAGTTGATGTGATCACTCAGCAGCATCAGCTCGCCGGGCGGGATGTCGGGCCGCATCGAGCCGGCGGCATTGGTGAGGATCAGCGCCTCGGCCCCGAGCGCCGCCAGCACCTCCAGCGGCAGCCGCATCGCGGCGGGATCGCCGCTCTCGTAGTAATGCGCGCGCCCGCCGAACACGGCGACGCGGCAGCCCTCGAGCGCGCCGATCACCAGCTGCGGGTTGTGCCCCGACACGCCGGCATGGGGGAAGCCCTCAAGCTCGGCGTAATCGATCGCCGTGCCCTCCACGGCGCCCGCCAGGTGCCCCAGCCCCGAGCCCAGGACCAGCCCGAAGCGCACAGGCTCGGATCCGGCGCGCGACCGGATCAGGGCGGCGAGGGTCTCAGCGTTCCTTGACATAGGGCTGCGCGGCCGCCTTGGGCGGGATCGCCCGGCCCACGAGCCCGGCGAGGATGATGACGGTCAGGATGTAGGGCAGGGCCTGCATGAACTGCACGGGCACGACGAAGCCGCCCACATCGAAGCTCTGGAAACGCACGCCGATCGCCTCGAGCAGCCCGAAGAGAAGGCAGGCCCAGAGCGCGTACCACGGCCGCCACTTGGCGAAGATCAGCGCGGCCAGCGCGATATAGCCGCGGCCGGCGGTCATCTCCTTGGTGAAGCCGCCCGCCAGCGAGGCGAGGTAGGTGCCCGCCAGCCCGCAGAGCAGCCCGGCGATGAAGATCGACGACCAGCGCAGACCGCTCACCGAGATGCCGGCCGTATCCACCGCGCCGGGATTTTCGCCCACCGCGCGCAGGCGCAGGCCATAGCGGGTGCGGAACAGGATGTACCAGGTGAGCGGGATCAGCAGCAAAGCGGCATAGACGAGGATCGCGTGGCCCGAGATCATGTCGGCATAGATCGGGCCGATGATCGGCACGTCGGCCAGCTGGCGCGCAAACGGCAGCTCGATATTCTGCAACCGCGCGGCGCCCAAAGCCGGCGTGCGGCCGCCCAGCGCGAACCAGCTCTGCCCGATCACCACCGTCAGCCCCGAGGCGAGGAAGTTCAGCGCCACGCCGGAAATCAGCTGATCGCCCTTGAAGGTGATCGAGGCCAGCCCGTGCAGCACCGAGATGAAGGTCGCGCCCACGATCCCCGCCGCCATGCCCGCCCAGATCGAGCCGGTCGTGTAGGCCACCGCGCCCGACAGGAAGGCCGCGGCCAGCATCTTGCCCTCAAGCCCGATATCCACCACGCCCGAGCGTTCCGAGAAGAGCCCGGCGATGCAGGCGAAGATCAGCGGCGTGGCGCCCCTCAGGGTCGCGTCGAGCAGCTGGATGATGGTCTGGAAATCCATGCGGTCAGAGCCTCGTCGTGGCCAGCTTGTAGCTGAAGAAGGCGAAGAACACGCCCAGCGTGCCTTCGATCCAGCGGCGGAAGCGGGAATAGAGGGCGCGCACCGGCCCGGCCGAGAGCAGCAGCGCATAGGCGCCGTGGCCCAGCGCCGAGTTCACGAAGGCGCCCGCGAGGAACAGCAGCACCATCGGCCAGGGCGCATCGCCCACGCCGCCCACCGCCGCGACGGCGACCCAGAAGAAGATCGCCTTGGGGTTGGAACTCTGCATCACGAAGCCGCCAAGCATCGTGCGAAGCGGTCCTGCCGCGCTCCCCGGGCCCACCGCGCGCGGCGTCAGTGCCGGCGGGTGCAGCGCCTTGCGGAAGGCGCCCACGGCCAGCCACGCCAGATAGCCCGCGCCGATCAGCTTGATCGCGGTCAGCGCCCAGATCGCCTGGCTCAGCAGCGCGGTCAGCCCCAGCACCGTGGCCACGGCCAGCAGCAGCGCGCCCCCCGCGATGCCCAGCGTCGCCAGCAGCGCGTCGCGCCGGCCCTGCGCCGTGGCCACGCCCATGATGTACATCACCCCCGGCCCGGGCGAGAGCACGCCCACCCATTGCACCGACCAGGCCAGCAGCAGTTGCGGCAGGTAGTCCTGCACCATCACGCCTTCCTCCGCCGCATGGTCGAGAACATGTGCTCCAGCGGCCCGCGCACCATGTTGTCGAGCGCCCCGGTCAGCAGGATCACCAGGCCCTGGATCACCACCACCAGCTCGCGCGGGATCGATTCCCACAGCGAAAGCTCGGCCCCGCCCTGGTAGAGGAACCCGAAGAGCAGCGCGGCCAGCACGATGCCCACGGGGTGGTTGCGCCCCATCAGCGCCACCGCGATGCCGATGAAGCCCGCGCCCTCCACCGCGTTGTCGATCAGCCGCTCGGCCTCGCCCATCGTGTTGTTGATCGCCATCAGCCCGGCCAGCGCGCCCGAGATCAGCATCGCGATCACCGTGATCCGGACAGGGGATATCCCGGCATAGACAGCCGCGCTCTCCGATTGGCCATAGGCGCGGATCTGATAGCCCAGCCGTGTCCGCCAGATCAGCAGCCAGAAGACATAGGCGCACAGCAGCGCGACGAGGAACGACACGTTGGCCGGCGCATTGCGCGAGAACTCGATCCCCAGCGGCGCCAGCATCTCGTGGAAGCTGGGCAGATGCGCCCCCGGCGGGAACGAGGCGGATTCCGAGGCCATGTTGCCCGGCTGCTTCAGCACCCGCACCAGCAGGTAGCCCAGCAGCGCCGAGGCGATGAAGTTGAACATGATCGTGGTGATCACGATATGGCTGCCGCGCTTGGCCTGCAGATAGGCCGGGATGAAGGCCCAGGCCGCGCCGAAAGCCGCCCCGCCCACCATCGCCGCGGGCAGCGCCAGCGTCCAGTGCGGCCAGTCGATCGACAGCGCGACCAGCGTCACCCCCAACCCGCCGAGCGCCGCCTGACCCTCCCCGCCGATGTTGAACATCCGCGCGTGATAGGCCACGGCAACGCACAGGCCGGTGAAGATGAAGTTGGTCGTGTAGTAAAGCGTGTAACCCAGCCCGTTGGTCGACCCGAACGAGCCTTCCACCATCGTGCGGATCGCCACCAGCGGATCCTTCCCGATCAGGTAGATCACCAGCCCCGACAGCAGGAAGGCGATGGTGATGTTGATCAGCGGGATCAGCGCCACATCCGCCCATTTCGGCATCTTGTTCATCGGTGATGGTGCTCCGCCGCCTTGTCGAGATTGGCGTCGATCTCCTGGATCGACACGTCCTCGCGCCCCGTCATCCCGGCCATCAAGAGGCCCAGCTCCTTCGCGTCGGTCTCGGACGGCAGACGCTCGCCCATGATCCTGCCGTCGAACATCACCGCGATCCGGTCGGAGAGCGACATGATCTCGTCCAGCTCCACCGAGACGAGCAGGATCGCCTTGCCCTCGTCGCGCAGGCGCACGATTTCCTGGTGGATGAACTCGATCGCGCCGATATCCACGCCGCGCGTCGGCTGCCCGACAAGCAGCAGGTCGGGATTGCGCTCGATCTCGCGGGCCAGCACGATCTTCTGCTGGTTGCCGCCCGAAAAGCTCTTTGCGGGCAGCTTGGGGTTCGGCGGGCGCACGTCGTAGCGGCCCATCTTGTCTTCGGCTTCCTTGCGGATCGCGGCATTGTCCATGAACAGGGCATTCTTCTGGTAGGCCGGATCGTGGTGATAGCCGAAGGCCATGTTCTCCCACGCCTGGAATTCCAGGATCAGCCCCTCGGCATGGCGATCCTCGGGCACATGGGCGATGCCCCGCGCGCGGCGGCTCTGCCCGTCGCTGGCGCGGCCCGACAGGTCTATCTCCTGCCCGTTGACGCGGATCGTGCCCTCGGCGGTGACATAGCCGCCCAGCACTTCCAGCAATTCCGACTGGCCGTTGCCCGACACGCCGGCAATGCCCAGGATCTCGCCCGCGCGGATATCCAGGTCGATCCCGCGCAGCCGCTCCACGCCCTGGTCGTCGACCACGCGCAGGTTCCGCACCTCCAGCACCGTCTTGCCGGGCTTGGCGGGTGTCTTGTCGACGCGCAACAACACCTTGCGGCCGACCATCAGCTCGGCCAGCTCCTCGGGCGAGGTCTCGGCCGTCTTGACCGTCGCCGTCATCTCGCCGCGGCGCATCACGCTCACCGTGTCGGTGATATCCATGATCTCGCGCAGCTTGTGGGTGATCAGGATGATCGTCTTGCCCTGTTCCTTCAGCCCCCGCAGGATGCGGAACAGGTGATCGGCCTCGGCCGGCGTCAGCACGCCGGTCGGCTCGTCGAGGATCAGGATGTCGGCCTCGCGGTAGAGCGCCTTGAGGATCTCCACGCGCTGCTGGTGCCCGACGCTGAGATCCTCGATCAGCGCATCGGGATCGACGTTCAGCTCGTATTCCTCGGCCAGCTGCTTGAGCAGCCCGCGCGCCTTCGCCTTCGAGGGCTTCAGCAGCCGCCCGTCTTCCGCGCCGAGAATCACGTTCTCGAGCACGGTGAAATTCTCCACCAGCTTGAAATGCTGGAACACCATGCCGATGCCCGCCGCGATCGCGGCCTGGCTGTCGGGGATCGCCGTTTCCTTGCCGCCGATGAAGATCTGCCCGCTATCGGCCTTGTAGAAGCCGTAGAGGATCGACATCAGCGTCGACTTGCCGGCGCCGTTCTCGCCGATGATGCCGTGGATCGTGCCACGCTTCACCTGGATCGAGATATCCTTGTTGGCCTGGACAGGGCCGAACGCCTTGGAGATCCCGCGCAACTCGATGGCAAGATCGCCCGATGCGTCAGGGGCGGCAGTCGCCTGCCGCCCCGTATCCCGTGTATCCGCCATCTGGCTTAGTACGCCGGGCAGGATTCATCCGACATGTAGTCGTGCACCTCGATCTCGCCCGAGATGATCTTGGCCTTCGCCTCTTCCACGGCGGCCTTCATCTCGTCGGTGACAAGTTCCTCGTTGTGCTCGTCGAGCGCATAGCCCACGCCCTCGTTCTCCAGCCCCATGACGTCGAGTCCCGGCTCGACATCCTCGCCGGCCATGAAGCTTTCATACACGGCGTTGTCCACGCGCTTCATCATCGAGGTCAGCACGGTGCCTGGCTGCAGGTAGTTCTGGTTGCTGTCGACGCCGATGGCGAGGATACCCTCGTCGGCCGCCGTCTGCAGCACGCCCAGCCCGGTGCCGCCGGCCGCGGCGAACACCACTTCAGAGCCGTCCGAGATCTGCGCGCGCGTCAGCTCGCCGCCCTTCACCGGGTCGTTCCAGGCCGCCGGCGTCGTGCCCGTCATGTTGACGATGACCTCGCCCTCGGGCTTGACCGACTTGAAGCCCTGCGCATAGCCGCAGGCGAACTTGTGGATCAGCGGAATGTCCATCCCGCCGACGAAGGAAACCGTGTCGCCCTCGGCGGCCATCGCGGCCAGCACGCCCACGAGGTAGGAGCCTTCGTGCTCCGAGAAGACGATGGATTTCACGTTCGGCGCGTCGACCACGCCGTCGATGATCACGAACTTGGTGTCGGGGAAATCGGGGGCCACGTCACCCAGCGCGGTGGCGAACGAGAAGCCGGCCATCACGATCGGGTTGTAGCCGTTCTCGGCGAAGCGGCGCAGCGCCTGTTCGCGCTGGGCGTCGGATTGCAGCTCCACGTCGCGGTATTCGCCGCCGGTCTCTTCCTTCCAGCGCTCGGCGCCGTTGAACGAGGCCTCGTTGAACGACTTGTCGAACTTGCCGCCAAGGTCGAAGATGACCGCCGGGTCGGCCAGCGCACCGCCCGCGGTGAATGCGAGCGTCGCGGCAGCGCCGAGGAATTTCTGCATCAGGGTCATGATTTACTCCCGTTTGTGTTTATGCGGGGCGCGCGCTTTCGGGCACCTCCGGTTGCGAGCAGATGTGTCAGGTCTGATCTGCCACATTTTAGGCAATAGCGCCTTCCGGGGGTCAACAGGTTTTTGACCATCCGGTCGCACTTGCGGCCCACAATGCCGTTTATTTGGGAAGTGGACGTAAAGTCAGGCCGCGATCAACGGCTTGGAAAGGATGAGCGCGTCGAGCTTCACGCCGTCGGGCTGGCGGTAATAGGCCCGCCTGCGGCCGGATTCGCCCCAGCCCGCCGCGGCATAGAGCGCGCGGGCCGCGTGGTTCGTCTCGGCCACTTCCAGGAAGGCGCGCGAGGCGCCGCGCGCGGCGGCCTCGCGCTCGAAATCGGCGAGGGCCTGCCGGGCGAGGCCCCGCCGCTGCGCTGTCGGCGCGGTCGCGATGGTCAGAAGCTCCGCCTCGTCTGCGGCCACGCGGCCCAGTGCGAAGCACGCCGCGCCCTTCGTCACGGTGAATGTGCCGGGCATGTCCAGCAGCGCGGCGAACTCTCCCTCGCCCCAAGGCCGCGGGGTGGTGAAGGTGGCGGCATGCAGCGCGGCCATCTCCGCCGGTGTCACGGCACGATCTCGGGCGGCGCATCGGCGGGCGGCGCGGCATCGGCCGGCCGCAGGTAGAGCGGCGCGGGCCGCGCGAAGGGCCCGCCCTCGGCCAGCCGCGCGGCGGCGATGCGCGCGATGGTCTCGGCCGCCGGGGCCAGCGGCTCGGTGATCGCGCCCTCGGGCGCCGGGCCGAGCTCGGGCGCCGCGCCTTTCGTCAGGAGATAGGCCATGCCGCGCGGCGCGGGGATGGCGAGCGTCTCGCCGCTGCCGCCGCCGCCGCCCTCGCGCCCATGCGCCAGCACCTCGAACCCGCTCACCCCGATGGCCGGCCGGCCCAGCCCCAGTGCCAGCCCGCGGGCCAGCGCCACCGAGATGCGGATACCGGTGAAATTGCCCGGCCCCACGCCCACGCCCAGCGCGTCGAGCGCCGCCCAGTCGCAGCCCGCCTCTTCCAGCAGCTCCTCCAGCAGCGGCATCAGCCGCTCCGCCTGGCCGCGCGCCATCGCCTCGTGCCGCGCCGCCACGATGGCACCGCCCCGCAACAAAGCGGCCGCGCAATGCGCGGCCGATGTGTCGAAGGCGAGGATCGTGGGTTCAGGCGGCAACCGGCCGCACCTCGACCACTTCGGGGATGTAATGGCGCAGCAGGTTCTCGATGCCCATCTTCAGCGTCAGCGTCGACGAGGGGCAGCCCGCGCAGGCGCCCTGCATGTAGAGATAGACGATCCCCCGGTCGAAGCCGTGGAACGTGATGTCGCCGCCATCCTGCGCCACGGCGGGCCGCACGCGGGTATCCAGCAATTCCTTGATCTGGTTCACGATCTCGCCATCCGGCCCGTCATGCGCGGCGTGCCCGGCCGGCGCTTCGCCCGCGCCTTCCATCACCGGCGCGCCGGATTGGAAATGCTCCATGATTGCGCCCAGGATCGCGGGCTTGACGTGATCCCACTCCACGCCCTCGGCCTTAGTCACGGTCACGAAATCGTGGCCGAAGAACACGCCCGTCACACCCTGCACCGCGAAGATGCGCTGCGCGAGCGGCGAATTGCCGGCGGCATCGGCGCTGGGGAAATCGGCGGTGCCGCTGTCGAGCACCTGCTGGCCGGGCAGGAATTTTAGCGTCGCCGGGTTGGGGGTGGATTCGGTCTGGATGAACATGGGATGCGATCCTCGTTTCTGCCCAAGATATGCGGATTGCGCGCGCGTTAGTCAAGGTTCTCTGGAATCGTTCTAAATTGCGCGCGCCGCGCCGCCGCCCCCGCTCAGGTGATCTGTTCCAGCCGTTCCTTGCTCATCTCGCCGGGCACGATCGTCATCGGGATCGGCAGCGATCCGGCGCTCTTGGTCATCTGGCTGACCAGCGGGCCGGGGCCCGACTTGTCGGTGCCCGCGCCCAGCACCAGCACGCCGATATCGCCATCCTCGCGGATCTGGGCGAGGATCTCGGGCACCGCCTCGCCCTCGCGGATCACCAGTTCCGGATCCACCCCCTGCCGGTCGCGCATCCACTTCGCGAACACCTCGTAATGCGCCACGATCCGCTCGCGCGCCTCTTCGCGCATGATGTCGGCCACACCGATCCAGTGGTTGAACTCCTCGGGCGGGATCACGCTGAGGATCGTCACGCCGCCCCCGGTATGGGCCGCCCGCATCGCCGCGAACCGCATGGCGTTGAGACATTCCCGGCTGTCATCGAGAACGACGAGAAACTTCCGCATCAGGGGCTCCGGCCTGGGTCTGGCGGATGATGGCCGAAGGGCCGGGCTTAGGCAACCGGGCGGCTTCGCGGGCGCAGCATCAGGCGCACACTTTCCGACAGAAGCGCCAGCAACTGCAACGCCAGCGCGGCGGCGAGGCCCAGCGCGGCGAGCGCCAGGTCCGACAGGCGGACGAGCGCGCGGAAGGCCCGGGCCTTGCCCAGCGCGCGCATCGTGGCGGGCGTGGCCGCGCCCTCGATCCGCGCCACGCGGGCCAGGGCGGCGGCATCGCCGGCACTGTCGACATGGCGCAGAAGCGCGATGGTCTCGGCGGTCGAGGTGGCGGCGCGCACCTCGCCCAGATCGCCCGCCAGCCGGCCCAAGGCGGCCAGCTTCGCGGTATCGGTCACCGCGTCGAGACCTGCGCGCCCGGCGATCAGGTCGGGCACCGCCTCCCACCGCACGGGCAGGTCGGTCAGCCGCCGCAGCTCCGCCGTCAGCCCGGCGCCCAGCGTGCCCATCCGCCGCGCCGCGCGCAGCACCGAGGCGCCGGCCTTCACCGCATAGGCCGTGCCGCCGGTATGCAGCGTCAGCGCCGTGGCGCCCAGCCCGGCCAGGGCCAGCCCTGTCTCCAGCCCGTCCACCTCGCCGCCCGTCACCCAGGCCGCGCCCTGGCGGCGCAGCGCGTTCACGTCGCCCAGCGGCGACAGCTCCACCGGCAGGGCGCAGGCGGCGATCTGCGACAGCCGCTCGCAGGCGGCGATGTCATAGGCGCAGCGCGCGCAATCGGCGGCGCGGGCGGGCAGGGCGGCCTGGTGCGCGATCAGCGCCTCGGCCTGCACGCGCAGGGGCTCGGGCAGGCTGCCGGGGTGATCGGCGGCGAGCCGCAGAAGCAGCGTGGCCTCGTCAGCATCGCCGGCGGCGAGCGCGGCCTCCATGCGCGGGATCATCCATGCGGGGGTGACGCGGAAGGCCAGTGCGCGCGTCAGCGCCGCCTCCGCCGCCGCCTCGCTGCGCGCGACGAGCGGCGCGGCCAGCGGGTTCTGCGCCCAGGCCCAGGCCGAGGCGGCGAGCGTGGCGAGGCTGGTCAGCGCCAGCAGCATGTAGGCGAGGCGTCTCATCCATGGCTCCCGCGCGCGAGGATGCGCGCAGGATACGCGCGGGCGGGGCGCAGAAAAAGCGCCCCCGGCAGGGCGGGGCCGGGGGCGCGGATGCATCAGGTGCGAAACCTTCGGCAGCCTTTCCGGCGCGGGCCAGACGCGCCCATTTCGGGGACGGGGCGCGCCCTTGGGGATGGGACATGGAACAGGCGTCCGTGCCGGATATCTTCTGTCTAGCGGCGTTATGAATCCGCGCGGTGAAGCGCGGATGTCAGTTTCATGACGGCTGCTTCGCGGCGGCCTCGGCCTCGCGCAGCAGCGCCTCGAGGTCGAGCCGGCTGTTGTGCATGGCAAGCGTGCCGTCCTCGTTGCGCGGCCAGTCCTGCTCGGGCCGGTCGCGGTAGAGCTCCACGCCGTTGCCGTCGGGATCGCGCAGGTAGATCGCCTCGCTCACCCCGTGATCGGCGGCGCCGTCGATCGGGATGCCGGCCTGGAGAACGCGGGCGAGCGCATCGCCGAGGCTGGCGCGGTCGGGATAGAGGAAGGCGGTGTGGTAGAGCCCGGTATGGCCCGGCGGCGGCGGCGTGCCGCCTTTGCTCTCCCAGGTGTTGAGGCCGATATGGTGGTGATAGCCCCCGGCCGACAGGAACGCGGCCTGGCTGCCGTAGCGCTGGGTCAGCTCGAAGCCGAGAATGCCGGAATAGAAGGCGATGGCGCGGTCGAGATCGGCAACCTTGAGGTGGACATGGCCGATGCGGGTGGCGGGGTGGACGGGGTTGGGCATGGCGGGGCTCCGTGAAGGCGTGTCTTTGGGAGGAAGATAGGTCGGCGGGGCTGACGCACACAATTGGCGGGTTATGCAGGGATATGGTGCGGATGCGCACATTGGCGCTGGCGCAACGGTAGCGCGAGCGCCGCCCCGTGGGGTGGCGCCTGCAACGCTGCCGCTGGTCGCTTTATGGCAGCCAGGTACATCCTCGCTCACCGTAGCGCGGGCCGATAGCAATAGCGCCGCCCCGCCCCGACGGGGCGGCGCTCGCGCGGCGGGCTTCGCCCTTGTCCCGCGCGGGGTGCGCTACGCGCCCCCCCCGGATCCCTGCGGGGCGAGGCTCTCCCGCCCCTTCTCTGCGCGCTTCGCGCGCGTCGAAGCGTTGGGCCAGGCCGGGGGCTCCGCCCCCCGGACCCCCGAGGTATTTCCGACAAAGTGAAGCGCAACAGAGCGCGAGAGCCGCCCCGTGGGGTGGCGCTTCCAACGCCGGTCTTGGTCACTTTATGGCAGCCAAGCCCCTCCGCCCTCACCGCAGCGCGAGACGATAGCGAGAGCGCCACCCCGCCCCGATGGGGCGGCGCTCGCGCGGCGCGCTACGCGCTTGATTCCGCGCGGGGGCGCTGCGCGCCCTGAAGCCGCGCAGTGTCGAGGCTCACCGACCGTCCACACTTAACATAAAACAGAAACGTTGAAAATCAACGCCTTGCAAAGTGTCCACACGTGGACACCCGCCTCAGCGCACCATCCCGACGATCTCGAACACCCGCGCCAGGATCGGCGCCGCCAGGGCCGAGGCCTTCCCCGCCCCGGCACCAAGCTGGCGGTCGATCTCGGCCGGATCGTCCAGCAACCGGCGCATCTCGGCGCTCACAGGGCCCAGCTTCTCCACCGCCAGCTCGGCCAGAGCCGGCTTGAACTGCCCCCAGCCGGCACCGCCATGCTCGGCGATCACCGCCTCGGGGGTCATGTCGGCGAGGCCGGCATAGATCTCCACCAGGTTCTTCGCCTCGGGCCGCCCCTCCAGCCCCGCCACATCCTCGGGCAGTGGCGCGGGATCGGTGCGGGCCTTGCGGAACTTCTTGGCGATCGTGTCGGCATCGTCGAGCATGTTGATCCGCTCCATGTCGCTCTCGCCCGATTTCGACATCTTCTTCGTCCCGTCGCGCAGGTTCATCACCCGCATCCCCGGCCCCTCGATCACCGGCTCGGTCATCGGGAAGAACTCCACCCCGTAATCGTGGTTGAACTTCGCCGCGATGTCGCGGGTCAGCTCCACATGCTGCTTCTGATCCTCGCCCACCGGCACATGCGTGGCATGGTAGGCCAGGATGTCGGCCGCCATCAGCGCCGGATAGGCGTAGAGCCCCAGCGACTGCGCCTCGGAATTGGCGCCGGCCTTGTCCTTCCACTGGGTCATGCGGTTCATCCAGCCCACGCGGGCGACGCAGTTGAAGATCCAGGCCAGCTCGGCATGTTCGTGGACGCGCGACTGGTTGAACAGGATGCTCCGCGCCGGGTCGATCCCCGAGGCGAGCATCCCGGCCGCCACCTCGCGCGTGGCGCGGGTCAAATCCGCCGGATCCTGCCAGACGGTGATCGCGTGCATGTCGACCACGCAATAGAGCGTCTCGTAGCCTTCGCCCTGCATCGCCACCCAGCGCTTGATCGCGCCCAGGTAATTGCCCAGCGTCAGCCCGCCCGAGGGCTTGATGCCCGAGAAGATGCGGGGGGTGAAGGATACCTCGCTCATCGCGTGCTGCTCCGATGTTGGATTTTGCGCCGGGCTGGCTTATCCGGGGGCGCGGGCAGCGTCAAGAAACGGGGATGGCGATGGACGGGCAGGAAGACGAGAGCGAGGCGCAGCGCGAGCTGATGGTCAATCCGCTGCCGCCGATGGTGGTGGCGCTGGCGCTCGCCATGGCGGGGGTGGAGATCGTGCTGCAGGCCGCCGAGGCCGGGCTGATCGCGCGGGGCGCGGATGCCGGCTGGCGGGTGGCCTGGATCGAGCGGTTCGGCTTCCAGGCCGATCTGCTCGACCAGATGATCGCGCGGGGCGTGTGGCACTGGGATGTCGTGCTGCGGCTGGTGAGCTACCCGTTCCTGCATGCCGGCGCCACGCACGCGATCATCGCGGTGGTCTTCGTGTTGGCGCTAGGCAAGGTGGTGGGCGAGAAGTTCGGCAATGCCGCGCTGCTGGCGCTGTTCCTCGCCTCCTCGGCCGGCGGCGCGCTGGTCTTTTGGGCGGTGGCGGATTCGTCGATGTGGATCATCGGCGGGCTGCCTGGAGCCTACGGGCTGATCGGCGGGTTTTCCTTCCTGCTCTGGGCCGGCCTCGGCGCGGCGGGAGAGAACCGGATGCGGGCCTTCACGCTGATCGGCGCGCTGATGGCGATCCAGCTGGTCTTCGGCCTGCTGCTCGGCGGCGGGCGCGACTGGATCGCCGACTTGGGCGGCTTTCTGACGGGCTTCCTGCTGAGCTTCCTCGTCTCGCCCGGCGGCTGGAGCCGCGCGCTGAACAGGCTGCGCCAGCGGGACTAGCGCGGAGCCGGGGCAGCGCCGGCCCGTGGGGTGGCGCCCGCGACGCTGGTGTTGAGCACTTTATGGCAGCCAAGCCCCTCCGCACCATCCGCAGCGCGGAAGCTATAAAGAGCGCCAGCCCGCCGGGACGGGCCGGCGCTGGCCCGGCGGCCTGCGGCCTTGTTCCGGGCCGGACAATCTCTACCGGTTGCTCTCGATCCAGCGCGACATCAGCGCGGCGTCGCGGAAGCACTCGTCCGGCACGGCCCGGCGCTTGCGGCGCGCGATCGCCTCGGCATAGGCCACCTGCTTCGACGTCGCCCCCGGCCCGCGCGACACGGGCCCGGAGCGTTTCAGCGCGGCCTGGTGCCGGCCGATCCAGTCGGACAGGGCGCGCCGGTCATTCGCGCTCTCCTGCGGGATGCGTTCGTGCAGAGCCGCGGCGATGCGCGCGGCATAGGCCGCCTGTTTCGGGGTGGGCGGCAGGATCGTTTCCGTAGAAGCCATCGGGCCCTCCATGCGCTGCATGATCCCCCGCATCAGAACCGCGGGGAGAACATATGTAGAACATGGGAAACGCCTTGTGAAGCCCTCAGGTTCCCTCGCCGCCCGGTTTCGGCGCGTTGCGGGCCATCGCGGCGCGGAAATCGGCGTATTTCGTGGCCCCCAGCAGCTGCGCGAGCAGCGCGTAGGCCAGGATCGAGCCGCCCACCAGCACCAGCAGCGCCAGCGCCTGGGCGCCGCCGCCCTGGGCCAGCATCGGCACCAGCGCTGCGCGCAGGGCCCAGATCACCCCGCCGGTGAGCAGCGAGGCCAGCAGGATTCGCGGCCAGCGCCGGGCGAGCCGCTCGTCGGGCCGCGCCGCGGCGCCCATGCCGCGCGCCCCGCGCCAGAGCTGCCAGACCATAACCCAGCCCGCCACGCTGGTGCCGATCGCCGCCGCGTTGTAGCTGAAGACCGGCGCCAGCCCGATCGCGAGCACCGCGTTCACCACCATCGCCACCAGCGCGTAGTTGAACGGGCGGCGCGTATCCTCGCGTGCGAAGTAGAGCGGCTGCAGCACCTTCTGGATCACGAAGGCCGGCAGCCCCGCGCCGTAGATCGCCAGCACCAGCCCGGTCGCCGCCGCATCCTCGGCGGTGAAGCGGCCGCGCTGGAACAGCGCCGAGATCAGCGTCTCGGGGATCACCACCAGCGCCACGGCGGCCGGGAGGGTCAGCAGCAGGGCGAACTCGAAGGCGCGGTTGAAGGCGTAGCGGCCGCCCCGCTCGTCGTCGGCGCGCAGGCGGCGCGAGAGATCGGGCAGCAGCACCACGCCGATGGCGATGGCCACCACGCCCAGCGGCAACTGGTAAAGCCTGTCGGCCAGGTTGAGATACTGGATCGAGCCCTCGAAGAAGCTGGCCACCTGGCGGCCCACGAGCAGGTTCACCTGCACCACCCCGCCGGCCAGGGCGGCGGGCGCGGCGACTCGCAGCAGGCGCTTCATCTCGGGCGTGATGCGCGGTCGGCGCGGGCGCAGCGGAGAGCCGGCCCGCGCCGCCGCCCACCACAGCAGCACCATCTGCGCCACGCCGGCGACCGGCACGCCCCAGGCCAGCGCCAGGCCGATATCGCGGCCGGTCTCGTGCGCCCAGACCATGGCACCGGCGAGGATCAGGTTGAGCATGATCGGCGCGGCGGCAGCGGCGGCGAAGCGGCCCGAGGCGTTCAGCACGCCCGAGAGCAGCGCCGCGATCGAGATCAGCAGGATGTAGGGGAAGGCGATGCGCCCGTAGGTGACGGCGAGGCCGAAGCGATCATCCTCGGCGAAGCCCGCGGCCATCGCCAGCACCAGCCAGGGCATCGCCACCACCGCCAGCACCGTGAACGCGATCAGGATCGCGCCGAGCGCCGAGAGCGCCTGTTCGGCGAAGTCGCGCGGGCGGTCTCCGGCCTCGAGCTTCTTGGAGAAGATCGGGATGAAGGCCATGTTGAACGCGCCCTCGGCGAAGAAGCGGCGGAACATGTTGGGCAGGGCGAAGGCCACGAGGAAGGCATCGGCCACCGGCCCGGCGCCGAGATAGGCGGCCAGCAGGATGTCGCGCACGAAGCCCAGCACGCGGCTGGCCAATGTCCAGACGCCGACGGTGAGGAAGCCGCGCATCAGGCGGACGGGATTCATGCGCCCTCGCGCGCCCGTTCCGCGCCTTCCTCGATCGCCTGCCGCAGCCGCGCCTCGAGCGCCTTCTGCTTGTTCTGGGCAAAGATCTTCAGGCCGAACATGTCCTTCACGTAGAAGGTATCGACGACCTGCGCGCCATAGGTGGCGATCTGCGCCGAGGCGATGGAAAGGTTGCTGGCGGCCAGCGTGCGCGTGAGATCGTGCAGCAGGCCGGGCCGGTCACGGGTATCGACCTCGATGATCGTGTAGATCTCGGACCCTTCGTTGTCGAAGGCGATCGCCGTGGCATGGGCGAACTTGCTTTCGCGCTTCTTGATCTTGTCGCGGGTCTTGAGCGCGTCGCGCGCGATCACCTCGCCCTTCAGCGTCTTGTCGATCATGTTTCGCAGGCGGGGCAGGCGGCTTTCCTCGTAGGGCGTGCCCTCGCTGTCCTGCACCCAGAAGACCGAGGCGACGTAGCCGTCCTTGGTGATGTTGGTGCGCGCATCCACCACGTTGGCGCCGACCAGCGCCAGGGCGCCGGCGAGGCGCGAGAAGATGCCGGGGTGATCGGCCATGACGAAGGTGATCTGCGTCGCGTCGCGATCCTTGTCGGCGGCCAGGTCGATGCGGATCTCGTCATCCTTGATGCCTTGCAGCATCCTGGCCACGGTGACGTGCACCGCCGTGGGCATGCCCTGCCAGTAGGGCCCGTAATGGCGCGACGTTTCCTCGCGCAGGGCCTTGGCATCCCAATCCGACAGGGCCGCGCGCAGGGCGCGCTTGGCCTCGTCTTCGCGGGTCTCGCGGTTGACGTCTTCCAGCCCGGTTTCCAGCGCCTCGGCCGTCTGGCGGTAGAGGTTGCGCAGCAGCGCGGCCTTCCAGTTGTTCCAGGTGCCGGGGCCGACGCCCATGATATCGCACACGGTGAGCACGGTCAGCAGGTCGAGCCGGCGCTTCGTCTTCACCGCCTTGGCGAAATCGCGCAGCGTGCGCGGATCCGAGATGTCGCGCTTCTGCGCCATGTCGGACATCAGCAGGTGGTAGCGCACCAGCCATTCCACCGTCTCGCATTCCGAGGGCCGCAGCCCCAGCCGCGGCGCCACGCGGCGGGCGATCTGGGCGCCGAGGATGGCGTGATCCTCATCCCGCCCCTTGCCGATATCGTGCAGGAACAGCGCCAGGTAGAGCACCTTGCGGTTGACGCCGTTCTTGAGGATGCGGCTGGCCACCGGCAGCTGCTCGACCAGTTCGCCGCGCTCGATCCGCGCCAGGGTGGAGACGCACTGGATCGTATGCTCGTCCACCGTGAAGTGGTGATACATGTTGAACTGCATCATCGCGACGACGGGCTGAAACTCGGGGATGAAGGCGCCCAGCACGCCCAGCTCGTTCATCCGGCGCAGGGCGCGTTCGGGGTTGCCGTATTTCAGCAGCGTGTCGAGGAAGATCTGCACCGCCACGGGATCGGAGCGCATCTCGTCGTCGATCTTGTCGAGATGGGAGGCGATGAGGCGCATCGCGTCGGGGTGGATCAGATAGCCCGTCCGCAGCGCCTCGGCGAAGATGCGCAGCAGGTTGAGCTTGTCGGCGAGGAAGGCCTTTTCGTTGGCGATGCCCAGCCGGTTGTGCACGATCACGTAGCCCGGCCCGGGTTTGCGGCGGCGGCGGAACAGGCCCTGGAGCGAGGGCGCCTTCTTGACCAGCTGCGCCTCGAGCGCGGTGAGGAAGATGCGCGTCATCTCGCCCACGGCGGTGGCGTGGCGGAAATATTCCTGCATGAAATGTTCCACCGCGCGTCGCCCGCCGTGATCGCGGTAGCGCATCCTGTCGGCCACCTCGACCTGCAGATCGAAGGTCAGCTGATCCATCGCCCGCCCGGTGGCCAGGTGCAGGTGGTTGCGGGTGGCCATCAGGAAGGTCTCGGCCGCCTCGAAACGTTCGAATTCCTCGGCGGTGAAGACGCGGCGCTTCACCAATTCGGCCGGGTCACGCACGTCGTGGACGTATTTCGCGATCCAGTAGAGCGATTGCAGGTCGCGCAGGCCGCCCTTGCCCTCTTTCACATTGGGCTCGACGACGTATCGCTGGTTGCCCTGTTTCTTCAGCCGCTGGCTGCGTTCCTCGAGCTTGGCCTCGACGAAATCCGCCGCGGTGTTGCGGAACAGGTCGGCCCGCAGGCGGCGGCCAAGCTCGCGCGCCAGCGGCGCGTGGCCGGCGAGGTAGCGGTGTTCCAGCAGGGCGGTGCGGATCGTGTAATCCTCGCGCCCCAGGCGCAGGCAATCCTTCACGGTGCGGCTGGCATGGCCGACCTTCAGGTGCAGATCCCACAGGATGTAGAGCATGCTCTCGATCACGCTCTCGGCCCAGGCGGTGATCTTGTAGGGCGTGAGGAACAGCAGATCGACATCGCTGTAGGGCGCCATCTCGCCCCGCCCGTAGCCGCCCACGGCCAGCACCGCGATGCGTTCGCTCTCGGTCGGCGTGGGGCGGCGATGCAGGTAGCCGGTGGAAACCTGGAGCACCGTCGTCACCAGCGCATCGGTCAGCCAGGCATAGGCGCGCTGGGCCGGCCGGGCGCCGCGCGGGCCGGGGTTTTCCTCAAGCGCCGCGGCGATGGCGGCGCGGCCGTCGCGCAGGGCCTGGCCCAGCACCTCGACCGTGGCGGCGCGGATCGCGCGCTCGCGGTCGGGGGCGTCGCTGGCGGCCTGCAGCGCGGCTTCCAGCGCCGCGCCGGTGGCGACGGCGTCAAAGATCGCGCCCGCCGGGCGGATCAGCGCGGCGGGCGGCTCGGGGATCTGCGACGTGACGGCCGGTGGGGCGGGCTCAGAAGCCCGCAATGCCAAAGCGTCTCGGTGCCGGGTCAATCTCTACCACCTGGTTGTTGCGGATCGTGGCGACGGCGAGCGCGCGTTCGTTGGTGCCGTCGCTGCGCAGCCGGAAGATGCCGTTGACGCCGACGAAGCCCTGGTTGCGCGTCAGCTCCGCCGCGGTGATCGTGCCGCCGGAACCGGCCAGCGCGCCGATCGCGGCGATGCCGTCATAGGCGAGGCCGGTGATCGGCAGCGGCTGGCTGCCATAGGCGGCTTCGTAGCGCTGGGCGAAGGCGGCGGCGGGGCCGCGATCGGGGATGGCGAACCAGCCGCCCTGCAGGCCGGGCAGCGCCAGGGCCGAGCTCGGGATATCCCAGCGTTGCAGGCCCATATACTGCACCGTGCCGGGGGCGAGCCCGTTTTCCGGCAGCAGCTGCGCCAGCAGCGGCAGCGCGCCGTCATTGCCCGAGGTGAGGAACACCGCGTCGGCGCCCGCCGACTTCACCGAGCTCGCGATCCTGCCGGCCGCGCCGACGACGCCCTGCTGCGACAATTCGAACCCGGTCACGCCGGCCAGCGTGGCGCCGTTGCGCTGGATCGCCTGCCGGATCGCGTCGCGCCCGGCATTCTCGGCCGTGCCCTCGCCATGCACGATGGCGATGTTGCGCTTGCCCTGGCGCACCGCGTAGCTGACCAACCGGTCGGCGGTATTGTCGAAGGTGGGGCCGAGGATGAAGACGTTGCCGCCGGCGATGGCGGGGTTGTTGGAGAATGCCAGCACGTTGATCCCGCGCGCGGCCACCGCGTTGCCCACCGCGTTGGCGGAACCGGCGAAGACCGGACCGAGGATGATCGCGGCGCCCTCGTCGGCGGCCTGCGTGGCGACGGCGGCGGCCTGGGCGGCCTGGCCGGCGGTGTTGTAGACGCGCAGGTCGATCTGAGTGCCGCCGAGATCGGCGATGGCCAGCCGCGCAGCGTTTTCCAGCGAGCGGGCGACGAGGTTGTCCGACGCGGTGGCCGACCCGCCGGGCACCAGCAGCGCCACGCGCACCGGCCCGCCGCCGCCTCCGCCCAGCGCAGAGCCCTGGGTGAAGTTGCCCGGGTTGCACGCGGCCAGCGCCAGCGCGGCGACGGCCGGCACGACGCGGCCGAACAGACGGCTGATCGGGCGGGGCAGGGACCGGGTGAACGTGCGGGCGAACGTGCGGGCGAACGGGCGGCTCGGCTTGCGGGCGGCTGTCAATCGGGCGAACATGTCGGGACCTCGCTGATAAATCCGTCGCGCCGGTTCGGCGGGGGCGCGTTCGGGGGTGGAGATTATGCGTTTGCGCAGGCTTAGTAAACGCCGCAACGGGAGGTAGGCGGATGGCGTACCAGATCAAGCCGCTTCCCGCCGGGCTGACCTTCGTGGCCACCCCGATCGGCGCGGCGCGCGACATCACGCTGCGCGCGCTCGACGTGCTGGCCTCGGCCGACGTGCTGGCGGCGGAGGATACCCGCTCGCTGCGCAGGCTGATGGAGATCCACGGCGTGCCGCTCGAGGGCCGCCCGCTGATCGCCTATCACGACCACAACGGCCCGCAGGCGCGCCCCAAGCTGCTGGCGCTGATGCGCGAGGGGCGGTCGGTGGCCTATGCGTCGGAGGCGGGCACGCCGCTGGTGGCCGATCCGGGCTATGCGCTAGCCCGCGCCGCGCTGGAAGAGGGCATCGCGGTGAGCGCCGCGCCCGGCCCCTCGGCGGCGGTGGTGGCCCTGTCGGTTTCGGGCCTGGCGAGCGACCGGTTCCTGTTCGCGGGCTTCCCGCCCGCGGCTTCCGGCGCGCGGCGCAAGGCGCTGGAGGAACTGGCCGCGGCGCCCGCCACGCTGATCCTCTTCGAATCGCCCCGCCGCCTGCACCGCACGCTGGACGAGCTCTGCGCCATTGCCGGCGAGGCCCGCGAGGCGGCGGTGTGCCGGGAGCTGACCAAGCGCTTCGAGGAAGTGGCCCGCGGCAGCCTGGGCGAGTTGCGCGACCGCTTCGCCGGAGCGCCGCCGAAAGGCGAGATCGTGCTGCTGGTGGACCGCGCCCGCGGCCCGGCCGAAGCGGGAGAGAGCCTGGACGAGGCGCTTGACGAGGCGCTGGAACGCCTGAGCGTGAAGGATGCCGCGGCGGAGGTGGCGGCGCGGCTGGGGCTGAAGAAACGCGATGTCTACCAGGCGGCGCTGAAACGCAGCGATTAGGGAATTGTTAGGCTTGTTGTCGCAAGCTGGTTGAAACGGCAATCGCGGGGATCGGCGAATGGCACGCAGACCGGCAAAACGGCTTCAGGGCGCGCGTGCGTATCAGGCGGGGTTGGCGGCGGAGGAAAGCGTCGCGCGGCACTACGCGCGGCGCGGCCACCCGATCGCCCGCCGCCGCTGGCGCGGCCGCGCCGGCGAAATCGATCTGATCGCCGAGGATGGCGATGCGCTGATCTTCGTCGAGGTCAAGCAGAGCCGCAGCTTCGACAGCGCCATGGAACATCTCACGCCCCGGCAGGTGCAGCGGCTGGCGAGCGCCGCCGAGGAATATCTCGGCCAGATGCCGCGCGGCCAGCTCACCGATATCCGCTTCGACGTGGCGCTGGTGAACGGGCGGGGCGAGATGCGCGTGCTGGAAAACGCCTTTGCCTGACCGACCTTCCGCCTGACCGGCGCGCTGGTCGGCATTGCGGGCGCTTCGCGCCATTGCACCTTCCGCGCCGCTGCGCCATCTTCGCGCGGCAGCAAGCCGGGAGGGCCGCGCATGGCCGTGAAAACCGCTATCCAGATGGATCCGATCGGCCCGATCGACATCGCCGCCGACAGCACGTTCCGCATCGCCATCGAGGCGCAGGAGCGCGGGCACGAGCTGTTCTATTACACGCCCGACCGGCTCGCCTGGCTCGACGGGCGCGTCGTGGCCACCGGCTGGCCGCTCACGTTGCGGCGCCAGAAGGGCGACCACTACACGCTGGGCGAGGAAAGGCAGGTCGACCTCGCCGATTTCGACGTGGTCTGGCTGCGCCAGGATCCGCCCTTCGACATGGCCTATATTACCACCACCCACCTGCTGCAGCGCCTCGCGCCTGACACGCTGGTGGTGAACGATCCGTTCTGGGTGCGCAACTCGCCCGAGAAGCTGCTGGTGCTCGATTTCCCCGATCTCATCCCGCCCACCGCCATCGCCCGCGACCTCGCCACGCTGCGCGCCTTCCGCGAGGCCCATGGCGACATCATCGTCAAGCCGCTCTACGGCAATGGCGGCGCCGGGATCTTCCGCCTCGCCCCCGGCGACGGTAACCTCGCCGCCCTGCACGAGATGTTCAGCCAGATCAGCCGCGAGCCGCTGATCGCGCAGAAATACCTGCCTGAGGTGACCAAGGGCGACAAGCGCGTGATCCTCGTCGATGGCGAGCCTGTGGGCGCAATCAACCGTGTGCCCCAGAAGGGCGAGACGCGCTCGAACATGCATGTGGGCGGCCGCGCCGAGAAGGTCGCGCTGAGCGAGCGCGACCGCGAGATCTGTGCCGCGATCGGCCCGGTGCTGCGCGAGCACGGGCAGGTCTTCGTGGGCATCGACGTGATCGGCGATTACCTCACCGAGATCAACGTCACCTCGCCCACCGGCATCCAGGAGCTCGAGCGCTTCGACGGCACCAATACCGCCGCCCTGATCTGGGACGCGATCGAGGCGAAGCTGGGCTGATGTCGCTGCGGCTGAGGCTGCTGGCGGCGTGTCTGCGCGTCGCCGCGCGGCCCGTCGTGGCGCATGTCTCGGACCCGCCGCGCATGCGCCGGGCCTTCCGCCGGGGCGCCCGGCTGATCTTCCGCGCGCCGCCGAATGCTTTGTGCTTGCCGCTAAATTACCACGCCGCGACAGGCCCGGCGCCGGCCCTGATGGTGGCCTGCGGGCGGCCTCACCCGCGCCGGATCATCCTCTATTTCCACGGCGGCGCCTATCTCTGCGGCGGGCCCGAGACCCATGCCGCCCTGGCCGCCCGGATCGCGCGGCTCACGCAGTTGCGCGTCTTCCTGCCCGCCTATGCGCTGGCCCCCGAACACCCCGCGCCCGCCGCCTTCGAGGATGCGCGGGCGGCCTGGGCGCATCTGTTGGCCGCCGGTCACCGCCCGCGCGATATCGTGCTCGCCGGCGATTCCGCCGGCGGCGGGCTGGCGCTGGCCCTGCTGGCGCGGCTCTGCGCCGAGGGCACGCCACCGCGCGCCTGCATCGCCTTCTCGCCTTTCACCGATGCGGATTTCGCCGGCGACTCGCTGCGCGAGAACGCCGCCCGCGACGCGCTTCTGCCCGCGCGCCGCGCGCCCCAGCTGCGCGACATGATCCGCGGCGCCTGCGATCCCGCCGATCCGCGCCTCTCGCCCCTGCATGCGGAGTTTCCCGGCTGCCCGCCGCTGCTGATGCAGGTCTCGGATGCCGAGATCCTGCGCGACGACACGCTGCGCCTGGCCGAGAAGCTGCGCCGCGCCGGTGCGCCGGTGCGCGTGGGGATGTGGCACGGGGCGCCGCATGTCTGGCAGCTCTTCGACGGCTACGTGCCCGAGGCGCGCGCGGCGCTGGCGCAGGCGGCCGCCTTCGTCTCGGAAGCCTATGATGGAGCCTTAGCCGCGCCCGATCAGCCCTCCGCGGCGCCGGGCACGCGGTAGGCGGCGGCCTCGGCCACGTGCGGGCGGCCGACCTCATCCGCCCCGTCGAGATCGGCGATCGTGCGTGCCACGCGCATCACCCGGTGATAGCCCCGCGCCGACAGCCCGAAGCGGCAGGCGATCCGCTCGAGCAGCGCCGCGCCCTCGGCATCGGGCCTGGCGACACGTTCCAGAAGCGCCCCCTCGGCATCGGCATTGGCGCGCACCCCGCGCTCGCCCTCGTAGCGCGCCTGCTGGCGCTCGCGCGCGGCGGCGACGCGGGCGGCCACCGGCGCCGAAGCCTCGCCCGGCGCGGCGGCGCCGAGATCGGCATGCGACACGGGCGGCACCTCGACCCGCAGATCGAAGCGGTCCATCAACGGGCCCGAGATCCGCGCGAGGTAATCCGCCCCGCAGCCCGGCGATTTCGAGCAGGAGCGCGCCGGATCGTAGAGATGCCCGCAGCGGCAGGGATTGGCGGCGGCGACCAGCAGGAAACGGCACGGATAGCGCACATGGGCGTTGGCGCGCGCGATCGTCACGTCGCCCGTCTCGATCGGCTGGCGCAGGGTCTCTAACACCGCGCGGGGATATTCGGGAAACTCGTCCATGAACAGCACGCCGTTATGGGCGAGCGATATCTCGCCGGGTTTCGCGTGCCGTCCGCCGCCGACAATTGCGGCCATCGAAGCTGTATGATGCGGCTCGCGGAACGGCCGCGTGCGGGTGAGCCCGCCGGCATCGAGAATGCCCGCGAGCGAGTGGATCATCGAGGTCTCCAGCGCCTCGGCGGGCGTGAGCGGCGGCAGCACGCCGGGCATCCGCGCGGCCAGCATCGACTTGCCCGAACCGGGGGCGCCGATCAGCAGCAAATGGTGACGCCCGGCCGCCGCGATTTCGAGCGCGCGGCGGGCGCGTTCCTGGCCCTTCACGTCGGCCAGGTCGCGGTGCCGGGCTTCGGGCGGCGCCTCGCCCGGCTGGGCCGGCGGAAGCAGGTTTTGCCCGGTCAGGTGGCGGAGCGCCGCTGTCAGCGTCTTCGGTGCGAAGACCTGCGCGGCGCCGACCCAGGCCGCCTCGGCCCCGCATTGGGCCGGGCACATGAGCGCGAGGTCTTCGGTCGCCGCGGCCATGGCGGCGGGCAGGGCGCCCAGCACCGGCACCAGCGTGCCGTCGAGCGACAGTTCGCCCATCGCCACGAGGCCGTCGATCGTGTCGCCCGGCAGCACGCCGAGCGCGGCCAGCACGGCCAGCGCGATGGGCAGGTCGAAATGCGAGCCTTCCTTGGGCAGGTCGGCGGGCGAGAGGTTCACGGTGACGCGCTTCGAGGGCAGCGCGATCGACATCGCCGCGATCGCCGCGCGCACCCGTTCGCGCGATTCCTGCACCGCCTTGTCGGGCAGCCCCACGACCGAGAAGGAGGGGAGGCCGGGCGTGACGGCGCATTGCACCTCGACCAGCCTCGCCTCGACCCCCTCGAACGCAACCGAATAGGTGCGAACCGCCATGTCCCGCGCTCCCCTTTTGCGGAAAGGCTTGGCACGGCACCGGTTAGGAAAGGGTTAACCACGATCAAGAAGTGCGCTAGTGGCGCGGCCATGTGGTCTTGCGTTCCGGACCATATGATCTATATTGGCACCTTAAAGGAGCCTAGTATGGCACTCGCCGCTCGCATAGACCCGCCTCCCGCCGACGAAACCTATCACGTGGCCCTGAAGGCTTACGCCCGCATCGCCGAAAGTTGGGGGCTGAGCCTGAAGGAAGCGGCGGGCTTGGCAGACATGTCGGAGAGCACGTGGAAACGCGCCCGCAAGCCTGGCTACGCCGGCGATCTCACCCGCGACCAGCTGCTGCGCCTGAGCGCGCTGATTGGCATCTACAAGGCGCTGGAACTGTATTTCTCGGCACCGCTGGCGCGCAGCTGGATGACACGGCCAAATGATGGCCCGCTCTTCGGTGGCGCCCGGCCCGTCGACAGTGCCATCGAAGGCGGGCTGCCGCAGATCATGGCCATCCGCACCTATCTCGACGCGTTGCGCGGTGGTGCATGAGGCAGACCGATCTGGCAGAGCGCGGGCTCGTTCGGCTGATCCCGGCTACCTATCACAAGCCACCGGTTCTGCGCGGCCTTGTCGACACCGATGCCGAGATGGAGCTCCTCGCCCAGATCGAAGGGCTCACAAGCGGGCGGCTTCAGGCAGAGCGGGGGAAAAATCCGCACCTCGACCCACGAGAACTAGCTTGGCAGCGGCGCGCACACGATCTGCGCCTCTACGGCGAGACCCACGTGAACGCCGCCTTCGCCTATACGCGGGCCGGCGGCAACCGCTTCAATACCGGCGAGCGCGGCGCCTGGTATTGCGCGTGGGAAAGCCTCGTGGCGATCGCCGAGGTCGCCTACCACCGCACGCGTGAGCTGCGCTATGCTGGCAGCTTCGAGGATCGCGCTCGGTATGTGGAAATTCTGAGCGATGTCATCGGCACGTTCGACGACATCACCGACGAGCCCGCTCACCCCGCGCTCGATCCCGATCCGGGACGCGGCTATCCCGAGGGGCAGGCACTGGCCGAACGCCTGCGCCGGGACGGATCGCGCGGCCTGATCTACCCTTCAGTGCGCGCGCCGCAGGGCAACTGCCTTGTCTGTTTCGAGCCGCGCGCGATCCAGAACGTGCGCCCCGGTGCGCGCTGGGATCTGCTTTGGGAGGGCAGCGAAGACTACACGGTCTTCGCCGTCGCATAGGGCTCCACCTCTTCGGCCGGCCCGGGCCAGGGCCCTTTCTCGTAGCCGCGGCCATAGGGCGGGTCGGGGTAGGGGACCGTCAGCGCCTCTGCGCGCCAGCGGCGGAAGGCCGGGTCGGCGAGGTGCTGGTCGACATAGGCCTGCGCCGCGGGGCCGACTGGCAGGCCGTAGCCGGCGATGCGCGCGGCGACCGGGGCATAGAAGACATCGGCCAGCGAATAGGCGCCGAAGAGCCAGGGGCCGCTGCCGTCGGAGAAGCCCGCCGCATCGGCCCAAAGCTCTTCGAGCCGGGCGAGATCGGCCTGCACGGCGGGCGAGGGGGTGAAGCCCTCGATCCGGAACAAGAGCTGGCAGGGGCATTCGTCGCGCAGGGCGCGGAAGCCGGCATGCATCTCGGCCGCCAGCCAGCGCGCCGTGGCGCGGGCGTCGCGGTCCGCGGGCCAGAGGCCGGCCTCGGGGTGCCGCTCGGCCAGCGTCTCGGCGATGGCGAGCGTTTCGCCCACCAGATGGCCTTCGGGCGTGACCATGACGGGCACCAGCCGGGCGGGGGCATAGGCCTGCATGTCCTGCGCGAAGGTGCCGCTGTAGAGGCCGGTCATGCGGGTTTCCACCGGCAGGCCGAACTTCTCGAACATCAGCCAGCCACGCAGCGACCAGCTAGAAAAGGCGCGATCGCCGATGATGAGCGTGTAGGTCATGATTGTCTCCTGTCCCGGCGGATGTGTCTGCGCCTTTGGGAGACGTTAGCCGCGCCGATACATGACGCATAACGATGCTTTGTGCGGAAAACGATCAGTAAACGTGATTTGTCCGCACCGCATGCCAGGCCGAGCTGCGGCGTTCCAGCGTGGTGACGGAGAGGTTGTCGACCGCCTGGCCAATCGACTCGGCAGCGGTGAGACCGAGCGCATGGGCGCGCTGGGCGAGGATCACGCCGATATGGGCGACGACGATGATCTCGGCGCCGGGATGGGCGCGGATCAGGCCGTCGATTGCGGCCGAGACACGGGCCTGCACCTGATCCCAGCTTTCGCCGCCGGGCGCGGCATGGGGGCCGGGGCTCTCCCAGAAGGCGCGCGAAAGCTCGGGGTGGCTGGCAGAGACGGCGGTGAAATCCAGCCCGTCCCATTCGCCGAAATGAAACTCGCGCAGGGCCGGATCGTGGGGCAGGCGGCGGCGGCCCGGCGCCTCCAGCGCATCCGCGGTGGTGACCGCGCGCTGCAAGTCGGACGAGACCAGCAGCGCCTCGCGCGGCAGCCCCGCGCTCAGCCGTGCCAGCGCCGCGCGGTCCGACAGGTCGGCCGGCACGTCGCGCCAGCCGACGAAACGCCGCTCGTGCGTGGGGCCGTGGCGGACGAGATGCAGCCGTGTCACGCGGTGCCCTTCAGCACGCGGGGCAGGCCGGCGACGACCTGGATCACGCGGTCGGCTCGTTCGGCCAGCGAGATGTTGAGCCGGCCCTGCGTCTCGCGGAAGCGCCGGGCCAACGGGTTCTCGGGCACGATCCCGCCGCCCACCTCGTTGCTGACGGTCACGATGCGGGCGGGGCAGGCCTGCATGGCGTCGAGCAGGCGCGCCGTCTCGGCCTCGACGTCGTGGCCGGCGGCCATGTGGTTCGACAGCCAGAGCGTGGCGCAATCGAAGAGCACGACATGCCCTTCCGGCGCGCCCGCCATCGCACCCGCCACGTCGAGCGGCGCTTCGACAAGCTGCCAGCCCTCGCCCCGCCGTGCACGGTGGCGCGCGACCTTGGCATCCATTTCGGCATCTTGAATTTCGGCACTGGCGATGTAGATCCTTGCCAAGCCACTGTCGTCGCAAAGCTTTTCGGCGAAAGCGGATTTCCCTGACGCGGCGCCGCCGAGGATCAAGGTCAGATCAGGCCACATTATCGTGAAACTTTCCCGGCGAAGAAGGCGTTACTGCTTCGTAACGCTCACGCCAACGGCGCTCAAGTCGCCGAGCGTGCCATCAGGGAGAGCGACATGCCGCTGGACGCCGAATCCAACCAGACCCTGACGCGCCGCGCCATGCGGGCCGAACTTCTCGACGCCGATACAGAACGCGATCTTGCCGTTGCCTGGCGCGACGAACGCGACGAGGCGGCGCTGCACCGTCTGGTGACGGCCTATATGCGGCTAGCTATTTCGATGGCGGCGAAATTCAAGCGCTACGGCGCACCGATGAACGATCTGGTGCAGGAAGCCGGTCTGGGCCTGATGAAGGCGGCCGACAAGTTCGACCCGGATCGCGGCGTTCGCTTCTCGACCTATGCCGTGTGGTGGATCAAGGCGAGCATCCAGGATTACGTGATGCGCAACTGGTCGCTCGTGCGCACCGGCTCCACCTCTTCGCAGAAATCGCTGTTCTTCAACATGCGCCGGGTGCAGGCCCGGCTCGAGCGTGAGGCGCTCGGCCGAGGTGAAGAGCTGGATCGCCACCAGCTGCACCACATGATCGCCACGGAAGTGGGCGTGCCGCTGCGCGATGTGGAGATGATGGAGGGCCGCCTTTCCGGCTCCGACTTCTCGCTCAACGCGACCCAATCGACCGAGGACGAGGGCCGGGAATGGATCGACGCGCTGGCCGACGAGGCCGAGCCCTCGGCCGAGCAGGTGGCGCATGAACACGACATGGCCGCCCTGCGCGACTGGATCATCGCCGCGATGTCGCAGCTCTCGGATCGCGAGCGGCTGATCATCGCCGCGCGCAAGCTGGCCGACGAGCCGCGCACGCTGGAAAGCCTGGGCGAAGAGCTGAAACTTTCCAAGGAACGCGTGCGCCAGCTGGAAGCCGCCGCGCTGACCAAGATGCGCCGGAGGCTCGAGGCCGAGGGCGGCGAGGTGCGTGCGCTGATCGCCTGAGCCCCCCGCGCTGCTCACCCGTATCGCCCGCGCTTGTCACCGATAGGGGCCGCGTCTAGGGTCTGCGCCAGTCATTGGCGGAGCGGACATGCTGAGCGGCAAGCGCATCCTTCTGATCATCGGCGGCGGCGTGGCCGCCTTCAAGAGCCTCACGCTGATCCGGTCGCTCCGCGAGGCGGGCGCCGAGGTGACGCCGGTGCTGACCCGCGCCGCCGAAGAATTCGTCACGCCGCTCTCCGCCTCCGCGCTGGCCGCGCAGAAGGTCTATCGCGATCTCTTCGACCTGACGGACGAGGCCGAGATGGGCCATATCGAGCTGTCGCGCTCCGCCGATCTGATCGTCGTAGCCCCCGCCACCGCTGACCTGATGGCGAAGATGGCGAACGGCCTGGCCGACGATCTGGCCTCCACCCTTCTGCTGGCCACCGACACGCCGGTGCTGTGCGCGCCGGCGATGAACGTGCGGATGTGGGCGCATCCGGCCACGCAGCGCAACCTGGCGCAACTGAAGGCCGACGGCATCCGCTTCACCGGCCCCGAAGAAGGGCCGATGGCCTGCGGCGAGTTCGGGCCGGGCCGGATGTCGGAGGTAGACGGCATCATGGCCGCGATCGCCTCGGCGCTGGGCGACGGGCCGCTGAAGGGGCGGCACGTGATCGTCACCTCGGGCCCCACGCACGAGCCGATCGACCCGGTGCGCTATATCGCCAACCGATCCTCGGGCGCGCAGGGCACGGCGATCGCCGCGGCGCTGGCGGCTCTGGGCGCGCGGGTGAGCTTCGTCACCGGCCCGGCCGACGTGCCGCCGCCACAGGGCGTGAAGGTGATCGCGGTGCAGACCGCGGCCGAGATGCTGGAGGCGGTTGAGGCCGCCTTGCCCGCCGATGGCGCCGTCTTTGCCGCCGCCGTGGCCGATTGGCGCGTCGCCTCGGCCTCGGACCGCAAGATCAAGAAGGATGCGGCGGGGTTGCCGAAGCTCGATTTCGTGGAAAACCCCGACATCCTGGCGAAGGTCGCGCAGATGGGCGACGGCCGCCCCGCGCTGGTGGTGGGCTTCGCCGCCGAGACCGACGACGTGGAGGCCAACGCCACCGCCAAGCGCAGCCGCAAGGGCTGTGACTGGATCGTGGCCAACGATGTGTCGCCCGAGACGGGGATCATGGGCGGCAGCGAGAACGCGATCACGCTGATCTCCGACGACGGCGCGGAACGCTGGCCGCGCATGGGCAAGGCCGAAGTGGCCGAGAAGCTGGCGGCGCGGATCGCGCTGGCGCTGGCATGATCGTCAAGGCCGAATACCTCGCCGATGCCGATACCTCGGTGCCGCTGCCCGACTATGCCACGCCGGGCGCGGCGGGGGCCGATCTACGCGCCAACTTCCCGCCCGGCACCCGCGACGAGGGGCTGACCCTGCCGCCGATGGGCCGCGCCGTGGTGCCCACGGGCCTGCGCGTGGAGGTGCCCGAGGGGCACGAGATGCAGGTGCGCCCACGGTCGGGCCTCGCGTCGAAGCACGGCGTGACCGTGGCGAACGCGCCCGGCACGGTGGACAGCGATTATCGCGGGCCGGTCGGCGTGATCCTGGTGAACCTAGGCACCGAGCCCTACACGATCGCCCATGGAGAGCGGATCGCGCAGGCGGTGATCGCGCCGGTGGTGCGCGCCGATTGGGTCCGCGCCGAGGGGCTGTCGGAAACGGCGCGCGGCGCGGGGGGCTTCGGCTCCACCGGGCGGGGCTAGGCGGCGGCCGATGATCCTGGCGCTGATCCTCGCCGCCGGGCTGGTCTACCTGGCACTCGGCCCGCGCGCGCCGCTCTGGGTGCAGGGCGCGCTGCTTGGCGTGGCAATCGCCGGCCCGCTGATCGCGCTGATCCGCATGGCCGGGCAGCCCAACCTGCTGCTGCCCGCGCCGCGCGGCTGGGCGGCCCTGGCGGCCCTGGCCGTGATCGCAGGGTTCGTCGCCGCGATCCGCACCCTGCGCGCCCGCCGCGTGGCCGAGGCGCCCGCCGCGCCCGACGCGGCGGATGCGCCCTTCTCCGACGCCGAGCTCGACCGCTATGCCCGCCACATCGTGCTGCGCGAGATCGGCGGCGCCGGCCAGCGCCGATTGAAACAGGCGCGCGTGCTGGTCGTGGGCGCCGGCGGGCTGGGCGCGCCGGCGCTGCTCTACCTCGCGGCGGCGGGGGTGGGGCGGCTGGGCGTGATCGACGACGATCGCGTCTCGAACTCCAACCTCCAGCGCCAGGTGATCCACCAGGACGCCTCGATCGGGATGGAGAAGGTGCATTCCGCCGCCGCCACACTGCGCGCGCTCAACCCCTTCATCGAGGTGCGGCCCTATGCCCGCGCCTTCACGGCCGAGATTGCCGCCGATCTGGTGGCCGAGTACGACCTGGTGCTCGACGGCAGCGACAACTTCGCCACCCGCCACGCAGTGAACGCGGCCTGCGTGGCGGCGGGCGTGCCGCTGATTTCGGGCGCGCTGTCGCAATGGGAAGGCCAGCTCAGCCTCTTCGACCCGGCGCGAGGCGCGCCGTGCTACCGCTGCCTCTTTCCCGAAGTGCCGGCCGAGGGGCTGGCGCCTTCCTGCGCCGAGGGCGGCGTGCTGGGCCCGCTGCCCGGCATCATCGGCGCCATGATGGCGGCAGAGGCGGTCAAGGCGCTGACAGGCGCGGGGCAGACGCTGGCGGGGCGGCTGATGATCCACGATGCGCTCTATGCCGAGACGCGGATCATCACGATTGCGCGCGATCCGGCCTGCCCGTGCTGCGGCTCTGGCAGGGCGGCGCAAGCGGCAATAGGTTAGCGCGAAAAGGAGATGCGCGATGACCAACCCGCTGCTCGGCCTCTGGCTGAAGCCCCACGATTTCCCCCCGTTCGGCGAGATCTCGGATACCGATTTCGCCCCCGCCTTCGAGGCCGCGCTCGACGAGGCGCGCGCCAATATCGCCCGGATCGCCGACACTCCCGAAGCGCCGACCTTCGCCAACACGATCGAGGCCTACGAACTGGCCGAAGAGAAACTGGAGCGGGTGCTCTCGGTCTTCTTCACACTGGCCGGCGCCGATTCGAACCCCGCGCGCGAGGCGTTGCAGCGCGATTTCTCGCCCCGGCTGGCCGCCTATTCGGCCGAAATCGCGGGCAACAAGAAGCTCTTCGCGCGGATCGACACGCTGTGGCAGCAGCGCGAGACGCTGGGCCTCAGCGACGAGCAGCTTCGCGTGCTGTTCCTCACCCATCGCGGCTTTGTCCGCCAGGGCGCGCGGCTGGAAGGCGCGGCCGAGCGGCGGCTGACCGAGATCAAGCAGCGGCTCGCGACCTTGGGCACGCAATTCGCGCAGAACCTGCTGGCAGACGAGCGCGACTGGTTCATGCAGCTCGAAGAGGCCGAGCTCGAGGGTCTACCCGCATTCGTCGTCGATGCCGCCCGCGCCGCGGGCGAGGAGCGCGGTGCCGACGGGCCGGGCATCACCCTGTCGCGCTCGCTGATCGTGCCGTTCCTGCAATTCTCGCCCCGGCGCGACCTGCGCGAACGCGCCTTTACCGCCTGGGCCGCGCGCGGCGCCAATGGCGGCGAGACCGACAATGCCGAGATCATCGCCGAGACGCTGAAGCTGCGCGACGAGCGGGTGCGCCTGTTGGGCTATGAAAGCTACGCCGCCTACCGGACCGAGACCGAGATGGCCCGCACCCCCGCCGCCGTGCGGGACCTGCTGATGCAGGTGTGGGAGCCCGCCTGCGCGGCGGCCGAGGCCGATGCCGAGGTGCTCGAGGCGATGATGCACGAGGATGGCATCAACGGCGCTCTCGAGCCTTGGGATTGGCGCTACTACGCCGAGAAGCGCCGCCAGAAGGAGCATGCGCTCGATGAGGCGGCGCTGAAGCCGTATTTTCAGCTCGACCGCATGATCGAGGCCGCGTTCGACTGCGCCAACCGCCTGTTCGGGCTGGAATTCGCGCCGGCCGACGTGCCCGCCTATCACCCCGACGTGCGCGCCTGGGAAGTGCGCCGCGACGGCGAGCTCAAGGCGATCTTCCTCGGCGATTACTTCGCCCGCGGCTCCAAGCGGTCGGGCGCCTGGTGCAGCGCGATCCGCGCCCAGCAGAAGCTGCGCGAGGGCGTGGTGCCCATCGTCGTGAACGTGTGCAATTTTGCCAAACCGGCCAAAGGCGCGCCCGCGCTTCTGTCTTTCGATGATGCGCGCACGCTGTTCCACGAATTCGGTCACGCCCTGCACCAGATGCTTTCCGACGTCACTTATCCGTCGATCTCGGGCACCTCGGTCGCGCGCGATTTCGTAGAACTGCCCTCGCAGCTCTACGAGCATTGGCTGCCGCTTCCCGAAGTGCTCAGCACCTATGCCACCCATGCCGAGACGGGCGCGCCGATCTCCGAAGACATGCGCGACCGGCTGCTCGCCGCGCAGACCTACGACATGGGCTTCCAGACGGTCGAATACCTCGCCTCGGCGCTGGTGGACCTCGCGTTCCACGACGGCCCGCCGCCGCCCGATCCGATGGCCAAACAGGCCGCCGTGCTGGCCGAGTTGGGCCTGCCGCACGCGATCACCATGCGCCACGCCACGCCGCATTTCGCCCATGTCTTCGCGGGCGAGGGCTATGCCGCGGCCTATTACTCCTACATGTGGTCGGAGGTGATGGATGCCGATGCCTTCGAGGCCTTCGAAGAGGCGGGCGGCCCCTTCGATGCCGAGATGGCGCGCAAGCTCGAGGCGCATATCCTGTCGCGCGGGGGCGCGGAAGAGGCCGATGCGCTCTACCGCCGGTTCCGTGGCAAGATGCCCGATGCGGGCGCTCTGCTGCGGGGGCGGGGGCTGGTGCCGGAGGGGGCCTGAGCGCGCCTGAGCCTCAGCGTTTTGCCGGATCGTCGGGATGCGGCTGCACGCCGACGGGATCCTTGTGGATCAGCACGTCGCATTGCGGATATTCCGCGATGATCGCCCGGCGCAGGGCGGCACCAATCTCGTGGGCGTCGTCGAGGCTCTGACCGCCGTCGAGCTCGATATGCAGGTTCACGAAGACACGGCTGCCGGCCATCCGTGTCTTGAGATCGTGGTAGCCGTGCACGCCGGGAAAATCGCGCGCGATGCGCTCGATCCCGGCGATCGTCTCGTCATCTGCGGCGCGGTCCATCAGTGCATCCCAGGCCGCGCGGCCGATCCGCAGCGCGCCGGTGGCGATGATCGCAGCGGCGACCAGCGCGATCACCGAATCCAGCCGGTCGAGCCCGAACCATGCCGCCGCCGCCAGCGCGATGATGGCGCCGAGATTGGGAATGAGATCGCCCAGGTAGTGCAGCGAATCGGCCGAGACGACCTTGTTGCCCGTCTGCCGCGCCACCCGGCGCTGCCACCAGACCAGCGCCATCGTCAGCACGATCGACAGCAGCATCACCGCGATGCCCGCGGCTTCCGCCTCGATCGGCGGCGCGGCGGGGGCCAGCAGCCGGCGGATCGCGGCGACCGAGATGACGCTGGCCGAAACGGTGAGGAACAGCGCCTGGCCGAGCGCCGCCAGATCCTCGGCCGAGGAATGGCCGAAGGCGTGATCCTCGTCGGGCGGGCGCGCGGCATAGGCGATGGCCGCCAGCCCGCCGAGCGAAACCAGCAGGTCGAGCGCCGAATCCGCCAGCGACGCCGCGATGGAAAGCGACGAGGTGGCCGCATAGGCCCAGAGCTTCGCGCCCACCAGCACCAGCGCCACGCTGACCGAGGCCAGCCCGGCCGAGAGGTTCAGCCGGGCGGCTTCGCGGGGCTGCGGCGGGCTCATTCCCTTATCTCGTCGGGTTTCACGCCCCAGAGCGCCGACTTGCGCGCCCAGCCGCGATAGCCGCCCGCCGAGAGCCGGCACCATTCCTGCCCGCATTCGCCCAGCCGCGCGATCACGCCGGCCTCGAGCCGGGCGTTGAGCGGGCTCGCCTCGCTGGGTTTCATGTGCAGCGGCATCAGATCCTCGTCGACGATCACCGTGCGGACGCCCGACAGCAGCGAGTAATGCATCCAGCCGCCCACCCCGTCGCGATCGCGCACGCGGCGCCAGTGGCCGAATTCTCCGGTGATCTCGAGCGGCATGTCCTCGCGGGTGAAGACCCAGTCGATCCGGTGGGTGAGCGAGGGGCCGCGCCGCACGTTGCCCTCTTTCGTCTTGAGCGAGACATAGCGGGGCAGGGGCAGGTTCGTGACCGGCCCGCGCCCCGGCACCTCGGCCAGCAGCGGCGGGGCGCCGAGCGCCAGGCAGGCGGCCGCCACGCAGAGGATTCGCTGTATCAAGGTCACTGTCAGCTCCGACCGGACGATGCCGTGCCCCCTTGCCGCTCCGCGATCTCGCGCAATAATCTTGCTTGCCGCGGTTGGGCGCATTTTGCCAGTATGGCCGCGAAAAGAAAAGCCGGAGGGGCGGGATCGTGGCATCGCAGAGACTGAGTGTTGTCGTGACGCGACGATTGCCCGAAGCGGTGGAGCAGCGGCTGTCGGAACTCTTCGAGGCCGAGCTGTCGCCGGACGACGAGAAACTCTCGCGCGAAGGGCTGGTCGAGGCGATGAAGCGGGCGGACGTGCTGGTGCCCTGTGTGACCGACCAGATCGATGCGAACATGCTGGCCCAGGCGGGCGACAAGCTGAAACTGATCGCGAATTACGGCGCCGGCGTCGATCATATCGACGTGCAATCGGCCCGGCAGCGCGGGATCCTGGTATCGAACACGCCCGGCGTGGTGACCGAGGATACCGCCGACATGACGATGGCGCTGATCCTCGCCGTCACAAGGCGCATCCCCGAGGGCCAGGCGGTGATGCAGACCGGCGCGTGGGAGGGCTGGGCGCCCACCGCCTTCATGGGCGCGCGGCTGGGCGGCAAGCGGCTGGGCATCCTGGGCATGGGCCGGATCGGGCAGGCGGTGGCGCGCCGCGCCACGGCCTTCGGGATGCAGGTGCATTACCACAACCGCCGCCGCCTGCGCCCCGAGATCGAGGAGGAGTTGGGCGCGCGTTACTGGGAAAGCCTCGACCAGATGGTCGCCCGGATGGACGTGATCTCGGTCAATTGCCCGCACACGCCCTCGACCTTCCACCTGATGAACGCCCGGCGGCTGAAGCTGATGAAGCAAGACGCGGTGATCGTGAATACGTCGCGCGGCGAGGTGATCGACGAGAACGCGCTGACGCGGATGCTGCGCGCGGGCGAGTTGGGCGGTGCCGGGCTCGACGTGTTCGAGCACGGGCACGAGATCAATCCCCGCCTGCGCGAATTGCCCAACGCCGTGCTCTTGCCGCATATGGGCTCGGCCACGCGCGAGGGGCGGGTCGAGATGGGCGAGAAGGTGCTGATCAACATCAAGACCTTCGCCGACGGGCACAGGCCGCCCGACCTCGTCGTGCCCGCGATGCTCTAGGCACACATGACGAGGCGGGCGCGGCCCCTCGCTGCCGCGCCCGCCCCGCTCCCCGCCGCACACCCCGCCGGCGGGAAAGCTCGGCCCCCCTGATCCACCGCCCCTGTCTCACCCCGCTCCGCTCAGCAGGGCCGGATTCCGATCCGTATCAGTTCGGCCCCGCGGATCATGTGAAAGCCGCTGATCCGCGTGCGGCCTTCGCGCATGTACCAGCCGCGCAAGGCCGGCGGGTAATGCGCGGCGATGACCATCGACCAGTAGTCGAACTGCTTCTGCGGCAGCTTCGCGCCGTAATAGCTTGGCCCGTGAAAGCCGAACCGCGTGCGCGGCTCGATGCAGGCATTGGCCATGCCGAGGAACATCGTGCACGAGGACAGGCACACCGCGCCGCGCAGCTCCACCCGCGTGCCCTGCCGTTCCATCCGCGCGATCTCGGCCGCGCGCTTGCCGATCCGCCCGCCGCGATCGTTGCGGATCACCACGGTCTCGGCTCCGTCCTTCGGCGGCCTTGCGGCGGCCGCCGTCTGCGCACACCCCAGCACACAGACGGCGGCCAGCGCCAGGATCGCAAGGGCCCGCCCGCCCCGAACGATCCCGGCTTCCCCCCTGGCTTCCCCGGCCCGGCGCCCGCCCGCGCCTGCCGGTTCCCCCTCTCGTGCCGCGCCGCCCCCCCAGGCGGCGCCCCCCTCACGAGCCGAAACACTTCTCTCCTGCAGGCGCGCCACGATGGCGGCGCACCTTCCCACATCAACGAATTGCATGATTTCCTCACGGAATGTCCGGCGGCCCGTCCTGGGCCTGCCGCACCGGGGCGCGCCCGGTTCGACATCCGTTCTAGGCGAGGGGCGCTAAACGGGGGTTACCGGGCGCAGGCGATCTTCCGCCGTTTTCTGACGAATTCACGCGGAATTCGCCGCGAAGTCTCGGAACAAGGCCCCGAGGATGCGGGTTTCTATCCCAGACGCAATCGCAACCTGAAAGGAGTATTCGACATGAATTGGGATCAGGTGCAAGGCAAGTGGAAAGAACTCAAGGGCAAGGCCCAGCAGGAATGGGGCGAGCTCACCAATGACGATCTGGATCACGCCGCCGGCAGCCGCGACGAGCTGGAAGGCCGGATCCAGCAGCGTTACGGGAAATCGAAGGAAGAAGCCCGCCGCGAGGTGGACAACTGGCTGAGCCGCATGTGATCGGCTCACCGGGGCCTGGCACCTCCCGCCGGGCCCCAGCTTCCAGGACAGGCCGCGCCACCCCGGCGCGGCCTGTCGCATTTGCGCTGCGTAGCGTCGCCGCGCCGCCGCGCAGCGGGGAAAGAAGTCTGACAGATTGGCCACGGAACCTCACGGGCAGGAGCGGCCGCAATGAAAACCCATGTCAAAGCGCTTGTCGTCGGCGGCGGAGCCGTGGGCACCGGCATCGCCTATCACCTCGCCCGCACGGGCTGGGAGGTGATGCTGCTGGAGCGTGACGAGCTCACCTCGGGCTCCACCTGGCACGCGGCCGGGTTGCTGCCGCTCTTCAACATGAGCTACGCGACGAGCCACATCCACGACTATTCGGTGAAGTTCTACAAGACGCTCGAGGCGGAAACCGGGCTCAACCCCGGCTTCACCGTCTGCGGCAACCTTCGCATGGCGCAGAGCGATGCGCGGATGGACGAGTTCCACCTCTACGCCTCGACGGCCGATACCGTGGGCATCCCCTACGAATTCCTCACCCCCGCCCAGATCGCCGAGCGCTGGCCGCTCTTGCGGACAGAGGATCTCAAGGGCGCGCTGTTCCACCCCACCGACGGCTACATCAACCCCGCCGACGTGACCCAGGCCATGGCCAAGGGCGCGCGCCAGCATGGCTGCGTGATCGAGCGGCGCTGGCAGGTCGACGGCTACGAATGGACGGGCAGCGCCTGGAAGGTCACCGCCCGCAAGATGGCCGAGCGCGGCGGCAACCTCGTGCCGGGCGAAGAGGTGGTCGAGATCGAGGCCGAGCACGTCGTCACCGCCACCGGCAACCACGCGCAACGCACGGCGCGCCTGCTGGGCATCCGCATCCCCGCCGTGCCCGTCGAGCACCAGTATATCGTGACGGAGCCCGACCCGGCGCTGCAGGAATGGCGCCGCGCCGGCAATCCCGAGCACCCGGTGCTGCGCGATGCCGATGCCAAGTGGTATGTGCGCGAGGAACGCGGCGGCTGGATCCTCGGCCCCTACGAGGAAGGCGCGCCCGCGCGCTTTGCGCACGGCGTTCCCGAGAGTTTCCGTGCCGATCTCTTCCCGCTCGATCTGGAGCGGATCGAAGAGGAATACCTCTCGATGATCCACCGCATCCCCTCGTCCGAGGAGGTGGGGCTGAAGGACGATTTCAACGGCCCGATCTGCTACACGCCCGATGGCAACCCGCTGGTCGGCCCGGCGCCGGGCCTGCGCAACATGTGGCTGGCCGAGGGCTTTTCCTTCGGCATCACCGCGGCGGGCGGCACGGGTCATTACCTCGCGCAGATGATGGTCGACGGCGAGGCCGAGATCGACATGGCCTCGCTCGATCCGCGCCGCTACGGCGACTGGGTGACCAGCGATTACGCGGTGCGCAAGAACGAGGAATGCTATTCCCACGTCTACATCCTGCACCACCCCGACGAGGAACGCGAAGCCGCGCGCCCGCTGCGCACCGCGCCGTGCCACGACAGGATGAAGGCCGCGGGTGCGCAGTTCGGGCAGGTCAACGGCTTCGAGCGGCCGAGCTATTTCGGCCCGGTCCACGCGCCCGAGGATTTCGACCGCAACGCGCGCTCCTTCCGGCGCGGCGGCTGGTGGCAATATGCCGAGGCCGAGGCCCGCGCCCTGCGCGAGGCGGCGGGCCTGATCGACGCGACGGCCTTCGCCAAGCACATGGTCACGGGGCCCGGCGCCACCGTCTTTCTCGACCGTTTCACCACCAACCGCCTGCCGAAAGTGGGCCGCATCAACCTGACCTACGCGCTGACCGAGGCCGGCACCACGCGCACCGAATACACGATCGTGCGCCGGGGCGAGGCGGAATACTACCTCGTCTCCGCCGGCGCCTGGACCGCCTATGATGGCGATCACCTGCGCAAGTCGGCCGAGGATTTCATGGCTTCGGGCGGCGCCTACGTCGCGATCCACGAGGTCACGACGCAATGGGGCGTCTTCGCGCTGGCCGGCCCGCGCTCGCGCGACATCCTCGCCTCGCTGATCCGCGATGCCGATCCGGCCACCGCGCTGTCGAACAAGCGGTTCCCCTGGCTTTCCGCCCGGCGGATCGAGCTGGGCATGGTGCCCGTCCAGGCGATCCGCGTCGCCTATACGGGCGAGCTGGGCTGGGAGCTGCATCACCCGATCGAGATGCAGAACCACCTGTTCGACCGGCTGATGGAGGCCGGCGCCGCGCACGGGCTGAAACTGGTCGGCGCGCGGGCGCAGAACTGGCTGCGCCAGGAAAAGAGCTACCGCGCCTTCGGCACCGAGCTCGGCCGCGACGCGACGCCGCTCGAGGCGGGGCTGGATCGCTTCGTCGATCTGTCGAAGGAATTCACGGGCAAGGCGGCGATGCAGGAAAAGGGCATCCGCTCGCTCTGCTGCACGCTGCTGGTGGATGGCCCGGCGGATGCCGATCCCTGGGGGCGCGAGGCGCTCTACCACGAGGGCGAGCGTGTCGGCCGGCTCACCTCGGGCGGCTATTCCGTGGCCTTCGGCAAGTCGATCGGCATGGGCTATGTCACCCCCGACCTCGCTGTGCCCGGAACACGGCTGGAGGTGAAAATGCAGAACCGTCTCTGGCCCTGCGAAGTGGTGGAAGACAGCCCCTACGATCCGCAGAACGCACGGATCCGCGCGGACGGGTAGGCGACAGTCGGCGCTTTGCGGCGGCATTGTCGCGGCGGCGCTCACAATGGCGCCCGGCACGGCCGGAAATTATGGCGGATTTGGGGCGCGAGGCTTGATCGGCAACCGCTGGTATCCCTACACTTGCCGGGGCGGATGCTGACCGCCCCTCGGGTAGGAGATTTGATCAATGACATTACGTTACGCGATTGCCGCCGCCCTGTGCCTCGGCGCGACGGCCGCCGGGGCCGCCCCCGTCGATCTGTCGAGCTGGATCAAGGACGGCAACGGCAGCTGGTCGCTGGAGGCCGGAAACAACGGCGTCTTCCAATCGGCCAACTCGCCGCCGACCGTCTATCACAACCAGGATGCCACCTCGCAGGGCAAGAAGCTCTCGGGCATCATCGAGGTGCAGGAAACCGGGGGAGATGACGATTTCGTCGGCTTCGTGCTGGGCTATACCCATGGCGATATCGACGGCAACATAGACACCGACTACCTGCTCATCGACTGGAAGCAGGGCGACCAGTCGGGCTGGGGCGCTGGCATGTCGATCTCGCGCGTGACGGGCGCGATCCAGACCGGCGGCGCATCCACCGGCTCCGACCTGTGGCAACATACCGGCGTCGTCGACTTCATCACCCGCTCCAACGCGGTCGGCGCGCTCTATGCGAATACCGGCTGGGCCGACAGAACCGAATACACGTTCGACCTGGTCTTCACCTCCACGAACGTGCAGGTGCTGGTCGACGGCAATCTCGAGATCGACATCTCGGCCGCGGATGCGGGCGTCTCGGCCTTCGCCGACGGCGCGTTCGGCTTCTTCAACTTTTCGCAGCCGCGCGTGCGCTATGCGGGCATCGAAGAGGCCGTGCTGCCGCCGCCCGACGTGATCCCGCTGCCCGCCGGCCTGCCGCTGCTGGCCGCCGGTCTCGGCGCGCTGGCGCTTCTGCGCCGCAAGCGGGCCTGAGGCGCGATCGGCTCGGCGGAACGGCCGGGCCGAAGCCGCCCCCGCTCTTCATCTTGCCGCAAATACTCTCGGGGGGTCCGGGGGGCGAAGGCCCCCCGGCCGGTCGTCGCGCAGAGCGCGGCGAAACCGCTATTGCCGGCGTGCCACCAGCCAGCGGGCGAAGGCCTCGCCGCTGCCGTTGAAGGCGTTGAGGTCGACCTTGGTATAGAAGCCCGGCGCCAGGCCGGTGCCGGTATATTGCCAGAACGTCCAGCGCTGGTTCGGGTAGCGCACCGAAGGATGCGCGGCGGTCGAGCGCAGCCAGAAATCGTAGCCCCGCAGCTGCCCCATGTCGTTGCGGTCGTAGAAATCGGGGGTCGTGTAGATCACCGGGCGGGTGCCGTAATGCCGCTCCAGCGCGTCGAGGAAGACCTTGGCCTCGGCGCGCACCGTCTCGGCCGGGGGGCGGTAGGTGCAGGTGGGCGAGAACGGGTTCCACTCCAGATCCAGCGCCGGGGGCAGGGCGCCCGGCGTGCGCGGCACGTTGCGGATGAACCAGCGCGCCTGCTCGATCGCCGGGCGGCAGAAGTAGTAGAAATGGTAGGCCCCGCGCGCCACGCCCGCCGCCGCCGCGTCGCGGTAGTTCTGGTGGAACATCGGATCCAGCCGGTCGCCGCCTTCGGTGGCCTTGATCCAGGCGAACGAGATGCCGGCGCGCTGCGCGGCCTTCCAGTCCACCGCGCCCTGGAAGCGGGCGACGTCGGTGCCGTGCACCGGGTAGCTGCGCGGGGTGCGGCCCTGCCAGTCATGCGGGTCGGCATCGCCGAAGGAAGCGGGCAGGCCGGGCACCGGCCGGATCTCGGGCGCCGCGCGCGCCTCGCCGCCGCCGGTGCCGTTGCCACCACTGCCGCCGCGCGGGCCGCCGCCACAGGCGGCCAAAGCCGCGACAAGAGCCAGTGCCAGCCCGATCCGAATCCTGCCTGCCATGCGTGCCTCCCGCCTTTGCGGCGAGTTTGGCACGGGTGGCGGCACGGGTGAAGGCCCCGCCGCCGCACAAGCGAAGGGCCGGCGCAAAGCCGCGCCGGCCCCCCTGTTCAGCCTGCCGAAGCGTTACTGCGGAATGTCGCCCGTCAGCCCCTCGACATAGAAGTTCATGCCCAGAAGCGTGCCGTCATCGGCCACCTCGCCCTCGGCCAGCCAGTCGGAGCCGTCCTGCTTCTTCAGCGGGCCGGTGAAGGGGTGGTATTCGCCGCTGGCGATCTTCTCCTTCAGCTCCAGCGCGGCGGCCTTCACGTCTTCCGGCACGGCGTCCGAGATCTCGCCGATCCCCACCATGCCCGGGCCGATCCCGTCCCACGTATCGGTGCTCTCCCAGGTGCCATCCATCACCGCCCGCACGCGCTCGATGTAATAGGGCGCCCAGTTGTCGATGATCGAGGAGACACGCGGCAGCGGCGCGTATTCCGACATGTCGGAGGCCTGGCCGAAAGTGATCACGTTGCCCGCCTTCTCGGCCGCGGCCTGGGGCGCGGTGGAATCGGTGTGCTGCAGGATCACGTCGGCCCCCTGCTCGATCAGCGCGGTCGCGGCATCGGCCTCTTTCGCGGGATCGAACCAGGTATAGGCCCAGACGATCGAGAACTCGACATCGGGGTTCACCTGCTTGGCGTGGATATAGGCGGAGTTGATGCCGCGGATCACCTCGGGGATCGGGAAGGAGCCGATATAGCCGATCTTGTTGGTCTTGGTCATCGACCCCGCGATCAGGCCCTGGATCGCGCGGCCCTCGTAGAAGCGCGCGGAATAGGTGCTGACATTGTCGGCGCGCTTGAAGCCGGTCGCGTGCTCGAACTTCACGTCGGGGAACTTGGCGGCCACGTTGATCGTGGGATCCATGTAGCCGAACGAGGTGGTGAAGATGATGTCCGCCCCGCCAAGCGCCATCTGGGTGATCGCGCGCTCGGCATCCGCGCCTTCGGGCACGTTCTCCTGATAGACGGTTTCCACCGCGTCGCCGAATTCCTCTTCCACGGCGAGGCGGCCCTGGTCGTGCTCGTAGGTCCAGCCGCCATCGCCGACCGGCCCGACATAGATGAAGCCGACCTTCACCTTGTCCTGCTGGGCGGCGGCCGGCCCGGCCAGGGCCAGGGCGAGCGCCACGGCGCTTGCGGCGCCGGTGAGGATCTGTCTGCGTTTCATTTTGTAGGTCTCCCTGTTGAGTGTTGCAGCGCCTCAGTTCGAGGCATGGAAGATGCGGCCCAGCGAGGCCGGCGCGTTGCCCGCGCCGCCCCTCCGGGCCGACATGAGAACCAGCACCAGTATGGTGATGACATACGGCGACATGGACAGGTATTCGACGGGAATGCGCGCGCCCGCGGCCTGCAGGTTGAGCTGCAGCACGGTGATCCCGCCGAAGAGATAGGCGCCGAGCAGCACGCGCCACGGCTTCCACGACGCGAAGACGACGATGGCCAGCGCGATCCACCCGGCGCCGGCGGTCATGCCCTCTGTCCATTGCGGCACCCGCACCAGGCTGACATAGGCGCCGCCCAGCCCGGCCAGCGCGCCGCCGAAGGCGATGGCGGCCAGCCGGATCGTCACCACCCGGTAGCCCAGCGCATGCGCGGCATCGTGGCTTTCGCCCACCGCGCGCAGGATCAGCCCGGCGCGGGTGAAGCGCAGGAAGGCCCAGACCGCGGCGACGAGCGCGAGCGAGAGATAGACCATCAGGTCATGCTGGAAGAGGATGCGCCCCAGCACCGGGATATCGGCCAGAAGCGGGATGTCGAGGTCGTGCACGCGCGGCGCCTTGATGCCCACGTAGCCTTGCCCCATCAGCGCGGCGAGGCCCAGCCCGAACAGCGTGAGGGCGAGGCCCGTCGCCACCTGGTTCGACAAGAGGATCTGCGTGAGCACCCCGAAGATCAGCGCCAGCAGCGCGCCCCCCAGCGCGGCGGCGGCGAAGCCCAGCGCGGGCGATCCGGCCTGCACCGCGACGATGAACCCGCAGACCGCGCCGGTGATCATCATCCCCTCAACGCCGAGGTTCAGCACGCCGGATTTCTCCACCACCATCTCGCCCAGGGCGGCCAGCAGGATCGGCGTGGAGGCGACCATCAGCGAGGCCAGCATCAGGATCGGGTCTATCGCGCCCATCAGGCCACCTCTCTCCGGCCCAGCCGGATGCGGAAGTTCGCGAAGACGTCCACCGCCAGCAGGAAGAACAGCAGCATGCCCTGCAACAGCTGGATCGCCGCCGCCGGCAGGCCGAGCGAGGATTGCGCCGCCTCGCCGCCGATATAGGTGAGCGCCATCAGAAGCCCCGCCGCCGCGATGCCCAGCGGGTGCAGGCGGCCGAGGAAGGCGACGATGATCGCGGTGAAGCCGTAATTGGAGTTGAAGTCGATGGTGATCTGGCCGGCCGGGCCCGTCACCTCGAACATACCCGCCAGCCCCGCCAGCGCACCCGACAGGCCGAGGCAGAAGACGATCAGCCGCGCCGGCTGCACGCCGCCGAACTTCGCCGCGCGCGGGGCGCTGCCGGTCAGCCGGATCTGGAAGCCCAGCATGTGCCGCGACAGCAGCACATAGGCCGCGATCACCGCCAGGATCGCCGCCAGCCCGCCCCAGTGCAGCCCGGCGCTCTCGATGATGAAATCGTTCCGCCCCGCCGGGAAGTCGCGGAAATTGCGGCTGCCGGGGAAGCCCATCCCGTCGGGGTTGCGCAACAGCCCCTGCGAGGCCGAGGCCAGCAGCGCCTCGGCCACGTAGACGAGCATCAGCGAGACGAGGATCTCGTTGGTGCCGAAGCGTACCTTCAGTAGCGCCGGGATCATCGCCCAGAGGAACCCGCCGGCCAGGCCTGCCAGGATCATCAGCGGGAAGATCAGCGCGCTGTCGGAGGGGAAGAAGGCCAGCCCCGCCCCCGCGCCGCAGATCGCGCCGATGATGTATTGCCCTTCGGCGCCGATGTTCCAGATACCCGCGCGGAAGCCCAGGCTCAGCCCGATGGCGATCAGGATCAGCGGCGCGGCCTTCACCAGCAGCTGGCCGCGATAATAGAAGGCGAACTCGCCGAAGACGGGATCCCAGAAGATCGTGCGCAGCGCGACCAGCGGATCGGTGCCCAAAAGCGCGAACAGCACCCCGCCCGCCACCATCGTCAGCGCCACGGCGAGAGCCGGCGTGACCGAAGCCCAGAAGCGCGAGGGCGAGGGGCGTTTCTCGAGCGCGATCATGCGTGCGCTCCGCTGCCGGGCCTAGACATGGGCCACCTCCATGTCATGCGCGCCGCCCATCATCAGGCCGATTTCCTCCACGCTCAGTCCGCGCGCCGGGCGGGGCGGCGAAAGGCGGCCCTCGTTGAGCGCGGCGAAATGGTCGGAGATCTCCATCAGCTCGTCGAGATCCTGGCTGATGCAGATCACGCCCGCCCCGCCCGCGGCGAGATCCAGCAGCGCCTGGCGGATCGCCGCGGCGGCGGCGGCATCCACGCCCCATGTCGGCTGGTTCACCACCAGCACGCGCGGGCGTTGCAGCACTTCGCGCCCGATGACGAATTTCTGCAAATTGCCGCCCGAAAGCGCCCGCGCCGCGACATGGGGGCCCGGCGTGCGCACGTCGAAACGCTCGATGATGCTCTCGGCGAAGCCCTGTGCGCGCGCCCAGGCGAGAAAGCCGTTCTTCACCAGCCCCTCGCGCAGCGCGCCGGTAAGCATGGCGTTCTCGGTCAGGCTCATGTCGGGGGCGGCGGCATGGCCCAGCCGTTCCTCGGGCGCGGCCAGCAAGCCCAGGCTGCGCCGCGCGTTCGGGCCCAGCCGGCCCACATCCTGCCCCTCAAAGGTGATCGTCCCGGCGGGCGCCAGCGTCTCGCCCGAGAGCGCGGCGAGCAGCTCGTCCTGCCCGTTGCCGGCCACGCCGCCGATGCCCAGGACCTGGCCCGCCCGCAGCGTGAGCGAGACGTCGCGCAGCGAGGTGCCGAACTCGCTGACCGGCGGCAGGGTGAGGCCCGCGATCTCCAGCAGCACCTCGCCCGCCTCGCGCGTTTCGGAGGAAGGCGTCTGCAAGGCGCTGCCCACCATCATCTCGGCCATGTCGCGCGCCGATGTCTCGCGCGGGGTGCAGGTGCCCACCACCTTGCCCAGCCGCAGGATCGTCGCCTCGTCGCAGATGGCGCGGATCTCCTCCAGCTTGTGCGAGATGTAGAGGATCGCCGTGCCCTCTGCCGACAGCTTGCGCAGCGTCTCGAACAGGATCTGCACTTCCTGCGGGGTGAGCACCGAGGTCGGCTCGTCCATGATCAGGAGCTTTGGATCCTGCAGCAGGCAGCGGATGATCTCGACCCGCTGACGCTCGCCCGCCGAGAGGTCGCCCACGATCCGCGCGGGATCGAGCGGCAGGCCGTAGGTCTCGCTCACCTCGCGGATGCGCTGGGCGAGCTGGCGCATCGGCGGCGGGTTCTCCATCCCCAGCGCCACGTTCTCGGCCACGGAAAGCGCCGCGAAGAGCGAGAAGTGCTGGAACACCATCGCCACGCCACCCTGCCGCGCCGCCGAGGGCGAGGCGGGTTCGAACCGCGCGCCGCGCATCTTCATCGTGCCGCTGTCGGGCTTGACCAGCCCGTAGATCATCTTGACGAGGGTGGACTTGCCGGCCCCGTTCTCGCCCAGCAGCGCATGCACTTCGCCCGGCGCGACCGAGAAGCTCACCCCGTCATTGGCCACGACGCCGGGATAGGCCTTTGTCAGGCCGTCGATTTCGAGGAGCTTGCCCTCCGTCACCCTGCGATGCCTCTGTCTGCCGTCTGTTCCCCTGCCTGTGACAGTAGCGAGGCGGCGACGCCCACGGCAATGGCCTGCGGGTGCTTTCCGAGGCTCTTTTGCCCAATGGGGCAGCATATGCGGGATATTTGAGCGTCGGAATGGCCCAGTTCCCGCAGGCGTGTGCGGAAGCGGGCCTTCTTGGTGGCGCTGCCGATCAGCCCGCAGAAGGCGAAGGGCCGGCCGAGGATACGGTGGCAGAGCTCGAGGTCCAGCGCGTGGGAATAGGTGAGGATCAGGTGCTCGGCATGGTCGGGCGCATGGGCGACGGCATCGGCGGGGTTGGCGGCGATTAGCTGCGTGACGCCGTCCGGCAGTTCATCGGGGAAGCGGTCGGCGGCGGTATCGACCCAGGTGATCGCGAAGCCGGGCAGGGGGGAGAGCACGGCAGCAAGGGCGCGGCCCACATGGCCCGCGCCATAGATCCAGAGCGGTCGTGCAGAGCCGCTTACCGGCTCGACCATCCAGCCCGAGATATGTGCCAGCTTGATATCCTGCGCAGCATTTCGCGCCGAAGCGAGCATTTTCTTGATGGCCAGCGGCATGGGCCCCTTCCCGCGCGCGATCACCCCGTCGCGCGGCTCGGGCAGGTTCGTGGCGTCGTAATGCTCGGTCAGCAGCGTCACCGCCCCGCCGCAGCACTGGCCCAAACCCGGCCCCAGCGGCACCCGGCGCAGGCCCTCGGCCTCCAGCGCGCGGGCGGCGGCTTCCCATTCCAGCGCCCCGCCGCCGATCGTGCCGCTCTGCCCGCCATTCCAGACCAGCATCGCCGCGCCGACCTCGCGCGGCGCGGAGCCCTGCGTCGCCGCCACCACCACGCGCGCCACCCGCCCGTGGCGGGCGACGGCATCGCGCAGCGCGGCAAGGTCGAAGCTCATCCCCGCGCCCTCCCGATCGCGGCGAGCACCTGCTCGGGCGTCGCCGGGGCACGCAGGTCGGGCCAGTTCGGCCCGCAGGCGGAAACCGCATGCTGCAGCGCCAGGAAGGCCGAGATGCCCAGCATGAAGGGCGGCTCGCCCACCGCCTTGGAGCGATAGATCGTATCCTCGCGGTTGGCGCCATCATAGAGCGCCACGTTGAAGATGCGCGGCCGGTCACCGCAGGCGGGGATCTTGTAGGTAGACGGCGCATGGGTGCGCAGCCGGCCCGCATCGTCCCACACCAGCTCCTCGGTCGTGAGCCAGCCGGCGCCCTGCACGTATCCGCCCTCGATCTGGCCAATGTCGATCGCCGGGTTCAGCGAGCGGCCCACATCGTGCAGGATGTCGGTGCGCAGGATGCGGTTCTCGCCGGTCAGCGTGTCGATCACCACCTCGGTCACCGCCGCGCCATAGGCGAAGTAGAAGAACGGCCGCCCCTTGCCGGCCAGCCTGTCCCATTCCACCTTGGGCGTCTTGTAGAAGCCCGTGGCCGAGAGCGGCACGCGGTTCTCGTAGGCCAGCTTGGCGGCCTCGGGGAAGGTGATCGTCTCGTTGCCGATATGGATCTTCCCGTCGCGGAACTCCATCTCCGCCGCCTGGTAGCGTTCGGCCAGCAGCATCTCGATCCGCAGGCGGATCTCGTCGCAGGCCGTCTTGACCGCCATGCCGTTAAGATCGGAGCCCGACGACGCAGCCGTGGCCGAGGTGTTGGGCACCTTGGCGGTATCCGTGGCGGTGATCTTCACCATCTCGAGCGGCACGCCGAAGCTTTCTGCCGCCACCTGCGCCACTTTCTGGAACAGGCCCTGGCCCATCTCGGTGCCGCCGTGGTTCAGGTGGATCGAGCCGTCCTGATACACGTGCACCAGCGCGCCGGCCTGGTTGAGATGGGTGAGCGTGAAGGAGATGCCGAACTTAACCGGCGAAAAGGCGATTCCCTTCTTGAGCAGCCGGTTCTCGGCGTTCCAGGCCGCGACCGCCTCGCGCCGCTCGGCATAGCGCGCGCTTTCCAGCAGGTCGCGGGTGATGCCGTTGAGGATGAAATCCTCCACCGGCTGGTGGTAGGGCGTCGTCTGCACCGCGCTGCCGGTGCGTTCCAGCGGCGGCGCGACGACCAGGTGATCCTCCACCCCCGTCGCCCCGCGCGAGGTGAGATCCGACGGCGACCCACCGGTGCGGTGATCATGCGTCTCGCCTTCTGGGGCGACCGGGTCTTTCATCTCGTCGTAATAGTTGACGCGCCGCACCTCGGCCGGGTCCAGCCCCAACGCATGGGCGATCCGGTCGATCACCACCTCCATCGCGATCATGCCCTGCGGCCCGCCGAAGCCGCGATAGGCGGTGGCGCTCTGCGTGTGGGTCTTCAGCCGGTGGCTTTCGATCCGCGCGTCGGTCAGGTGGTAGGAGCTGTCGGCATGCAGCATCGCCCGGTCGGCCACGGCGAGCGAGAGATCCTGCGCCCAGCCGCAGCGGGCATATTGACGGAAGTCGATGCCCAGCACGCGGCCGGCATCGTCATGGCCGACATCGTAGTCGATTCGGAAATCGTGGCGCTTGCCGGTGACGATCATGTCGTCGTCGCGGTCATAGCGCATCTTGGCCGGGCGGCCGGTAGCGCGGGCGGCGATCGCGCAGGCGATGGCCAGCCAGTTGCCCTGGCTTTCCTTGCCGCCGAACCCGCCGCCCATGCGCCGGGTCTCCACCCGCACGGCGTGCATCGGTACGTGCAGGGCATGGGCCACCTTGTGCTGGATCTCGCTGGGATGCTGGGTGGAGGAATGCACCAGCATGTCGCCGTTATCCTGCGGCAGCGCCGCGGCGGCCTGGCCCTCGAGGTAGAAATGTTCCTGTCCGCCCATCATGAACGTGCCGCTCAGCTTGTGCGGCGCGGCGGCGATGGCGGCGGCGGGATCGCCCTTCTGCCAGATGCGCGGGCCTTCCTCGAAGCGGGAATCGGCCTCCAGCGCCTGCTCGATGCTCAAGAGCGCGGGCAGCTCCTCCACCTCGGCGCGGCCCAGCCGCGCGGCCTTGCGCGCGGCGAGATGGCTCTCGGCCACCACGAGGAAGAGCGGCTGGCCCAGATACATGATCTCGCCGGTGCACAGCAGCGGCTCGTCACCGATGGAGGGCGAGCAATCGGGCACGTCGCCCAGATCCTCCGCGCCCCAGGCGGCGATCACGCCGGGCGCGGCGCGCACCGCCGACAGGTCGAGCGATTTCAGCCGCCCATGCGCCACCTGCGACAGGCCGAAAGCCAGGTGCAAAGTGTTGGCGGGCAGCGGGATGTCATCGACATAACGGGCCCGCCCCGTCACGTGCAGGGGCGCGGCATCATGGGGCAGGGGGCGCGCGACGCTCATGCGCTCACCTTCAGGATATCGGCCGGCTCGCCCGCCGCTTCGGCCAGCGCGCGGGTCAGCATGTTCGCCGCACTGCGCAGCCGGTATTCCGCCGAGGCGCGCATGTCGGTGAGCGGCGTGAAATCCGCCTCCCAGGCCTGCGCGATGCCCTCCATCGCGTCATCCGCCGCGCGGCCGGTGATGAAGGCCTCGACCGCCTCGGCGCGTTTCGGGATGCCGGCCATGCCGCCGAAGGCGATCCGGGCGCTGGCGATCCGGCCCTCCTCGATCACCAGGTTGAAGCAGCCGCACACGGCCGAGATATCCTGATCGAGCCGCTTCGACAGCTTGTAGCAGCGCAGATTGTCGGCCTGGCGCGGGAAGCTCACCGCCTCGACGAATTCGCCGGGCGCGCGATCCTGCTTCCCGTATTCGAGGAAGAAATCCTCCAGCGGGATCGACCGGCGCGTATCGCCCTTGCGCAGGTGCAGCGTGGCCCCCAGCGCGATCAGCGCGGGCGGGCTGTCGCCGATGGGCGAGCCGTTGGCGATGTTGCCGCCCAATGTCGCCGCCGCGCGAATGGGGGGCGAGGCGAAGCGGCGGATCAGCTCGGCCAGCGCCGGGTGATGCGGCGCGATCGCGGGCATGAGCTGGGCGAAAGTGGCGCCGGCGCCGATGCGGATCTCTGCCTCGCCCACGCCGACGTAGCGCAGATCCTCGACCCCGCCGAGAAAGATCACCTCGTCGAGCTCGCGCAGCTGCTTGGTCACCCAAAGGCCCACATCCGTGGCGCCCGCGACCAGCGTCGCCTCGGGATGCGCGGCATAGATAGCGGCCAGCTCGTCGGCCGAGCCGGGGCGCGCGGCGAAGCCCGAAGGGGGCGCCAGCCGCGCTTGCGGGGCCTCGAACGGATCGGCCAGTTCCTCGCGCAGCCAGTCGGGCACCGGCACGTCGGCGGCGGCCTCGGCGGCGCGGACGATGGGCACATAGCCGGTGCAGCGGCACAGATTGCCCGCCAGCGCGGTGTCGTGATCGCGCTCGCCGTTCACATGCGCGGCGGCCATCGACATGATGAAGCCCGGCGTGCAGAAGCCGCATTGCGATCCGTGATGCTCCACCATCGCCGCCTGCACCGGATGCAGCGCGCCATCGGGCGCCGCCATCCCCTCGACCGTCCGCACCGACTTGCCGTGCAGCTGCGGCAGGAACAGGATGCAGGCGTTGAGCGGCCGCGTCCCCGCCCCGTCGCTCACCATCACCGTGCAGGCCCCGCAATCGCCCTCGTTGCAGCCCTCCTTCGTGCCGGTCAGCCCGCGCGAGATGCGCAGGTGATCCAGCAGGGTGCGCGTGGCCGGCTCGCCCTCCACGCGGCAGGTCTCGCCGTTCAGACGGAACACGATCTCCATGTGTCAGCCCGCCGCTTTCTGTGTCGTCCGGCCCTCACATGCGTGCCCGCCCGATGCGGCGTAAAGCGGGGAGCGCGGCCTCTGGACAGGAAGCAAAACGGGGATGGGGCGGTTTGGCAAGGGCCGAGACGGGGGCGATGCCCGGTTTTTTGCCGAATGGTCAGGAATTGGGCGGTGTGAGATTGGTGCGGGCCCGCTTCCCTCTGCCCGCGCGAGGGGTTAGCGTGCCGCCATGTCTGCCGAACCGCGTTTCATCCATCTCCGCCTGCATACCGAATATTCGCTGCTCGAAGGCGCCGTGCCCGTCAAGAAACTGCCGGGGCTGGCTGCCAAGGCGGGGATGCCCGCCGTCGCGGTGACCGATACCGACAACATGTTCGCGGCGCTGGAGTTTTCCGTGGCGGCGCAGGGGGCGGGGATCCAGCCGATCGTGGGCTGCCAGGTCTCGCTCGAATACGATCCGGCCGAGCCGGGCGAGAAGCCGCGCGCGCCCGCGGCGATCGTGCTGCTGGCGCAGAACGCGGCGGGCTATGCCAACCTCATGAAGCTCAACACCTGCCTCTATGTCGGCAAGGGGGGCGAGCAGCGGCAGGTCACGCTGGCCGAGCTCGAGGCGCATCACGAAGGCCTGATCTGCCTCAGCGGCGGGCCCGACGGGCCGATGGGCCGCTTGCTGCGCGCGGGCCGGCGCGAGGCGGCCGATGCGCTGGCCGCCCGGCTGCACGCGGCGTTCGGCGACCGGCTCTATATCGAGTTGCAGCGCCATCCCGGCGAGGGCGGCGCCCTGCCTGAGGCCGAGGCCGCCAGCGAACGCGGCCATGTCGAGATCGCCTATGCGCGGGGCATCCCGCTGGTCGCCACCAACGACGTCTACTTCCCCGCCCCCGATCTCTACGAAGCGCATGACGCGCTGATCTGCATCGCCGAGGGCGCCTATGTCGACCAGCAGGCCCCGCGCCGGCGCCTGACGCCGCAGCATTACTTCAAGTCGCAGGCCGAGATGGCGACGCTCTTCGCCGATCTGCCCGAGGCGCTGGAGAACACGGTAGAGATCGCCCGCCGCTGCGCCTTCGCCGCCGAGAAGCGCCCGCCGATCCTGCCGCGCTTCGCCGATGACGAGGTCGAGGAACTGCGCCGCCAGGCCCGCGAGGGGCTGGATGCGAGGCTCGCCGTGATCCCCCATGCCGCCCCGGTCGAGGAATATCGCAAGCGGCTGGATTTCGAACTCGGCATCATCGAGAGCATGGGCTTCCCCGGCTACTTCCTGATCGTGGCCGACTTCATCAAATGGGCCAAGCAGCACGACATCCCCGTAGGGCCCGGCCGCGGCTCGGGCGCCGGTTCTCTGGTCGCCTATGCGCTCACTATCACCGATCTCGATCCGCTGCGCTATTCGCTGCTCTTCGAGCGGTTCCTCAACCCCGAACGCGTGTCGATGCCCGACTTCGACATCGACTTCTGCATGGACCGCCGCGAAGAGGTGATCCGCTACGTGCAGGAGAAATACGGCCGCGACCGTGTCGGCCAGATCATCACCTTCGGCGCGCTTCTGTCGAAGGCCGCGGTGCGCGATGTGGGCCGGGTGCTGCAGATGCCCTACGGCCAGGTCGACAGGCTGTCGAAGATGATCCCGGTCGAGGGGGTCAAACCCGTCTCGATCGAGCGCGCGCTGGCCGAGGAACCGCGCCTGCGCGAGGAGGCCCGCGCCGAGGAAGTGGTGGATCGCCTGCTCACCTACGGCCAGCAGGTCGAGGGGCTCTTGCGCAACGCCTCCACCCACGCCGCCGGCGTGGTGATCGGCGACCGCCCGCTCGACGAGTTGGTGCCGCTCTACCAGGATCCGCGCTCCGACATGCCGGCCACCCAGTTCAACATGAAATGGGTGGAACAGGCGGGCCTGGTGAAGTTCGATTTCCTTGGCCTCAAGACGCTGACGGTGATCCAGAACGCGATCGACCTGATCCATGGCCAGGGCCGCGACCTGCACGTCGCCGCCGACGGCACTACGATCTATGAGCCCATCGAGGGCGCCGAGAACGATATCGGGCAGATCCCGCTCGACGACGAAAAGACCTATGCGCTCTATTCCGCGGCGCGCACCGTGGCGGTGTTCCAGGTGGAAAGCTCGGGCATGATGGATGCGCTGCGGCGCATGAAGCCCACCTGCATCGAGGATATCGTCGCGCTGGTCGCGCTCTACCGCCCCGGCCCGATGGAGAACATTCCCACATATTGCGAGGTCAAGAACGGCCAGCGCGAGCGGGCCTCCGTCCACCCGCTGATCGACCACATCCTGGAAGAAACCCAGGGCATCATCGTCTACCAGGAACAGGTGATGCAGATCGCGCAGGAAATGGCCGGCTACAGCCTCGGCGGCGCCGACCTGCTGCGCCGCGCCATGGGCAAGAAGATCGCCGAGGAAATGGCGAAGGAGCGCCCCAAATTCGAGAAGGGCGCGATGGAGAAGGGGGTCGAGAAGCGCAAGGCTTCGGAAGTGTTCGACCTGCTCGAGAAATTCGCCAATTACGGCTTCAACAAGTCGCACGCCGCGGCCTATGCGGTGGTCAGCTACCAGACGGCCTGGCTGAAGGCGAACCACCCGGTCGAGTTCATGGCCGGGGTGATGAATTGCGATATCCACCTGACCGACAAGCTGGGCGTCTATGCCGAAGAGGTGCGCCGCGGGCTGGATATCGCCATCGTCCCGCCCTGCGTGAACCGCTCCGAGGCGACGTTCAGCGTGCAGGATCAGCAGATCGTCTACGCGCTGGGCGCGCTCAAGAACGTGGGCCTCGATGCGATGCGGCTGATCGTCGAGGGCCGCGGCGACAAGCCCTTCGTCACACTCTTCGATCTCGCCCGCCGGGTGGATCTCAAGCGCGTCGGCAAGCGCCCGCTCGAGATGCTGGCCCGCGCCGGCGCCTTCGACCAGCTCGATGCCAACCGCCGCCGGGTATTCGAAGGGCTCGACGCGCTGACCGCCTATTCCGCCGCGATCCATGAACAGAAGGCTTCCAATCAGGTCTCGCTCTTCGGCGAGGCGGGCGACGACCTGCCCGAGCCGCGCCTGCCCCCGGTCGAGGATTGGCTGCCCAACGAGCGGCTGATCGAGGAACACAAGGCGATCGGCTTCTACCTCTCGGGCCACCCGCTCGACGATTACATGGCGCCGCTGAAGCGCAAGCAGGTGATGACGCTGGAACAGGTGCGCGCGCGCGCCGAACGCGGGCCGTTCACGGCGCGGCTGGCCGGCTCCGTCGCCGCGCGGCAGGAACGCAAGTCGGCGCGCGGCAACCGCTTCGCCTTCGTGCAACTGTCGGATCCGACCGGGCTCTACGAGGTGACGGTGTTCTCCGACACGCTGGAAGCGGCGCGCGACCTGCTCGATCCCGGCGCCAACGTGGTGCTCGGCGTCGAGGTGACGCTGGAGAGCGAGCAGCTCAAGCTGCTGGCCCGCTCGGTGGAGCCGGTGGATCGCGTGGTTGCCGATGCGGGCGCCTCGGGCTTCCGCGTGTTCCTCGACGACATCACCGCCCCGCCCGCCGTCGCCGCCCTGCTGGAGCGTTTCACCGCCGAGGCCGATCCGCGGATGCGCGGGCCCGTCTCGCTGTGCCTGCTGGGCGAGGGCCTGCCCGGCGAGGTGGAGCTGGAACTGCCCGGCCTCTACGCCGTTTCGCCGCAGATCAAGGGCGCGCTGAAATCGCTCGGCGGCGTGGTGATGGTGGAGGATAACTGATGCGCGCGCCGCGTCGCAGCGCCGCCGTGCTGGCTCTGGCCCTGGCGCTCTCCGCCTGTATCGGCCAGCCAGCCGCCGAGGCGCCGCCGGAAGACATCGCCACCGTGGCCGAGGCCGAGGGGCTGACGGCCGATCCCGCGCCCGCCGCGCCGCGCCGCGGCCTGCTGGCCCTGCTGCGCGGCGGCCCCGCCGATCCCGCCGCGCCCGTGGCCGACGCGCCCGAGGAAGTGGGTGTGCCTGCCGAGGCGCAGACCGAGGGCGAGGCAGAGGCAGGGGCGCCGCCCGCGCGCTCCGGCGGCGGCCTGCTGGCGCTCTTCGGTGGCGGCCGGGGCGGGGCTTCGGGCGCGGCCACCGTGACCCCCGGCGCCCCGCTGCCCTTCGGCGAGGTCGGCATCGCCTGCGGGCTCTCCGCCCGCCAGATGGGCCGCGAGGTCGATCGCTTCCCGCGCGAGGGCCGCGCCGTCTGGCGGCTCTACGACAGCGATCCCGCCTCCACCGGCCCGCGCCCGCAATACATCACCGGCTTCGCCGACAATTGCGCCCGCCAGGTCAGCGCCGCGCTCGTCACCTTCGGCGCGCCTGGTGTGCACGAGGCGCACCGCTACTCCGCCGCCATGAAGGGCGAGCCGTGGTCGCAGGCCGATACGCGCTACGAGGCGATCAAGGGCCGGATCTGCGGTGTCGGCCGCGGCGTGCCCTGCCCGGCGGGGCGGGCCGACAGGCTGGAGCGTTCCGTGGCCTTCGTCTCGGTCTATCACCGCTTCGGCGATAGCGGCCGCTGGCTGGAGCTGCTGCTGCACGATGGCCGGCTCGAGGCGCAGGAACTGCGCTAGCCGCTACCAGTGCGGCGGCTTCTGATCGGCGAGGTAGACACCGCCGCCGCCCGCCTCTTCCGCCTCGGCGGCACGCTCCATCAGCTTGGCGATGCGCCGCTGGGCCTCATCCAGCGCCCGGCCCTGCCGCGCGACCACATCCGACAGGTCATCGACCATCCGCTCCAGATGGGCGATTCGTTCCTCAAGCTCTGCGGGGCTCCGGCTCATGGCGCGGGCATAGCAGCCGCCGCCCGCACCCGCCAAGCCCGGCTTGCCGATTTCCGCCCCATCCGCTACGACGCGCCGGCATCCAGACGGACGGAGCCATCCCCATGGCCAAAGACAAGAAGACCCCGCGCCCCCGCGCCGTCACCCCGCGCGGCTTCCGCGATTACTTCGGCGCCGAGGTCACGCAGCGCAAGGCGATGCTCGACGCAATCGCCGAGGTCTATCACCGCTACGGCTTTGACGCGCTGGAGACTTCGGCCGTCGAGATGGTCGAGGCGCTGGGCAAGTTCCTGCCCGATGTGGACCGGCCGAACGCGGGCGTCTTCGCCTGGCAGGAGGATGCCGAGGGCGACAAGCCCGGCGACTGGCTGGCCCTGCGCTACGACATGACGGCGCCGCTGGCCCGCGTGGCTGCGCAATACCGCAACGATCTGCCGATGCCCTATCGCCGCTACACGATGGGCCCGGTCTGGCGCAACGAGAAGCCGGGGCCGGGGCGCTTCCGCCAGTTCTATCAATGCGATGCCGATACGGTGGGCAGCGGCTCGGTCGCCGCGGATGCCGAGATCTGCGCGATGCTGGCCGATGTGCTCGAGGCGGTGGGCATTGCCCGCGGCGATTACGTGGTGCGGGTGAACAACCGCAAGGTTCTGAACGGCGTGCTGGAGGTCATCGGATACCGTCCTGGGTTGAGGCGCGATGATCCAGATCTTGAAGACATCGAACGCAATGAAGCAATCATGCGAGATTCGCTGGCGCATGTCGTCGACTCGGTTCTGCGAACCATCGACAAATTCGACAAGGTCGGGGAGGCCGGAATTAGGGAGCTTCTTGGCGACGGGCGCGTCGACTCCTCAGGTGCTTTCATCCCTGGTGTCGGCCTTCTGGAATACGAAATTGAGCCAGTCGTTAAGTTCCTTCGATCCAGAGGAAAGACGAACGCAGCCACCATTCGCTTGTTGCGAGAGGCCGTCGGGGATTCGCAAATCGGCCGCGAAGGCGTAGACGAACTCGAACAGATCGCCGCCCTCCTCGAAGCCCAGGGCTACGGCCCCGACCGCATCATCATCGACCCCTCCGTCGTCCGCGGCCTCGGCTACTACACCGGCCCCGTCTACGAAGCCGAACTCACCTTCGAGATCACCGACGAGAAGGGCCGTCCGCGGCAATTCGGCTCGGTCGCCGGGGGCGGGCGCTACGACGACCTCGTGAAGCGCTTCACCGGGCAGGAAGTGCCGGCCACCGGCGTCTCGATCGGGGTGGACAGGCTGCTCGCCGCGCTCGATGCCAAGGGGCGGCTCGACAAGGGCGCCGAGGGGCCCGTCATCGTCACCGTCATGGATCGTGACCGCATGGCCGATTACCAGCGCATGGCCGCCGAGCTGCGGCAGGCGGGCATCCGCGCTGAGGTCTATCTCGGCAATCCGCGCAATTTCGGCAACCAGCTGAAATATGCGGATCGCCGCAACGCCCCCATCGCCGTAATCGAGGGCGAAGACGAGAAGGCGCGCGGCGTGGTGCAGCTGAAAGACCTGATCCTCGGCGCGCAGATCGCCGAAAGTGCCACCCACGAGGAATGGAAGGAACGCCCCTCGCAGGTGGAGGTGAAGCGCACCGATCTTGTGGCCGAAATCCAGGCCATGCTGGCCCGGCAGAAAAGCTGACCATGCCCGACAAATCCTCCATCCGGGCCGAGGCCGACAGGCTGCTCGCGGTCTTCGTGGCCGAGGGCGCGGTGCCGGTCGAGGCCGACATCCTGCAACCCGCGGGCACGCTGCTCGACCTCTATGGCGAGGATATCCGCGGCCGGGCGTACATCACCCGCGATGCGGTGGAGGGCGAACAGATGCTGCGCCCCGACTTCACCGTGCCGGTGGTGCTGCACCATATGCGCGGCGGCGGCGGGCCGATGCGCTATGCCTATGCGGGCGAGGTGTTCCGCCGCCAGGAAGACGGCGCCGGACGGGCGCGCGAATACATCCAGGTGGGATACGAGCTGTTCGACCAGGCCGATCCGGCCCGCGCCGATGCCGAGGTCTTCGCCACTTTCGCGGCCATCGTGGCGCCGCTCGGCCTGCGCGCGGTGACGGGCGATATCGGGGTGCTCTCGGCCGCCGTGCGCGGCCTGCACACGTCGGAACGCCGCCGCGCCGCGCTGATGCGCCACCTGTGGCGCCCGCGCCGCTTCCGCGCGCTGCTCGACCGTTTCGCCGGCCGCGCGCCGGTGCCGCCCACCCGTGCCGCCTTGCTGGCCGCCGCCGATCCGCTGGCCGGTGCCGGGCCCGAACTGGGCCTGCGCAGCCGCGAAGATGTCGAGGCGCGGATCGCCGCTTTGCGCGAGGATGCCGCCGAGCCGCCGATCCCCGCCACCGAGGTCGACATGATCGACGACATCCTCGCCCTGCGCGCCCCCGCGCCCGCTGCGCTCTCCACCCTGCGCGACATCGCGGTCGACATGCCCGCCATCGGCGACGCGGTGAACCGGCTCGCCCGCCGGCTCGACGCGCTTGCCGCGCGCGGCGTCGATACCGGCGCGCTGGCTTTCGAGGCCGCCTATGGCCGCACCCACATGGAATATTACGACGGCTTCGTCTTCGGTTTCACCGCCGAGGATCACCCCGACATGCCCCCCGTCGCCACCGGCGGCCGCTACGATGCGCTGACCCGCGTGCTCGGCCAGGGCCGCACCTGCCCCGCCGTGGGCGGCGTCGTGCGCCCCGGTCTCCTGCTGATGCTCGCGGAGGCAGGCGCATGATCCGGCTCGGCGTGCCGTCCAAGGGGCGGCTGATGGAAAAGACGTTCGACTGGTTCGGCAGCCGCGGCGTGACCCTGCGGCGCACCGGCAACGAACGCGAATATGCGGGCGAGGTCGACGGTGTCGAGGGCGTGGCCCTCGTGCTGCTCGCCGCCGGAGAGATCCCGCGCGAGCTGGCCGAGGGGCGGGTGCATCTGGGCGTCACCGGGCTCGACATGGTGCGCGAGAAGCTGATCGGCTGGGATCAGCAGGTGGCCGAGCTTGCGCCGCTGGGCTTCGGCCAGGCCGACCTGGTGATCGCGGTGCCGCGCTTCTGGGCCGATGTCGACACGCTCGACGATCTCGACGCCGCCGCCGCGGCCTTCCGCGCCGCGCACGGCTTCCGGCTGCGGATCGCGACGAAATATCACCACCTGGTGCGCGAGTTCCTCGCCCAGGCCGGCGTGGCCGATTACCAGCTGGTCGACAGCCAGGGCGCCACCGAGGGCACGGTGAAGAACGAAACCGCCGAGGCCATCGCCGATATCACCACCACGGGCGAGACGCTGCGCGCCAACCACCTCAAGGTGCTGGCCGACGGGCTGATCCTGAAGAGCCAGGCCACGCTCTTCCGCTCGCGCCGGGCCGAATGGGCGCCGGGCGACAAGCGCCATTGCGAGGCGCTGCTGGCGCGGCTGGGCCTGGGCTGACCCTGGGCTGAGCCTTCCTGATTGACGCAACGTCAGCGCGCCGTCATTCTGGGTTGGCGGGGCGTCGCAGGGAGGCGGCCATGATCCGGGACCTCAAGGGCATGAACGAGGGCGAGATCACCGCCGTCCTCAACGACTTGCTGCGCGCGGGCAAGCGCGTGGCCGTGACCGGCTCGGCCGTGATGCCCGCGGGCGGCGCGCCGGGGCGCATCATCTCGGGCGGGACGGGCGTGTTCTACCGCGGGCGCGAGATCGCGGGCATCGGCGCCGTCTTCCATTGCGAGGCAGTGGCGCATGGCTGCATGGGCTGCCCGCATTCGGTGTTCGGCACGATCATCACCGGCGAGCCCACGGTGATGGCCGGCGGGCGCCCGGTCGCGGTGATCGGCTCGTCGGGCATCTATACCGGCAGTTGCGGGCCGGGCACCGCGCAGGTGATCGACGGCATCGTGCCCGAGATCCTGCCCGTGGGCGTCCACCAGGGCCACGCCGCCAATGCCTCGGTGCCGCTCACCGGCTGACCGCCGGCAGAGCCCGGCGCCTCAGCGCAACCCCAGCTCGGCCAGCGCGCTGGCCAGTTCCGGCGGCAGTTCGCTGTCGCTCTCGCGCGAAGGCGGCAGATCGGGCGGGCTGTCTTCGGGGCGCAGGTAGCGCCAGCCCTGGAAGGGCCGCCGCGTGGCCGGCTGCGTACGGTGCAGCTTCGCCTCCAGCACGATGCGGCAGCGCGCGATCCCGTCGGCGCCGCGCACATCCTCCAGCGCCACGATCCGCTGCCGCGCCGCCACCGCGCCGCGGATCACCCAGTAGAGCGACCCGCCCGCCAGCACCGCCTCGGCCTGTTTGGGGCGCATCCGGGTCGTGTGGCTGGTTGTCTCGCCGCCACGCGCCGCGATGCGCGCGGCCAGATCGTCGACACTGTCGACCCCGACGCAGAGCTTGATGAGGTTGAGATGCCCCTCGGGGCAGGATTTAGCGGATTGCAAGCGTGACACCCCCATGTCTGGGGGTTATATTAGGGGCTCTTCCCACCGCTTCAACCGGATCGCCCCATGAAAGACGCCGAAATGTCTGCCTTCGCCGCGCCCATCGCCGCGCAGATCTGGGATATGAAATACCGGTTCAAGCAGGCCGACGGCACGCCGATCGACGCCAGCGTGCAGGATAGCTGGCGCCGAATCGCCCGCTCGCTTGCCGAGGTGGAGGCCGATCCCGCCACCTGGGAAGAGAAGTTCTATGCCGCGCTCGAGGATTTCCGCTTCCTGCCCGCCGGCCGGATCACCGCCGGCGCCGGCACCGGGCGCAACGTGACGATGTTCAACTGCTTCGTCATGGGCACCATCCCCGACAGCATGGGCGGCATCTTCGACATGCTGAAGGAGGCCGCGCTGACCATGCAGCAGGGCGGCGGGATCGGCTACGATTTCTCGACCATCCGGCCGCGCGGGGCCGATGTGAAGGGCGTGGCCGCCGATGCCTCGGGGCCGCTGTCGTTCATGGATGTGTGGGATGCGATGTGCCGCACCATCATGTCGGCCGGTTCGCGCCGCGGCGCGATGATGGCCACGATGCGCTGCGATCACCCCGACGTGCTGGATTTCATCGAGGCCAAGCAGGATGCCGCGCGGCTGCGGATGTTCAACCTCTCGGTCCTCGTCACCGATCCGTTCATGGAGGCGGTGAAGGCCGATGCGCCGTGGGAACTGGTCTTCGACGGCAAGGTCTATCACACCCTGCCGGCGCGCGACCTGTGGAACCGCATCATGCGCGCCACCTACGATTACGCCGAGCCGGGCGTCATCTTCATCGACCGCATCAACCAGATGAACAACCTCGCCTATTGCGAGCAGATCGCGGCGACGAACCCCTGCGGCGAACAGCCCCTGCCGCCCTACGGCGCCTGCCTGCTGGGCTCGATCAACCTCGCCCGGCTGGTGGATCGCCCGTTCGAGCAGGGCGCCGGAATCGACGGCGACACGCTCGACGATCTGGTGCGCACCGCCGTGCGGATGATGGACAACGTCGTCGACGCGTCGCGCTTCCCGCTGCCCCAGCAGGCGCAGGAGGCGGCGAACAAGCGCCGCATCGGGCTGGGCGTCACCGGACTGGCCGACGCGCTGCTGATGACCGGCCTGCGCTACGGCTCGCCCGAGGCGGCCGCGCAGACCGAGGCCTGGCTGCACGCCATCGCCCGCGCCGCCTACCTCGCCTCGGCCGACCTCGCCGCCGAGAAGGGCGCCTTCCCGCTCTTCGATGCCGAGCCGTATCTGGAAAGCGGCTCGCTGCGCCACATGGATGACGACGTGAAACAGGCGATCCGCGAGAAGGGCATCCGCAACGCGCTGCTCACCTCGATCGCGCCGACGGGCACGATTTCGCTTTATGCCGGCAACGTCTCGTCGGGGATCGAGCCGGTCTTTGCCTATGCCTACACCCGCAAGGTGCTGCAGAAGGATGGCTCGCGCACCGAGGAAGAGGTGGTGGATTACGCCGTCCAGATGTGGCGCGACGTGAAAGGCGACGCGCCGCTGCCCGACCATTTCGTGAACGCCCAGACCCTGGCGCCGCTCGATCACGTGCGGATGCAGGCGGCGGCGCAGAAATGGGTGGACAGCTCGATCTCCAAGACGATCAACTGCCCGGCCGACATTTCGTTCGAGGATTTTAAGGACGTTTACATGGAGGCCTGGGATTCCGGCTGCAAGGGCTGCACGACCTACCGTCCCAACGAGGTGACCGGGAGCGTGTTGAGTGTCGATGAAACGAAGAAAGACGCTCTTCCAAACCTGCCTACAGCCGGTGACCGCCTTAAGTGGGCGCAAGCACGTGCCGGATACGAGACGCAGCAAGAGGCCGCTGACGCAATAGGCATTAAGCGCAGCCGCTACGCGAACTGGGTCAGCGAGGGGTCTGGCGAACTGAGCAAGCAAGGTGCAGCACTCGCCGCCGAGGCGTTCGGTGTGCCGTCTGGCTGGCTGCTCTATGGCGAGTCGCAGCAGGAGCCGGAAGTCGTCTCCAAGACCGGCGCCGAACCGCTCCAACCCCACGGCGACGTCATCTACCTTGAAGAACCGCTCGACCGCCCGCAGGAACTCGAGGGCGCGACCTACAAGCTCAAATGGCCCGACAGCGAACACGCCATCTACATCACCATCAACGACATCGTCATCGGCACCCAGCGCCGGCCCTTCGAAGTGTTCATCAACTCCAAGAACATGGAGCACTTCGCCTGGACGGTGGCGCTCACCCGGATGATCTCGGCCGTGTTCCGGCGCGGCGGCGACGTGAGCTTCGTGGTCGAGGAGCTCAAGGCCGTGTTCGACCCGCGCGGCGGGGCCTGGATGCAGGGCAAGTACATCCCCTCGATCCTCGCCGCGATCGGCGGCGTGATCGAGCGGCACATGATCGCCATCGGCTTCATCGACGGCGAGGGGCTAGGCCTGAAGGCCGATCCGCAATCGCAGGTCGTGCCGCTCTCGCAGCCGCGCGGCAAGGCGTGTTCCTCCTGCGGCAGCTACGAGATGCGGATGGTCGAAGGCTGCATGACCTGCGCGAATTGCGGCTATTCCAAGTGCGGGTAAGTTAGGGCAGGGCGCGCCACACCACGCGCCCCGTTACGCACCGGCAACACGCATTTTCCCCCGATTTTCCAATCGGCTAGGTGCACGGCGCGAAACGTGCTAGAGGTGCTCTGCGCGGCAGGCAGGAGGGCGAGCACGTGCTGTCCGACCATCCCTATACCGATGAGCTGGTCCGCCGGTCGCACGTTTCGCGCCGGCTCTGCCTGGGGCTGATGCTCGCCGTCATCGCCACGGCGCTTTGCGTGCTCGTGCTCGGCTGGGGCGCGCAGCTTCCGGTCGTCGTCCGGCTGCATCCCGACTTCCCCGCCATGGTGCCCGTGACCGCGCTGGTACTGCTGGTCTCGGCCTTGGCGCTCTACCTCTCTCTGCGCTTCCGCGCGCGCGGCGGGCTGGGCCTGGCGGCGCTGTTCGGGCTGGCGGTGGTGATCGTGCATTCGGTGCCCGCGCTCGCCGCCATGTTCGCCGCGATGTTCGACAGGATCTCGGGCCCCGCCACCCTGCCGAGCGACACGTTCTCGCTCGCCGCCAAGGCCTGCACGCTGCTGCTCAGCGCGTCGCTGGCCGGGCTGTCCCTGCGGGCGCGCAGCCTGGCGCCGGCCATCGTCACCTTCGCGAGTATCGGCCTGGCGCTCACCATGGTGCCGCTGCTGGGCTACATGTTCAGCGCCGAGGCGCTGTTCTCGGCCCGCGTCTATACCTCGATGGCCCTTCACACGGCGCTCAGCTTCGCGGCCTTGTTCATAGCGATCCTGCTGCTCTACCCGCGGCTCGGCTGGATGGGGGTGCTGCTGTCACCGGGGCCCGGCGGCGTGATGGCGCGGCGGCTGCTGCCCACGATCATCACCGGCACGCTGCTAATCTGCTACCTCGCGCTGATCGCCGTGCGGGCCGATTTCTTCGATGTCGACTTCCGGCTCGCCCTGCTGGCCGCGATGAACATCCTCGTCGTCACCGGCGCCGTGCTCGGCTTCGCCGGCGTCGCCAACCGCAGCCAGGCCGCCCGCCTGCGCGCCGAGGAAAGCCTGACGGAGAAGGAGCGCGCCCTGCGCGAGAGCGAGGTCATCGCCGCCCATGCCCAGCGTGTCGATGCGCTGGGCCGGCTGGTGGGCGGCGTGGCGCATGATTTCAACAACCTGCTCACCGTGATCCTGGGCAACCTGGAGCTCATCCAGCGCACCGAGGATGCCAACGAGCGGCGCACCTACCTGGCCGAGGCGATCGCCGCCTCGGGCCAGGCCGCGCACCTCACCCGCCAGCTGCTGGCCTATGGCCGCAAGACCCTGCTCTCGCCCGAGCCTGTGGCGGTCAACCGCGCGCTCGGCGGGATGGAGGGCATGATGCGCCGCCTCCTGCCCGAGACGATCGAGCTGCGGCTCGATACCGGCAGCCATATCGGCGACACGCAGATCGACATGGCGCAGTTCCAGCAGGCGCTGCTCAACCTCGTCATCAACGCCCGCGACGCGATGCAGCAGGGCGGCGCGGTCGAGATCGTCACCCGCGCCCGCAAGCTCGACGAGGAGGATGCGGCCGCGCTTTCGACCGACGGCGCGCTCGCCCCCGGCGCCTATGTCAGCGTCACCGTGCGCGACACCGGCACCGGGATGGAGCCCGACACGCTCGCCCAGGCGGTGGAGCCGTTCTTCACCACCAAGCGCGTCGGCGAAGGCTCGGGGCTGGGCCTGTCGATGGTCTACGGCTTCTGCCGGCAGTCGGGCGGCGCGCTCACCCTGCGCAGCGCGCCGGGCGCGGGCACCGAGGCGACGATGCTCTTCCCGGTGATCGAGGGCACCGAGCGCAACGGCAACGGCCTTCCCAGGCTCGAAACCGTGCCGCCGGGCGATGGCGGGGCCACGGTGATGATCGTAGAGGACGGCGAGGCGGTGGCGCGCGTGCTGGGCCGCCACGTGCACGATGCGGGCTATGCCCTGATCACGGCCGATAGCGGCGACGCCGCGCTCGAGATGCTCGAAAGCGGCTCGAAGCCGGATCTGGTGATCTCCGATATCGTGATGCCGGGCGTGATCCAGGGCCACGAGCTGGCCATGATCCTGCAGGAGCAATATCCCGATATCCGCATCGTGCTGATGTCGGGCTACCAGTCGGAAAACACCCGCAACCGCTATCCGCGCATCCGTGACGTGGAGTTCCTGCAAAAACCCATCGACCGGACGACGCTGCTCAAGGCGATCCGCGCAGCGCTGGAATAGCGCCGCCCGCGCGGGCCGGGCTTGCCACGGCGCCCCGCTTGTGCTGCGATGCAGCATGAGCCGCCCGAAGCGGGGCGGGAACGGGCGGTAGGTGATGAGCAAGAAACTTTCCATCGTCGTGGTCGAGAAGGATCGCGAGCGCGCGATGTTGATCGTCGACAGCCTGCGCGAGGCCGGCGATTTCGACATCACGGTGATCGCCGAGGAAACCGGCCTGGCGCGCCGCATCTCGGAAACCGCGCCCGATATCGTGCTGGTCGACGTGGCCGACCCCTCGCGCGACACGCTCGAGGAACTCACGCTCGCCTCCTCGCCGCTGGAACGCCCCGTCGCGATGTTCGTGGATCGCGACGACGGCAACCTCACCAAGGCGGCGATCGAGGCCGGCGTCTCGGCCTACGTCGTCGACGGGCTGCGCGGAGACCGGATCAAGCCGATCCTCGATGCCGCCATCGCCCGCTTCCACATGTTCCAGCGCGTCCGCCGCGAGCTTGAGGCGACGCGCCAGGCGCTCGAGGAACGCAAGGTGATCGACCGCGCCAAGGGCTTGCTGATGAAGGCCAAGGGGATCGACGAGGATCAGGCCTATGCGCTTCTGCGCCGCGCGGCGATGGATCAGGGCCGCAAGGTGGCCGAGGTCGCCGCGGCGCTGGTCACCGCGGCGGGCCTGCTGCAATGAGCGGCACCGTCACGCTCGCCGCCGGCTTCATCCCGCTGGTTGATGCCGCGCCGCTGGCCATCGCGCACGAACTGGGCTTCGCGGAAGAGGAGGGCCTCGCCCTCGACCTGCGGCGCGCGCCGTCATGGTCCACCCTGCGCGACATGCTGGCGCTCGGCCAGATCGAGGCGGCGCACATGCTCTCGGCCGTGCCGGTCGCGCTGGCGCTCGGGATGGGCGGGCTGCCGGTGCGGCTGGATGCGCTGATGGTGCTGTCGGTGGGCGGCAACGCGGTGACGGTGTCGCGCCCGCTGGCCGCGCGGATGCGCGAGGCCGGCCACGATTTCGGCTTCCACGATGCCGCCGCCGCCGGCCGCGCCCTGATCGACGCCGCCGAGGGCACGCTGCGCATCGCCGTGCCCTTCCCGTTCTCGATGCATGCCGAACTGCTCTATTACTGGCTCGACACGCTGGGCCTCGCCGCGCCCCAGGCGCTCGACGTGCGGACCGTGCCGCCGCCGCTGATGGCCCAGGCGCTCGCCGCGGGCGAGATCGATGCCTTCTGCGTGGGCGCGCCCTGGGGCTCCATCGCGGTCGACGAGGGCGCGGGCGAGATGCTGTTGCCCACCTCGGCCATCTGGGCCTTCGCGCCGGAAAAGGTGCTGGCCGTCCGCCACGACTGGGCCGAGGCCGAGCCCGACCTGACCGGCCGCCTGATGCGCGCGTGCTACCGCGCCTGCCGCTGGCTGGGCGAGGCGGCGAACCTTTCCACCGCGTCGGAGATCCTGGCGCGCGAGGCCTATGTCAACGTGCCCGCCGAGATCCTGGAGCGCGCGCTGACGGGGCAGATGATCGTCTCGCCCCGCGGCGAGATCCGCCGCGCGCCGGGCTACATGACGTTCCATGACGGCGCCGCCACCTTCCCCTGGCGCTCGCAGGCGGCCTGGCTCGGGGCGCGGATGGCCGCGCGGATGGGGCTGGAACGCGCACCCGCCATCGCCGCCGCGCAGGCCGTCTTCCGCCCCGATCTCTACCGGCGCAACCTGCGCGGCACCGGCGCCGAACTGCCCGGCGCCAGCGCCAAGCTGGAAGGCGCACTCACCGCGCCCACCGCCGTGGCCAGCGAATCCGGGCGCCTGATTCTGCGCCCCGACGTGTTCTTCGATGGCCGCATTTTTGATCCTGACGCCGCGGAATGACGCATTTTTGAGCGCCCCGCGCGGCCTCGCCCGCAGCGCCGCCCGAAAATTTCCGCACCGCGGCACCCCGCCTTGACCGGCCCCGCCGGCGCTTGCGATACCACCCTTGCAGACGTGAGCAATGGCGTTCCGTCTCCGAGATACCACCCAAGGACAGGGTAACCGGGCACAGCCGCTCGACCGTTCGCAACCGCACGGGTTCGCGATCACGGTCAGCGGCTTTTTGCATTTCGGGCCCCATGCGCGGCCCGCAGACAGGGAAGATCGAGATGAAAAGACTGACAGCCATGCTTGCCGCCTCCACCATGCTGCTCGCGGCACCGGCGGCAGCCCAGATGCTGGAACTGGAGAAGGACGAACTGAAGTTCGGCTTCATCAAGCTGACCGACATGGCCCCGCTCGCGGTGGCCTACGAACAGGGCTACTTCCTCGACGAGGGCCTCTTCGTCACGCTCGAGGCGCAGGCCAACTGGAAGGTGCTGCTCGACGGCGTGATCGACGGCCAGCTCGACGGCGCGCACATGCTGGCCGGCCAGCCGCTCGCCGCGACGATAGGCTACGGCACCGAGGCGCATATCATCACCCCCTTCTCGATGGATCTCAACGGCAACGGCATCACCGTCTCGAACGAGGTGTGGGATCTGATGAAGCCCAACATCCCGCAGGAAGACGGCAAGCCGGTGCACCCGATCTCGGCCTCCGCGCTGAAACCGGTGGTCGAGAAGTTCAATTCCGAGGGCAAGCCCTTCAACATGGGCATGGTCTTCCCCGTCTCCACCCACAATTACGAACTGCGCTACTGGCTCGCCGCCGGCGGGCTGGAGCCGGGCTATTACTCGCCCGACAACATCTCGGGCCAGATCGGCGCCGACGTGCTGCTCTCGGTCACCCCGCCGCCGCAGATGCCCGCCACGATGGAGGCCGGCACGATCCACGGCTATTGCGTGGGTGAGCCGTGGAACCAGCAGGCCGTGTTCAAGGGCATCGGCGTGCCGGTTATCACCGATTACGAGCTGTGGAAGAACAACCCCGAGAAGGTGTTCGGCATCACCGCCGAATTCGCCGAGGAGAACCCCAATACCACGCTCGCGGTCGTCAAGGCGCTGATCCGCGCCGCGATGTGGCTCGACGAAAACGACAATGCCAACCGTGAAGAGGCGGTCGAGATCCTGGCGCGGCCCGAATATGTGGGCGCCGATTACGAGGTGATCGCCAACTCGATGACGGGCACGTTCGAATACGAAAAGGGCGACAAGCGCGAAGTCCCCGATTTCAACGTCTTCTTCCGCTACAACGCCACCTATCCCTTCTATTCCGATGCCGTCTGGTACCTCACCCAGATGCGCCGCTGGGGCCAGATCGCCGAGGCCAAGCCCGACAGCTGGTACGATGAAGTCGCCCGCTCGGTCTACAAGCCCGAGATCTACCTCGAGGCCGCGCGCCTTCTGGTCGAGGAAGGGCTCGCCGACGAGGCCGACTTCCCGTGGGACAGCGACGGCTACAAGGCGCCCACGCCGGCATCCGACGTGATCGACGGCATTCCCTACGATGGCCGCCAGCCCAACGCCTACCTCGAAAGCCTGCCGATCGGGCTGAAGGGCGAGCAGACGGTCGTCGGCACCGAGGTCAAGGGCTGAGAGAGGCCGCGCGGCGGCCCCTCCCGGCGGGCCGCCCCCAGCTTTTGCAAGGATGAAATGACATGACCACCGTCGATCCCAACTTCACCGAGGCCGAGGCGCGCGAGGCGCGCCGCGCCCGGCTCTTCACCCGGATCAACCGCGCCGATGGCTGGTTCCGCGTGCTGGGCCTCGCCTGGATCACCCCGCTGCTGCGGGCCGCCGCGGGCGACAATCCCGCCGCCCAGGCGCGCGAGATCTGGCGCCTGCTCGGCATCCCGCTTCTGGCCATCGCCGCCTTCCTGCTGCTCTGGGCCACGCTCGCGCCGCAGGTGCAGACATCGCTCGGCGCCGTGCCCGGCCCCGCTCAGGTCTGGTCTGAGGCCGTGAACCTGCACGAGGATGCCGTCGCCAAGGCCGAAAAGGCCCGCGTCTTCGAGGAACGCGTCGCCGCGCGCAACGAACGCCTGATCGAGGCCGGCCGCGCCGACGAGGTGAAGGAAATCGCCTTCACCGGCGCGCCCTCCTATTACGAACAGATCTGGACATCGATCCGCACCGTCTTCTTCGGCTTCCTGCTGGCCACGATCGTGGCCGTGCCGCTGGGCATCCTCGCCGGCCTCTCGGCCACCGCCAACGCGGCGCTGAACCCGATCATCCAGATCTTCAAGCCGGTCTCGCCGCTGGCCTGGCTGCCGATCGTCACCATGATCGTCTCGGCCGTCTACGCCACCAACGATGGGCTCTTCGCCAAGTCCTTCCTCGTCTCGGCGATCACCGTGACGCTCTGCTCGCTCTGGCCGACGCTGATCAACACAGCGCTCGGCGTCGCCTCGATCGACAAGGATCTGGTCAGCGTCTCGCGCGTGCTGAAGATGGGCACCCGCACCAAGATCACCAAGCTGGTGCTGCCCTCGGCCCTGCCGCTGATCTTCACCGGGCTGCGCCTGAGCCTCGGCGTGGGCTGGATGGTGCTGATCGCGGCCGAGATGCTGGCCCAGAACCCCGGCCTCGGCAAGTTCGTGTGGGACGAGTTCCAGAACGGCTCTTCCCAGTCGCTGGCGCGGATCATGGTGGCGGTGTTCACCATCGGCATCATCGGCTTCGTGCTCGATCGCATGATGTTCGCGATCCAGTCCCTCTTCACCTACTCGGCGAACCGGTGAGCGACATGGGCATCCTAAAATTCGATAACGTCTCCAAGGGCTTCGGCACCGGCACCGCGCGCTCCGAGGTGCTGCGCGGCATCGAGCTCGAGGTCGCCGAGGGCGAGTTCCTGGCGATCCTGGGCTTCTCGGGCACCGGCAAAACGACGCTGATCAACCTGATGGCGGGGCTCGACACGCCCGATACCGGCAGCGTCACCTTCCGGGGCAAGCCGATCGAGGGGCCGGGGCCCGAGCGGGGGCTTGTCTTCCAGTCCTACTCGCTGATGCCGTGGCTGACGGTCGAGGGCAACATCGCGCTCGCCGTGAACGCGGTGCATGGCTCCAAGAGCCGGGCCGAGCGCCGGGCGCTGGTGGCCAAGTATATCGGCCTCGTCGGCCTCAGCCACGCCGCCACCCGCCGCCCGGCCGAGCTGTCGGGCGGGATGCGGCAGCGCGTCTCGGTCGCCCGTGCGCTGGCGATGGATCCCGAGATGCTGCTGCTGGACGAGCCGCTCTCGGCCCTCGACGCGCTCACCCGCGCCAACCTGCAGGACGAGATAGAGGCGATCTGGCAGGAAGACCGCAAGACCGTGTTGATGATCACCAACGATGTCGACGAGGCGATCCTGCTGGCCGACCGGATCGTGCCGCTCAACCCCGATGGCACGCTGGGCGATGCCTTCCCCGTCACCCTGCCGCGCCCGCGCGACCGCACGGCGATGAACCACAATGCCGAGTTCAAGCGCCTGCGCGCCGACATCACGCGCTACCTGATGGATGTGGGCATCTCGGCCCGCGGTGAGGGCACGCGCACGCTGCCCAACGTCACGCCGATCCACGATCTGCCCCGCGCGGTGGAAAAGGCCCAGGAAGGCATGATCGAGGAACGCTTCCTCGACTATTCGCAGCTCCACAAGGTCTATCCCACGCCCAAGGGGCCGCTGACCGTGGTCGAGGATTTCGACCTCAAGCTGCGCAAGGGCGAGTTCGTCTCGCTGATCGGGCATTCCGGCTGCGGCAAGTCCACCGTGCTGACGATGACGGCCGGGCTCAACGAGATCTCCAAGGGCGCGATCAAGCTCGACGGCCGCCATATCGAGGGCGCCGATCCCGAACGCGCGGTGGTCTTCCAGTCGCCCTCGCTCTTCCCCTGGCTCACGGCGCGCGAGAACGTGTCGGTCGGGGTGGATCGCGTCTATCCCCGCGCCAGCCGCGCCGAGCGGCAGGAAGTGGTGGAATACTACCTCGAACGCGTGGGCCTCGCCGATGCGATGGACAAGCCCGCCAGCGACATGTCGAACGGCATGCGCCAGCGTGTCGGCATCGCCCGCGCCTTCGCCCTGAGCCCCAAGCTGCTGCTGCTGGATGAACCCTTCGGCATGCTCGACAGCCTCACCCGGTGGGAACTGCAGGAAGTGCTGATGGAGGTCTGGAGCCGCACCCAGGTGACGGCCGTCTGCGTCACCCACGACGTCGACGAGGCGATCCTGCTGGCCGACCGCGTGGTGATGATGACCAACGGCCCACGCGCCACGATCGGCAAGATCATGGAGGTCGACCTGCCGCGCCCGCGCAGCCGCAAGGCGCTTCTGGAGCATCCCGATTACTACGCCTACCGCGAGGAGCTGCTGACCTTCCTCGCCGAATACGAACACGGCGCGAAACCCGCGAAACCCGCGGCGCCCCGCGCCATCGCGGCGGAGTGAGCGTGATGGACGATCGCCAGATCGAACTCGTCCGCAACAGCTTCGCCGCCGTGGTGCCGATCCGCGCCGAGGCGGCGCGCATCTTCTACGCGACGCTGTTCGAGATGGATCCGACCGTCCGCCCGCTCTTCACCGGCGACATGGAGGATCAGGGCGCCAAGCTGATGGGCACGCTCGCCGTCGTCGTCAACGGCCTGCGCGACCTGCCTTCCGTGGTGCCCGTCGCACAGGAACTGGCCCGCCGACACGTCGCCTACGGCGTGCGGGCCGATCACTACCCAACCGTGGGGGCGGCGCTGCTCTCCACACTCAAGACCGGGCTTGGCGAGGGTTTCGACGCTGAAACCGAAGCCGCCTGGGCCGCAGCCTACGGCATCCTCTCGGGTGCCATGATCGAGGCCGCCTATCCCGCGGCCGCGGAGTGACGGATATGAAACGCAAACTCGTTGTCATCGGTGCCGGCATGGCCTCTGGCCGGATGCTGGAACACCTGATCGAAGCCCAGCCCGACAGCTGGGACATCACCCTCTTCAACGCCGAGCCGCGCGGGAACTACAACCGCCTGATGCTCTCGCCCGTGCTCTCGGGCGAAAAGACCTATGAACAAATCGTCACCCATGACGATGGCTTCTACCGCGAGGCGGCGATCACCTGCCGCTTCGGCGAGAAGGTCGTGGCCATCGACCGCGAGGCGCGGATTGTGCATGGCGAGAAGGGCGATGTGCCCTACGACGATCTCGTCATCGCCACCGGCTCGAACCCGTTCATGATCCCCCTGCCGGGGCACGATCTGGAAGGCGTGATCGCCTATCGCGATCTCGAGGATACCGAGCGCATGATCGCGCTGGCCGACAAGCCGGGCGCCAAGGCTGTGGTGATCGGCGGCGGGCTTCTGGGGCTGGAAGCAGCCGCCGGGATGAAGGCCCGCGGCATCGACGTGACGGTGGTGCACATCATGGGCCACCTGATGGAACGCCAGCTCGACGAGGCGGCGGGCTACCTGCTGCGCCGCGCGCTTGTCGATCGCGGCATCCACGTGCGCTGCTCGGCCAATTCGAAGGAGATCCTGGGCCAGGATGGACACGTCCGCGCGCTGATGCTGGATGACGGCACCGAACTGCCCTGCGACCTGCTGGTCATGGCCGTGGGCATCCGGCCCAACATCGCGCTGGCCAAGGAAGCCGGGCTCGCCTGCGGGCGCGGCGTGCATGTCGACGATCACATGCGCACCTCCGATCCGCATATCTTCGCGCTCGGCGAATGCGTGGAACACGATGGCGCGCTCTTCGGCCTCGTCGCGCCGCTCTACGATCAGGCCCGCGTGCTGGCCGACACACTCGCCGGAAATGAGGCGCGCTTCGTGAACCGCGAGGTCTCCACCAAGCTCAAGGTCACCGGCTGCGACCTCTTCAGCGCCGGCGATTTCGCCGAGGCCGAGGGCCGCGAGGATATCGTGTTCCGCGATCCCGCCCGCGGCGTCTACAAACGGCTGGTGCTGGAAGAGAACCGCATCGTCGGCGCCGTCATGTACGGCGATACCGCCGATGGCGCCTGGTTCTACGGCCTGATGAAGGATCGCGCCGACATCTCCGACATGCGCGAGACGCTCATCTTCGGGCCCGCCTACCAGGGGGGCGCCGCGGCGGACCCTATGGCGGCCGTTGCAGCCTTACCGGCTGACGCAGAGATCTGCGGCTGCAACGGCGTGTGCAAGGGCCGGATCGTGGAGGCGATCGAAGGCGGCGCCACCACGCTGGACGCGGTGCGCGCCGTCACCAAGGCGTCGAATTCCTGCGGCACCTGCACCGGCCTGGTCGAGCAGGTCATGGCCGTCACCCTGGGCGACGATTTCCAGATGCCGGCGGCCAAATCCGTCTGCGGCTGCACCGACCTGACGCATGAAGACGTGCGCCGCCTCATCAAGTCGCGCGAGCTGAAATCCCAGCCCGCCGTCTGGCAGGAGCTGGGGTGGAACACGCCCAACGGCTGCCATGTCTGCCGCCCGGCGGTCAACTACTACCTGCTCGCCGAATGGCCGCTGGAATACACCGACGACCGCCAGTCGCGCTTCGTCAACGAACGCAACCACGCCAACATCCAGAAGGATGGCACCTATTCCGTCGTCCCGCGGATGTGGGGCGGTGTCACCACGCCGGCCGAACTGCGCGCCATCGCCGACGCGGCCGAGAAATACGAGGTGCCGATGGTCAAGGTCACCGGCGGCCAGCGGATCGACCTGCTCGGCGTGAAGAAGGAAAACCTGCCCGCCATGTGGGCCGATCTCAACGAGGCCGGCCTCGTCTCGGGCCATGCCTATTCCAAGGGCCTGCGCACCGTGAAAACCTGCGTCGGCTCGGAATTCTGCCGCTTCGGCACGCAAGACAGTACCGGCCTCGGCATCCGCCTGGAAAAGCTGCTCTGGGGGTCGTGGACACCGCACAAGGTGAAGCTCGGCGTCTCGGGCTGCCCGCGCAACTGCGCCGAGGCGACATGCAAGGATGTGGGCATCGTCTGCGTCGACAGCGGCTACCAGATCGGCGTCGCCGGCGCCGCGGGGATGGAGGTGAAGGAGACCGAGCTTCTCTGCGCCGTGCCGACAGAGGACGAGGCGGTGGAGGTCACCACCGCCTTCATCCAGCTCTACCGCGAACATGCTCGCTACCTCGACCGGCCCTACAAATGGGTCGCCAAGGTGGGGCTCGACTGGGTGAAGGCCCGCGTCGTCGACGATCTCGACGAACGCCGCGCCCTCGTCGAGCGGTTCGAGATCTCCCAGAGCGTCTATCGCAAGGATCCCTGGGCCGAACATGCCCGCCCCGAACAGAGCCGCGACTTCAACCCGCTGGCCGATCTCACACTGGAGGCAGCCGAATGACCTGGATCGACATCGGCCCCATCGACGATATCCCCCTGCGCGGCGCCCGCATCGTCAAGACGCGGCTGGGCTGCGTGGCGGTGTTCCGCACCGCCGAGGCAGAGGTCTTCGCCACGTCCGACAGCTGCCCCCATCGCGGCGGCCCGCTGTCGGAAGGCATCGTGCATGACCGCAAGGTGACCTGCCCGCTGCACAATTGGGTCTTCAGCCTGGAGACGGGCGAGGCTCAGGGCGCCGACGAAGGCCGGATCGAGACCTTCGCCGCGCGCGTCGAAGACGGCCGCATCCTGCTAGACGCCGCTTTGCTCAAGGCCCGCGCGGCATGAGCCACCTCGCGCCCGTATCCGCTCCGGCAATCCGCACCACCTGCGCCTATTGCGGCGTCGGCTGCGGGGTGCTCGCCACGCCGGACGGCGCGGGCGGGCTGGAGGTGCGCGGCGATCCCCACCACCCGGCGAATCGCGGGCGGCTCTGCTCCAAGGGCGCGGCTTTGGGCGAAACCCTGGGGCTGGAGGGTCGCCTGCTCGCCCCCCAGATCGCCGGCCGCCGCGCCGGCTGGGACGAGGCGCTCGACCTCGTGGCGCACAAGTTCTCCGACACGATCGCGAAGCACGGGCCCGACAGTGTGGCCTTCTACGTCTCGGGCCAGATGCTGACCGAGGATTACTACGTCGCCAACAAGCTGATGAAGGGCTTCATCGGCTCGGCCAATATCGACACGAATTCCCGGCTCTGCATGGCCTCGACGGTGGCCGGCCACCGCCGCGCCTTCGGCACCGATACCGTGCCCGGCACCTACGAGGATCTCGAACAGGCCGACCTCGTGGTGCTCACCGGATCGAACCTCGCCTGGTGCCACCCGGTGCTCTACCAGCGCATCGCCGCGGCCAAGGCGCGGCGGCCGCAGCTGAAGGTGGTGAACATCGACCCGCGGGTGACGGCCACCTCCGACCTCGCCGACATGCACCTCGCCGTGGCGCCGGGCGGCGACGTGGCGCTCTTCAACGCGCTGCTCGCCCGCATCGCCGAGCGCGGCGCGGTCGATGAAGGCTGGACGGCCGAGAACGTGAACGGCCTGCAGGAGGCCATCGCCGCCGCGCGGGCCGACGATCCCGCCGCCCCGGGCCTCGGCGCGGAGGAGCTCGACGCCTTCTGCGACCTGTGGATCGGCACAGAGAAGGTCGTCACCGTATTCTCGCAGGGCGTGAACCAGTCCACCGCCGGCACCGACAAGGTCAACGCGATCATCAACTGCCACCTCGCCACCGGGCGCATCGGGCGGCCCGGCATGGGCCCGTTCAGCGTGACCGGCCAGCCCAATGCGATGGGCGGGCGCGAAGTGGGGGGGCTGGCCAACATGCTCGCCTGCCACCTGGCGCTGGAGGAACCCGCCCACCGCGCGGCGGTGCAGGGCTTCTGGGCCTCGCCCGCCATGCCGCAGGCACCGGGCCTCAAGGCCGTCGACATGTTCCGCGCCGTGGCCGAGAAGCGCATCCGCGCCCTGTGGATCATCTGCACCAACCCCGCCGTCTCGATGCCCCGCGCCGATGCCGTGCGCGCCGCCATCGCCGGCTGCGACTTCACCGTGGTGAGCGACCTCACCGCCGAGACGGATACCGCGCGCCTCGCCGACGTGGTGCTGCCCGCCACCGGCTGGGGCGAGAAGGACGGCACGGTCACGAATTCCGACCGCACCATCTCGCGCCAGAGGGGCGTGCTGCCGGCGCCGGGCGAGGCGCGGCCCGACTGGCGCATCCTGTGCGACGTGGCGGCGCGGATGGGCTGGGGCGAGGCCTTCGCCTATGACGGGCCAGCCGCGATCTTCCGCGAACATGCCGCGCTGTCGGGCGTGGCCGCCGGGCTCGGCTCGGATTTCGACATTTCCGGCCTCGCGGGCCTCAGCGACGCGGCATACGCCGCGCTCGCCCCGATCCGCTGGCCCGTCGCGCCGGGCGATCCCCGCCTCGGCGGCGCGGCCGAGGCGCCGGGCGCCGGCCGCTTCTTCGCGCAGGGCGGCTTCTTCACGCCCGACCGCCGCGCCCGCGCGCTGCCCGTCAGCCACCGCGCCCCCGCCACGACGCCCAGCGCCGATCTGCCCTTCCGCCTCAATACCGGCCGGGTGCGCGATCACTGGCACACGATGACCCGCACGGGCCGCTCGCCGCGCCTCAGCCAGCACCTGGCCGAGCCCTACCTTGAGATCCACGCCGAGGATGCCGCGCGCCTGGGCCTCGCCCCCGCCACGCTGGCCGAGGTGACCAGCCCCGAGGGTCGCGCCGTGCTGCGGGTGCTGCATTCGCAGCGCGTGCGCCCCGGCGAGGTCTTCGCGCCGATCCACTGGACGGGCGAGACGGCGCCCACCGGCCGCATCGGCGCGCTGGTGCCCGATCATGCCGATCCCGTCTCGGGCCAGCCCGAGGCCAAGGCCGCGCCCGTCGCCATCGCGCCCTTCGCCGCCGCCTGGCACGGCTTCGCCGTCTCGGCCGGGCCGCTCACGCCGCGCGCCGATTACTGGGCCCGCGCCCGCAGCCGCGCCGGCTGGCGGGCCGAGCTTGCGGGGCGCGAGGCGCCCTCCGACTGGATCGCCTATGCCGCCGCCCTGTTCGGGCTGGAGGCCGGCGAAGGCGTGCTCAGCGTGCTCGACCCGGCGCGCGGCATCGCCCGCATCGCCTTCGTGCGCGAGGGCCGGCTTCTGGCTGCCTTCTTCGCCGCGCCCGAACCCGTCGCCGTCTCGCGCGCCCATCTCGCCGGTCTGCCGGGCGCCGAGGCCGATGGCGCCGTGCTCGCCGGCTGGCCCGGCAGCGCCGCGCCTGATCCAGGCGCCACGATCTGCGCCTGTTTCGACGTCGGGCTGAACACGATCCTGTCGGCCATCGCCGAGCGCCGGTTGACCTCGGTCGCCGCGATCGGCGAGGCGTTGCAGGCCGGCACGAATTGCGGCTCCTGCCGGCCCGAGCTTGCCGCGATCCTGGCCGGCGCCGGGCGCGCGCGAGCCGCCGAATAGCCGCGCCGGCTCCGCTTTTCTGCCCCGATTGCCCTCTAGTGCCTTCGGCAAGACAGCGCAGGGGGAAGGATGGAACAGGCCCTTCGTGACATGATGAGCGCGGCGCCGATGCCGCATGGCGAGCTGGTTCTGCTGGCCACGGCGGGGGTGCTGATCGCGCTCTCGGCCGCGGGGCTGCTGGTCAGCCGCCGCCGCGTGCGCGGGCCTGAAGCGCCGCTGCACGCCCCCGCGCAACCGCCGCTGCCCGAGGTGGCGCTGCCGATGGGCGCCGAGGCCGCGCCCCGCCGCGCGCCCGCCGCCACCGCTCCCGCCGCCCCGTCCAAGCCCGAGCCTTCCAAAGGCGCGCTGGCCCGCTTTCGCCGCGCCGGACAGCCCGATCCCTTCATCGCCCGTCTCGAAACGCTGAGGTAGCAGATGGGTGGCGCGATCCTGAAAATGGTGGTCTCGCTCGTCATGATGACGGCGATCGCGCTCGGCGTGCTGTGGTACAAGGGCAATTCCGCGGCCCAAACAGCCGTCGCCGCCGGAATCGTCGAAGGCGCCGCCGCGGCGGGCGTGCCCGCGGGCCATGCCGACGTGGCCGCCAGCGCCGCCGGCGATCCCTTCGCCGGCTTCACCCAGACGGTGTCCCGCGGCGCCAAGGTGCTGAAGGTGGAACTGACCGTCGTGCACCGCGACCGGGCCGGCAACATCCTGCCCCGCTACACGCTTCTGCCGCGCCAGGGCGGGCGGCTGGAACAGGTGACGGCGAGCACCCTGGCGGCCGAGACGGCGGCCCCCGAAATCGGCCCCGAACCGCAGGGTTGAGGGGGTGTCCACATGTGGACACCTCGCAAGCCATTGATATTCCTGGGGTAGGATTTCGTTAACCACGTTCCGCGCGCGATGCGGGGATGCGAATTTTCTGCGAAAATTCGGGCCTAGAAATCCACCTCGACGCCCGGCAGCTTCAGCGCCTTCATCAGCTCGCGCAGCTCCTGCCGCGCCGCGACGTTGGAGATGTTCATCTGCCCGACCACGCCGATGTCGCGCAGGTCCAGCAGCGTCAGCCCGCGCGGGAAGAGCTCGCGGAAGATCACCCGCTCGCTGAAGCCCGGCGCGGTGCGGAAACCGATCCGGCGCGCCAGATCCTCCAGCGCCTCGCCCATCTTGGCCTTGTTGTGCATCTGCTGCGCGCCCAGCCGGTTGCGCACCACGATCCAGTCGATCGGCGGCAGCCCGGCCTGCGCGCGCAATTGACGCGCGTTCCACACCATCTCGGAATAGACCGAGGGCCCGGTGATCTTGCCCGAGCCTGCGTCGATCCGCGCCAGCAGGTCGAAATCCACGAAGGAATCGTTGAGCGGCGTCACCAGCGTGTCGGCCAGCGAATGGGCCACCTGGCTGAGCCGCGTATGCGAGCCGGGGCAGTCGATCAGGATGAACTCGGCATCCTGCTCCAGCCCCGACACCGCCGCCGAGAGCCGGCGGTCATAGATGTTCTCGCCCTCGCTGAGCGCCGCGCGGTCGATCTCGGGCAGGTCGCGGTATTCGGGGATCGCCAGCTCGATCCCCTCGCGCTGGCAGAAGGCGGCGCGGTTGTCCACGAAGCGGCCGAAGCTGCGCTGCCGCAGGTCGAGGTCCAGCACCCCCACCCGATGCCCCATCCGCGCCAGCGCCGTGGCGACATGCATCGAGACGGTGGATTTGCCGGCCCCGCCCTTTTCGTTCCCGACGACGATGATATGCGCCACGCTGTCGCCCTCATTCCGCGATGCCGCCTCTTGCCGGGCGGCCGATTGCCCATGTGTATGGCGCGGCGCCCGGCTCAATGGCAAGCCGATAGGCGGCCTTGACACGCTTTCCCCCGCGGGCGTTGCGCCGCGAACATAGCGCCGCGCGCTGCGTGATCACGAAAATGTCTTGCAACGATCCTGCCGCTGCCGGCGTTGGGGGATCAATCCGGGCGGTCCATTCCCGCGCCGGGCCGAACCAGCTACGAGACAGGAATTCCGCCATGAAACGTCATCTCAGAGCCACAACCAGCACGCTTCTCATCGCCGCGCTGGCCGCGCCCGCGCCGGGCTTCGCCCAGATCACGCTCGACGGTGAGGAACTCGATTTCTGCACCAATGTGGAGCCGCCCTGCCTGACCGAGGATGAAATGGTCGAGATGCCCGACGGTTCGGTCGTCACCCAGGCCGAGGCCGGGGTGATGGTGGCCGGCATGCCGGTCGAGGCAGAGGAAGGCGACGCCGAAGTCGAAGCCGAGGCGGAAGCCGAAGCCGAGGCGGAATCCACTGCCGAGACCGAAGCCCAGACCGAGACCGAAGCCGAGGTTGACGCCACTGCCGAGGCCGCCACCGGCGACACCGGGGAACAGACCTCGGAAGTGGAGACGCTGGAAGAGGAAGCCGAAGAAGCGGGTGAGGAAGCCGCCGACGCCGCCGAAGACGCGGTCGAGGAAGCGACCGAGGAAACCGCCGAGACGGCCGAAGAGGCTGCCGAAGAGACCGAGGCCACCGCCGAGGATATCGCCGAAGACCTGGCCGAGCAGGAAGCCGAGATCGAGGCCGAAGCCGAGGCCAGTGCCGAAGCGGGCGCCGAGGCTGCCGCCGACGCCGAGGCCGAGGCGACCGCGGAAGCCGAAGCCGAGAGTGTCACCACGATCGAGGAAGACACCACGGCCGAGACCGATACCGTGGAAGAAGACACCACGATCGGCGAAGACACGACGGCCGAGTCTGAGACCGTGGAGACAGAGGAAGAGCAGACGCTCGGCGACGCGCTCGACGCGGTGACCGGGGGTGAAGACGGCGAAGCCGTCGTCGAGGCCGAAGCCGGCGCCGAAGCCGATGCCGAAGCCACGACCGAGGCCGAAATCCTGGCCGAGACGCCGGAAGACGCCGAGGAACTGACGGAAGAGGAACTCGCCGCCCAGGCCGAGCTGGAAGCCCAGCAGGAAGCCGCCGCCGCGGCCGAGGCTGCCGCCGCCGCCGCGGCCGCCGCCGAAGCGGAAACCGAGGTTGATGCCGAGGCCGATGCCGGTGTGGAGGTGACCGAAGAGACCGTCACCGAGGAAGACGTGCGCAGCTCCGACGAGGATTTCGCCACAACGGCGAACGACGAACGCCGCGCCACCCGCGACAATCAGAACAACCTGACCAACCTGGAAAAGGCGCTGATCCTGGGTGCCGGCGCCGTGGCCGTGGGCGCGCTGCTCAACAACGGCGACAAGGTTGTCTCGAACTCGGGCGACCGGGTTGTGGTTGATCGCGACGGCCAGCTTGTCGTGCTGCGCGACGATGACGTGCTGCTGCGTCAGCCCGGCTCGGACGTGCGGACCGAGACGTTCAGCGACGGCTCCACCCGCACCACGGTGATGCGTCAGGATGGCACCCAGATCGTGACCGTCCGCGCCGCCGATGGCCGCGTGCTGCGCCGCACCAAGATCGTCGATGGAGAACGCTACGTGCTGTTCGACGACACGCGCGATTACGAGCGTGTCGACGTCTCGGCCCTGCCGCGCACCTCGACGAAATCGGTCGAGTATCGCAGCGACGAGGATGCCCTGCGCCGTGCCCTTGCCGAGGCCAATGCCGCCCAGGTCTCGCGCAATTACTCGCTCTCGCAGATCCGCAACATCCGTGCGGTGCGCGATCTCGCCCCCGAGATCGAGCTGCGCAACGTGACCTTCGATACCGGCTCTGCCGCCATCCGCCCGGCCGAGGCCGAGAAGCTGGCCGCTTTGGGCCGTGCCATGAAGGAGATGATCGAGGAGAACCCGCGCGAGGTGTTCCTGATCGAGGGCCATACCGATGCGGTGGGCAATGCGACCTACAACCTCGCTTTGTCTGACCGTCGGGCCGAAAGCCTGGCGCTGGCGCTGACCGAGTATTTCGACGTGCCGCCCGAGAACATGGTGATCCAGGGCTATGGCGAGAAATACCTCAAAGTCCGCACGCCCGAGGCCGAGCGCGCCAACCGCCGCGCCGCGGTGCGGGTGATCACGCCGCTTCTGGGCGAGATCGTCGCCTCGCGCTGAGCGGGCTTGAAGGATGCGAAGGGCGGCGCCACGGCGCCGCCCTTTTTCGTGGGATCAGGGCTCCAGCGGGAAGAAGATGCTGATCGCGATGATCGAGGCTGCGCCCACGATGATGTTCATCGGGATGCCGATCTTCAGGAAATCCGAGAAGCGGTAATCGCCGGCCGAATAGACCAGCGTGTTGGTCTGATAGCCGATCGGCGTGGCGAAGCTGGCGCTCGAGGCGAACATCACCGCCACGACGAAGCCGCGCGGGTCGAGCCCCAGCTGCGCGGCCAGCGCGATGACGATGGGCGTCAGCACCACGGCGGTGGCGTTGTTGGTGACGATCTCGGTCAGCACCGAGGCCACCGCATAGACAGCGATCAGCGCGACGAGCGGCGGCAGCGTCTCCAGGAAGGGCAGGGTGAGGCCCACCAGCAGCTCGACCGCGCCGGTGGCCTCCAGCCCGATGCCGATGATGAGCATCGCAAAGATCAGCACCAGGATCGAGGCGTTGATGGAATCCCACGCCTCGTCGCTGTCGATGCAGCGCGCCACCAGCAGTGCGGCCACCGCGACCAGGGCCAACAGGCCGATCGGCAGCACGTCGAGCGCGGCCAGCCCCACCACGCCCACCAGCGCCAGCAGCGCCAGCGGCGCGCGCGCCCGGCGGAAGGCGCGCCCGCCCGGCCGGCTGGTCGAGAGCAGGTCGCCCGATTGCGCCATCGCGTCGAGCGCCTCGCCGGTGCCCTGCAGCAGCAGCTTGTCGGTCGGCCGCAGGCGGACAGAGGCCAGATCGGGCCCTGCGATATGCTGGTGCCGGTGCGCGCCCAGCACGCGGATGCCCTGCCGGCCCATCGTCAGATCGGTGATCAGCGGGCGCGAATTGGTGCGCAGCGGGGTGAGGATCGCCTCGACGGTCAGCGGCTTCGCATCCGGCTCGGGATCGGGGCCGCGCCGCAGCCCGACGCGCAGGCCGGGGCTTTCGGCCAGTGTCAGCAGTTCCGACGTGGTGGCGCTCACGATCACCACGTCGCCGCGCTTCAGCTCGGCCGCGTCGAGCTCGCCGCGCTGGATCGTGCCGCCCCGGCGCAGGCCCAGCACCGTGATCCCGTCGCGCCGGAACGGCGCCGCCTCGCCCAGCTTGCGCCCGATCAGCGGTGATGTCGGCATCAGCGCGATGTCTGACAGGTACTCCGTCTCGCCGCCGAGCGTCGCATCGCCGCCGTCGCGCGCCGGCAGCAGGTAGCGCGCCATCACCAGCATCGCCGTGCCGCCCACCGCGGCCACGACGATGCCCACCGGCGCGATCTCGAAGATCGAGAACGGCTCCAGCCCGCTGCCCGAGGCGATGCCGTCGATCAGGATGTTGGTCGACGTGCCGATCAGCGTGCAGGTGCCGCCCAGGATCGCCGCGTAGGAAAGCGGGATCAGCAGCTGGGTGGAGGCGATGCCGAGGCTCGCCGCCAGCCGGATCACCACCGGGATCAGCACCAGCACGACGGGCGTGTTGTTGACGAAGGCCGAGACGGTGATCGTGGCCGTCGCGAACATCGCCACGGCCAGCACCGGCCGCCCCTCGGCGCGGCGGATCACCGCGCCGGCCATCGCATCGAGCAGCCCGGTGCGCACCAGCGCCCCCGAGATGACGAACATCGCCGCGATGGTGATCGGCGCGGAGTTGGAGAAGACGCCCATCACCTCGTCCGTGGGCACGAGGCCCAGCGCGATGAAGAGCGCGGCGAAGCCCGAGGCGGTGACCTCGGGCGGGTAGATCTCGGCCATGAAGGCGGCGAAGAGCAGGCCGATCAGGATCAGGGCGATCACGGCCTGGTTCTCGGCGATGAAGGTGAGCATGGATGGGCTCCGCAAGGGCCGGGCGCGGAGGATCCCGCCCCGGCGCGCGGAAGATGGAGCGGCTCGGGGCGCCGATCCAGCGGAATCTTTTGCCGGCCCCGCGCGGCGCCTGCGCGGGCATGAAACGGCCGCGTGGCGGGTGGCCATGGGCGGAAACGCGCGTCATTTCCGGGCGCCCCGCGGATGGCGGTTTTCCCGCGCCCCGCGCGGCGGCGGGGAAGCCCGCCCTATTTCGTGCTGTCGATCCCCAGCGCCCGCGAAGTGGCCGCATCGGCCGGGAAGAAGGCCTCGATCGCGAGTTCCGACGTCGTCACCTCGGCCGCCGTGCCGAACACGGTGGTGGTGGACAGGAAGCTCAGCACCCCGTCGGGCCCGCGCAGGCGCAGCGGCACGGTCAGCAGCTGCGTGGGCGCCGGGCGCGCGGGCGGTGCGGGATAGGCGGCGATCTCGCGCGCCAGGGCGGCGAGCGCCGGGTCGCGCGTGGCGCGGTGCTGGCGGCGCAACCGCTCCAGCACGTGGGCGCGCCATCCCGCGAGGTTCAGGATGCGCGGCGCCAGCCCCTTCGGGTGCAGGCTGATCCGCAGCACGTTGACCGGCGGGTGCATCAGCGCGGGGTCGATGCCCTCGAGCAGCGGCGCGAGGCCGGCATTGGCGGCGACGAGCGTCCAGTGCCTGTCGACCGCCAGCGCGGGCAGCGGCGCGTGGGCGGCGAGCACCCGGTCGACGGCGGCGCGGATCTCGGCCAAGTCGGGGCTATGCCAGTCGCGTTCGGGGTAGGCCGGCGCGAAGCCACCGGCCAGCAGGGCGGCGTTGCGGTCGCGCAGCGGGAGGTCGAGGTGATCGCACAGGCGCAGGATCATCCCGCGTGAGGGCGCGGCGCGGCCGCTTTCGACGAAGCTGAGATGTTTCTGCGAGACGTCGGCCTCGGCGGCCAGCGCCAGCTGGCTGAGCCCGCGGCGGTTGCGCCAGTGCCGCAGCAGCGGGCCGATCTCGGTGGGGAGCGTCTCGGTCATGGCGGCAGGCTAGGCGGCGGGCGGCGCGCTGGCAATTACCTGGGCGGTGGGCGGATTATTACCTCAAAGGCCATCGCGGCGCAGCGCCGGCGCTGCCATCTTCGCGGCATCAACGGCGATGGAGGCTGAGATGGACGATGTGAAACGGTTGGAGACGGCGGTACCGGAGCCGGCGCTGCGGCGCATCCTGGCGCTAGATGCCGGGCTGTGCCTTGGGAGCGCGGCGCTGTTCGTGGGGTTGGGCGGGCCTCTGGCGGCGCTCACCGGCCTGCCGGTGCCGGTGCTGCTGGCCGGCGGGCTGGTCTGCCTGGGCGCGGCGGCGCTTATGCTGGCGGCGCGGGCACGGCCCGTGCGGCCGGGGCTGGTGGCGCTGGTCGTGGCGGGCAATGCCGGCTGGGTGCTGGCTTGCCTGGCGCTGGCGCTGGTCGCGGCGCCCAGTGCGGTGGGGATGGTGCTGCTGTGGGTGAACGTCGCGGCGGTGGGCCTGCTGGCCGGGCTGGAATGGGCCGGGCTGCGCGGATTGACGGCCGAGCGTGTCTGAGGGCGAAGCCCTCCGCGCGGAATCAAGCGCGTAGCGCGCCGCGCGAGCGCCTCCCCGTCGGGGCGGGGTGGCGCTCTTGCCATCGTACCGCGATGCGGCCAGTTCGGAGGGGCTTGGCTGCCATAAAGCACCCAACACCCACGTCGGCAGCGCCACCCCACGGGGCGGCACTCGCGCTACCGTTGCGCGTCACTTTGTTCAAAATACCTCAAACGAAAAGCGCCGCCCCGAGGGGCGGCGCTGCATCGCGTCGGCTCTCGCCTGTCTCAGAAGCCGAGGCCGGCGTACTTGTTCTTGAACTTCGACACGCGGCCGCCGGTATCCATCAGGCGCGAGGAGCCGCCCGTCCAGGCCGGGTGCACCGACGGGTCGATATCCAGCGACAGCGTGTCGCCCTCGGCGCCCCAGGTCGATTTCATCTGCACCACGGTGCCGTCGGTCATCTTGACGTCGATCAGGTGGTAATCGGGGTGAATGTTCTTTTTCATCGCGGCAATCCTCAGGCTTCGGCGCCGTCCAGCGCCTTGTAGTTGGAGACTTCCGCGATCCGGGCCGATTTGCCGCGGCGCGAGCGGAGGTAGTACAGCTTGGCGCGGCGCACGCGGCCACGGCGCACGACGGTGATGCTGTCGATATTCGTCGAGTGCAGGGGGAAGACCCGCTCCACGCCCTCGCCGAAGGAAATCTTGCGGACGGTGAACGACCCGGCGATGCCCTTGCCGTTCTTGCGGCTGATGCAGACGCCTTCGTAGTTCTGCACGCGCGAGCGCGTGCCTTCCGTCACCTTGTAGCCGACACGGATCGTGTCGCCCGCCTTGAAGTCGGGAATGTCCTTGCCGAGCTCGGCGATCTGCTCGGCTTCCAGTTGCGCGATCAGGTCCATCGCAATTCTCCTATCTGCTCGCGGTTTTTCCCGCGAAGGTTTGGTGCCGCCCCAGAGCTCTGCGTCTTCTGCCGGGTCCGCCGTGGCGCCCGCGAGAGATACGGTCGTCTTTCCTTGTCGTGCCGATCGGCGGGGGCGATGTGGGGGGAAGAACCCCCGGCCCGGTCGCCGCGAATGGCAAAACGCCTGAATCGGGGGATGCCCCGTCAGGCCGCGCGCCTTGTAGGCAGAGCGGGGAAGTTTGGCAAGGGGGGCGGTACGATCATCGCGCACAGGGCGCGCAGCGCCCCCGCGCGGAACAAGGGGCGCAGCCCCGCCGCGCGAGCGCCGCCCCGTCAGGGCGGGGTGGCGCTATGGCTGTCCGCCCACGCTGCGGTGAGGGCGGAGGGGCTTGGCCACCATAAAGCGCCCACCACCAGCGTCGGAGGCGCCACCCCACGGGGCGACGCTCGCGCTACCGTTGCGCGGAACCTACTCTTCCTCGCCCTCTTCCCGCCGCAGCAGATCCGGCCGCCGCGCGCGGGTCAGCGCCTCGGCCTGCTCGCGGCGCCACTGCGCCACCTTCGCGTGGTCGCCCGAGGTCAGCACCGGCGGAATGCCCATGCCCCGCCACACCGCAGGCCGCGTATAATGCGGATGCTCCAGCAGCCCGGCCGAGAAACTCTCTTCCTCCACCGAGGCCGCATTGCCCAGCACGCCGGGCAGCAGGCGCACCGTGGCGTCGATCATCGCCTGCGCCGCGATCTCGCCGCCGGTGAGCACGAAATCGCCCAGGCTCACCTCCTCGAACCCGAAATGATCCAGCGCCCGCTGGTCCACGCCCTCGAACCGCCCGCAGAGCAGCGTCACCCCGCGCGCGCCGGCCCAGCGCCGCGCCTCGGCCTGGCCGAAGCGCCGCCCGCGCGGCGAGAGATAGACCAGCGGCCAGAGCTCGCGATCGGGCGGCGCGCCCTCCTGCGCGGCCTCCACGGCACGGCCCACCACGTCGGCGCGCAGGACCATGCCGGCCCCGCCGCCCGCGGGCGTGTCGTCGACATTGCGGTGCCGGCCATCGCCGAAGGCGCGCAGATCCACCGGCTCCAGCCGCCAGCGGCCCTCCTGCAGCGCCTTGCCGGTGAGGCTTTCGCCCAACACGCCGGGAAAGGCGCCGGGGAAGAGCGTGATGACACGCGCCGTCCACGCGCCCGCCAGATCGGGCGTGTCGCGCATCAGGGCGCGGGGCTGGCGCGAGGCGGTGATCGAGAGCCGCCCATGCGAGCGGCCCTGCCTTCCGCCCCCCTCACTCATCGGGAAAGATCCCCTCGGGCGGGTCGGCCACGATCAGCCCGGCGCGCAGATCGACCGTGGGCACCGCGGCGCGGGTGAAGGGCAGAAGGATCGTCTCGGAGCGGCCGGGCAGGCGCACTTCCAGCAGGTCGGACGCACCGTGGTTCAGCACCGCCTTCACCCGCCCCAGGGGCGCGCCGCCGGTATCGCGCACTTCCAGGCCGATCAGGTCGGCATGGTAATATTCGTCATCCGGCAGGGCCGGCATCGCGGCGCGGTCGGCCCAGAGCGAGGTGCCCTTCAGCGCATCGGCCTCTTCCTTGGTGGAGATGCCCGACAGCCGCGCGGCGAAGCCTTCCTTGATGCCCGCCCCCAGCCGCACCGTGAAGCTGCGCGTGCCGTCCTCGCTCCAGAGCGGGCCATAGGCGGCGATCGCCTCGGGCTGGGCGCAGAAGCTCTTGAGCCGCACCTCGCCCGCCACGCCATAGGCGCCGGCGATCGCGCCGACGCAGACGCGCGCCGTATCGTTGGCGCCACTCATCCGGGCATTCCCGGTGCGGCAGGGTGGCGCAGGGGGCGGATCGGATCGCGCATGTCAACGTGCCTCCGTGCAGAAGCCGCGCGCATCATAGACGCCGCCCGCCCGTTCGCAACGCGCCGCATCCCGGCCCGCCTCCAGCTTCATGCCGAAGGCGGTGCCGGCGATGAGCGCCGCGATCAGGATCAGGCGGCGCACCGGATGGCCTTACTCGGCCTTCTCGGCCTCGGCTGCGTCCTCGGCGGGCGCCTCTTCGGCCGGCTCCTCGGCGGGCGCGGCAGCAGCCTCGGCCGCGGCGGCCTCACGCTCGGCACGGGCCTCGGCGCGCTCGGTCGCCTTCTTGCCCGGCTTGCCCTTGTTGGGGTTATTGCGCTCTTTCTTCTCGAGCACGCCCGCGGCTTCCAGCATCCGGCTGATCCGGTCGGTCGGCTGCGCGCCCTGGTCGAGCCAATGCTTCACCCGGTCGATATCCATGCGGACGCGATCCTCGCTGTCCTTCGGCAGAAGCGGGTTGTAGGAGCCCAGCTTCTCGATGAAGCGGCCATCGCGCGGCATGCGCGAATCGGCGGCGACGATCGAGTAATACGGGCGCTTCTTGGAGCCCCCGCGGGCAAGACGGATCTTCATGGCCATGTCGTTATCTCCTTCGATGGCGTGGTGAACGGGCGCACCCGTTCAGGATTGGTGCGTCTCGTGATGCTTGATGACTTCCCGAATGATGAACTTCAGGAACTTGGTGGCGAGCTCGGGGTCGAGATCGGCGCGGCGGGCCAGGTCTTCCAGCCGCGCGATCTGCTGCGCCTCGCGCGCCGGATCGGAAGGCGGCAGGGCGTGTTCGGCCTTCAGCCGGCCCACCGCCTGGGTATGCTTGAACCGCTCGCCCAGCGTGTAGACGAGGATCGCGTCGAGCCTGTCGATGCTCTCGCGATGCTCCTTCAGAAGTGCGGCGGCGCGGGCGGCGGTATCGTCGCTCATGCGGCTTTCTCCGTGGCGGGGTGGTGGCGATAGACGAACATATCCTCGTCCTCGGGCGTGCGCGCCGACGGGTCGAGCCGGGCGCCCAGCTTCTCGGCCAGCGCGACAGAGCGGGCATTGTCCTTGTCGATGTAGGAGACCGCCGTTTCCCAGCCGAGCGTGTTGAAGGCGTAATCCAGAGAGGCGCGCGCCGCCTCGAAGGCGATGCCGCGGCCCTCGGCCTCGGGCCAGAGCAGCCAGCCCACCTCGCGCTCGGGCCAGCCGGCGGGATACCACGGGCCCACGATGCCAAGCGCGCGCTCGGGCGCGGATTTCTCGCAGACCGAGAACATGCCCCAGCCGCGGATCGCCCAATGCCCGATCTCGGCGGCGGCCACGCGCCAGGCCTTCTCGGGCGCCAGCGGCCCGCCTGTATAGCGCGAACGGTCGGATGTGAAATAGGCGACGATACCCTCGACATCCTGCACATGCGGCACGCGCAAAAGCAGGCGCTCGGTCTCGATCGCGGGGGCGTCGGGATGGGGCCAGATCGCAGACATCACTTCTTCTTCCCAAACCCGGAAAGCCCCGGCGGCAACTGGGTGCCGCCCAGCCCGCCCAGCCCCGGCAGCTGGCGCGGATTGTCGGCGGCCAGCTTGCCGCCAAGCTGCTTGGCGGCGGCCTGCACCGCGGCGGGATCGTTCATGTCGGGCATGCCCTGGCCGCCCTGGCCGAACATGCCGCGCATCGCCTGCTTGAGCATGCCGCCTTTGCCCATCTTGCCCATCTTCTTCATCATGTCGGCCATCTGCCGGTGCATCTTCAGAAGCTGGTTGAGTTCCTGCACTTCCAGCCCCGCGCCCTTGGCGATCCGCTTCTTGCGGCTGGCCTGGAGGATCTGGGGATTGGCGCGCTCGACCTTCGTCATCGAGTTGATCAGCGCGATCTGGCGGGCGAAGATCTTCTCGTCGAAGCCGCTTTCCTTGATCTGCGCGGCGGCCTTCTTCATGCCCGGCATCATCCCCATGATGCCTTCCATGCCGCCCATCTTGCCCATCTGTTCGAGCTGCATCTTCAGGTCGTTCATGTTGAAACGACCCTTCTGGAACCGCTTCATCATCTTCTCGGCCTGCTCGGCCTCGATCGTTTCCTGCGCCTTCTCGACCAGGCTGACGATGTCGCCCATGCCGAGGATGCGGCCGGCGATGCGCTCGGGGTGGAATTCCTCCAGCGCGTCCATCTTCTCGCCCAGGCCGACGAACTTGATCGGCTGGCCGGTCACCGCGCGCATCGAGAGCGCCGCGCCGCCGCGGCCGTCGCCGTCCATCCGGGTGAGCACAACGCCGGTAATGCCGATCCGGCTGTCGAAATTCTCGGCCGTGTGCACGGCATCCTGGCCGGTCAGCCCGTCGACCACCAGCAGCGTCTCGCGCGGGCTGGTGGCATCGCGCACCGCCTCGACCTCGGCCATCAGCTGATCGTCGATCGACAGCCGGCCCGCTGTGTCGAGCAGGTAGACATCATAGCCGCCCATCGCCGCCTGCTGCTTGGCGCGCTTGGCGATATCCACCGGCTTCTGGCCCGGCACGATGGGCAGCGTATCGACGCCGATCTGCTGGCCGAGGATGGCCAGCTGCTCCATCGCCGCGGGGCGGTTCACGTCGAGCGAGGCCATGAGGACGCGCTTGCCGTTGCGCTCGGTCAGCCGCTTGGCGAGCTTGGCCGTCGTCGTCGTCTTGCCGCCGCCCTGCAGGCCGACCATCAGGATCGGCGCGGGGGCGTTGTCGATCTTCAGCTCGCCGCGGGCGGCATCGTCGCCGGCCAGCACGTGCACCAGTTCGTCATGCACGATCTTGACGACCTGCTGGCCCGGCGTGACCGAGCGGGTGACGGCCTGGCCTGTCGCCTTTTCCTGCACGGCGGCGACGAAATCGCGCGCCACGGGCAGCGAGACGTCGGCCTCCAGCAGCGCCACGCGCACCTCGCGCAGGGCGGTCTTGACGTCATCCTCGGAAAGCGCGCCCTGCTTGGTGAGCCGGTCGAAGACGCCAGAGAGGCGGTCGGACAGATTTTCGAACATGCTCTCGGGCCCTTTCGCCGTTGCAGGGGATCGGCCCCCATGTGGGGACCGACGTCTCAAACGCCAACCGCCCCCGTGGGCGCGACGCGCTGACGGAGGGCGATCCCGGGCCGCGCCCGGGACCGGAAGCATGGCGGCTTCCGGGAATGGAGGCGCTCTACGCGCGCGGGCGCGCGCTGTCAAGCGGCGGGGTGGTCTGCCCGATGTCGTCTGTGGCGTCGGCGGCGCGGGCGGCGTTCAGCCAGTCGTTGATCGCCCGCGCCATGCGCGCCGCGCCCCGGCCCGAGGAATAGTAGATCGTCACCGGATGCACGCCTTGGCTCTCGCCCTGCGGGATCACCAAAGCGGCGCGGTAGGTCGTGCCGCCCTCCGACGAGCGCGAGCTCTGCACCACCGCCTCGGCGATTTCGTCGAGCCGGTGGCGCACCGTGGATTGGCCAAGGGCGGAGCGGCGGCGCACCTCCACCCAGTTCTCGCCCCGGTGGAAGACCAGCTGCACCCGGCGCACGAAGATCACCTAGCAAAGCGCGAAGAGCGCCGCGCCCAGCACCACGCCGAGCGCGACCAGCGGCTCCACCGCCGCCGTGGCGATCGCCGCGCCGAGGAAGATCAGCGTGCCGCCGCCCAGCATCACGCCCATCAGCCAGGGCCGCACGTCGATGACCAGCAGGTCGGGATTGTTGTGCGTGATCCTCATGCGCGCCATTCTAGCGAAGCAGGCGGGCAGGAGAAGCCGGGATGGCGGAATGCGGCGTGATCTATGTGGCGACGGGGGCGGGCTATCTCGATCTCGCCTGCGCCTCGGCGGCCAGCCTGCGCGCCGTCGCGCCGGGCCTGGCGGTGGATCTCTTCACCGACGCCGCGCCCGATGACGTGCCCGATGGCTTCCCGGCGGGCCTCTTCGACGCGATCCACCCGGTCGACGATCCCCACCCCCGCGCCAAGCTCGACTGCCTGGCGCGCACCCGCTTCGCCCGCACGCTGTTCCTCGACGCCGACACGCTGGTCACCGCCGATCCCACCGGCATGTTCGCCCTGCTCGACCGCTTCGAACTCGCCGCCGCCCATGACGTGCGCCGTGCCTCGGCGCTGATCCAGGAGGGCGCGGCGCCGGTGCCCTATGCCTTCCCGCAGCTCAATTCCGGCGTGCTGCTCTACCGCCGCTCGCCCGCCATGCTCGACTTCCTCGCCGAATGGGCGCGCCGCTACCGCGCCTCGGGCGCGCTGCGCGACCAGCCGATCCTGAAGGACATGCTGTGGGAAAGCGACCTGCGCTTCTATGTCCTGCCCGAGGAGTTCAACCTGCGCCGCGTCACCCTGCTGGATGCGTGGGAGCCGCTGGATGCGCTGCCCACCATCCTGCATTCCCACCGCTTCATGGATCACCTGCGCGCGGCGGGCCCCCGCATCGGCGAGGCGGCCGCGCTGGTGGCGGCCGAACGCCTGGCCCATGCGGCGGAATGGGCCGGCCACGACACGGCCGACCCGCTGGCGCGCTTCGCCGCCGCGCAGGAGGGGCATCCCGGCCGCGGCCCGCGCCGCTGAGGGCCCATCACGCCCACTGATGGGCGCGATCACGCAAAGCCCCTTGCATCCCCGAACCAAGCGCGCATTATCCCCGCGTCTTTGTTTGCGAGCGCACAATGTCACTGTCCAACTGGGATGAGATCCGCACCGCCTACCAGGTCGCGCGCCGGGGCACCGTATCGGGCGCGGCCGAGGCGCTGGGCGTGCACCACGCCACCGTCATCCGCCATATCGACGCGCTCGAGGCGCGGCTGGGCGTCAAGCTCTTCCAGCGCCACGCGCGCGGCTACACCGCCACCGAGGCGGGCAGCGACCTGCTCAGCGTGGCGCAGGCCACCGACGACCAGTTCGCCCAGCTCGTCAGCCGCATCCGCGGACGGGGCGAGGCGGTCTCGGGCGAGCTGGTGGTCACCTCGCTCTCGGGCGTCGCCTCGCTGCTGACGCCGGTGCTCGCGGATTTCCAGCGCGACCACCCCGAGGTGATCGTGCGCTACCTGACCGACATGCGCGTCTTCCGGCTGGAATACGGCGAGGCGCATGTCGCGATCCGCGCCGGCCGCGCCCCGCAGGAGCCCGACAACGTGGTGCAGCCCTTCTACCGCCAGGATTCCGCGCTCTACGCCCATGAAAGCTATGTCGCCCGGCGCGGAAAGCCGGCCAGCGACGCCGAGCTCGCGGCGCACGATTTCATCGGCTCCGACAACGAGGACAGCCGCGCCCCCTACGATATCTGGATGCGCGACAACATCCCGCGCAACCGCGTGGTGTTCCGCACCAACGGGCTGGAGGCCGCGCGCTCGGCGGTGGAAAGCGGGGCCGGGCTGGGCTTCATGCCGGTCTGGTACGCCCATCGCTGCCGCGGCCTGGTCGAGATGATGCCGGCGCGCGACGAATGGTCGTCGAATTCCTGGCTGGTGACGCATGTCGACCTGCACCGCACGCCGAAAGTGCAGACCTTCCTGAGCTTCCTGAAGGAACGCTCGAAAGACTGGCCGCAATGCACGCCGCAAGCGTGAGCGGCGATGCCGCATCCGAGGCGCTGAAGGGCCACGCGGCGATGCTGGCCTTCTCGGCGCTGGTGGCGGGCAGCTTCTCGCTCGGCGCGCTGGTGGCCAACGAGATCGCGCCGGCGGCGCTGAACACCGCGCGCTTCGCCATCGCGGCGCTGGTGATCGGCACGCTCGCCGCGGCGACGGGCAAGCTGCGCCGGGCGACCTTCGCCGCGCCGTGGCGCTACGTGATCCTCGGCACGCTCTTCGCGATCTACTTCGTGCTGATGTTCGAGGGGCTGAAGACGGCGGCGGCGGTGTCGAGCGCGGCGGTCTTCACGCTGACCCCGGTGATGAGCGCGATCTTCGGCTGGCTGCTGCTGCGCCAGGTGACGACGCCGCGCATGGCCGCGGCACTCGCCATCGGGGCGGCCGGCGCGCTGTGGGTGATCTTCCGCGCCGACCTCGCCGCGCTGATGGCCTTCCAGGTCGGCCGGGGCGAGGCGATCTTCTTCTGGGGCTGCATGAGCCACGCGCTCTACACCCCCGTCTCGCGGATGCTGAACCGGGGCGAGCACCCTCTGGCCTACACGTTCGGCATGCTGCTGGCGGGGTTTTGCGTGCTGCTCGCCTATGGCTGGAGCGATGTGCGCGCAACCGACTGGGGCGCGCTGCGGCCGCTGGTCTGGGCGACGATCCTCTACACGGCGATCTTCGCCGGCGCGAGCACCTTCACCCTGCTGCAATACGCCACCCTGCGCCTGCCCTCGGCCAAGGTGATGGCCTACACCTACCTCACGCCCTCCTGGGTGATCCTGTGGGAGATCGCGCTGGGCCACGGCCTGCCGCCGATGCTGGTGCTGGGCGGGATCGCGCTGACCGTCGTGGCGCTGCTGATCCTGCTGAAGGATCAGGAGAACGGCGCGTCCTGACCCGCCGGTTCTAACCCAATAGTGCGCTGCGCGCGCTCTTTCACCTCCCCGCCGGGCTTGGCCCGGCGTCTCAGGCGCGGGGGCGTTCCGCCCCCCACACCCCCTGAAGGTATTTGCGACAAAGTGAAGGTGTCAGGGGCTCGGCGTGGCGTCGGGCAGTTCGCGTTCGATCCAGGCCTCCAGCGCGTCGAGGTCGAGCGAGTCGAACAGGCCGAAGCCGAGGATCCAGGTCGAGGCGGCGCGCATTGCGTCGGGCTCGAGCGCGCACCATTTCACCCGGCCGCGCTTCTCCTGGCTGATGAGCCCCGCGCGGGTGAGGATGGTCAGGTGCTTGGAGATCGCGGCCAGCGACATGTCGAACGGGGCGGCGACATCGGTCACCGCCATGTCATCCTCGAGCAGCATGGCGAGGATGGCGCGGCGGGTGGGATCGGCGAGCGCCGCGAAGATCCTGTCGAGATCGGCCTGCATGGCGCGCAGGGGAGGCCGCGGCGGCGGGAAAGTCAACCGTGTGGTTGAACATGATGCCGGGGTGGTGCGGGATGTGCCGGCGGGGTGGTGCGAGGAGGCGCGGCGTCTATTAACTAGTAATATCAATGGTTTGACTCGGGCCGATCGCGCTTGACTTGCCCGCGCCCCCTGCCTAGGTTCCGCCCGACGCTCAAGGGGGGCGGTTTGCTGCATGTCGGATCCCGGTGATCGCGATCGCATGGCCGATCTGGAAGCCAGGATCGAACGGCTGAAAGGCGCGCAGGCCCCGCCCCCGAAACGCGAGGAGCATTATTCCCAGGCCAATCTCGCCTGGCGGATGGTGATCGAGCTGGTGGCGGGTCTCGCCATCGGGTTCGGGGTCGGATACGGGCTGGATGTCCTGCTGGGGACGATGCCGCTCTTCCTGATCACCTTCGTGTTTCTCGGCCTCGCCGCCGGTATCCGCACCATGATGCGGACGGCGAAGGAGATCGGCGCCGGGCAGGAGACGGATCATCCGGGCGAAACCCCGGCAGAGAAGGACGAGGAACGTGGCGACTGAAGCGGGACACGAGGACGGCGGCCTGGCGATCCATCCGATGGATCAGTTCATCGTGAGGCCGCTCTTTGGCGACGGGCCGATCCACTGGTACACGCCCACCAACGTGACGCTGTGGATGGCGATCGCCGTGCTTTGCGTGGCGCTGCTGCTGATCGCGGGCACGCGCGGCCGGGCCATCGTGCCGAGCCGCATGCAATCCATCGCCGAGATGGCCTATGGCTTCGTCTACAAGATGGTCGAGGATGTCGCCGGCAAGGACGGGGTGAAGTTCTTCCCCTACGTGATGACGCTGTTCATGTTCATCGTCTTCGCCAACTTCCTGGGCCTGCTGCCGATGGCCTTCACCACCACCTCGCATATCGCGGTGACCGCGGTGCTGGCGGCGCTGGTCTTCTTCACCGTCACGATCGTCGGCTTCGTCAAGAACGGCGCCAAGTTCCTGGAGCTCTTCTGGGTCAAGTCGGCGCCGCTGGCGCTGCGGCCCGTCCTGGCGATCATCGAGCTGATTTCCTACTTCGTGCGCCCGGTCAGCCATTCCGTGCGTCTGGCGGGCAACCTGATGGCCGGCCACGCCGTGATCAAGGTGTTCGCGGGCTTCGCCGGCGCGCTGGGGCTGTTCAGCTTCATCCCGATCTTCGCGATCTCGGCGGTCTACGCGCTCGAGGTTCTCGTGGCCTTCATCCAGGCCTATGTCTTCACGATCCTGACCTGCGTCTACCTGAAGGACGCGCTGCATCCCAGCCACTGAGGCGGATCCCCGGTTTCACGCAATTCCATCGCAAGGAGAAAAGTCATGGAAGGCGATATCGCGCAAATGGGTCAATTCATCGGTGCCGGTCTGGCCGGCATCGGTTCGGGTGCCGCCGCCATCGGCGTGGGCCACGTGGCCGGCAACTTCCTCGCCGGCGCGCTGCGCAACCCCTCGGCCGCGGGTGCCCAGACCGCCACGCTCTTCATCGGCATCGCCTTTGCCGAAGCGCTGGGGATCTTCTCGTTCCTCGTCGCGCTTCTGCTGATGTTCGCCGTCTGAGCGCCGTCCCTCCTTGCCGCCGGGTGGCTGGCCCTCGGGCCGCCACCCGGTGTAATCCGGGAACGAGAGGACGGTCATGGCCGAAGAAATCAACATAGAGAGCGTCGAGATCGTGGGGACCCAGGCCGAGGCCGCGGGCATGCCGCAGCTCGATTTCTCGACCTTTCCGAACCAGATCTTCTGGCTGCTGGTCACGCTGGTCGTGATCTACCTCGTGCTGTCGCGCGTGGCGCTGCCGCGCATCGCCTCGGTCCTGGCCGAGCGGTCGGGCACGATCACCAACGATCTGGCGCAGGCCGAGGAGCTCAAGCTCAAGGCGCAGGAGGCCGAGGCCGCCTATGACAAGGCGCTGGCCGATGCCCGCGCCGAGGCACAGACGATCGCCGCCCAGACGCGGGCCGAGATCCAGAAGGATCTGGATGCCGCGATCGAACGCGCCGATGCCGAGATCGCCGCCCGCACCGCCGAGAGCGAGAAGGCGATCGAGGAGATCCGCGCCGGGGCCGAGGCCGCGGTGAAGGATGTCGCCAAGGACACGGCCAAGGAAATCGTCGCCGCCCTGGGCGGCAGCGCCGATGCGCGCACGATCACCGCGGCGGTCAATGCCAGGCTGAAAGGGTAACGCGATGAGATATGCCATCCTCCCGCTGGCCCTGCTCGCCGCCGGCCCTGCCGCGGCCGCCACGGGGCCGTTCTTCTCGCTCGGCAACACCGATTTCGTGGTGCTGATCTCGTTCATCCTGTTCATCCTGGTGCTGGTCTACTTCAAGGTGCCCGGCATGATCGCCGGCATGCTCGACAAGCGCGCCGACGGCATCCGCAAGGATCTCGAAGAGGCCCGCGCCCTGCGCGAGGAAGCGCAGACGCTGCTCGCCTCCTACGAGCGCAAGCAGCAGGAAGTGGCCGCCCAGGCCGACCGCATCGTCAGCCAGGCCCGCGAAGAGGCGAAATCCGCCGCCGAGCAGGCCAAGGCCGATCTCGAGACCTCGATCGCGCGGCGGCTGGAAGCGGCCGACGAGCAGATCGCCTCGGCCGAGGCTTCGGCGGTGCGTGAAGTGCGCGATACCGCCATCCGCGTCGCCATCGGCGCGGCGCGCGACGTGATTGCCAAGCAGATGACCGCCGAGAAGGGCAACGCCCTGATTGACGAGGCCATCGACACGGTGAGCGAGAAGCTGCACTGACAAGGGTTTCAGCGCGGGCCGGGCAAAGCGCCTGGCCCTCGCGAGCTCCTCTTACAATTTAGCACAATTGAGCTGCTTCCGCGCGGGACAAGGGCGCAGCCCGCCGCGCGAGCGCCGCCCCGTCGGGGCGGGGTGGCGCTATTGCTGGCCGTCCCGCGCCGCGGTGCGGTCGGAGGGGCTTGGCTGCCATAAAATGCCCAACACTCAACTCGGAGGCGCCACCCCACGGGGCGGCCCTCGCGCTAGGTTGCGCTTTAGCTTTATCATCCACTGGAGCGGCTTCCGCGCGGAACAAGGGGCGCAGCCCCGCCGCGCGAGCGCCGACCCGCCCCCGTGGGGCGGCGCTCTTGCCATCCGCGCGCGCTGCGGCGAGTGCGGAGGGACTTGGCTGCCATAAAGTGCTCAACATGCATGTCGGAGGCGCCACCCCGCGGGTCGGCGCTCGCGCTCTGTTGCGCCACACTCCCCTGCAACAATTCTGTGATTTCCCCCTGCTAGCCTCCGCCCCGACGGATGCACCTGTTGTGGAACCTGCCGCGGCACAGCGCCGTTGCACCTGAAAGGGGCGGCCCACCCGCCCCGCGCGAACAGGCGGTATCAGGGGGAAAGGCATTGCTGGACTGGATCGAATGGGGCCTCGGGCTGGTGGCCTTCTTCAGCGGCGGCACGGTGTTCGGGCTCGCCATACTCAACCTGCGCAAACCCGAGCTGGCATTCTGGCCCGCGCAGGAAAAGGAAAGCTGGCAGGACTGGACGTTCCGCATCCTCTTCCGCGTCTTCTGGATCTCGCTCTTCGTGCTGAGCGCGGTGATCGTGCTGCCCGATCCCGACCCGCTCCTGGCCTGGAACTACCTGGTGGGCGTGCCACTGGCGCTGATCGGCCTGGCCGGCGCGCTCGGCGCGACGCTCGATCTCGGCTGGCGCGGCGCCTTCGGCGAACGCGAGGGGCTAAAGGCCGAAGGCTGGTTCCGTTTCTCGCGCAACCCCGCCTATGTCGCCACCTGGATCGGTCTCGCCGGCTGGGCGCTGATCGTCTCCGACCCCCGCGTCACCTTCCTCTGCGCGCTCTGGGCGGCGCTCTACTTCATCATGGTCCCGCTGGAAGAGCGCTGGATGTACAAGGTCTATGGCGCGGCCTACCGGGAATATTGCCGCCGGGTGCCGCGCTTCCTGTAGCCCTCATTCCAGCGCCAGCGAGCCATGCATCGCCGCGCCCGCCTTCGCCCCCGAGGCAAGCGCGATCAGCGCGTTGACCATCTGGCCCGCGACATCTCCTGCCGCGAAGACGCCCTTGACCGAGGTCGCGCCGGTGCCATCCACCGCGATGGCCGGGCCGAACGGCCCCTCGGCCAGCGCGCAGCCCAGCATGTGCGGCAGCGGCCCCACGCCCTGCGCGGCCAGCGGCAGGAAAATCCCGCCCAGATCGAGCTCCGTCCCGTCCTCCAGCCGCACCGCCTCGAGCTCGGGCGCGGGGCCGAGCAGGGCGGCGACGGGGCGCCGCTCCACCGCGATGCCCTTGCGCGCGAGCAGCGCCGCGTCGGCCTCGGCCAGCGCGTTGCCCTGGGTGAAGAAGGTGACCGGCCCGAGATCGGCCACCAAGGCCGCCTGGTGGGCGGAGCGTTCGTGCAGGTTCAGCACGCCCAGGCGCCGGCCGCGCAGCTCGTAGCCGTGGCAATAGGGGCAATGCACCGCGGTCTGCCCCCAGCGCTCGGCAAGGCCAGGCAGGGCGGGCAGCGTATCGCTCTGTCCGGTGGCGAGCAGCAGGCGGCGGGCGCGATGCCTGTTGCCATCGGAGAGGGTGACGCGGAAGCCATCGCCCTCGGGCGCGGCCTCGCGCACCTCGGCCTCGGCGAGCATTGCGTTGGGGTAGCTCAGGATATCGGCCATGCCGGCGGCGCGGATCATCGCGGGGCTGGCGCCGTCGAAGCCCGGCACGCCGTGGCTGTGGGGCGAGAAGCGGTTGCGCGGCGCGCCCGCATCCACGATGAGGATCGGCCGCGTCGTCCGCGCGAAGGCGAGCGCGGCGGCCATCCCCGCAAAGCCCGCGCCGATGACGATCGCGTCGTGTTCCTGCCGCATGGGGTGCTCCTTTCGTAACTTGTGGAGTTACGGGCTTCGCATGGGCGGGCGAGTCTTGCAACATCAAAAGTTGCGTAAGCATCGCGCGTGGGCTATGCTGCGCCCATGAGATCGGATCAGCGCCTGTCGCGGATGTTGCATATCCTGGTGCATCTGCATGTCGCCGGAGGGCAGATGCCGTCCGACGCGCTGGCCGCGATGGCCAGCACCAACCCGGTGGTGATCCGCCGCACGATGGCGGGGCTGCGCGAGGCGGGGCTGGTGACATCGGCCAAGGGCCATGGCGGCGGCTGGGCGCTGGCCCGGCCGCTGGCCGAGATCACGATGCTGGACGTGCACCGCGCGCTGGGCGGTCCCGAGGTCTTCGCGCTGGGCACGGCGATGGACGCGCCCCGCTGCGGGATCGAACGCTCGGCCAATGCAAGGATGCGCGCGGCGATGGACCGCGCCGAGCAGGTGCTGCTCGACGAGCTGGAGGCGGTGACGCTGGACATGATCCTGGCCGACATGCTGGCCGAGGGAAAAACCGCTGCCCGAGGCTAGGGTCGGCCCGGAACAAGGGCGAAGCCCGCCGGGCCAGCGCCGCCTCTCGGCGACTGCGTAGCAGTCGCCTGCCGGCAGAACATTGCGAAGCAATGTTCGAGAGGCCCGTCCCGGCGGGGCGCCACTGCCTGGCTCCCTCTGCGCTTGAAGCTTTGTTGGCCCGGGACAAGGGCGAAGCCCGCCGGGCCAGCGCCGCCCCGTCCCGGGGGGTGGCGCTTTTGCTGGCGTCTTGCGCTGCCGTGAGTGCGGAGGGGCTTGGCCACCATAAAGTGCTCAACACCAGCGTCGGAGGCGCCACCCCACGGGGCGACGCTGGCCCGGCTCAGCGCCGCGCGGCGATCGTGGTTAAGACCATCTTACCCGTCTAGCAAACTCAACCACTTACGAGGCGTCCACATGTGGACACCCCGCAAATCCGGCCAAATCTCACCCCATGGGGCGGATGATCACCTCGACCCGGCGGTTCTGCGCCCGGCCCTCGGGGGTGAGGTTCGAGGCGACCGGCGCATCCTCGCCCTGCCCATAGGCCCGCACCCGGTTCGCGGCCACGCCGTTGGCCTTCAGCACGTTCGCCACCGCATTGGCCCGCCGCTCCGAGAGCGACTGGTTGTAGGCCGCCGTGCCCACGTTGTCGGTATGACCGACGACATCCACGGTCGTGTCGCGATACTCCTGCAGGTTATAGGCCAGCGCCCGCAGATCGCCCTGCAGCGACGAGGTGAGCGTCGCGCTGTCGGTGGCGAAGAGGATATCCTGCGGCATGGTCACGATCAGCCGGTCCCCGGCATTCACGACCTTCACGTCGTCGCCCAGATCCTCGCGTAGATCACCCGCCTGCCGGTCGAGCGTCGTGCCGATCGCCCCGCCCGCCGCGGCGCCGATCACGCCGCCCACGGCGCCCTTCAGCAGCGCATCGTCGCCGCCGCGGGAAAGCCCGTAGGCCGCGCCCGCCAGCCCGCCGAAGATCGCGCCCTGCTTGGCGCGGCTGTCGCCGTTCATCGTGGCCGGATCGCAGGCCGTCAGCGCGGTGAGCGCGGCGGCGGCGGTGAGGGTTGCGTATCGTGCTGTATTCATGTTCGCCTCGCGGAGTTTCTTGTCTGCCGCTGCATACAGAAGCGGCGGCGGCAAGTGTGGGCACTTGCGCGTGACGAGGCCGCGATCGGCGGAAAGGTGCCGAGCGCTCAGCCCGCCTCGCGCCGCGCGCTCTCGAAGGCCAGCATGGCCCGCTTCACCGGCAGCCCCCAGTGATAGCCGCCGAGCCCGCCATCGCGGCGCAGGGCACGGTGGCAGGGGATCAGCCAGCCGATCGGGTTGCGCCCCACCGCGCTGCCCACGGCGCGCGACGCGCCGGGCGCGCCGATCGCGCCCGCGATCTCGCTGTAGGTGGTGACATGGCCCGAGGGCACGCGCAGCAGCGCCTCCCATACCTTGATCTGGAACGGCCCGCCGATCAGGTGCAGCCGCGCCTCGCCCGCGCCGCCCAGGGCGGCCTGCATCCAGGGCTCCAGCGCGGCGCGATCCTCGCGGAAGTCGGCCTCGGGCCAGCGGGCGGAGAGATCCTCCATCGCCGCCGCCTCGCCCGTCTCGGCCGTGAAGGCGAGCCCGCAAAGGCCCTTGTCGGTGCCCATCGCGATGGCCGGACCGAAGGGCGTATCGAACCGCCCCCAGGCGATCTTCAGCCCCGCACCGCGGCGGGCGTAATCGCCGGGGCTCATCGCCTCCCACCGCAGGAACAGGTCATGCAGCCGCCCGGTGCCCGAAAGCCCCGTCGCCAGCGCCGTGTCGAGGGTCGAGAAATGCTCGGCCAGCAACGCCTTGGCGTGGCCGAGCGTGAGATATTGCTGGTAGCGCTTGGGCGAGATCCCGGCCCAGCGGCTGAACACGCGCTGGAAATGGGCCGGGCTCATCTGCATGCGATCGGCCAGCGCCTCGAGCGGCAGCGGCGCGCCGCCGGCGGCGTCGATCGTTTCGATCGCGCGGCGCACCACGTTGTAATGGTAGGCGCCGGAGGGATCGTCGGGGAGGGCGTGAACCTGGGTCATGCGCCCAATCTAGGCGCGCCCCCGGGCCCGCGCGACCCGAATCCTGAGCATCCTGTACCCCGGCCTCACGCCACGCGGCGCAAGGCCGGCGGCACGCTCACCCGGTCGCGGACCAGCCGTGTCTCGGCCCCGGTGAGGCAGAACCGCGCGGCCTGCATCGCCTCGGCACCGGGCAGGGCCGCCGCGATCTCGCCTGCCGCGCGGGGGCCGAGGGCCGCCAGCACGGCGGGGCCGGGCTGCAGGCTTTCCAGCCACAAGCCTTCGGCCAGCACCGCCTCGTGCCGGGGCAGCAGGAACAGGTAGTGGGGCGCCTCGGGCGCCTCGGCGCGCGCCTCAAGATCGCCCGCCTCCGCCAGCGCTTCGCGGCAGGCGAAATGCAGCTCCAGCTCGGGGCCGCGCAGCAGCAGCCGGTGCCCGGCGCAAAGCGGCAGGTCGCGCGCCGGCAGGCCGGGGCCGAGCGCGCCTTCCCGCAACAGTATCGCCGGGGCCGCCCCGGGCGCCCGCCCGGCCCAGAGCACCGGCGCGAAGCCGCTGTCGCGGGTCAGCACCCGGTCGCCGGGGCGCAGCCAGTCCACCGGCACCGGGCCCTCGGCCGTCTCGATCATCACGCCCGCGCCCAGCCCGGGCAGGCGCGCCGCGCCGCAATTGCCATCCATCACGAAGCCCCGGTCAGCATCCCTCTGCCGCCCATCCTGCCACGGTCGCCCTAAGGCCGCGTCAACGGCGCCACGCTTGCGCGCCGCGCCGCAGCAGGCTAACCCCAAGGCCATGGCCGCCCAGCTCGATTACCTGACGATCCGCGAGATCTTCACGCGCTTCCACGCAGCCGAGCCCGAGCCGAAGGGCGAGCTGGAGCATGTGAACGCCTACACGCTGGTCGTGGCGGTGGCCCTGTCGGCCCAGGCCACGGATGCGGGCGTGAACAAGGCCACCCGCGCGCTCTTCCAGGTGGCCGACACGCCGCAGAAGATGCTGGCGCTCGGCGAAGAGGGGCTGACCGAGCACATCAAGACGATCGGTCTGTTCCGCCAGAAGGCGCGCAACGTGATCCGCCTGTCGCAGATCCTGGTCGATCAGTATGGCGGCGAGGTGCCCTCGTCGCGCGCGGCGCTCCAGGCGCTGCCCGGCGTCGGCCGCAAGACGGCCAACGTGGTGCTCAACATGTGGTTCGGCATGGCCGCGCAGGCGGTCGATACCCACATCTTCCGCCTCGGCAACCGCACCGGCATCGCGCCGGGTAAGGATGTCGTCGCCGTTGAGCGCGCCATCGAGGATCACGTACCCGCCGAGTTCCAGCGCCATGCCCACCACTGGATGATCCTGCACGGCCGCTATGTCTGCGTCGCCCGCAAACCGAAATGCGCCGCCTGCCTGATCCGCGATCTCTGTGCCTTCGAGGAGAAGAACCTGTGAGCAAGACCTACAAGGTTGTCGGCATCGGCAACGCCATCGTCGATGTGTTGACCCAGTGCGACGACAATTTCCTCGAGATGATGGGCATCGAGAAGGGCATCATGCAGCTGGTGGAGCGCGAGCGGGGCGAACTGCTCTACGGCGCGATGAAGGAGAGGGTGCAGGTGCCCGGCGGCTCGGTCGCCAACACGCTGGCGGGGCTGGGGAACCTGGGTCTGGCGACGGGCTTCATCGGCCGCGTACATGACGATGCGCTGGGCCGGTTCTACGCGGGCGGCATGAACGATATCGGCTGCCGCTTCGTGAACGATCCGGTGCCGGGCGGCGATCTGCCGACCTCGCGTTCGATGATCTTCGTCTCGCCCGATGGCGAGCGGTCGATGAACACCTATCTCGGGATTTCCTCGGAGCTGGGGCCCGAGGATGTCGACGACGCGGTGGCCGGCGATTGCGAGGTGATCTTCCTCGAGGGCTATCTCTACGACAAGGACAAGGGCAAGGAAGCCTTCGAGCGCGCCGCGCGGCTGTGCCACGAGAGCGGCGGGCTGGCCGGTATCACCCTGTCGGATCCGTTCTGCGTGGACCGCCACCGCCGCGATTTCCGCCGCCTGGTGGGCGAGCTGGATTACGTGATCGGCAATCAGCATGAATGGGAATCGCTCTATCAGAGCGATCTGGAGGGCGCCCTGGCGCAGGCGGCCGCGGAATGCCCGCTGGTCGTGTGCACCCGCTCGGGCGCGCCGGTGATCCTGATCCGCGGCGAGGAGCGCGCCGAGGCGCCGGTGAACCGTGTCACCCCGGTCGATGCCACCGGCGCGGGCGACCAGTTCGCCGCCGGCTTCCTCTACGGCCTCGTCACCGGCCGCGACCTGGAGACCTGCGGGCGCATGGGCAACGTCGCGGCGGCCGAAGTGATCTCGCATATGGGCCCGCGGCCCGAGACGTCGCTGGGTGATCTGTTCCGCGCCGAGGGGCTGATTTAGCTCGAGGCCGATCCGCCGGCTTCGCCTTCCTCGGCGGGCTCGATCTGCCCGCGCCGCGCCAGCCAGGCGGCAGCGAAGGCGCAGAGCACCGCCCAGGCGGCGCCCGCCGCCCAGCCGGCCAGCACGTCTGTCGGCCAGTGCACGCCGAGATAGACCCGGCTCACCCCCACGCCCAGGCTCAGCAGCGCGGCGACGGCCACGACATAGACCTTCACCGCCCGGTTCGGCAGCGTCCGCGCGACCAGCACGGCGAGCGTGAGATAGGTCACCGCCGAGAGCATCGAATGCCCCGAGGGGAAGGAAGCGGTGTGCACGAAGGAGCCGTGGGGCACCAGGTCGGGGCGGGGCCGGCTGAGCAGCGCCTTGGCCGCGGCCGACAGGGCCCAGCCGCCGCCCACAGCGACTAGCAGCAGCAGCGTCGCGCCGCGCTGGCGCAAGAGCAGCAGGAAGCCCGCCGCGGCCAGCGTGAGCAGGATCAGCGTGAGTACGCCGCCGAGCGCGGTGAAGTCGCGCATGAGTTCCTGCACGATGGGCGGGCCCAGCGGCTGGGCGGGATCGGCCGGATCGCGCAGGGCCAGCAGGAGCGTCTCGTCGAAGGCGCGGGTATCGCCTTCCAGCACCTCGTCGCCCAGAGCGATCGCGGCCCAGAGCGCCGCGGCGATGAAGGCGAGCGCGGCGAGCGCGCGCAGCTCCAGATGGGCGCGCAGGGCATGCAGGATATCGCGGGCAGGCTCGGGCAGGTGCATCACCGGCCCAACGCGCCCCGCCCGCCGCCGTTCCGGGCGGGCCGCTTCAATGTGCCTCAAATACCTCGGGGGGTGCGGGGGGCTGGCCCCCCGCCTGAGCCCTGCCGCTGCCCTTAATCGCCCAGCTTGGCGTGCACCTCGTCGAGGTCGATCTCGCCCAGTGGCATCTTGTTGGCCGGGTTCTCGAAATCGTAGCGGAACAGCTTGAAGTCGCGCTTGTAGATTTCATAGACGAGATGCATCGACAGATCGTCGAAATAATCCTCGACCGGGTGCAGGCGCTTGGGGCCGTGGCCCTCGCTCTCGTTGAAGCGCGGAATGTCCTTCAGGACCACCTCGTGCTTCGTCTCGATATTGTCGAGCACCTTCTGCATGCCTTCGTTGAACTTCTCGGTGAAGAAGATGCTGTCGTAGCGGCCGCCATTGGCGATGAAGGTGCTGACATGTCCCGACATGGCCGACCAGTGAATGTCGGGGTCCATCGGCTTGCGCCAGCGGATCGTGTCGCGCGCGAACAGAAGGAAGCGCCGGAACGAGGCGATCTGGTCGAACTCTCCCTTGCCGTCGTCGCCGCCCACCTCGATGCCGTATTTCTGCGTGAGCAGCGGCACGAGGTTGCCCCGGTAGCGCTTGCCGTTGCGCTGGATGCCGCAGATCTTGTCGAAGAACGACGACAGGATCCGCGTATAGGGGTTGCGCACGCAGGTGAAGGCATAGGTCTGCTGCGCCTTCACGTTGCGCTCGATCAGCGGCTGGCTTTCCTCGATCGCCCATTTGTGCAGGCCCGACGTGGCATCGTGGATGTCGCCGTCGAAGAATTCGCCGTGATCAGCGTAATACATGATCTGGCCGATGGTCGAGCAGGCGCATTTCGGCACCACGCGATAGACGACACTCTCGCTCTCGGTCATCCACGTGCCGGGAAAGCCCATTCCGATCTCCGTCGCCTGCCATCGCCCCGGCGCCGCAATGTGCAGCGCCACATGTTCTTATTATGGCGAAAAGATCAAAGAAATCCTGTTTCTTCAAGGCAGGTTCGGGCTATCAACACCACCAACACGAAGTTTCACGAGGGGCGGCCGGGCAGGCATATGGCCAAGATCGCGTATATCCTGCTGTGCCACAAGGATCCCGAAGCGATCATCCAGCAGGCCGAGCGGCTGACGGCGGTCGGCGATTGCATGGCGATCCATTTCGACGCCAGCGCCAAGTCCGAGCATTACCAGAAGATCCGCGCCGCGCTCGACGACAATCCCAACGTCACCTTCGCGCGCAAGCGGGTGAAATGCGGCTGGGGCGAGTGGAGCCTGGTGCAGGCCACGCTGCATGCCGTGGAAGCGGCCGAACGCGCCTTCCCGCGCGCCACCCATTTCTACATGCTCTCGGGCGATTGCATGTCGATCAAGTCGGCCGAATTCGCGCATGATTTCCTGGATGCTGAGGATGTCGATTACATCGAGAGCTTCGACTATTTCGAAAGCGACTGGATCAAGACCGGCATGAAGGAAGAGCGGCTGATCTACCGCCATTTCTTCAACGAGCGGAACCGCAAGTGGCTGTTCTATGCCTCGTACGGGTTGCAGAAGCGGCTGGGGCTGACACGGGCCATCCCGGCGGATCTGCAGATCATGATCGGCAGCCAGTGGTGGTGCCTGCGGCGCCGCACGATCGAGTGGATCCTCGATTTCTGCCGCCGCCGGCGCGACGTGATCCGCTTCTTCCGCACCACATGGATCCCCGACGAGACGTTCTTCCAGACGCTGGTGCGCCACCTGGTGCCCGAGGCCGAAATCCGCTCGCGCACGCTGACCTTCCTGATGTTCTCCGATTACGGCATGCCGGTTACCTTCTACAATGACAGCTACGACCTGCTGCTCAGCCAGGATTTCCTCTTCGCGCGCAAGATCAGCCCCGAGGCGCACGAGCTGAAGCGCAGGCTCGGGGCGCTCTATGCCTCGACGGGGGTGGAGTTCCAGATCTCCAACGAGGGGCGGTCGCTGTTCCGCTTCCTCACCGGGCGCGGCCGCGAGGGGCGCCGTTTCGCCCCGCGCTTCTGGGAAACCGAGAGCACGCTGGGCCGCGAGCGCGAGTTGATGATCATCACCTGCAAGAAATGGCACGTGGGCAAGCGCCTGCTGGCGGCGATCCGGCAGGCGACGAACATTCCCGCGATCGAGTATCTGTTCGACGAGGAAAGCACGCCGCTGCCCGATCTGGGCGGCATCCAGAATTCCATCTCCAAGCGCACGCGCCACCGCAGGGCGCTGATGCGGATGCTGTTCGACTATTACGAGACCGACCGGATGCTCGTCTGCCTCGATCCCAACAACATGGACCTGCTGCGCGATTTCTATGCCGACCGTTCGCGCACCAAGCTGTTGGAGATCGAGTGCGAGTTCACCGACGAATACCTGCTGGGCCATGCCAAGCGGGTGGGCCTGGCGGGCGAGCGCACGCCGCCCGAGACGATCGCGCGGCTGCTGCCCACAATCCGCGCCGACGTGCTGCACGAATCCGACACGATCCGCGATGCCGAGTTCGAGGATTTCCACCGCATCCGCCAGGCGGCCCCGCCCGAGGTGAATGCCGGCCCGCTGTCGCGGTTTCTGGACATTCCCCGCGAAACCGCCCTATCCATCGCCCAGACAGACCACCTGTTCGCCGATTGAGGAGGGGACATGCCGGCCACCTATGACGATCAGAACATCTTCGCGCGCATCCTGCGCGGCGAAATTCCCAACAATACCGTGGCCGAGACCGAGCACACGCTCGCCTTCGAGGATATCAATCCGCAGGCGCCGCACCACGTGCTGGTGATCCCCAAGGGCGCCTATACCTGTTTCGACGATTTCGCCCGCAATGCGAGCGATGCCGAGATCGTGGATTTCCACCGCGTCGCCGGGTCGATCTGCGCCGAGCTGGGCGTGGCGCCGGGCGAGGGCGGGGAGGGCTATCGCACCATCGCCAATGCCGGCCGTCACGGCGTGCAGGACGTGCCGCATTACCACCTGCACATCCTGGCCGGGCGGCCGCTGGGCCGGATGGTTCAGCCGGCGGCGGAGTAGAGGCGCAAGTACGGCTGGCTTGCCCATCTTCTTGCCCCGGCCGGCGCAATCCATATGATGCGGTGAGCCGCAGGAACGAGGTATCGCATGACGATCGAAGCCCCCGAGACCGAAGTGGTAACCGCCTGGCGCGTCGCCTGTGACGGCGGCGAGGGGGCTTTGGGGCATCCGCGTGTCTGGCTCTCGCTCAGCCACGAGACGGGCGAGGTGGAATGCGGCTATTGCGACAAGAAGTTCATCCATGTGAGCTTTGCGCCCAACAAGGGCTGACCGGCCTCCTTCACTGACCTGAATGTGCGCTGCGCGCGCCTTGTGTCTCGGCCCCCGCCTGTGGCCGGGGCCTCGGGGCGCGTGGCCGGCGTGACGTGCAGCCGCGGGAGTCGGCTTGACTTCCGCCGGTTTTCAATCAATTGATTGATGGATGATTGACAGCGCGGAATCCCCCGGCGGCGAGACCGCCATCGCCGCCCGCCGCCGGCGCGACATCGCCATGGCCGCGCGGGCCGAGCTGATGGAGAAGGGGGTGGAGGGGCTGCGAATGCGCGCCGTCGCGGCGCGGGCCGGCATCAACATCGCCACGCTGGATTACCATTGCGGCGGCAAGGACGGGCTGATCGCGCTGGTGGCCGAAAGCCTGGTGGGGGATTTCCGCGCCCAGAAGGCGCGCCACCCCGACCGCGAGGCCTGGCCGGCCCTGGAGCGGCTGGCGCAGGAATTGCGGGATTTCCGCGCGCTGCGGCAGGAGAAGCCGGAAGTGCATCACATCATGGCTTCGCTGTCGCGCAGGGCGGCGGGCGATCCGGGCATCGCGCGGCATATCGTGCCGATGAAGGCGCATTGGCATGGCCGCATCGCCGCGATCATGGCGGATGGCCGGCGCGACGGCAGCCTGCGCGCCACGCTCGACGTGGAGGCGGCGGCGCGGCTGTTCATCTGGTCGATCCTCGCGCTCGCCTCGCCCGACCACGCGGAATTCGACTTCCCACAGCATGCGGCGGAGATCATGCGCGGCTATGCCGCCGATCCGGCGCAGGATTTCACAGGATGGTTCACATGAGTTCGATCGCCGATCCCGAAGCCGCGGAAGGCGCCGCGCCCGTTCTGCCCGATGTCTCGGACCAGGTGAGCGACCGCACGCGCTGGCTGGCCTTCTTCACCATCCTGCTGGCGCAGTTCATGAACCTGATCGACGTGACGATCGTGAACGTCGCGCTGCCGTCGCTGCAGGTCGGCATGGGCGCGACCGAGAGCCAGATCGAATGGGTCGTGGCGGGCTATATCCTCGTCTTCGCGGTGGGGCTGCTGCCGATGGGCCGCTACGGCGATATCGTCGGGCGCAAGCGGCTGTTCCTGATCGGCGTGGCGGCTTTCACCGCGGCCTCGCTTCTGTGCGGGGCGGCGCAGTCGATCGAGACGCTGGTGGCGGCGCGGCTGATCCAGGGCGCGGCGGGGGCGGTGATGATGCCGCAGGTCATGGCGATCGCGCAGGCGCTGTTTCCGCCCCGCCAGCGGGGCGGGGCCTTCGCGCTGTTCGGGCTGGCGGCGGGGCTGGCCTCGGTCACCGGGCCGATCCTGGGCGGCACGCTGATCAAGGCCGATCTCTGGGGGATGGGCTGGCGGCCGATCTTCCTGATCAACCTGCCGGTGGGCCTGTTCGCGCTGGTCGCCGGCGCGCGGCTGATCCCCGACATGCCGGGCAACCGGGCGCTGCGCAACGACTGGGTCGGCATCGTGTTCATCGCCGCGGGCATGCTGGCGCTGATCTTTCCGCTGGTCGAGGGCCGGGCGTTGGGCTGGCCCTGGTGGTGTTTCGCGCTGATGGCCACGGCCTTGCCGATCTTCGCCGGCTTCGTCTGGTGGGAGGCCCGGCAGGAAAGGCTGGGCCGCCCGCAGCTGATGCCGATCTCGCTGCTCAGGGCGTGGAACTTCATCGTCGGCACCTTCATGTCGATGGTCTATTTCTCGGCCATGCCGGCGATCTTCCTGGTGCTGGCGCTGTTCCTGCAGCTCGGCTTCGGCTTCGATCCGCAGCGATCCGGGCTCACGACGGTGCCGTTCCCGGTGGGGATCCTCATCGGCTCGGTCATCTCGTCGCGGCTGGGGGCGCGCTGGCAGAAGGGGCGGATCCTGGTGGGGCTCGCTTTGCTGTTTGCCGGCATCTTCTGGCTGCGGAGCATCGTGCTGGGCGTGGGCGACGCGGTGGATCACCGGGATTTCCTGCCGCCGCTGATGCTGGCCGGGCTGGGGCTGGCGACGTCGATCGCGCCGCTCTTCCAGACGATCCTGGCCGGTGTGCCGGTGGCCGATGCGGGCGCCGGATCGGGCGCGTTGCAGGCGATCCAGCAGGCGGGCGGTGCGCTGGGCATCGCCATCGTGAGCCAGATCTTCTTTGCCACCCTGGCCGAGGGGTTCGGCAGCGGGCTGGGGCAGCACGGGGCTTACGTCTCGGCGCTGTCGACGGCGATGTTGTATAACCTGGGCGCCTATGTGGCGGTGGCCGTGGGGGCGCTGCTGCTGCGGGCGCCGCAATATGCGGATGCGATGCCGCCGGGCGTGGCTGCGCCGCCGGCAGAGTAGCGCGACGGTAGCGCGAGGGCCGCCCCGTGGGGTGGCGCCACCAACGCTGGTGTTGGGCGCTTTATGGTGGCCAAGGCCCTCCGACCTTGCCGCATCGCGGGCGGCTAGCCATAGCGCCACCCCGCCGGGACGGGGCGGCGCTCGCGCGGCGGGCTTCGCCCTTGTCCCGCGCGGCACACACCTCGCGCCATCCCCTGTGGCAATCGCCGCCGCCCGGCTATACCTTGCGCGAGCAATCACACTGGGGGCGCAAAATGGACGAGGCACGTTTCGGCAAGGGCAGCCACCTGCACCTGATCGACGGCTCCGCCTTCATCTTCCGTGCCTATCACGCGCTGCCGCCGCTCACCCGGTCCGACGGGCTGCCGGTGGGCGCCGTGGCGGGGTTCTGCAACATGCTCTACCGCTATGTGGAGAGCAACACGGGCCCCGACGCGCCCACCCATGCCGCCGTGATCTTCGACTATTCCGGCCGCTCCTTCCGCAACGACATCTACGCCGATTACAAGGCCCACCGGCCGCCCCCGCCCGAAGACCTGGTGCCGCAATTCCCGCTCACCCGCGATGCCACCCGCGCCTTCAACATCGCCTGTATCGAGATCGAGGGCTTCGAGGCCGACGACATCATCGCCTCGCTCTCCTGCCAGGCGCGCGATGCCGGCGGGCGGGTGACGATCATCTCGTCCGACAAGGATCTGATGCAGCTCGTCGGCGACGGGGTCGAGATGCTCGACCCGATGAAGAACCAGCGGATCGACCGCGAGGGCGTGATCGCCAAGTTTGGCGTCGGGCCGGAACGCGTGGTCGACGTGCAGGCGCTGGCCGGCGACAGCGTCGACAACGTGCCCGGCGCGCCCGGCATCGGCATCAAGACGGCGGCCTTGCTCATCAACGAATACGGCGATCTGGAGACGCTGCTGGCCCGCGCCGGCGAGATCAAGCAGCCCAAACGCCGCGAGACGCTGCAGAATTTCGCCGATCAGATCCGCATCTCGAAACGGCTGGTGCAGCTCGATTGCGAGATGGGGCTGGAATTTTCGCTGGAAAGCCTGGAAGTGCGCGAACCCGACAGCGAGGCGCTGATGGGCTTTTTGGCCGAGATGGAGTTCCGCACCACGCTCAAGCGCGTGTCGGAAAGCCTGGGCAAGACGCCGCCGCCGGTGCCCGAACACGAGGCGCCGCATCCCGACAGCGAGGCCGCGCAGCCGCGCGAGCTGCCGCCGATGGATCCCGACGGCTATGAATGGGTGCGCGACGGCGAGGCGCTGGCGCGATGGCTCGCGCGGATCGAGGAACGTGGCTACGTCGCCATCGACACCGAGACCACCTCGCTCGACGAGATGCGCGCCGAGCTGTGCGGCATCTCGCTCTGCGTCGATCCCGGCGCGGCCTGCTACATCCCCGTCGGCCACAAGGCGGCGGCGACGGATGATCTCTTCGGCTCCGACGAGGCGGCCGAGGGGCAGCTCGACATCAAGGTGGTGCTCGATGCGCTGAAGCCGGTGCTGGAGGATCCCGCGATCCTCAAGATCGGGCAGAACATGAAATACGACGCCAAGATCTTCGCCCGGCTCGGAATTGAGGTCGCGCCGATCGACGACACGATGCTGATGAGCTACGCGCTGCATGCCGGGCTGCACAATCACGGGATGGACGAGCTGTCCGAGCGTTACCTGGGCCACCAGCCGATCCCGATCAAGCCGCTTCTGGGCTCGGGCAAGTCGGCCGTCACCTTCGATCGCGTGCCGCTGGCCGACGCGGTGAAATACGCCGCCGAGGATGCCGAGATCACCCTGCGCCTGTGGCTGTCGCTGAAGCCGCAACTGCACCGCAAGCGGGTGACCCGCGTCTACGAGACGCTGGAGCGCCCGCTGGTGCCGGTTCTCGCCCGGATGGAGATGGCGGGCGTGAAGGTCGACCGCCAGACGCTCAGCCGCATGTCGGGCGCCTTCGCGCAGAAGATGGCGGCGCTCGAGGCCGAGATCCACGCGCTGGCCGGGCGCGCCTTCAACGTGGGCTCGCCCAAGCAGCTGGGCGAGATCCTGTTCGACGAAATGGGCCTGCCCGGCGGCAAGAAGGGCAAGACCGGCGCCTATGCGACCGGCGCCGACGTGCTGGAGGATCTGGCCGCCGAGGGCCACGACCTGCCCGCGCGCATCCTCGACTGGCGGCAGATATCGAAGCTTAAAAGCACCTATACCGACAGTCTGCAGGAGCATATCAACCCAGAGACGGGCCGCGTGCACACCTCGTATTCCATCGCCGGGGCGAATACCGGTCGGCTGGCCTCGACCGATCCGAACCTGCAGAACATCCCCGTCCGCTCCGAAGAGGGGCGGCGCATCCGCGAGGCGTTCGTCGCGCCCGAGGGGCGGCGGCTGATCTCGCTCGACTATTCGCAGATCGAGCTGCGCATCCTGGCCCATATCGCCGGGATCGACGCGCTGAAACGGGCCTTCCGAGAGGGCCACGACATCCACGCGATGACGGCGTCCGAGATGTTCGGCACGCCGATCGAGGGGATGGATCCGATGATCCGCCGCCAGGCCAAGGCGATCAATTTCGGCGTGATCTACGGGATCTCGGGCTTCGGCCTGGCGCGCAACCTGCGCATTCCGCGGGCCGAGGCGCAGGGCTTCATCGACCGCTATTTCGAGCGGTTCCCCGGCATCCGCGAATACATGGACGAGACGATCGCCTTCGCCAAGGAACGCGGCTATGTCCAGACACTGTTCGGCCGGCGCATCAACACGCCCGAGATCAACGCCCGCGGCCCCCATGCCGGTTTCGCCCGCCGCGCCGCGATCAACGCGCCGATCCAGGGCTCGGCCGCCGACATCATCCGCCGCGCGATGATCCGCATGGAGCGGCGGATCGAGGGGCTGGATGCCAAGATGCTGCTGCAGGTGCATGACGAACTGATCTTCGAGGCCGCCGAGGATGCGGTGGAGCCGGTGATCGAAGCGGTGCGCGAAGTGATGGAGAGCGCCACGATGCCGGCGCTGCAGCTCGACGTGCCGCTGGTGGTGGATGCCGGCGTGGGGGGAAGCTGGGCCGAGGCGCATTGAGCGCCCGCGCGCTTGCCAGCGCCGCCGGGCTGGCCTAGCTGAGGGGGCAGGAGCCGCCATGCCGCACGATCATGGACATTCCCACGGCCACGGCCACGTCGACCCCGAGGCCGGCGATGCCCGTGTCGCCGCCGCCGTGGGGGTGAACCTGCTGCTCACCGTGGCGCAGATCGCGGGTGGTATCCTGTCGGGCTCTCTCGCGCTGATCGCCGATGCGATCCACAACCTCTCCGACGCGGTGGCGCTGGTCATCGCCTTCGCCGCGCGCCGCATCGCGCGGAGGCCCCGCGATGCGGCGATGTCGTTCGGCTATGGCCGGGCCGAGCTTGTCGCCGCCTTCGCCAATCTCGTCACGCTGATCGTGCTGTCGCTCTACCTGCTGTGGCAGGGCGCCGAGCGGCTGCTCGACCCGCCGGGCGTGGAGGGCTGGATCGTCGTCTGGGTGGCCGGGCTGGCGCTGGCGGTGGACGTGGTGACCGCGCTGCTGACATGGCGGCTGTCGAAAGAGAGCCTGAACATCCGCGCCGCCTTCCTGCACAACGTGGCCGACGCGCTTTCCTCGGTCGCGGTGATCGTGGGCGGCGCCCTGATCCTGCTCTACGACTGGCGGCTGGTCGATCCGCTCATCACGATCGGCATCGCGCTCTACATCCTGTGGCATGCGGGGCGCGACATTCGCCCGGTGATCCGCATCCTGATGAACGGCTCGCCCCCGGGGCTCGACATGGGCGCGATCCGCGCCGGAATGATGGGCGTGGCAGGGGTGGCCGATGTGCACCACATCCACCTGTGGCAGATCGACGAGCGGCGGACGAGCCTGGAGGCCCATGTCGTCACCGCGCCGGGGCATCGCGACCACGCCGTGCTCGCCGCGGTCAAGACGCTGCTGGCCGAGCGCTACGGCATCACCCATTCCACGCTGGAGGCCGAGGCGGAGGGCCAGGGCTGCGCCGCGCCCGAGCCGGCGGCCGGGTGATCCGAAGGATCGCACGCGCGGGACAAGGGCGAAGCCCGCCGCGCGAGCGCCGCCCCGTCGGGGCGGGGTGGCGCTATTGCTCTCGAACCGCGCGGCGGCGAGGTCGGAGGGGCTTGGCTGCCATAAAGCGCCCAAAATGGTCGCTGGAGGCGCCACCCCACGGGGCGTCGCTCGCGCTACCCTTGCGCTTCAGTGCGCTGACAGCGTGGTGTCAGGAGCGGCCGGGCAGCCAGCCCAGCCCGTCGGCGGTGCGCCCGGCGGGATTGTATTCCGCGCTGACCAGCCCGTCATAGCCGCTTTCGTCGAGCGCCTCGAAGAAGGCGGGATAGTCGATCTCGCCGCCTGCGGGTTCGTGGCGGCCCGGCACGCCGGCGATCTGGATGTGCCGCGCGAAGGGCGCGCAGCGCGACCAGGCGGCCATCGCGTCGCCGGTGATGAGCTGGGCGTGGTAGGTATCGAATTGCAGGCCGAGATTGGGCGCCCCCACCGCCTCGATCGCCTGGCAGGCGAAATCGAAATCCTGCAGGAAATAGCCCGGCATGTCGGTGCCGTTGATCACTTCGATCGTCAGGCTCTGATCGGGCGCGGCATGCGCCGCCCAGGCCAGGTTGCGCAGGAAGGTCTCGCGCGCCTCGGCGCCTTCGGCGGCGCCGGCCATCACGTGCAGGTGCCGCGCGCCCAAGCGTTCGGCATAGCGCAGGGCGCGGCGGAAATCGCGCTGGAAGCGCTCCTCGCCGCCCGGCACGGCGGCAAAGCCGCGCGGGCCGCCGGTATAGTTGGGCGGCGGGCAGTTGATCAGCGCGAGCTTCAGTTCGGCCCGGCGCATCCGGCGCGCGATCTCGCTGGCATCCTCGCCATAGGGGAACAGGATCTCCACCCAGTCGAAGCCGGCCGCGCGGGCCTCGTCGAACCGCTCCAGGAAGGGCACTTCCCGGAACAGCATGGTCAGGTTGGCCGCGAAGACCGGCATCAGGGCAGATCGGCCGCGGGGATGACGGGGAAGAACCGCCCCGAGGAGACGAGGCCGAACCACTCCTCGCCCTCGTGATCGCGGGTCTCGCCCAGCTCCACCAGGCGGTAGAAGCTCTTGCGGTCGATCAGCGCCTCAAGCCCGCGGCGCACGTGCACGTAAGGTGCCGGCTCGCCGGTCTCGGGATCGCGGGCGACGCGGATCGGGTTGTCGGGGCCGGCCACGGTTTCGTCGCCCAGATTGGTCACGAAGCGCAGGCGCTGGGCCTCGCCTTCGCCCTCGGCCTCGAAATCCACCGCGACGAAGGGCGCGTCGTCGACGGTGATTCCCACCTTCTCCACGGGCGTGACGAGGAAGTAATCGTCGCCCTCGCGTTTCAGGATCGTCGAAAAAAGCCGCACAAGCTCGGGCCGGCCGATCGGGGTGCCGAGGTAGAACCAGGTGCCGTCGCGCGCGATGCGCATGTCGAGCGCGCCGCAATAGGGGGGATTCCACTTGTCCACCGGCGGCAGGCCCGGCGACTTTTGCGCCGCGCGCGCGGCGGCGGCGATGCCCTCGGCGCTGGAAGTCACGATCATTTGTCCACCCATCGCTTTTGTCATTTGAGGTTCCCCCGATCCTCCCCTTTAATGCCCATATAGCCTTTCAACGGAGACGCGACCATGCAAGACGGCGAGAACCTCGTGGCCGAGATAGAGGCATTGGGCGCGCGGCTGGGCGAGGCGAAGGCCTCGATCACGCGGCGGTTCATTGGGCAGGAGAAGGTCGTCGATCTGGTGCTGTCGTCGCTGCTGTGCGGCGGTCACGCGCTGCTGATCGGCCTGCCGGGCCTGGGCAAGACGCGGCTGGTGGATACGCTTTCCACCGTGATGGGGCTGGATGGCGCGCGGGTGCAGTTCACCCCCGATCTGATGCCGGCCGACATCCTGGGCTCGGAAGTGTTGGAAAAGGGCAAGGATGGCACGCGCGGCTTCCGCTTCATCGAGGGGCCGATCTTCTGCCAGCTCCTGATGGCCGACGAGATCAACCGCGCCTCGCCGCGCACGCAATCGGCGCTGCTGCAGGCGATGCAGGAAAAGAGCGTGACGATCGGCGGCCAGCCCCATGCGCTGTCGGCGCCGTTCCACGTGCTCGCCACCCAGAACCCGATCGAGCAGGAGGGCACCTATCCGCTTCCCGAGGCCCAGCTCGACCGGTTCCTTGTGCAGGTCGACGTGGAATATCCCGACCGCGACACCGAGCGCGACATCCTGCTGGCCACGACCGGCGCCGAGGAAGAGAGTGCCCATGCCGTCTTCACCGCGGAAGAGCTGATCGCCGCCCAGCGGCTGATCCGGCGGATGCCGGTGGGCGAGGGCGTGGTCGACCTGATCCTCGACCTGGTGCGCGCCTTCCGCCCCGGCGAGGCCGAGGCGCCCGCCCCGGTGCGCGCTTCCGTCAGCTGGGGGCCGGGGCCGCGCGCGGCGCAGGCGCTGATGCTTACGGTGCGCGCCCGCGCGCTGCTCGACGGGCGGCTGGCGCCCTCGGTGGAAGACGTGATCGCGATGGCCCGCCCGGTGCTGACGCACCGCATGTCGCTCACCTTCGCGGCGCGGGCGCGGGGCGAAAGCCTCGGCGCGCTGATCGACGAGGTTGCCGGCGGCTTCGCCAGCGCCGAGGCGGCGGCTTGAGCCAGGCGCCCGCCAACGACCCTGCGGATCATGCCCGCGATCACGGCGCGCTTCGCGCCCGGGGCGAGGCGCTTTCCGCCGCGCTGCCGCCGCTGCTGGCCGATGCCGAGCATCTGGCCCAGACGGTGCTGCTGGGCGCCCATGGCCGCCGCCGCGCCGGGATGGGCGACGAGTTCTGGCAATACCGGCCCAGCCAGGCGGGCGATACGGCGCGGATGATCGACTGGCGCCGCTCGGCCCGGTCCGACGAGAATTTCGTGCGCGAAAAGGAATGGCAGGGCGCGCAATCGGTGCTGATGTGGGTGGACCGCGCGGCCTCGATGCGGTTCTCCTCGCTCCGCCACGGGCTGACAAAGGCCGACCGGGCGAACCTGCTGGCCATGGCTACCGCCGTGCTGCTGATGCGCGCGGGCGAACGGGTGGCGCTGGCCTCGCTCAACACGCCGCCGCGCATCGGCTCGCTGCAACTCCTGCGCATCTCCGAGGGGTTGACCGATCCCGACACCGGCGATTACGGCGCGCCCGAGATCCGCACCATGCTGCCGCATTCGCGCGCGCTGTTCGTCTCGGATTTCATCGGCCGGCTCGACGGGCTGGAGGCGCAGATGGCCAAGGCCGCCGACCGCGGCGTGAAGGGCGCGATCCTGCAGGTGCTGGACCCGGCGGAAGAGGCGTTTCCCTTCGACGGGCGCACGATCTTCGAAAGCATGGGCGGCTCGCTGCGTCACGAGACGCTGAAGGCCGGTGACCTGCGGCAGCGCTATCTCGACCGGCTGGCCGAGCGGAAGGAGAGGCTCGCCCAACTCGCCCGCGTGACCGGGTGGCGCTACGAATGCCACCACACCGACGGCTCGGCCCAGGCGGCGCTGCTGTGGATCTACGGCGCGATGGAGCATGTGCGCTGATGTGGGTGATCGGGCCGATAGGGTTCACCGCGCCGTGGCTGCTGCTCGGCCTGCTGGCGCTGCCGGTGCTGTGGCTGCTGCTGCGCGCCGTGCCGCCGGCGCCGATCCGGCGGCTGTTCCCCGGTGTCGCCCTGCTGCTCGGCCTCGACGATGACGAGGCGCAGACGGATCGCACGCCGTGGTGGCTGCTCCTGCTGCGCATCCTTGCCGTGGCGGCGGTGATCCTGGGCTTTGCCGGCCCGGTGCTGAACCCCGAACCCGAGGCGGAACTGGCCGGCACCGGCCCGCTGCTGATCCTCACCGATGGCGACTGGGCCAGCGCCCGCGACTGGCGCGACCGGACCGACCGGATCGAGGCCGCGCTCGACGAGGCGGGGCGCGCGGGGCGCACCGTCGCGCTGGTCTCGCTCACCGATCTACCCGCGCCGGGCGAGGCGCTGCCCTTCCTCGCCGCCGATGCCTGGGCCGCGCGCCTGCCCAGCCTCCAGCCACGCCCGTGGGAGCCCGACGCCGAGGCCGTCGCCGCCTTCGCCGACGGGCTGGAGGGCAATTTCGATACGTTCTGGATGTCGTCGGGGCTGGAGGGCGAATGGCGCGCGCCGCTGCTCGCCGCGCTCGAGGCGCGGGGCGATCTGCGCGTCTTCGAAAGCCCCCGCCCGCTGCTGGCGCTGCGGCCCGCCGCCTTCGAGGGCGGCGTGCTGAACCTCACCGCCCTGCGCGCCCGCGCCGAGGGCCCGCAGGCCGCCACGATCACGGCCCACGGGCTCGACCCGGCGGGGGTGGAGCGTCAGCTGGCCTCGGGCGAGGTGAGCTTTGCCGATGGCGCCCGCGAGGCGCCGCTCGCCCTGTCGCTGCCGCCCGAGCTGCGCAACCGGGTGACGCGGTTCGAGATCACCGGCCAGCGCAGCGCCGGGGCGGTCACGCTCACCGACGACGCGCTGAAGCGGCGCGAAGTGGCGCTGATCTCGGCCCGCGACGATCGCGAGGGGCTGGAGCTGCTGAACCAGATCCACTACCTGCGCCAGGCGCTGGAGCCGACGGCCGACCTGATCGAGGGCGCGCTGGAAGACGTGCTGCTGGCCAATCCTGACGTGATTATCCTGGCCGATCTGGCCACCGTGTCGCCCGGCCTGGAAGGCCCGCTGCTCGACTGGGTGGCGCAGGGCGGGCTGCTCCTGCGCTTCGCCGGGCCGCGGCTCGCCGCCTCGGATGTCAGTCGGGGCGAGGAGGATCCGCTGATGCCCGTGCGCCTGCGCGCCGGCGGGCGCAGCGTGGGCGGCGCCATGTCATGGGGCGAGCCGAAGACGCTGGCGCCCTTCGCCGAGGGCTCGCCCTTCCACGGGCTGACCATCCCCGCCGACGTGACGGTGAGCGCCCAGGTCGTCGCCCAGCCCGATCCGCAGCTTGCCGGGCGCACCATCGCCTCGCTCACCGACGGCACGCCGCTCGTCACCCGCAAGCGGGTGGAGCAGGGGCAGGTCGTGCTGTTCCACGTCACCGCGAATGCCGAATGGTCGACGCTGCCGCTTTCGGGCCTGTTCGTGCAGATGCTCGAACGGCTTGCCGTCTCGACCCGCCCGGCGGCCTACGAGGCGACCGATCTGCAAGGCCAGGTCTTCACGCCGCAATCGGTGCTCGACGCGTTCGGGCGGCTGTCGGATGCGGGCGTTCTGCCCGGCGTGCCGGGCGAGGCGCTGGCCGGCGGGGCCGCGCCGCGCGCCGGGCTGCCGCCGGGGCTCTATGCCGGGGAAGACCGCGCCATCGCGCTGAACGTCATCGCGCCCGACCGCATGCTCGCGCCCACCGCCTGGCCCGCGCGGATCGCGGTGGAAGGGCTCGACGTGGCGCGCGAGACCTCGCTGAAATCGGCGCTGCTGCTGGCGGCGATGGCGCTGCTGGCGGCCGATGTGATCGCCTCGCTCTGGCTGTCGGGGCGGCTGTCGCGCAATACCGGCATGGTGCGCGCGGCGCTGGCGGGCGCGGCGCTCGCCACGGCGCTGTCCGGCCTGCCGGGTGCCGCCCGCGCGCAGGATACCGGCGCCACAGGCGACGACTTCGCGCTCGAGGCGACGACCGACGTCGTGCTCGCCCATGTCGTCACCGGCGATGCCGAACTCGACCGCATCGCCCATGCCGGGCTCACCGGCCTGTCGCGCACGCTCTACCAGCGCACTTCGGTCGAACCGGCCGAGCCGATGGCGGTGAACCTCGAGACCGACGAGCTCGCCTTCTTCCCGTTCCTCTACTGGCCCGTCTCGGCCGACCAGCCGCGCCCGTCAGACGAGGCCTATGTCAAGCTCAACCGCTACCTGCGCTCGGGGGGCATGATCCTGTTCGACACCCGCGATGCCGACAGCGCGCGCTTCGGCACCGCCTCGCCCGCCGGCAAGCGGCTGCAGGAACTGGCCCGCCCGCTCGACATCCCCGCGCTCGAGCCGATCCCCGAGGATCACGTGCTCACCCGCACCTTCTACCTGCTGCAGGATTTCCCCGGCCGCCACCTTTCGCGCGATGTCTGGGTCGAGGCCGCGCCCGCCGATGCCGAACAGGTGGAGGGCATGCCCTTCCGCAACCTCAACGACAACGTCACCCCGGTGGTGATCGGCGGCAATGACTGGGCCGGCGCCTGGGCGGTGGACGAGCGCGGCACGCCGATCCTGCCCGTGGGCCGCGGCTATGCCGGCGAGCGCCAGCGCGAACTGGCGCTGCGCTTCGGGGTGAACCTGGTGATGCATGTGCTGACGGGCAACTACAAGAGCGACCAGGTGCACGTGCCGGCGCTGCTGGAAAGGCTGGGCCAGTGACCGGGCAGATCATCTTCGACCCGCTGGTGGCCTGGCCCGTCCTGGCCGGGGTGCTGGCGCTGTCGGCGCTGGTGATGGGGCTGGCGCTGTGGCGCGGCCTGCCCGGCTGGTGGCTGCGCGGCCTGGCCGGCGCGGTGCTGATCGCGGCGCTCGCCAACCCCTCGGTGCAGTCGGAAGAGCGCGAGGCGCTGTCGGATATCGTGATCCTCGTGGTCGACCGCTCGGCCTCGCAATCGCTGTCGGACCGGCAGGATCAGACCGAGGCGGCCATCGCCGACGTGCAGCGCGAGATCGCGCAATTGCCCGAGACCGAGCTGCGGATCGTCGAGCTGGGCGATGGCGAGGATGACAGCGGCACGCTGCTGATGGCCGCGCTCACACAGGCGATGGCCGAGGAACCGCGCGCCCGGCTGGCCGGCGCCATCCTGCTCACCGACGGGCAGCTGCACGATATCGAGGCCGCGCCCGACATGCCCGCGCCGCTGCACGTTCTGCTCACCGGCCATTCCAATGACTGGGACAGGCGGCTCATCGTGCGCAACGCGCCGGCCTTCGCGATCCTGGGCGAGCCCGTCACGCTGACCCTGCGGATCGAGGATCAGGGGGCCGTGCCCGCCGCGCTGGAGGGCGGCATGGCCCAACTCTCCATCTCTGTCGATGGCGGCGAGCCTGCCGTCTACAACGTGCCCGTGGGCGAGGATCTCGACCTGCCGGTGACGCTGCCCCATGGCGGCATGAACGTGCTGCAATTCTCGCTGCCCGTGGCCGAGGGCGAACTGACCGACCGCAACAATTCCGCCGTCGTGCAGATCAACGGCGTGCGCGACCGGCTGCGCGTGCTGCTGGTGAGCGGCGAGCCGCATCCCGGCGAGCGGACCTGGCGCAACCTGCTGAAGAGCGACTCGTCGGTGGACCTGGTGCATTTCACCATCCTGCGCCCGCCCGAGAAGCAGGATGGCGTGCCGGTGACCGAGCTGTCGCTCATCGCCTTCCCGACGCGCGAACTGTTCATGGACAAGGTCGACGAATTCGACCTCATCATCTTCGATCGCTACAAACGGCGCGGCATCCTGCCGGCGCTCTACCTCGACAACGTGCGCCAGTATGTCGAGGATGGCGGCGCGGTGCTGCTGGCCTCGGGCCCCGATTACGCCAGCGCCGATTCCCTCTACCGCTCGCCCCTGGGCGAGATCCTGCCCGCCGCGCCCACAGGCCGCGTGATCGAGCAGCCGTTCCGCCCCGCCATCACCGATATGGGCGATCGTCACCCGGTGACCGAGGGGCTGGAACGCTTCGCCCCCGATCTGCTGCCGGGCGACGTGGCGGCCGCCGCCGAGGATGACGGCGCGCCGCGCTGGGGCCGCTGGTTCCGCCAGGTCGACCTGGGCGAGAGCGGCGGCCAGGTGGTGATGAGCGGCGTCGACGACAAGCCGCTGCTGGTGCTCGACCGGGTGGGCGAGGGGCGCATCGCGCTCCTGGCCTCCGATCACGCCTGGCTGTGGAACCGCGGCTACGAGGGCGGTGGCCCGCAGCTGGAGCTGCTGCGCCGGCTGGCGCACTGGATGATGAAGGAGCCCGAGCTCGAGGAAGAGGCGCTGACCGCCACTGCCGAGGGCCAGCGCATGATCATCCAGCGCCGCACGCTCGAGGAAGGCCCCCGCGAGGTGGAGGTGACGGGCCCCGACGGCACGGTCACGGTGCTGCCGATGGAAGAGGTGGCCCCCGGCCGCTACGAGGCGCGGTTCGACGCGCCCGAGATCGGGCTCTACCGGCTGGCGCAGGGGGAAGAGAACGCGGTGATCGCGCTCGGGCCGTCGGCGCCGAAGGAATTCGAGGAAACCATCGCCTCGGGCGCGCGGCTTGAGCCGGCGGTCGATGCCACGCGCGGCGGCATCCGCGCGGTGGAGGATGGCCGGCTCGACATCCGCACCGTGCGCGAGGGTCGCCCGGCGGCGGGGCGCGGCTGGATCGGGATCACCCCGCGTTCGGCCTATCTGACGACCGATCTGCGCATCTTCCCGCTCTTGCCGCCCTGGCTGTGGCTGCTGGCCGCCGCCTCGCTCGTCGTGGGCGCCTGGCTGCGCGAGGGGCGCCGCTAGGCGGCGCTGCCCGCGGCGCCGTCCGGACCGCCCCCGCCCGGCCCGCCCCGCATCAGCACTTCGCGCGAATGAGAGCGGAATTCCCGCCGCCACAGCACCACCAGCACGATCAACGTGCCCGCCATCAGCGCCACCGGCCCCACCAGCCACGCCATCGCGCCCAGGGCGAAATAGATCGCCCGCAGCCCGCGATTGAAGGCCCGCGCCGCGGTGATGTTGATCTCGGCCGCCTGGTCGGCGCGGACCAGCGCCTCGGCATCCTTGGCGTCGTTGGGCGTCGCGGCCATCACCACTGCGCAATAGCCGAACAGCCGGTGCGACCAGATGAAGCCCAGGAAGGCGTTGAGCACGAAGAGCAGCACGACGAGGATCTTCACCTCCCAGATCACCGCCGGCGCGGTGCTGAGCGTCAGATCCTCGGCCACGCCCAGCAGCCGCTCGGTATTGCCGATCAGCGCCACCCCGCCGCCGATCGCGATCAGGCAGGCCGAGGCGAAGAAGGCCGGTCCCTGGCGCAGCGAATCCAGTACCGTGGCATCAAAGATGCGCGGCTGGCGGGTGATCATCTGGCGCATCCATTCGCGCCGGTAGCGCGCCATCAGCATGGCGGTCGAGGGGCGTTTGGGCGAGGCATGCTCGATCCGCCAGCCGATCCCCGCCCAGGCGAGGAAGAGCAGCGCCACGGCGGCCGCGTCGAGCGGGGTGAAGAAGGCGAGTCGGTCGGCCAGTTCCATGCCGCGACCCTAGCCGCCCGCGCCATGCCATGCCATATTCGTGCAACGCCTAAGCCTGTTGCGTGAAGCCGGAGCCTCCGATGCAGATGCCCGCCCCCTCGGCCGATGTGATCGCGCGCAAGGATGCGCTGGTCGCCCGGCTGTGCGCGGCCTTGCCCGAGGGCGCCGTGATCTCCGACCCGACGGGCCTGCGCGCCTATGAATGCGACGCGCTCACCGCCTATCGCTGCCCGCCGCTGGCCGTGACGCTGCCGGCGAGCACCGAAGAAGTCTCGGCCATCATGCGCATCTGCCACGAGGAGGGCGTGCCGGTCGTGCCGCGTGGGGCTGGCACCTCGCTTGCCGGCGGGGCGCTTCCCACCGCCGACAGCGTGATCATCGGCGTGGCCCGGATGACGCAGGTGCTGGAAATCAGCCCCGCCGACCGGCTGATCCGCGTGCAGACCGGCCGCACCAACCTCTCGGTCAGCGGCGCGGTCGAGGCCGAGGGCTTCTTCTACGCCCCCGACCCCTCGAGCCAGCTTGCCTGCGCCATCGCCGGCAACATCGCGATGAATTCCGGCGGCGCGCATTGCCTGAAATACGGCGTCACCACCAACAACCTGCTCGGCGTCACCATGGTGATGGCCGATGGCGAAGTGGTGGAGATCGGCGGCCCCACGCTGGAGGCGGCAGGGCTCGACCTGCTGGGCGTGATCTGCGGCAGCGAGGGGCAGCTCGGCATCGTCACCGAAGCGACGCTGCGCATCCTGCCCCGGCCCGAAGGCGCGCGCCCGGTGCTGATCGGTTTCGACGACAACGCCGTGGCCGGGGCCTGCGTGTCGGATATCATCCGCGCCGGCATCCTGCCCGTGGCGATCGAGTTCATGGACAGGCCCTGCATCCGCGCCACCGAGGCCTTCGCCGGCGCCGGCTATCCCGATTGCGAGGCGCTGCTGATCATCGAGGTCGAAGGCGCGCCGGCCGAGATCGACGCCCAGCTTGCCCGCATCGTCGAGATCGCGCGCCGCCACAATCCGGTCGAGATCCGCGAGAGCGGCTCGCCCAAGGAAAGCGCGCGCATCTGGAAGGGCCGCAAATCGGCCTTCGGCGCGATGGGCCAGATCAGCGATTACATGTGCCTCGACGGCACGATCCCGGTCAGCGAACTGCCCCGCGTGCTGCGCGGCATCGGGGACTTGTCGGATCGCTACGGGCTGAAGGTGGGCAACGTGTTTCATGCCGGCGACGGCAACATGCACCCGCTGATCCTGTTCGACGCCAACGCCCCCGGCGAGCTGGAGAAATGCGAGGCGATGGGCGCCGACATCCTGCGCCTCTGCGTCGATGCCGGCGGCTGCCTGACGGGCGAGCATGGCGTCGGCGTCGAGAAGCGCGACCTGATGCGCCACCAATACGGGCCCGACGATCTGGAGGCCCAGATGCGGGTGAAGGACGTGTTCGATCCGGCCTGGCGGCTGAACCCCGCCAAGGTCTTCCCGCTCGACGCCTCCGCCGCCCGGCGCGGCGCATGATCCGCCCCGAAAGCGAGGAGGCGCTGGCCGAGGCGATCCGCGCGGCCGACGGCCCGCTCGCCGTGCGCGGCGGCGGCACCCGGCTGCGCGCCGAGGGCACGCCGCTCGAGACAGGGGCGCTGAGCGGCATCACGCTCTACGAGCCCGGCGCGCTGACGATGGTCGCGCAGGCGGGCACGCCGCTTGCCGAGGTCGAGGCCGCCCTGGCCGCGGAGGGCCAGATGCTGCCCTTCGAGCCGGGCGATCTGGCGGGGCTGACGGGGGCGGACGGCGCCACCACGATCGGCGGCATCTTCGCCACCAATGCCAGCGGCCCGCGCCGGGTGCAGGCGGGCGCGGCGCGGGATTTCCTGCTGGGCGTGCGCTTCGTGGATGGTAGCGGCGCGATTGTCCGCAATGGTGGGCGGGTGATGAAGAACGTGACCGGGCTGGACCTGGTGAAACTGATGGCCGGCAGTCACGGCACGCTGGGCGTGCTGACCGAGGTCAGCTTCAAGGTTCTGCCCCGGCCCGAGGCGGCAGCGACGCTCTCCCTCGACGGGCTCGACGACGCGGGCGCCATGCGCGCGATGGCCGCGGCACTCGCCTCGCCCTTCGACGTGAGCGGCGCGGCCCATCTCAGCGCGGGGGTGGACGGCGAGGCGGTCACGGCGCTGCGGATCGAGGGCTTCGCCGCCTCGGTTGCCTACCGCGCCGAGCGGCTGGCTGTGCTGCTGGCGGAATACGGCGCGGTGCGGGTGGCCGAGGATGCGCAGGAGGTGGGCGCCTGGTGGCAGGCGATCCGCGATGCCGCGCCGCTGGCCGCGCCGGGGCGCGATGTCTGGCGGCTGTCGCTGCGGCCCAGCCAGGCGGCCGGCATCGTCGCCGGGCTGCCTGGCGCCCTCTTCGCGGGCGGGGTGCCCGGCGGGATCTACGATTGGGGCGGCGGGCGTGTCTGGCTGGCGGTCGAGCCGGGCACCGACCTGCGCACGCATCTCGGGCCTCACGCCGGCCACGCCACGCTGATCCGCGGCTCGGGCGCGCCGCGCTTCCCGCCCGAAGCCCCCGCCATCGCGCGCCTCAGCGCCGGGCTGCGGGCGAAATTCGATCCGCGCGGCATCCTCAATCCGGGGCTGATGGCATGACGTATGCGGATCGCGCCGTTTCGGCTATACTCCCCGCCCATGGAGCGGATCCCCGTAAACGGCACCGAGCTTGCGGTGCGCCGCGCCGGCACGGGCGAGGCGCTGGTGCTTGTCCACGGCTCGGCCAACGACATGCGCAGCTGGGATGGTGTGTTCGACACGCTGGCGGAGCACTTCGCAGTCACGGCAGTCTCGCGCCGCTATCACCGGCCGAACCCGCCGATCGAGCCGGGCGCGGACTACCCGTTCGGGGAACAGCTCGACGACCTCGCCGCCCTGGTCACGCAGGTGGCGCCGCAGGGTGCGCACCTGATCGGCCATTCCTTCGGCGGGCTGCTGGCGCTGGTGCTCACCGCGCGGAAGCCGGAGCTGGTGCACCGCCTGGTGCTGATGGAGCCGCCGGCGCTGGGGCTCTGGGTCTCCGACCCGCCGCGCCCCGGCGAGGTGCTGCGCCTGATGGTCAGCGACCCGGCGCTGGGCGTGCCGCTGATCCGCTTCGGCGCGCGGGTAATCGCGCCGGCCAAGGCGGCGCTGCGCCGGGGCGACAAGGCCGAGGCGATCCGCATCTTCGGCAGCGGCGTGATGGGCGCGCGCTTCTTCGGCGCCGCCCCGCCGCAGGAGATCGAGATCGTGCGCGAGAACTTCATCGCGGAGGAACTGCTCGGCTCGGGCCTGCCGAAGCTCGACCCCGACCTGCCCGCGCGGGTGCGCGCGCCGGTGCTGCTGGTGCGGGGCGAACATTCGCCGCCGGTCTTCGGCGCGGTGTCGCAGCGGCTGGAGCGGCGCCTGCCCGATGCGCGCAGCGTCACCATCCCCGGTGCCTCGCACGCCATGCACCGCCAGGCGCGCGATGCCTTCCTGCCGCCGGTGCTGGATTTCCTCACCGCCTGACCCTGCCGGCCCGGCGCGGATAGCGACATGCAGACGAACTTCTCCCCCGAACAACTGCGCGATCCCGAAACCGCCCGATCGGAACGCATCCTGCGCGCCTGCGTGCATTGCGGCTTCTGCACGGCCACCTGCCCGACCTATCAGGTGCTGGGCGACGAACTCGACAGCCCGCGCGGGCGCATCTACCTCATCAAGGAGATGCTCGAGAACGACCGCCCCGCCGATGCCGAGACGGTGCGCCATATCGACCGCTGCCTTTCCTGCCTCGCCTGCATGACGACCTGCCCCTCGGGCGTGGATTACATGCACCTCGTCGATCACGCCCGCGCCCATATCGAGCGCACCTACCGCCGCCCCTGGCACGACCGCGCGCTGCGCTGGCTGCTGGCGCGCGTGCTGCCCTATCCCGGCCGGTTCCGCGCCGCCCTGGTGGCCGCCAAGCTGGCGCGGCCCTTCCGCCGGCTGGTGCCCGATGCCCGGCTGCGCGCGATGCTCAACATGGCCGCCGCCCCCATCGCTCCGCCCGCCCGGCACGACGATCCGCAGGTCTTCCCCGCACAGGGCGAGCGGCGGATGCGCGTGGCCCTGATGACGGGCTGCGCCCAACGCGCGCTCGACGCGAACATCAACGCGGCGACGATCCGGGTGCTCACCCGATTCGGCTGCGAGGTGGTGATCGCGCCCGGTATCGGCTGTTGCGGGGCGCTGACACATCACATGGGTAGAGAGGAAGAAGCGCGCCACACGGCGGAGTTGAACATCCGCGCGTGGGATCGCGAGATCGACTCCGGCGGGCTCGACCACATCGTCATCAATACCTCGGGCTGCGGGACGACCGTGCGCGATTACGCAACGATGTTCGAGGGCACGGAACTGGCCGACGCGGCCAACCGGATCGCCGAGCGGGCTTGCGACGTATCCGAGATACTTTTTTCGCTCAACCTGCCCGAGAATCCTCCCAACGGGCTCCGCGTGGGCTATCACGCCGCCTGCTCGCTGCAGCACGGCCAGAAGATCACCTCGCTGCCGAAACAGCTGCTGGGGCGCATGGGCTTCGAGGTGGCCGAACCGGCCGACCCGCATCTGTGCTGCGGCGCGGCGGGCACCTATAACCTGTTGCAACCAAAGATCAGCGCCCAGCTGCGGGAACGCAAGGTGGCCACCCTCGAGGCGACGCGCCCCGACATCGTGGCCAGCGGCAATATCGGCTGCCTCATGCAGATCGGCGCCGGCAGCGACTTGCCTCGCGCGCACACGGTAGAGTTGATCGACTGGGCGACGGGCGGCCCGGCCCCCGCCGCACTTGCCGAGATTCTGCCCTGAATTGCCACAATCCCGCCTTGTGCCCCTTCTAGCACCCTCGGCGTCCGATCCATGCCGAGGCCCCATGACATGCGTCTCAAACCTGCCCTTGCCGCCATCGCCCTCTTCGCCGCCACCGCCCTGCCCTTGCCCTGGAGCGGCGCGGCCGAGGCCGCCTATGCCGACAGGGGCGCCTATGGCGCCGTCGGGCGCATCGATTTCGGCAACGGCGCTTCCTTCTGCACCGGCACGCTGATCGCGCCCGACCTGGTGCTCACCGCGGCCCATTGCCTCTATGACATCCGCTCGGGCCGTCGCCACAGCGAGGCCACAATGACGTTCCGCGCCGGCTGGGCCCATGGCCGTGCCGTGGCGGTTCGTGGCGTTCGTACGGCACTGCCGCATCCCGGCTTCCGCTTCACCCGTGGCAATAATGTCATGCGCGTGGACAGTGATCTTGCGCTCTTGCGTCTCGATGCCCCGGTGGACAATGCTGGCGTCACCCCGCTGCCGGCCGCGACCGGGCGGGGCGGGCGGCTGAGCGTCGTGTCCTACGCGTTCGACCGCGCCAATGCGCCGGCGCTGCAGAAGGATTGCAGCGTGATCCAGAGGCAGGAGGGTATGCTGGTGACAAGTTGCAACGTCGATTTCGGATCGTCGGGCGCCCCGATGCTCGAGATGCGCAACGGCCGGCCCGTCATCGTCTCGGTCGTGTCGGCCAAGGCCGAGCTCGGCAGCCGCAAGGTCTCGCTCGGGGCGGCGCGGCTGGCGGGGCCGCTGTCACAGCTCGTCGCGCTGATGCGGCGCACCGATCCCGGTGCCGTCGTCTCGCGAAACGCCACCACCTTCGGGCCCGGAGAGGGAACCGGCCCGCGGTATCTGCAGAGGCCCTGAAGCGGTGCGGTTTCTGCAGTTTACCGTGGCGTTGGGGCTCGGCCTGCTGGCCGGGCCCCTCGTCATGCCTGCGGGGCCCGCCGGCGCGCAGGTGATCGCCGAAGACACGGCGCTGGAGAGCCTGGATACCTGGGGTGCGAGCCGCGGCTGGGAAGCGGTGGGCCTGCTGGAGATCGGCCGGACGGGCCGCTGCACCGGCACGCTGGTCGCCGCCGACCTGGTGCTGACCGCGGCGCATTGCCTCTATGACCGCGACAGCGGCGTGCGGGTCGATCCCCGCGCCATCGAGTTCCGCGCCGGCTGGCGCGACGGCCGCTCGGTGGCGGTGCGGCGGGTGACCTCGGCGGTGATCGACCGCAGCTACGATTTCGCCGGCGATCTCGACCCGGTGGAGCGGATCCGCCATGACGTGGCCTTGCTGCGCCTGTCCGATCCGATCCCCTATACCCATGCCGATCCGTTCTTCGCCGACAGCCCCGTGCGGCATGACGAGGATGTCTCGGTCGTGTCTTACGGGCAGGGGCGCTACGACGCGCCCTCGGCCCAGCGGCGCTGCCATGTCGAGGCGCAGGACGGCGCGGTGAAGGCGTTTACCTGCGAGGCGGTGCCGGGATCGTCGGGCTCGCCCGTCTTCGTGCTGCGCGAGCGGCGGCCGCGGATCGTGGCCGTCGTGTCGGCCGTGGGGCCGCTGGAGGGGCGGCAGGTCTCGTTCGGGATGGACGTGGACGCCAAGCTGCGCGACCTGACCCGCGCGATGCGCGACGGCGACGGCGTGTTCCCGCCCCAGGCCAGCGAGGCGCGGCGCGTGCGGGTGGGCGGCGGCGGGGCCTTCGGCGCGGGCGGCAATGCCGGCGCGGCGGGGGGCGGCGGCGCGAAGTTCGTGCGGCCGTGAATGCGCCGTGTTGCGCGGGTGTCCACATGTGGACGCCTTGTAAGCAGTTGATTCCATTGAGCCGTTAGTGTGGACTTAACCAAGATGCCGCGGCTAGGGAAGCGCAACGGGAGCGCGAGGGCCGCCCCGTGGGGTGGCGCATGCGACGTGGGTGTTGGGCGCTTTATGGTGGCCAAGTACATCCGAACTTGCCGTAGCGCGGGTCGATGGCAAGAGCGCCACCCCGCCCGGACGGGGCGGCGCTCGCGCGGCGGGCTACGCGCTTGATTCCGCGCGGGGAGGCTGCGCCTCCCTGAGTCCCTGCGGGGCGGAGCGCTCCCGCCCCTTCTCGGCGCGCTGCGCGCGCGTCGAAGCGTTGGGCCAGGCCGGGGGCTCCGCCCCCGGACCCCCGGAGGTATTTGAGGCACATTGAAGTTCAGGTTTCGGCGCAACGGGAGCGTGAGGGCCGCCCCGTGGGGTGGCGCATGCGACGTGGGTGTTGGGCGGTGGCCAAGTACATCCGCCCTCACCGCCGCGTGGGCGGATAGCAAAAGCGCCACCCCGCCGGGACGGGCCTCTCGAACATTGCTTTGCAATGTTCTGCCGGCAGGCGACTGCTCCGCAGTCGCCGAGAGGCGGCGCTCGCGCGGCGGGCTACGCCCTTGTTCCGCGCGGGCGGCTTTGCCGCCTGATGCCCGGCAGGCCACTGTTACCGAACGAAATATCCCGCCACGCCGCTGCCGCCGGAGGGTCTTGAAACCCGTTTTCCCAGCACCCATATCGCCCCTGCCGGGTGCCTGAACAGGGCCCGGCACGATACCCGGCCCGGCCCGTGACAGGGCGGGCAAACACAACGTTATTGCTTCCTATGGAGGATGACATGCGACACTTCGATCTCGCACCGCTCTACCGTGCCACTGTCGGCTTCGACCAGATGGCCGACCTGATGGACCGCCTGCTGGCCAACGACATCCAGCAACCGTCCTACCCGCCCTACAACATCGAGAAGACTGCCGATGACGCCTGGCGCATCTCGGTCGCCGTGGCCGGCTTCTCGGACGAGGATCTTGCCGTCGAGGTGCGCGACAACGCGCTGATCATCTCGGCCCGCAAATCCGAGGAAGAGGGCGAGCGCAACTGGCTGCATCGCGGTATCGCCACCCGCGCCTTCGAGCGCCGCTTCACCCTGGCCGACCATGTCCGCGTGACCGGCGCCACCGCCGAGAACGGCATGCTGCATATCGACCTGGTGCGCGAAGTGCCCGAGGCGCTGAAACCCCGGCGTATCGAGATCGCCAAGGGCGCGCCCGTCGAGGCGAAGGCCGTGACGAAGCAGGAAGATCGGGAAGGGGCCTGATCTTCATCCGCTGCGCATCAGCGCGGCAGCCGAAACGACGAAGGGCGCGGATTTCCGCGCCCTTTTGCTTTTTCCGGCACCATGACAGCCGGTCAGACCGACATGCAGATATACTTCATCTCGAGGAATTCCTCGATCCCGTGGCGCGAGCCTTCGCGGCCCAGCCCCGATTGCTTGACGCCGCCGAACGGTGCCACTTCGGTCGAGATGATGCCGGTATTCACGCCCACGATCCCGTATTCCAGCGCCTCGGCCACCTTGTACACGCGGCTGAGATCCTTGGCGTAGAAGTAGGAGGCGAGGCCGAAGATCGTATCGTTCGCCATCTCGATCACCTCGTCCTCGTCGCGGAAGCGGAAGAGGGGCGCGAGCGGGCCGAACGTCTCCTCGGTGGCGAACGCCATCTCCTGCGTCGCGCCGGTCACGATGGTGGGGCCGAAGAAGCTGCCCTCCATGTCATGGGCTTCACCGCCCAGGATCACCTCGGCGCCCTTGGATTTGGCGTCGGCGATGTGATCCTGCACCTTGTCGACCGCCTCGCGGTTGATGAGCGGGCCGAGCTGGGTGCCTTCCTCCAGCCCGTCGCCGACCTTCATCTTCTCGACGGCCGCTTTCAGCTTCTGCGCGAAAGCATCGTAGACGCCATCCTGCACGTAGATCCGGTTGGCACACACGCAGGTCTGGCCGTTGTTTCGGAACTTGCACATGATCGCGCCTTCGACGGCCGCATCCAGATCGGCATCGTCGAACACGATGAAGGGCGCGTTGCCGCCCAGTTCCATCGAGCATTTCATCACCTGGTCGGCCGCCTGGCGCAGCAGGATGCGCCCCACTTCGGTGGAGCCGGTGAAGGTGAGCTTGCGGACCTTGGGGTTCTCGCAGAATTCCTTGCCGATATCCGACGAGCGCGACGAGGGGATGATCGACAGCACGCCCTTGGGGACGCCCGCGCGTTCGGCCAGCACGCCGAGCGCCAGCGCCGAGAGCGGGGTTTCGGCGGCGGGGCGGGCGACGAAGGCGCAGCCGGCGGCGAGCGCGGGCGCGGCCTTGCGGGTGATCATCGCGTTGGGGAAGTTCCACGGCGTGATCGAGGCGGCCACGCCGATCGGCTGGCGGATCACGGTGATGCGCTTGTCGGGCTGGTGGCCGGGCACGGTTTCGCCGTAGACGCGCTTGGCCTCTTCGGAGAACCATTCGATGAACGAGGCGCCATAGGCGATCTCGCCCTTCGCCTCGGCCAGCGGCTTGCCCTGTTCGGCGGTGAGGATGGTGCCCAGATCATCCTGCGCCTCCATCATCAGGTCGAACCACTTGCGCAGGATCGCGGCGCGTTCCTTGCCGGTCTTGGCGGCCCATGCCTTCTGCGCCTTGTAGGCGGCGTCGATCGCGCGCGCGGTCTCGGCGCGGGAGAGATCGGCGACCCGGGCGATCGTGTCGCCGCGGGCGGGGTTCGCCACCTCGAAGGTGGCGCCGTCATCGGCATCGACCCATTCGCCCGCGAGATAGGCCTTGGTGGCCAGAAGCTCGGGGTCGTTCAGCAGGTCGGAGAGGTTGGTGACGGTGTCTTTCATGGCGGGGGCCTCCTCTTGCGCAACAGCTAGAGCCTGCACACAGGGGTTCAAGAATGTCCAGCCGGGGCAGGGGGGGCGCGAAGCCGGGCCAGCGCCGACCCGCGGGGGCGTGTCTCTCGGGCATTGCATTGCAATGCCCTGCCGACAGGCGACTGCGCAGCAGTCGCCGAGAGGCGGCGCTGGCCCGGCGGCCTTCGGCCTTGTCCCGGGCCGCCCTAGCCTACTGCCCGAAATCCGACAGGGCGCGGAAGTCGATCTGCTCCAGCAGGGCGACCATCTCGTCCACCTCGCCGCCCTTGGCCTGGACCATCACGCGGCCATCCACCACGCCCGTCAGCTCGCCGTCCTTGGCCATGAACTTCTCGCGGCCCACGCGCTCGATCTTGCCGCCCATCGCGGCGGCGTTGCCGATCATGCCGCCGAAGGCCATGACCATCTGGTTGCCCGACATGATCGTCACCTCGATCCGCGTATCGCCGTCGGAATAGACGGCCCCGGCACCGGTGCCGCCGCCGAACATCGCCATGCCGGCGGCGATGTCGGTGTCGATCTCGCGCGTCCAGCCGTCGGGCGCCTCGGGCAGGAAGCCGGTCAGCGCGTCGGCCTTCTGTTCGTCGATCAGCTGGCGGGCATAGGCCATCTCCTCCAGCGCGTAGGTTAGATCGCCCTCTTCATAGGCGGTGATCGCGCTTTGCAGCGTCTCTGTCACCTCGTCGGCGCTCGCCGCGCCGGCGGTGAGCGCGAGCGCGGCGGTGCCGGCAATCAGCGTTCTGCGCATGATGAAATCTCCCGTTTTCCTATACCGGCCCCAGCGTAATCCGCCGCCATACCCCGCGTAAGGGGGGAAAACCCGACCTCGCTTCACCGCCGCCGCGCGGGCTTTTTCCTTCCCTAAACCGGGGCGATTTGCGAAAGTCGGGGCGAATTTCGATACAGCAGGGATGTAAACGGGTTTCACATTCCCCATATACGTCTCAAGTCATTGATAAGGCGAGGAACCGATGGCCGATCTCGACGCGCAGATCCGTGAAAGCCAGGCCCAGGTGGCCGAAACCCAGGCCAAGATGCGCGAGCTGACATCGCGCATCCAGACGGCGCGCCAGAAGCTCGAGGCCGGGCAGGATATCACCGTGGATATCGAGAATGCCTCGCTCGAGGACGTGCACGCCCATACCGAGCTGATGAATGCCAACATCGCCGAGCTCATCATGGGGCTCGACGACGTGACCGCCGGCTTCAGCCAGGATTTCGACGAGATGCGCAACAAGACGGGCTGGGAGAAGTTCGTCGGCATCTTCGCGCGCGGCAAGGCCGAGGCGATGCGCCAGGAACGCATGCGCGACGCCAGCATCGACGACAAGCTGCAGGATCTGATCGGCAAGTCCGACGTGATCGTGAAGCTGCTGCAATCGCAGCTCGACGTGCTGGAAGCCGAGAAGGTGAAGGTGGAGGGCAACCTTTCCTCCACGCTTGACGAGCGCGAGGCGGTGGTGGGCGAGCTGGAGAGCCTGCGCGCCGAGATCATGGCGATGGATCCCAAGATCATCGAGCTCGAGAACAAGATCGCGGTCGAGCAGGACGCCGCCGCGCGCACCAAGCTGGAAAGCGACCTGGCCGAGCTCAACACCCGCTACAACGAAATGGTGCAGCAGGAACAGGTGAAGCTGGCGAAAAGCCAGACGCTCGAGCGCTATATCGAGAAGGGCAAGACCTGGGTCGATTCGCTGCAGAACCAGGCGGCCACGCAGATGGTGCTGATCAACAAGCTGCAGACCGACACCAAGCAGCGCGTGGTGCTCTACGATGCGCTGTCGAAATCGCTGAAGACGGCGCAGCAGCAGGATGTCGCGCACCGGATCAACGAGATCGGCGTCAAGACCGACCAGGAGGCGCAGACCGCCATGGCCGCGATCGGCAGCGCCACCAATACCCGCATGGCCGAGATGATGGAGGCGCACGAGGATCACATGGTCTTCGCCCGCAAGATCCTCGAGGAAAAGGCCAAGGCCGACGAACGCTTTGCTCGGCGGTTCCAGAAGATCGTCGAGAAGCACGACAAGAACCTCTACGGGGCGTGATGCAAGGCGCCGCACCCGGAGAATCCGATGCCCGATGAGGTGACACAGGCCCTGACGCTCGATCACGTCGATCTGAGCGACGGCTTCGCGGCGCGGCGCTATTTCCGCAAGTTCGAGGCGATCACCGGCCACCTCGCCCGCGTCGCCGCCACGATGGAGGCCGAGGGCACGCTCACCCGCGCCGACGTGGCGGTGCTGTCGGATTACATCGCGCGGCTGTCGCGCAGCTTCCGCGCGCTGTCGATGAAATACCTGCTGACGGGGCGCGATACCGGGCAGTTCCTGGGCTCGCTCGCCTTCGACAACCACGAAAGCGGATTTCCCGTGCACCGCGAGATCCTGGCCATGGCCAATGATGCGCAGCAGGCGGGGCGCCACCTCACCGGCATGCCCGGCGTGGCCGAACTGAAGGAACAGATGATCCGCCGCATCGTGGGCGACCTGGAGATCCCCACCAAGCTGCAATTCGCCCTGTCGCAGCGGCTCTACTACGAGGCGCTCAAAGGCGGAGAGCTGTTCTGGGCGCAGAACGATCCCGTGGCGATCTGGATGGGCAACCCCGAGGAAGGGCGCAACATGCGGCGGCGCTACCTGCTGCACTGGGCCGCCTATGACAGCCAGATCAACCTGCCCGCCATCTACCTGATGGAGGTGGAGGATACCGGCCGCCACGCCCTGCCCAAGGATCAGGGCCGCTGGCCCGAGGCGCAGCGCCACCTGATGGCGCAATCGCTGACCGGGCTGAAGCTGCTCACCATCGCCCAGGGGTTCGACCGCGATTTTGACGATCTCCACCCCAAGCGCCTGCGCCGCTTCCATGTCGGCCCGATGTATTCCGCCGCCTATACCCGCCAGACGGGCCCGCTGCACGACGTGCTGGAAGCCGCGAACGCGCCCGAGGGCCAGGATTGGGCGCTGGCCTGGACGGTGGAGGAGCTGGTCTCGGAACGGGTGGAGACCGAGCGCGCGGGCCTCTTCGGTCGGGTGGAGCGCGAGATCTTCGCGCTCGATCCCTTTGCCGGGCGCGGCGCCGAGACGGGCGCCACGCATACCAGCCGCGCGATCATCCTGCCCGAGCGGCCCTACCAGGTGCTGGCCGAGCGCCGCCCGCCCGGGTTCGCCGATGTCCGCAAATTCGTCGTCAGCCCGCAGGGCCGGGTGCTGAGTTACAGGTGAGGGGATCGCGATGAGCCGACCGGCCGACCAGATGGAACTGCGCGAGGCGGATATCCGCGCCCGCTACGATGCCGCGCTGGCCATGCTGGAGGGGTTCGATCACACGCCGCGCCTGGCCACCCCGCGCGAGGCCGCCGCCGCCCCTGCCGCCGAACGCTCGCCGGGTATCGGCACGCGGCGGCGCTTCCGCTCCACCACGCCGGGGCTTGTCACCCGCTCCACCGCGCGGCCCGAGGGCGTGCGGCTGATCGAGCGGATCGAGGCGGCCGATGCGGGCGACGCGCTGATCGCGCCGGTGCAGGCCGCCGTGATGCAGGGCCTGCGCCGCGCGCTCGCCATCGCGCTGGCCATCGGCGCGCAATATGCCGAGGCGACGCCGCTGGAAGAGCTCAAGAAGGCCAACCTGGAGGGCCGCCTGCCCGAGACCCGCCGCACCGAGTTTACCGAGCTGCTCGCCGCCGAGGCACTGGCCGTGCTTGGCACCTTCGCCAATGCCGCGGCCTTCCTGCTCGCCCCCCATGCCGGCGAGGCCGAGGTTGAGGTGGGCGCGGTGGAGGAAATCCTCACCGACAATGCCCAGCTCGCCCTGCACGGCGCATTGTGGGAGCTGGATCAGATGCTCGCCACACATGCCGACAGCCGCGAGAAGATCGCCGCCACCGTGCTGGCCTGGGCCGAGCAGGCGATGGAAAAGGCCGCGCTGCGCGCCGGCAGCGCGCCCCGGCTGGAGCCGTTCACCGGCGCCAGCTGGCATGTCGCGGCCGACGATTTCACCGTTTCGGGCTTCACGCCCGCCCGCAAGGCGCGCGGCACCACGCTGACGATGACGTTCAAGAAGCCCAACGAGGTGGTGGGCAACCACATCGCCAAGTACCAGGCGATGAAGCTGGCCAAGATGCTCATGGCCTATGATTTCGACCGCAAGCTCAACCCGTTCGCCGAGATGGGCGGCTTCATCTTCACCTTCATGGGCGATGGCGCGCCCGGCACCGGCAAGACGACGCTGATCCAGATGATGGCCGGGCTGATCTCGGAATATTGCAAGGTGGCGGGCTATCCGTTCCGCTACCAGAACTTCTCGATCGACCAGATCGACAGCTACCAGGGCAAATCCGGCCAGAACGCTAAGGCTTTCGTGACGAACGTGCTCGACCCGTCGGTGATCGGCTTCGGCACGATCGACGATATCGACCAGATCGCCGGCAAGCGCGGCGACCGGCAGTCGAGCGCCGGCCAGCAGGAGGTGACGGCCGTGTTCATGGAGGCCTTCGCCGGCGCCAACACGGTGGTGCGCGGCAATTGCACCTTCGGCATGTTCTCCAACTACCCCGAGAATGTCGACGATGCCCTGCGCCAGCGCGCCGGCGCGCGGTTCCTGGTCGACGGGCCGCAGACCCGCGAGGATTACATCGACATCCTGCACCTGCTTCTGGGCCGCAACCACGAGATCCCGCTGGGCGAGCACGAGCTCTATGCCGCGCAGGAGATCAAGCGCGCCGTCGCCGCCAGTTTCGAGGGCCACGGCCGCCCGCACGAAGAGGGCTTGCTGCGTGTCTGGGAGGCGACCGAGCAGCGGCTGGGCAAGCTCGACACGCTGGCCAAGCTGGGCGCCTATCTCAAGGCCATCCAGGAGGCCGATCACCGCTTCACCGGCCGCGCGATCAAGAACATCACCGATGCGGTGAAGGTGCGCGCGATGGATTTCGAGCTGCCCGACGAGTGGATGGAAGAGCCCGAGCTGTTCCTGTTCAAGCCCTATGACGAGAAGCTCGCGATGATCAGGGGCATGACGCGCAAGATCACGGTGGAGATGGTGATCCAGGAGATCAACCGCTACGCCGACAGCGAATTCCGCTATGCCGACAAGTCCGACGAGGTGGCGATCGAGAACGCCGTGCGCGAGATGGAGCGCATGACCGAGGCGCGCAGGAGATATGCGGAGCGGCATGGATGATCGCGGGCGGCTTCACCTTCACCAACCTCGTCCTGCCGCTGGCGATCCTTGTGGCGTTGGCCGCCGCCTTGCCCTGGCTGCTGCTGCCGCGCGGCACCCGTTCGCAGCGGGCGGTGGCCTGGGTGTTCGTGATCTCCTGCCTGGTGCTGGCGCTTGCGGCGGCGGTGCTGGTGATGGGCTCGGCGGCGCTGGAAGGTGCGCGGCCGCTCGAGCCGTTCCGCCACGCCCCGCTTGCCGCGCTGGGCAACCTGGCGCGCGTGGTGGCGCTGAGCGCGCTGCTCTGGGCGCCGATCCTGATGCTGATCGCCTACATGCAATCCATGCAGGTGGAGAAGCGGCGCGGCGAGGATATGGTGCGGAAATGAGCGGGATGGCCGGATACCTGTTCGCCCGGCCGCAGGCCGGGCAGCGCCCGCACCGCCCCCCCGGGGCGGGCGCTATCGCGCCAACCCCGGCGGCACGGGCGCTGCCCTCCGCGACAGGAGCCACGACATGAGACGCCTCATCGAAAAGGGCCTGATGTTCGGCAACCTCGTGCCCGTCGACAGCCCCGCGCTCGTCGAGCGCTACAACCGCGCGCTGAAGCACCTGACGGGCCGCGAGACGACGCTCGAGGATTTCTACATCGACATCTCGGGCTACAGCTACGAGGTGGGCGAGGAGCTGGGCGATCACCTCTACCTCAACCCCAACGGCTGCAACCGGCAATTCATCGTCCTGACCACCGCGCAGAAGACGGCGCCGCTGCTCAACGCCAAGTTCTCCACCTCGCGCCCGATCATCCGCCGCTTCATCGAGGAAAACGAGGCCGAGCTCTTCGCGCTCACCACCCGCGATGCGGTGGCAGGCGAGCTGATGAACTCGGTCTACGATCTCTCCACCCCCGCGCGGCTCTTCGATATCCGCCGCATCCGGGTGGAGGCCGACACGACCGGCAGCCATGTGGCCGAGGCGCGGCGCCTGGCCGAGAAGATCGACCGCTTCCGCCACGAAGAGGATGCCTGGTACGACGACCTGCTCATCGCCGAGATGATCGAGCTCGCGCGCCAGACCGGCGACGTGACGCGCAACCCCATCGCGCTGACCCCGCTGGAAGTGGAGCAGCGCAATTTCTGGACGGCGCATTTCGGCGGCCTCTACGTCTTCCGCGATGTCGAGCATCCCGCCGCCATCGCCGCCGGCGACAAGCGCGCGCTGGGCGAGCTGCCCATCGCCAAGCTGTTCGACCTGCGCGACCGCAACGCCATCGCCCGCTTCCTCGATCTCAACGACTTGGCCGAGCCGATCGTGCGGGCGCGCGGTGTCGATGCCGCGGCGATCCTCGGCCAGAAGATGGATTTTATCCTGGTCGACGTCGCCGCCACGCTGGGCCACGACATGGGCCGCGGCACCAGGCGCGACTTGCGGATGCTGGCGCAGAAGATCGGCTCGGCCCTGCCGCCGGAATTCCACGCGCTGGCCGCGCTGAAGCGCTGGGCGGAAAGCGGCGGCCCCTGGCCGCGCCTGTCATCCGAGCATCCGGGCTATTTCTACACCCTGCGCGCCCGCCCCGGCCCGGATGCCGAGCTCGTCAACATGCTGCTGTCGGAACTCAGCCCGCTCGATTTCCGCCAGCTCTTCATCTGCCACAAGCAGGCCTTCTACGACCGATACGCCACCTTCGCCGACGCCAAACGCTCTTACGTGGCCGATTACCTTGAACGCGAATACCAGATCGACAAGGCTGGCACACGCGAGGCGCTGTTCGGCGGCGCCAGCATGGAGGAACCGGCCCCGAAACCCGCGCGCCCGAAGAAGCCGGGCCGGGCAGGGGCCGACCTGATCGATCTCGTCGGCCCGTGGGGCGCGGTGCGAAGGGGGCGCAAATGATATTCCAGGTTCTGCGGCTGGTGCTGGTGGGCTACCTTCTGACCGCCATCGTCTACGTTCTGATCTCGCTCTATTCCCGCTCGCTTTGCCGCGAACGGCTGGAAAAGGAATGGGCGGCCAAGGGTTCCGTGGGCGCGATGGAAGACTATGTTGAGGCGGGGATGGCGGAATATGACGGCTCGCTCCGCCGCCGCGCCATTGCGCTGATCTTCCTCGTGCCGATCGTGGTGGTCGCCGCGATGATCTACATCACCAACTTCATGTGAGGCCCCATGCGCTATGTGAAATGGACATTTCTCGCCATCCTGGCGCTGCTTTTCGGGGCCTTCCTGCACTACACGCTGCCTCAGCACGATATCGTCCGCATCGTCGAGACAGAGGTGCGCCGCGTCGATTTCGGCGAGAACTCGATCTTCTGGGCGGCCCCCGATACCGGCACGTCGGGCGGGGTGAACCGCGACGTGCGCTTCATCAACGCGGTGCGCGAAAGCGGCCGCCCGATCGTCTATCGCAACGAGGATACGGGCTGGGGCTGGCCGCCCTATTTCAAGCTGGATTCGTCGAACCTGCAGACCGAGGCCGCCGATCTCGTCTCCAACTCCGCCAATCCGCGCTGGGTGGCGATCACCCATTACGGCTGGCGCAACGAGTTCTTCACCATCTACCCCAACGCCGTCGGCGTGAAGGAAGTGGCGGGCCCCGACGTGCGGATCGTACCCTGGGTGAAGATCGTGATCCTGGTCGTCACCGCGCTGATCCTGCTGCTGCTGTGGCGCATGTGGGCGCAGTTCCGCGAACGCACGATCGACCCGCTCTTCGAGGATGCGGGCGAGCGCTGGGATGACCTCGACGCACGGCTCGACGAACGCCGCGACCGCGCGCGCGGCTGGCTGGGCACCTGGAAGGGGCGGGGGCGGCGGAAATAGGCCGCCCTTGAATTGTACAGATTTTTGTACATATATCTGGCGGATCCCGAAGGAGCGCCGAGATGGATGTGCTGAGCTACAGTGACGCACGGGCCCGCCTCAAGCAGGTGATGGACCGTGCGATCCACGACAAGCAGGAAGTTGTCGTCACCCGGCGCAACAACGAGAGCGTCGTCGTCGTCTCGCTCGAGACGTGGAATTCCATCGAGGAAACGCTCTACCTGCTCTCTTCCCCGCGCAACGCCGCGCGGCTGCGCGATGCCGTGGCCGAGCTCGAGGCCGGCGGCGGGCAGGAGCATGCGCTGGACCGGTGAAGATCGTCTTCGCAGCGGCGGCGTGGGAGGATTACCAGCACTGGCGCCAGGCTGACCCGGCGCTGTGCGAGAAGATCGGCACGCTCATCCGCGAATGCACGCGTACACCGTTCAAGGGCACCGGCAAGCCCGAGCCGCTGCGGGGCGATCTGCAGGGCTGGTGGTCGCGCCGGATCACGCGCGAGCATCGGATGGTCTATCGCGTGACCGGCAGCGGTGCGGCGCAGGCGCTGGAAATCGCGCAGCTGCGCTACCATTACTGACGGGGCGGATCGGGCGCACTACTCCCCGTAGGGCACCCAGATCGTCTTGACCTCGGTCGCCTGGGCCAGCCAGCCGCGATCGGGCCAGTCGCGGCTGCGGCCATCGTTCACCCATGTCCGCTTCAGGTTGCCGGCCGAGCCGCGCTCGATCACCTCCGACAGGTCGCTGCCCGAGAAGGACCAGACGGCATCGACATCCGAATGCGCCGCCAGCACCGGGGCCAGTTCGGCGTGGTCTCCGGTCAGGATGTTGACCACGCCGCCCGGCACGTCCGACGTGTCGAGCACCTGGTAGAAATCGGTCGCCGCCAGCGGGAAGGGCTGCGAGGCGACCAGCACGCAGGCATTGCCCATCGCGATGGCCGGCGCCATCGCCCGCACCAGGCCGGCCAGCGGCGCGTCGTCCGCGCAGAGCGCGCCGATCACGCCCACCGGTTCGTGCATCGCCAGCGCCACGCCGCGCAGGGGCACGGGCTTGGCGGCGCCGTCATACTTGTCGGCCCAGGCGGCGAAGGTGAAGAGCGTGTCGACCGCCTCGGCCACCTCGGCCTTCGCCTTGCCCGAGGTGGCGCCCGTCATGTCGCAGAGCCGCGCCGCGAACTCGCCGGCGCGCGCCTCGAGGTTCTCGGCGATGTAGTAGAGCACCTGCGCCCGGCCATGCGCGGTGTTGCGCGCCCAGCCCTTCGCGGCCCGCGCGGCCTCTACCGCGTTGCGGACATCCTTGCGGTTGGCCAGCCCCGCATGGCCCAGCAGCCGCCCCTTGGGCGACCAGATAGCGCGGGAATAGCCGCCATCGGGCCGCGCCTGCTTGCCGCCGACATAGAGCTTGGCGGTGCGGTCCAGCCCCGACACCTCGGCCCTGGCGGGTGCTTCCACGGCGGAAACCGGCTTCACCTTCGCGGCCTTGCCCGCGAGCCTGGTATAGGCCAGCAGCCCTTCCCAGCCGCCCTCGCGCCCGAAGCCGCTTTCGCGCACGCCGCCGAACCCGGCCGCCGCGTCGAACATGTTGGTGCCGTTCACCCAGACGACACCCGCCGCCAGCTTCGGCGCCATGTCGAGCGCGAGGTTCAGGTTCTCGGTCCAGACCGTCGCGGCCAGGCCGTAGCGGGTGTTGTTGGCGATCTCTACCGCTTCGGAGGGCGTGCGGAAGGTGGTCGCCACAAGCACCGGGCCGAAGATCTCTTCCTGCATCAGCGGATCGGAGGGGTGCAGCCCGGTGATCAGCGTCGGCGGATAGAAGCAGCCCTGCGGCGCCTTCACCGGCTGATAGACCTCGCCGGCGGTATTGCTGTCCACGAGGGCCGAGATCGTCTGCAACTGCACCGGATCGACGATCGCGCCCACGTCGACCGACTTGTCGAGCGGGTCGCCGATGCGCAGCTTGGCCATCCGCGCCTTCAGCCGCGCGTGGAACTCCTCGGCCACGCCTTCCTGCACCAGCAGGCGCGAGCCGGCGCAGCAGACCTGCCCCTGGTTGAACCAGATTGCATCGACCAGCCCCTCGACCGCGCTGTCGAGATCGGCATCGTCGAAGACGATGTAGGGGCTCTTGCCGCCCAGCTCGAGCGTGAGGGGAATGCCGCGCCCCGCCGTCGCCTCGCGGATCACCCGCCCCACGGCGGTGGAGCCGGTGAAGGCGATCTTGTCGACCTCGGCGGCGACCAGCGCGGCGCCCGTCTCGCCATCGCCGGTGACGATGTTCACCACGCCCGGCGGCACGCCCGCCTCGGCGCAGATCTCGGCGAAGACCATGGCCGAAAGCGTGGTGTATTCGGCGGGTTTCAGCACTACGGCGTTGCCGGCGGCGAGCGCGGGGGCGATCTTCCAGGCCAGCATCAGCAGGGGGAAGTTCCACGGGATGATCTGCCCGCAGACGCCATGCGCCTCGCGACCCGGCATCTCGGCCTCGAAGAGCTGGGCGAGGCCGGCATGGTAATAGAAGTGCCGGATGGCGAGCGGCACGTCGATATCGCGGCTCTCGCGGATCGGCTTGCCGTTGTCGAGGCTTTCCATCACCGCCAGCAGGCGCGCGTTCTTCTGCATGATCCGCGCGATGGCATAGAGCACGCGGGCCCGCGCCTTGCCGCCCGAGCGCGCCCAGCCGGGCTGGGCCTTGCGCGCGGCGGCCACGGCGCTTTGCACTTCCTCGGCGGTGCATTTCGTCAGCCCGGCCAACCGCTCACCACTGGCCGGGTTGCGGCTTTCCATGTCGTCGCGCGCCGGCCCCCACTTGCCGCCGATCCATGGCCCCGCAATGCCGCCGCGCGCCGCGATCCAGTCGAGCGCGGGCTGGGGGCTCTCGGGCGCGGTGCCGTACTCCATGCTGTCGAAGATTTCCCTGACGTTCATGCTCTGCTCCTCGCCCCTTCGCGGCGGCTTATCCCATCGGGTGCCGGTAACCGGCCGAATAGGCGCCGGTCACGTGATGTTCCAGCTGCCGCTCGATATCGCCCAGCAGCGACGAGGCGCCGAAGCGGAACAGGTCGGCGCGCAGCCAGCGGTCGCCCAGTTCCTCCTTCACCAGCGCCAGGTAGGTGAGCGCGTCCTTCGCCTTGGAGATCCCGCCCGCCGGCTTGTAGCCGACGCGATAGCCGGTGCGGGCGTGGTATTCGCGGATCGCGCGCATCATCACGAGGCTGACGGGCAGGGTGGCGTTCACCGGCTCTTTCCCCGTGGAGGTCTTGATGAAATCGGCGCCCGCCATCATGCAGACGAGCGAGGCGCGCGCCACGTTTCGCAGCGTGCCCAGCTCGCCCGTTGCCAGGATCGCCTTCACATGCGCCTCGCCGCAGGCGGCGCGGAACTCGCGCATCTCGTCGTAGAGCGCCTGCCAGTTGCCGGTCAGCACGTGGCGGCGCGAGATGACGATGTCGATCTCGGCCGCACCGGCCTGCACGCTTTCCTCGATCTCGGCCACCCGCAGGTGGAAGGGCGACAGCCCCGCCGGAAAGCCGGTGGAGACGGCGGCGACGGGGATGCCCGTGCCCTCGAGTGCCTGCACGGCTGTGGGCACCATGTCGTGATAGACGCAGACCGCCCCGGTGGTGATCGGCCCCATGCCGAGCGCCTCGAGCAGGTCGCGGCGCACCGGGTGTTCGGCCTTGGCGCACAGCCGCCGCACGCGGCCTGCCGTGTCGTCGCCCGACAGGGTGGTGAGGTCGATCATCGTGATGGCACGCAGCAGCCAGGCGGCCTGGTAGGCCTTCTTGACCGAGCGCCGCGCGCCGATCGTGCCGGCGCGGCGCTCGATGGCCGAGGTATTGGCCTGCGCGCGGCGCAGCCAGCCGGTATCGAGCGGGATGCCCGGATTGCGCTCCAGATGCACTTGCGGCAGCCGCGCCTCGCGGATGTCGGCGGCGATGTTCACTTCGGTACGGGACATGGGCGGCAGCCTCCCTGGCGGTCTCCCCGGCGGTGGCGCGAGCGTGGCACGGAGGCGGGGTTTTGGCAAGATTTTACCGTTTGGTCAAACCGGCTGCACGAGTCTCCGCTGATGGCGCAGGCGGTACTGGCGCGGGGTCATGCCGTGCCGGGCGCGGAACAGCCGGTGGAAGTGCGAGAGATTGCCGATGCCCACCGCCTCGGCGATCTCGGCCAGCCCGTCGCCCGTGCCGGCGAGCAGGCGGGCCGCATGTTCCATCCGGATGCGGTTGACGTGATCCGACGGTGTCTCGCCCAGGTGTTTCTGCACCGTGCGGCTGACATGGGCATGCGCGCGCCCCGCCGCGCGGACCAGCCCGGCCGCGCCGTCGCGGAACACCTCGGGCCGGCGCGCGGCGCGGCAGGCCTCGTGCAGCCAGGCGGGCGCGGCGTCGGGCAGGGGGCTTTCCTCCAGCGCCAGTTCGGCGATCAGCGGCAGCAGGAACGCCTCGGCATGCAGCGCGGTGCGTGGTGCCATTTCCAGCGCCGTCGCGCGCTGCGACAGGGCGGCGAGCTGGCGGATATCGCGGTGCAGGCGCACCGGCGCCTGCGCGTGGAACAGCCTTCCCTCGGGGATGCGATCGCCCAGCCGCTCGATGATCTCGGGCGCGATCACCAAGTTGACCAGCCGGCTTTCCTCGCCGATGCCCTGCAAAGCGTGCGCGGTGCGCGGCGGCAGGATCACAAGGTCGCCTTCCTCCAGCACCTCGCGGCTGCCCTCCAGGTAGTGCCGGGCGCGGCCATTATGCAGCCAGAACAGCTCGTGCAGCTTGTGGCGGTGCAGGGCGCGCGGCTGGCGGCGCGACAGCACGGCGCGGGTGAAGTGGAAGGCCTCGCCGGGCGCGAGGATCGACTTGGCCTTGAGGGTGCGGATCTCCATGCCGTCGGTTTAGCATGGGATACCACGTCACAGATGCGCAAAACGCAGCTCTGCCACACATTTCCCCCCCCGCGCCGCCAAAACGGGCGCAGGGCGCGGGCTGCCGCCCATCGGCGCGGCGCGTGACAAGCCGCGCGCCTTGGGGCAAACAGCGGCTCAGTGACGCCAGAAGCCACGCCAGAAGGAATCGCCCATGCCATCCGACCGCCCCCTGCACATCGCGCCCTCGATCCTCGCCGCCGATTTCGCGGATTTCGGGCGGGAATGCGAAGCGGTGGAAGGGCAGGGCGCCGATTGGGTGCATGTCGACGTGATGGATGGCCATTTCGTACCCAACATCACCTTCGGCCCGCAGATGTGCGCCGCGCTGCGCCCGCATATCCGCACGGTGATGGACGTGCACCTGATGATCGCCCCGGTCGATCCCTATATCGAGGCCTTCGCCAAGGCCGGCGCCGATATCCTGACCGCCCATGTCGAGGCCGGCCCGCATATCCACCGCACGCTCCAGGCGATCCGCGGCGCGGGCTGCAAGGCGGGCGTGGCGCTCAACCCGGGCACGCCAGCTTCCGCGCTGGCCGACCTGCTCGACGACATCGACCTGGTCTGCGTGATGAGCGTGAACCCCGGCTTCGGCGGGCAGAGCTTCATCCCGCGCACGGTGGAAAAGGTGCGCGAAATCAGGGGGATGCTGGGCGACCGCCCCGTGCATATCGAGATCGATGGCGGGATCGATCCGTCGACCGCCCCCGCGGTGGTCGCGGCGGGCGCCGATGTGCTGGTGGCGGGCTCGGCCGTTTTCCGCGGCGGATCGGCGGCCGACCCCGCGGCCTACGGCGCGAATATCCGCGCCATCCGCGAGGCCTGCGCCTGAGCGCTCAGCCGCGCTTGACCAGCCGGTTGCGCAGCACGCCGATCCCCTCGACCTCCAGTTCCACCACGTCATCGGGCTGCAGGAAGCGCATATGCTCCAGCCCGCAGCCATTGCCCACCGTGCCCGAGCCGAGGAACTCGCCGGGGCGCAGCGTCTCGGAGGCCGAGATGTGCTGGATCACGTCTTCGAACTTCCAGTGCATCGAGCCGGTCGAGCCGCGGCCCCATTCCTCCCCGTTCACCCGGCAGATCATCGTCTTGTCGTAGGGGTCGCCGAATTCGTCGGCCGTCACCAGGCAGGGGCCCATCGGGTTGGCGGTGTCGAAATCCTTGCCCTTCGCCGGGCCGAGCGAGCCGCCCATCTCGGCCGTCTGAGCATCGCGGGCGGTGAAATCGTTGAAGATCGTGTAGCCGAAGATGTAATCGCGCGCGTTCTCCTTCTTCACGTCGAGCGCGGTGCGGCCGATATAGACGCCGAATTCCAGCTCGAAATCCATGAAGTTGGAGTAATGCGGCCAGATCACATCGTGTTCGTGGCCCACCACCGAGAAGCGGTTGGCCTTGTAGTAGATCGGCTGGTCATAGAAGGTCTGCGGCACGGAGAGGATGCCCTTTTCCTCCATCTCCTGCAGCGCCTTGTCGGGGTTCTCGGCCTGTTGCGCGCGCAGCAGGCGGGCGTTCTGGAAGGCCTGGATCAGGTGCGTCTCGAAGCACAGGCAATCGCGCATCTGGATCGGCGGCTGGATGGGGGCGAGCAGCTTCACATCGCCCAATGCCACCTTCATCGAGGCATCGGCGCGCGCCGCCGCCTCCTGCGCCTGGGCCAGCGCGCTTTCGCCGCCCTCGGCGATCCACTGCACCGATTGCACCGCGCCGTCGGAGGCGCGGGCGAGATCGACGATCGCGCTGCCGTCATCGACCAGCGCGCCGGGGCGTCCGGCATCGTTGCCGGTATCGTAGGTGACCAGTTTCATTGCGTTCCTCCCTGGGGTGATGTCAGCCGGATGTCTGGCTCCGGTCGCGGTGGCGCAGCCCGGCCACGAGGATCGAGACGATGTGGGTCGCGGCGGTCGCGTGATCGTCGGAATCGATCGCGCCGTCGGACAGCCGCGCCATGCGGCCGTTATCCATCATCACGACCATCATCGTGCCCAGCATCGTGTGATAGGCCCAGTGCACCTCGGCCTTGGTCCAGTCGGGGAAGCACTCGCCGAGCGCCTCGATCATCATGTGCGCGACCGGATCGAACATGTCGCGGAAAATCCCCCGCGCCTCGCCGCCCGCATCCGACATTTCGCGCGCCATGATCAGCCCGAAATCGGCCGACGGGTTGTCGCCGCGCAGCGACAGCATCGGCAGCACCAGCGCGCGCACGACCAGCTCGAGCCGCCGGTCGAGATCGGGCTCGGCGCGGGCGAGTTGCAGCCCGGCCACCCGCTGATCGTAGATCCGCGGCACGCGTTTCTCGAAGATCGCGCGGTAGAGCCCTTCCTTCGATCCGAAATGGTAGTTCACCAGCGCCACCGGCACGCCCGCGCCCTCGGCGATACGGCGCAGGCCAGCGCCGTCATAGCCCATCGTCGCGAACACCGATTCGGCCGCGTCGAGGATGCGTTCGCGGGTGGATTCACTGCGCTGCGTGTCTTGCCGGGGCTGCGCCATATTGCCTTCTCGCCGTCGCGGGACAGAACCGATTTGAACGCCATAATAAAAAACTTGAACAGGTGTTCAACCGCTATTACCGTGGCTGCCACAAAACGGCATCACATCTGGGAGGAGAAGATGCGTCACATCATCAGAACGGTATCGCTTGCCTCGGTCATCGCGCTCGGCGCGGCGGCGCCCGGCCTGGCGCAGGAAAAGCTGCGCATGACCATGGCGTCGGGCCATCCCGAGGTGTTCCTCTGGGTGAAACACCTCAAGGAAACCTTCATCCCCACCCTCGACGAGGAACTCGCCAAGACCGGAGAGGTGGAGATCGAGTGGACCGAAGCCTATGGCGGCACGCTGATGAAGCTCGGCGCCGAGGCCTCTTCCATGCGTGACGGGATCGTCGATGTGGCCGTGGCCTCGGGCGTGTTCGATCCCTCGACCGTGGGCATCCTCAACATCACCTACGCCATGCCCTTCGGCCCGACCGATCCGCAGCTGGTGACGCAGGCGGTGGAAGACGCGCTGATGTCCACCGACGGGCTGCTCGACCAGTTGGCCGAGGATTCCGGCGTCGTCTATATCGGCGGCGGCGTGGCGATCGACGGCTACAACATCGCCGCGACCAAGCCGTTCAACACCCGCGCCGACATGGATGGCGTCAAGATCGGCGGCGCCGGGCCCAACCTCGCCTGGCTCGACAGCACCGGCGCGGTGGGCGTGCAGGGCAGCTATGTCACCTTCTACAACGACATCAAGACCGGCGTGTATGACGGCAATATCGGCTGGATGACGGCCAACACCCCGGCCAAGATCTACGAGGTGGCGCCCTACTGGAACCAGGTCGATTTCGGCGCGATGTATATCGGCGGGATGGGCGTGGCCAAGGATCGCTGGGATACGTTCTCGGATGCCACGAAAGAGGCGTTCCGCACCGCCGCCGCGGCCTATTCCGAGGCCTATTTCGCCGAACAGGCCCAGCGTTTCGAGGCTGCCAAGGCCGCGATGCTGGAAGGCGGCGGCGAGATCGTGGTGATGGACCCGGCCGAACGCGAGGCCTGGATCATGGAGATGAAGAACCCCGTGACCGCCTGGCGCCAGGCCGCGCTCGACCGTGGCGAGCCGGTGAACGAGCTGCTCGAGGCCTACCAGGCCAATCTCGAGGAAGCCGGCTTCACCTTCACGCGCGACTACCTCGCCGAGTGACGGCACCCGCCCCGGCCCGGGCTACGAGGTGAGCCACGGGCCGGGGCCATTCCCCCTGAAGCGGAGACGGCGATGGCCTTTCCCGAACCCGACGCGCCCGAGGCCGGGCGCGGCCCCCTCGCGCCGATCGTGGCCGGGCTCAACGCGCTCGGCTCGGTCTGGATCATCGGGCTGATGCTGCTGATCTGCGCCGACATCGCGATGCGCACGCTGTTCAACGCGCCGATCGCCGGCGTGGCCGAGATGGTCTCGTTCTCGATCGTCGGCATCGTGTTCCTGCAACTGGCCCACACGCTGCGCACCGGGGCGCTCACCCGGTCGGACATCCTGCTCAACGCGGTGGGCCGTGTCTCGCCCGCCGCGCGGGGCTGGCTTCTGGCGCTGTTCAACCTGGTGGGCGCGGCGCTGCTGGCGCTGGCGCTGTGGCACTTCCTGCCCTCGCTCACCGATGCCTGGTCGCGGCCCGAGCGCAACTTCATGGGCAATCCCGGCTTCTTCCAGATCCCCACCTGGCCGCTCTACGCGCTGATGGCGATCGGCATGGCGGCGACGATCGCGCAATTCTGCGCCTCGGCCGTGCAGGCGGCGAAGGGGCGCGCGGCATGAGCGGGATCGAGATCGCCTTCGGCTCCATCGGGTTGATGCTGGTGCTGATCTGGTCGGGCCTGCATGTCGCGGTGGCGCTGATCCTGCTCTCCTTCTGCGGCGTCTGGCTGCTGCGCGGCAATTTCGACCTGGCGGCGAACATGATGGTCGCCGCGTTCAAGGATTCGATCTCGGATTACATCTTCGGCGTCGTGCCGCTCTTCGTGCTGATGGGGCTGATCGTCTCGGTCGCGGGGATCGGGCGCGACACGTTCGACGTGGCGCAGCAGGGCTTCCGGCGCATCCGCGGCGGGCTGGGCGTGGCCACCGTGGCCGCCAACGCGATCTTCGCCGCGATCACCGGCATTTCCATCGCCTCGGCCGCGGTGTTCACCAAGGTCGCCGTGCCCGAGATGCGCCGCCACGGCTATACGCCGCATTTCGCGGTGGGCGTGGTGGCGGGATCGTCGGTGCTGGGCATGCTGATCCCGCCCTCGCTTTTGTTCATCCTCTACGGCGTGCTGACCGAGCAATCGGTGGGCGATCTTTTCATCGCCGGCGTCATCCCAGGCATCCTGCTGGCGCTGATCTACGCGCTCGGCATCATCGCGATGGGCACCTTCACGCCGCGCTTCATCGGCGCCGCCGCGCCAGCCGAAGACGTGCCGCTGATGGGCTGGGGCGAGATCGCGGGCAAGCTGCTGCCGATCGTGGCGCTGGTGGCGCTGGTGCTGGGCGGCATCTATGGCGGCATCTTCACGCCCACCGAGGCGGGCGCCGCCGGTGCCGCCGGCGCGCTGGTGATCGCGGTCGCCAAGCGGCGGCTCGCCTGGCGCGATTTCTGGCAGGTGCTGGTGCAGACGGGGCATACCACCGCCTCGATCTGCTTCCTCATCATGGGCGCCAGCCTCTATTCCCGCATGCTCGCCTTCTCGGGCATGCCCGGCTGGCTGGGCACCACCGTGCTGGAAGCGGGCTTCACCACCGAGGGCGTGGTGCTGGCGATGATCGTCGTCATGGTGATCCTGGGCACGATCCTCGACAGCTCTTCCATCCTACTGCTGGTGCTGCCCATCGCGGTGCCGATCCTCAACGGGCTGGGCGTCGATCTGATCTGGCTGGGCGTGATCGCCATCCTCGCCGTCGAGATCGGCCTGCTCACCCCGCCCTTCGGCATCGCCGTCTATGTCATCAAGTCCACGCTGGGGCCCGACAGCGACATATCGCTGGGCCAGATCTTCCTCGGCGCCGCGCCGTTCGCGCTGATGATGGCGCTGGTGCTCGCGCTCGTCTTCCTCTTCCCCGCCCTCGCCACCACCCTGCTTTAAGGAGAACGCACATGTCCAAATGGCAATTCACCAAGGGCCTGCACGACCTTGGCAACGGCAGCTGGGCCTATCTGCAGCCCGACGGCTCCTGGGGCTGGTCGAATGCGGGGATCATCGCGGATGGCGAGGCCTCGCTGCTGGTCGATACGCTGTTCGATCTGAAATACACGCGCGAGATGCTCGACGAGATGCGCGCCTCGATCCCCGGCGCGGCGAAGATCGACACGCTGGTCAACACCCATGCCGACGGCGATCACACCTTCGGCAACCAGCTGGTCGAGGGCGCGCGGATCATCGGCACCGAGGGCACGCTCACCGATTTCGCCCGGTTCGATCCGGCCTTCCTGCACCAGGTGATGGAGAACCCCCAGCAATTCGGCCGCGCCGGAGAGTTCATGGCCGAGTGCTTCAAGCCCTTCCATTTCGGCGACGTCACCCTCACCCCGCCGACCGAGACGTTCCAGGGCGAGATGGAGATCATGGTCGGCGACAAGCTGGTCAAGCTGATCGAGGTGGGGCCGGCGCATTCGCTGGGCGACGCGCTGATCCTCGTGCCGGAGGACAAGGTGCTCTATACCGGCGACATCCTGTTCTCGGAGGGCACTCCGATCGCCTGGTACGGCCCGATCAAGCGCTGGATCGACGTCTGCGACCGGGTGCTCGAGATGGATATCGAGACGATCGTCGCGGGCCACGGCCCGATCTCCACCAAGGAGGACGTGCGGCGCATGCGCGACTATCTCGCCTATGTCACCGAACAGGCCCGCCCGCGCTACGAGCAGGGGATGGATTACCTCAAGGCCGCCTACGATATCGACCTCGGCGATTACCGCGTCTGGAACGATGCCGAGCGGGTGATCGTGACGATCCGCACGCTCTACGACGATTTCAAGGGCGGCGAGCGGCCGGTCCACGTGCCGATCCCGTTCTTCGAGCAGATGAAGGATATGCGCGAGCATCTGGGCAAGCCGCGCGTGCATGATGAATGGTGCCGCGCCCACGGGCACGATCATTAGGGCTTACGCGCCCGGCCCCTCGCGCCGGCCGAGATACCAGCACGCCAGCCCGGCCAGCGCCAGCAGCGCCAGCGCCAGCGGGTGTGCGGCCAGCTGGCGCGGATCGCCGTCGAGGATGACGAGCGACTGGGCCAGCGTGCTTTCGAAGCCCGGCCCGAGGAAGAAGGCGATGATGAACACGATCACCGGGTAGCCGGTGGCATTCATCACCAGCGCCAGCGCCGCGGCGATGAACATGATCGCCACGCCGAACATGCCGCCCGTCGAGACGTAGACGCCCACGATGCAGAACAGCAGCGCCGAGGCGAAGACCACGCCCTCGGGCGCCCGCACCACGCGCGACCACAGCCGCAGCGAGGCCTGGCCGACGATCAGGTTCATCGCATTGGCCATGATCATCGCGCCGAACAACCCGTAGATCAGCCGCCCCTGCTGCTGGAACAGCAGCGGGCCGGGCTGGATGCCGTGGATCTTGAAGGCCGAGATCAGCAGCGCCGCCGAGATCGAGCCGGGAATGCCGATCGCCAGAAGCGGGATCAGGTTGGCGCCCATCACGGCGGAATTCGCGCTCTCGGTCGCCGCCACGCCATGCAGGTTGCCCTGCCCGAACTCCGGCCCACCCCTGCGCCCCGCCCGCCGCGCCGCCGCGTAGGACATGAAGCCCGCCGCCGTCGAACCGATGCCCGGCACCGCGCCCAGCACCGTGCCGATCACCGCGCCGCGCAGCATGGTGAAGCGGCAGGCCCAGTACTCGGCGCGGCTGACGCGCGTATTGGCGGGATCGTCCGGGTCGCCCTCTTCCACCGCCGGGGCGGGGGCGCCGGTGGCCTCGGCGATGCGGCGGACGATCTCGGCCACTGCCAGCATCCCGATCGCCACGGCGACCAGCGGCAAGCCGTCGAACAGCTCGAAATGGCCGAAATAGAAGCGCGGCGTGCCATGCTCGGGGTCCAGCCCCACGGTCGCCGCCAGAAGCCCCGCCACGGCGGCGATCAGCCCCTTGATGAGCGAGGCGCCCACCAGGGCCGCGATGATCGAGAAGGCGAAGATCATCAGCGCGCAGGTCTCGACCGGGCCCATCTTCAGCGACAGCGCGGCGAGCGGCGCGGCCACGGTGATCAGCACCAGGTCGGAAAACGTGTCGCCCGTGACCGAGGCGTAGAGCGCCATCTTCGTGGCCTTGCGCGGCTTGCCCTGGCGCGCCAGCGGGTGCCCGTCGAGCGCGGTCGCCGCGGCGTCGGGCGTGCCGGGCGTGTTGATCAGGATCGCGGGGATCGCGCCGCCGAACAGCCCGCCCTTGTTGATGCCCACGAGGAAGGAGATCGCCACCAGCGGATCAAGCACGAAGGTGAACGGGATCGCGATCGCCATCGCCATGACCGGCCCGATGCCGGGGACCGCGCCCACGACCTGGCCGATCACCACGCCGAGGATCACCATGGCGAGGTTCGCCAGCGAGAACGCGTCGCCCAGCCCGGCGAGGATGGTGGCCAGCTCCACCGTCACGGCAGGCCGCGCCCCAGCAGCACCGCGACGATTGCCCAGGTCACCATCGGCACGGCCAGCACGGCGACGGCATACCAGGGCCAGCGCCGTTCCCCCGTCAGCCACATCAGCGCGGCGGCGAGGATCGGCGCGACGGGCAGGAAGCCCCATGCCGCCATCGCCCGCAGCCCCGCCACGGCGAGCGCCAGCGCCAGCGCCGCGCGGGCCATCACGCGCGGCGCGGGCAGGGCGGGCGCGGGGCCCGACAAGGCCGCCTGCGCCAGCCCCAGCGCCACCAGCGCCCAGGCGCAGGCGGAAGGCAGCGTCTGCGGCCGCAGCCAGCCGTAATCGGCGGCCTCGGTATGCGCGGGGATGACGAGCGCCAGCATCGCCGCGCCGAACGCGGCGACCAGCAGGCCGGAGAGGCGGGTCGTCAGCATCCTGTGCCGGCGCGCCTCACTTGCCGAACAGCTTCTGCACGTTGGCGAGCCCGTCGGTCATCATCTTCCGCGTGCCCTCGGGGCCCAGTTCCGACGGATCCGACTTGAAGGCGTTCATGATCGCCTCGCGCGCGCCATCCGAGGTGATCGCCGCGTGCAGCGCGTCGGACAGCGTGGCCTTCGTCTCGTCCGGCAGGCCCGCGGGGGCGGCGAAGTAGAAATAGGGATCGACGTAGATGTCGTAGCCCTGTTCCTGCACCGTCGGCACGTCGGGCGCGTATCCGTGGCGCTCGGCATTGGCCGAGGCCAGCATCTTCAGCTCGCCGCTCTCCAGATAGGGAATGTGCGTCCCGGCCGAGAAGGTGGCCAGCACATGCCCGCCCAGCACGTTCTGCACCTGCTCGGCCGAGCTCTTGAACGGCACCAGCTTGAACGCAGCACCGCTTTCCGCGGCGATCACGTTCATCAGCAGCTCCTGCGGCTTGGCGTCGAAACCCACCAGCGCGCCGTCATTGGCCTTGGCGTGCTCCACCAGCCCGGCCATGTCGTCAAACGGCGCGTCGGCCCTGGCGACGACGGCGAGCTGCGCATAGGCCACGGTGGCGAGGTAGTCGAAATCGTCGAGGTCGAACGGCACCTCGCCGCCGCGGGTGACGAGGTTCACCAGAACCGGCATCGACACGCCCAGCCCGATCGTCTGGCCATCCGGTTCGGCCACCGCGATCTGGGTGAACATCGCCATGCCGCCACCGCCGGGCTTGTTCTCGACCACCACATCCCAGCCTGTCGCCGCCGACATCTCTTTCGCCACGATCCGGCCCAGCGTATCCGTCTCGCCCCCGGCATCGAAGCCGATCTGCATGGTGATCGGCCCGTCCGGCGCCCAGTCTGCCAGCGCCGGGAAGGCGCCGGCGGCGGCAAGCGCGAGGCCCGCCGCCATCCTCTTCAGAAACGTGTTCATCTCAAGCTCCCTGTTGCTTTATTCCTGCCGCCCGGCGCGTTGATCGCGCCGTGACGGCGATCGTCCACCCACGGCGAACCGCGCGGGCGATAGCTTGGCCGCGTCGAACCCCTGTTCGGCCAGGGGCGGCGGCAAGTCCCGTTGCAGGATGTCGGCGGCGGCCAGCATGGCCAGCGCCGGGGCGGTCTGCACGCCATAGCCGCCCTGCGCCGCCAGCCAGTAGAAGCCCGGCACGTCGGGGTCGAAGCCGGCCACCGGCGCACGGTCGGCCACGAAGCAGCGCAGGCCGGCCCACTTGCTCTCGATCCGGGAGACCGTGAGCGCGAAGGCCGTCTCGATCCGGTCGGCGCAGATCGCGATGTCGAGCTCTTCGGGCTGCGCGTCGCAGGGCGGCGAGGGCGTCTCGTCGGCGGGCGAGGCCAGCAGGCGGCCGGCCTCGGGCTTGAGATAGAATTCCTCGTCGGCGTCGACGATCATCGGCAGGGCATCCACATCGGTGCCCTCGGGCGCGGCCAGTGTCATCGCCGAACGGCGCATCGGCACCATGCCGATCGGCGCGGCGCCGGCCATGGCCCCCAGCTCTTCGGCCCAGGCGCCGGCGGCGTTGACGATCACGGGCGCGGCCGCTTCGCCCTGGCCGTGCGCCACGTGCCACAGCCCGTCGCCCCCGCGTCGCAGCCCGTGCACCCGCGCCGCGGTGACGATCCGCCCGCCCCGCGCCCGCAAGGCGGCGAGATAGCCCTGGTGCAGCGCCGCCACGTCGATATCCATCGCGTCGTCATTGAGGAACCCGCCCGCCGCATAGCCCGGCCGCAGCAGCGGGACGCGCTCGGCCACCTCGCCCGCGTCCAGCCAGTGCAGATGCGGCGTGTCGCCCAGGCCCTCGAACAGCGCGCGCAAGGCCTTCATCTGATCGGGGCGGGCGATCATCATCAGTCCGCGCGGCGTGACCAGCGGGTGCGGCGCGAAACCCTGGGGCGGGGCCATGTAGAACCCCGCCGAGGCGCGGGTCAGCGCGCGGATCACCGCGTTGCCATAGCTCGGCGCCAGGATCGCCGCCGAACGCCCCGTCGCGTGATAGCCCGGCTGGCTTTCGCCCTCGAGCATCAGCACCGCCGCCCCGCGCGCCAGCTCGGCCGCCGCCGAGGCCCCGGCGATCCCGCCGCCGATCACGATGATATCGTAGCTCTGCACCATCGCCGCCCAGCATAGCTGAAAATTTTCCGATAGGAAAGTGCGGGGCAGACGCCCTATGGCATCTGGCCCGAAACTTGCTACGCTCGCCCGCATGGTGGCGAAGCGCGCGAGAAAGAGTGTCGAGGGCGGCGAGGAGCGGCTCAGCCGGGCGCAGCTCGCCCAGCGGCTGAGGGCGCTGCGCAAGGCCAAGGGGATGACGATCCAGGACGTCGCCGAACGCGCCGGGCTGGCGATCTCCACCGTCTCCAAGATCGAGCGCAACCTGATGGCGCCCACCTACGATCGCTTCACCCGCCTCGCCGCGGGGCTGGGCGTCGACGTGGCCGAACTGTTCTCCGAGGCGGGCGAAAGCTTCGCCGAGGGCACCGTCAGCGTCTCGCGCCGGGGCGATTTCGGCTATCACGAGACCGAGAATTACACCTACGAGATGCTGTTCCAGAAGGTGCAGGGGCGTTCTATGCTGCCGATCCTCGGCACGCTCAAACCGCTCGAGCAGATGCGCTTCGACCGGATGGTCGCCCATGAGGGCGAGGAGTTTCTCTACGTGCTGGAGGGCGAGGTGATCGTGCAGCTCGAGGCGCACGAGCCGGTGACGCTGCAGACCGGCGAGAGCATGTATTTCGACAGCCGCCGCGGCCATCTCTACGCCTCGGCCACCGACCGCCCGGCGCGGATCCTGTGCGTCTGCACCCATGTCTCGGGCGGCGAGGCGCTGGCCGAGCGAGCGGCGGCTGCCGGTCGGGGAGACGACCCCGATACTGGCCCCGAAGGCGAGGACGGCCCCGCGTGAGCCGCCCGCCCAACATCCTCTTCGTGATGTTCGACCAGCTTCGCTGGGATTACCTCTCCTGCGCCGGCCACCCGCACCTGCACACCCCGCATATCGACCGGATGGCGCGCGAAGGCGTACGCTTCACCCGCGCCTATGTGCAATCGCCGATCTGCGGCTCTTCGCGGATGAGCTTCTATACCGGCCGCTACGTCCACAGCCATGGCGCGCAGCGCAACAACTTCCCCCTGCGCGTGGGCGAGGTGACGCTGGGCGATCACCTGCGCGCGGCGGGGATGGAATGCTGGCTCGTCGGCAAGACCCATATGGAGGCCGATGCCAAGGGGATGGATCGCCTGGGCATCGCGCCCGACAGCGTGATCGGCGCGCGGCAGGCCGAATGCGGCTTCGATGTCTGGGTGCGCGACGACGGGCTCTGGGCCGAGGGGCCCGATGGCTTCTACGACCGCCGCCGCTCACCGTACAACGAGTATCTCAAGGGCAAGGGCTACGGCACCGAGAACCCGTGGAACATCCACGCCAATGCCGGGATCGGCGAGGATGGCGAAGTGCTGTCGGGCTGGCTGATGGCCAATGCCGACCAGCCCGCCAACATCGCCGAGGAAGACAGCGAGACCCCCTGGCTCACCTCGCGCGCGATCGACTTCATCGAGGCGCATCGCGGCGCCGACAAGCCTTGGCTCTGCCATCTGAGCTACATCAAGCCGCACTGGCCCTACATCGTGCCCGCCCCCTACCACGCCATGTTCGGCCCCGAACACGTGCCGCCCCCCAACCGCGCCGAGGAAGAGCGTGGCGAAGGCGCGCATCCCGTCTTCCGCGCCTACCAGGAGAGCCTTATCGCGCGCGGCTTTTCCTGCCAGGACGTGCGCGAAAAGGCGATCCCCGCCTATATGGGCCTGATCAAGCAATGCGACGATCAGATGGGCCGGCTCTGGGCCTATCTGGAAGAGACCGGCCAGATGGACAACACGGTGATCGTGCTCACCTCGGATCACGGCGATTACCTGGGCGATCACTGGCTGGGCGAGAAGGATCATTTCCACGATTGCTCGGTCAAGGTGCCGCTGATCATTCGCGATCCCGCGCCCGAGGCCGATGCCACCCGCGGCACCGAGGTGGATGCGCTCGTCGAAGCGATCGACCTTGCGCCGAGCTTCGTGGAATGGGCGGGCGGGCAGGTGGCCGACCACATCCTCGAGGGCCGCTCACTCTTGCCCTGGCTGCGCGGCGAGGCGCCGGACTGGCGCGATTTCGCGGTGTCGGAATACGATTACTCGATCTCGCCCGCCGCGGCGAAGCTGGGCCTCGCGCCGCGCGATTGCCGGATGTTCATGGTGGCCGATACGCGCTGGAAGATGATCCATTGCGAGGGCGGCTTCCGGCCCATGCTGTTCGACCTGGCCGCCGATCCCGATGAGTTGCACGATCTCGGCGCCGACCCTGACCATGAGAGCGTGATCGCGGAGATGTACGACAGGCTCGGCCGCTGGGCGCGTCGGATGAGCCAGCGTGTCACGCTCAGCGAGACCGAGATCCTTGCCAAGCGCGGCAAGGGTATCCGAAAAGGCATCCTGCTGGGGCTCTACGACGGGTCGGAGGTGGACGACGAACTTCTGAACAAGATAAAAGGTTTCGCGGAGGACAGGCGCGGCTGATACCGGGCGCGCCGGGCGCGAGGGAGGATGCGAAGATGCGATGGAAGAACCGGCCCGAAGGCTCCAACTGGGGCGAATTCGGGCCCGACGATCAGCTCGGCCGGTTGAACCTGCTGACCCCGGCAAAGGTGCGCCAGGGGCTGGCCGAGGCGCGCGAGGGGCTTTCGTTCTGCCTGTCGCTGCCGCTGGATTATCCCGGCGGCAACGGGCTGAACCCGCGCCGCCACCCGCCGATCCTGCGGCCCACGCTGCGCTCGGACGTGCCGAATTTCAACGCTTCGGCGGCGGGCGATTTCGCCAAGGCCTCTGACGTGGTGAGCGACGATCTGGCCATCCTGCACCTGCAATATTCCACGCAATGGGATGCGCTTTCCCATGTCGGCTCGATGTTCGATGCCGATGGCGACGGCGTGCCCGAGAAGGTCTATTACAACGGTTTCCGCGGCGGCGAGGATATCGTCGGGCCCGAGGATCTGGCCGATGCCGGCGTGCGCGACGGGATGAAGCCGGCCAGCACCTCGGCCGCGCACCGGCTGGGGATCGAGAACATGGCCGCCACCGCCGTGCAGGGCCGCGGCGTGATGATCGACCTGCACGCCCATTTCGGCGAGGCGCGCGAGCTGGTGGGCTATGAGGCGCTGATGCGGGTGATCGAGGCCGATGGCGTGGAGGTGGAGCAGGGCGACATGGTCTGCCTGCATACCGGCTTCGCCCAGATGGTGCTGGGCATGAACCGCCAGCCCTCGGAGGAAAAGCTGCACGGTGCCTGCGCGGCGCTCGACGGGCGCGATGCGAAGCTGCTGAACTGGATCACCGATAGCGGGCTCGCCGTTCTGGTGGCCGACAATTACGCGGTCGAGGCCTTCCCGGCCAGCGAGGGCAAGGGCTGCTGCGCCCTGCTGCCGCTGCACGAGCATTGCCTGTTCAAGCTGGGCGTGCATCTGGGCGAGTTGTGGCACCTCACGCCGCTGGCCCGCTGGCTGCGCGACCACGGCCGCCACCGCTTCCTGCTGACTGCGCCGCCCTTGCGGCTGCCGGGGGCGGTGGGCTCTCCGGTCACGCCAGTGGCGACGGTTTGAGCCGGGTTCTGGTGACGGGCGGCGGCGCCGGGATCGGCGCGGCCATCGCGGCGCGGTGCCGGGAGGACGGGCTGGAGCCGGTCGTGCTGGACCTGCGCGGCGGCGACATCGCGGTCGACCTCTCCGACGAAGCCGCCACCCGCGCCGCCCTGGACGAGGCCTTGCAGGACGGGCCGATCACCCGGCTGGTCAACAATGTGGGCGTCGTGGTGCCCGCCGCGCTGGAAGAGGCGACCTCGGCCGAGTTCGACCGCGCCGTGGCGCTGAACCTGAGGGCGACGCTGCTCTGCACCCAGGCGCTGCTGCCGGGGATGAAGGCCGCCGGGTTCGGGCGGATCGTGAACATGGCGAGCCGGGCGGCACTGGGCAAGGAGCTGCGGTCGGTCTATTCGATGACGAAGGCGGGGCTGATCGGCATGGTCAAGACCTGGGCGCTGGAGCTCGGGCCGCACGGGATCACGGCCAACGCGATCGGGCCGGGGCCGATCCGGACGGAGCTGTTCGACCGCGCCAATCCGCCGGGCAGCGAGCGGACGCGCCGGATCGTGGAGAGCGTGCCAATGCGCCGGGTGGGCACGCCGGAAGACGTGGCCCAGGCAGCGAGTTTCCTGCTCGACGAGAGGTCGGGTTTCGTGACCGGGCAGGTGATCTATGTCTGCGGCGGGATGACGGTGGGGGCGGCGGGTTTGTAGGCGGATTTGGGGGGTGTCCACATGTGGACATTCTGTAAGGTGTTGAATTTAAACGCTGAGGTTTTATTTAAGTTTGGTCGGTGGGTGAAATTACCATAGCCGGAGGCGCTTTGTTCCCCATCGAGCATCCAGGGCCGAAGGCCCCCGCGCGGAACAAGGGCGAAGCCCGCCGCGCGAGCGCCGCCCCGTCCGGGCGGGGTGGCGCTATGGCTGGCCGCCCGCGCTGCGGTGAGGTCGGAGGGGCTTGGCTGCCATAAAGCGTCCAACACCAGCGTCGGAGGCGCCACCCCACGGGGCGGCTCTCGCGCTCCGTTGCGCTTCTTCTTGCCGATACTCCGGGGGTCCGGGGGCGGAGCCCCCGGCCTGGCCCAACGCTTCGACGTGCGCGTCAGCGCACCGAGAAGGGGCGGGAGCACACCGCCCCGCAGGGATTCGGGCCGAAGGCCCCGCGCGGAATCAAGCGCGTAGCGCGCCGCGCGAGCGCCGCCCCGTCGGGGCGGGGTGGCGCTATGGCTATCCGCCCGCGGTGCGGTGAGGGCGGAGGGGCTTGGTTGCCATAAAGTGCTCAACACCCGCGTGGGCGGCGCCACCCCACGGGGCGGCGCTCGCGCTCTGTTGCGCTTCTTCCTCGAGGTACTCAGGCCGCCGCCGCCGCCCGCGCTCGCTCACGGCTCTTCCGCCAGCCGCTTCAGCAGCGCCTCCAGCACGGCCGCGTCGGGGCCCAGCCGGGCGCGCAGCTCGGCGTCGAAGGCCAGGGCGTTGCGGCCGATCTCGCCGAACATGGCGCGCCCCGCCTCGGTGAGCGAGAGCATCTCGGCGCGCCGGTCCGTCCCCGACGGCGCGCGCACCAGCCAGCCGCGCGCCTCGAGCGCGGCGACGGCGCGGCTGACCTTCGTCTTCTCCAGCAGCGCGGCGCGGCAGATATCGGCCGCCGTCATCGCGCCGAACCGGCCGAGATTGGCCATCACCCGCCACTGCGTGCGCGTCATCCCGTGCGCCCCGCGATAGGCCGGCTGGAAGGCCCGGCTGGTCACCTCGGCTGCCTGGTTCAGCAGGTAGGGCAGGAACCGCGAGAGATCGAAATCGGCATCATCCATCGCCAAGGCGTAGCACCCGGCGGCGCACCGCTCAACGGCTTGAAAGTTGCAAATGCAACCATTACACTCCGCCACGAATCCGGGCCCGATACCAGGGCCGAATCCCGCCGCCAGGGAGGCGCAGATGGACGGCAACGTGCAGACCAACACCACGATGGAAACGCTCACCGGCAGCGCGGATTACCTGCCCGGCTTCGGCAACGATTTCGAGACCGAGGCGCTGCCGGGCGCGCTGCCCCAGGGCATGAACTCGCCCCAGAAATGCAATTACGGGCTCTATGCCGAACAGCTTTCGGGCACGCCCTTCACCGCCCCGCGCGGCCAGAACGAACGCACCTGGTGCTACCGGATCCGCCCCTCGGTGAAACATGTCGGCCGTTTCGGCCGCATCGATCTGCCCTACTGGAAGACCGCGCCGCATGTGATCGAGGATGTCACCTCGCTGGGCCAGTACCGCTGGGATCCCGTGCCCCATTCCGAGGCGCCGCTCACCTGGCTCACCGGCATGCGCACGATGACGACGGCGGGCGACGTGAACACCCAGGTCGGCATGGCCGCGCATATCTACCTCGTGACCGCCTCGATGGTAGACGAATACTTCTACTCCGCCGACAGCGAGATGCTGATCGTTCCGCAGGAGGGCCGCCTGCGCTTCGCCACCGAGCTCGGTGTCATCGACCTGGAGCCGAAGGAGATCGCGATCATCCCGCGTGGGCTGGTCTACCGGGTGGAGGTGGTCGAAGGGCCCGCCCGCGGCTTCGTCTGCGAGAATTACGGCCAGAAGTTCGACCTGCCCAACCGCGGCCCGATCGGCGCCAATTGCCTGGCCAATCCGCGCGACTTCAAGACGCCGCGCGCCCGGTTCGAGGATCGCGAGGCGCGCTCGCGCGTCGTGGTCAAGTGGTGCGGCCAGTTCCACGAGAGCTTCATCGATCACTCGCCGCTCGACGTGGTCGCCTGGCACGGCAATTACGCGCCCTGCAAATACGACCTGCGCACCTTCAGCCCGGTCGGCGCGATCCTCTTCGACCACCCCGACCCCTCGATCTTCACCGTGCTCACCGCGCCGTCGGGCGTGGAAGGCACCGCGAATATCGATTTCGTGCTGTTCCGCGAACGCTGGGGCGTGGCCGAGAACACGTTCCGCCCGCCCTGGTACCACAAGAACATCATGTCCGAGCTGATGGGCAACATCTATGGCATCTACGACGCCAAGCCGCAGGGTTTCGTGCCCGGCGGGATGAGCCTGCACAACATGATGCTGCCCCACGGCCCCGACCGCGACGCCTTCGAGGGCGCCTCGAACGCGGCCCTCAAGCCCGAGAAGCTCGACAACACGATGTCGTTCATGTTCGAGACGCGCTTCCCCCAGCACCTGACCCGCTTCGCCGGGCAGGAGGCGCCCCTGCAGGACGATTACATCGATTGCTGGGACAGCCTGGAGAAGAAGTTCGACGGCACGCCGGGCACGAAGTGAGCGGGCGGTGATGCGGCTCTACGATTACTGGCGCTCCACCGCCGCCTACCGGGTGCGGATCGCGCTCAACCTCAAGGGGCTGGAGGCCGAGCAGGTGAGCGTCGATCTCGCCGGCGGCGCGCAGGAGGCAGAGGATTACGCGGCGGTGAACCCCGCGCATCTGGTGCCCGCGCTGGTGCTGGCCGACGGCACGGTGCTGACCCAGTCGCTCGCCATCATCGACTATCTGGACCGGATCGTGCCCGACCCGCCGATGCTGCCCGAGGAACCCGTGGCCCGCGCCCGCGCCACCGCACTCGCCCACACGATCGCGATGGACATTCACCCGGTCAACAACCTGCGGGTCGTCACCCGGCTGGGCGAGGTGTTCGGCGCGCTGGCCGAGGAACGCCGCGCCTGGATGCATCACTGGATGCGCCGCGGCTTCGATGCGTACGAGGCGCTTCTGCCCCACGGCACGCGCTACTCGGCGGGCGATGCGCCGATGCTGCCCGATATCTGCCTGGCCGCGCAGCTCTACAACGCGAAGCGCTGGGGGTTGGACCTAGGCCCCTGGCCGCGTATCAGCGAGATAGGCGAGGCTTGCGCGGGGCTTGATGCCTTCCGCAAGGCCGCCCCCGAGGCGCAGCCCGACGCGCCGCAAGAGTGAGGAGCCTCCATGCCGATCATGCCGTCCTGGGTGGACAGCGCCAACCTGCCCGACAGCCCGTTTCCGCTGAACAACCTGCCCTACGGCATCTTCTCGCTCGGCGAGGAGGCGCCGCGCGCCGCGGTGGCGATCGGGGATTACCTGCTCGACCTCGGCGCGCTGGAGCGGCTCTCGGCGCTGCCCGAGATGGGCTTCCGCGAGCCGGCGCTGAACCATTTCATGGCGCTCGGCCCGCAGGTATGGGCGCGGGCGCGCAACATCCTGATGGGCCTGCTGAGTGCCGAGGCGCAGAACACCGACATGCTGCGCCCGCACCTGCACCCGCGCAATTCGGTGCGGATGCACCTGCCGTTCCGGGTGGCCGAATACACCGATTTCTATGCCGGCCGGCACCACGCCTTCAACGTGGGCACGATGTTCCGCGGCGCCGAGAACGCGCTGCCGCCGAACTGGGAACACATGCCGATCGGCTATAACGGGCGCGCCTCGTCGGTCGTCGTCTCGGGCACTCCGGTCACCCGGCCCTGGGGCCAGCTCAAGGGCCCCGACGACGACGCGCCGCGCTTCGCGCCCAGCCGCCGCTTCGATATCGAGCTCGAGTTGGGCGCCGTGGTGGGCCAGCCCTCGCGCGGGCCGGTCACCGTGGCCGAGGCCGACGCGATGATCTTCGGCTATGTCCTGCTCAACGACTGGTCGGCGCGCGACATTCAGGCCTGGGAATACCAGCCGCTCGGCCCGTTCCAGGGCAAGGCGACGGCCACCACGATCAGCCCCTGGGTGGTGACCAAGGCCGCGCTCGAACCGTTCCGTTGCCACGGCGCCGAGCGCAACACGCCACTGCTGGATTACCTGCACGAGCCGGGCCCGATGCTCTACGACATCGACCTCTCCGTCTCGCTCGCGCCGGCGGGCAAGCCGGCCAGCGTGATCGCGCGCACGAATTACCGCGAGATGTATTATTCCTCGGCCCAGCAGCTGGCCCATCACACCAGCGCCGGCAGCCCGATGAACGTGGGCGACCTTCTGGGTTCGGGCACGATTTCGGGGCCGGAGCGGGAAAACCGCGGCTCGCTGCTGGAACTGAGCTGGGGCGGCAAGGAGCCGCTGGCGCTCGACACCGGCGAGGAGCGCAGCTTCATCGAGGATGGCGACACGCTCACGCTTTCGGGCGCCGCGATGGGCGAGGGATACCGGATCGGCTTCGGCGAATGCACCGGCCAGGTGCTCGCCGCGCATGACGATCCATACGCACGCTGAGAAGCAGGAGGGCAGGCATGGCCAGGGCATTCGCGTCGCAGGGCGACACGGGCGAGAAGACGATCAGCTTCGACGAGATCGGCGAGGGCCTTTACGCCTTCACCGCCGAGGGCGATCCGAATACCGGCGTCATCGTCGGCGACGAAAGCGTGATGATCGTCGAGGCGCAGGCCACGCCGCGCCTGGCGCGCAAGGTGATCGACTGCGTCCGCTCGGTCACCGACAAGCCGATCAGCCACCTGGTGCTGACCCATTACCACGCCGTGCGGGTGCTGGGCGCCTCGGCCTACGGGGCGGATCAGATCGTCATGTCCGATACGGCGCGCGCCCAGGTGGCCGAGCGCGGGCAGGAGGATTGGGAGAGCGAATTCGCCCGCTTCCCGCGCCTGTTCCAGGGCCACGAGGAGATCCCCGGCCTGACCTGGCCCACCTCCACCTTCACCGGCGCGATGAGCATCTTCCTCGGCAAGCGCCGGGTCGATCTGATGCAGTTGGGCCGCGCCCATACGGCGGGCGACATCGTGGCCTTCGTGGGCGATCAGAACGTGATGTTTACCGGCGACATCGTGGAATACCACTCGGCCTGCTATTGCGGCGACGGGCATTTCCGCGACTGGCCGGGGACGCTCGAGGCGATACGCGCGCGCAACGTTGATGCCATCGCGCCGGGCCGCGGCGCGGCGCTGGTGGGGGCCGACAAGGTGAACGCCGCGCTCGATTCGACGCGCGATTTCGTCACCTCCACCTACCGCGCCGTCGCGCCCGTCGCCCATCGCGGCGGCACGCTGGCCCAGGCGATGGCGGCCTGCCGCGCCGCCTGCGACCCGAAATTCGCCGATTACGCGATCTACGAGCATTGCCTGCCCTTCAACGTCGCCCGCGCCTATGACGAGGCGATGGGCATCGATACGCCCCGCATCTGGACGGCCGAACGCGACGCGGCGCTGTGGGAAGCCCTGCAGGGATGAGCGGCGCGGCGGCGGCATACCGGCTCTGGGCGCGCAATAACGCCTATGCCAACCGAACGCTGCACCGCGCGATGGAGGGGCTCGACGCCGCCGCCTACACCGCGCCCCGGCCGGGCTTCTTCGGCTCGCTCGCCGCGACGTCGCATCACATCTGGGTGGTCGATCTGTTCTACCTCGACGCGCTGGAAGAGGCAGGCGGCGGCCACGCGGTGCGCGACCGGGCCGTGCCGGACAGCCCGGCCGAGATGGCCGAGCTTCAGGCCCGCGCCGATGCCCGCCTCATCGCCTTCACCGATGCGCTGGGCGAGGATGACCTGGCGCGCCGGGTGGTGACGGAACGGCCGGAGGGCGCGTTGCGCGAGGCGGTGGGCGCCATCCTGCCGCATCTCTTCCAGCACCAGGTGCATCACCGGGGCCAGGCCCATGTGCAGCTGCATCATGCCGGTATCGCGCCGCCACAGCTCGACGATTTCTTCCTTGAACACGACCGCGCGCCGCTGGCGCGGGAGCTTCTGGCATGAGCGCCGGGAACATCGCGCTGCTCGGGCTGCAGGGCATCGTCTTCGCCGCCTGGGCCTGGCTGGTCTTCCGCACGCTCTTCCGGCTCTACGCCATGGCGCGCGAAGGCTCGGTCATGCCCGGCCCCTCGCGCGCCGTCCGCATCTTCCGCACCTTCGCCACCGCGCCCGCCCATGCGCGCGACCGCCGGCGGCTCGTCGTGCTGACCTGCGCGCTCTTCGCCGTCTCGGTGCTGGGCACCGCCTTGCGTTTCCCCGGAGCCGCCCAATGAACATCTACGACACGCCGCTCTATCCCTATGCCCGCCATCCCGACCAGGACGCGCCCGCCCCGGTGCGCCACCCCGTGATCGTGGTCGGCGCCGGGCCGGTGGGCCTGGCCGCCGCCGTCGATCTGGCGCAGCGCGGCGTGCCCGTCGTGGTGCTCGACGAGAACGATCGCGTCTCGACCGGCTCGCGCGCCATCTGCTTCGCCAAGCGCACGCTCGAGATCGCGAGGCGGCTGGGCGTGGGCAACGAGCTTCTGTCGCGCGGCGTGGTGTGGAACCTTGGCAAGGTCTTCGCCGGCGAGCGGAAGGTCTATGAATTCAACCTCTTGCCCGAGGAAGGCCATGCCTGCCCGGCCTTCATAAACCTCCAGCAATATTACCTGGAGATCGCGCTTGTCCGCCGGCTGGAGGCCCTGGCGGCGGCGGGCGCGCCGGTCTCGCTGCGCGGCATGAACCGGGTGACGGGGCTGGTGCCCCATGCCGATCACGTCGCGCTGGAGGTGGAGACGCCGGAGGGCGTCTATAAGCTGGAGGCCGAGTGGCTGATCGCCTGCGATGGCGCGCGGTCGCCTTTGCGGGGTGCGCTGGGGCTGGGTTTCGAGGGGCGTGTCTTCGAGGACAATTTCCTCATCGCCGACGTGACGATGGAGGCCGATTTCCCCACCGAGCGCTGGTTCTGGTTCGACCCGCCCTTCAATCCCGGCCAGTCGGCGCTGTTGCACAAGCAGCCCGATGGCGTCTGGCGGATCGACCTGCAGCTGGGCCGCGGCATCGACCGCGCGGCCGAGGCGCGGCCCGAACGGGTGATCCCGCGGCTGAAGGCGATGCTGGGGCCCGATGTGGCCTTCGCGCTGGAATGGGTGTCGATCTACACGTTCCAGTGCCGCCGCATGGCGCGGTTCCGCCACGGCCGCGTGCTGTTCGCCGGCGACAGCGCGCACCAGGTCTCGCCCTTCGGGGCGCGCGGGGCGAATTCGGGCATTCAGGATGCGGACAATTTGTGCTGGAAGCTCGCCGCCGTTCTGGCGGGCGAGGCGCCCGAGGCGTTGCTCGACAGCTACGATGCCGAGAGGGTGCAGGCCGCCGACGAGAATATCCGCGCCTCGACCCGCTCGACCGATTTCATCACGCCCAAAAGCGCGGGGTCGCGGGTGATGCGCGACGCGGTGCTGGCGCTGGCGGGCGAGGCGCCGTTCGCGCGAGGGCTGGTGAATTCGGGGCGGCTGTCGGTGCCGTGCGTGCATGACGGCTCGCCGCTCAACGGGGCCGATGACGCGGCGCTGCCGGAGCGGGCGCGGCCCGGCGCGCCGCTGCCGGATGCTCCCTTGGGCGCGGGCTGGCTGCTCGACGCCTTGCCCGACGGCTTCGCCCTGCTCGCCATCGGCTGCGCCGCGCCTGACGTGCCCGGCGTGGCGGTGCTGGACCTGCCCGCCGAGGGGCTGGTGGCCGAGCGGCTGCTGGGCGGGGCCGCGCGGGCGCTCTATCTCGTGCGGCCCGACGGCCATGTCGCCGCGCGCTGGCAGGCGCCGGATGCGGCTGCCATCGCGGCGGCGCGCGACGTGGCTATGGGCCGCGCCCCCACCGCGGAGACCTGCCATGCCTGATCTCGTTACCGACCCCAACCTGCCCGATCCCGATGCCGCCTATGCCGCCCTGCTGGACGCGCATGACGGGCTGAGCGAGGCCGAGAGCGCGGCGCTGAACGCGCGGCTGGTGCTGATCCTCGCCAACCATGTGGGCGATGCGGGCGTGCTCGACCAGGCGCTGGCGCTGGCCCGGCGCGCGGGCGGCTGAGGGCGCGGCGAACGCATTGGCCGCGTGCCGCGGCGTTGCTATGGTCTGCCGCACGTGTCTGACGCCCGGAGCCTCATGCCCATCCGCCTTATCCCCCTGCTGGCACTGATCGCCTGCCTCGCCGCGCCGCTTGCCGCGCGGGCCGAGGGCGTGCTGGTCTTCGCCGCCGCCTCGGCCAAGACGGCGCTGGATGCGGTGCTCGAGGGCTTCACCGAAGAGACCGGCATCGCGGCGCGGGCGAGCTATGCCGGTTCCTCCGCGCTGGCCCGGCAGATCGGGCAGGGGGCGCCGGCGGACCTGTTCCTGTCGGCCAATACCGAGTGGATGGACGAGGTCGCGGCCCGGGGCCTGATCGTGCCCGGCACGCGGCGCGACCTGCTCGGCAACCGGCTGGTGATGGTGGCCACCGCGCCGCATGCACCGGTCGAGATCGGCCCGGCGCTCGACCTGCCGGCGCTGCTGGAGGGCGGGCGGCTGGCCGTGGCGCTGGTCGACGCGGTGCCGGCGGGGCTATACGCGCGGCAGGCGCTGGAGAGCCTCGGCCTGTGGGAAGGCGTGGCGGACAGCCTCGCCCAGGCCGATAACGTGCGCGCCGCGCTCGCCTACGTCGCGCGGGGCGAGGCGCCGCTGGGGATCGTCTATGCCTCCGACGCGGTGGCCGAGAAGCGGGTGGCGGTGATCGGCACCTTCCCGGAAGGCAGCCACGCGCCCATCGTCTATCCCGTCGCGGCGCTCGCCACCGGGCGCGCGGCGCAGGCCGACACGCAGGCGCTGCTGGCCTGGCTCGACGGCCCCGCCGCCCGCGCCGCCTTCGCCGCACAAGGCTTCACCGCCCCATGAACGCCCTCATCGACGCGCCCGAGATCTGGCAGGCGGTGCGCCTGTCGCTGCGCGTCTCGGCCGTGGCGGTGCTGGCCAGCCTGCCCTTCGGCCTGCTCGCCGCCCATGCGCTGGCGCGCTGGCGCTTTCCCGGCCGCCAGGCGCTGAACGTGCTGGTGCACCTGCCGCTCGTCATGCCGCCGGTGGCGACGGGCTACCTGCTGCTGCTGGCCTTCGGGCGCCAGGGCTGGGCCGGTGCCGCGCTGGAAGAGGCGTTCGGCCTCACCTTCGCCTTCCGCTGGACGGGCGCGGCGCTGGCCGCCGCGATCATGGCCTTCCCGCTGATGGTCCGCGCGATCCGGCTGGCGCTGGAGGCCGTTGATCCCGGCCTGGAAGACGCCGCCGCCACGCTGGGCGCGCATCCCGTCATCGTCTATCTCACCGTGACCCTGCCGCTGATCCTGCCCGGCGTGCTGGCCGGCGCCGTGCTGGCCTTCGCCAAGGCGATGGGCGAGTTCGGCGCCACGATCACTTTCGTCTCGGCCATACCGGGCGAGACGCAGACGCTGCCCTCGGCGATCTACGCCTTCCTCCAGGTGCCGGGCGGCGAGGCGGCGGCGGCCTGGCTGGTGGCGATCTCGATCGCCATCGCGACGCTGGCGCTGGTGCTTTCGGAATGGCTGGCGCGGCGGGTTTCCCGGCGGATCGGGGCCCGGCGGATCGGCGGCGCGGGATGAGCCTGTCGGTGGACATCACCCACCGGCGCGGCGATTTCGCGCTGGAGGCGGCGTTCGACACGCCCGGCGGGGTGACCGCGCTGGTCGGCCGCTCGGGCGCGGGCAAGACGACGCTGGTCGACGCCGTGGCGGGCCTGCTGCGCCCCGATCGCGGGCGGATCACGCTGGGCGGGCGGGTGCTGGTGGACGTGGCCGCGCGCATCCACCTGCCGGCGCGGCAGCGGCTTGTGGGCTATGTGTTCCAGGACTCGCGGCTGTTCCCGCATCTCGACGTGGCCGGCAACTTGGACTACGCGCGCCGCTTCGCGGGGCGGGGGCGGGGCAGGGGGGGCGACGCCGCCGCCCGCCGCGCCCGCGTGATCGAGATGCTGGGCCTGGGCGATCTGCTCGACCGCGCGCCGGGCAGCCTGTCGGGCGGCCAGGCCCGCCGCGTGGCGATCGGCCGCGCGCTGCTGGCCGCGCCCGACCTGTTGCTGATGGACGAGCCGCTCACCGGGCTCGACGAAGCGCGCCGCGAGGAGATCCTGCCCTACCTGATGCGCCTGCGCGACGAGGCGGGCCTGCCGATCCTCTATGTCAGCCACGCGCTGGGCGAGGTGGCGCGGCTGGCGAGCCATGTCGTCGCGCTCGAGGCGGGGCGCGTGGTGGCGGCGGGCGGCGTGAACGACGTGCTCGCCGATACGGGCGCCCTGCGCGCGGCGGGGATGCGCAGCGCGGCGGCGGTGGTCGAGGCGGAACTGCGCGGGCATACCGGCGACGGGCTGAGCGAGGTGGCCTTCGACGGCGGCACGCTGCTTCTGCCCCGGCTCGACGCTGCGCCCGGCGCCCGGCTGCGCATTCGCATCGACGCGCAGGACGTGATGCTCGCCACCGCCCGGCCCGAGGGGCTTTCGGCGCTGAACATCCTGCCCGTCACCGTCACCGCGCTGGAGCGGGTGGAGGGCGCCGGCGTGCTGGTGCGGCTGGCGGCGGGATCGGGCGGCAGGGGTGCCGCGCTGCTGGCGCGGATCACCGAACGCTCCGCCACCGCGCTGGCGCTGGCGCCGGGGCTTGCCTGTCACGCCATCGTCAAGACCGTCTCGCTCGACCAGCCGTAACCGGCTTGCCTTGCCACCATACCCGCCGGTATGAAAACCGGGCAACGGGAGGGATCATCATGCAGGCTTTCACCTTCAACACGACGAAATCGCTGGTCTTCCGGCCCGGCGCGGCGGCAGAGCTGGGCGATATCGCGGGCGCGCTTCTGGGCGCGCGGGTGCTGTTCGTCACCGATCCCGGCCTGCGCAAGCTGGCCCTGTGCGACCCGGCCATCGCCGCGCTGGAAGGCGCCGGCGCCGAGGTGAGCGTGTTCGACAGCGTCGAGGCCGATCCCTCGCGCGCCACCCTGGAAGCCGCCGTCGAGGCCGGGCGCGCGGCGGGCGTGACCGGCGTGGTGGGCTTCGGCGGCGGCTCGTCGCTCGACGTGGCGAAGGTGGCCGCGCTGCTGCTCGGCTCGGGCGAGGATCTCGACGAGGCCTGGGGCGTGGCCAACGCCAAAGGCCCGCGCCTGCCGCTCGTGCTGGTGCCCACGACGGCGGGCACGGGCAGCGAGGTGACGCCGGTCTCGATCATCACCGTGGGCGCGGAGGAAAAGCGCGGCGTCTCGTCGCCGGTGATCCTGCCCGATATCGCGGTGCTCGATGCCGAGTTGACGCTGGGCCTGCCCGCGCCGATCACCGCCGCCACCGGCGTGGACGCGATGGTGCACGCAATCGAGGCCTATGCCAGTGCGAACCCCAACAACAACCCGCTCAGCCGGATGCTGGCGCGCGAGGCGCTGCGGCTGCTGGGCGCGAATGTCGAGCGGGTGGTGGCCGAGCCCGGCGATACCGAGGCGCGGGGCGCGATGCTGCTGGGCTCGATGCTCGCGGGGCAGGCCTTCGCGAACTCGCCGGTCGCCGCCGTGCATGCGCTGGCCTACCCGATCGGCGGCACGTTCCATGTGCCGCACGGCCTGTCGAACGCGCTTGTCCTGCCGCATGTGCTGCGCTTCAACGCGCCCGCCGCCCATGCCGCCTATGCCGAGATCGCGGCGGATGCCTTCCCGCATCTGGCCGAGGTGGAGGGCGGGCAGGCGCGCTGCGCCGCCTTCATCGACGCGCTGGCCGACCTGTCGCAGCGGCTGGGCATGCAGACCCGCCTGCGCGACGTGGACATCCCCGAAAGCGCGCTGGAGAAGATGGCCGCCGACGCGATGTTGCAGACCCGCCTGCTGGTCAACAACCCGCGCGAGGTGACCGAGGCCGACGCGCTGGCGATCTACCGGGCGGCCTGGTGATGGTGGCGGCGCGTGGGCGGCGGGCCGATTATCTCACCTTCCGGCGGCTGAGCACGCGCTGGCAGGACAATGACGTCTACGGCCACATGAACAACGTCGTGCATTACGAGCTGTTCGATACCGCCGTGAACGGCTGGCTGATCGAGGAGGGGCTCTTGGATACCGCGCGCAGCCCCAGCTTCGGGCTGGTGGTGGAAACCGGCTGCCGCTACTTCGCCGAGATGGGCTTTCCCGACGTGGTGCATGCCGGGCTGCGCGTGGCGCGGCTGGGCAATTCGTCGGTGCGGTTCGAGATAGGCCTGTTCCGCAACGACGAGGAGGAAGCCGCCGCCGAGGGCTTCTTCGTGCATGTCTACGTGGATCGCGAGACGCGCCGCCCGGTGCCGATCGAGGGCGCGCGCCGCGCCGCCTTCGAGGCGCTGTCGGCCGGCTGAGAGGCGGCGCGGCCCACCTCGCCTACCAGCTCGGCGATCTGGGCATATTCGGCGGCCAGCGGGTTGCTGCGCCGCCAAACCATGCCGATCCGCCGCGTGGGCGGCGCGGGGGCGAGCCGCGCCACCGAGACGGGGGCGTTGCGCGTCTCCACCTCCACCGCCATGTCGGGGATCAGCGTCACCCCCAGCCCCGCGCCCACCATCTGCACCAGCGTCGAGAGCGACGAGCCTTCCATCAGGTCGCCCCGCACCGTGGGCGAGATGTTGCAGAAGGAAAGCGCCTGGTCGCGGAAGCAATGGCCCTCTTCCAGCAGAAGCAGGCGCATCGTGCGCAGCGTGTCGGGGCCAGGCACCGGCTTGTCGGCATCGGCGGCGGCGCGGACCAGCACGAATTCCTCTTCGAAGAGCGGCATCTCGGCGAGAAACGATTCGGAGACCGGCAGCGCCAGCATCGCCATGTCGAGCCGCGCCTCGGCCAGATCCTCGATCAGCTTGCGCGTCACCGCCTCGCGCGGGCGCAGATCGAGCCCTGGGAAGCGGGTGCTGACGGCCTTGTAGATCGCCGGCAGCAGGTAGGGCGCGACGGTGGGGATGATGCCCATGCGCAGCCGGCCCACCAGCGGGCCGCCGGCGGCGCGGGCGATATCCTCCAGCTCGTCCATCCGGTGCAGAAGGTCGCGGGCGCGTTCGGCAAAGGCCTCGCCCAGCCCTGTCAGGTGGATACGCCGCGCGGCGCGCTCCACCAGCGGCGCGCCGACGATTTCCTCCAGCTCCTTGATCTGCACCGACAGCGCCGGCTGGGTGATCGCGCAATCCTCGGCGGCATGACCGAAATGGCGCCGCTGGGCGAGCGCGTCGAAATAACGGAGGTGTTTGATGGAGAGCCTTCCCATAAGAAGAATTTATCGCCGCCTTCGGGAAATTCAATTCCAATCTATCGTCGACCTTCGCTATAACCCCCCTGCCAGACGGGAAGGGACAGGTGCGCCGCCAGAGGCGCGCGCCCGCCACACCCAGCCAAAGCCGGAGATGGACAATGGACGGAAACGATATGGAGAAGGCCGGCAAGTGCCCGGTCATGCATGGCGGCAACACCTCGGCCGAGAAGAACGTCACCTCCTGGTGGCCGGCCGGGCTGAACCTCGACATCCTGCACCAGCACGACACCAAGACCGATCCGATGGGGCCGGATTTCGACTATCGCGAAGCGGTCAAGCAGCTCGATGTCGAGGCGCTGAAGGATGACGTCCGCGCGCTGATGACCGACAGCCAGCCCTGGTGGCCGGCCGATTGGGGCCATTACGGCGGCCTGATGATCCGCATGGCCTGGCATTCCGCCGGTTCCTACCGGCTGGCCGACGGGCGCGGCGGGGCCGGCACCGGCTCGCTCCGCTTCGCGCCGCTGAACTCGTGGCCCGACAATGTGAGCCTCGACAAGGCGCGCCGGCTGCTCTCGCCGATCAAGAAGAAATACGGCAACAAGATCAGCTGGGCCGACCTGATGATCCTGGCCGGCACCATTGCCTACGAGACGATGGGCCTGAAACCCTATGGCTTCGCCTTCGGTCGCGAGGATGTCTGGCACCCCGAGAAGGATATCTACTGGGGCGCCGAGAAGGAGTGGCTGGCGCCTTCCGACAGCCGCTACGGCGATCTGGAAGACCCGTCCACGATCGAGAACCCGCTGGCCTCGGTGCAGATGGGGCTGATCTACGTCAACCCCGAAGGCGTGAACGGCGTGCCCGATCCGGCCCGCACCGCGCTGCATGTGCGCGAGACGTTCCGCCGCATGGCGATGAACGACGAGGAAACCGCCGCGCTGACGGCGGGCGGCCACACCGTGGGCAAGACGCACGGCAACGGCGATGCCTCCATGCTGGGCCGCGAACCCGAGGCCGCCGAGATCGAAAGCCAGGGCTTCGGCTGGGCCAACCCCAACGAGACGGGCGTTGGCCGCTACACCGTGACCAGCGGCATCGAGGGCGCCTGGACGACCCATCCCACCAAGTTCGACACCGGCTATTTCGAGATGCTCTTCAACCACGAATGGGAAGTGCGCAAGAGCCCGGCGGGCGCCAACCAGTGGATGCCCGTGGACATCAAGGAAGAAGACATGCCGGTCGACGTGGAAGACCCGTCGATCCGCTGCATGCCGATCATGACCGATGCCGACATGGCGATGAAGGTGGATCCGATCTATCGCGAGATCTGCATGAAGTTCTGGAACGATCCGGAATACTTCAAGGAAACCTTCGCCCGCGCCTGGTTCAAGCTGACCCACCGCGACATGGGCCCCAAGGTGCGCTACATCGGCCCCGACGTGCCGCAGGAAGATCTGATCTGGCAGGATCCGGTGCCCCAGGGCCCCACGAACTATGACGTGGGCGCGCTGAAGCGCAAAATCGCCGCCAGCGGGCTGAGCCGGGCCGACATGATCACCACCGCGTGGGACAGCGCCCGCACCTACCGCGGCTCCGACATGCGGGGCGGCGCCAACGGCGCGCGCATCCGCCTGACGCCGCAGAAGGATTGGGAAGGCAACGAGCCCGAGCGCCTGGCCCGCGTGCTGGCCGTGCTGGAACCGCTGGCACAGGAGGCCGGCGCCAGCATCGCCGACACGATCGTGCTGGCCGGCAATGTCGGGCTGGAACAGGCCATCGCCGAGGCGGGTTACGACGTGCCGGTGCCCTTCGCGCCGGGCCGCGGTGACGCCACCGACGAGATGACCGATGCCGAAAGCTTCGCCCCGCTCGAGCCGCTGGCCGACGGGTTCCGCAACTGGCTGAAGGACGATTACGTCGTCACCTCGGAAGAGCTGCTGCTCGACCGGGCGCAGCTGATGGGCCTGACGGCGCCGGAAATGGTGGTGCTGGTGGGCGGCATGCGCGTGCTGGGCACCAACCACGGCGGCGCCGAACACGGCGTGCTGACCGAGCGCAAGGGCGCCCTGACGCCCGACTTCTTCGTCAACATCACCGATATGGCCCATAGCTGGCACCCGGTGGGCGAAGGGCTCTACGAGATCCGCGACCGCGCCAGCGGCGAGAAGCGGTGGACGGCCACACGCCTCGATCTCGTCTTCGGGTCCAACTCGGTTCTGCGCTCCTATGCGGAGGTCTACGCGCAGGACGACAACGCGGTGAAATTCGTGAAGGATTTCGTCGCCGCCTGGACGAAGGTGATGAACGCCGACCGGTTCGACCTGGCCTGATATCAGCCGCGCCGCACCCGCGGCGCCCGAGATGCGAAAGCCCGCCCTCACCGGCGGGCTTTCTGCTTTTCAGGGATGCTGCTGCCGCTGCTGCTGCTGGAACATTCGCCCCCGCCCCCTGTTTCAGGGCCATACCCGGCCCCGCACGTCCCGCGCGGGCGCGGCACCATCCCCGAAGGAGGCACCATGAAGGACGACGCCAGAGAAAACGTGCCCGAAGGCGGCGAGACGCATCAGACGGCCGGGGGCGACCGCCCGGCGATGACCACCCAGCAGGGCATCCCCGTCAGCGACGACCAGAACTCGCTCAAGGCCGGGCGGCGCGGCCCGACGCTCATGGAGGATTTCCACTTCCGCGAGAAGATGTTCCACTTCGATCACGAGCGGATCCCCGAGCGTGTCGTTCATGCCCGCGGCTTCGGCGCCCACGGCTATTTCGAGACCTACGAGAGCCTTTCCGACATCACCCATGCCGATCTGTTCCAGCGCGCGGGCGAGACGACCGAGGCCTTCGTGCGCTTCTCGACCGTGGCGGGCAACAAGGGCTCCCCCGACCTGGCGCGCGACGTGCGCGGCTTTGCCGTCAAGCTCTACACGCGAGAGGGCAACTGGGACATCGTCGGCAACAACATCCCGGTCTTCTTCATCCAGGATGCGATGAAGTTCCCCGACCTGATCCACGCCGCCAAGCAGGAGCCAGATCGCGGCTTCCCCCAGGCGCAGACGGCGCATGACAATTTCTGGGATTTCATCTCGCTCTCGCCCGAGGCGATGCACATGGTGATGTGGATCATGTCGGACAGGGCGATCCCGCGTTCCTTCCGGTTCATGGAAGGCTTCGGCGTGCACACGTTCCGCATGATCAATGCCGAGGGCAAGTCGCATTTCGTGAAGTTCCACTGGAAGCCCAAGCAGGGCCTGCAATCGGTGACGTGGGACGAGGCGGTGAAGATCAACGGCGCCGACCCCGATTTCCACCGGCGCGACCTGTGGGGCGCGCTCCAGCGCGGCGAGACGGCGGAATGGGAGCTGGGGCTGCAGGTCTTCGACGATGACTTCGCCGAGCGTTTCGCCTTCGACATTCTCGACGCCACCAAAATCATCCCCGAGGAGGAAGTGCCGGTGCGCAAGGTCGGCCGTCTCGTGATCGACCGCCCGGTGGACAATTTCTTTGCCGAGACCGAGCAGGTGGCCTTCCATACCGGCAACGTGGTGCCTGGGATCGATTTCTCGAACGACCCGCTGCTGCAGGGGCGCAACTTCTCGTATCTCGATACGCAGCTGAAGCGGCTGGGCAGCCCGAACTTCACCCATATCCCGGTGAACGCCCCGCGCTGCCCGGTGCACAATTTCCAGCAGGATGGCCACATGGCGATGGTCAATCCCAAGGGCCGCGCCAATTACGAGCCGAATTCCTGGCAGGGCGAGGTGGCGGGCCCGCGCGAAGACCCCGAGCGCGGCTTCCGCTCCTACCCCGAGGAAGTGGCGGGCCCGAAGGTCCGCGAACGCTCGCCCAGCTTCGCCGATCATTACAGCCAGGCGCGACAATTCTATGTGAGCCAGACGAAGGTGGAGCAGGATCACATGGTGGATGCGCTGGTCTTCGAGCTGTCGAAGGTGGAGACGCCGGCGATCCGTGCGCGGCTGGTGGGCCATCTGCGGCATATCGACGAGGGGCTGGCGCAAGCGGTGGCCGACGGGCTGGGCATGGAGATGCCCGACAAGCCCGAACCGGCAGTGGAGCCGGTGACCGACCTGCCGCCCTCGCCGGCGCTGAGCATCCTGAAGAACGGCCCCGACAGTTTCGCCGGCCGCAAGGTGGGGCTGCTGACGGCCGATGGCGTGGATGCGAAAGCGTTGAAGGCGCTGCGCGACGCGGTCGAGGCGGCGGGCGCGCAGCTGGCTGTCGTGGCGCCCAAGATCTCGGGCTTGACGGATAGCGACGGCGCCGAGGTCTCGGTGCAGGAGAAGGTGGATGGCGGGCCGTCCGTGCTGTTCGACGCGGTGGCCGTGCTGATGCCCGAGGCGGGCGCGAAGCAGATGGCGGGGATGCATGCCGCGAAGGTCTGGGTGGCCGATGCCTTCGCCCATGCAAAGTTCATCCTGACCGAGGCCTCGGCCCGCCCCCTGCTCGACGCGGCGGGCCTGCCGGGTGAGCCCGATGGCGGCATGTTCACGATGGAGGACAGCGATCCCGCCGCCTTCGTGGAGGCCTGCGTGGCCCTGCGCTACTGGGATCGCGTGGCCTGACGGGCCAGGGCGGGGCCGCCCCCGGTGGCGGCCCTAGCTCATCCAGATCGCCAGCGCCGCCACGGCGGCGACGGCAAGCGCGGCGGTGATGATCGTCGGCCAGTGGCGCGGCGCGTGCCGCCCCTGCAACTCGCCCGGCGTGCGCTTGTGCGGCGCGGCGGCTGAGCGCGCGGCCTCGTTGTCATGCGCCTGCGCCGCCTGCGCCCGTGCGGGCGGCGAGCCGCCCGCCTCGTCATCGGTGCCGAGGGGCGCGGTGGCGGGATCGGTGAAGGCGACCTTGTCGCCGGTGCCGCCGCGGTCGATCTCGTCGCGCAGCCGGTTCGTCTCTGCCGCGCCCGAGGGTTTGGTGTCGCTGGCCATGTGCGGGCCTCCGTGCTTTCAGGCTCAACCGGGAGGCGGGGGCAAGGTTCCCCAAGGCGGTGGGGCCGAAGGCTCCCGCGCTACTGGCGCGCTTCACTTTGTCGGAAATACCTCGGGGGTCCGGGGGCAGCGCCCCGGCCTGGCCCAACGCTTCGAGGCGCACGAAGTGCGCCGAGAAGGGGCGGGAGTGCTCCGCCCAGCAGGGCTTCAGGTGCGCGCAGCGCACCCGCGCGGAACAAGCGCGCAGCGCGCCGCGCGAGCGCCGCCCCGTCGGGGCGGGGTGGCGCTGTTGCTGGCCGCCCGCGCTACGGCGTGGTCGGAGGGGCTTGGCCACCATAAAGTGCTCAACACAAATGTCGGAGGCGCCACCCCACGGGGCGGCGCTCGCGCTACCGTTGCGCCGCATGGAAACCTTACGCCGCCCGCCCGTGTTCTCCCCGTGAAGCCGGGCCACCCGCCCGCAGACCAACGAGGACAACCATGAGCGAAGCGAAAACCACCACCGATCACGACGCGATCCGCAAATGGGCCGAAGCGCGCGACGGCCATCCCGCCCGCGTGCGCGATACCGGCGAGGGCGGCGTGCTGCGGATCGATTTCGACCCGCCCGAAGACAGTCTCGAACCCATTTCGTGGGACGAATTCTTCCGGGTCTTCGACCAGCGCCGCCTCGCCTTCCTGCACCAGGACAAGACCGAGGACGGCAAGATCAGCCGCTTCAACAAGCTCATCGACCGCGACGAGCGCTGAGCCGCCTCACTTCGCCGCGATCGTGCTCTCGGGCGTACCGGTCACCAGCGCCAGGCTGAGGTCGAGCACCGCGCTCATGCCCTCGGCCGTGATCTGCCGCTCGAACGTGCCGTCGAGATAGGAAGCGAGCGTGGAGCGGCTCATCTTCGTGCCGAAACCCTCGCGATTGGACGCCGGCTCGGCCACGGCGCATGCCTCGCGCCAGTGGATGCGCAGCCGGCCGTCCGTCACCTCGCTGCGGATCGACAGCCGGCCCTCGGGCTGCGACAGCGCGCCGTATTTCACCGAGTTGGTGCACATCTCGTAGATCACCAGCGCCAGCGGCGTGATCGCCGCGCCCGTCACCGGCACCCGGCCGAGCGACAGTTCGGGCTCGGCCCCGCCCGCGAAGGGCCGCAGGATCGAACCCACCAGATCCTCCAGCGTGGTGCCGTCGGCCGGCGCCGGCTCGGCCCCGGGGGCACGCACCGCCATCGCATGCGCGCCCGACAGCGCGCGGAACCTGTCGCGCATCAGCGTGACCAGTTCGTCGGGCGTCTGCGCCTGGCGCGCGCAGACGGCGATCAGCCCGCTCGCCACGGCAAAGGCATTGGCCACCCGGTGCCGCATCTCCGACAGAAGCACGCGCTGCTGCGTTTCGGCCTCGCGCTGCAGCGTGATGTCGCGCGCGATCTTCGAGGCCGCCACGACGCGCCCGTCGGCATCGCGCACCGGCGACACGGTGAGCGAGATCGGCACGAGAGAGCCATCCTTCCGCACGCGGATCGTCTCGAAATGCGACAGCCGCTCGCCCCGGCGCAGCCGCGCGATGATGTCGTCTTCCTCGCTCTGCCTGTCCTCGGGGATCAGCATCGTGATCGGCCGGCCGATCGCCTCTTCGGCGGTATAGCCGAACAGACGCTCCGCACCCCCGTTCCAGCTCTGGATGATGCTGTCGAGGTTCTTGGTGATGATCGCATCGTCGGAGCCTTCGACGATCGCGGCCAGGTGTTGTTGCAGCGCGGTGGGGGAATCGATCATGGAGCCCAATCCCGACCAGAAAACCGATCGCACCATATACAGAGCCCGCGCCCGTCGTAAAGCCGCGCATCGCCTGCGTTTTCCTTGACCCGGAAGCCCCGGTGAGGCACCCCGGAGACGACCGGGAGAGGAGGCCGCAGATGACCGAGACATTCACCGCGATGATGATCCGCGAGGCCGAGGGCGGCGGCACGCAGGCGGCGCTCGAAGAGATCACGCTTTCCGACCTGCCCGAGAACGAGGTGCTGGTCGAGATCAGCCATTCCTCGCTCAACTACAAGGACGGGCTGGCCATCACCGGCAAGTCGCCCATCGCGCGGCGCCTGCCGATGGTGGGCGGGATCGACCTGGCCGGTACTGTGGTCGAAAGCGCCGATCCGGCCTGGAAGCCGGGCGACAAGGTGGTGGTCAACGGCTGGGGCCTCTCCGAGACGCAATGGGGCGGCTATGCGCGCTACCAGCGGCTCAAGCCCGGCTGGCTGACAAAGCTGCCCGAAGGCTTCTCGCCCGCCGAGGCGATGGCGATCGGCACGGCGGGCTATACCGCCGCGCTTTGCGTCGATGCGCTGGATCGCTGGGGCGCGCTCGACGGCACGTCCGACCGCCCGGTGCTGGTGACGGGCGCGGGCGGCGGCGTCGGATCGGTCGCTGTGAGCCTGCTGGCCGCGATGGGCCACGAGGTGACGGCGGCGACCGGCCGCGACAGCCTGCACCCCTATCTCAGCGGCCTCGGCGCGACGGGGTTCGTGTCGCGCGAGGAGCTTCAGGGAAAGCTGAAACCCCTGCAGAAAGAGCTCTGGCGCGCGGCGATCGACACGGTTGGCTCGCTGATGCTGGCCAATGTTCTGGCGCAGACGGAATATGGCGGTGCCGTCGCCGCCTGCGGCCTGGCGGGCGGGTTCGACCTGCCGGCCACGGTGATGCCGCACATCCTGCGCTCGGTCGCGCTGATCGGGGTGGATTCGGTGATGGCCCCGCAGGAAAGGCGCGCCCGCGCCTGGGCGCTGCTGGAGCGCCACCTCGACCGCGCGCACCTGGCCGAGATCAGCGAGACAAGGAAGATGGAAGACCTGCCCGAATTGGCCGGGCAAATCATCCGGGGCGAGATCAGGGGCCGCATTGTGATCGAGGTGGGCTGAGGGGGCAGGGCGCGGCGCCTAGCCCCCGTCGCCGCCGGCCAGCTTGTCGGCCTTCACCGCGCCGCGCTCGCCCATGGGCATCGGCGGGCCGGTGGTGGTGTCGACACGCGTCTGCGCCTCGGCCTCGGCATTCAGCTCGGCGCCCAGCAGGATCAGCAGGGCCGAGATCCACAGCCACATCAGCATGATGATTGCCCCGGCAAGGCCGCCGAACGTTTCCTGGTAGTTGCCGAAATTGCGGACGTAGATCGCGAAGGCGCCCGAGGCGACCAGCCACAGGAGCGTGGCCATCACCGCGCCCGGCGTCAGCCAGCGCCAGCTGGCAGGTTTGCGGCTGGGCGCGAAGCGGTAGATCGCGCCGATGCCGAGGATCGTCAGCAGGATCAGCGCCGCCCAGCGGGCCAGCCCGATCAGCAGCTCGGTCGTCGGGCCAAGCGCCAGCAGCTCCAGCACCGGCGGCAGCACGAGCGTCGCCGCCAGCCCTGCCGTCATCCCGAAGATCAGGAACAGCGTGAGAAGCAGCCGCGTCGCCGCGAGGCGCAGGAAGCCGCGATCCTCCTTCTCGTCATAGGCGAAATTCACGCCCTCCATCAGGCTGCCCACCCCCTTGGAGGCCGACCACAGCGCGAAGCCGAAGCCGAAAAGCGCGGCGAAGGTCAGCCCGGCGCCTTCGCTGCCGGCGACCTCGGTCGCCTGGGTGAGGATGATGTCGGCCGCGGCTTCGGGCACGACGGATGACAGCATCTCGATCTGCGAGGTTATCTGGGCGGGTTCGAGCACCAGCCCGGCCACCGCCATCAGCGCGGTGATCGCCGGGAACAGCGCGAGCAGCCCGTAGAAGGCCACCCCCGCCGCGATCAGCGAGAGGTGGTCGGAGCCCATCTCCGCCCACACCCGCTTCAAAATCGAGACCCACCCGCGCCAGGGGATCCGGCGCGGACGGGCGGCCATGCGGCCCGGGGCGGTGCTGCCCCGAGCCGCATGTCCCTGGGTATCGGCCTCGCTCACGAGCTCGGATTGCCGAGTTTCTGCTTCTCGGCCTCGTCCTTCGTGGCATCGGCCACCTTCTTCGCGGCGCCGCGCGCCTCGTCGGCCACGTGCTCGGCGGCGGATTTGTTGCCCGGCGCGGAGTCGTCGATCTTGGCGCGCTCTTCCTCGAGCACTTCCTGCGCCGTCTGCGCGGCCCGGTCGGCGACCTTCATCGCCTTGCGCCGCTCTTCCTGGAAGATCCGCTCGGCCTTGTCGTAGGCGCGGTCGGAATACTTGCCCAGATAGGCATCTTCCTGGCGCGTGCGCGGCAGCGTGCCGGCGAGGATGGCACCGGCCGCGAGGGCCAGGCCGCCCACGACGAGCGGGTTCTCGTCGTAGAACCGCGCCATGGCATCGCTGCCCTGGCGGGCCCGGCGGGCAGCGGCGCGGCGGGCCTTCACGGCACGCCAGCGGGCCGCGACGACGCGCTCGCGCGCCTCTTCGCCGAGGTTCTCAAGCCCGTGCGACAGGCGGCGGCGGATGCGCCGCGCGCGTTCGGCCGCGCTCTGGCCGGCCGAGGCCACGCCGTCACGCACCGACGCGGCGCCATGGGCCACGCGATCCCGCGCGCCCGCGGCGGCGGATTGCGCGTTGTCGCGCAGCTCGCCCGCCTTCTGCCCGGCCTTGTCGGCCGCATGGCTCGCCTTGTCGGCGGCACGCGATCCGGCATCCGACACGCGATCGCCGAAGCTGTCGTCATCGTCGTAATCGTCGAGATCCCAGTAATCGTCGTCGTCGGCATAGAGCCAGTCTTCATCGGGCTCGCTGTTCTTGTAGCGGAACGATGTCTGCGGGCTTTCGCCGAAGCCGCTCGTCCGTGCGCCCGAAGCGCTGCCGCCATAGCCGCCGCCATGACCCGCGTAATCGCCGGAATAATCGCCGGCGGGCCGGTCGTAGGAGGCGGTGCCGGCGGGTGCATCGTAGCTGCGGCCGGCATAGGAGCTGTCGCGGCGCTGCGACGCGGGCAGCGGCGCATAGCCATTGGAGCCGCGGGGCATCACCGCATCGCGCGATTCCTCCCACGACTTGCCGCTCATCAGCCAGGCCAGCCCGATGCCGGTCAGCGCCAGGGCCACCGGGTTGCGCTTGACCGAACGGGTGACGGCTTCGCCGAATTCCTGCCCGTGATCGGTCAGCCCGCGCCCGATCTCGCGCAGGATTCGCTCGGGCGAGATGCGGTTCTGCAGTTCATCCACGGTGCGGCCGAGCTCGGCGCGCTCCCGCTCGATGTCGCGTTCGATTTCGTCAGGGGTTCGCGTGTCAGCCATGGGACCGACCTCCTTGAATGGTGCGCGCGTCGCGCTTGATGTTTTCGGCCGTGCGGGTGGGGGCGAGGCTGGAGAGTTTCAGATCGCTCGTGCCCTTGGAAATCAGGACAGCGGCGATCACGCCCAGCACGACGCCCACGAGCAGCGCCGCCCAGCCGGCTTCCATACCGGCTTCCGTCAGCCCGCTGACAACCGCAGCGGCCAGGACGTTGAGCGCCACGAGGGCGATCACCACCGCGCCCACGATCATGCCGATCGCGGCGGTCGCGCGGCGCAGGTTCTGATCCACCTCGGCGCGGGCGAGATCGACCTCGCTGCGCACCAGGGCAGAGACATGGGTGAGCGCCTCGCTCAGCAGCGAGCCGGTGCTCTCGGTCGGTTTCGGTTCTGTCGTGGCCATCAGAATTCTCCCGTCGTGGTGCCGGGCCGGCCGGCCTGGGTTGAGGGGGTGGCAGCCGAGGGCGCGCCCGATGCCGCGCCGGCGGGCGTGGCCGCATTGCGCGAGCCGGGGCGGTTCAGAACCTCGGCCTCGAGATGGTCGTCACCTTCGTCGCTGTCCCACAGATGGGCCAGGTCGACGGAATTGCCCTTGTTGCGCTCCGACGCGCGGGCCACGCGGGTGGCCGCGAAGCCCAGAAGCGCCGCGCCGCCCAGGAAGGCGACGGGGTTGCGCCGGGCGAAATCCGACACGTCACCGGCCAGCTGGCCGAGATCCTTGTTGCGCACCGTGTCGGAGACATCGGCGAGCGCGTCGGCCATGTAGCCGAAGGTGCGTTCCTGGGGCGAGCCTTCGCGCAGCTCGTCGGCGGCGTGCCGAAGCGCGCTGCCGATCTGCGAGACTTCCTCGGCCAGGCCTTGCTTGGCGGCGTCACCGCGGCGCGCGGCCTCTTCGGTGGCGCGGTCCTTCAGGTTCTGCGCCGTCTCGCGGGCCTCGTTCTTGAGGTCCTTCGCGGTATCGGCGGCGGTTTGCGTACTGTCGCGCGATTGCGCGGGTGTTTGCGTCTGGGTCATGTGCGTGACTCCTGTAAATGGGGTTTCGCGGCCTCAGGCGATGAAGTTGAGCAGGGCAACGACGATCACCAGCAGCCCGACAAGATAGATGATGGTATGCATCCAAACCTCCTCCGCGGTGCTGTGGATGGGGTTCTCCGCGGTCCGTATGGGGACTCGACGCGCAAAACCGTGATCAGGTTCCACGGGGGGTGAAAGAAAAGCGTTGCTTATCTTCTTAAGGAATCGCGCCGCGCCGGCCGGTCGGCGCGCGCCCTGCCTTGCCGCCGCCTTGCTGCCGGGCGCGAAATCCCTAGAATGCGCCGCCAGCCAGCCGCGCCGCGCCCACGCGGGCGGGAAGCCAGATCCCGACATGCGATGCAGGGCCTGAGCGATGGGCTACAACCACGATTTCACCGGCCACACCGAGAACCTGCGCGTGCTGGCGCCCGTTCTGTGGCGGCAGTTCGAGCACACGCTCGTCGCCTACTGGCAGGCCGCCGGCGAGAGCGGGGCGACGGGGCGCTACGTCTCGGCCAATCCGCGGCTGAGCATCTTCTTCGACGACATGAGCTCCATCGCCGCCACCTCGGGCGACGAGACGCGCCGCCTGGCCCGCGCGATCTACGTGCCGGCGGGGATGCCGCTTACCACCCGCTTCAGCCGCCCGCTCACCTTCGCGCATGTCGATATCCACCTCGATCGCGCCTGGGCCGCCGCCACGCTTTCCCGCGCGCTGCCGCGCCAGGCGGCGGCGCAGGTGCTGGCCCAGCCGGCCGAGCGCGACGACATCGCCGACATAGAGCCGCTGGCCCGCCTGCTGGTGCGCGAGATCGTGGCGCCCACGCGCAACGGCATCTTCGCCGAGGCGCTGGCGCAGTGCCTGATGACGGGCATCCTCGAGATCCCCGAACCGGGCGCTGATGCACGCAACGCCCGGCTGACGGCGGCGCAGATGCGCAAAGTGACGCGCAAATTCGAGGCGGGCGGCGGGCGGCGGCTGAGCATCGCGCAGATGGCCGCCGCGGTGAACCTGTCGGAGAGCTGGTTCTCGGTGGTCTTCAAGAACACCACCGGCATGACGCCCCATCAATGGCAGCTCGGCAGGCGGGTGGACCGCGCGCGCGAGCTGCTCGCCGGCACCGATCTCAGCGTGGCCGACATCGCCGACCGGCTGGATTTCTCGGATCAGGCCCACCTGACGCGGGCCTTCCGCCAGCTTGTCGGCCAGACACCGGCAAGCTGGCGGCGCGCCCAGGCGCGCGGCTGATGCGCGGTCTCACCAGCTCCGGCGCAGCGAGGCGGTGATCGTCCGGCCGTTGTTGTAGTAATCCGCCGTGCCCCGCCCGACGACATACTGGCTGTCGAACAGGTTGGAGAAATTCACCGACAGCTCGGTATTCGACCCCAGGTCGTAGGAGACCGAGGCATCGACGAGCAGCTGCGCCGGGCTGCGCCCGTTATTGTTGTAGACGTTGTAGTAATACGGCCCCACATACCGCGCCCCCAGCCCCACCGACAGGCCGGCCAGCGCGCCGGTCTCGGGCAGGTCGTAGGTCAGCCACATCGAGGCGACATGGTTCGGCACGGTGGCGAACTCGTTGCCGTCGACATCCACGCCGCGCACGTTGCCGCGCACATAGGTGGAATGCTGATAGCTGTAGCCGCCCGACAGCGTGAGCCCCTGGGCCAGCTCGGCCCGCGCCTCCAGCTCGAAGCCCCGCACGCGGGATTCGCCGATCGTCTGCCGCTCGATCGCGCCGCTGGGCAGGACGACGGGCACCGTCACGTTCAGCTTGCTCAGCTCGTAGACCGAGGCGGTGAACAGCGCGTCGACCGCCTCGGGCTGGTATTTCACGCCCAGCTCGTATTGCTCGCCACGCTCCGGCTCGGTGCCGATCGAGGGCGGGGCGACGGATTGCACATAGCTCGCATAGGCCGACACCTCGTCGGTGACCTTGTAGGTCAGCGCGCCGCGGAACGACGTCTCGGAAAACTCGGCCCGCGTGGTGGTGGAGGTCAGGCGGTTGGTATTGGTGATGTCGAGCCAGTCATGCCGCAGCCCCGCCGTGGCGATCAGCCTGTCCGAAAACGCGAGGTTCTGCTGCACGAAGACCGATTTCGTCGTGTAGTCGTTGGCCTGCACGCTGTAGGGCGTATAGCCCGTGGGCGCGCCGGTATAGCTGGGATTGCTCACGTCGATCGGCCTGTGGGCGCCGTAGATCGAGGCGCTCGTCGTCGAGGCGGTGCGGAATTCCACCCCCGCCAGTGTGCTGCTGTCGACGCTGCCGAAACTGGTATCGTATTGCGCGATGACGTTGCCGATCAGCTCTTCCGCAGTGCTGTCGGTGCCGAAGAAGAACCGGTTCACCATCGTGCCCGTCCGCGCCGCGTTGTCGGAGAGGTAGACATAGGCGAAATCGTCGGTCAGGTCGCTGTAGCGCAGGTTCGCGCTCAGCCTAATGCCGTTGTCGAATTCGTGCCGCAGCCCGGCCGAGAGCGTCAGCCGCTCCACGTTGTGGTAGTTGAAATCCGGCTCGCCGTAGAAGGCCGACCGGTCGTAGAGCCGGTCGAGCGGGTAGCCGCCGCTGTTGGGCGTGCCGTCGCGCCGCAGGTAATCGGCGCTGAAGGTGAGCTGCGTGTAGGCCGTGGGCTTCCAGGCGACCGAGCCCAGCAGGAACTGCTCGTCGTCGCGCGATCCGGCATATTCCAGCCCTGCATCCTGTACCTTGCCGACCAGCCGGTAGGAAAGCGTGCCCTCCTCGCCCAGCACGTCGCCGAAATCGACGCCCAGCTCCTTGTGATCGTGCGAGCCATAGCTGCCATAGACCTCGGCGAACCGCGCGAATTTCGGCGTCTTGGTCACGAAGTTCACGGTGCCGCCGGGATCGGACGTGCCGAACAGCGTGGAATTGCCGCCCTTCATCACCTCGACCCGCTCGAAGGCGAAGGGTTCCTCGCGCACGCCGCGCATCGAGCCCAGCGTCAGCCCGTCGCGATAGGTCGAGGCCTGGAAGCCGCGCACGAGGTAATAATCGTTCCGGTCGTCGGTGCCGTAATAGTCGGTGACGATGCCGGGCGTGTATTCCAGCACGTCCTCCACCTTGTCGGCATTGCGCCGGTCGATCTCCTTCTGCGTGACGACCGAGACGGTGGCCGGCGTGTCGAGCACGCTGGTGGCCACTTTGCCGCCGGTCCACAGCTCCTTCGCTACGGTCGAGAGCGCATCGTCATCGGCCTGCACGCCGGGATCGACGATGATCGGCGACAGCCGGAACGTGGCGGTCTCGGCGCCCTCCTGCGCGGCGGCGGCCAGCGGCAGGGCGGCGATGGCGGTGCAGCCCAGCAGCAGGGCCTTGCGCGCCCGCGAACGGGCGGGGTGATGTGGTGCGGATTTTGTCCCCATGGTGGTCTTCCAACCTGTGTTCTTGATGTTCTGCCGGGCTGGCGGATCGCCGGGGAACCGGCGGCTGGCTTGCTCTGTCAGCGGCGAATCGAGGCGCGGGAAGGCGCCGGGCCGGCGCCCGCGCTTCCTGCATCGGCGGCACCTAACGCATGATCGCGGCGATGTGTATTGTATAAACCGACGGTTTTTGTCGGAATCCGTGGAAAACCTGCCTGAAACAGTCGGAATTGTTCGGAGCGTGCCCCGCGCCGCCTTGACCTGCTGCCGGCGAGGTGGAAGGTCGCGCCCGACCAACAAAGGAGCCCGCGCCACCCGTGTTCGCGAAAGCCCTCACCCTCGCCGCCGCCCTGTTGCTCGCCGCCCCCGCCCAGGCGGGCGACTTCCCGGTCACGATCACCCACGCCTTCGGCGAGACCACGATCGAGGCCCGCCCCGAGCGCGTCGCCAGCGTCGCCTGGGCCAACCACGAAGTGCCGCTGGCGCTGGGCATCGTGCCGGTTGGCTTCGCCCGCGCGAATTTCGGCGATGACGATGGCGACGGCATCCTGCCCTGGGTCGCCGCGCGGCTGGAGGAACTGGGCGCTCCGCCGCCCGTCTTGTTCGACGAGGGCGACGGGATCGATTTCGAGGCCGTCGCGGCTACGCGGCCCGACGTGATCCTCGCCGCCTATTCAGGCCTGTCGCGCGCCGAATACGAGACGCTCAGCAAGATCGCCCCGGTCATCCCCTACAGCGAGGGCCCCTGGTCGACCGGCTGGCGCGAGATGATCCGCCTCAACGCGGCGGGGCTGGGCATGGCCGAGGAAGGCGAGGCGCTGATCGCCCGGCTCGAGGCCGAGATCGCGCGCATCGCCGCCGCGCACCCCGCCATCGCCGGGAAATCGGCGATGTTCGTCGTGCATCTCGACATCCGCGATCTCAGCGTGATCCGCTTCTACTCGGCCAACGATCCCCGCGTGCGCTTCCTGGAGGATCTGGGCCTGCATTCCCCCCGCGCCGTCGTCGAGGCGACCGAGCCGGGGCGCTATTCCGGCGAGATCAGCGCCGAGCGGATGGATGCGCTGGCGGATGTGGACATCATCGTCAGCTATGGCGGCCAGGCGCTGCTCGACAAGCTGCGCGAACACCTGCTGACCTCGCGGATCGGCACGGTGGAGAAGGGCGCGGTGGTGATGCTCGACGATTCCACGCTGGGCACCGCGGCCAATCCCACGCCGCTGTCGATCCCCTGGGTGCTGGAGGACTACGTCGCGCGGCTGGCGGAAGCGGCGGAAAAGGCGGAATGAGCGCCGCGTCCGGCGGCGCGCGGGCGGGGGCGCGGGCCAGAACGAAAGCCGTATGGCAGGTGCGGCGCGGCCGGGGCCTGTGGCTGCTGGCCGTGCTGCTCCTGCTGCTTTGCGCCTGCCTGATGTCGGTCGCGCTGGGCAATCGCGGCGTCACCGCGGCGGAGATCGCCGCCGGGCTGCGCGGCAGGCACGACACGATCGGCGAGGCCGTCGTCGCGATGCGGGTGCCGCGCACGCTGCTCGGCCTGCTCGCCGGCGGGGCGCTGGGGCTGGCGGGTGCGGTGCTCCAGGGGGTCACCCGCAACCCGCTGGCCGATCCCGGCATCCTCGGCATCAATGCCGGCGCCGCGATGGCGGTGGTGGTCGGCATGGCCTGGCTGGGGATCGAGACGCTGGGCGCCTATATCTGGTCGGCCATCCTGGGCGCGGGGCTGGCGGCCTGTTTCGTCTATGCCATCGCCTCGCTCGGGCGGGGCGGGGCGACGCCTTTGAAACTGGCCCTGGCCGGCGCGGCGACATCCATCGCGCTCGCCTCCTTCACCGTCGCGGTGATCCTGCCGCGCAACGACATTGCCGGCGGCTTCACCATGTGGCGGATCGGCGGCATCGGCGGCGCCAGTTTCGAGGCGATCGGTCCGGGCCTGCCCTTCCTCGCTGCCGGCGCGGCGCTCTGCCTCGCCTCGACGCGCAGCCTGAACCTGCTGGCGCTGGGCGACGAGGCGGCAGCCGGGCTGGGCGCGCAGGTGGCCCGCGCCCGCGGCGCGGCGGCCTTGGGCGCGGTGCTGCTCTGCGGCGCGGTCACGGCGATCTGCGGGCCGATCTCCTTCGTCGGGCTGGTCGTGCCGCATCTGTGCCGGCTGCTCGTCGGCGTCGATCACCGCTGGCTGCTGCCCTTCTCGGCGCTGACGGGCGGGATCCTGCTGCTCTCGGCCGACGTGATCGGCCGCATCGCCGCGCGCCCGTCCGAGATGGAGGTGGGCATCGTCACCGCCTTCGTGGGCGCGCCCGTCTTCATCTGGATCGTCCGCCAGCGCCGGATCCGCGACCTGTGAGCCTGCCCGCGACACCCACCGCCGCCCGGATCGGCGCCCTGCGCGCCGCGCGCCGCACCGGGCGCCTGCGGCTCGCCGCGCTCTTGGCCGGGCTGCTGGCGGCGGGCACGCTGCTCGCCCTCGTCACCGGGCCGGTGATGACACCGCCCGCCGAACTGCTGCGCCTGCTCGCCGGGAGCGAGGGGGGCGACGGCTTCGCCGTGCGCGAGCTGCGCCTGCCGCGCGCGGTGCTGGCAGGGCTCTGCGGGTTGAGCTTCGGGCTGGGCGGCGTGGTGTTCCAGACGCTGCTGCGCAACCCGCTCGCCAGCCCCGACATCATCGGCATCAGCGCCGGCGCCGGCGCGGCGGCGATCTTCGCGATCGTGGTGCTCGGCTGGCGCGGGCCGGCCGTGTCGGTCGCCGCCATCGCCGCCGGGCTGGGCGTGGCGCTGGTGATCTGCCTGCTCGCCTGGCGCGACGGAATGTCGGGCGCGCGGCTGATCCTGGTGGGCATCGGCATCTCGGCCATGCTCGACGGTTTCGTGGCCTGGATCCTCTCGCGCGCCTCGGAATGGTCGCTGCACGAATCGCTGCGCTGGCTGACCGGCAGCGTGAACGGCGCGACACTGGCCACGGCGCTGCCCGTCGCTCTGTCGCTCGCGCTGTTCGGGGGCCTGTTGCTTCTGCGGCGCAACCAGCTCGAGGCGCTGCGCCTGGGCGACGAGGCGGCCGCCGCGCTGGGCGTGCGGATCGGCGCCGAGAAGGCGCTGGCGATCATCGCCGCCGTCGGGCTGATCGCCGTGGCCACCGCCGCCGCGGGGCCCATCGCCTTCGTCGCCTTCCTCGCCGGGCCGATCGCCGCGCGCATTGCCGGGCCGGGCCGCGCGCCGCTGATCCCGGCGGCGCTGGCAGGCGCGCTGCTGGTGCTGCTGGGCGATTACGCGGGCCAGCACCTGCTGCCCGGACGCTACCCGGTGGGCGTGGTGACGGGCGCGCTGGGGGCGCCCTTCCTCGTCTACCTCATCATCCGCTCCAACCGCACCGGACCTTCGCCATGACCAGCCTCGCCGCCAGCGCACTGACCGCCGGATACGGGCCGCGCACCATCCTCGCGGGGCTCGACCTCGCCGTGCCGCCGGGCGCCATCACCGCCATCGTTGGCGCCAATGCCTGCGGCAAGTCCACCCTTTTGCGCTGCCTCGCGCGCCTGCTGCGGCCCGCTGCCGGCCACGTCGTGCTCGACGGACGCCCGCTGCGCGACATGCCCACCCGCGCGCTCGCGCGCCGCATGGGCCTGCTGCCGCAATCGCCCACCGCGCCCGATGGCATCACCGTGGCCGATCTCGTCAGCCATGGCCGCCATCCCCACCAGGGCATGCTCTCGCGCTGGTCGCAGGCCGATGACAGGGCCGTGGCCGAGGCGCTCGAGGCGACGCAGACCGCCGACCTCGCCGACCGCGACGTCGACGAGCTTTCCGGCGGCCAGCGGCAGCGCGTCTGGATCGCCATGGCGCTGGCCCAGCAGACCGACATCCTGCTGCTCGACGAGCCGACCACCTTCCTCGACATCGCCCACCAGATCGAGGTGCTCGACCTGCTGGCCGACCTGAACGCAAGCAAGGGCACGACGATCGTGATGGTGCTGCACGATCTCAACCTCGCCGCGCGCTACGCCGATCACCTCGTCGCATTGCGCGACGGCCGCGTGCACGCCGCCGGCCCGCCCGAGACGGTGCTGACCGAAGAGATGGTGCGCGAGGTCTTCGGCGTGCCCTGCCGGGTGATGCAGGATCCGACATCGGGCCAGCCGATGATGCTGCCGATGGGCCGCCACCACGCAAGGCGAAAGGCCGCATCGTGACGCATCATCCCGCCCGCGCCGAGGCGCACTATGCCGGCGCCCTGCCGGATGACCTGCTCGCCCATCTCGCCGCCCATGCGCGCGAGGCCGAGTTGCAGGTCGACGAGACGGCCGGCAGCTTGCGCGTTTTCGCACCCCATGCCGAGGTGGCGCTGCACCGCGCGCCCGATGGCCTGCGCATCGCCATCGCGGCGGCCGATGCCGTGACGCTGCAGAACATCCGCGGCTACCTTCTGCACATGCTCGACCACGCCGCGCCCGGCCTCGCCGACGCCGCCACCTGGCAGGGCGAGGTCGCGCGGGCCGGCACGCCGCTCAACTTCTGCACCGCGCGGCTGCGCCGCGTGCGCCGCGTCGCACCGCGCTTCCTGCGGGTGGAGCTCGACTGCCCCGACACGCCCCGCCTCGCCGCCGGGCGCGGCATGCATTTCTCGCTGCTCCTGCCGCCGCCGGGCCGGGCGCCCGTCTGGCCTTCGCTCGACGGCAACGGCCGCACGGTGATGCCCTCGGGCGCCGATGCCCTGCACCGCGCCGTCTACACCTTCGTCGATCTCGACCCCGAGGCGGAGCGCTTCACCTTCGACGTGTTCGAGCATGAGGGCGGCCGGGCCACCGAATGGGCCCGCAACGCCGCGCCGGGCGAGACCGTCGGCATCTCGGGCCCCGGCAGCGGAGACTTCCCGCCGGGCCGCGAGATCCTGCTCGCCGGCGACGAGACGGCGCTGCCCGCGATCCGCCGCATCCTCGCGCATTCCGCCCCCGACAGGCGCGGCACGGCGCTGCTGGAAGTGGGCGAGGCGGGCGATATCTGCGACCTGCCGCGCCCCGCGGGGATCGAGGTGACATGGCTCCTGCGCAGCCGCGGCCAGGCCCTGTGGGACCGCCTCGCCACCCAGCCCCTGCCACACGATCCCGACCGCTACGTCTGGATCGCCGCCGAGAAGGCGCTCGTCCGCAAGGCCAAGGCCCGCTTCCGCGGCGAGCTCGGTATCGGGCCGGGCGAGGGATATTTCGCCTATTACTGGGAGGCGTGATGGCGCGCAGACCCCGGCAATTTTGATAATGTGAAATAGAGTTCATAATATCGGATTAAGATTTACGCTCTCCAACCGCTGCTCTAAAGCTGCATCAGGAGGAGAGAGACGATGGCAAGCGACGCATCCGTTCAGGACCGTGCCGGCAGCGCGAAGACGATCCAGTCGGTGGATCGTGCCCTGGACATTCTCGAGTTCATGGCGCGGCAACGGGGCGAGGTCTCGCTCGCCAGCATCAGCGATGCGCTGCAGCTGAACACCTCTACCTGCCACCACCTCATCAAGACGCTGGTCGCCCGGAAATACGTGCGCCCCGGCACCGCGCGCGGGCTCTACATGCTCGGCTCGCAGGTCGTCGTCGTGGCCGAGGCGGTCAACATGAAGGCCGAGCTTCCGGGCCGGGCGCGGCCGGTGCTGCAGGCGCTGAACGAGTCGACCGAGGAGGCGGTTCACCTGGCCGTCCTGCAGGCCGACGAGATGATCACGCTGGTCAAGTGCGAGGCGCGCCATGCCCTGCGCGTGGATGGCGGCTCCATCGGCAAATCCACCGCGCTGCATGCCACGGCGACGGGCAAGGCGCTGCTCGCCGGGCTGGACGATACCGAGGTGCGCCGCATCACCTCGCGCCACGGGATGCGCCGGTTCACCGCCAAGACCTGCACCGACCAGGATGCCCTGCTGGCCGAGCTCGCCGAGATCCGGCGGCAGGGATGGTCGAGCGACAGGGAGGAATTCCAGCTCTACGTCGTCTGCATCGGCGCGCCGATCTACGGCGCGGCGGGCGAAGTGCTGGCCTCGCTCAGCGTATCCACCCCCATCAACCGGGCCACGGACGAACACCTCGCGCGGGTCAGGCGCGAGGTCGTCGCTGCCGCGGTCAGCCTGTCGCTGACCCCGGGGCCCCATGCCGAGGCGACAGAGCCGGCCCCATCCTGACCGCACGTATCTGAACACCGTCAGCCCTTGGGGCGCTGGCGATCCTGCAAGCGGGCTCTGCCCGCAACGATACCGGCTGCCCTGCCGAAACCGAAGAAGGACACGACATGAGCAAGAAAACCGTAGGCTTCGTGGGGGTCGGGAACATCGGCACGCCGATGGTCCTGTCCCTGCTGCGCGAGGGCTTCGACGTTCTGATCCGCGATCTGCGCAAGGAACAGGCCGCCGAGTGCCTGGCGGCGGGTGGCCGCTTCGCGGAGAGCAACGAGCAGCTGGCCGCCGAATGCGATGTCATCGGCGTGGCCGTGGTCAACGACAAGCAGCTGACCGGCCTGTTCCGCAGCCCCGGCGGCCTGCTCGAGGTCTGCCGCCCCGGCACGACGCTGATCGTCCATTCCACCGTGCTGCCGAACACGATCAAGGATCTCGGGCAAGACGTGGATGCCAAGGGCCTGAAGATGATCGACGCCCAGGTGTCGGGGGGCGACCTGCGGGCCCGCGACGGCGACCTGGCGATCATGTGCGGCGGCGATGCGGCCGATATCGAGGCGCAGAGGGATTACTTCGACGCCCTGTCGCGCCGCACCCAGCATCTCGGCCCCCGAGGCTCCGGCGCCGGCGCCAAGATCGCGATCCAGATGATGACCTTCGGCAACTGGATGGCCGCGATCGAATGCATGCGGCTCGCCCGCGCGCTCGGCCTCGACGAGAAGGAACTGGCCGATTTCGCCAACGACACGACCGGCTACAGCTGGGTCAGCTCGGTCTGGGGCAATTACGACCGCCTGCTGCACAACCACCCGCTGACCGGCACCGACGATCTCTACCGCATGTTCGACAAGGATCTGTTCAACGCGGTGCTCGTCGCGCGCGATCACGCCGTTTCCCTGCCCATCACCGCCGTCAGCAGCCAAGTGATGGAAGCGGCGATGAAAGAGCGGATGGCCCTGTCGGCCGACCAATACGCCAAGAAATCCTGAGCCGGAGAGAGCCAGATGACCGACATCACCCTGACCCGACCGAAGGCCGTCGTGAGCCTCGAGGCCGCCGAGGAACTGGTGCGCCGGGCGCTCGCCCATGGCGAGAAGCTCGGCAAGAAAGTGGCCATCGCCGTGGTCGATGACGGCGGCTTCCTCGTCGCCTTCGGGCGGATGGACGGCACCAACCCCGCCGCCGCGCAGATCGCCATCGACAAGGCCTATACCGCCGCCGTCTCCCACGTGGCCACCCACAAGTGGCAGGAGATCATGGCGAATGACGAACCCCTGCGGATCGGCGCGCCCCCGGGTGTCCACCGCCTGATCGTCTTCGGCGGCGGCCAGCCGATCGTCGTGGACGGGCAGGTCGTCGGGGCCATCGGCTCCAGCGGCGGGCACTGGACCGGCGATACCGAGATCGGAACCGAAGCGCTCAAGCTGTTCGGTTGAGCGCCGCCAAGGAGAGCCCCATGACCATCCCCCTGTCATTCCACACCGGCCTGTTGTCCGACATGCCCACGGCGGATGCCGTCAGGATGATCCGTGACCACGGCTTCGAGATGGCGGAACTCAACGCCGAGATCCTGCCGTGGGGCCCGGCGCATATCAACCTCACGACGCCGGCCTCCGAACTGGCCGAGCTGGCGCGGCTCGGCCCCTATTCGGCTTTGTGCATCCATCACCGCGATTTCGGTTCGGCCGAGAGCGACCGGTGCGATGCGGCGACGGCCTGGACGAGCGCGATGATGGAGCGCGCGGTCGATCTGGGGATCGACATCGTCCACGTCATTCCCGGCGAGAACGCCGATCTCGCGCGGCTGCACGATGCGCTGGCCCGCGGGGTGGCGGATGCCGATGACAGGGGCCTGACCTTCGCGCTCGAGCCGATCGTCGGGCGGATCATCGGCACGGCGGAAGGCGCGCGCGCGGCGATGGCGGCGGCGCCGGGCCTGAAGATCAACTTCGATCCCTCGCACCTGCACCCGATGGGCGACGATGTCACCGAGGCCGCCACGACGCTGTTCCCCGACATCGCCCATGTCCACCTGAAGGACGTGACCGGCACGCCCGAGACCTTCCGGTTCGTGCCCCTCGGCGAGGGCGAGATCGACCTCGGCGCGATGCTGCGCGTCCTCGTCCGGCAGGGCTATGCCGGGGCGGTGTCGATCGAGCACGAGAGCCACTGGTTCGCCGGCGACGACCGGCCGCCGGCGCAGGTTCTGACCGAGTGCCGCACCTATTTCGACCGCCTCCTCGCGGAGGCCAATACAACCACCACCACCACCACCGCCTGACGTCACATCACCAAGGGAGGAGATACCATGACGCTCATGAAACCAAGCCGCCGCACGTTCCTGCAAGGCACCGGCGCAGCGGCGCTGACCACCGGGCTCGGCTTCACGCCGCTCAAGGCCCGCGCCGCCACGACGCTGCGCCTGGCGCACCAGCTTGGCGACAGCCATCCGTCCTACCAGGCCGCAGAAGCCTTCGCCGCCGCGGTCTCGGACCGCACGAACGGCGATCTGACCATCAACCTGTTCCCCAACGGTCAGCTCGGCTCGCCGCCCGACATGGTCGAGCAGACGCAGCTCGGCGCGCTCGACCTCGTCATGTTCAACCCGCCCAACATCGTCGCGCAGGATGCCACGGCCGACGTGATCCAGATCCCGTACCTGTTCGACAGCTACGCCCATGCCCACCGGGTGCTGGCCGATACCGGGCGCCCCTGGCTCGATGCCTTCTTCGAGCGCAACCGCCTGACCTGGATCGCGAACTTCGAATACGGCTTCCGCGCCCTGTCGAACTCCAAGCGCCCGGTGAACACGCCCGACGACGTGGCCGGCCTCAAGCTGCGGGTGCCGCCGGAATTCTCGATCAAGGCGACCTTCGACGCCCTCGGCGCCGTCACCCAGACCATCCCGTTCAACGAGCTCTACCTCGCCCTGTCGAGCGGCACGGTGGATGGCCAGGACAACCCCGTCGCCGTGGATTACGCCAACAAGTTCTACGAGGTGCAATCCCACATCGCGACGACACAGCACGTCTATACCTCGTTCATGATGGTGGCCAATCCGGGCATCTGGAACGGCCTGTCGGACGAGCATCGCGCGGTCATCTCGGAAGAGGCAACCAAGGCGGGCGAGCAGGCGCAGATCGCCGTGCAGACCGGCGAAGAGGCGATGCTGGCCGAGATGGCCGATCTCGGCGTCGAGATCACCCGCCCCGATCCCGCGCCCTTCCGCGACAAGATGGAGCCCGCCTGGGCCGCCATGCGCGAACGGATCGGCGGCGACGCCTGGGACGAGTGGATGAGCTACGTCGAAGCGGCCCGGTCCGCCTGATCTCGAAAATCCCCCTGGGGAGCGGGCCGCCGGTTCGGCCCGCTTCCCTCAACCAAGGCTGCGGAAGGAGGAGCCGATGAGCGTTCTGGTGATCATGGTCTCGCTGGTGCTTTCCATCGTGCTGGGGCTTCCCATCGCCGTGGCCCTCGGGGCGCTCGCGATCGGCGTCATGTGGGTCGCTTCGGGGCCCGACCTCCTCGTCATATTCATCCAGCGGTTCTACAGCGGGATGACCTCGTTCTCGCTGCTGGCGATCCCGTTCTTCATCCTGGCCGGCAATCTCATGAATACCGGCGGCATGACCACGCGCATCTTCAACACCGCGCTGGTCATCGTCGGCCGCGTCCGGGGCGGGCTGGCCTATGTCAACATCCTGGCCTCGATGCTCTTTTCGGGCATGTCCGGCTCTGCCGTGGCCGACAGCGCGGGCTTGGGCCTCGTCGAGGTCCGGGCGATGAAGGATGCGGGCTACAAGCCCGATTACGCGGCCGCCGTCACCGCCGCATCCTCCACCATCGGGCCGGTCATTCCGCCCTCGATCCCGTTCGTGATCTACGGCTCCATCGCGAACGTCTCGGTGGGCGCGCTGTTCCTCGCCGGCATCCTGCCCGGCATCGTGATGGCGCTCGGCCTGATGGCCGTCATCGCGGTGACCGCGAAGTCCCGCAACCTGCCGGTGCTGACCGAGAAGCCCGGCATGGGCGAAAGCCTGCGGGTCATCGGCAAGGCGCTGCCGGCGCTCGCCATGCCGATCTTCGTCGTGGGCGGGCTGGTCCTGGGGTGGGTGACGCCGACCGAGGCCGCGGTGCTGGCCGCCTTCTACGCCGCCTTCATCGGGCTCGTCGTCTACCGGGAAATCCGGCTGCGCGATCTGCCCGACGTGCTGTGGACCTCGGGCATCCAGGCGATCCAGGTGATGTTCATCATGGCCGCCGCGGCGCCGTTCAGCTGGGTGCTGATCCAGCAGCAGATCCCCAACGCGGTGGTCGCGGCGATGCTGGACTTCGCCTCTTCGCCCTGGGCGATCCTGCTGATGATCAACGTCATCCTGCTGGTGCTGGGCATGTTCATCGAGGGCATTGCCGTCATGGTGATCTGCCTGCCGATGCTCTTGCCGGTGGCGATCCAGCTCGGGATCGACCCGCTCCATTTCGGTGTCATCGTGGTGCTGAACCTGATGATCGGCCTGATCACGCCGCCCGTCGGCCTGTGCCTCTATGCCGTCAGCCAGGTGGCCGAGGTCAAGCTGACCGCGATCGTCCGCGAGATCTGGCCCTACCTCATCGCGCTGGTCCTCGTGCTGATGCTGATCACCTATTTCGCCCCGTTGTCCATGTGGGTGCCCACCGCGCTGGGGTTCTGAGATGAAGAAGACCGCCTCCACCGTTCTCGCCTGGGCCGATACCGCCGTCGTCTGGACGGCCCGCATGGGTGTCATCCTGGGCATGTCCGTCCTGTTCCTGATCCTTTTGAGCCGGGTCATCGCGCGGGCCACCGAAACCCCGATCGTCGCCCTCGACGAGATCGCGGAGCTGGCGACCGTCTGGATGATCCTTCTCGGCGTCATCGTACTGTGGCGGCGGGGGCTGCTCTACGCGGTCGAGTTCGGGCCTGATCCGAACGGCCGGCTCGCCCTGCTGTTCGACCTGCTGGTGCAGCTTGCCATGCTGACCTTCGCGCTGGTGATCGTCTGGCAAGGGGCCAAGTTCACGATCCTGAACCGCAACGCCTCGGCCTTCCTGCTGATCGACATGGATTTCTACTACGGCGCCATTCCCGCCGCCTTTGCCGTGATGTCGATCTACAGCCTCGGCTCGGTCTGGCGCCGGGCGCGGGATTTCGCCGCAGGCCGGCGCAGCCACCTGCCACCCGACGACGGTCCGCCCATGGACCCGCCGGGCCAGCTCTGACCGCCATCGTGACCGACCGACACATCCCGACCCGGGCGCGCACGCCCGGAAACGATACCGAGGGACGAACCATGCTTCAGAACGCCGAGACCGACGCCAGCAAGGCAATCCGCGCCCGCGCACGCGAGATCCACCGCGCCGGCGGGCTGGAAGCGGCCCGCGCCTCGGGCGTGCTGCCCGCGATCGTCGAGGTCACCCTGTCCGAGGGGCTGGTGCTGGCCCTGATGAAGCAGGGGGTCTCCAAGTTCTTCGCCATCTTCGGCCATGGCTCCACCGACCTGGGCGAGGTGCTGCGCATCTACGAGGAAGAGGGGCTGACCCGCACGATCAACTGCCGCAACGAGGTGGAGATGGCGCATGCCGCAACCGCGCTGCGCTGGCAATACGGCGAGACCTGCGCCGTGGTCACCTCGATCGGGCCGGGCGGGCTGCAGGCCATGGCCGGATCGCTCGCGGCGGCGTCGAACGGCGTGGGCGTCTGGCACATCTACGGCGACGAGACGACGCAGGGCGAAGGCTACAACATGCAGCAGGTCCCCAAGCCCGAGCAGGGGATCTATGGCCGCATGACCGCGCTGATGGGCGGCTCCTACGTTCTGCACACGCCCGGCGCCCTGCGCGAAGCGATGCGCCGCGGAGCCGCCAGCGTGCATCACCCGGTGAAGGCCGCGCCGTTCTTCCTGCTCCTGCCGCTGAACACCCAGCCGCAAGTGACCCGCGTGAACCTCGACACGCTGCCCGGCCCCGACAGCCGCGCCCGCGCCGGCGTCGCGACCGACGAGGCGCTGGATGCCGCCGTCGCGCGGATCGCCCGGGCCCGGCGCATCGTCATCAAGGCCGGGGGCGGCACCCGCGGCTTCGACGACCAGGTGCGCGGGCTGGCCGAACGGATCGGTGCCGCGGTGGTGCTGTCGCCGGGCTCCACCGGTGTCCTGCCCGACGCGCATCCGCAGAACATGCATGTGGGCGGATCGAAAGGGTCGATCTCGGGCAATTACGCGATGGAGAACGCCGACCTCGTCATCTTCATCGGCTCGCGCGGGGTCTGCCAGGCGGATTGTTCCGGCATCGGCTATCCGAAGGCCGAGGGCGTGATCAACATCAACGGCGATCTCGACGACCTGATGCACTACGCCAACACGATCGGCCTTGCCGGGGATATCGGTCTGGTGACCGAACAGCTGCTGGAGCGGATCGGCGCGTCCAACCTCGTCGATCCCGGCGCCAGCGCCGACTGGCTGGCCGCCTGCGCCGGGAAGAAGGCCGAATGGGCCGCCTTCAAGGCCGAGCGGTTCGCCACGCCGCCGCTGGCCGACGCGGTGTGGGACACCCCGGTGCTGACGCAGCCCGCCGCGATCCACGTCGTGGCCGAATTCGCCAAGCAGCAGGATGCCGCCAAGTTCTTCGATGCCGGCGACGTGCAGGCCAACGGCTTCCAGGTGGTCGAGGATGACCGGACGGGCGACACGTTCACCGAAACCGGCGCCTCCTACATGGGCTTCTCGGTCTCGGGCCTGCTGGCCTCGGGCGTGGCTGACAAGCCCCGCTACACGATCGCCTTCACCGGCGACGGGTCATTCATGATGAACCCGCAGATCCTGATCGACGGGGTCGAACACGGCGTGAAGGGCATGATCGTGCTCTTCGACAATCGCCGCATGGCCGCCATCAGCAGCCTGCAGCTGAGCCAGTATGACCGCGACTTCCGAACCAATGACGGCGTGCCGGTCGATTATGTCCGCATGGCCAGTGCCGTCGAGGGCGTGAAGGCCGTCTTCGGCGGCTGCGATGCCGACAGCCTGCGCGCCGCCCTGGCCGAGGCCCGCGCCCATGACGGGCTATCCCTCGTGCACGTGCCCGTCTATGCGGGCGAGGATCCGCGCGGCGGCATGGGCGCCTACGGCTCGTGGAACGTAGGCAACTGGGTCGCCGACGTGCAGGCCCGCTACCTCGAAACCAAGATCTGAGAGGCAGACATGTATCAAGACATCAACCTGTTCATCCGGGGCGACTGGCGCCCTGCCTCCGACAAGGGCTCGCGCGCCGTGACCGACCCCGCCAGCGAAGAGCCGCTGGCGCAGGTCGCCTTTGCGACCGAGGCCGATATCGACGATGCCCTCGCCGCAGCCAAAGAAGGCTTCGCCACCTGGCGCAGGATCGGCCCGTGGGAGCGCGCGGCGAAGATCCGCAAGACGGCCGAGCTGATCCGCGAACGGGCGGACGAGATCGGAATGCTGATGTCGCTGGAGACGGGCAAGCCGGTGGCGGAGGCAAAGGGCGAGGCCAACGCCGCCGCCGATCAGTTCGAATGGTATTCGGAGGAGACCAAGCGCATCTACGGCCAGATGATCGAGGCCCGCACGGCCGAGAGCCGGATGGCCGTGATCTACCAGCCCGTCGGCGTCGTCGCGGCTTTCAGCGCCTGGAACTTCCCCGCCCTGCTGCCCGCGCGCAAGATGGCCGCCGCCCTCGGTGCGGGCTGTTCGATCATCATCAAGCCGGCCTCGGAAACGCCCGCCTCCTGCGCCGCGTTGGTCGCGGCCTGCCACGATGCGGGCATCCCGCCCGGCGTCGTGAACATGGTCACGGGCAATTCCGCCCGGATCGCCGAGCAATTGATCCGCTCGCCGATCGTGCGCAAGGTGTCGCTCACCGGTTCGGTGCCGGTGGGCAAGACGGTGCTCGGCCTGGCGGCTGAAGGGGTCAAGAAGGTTTCGATGGAGCTGGGCGGCCACGGCCCGGTGGTGGTGTTCGACGATTTCGACCCGGTCGCCGCCGCCGAGGTCTGCGCCCCCACCAAGTTCCGCAATTGCGGGCAGGTCTGCATCTCGCCCACCCGGTTCTACGTGCATGAAGACAGCTACGAGGCCTTCTCGGGCCGCTTCGCCGAGATCGCCAGGGGGCTCAGGATCGGGCGCGGCAGCGACGAGGGCGTGCAGGTCGGCCCCATGGCCAACCAGCGCGGCCTCGACACGATCGCGAGGATGACCGAAGACGCCCTGTCGCGCGGTGCCGAACTCCTCGCCGGGGGCAAGGCGCCTGCGGGCTTCAACAAGGGCTATTACTGGGAGCCGACGGTTCTGGGCAAGGTTCCCGACGATGCCCTGGTGATGAACGAGGAGCCCTTCGGCCCCATCGCCCCGATCACCACCTTCCGCGACTACGACGAGGTGATGGAGCGCGCCAACGCCCTGCCGTTCGGCCTTGCCGGCTACGTGTTCTCCAACAACCTCGGCACGGCGACCCGCGCCTACGAAGACCTCGAATGCGGTATGGTCGGCGTGAACGAGATGCTTCTGGCCACCGCCGAGGCCCCGTTCGGCGGGATCAAGGAAAGCGGCATGGGGCGCGAAGGCGGATCCCTGGGGATCCACGACTATCTCGACCCGAAATATGTGAAGATCAGGCTGTAGGAATACCCGATGACCGACGACCAAGAGCGCGGCCTGGCCCGGGGGCTGACGAATTACGGCGACCGGGATTTCTCGGTCTACCTGCGCAACTCCTTCGCCGCCTCGATGGGCTATTCGCGCGAGGTGCTGAAAAAGCCCATCGTCGGGATCGCCAACAGCTATTCGGGGTTCAACAACTGCCACAGGCACTTCCCCGAGCTCGTCGAGGCGGTGAAGCGCGGCGTGCTGCTGGGCGGCGGCCTTCCGCTCGATTTCCCGACCATCTCGCTCGGCGAGGTCTTCCTCAGCCCCACCTCGCTGAAATTCCGCAACCTCATGTCGATGGACACCGAAGAGATGATCCGCGCCCAGCCGATGGACGCGGTCGTCCTGATCGGCGGCTGCGACAAGACGGTGCCGGCGCAGCTGATGGGGGCCGCCTCGGCCGACCTGCCGGCGGTGCAGCTGATCGGCGGGCCGATGATGACATCGCGCTGGGGCGAGGAACGGCTGGGTGCCTGCACCGATTGCCGCCGTTTCTGGGGCAAGTTCCGGGCGGGCGAGGTCTCGACCGATCAGATCAACGATATCGAGGGCCGTCTCGCCACGACGACGGGCACCTGCGCCGTCATGGGCACCGCCTCGACAATGGCCTGCATCACCGAGACGCTCGGCATGGCGCTGCCGGGCACCGCGGCCATTCCCGCCGTGCATGCCGACCGGCTGCGCGCGGCGGAGGCGTCGGGCCTGGCCGCGGCCCGGATGATCGCGCACCCGATCCGGCCCTCCGAAGTGATGACCGAGAAGGCCTTCGAGAACGCCATCCGGATGTTGCTGGCCCTGTCGGGTTCCACGAACGCGATCCTCCACCTGACCGCGATCGCCGGCCGGCTCGGCATCAAGATCTCGCTGGAGCGCCTGAACGAGCTGTCCGACACGACGCCGGTTCTGGTGAACCTCAAGCCGATGGGCAGCCATTACATGGAGGATTTCTTCTTCGCCGGCGGGGTCGGGGCCGTGCTGCGCGAACTCAGGCCTCTCCTCCACCTCGACACGATCAGCGTCACGGGCGAGCGGCTGGGCGACCGGCTGGAGGTCGATCCCGGCTATGTCGACCGCCGGGTGATCGCCGGCGCCGATGCGCCGCTGGAGCCCGAGGGGGGCCTGATCGCCCTGTTCGGCAGCCTGGCCCCGAAGGGGGCCATCCTGAAGCGCGCCGCCGCCGACAAGACGCTGTTCGAGAAGGAGGGCAGGGCGGTCGTGTTCTCTTCGCTCGAGGATCTGGCGCGCCGGGTCGACGACCCGGAGCTCGAGATCGGGCCGGATGACTTCATGGTGCTGCAGAACGCGGGGCCGGAAAGCGCCTCGGGCATGCCGGAAGCCGGCTACCTGCCCATCCCGAAGAAGCTGAGCGCCAGGGGCGTGAAGGACATGGTGCGCATCTCCGACGCGCGCATGTCGGGCACGGCTTTCGGCACGATCGTCCTGCATGTCGCGCCCGAAGCGTCGCTGGGCGGGCCGCTGGCGCTGGTGCGCACCGGGGATCGCATCCGCCTGTCGGTCAGCCGCAAGACGATCGACCTCCTGGTGGACGAGGAGGAACTCGCCCGCCGGCGGGCCGAGTGGGTCTCGCCGGTGGTTCCGCCCGAACAGCGGCGCGGCTATGACCGGCTCTATGCCAGCGAGGTCACCCAGGCCGACGAGGGCTGCGATTTCCGGATGCTGCAATACCTTCACAAGGAAGGCTGAGCGTGGCCGGGGAACCTACGGCCAGGCCGCGAAAGAGCGGAATTCGGCCGTGTCCTTCTTCCGATGGGATCTGCGGAACGCGCTTGGATTCTGGCCGGTCTGGCGTTGAAAGAAGCGCGTGAAATAGGCCGGGTCGCCATAGCCCAGGCGGAAGGCGACCTGCGAGACCGGCATGCCGGTATTGGCCAGCAGCTCCATCGCGTCGCGCACCAGCAGGCGGTGCAGGTAATCGCGCGGCGAAAGGCCGGTCGCCCGCTTGACCGCCGATCCCAGCCGGTTGCGGGTGACCTGCAGATCGCGAGCATATTCCTCGACGGGCCGGTGATCGCGCGCCCGCTGCGCCGCCATCAGGACGAACCGCTCCGACAGCCCCTGGGGCGCGCCGCCCAGGTGCACCAGGTCCTGCCGCGCCAGCCGCCACACCTGCAACAGCAGCAGCGAAAGATAGCTCGCGGCGGCGATCTCCGAGCCGGGGTCGGGGCCCTGGCGTTCGCGCGTGAAGCCGGCCAGCAGGTCGTCGATCGGTCCGGGCGCCTCGGCCGACAGCTCCAGATCGCGCGACAGGGTGCGCTGCATCTGCTCGCCGATCGGCGTCACCGGCAGCACCTGCAAAAGCGTCGCGTCGGGGATCGAGACGAGCGTGCCGCGCGTGCCGATCCCCGCATTCAGGCTGCGCCCGGCGCCGTCGGCCCACCATAGCAGCCGGGGGCCCGCATGTTCAGGCAGGCTGTCGCCGCCATCCTCCAGGCGCACGGAGCCGTATTCCAGCCACAGCAGATGCGCGGTGCGCGGCGCCAGCGTGAAGGCGATGCGCGACAGCGGGCTGCGGATCTGGTGCAGCCCGGTGGCGGCCCGGCGCGTGGCGAGGGTGCGGTGGGTGATCGGCATGACGCGCCGACCTTGGCCGCAACCGGGGCGGTTAGCAAGCAAGAGTGCAAGTAATGGCCCCGCCAGTGCATTTATTGCCCTCCGCCGGCGGCAGTAGGATCGAGCCAGACGCCCCGGGAGCCGCAACAGACGGCGCCGGGGGCGGCGCAACGACCGGGCAGGGCGCCCGGACGCAAGGGAGGAAGACATGATTGCATTGACGCGACGCGCGAGCCTTCGCGTGCTTTCCGCCGGCATGGTTTCGGTGGCGGCGCTGACCGCCGGAACGGCCGTGGCGCAGGACGATACCGTGACCATCGGCTACGCGGTGGCCCGCACCGGCCCCAACGCCACCGGCGCCGGGATCACGACGATCCCCAACTACGAATTGTGGGTCGACACGGTGAACAAGGCGGGCGGGCTGACGATGCCCGACGGCTCTCAGCGGATGATCGAGGTCGTGGAATACGACAACCGCTCGGCCAACGAAGATCTGGTGCGCGCGATCGAGCGCCTCGCCAGCCAGGACAAGGTGGACATCATCCTGCCGCCCTGGGGCACCGGCCCGAACCTCGCCATCGCGCCGCTGATGGACAGGTTCGGCTACCCGCAGCTCGCGGTGACAGCGGTGACCGACAAGGCCCCTGAATTCGCCGAACGCTGGGATCGCAGCTTCTGGATGCTGGGCGGCGGCGGCGATTATGCCGAGGGGCTGGTCGAGGTGCTGGCCGCCGCGCGCGACGCGGGCACGATCAACAACCAGGTCGCCGTCGTCTCGGTCGCCGACGGCTTCGGCATCGACCTGATCACCGCGGCGCGCCCCGCCTTCGAAGAGGCCGGCTTCGAACTGGTCTATGACGAGACCTACCCGCTGGGCACCTCGGATTTCGCCGCCATGATGAACGAGGCGCAGGGATCGGGCGCCAACAGCTTCGTCGCCTTCTCCTACCCGCCGGGCTCGTTCGGGATGACGAAGACGGCGCAGTCGATGGGCTACAATCCCAAGGTCTTCTACATCTCGGTCGGCGGCGCCTTCCCGATCTATCCGGGCATCGCCGACGGCAAGGCCGAGGGCGTCATGGCGATCGGCGGCGTGGATGCCGACAGCGAGGCGATCCAGGATTACTTCCAGCGCCACACCGATTTCGTCGGCAACCCGCCCGACAGCTGGGCCTCGGCCATCACCTATGCCTCGCTGGAGATGCTGCAGCAGGCGATCGAGCGGGTCGGCCTTGATCACGAGGCGCTGGCCGGCGAGCTGTCGACCGGCACGTTCGAGACCATCGTGGGCGAAATCACGCTGGAGGATAACCAGCTGCGCGATCTGTGGTGGGTCGGCCAGTGGCAGGACGGATCGTTCCGGGCGGTGAACCCCGCCGACAAGGAAGGCGCCTCCGAACCGATCATTCCCAAGCCGGAATGGTAAGCTGACAGCCCGCGCCGGCACAGGCGCGGGCATCCCCACCGACGGACCCGAACATGACGACGACACTCATCCTCGGCCTGGTGCTGGGCGGCACCTATGCGCTGCTCGCGCTGGGCCTGACGCTGCAATACGGCATCGCCCGGATCATGAACCTGGCTTACGGCGAACTGACGCTGATCGCGGCCTTCGCGGTGGTCGCCTTCTTCGGCGCCGCCGGCCTGCCGCCGCTCGTGCTGCTGCCGCTGGTGGCGGCGGGCGGCTATGCCTTCGGCTGGGTCCTGTACCAGGTGATGATGCGCCCGCTGGTGGCGCGGTCGGGCGGCGGCGGCCGGCTGGAGGTCGACAGCATCCTGGCCACGTTCGGCCTGCTGTTCCTGATCCAGGGCGTGCTGCTCGTCACCTTCGGGTCGAACTTCACCTCGCTGTCCTACCTCGAACGCGGCGTGAACGTGCTGGGCGTGTCGGTGGCGCTGAACCGGCTGATCGCCTTCGGCATCTGCGTGGCGGTCGGCGCGGCGCTGGTCATCGCCCTGCGGGCCACCCGGTGGGGGCTGGTCATGCGTGCCGTCGCCCTGACGCCCGGCTCGGCGCCGCTGGTCGGGATCGACACCAACCTCGTCGCGCGGCAGGGCTTCGCGCTCGGCTCGGCCCTGGCGGCGGTCGCGGGCGGCTGCGTCTCGATGTACCAGACATTCTCGGCCACCGACGGTGTCGTCTTCACCATGAAGGCGCTGGTCATCGTCATCATGGGCGGCGTGGGCAACGTGCCTGGCGCCCTGGCGGCCGGTTTCGCCCTGGGCTTGATCGAGACCTTCGTGGCCACCGCCATCGACCCGGGCCTGACGCTGGCCGCGACATTCGCGCTGTTCCTCGCCGTGCTCCTGTGGCGCCCGCAGGGCCTGTTCGGAGCCCGCCAATGACGCGCCTCATCCTGCCCCTGTTCCTGCCCCTGACCGGGCTCGTCCTGCTGGCGGTGCTACCGCTCTACGTGTCGGATTACGGCCTCGGCCTGCTGGTCGGCGCGGTGACCTATGTCACGCTGGCCTCGGCCTGGGCGCTGTTTTCCGGCCAGACGCATTACATCTCGCTCGCCACCGTCGCCTTCTACGGCACCGGCGCCTACACCGTCGCCGTCCTGAACGAGGCGCTGCCCTACCCGGCGGTGCTGCTGTGCGCGGCGCTGATCGGCGGGGCGCTGGCGCTGCTGGTGGGCCTGTCGACGCTGCGGCTGCGCGGCGTCTACTTCGTCATCTTCAGCTTCGGCCTGGCCGAACTGATCCGGCAGCTGATCACCTGGTACGAGGTCAACGTCACCGGCACGCTGGGGCGCTACATCTTCCTGGATATCGGCACCAGCCAGATCTACTGGCAGATGCTGGCGCTGGGCGCGGTGACCATCGCGCTGACCGCCTGGGTCATGCGCTCGCGCCTCGGCCTGGCCATGCGGGTCATCGGCGACGACGAGGTCGTGGCCGCCCATTCCGGTATCAACCTGGCGCGGGTGAAACTGGTGGCCTTCGTGCTCTCCTCCGTCATCCTGACGCTGGCGGGGGCGATCACCTCGCCGCGCTACGTCTATGTGGAGCCGTCGATCGTGTTCAATCCGACGGTCAGCTTCCTCACCGTCATCATGGCGCTGCTGGGCGGGGCCAACCGGCTGTGGGGCCCGGCGCTTGGCGCGGTGCCGCTCTTCCTGGTCTTCGAATACCTGTCCACCCATTTTCCTGACAGCTATCCGATCCTGCTGGGCCTGCTCTTCATCGGTGTGGTCTTCGTGGTGCCCAACGGGCTGATCCAGGCGGGCGAACGGCTGTTCCGGCGCGGGGTGTCGGCATGAGCTTCCTGACCATCGACCGTGCGGTGAAGCAGTTCGGCGGCCTGCGCGCCGTGGACGACGTGTCGTTCTCGCTGGCGCGGGGCGAGATCGTGGGCCTGCTGGGCCCCAACGGCTCGGGCAAGACGACGCTGATCAACCTGGTCTCGGGCGCGCTGCCCGCCACCTCGGGCGCGATCGCGCTCGACGGGCTGCGGCTGACCGGGCTGCGGCGCGACAGGATCGCGCGCGCCGGCGTGGCGCGGACCTTCCAGCTGGTGCGCACCTTGCCGTCGCTCAGCCTGCTGGAAAACGTGATGATCACCGCCGTCTTCGGGCGCAACGGCCATTGGGGCGCCGAGGCGCGGCGCGTGGCCGAGGCGGCGCTCGAGACGGTGGGCCTGGCCGGGCGCGCCGATGCCGTGGCCGGCGATCTGACCTATATCGACCAGAAGCGGCTGGAACTGGCCCGCGCCCTGGCCGCCGAGCCGGAAATCCTGCTGCTCGACGAATGGCTGGCGGGGCTGAACCCGACCGAACTGGCCGAAGGCGTAACGCTGATCCGCCGCCTGCACGAAAGCGGGCTGACCATCCTCATGGTCGAGCACATCATCGACGCGGTCCGCGCGCTGTGCCCGCGCGTGGTGGTGATGAATTCCGGCCGGCTGATCGCCGACGAGGCCACCGCAACGGCGCTCGCCGACCCGGCCGTCATCGCCGCCTATCTGGGGGAGGAAGCCGATGCTTGAGGTCCGCGATCTGAGCGTCGCCTACGGCAAGCACGTCGCGCTCGACGGCGCCAGCCTGGAGGTCGGGCAGGGCAAGATGGTCGCCATCCTGGGGGCCAACGGCGCCGGCAAATCCTCGCTGCTGGGGGCGATCGGCGGGCGGGTGCGGCCCGCCGCGGGCGACATCCTCTATCGCGGGCGCTCGCTCTTGGGCTGGCCCGCGCACCGGCTGGTCGAAGAGGGGATCGCGCTGGTCCCCGAAGGGCGCGGCATCTTCCCCGCCCTCACCGTGGAAGAGAACCTGAGGCTCGGCGCCATCCCCGCCCGCGCCCGAGACGGGGCCGAGGCGCGCCGCGCCGAGGTGCTGACGCTCTTCCCCAAACTGGCCGAGCGCCGCACCCAGATCGCCGGCACCATGTCGGGCGGCGAACAGCAGATGGTCGCCATCGGCCGCGCGCTGATGTCGAACCCCGACCTGCTGCTGCTCGACGAGCCCTCGCTCGGCCTCGCGCCCATCGTCGCGAAAGAGGTCTTCGCCGCCCTGTCGCGCATCCGGGCGACCGGGCTGACCGTGCTGATCGTCGAACAGAACGCCCGCGCCACCCTGGCGCTGGCCGATTACGCCTATTTGATGGAGGTCGGCCGCATCGCCGGCTCCGGCCCCGCCCAGGACATCAAGAACGACCCTGCCGTGATCCGCGCCTTCCTGGGCGGCGATCTGGCGCAGGCCCGCTGACAGGAGACCAGAATGGAAAAGCTCAACCTCTACATCAACGGCGCCTATGTCCCGGCCGAGGACGGGCGCAGCTTCACCCGCGCGAACCCGATCACTGGCGACGAGGTGACCGAGGCGGCCGCCGCCTCGCTGGGCGACGTGGCCCGCGCGGTCGACGCGGCGGCGGGGGCGTTCGCCACCTGGTCGGTCACCTCTCCGGGCGAGCGGCGGCGCAAGCTGCTGGCCGCGGCGCAGAACCTGACCGCGCGCGCCGAAGACATCGTGCAGGCGATGAAGGACGAGATCGGCGCGACCGAGGCCTGGGCCCGGTTCAACTGCATGCTGGCCGCCGACATGCTGGTCGAGGCCGCCGCGCTGACGACCCAGATCAAGGGCGAGGTCATCCCCTCCAACCGCCCCGGCTCCACCGCGCTGGCAATCCGCCAGCCGGCCGGCGTGGTGCTGGCCATGGCGCCCTGGAACGCGCCGGTGATCCTGGGCGTGCGGGCCATCGCGACGCCGCTGGCCTGCGGCAATACCGTGGTGATGAAGACCTCGGAACTCTGCCCACGCGTGCACGCCCTGATCGTCGAGGCGGTGGCCGAGGCGGGCCTGCCGACGGGCGTGCTCAACGCCATCTCCAACGCGCCCGACGATGCCGCCGACGTGGTCGCCGCGCTGATCGAGCATCCGGCGGTGCGCCGCGTGAACTTCACCGGCTCCACCCGCGTGGGCCGCGTCATCGGCGAGCTGGCCGGGCGCAACCTCAAACCCGCGCTGCTGGAGCTGGGCGGCAAGGCCCCGATGATCGTGCTGGAGGATGCCGATATCGACGCCGCCGTCGCCGCGGCGGGTTTCGGCGCCTACATGAACCAGGGGCAGATCTGCATGTCGACCGAGCGGATCATCACCGTGGGCGAGGCGGGCGAGCGGTTCGTCGAGGCGTTCCGCGGCAAGGTCGAAAGCCTGACTGCGGGCGATCCGCGCGAGGGCGACACGCCGCTCGGCTCGCTCGTCAACCAGGCCGCCGCCGAGCGGATAGAGGAGCTTATTGCCGACGCGCTCGACAAGGGCGCGACCCTGATCGCGGGCGGCGGGCGCGGCACCATGCTGAACGCGGCCGCGCTCGACCACGTGACGCCCGACATGCGGCTTTATTCCGAGGAAAGCTTCGGCCCCGTCGTGTCGATCATCCGCGCCGGTTCGGTCGACGAGGCGGTGCGCATCGCCAACGAAAGCGAGTTCGGCCTCTCGGCAGCGGTCTTCGGCCGCGACACGATGGCCGCGCTGGCGGTCGCGCGGCGCATCGAAAGCGGCATCTGCCACGTCAACGGCCCCACCGTCCACGACGAGGCGCAGATGCCCTTCGGCGGCGTCAAGGCCTCGGGCTATGGCCGCTTCGGTGGCACCTGGGGCATCGAGGAATTCACCGAACTGCGCTGGATCACGCTGCAGGACGGTGAGCTGCATTATCCGATCTGATCGGGGAAGCGGGCGCGGAACGACCGACCAGGGTGACACTATCGTCGCCCTGGTCCGGGCGGTTGGCCTCTACAGGTTGGGACATTCCCGCGCGCCCAGTGGGGGCCTGATTGCGATCAAGCCCCTAGATGCCGCCCGCTCACGCAGCACCGCGCCCCTCAGAAATAGCCGGGATACCGTTCCATGATCTGCTCGACCTGCGACAACGTCCCCGACAGGTGCTCGCGCAGGACGGCTTCGGCGCCGCGGGCGTCGCGGGCGTCGATCGCGTCCAGGATGCGTTCGTGGCACGAAAGGATCGACGCGGATTTTCCCGGGTCGGGCAGGTTCAGCTTGCGCAGCCGGTCGATATGGCCCGAACGGGCGGTGACGATGCTCCACAGCGCGCTGACACCGGCCGCCTCGCAAAGCGCTGCGTGATATTCCCGGTCGAGGCGCGAAAACGCTTCGAGATCGTCCGAAGCGAGGGCGGCGCGTTGCAGGGCTAGGCAGGTCCGGGCCCGGGCGATCATGGCAGCGCCGTCCTGCCGGATCAGGGCCCGTACGACCTCCAGCTCGATCGACAGGCGGAGGAACTGCGTTTCCTGCGCATGGGCCACGTCGATCTTCGAGACGACCGTCTTGGATTGCGGATGGATGATCAGCAGCCCTTCTTCCTCGAGCCGCATCATCGCGTCGCGCACGGGTGTCTGGCTCACCCCGTACTGGGCCGCGATCTCGGAACGCGAGAGGTACTGTCCGGGGGCGAATTCCAGGCTGACGATTCGCTCGCGCAAGGCCTCGTGCAGCACGGCGCTGGCCGAGCCGCGCTTGATCGTCTTGTGCGCGGCGGGACGGGCGGCCCGAATTTGCGTTTGAGTGTCAGTGTTTTCTGCCATGTCAGCCCGGTTGATCCCGAAAATCTTCCTGTGCGGGACAATAGAGCCTCCTTGCCAAAAATACACTAATATATTAGTGCATCACTTAGCCGAGGGGGGAGGCCCCCGGCGCTGTCCAAGGGAGGACCCTCATGACCTTTTCCAGAACCGCCGCGCTGACGATGTCCGTCTCCATGCTTGCCGGTCTTGCGCATGCCGACACGTTGAACATCCAGACGTCGTTCAACGCCGGCGACTTCTCGACCAAGTACATCACCGAGGAATGGCTGCCGAAGATCGAGGAGATGACCGAAGGCCGCATCTCGATCGTGCTGACGCCCAACGGCTCGGTCGTGCCGGCGCGCGACACGCCCGAGGCCGTCGCGGCAGGCGCGCTCGACGGCGATTTCACCTCGGTCAACTACTTCTCCGGCCAGGAACCCGCCTTCGCGCTGCTGGGTGACCTGATCTCGGGCTACGACACGCCCGAACAGATGATCGGCTTCTGCCAGGAAGGCCCGGGCGAGGAGATGATGCAGAAGGCCGCCGACGCCATCACCGGCGGCGAGGTCAAGGTCGTCGCCTGCGGCCCCTATTCGCGCGAGGCGCTCGTCGCGCGCGAGCCGATCCGCACCTTCGAGGATCTCGCAGGCAAGAAGATCCGCTCGCCCGAGGGCCTGGCCGCGGCCGTCTTCCAGGCCGCCGGTGCATCGCCCGTCGCGATCCCGTTCTCGGAAGTGTTCGGCGCGTTGGAAAAAGGCATCGTCGATGCCGCCGACGCCTCGGCCTACGTGAACAACGATGCGACGGGCCTGCACGACGTGGCCCCCTATCCGCTCTACCCGGGCATCCACTCGATGCCGGCGATGCAGTTCACCGTGAACCGCGAAGTCTGGGAAGAGCTCGAGCCGCAGGACCAGGAGGCGCTGCGCACCTGGTGGTACGACGCGATGCGCTCGATGGCTGCCGAGGTCACCAAGCTCGACCGTGAACTGGCCGAGCGCGACGACCAGAAGGACGACATCGAGGTGATCGACTGGGCGCAGGAAGACCGCGACCAGCTGCGCGAGGTGGCCCGCAAGGAATGGGAAAACTACGCCCAGAAGTCCGAGCTGGCGCAGGAGGCGCTCGAGGCGCACATCGCCTACATGACCGAGATCGGCCTCTTCAAGGAATAACCGTCTCACCCGCCCCGGGGGCGGCGGTGTCGTCAGCGGCGCCGCCCCCGGGGCCCGTTCCGCGCCAATGGGAGGGCCCCATGAAACGCCTGCTCGCGGGCTATGCCGAGGTGATGGACAGGTTCAGCGTCTTCATCGGGCATGCCTGCTCAACCCTCTTCTTTACCTGCATCGCCGTCTCAGCGCTCGAAGTGGTCCTGCGCTACGGGTTCGACAGCCCCACCGTCTGGTCGACCGAGCTTGCCATGACGCTGTGTGCAACCGTCTGGGTGCTGTCGGTCGGCTACGTCACCCAGCGCAACCGGCACATCTCCATCACCATGATGGAGCTGCTCGTGAGCCCGCGCGTCTGGCGCTATTTCCGGCTGCTCCAGCTGGCGATCGCCTTCGGCGCAATCCTCGTTCTCGCCATGGCGCTCTGGGGCCCGGCCGAGAAGGTGCTGAGCCGGGCCGAGCATTCCGGCACGGCGTTCAATTCGCCTCAGCCCACGTATCTCAAGGTTCTGATCGTCGTCGGCTGCGGTCTCTACCTGGCGCAATTGCTGGCCAACATCATCCGTTGGTTCCAGAACACCGAAGGGGATCTGTCCGGTGGGCATTGAACTGATCACACTCCTGATCGTGCTGGCCCTCCTGGGCCTGATGGCGATCGGCGTCCCGCTGGGCATCACCACGCTGTCGGTCTCGCTGGTCACGGCGATCCTGTATTTCGGCGAGCGGGCGGGCTTCTTCATCGTCGCCGCGAATGTCAGCGAAGTGCTGCACAAGTACGAACTGATCGCGGTGCCGTTCTTCGTCTTCATGGCGAACGTGCTCGAACGATCGGGCATCGCGAAATCGCTCTTCGACTCGATGGCCATCGCGGGCGGCCGGTTCCGCGGCTCGGTCGGCGTGCAGACCTGCATCGTGGCGGTGCTGCTGGCGGCGATGTCGGGCATCATGGGTGGCGAGATCGTCATGCTGGGCCTGATCGCGCTGCCGCAGATGCTGCGGCTGGGCTATGACAAGAAACTGTCGATCGGCATCATCTGCGCCGCGGGCGCGCTGGCGACGCTCATCCCGCCCTCGGTCGTGCTCATCGTCTACGGGCTGGCGGCGCAGGTCTCCATCACCAAGCTCTTCGCCGCCTCGGCAGTGCCCGGCATGCTTCTGGCCTCGCTCTACATCGCCTACATCCTGGTGCGCGTCCGGCTGAAGCCCGAAATGGCGCCGATCTACGACATCCCCGAAACCGGGCTGCCGTTCCTCCAGCGCCTGAAGTTCCTCAAGGGCATCATCCTGCCCGCCATCCTGATCTTCACCGTGCTCGGCGTGATCTATTCGGGCATCGCGACGGTGACCGAAGCCGCGGCGATCGGCGCCGTCGGCGCGCTGGTCGTGGCCGGCGCCCGCAAGGAGCTCAGCTGGACCATGGCGCGCGACGCCATGCGCCAGACCGTGCTGACCGTCGGATCGATCATCTGGCTGGTGCTGGGCGCGGTGTCGCTGATCGGGATCTACAACCGCATCGGCGGCGGCGACTTCCTGCGCGGGCTGCTGATCGGCCTCGACTTCCCGCCGCTCATGATCGTGCTGGTGATGATGCTGATCGTCATGGTGCTGGGCACGTTCCTGGAATGGATCGCGATCATCTTCATCACGGTGCCGATCTTCGCGCCCGTCGTGGTCGATCTCGGCTTCGATCCGGTCTGGTTCGGCGTGCTCTTCGCGATGAACATCCAGATCTACTACCTGTCGCCGCCCTTCGGCCCGGCCTGCTTCTTCCTGAAATCTGTGGCCCCCAAGGGGGTGGAGCTTCAGGACATCTTCGTTGCCGTGCTGCCGTTCATCGGCCTGCAGATCATCGGCCTCGCCCTCGTGCTGTTCTTCCCGGAGATCGCGCTGTGGCTGCCCAACTTGCTCGATTGAGGAGACCATTTCCATGTCCCGAAACGACGAAAAAGACCTGACACGGCAGGACGAGGAGATCGACGCGGCCCATTTCACGGCCGAGGAGATCAAGGACAGGCACGATTTCGGCAACTGGCCCGACCTGGTCGGGCTGGCCTTCGCGGCCGCCGTGATCTGGTACAGCTTCTCTTTCACGGGGTGATCGGATGACGAGGAAAACGCCAGGCGACCTGCGCTCGGCGCGCTGGTTCGCGCCCGACGACCTGCGCAGCTTCGGCCACCGGTCGCGCATGATGCAGCTGGGCTACGACGAAGAGGATTTCCGCGACAAGCCGGTGATCGGGGTGCTCAATACCTGGTCCGAGCTGAACACATGCCACGCGCATTTCCGCGAACGGGTGAAGGACGTGAAGCGCGGCATCGCCCAGGCCGGCGGTTTCGGCGTCGAGATGCCGTCGCTCTCGGTCGACGAAAGCTTCACCAAGCCCAGCTCGATGCTCTATCGCAACCTGCTGGCGATGGAGACGGAAGAGATGATCCGCTCGCACCCGCTCGACGGCGTGGTGCTGATGGGCGGCTGCGACAAGACCACGCCGGGCCTCGTGATGGGCGCGATCAGCGCGGGCGTGCCGATGATCTATCTGCCCGCCGGGCCGATGCTGCGCGGCAACTACGCGGGCCGGATCCTCGGCTCGGGCTCGGATGCGTGGAAATACTGGGATGAACGCCGCGCCGGCAACATCTCCGACGAGGAATGGCTGGGCGTGCAGGGCGGTATCGCCCGCTCGGCCGGGACATGCATGACGATGGGCACCGCCTCGACCATGACGGCCATCGCCGATGCGATGGGCCTCACCCTGCCGGGCGCATCGTCGATCCCCGCCGTGGACAGCGGCCACCAGCGCATGTCGGCCGCCTGCGGGCGCCGCATCGTCGAGATGGTGTGGGAAGACCTGCGCCCCGAGCACATCGTGACCGAGGCCGCCTGCCGCAACGCCGCGGTCGTGGCGATGGCCACAGGCTGTTCGACCAACGCGGTCGTCCACCTGATCGCCATGGCGCGGCGCGCCGGCGTGCCGCTCACGCTCGACGATCTGGATGCGCTGGGGCGTGTCACCCCGCTGATCGCCAACGTGCGCCCGGCGGGCAAGGATTACCTGATGGAGGATTTCTACTACGCCGGCGGCCTGCGCGCGCTGATGAAGCAGATCGAGGCGATGCTCGACACCTCGGCGCTGACGGTGACCGGCAAGACCATGGCCGAGAACCTCGAGGGCGCAGAGGTCTACAACGACGATGTCATCCGGCCGCTCTCGAACCCGGTCTATCACGAGGGCTCGCTCGCCGTTCTGAAGGGCAACCTCTGCCCCTCCGGCGCGGTCATCAAGCCCGCCGCCTGCGACCCGCGCTTCTACCACCACGAGGGCCCGGCGATCGTCTTCGACAGCTACCCCGAGATGAAGAAGGCCGTCGACGACGAGAGCCTCGACATCACGCCCGACCACGTGATGGTCCTGCGCAACGCGGGCCCGCAGGGCGGGCCGGGCTTCCCGGAATGGGGCATGCTGCCGATCCCCAAGGCGCTGATCAAGCAGGGCCACCGCGACATGCTGCGGATCTCCGACGCGCGGATGTCGGGCACCTCCTACGGTGCCTGCGTGCTGCACGTCACGCCCGAAAGCCATGTCGGCGGCCCGCTCGCGCTGCTGAAGACCGGCGATACCGTGCGGCTGGACCTCGCGAACCGGCGGCTCGACATGCTGGTCGACGAGGCCGAGCTCGAGGCGCGCCGCGCGGCGCTGGTGCCCCCGCCGCCGCGCTACGAACGCGGCTACGGCTACATGTTCCTCAAGCACGTCACCCAGGCCGACGAGGGCTGCGACTTCGACTTCCTGCAATCCGATTTCGGCCGCACGGCCGGCGAACCCGACATTTTCTGAGGCCCAGCATGACCGATTACGTACTCTCGGACGAAACCCGCGCGCGCTACAAGCGCATCTCGACCGCCTCGATCGCCACGCAGCTCTACAAGCGCGGATTGCGCAACCAGTTCATCCAGGGCGTGCGGCCGGTGTCGAGGAAGGCCGAAAACATGGTCGGCCAGGCCTTCACCCTGCGCTATCTGCCCGCGCGCGAGGATCGCAACCCGCTCGACGTGTTCCGCAACGCCGATCACCCGCAGCGCGTCGCGGTCGAGACCTGCCCGCCGGGCCAGATCCTCGTGATGGATGCGCGCGGCGACGCCTCGGCGGCGACGGCGGGGTCGATCCTCGTCACGCGGCTCCAGGTGCGCGGCTGCGCCGGCGTGGTGTCGGATGGCGGCTTCCGCGATTTCGAGGGCATCGCGGAGCTGGACATGCCCGCCTATTGCGCGGGCCCCTCGGCGCCCACGAACCTGACGAAACACGAGGCGATGGAACGCAACATCCCCATCGCCTGCGGCGGGGTCGCGGTGTTTCCGGGCGACGTGCTGGTGGGCGACGGCGACGGCGTGATGGTCATCCCCGCGCATCTCGCGGACGAGATCGCGGAGGTCTGCGCGGGCATGGAGGATTTCGAGGCCTTCGTGCTCGAGGAAGTCCTCGCCGGCACCCCGATCATCGGCCTCTATCCCTGCACTTTGGACGAGAACCAGAGGAAGTTCGAAGACTGGCAGCGCACGCGCGGCCAGTAACGAGGACGACGATCCGCCCACCGTCGCCGCGCGGCGCACCTCGGCCCGCCTGCCGGGCCCGCGCGGCCGCACCAATGGCCGGCAGCGCATGTTCGGCGATTACATCCGGAACTCGGACGTGGATCGAGATTCAGGGCCGACATTTCCCTGCAACCGCTTCATGGTGAACCCGTCTGCATCGAAGCCGCGACGGAGCGAACCGCTTGTTCGAGCCGGGCAATACCGTCGCCATCAGTGGGCGAGCCGTGGCATTCCAGGTCTTCCGTGCTGTGGCGCAGAGCGGCAAACTCCTTCTTCAGCTTCGTGCCGAAAATCAACTCCGTCTTGCGTTCGATGTCTGCCCAGGTGGCCGGGGCGAACCGGGTGCCGCGCAGGTGGTCCACGGCTGCCGACCTTGAACTGCCATCCCGTAGCTCAACGCACACCCGCGCGCGATTCCGGCTGCCAGTCAGCACCTTCGGATTTAGCGCGTGATCGTGGACAAGCTCCACCCGCGCCACCAGCCCTTTTCCCCGGTTCCGGTCAAGCCTGTCCTGATCGTGGGAATTGGCGTAGCTGAGACTGCCGTCCTCGATCATGGTCGCGAGAATGTACTGCAGCGAAATGGCGGGCATCTCGCGATCGTCAACGATGAAGGACTTTTGCGACGGCAAGTGGCAGACCACTCGGTTTACCTCCGCCGGGTCGAGCGGCCCCCGTGACAGGATGTCATCCATCGCTTGTGCCGCCGCCTGGATCGGCAACCCGACCGGATAGAGCTTGATATCCGCTTGAAACACGCCGCCGGCCTCATCGTGGATCATCGCGGGCAGGGCGCCGGCATCGCTGCGTCCCTCATATGTCTCGAACAGATTGACGGATTGGTCCAGAACGTCGGCAACGCCTGTAAATCCAAGCTTGGCAAGTCGTGCAGCCTGGACACCTTGTGCCGCGGGCAGGCCGCCAAAGGCGTAGGCCTTCTCGACATGGTGGAGATCGCGATACAAAGAATTGATCCCCGACGCCTGCTGCGCGGCATAGGACAGGGCGTAACGCATCTGCATCTCATTCAGCCGCATGAGCCGGCCCGCCGCGGCGACCGCCCCCATTACCTGGCCGACATTGTGGGTCGTTCGACTGCTCAGCATCCGTTCGGCTGGATCGGCCCAGATGGCCTGAGGAAATGCGATCCCGACGCGGTACCCCGTCAGTATCGCGTTGAGCAGGTCTCGCCCGTCCGCCTTGCTCGCACCGGCCACTGCCAATGCCGCCGGGACGATCGACGCACCCGGATGCATGCGCGCCAGTTCACTCGTATCGTCGGTCTCGTCGGCATGGGCGAGCATCCCGTTGATCATGGCGGCCACCTCGGACGGCACCTGCCGGTCCGTGCCGATGACGCGCCCGGACGGCCCGTCGCAATCTCCGTACTCGGCGAGGTATGTGTTGGCGAGCCGGCCGGCGGGCAGGGCGTGTCCGCTAAGCATGGCCAACAGCGTGTCGAAGATATGGATCTTTATCTTCGCGACGGCCTCGCTGCTCCAATCCTCATAACGTGTGGCGCAAATGAACCTCGCGACCTGGCCTGTAATATCCGCGGCCGCCTCTTTGCGTGTCCCGGTCATGACGTCACCTTGCGCCATCCTTCGGGCGCGGTTCTGGCGACGGCATCTTCATCGAAGTCGAACCCAAACCCCGGCTCATCCGACAGGAGGATATCTCCGCCTTCTATCGAAAGCGGCCGGTCTAGCAGGGTTTGCAAATTGACGATCCGGTCGTCGGTAAAGACCTCGACGCGCAAGGCGTTGGGGGTGGCCGCCATCAGCGGCGCATGAAAATCCTGCCAGGCGTGGGTGCAGACCGGCATGTCGCAGGCCGCGGCATGAGCGGCGATACGCCGCCACTCTGTCACGCCGCCGCATGCGGCCACGTCGGGCTGCAGGATGTGGACAGCCTTGCGGTCGACCAACTCCCGGAACGCCCAGCGACCGGCGGCGATTTCGCCTCCCGCAATCGGGATGCGGGTTCGCTCCGCAAGTCGGGCGTGGGCATCCACGGCATCCGGGCTGAATGGTTCCTCGATCCAGAAAGGGTTGTGTCGTTCTACCGACTTCAGGAAGGATTCCGCTTCGGGAACCGTCTTCCATGCGTTGTTTGCGTCCAGCATCAGCGGAATGTCTTCGCCGAGAACCTCTCTGACGGCGGCGACACGGCGCCGATCCATCGAGTAGTCGGAGCGCCCGACCTTCATCTTTACGGCCCTGAACCCCGCGTCGAGATAGCCTTGCATCTCGTGCTGCAGGTCGTTCACTTCATCGCCGCCGTAGTAGTAGCCTCCGCTGGCATAGGCCGGGACCCGGCCCTCGTGCATGGCTCCCAGGTATCGCGCCAATGGCAGACCGGCTGCACGGGCGTTGCGGTCCCATAGAGCCATGTCCAGCGCCGAGATGGCCCGCATGACTGCCCCGGCCCGCCCTTGCAGCAGCGCCTCCTGGTACATCTCATGCCACAGCGCCTCGGTCGCGTGGGGGTCGCGGCCAAGCAGCATTCCGGCCAGCAGGCCCTCGGCAGCCGCCAGCGAAGCCTCGCCCATCACGTTGCCGCAATAAGCCGCGCCAATGCCGGTCACCCCGTCCGACGTGCGCAAGCGCACCAGAAGATACTGGCGGGAGGCCACCTTGCGAGTGGCAAACACCGCGGGCTTGGCCAGCGGGCAGTCCGATAGACACAGTTCGATCCGTTCGACAACAACCATGTTCTTCCCTCATAGTGTCGACAATGCGTGTACGCAATCTCCCCACATTTGTCAAAGAGTGTCGACACGATAGTCTTGTCGCTTCCCACTTCAGCGGCATAACGGTAGTGTTGGTCCAACAGTTGAAGTGCAATCGGAGGGATGAGTCAGCATGAGTGCCAACAATGTGCAGGAGATGATGCCGGTCGAGAGCCAGTCCCTCGCGACCCACGTTCTGGCGGAGTTGGAGAAGATGATACTCTCCGAGCAGCTGGAGCCAGGCAGCCGGATCAACGAGAAGGCCATCGCGGAGCGGCTGAAGATCAGCCGCAGCCCGGTACGGGAGGCGCTGCGGCGGCTCGAGCAGGCCGGGTTGGTCGAGATCCGCACCAACAAGGGCGTGTTCGTTCGGCGCCTCGACCGTAAGCGCGCCGTCGAGCTCTGCGATATCCGCTGTGCTCTCTACGGACTGGCTGGAAAGCTTGCCGCAAGCCATGTTTCCAACGCGCAAATTCATGAATTGCGCAGCTATCTTGCAAAGATGGACGCAACCCTCGAACCGATCCAGCCCGACGAATTCTCGCGCCTCAACGACGAGTTTCACCGCAAGCTGATCGAGGCGAGTGGCAGCGAAAGGCTGCGTGACATGCTGGAGGGCATCGAGAAGGAGGTCTTCCTCGCCCGACATCTCAGCCGCCAGACACGGGATCGCGCAGGCTCCGAACTGAGCCAGTCGATGATCGAGCATCGGGCCATCGTCGAGGCGATGGCTTCTCGCGATACCGCCCGCCTGTCGGAGGCGATGGAGTTTCATGCCCATCGCGGGAAGGCGCAGGTCCTGCGCTTTTTCGACAATTAGAAATCGAAACGGCGAAAGTGTCGACATACGACACGAATCACTCTAACCCTTGTCACCAGGCCGGGAGGAGACCTCGGCAAATGGATGATTACCGCCCGTCGGTGCGCTGCTGAGTGCCGGGTACTGATGGGCGGCAAAGGGACGGGAGACGCCGAAACATGAAGATCGCCAACATCAAAGCCAGTCTGCACAGGCATGACATCGATCTGCCGGGCATCGGCGAGTCCATCGAAACGCGGATGTTCGTGTTCTGCGAAATTGAATGCGAGGGCGGCGAGAAGGGCTTTGGCGTCACCGGGCAGTTCCTGCCCTGGCCGATCATCTCCTGCATAGAGGATCACATCGCGCCGGCCATCAAGGGGATGGATCCGACACATACCGAAGCGATCCACGCCCTGGTCTGGTCTCGGCTGAACAACAGAGCCTATACCGGCATCATCTCACATGCCCTGTCGGCCATCGATATCGCGATGTGGGATCTGCGCGGCAAAGCCACCGGCCGGTCGGTCCACGAACTGGTGGGTGGCTATTCGAACTCCGCCAATACCTACGCCACCTTCGGTTATCCCTTTTTCGATGCGGACCAGATCGCCGAATACGGCAAGAAGTTCGTCTCGGAAGGGCACAAGATGCTCAAGATGGTCGTCGGTAGCGAACCCAAGAGAACCTGGCGCGACGATGTCGCCCGGGTGCGTGCCGCCCGTGACGCGATCGGCCCCGACGTTCCGCTGATGATCGATGCCAACTGCTGGTTCACGCCTCACGATGCGCGACTGCTGGCGCAGGCGATCGAGGAATGCAACGTCCACTGGTTCGAGGAGCCGATCAAGGCGAACGACGCAAGATCCCTGGCCGATCTTCGCCGCCAGGTGCGGGTTCCGATCTCGTCCGGGCAGAACAATGGGCACCGTTTCAGCCACCGCGACCTGATCACCGAACAGGCTGTCGACGTGATCCAGCCAAACGTCCTGTACTGTGGCGGGTTCACCGAGGCGGTGAAGGTCGCCCACATGGCCCAGGCCTTCAACCTGACCATGTCGAACGGTGGCGGCTGGCCCATCTTCAACTCGCACCTGCTGTGCGGCATGTCGAACGGTGGGCCCGTCGAGTTTCATTACGGCATGTGGCAGACCGGCAAGCGGTTCTTCCACGGCACGCCCGATCCGACCGATGGCAAGATGGAGCTCTCCGGCAAGCCGGGGCTCGGCTACGAGCCGAACTACGACCAGCTTAAGGACGCCCGGGTCAAATCGCCCGAGGACATGGCGCTGACCGGGCCGCGTGACGCGCACGGTTATCTCATTCGATGACGACATTCCGGCCGCGCCACACGCTTCCGGATTCATAAGCCCAAACCAACTGACAGGAGGAGGAGTCAAGATGTTTGGAACGATACTCAACAAGGGGGCCTGCCTTGCGCTGGTCCTACCCGCCGTCGCCGCGATGCCGGCAATGGCCCAGGAATTCCCCGAACGTGATATCGACGTCGTTCTGCACGCCGGATCGGGCGGCGGCACCGACATCACGACACGGCAGGTCCTCGGCGCGGCGAGCGAGTCCCTCGGGGCACAGCTCGAGATCCTCCCCAAGCAGGGCGGCAACGGCATCGTGGCGCTGAGCTACATGGAGACGGTTGAGCCTGACGGTTACACAATCTTCACGCTCACCGCGAGCCACCTTGCGGCCATCGCCCGCGGCGAGGCGGACTTCACCATGGAGGACATCACGTGCCTCGCCCGGATGACGGATGACCCCCAGTACCTGATGGTAGCGACCGACAAGTACGAAAGTGCAGAACAGATGATCGAGGATGTGATGTCCCGGTCTGTCCGCATTGGCGGCGCCGAAATCGGAGGCACCGACCACATCGCGATCGCGTCCTTCGCGCGGCGCTTGGGTGAGGATTTCGAATACACCTACGTGCCCTTCGACGCGGCCCCTGCCACGGGCGCTGCCCTCGTCAACGGCGACATCGATTTCGCTACGATCAACTACTCCGAAGCCCGGTCGATGATCGACGCCGGCCGGATCGAGCCCATCCTCGTCCTTGCGGCCGAACGCCAGGATGTTCTGCCCGACGTGCCCACGGCGCGCGAGATCGGAATCGACTCGATCTTTTCGTCGCTGCGCGCCATCGCAGCGCCAAGCGCCGTGCCGCAGGATCGGCAGGACAAGCTGGCCGCGGCCTTCGCCGCCGGGATGCAGACCGAAAACTACCGCGCCTACCTCGAAGACATCGGCCTGCCGCCCAGCACCATCGGCACCGCCGAGCAGTGCAATGAGCAGCTGACCAGCATGTACGCCGACACGGCCGCTGCGATGGAAGCCATCGGCTTCATCGAGTAACGCCACCTGTTCTCGGGAGGAGACCAGAACATGCAAGACGAGGGAGCTCTCCCTGATCCTTCGAACGGAGACGAGCCGGCAAGTCCGGCTCGTCTTCCGGTCGGACCGGATTTCCTGATCGCCGTCGGCTTCCTGCTGTTCGCGGGGGTGGTCTACTGGATCACGACGACATTCGATACGGTGCCCCGCGCCCTTGTGCGCGGCATTCAACCGGCAGCCTACCCGCGGTTTCTCGTCGGGATCATAGTCATCCTGTCGGTGCTGCTCATGATCTCGGCCTGGCGGCACAGGGATCGCGACACCAGAAAGGCTGCTCCGCCGATCCTTACGCTCTACACCGCGTTGATGCTGTTGGCGATCGTCGTGCTGCTGCCGATCCTGGGCCTCGTCCCCGTGCTCGTCATGTTCTGCGCGGTGGTGCCGGTGCTCTGGGGGCAGCGCAACCCCGTGGTCATCGTCGGCTACGCGGTCGTGTTTCCGATGCTGGTCTATGGGCTTTTCGGCGGGCTGCTCGGCGTGAGGTTTCCTGCCGGGCTGCTCTCCGGGCTGATGTGAGGCAATCCGATGGATAACGTACTTCTCGGCCTTCAGGTCATGACCCAGCCCGCGGCCCTGCTGGCCGTTGTGGTCGGAACATTCGTCGGGGTCGCCGTCGGCTCTCTGCCCGGTCTCAGCGCCACAATGGCGGTGGCCCTTCTGCTCCCGTTCACTGCCTCCATGGATCTCGTTCCGGCCATTGGCATGCTTGCGGCACTCTATTGCGCGGCGACATACGGCGGGTCGATCACGGCGATCCTGATCAACTCCCCCGGCACGCCCGCCGCCACGGCCACCGCGCTCGACGGCTATCCCATGGCGCAGCGGGGCGAGGCGGGGCGCGCTCTCGGCATCGCCACGGTGGCCAGTACCATTGGCGGTATCCTCAGCCTGATCGTGCTGCTCCTCGCCGCACCACTGCTGGCGGAACTGGCCTATGACTTCGGCCCGCCGGAATATTTCGGGCTCGCCCTCTTCGGGCTGTCGATGCTGTCGGCGATCAGCGGCAAGTCGGTGATCAAGAACCTGATCGGGGGCATGCTGGGACTGCTCATTGCAACGGTGGGGTCGGACTTCACCACCGGCGTGCAGCGGTTCACCTTCGACTCTCACCATCTGCTCGACGGGATCGATTTCATCCCCGTGATGATCGGCCTGTTCAGCGTCTCCGAGCTGCTGGTGCAATGCGCAAATGCCTACGAAAAGCGATACATCATCGCTTCGGACGCCGCGCGCCTGCCCAGTCGTGACGACTTCCGCAGGGTGTGGAAGACGATCCTGCGCGGATCGGGCATCGGCACTCTGATCGGGGTCCTCCCGGCAGAGGGCGGCACCGTCGGATCGTTGATCGCCTATTCGCAGGAGCGTCGCTCCAGCAAGCGGCCCGAAGAGTTCGGCACCGGTGTCATCGAGGGCATCGCAGCCCCCGAAGCCGCCAACAACGCGGCGACCGGTGGCGCCATGGTGCCGACCCTGGCGCTCGGCATCCCGGGCAGCTCGACGACCGCGGTGATGATCGGGGCGCTGATGCTGCACGGGCTGCGCCCCGGGCCGATCCTGTTCATCGAACAGCCGACGTTCCTCTACTCGATCTTCGGCGCGATGCTGCTGGCCAACATCCTGTTCTTCGGGATCGGCCTCGGTGGGGCGAAGCTCTTTGCCCGGATCACGCTGATCCCGACCGGGTTCCTCTGGACCTCTGTCTTCGTCTTCTCCGTCGTCGGCGCGTACTCGCTGGAGCAGGGAATGACGGATGTCTGGATCATGCTGATCGCCGGCTTCGTCGGGTTTCTGCTGCGGCGCTGGGGCTTTTCGCCTGCGCCGATCATCATGGGCCTCGTGCTGGGCGAGATCGTCGAGAACAGCCTGCGCCAGTCGTTGCTGATTTTCGGTGGTAACTGGCTCGGGTTCTTCGGGCGGCCGATCTTCGTGGGGTTCTTCGTGCTGACTTGCCTCGGGCTCTTCGGCCCGCTGATCGGGCGCGGAGTGCGCCGGCTGATCGGGGGCCCAGGCATCCCGAAGGAGGCCCGCGAGGGCAGCGGCGCAGGCACCGAATGACCCTGGCCCTGCGCGCCCTGCCACGGCGGGGCGCGCCCGGATACCCACGTTCGGCGGGGACTGCGTCCGCCGGATCGATCAGCTCGGCCCGTATCGGCAGCCGGCTGACAGACGAAAAGGAGACTTGAACATGGAACTTGGTTTGAACGGTCGGACGGCCCTCGTGCTCGGCGGCGGCGGTGGCCTTGGAAGTGCGATCGCGATGAGCCTTGCGGCCGAGGGGGCGAAGGTCGCCGTTGCCGACCTCGACGCAGAGGCGGCGGCCCGGGTGGCGGGCGAGATCAACGCCGCCGGAGGGACCGCGACCGGCATGGCCTGGGATCTGTCCGACATCGGCGCGATCGACGCGAAGGTTGGCGAGGTCGAGGCCGGCCTCGGCCCCGTCGACGTGCTGGTCGCCATCACCGGGGGGCCGCCGCCCGGTCCTGCCTCGGGGCAGGATCCGGAAGTCTGGGGGAAGTTTTTCCAGTCGATGATCGTCTCCGTCATGGCCATCGCCGACCGGGTCCTGCCCGGCATGCGCGAACGGAGCTGGGGACGGATCATCACCTCCACCTCTTCAGGTGTCGTGGCACCCATCCCGAACCTCGGCATTTCCAACGCGCTGCGCCTGTCGCTCGTGGGCTGGTCCAAGACCGTCGCCGGCGAGGTGGGCAGGGACGGCGTCACCTGCAACGTGGTGATGCCGGGGCGGATCGCCACCGGCCGGATTACCTTCCTCGACGAGAAGAAGGCAGAGCGCGAGGGCCGCTCCGTCGACGATGTCCGCGCCGAAAGCCTCGCCATGATCCCGATGGGCCGCTACGGCGACCCGGCGGAATATGCCGACATGGTCAGCTTCCTCGCCTCGGACAGGGCCGGCTACATCACCGGCTCGCAGATCCGGATCGACGGCGGCTACATTCCCAGCATCTGACCGAAGGAGTCCTTCCATGTCCGACCCAATCAACGTGCCGCTCGATGCGGCGGCAATCGAAGCCCTGCAGGCGGTCACCACTGCGACCCTGACGACGATCCTGCTCAAGAAGGGGCTCCGCAACGTCTGGATGCGGGGTGCCATGCCCCTCCGTCCCGGTCAGGAACGTGTCGTCGGCCCTGCCTTCACGTTTCGCTTCGTCCCCGCCCGGGAAGACCTGGCAACCCCGGCAAGCTGGGGCAGCCCGATCTCGACCCGCGCTGCGATCGAGGCGATGCCCGAAGGCGCCTTCGCGGTGATCGACGCGATGGGCGTGGCCGATGCCGGCGTCTTCGGCGATATCCTCTGCGCCCGCATGGTCAAGCGCGGCGCGGCCGGGATGATCACCGACGGCGTGGTGCGTGACCTCGACGGTGTCCTCGGAACCGGCCTACCGGTCTGGTGCCGCGGCGCCGCCGCCCCACCCTCGGTCGCCGGCCTGACCTTCGTCGGCTGGGAAGAGACCATCGGCTGCGGCGGGGTCTGCGTGATCCCCGGCGACACCGTGGTGGCAGACAAGGACGGCGCCGTGGTGATCCCCGCGGCCCTGCTGGGCGAGGTGCTGGCAGAGGCGCCTGAACAGGAACGCATGGAAGGCTGGATCTTGGACGAGGTGAACCGCGGCGCGAAGCTGCCGGGCCTCTACCCGATGAACGAGGAAACCCGCGCCCGCTATGACGAGTGGGCAGGGGGGCAAAAGGGATGAAGATCGAGTGGAAGGACGTGCCCTCCATCGGCGGGATGCGCGCCGGGTCCACCCGTCAGGGTATCTGCGGCGATCTCATCTCGGCCGTGCGGGTGACGACGGAGGCAGGAACCGCTTTCGACGGCAAGACACATTGGCACGACAACGAACAGATACTCATCATGGTCGAGGGCACCTGCTGGCTGCGCATCGATGAGGACGAGTTCGAGGTCGGGCCCGGCGATCTCGTTTTCTTCCCCGCGGGCTCCCGGCACTGCGCCGTTGGTGTCGGACCGGAGGGTTGCACTTACTACGAGCTGTTCGCGCCAGGCAGGCCGGATCAGCTTCCCGGTTGGGTCGGCAAGAGCGTGTTGCGATTTGACTGAAGCCACGGTGTCGGCCGTTTGTCACCGGGTGCGATCGGCCCGCCACCGGTTCGGGGCACCTGATCCCAACGCTCGATACAGAAAAGCGATCAAGGTTCTTCGCAAAGAGCACCTTCTCACGGCGCGCTAATGCCGGAAGCCCTCAACCTCGCATGTTGAAAAGGCAAGTCGTGGACAGCGTGCAGATCGCACGCTGTTCGCGGCGACTTCCGCGGTCTGCGGGTTCGCGGGCATATCGTATCCGGTGCAGAACGCGGCGCCATCCGCGCCACACCTCGCGCCGCCCGCAATGTGGGAAGGAAATGGCTGTGCGGGCAGTCGCGCGCTAGCTGGTCTGGGCTTCTTTACCAGCATAACAGGGAATTTTCAGGGAAACCCCGTAATTTCAGGCGTATCGACGGAAGGCTCACCTGAGAAGGGGCAGGAATATCGGTAGTTTAGCGAGAATTTCCCTGCGGGCGGGAACAGGGAAATCGACGCACAGCAACAGGGAACGCTCACGGAATGAACAGAGAAGCGCGCGTGACGATCTAGGGTCCCGCTCGAGCTACTTGCGTGACAGTTTCGTCTAGCGGAATTGCGGCGTTCCAAGAGGTTCCCGATCGTCCTCGTCATCTGCGTCCTCGGGCACTTCTCCCCATAGCAGTGTCACCGCCAAGTCGTTAGCGAGAACTTTCGTCTGTTCATACATCTCAAGGTTCGATCGTTCGGTCCATGCCTGGGGATGCGTTTCTTGAACGGCCGAGGTCCCTCTTTGCCCGCGTGTGACGTGCCGGAACGCCGCGGTGGTTTGCGCGAGGGCGCTTCCCCGTTTCAGTGTAACGAAGGGGAAATCGTCCGAACGTGTGGTATAGCGAACCCGCCCGCTCTTGCTCCACACAGCAGCCGAGGGTTCTTCTCTTAACTCAATCATGCGCCGCACCACCGCCTCAAGGCTCAGGTCGAGCTGTTCTCGCAGATAGTTAGCGTCACGCAGGTCCGGCTCTTCCGACAATGCACCGGTGACTGCGTAGGCTGGGGCCAACAGTTCGATTGCGAATTGGTTGGCTTGGACCTCTTGGCGCAACTCGCGCCGCGTCTCCCGCGTCTCCCGCATGTCGCTCGTGCGGCAGCGAAAGCCATCACCGTCGGTCAGCACATGGTGCTCCAGCAAGAAGTGTCCCAATTCGTGCCCGATGGTGAAGCGCGCTCGACGGGAACCGCGGCGTGTATTGGCAAGGATCGCGCCGTAGCTGCGCACCCTGTCCGTCAGCAGCATGCCTTCGAAACCATCGAAGGGCTGGGCCCGCACCTCGGCGATATCGAGTGCCTGTGCGATCTCAACCACAGGGACTGGGCCCTCGATGGGACGAGCTGATCATGCAACTGCTGGGCAAGTCGCTTTGGGCCGGGGATGTCTGCCAGGGCGATCCGGTCGAGCTTCATATCAGTCGGCCGCAGGGGAGTTCTTTTCCTTGAGAAGCCGTATCATGTCGGCGACCACGTCACGATCCCGGTCGGTGAGTTCCCCGAGTTCGCGGTGGATGCGCTCGATCTGAAGGTCGCGCGGCGCCGGCTCGTCGGTGCTGCCGGTGAGCACGTCGATGCTGACGCCGTAATGGTGGGCAAGCTTTCGGACAAGCTCGAAGGAAGGGTTCTTGCTGCGCCCACACACTCTCGCAAACAGGTCCGGCAGATCGCCGATAGCATCGAGACGTTCGGGTTCACGAACCCGGTGCTGATCGACGAGATCCGTACGATCCTCGCCGGTCACGGCCGCGTTGAGGCAGCAAGGATGCTCGGCATGACAGAAGTGCCTTGTCTTCGGCTTGACCATATGAGTGAAGGCGAGAAGCGCGCCTATGTGCTTGCCGACAACAAGCTGGCGCTGAACGCCGGCTGGGACGATGATCTGCTCGCGGCCGAACTCGGTGCGCTGATGTCGTCGGAATTGTCGTTCGATATTAGTGTGACGGGTTTCTCCATACCCGAAATCGACAATCTGATGGACGTTGTCTCAGGTAGTGTCCCGGGAGATGGTGTAGGAACTGGCGTCCACCTGCTTCTTCATAGCTGGTGCTGCTCGTTCACTGCGCGGCGATCATCGTCGCCGCGCCGGTATCGTTGCACACGGCCGTCAGCTTTTCCACCGGCATGTAGCGGCGGGAGACGGCCCATTCATCGTTTTGCTCCAGCATGAGCGCGCCGACCAGCCGGATGACGGCTTCGCGGTTGGGAAAGATGCCGACGACATTGGTCCGCCGCTTGATCTCCTTGTTGACGCGTTCCAGTGGGTTTGTGCTGTGCAGCTTCGAGCGCAGGCTCTCGTCGAAGGCCATGTAAGCCAGCACGTCATGCTCCGCCTCATCCATCAGCTCGGCAACATCGCGGAACCGGTCCCGCAGGCTGTCGGCGACCTCACGCCAGCGGGCATGGGCCTGGTCGCGGTCCTTCTCGGCGAAAACGGTCTTTACCACCGCGCTGACCACCGGCTTGTGGGTCTTGCCCACGCGGGCCAGGAGGTTGCGCTGGAAATGCACGCGGCAGCGCTGCCAGCCGGCACTGAGCACCTTGCGTGCGGCAGCTTTCAGGCCCTCATGTGCGTCGCTGATCACCAACTGCACGCCCCGCAGGCCGCGCCGAGTAAGAGACCGCAGGAAGTCGGCCCAGAACGTCTCGGCTTCCGAGGGCATGACGGTAATCCCCAAGATCTCGCGCCGCCCGTCTGTATTGACCGCCACAGCCACTATCACCGCCATCGAGACGATCCGCCCGCCCTCACGCAGCTTCACATAAGTGGCGTCGAGCCAGAGGAAGGGCCAATCGCCTTCGAGAGGCCGGTTCAGGAACGCCTGCACCCGCTCGTCGATCTCCTCGCAGAGCCGCGAGACCTGGCTCTTGGAGGTGCCCGTCAGCCCCATGGCGCGCACCAAGTCATCGACAGCGCGCGTGGAAACACCATGGATGTAGGCCTCCTGGATCACTGCCATCAGCGCCTTCTCCGCCGTCCGCCGTGGCTCCAGGAAGGTCGGAAAATAGCTGCCCTTGCGCAGCTTCGGGATGTTCAGGCCGATGGTCCCCGCCCGGGTATCCCATTGCCGCGGCCGGTAGCCGTTCCGCTGGTTCTCCCGGTGCGGGCTGCGCTCGCCATGGCCCGCACCGCAAACGGTGGCCACCTCGATATCCATCAGCCGCTGCGCGGCATCCTGGATCAGCTCGCGCAAGAAATCCGCGTCATCGCTCTTGGCGATCATGCCCGGAAGGTCGATCATGTTCTCGGTCATCGTGCTCTCCTTCGTTGTCGTCGGTCTTCGAACAACCTCAGACTACGAAGAAGCGCGATGGCCGCCAGCCCGGCCGCGCGCTGCGCTACGCCAAGGGCTTCGCGCGCGGCCTCTTACACCACCCCACGGGGCACTACCTTGTCTCACCCGAGGAGGCGGGCGATCCGGAGGATGACGTTGTGCCTGAAGTGGCGCCGCGTCGTGTAGAACCGGGAGATGTCTGGCAGCTTGGGCCTCACCGGCTCATTTGTGGTGACGCCCTCGATCCCGATGTGGTTGCGGTTCTAATGGATGGGCAGCAGGCGCGGATGGCCTTCACCGACCCACCCTACAATGTGCCGATCGACGGTCACGTCGGGAACTCGGGCAAGATCAAGCATCGCGAGTTCGCGATGGCGTCGGGGGAAATGAGCCAAGATGAGTTCACTGCCTTTCTCCAGAACGCCTTTGAGAACTTGGTCGCGCACAGCCTGGACGGGGCAATCCACTTCATCTGCATGGATTGGCGCCACCAAGCCGAGATACTGGCGGCAGGGCAGGGGGTCTACGACGAATTGAAGAACCTTATCATCTGGGTGAAGGACAATGGGGGAATGGGCAGCTTCTATCGCTCCCGACATGAGCTGATCTACGCGTTCAAGACGGGCAGCGCGCCGCACGTGAACACGTTCGAACTGGGCCAGCACGGGCGCTACCGAACGAATGTGTGGGAGTATCGTGGCGTGAACTCCCGACACGGGAAGCGGCGTGAGGAGTTGAAACTGCACCCGACGGTAAAGCCGGTGCAGATGATTGCCGACGCGATCCGTGATGTCTCTGCCCGCGGTGAAATCGTCATCGACCTCTTTGGGGGGGCCGGCTCAACGCTGATCGCGGCGGAGAAGACGGGGCGACGGGGGTTCCTCTGTGAGCTTGACCCGATCTATTGCGATCGCATCCTCTTCCGCTGGGAGAACTACGCTAAGGACGTGGCCGAGCAGCTGGTCTGCGGATACGCCGCGGCCGCTCGCCAGGAGGCGGCAGAATGAGCGGGGCCCGGGGCAGCAGGCTCATCCCCGCAACGAGCTACGAGGTCGGCTACGGCAAGCCGCCAAAGGCGAGCCGCTTCAAGCCTGGCCAATCGGGCAATCCCAAGGGGCGGCCGAAAGGCTCGAAGAACAAGCGGCCCGGCATGCATGAGGAGCGGCTGAAAGAGATCATCCTCGACGAGGCCTATCGCGGGATCACTGTTCGAGACGGCGATCGGAACGTAACCATTCCGATGGCCCAAGCTGTAATCCGCTCGATGGCCGTCAGTGCGGCCAAAGGCCAGCACAGGGCACAGCGGCTTTTCGCGGAACTGCTGGCAGCCACGGAGACATCGCGCAAGCAGCTTCACGACCAGTACTTTGAGACAGCGCTGACCTACAAGCTTTCGTGGGAGAATGAACTCGAGAGACGCAAGCAGGCGGGCATCACGCACCTGCCCGATCCGATACCACACCCAAACCAGGGTCAACTCGACATGCGCGAAGGCACCGTGCGACTGAGAGGGCCGATCACCCGTGAAGAGTTAAGCCTCGTCAATGACTGGCGCGAAAAGCTCGTGGCGATTGAAGAGGCAGTCGAGCAGCTCAAGGAAAGCCTTGAAGAAGAAACCGCCCCCTTGGAACGGGGAGATACGGAGAAGCACATTGAGGTGGGCGAGAAGCTGGCGGCGGACATAAGGGGCGCTCTCGGTGAGCCTCACGACAGCTGACTGTGTGACAATCGGCCGAGCAGGTTTGCCGCGACCGTCGGCGAAAGCCTCAACCACGGTGCGTCTAGCTGAGAGAGCATGACGTGCCCCAGTGTTAACCACGATCGTGTTCTTCGCACATTGGTTCTGCGCGGCATCGCACGCCCAGACGATGGCGACAATTACGTGACGCACGTCGCTTTTGGGTTCAACTGCGGGTTCTTCATCGGCCATCATGCAGCCTAGGACCACACAAAGGTACTTCTGCAGCATGTTCTTGAGCGTCTTCGACATCTTCAAGATCGGCATCGAGGAGCTATTTCTTGCTCACGAATACCGCGAGCGTCTCTAGGCAGAGCGGGATGAACGGGTTGAATTGGCAAGGGCCGAGCGCGAGGAGAAGAAGTTGCTGGCCGAGGCCGAGGCTTCCGAGCGGGAGGAGGCCCGCTACCAGAAGCTGCTCGATCAGGCGCGCCGGGAAGTTGGAGCCGACAGCATAAAGATTGCCGAACTGGAAGCCGCCTTGGCCGAGGCTCATGCCGCCAGCGAACGTGCCCGCGCGATGGCCGAGATGACCCGGTCCGGCTACGTCTACATCATTTCGAACATCGGCAGCTTCGGCGAGGACGTCGTTAAGATCGGTCTGACACGCCGTCTCGATCCGGACGACCGGGTTCGCGAGTTGGGGGACGCCAGCGTGCCCTTCGGCTTCGACACGCACGCGATGATCTACTCCGACGAGGCGCCGAAGTTGGAGCACGCCCTACACGCTGAATTCGCACACCGCCGCATCAACGCCGCGAACATGCGCAAGGAGTTATTTCGCGTCAGCCTGGAGGAGGTTGAAGAAGCCGTGGCCCGACTCGCGCCGGAGGCCGGCTTCTTCAGGGACCGCGAGGCGCAGGAATGGCACGAGACGCTGGCACGCCGGAACTCCGCGTTGCTCCTACTGGGGGCCCACCCGAAGCCACTCCCGGATGACATCTAGCATGGTGCGTCGGCGCCATGGCAAGTCCGATGGCAAGAGGTGAGCCGGGAAGCCTTGTCCGTTCGGGCAATCGAGAGAGGCTAAGGAAAGTTTGCTCACGGCCCTATGCAGACCTTTAGGTAGTCTGCTAGCGCCGTAGTGCAGCGTTCCGAAAGCGGCCTTTGAAGGCCTTATGCAGCATCGTTGTTCTTGTGAAGGCCACCTATGCAGACAGCGCTGACCTCGACACCTACAATGTCTTTCAGTCGAGTGACGGTTCGGTCTGGGTAGACGCGTCGGTTGCAACTGGCATCTGCCCGTCGATGATCTCCTGCCAGTAGGACCCTTCCTTGCGATCGATGTGACCTTCGAGGATGCGGAGCGACGTCTCGAGGTTCCGTTGACGGACAGCGTCGAGGATCTCCAGGTGTTCGCGGTAAGATTTGGCCATGTGATCCGGGTGGCGGCCGAGGCGGTTGCGCAGCGAGGCCATTTTGGGCGCGATGGTCTGGTAAGCGTCGGCCAGGAACTCGTTGTCGGAGCAGTCGAACAGACACTGGTGGAAGGCCGTGTCGCAGGCCAGATAGGTGCTGACATCCCCGCCCTGACGGGCGGCCGTCATCCGTGCCGTGATGGTTTTCAAACCCTCAATCAGATCGGCAGGTCGGGCCTCGATCGCGGAGCGTAGGGCCGCCGTTTCCAAGGCGACGCGCGCATCGCAGAGCTTGGCCAACTTCTCGGTCGGCAGGTTGAAGACGAAGGTGCCACGCTGCGGCTCGACCAGCACCAGACCTTCCATGCTCAATCGGTTCAGCGCCTCCCGTACCGGTGTGCGGCTGACTTGCAGTTCGGCCGCGATTCGCGCCTCCGACAAATGACTGCCGAGGTCGATGCGCCCGGTGACGATCCCTTCCCTGAGATGAGTTTCGACCAGTTCGGTGAGTGACTTTGGTCGCTCGAACAGGCTCATTCCTAAGTCCTCCCTTGGTGATCTGGAACTGGCATACAAAACGCCGTTTGACAAGCTGGCATACTGTATGCCAGTTAATCCGGGCCGGCTGGGAGGGCGGCGAGGCGTTTGGGAGGACGCATGTCGAAGCTGGAAGTCATCATCGTGCGCCTGAACCGCACCCTGGTCGGGGGGTTGCTGGCGGCCGTCTTCGCCATCGTCACGATGAACGTGGTTGGTCGCTACGGCTTTGGACACTCCTTCGCCTGGGTCGAGGAATTGGCGCGTCACCTGATGATCCTCGGCGCATTCGCCGGCGCCGGCCTCGCCCTGCGCGAGGGCCGGCTTGTCGCGATCACGACGTTGCCGGACGTCCTTCCCGACGGGCTTCGCCGCGCGCTGAAATGGGCGATGGTCGTCGTGATGTTCGTCTTCATGGCAGCGATGCTCTGGCTCGGGATCGAGTTTGTCCGCTTCGGCTGGGACAAGGAGACGATGTCGACCGGCATGTCCCGGGGAGTCCCCTACTTGTCGATCCCGGTCGGCTGCGCGCTGTTCCTGATCCACCTCTTCTTCTTCGCCCGGCGCTTCGTCTCCGACGACTTCGAGGACGGTGCGGCCGATCCGAAGCCGGGGGAAGGTATCTGATGGCTAAGACGCTCATCATCCTGTTCTTCCTGACCCTGGTACTCGGCCTGCCGGTGGCGTTCACGATGGGCGTTGCCGGGATGATCGCGGTGTTCCTCGACGGCTCGCTCAATCCGCTGGTGGCGACGCAGCGTTTGTTTGCCGGGATCGACAGCTTTCCACTGATGGCGGTGCCGTTCTTCATCCTGGCGTCCGAACTGATGACGGCCTGCGGGCTGACGACGGCGCTCCTGCGTTTCGCCAACGCGCTGGTGGGCCATGTCCGGGGCGGGCTCGGGCACGTCAACGTGCTGGTGTCGATGCTGTTCGCGGGGATCAGCGGCTCGGCGCTGGCAGATGCGGCGGGGCCCTCGGCCATCGCGATGAAGATGATGCGCGAGGCAGGTTACGACCGGAACTATGCCGGCGCGCTCTCCGCCGCGACGGCGACGATCGGGCCGATCATCCCGCCCTCGATCCTCGCCGTGATCTTCGCGATCTCGACCAGCGGCGTGACCGTGGCGGGCCTGTTCCTCGCGGGTGTCGTGCCGGGCCTGATGCTGGGCCTCTCTCTCGCCCTGGCCAATCATATCGTGTCGGTCCGCAACAACTACCGGGGACGAGACGTCCGCGCCTCCTGGGGCGAACTCGGCGCCGCGGCGCTGTCGGCCCTGCCGGCACTGCTGATGCCGGCGATCATCCTCGGCGGCATCGTCTTCGGCGTCTTCACGCCAACCGAGGCCGGCGCAGTGGCGAGCGCCTACGCGCTGTTGCTGGGCCTCGTGCTGCGGTCGTTCACGGTGAAAGGACTCTACAACGCCTTCGTCCGGGCGGCGGTCGTGACGTCATCGGTGTTTCTCATCATCGCAATGGCATCGATCTTCGCCTGGCTGCTGACCTACCTGCAGATCCCTGCGACGCTGGCCCAGACGATTGCCGGAATTACCGATGACCGGATCGGCGTGCTGTTCCTGCTCGCCGCCTTCGCGCTGGTCTGCGGGTTCTTCATCGACACGCTGCCCGCGCTGATCGTGCTGACACCGATCCTGGGGCCCATCGCCTATTCCGCGGGCGTCGACCCGCTCCAGTTCGGGATGATGCTCGTCCTGAACCTGACCATCGGAATGATCACGCCACCCGTGGGGCCGGTGCTCTTCGTCATCGCGACGGTGGGCCGGCTCAAGGTCGGCGCGCTGGCCAGGGCGGTGCTGCCCTTGCTCTTGGCCGAACTCGTCGTGCTGATCCTCGTCATCCTCGTGCCGGGGATCAGCACCTTCGTCCCGAGATACTTCGGGTTTGCCAACTGAACTTGACTGAAAAGGGAGGACCAAATGTCAATGTCAAGACTTCTCGCCGCCACGGCGATCACGGCCGCCACGGCCAGCGCCGCAACGGCGGCAGAGATCAACTACGCGCACTTCCAGTCCGCAGACCTGACCTCACCGAAGCACGCCGCCGCTCTCGCCTTCGAGAGCTGCGTCGAAGGCAAGACCTCGGGCTCGGTCACTGTGAACGTCTTCGCCGCGGGCCAGCTTGGTGGCGACGCCGAGACGATGGAGGGCCTGCAACTCGGCACGATACAGATGGCCGCGATCCACGACGGCCCGATCTCGACCGTCTACAAGCCGTTCTCCGTCCTCGCGCTGCCATACATCTTCGACGATCAGGCGATGGCCTGGTCGGTGATGGACAGCGCCTTCGGCGACGAGATGGCCGCCGACATGCTGGAGACCACGGGGATCCGGATGTTCGGCGTGGCCGACAACGGTGTGCGCAACTTCACCAACAACGTCCGCCCTGTGGCCGAACCGGCCGACATGGAAGGGCTGAAGATGCGCGTCATGGCGGCGCCCGTCTGGGTGACGCTGGTCGAGAGCCTCGGCGCCTCGGCCACACCGGTGCCGTGGACGGAACTGCCGGGTGCGCTGCAGCAGGGCGTCGTCGACGGACAGGAGAACGGGGTGACGAACATCGTCAACGCCTCGCTCTACCAGAACCAGAAATACGTCTCGCTCGATGGCCATGTCTTCAGCTGGCACGCCTATCTGATGAACGAGGACTTCTTCCAGTCGCTGGCCCCCGAGGAGCAGACAGCGGTCGAGCAGTGCGTCGAGATCGCAATCACCATTCACCGGGGCATGACCGCGGCGCAGGACGCTAACGCCTCGGCCATTCTGACCGAGCTCGGCATGGAGGTCGTTCCCGTCAGCCCCGAGCAGAAGGCCAAGTTCCGCGACGCAGCGCTTCCGGCCGTGCGCGAGTTCGTGGTGAGCGAGGTCGGCGAGGACTGGCCGAACCGGCTCGACGCGGCAATCGCCGAATACCGCGGAGAATAAAGCCATGCGGGACCGCGTCACCACCGCCACCGTCGCCGTGCTCGAGCCGGGATACGCCGAATACGGGCGCGAGGAAGAGATCCTCGCCGCTCACGGCGCCCGGATCGTGCCGGTGGCGGCGGAGGCCGACGCGGTCCCGATCCTAAAGGAGCTGTCACCCCTGGGTCTCTTGGTCCGCGAGCGGACGGTGAGCGCAGAGGTGATGGACGCCTGCCCCGACCTCCGCGTGATCGTCCGCTACGGCGTGGGTGTCGACAACATCGACCTGGAGGCGGCGACGGCGCGGCGCGTCTTCGTCGCCAACGTCCCGGATTACGGGGCGGAGATCGAGGTCAGCGAACATGCCGTGGCGCTGTATCTGGCGGTGCAGCGCCGGATCGTGACGCGCGATCGGGAAGTCCGCTCGGGCGTGTGGGGCGTCGGGCAGGCCGCTCTCATTCCGTCGCGCGAGGACGCGGTGCTGGGGCTCATCGGTTGCGGCCGGATCGGGCTCGCTGCCGCGCGGAAGTTCCGGGCACTGGGGTTCGGGCGGGTCCTGGCATGCGACCCGTCGCTCAATGCCGATATCGCCGCGGCCGAGCGTATCACCCCTGTCGACCTGGAAACTCTTTGCCGCGAGGCGGACGTGGTGAGCCTGCATGCGCCGCTGACCGACCAGACGCGGTATATCATCGACGCGGGCTGCCTCGCGCTGATGAAACCGACGACAATCCTCGTCAACGTCTCGCGCGGCGGGCTCGTGGACGAGATCGCGCTGGCCGAGGCGCTGTCCGGGGGCCGCCTCTTCGGCGCCGGGATCGATGTCTTCGAGACCGAGCCTCCCGCCGCCGACAACCCGCTCCTTGGCGCACCGGGCACGGTGCTGTCGGACCATGCCGCCTGGTATTCCGAACGCTCCGTGCAGGCCTTGCAGATGAAGGCCGCCAGCGAAGTGGCGCGGGCCCTGCAGAACCAACCCCCGCAGAACTGGATCAACACCTGGCCGCTTTGACAGCCGGCCCTCGAGCATAAAGGACAAAGACATGAAATTCGAAGACCTGATCGCCGGATTCCGCAAGGCCGCGACCGCCTCCGTCGCCGACGCGGTGGACAAAATCGCCGGCCGCCCCGGCTGCCTCCCATCCGAGTTCGCGCCGCGGATCAACGACAAGAAGATCGTCGGCCCCGCCGTGACCATTCTCGAAGGTCCGACGACCGAGGTTCTGCCGCCGCAGCACGCGCTCGACGCCATCGACGCCTCGGAACCCGGCTCGGTCATCGTGATCTCGACCAACGGCACCACCGACGTGGCCGTCTGGGGCGGGCTGATGACCGCCGGTGCCGTGGCAAACAAGCACGAAGGCGCGGTGCTCGACGCCAGCGTCCGCGACATCGCCGAGATCCGGCGGGACTACGACTTCCCCGTCTACGCGCGCGGCTGCATGACCGGCACCACGCTGGGCCGCGTCCGGACACTGGACGCCGGCATCGAGGTCTCGATGGGCGGTGTGATGGTCAAGCCGGGCGACATCATCGTCGGCGATTACGACGGCGTCGTCTGTGTGCCGCGCGAACACGCCGAGGCGGTGCTGGAAATGGCGGTCGAGATCGACGAGCGCGAGGCGGAGCAGGCGAAGCTCATCATCGCGAGCGGCTCGTTGAAGGAAGGTCTGGCCAAGTACGGCCGGATCTAATCGTTCTGACCCCGGATACGGACCAGAAGACACGAGGAACCCATGACACCGGACATTCTCTGCCTCGGCGAGCCGATGCTGGAGTTCAACCAGCAGCAAGACGGCCGCTACCTTCCCGGCCACGGCGGCGACACGTCGAACTGCGCCATCGCCGCTGCCCGGCAGGGGGCGAAGGTCGGTTATGTGACCCATATCGGGGATGACAGCTTCGGGCGGTCCTTCCTCGACCTCTGGACCAGGGAAGGGGTCGACACCTCGACCGTCCGCAGCGTGGACGATGCCCATACCGGCATCTATTTCGTCACCCACGGGCCGGACGGCCACGAGTTCAGCTACTTTCGCGCCGGGTCGGCGAGCAGTCGCATGATGCCAGGCGACCTGCCGGTGCCGGCCTTGCAGGCGGCGCAGGTGTTGCATGTCAGCGGCATCAGCCAGGCCATCTCCGACAGCGCCGCCGATACCGTCTTCTCCGCCATCGAGGCGGTGAAGGCCGCGGGCGGGCGGGTGTCCTACGACACCAACCTGCGGCTCAAGCTCTGGCCGCTCGGGCGGGCGCGGGCCATCATCCACAGCGCGATGGCGATGTCGGACATCGCGCTGCCGGGCCTTGACGATGCGCGTCAGCTGACGGGCCTGCAGGAGCCCGACGCCATCGCGGATTTCTACCTCGGCCTCGGCCCCACGATCGTCGCCCTGACACTCGGCGCCGAGGGCACCCTGGTCGCCACGCCGGATGACCGCCGCCGGATCGGCGGTCGGCAGGTCGAGGCAGTGGACGCGACGGCGGCAGGCGACACGTTCGACGGTGCCTTCCTTGCCCGGGTCGTGGCCGGCGACGACGTGTTCGAGGCGGCGCGTTATGCCAACGCGGCGGCGGCGCTGTCGACCCAGGGCTTCGGCGCGGTTGCACCGATGCCCCGGCGCGATGCGGTCCTGGCCTTCCTCGAGGATCAGACATGACCTGTGCCGTCGTCATCGGCGGCGCGCGCGGGATCGGCGCAGGCATTGCCGACGCGCTCGCCGCCAAGGATTGGGATCTCGTCGTGACCGGCGTCACCGCCGAGGAGGTCGAAGCCTGCCGGGCCGCCCGCTCCGACAGGACGGTCGTGCAACTGGACGTCCGCGACACCGCGTCGGTCGGGGCGTTCTTCGACTCGCTTCCCGACCTCGACGGCCTCGTGAACTGCGCCGGAATCCTCGCCCGCGGCGCGGAATACGACATCGAGACGTTCGAGCGCGTGATCGACATCAACTTGACCGGCACCATGCGCTGCTGCCTCGCCGCGCAGCCTCTGCTGGCCCGCCATGGCGGCGCGATCGTCAACACCGCCTCGATGCTGAGCTTCTTCGGCGGACCGATGGTGCCCGCCTATTCGGCGTCCAAGGGCGGCGTCGCGCAACTGACCAAGGCGCTGGCGGGGCGATGGGCGGCGGATAAGATCCGTGTCAACGCCGTCGCCCCCGGCTGGATCGAGACGGAAATGACCGAGGCGCTGCGCGCAGATCCGGCCCGCAACGATCCCATAATCGCGCGGACCCCGATGGGCCGCTGGGGCAAACCGGCAGAGGTCGGCGCGCTCGCCGCCTGGCTCCTGTCCGACGAGGCCGCCTTCGTCACCGGGGCGGTCTATCCCGTCGACGGCGGCTACCTGGCCATGTGAGGAGAAACGAGATGACAGAAGACACGTCCCGAATGCCGTATCAATTGCCGTTCCCGAAGGACGCGCAGGAGGAAATCGTGATCCCGAGCGCGATCCCCGAGGACGACCGCCTCTGGGTGCCCCAGGCCGAGAACGTCCATTTCCGCCCGCTGTGCCTCAACCGGTCGCAGGGCTACTGGATGAACCTGCTGCGCGTGCGGAAGTCCGGTATCCTGTCGCGGCATCGCCACCCGCAACCGGTCCACGGCATGGTGCTCAAGGGGCGCTGGCACTACCTCGAGCACGACTGGATGGCGGAGGAAGGCTCCTACGTCTTCGAACCGCCGGGCGAGACCCATACACTTGTGGTGCCGGACGGAGTGGAGGAGATGATCACCTACTTCCAGGTCAACGGCGTGATGCTCTACGTAGATCCCTGGGGGAAGACGACCGGATTCGAGGACGTCTTCACGAAGATCGAGATGTGCCGGACCCATTTCGAGCAGGTCGGTCTTGGCGCCGACTATGTGGAGCAGTTCATCCGCTGATCGGCGATCTCTCATCTGGAGGAAAGATCGTCGGCAGTTACCTCGGCGTCGAACTGGAGGATGCGCTCGCGATCGCAGAGTCGGTAGAGATCTAAGCGCCAGGGCCGGTCCGTCGCGGCCGGCCCAATTCTGCCACTCGTCCATCGCGCCGCGAACGGCAGGTTGTCGTGAGCTGGCACTGTCTCGGCCGCGTTGACTGGTTCGTTTGGTGCGCGAGTAGACATCCGCCAGGGCGCCCGTCGCCTCGTATTCCGGAACCGGGTGGATCGCTGGCAGCGGGACGGGCTTGAGCCGTGGAAGGTCACTGGCCATCGGAGGTCAGCTCCCTGGGAAGGCCTTCGCTCCATTTCCGGAGCTCATCGAGAAAGCCCAACGCTGACATGCCGAATTCCGTGATCTCGTAATGCACCGACACCGGTGCGGTGTCGAGCACCTCGCGCCGGACGAGTCCTTGCGCTTCCAGTTGCCGCAGGCGTTCGGTGATCATCTTCTTCGAGGCGCCGCCGATCATCCGGGCAAGGTCGTTGAAGCGCACCGGCCCGTCCTTCAGATGCCATAGGATCGAACCGGTCCACTTACCGCCGATGATCCGCATGCCACGTTCGATGGCGCAAGGTTCGATGCAGGCATCGCGAACATGCCTGCGGCCTTTCTCATCCTCTTCGACGCGTGCGTCCATCTTGCCTCCGGTCGTTCATTACAGGTTACCAAAAGTATACTGGTTGCTTTTGGTTATCTTGGATCCCAATCTCAGTCCGACACAGCCGCAAGTCAAGCAGCGCCTCGAAATGGAGAATACTGATGTCGAAGATCCTCATCCTGAACGGCGCACAGCCATACGGGTTTGCCCCCGGTCGCCTGAATGCCACGCTGGCCGAACGCGCGCGGGACCGCCTGAGCGCGCAGGGGCATGATGTGCGCCTGACCACCGTGGCCGAGGACTATGACGTCGAGGCCGAGGTCGAAAACCACCGTTGGGCTGATGCGGTGATCATGCAGTTTCCCGTCAACTGGATGGGCGTCCCGTGGTCCTTCAAGAAATACATGGACGAGGTTTACACCGCGGGCATGGACGGTCGTCTTTGCGCCGGAGATGGCCGCACGTCCGAGCCGCCCAAGGCGCATTATGGCATGGGCGGCACGTTGACGGGCACGCAATACATGATTTCGGCGACGTTTAACGCCCCACGCGAAGCCTTCGATGATCCCGCCGAGCCATTCTTTGAAGGCATGTCGATGGATGATCTGCTGCGGCCGGTTCACCTGAACGCCAAGTTCTTCGACATGAAGCCGCTGCCCAGTCTCGGCGCATTCGACGTGATGAAAGACCCGCAGGTCGAGGCCGATCTTCGTCGCTTCGACGCCCATCTCGACAGCGTGTTCGCGGAGGCAGAGCATGTCGCGGCCTGATATCGTTCTCTACACCGCAAACACGATGAACGGCTGGAAGCCGCTGATCTTCCTGCACGAGGCCGAGGTCGATTATGATCTGGTCAGCATCGATTTCTCGAAAAAGGAGCAGCACGCGCCGGACTATCTGAAGCTGAATCCCAACGGCAAGATCCCGACGATCTTCGACCGGGCTGAGGACCGCGCGATCTTCGAATCCGGTGCCATCCTGTGGCACCTCGCCGAGAAATACGACCGCTTCCTTTCCAGAGACCCGGTCGAGCGGTCCCAGACCCTGCAATGGCTGTTCTTTCAGGTGGGCCATGTCGGGCCGATGATGGGTCAGGCGATGTTCTTCCAGCGCATCGCCAAACCCAATGGCGACGAGGTGCCCTATGCCATCGACCGCTACGTCAAGGAAAGCCGCCGCCTGATGGAGGTGCTCGACCGGCGTCTTGAGGGTCGTGACTGGCTGGTGGGCGGCGCAATGTCCATCGCCGACATGGCGACATACCCCTGGGCCCGCAGCCATTTCTGGGCGACCGTGGATGTCGGGGGACTGCCGAACCTGAAAGCGTGGTTCGACCGTCTGGATGCACGGCCGAAAACGCAGGCCGCACTGCAACTGCCCGAACCGCGCCCCTCGGCTTTTGGCCAAGGCGATGTCGAGGCGGCAGCCTCGGCCAATGCCGCCCGCTTCAAGGAGTAGCAAGATGCAAATTCGTGTCGATATCGTCTCGGACGTGGTCTGCCCCTGGTGTGTGATCGGTTATTGCCAGCTGGCCGCGGCGGCTGCGGCGCGGCGGATCGCGCTCGATGTGGTGTGGCACCCATACGAGCTGAACCCGGGAATGGCCGAAGACGGCGAGAACCTGCGCGAGCATCTGGCCGCCAAGTATGGCACGACGCCCGAGGACTCCCGCAAGGCACGGGAGCGGCTGACAACGCTGGGGGCGTCGCTTGGCTTCACCTTCGATTACGCCGACGACATGCGCATGTGGAATACCTTCCGCGCCCACCAGCTGATCGACTGGGCCGACGAAAAGGGCAAGGGGCATGACGTGAACATGGCCTTGTTCGCCGCGTTCTTTTCCGAACGGCGCAACATATCCGACATCGAAGTCCTTGCTGACGTGGCCGCTTCTGCGGGGTTCGACCGCGAGGAGGCTTTCACCGTGCTGGAACGCGGGGACTGCGGGGACCGGGTCAGGGAAAAGGAACGCTTCTGGACATCGCGCGGCATTACCGGCGTGCCTGCCATGGTATTCCAGCGCCAGCATATCGTGGTGGGCGCGCAGGGCGAGGACGCGTATGGCCAAATCCTCGACCAAGTCGCGGCAGGGCAACCCGCCTGACGGTGGCGGTCGATGCTTCCGAAAAACCAGCCATCGACTGGAAGAGAACATTAAGAAGGCACAGATGATCCACAAACTGGGTGGGTCAGGCGTGATGCAATGGCAGGACTGGCCCGTGCCGGACAAGGTTCGCCTGCGCCACACGGCGGTGGACGTGACTCATGCCGACACCTTCTGTCGTGCCGACATCTCGCATCCCCGGGCCGTGCCCGAGCCGCAAACAATCAACGGACCTTCGTAGCCTACGCAGCGAAAGTCCGGAAACCGCACATGGTGTAGATCTCTGCGGCGGGGCGCCGCGCAGGTCGCCAATCCGGACTGGACTTCGGGGCGCAGCAGAGCGGTACTGACTCAGCCGGCGACACTGTCGTCGCGGCGATCTCCGCCCGGATCTCCGGGCTCTGCGCAGTAGCAGGGGCTGGGTGCTCCTGCAGCCAGGAGAAGGAGATCACCAATGGCCACGAATACCAGGAGGAATACGAAGAAGGAGCAGCTCATCCGGATGCTGCACGCAAAGACTGGTGCGAATGCCGACACCATCAGCCGCAAGCTCGGCTGGCAGGTCCACACGACGCGGGCAGCGATCACCGGGCTGAAGAAGGCGGGTTACGACATCGCAGCGGAGAAGGCGGAGCCGGGCAAGCCGACCGGTACCGGATTGTCGGGGCGCCGATGACAGGCGGCGCCGCAGCAGAGGCGCAGTCTGCGGTGGTGCCTGCCGATGCCGGGTAAGCCGGATCCCGAGCGTCGGGAGATGCTGCGCGCATGGGAGGCGGCCTTCGGGTCGCCTCCGCCGCCGTATCTGTCGGTAGTCTTTATGCGAAAGGCCCTCGCCTACGAAGCACAGTGCTGCGAACACGGGGGGCTCTCCGCCACGACCCGCAGGGCGCTGCGGCAGGTCGCAGAGGGGCAGGGAGTGCAGGAGACCACGCGGCGGATGGCGCAGCCCGGCGCGCACCTCGTGCGCGAGTGGAACGGCCGGACCTACCAGGTCGAAGTGACGGCGGAGGGCTACCAAATGGACGGCAGGACCTGGCGCTCGCTCTCGGCGGTCGCGAAGCACATCACCGGAGCGACTTGGTCCGGTCCTCGCTTTTTCGGGATGGCGGATCGCGTTCAGGGTCGGCGATGACCAGGACCCGCTGTGCGATCTACACCCGCAAGAGCTCCGAAGACGGCCTTGAGCAGGAGTTCAACTCGCTAGACGCCCAGCGGAGGCCTGTGCTGCCTACATCGCCAGCCAGAAGCATGAGGGCTGGGCGCTGTTGTCGGAGCCCTACGACGACGGCGGAATCTCGGGCGGCAGCCTGGAGCGACCGGCGCTGAAGCGGCTGATGGCAGACGTGGCGGAGGGGCGAGTCGACCGGATCGTGGTCTACAAGATTGACCGGCTGACGCGGTCGCTGTCCGACTTCGCAAAGATCGTCGACGTCCTTGATGCCGCGGGCGCGTCCTTCGTCTCTGTCACACAATCCTTTAATGCGGCGACCAGTATGGGCCGGCTGACGCTCAACATGCTGTTGAGCTTCGCGCAGTTCGAGCGCGAGGTGACGGCCGAACGGATCCGCGACAAGATCGCGGCCTCGAAGCGCAAGGGCCTCTGGATGGGCGGGCTGGTGCCCCTCGGCTACGACCCCGATGGCCGCACGCTCAAGATCAACGAGCGAGAGGCCGAGACTGTCCGCAAGCTCTACGACCTCTACGAGCAGCTTGGTACGATCCGGGCGGTGAAGGCGCAGGCCGACCGGCTCGGACTGCACAGCCGTCAGCGGGAGCGATCAGATGGCGCTGTGTCGGGCGGCAAGTCTTTCGACCGCGGCCACATCCATCATATCTTGACCAATCCGCTCTATGCTGGGCGCATCCGCCATCAGGGGGAGGTGCACGCAGGCCAGCACCCGCCGATCATTGAGCCAGATCGGTGGGAGGCGGTCCATGCGCAGCTGCGGGGCGGTGCCGCACGGCAGAGGCGGAAAGCAGCTGGCACGCGACGCTCGGCGCTCTGCGGCAGGTTCTTTGATGAGACCGGGGACCGGCTGACGCCGTCGCACTCCAAAACGCGAGCCGGGACGCGTCTGCGCTACTACGTCTCGCATCGGCTGGTGAAGCTGGGCGGGCAGCCGCATCCCGATGCTTGGCGGCTCCCGGCGCAAGAGTTGGAGACCCGGATCGCCAGGCTCGTCTCGGTAGAACTCTCGAAGGTCGGGCTGGCAGCAACTCTGCTGACGGCAGCCTCCGCTGACACCATCGCAAACGCTGCCAAGGCGCTGGCGGCCATTGCTGCGAACGCTGACACAGCATCGAGGCTGCGCCTGGTGGATCGGATCGATCTCGCGCCCGGCGCACTGACCCTCAAACTGGATGCAGACCTGATCGCCGAGCGCCTTGCGCTCGCCGCGGGCGATCTTGACGCAGAGCGACTCGTCTCGCGCCACCCGTTCCAATTGCGCAAGCGCGGCGGCGAGACGAAGATCACTCTGGCTGATGCCCCGACCGGGCAGGACGCGACGCTGATCCGCAACATCGCCCGAGCCCATGTCTGGCTCGAGCGGATTGAGGCGGGCGAGAGCTTTGCGAAAATCGCGGAGGCCGACGGCACCTCAAAGCGGCGGGTCCAGCAGATGATCGACCTTGCTTTCCTCGCGCCCGACATCGTCGCTGCGATCCTCAATGGTACACAGCCGCTCGGGATGACATCCGACTGGTGCAAGAGCAACGAGCTGCCGGCCGACTGGGCAGAGCAGCGCGCGGTCATCCGGACGCTCTGATCTTCGCCCGAACTCAACCTGCTACCATGGAAATGCCAAACGCAGACCGCGGCCGACTTGCGAGCCGAATCCGCCGACGTCTCAGGTCTGCGAACCGGCAGGTCCGCCGTAACCGACGGAGAAGGCGGCGCTATCTGCGCCGCACCTCGCACCGTTTTGAAACAGGGAAGTGTTTGGCTGGGGTGGTAGGATTCGAACCTACGGTACACGGTACCAAAAACCGCTGCCTTACCGCTTGGCTACACCCCAACGCGTGCGGGGCTATTTACGCAAGCGGGGCGGCGTCTGCAAGGGCGGAATCGTGAAAAGGCGGGGTGTCGCTCCGCTTCCGGAGCGGGCCCTGGAGCGACGGCGAAATCACTCCTCCACCGCCTTGTGGTCAAGCAGGTCGGATGTCTCGGCGCCGCGGCGTTCCTCTTCGGCGATCTTCTCCAGCACCGCCTCGGTCTCGGGGCTCATGTCGTGCAGATCCACCTCGAGCGGCGCCTCGGGGGCGGCCGGCGCGGCGGGCTCGGCCATGTTGATCACGCGATATGTCGGCTCGGGCGCGGCATAGCCCGCGGCTTCCAGCGCGCCCTTGACCATGCGGATCGACTCGGATCGGGCGATCGCGAAATTCGTCACATGCTGGTCGATCCAGGCGGCGCAGCGCATTGTGAGGTCGCTGCCGCCCAGCGTCTCGATCCACGACGAGGGCGCGGGATCGTCGAGCGTGAAGGGCAGGGCCTGCATCGTGTCCTCCGCGAGGTGCCTTGCAGCGGCGATGTCGCTGGTCAGCGACAGGCCGATATCGAAGGTGAAGCGGCGCTCGGGGTTGCGGGTGAAGTTGACGATGCGGGCCTTGAAGACAGTCGAATTGGGGATGCGGATCTGGTTGCCGTCGAAGCTCAGCAGGATCGTGGCGCGTGAGGTCAGGCGCACCACCTTGCCGGTATCGCCCTCGATCTCGACCGTGTCGTTGGGGCGGAAGGGCTGGCGGATCGACAGCATGACCGAGGCGATGAAGTTTTCCACCGTGTCCTTCACCGCGAAGGAGATGGCCAGCCCGATGATCCCCGCCGCGCCGAGGAAGGTCGACAGCAGCGCGGTGGCGCCCAGCAGGTCGAGCGCCAGCACGATCCCGGCGATGACGCTGGCGATCTGCAGGATCACGCGCAGGACATCGGCGATGAACGGGTTGGGGGCGATCCTGTCCCATGGCTGTTTGAGGCGCGCGGCGGCCCAGCCCAGCGTGACGACGACGATGAAGACGGTGAGCGCGATCAGCAGCAGCGGCGCGATGGCGACCAGAGCCCAGAGCCTTGCCTCGATCCGCTCCATCGCGGGGACGATGCGTTCGCGCACTCCGGTGGCTTCCTCGATGTCGTTCTGGACGGCGACGACGCCGTTCACCCGCGCCGCAAGCTCGGCCAGCCGCTCGGCATCGGCGGCGTCGAGCACCTCGCCACGCAGGGTGACGATGCCTTCGTGGACGAGAACGGTGACGTCGTCATAGGCGCCGAGCTCTTCCTTGATGTTGCGGATCCGCACGGCGATGGCCGCGTCTTCCGAGGCGCCGCTATCGGTGTCGATCGTGCCGGTCTGGGCGAAGACGGGCAGGGCGAGGGAGAGGATGAGGAGGAGCGTGGTGAGAAAGCGCATCGGGGCCGGGGAATATGTGAAATATTCCGCCACTCTAGCGGGATGGGGAGGCGGGTAAAGCGTTTTGGGCGCGGTTCGAGACCCACAGAACTTAGGGAGGCGCAGCCTCCCCGCGCGGAACAAGGGCGCAGCCCGCCGCGCGAGCGCCGCCCCGTCGGGGCGGGGTGGCGCTCTTGCCAGCGTCCCGCGCTACGGGACGGTCGGATGTACTCGGCCACCATAAAGCGCCCAACACCAACGTCGGAAGCGCCACCCCACGGGGCGGCCCTCTCGCTACTGTTGCGCCAGGATCAAAGGCTCCTCAATGTGCCTTAAATACCTCGGGGGTCCGGGGGCAGCGCCGCCGGCCCGGCCCAACGCTTCGAGCGTGCCCGAAAGCGCACCGAGAAGGGGCGGGAGCCCTCCGCCCCGCAGGGCCTCAGGCGGCGAAGCCGCCCGCGCGGGACAAGGGCGAAGCCCGCCGCGCGAGCGCCGCCCCGTCCGGGCGGGGTGGCGCTTCTGCTATCGGCCCGCGCTGCGGTGAGGTCGGAGGGGCTTGGCTGCCATAAAGCGCCCAACACCAATGTCGGAAGCGCCACCCCACGGGGCAGCCCTCGCGCTACCGTTGCGCGCTGCATTCATGGTAAAGGCCACCCTAACGCGCCGCCCGCTCCAACGATTTCAAGCGCTTGCGAGACGTCCACATGTGGACACCCCCGATCCACCCTGCAAACCCCGTCAGATCCGCTGGTCGTATTCCCCCACCGCATCCTCCGTCCGGATCACCGCGTCGATATCGGCGAAGATGGCGCGCATCTCCTCCTCGCTCTCCGAGCTTTCGCAGACCACCACCAGGTTCGGCGTGTTCGAAGACGCCCGCACCAACCCCCAGGAGCCGTTGTCCAAAATCACCCGCGCACCGTTCACCGTGACCACCTCGGCCACCTTGCGGCCCGCGAAGCTCTCCCCCGCCTTGGCCTTCTCCACCAGCCGGGCGACGATCCGGTCCAGCACCTCGTATTTCTCGGTATCCGCGCAATGCGGGCTCATCGTCGGCGTCGACCAGGTACGCGGCAGGGCCTTGCGCAGGTCGCTCATCTTCATCTCGGGATTGCGGTCCATCAGCTTGCAGATCTCCACCGCCACCCGCATCCCGCAATCGAAACCGCGGCCCACCGGCTCGGCCAGGAAATAGTGCCCCGACTTCTCGAACCCCGCCAGCGCGCCCAGCTCGTGCACCCGGCGCTTCATGTGGGAATGGCCGGTCTTCCAGTAATCCGCCTTCACGCCCAGCTTCTGCAATTCGGGATCCGAGGCGAACAGCCCCGTCGATTTCACATCCGCCACGAAGGTCGCGCCGGGATGCAGCTTGGCCAGGTCGCGCGCCATGATGACGCCCACCTTGTCGGCAAAGATCTCTTCCCCCTCGTCATCCACCACGCCGCAGCGATCGCCGTCGCCGTCGAAGCCCAGCGCGAAATCGGCGCCGCTCTGCTTCACCGAGGCGGCCATGTCGTGCAGCATCTCCATCGCCTCGGGGTTGGGGTTGTAGTTGGGGAACGTGTAGTCGAGCGCGTTGTGCGAGGGGATCACCGCTACCCCGATCCGCTCGAACAGTTCCGGCGCGAAGGCGCCCGCGGTGCCGTTGCCCGTGGCGCAGACGACGCGCAGCTTGCGCGACATGCGGAAATCGCCGGCCAGATCGTCGAGATAGGCCTCCTTCACGCCGTCCACGAATTCGTAGGAGCCGCCCGCGCGCGCCTCGCCCTTGCCGCCGAGCACGATGTCCTTCAACTCGCCCATCTCGTCGGGGCCGTGGGTGAGCGGCATCTCGAAGCCCATCTTCACCCCGGTCCATCCGTTGGGGTTGTGGCTGGCCGTCACCATCGCCACCGCCGGAATGCCCAGATGGAAAGAGCTGAAATAGCACATCGGCGACAGGCAGGGCCCGATATCCTTCACCGCGATCCCGGCCTGCATCAGGCCGAGGATCAGCGCGTTCTTGATGGCGAGCGAATAATCCCGGTAATCGTTGCCGACGCAGATCTCGGGCTTCACGCCGCGCGCATGCATCTGCGTGCCGATCCCCAGCCCCAGCGCGGTCACGCCGGGCAGGTTGATCTCGTCGGGATATTTCCAGCGGGCATCGTATTCACGGAAGCCGGTGGGCACGATCATCGGATCGCGAAGAAACTCCCACGTGTTCGGTTGCACCTGCGGGGCGGGGGCCTGGGCGGTCATCTTTTGCAAATCTCGTGTTTGGAATGGTCAGAGGCGAACGGGGTCACTCTTGGCGAGCTTGTCAAATTTCATCAGCAGGTCCAAGAGCGCGGGCATCTCGGCGAGCGGAATCATGTTCGGCCCGTCCGAGGGCGCGCGGTCTGGGTCTTCATGCGTCTCGATGAACACCGCCGCGATGCCGAGGCTCACGGCGGCGCGCGCCATCACCGGCGCGAATTCGCGCTGGCCGCCGGAAGAGCCGCCGCGCCCGCCGGGCTGCTGCACGGAATGGGTGGCATCCATCACCACCGGATAGCCGGTGGCGGCCATCTGCGGCAGGGCGCGCATGTCGGTCACCAGCGTGTTGTAGCCGAACGAGGTGCCCCGTTCGGTCAGCAGGATGCGTTCGTTGCCGGTGCTCTCGATCTTCTCGATCACGTTGGGCATGTCCCACGGGGCGAGGAACTGGCCCTTCTTGACGTTCACCGCCGCGCCCGTTTCGCCCGCCGCGATCAGCAGGTCGGTCTGCCGGCACAGGAAGGCGGGGATCTGGATCACGTCGGCCACGGCACCGGCGATGCGGGCCTGTTCCTCGTTGTGGATGTCGGTCAGCACCGGCACGCCGAAGGCCTCGCGCACGCCCTCCAGCACCTTCAGGCCTTCGTCGATCCCCAGGCCCCGCCGCCCCGACAGCGAGGTGCGGTTGGCCTTGTCGTAGCTGGCCTTGAAGATGTACTGCGCGCCCGCCGCTTTGCAGGCTTCCCGCATCGCGCCCGCGATCATCTGCGCGTGATCCGCGCTTTCCAGCTGGCAGGGCCCGGCGATCACGGTGAGCGGGCGGTCATTGCCCACGGTGAGCGGGCCGATCTTCACGTCGCGCATTTGGCCTCTCAGCTGCGGGCGGTGCCGGTCAGGACGTCACTTGCTCACGCAGGACGCTGGCTGTCAACGAAGCCATCAGGTAGATCCCGGCGAAGATAAGGAAAGCCAGAACCGTGTTCTCGAACTTGCGCGGATAGGTCGGCTCGTCGGGGGCGACGGGGCTCACACCCTCCGAGAGATACCGCACCTGGCGGTTCGCCTCGATCCGCGCCGTCTCCAGCTGTTGCAGGGCCTGCTGCATCATCATCTGCCGGGTCTGCAGATCGACCTCGGCGATCCGCAACTCCGACGTGACCTTGGCGAGCGACGAGGTGGCCGAACCGCCATCGGTCAGCTGCGAACGCAGGCTGGCGATCAGCGTCTCGAGCCGGCCGATATCGCCCTCCACGCCCGCCACGCGGGCGGCATTGGGGCGGGCATTGTCGAGCAGTTGCTGAAGCTCCAGCCGCTTTTGCTGAAGCTGGGTCTCGAAGGTGGTGATCTGGCCCATGATCGAGGTGCTCTCGGTCGCCGGGTCCAGCACGCCGAGGCGTTCCTGCAGCTCGAGCACCCGTTCCTGCGCGGCGACCATCTTGGCCTCGGCATCGGCGAAGCTCTGCACCGCGCCCTGCATCTGATCCTCGCGCAGGCGCTGGGTCAGCTGATCCACCCGTTCCTCGGCATAGGAAATCAGCGCCTCCGAGAACGCGGCCGAGACCTGCGGATCGGGGGCGACCACCTCCATCTTGATGATGCCCTCGGTCGGGTCGTAGCCGATCGTCACGTTATCCTGGTAGAGCTTGTAGGCCTCCTCGTTCGAGGCATTCTCGGGCAGGCGCTGGATCGCGTCGATCGCCGGGTCGGAGAAGACCTGCTTGAAACCCAGATCCTGATCCAGCCGCAGCATCGCGTCGCGCGATGTCAGATAGCTCTGCACGGCGATGGAATCCTGCGAGGTGGCGAAGGAGGTGCCGCTGAACAGCCCGCCCAGCGCGCCCGACGAGGCGGGTTCGGCCTGCTGGATCACGAATTCCGATTTCGTCGCGTACATCGGGTGGGCGACGACGTAATAGTAATAGCCCGCCACCAGCGTGGGCAGGAAGACGAAGACGGCCAGCCGCGCGGCCAGCAGCAGCATCCTGCGGCGGCGGCGGCGCGCGATGTCGCGCTGGATGCGCGAGATTTCCGACTGGCGGGTGGTCTCGTCATAGATGACGTTGGTCGAGGGCAGCTGCGGCTTGGGCACCGTCTGTGGCAGGCGTTCGGGCGGCGCGCCTTCGGGCTGGGCCGGCTGGACGAGCTCCAGCATCGTGGCGCGCTGGAACGGGTCGATCCCCTGCTTGCGCAGCAGGCGCACGGCATCGAAATCCGAGGTGGGGGCGAGCCCGTGCTTCTGGGCGACGCGGCGGGCCATGCGCAGCTGGCGGCCGGTCAGCCCCTCGCGGCGGATCGCGGCGATTTCCTCGTCGAGCGACATCTCGGCGGCGCTGGTCAATTCGCCGGAATGGGCGGGCTGGGCGGCGGGCTGGGCGGCGGATCGGGCCGCAGCCTGCGCCGGCGCGGCATTGCCCTGGCGGGGGGGCAGGGCCGCGAAGCCGTCATCGTCATTGTCGAACAGGGCGCTGTCATTGGCCGGCGGCGGGGGCGCCGCCTGACGGGGCTGCTGCGCGGCCTTTTGCTGCGGCGCCGGCTGTTGCGCCACCGGCTGCTGCGGCGCCTGCTGCTGCGGCGCGGCCTGCTGCGGCACGGCCTGCGCCGTCTCGGCCGCGCTCGCGCGCGCGGCCGCGCCCGCACCCGCCGCCGAACCGGCCAGCGACCCCGACCGCCGGATGCGGAATTTCCTAGCTGTGGGCTTCGTAGTCATACAGCGCCTTCGCCTCTTCAAGCGTATCGAAGAAATGCAGCCGTCCGTCGCGCAGCACCGCCGCGCTGCGCACGAACTTCTCGAGCGTCGCCGCCTGGTGCGACACGACGATGATCGTCGCCCGCTCCAGCCGTTCGCGCAGGATCGAGCCGGCCTTGCGGTTGAACTCCACATCCGAGGTGGACGGCATGCCCTCGTCGATCAGGTACATGTCGAAATCCAGCGCCAGCAGCAGCGAGAAGGCCAGCCGCGACCGCATCCCTGACGAATAGGTGCCCACCGGCATGTCGAAATATTCGTCGATATTCACCAGCCAGCGGCAGAACGCCTCCACGTAATCAGGATCGAGCGAGTAGAGCCGCGCGATGAAGCGCACGTTCTCGCGCGCCGTGTGCTTGGAGACGAGCCCGCCCATGAAGCCCAGCGGGAAGGAGATGCGGCAGCCGCGCCGGATCTCGCCCTCGTCGGGCTTTTCCAGCCCCGCCATCATGTTGATGATCGTGGTCTTGCCGGTGCCGTTCGGCGCGAGGATGCCCAGGGAGTTGCCAAGCTCCACGCGGAAAGAGGCGCGTTCAAGGATCACCTTGCGCTGCTTTCCGGTCCAGAAGGACTTGGAAACGTTGTCAAACTCTAGCATCGCGCCCCGAACTGCCTACAGGCCCCTGCCGCCCCCTTATCGGGGTCTGGTTAACAAGCGACCCTAGATCGCCAATTGGGCGCCATTATGTCCGCTCTGTGCGCTGATTATCAACGGAAACCCGCATTGTGGCGCATGTGGCCCCAAAGCGGGGCCATGAAGGCGCGATACGAAAAGCGCGGCCCCCGACGTGCAGAGGCCGCGCGATGAGTGTGGCAGGGGCGCCGAGGGTGGCGGCGCTCAGTTCTCCACCTTCTGCACCCGGAACACCTTGCCCGCGATGATCGAGAGTATGGCCGCCGCGAAGGAGAACAGCGCCCCCATCTTCGCCGCATCCTGCACGTTGATGTCGCCCAGCATCGTGTTGCCGGGAAAGGCGACCGAGGCGATGAACAGCGACACGGTGAAGCCGATCGCGGCGACGAAGCCGATCACGATCAGGTCGACCGTGCGCATCCCCGCTGGCAGGCCCAGCCGCAGCACATGCGCGGCCAGCGCGCCGAACAGCAGGATGCCGATCGGCTTGCCTACGATCAGCCCCGCCAGCACCAGCCAGGTGGGCGAGCCGATCGACGAGAACTCGACCCCCGCATTGGCCAGGCCGAAGAAGAACAGGATCACCTCGACGGGGTGTTTCAGGATGTGCTCGATATGGTTGAGCAGGTCGGTGAGGTATTGCTCGGCCTCGGCGAAGATGCCGAAGGCACGGTCGGCATGCGGGATGGTCGGCACGATGGGCAGCAGGCCGAGCGCGGGGTGGATGCCCGCCTCCTGGAAGCCGTACCACGAGAAGCACGCCGCCACGAGGTAGGGCCAGAAGCTCAGCTTGTCGCGCATCCAGGTGGAGTTGGGGCGCAGCTGGTTGCCCCGGTCCAGCCGGCGCGGCAGCCAGTTGGCCAGCACGAAGACGGCGATGGCGGCGCCCAGCGAGAGCAGCAGCCATTCCGGCGCCAGCTCGGCGCTGGGATAGAAGATGGCCAGGATGATCAGCCCCGCCGCATCGTCGGCGATGGCCAGCAGCAGCAGGAAGCGCACGGCGGGGTGGCCGGCGCCGAAGACGATCCGGCCCACGAGGTAGGAAAACGCGATGTCGGTGGCCGTGGGGATCGCCCAGCCGCGCGCGACCGCGTCGTAGGTATCCGAGCCCAGGATCGCGGCGAGGCCTAGATAGACGGCGATCGGCCCGAACATGCCGCCCGCCGTGGCGACCAGCGGCGTCGCCGCCTTGCGCCCGCGCAGCGAGCCTTCCTTTAGGATGATCGCCTCCCACACCTCTTTCGCGGCGATGGCGAAGAAGAAGGCCATCAGCACGTCGTTCACCAGGTAATGCAGGGTAAGCGTGCGATACATCTCGCCGCTCTCGCCCTCGTGCAGGTGGCCGATGAAGAAGTGGTCGATGATGACGAAATCGACGAAGGAATGGTAGGAATCGGCGTCTATGTTGGCCCAGATCAGCGCGATCAGCGCGCCGCCGATCAGCAGCAGCGAGTAGTTGGCGACGAAATTCCAGACGCGATACATGGGCAGCTCCCTCGGGCGTGTTTACGGGGGGATAATCGAAGCATCTTGCGGGGGCAAGCGGGGTGGGGCCGAAGGCTCCGCGCGGGACAAGGGGCGTAGCCCCGCCGCGCGAGCGCCGCCTCTCGGCGACTGCTTTAAAGTCGCCTTCCGGCAGAACATTGCGAAGCAATGTTCGAGAGGCCCGTCCGGGCGGGGTGGCGCTCGTGTTACCGTCGCGCTGCACTATGTCCCGAATACCTAGGGAGTCCGGGAGGCGCAGCCTCCCCGCGCGGAACAAGGGGCGCAGCCCCGCCGCGCGAGCGCCGCCCCCGCGGGGCGGGGTGGCGCTATGGCTATCGGCCCGCGATGCCGTAAGTGCGGAGGGACTTGGCTGCCATAAAGCGCCCAACTCCAGCGTCGCATGCGCCACCCCACGGGGCGGCGCTCGCGCTCTGTTGCTCCAGGGTGCGGCCGGCGCTCAGCCCAACGCCTGCCAGACGAAACCCGCGATCAGCGCGCCCACGAAAGCGAACCCGATATAGGCGGCGAAGATGCGCGGCTTGACCAGTGCCCAGACGGCCACGGCGGCGGGGATGCAGGTGATCCCGCCCGCGATCACGAAGGCCATCGCGGCGCCCGGCACCATGCCCTGCTCGATCAGCCCGGCCATCAGCGGCACGGCGGCATAGCCGTTGAGATAGGCCGGCGCCCCGATCAGCGCGCCCGTCACGATCGGCGCCGCTCCGCTGCCGCCCAGCGCCTGGCCGATCCACTCCGCCGGCACATGGCGGATCATCAGCGCCTCCAGCACATAGGCCAGCAGCAGCCACTTGCCGAGAAACAGCGCCTGTTCGCCCACCGTGTCGCGGAAGGTGGCGCGGCGCTCGGCCTCCTGCCAGAAGCGCCAGTTCGGCGCGCGGCGGAACTTGGCGGTCGAGCACGAAGAGGGCGCCGGGCGCGGGCGCAGGGGATCGGCCACGAGAGACGTCCGCGACAACGCGGCGATCACGAAGCCGCCCATCGCGCCGATGCCCACGGCGGCCACGGTCTTGGCCACGGCAAACCCGGTGCCGAGTTCGGCCGCGGTGATGGTGAACATGCCCGGATCCATCAGCGGCGAAGACAGCCAGAACGCCATAACGGCGGCCAGCGGCGCGCCCATGGCGAGCGCCGCGGCGATGAACGGGATCACCTGGCACGAACAGAAGGGCGCGATGCCGCCCACCAGCGCGGCGACCACGATCATCCGCGTCTGGTTGCCCTGGAAGGCGCGCGATAGCAATGCCTCGGCGCCCGAAGCCTTGACGTAGCCGAGCGCGAGCGTCGCGACGGCGAGGAAGGGCAGGGTGGCCAGCAACGAGGAAAGCGCATCGCGCAGCACGGGGCCCAGCTGCGCGGGATCGAGCAGCAGCAGCGCCAAGAGTGCCAGCGCGATGGCCAGCAGCGCCTTGTCGGCCCGGCGCCACAGGTCGCCGGCGCGTTGCAGGGCACCCTGCGTGGCGGCGGCTGGGGAAAGATCGCTCATGTCACTATTCACTCTTCTTCCGTGCAATCGGGGCAGTCGGCGCAGCATTCCGACAAGACGAAATCGGTGATCCGCTGCATCTCGCGCGTGTCGGCCGCCGCGCAGATGATGGCGCGGCCCCGGCGCTCCTGCCGCACCAGCCCGGCGGCGGCGAGGATCTTCATGTGGTGCGTGAGCGTCGAGCCGGTAATCCCGGCGCGCGCGCCCAGCTCGCCGATCGTCAGCCCGCGCGGCCCGGCGCGCACCAGCACCCGCAACACGTGCAACCGCTGCTCGGAGCCGAGCGCGGCGAAGGTGGAGGCGGCCTCGGCCAGGGAAAGGGTGGTATCGGGAGCGTTCATCTGCATGATTTCCATATTTCTAGAATCATCGAAATGAGTCAAGCGGCTTTTTCCAGCCCCCCTTTTCCCCGGCCCCCTTTTTCCCGGCCCCGTGCCGCGCCATATCGGGCGGATGGAGCTTGCCGATCACATCCGCGCCTGCCGGCTCTGCGCGCCGCGCTTCGCGGCCACCGCCACGGCGCACCAGCCCCGCCCGGTGCCCTGGTTCGCGCCCGGCGCGCGGGTGCTGGTGGCCGGGCAGGCGCCGGGGCTGCGGGTGCATGAAAGCGGCCGGCCCTTCACCGATGCCTCGGGCGACCGCCTGCGCGACTGGATGGGCGTCGACGCCGCCACCTTCTACGACCGGTCGCGCATCGCCATCGTGCCTATGGCCTTCTGCTTTCCCGGCTACGATGCCAAGGGCAGCGACCTGCCGCCGCCGCGCATCTGCGCCGAGACCTGGCGCGCCCGCGTCATGGCGGCGCTGCCCGAGCTGCGGATGATGCTGCTGGTGGGCGGCCATGCGCAGAAATGGCACCTCGGCCCCGGCCGCGTGACCGATACGGTGCGCAACTGGCGCGACCATGCGCCGGCGATCTTCCCCTTGCCGCATCCGTCCTGGCGCAATACCGGGTGGCTAAAGAAGAACCCCTGGTTCGCGGCCGAGCTTCTGCCCGAGCTTCGGGCCGCATTGGCGGAGGCGCTGGAATGACGCAGGAACACACCCCGCTCGACGCGGCGCACGCGGCGATGCAGGAAGCGCCCGGCGACGATGCCGCGCGGCTGCGCTATTACGAGCGGCTGGCCGAGAGCGAGCTGTTCCTGCTGCTGGAGGAAGAGGCAGAGGGCGACGATATCCGCCCGCGCCATTTCGACACCGCCGAGGGCCGTTTCGTGCTGGCCTTCGACCGCGAGCTGCGGCTGGCCGATTTCGCCGGCGCCGCGCCCTATGTCGCGCTGTCGGGCCGCGTGCTGGCGGGGATGCTGGCAGGGACGGGCACCGGTATCGGGGTGAACCTGTCGGTCGAGGATCGCGCCTTCCTGGTGCCGGGCGAGGCGGTGGACTGGCTGGCGCAGACGCTCGCCCATGCCCCCGCCGAGGCCACCGGCAAGCCCGAGGAGCTGCGCGCGCCCACCGGCCTGCCCGAGCGCCTGCTCACCGCGCTCGACGCCAAGCTGGCGCTGGCCGGCGGGCTGGCGCGCTGGGCCTGGCTGGCCGAGGTGACATGGGCCGGCGGGCGCCGCGGGCACCTGCTGGCCTTCGTCGACATCCTGCCCGGCGCCGAGGCCGCGCTCGCGCGGCTGGCCGGCGAGGCGCTCACCTTCTCGGGGCTGGATGCCGGCGAGCTCGACGTGGCCTTCTTCGCCGCCTCCGACCCGGTGGCGGCACGGCTGGCCCGCGTGGCCCTGCGCTTCGACCTGCCCGAGCCGCCCCGCATGGCGCCCGCCGACGCCCCGGCGGCCCCCGGCAGCGACCCGGACCGCCCGCCGCGCCTGCGTTGAAACTGACAGGAGGGGCGAAGCCCCCGCGCGGAACGAGGGGCGCAGCCCCGCCGCGCGAGCGCCGCCCCGTCCCGGCGGGGTGGCGCTATGGCTGGCCGCCCGCGATGCGGAAAGTGCAGAGGGGCTTGGCTGCCATAAAGTGCCCAACACCAACGTCAGCAGCGCCACCCCACGGCGCGGCGCTCGCGCTCCCGTTGCGACTAGTATCCCGCGTCGCGATCCACCAAATGCAGCAGCTCTTCGCCCGCCTCGCTGCGGCGGATGTTCTCGGCGATGAGCGCGCTGGCGGTCTCGGCGCGGGTCTCCGAGGCGACATGCGGCGTGACGGTGATCTTCTCGCTGTGCCAGAACGGGTGCTCGGCGGGCAACGGCTCTTCCCGGAAGACATCCAGCGTGGCATGGGCCAGCTGCCCCGAGCCAAGCGCGTCGAGCAACGCGTCATCGTCGATCAGCGCGCCGCGGCCGGGATTGATCAGCCGCGCGCCGCGGGGCAGGCGGGCCAGCGCTTCCGCGTCGATCAGATCCTCGGTCTGCGCGGTGAGCGGCAGCAGCAACACGAGGATCTCCGCCCGCTCCAGCGCCGCTCCGAACCCCTCGTCGCCCGAAAGACAGGTGATCCCCTCGATCTCGCGCGGCCGGCAGCTCCACCCCGCCACGTCGAAATTCAGCGCGGCCAGCGCCTGCGCGCAGGCGGCCCCCAGCGCGCCGAGGCCGAGCACGCTCACCCGGCGCTGCCGCGCCAGCGGCGGGGGATCGAAGATCCAGTCATGCATCGGGTTCACGATGTGGCTGTCCATCCCGAGGTGATAGCGCAGCACGTGGCCGGTCACGTATTCCACCATCCCCTCGCGCAGCCCGGCATCGACCATGCGGGTCAGCGGCTGGGTCAGCGTCTCGTTGTCCACGATGCTCTCCACCCCGGCCCAGAGCGACAGCACCGCGCGGGCCCGCGGAAAGACCGAGAAATCCTCGACCGGGCCGCCGGGCGCATAGACGATGTAATCGACCATCGCGGGCTGGATGTCGCGCGCCAGCCGCGCCTCGATCCCGGCGGCGCGCAGGGCGGGCGGCAGCGCCTCGCGATATTCCTCCCAGCGGAAATCGGGGGCGGCGAAGAGGATGTTCACGCTCATCCCAGCCGCCGCGCCCCCGCGAAGCCCGCCTTGCCGCGCGGGCGGTGGATATGGGCCGATTGCACCAGGCCGAAGCCGATCATCAGGATCATCATCGCCGAGCCGCCATAGCTGACGATCGGCAGCGGCACGCCCACCACCGGCGCCAGCCCCATCACCATCGACATGTTCACCGCGAAGAACAGGAAGAACGAGCCCGCGATGCCCAGCGTCACCAGCGCGCCGAAGCGATCCTTGTTGCCTATCGCCGAGACGATGCAGAAGAACAGGATCAGCCCGTAGAGGATCAGCAGCGTCACCCCGCCGATGAAGCCGAATTCCTCGGCCAGGGTGGTGAAGATGAAATCGGTGTGCTTCTCGGGCAGGAAGTTCAGCCGCGATTGCGTGCCCTGCATGAAGCCGCGCCCTGTCCACCCGCCCGAGCCGAGCGCGATCTTCGACTGGGTGATGTGATAGCCCGAACCCAGCGGATCGGAGGCCGGATCGAGGAACGTGTCGATCCGGCGATACTGGTAATCGGCCAGCAATTGCCACGGTGTCCCGCGCGAGGCGAAGACGGCCGAAACCGTCGCCACGCCCGCGCCGATCACCGCGGCGAAATAGGCCCAGTGCACGCCGGCGAGGAACATCACGATCCCGCCGCCCACGATCAGCAGCAGCGAAGTGCCGAGATCGGGCTGGCCCAGCACCAGCGCGGTGGGCAGCGCGATCAGGATCAGCGGCGCGATCACCCAGAGCGGCCGCGACACCTTGTTCACGTCGAGCCAGTCGTAATAGGCGGCCAGCATCATCACCAGCGTGATCTTGGCCAGCTCCGACGGCTGCAGCTGGAAGAAGCCGAGGTCGATCCAGCGCTGGGCGCCCATGCCCGTCGTGCCGATGAACTCCACCGCGACGAGCAGCGCGATCGACAGCAGGTAGCCAAGCGCGGCGAGGTTGCGCCAGAACCAGATCGGCACCATCGCGATCGCGAACATCAGCACCAGCCCGACCCCGAAGCGCTTCATCTGCGGCTCGGCCCAGCGGCCCAGATCGCCGCCGGCCACCGAATAGAGCATCAGGAAGCCGGTCGAGGCCACGGCGATGATCAGCAGCAGCAGCGCCCAGTTGAAGAACAGGATCTTGCCGGGCCCCGTCGGCACCGATTTGACGTTGTACTCGAGGTAACTCATGCTCGGTCACTCACGTCGCGGCTGCGGGCGGGCGCGAATTCGCGCAGTTTCAGCGCCTCCTGCTGGGCCTCGATCGTGCCGCGCTGCGAGGCAGGATAGGCCGAGAGCGGCGGCGTGCCCTCGTAAAGCGCCTGAAGCATGATGTCGCGCGCGATCGGCGCCGCCACGGCCGAGCCGCCGCCGCCATGCTCCACCACCACCGAAACCGCGTAGCGCGGCGTCTCGAACGGCGCGTAGCACACGAAGAGCGCATGGTCGCGCTGTTCCCAGGGCACATCCTGGTTGCGCACCACCGCATTGCGCACTTGGCTGGTGCCGGTCTTGCCGGCCATGCGCATGCTGTCTTCGGCAATATGTGAGCGATAGGCGGTGCCGTCGCGATCGTTCGAGACGGAATACATCGCCTTGCGCACCGCGCGCAGAAAGCCCGGGTCGACGTCGAGCGGCGGGGCGGGGGGCATGTCCTGCTCGACCCCGTCGATGGCGCGCACCAGCCGCGGCATCAGCGCCGTGCCCGATGCGATGCGCGCCGTCATCATCGCCAGTTGCAGCGGCGAGGCCAGCACGAAGCCCTGGCCGATCGCGGCGTTCAGGCTGTCGCCGATCACCCAGTCGGCGCCCCGGCGCGCGCGCTTCCATTCCTTGGTGGGCGTCAGCCCCTCGGCGACGGCCGACATCGGAATGTCATAGCGTTCGCCCAGCCCGAAGCGCCGCGCCATGGCCGTGATGTTCTCGATCCCCGTGCGCTGGGCGAGCTCGTAATAATACACGTCGCAGGAATGCTTGAGCGAGCCGTTTAGGTTCATCGCCCCGTGCCCGCGGCGCTGCCAGCAATGGAAGCGGCGGCCGCCCATCTCGATATGGCCGCGGCAATAGACGGTTTCCTCTGGCGTGATGACGCCCGCCTCGAGCGCGGCAAGCGCCGTCATCATCTTGAAGGTGGAACCGGGCGGATAGGTGCCCTGCACCGACTTGTTGGCGAGCGGGCGGTGATCGTTCTCCGTCAGCTCGGCGTAATCGGCCACCGAGATGCCGCGCACGAACTTGTTCGGATCGAAGGCCGGCGCCGAGGCCACGGCCATCAAATCGCCGTTCGTCACATCCACCACCACGGCCGAGGCGCTTTCGGGCAAGAGCCGCTGCTGGCAGTAATTCTGCAAGGCCGCGTCGATCGTCAGCTGCACGTTGGCGCCGGGCTCGCCCTCCTGGCGATCGAGCTCGCGCATCACGCGGCCCACGGCGTTCACCTCGATCCGGCGGGTGCCGGCCGTGCCGCGCAGCTGGGTCTCGAGCTTGGCCTCGACGCCGACCTTGCCGATCTGGAATTTCGGCATCATCAGCACCGGGTCGGGATCTTCCATCTGGCTGAGATCGTAGTCGGAGACGGGGCCCACATAGCCCACGACATGGGCGAAATCCTCGCCCATCGGGTAGTGGCGCGACAGGCCGACCTCGGGCGTCACGCCGGGCAGGGCCGGGGCGTTCACGGCGACCTCGGCGATATCCTCCCAGCTGACGCGGTCGGCCACGGCGACGGGCACGAAGGGCGACAGGCGGTCGAGCTCGCGGCGCGCGCGCTCCAGCTCGTCGGGATCGAGCGCCACGATGCGCGACAGCCGGGCGATCACCTCGTCCACGTCGCCGGCATCCTCGCGCACGATGGTGATGCGGTAATTCTGCTCGTTGTCGCCGATGATCCGGCCCTTGCGGTCATGGATCAACCCGCGCGCCGGGGCGATGAGGCGCAGATTGATGCGGTTCTCCTCGGCCAGCAGGCGATACTGGTCGGCCTGGTCGACCTGCAGATAGCGCATCCGCCCGGCCAGCACCGCCATGAACGCCACCTGCGCGCCGCCCATCACCAGCCCGCGGCGGGTGATCTTGCGGGCCGAGGCCTCGGTATCCTTGGGCGAACGCTTCACAGCCGGTGCCCCAGCTCGTCCACCTCGCCGAGCGCGACCTTACGGATGCGCAGCACGAAGGTCGTGAAGAGCACGACGAAGGGATAGGCGGCGATGGTCGTCATCATCTGCAAAAGCGTGAGGCCCAGCCCCGCCTGGTCGACCATGAAGATAGCCAGCACCAGCCGGTTGCCGATCACCATCGCCGCCAGCACGACCGAGACCATGAGCCACTCCACCGGAAACGGCATCTCGCGGCTGAATTGCTGGCGCCCGCGCAGGAACTCGGTGCCCATCACCGCCAGCGCGGCCCACAGGCCCGGCGGGCGCATGAACAGCATGTCGGTGAGCAGCACCAGAAGGCCGATCAGCGGCGCCGGCACGTATTCGGGCCGCCGCATCACCCAGGCGAAGATCAGCGCGATCAACAGGTCGGGCGCTGGCCAGCTGCCCGGCCCGGTGCCCAGCGGCAGGATGTGGCAGAAGATCAGCAGCGCGGCCAGGCCCACCAGCGCGAAGCGGTAGATCCAGCGCCGCCGCGTCAGCAGGTCAACCATCGCCGCGACCCCCGGCATCGGCGGTCTCGGCCGCCGCATCGCCCGCCGCCTCACCTTCCGGCGCCTCTGCCGCGGGCAAGGCCGGCGGCACGGCCGGCGCGATCAGCGCGCCGGGATCGGTGATCGTCTCGCTTTCGTGGCTGCGCAGCACGCGCAGGAAGTTCAGCCGTTCGTAATCGGCCGCCAGCCGCACCCGCAGCCGCTTGTCGGGGCCGAGCGCGGCCTGCCCCACCAGCAGCCCCGCCGGGAACAGCCCGCCATCGCCGGACGAGACCACCCGGTCCCCCGGCCGCACCAGTTCCGGCGCCTCGACGAATTCCAGCGGCGGCGCGGCGGAATTGTCGCCCGCCAGCATCGCCTTCTGCCCCGAAGGCTGCACCGTCACCGGAATGCGCGAGTTGCTGTCGGTCAGCAGGATCACCCGCGACGTGTTGCGCCCCACGCCCGAGATGCGCCCGACAAGGCCGATCCCGTCCATCGTGGCCCAGCCATCGCGGATCCCGTCCCGCTCGCCCACGTTCAAGAGCACCGATTGCCGGAACGGCGATCCGCTGTCGGCCAGCACCACGCCGGTCACATAGGTGAGCTTGGGGTCCAGCCGCACGTTGTTGAGATCGAGCAGCCGGGCATTCTTCTGCTCCAGCTGAAGGGCGGCTTCCTTCCAGGCCTGCATCTGGCGCAATTCGCGCCGCAGCTCCTGGTTCTGCTCGTAGAGCTGGGTGTAGCTCTGGAACCCCTCGATCATGTCGGCGACCTTGGTCACCGGCACCAGCGCCCAGTCGAAACTCGGCACCACGCGATCCACCAGGTCGGCGCGGAAACGCTCCACCCGGGGGCTGTCGATCCGCCACAGGATGAAAAGCCCCGTGAGCGCAAGCAGCATCACCCCGATCAGCAGACGCCGGACCGGGCGGACGAACTCCTCGCTGCTGCTGCGTTCCATCGCCAAGGATCAGCCTCCACCGGCGCGGCGCATCATCCGCCGCCGGTCAGCTTTCGTAATCTATCACATGCCGGAGTTGTTTTTCATATTCCAGCGCCTTGCCGGTGCCGAGCGCCACACAATTGAGTGACTCGTCGGCGACCGAGATCGCCAGCCCCGTCTGTTCGCGCAGCGCGAGGTCAAGCTCGCCCAGCAGCGCGCCGCCGCCGGTCAGCATCACGCCGCGATCAACGATGTCGGCGGCCAGGTCGGGCGGCGTGGCTTCCAGCGCCGTCATCACCGCCTCGCAGATCTGCTGCACGGGTTCGGCCAGCGCCTCGGCCACCTGGGCCTGGTTGATCTCGATCTCCTTCGGCACGCCGTTCAGCAGGTCGCGCCCGCGGATCTGCATGCTGGCGCCGCGCCCGTCATCGGGCATCCGCGCCGTGCCGATCGAGGTCTTCACCCGTTCGGCCGTGCTTTCGCCGATCAGCAGGTTCTGCTGCCGCCGCAGGTAGGAGATGATCGCCTCGTCCATCCTGTCGCCGCCCACGCGGACGGAACGGGCATAGACGATATCGCCCAGCGACAGCACCGCCACCTCAGTCGTGCCGCCGCCGATATCGACCACCATGTTGCCGGTCGGATCGGTGATCGGCATGCCGGCCCCGATGGCCGCCGCGATCGGCTCGGCGATCAGGCCGGCGCGCCGCGCCCCCGCGCTCAGCACCGATTGCCGGATCGCGCGCTTTTCCACCGGCGTGGCGCCGTGGGGCACGCAGACGATGATCTTGGGCTTGGAGAAGGTCGTGCGCTTGTGAACCTTGCGGATGAAATGCTTGATCATCTCTTCCGCCGTGTCGAAATCGGCGATGACGCCCTCGCGCATCGGGCGGATCGCCTCGATGCTGCCGGGCGTGCGGCCGAGCATCAGCTTGGCATCCTCGCCCACCGCCAGCACCTGCTTGCGGCCGTCCTTCACGTGGTAGGCCACCACCGACGGCTCGTTGAGGATCACGCCCTTGCCCTTGACGTAGACCAGCGTGTTCGCGGTGCCCAGGTCGATCGCCATATCCGACGAAAACAGGCCGCTCAGACTTGCCATGTTACTCTCGCTTCCCCCGATCCCATACTGCACGGCGCAGAATCTGCGCCCGCGTATCCGAGCGCTTATAGGCATCTCCGCCCAGCGGGGAAAGGGCGCGCGGCGCGCCCATGAGCATCTAATTGCCGCAGCGGCGGCGCCTGGCAGGACGCGCCTGGGGGCGCATTGCAGCAATTGTGCAAGCGCCGGGCACTCCGTCGCTAAGGGACTGCCCGGCGCTGTCGCATTCGTGCTTTTTCCGGCGCGCGCCTACTCGCCCGCATCCTTGTACGAAACGCTCTTCACATCGCCGCCGGGCGCCGATTTCTCGCGCCGCACGAGCAGCCGGTTGATGGCGTTGACGTAAGCCTTGGCGCTGGCCACCACCGTATCGGTATCGGCGCTCTGGCCGGTGACGATGCGCCCGTCCTCCTCCAGCCGGACCGAGACGGTGGCCTGCGCGTCGGTGCCCTCGGTCACCGCGTGCACCTGGTAGAGCGCCAGCCGCGCCGTCGTCGGGAAGAGCTGCTTGACCGCCTTGAACGTGGCATCCACCGGGCCGTCGCCCTCGGTCGCCGCGCTCACCACCTCGCCGTCGATCATCAGCGCCAGTTCGGCGGTCTGCGGCCCGTCGGTGCCGCAGACGACACGCAGGCTAACCACTTGGATCCGGTCGTTCTGCTCGCCGCCCGCCGCGTCGCGCATCAGGGCGATCAGGTCTTCGTCGTAGACTTCCTTCTTGCGGTCGGCCAGCGCCTTGAAGCGCACGAACACGTCCTTGAGCTGGTTGTCCCCCAGCTCGTAGCCCAGTTCCCGCAGCTTGGAGCGCAGCGCTGCCCGGCCCGAATGCTTGCCCATGACCAGCGAGGTGGCGTTGAGCCCGATATCCTCGGGGCGCATGATCTCGAACGTCTCGGCGTTCTTGAGCATGCCGTCCTGGTGGATGCCGCTTTCATGGGCGAAGGCGTTCTTCCCCACGACCGCCTTGTTGAACTGCACCGGGAAGCCCGAAACGGTGGCGACGCGGCGCGAGATGTTCATGATCTTGGTCGTATCGATGCCGGTGGCATAGGGCATGATGTCGTTGCGCACGCGCATCGCCATCACCACCTCTTCCAGCGCCGTGTTGCCGGCGCGTTCGCCCAGCCCGTTGATCGTGCACTCGATCTGCCGCGCGCCCGCCTCGACGGCGGCCAGGCTGTTGGCCGTGGCCATGCCCAGATCGTTGTGACAATGGGTCGAGAAGACGATCTTGTCGGCGCCCGGCACCCGCTCGATCAGCATGCGGATCAGATCGGCGCTTTCGCGCGGCGCGGTATATCCCACCGTGTCGGGGATATTGATCGTCGTGGCGCCGGCCTTGATGGCGATCTCGACCACGCGGCAGAGGTAATCGTGCTCGGTGCGCGTGGCGTCCATCGGGCTCCACTGCACGTCGTCGCAGAGGTTGCGCGCATGGCTCACCGTCTCGTGGATGCGGTCGGCCATCTCGTCCATCGTCAGGTTCGGGATGGCGCGGTGCAGCGGCGAGGTGCCGATGAAGGTGTGGATGCGCGGCCGCTTGGCATGGCGGACGGCCTCCCACGCCCGGTCGATATCGGCGAAATTCGCGCGGCTGAGGCCGCAGATCACCGAGTTGACCGAGTTCTTGGCAATTTCCGAGACGGCGTTGAAATCGCCTTCCGAGGCGATGGGAAAGCCGGCCTCGATGATGTCGACGCCCATCTCGTCGAGCAGGGCGGCGATCTCCAGCTTCTCGGCATGGCTCATCGTGGCGCCGGGCGATTGCTCGCCGTCGCGCAGCGTGGTGTCGAAGATCAGGACACGGTCCTGGCTGTCGTTCGTCATGGCTTGTTCTTTCTCTTAGCGTTGCGTGGGTTTGGGCGCTGTCCACCTCCGAGCGGTCGCGCCCTGGGGCACGCTCAGAGGCTGCTAAGAAGGAGAAGGCCACGCAGGGCCGGGGCGCGGGGCGCGCGGAGGGCGATATGGGGCTGCGTGTCCATGGCGCGGATAATACGCATCGGGCGGGGGCTGAAAACCCCCAAATGGCTGATGATGCCGGGCCCGGCGGGTTTTCGGGGCAGGAGGGTTGACCTAAAGGCTATGGGAGGCGCAGCCTCCCCGCGCGGGACAAGGGGCGAAGCCCCGCCGCGCGAGCGCCGCCCCGTCGGGGCGGGGTGGCGCTATTGCTGGCCGCCCGCGCTGCGGTGAGTGCGGAGGGGCTTGGCTGCCATAAAGTGCGTAACACTGTCGTTGGAGGCGCCACCCCACGGGGCGTCGCTCGCGCTATGTTGCGCTTCAATGTGCCCGAAATACCTCGGGGGTCCGAGGGCGGAGCCCCCGGCCCGGCCCAACGCTTCGAGTGCGTGCGTCAGCGCGCCGAGAAGGGGCGGGAGCCCCCCGCCCGCCGCAGGTGTCGCGCGGAACAAGGAGCGAAGCTCCGCCGCGCGAGCGCCGCCCCGTCCCGGCGGGGTGGCGCTATGGCTATCGTCTCGCGCTACGGTGAGTTCGGAGGGCCTTGGCCACCATAAAGCGCCCAACACCAACGTCGGCAGCGCCACCCCACGGGGCGGCCCTCGCGCTCCCGTTGCGCGCAATGGCAATGAAGCCGGCGCTCAGCCCCTGTCGCCCACCGCCTCGCGCCAATGCACCCGGCAGAGCGAGACATACCGCTCGTTGCCGCCGATCTCGACCTGCGCGCCCTCGGTCAGCACGCGGCCGCCCGCATCCATCCGCACCACCATCGTCGCCTTCTTCCCGCAATGGCAGATCGTGCGCACCTCGCGCATCTCGTCGGCCAGCGCCAGCAGCGCGGCCGAGCCCGGGAACAGCGAACCGCGGAAATCCACCCGCAGCCCGTAGCACATCACCGGCACGCCCAGATCGTCCACCGCGCGGGCCAGCTGCCAGACCTGCGCCTCGCTCAGGAACTGCGCCTCGTCGATGAAGATGCAGGCCACCGGCCCCTCCTCCAGCCGGGCGGCGATCTTGGCGAACATGTCCTCGCCCGCCTCGAACGTGTCGGCCGCGCTGCCGATCCCGATGCGCGACCCGATCCGCCCCTCGCCGGCGCGATTGTCGAACCGCGCGGTGATCAGGTAGGTCTCCATCCCCCGCTCGCGGTAATTGTGCGCCGCCTGCAACAGCAGCGTCGACTTGCCCGCATTCATGGTGGAGTAGTGGAAGTAGAGCTTGGCCATCCCCCGGCTTTTAGCCCCGCACCCCCCTGCCGTCCAGCCCGTGCCTGCCCTTTGGGCACTCGGCCCGCCACGCGCGCCCGCACGCGCCGCACGGCCAGTTTTCATATGACATTCCGGCGATCAGGTATTATGGAAAATGGACCATGAAGGCCGGGAGGGGCGAAACGATGGGGGCTGGGGCAGCAGCGGGATGAGCGTCGTCGGCAATTACCTCAAGAAGCACACCGAGGCGCTGGTCAAGGATGTCGGGCTCGAAGCCGCCTGCGCGCTGACCGGCAAGTCCAAGGCGACGCTGGGCCGCTACTATTCCGACGCTCCCGAACATGCCGACCGTTTTATGCCCATCGACAGCGTCGCCGCGCTGGAAGAGGCCGCGCGCTACCCCCATGTCACCGCCGCCCTGTCGGAACTGCGCGGCATCACGCTGAGCTATGAGAGCGGCGGCGGCCGCAACTCGCCCGAGGGCGGCGTCAATGCTGACGTGGTGCAGCTGGCCCAGCGCTTCGCCATGCTGATGGCCGAATACAACCAGTCGATCGAAGACGGGATCATCACCATCAATGAGGCCAAGCGCCTGCTGCGCGAGACGCTCGAGCTGCAACAGGTGCTGATCGCGATGAAACTGCACCTGGAGCAGGAGGCGGTCTCGGCCACCTAGCCGCCCGCCACCTGGCCCGCCACGCGTTCCACGAACCACCAGGCGCCGGCCAGCCCGATCGCGGCCGAGGCGGGCACGGCGATGCGCGCGCGATACCAGGGCCGCCCGCCGAACCACAGCCCCACCAGCAGGAACGCGCCCGCCAGCACGGCAAGCTGCCCCAGCTCCACCCCGATGTTGAACCCGATCAGCGCCAGCACCAGCGCGCCCGGCGCCAGCCCCACCGCGCCCAGCACCGAGGCAAAGCCCAGCCCGTGCAGCAGCCCGAAGCCGAACACCACGGCCGGCCGCCAGGGCGTGAGGCGCCGCGCCAGGATGTTCTCCACCGCGACATAGACGATCGAGGCGGCGATCAGCGGCTCCACGATCGCCGCCGGCACGCGGACGAGGCCGAAGGCCGCCAGCGCCAGTGTCACCGAATGGGCCAGCGTGAAGGCCGTCACCTGCACCAGCAGCGGCCGCAGCCTCAGCGACAGGAAGAACAGCCCCAGCACGAAGAGGATGTGATCCAGCCCCGCCGGCACGATATGGGCAAAGCCCACGGCCGCGTAATGGCCCAGCGTCGCCAGCGCGCCGCGCGGCGCGGCCGGGCCCGCGCGCGGCATCGGCAGGCTGAGCGCCCCGTCGGTGAGGAAATCGCTGTAGCCGCCCGGCCCCTCCACGATCTGCCGCACGATCAGCGGCCCGTTCGCCGCCTGCCAGCCGAACCGCCCGGCCGAGCCGTCGCGGGGCAGGGCGGCGGCCAGGTGCAGCACGCTGTCGCGCGGCAGGGCGCGGTCGCCCACCGGCGCGATCTCGGCCCGTTCGAGCGCCAGCGCCACCGGCGCCTCGCCCGCCAGCACCGTGATTCCCGCCGCGATGCGCGGCCAGGCGGCGCGCAGTTCCGCCTCCAGCGCCTCGGGCGGCAGGGCGCGCAGCGCGTCGTAGCGCGGCGCGCCCTCGGCGGCATCGGTATCGCTCAGCCCCGCAAGGTCGAGCCCCGCGATCAGTGCCTCGGCGGTGGCCGAGAGCGCCACCTCGATGCGGGCCTCGCCCAGCGTCACGTCGGCCACGGCGGGCCGTATCTCGTGCGCGGGGGCGGGGGCGGTGAGCGCGGCGAGCGTGAGCAACCCGGCGAGCAGCAGGCTTGACAGCCGCGCCACGCCCCCCAAGCTGCCCCGCCAGACCGGAGACATCATGCCCCGCCCAGCAACCCCCGCTGCCCTCGCCATCCTCGTCCGTGCCAGCCTGTTTGCCATCGCCGCCCTGCTTAGCACGGGGGCCGCGATGGGCCACGAGTTTTGGATCGCGCCCGAGCGCTATCGCCTCGCCCCCGGAGTGCCGCTGCGGGCCGACCTGATGGTGGGCAACGATTTCTCGGGCGCCGCGCAGCCCTATATCCCCTCGCGCACCGCGCGGTTCGAGCTGCATGGCGGCGAAGAGCCGATCACGCTCGCCCCCCGCATCGGCGACCGCCCGGCGGTGGACCTGCCCGCGTCGGACGAGGGCTTGCTGATCGTGCTGCACGAGACGACGGATTTCACCCTCACCTATGACGATTGGGAGGTCTTCGCGCGCTTCACCGACCAGAAGGATGCCGCCTGGGCCCAGGCCCGCCACCGCGCGCGCGGCCTGCCCGAGAGCGGCTTCTCTGAGAGCTACCGCCGCTTCGCCAAGGCACTGGTTACCACCGGGCAGGGCGCGGGGCAGGGGGCAGACAGGCGCTTCGGCCTCGCGCACGAGATCGTGGCAAAAGCCAACCCCTACCACGGAGCCAATACCCTGCCCGTCACGCTCTACCTGCACGGTGCGCCCCGGACTGGCGCGCAGATCGAGGTGCACGCCCGGCGCGAGGGCACCGTCAGCCGCACGATCCTCCGCACTGATGCCGAGGGCCGCGCGAACGTGCCGCTTACCCCCGGCACCGAATACCTGCTCGACGCCGTGGCGCTGGAGGAACGCGCTCCGCAAGCGCCGGGCGATCCGGTCTGGCACTCGCTCTGGGCCTCGCTCACCTTCCGCACCGACTGACGGCGCGCCGCCGTTTGCTTTGACCGCCGCGCGGCCCGCGCCTATGATGCCGCAGCGCAAAAAGCCGCCATGCAGGATGTACCATTGCCCGACACGAGACAGGACGACATCGATCTTCTGGTGGTCGATCTCGATGGCACGCTCATCCGCTCCGACATGCTGCACGAAACGTTCTGGTCGGCCTTCGGGCGCGACTGGCGCAGCCCGTTCCGCGCCGTCGTGGCGCTGGCGGGCGGGCGCGCGGCGCTCAAGGCGCATCTGGCACAGCAGGCCCGTGTCGATCCGGCCAGCCTGCCCTACGATCCCGACGTCATCGCCTATATCGAGGCCTGGCGCGCCCGCGGCGGGCGCACCGCACTGGTCACCGCGAGCGATGCCGCCGTGGCCCAGGCCGTCGCCGGGCATCTGGGCCTCTTCGACGAGGTCCACGGCTCCGACGGCGCGCGCAACCTCAAGGGCGCCGAGAAGGCCCGCTACCTCGCCGAGACGTTCGGCACCAGCCGCTATGCCTATGCGGGCGACTCGAAGGCCGATCTGCATGTCTGGCAGGGCGCGGCGCGCGCCATCACCGTGAATGCCCCCGTCGCGCTGCGGCGCCGGGCCGAGGCGGCGCAGCCCGATCATGAACACCTGGGCCAGGCGCGCCGCGGCCTGAGCGCCCATCTGCGCGCCATGCGCCCGCACCAATGGCTGAAGAACGTGCTGGTCTTCCTGCCGATGCTGGCCGGCCACGACCTGACGCTCCAGGCCTTCTTCGCCTCGCTGCTGGCCTTCATCGCTTTCTCGCTCACCGCGTCGAGCGTCTATGTGCTGAACGACCTGCTCGACCTCGCCGCCGACCGCGCCCACCCGCGCAAGCGCGAACGCCCCTTCGCCTCGGGCGCGGTGCCGATCGCGCATGGCACGCTGATGGCGGTGGGCCTGCTGCTGGCCGGCGCGCTGATCGCGCTGACGCTGGGCTGGGCCTTCGTCGCCGCGATGGTGGCCTATTACCTCGTCACCACCGCCTATTCGCTGCACCTCAAGCGCCGGCTGATCGTGGATATCTGCGTGCTGGCGCTGCTCTACACGATGCGGATCGTCGCCGGCGCGGCGGCCACCGGCATCCCGCTCTCCGTCTGGCTGCTGGCCTTCTCGCTGTTCTTCTTCTTCTCGCTCGCCGCGGTGAAGCGCCAGGCCGAGCTGGTCGACAGCGCCGCGCGCGGCCAGCTTTCGGCCAGCGGACGCGGCTACCACGTCGACGACCTGCCGCTCGTCTCGATGATGGCGCTGGCCTCGGGCTATGTCTCGGTGCTGGTCATGGCGCTCTACGTGAACTCGCCTTCGGTGCTGGCGCTCTATTCCTTCCCGCCGGCTTTGTGGGGCATCTGCTTCGTGCTGCTCTACTGGATCAGCCGCATCGTGATGGTCACCCACCGCGGCCGGATGCACGACGATCCCGTCGTCTTCGCCGCGAAGGACAATACCAGCCGCATCTGCGCGGTGGTGATCCTGGGCTTCGCGCTGGGCGGCGCGGTGGCGGGGTAGGGCGCCCGCGCCTCACCCCTGCAGCGACCGCACTTCCATCTCGCCTTCCTCGCGCGACTTCATCGCCAACGCGGCGGCGTGGCTGGCCGCGAGCGTGGTGAAGTAGGGGATCTTGTCGTAGAGCGCGACCGAGCGGATCTCGCGGCTGTCTTCCACCGCCTGCACGCCCTCGGTCGTGTTCATCACCAGCGCGATCTGGCCGTCCTTCAGCAGGTCCACCACGTTGGGGCGGCCCTCGTAGACCTTGTTCACGATCTCGGCCGCGATGTCGTGCTGCGACAGGAAGGCCGCCGTGCCGCGCGTCGCGGTGATGGTGAAGCCCATGCCCACCAGCAGCCGCGCGGTCTCCACCAGTTGCGGCAGCTTGTCCTCGTCCTTGATCGACAGGAAGACCCGCCCGCCTTCGGGCAGCTTCACGCCGGCGCCGAGCTGGGCCTTGAGGAAGGCGCGGGCGAAGTTGCGATCCCAGCCCATCACCTCGCCGGTCGAGCGCATCTCGGGCCCCAGCAGCGTATCGACGCCGGGGAAACGGGCAAACGGCATCACCGCTTCCTTGACCGAGTACCAGGGCGTCTCGAACTGGGCCAGGCGCAGCGGATCGCCCGAGGGCGTCGGCTCGTCGCCGATCTCGTAGGGCGCGGCCTCGGGGAAGGCATCGAGCGTCTCGCCCGCCATCAGACGCGCGGCGATCGAGGCGATGGCGCTGTCGGTCGCCTTGGCGACGAAGGGCACGGTGCGCGAGGCGCGGGGGTTCACCTCGATCAGGTAGATCACCCCGTCCTTCACCGCGAATTGCACGTTCATCAGGCCCACGACACCCAGCGCCACGGCCAGCGCCTCGGTCTGGCGGCGCAGCTCGGCCACCGTCTCGTCGTCGAGCGAATGGGGCGGGATCGAGCAGGCGCTGTCGCCGGAATGCACGCCCGCTTCCTCGATATGCTGCATGATGCCTGCGACATGCACGCGCGTGCCGTCGCACAGCGCATCGACGTCCACCTCGATCGCACCCGACAGGTAGCTGTCGAGCAGCACGGGGCTGTCGCCCGACACCACCACCGCATCGCGGATGTAGCGTTTCAGCCCGTCCATGTCGCGCACGATCTCCATCGCGCGGCCGCCCAGCACGTAGGAGGGGCGGATCACCAGCGGGAAGCCGATGCTCTCGGCGATATCCAGCGCCTCGGCGTCGGAATGGGCGATGCCGTTGCGCGGCTGGCGCAGGCCCAGATCGTTGACCAGCGCCTGGAACCGCTCGCGATCCTCGGCCAGGTCGATACTGTCGGGCGGCGTGCCCAGGATCGGGATGCCCGCCTCTTCCAGCGCATTGGCCAGCTTGAGCGGCGTCTGGCCGCCGAACTGCACGATCACCCCGTGCAGCGTGCCGGCCTCCTGCTCCACGCGCAGGATCTCCATCACGTGCTCGAAGGTGAGCGGCTCGAAATAGAGCCGGTCCGACGTGTCGTAATCGGTGCTCACGGTCTCGGGGTTGCAGTTGACCATGATCGTCTCATAGCCCGCGCCGGTCAGCGCGAAGCAGGCATGGCAACAGCAATAGTCGAACTCGATCCCCTGGCCGATCCGGTTCGGCCCGCCGCCCAGGATCACCACCTTCTTGCGGTCCGACGGGCGGCTTTCGCATTCCGCCTCGCCCATCATCGGCGCCTCGTAGGTGGAATACATGTAGGGCGTCTGCGCCTCGAACTCGGCGGCGCACGTGTCGATCCGCTTGAACACGGCGTTGACGCCCAGGTTGCGCCGCGCCCGGCGCACGTTGGCTTCCTCGCGGCCGGTCAGCTTGGCGATCCGGGCATCGGTGAAGCCCATCATCTTGATCGCACGCAGGCCTTCCTCGGTGACGGGCAGGCCGTTCACCGCCAGGTCGGCCTCGGCGCGCACGATCTCGCGGATGCGGGCGATGAACCACGGGTCGTAGCTGGTGGCGTGATGGATCTCGTCATCCGAAAGCCCGTGGCGCATGGCCTGGGCGATCAGGCGCAGCCGGTCGGGCGTGGCGACGGAAAGCGCCTTGATCACGGCGGCCTTGCCCGAGACGGGATCGTCGGCGCCCTCGATCTCGATCTCGTCGAAGCCGGTCAGGCCGGTCTCCATCGAGGCGAGCGCCTTCTGCACGGATTCGTGGAACGACCGGCCGATCGACATCGCCTCGCCCACGCTCTTCATCGCGGTGGTCAGCTCCGCCTTGGCGCCGGGGAACTTCTCGAAGGCGAAGCGCGGGATCTTGGTCACGACATAGTCGATCGTCGGCTCGAAGCTCGCCGGAGTGACCTTGGTGATGTCGTTGTCCAGCTCGTCGAGCGTGTAGCCCACGGCCAGCTTGGCGGCGATCTTGGCGATCGGGAAGCCCGTGGCCTTCGACGCCAGCGCCGAAGAGCGCGACACGCGCGGGTTCATCTCGATCACCACCATGCGCCCGTCCGCCGGGTTCACCGCCCATTGCACGTTGGAGCCGCCCGTCTCCACCCCGATCTCGCGCAGCACGTTGATCGAATGCGTGCGCATCAGCTGATATTCCTTGTCGGTCAGCGTCAGCGCCGGGGCGACGGTGATGCTGTCGCCGGTATGCACGCCCATCGGATCGACGTTCTCGATGGAACACACGATGATCGCGTTGTCCGCCTTGTCGCGGACGACCTCCATCTCGTATTCCTTCCAGCCCAGCAGGCTTTCGTCGATCAGGATCTGCGCCGCGGGCGAGGCTTCCAGCCCCGAGCGGCAGAGATATTCATAATCGTCGCGGTTATAGGCCACGCCGCCGCCGGTGCCGCCCAAAGTGTAGGCGGGGCGGATGATCGCGGGCAGGCCGATCTCGGGCAGGGCCTCCATCGCCTCGGCGAGGCCGGCCTTGATGTCGAACCCGCCGCCGGGCTTCTTCGGCGCGGCGACGATGGTGGCCTTGGGGTTCTCGATGCCCAGCCTGTCCATCGCCTCGCGGAACAGCTTGCGATCCTCGGCCATCTCGATGGCCTCGCGCTTGGCGCCGATCAGCTCCACCCCGTGCTCTTCCAGCACGCCCATATCGGCCAGCGCCAGCGCGGTGTTCAGCCCGGTCTGCCCGCCCATCGTGGGCAGCAGCGCGTCGGGCTTCTCGCGCGCGATGATCTTGGCGACGATCTGGGGGGTGATCGGCTCGATATAGGTGGCGTCGGCCATGTTCGGATCGGTCATGATCGTGGCCGGGTTGGAATTGACCAGGATCACCCGGTATCCCTCTTCCCGCAGGGCCTTGCAGGCCTGGGCGCCGGAATAGTCGAACTCGCAGGCCTGCCCGATGATGATGGGGCCTGCGCCGATGATCATGATCGAGGAAATGTCTGTCCGCTTCGGCATGTATCCCCCGGGCACCGATCCGAGCCGGGCCCGCGGGGCCCGCGCAAATTCCGGTGGGTTATAGCCACGCGGCGCCGGGGTGCAAGGGGGCGTCGGCCGCTATTCCGCGGCGTGGCGCATGTCTTGCTCGGCGGGGGCGGGATAGAGGTAATCGCGGGTCAGCGGCACGGCATCCTGGCGGGCCGAAAGCTGGAACTGGAACACGACCTGCTTGTTCAGCCGGAAGGTCAGCTCCGAGGCCAGCAGGTAGAATCGCCACATCCGCGTGAACCGCTCGTCGTAGAGCTCGCGCGCCCGGTCGATATTGGCGACGAAGCGCCGCTCCCACTCGGCCAGCGTCTCGGCATAATGCAGCCGCCACACCTCGATATCCAGCGCGTAGAGATCCTCCTTCTCCACGGCGCGCATCACCTCCGACATCGAGGGCACATAGCCGCCGGGGAAGATGTATTTCATGATCCACGGATTCGTCGTGCCCGGCGGCGTGGCGCGGCCGATCGTGTGGATCAGCGCGACCCCGTCATCGGGCATCAGCGCGCGCACATGGCGGAAATACTCGCGGTAATGCGGCGCGCCCACATGCTCGAACATGCCGACCGAGACGACGCGGTCGAACCTCTCGTCGAGGTTGCGGTAATCGGTGAGGCGAAACTCCACGCGGTCGGCCAGCCCCGCCTCTTCGGCGCGGCGCGTCGCCACCGCGTGCTGCTCGCGCGACAGCGTCACGCCCAGCACCCGCGCACCATGATCGCGCGCCAGCGTCAGCGCCATGCCGCCCCAACCGCAGCCGATATCCAGCACCCGCATGCCGGGCTCGAGCCGCAGCTTGGCGGCGATATGCGCCTTCTTGGCGGCCTGGGCCTGTTCCAGCGTCATGCCCTCGCGCGGCCAGTAGGCGCAGGAATACTGCTTGTCTGCGTCGAGAAACAGATCGTAGAGCTCGCCCGACAGGTCGTAGTGATGCGCCACGTTGCGCTGCGCCCGGCCCACCGGGTTGTACTGCCCCGCCAGCCGCATCCAGTGCCGCGCGCGGCCGGCCAGCTGGGCGTACCAGGGCAGCGAATGGCGCGCGAGATTGGTGATGACGAGCGACAGGAAGCCGCGCAGATCGTCGCCCTCGATGGTGAGCTGGCCGTTCATGTAGGATTCGCCCAGCGTCATCTCGGGGTTCAGCGCGAAACGCCGCGGCAGGTCGGCATCGTGCAGCGTGATCGCGATCTCGGGCGGGCGCCCGTCTCCGTAGCGGTTGACGCGCCCGTCGGGCATCGTGATCTGCAACGTGCCCTTGCGGATCAACCGCTCGGCCAGTCGCTCAAAGGCCTTGTCCCACATATCACCCCCTTCGGCGCGTCACCGCGCCCAGCTTCCGGTGCCATGTTGGCATCGTCTCGCGGCGGCACCCCCCGTGCGGCCATCTGGCGAATTGACCCGATTTTTGGACAAATCGGGGAATGTGTAAATGGTTTTGGTGGCTTGGCCCCCGATCGCCCCCACTTCCGCCACCCGCGCCCCCCGAATTTTCGCCGAAAATTCGCCCCCACCGCCAGCCCCGCCGCCCGCGTCGCGGCACGGCGCCGGGCGCGAGGAGGGGTGCGCGGGGCCGCCGGGCTTGACTTCCGCCCGCCACCCATGTGTATCGGCGCGAACCCGAAACCGCCCGTTTCCGCGCCGCCCGGAGGTCCGCCATGCACGCCTATCGCAGCCATACCTGTGCCCAGCTCAGCGCCGAGAATGTCGGGCAGGAGGTGCGCCTGGCCGGCTGGGTCCACCGCATTCGCGACCACGGCGGCGTGCTGTTCGTCGACCTGCGCGATCATTACGGCATGACCCAGGTGCTGTGCGATCCCGACAGCCCGGTCTTTTCCGAGATGGAAAAGGTGCGCGCCGAATGGTGCATCCGGGTCGACGGCGTGGTGAAGGCGCGCGCGCCCGAACTGGTGAACCCGCGCATCCCCACGGGCGAGATCGAGGTCTTCGTGCGCGGGCTCGAGGTGCTGGGCGCCGCGGCCGAACTGCCGCTGCAGGTCTTCGGCGATCAGGAATATCCCGAAGAGACGCGCCTGAAATACCGCTATCTCGACCTGCGGCGCGAGGCGATGCACGCCAACATGGTGCTGCGCTCCAACGTGGTGCGCGACCTGCGCCAGCGGATGTGGGATCAGGGCTTCAACGAATACCAGACACCGATCATCACCGCCTCGTCGCCCGAAGGCGCGCGCGATTTCCTGGTGCCCTCGCGCCTGCATCCCGGCAAGTTCTACGCGCTGCCCCAGGCGCCGCAGCAATTCAAGCAGCTGATCATGGTCTCGGGCTTCGACCGCTATTTCCAGATCGCGCCCTGCTTCCGCGACGAGGATCCCCGCGCCGACCGCTCGCCCACCGATTTCTACCAGCTCGACATGGAGATGTCCTTCGTCGAGCAGGAGGATATCTTCGCCACGATGGAGCCGGTGATCGCCGGCTGTTTCGAGGCCTTCGGCGGCGGCCGCAAGGTCGATCAGGTCTGGCCGCGCATCTCCTACGCCGATGCGGCGCTTTGGTATGGCACCGACAAGCCCGACCTGCGCAACCCGATCAAGATGCAGCGCGTGTCCGAGCATTTCGCCGGCTCCGGCTTCGCCATCTTCGCCAAGCTGCTCGAGCAGGAAGGCACCGAGATCCGCGCCATCCCCGCCCCCGGCGGCGGCTCGCGCAAGTTCTGCGACCGGATGAACGCCTTCGCCCAGAAGGAAGGGCTGCCCGGCATGGGCTACATCTTCTGGCGCGAGGGCGAGAACGGCATGGAAGCCGCCGGCCCGCTAGCCAAGAATATCGGCCCCGAGCGCACCGAGGCGATCCGCCAGCAGCTCGGCCTCGGCCAGGGCGACGCGGCCTTCTTCCTCGGCGGCAAGCCCGAGAGCTTCGAGCGCGTCGCCGGCCTCGCCCGCAACGTGATCGGCGAAGAGCTGGGCCTGACCGAGAAGGATCGCTTCGCCTTCGCCTGGATCGTCGATTTCCCGATGTACGAGAAGGATGACGAGGGCCGCATCGACTTTTCGCACAACCCGTTCTCGATGCCCCAGGGCGGGCTCGACGCGCTGTCGGGCGATCCGCTGGCGGTGAAGGGCTATCAGTACGATCTGGCCTGCAACGGCTATGAGCTGGTCTCGGGCGCGATCCGCAACCACCGCCCCGACATCATGTTCCGCGCCTTCGAACTGGCGGGCTACGACGAGGCCGAGGTGCGGCGCCGCTTCGGCGGCATGGTCAACGCCTTCCGCTACGGCGCCCCGCCCCATGGCGGCTGCGCGGTGGGGATCGACCGGGTGGTCATGCTGCTGGCCGACACGGCGAATATCCGCGAGGTCATCATGTTCCCGATGAACCAGCGCGCCGAGGATCTGATGATGGGCGCACCGTCCGAGCCCGATAACGAACAGCTGCGCGAATTGCGCCTGCGGGTGCTGCCGCCGGAGAGCTGAGGCCGGCGCCGCGCGGCGCGTGACAACGACGAAAGGCCCCGCTCATCCAGGCGGGGCCTTCGCTTCCCTCCGCAAAACCGCGCCTCGCGGCCTGCACTGGCGCCGGGTCAGCCGTTGGCGGCCATTTCCTCGATCGACGCGTTGGTCCGGTCGGCTAGGTCGGAAGCGCCGCCGCCCACCGAGGCCAGCACCGCAATGGCCAGGCCGACGAGGCCCGCGGTCAGCACGATCCAGTCGATCGTGACCGAGCCGTCTTCTTCCCCGGCAAATCTGGTGGCCCCAAACCTGGTGGCGGTGCGTTTCATACCCAGCATCCTCAAACCCTCTTCTCGCCGGACATGCCGGCCCCTGTCCCTTTGACAGAGCGGAAACTGGCCGCGGATTGGGGCTGAAATGCGCCGCACTCGGGCCGCGGGCGGGGTTCTTTCGCGAAATTTTGTGTGATTTGTGGGGGGCGACGCCCGGACGTGGCCCCCGCGACGACCACCGGAACAGCTCCCGCGACGGGCGTTTGCGAACGCCCTCGGACCGGGCTCCGCCCCGCGCCGAACAGCCTTGGGTGCCTCGCGCCCCGCGGGAGGGACACCCCGCGAAACCCCGTGAGAGCAACAGCTCGCTCGCACCGCGCCGCGCGGCGTTGGGGCGCCGACCTCCGGCACCCGCGCAGCCCGCGTGGGGGCAGCTGTAAGGAGGCGAGGCATGCCGGCGAAGAGCGCCAGCCTCCACGCCGCGCCGCTCACCACTCGCACCGCATCCCGGCAACCCGTGCGCCGGAGCGGTCGAAAGCAAGGGAGCTCCATGGCACCAAACGGCGCCTGCGCCTCGCCGCGCCACGCACCTCTTGCGCCGCATCCCGGCACACCGCGCGCTTGGGGCGCGGGGGCAGCGGTCAACCAGCGCAGCCCCTGCCGGCCACCAGCCCCGCGGCCGCGCCTCAGCCGCCGGCCTGCCGGGCCAGCCGCGTCTGGATCAGCCCGGCTACCCGCGCCACGCCCGTGGTCACCGGGGCGCCGGTGCTGCGCCGCGCGGCGAGGTCTCCGGCGGCTTCGCCCATCTCCTCGTCGCCCGAGGCATGGGCCAGCGCGGTCAGGAACTGCGCGATGTAGTCGAGCATGTCGTCGCCCCGCGCCGTGGTCAGGATGTCGGCGGCGTGGGCCAGGTCATCCTGCAGGGCCATGTCGTCGGGCGGCATCACCTCGTCGCGCACCAGCCGGGGCCCGCGCGGCCGCGCCTCGGCGGGCAGAAGCGCCAGAAGCGTCTCCTGGAAGACGGCGAGCGAAGGGATCGGCTTGGGCAGGAACCCGTCGGCCCCCGCCGCGCGTGCCAGCCGTTCCGCGCCGTCATCCCCCGACAGGCCGAGCAGCACGTCGACCCGCGGCTGCGCGCGGGAGAGATCGGCGATCAGCTCCAGGCCAGAGCCGTCGGGCAGGCCCAGATCGACGATCACGGCGCTGGGGCGGTAGACGCGCAGATGCTTGCGCGCGGCGGCCAGCGAATCGGCGCGCCGGATGCGCGCGCCGGAGCGCAGGCACAGCAGGCGCACGGCTTCCGAGGCGAAGCGGCTATCCTCGATCACCAGCACGGTCAGGCCCAGAAGCGGGCGGGCCGCACTGGGCCTGGGGGTCTGGAAGGTGGAATCATGGGCCATGGCGGGCGTCTCCTCTACGCGCTCAACAAGCCGCAAAGTGCTGAAAACCTCGTTAAGACCGGGCGCGCAATTTGCGCTGGCCCTCGCCCCGCCCCCTGCGGCAAAGCGCGGCTTGCCGCCCCCCGCGCCGCGATGCGATAAGCGCGCGACCCAGCAAAGCCGGAGATCCCCATGATCGGACGCCTCAACCACGTCGCCATCGCCGTGCCCGACCTCGACGCCGCCGCCGCGCAATATGCCTCCACCCTCGGCGCCGATGTCGGCGCCCCGCAGGACGAACCCGATCACGGCGTTACCGTGGTGTTCATCACCCTGCCCAACACCAAGATCGAGCTGCTCTACCCGCTGGGCGAAAACTCCCCCATTGCCGGCTTCCTGGAAAAGAACCCCGCCGGCGGCATCCACCACATCTGCTACGAGGTCGAAGACATCCTCGCCGCGCGCGACCGCCTGCGCGCCGAAGGCGCCCGCGTGCTGGGCGATGGCGAGCCGAAGATCGGCGCCCATGGCAAGCCCGTCCTGTTCCTGCACCCGAAGGATTTCAACGGCTGCCTGGTGGAGCTGGAGCAGGTCTGATGGCTGTCACCTCGGCGCTCGTCCTGCTCGCGGTCACCTGGTTCATGGTGATGTTCGTGGTGCTGCCGATCGGGCTGCGCACCCAGGGTGACGTGGGCGAGAAGGTGGCCGGCACCCATGCCGGCGCGCCGGCCGATTTCCGACTGAAGCCGGTGCTGGTGAAGGTGACGCTGATCGCGCTGGTGATCTGGGCGATCGAGGTGGCGGTGATCCTGTCGGGCATCATCACCGTGCGCGATCTCGACTGGTTCGGCCGGATGAACCCGCCCGCAGCCGCGCAGGAGTAACGCGGCCCTAATGCGCCGCCGGCGCCCCCGGCTCCAGCCGGTGGAAAAGATGCGTGAAGGTCGCCGCGCCCAGGATCGGCACCAGCAGGTTCACCAGCGGGATCGACAGCGGCACCGCCATCAGCACGCCAGCTGCGAAGATCGTGCCCCCGTGGCGGCGCCGCGCGGCCTTCGCCCCCTCGCGCCCCAGCCGGCGCATGGCGACGAGCTGGAAGTATTCCCGCCCCAGCAGGTAGCCGTTCATCCCCCAGAAGATCAGCGGCGCGGCGATCGTGGTCAGCGCATAGACGATCAGCGCCAGCACGTTGGCGATCACGATCAGCCCGAAGAAGTTCACCGAATCGATCAGCGCATCCGACCAGGGCAGCCGCTGCACCTCGGGCAGATGGGCATAGTGACGCTCTTCCACCGCGGCGGCGACATCCTCCAGGAAAAGCCCCGTGAAGGCCGAGGCGACGGGCACCATGAGGAAGATCGACAGCACCAGCATCAGCAGGATCGAGCCCACCGACAGCAGATCGTCCACCCAGCGCACCTCGCCGATCACCGGGATGGTCAGCTCGTCGGGGGTGAGCAGGTTGATCCCGAACAGGAACAGCGCATAGACGGCGATCAGCAACAGCAGCGTCAGCCCCAGGCCCATCCACAGCACCCGGCGGAAGCGCGGATCGCCCAGCTGGCCGAGCGCGCGGCCGAAATCGCCGAAGATGCTCATGCGTCGAGCCAGGTGGTGATCGCGTCGAGATCGGGGCGCGGGCGCTCGGGCGGCGCCGCCGTCTCGGTGCCGATATGGATGAGGCCGGCCACGCTCTCGCCCTCGGTGAGGCCGATCGCGTCGCGGAAGGCATCCGTGTGCGAAAGCCACCCCGTCAGCCAGTTCGCGCCCCAGCCCGAGGCGAGCGCGGCGTTCAGCAGCGCCAGGCAGACGGCACCCGCCGACAGCACCTGTTCGCTCACCGGCACCTTGGGCGAGGGTTTCGGCGAAGAGATCACCGCCACGGCGAGCGGGCTGTCGGCATACTGGCTGGCGGCCTTCGCGATATCACCCTCGTCGCGCCCCTCGCGCGCGCCCACCTCGTGGGCCAGCGCGGCCAGCCGGTCGAGCGCGCCGCGCTCCAGCACGATGAAGCGCCAGGGCTCCAGCTTGCCGTGATCGGGGCTGCGCGCGGCGGCCTGCAGGATCGGGCGCAGGGCGTCGCGGTCGGGGGCCGGCGCGGCCAGCGTCTTGGCCGGGCGCGAGCGGCGCGTGTGCAGGAAGTCGATCACCGCCTTGTCGGGGCTGGGCATGGGCGTCTCCGTCTGGTTGCGCCCGATATCGCCCCCGGCGCGGCGGAAATCAATGGGGACGGGCGGTTGTGGGGTTCAGTCGCCCCCGTCGCCTCCGTTTCCGTCGCCCCCCTCGCTCCGCCGGCGCAGGCGATAGACGCCCTCCGGCAGATCCAGCGCCGCGGCCAGGTCGCGCAGCTGCGTGATCGACAGGGTGATCTTCTGCACACTGTCGCTGCGCGGATCGTATTGCTCCAGCGTCACGCAATCGTCGAATCCGTTGATGGTGACGTCTTCACGCAGATAGGAGCTGCCCTCGTCGACCAGGGTGACGATGGTGCTGTCAAACTCGTGCTCGATGCTGAACATGGGCCGAAGGTAGGCGCTCGGGCCGCCGGATGCCAGCGGGAATGGCGGGCCGGGGGGTAGGGGGGGCAGGAGGCGCGCACGGGATTGTTGCTTTTCCGCGGCGCGGCCACAGGTTATTCCTGCGGCTCGACGCATCGCCGGTGGGGCAGGCTCGACGCTTCCGCGTGGCGCAAGAAGGAGGGTGGCTTCGTGATCCCGACGCTTCCAGGCCGGCTTTCCCGGCATGTCCTGCTGGCGCTCTCGGCGCTGACGCTCGCCGGCTGCATCGAGGTCACGCGCCCGCCCCAGGGCGGCGCGCCCGCGCCCCGCGCCCCCGTGCAGGACGAAGACGGCCCGCGCCTCTCGGCCCGCGACGCGGTGGATCTCTTCGTCGGCGTGGTGACACGGATGGAGCCGGTGGCAGAGCGCATCTGCCGCGATCGCGCGCCGCAGGCCAATTGCGATTACGAGATCGTCGTCGACACCCGCCCCGGCCAGCCGCCCAACGCCTTCCAGACGGTGAACGCCGCGGGCCGCCCGATCATCGCCTTCACCGTGCCGCTAATCGCCGACATGCGCAACGCCGACGAACTGGCCTTCGTGCTGGGCCACGAGGCGGCGCACCACATTGCCGGCCATCTCGACCGCTCGCGCGAGAGCGCGACTTTGGGCGCGGTGATCGGCGGCATCCTCGCCTCGGCCACCGGGGCGGGGCAGGCGGGCGTCGAGGCCGCCACGAATATCGGCGCCTCGGTCGGCGCGCGGACCTATTCCAAGGGCTTCGAGCTCGAGGCCGACCAACTGGGCACGATCATCGCCTACCGCGCCGGCTACAACCCCGAACGCGGCGCACGGTTCTTCACCCGCCTGCCCGATCCCGGCGACCGCTTCCTCGGCACCCACCCGCCCAACGCCCAGCGGATCGAGACGGTAAGGCGCACCCTGGCCACCCTGCGCTAGCGGCGCAGCCGCCCGCGCGGAATCAAGCGCGCAGCGCGCCGCGCGAGCGCCGCCCCGTCCGGGCGGGGTGGCGCTCTCGCCATCGTCTCGCGCTACGGCAAGGTCGGATGTACCTGTCCACCATAATGCGCCCAACGCCCACGTCGGAAGCGCCACCCCACGGGGCGGCCCTCGCGCTACCGTTGCGCCAGGCCTCCCTCGTCTTTGCGTATGTCCGAATCGACAGGGTCTCAGGCGGCATAGCCGCCCGCGCGGAACAAGGGCGAAGCCCGCCGCGCGAGCGCCGCCCCGTCCCGGCGGGGTGGCGCTTTTGCTCTCGTCCCGCGCCACCGTGAGTGCGGAGGGGCTTGGCCACCATAAAGCGCCCAACACCCACGTCAGAAGCGCCACCCCACGGGGCGGCCCTCGCGCTCCCGTTCATGGTAAAGGCCACCCTGTCGCACCGCACGCTCAAGAGAAATCAATGACTTACAATGTGTCCACATGTGGACACCCCAACCGCACCCGAAATCTCCCGCGCGGAACAAGGGGCAAAGCCCCGCCGCGCGAGCGCCAAAATCCCCACAAGCGCCCGCCCGCCGATCCCGCCCACACCCCGGAACGCCACCGCCGCCCCAAACGTTTTCCCCCCAGAACGAAACGGAGGATATTCCGATGAACGTCCAGCACACCAAAGGCGGCAATTTGATCGCCTCCGACCGGGTCAACGGCACCGATGTCTACGGCCAGGACGGCACCAAGATCGGCCATATCGACCACCTCATGATCGACAAGCCCTCGGGCAACATCGCCTACGCGGTGATGGGCTTCGGCGGCTTTCTCGGCATGGGCGAAGAGCATCACCCCATCCCCTGGGGCAAGCTCACCTACTCGACCGAGAAGGAAGGCTACGTCACCGACCTGACGCGCGAACAGCTCGAAGGCGCCCCGCGCAAGCACGATGACTGGTACGCCGACCGCGCTTTCCACGAGGCGACCTACGCCCATTACGGCGTCCCGCCCTACTGGCTCTGAGCGCCGCACCACACTACCCTCCGCCGGGCAATCCCGGCGGAGGCCTCATGAACCCCGACATCCCCCTCACCCAAGCCATGGCCGCGCGCCGCTCGATCCGGGCCTTCCGCCCCGATCCGGTGCCGCGCGAGACCATCGAGACGATCCTCCTGCAGGCTGGCCGGGCCCCCTCGGGCTCCAACATCCAGCCCTGGAAGGTCATCGTCGCCACCGGCGCTCCGCTACAGGCACTCACCAAGGCCGCCGAAGCCAAATCCCTCGCCGGAGACCCGCCCGAGGCTGAATACCACTACTACCCCCGCGCCTGGCGCGAACCCTACCTCGCCCGCCGCCGCAAGGTCGGCTGGGATCTCTACGGCGCGCTCGGCCTGACCCGCGAGAACAAGGCGGGCATGCGCGCCCAGCACGCCCGCAACTACCGCTTCTTCGACGCCCCCGTCGGCCTCATCTTCACGATGGATCGCGACATGGAAATCGGCGCCTGGCTGGATCTGGGCATGTACATGCAGAACGCGATGCTCGCCGCGCTCGCCCACGGCCTCGCCACCTGCCCGCAAGCCGCCTGGGCCACCTGGCCCGCCCTCGTGGCCGACCACCTCGCCATCCCGCCCGACCGCCAGGTGATCTGCGGCATGGCGCTGGGCGTGCCCGACATGGAGGCGCCCGAAAACCGCTTCCCGGTGGAGCGGATGGCGCCCGAAGACTTCATCCGCTGGGTCGGCTGAGGCGCGCGCCAGACACGCGCCCCGCCATCTCGCCAGCCGGGCTCAGCCCGGCTGCGCCAGCCCGCCCGCCATGCGCACGGCATCGCCGCCATTGCGCAGGATGTTGACGAGGAAGAGGATCGCCGAGGCCAGCACCGCCAGCTCGGCCAACCCGGCCAGCGGCATGACGGCATCGCCCACCATGCCCAGCAGGTATAGCGTCAGCATCACCAGCAGGACGAGCGCGCCACCCTGATGCAGCCAGAACTGCGCCCGCGCCAGAGGCGAGGCGGCCATCGCCGGGATGATCCGGAAGACCAGCCCGAAGATCACCATCAGGGTGAAGCCCAGCAGGTTGATATGGGCGTGGACAGGCGTCAGCGTGTGATCGCCGGTCGTGCCCATGTACATGCCGAACATGATGCCGATGATCAGGTAGACGGCGCCGCAGATGAAGTAATCGCGCGAAACGTTCATTTTGCCCCTCATGCCGGGGCCAATCCCCGGTCTGGCCGCGGAATATATCCACTTCCGCTGAGTCGCGGGAGAGGAATTCGCGCGGGGGGCGAGCGGTGCCGCGGTCAGGCCGCGCCCCGCTCCGTCATAAGCGCCCTTGTCTCGATCAGAAGCCGGCACAGCGTGTGTGAAAGCATGTCATCGTGATGCTCGTGCCGCTTTTCCCGTTGCCACACCCTGTAGCCCTCCGGGAGCCGGTCGATGAAGCGTGCGCCCTGCCCCTGATATCCCGGGTGCACATAGAGCGAGAGCAGGCGATAGATGCTTTCATATTCCTCGGAGTGCCCGGCGCGACCGAACCGAGCGGCGATGGTTTGTGAGCGACCACCAGCGGCGAAACTCTCCGCTTTCAGCCGCTCATACGCCTCGCGCAGGAGGGGAAAGCGGGGGCTTGATGCCACGTCTTCCAGAACCGGATTGCCGGTTGCGGCATTCTTCAGAATTCTTGCATGGCTTTCTGCGTACTCGGACTGCAGATGCCGGTGTACATCCGGACGCTCGATCACCAGCTTGAGCAGGCTGAAATGCTCCAGGACACTGCGCAGGAGGATTATCGCGTCTGTTTTCCGATCGGCGTCGGCGAGGAGGAATGCGGTGATACAGGTCTCGAGGATCGAACGCGCCAGCGAAGTCTCAAAAGCCTGCGGCAGGGTATCGTAACGTTCAGGCAGGGCGTCGAGCAGCCCGCGCAAGGCATCCGCAGCCGACTTGGCCTCCGCGAATGTCCTGATGTCGGTATCCGCGCCCATCCTCTACCGGATCAGCCGCCCCCAGAGATCGTATTCCCCGGCCTCGTCCACCTCGACCCGAACGATATCACCCGGCGCCAGGCCGCCCGCGCCCTCGTCGATGAAGAGATTGCCGTCGATCTCGGGCGCATCGCCCCTGGTGCGGCAGGTGGCGATGCCGTCCGCATCGACCTCGTCGACAATCACCTCGATCCGCCGGCCCACCTTCGCCGCCAGCTTCGCGGCCGAGATCGCCTGCGCACGTTCCATGAACCGCTCCCACCGCTCCTGCTTCACCTCGGCGGGCACGTGATCGGGCAGCGCGTTCGACCGGGCCCCCTTCACATCCTCGTATTGGAAACACCCCACCCGGTCGAGCTGCGCCTCGTCGAGCCAGTCGAGCAGCGTCTCGAACTCCGCCTCGCTCTCGCCGGGATAGCCGACGATGAAGGTCGAACGCAGGGTGAGATCGGGGCAGATGGCGCGCCAGGCGGCGATCTCGTCGAGCGTCCTGGCGCCGGCGGCGGGCCGCGCCATGCGCTTCAGCACGTCGGGATGGGCGTGCTGGAACGGGATGTCGAGATAGGGCAGCACCAGCCCCTCGGCCATCAGCGGGATCAGCTGGCGCACATGTGGATAGGGATAGACGTAGTGCAGCCGTACCCAGGCGCCGAGACTGCCCAGATCCCGCGCGAGATCGGTGATGTGCGCGCGGTGGCCGCGATCCTCGGTATGGCGGATATCGACGCCATAGGCCGAGGTATCCTGGCTGATCACCAGCAATTCCTTCACCCCGGCCTCCACCAGCCGCTCCGCCTCGCGCAGCACCGCATGGGCGGGGCGCGATTGGAGACGGCCGCGCATGTCGGGGATGATGCAGAAGCGGCACTTGTGATTGCAGCCCTCCGAGATCTTCAGATAGCTGTAATGCCGCGGCGTGAGGCTGACGCCCGAGGCCGGCAGCAGATCGACGAACGGGTCGGGCGCGGGCGGCACGGCGGCATGCACCGCATCGAGCACCTGCTCGTATTGGTGCGGGCCCGTGACGGCCAGCACGGTGGGGTGCGCGCCGGTGATGTAGTCGGGCTCGGCGCCCAGGCAGCCGGTCACGATGACGCGGCCATTGGCACCCAGCGCCTCGCCGATCGCGTCGAGACTCTCGGCCTTGGCGCTGTCGAGAAAGCCGCAGGTATTCACGATCACCGCATCGGCGCCGTCGTAATCGGGGCTGATCGCATAGCCCTCGGCGCGCAGCCGGGTGAGGATGCGCTCGCTGTCGACCAGCGCCTTGGGGCAGCCCAGGCTCACCATGCCGATGCGCGGCTGGCCCGGCCGGTCGGGCGCCGCCCCGTCGAGACGGGGCCGGGGGGCGAGGTCGGGGCGCAGGTCGGGAGGGTTCTGGGACATGGGCGCGCATATAGCGACGCGGCGGGCAAAGCGGAAGGGGCTCCCGCCGCTTCTCGGCGCGCTGGCGCGCGCGCTCGAAGCGTTGGGCCAGGCCGGGGGCGCTGCCCCCGGACCCCCGAGGTATTTACGGCACATTGAAGCAGGGCGCGCGCGCCCCGGGGACAGCGGGCACGGGGCCTTGATCCGGGGCGCGACTTCAACGTGCACGGTCATCGGCTCCTCAGCCTGTACCGTAGCCTGAGAATTGCGAATCTTGGTTAAAGAAGCCTGAACGCCAACTTCAATGTGCCGTAAATACCTCGGGGGTGCGGGGGCAGAGCCCCCGCCCCGGTCGGCTTCCGCAAGGAAGCCGAGCCCTCACTCCCGCAGGCGCCAGCCGGTCCTGAAGATCCAGGCCACCACGAACAGGCAGAGCGCCAGGAAGGCCGAGATCGCCACGAGCGACACGCCCACCGGCACGTCGGCCACGCCGAAGAAGCTCCACCGGAAGCCCGAGATTAGGTAGAGGACCGGGTTGAAATGGGTGATCGTCTCCCACAGCGGCGGCAGCATCGAGGAGGAGTAGAACGCCCCCCCGAGGAAGACGAGCGGCGTCACGATCAGCAGCGGGATCAGCTGCAGCTGCTCGAAGTTCTTCGCCCAGATGCCGATGATGAACCCCATCAGCGAGAAGCTCAGCGCGGTGAGGATCATGAACGCCGCCATCGCCACAGGGTGCGCGATGGTGAGATCCACGAAGAACGTCGCCGTCAGCAGGATCAGAAGCGCGATCGCCACCGTCTTGGTCACCGCCGCGCCGATATAGCCCAGGATGATCTCCACGTGGCTGACGGGCGCCGAAAGCACTTCGTAGACCGTGCCGATGAACTTCGGGAAGTAGATCGCGAACGACGCGTTCGAGATCGATTGCTGCAGCAGCGTCAGCATGATCAGCCCCGGCACGATGAAGGCGCCGTAGGGGATGCCCTCGACCTCCTGTATCCGGCCGCCGATCGCCGCGCCGAAGACGACGAAATAGAGCGTGGTCGAGATCACCGGCGAGATGATGCTCTGCAGGATGGTGCGGAAGAAGCGCGACATCTCGAAGATGTAGATCGCGCGGACGGCGTGCCAGTTCATGCGGCTTCTCCTTCGCTGCGCGCCTCGCCCTCCTTCAGCAGGCCGAGGAACACCTCCTCGAGCGAGCTGGAGCGGCTGTCGAGATCGCGCACCCGTATCCCCGCCGCGGCGAGATCGGCGATCAGGCGGGTGATGCCGGTGCGCTCGGCGCTGGTGTCGTATTCGTAGATCAGCACGCGGCCCTCATCCTCCAGGCACAGCCCGTCGGCTTGCAGGCTGTCGGGCAGCGCCTCGATCGGCTCGGCCAGTTCCAGCCGCAGGGTCTTGCGGCCGAAGCTGCGCATCAGCTCGGCCTTGTCCTGCACCAGCAGGATGCGCCCGCGGTCGATCACCGCCACGCGGTCGGCCATTTCCTCGGCTTCCTCGATGTAATGCGTGGTCAGGATGATCGTCACGCCCTCGCGGCGCAGCTCGCCCACCAGTTCCCACATCTCGCGCCGCAGCGTCACGTCGACGCCCGCCGTCGGCTCGTCGAGGAACAGCACGCGCGGCTCGTGGCTCAGCGCCTTGCCGATCAGCACGCGGCGCTTCATCCCGCCCGAGAGCTCGCGCGTGGCGGCTTTGCGCTTGTCCCACAGGGTGAGCGCGCGCAGCACCTTTTCCAGATGCGCCGGATCCGGCGCGCGCCCGAACAGCCCGCGCGAGAAGCGCAGCACGTTCTGCACCTTCTCGAACGGCTCGAGCGATATTTCCTGCGGCACCAGCCCGATCAGCTTGCGCGCCTCGCGGAAATCGCGCGAGATGTCGTGCCCGCCCACGGTGATCTGGCCGGCGGTCGGCCGGACCAGCCCGCAGATCGTGTTGATCAGCGTCGTCTTGCCGGCGCCGTTCGGGCCAAGCAGGGCGAGGATCTCGCCCTCCTCGATCTCCAGCGACACGTCGTCGAGCGCGCGCGTGCCGCCGTCATATTCCTTCGATACGTTGCGGATGGAGATGATCGGCGCCATGAGACCTCACGTCTTCGTGTGTGGAGCCCACAGCTAACCACTCGCCGCGATCATTCAATGGGCAGATCTTGCTGAAAGTGCATTTTGCGGAGCCGCCCCAGGCTGCCGGCCGGGGCGGCGCGCGGCCTTACCGCCGCCGGTCGCGGCGCGACGACATGGGCTGGAACGCCACGCCGACATGCGCCTCGCAATAGGGCTTGCCGGCCTGGGTGGCGAGACCGCAGAACCAGAAATCATCGGTCGCCGGGTCGCCCACGGGCCATTTGCAGGTGCGTTCCGTCAGCTCCATCAGGCTGAGTTTCTTGGCCTTCTTCTCCACCTCGCGGACAGAGGCCAGCGCCTCGGGGCTGATCTCGTTGGCCGAGGGCTGCGGCGGCAGCGGCTGGCCAGCCGGGATGATCTGGCGGCGCGGCGAGGGCGCGGCGGCGCGTTCGCGGGCCGGTTCCTCCTGCGCGGGTTCGGGCGCGGCTTCGGGCGCCTCGGGCCGCGCGGCCGGGCGCGGCTTGGCGGCGGCGGCAGCGGGGCGGGCGGGCTTGGCCTCGGCCCGGGCGGGCTTGGCCGGAGCGGCGGCGGCGGCCGGTGCGGGCGCGGCGCCGGCGCGGTTCGACAGGCCCAGCCGGTGCACCTTGCCGATCACGGCATTGCGCGTCACACCGCCCAGTTCCTTGGCGATCTGGCTGGCCGACTGGCCCTCGTTCCACATTTTCTTGAGCTGCTCGACGCGCTCGTCGGTCCAGGACATGGGGTTTCCTCGGCTTGGTGCTGTCTCGGGCGGGCAGGGCGCCAGATGGGCCACCCTGTCGCCAGGTCGGTGCCCACCTTACCGCATGCGGCGCGGGCGGGGCAAGCCGAACGGCGCGCGGGCCGCTCAGCCGGCGCCGTGGCGCGCCAGCCGCGCGTCCAGCCCCGCGCGCACGGCGGGCCATTCATGGGCGAGGATCGAGAAGACATGCGTGTCGCGCAGCGTGCCGTCGGGCATGATCATGTGGCTGCGCAGCACCCCGTCGCGCCGCGCGCCCAGCCGCTCGATCGCCTGCTGGCTCTGGCGGTTCATGTGGTGGGTGCGGAACTCCACCGCGATGCAGCCCAGCGTCTCGAGGGCATGCGCCAGCATCAGCCGCTTCGCCTCGGCATTGGCGCCGGAGCCCTGGGCCGAGCCGCGCAGGAAGGTCGATCCGATCTCGAGCCGCCTATTGGGCGCGTCGATGTTCATGTAGGTGGTCATGCCCAGCACCTGCGCGCCATCGGCGGTGCAGGTGGCGAAGGGCAGCATCCGGCCTTCCTGTTGCAGCGAGAGCCGGCGGGCGATTTCCGCCTCCACCGCATCCGGCGCGGGGATCGACGTGTACCAGATGCGCCAGATCTCACCATCGGCGACCGCCTCGCGCAGGCCCGCCGCGTGATCGGGGCGCAGCGGCTCCAGCCGCACGTGCCGGCCCGCGAGCGTGACCGGCTCAGGCCACATCCGGCGTCTCCCAGTAGGGCGCGCGCAATTCGCGCTTCAGCACCTTGCCGATCGGCGAACGCGGCAGGCTCTCGCGCGCCTCGACCGCGCTCAGCCGCTGGGACTTGCCCAGCCGCGCATTCGTCTCGGCCAGGATCGCATCGAGATCGGCGCCCTCGCGGGTGACGACGAGGCCAAGCGGCGTCTCGCCCCAGCGCTCCGACGGGATGCCGATCACCGCGGCGTCGCGCACATCCGGGTGGGCGAGCAGCGCGCGCTCCAGGTCGTCGGCATAGATGTTCAGCCCGCCCGAGATGATCATGTCCTTCTTGCGGTCCGACAGGATGACGAAACCGTCCTCGTCCATCCGCCCCATATCGCCCGATCGGAAATAGGCGCGGCCCTCGCTATCGTGCCACAGATAGGCCTCGGTCAGATCGTCGCGTCCGAAATAGCCACGCATCATCGCCGGCGCGCGTCCCACGATCTCGCCCACCTCGCCGCGCGGCACCTCGCGCCCGTCCTCGCCGATGAAGCGCAGCTCGCAGCCGGGCTGGGGCAGGCCCACCGTGTGCAGCTTGCCGGGATGCGCCTGGGCATCCAGCACCGTACCGCCGCCGCCCTCGGTCAGCCCGTAATACTCCACCAGCCGCCCCGGAAACCGCGCCAGCACGTCGGCCTTCAGATCGGCCCTGAGCGGCGCGGAGGTGGAGAACTTGGCCTGCATCGACGACAGATCGAAGCTGTCGAAATCCGGCACGTCCATGATGCGGCGGTATTGCACCGGCACCAGCATCGTGTGGGTGATCCGCTCGCGCTGCACGATCGCGAGATAGTCGCGCGCGTCGAACTTCGCCATCAGGTGCACCGTGCCGCCGCGCGCCAGCGTCGGAAGGAAGGCCACGATCGTGGTGTTGGAATAGAGCGGCGTCGACAGCAGGCAGCGCGTGGTCGGGCCATAGCCATTGGCCTCGGCGGTGGCCTGCTGCACCGCGCGCAGGTAGTGATCGTGCAAGATGCCCTTGGGCGTGCCGGTCGTGCCCGAGGAGTAGGTGATGTTGAAAAGATCCTGCATCTCCACGGGGATCATCGGGTCTTCGGGCGCGCCGTTGTCGAGAAAGTCCTCGTAGCCGCGCCAGCCCTCCGCCTCGAAATCGAGCGCGATACGCGCGGTAAGTGCAAGCCGGTCGGCAAAGGGCGCGGCGAGGTCGCGGTAGGCGTCGGCGAGGAAGAAGAACCGCGCGCCGCTATCGGCGATCATCTTCTCCAGCGCCTCGGGTGAGGCCATGGTGGAAAGGGGTACCACGCAGCCGCCGGCGCGCAATACGGCCATGAACAGCTCGGCATAGGCGACCGAATTGGGCGACAGGACGGCCACGCGCCCGCCCCGCTCCAGCCCCGCAGCGAGCAGGGCGTTGGCCAGCCGGTTCACCCGCGCGTCGAACTGGCCCCAGGTGAGCCGCACATCCCCGCAGACCACCGCCTCGGCGCCGGGATCGGCGGCGGCGGCCTCGCGCACCATCTGGACGATCGTCTTGAGCGGCTCTGCCGCCGGGCGCGCCGGTTCGAACTGGATCATGGCTGTTCCTCCCCCTGGTCCTCCGCTGGCCAATCTCGCGCCAAGTCGCGGCCAAGTCCATGCCCCGGCACACACACCACCGCGCTTTACAGAACCCCGCGCCGGCGCTATATCCCGCCGCCATGAACGTGATCGCAGAAACCTTCGCACTGCCCCGACGCCGACGCGCCTGACGCGCCGTCAGCCCGCCGCCCTGCGCGGCCGGCACCCCCTCACGTTTCCCAACATCGTTGACACATCCGGCCCGCCATTGCACCTATCGGGCCTCATTCCGGCAAAGGACGCCCCGCCATGATCCCGTCGATCCTGCCCACCTACAACCGCGCGCCGATGAACTTCGTGAAGGGCTCGGGCGCCTGGATCGAGGATGACCAGGGCCGCCGCTACCTCGATCTCGGGGCCGGGATCGCCGTCAACGCGCTGGGCCACGCCAATCCCGATCTCGTCGCCACGCTGACCGAGCAGGCGGGCCTGCTGTGGCACACGTCGAACCTCTACGGCGTGCCCAACCAGCAGAAGCTGGCCGACAAGCTGGTGGCCGAGACCTTCGCCGACACCGTCTTCTTCACCAATTCCGGCACCGAAGCCTGCGAACTGGCCGTGAAGATGACGCGCAAGCATTTCCACGAGAAGGGCGAGCCCGAGCGGATCGGCATCCTCACCTTCGAGGGCGCCTTCCACGGCCGTTCCTCCGCCGCCATCGCCGCGGCGGGCAGCGAGAAGATGGTGAAGGGCTTCGGCCCGGTGCTCGAGGGCTTCACCCACCTGTCCTTCGTCGACGAGGGCGAGGTCGCCGCCGCGATCGACGACACGACCGCCGCCATCATGATCGAGCCGATCCAGGGCGAGGGCGGCATCCGCCCCGTCCCCGACGAGACGCTGCGCGCCCTGCGCCGCCTGGCCGACGATCACGGCCTGCTGCTGATCTTCGACGAGGTGCAATGCGGCGTCGGCCGCACCGGCAAGCTCTTCGCCCATGAATGGGCCGGCGTGACGCCCGATATCATGATGGTCGCCAAGGGCATCGGCGGCGGCTTCCCGCTGGGCGCGGTGCTGGCCACCGAGGCGGCGGCGAGCGGCATGGTCGCGGGCACCCACGGCTCCACCTATGGCGGCAACCCGCTGGGCTGCGCCGTGGGGCTGAAAGTGCTGGAGATCGTCTCCGACCCCGCCTTCCTCGACGCGGTGAACCGCAAGGCCGGCGCCTTCCGCCAGAAGCTCGAAGGCCTCGTCGCCGCGCATCCCGACGTGTTCGCGGGCGTGCGCGGGCAGGGGCTGATGCTGGGGCTGGAATGCCGCGTGGCCCCAGGCGACGTGGTGCAGGCCGGCTACCAGGAGGGTATCCTCACCGTGCCCGCCGCGCATGACGCGCTGCGCCTGCTGCCGCCGCTCAACATCACCGACGACGAGATCGCCGAGGCCGTCGCGCGGCTGGATGCGGCGGCAAGCCGGCTCGATGAAGCGGCCTGACGCGCCATATGCCTTCGTGCCGCTCACGCGCGGCGACCTGCCGCTGCTGCGCCGCTGGCTGGTAGAGCCGCATGTGCGGGAATGGTGGGGCGATCCGGGTGCGGAGGTGGCCGAGATCGCCGCGCAGATGGAGGCCCGGCTCGCCTGTGGCGCCGCCCCCTGCGACATGCGGCTGGTGCAGGCCGGCGGCGTGCCCTTCGCCTATGTCCAGGATTACCGGCTCGACACCTACGACACGCCCTTCGCCGCGCAGCTGCCCGAGGGCACGCGCGGGATCGACACGTTCATCGGCGATCCCGCCTTCCTCGGGCAGGGTCATGCCGCGGCCTATCTGCGCCAGCGCGCGGGCGAGCTTCTGGCCGCCGGCGCGCCCTGCATCAGCGTCGATCCCGACCCGGACAATACCCGCGCCATCGCCACCTATCGCCGCGCCGGTTTCACCCCGCGCGGCCGCGTCACCGATGCGGCGGGCGCGCCCGTCCACCTGATGACATTCGACCGCGCTGCCATGGCGGACACACAAGACGGGCTCAGCCCCGCGGAGACCCAGACATGAAGCACTTCCTCGACATCAACGCCACCGATCCCGCCGAGCTGCGCTCGATCATCGACACGTCGCGCGCCATGAAGGAGGCCCGCGCCGGCCGCCCGCGCGGCACGCCGGATGACGACCAGCCGCTCAAGGGCCGCATGGTGGCGCTGATCTTCGAGAAGCCCTCGACCCGTACGCGCGTCTCCTTCGACGTGGGCACGCGGCAGATGGGCGGCGAGGTGATGGTGCTCTCGGGCGGCGAGATGCAGCTCGGCCATGGCGAGACGATCGCCGATACGGCGCGTGTGCTGTCGCGCTATGTCGATCTCATCATGATCCGCACCTTCGAGGAGGCGACGCTGCAGGAAATGGCCGAGCATGCCTCGGTGCCGGTGATCAACGGGCTGACCAACCGCTCGCATCCCTGCCAGATCATGGCCGACATCCAGACCTTCGAGGAACATCGCGGCCCGATCGCGGGCAGGAAGGTGGTGTGGACGGGCGACGGCAACAATGTCTGCGCCTCGTTCCTGCACGCGGCGGGGCAGTTCGGCTTCGACCTCACCTTCACCGGGCCCCAGCAGCTCGACCCCGAGCGCGAGTTCATCGACGAGGCCCGCGCCCGTGGTGCGACGATCGAGATCGAGCGCGATCCGCTGGTGGCGGTGCAGGGGGCCGATCTGGTGGTCGCCGATACCTGGATCTCGATGCACGATGCCCAGAGCGCGCGGGAGCGCCGCCACAACCTGCTGCGCCCCTACCAGGTGGATGCCCGCCTGATGGCGGCGGCGGGCAAGGACGCGCTGTTCATGCATTGCCTGCCCGCGCATCGCGGCGAGGAGGTGACGTCAGAGGTGATGGACGGCCCGCAATCGGTGATATTCGACGAGGCCGAGAACCGCCTGCACGTGCAGAAGGCGATCATGCGCTGGTGCCTGGAGGTCTAGCCGGGTCGGGGCGCAGCCCCCGTTCTACCGTCGCGCCGAGCCTCTGAGCAATCTTCAATGTGCCCTAAATACCCTCGGGGGTCCGGGGGCAGAGCCCCCGGCTTGGCCCAACGCTTCGAGGCGCGCGCGCAGCGCGCCGAGAAGGGGCGGGAGCCCTACGCACCGCAGGGACTTCGGGAGGCGCAGCCTCCCCGCGCGGAACAAGGGGCGCAGCCCCGCCGCGCGAGCGCCGCCCCGTCGGGGCGGGGTGGCGCTATGGCTATCGTCTCGCGATGCGGTGAGCGACGATGTACTTGGCCACTATAAAGCGCTCAACTCCACCGTTGCAGGCGCCACCCCACGGGGCGCCGCTCGCGCTCTGTTGCGCCAGGCTTCCGGCGCTACACCACCAAGACCCGCAACAGCCCGAATACCGCCGCCGAGATCGCCGCGCTGGCCGGCACCGTCACCAGCCAGGCCGCCACAATGGTCAGGAAATGCGACCGGCGCACCAGCTTGCGCCGCCGCCGCTCCTCGCGCGAATAGCGCCGCGCATGGGGCCCAGCCACCTGCATCCGGCCCATGTAATGCTCGCGGTAGAACCCCACGCCGAACACGCCGCCCACCGCGATATGGGTCGAGCTCACGGGCAGCCCCATCCAGCTCGCCACCAGCACCGTGATCGCCGCCGAGAGCGCCACGCAGAACGCCCGCATCGGGTTCAGCCGGGTGATCTGGCTGCCCACCATGCGGATCAGCCGCGGCCCGAACAGCACCAGCCCGAACGAGATCCCGCCCGCCCCGATGACCATCACCCAGAGCGGGATCGTCACCGCGCCTGCCGCCAGACCCGACCCGTCGGCATGCACGATCGCCGCCAGCGGCCCCACCGCGTTGGCTACGTCGTTGGCGCCATGCGCGAACGACAGCAGCGCCGCCGCCAGCACCAGCGGCAGCGAGAAGAGATCGCGCAGCGAACGGCGCCGGTTCTCCAGCCCCTCCGATTGCCGCCGTACCAAGGGCCGCGCCGCCGCCCAGGCCGCCAGCCCCAGCACCGCGCCGATGCCGAGCGCCGGGCCGGTGCCGATCTCCACCACCTTGGCCAAGCCTTTCGTCGCGAGATAGGCCGCGAAGGCGCCCGCCATGATCCCGGTCAACACCGGCACCCAGCGCCGCGCCGCGGCGATCTTGTCTTCGACATACATGATCTTCGCCTTGATGAAGGCCAGGAACGCCGCCGCGATCACCCCGCCCATGACCGGAGAGATCACCCAGCTCGCCGCGATCTGCCCCATGGCCGGCCAGTTCACCGCCCAGAACCCCGCCGCCGCCACGCCCGCGCCCAGCACGCCGCCCACGACGGCATGGGTGGTCGAGACGGGCGCGCCGACCCATGTCGCCAGGTTCACCCACAGCGCGGAGGAGATCAGCGCCGCCATCATCGCGAAGATGAACACCCGCGTCTCGGCCACCGCCTCGGGCGCGATGATGTCGCGCGAGATCGTGGTGACCACGTCGCCGCCGGCCAGCAGCGCCCCGGCGCTTTCGCAGATCGCCGCGATGGCGATGGCGGCCGGCAGGCTCAGCGCCCGGGCGCCCACGGCGGGGCCCATGTTGTTGGCCACGTCATTGGCGCCGATGTTCAGCGCCATGTAGGCCCCGAACGCCGCTGCCGCGATGACCACGAAATGCCGCTCTGACGCGCCGAAGGCCAGCGCCGCGAGCAAAGCGGCCATCACGATGAAGGCCAGCGCCACGCCGAACAGCACCATGGGGCGCGCCACGTATTGCGTGGCGTATTCCACCTGCATGATGCGGCCCAGATCCTTGTCCAGCGTCCGCCACCGATTGTCGCGCTGCCCGGTCACGAAGGCCGCTCCCTGCTCTGGCATGTAGCGGCTACCGCGCCGCGCCGCCGGGCGCAACGCGCGATGTCGCGCCGGCGCGCGATCAGAAATCCTTCAGGATGCGCTGAAGCCCCGGCTCGGCCACCATCTCGGCCGCCTTCTCGGGCGAAACCCAGCGGCGCTTGCGCTCCTCTGCCTCGGGATAATCCCGCTCCAGCCGGCGGACCTTCAGCGCGAAGACATCCGTCTCCACCGGCGCCTCGGCGCCGTTGTCCAGCTTCTTGCGGTAATCGAAGGAACCCACGGGCCGATCCCCGACGCGGCCCTCGCGCACGCCGGCCTCTTCCCAGGCCTCGCGCGCGGCGGCATCGGCGGCCGAAAGCCCTTCCTCGTGCCAGCCCTTGGGCAGGATCCAGCGGCCGGTATCGCGCGAGGTGACGAGCAGCACCTGCTTGCCATCCTTGCCCTTGCGATAGCACAGGGCCGCGACCTGCCGCTCCGGCGGCCGCCGGAAGAGGGGGGAGACCACCTCATCCCATGCCTTTTTCAGCAATTCGTTCAACCGACCTGACCTCGGGTACCGCCCTGAAACCGCCTGTGCGGTTCTTCTTCTGGTTAGCTAGGTAAGTTAGGTTGAAATTCAATTAAAATCAAGTTTTTCGCCGCCAGAACGCATGCTGATGGCCGCAACCGCCCGGCAATCGGGCAGATCGGGGGCAGGTTGCGCTCGCCGGGTTTAGGCTTAGGTTAGCGCCATCGCAGGCTCACGCGGGAGGCAGGGATGAGCAAGGCACGGATCGGGCTGGTCGGGCTGGGCGTGATGGGGGCCAACCTGGCGCTCAACATCGCCGAGAAGGGCTTTACCGTGGCGGTCAACAACCGCTCCACCGAGGTGATAGACAGCTTCATCGCCAGCGCGGGCGATCTGGCCCCCCGCTTCACGAAAGCGCCCGATTACGCGGCACTCGCCGCCGCGCTGGAGGCGCCGCGCAGCGTGATCGTGATGGTCGCCGCCGGCGCGGTTGACGCGGTCATCGCCGATCTGCTGCCGCATCTCGAACCCGGCGACACGATCATCGACGCGGGCAACGCCAATTTCCACGATACCCGCCGCCGCGAAAAGGCGCTGCGCGAACAGGGCTACAAGTTCATCGGCATGGGCGTGTCGGGCGGCGAGGAGGGCGCGCGCCACGGCCCCTCGATCATGGTCGGCGGCGATGCCGAAAGCTACGCCGCCATCCGCGACATCGTCGAGGCGATCGCCGCGCGCTACCAGGATCAGCCCTGCGCCGCGCATCTGGGGCCCGACGGGGCGGGCCATTTCGTCAAGACGGTGCATAACGGCATCGAATACGCCGACATGCAGCTCATCGCCGAGGTCTACGGCCTGCTGCGCGATGGCGAGGGCCGCGCCGCCGAGGATATCGGCGCGCTGTTCGAGGAATGGAACGGCGGCCCGCTGCATTCCTACCTCGTCGAGATCACCGGCCACATCCTGCAGGCCACCGACAAGGCCACCGGCGGCCCGGTCGTCGACGTGATCGTCGATGCGGCGGGCCAGAAGGGCACCGGCCGGTGGACGCTGATCGAGGCGCTCACGCTGGGCCAGTCGCCGAGCGCGATCGAGGCCGCGGTCGGCGCGCGGTCGTGGTCGGCGCTGCGCCAAGCGCGCGCGAAAGGCGCCGAGCTCTATGCCGAGGCGGGCGAGGCCGAGGGCGCCCATGCCGTGCTCGACGCCGATCTCGAAAAGGCGCTGCTGGCGGCCAAGGTGATCGCCTATGCGCAGGGCTTCTCGCTGCTGCGCGCCGCGTCGGAAGAATATGCCTGGGATCTCGACCTCGCCACCTGTGCCGAGATCTGGCGCGCCGGCTGCATCATCCGCTCGTCGCTGCTGGACGATATGGCCCGCGCGGTGCGCGAGGGGCTGCCCGAGGGCCAGCTGATCTTCGCGCCGCATTTCGTGTCGCTGCTCGAGGAAGGCGCGGGGGCGCTGCGGCGCGTGGTTTCCTCCGCTGCCCTGCGCGGCCTGCCGGCGCCCGCCTTCTCGGCGGCTCTGGCCTGGTTCGACACGATGCGCCGCGCCCGCGGCACGACCGACCTGATCCAGGCCCAGCGCGATTTCTTCGGCGCACACGGCTTCGTGCGGATGGATAGCGGTGCCGCGGATCAGCACGGCCCCTGGGGTGCGGGGATCGAGCGCAGCTGAGGCGGCAGGCTCACCCGGCGCCCGCCTCCGCCGCCAGCGCATCGAGCAGGCGGCGCAGGTTGCGCCGGTAGGTCTCCGGCGCCTCGGTCTCACTGTCTGCCCTGCCATTCGCCCCCACGGCCAAGGCGAAGCCGTGGGTGTAATCCACTAGCAGGCCCAGCCAATCCTCCACCCGCGCGGCATCCAGCCCCGCGTCGCGCAGCGCGGCGCGCAGCGCCTCGGTCAACTCGCGCAGCGGGCCGGTGAAGGCGTCGGGATCGCGAAAGCCCATCTGGATCAGCGCGGGATGCGCCAGCGCGCAGCGGCAATGCGCCTCGAGCGCCGTGGCCAGACGCTCGGCCCAGGGTGCCTCACCGGCCCGCGCGGCCGCGGCGGCCGCTGGGGCGAAGGCCTGCTCCACCAGCGCCGCGATCAGCTCGGGCCGCTTGCCGACATGGTGGTAGAGCGCCATCGGCGTCACTCCCAGCTCCTGCGCCAGCGCCCGCATGGAAAGCCCCGCCTCGCCCTTGCGCGCCAGCAGATCGAAGGCGCAGGCCAGCACCGCGTTGCGCGTCACGCCCTCGCCCGCGGCGGGCCGGCCGGGTGTGCGCCGGGGGCTCACGGCGCGATCCGGTATTTGCTCTGCACCAGGCCCGAGGGGAAATCGCGCGTCCATTCATGGGTGAGCGGGATGTCTCCGGGCAGATCGCCGAAGAGCGGCCGGCCGCTGCCGATCAGCACCGGGATGCGGGTGACGATCATGTCGGCCACCAGCCCCTCGCGCAGGAACGAGCGGATCACTGCCCCGCCATCGAGGTAGAGCCGCCGCCAGCCGCGCTTTCCGGCCAGTTCCATCGCTTCGGCCGGGCTTTCCGGCCCGAATGTCACCATGTCCGGCGCGGTCGCGGGGGCGGGGCGGCTGGTGAGCACATGCACCGGCACCGGGTAGGCCCAGCCGCCCATCTCCTGCACCGACTCGTAGGTCAGCCTTCCCATGATCATGCCGTCCATCTGGCCGATGAAGGCATCATAGCCGTGATCCTCGCCCTTTCCGGCGCCCAGCAGCCAGTCGAGCGTGCCGTCGGGCCGGGCGATGAAGCCGTCGAGGCTGGTGGCGATGAAGACATGCGCGGTGGTCATTTCTGCGACTCGCTTCTGAAAATATACGCCGTATATATTTACGCCGCGCGCACCCCCGCCGCAAGCGCCATCACCCGGCTACCGGCGCGGCTTGGCGCGCAGCGTCGGGTCGGCGGCGGCGGGGTCTTCGGGCCAGGGATGCTTGGGATAGCGGCCGCGCATGTCCTTGCGGACATCGGCGTAAGAGCTGGCCCAGAAACCGGGCAGATCCGTCGTCACCTGGATCGGCCGCCCGGCGGGCGAGGTGAGCGTGATCCGCAAGGGCTGCCCGGCGACGAGGGGATGGGTGGTCAGCCCGAACATCTCCTGCAACCGCACGGTGATGCCGGGCACCTCGCCCTCGTAATCCACCGGCACCTCGCGGCCGAGCGGCGTGACGAAGCGCGCGGGGCAGGCGGCATCGAGCGCCTGCATCTGCGGCCAGTCGAGCATGGCGCGCAGGGCCGGCAAGAGATCGAGCGCGCGCAGATCGGCGGCGCTGCGCGGGGCGCCGAGATGCGGCAGCAACCATTCCTCCAGCCCCGCCAGCAGCGTGGCATCGTCCATCGCGGGCAGGTCCACCCCGCCGGCGCGGGCACGCTCCACCCGCGCGCGGAACAAGGCGGCGGCCTCGCGCCACGGCAGGCCCAGCTCGCGCAGCCCGTCGAGCGCGGCGCGCGCCACCGCCTCGCGGGGCACGTCCTTCCACACCCGATCCTCCAGCACCAGCGCGCCGAGGCATTCCTGCCGCCGCGCCACCACGCGGCGCTCGCGCCGCGACCAGCGGCAGACGTCGCGCCAGGCGATCGCTCCGCCATGCAGCGCGCGGATCTCGGCCTCGGTCACCGGCGCGGCCAGCCTTATGCGCGCCTCGGTCGCGTCGCCGTCGAGATCGCAGGCCACCAGCATCCGCTGCCCGGCCAGCGCGTCGTCGGGATCGAGAAAGGCGCCCTTGCCGCCCGAGAGCAGGTAGCGCGGCGCGTCGCCCGGGCGGCGCAGGGCGATCCGGTCGGGATAGGCGAGCGAGGCCATGGCGCCGGGCGACAGCGCCTCGCCCGGTGCGTCACCCGGCACCGCGCGCCGCAGCCGCGCCGCCTCTTCCCGCAGGCGGATCACGCTGGGCTCGCCGCCCCGCCCGCGCAGCAGTGCCAGCCGCGCGGCCAGATCGGCGCCGGCGCTGCGCGGCAGCGGATCGCGCCCCGCCAGCAGCGCCGCGAGGCCGGCGGCCTGCGGGCCGGCCTCCAGCAGCATATGCGCCAGCCGCGGATGCACCGGCAGCGCGGCCATGCGCCGCCCGTGATCGGTGATCCGCCCGCCCTCCAGCGCGCCGAGCCCCGCCAGCAGCGCCTGCGCCTCGGCCAGCGCGGCCTCGGGCGGCGGGGTGAGGAAGGCGAGGCCCGCGCCATCCGGCGCGCCCCAGGCGGCGAGATCCAGCGCCAGCCCGGCCAGATCGCCCGCCGCGATCTCGGGCGGCGGCTGATCGGCCAGCGCGCCCTCCTCGCCGCGCGTCCAGAGCCGGTAGCAGATACCCGGCTCCACGCGGCCCGCCCGCCCGCGCCGCTGCTCGGCCTCGGCGCGCGTCACCCGCTCGGTCACCAGCCGCGCCATGCCCGAGCCGGGATCGAAGCGCGAGCGCCGGGCGCGGCCGCCATCCACCACGATCCGCACGCCCTCGATCGTCAGAGACGTCTCGGCGATGGCGGTGGCCAGCACCACCTTTCGCCCACGCCCCGGCGCGATCGCAGCGCGCTGGGCGGCGATGTCCATCGCGCCGTAGAGCGGCCGCAGCACGCAGCCCTCCGGCAGCGCGCCCTCGAGCAACGCGGCCACGCGCCGGATCTCGCCCTCGCCCGGCAGGAAGACCAGCGCCGAGCCCTCGGCCTCGCCCAGGGCGCGCAGCACCAGGTCGGCCACCGCCTGCTCGAAGCGCAGACGCGGCGGCAGGGGCTTGTCGAGCCAGATCGTCTCCACCGGATAGGCCCTTCCCTCGGCGGTGAGCACCGGCGCGCCCTCCATCAGCGCGGCCACCGGCGCGGCGTCGAGCGTGGCCGACATGACCACCAGCGCCAGGTCGGGCCGCAGGGCCGTCCGCGACTCCCAGGCCAGCGCAAGCCCGAGATCGGCGTGGAGCGAGCGTTCGTGGAACTCGTCGAAGATCACCGCGCCGATGCCCGTCAGCGCCGGGTCGTCCTGGATCATCCGCGTGAGGATCGCCTCGGTCACCACCTCGATCCGCGTCGCCTTGCCGATCGCCGCCTCGCCGCGCATCCGGTAGCCCACCGTTTCGCCGGGCTTTTCGCCCATCTCATCGGCCATGCGCGCCGCCGCCGCCCGCGCGGCCAGGCGGCGCGGCTCGAGCATCACGATCCGGCCGTCGACGAGATCGAGCAGGGCAGGGGGCACCCGCGTCGTCTTGCCGGCGCCGGGCGGGGCCTGCAGCACGGCGCGGCCGTGCTGCACGATCGCGTCGCGCAGGGCGGGCAGGATATCGTCGATCGGCAGGCGCTGCATGCCGCCTTATCGCCAGAGCGCGGGAACTGGACAAGCCCGCCCCCGCGCGGCATCACCACGGGGGGCAGCAAGGCGGGCACCACGGGCAAGGGGGCGGCATGGACGAACTGGCCGAAGGCATCATCGCGGGCGACCGCCGGGCGCTGGCCCGCGCGATCACGCTGGTGGAAAGCAACCGCGCCGATCACCGCGCCCGCGCCGTTGCCCTGCTCGACGACGTGCAGGGCGCGGGGCGGCAGGCCCTGCGCATCGGCCTGTCGGGCACGCCGGGCGTGGGCAAATCCACCTTCACCGACGCCTTCGGCATGATGCTGCTCGATCAGGGGCTGCGCGTCGCGGTTCTGGCCGTCGATCCCTCTTCCGCGCGCTCCGGCGGCTCGATCCTGGGCGACAAGACGCGGATGGAGCGGCTGGGCCGCGCGCCGGGCGCCTTCATCCGCCCCTCGCCGGCGCAGAGCGAACTGGGCGGCGTGGCGCGCCGCTCGCGCGAGGCGGTGGCCCTGTGCGAGGCGGCGGGCTACGACGTGGTGATTGTCGAGACGGTGGGCGTCGGCCAGTCGGAAACGATCGTCGCCGAGATGAGCGATCTCTTCGTGCTGCTGCTGGCGCCCGCGGGGGGCGACGAATTGCAGGGCGTGAAGCGCGGCATCATGGAGATGGCCGACCTGATCCTCGTCAACAAGGCCGATGGCGACCTGCAGGCCCAGGCGCGGCGCACCTGCGCGGATTATGCCGGCGCCCTGCGCCTGCTGCGCCGGCGCGAGGGCGATCCCGAGGGCTTCCCCAAGGCGATGTGCGTCTCGGCGGTGACCGAGGCGGGGCTGGCCGACGCCTGGGGCGAGATGCAGGCGCTGGCCGAGTGGCGCCGCGAGCATGGCCACTTCGCCGCCCGCCGCGCGGCCCAGGCGCGGCACTGGTTCCTTCAGGATGTGCGCCGCATGCTGCTCGCCCCGCTGGCCGAGCCGGGCGAGCGGCGCGACGCGCTGATGGCGCTGGCGGACGCGGTGGCCGATGGCTCGGAACGCCCGGCCGCGGCGCTGGAACGGGCGGCGAAGCTGCTGGGCCGCGAGCCCTAACCCGAAGGTGCGCTGACGCGCGCTCTCTTGCCTCGGCGCCGGGCTTGCGCCCGGCGCCTCAGGGCGGGGGCGTTCCGCCCCCGAGACCCCCTGAAGGTATTGTCGGACAAAGTGAAGGGATCAGGGGCGCGGCGGCGGCACGGGCTGGCCGTGCGGCGTGGTCTCATAGGCCCCTGCCCAGGCGGCCTTCAGCGCGGCGCGGCTGGCGGGCGTGCTGAGGTGTTTCGCGTCGAGCAGGGTTTCCAGCGTCTCGAGCCAGGCGCGCCAGTAATCCTCGCCCCCGTCGCGGGGGCCGTTCGTTGCGCGGTGGCGGGCGAGCGTGGCGGAAAGCGCCTCTGTCCATTCCGGCCAGGTGAAATGGCCCGCATCGGCCAAAGCAAGCGTCAGCGCGAAGGCGCGGCCGTGCCAGGGCTGGCTGAAAGGGGCGTCGGGCGGCGGGTTCATGCGGGTTCGAGATAGGGCTCGAAGAGATCGAGGATCACCTCGTCGCCCTCCGCCGCGTCGGGGAAGAGATCGCGCGCGGCGAAGGCCACTGAGTAAAACGGCTGCGGGTTCTCGCCCGCGAAACCGGCGTTGCTGTCAGGGAAGACATGGGTGCCGTGGCAGGCGAGCACGCGGCCGGTATGGCCTGCGGCATAGGCGGGCAGGCGGGTATGGCCCTCCGCGCGGGGCTGGCCGCAGCGCACCGCGTCGCCGGGGGCGAAGCGCGGGTCGGGGCCGGGCCGGGAGACGGGCGCGCCGCGGGCGAGCAGCGGGCCCACGGCTTCGGGGGCGAGCGGCGCGGCCTCGGGCGTTGCGGGGGAGGGCGCGGCGCCGGCAAGCTCCGCCTCCGTTACCAGGCCGCGCGCGACCAGCATGTCGGCCAGCGCGGCGAGCCACTTCTCGTAATAGCTCAGCCGCGCGTAATCCGGCAGCTTTTCGCGCGCGTGGCGCATCGCGTCGATGTTCCAGCGCCCGAGCGCGCCGCAGGCGAGCGTCAGCGCCATGGCGCGGGCATGCCATTCGGTCTCGAAGACCGGGGCGCCTTGCGGGGCGGGCCGCACCGCGCCGGCGCCTTTCCGGCCGCCCATGTCGTGCGGGCGGCTCATGGCGCGCCTGGCGCGCCCGGCGCGCGCGGCAGCCCGGTGCCGATCATGCTGTCGCGGGTGACGAGCGCCGTGAGCGCGTCGACGCCCAGCCCCTCGCTGCCCTCGGGCCGCATCGGCAGCACGAGATAGCGCATCTCGGCCGTACTGTCCCACACCCGCACCGCTTGCCCCTCGGGCAGCGCCAGCCCGAAATCGGCCAGCACCGCGCGCGGCTCGCGCACCGCGCGGGCGCGATAGGCATCGGATTTGTACCAGGCGGGCGGGATGCCCAGCAGGCTCCACGGATAGCACGAGCACAGCGTGCAGACGACGAGGTTGTGGCGCTCGGCCGTGTTCTCGACCACCGTGACGTGTTCGCCCTGCCGCCCGGTCAGGCCCATCTCGGCCAGCACCCCCGTCGCATCCTCCATCAGCGCCGCGCGGAAGCCGGGATCGGCCCAGGCCCGCGCCACCACAGCGGCCCCGTTGCGCGGGCCGATCCGCTCGGCATAGGCCTCGATCAGCGCATCCAGCGTCTCGGCCCGCACCAGGCCCTTGGCGGTGAGCAGCGTCTCGAGCGCCTGGACCCGCAGGGCCGGATCGGGGGGCAGCAGCGTATGGGGATGATCGTGATCGTGCGGCATGGCCGCAGACTGCCCCGGATCGGCGGCACTGTCACGCGGGACGATCGGCGGGCGGCGGTGCGCCCCGCCGGAGCCTTGACGGGCGGGTGATTCCGCCGTAAGAGCGCCGGACGGAATTCGAGGGCACCGTCGCGCGGTGCCCCTTTGCATTGAGCGGCGCCCCGGCGCCCGGATGATCGGAAACGATCCGAGAGACAAGACGAAGGAGCGAGGCCATGTCGCGCGTCTGCGAACTGACCGGAAAAGGCCCGATGGTTGGCAACAATGTCAGCCACGCCAACAACAAGACGAAGCGGCGATTCCTGCCGAACCTCAACGACGTCACGCTGATGTCGGAAACGCTGGGCCGCCCGGTCAAGCTGCGGATCTCGGCTGCCGCGCTGCGCACGGTGGATCACCGCGGCGGGATCGACGCCTTCCTCGCCAAGGCGAAGGATACGGATCTGTCGGCCAACGCGCTGAAGATCAAGAAGGATATCGCCAAGGCGGCCGCCTCGGCCTGATCCGGCCCGGCTCTTCGGGGCAGGCGTATCGAGCGAAATTTCTAGCCCCGCGCGGATCACTCGCGCGGGGTTTTCGATTCCGTGCCCGACAGCAGGCCTTCCACCCAGTCCGGCACCACCTCCGTCGCCGGGCCGAGGAGCGCCTCGTGGAAATCCCCCGCCACGTCGGAGGGCTTGAGGTTGATCTCCACGCACTGCGCCCCGGCGGCGCGGGCCAGCCGCACGAAGCCGGCGGCGGGGTAGACGGCGCCCGACGTGCCGATCGCGGCGAAGAGATCGGCCGCGGCGAGCGCGTCCTGGATCGCCTCCATCTCGTAGGGCATCTCGCCGAACCACACGACATCGGGCCGCACGCCGGTGGCGCCGCAGGCGGGGCAGGTGCTGTGCACGTCCATCGTTTCGGGCGCTTCCCAGCGGTGGGTGCAGGTGGGGCAGAGGGCGCGTTCGTGGGTGCCGTGCATGTGGATGACGCGGTTGTGCCCCGCCGCCTCGTGCAGCCGGTCGACATTCTGGGTGACGAGGGTGAGCGCGTCGCCCGCCGTCGCCTCGAGCCGCGCCAGCGCGTGATGGGCGGCGTTCGGCTGCGCCGCGGCACAGGCGGCGCGGCGCATGTTGTAGAAGTCGTGCACCAGGGCGGGGTTGCGGGCGAAGCCCTCGGGCGTGGCGAGATCCATCAGGTCGTGCCGGCGCCACAGGCCATCCTCGTCACGGAACGTGCCGAGCCCGCTTTCCGCCGAGATCCCGGCGCCGGTGAGGATGACGATGCGCCTCACGCCTCGTGCCGGGAGCAGGGTGCGCGTGCGGCCACCCTAGCTGCAGGTCGCTTCAGCCGTCGCGCCGAAGGCCTTGTAACGCTTCCAGAAAACCTCGTGCGAGGCATTGCTGGACTGGCGGATATCCTGCGCGCGCTGGGGATCCTTGAACAGCCGCGCCGCCTGGCGCTGCTCGCCGCGGTTGAGCGTCTGGTCGGCGACGTGCTGGATGCAGCCGCACAGCGCGCGATTGCCCGAGGCGCGGGCCGATTGCAGGCAGGCGCGCTCGATCGCGCCGGCCTGGGCCGGGGCGGGGGCCAGCGCGGGGGCCATGCCGGCGGCGAGGCCGATCGCGGCGATGATCGCGGGAACCGGGAGTGTCTTCATGCTTCTTCTTGCCTCTCACTGTCTCGCTTCGCGGGGATGCGCCTGTTGCCGGCGCCGTGCCGCCCCCGCGGCTTCAATGACGCCGCGAAAGGTACCGGAAAGGCGCGCAAAATTCAATTCGCTAGATATGGGGGCGGAGGTGGCGGCGGGGGCCATCGGTGGCGAGGCTGCCCGGAGCAGGAGCCTTGGGGGCGCGCAGCGCCCCCGCGCGGAACAGCAGCGCCCCCGCGCGGAACAAGGGCGAAGCCCGCCGCGCGAGCGCCGCCCCGTCGGGGCGGGGTGGCGCTATGGTTGCCCGCCCGCGCTGCGGTGAGGGCGGAGGGGCTTGGCTGCCATAAAGCGAACAACACCTACGTTGGAGGCGCCACCTCACGGGGCGACGCTCGCGCTCCCGTAGCGCTTCACTTTGTCCGAAATACCTCGGGGGTCCGGGGGCGGAGCCCCCGGCCTGGACCAACGCTTTGAGCGCGCGCGATAGCGCGCCGAGGAGGGGCGGGAGCCCCCCGCCCGCCGCAGGTGTCGCGCGGAACAAGGGGCGAAGCCCCGCCGCGCGAGCGCCGCCCCGTCCCGGCGGGGTGGCGCTTTGGCTATCGTCCCGCGCTACGGCGATGTCGGATGCACTTGGCCACCATAAAGCGCCCAACACCCACGTCGGCAGCGCCACCCCACGGGGCGGCGCTCGCGCTACCGTCGCGCAAAAACCAAGGGCCCCGGCCACTCCGAAGTCGCCCCCGCGCGCCGCCCATTGACGCTGTCCCAAAACCCCCGCATATCCACGCAATGACCGATCCCGCCTATATCCGCAATTTCTCCATCGTCGCCCATATCGACCACGGGAAATCCACCCTGGCCGACAGGCTGATCCAGCTCACCGGCACGGTGGCCGAGCGCGACATGAAGGCCCAGCTGCTCGACGCGATGGATATCGAGCGCGAGCGCGGCATCACCATCAAGGCCAACTCGGTGCGCATCGACTACCCCGCCCAGGATGGCCACCGCTACGTGCTCAACCTCATCGACACGCCCGGCCATGTCGATTTCGCCTACGAGGTCAGCCGCTCCATGCAGGCGGTCGAGGGCTCGTTGCTCGTCGTCGATGCCACCCAGGGCGTCGAGGCGCAGACGCTCGCCAACGTCTACCAGGCCATCGACGCGGATCACGAGATCGTGCCCGTCCTCAACAAGATCGACCTCCCCGCGGCCGAGCCCGACCGCGTGCGCGAACAGATCGAGGACGTGATCGGGATCGACGCCTCCCAGGCGGTGCTCATCTCGGCCAAGACCGGCCTCGGCATCCCCGACGTGCTCGAAGCCATCGTCCAGCGCCTGCCCGCGCCCAAGGGCGACCGCGACGCGCCGCTCAAGGCGATGCTGGTCGACAGCTGGTACGATCCCTATCTCGGCGTCGTCGTGCTGATCCGGGTGATGGACGGCGTGATCCGCAAGGGCGATCAGATCCGCATGATGCGCACGGGCGCGACCTACAAGCTCGACAAGCTCGCCGTGCTCAAGCCCCAGATGGTCGATATCGCAGAACTCGGCCCCGGCGAGATCGGCGTCTTCACCGCCTCGATCAAGCAGGTGCGCGATACCAAGGTGGGCGACACGATCACCCACGAGAAGAAGCAGACCGACAAGCCGCTGCCCGGCTTCAAACCCTCGATCCCGGTCGTGTTCTGCGGCCTCTTCCCCGTCGACGCCAACGATTTCGAGGATCTGCGCGACGCGATCGAGAAACTCGCCCTCAACGACGCCTCCTTCACCTACGAGATGGAGACATCGGCCGCGCTGGGCTTCGGCTTCCGCTGCGGCTTCCTCGGCCTGCTGCACCTCGAGGTGGTGCGCGACCGGCTGGAACGTGAATACGATATCGACCTGATCACCACCGCGCCCAGCGTGATCTACCAGATCCACATGCGCGACGGCACCATGGCCGAGTTGCACAACCCCGCCGACATGCCCGATCCCACGCTGATCGACCATATCGAGGAGCCGCGCATCAAGGCCACGATCATGGTGCCCGACGAATTCCTCGGCGACGTGCTCAAGCTCTGCCAGGATCGACGCGGCGTGCAGATCGATCTCACCTATGCCGGCTCGCGCGCCATGGTCGTCTACGACCTGCCGCTGAACGAGGTCGTGTTCGATTTCTACGACCGGCTCAAATCGGTGACCAAAGGCTATGCCAGCTTCGATTACCAGATGATCGGCTACCGCGAGGATTACCTCGTGAAGATGCAGATCCTGGTGAACGAGGAGCCGGTCGACGCGCTGTCGATCATGGTCCACCGCGACCGGGCCGAATCGCGCGGCCGCGTGATGTGCGAGAAGCTGAAGGAACTGATCCCCCGCCACATGTTCAAGATCCCCGTCCAGGCGGCGATCGGCGGCCGCGTCATCGCGCGCGAGACGATCGCGGCCCTGCGGAAGGACGTGACGGCCAAGTGCTATGGCGGCGACGCGACGCGCAAGAAGAAGCTGCTCGAGAAGCAGAAGGCCGGCAAGAAGAAGATGCGCCAGTTCGGCAAGGTGGAGATCCCGCAGGAAGCCTTCATCAACGCGCTGAAGATGGACAACTAGGCCGCAGCGAACGGATCCTCCGGATACCGCACCCCCGCGAGGTAGAGCCCTTGCGGCGGGCAGACCGGCCCGCAGGCCGCCCGATCCCGCGCCTCCAGCGCCGCCGCCACGTCACCCGCCTGCCACGCGCCCGCGCCCACCCGCTCCAGCGTGCCGACGAAACTTCGCACCTGGTTGTGCAGGAAGCTGCGCGCGCGCAGGTGGAAACGGTGCTCGGCGCCGCCGGGATAGGGCAGGGTCTCCACGGTGAACGCGTCGAGCGTCTTCACCGGGCTGTCGGCCTGGCACATGGTCGAGCGGAACGTGGTGAAATCGTGCCGCCCCACCAGCAGCTGGGCCGCCTCGTGCATCGCCGGGCCGTCCAGCTCGTGCGCGACCTGCCAGACCAGCCCCGCCTCGTGCGTCAGCGGCGCGCGGCGGGTGACGAGGCGGAACATGTAGCGCCGCTCCACCGCCGAGAAGCGGGCATGCCAGTCGGCGTGCACCTCGGCACAGGCGACCACCGCCACCGGCGCGGGCTTCAGGTGGTGGTTCAGCGCGCCCGCCAGGCGAAACGGCTCCCAATCCTTGACCAGCTCGCAATGGGCCACCTGGGCCAGCGCATGCACGCCCGCATCGGTGCGCCCCGCCGCCGCGATGCCGGGCGCGCCGGGCTCCAGCACGCGCAGCGCCTCTTCCACCGCCTGCTGCACCGAAGGCTGATCCTTCTGGCGCTGCCAGCCGGCGAAGGGGCCGCCGTGATACTCGATTTTCAGCGCATAGCGGGGCATGAGGGCCCGCTTACCCCGCGGCGGCGGCGCTGGCAACGGGGTCGCGCCGCGCCTATGTTGGGGCGAGACATGCAAGGGGCAGGCCATTGATCCTCAACGAGATCGCCGACAGGCTGACACGCGGCGTGGAGGCGGTGCAGGGCGGCGTCAGCGAGGCGCTGTTCGAGCCGGTGATCCGGCTCGGCGTCACCGGGCTGTCGCGCTCGGGCAAGACGGTGTTCATCACCGCTCTGGTGGCCAACCTGATCGACCGCGGGCGCATGCCCGGCCTGCTCGCCGCGCCGGCGATCGAGGCGGCCTATCTCCAGCCCCAGCCCGACGATACCGTGCCCCGCTTCGCCTATGAGGCGCACCGCGCCGCGCTCACCGCGCCCGATCCGCACTGGCCCGAAGGCACCTCGCAGACCTCGCAATTGCGGCTGTCGCTGCGGGTGCGGCCCTCGGGCCTGCTCGGCGGGCTGTCGGGGCCGCGCGTCGTGCATCTGGATATCGTCGATTACCCCGGCGAATGGCTGCTCGATCTGGGCCTGATGGACAAGAGCTTCTCTGAATGGTCCGACGACGTGCTCGGCAGGCTGGAGGCGCGGCAAGAGGCGGCCGATTTTCTTCAGGCGCTGGTCAATGCCGATCCCGAGGCCCCGCATGACGAAAGCGTGGCGCAGGGTCTGGCCGCCGCCTTCACCGCCTATCTGAATGCCGCGCGCGAGGCCGGCTATGCCGATTGCACGCCGGGCCGCTTCCTGCTGCCGGGCGACATGGCGGGCAGCCCGGTGCTCACCTTCGCGCCGATACGTGGCTCGGGCCGGCGCGGCACGCTGGGCCGCGAAATGGCGCGCCGCTACGATCAATACGTGGCGCGGGTGGTGAAGCCGTTCTTCCGCCAGCATTTCGCGCGGATCGACCGGCAGGTGGTGCTGGTCGATGCGCTCGGCGCCATCCATGCCGGCCCCCGCGCGCTGGAGGATCTGCGCCGCACCATGGCCGATATCCTCGCCGCCTTCCGCCCCGGCCGAAACCGCTGGCTCACCTCGCTGCTGGGTGGCAAGCGGGTGGAGAAGATCCTCTTCGCCGCCACCAAGGCCGATCACATCCACCACGAACAGCATCCCCGCCTCACCGCGATCATGGAGGCGCTGGTGGCCGAGGCCCGCCGCCGCGCCGATTTCTCGGGCGCGAAGACACAGGCCATGGCCATCGCCGCCCTGCGCGCCACCACTGAAGAGGTGATCCGCCATGACGGGCGCGACCTGCCCTGCGTGCGCGGCCGGGTGCCCGACGGGCAGGGGGGCGAGAAGATCGCCGCCTTCTGGCCCGGCGAGCTGCCCGAGGATCCAAACGCCCTGCTGGCGCCCGCGCGGCAGGGGGCGGCACGCTGGCTCGATGCCGATTTCGGCGCGATGACCTTCCTGCCGGCGCGGATCTCGCTGAAGCCGGGCGAGGGGCCGCCGCATATCCGGCTCGACCGCGCGGCGGAATTCCTGATCGGAGACAGGCTATGACAGAGCGCCGCGGCCCCGTGACGATCGAGCTCGACGCGCCGGGCCTCAGCCCGGCCGAGGCGCCGCCCGTGCCCGATGCCGCGCCCCAGGGCCAGGCGATGCAGCAGGTCGCCGCGCTGGCGACGCGCCGGTCGTCGTTCCTGGGGCGCTGGGCGTGGCGGCTGGGCCTGTCGATCGTGGTCTTCGCGGCGGGGATCTGGGCGTGGAATTTCGTGCTCGGGCTCGCGGCGGCGAACCCGGTGCTGGGCGCTGTGGCCGCCGTGCTGATCGTGGCTTTCCTGCTGGTGATGGCCGCGATCGCGGTGCGCGAGCTGGCCGCCTTCGCGCGGCTCGGCCGGATCGACACGATCCACCGCGCGGCGGCGCAGGCGCTGGTCGATGGCGATGCAACGGCGGCGCGGGAGGCGGCGGCCAAGGTCGCGCGGCTCTATGCCGGGCGGGCCGAGGTGAAGCTGGGGCGCGAGGCTTACGCCGCGCGCGAGGAAGAGGTCTTCGATGCCGACGCGATCCTCGCGCTTGCCGAGCAGGAGATGCTGCCCGCCCTCGACGCGCTCGCCCGCCGCGAAGTCGAGGCCGCGTCGCGGCAGGTCGCCACGGTGACGGCCGTGGTGCCGCTGGCGCTGGCCGATCTGGCGGCGGCTTTGGTGTCGAACATCCGCATGATCCGCCGCATCGCCGAGATCTATGGCGGCCGGTCGGGGACACTGGGTTCGTGGCGGCTGACACGGGCGGTGTTTGCCCATCTGATCGCGACCGGGGCGGTCGCCGTTGGCGACGACCTGATCGGCTCGCTCGCGGGGGGCGGCGTGCTCGCCAAGGTCTCGCGCCGGTTCGGCGAGGGCGTGGTGAACGGCGCCCTGACGGCGCGGGTGGGCGTGGCCGCCATTGAGGTCTGCCGCCCGCTGCCCTTCATGGTGCTGCGCAAGCCGCGGGTGACGAACCTGGTGCAACGGGCGCTGACGGGTCTGTTTCCGGGCGGGAATTAAGGGCGCTTGGGGCTCCCTTGGCCCGGAACAAGGGGCGCAGCCCCGCCGGGCCAGCGCCGCCCCGTCCCGGCGGGGTGGCGCTCTTGCTGGCGTTTCGCGCTGCGGAGAGTGCGGAGGGCCTTGGCCGCCATAAAGCGCGCAACAGAAACGGCGGAAGCGCCACCCCACGGGGCGGCACTGGCCCTCCCGTTGCGCTAGATGCTCTAAAGTCTTCGCGTCGTCCATTTCCCTCACGCGCCCCACCCAGGCGGCGAAGCCGCCCGCGCGGAATCAAGCGCGTAGCGCGCCGCGCGAGCGCCGCCCCGTCGGGGCGGGGTGGCGCTCTTGCCCTCGTCCCGCGCTACGGGGCGGTCGGATGTACTCGGCCACCATAAAGCGCCCAACACAATCGTTGGAGGCGCCACCCCACGGGGCGGCACTCGCGCTACCGTTGCGCCAATCCTGACACCTTCTGTCAGCACGCCCGTAGCATCATGCCTCCACCCACAGGAGACACACCATGACCACCATCGCCATCTTCCTCCCCGACGCCTTCGCCGATTGGGAAGCCGCCCACCTCGCCTCGGCCGCCCGCAGCTACATGAAACAGCAGGTCCGCTACGCCACGCTCGACGGCGCGCCCGTCACCAGCGCCGGCGGCCTGCGCGTGACGCCGGATGCCGCGCTGGGCGACCTGCCGCGCGCCGATGCGCTCGTCCTCGTCGGCAGCGACAGCTGGGCAGGCGACGCCGCGCCCGACCTCGCCGCCCACCTCGCCACGGCCCGCCGCAATGGCACGCTCATCGCCGGCATCTGCGGCGCGACGCTGGCGCTGGCCCGTGCCGGGCTGCTCGACCATGTCCGCCATACTTCCAACAGCGCCGACTTCCTCGCCTCCACCGGCTATGCCGGCGCCAGCCGCTATGTCGACACGCCGGCGCCGGTGCGCGACGACGGCATCGTCACCGCGCCGGGCACCGCGCCGGTGACCTTCATGGTCGAAACCCTCACGGCCCTCGGGCTCGACGGGCCCGAGCTCGATCACTACGCCACCCTGCTCGGCGCCGAGTTCGCCCCGAAGGCCGCCGCCGCCTGACCTGCCGCCTGATCCCACGAGCCGCGGGTTTACCCCGCCCCCGCGCAGGCCTATAACGCGCGGCATGACACGGCCCGCCGCGATCATCATTCGAATTACCTGCCCGGCGCTCTGAGGAGCCGCCGGGCCAAGGCGTCTGAGTCCTCGCGCCGCCCTCGCCACAGCCGAACAGCCTTTCCAGGATCGCCGCTCATGCCCGCCGATACCGCCACCACGCCCGATTACAAGCACACGCTCAACCTGCCGCGTACCGACTTCCCCATGCGCGCCGGCCTGCCCACGCGCGAGCCCGGCTGGCTCGACCGCTGGGAACGCATCGGCATCTACGACCGCCTGCGCGAACAGACCGGCCGCCCGCCCTTCGTCCTGCATGACGGCCCGCCCTATGCCAACGGCAACCTGCATATCGGCCACGCCCTGAACAAGACGATCAAGGACATGATCGTCCGCTCCCACCAGATGATGGGATACGACAGCCGCTACGTCCCCGGCTGGGATTGCCACGGCCTGCCGATCGAATGGAAGATCGAGGAGCAATACCGCGCCAAGGGCAAGGACAAGGACGAGGTGCCCGTCGTCGATTTCCGCCGCGAATGCCGCGCCTTCGCCGAACACTGGGTCGACGTCCAGCGCGAGGAATTCAAGCGCCTCGGCATCACCGGCAACTGGCCCGATCCCTACCTGACCATGAACTACCACGCCGAGGCGGTCATCGCCGGCGAGTTCATGAAGTTCCTGATGAACGGCACGCTCTACCAGGGCTCCAAACCCGTCATGTGGTCGCCGGTGGAAAAGACCGCGCTCGCCGAGGCCGAGATCGAATACCACGATCACGTCTCGCCCACGATCTGGATCCGCTTCCCCGTCATGGGGATGAGCGCCGAGAACCTCGAGGACGGGCTGCTCAAGGTGCCCCACCGCGAGGCGCCGGTGCGCATCCAGGGCGACATGATGGAGTTCGTCCAGGCCTTCCAGGGCGTCAGCGTCGTGTGCTGGACGACCACGCCCTGGTCGCTGCCCCAGGTGCTGGCCGTCGCCTTCAACGAAGATCTCGACTACGCCATCTACGAGGTGCGCCAGGCGCCCGAGGGCAACTGGGCCAAGCCCGGCATGAAACTGATGCTGGCCAAGGCGCTGGCCGAGGATGTGTTCCGCGCCGCCAAGGTCGAGGATTACGCGCTTGTGCGCGACGTGCCCGGCGCCGCGCTCTCGGCGCTCAAGGTTGCCCACCCGCTGCACGGCCGCGCCGAAAACGGCGAATGGGATGCGCCCCTGCCGATGCTGCCCGGCGATCACGTGACCGACGAGATGGGCACCGGCTTCGTCACCACCGCGCCCTCGCATGGCGACGACGATTACCAGCTCGGCCAGAAATTCGGCCTGGGGATGACGTATAACGTGCTGGAGGATTCCTCCTTCCGCCCCGACCTGCCGCTACTGGGCGGCGAGGTGATCATCAAGCCCAACGGCAAGGATGGCGGCGCCAACGAGGCGGTGATGCGCGAGCTCGTCGCCGCCGGCACGCTGCTGGCGCGCGGGCGGATCACCCACTCCTACCCGCATTCCTGGCGTTCCAAGGCGCCGGTCATCTTCCGCAACACGCCGCAATGGTTCGCCGCCGTCGATGCCCCGCTCGACGACGGGATGAACCAGTACGGCGACACGATCCGCGAACGCGCGCTCACCTCGATCGACGAACTGGTGGAATGGGTGCCCCGCTCGGGCCGCAACCGCCTGCACTCGATGATCGCCGCGCGGCCCGACTGGGTGCTCTCGCGCCAGCGCGCTTGGGGCGTGCCGCTCACCTGCTTCGTGAAACGCGGCGCCCAGCCCGACGCACCCGATTTCCTGCTGCGCAACGATGAGGTGAACGCCCGCATCGTCGCCGCCTTCGAGGCAGAGGGCGCCGATGCCTGGTATGCCGACGGCTTCAAGGAAAAGGTGCTCGCCGGCCTGCACGACCCCGAGGAATACGACCAGGTCTTCGACGTGCTCGACGTGTGGTTCGACAGCGGTTCGACCCATGCCTTCGTGCTGCGCGACCGGGCCGACGGCACCGAAGACGGCATCGCCGACGTCTACATGGAAGGCACCGACCAGCATCGCGGCTGGTTCCATTCCTCGCTTCTCCAGGCCTGCGGCACGATCGGCCGCGCGCCCTATCGCAACGTGGTGACGCACGGCTTCACGCTGGATGAGAAGGGCATGAAGATGTCCAAGTCGCTGGGCAACACGATCGGGCCCGCCGACATCATCAAGCAATACGGCGCCGATATCCTGCGGCTCTGGGTGGCGCAATCCGACTATACCGCCGATCAGCGGATCGGCCCCGAGATCCTCAAGGGCACCGCCGACAGCTACCGCCGGCTGCGCAACACGATGCGCTTCCTGCTCGGCTCGCTCGCGGATTTCAGCGAGGCCGACCGCGTGGAACCCGCCGACATGCCCGAGCTGGAACGCTGGGTGCTGCACCGCCTGGCCGAGCTCGACCAGCAGGTGCGCGACGGCTATCGCGGCTTCGATTTCCAGGGCGTCTTCCAGGCGATCTTCAACTTCGCCACGGTGGAGCTTTCGGCTTTCTACTTCGATATTCGCAAGGATGCGCTCTATTGCGACGGCGATACCACGCGCCGCCGCGCCGCGCGCACGGTGCTCGATATCCTCTTCCACCGGCTGACGACCTGGCTCGCCCCGATCCTCGTCTTCACGATGGAGGAGGTCTGGCTCGAACGGTTCCCCGGCGATGAAAGCTCCGTCCACCTCGTCGATTTCCCCGTCACCCCCGCGGAATGGCGCGACGATGCGCTGGCCGCGAAATGGGCGACGATCCGGCGCGTGCGCCGCGTGGTAACCGGCGCGCTGGAAGTGCAGCGCCGCGACAAGGTGATCGGCGCCTCGCTCGAAGCCGCGCCGATCGTGCATGTCTCGGCCGCCGAGGCCGAGGTGCTGCGCACGGTGCATTTCGACGATCTGTGCATCACCTCCGGTATCGAGGTCAGCGATGCGCCCGCGCCCGAGGGTGCCTTCACGCTCGACGATACGCCGGGTGTCGGCGTCGTCTTCGCCCGCGCCGAGGGCGAGAAGTGTCAGCGCTGCTGGAAGATCCTGCCCGATGTGGGCAATCACTCGCATCCGGGCGTCTGCGCCCGCTGCGATGAAGCCCTCGGCTGAGCCTGTTGCCGAACTGGGGCTGCAAACCCCGGTCGGCGCGCTCACCCTCACGGCGCTGGGCGACAGGCTCTGCGCCGTGACATGGGGCAGGGGCCCCGCGCAGAGCGACAACGCGGTGCTGCGCCAGGCGGCGGAAGAGATCGCCGCCTACTTCTCCGGCACCCGCCGCGCCTTCACACTGCCGCTTGCCCTGCCCGAGGGCTGGCAGGGGGAATTCCTGCGCGCGCTGATCGCGATCCCCTTCGGCGAGACGCGCAGCTACGGCGATCTGGCCCGCGATCTCGGCGTCTCGGCCCAGGCGATCGGGCAGGCCTGCGGGGCCAACCGCATCCCCATCGTGATCCCTTGCCACCGGGTGCTCGGCGCCTCGGGGCTGGGCGGCTATTCCGGCGCCGGCGGGGTGGAGACCAAGGTCGCCCTCCTGCGCCACGAAGGCGCGGGCGGGCTGCTCATCTGAAAATGGGCGTCCACACCGCTCACGAAAACGCGATCAACGATTTCAAGGGTTTGCAAGGTGTCCACATGTGGACACCCCGAAATCACCCCTTTCGGGGCGGGATCAGCTGCTGCGCGAGACCCGCGAAAAGCAGGTAGAGAGAGGCCAGCGTCAGCCCCCAATGCAGCCACGGCGCCGAGGTAAATCCGTTCACCGCCGCCAGCGCGGCAAGCCCGGTCCAGAGCATGGCGACGGGCAGCGACAGCCGCCGCCAGCGCCGTGTGCGGACGGGGTGGATGAACTTCACCGGCAGGAACATCGCCAGCGCCAGCACCAGGATCAGCACGAAGGTCAGCGCCGGCGGCGGGGCGGTCGCGAACAGGACGAGCACGAGCATGTTCCAGCAGCCCGGAAAGCCGCTGAACGAGTTGTCCTTCGTCTTCATGTTGGTGTCGGCGAAGTAGATGGCCGAGGCGAAGGTGATCACCCCCGGCGCGATCCACGCCATCAGCCCCGGCAGCAGGCCGGAATAGAACAGCGCATAGGCCGGGATGAAGACATAGGTTAGATAGTCGATGATGAGGTCGAGCAGCGAGCCGTCGATCCGCGCCGCGTTGAGTTTCACGTCCCACTTGCGGGCGAGAGGGCCATCCACCCCGTCGACCGCGAAGGCGACGACCAGCCACAGAAACATCATCGGCCAGTCGCCCTGCGTGGCGGCGAGCATGGCCAGCATGGCAAAGACGGCGCCGGTCGCCGTCAGCAGGTGAACGGAATAGGCCCGCAGCTTGATCGCTTGCGCTTTCATCCCCCGGTCATGCATAAGGATCGGCGCCCGCGCAAGAAATAATGGCGTGAGGCGCGGTCATGCGCGGGGATGGGCGGCGGCATAGACATCCATCAGCCGCGCCGTATCCACCGCCGTATAGGCCTGGGTCGTCGACAGCGAGGCATGGCCCAGCAATTCCTGGATCGCCCGCAGGTCTCCGCCCGCGTTCAGCAGGTGGGTGGCGAAGGAGTGGCGCATCGCATGCGGCGTGGCGCTGGCCGGCAGGCCCAGCTGCAGGCGCGCCTGTTCGGTCACCTTGGCGATCTGGCGGGGGTTGAGCGGCCCGCCCCGCGCGCCCCGGAAGAGCGGCTTTCCCGGCTCCAGCTCGTAGGGGCAGGCGGCGCGGTAGGCCTCCACCGCGCGGGCGGCGGCGGGCAGGACGGGCACCAGCCGTTCCTTCCCGCCCTTGCCGCGAATGGTGAGCGCGCTGCCCAGCGGCGCGACGCGGGCGTCGAGCCCCAGCGCCTCGGAGATCCGCAGCCCGCAGCCATAGAGCAGCGTCACCACCGCCACGTCGCGCGCCGCGATCCACGGCTCGCGGGCCTGCATCCCCACCGTGCCGATCATCTCGCGCGCCGCATCGGCGCTGAGCGGGCGGGGCAGCTTGCGCTGATATTTCGGCGCCCGCGCGGCCAGGATGGGCGAGGCATCGAAGCCCTCGCGCTCGGCATGGTAGCGGGCGAAGCCCTTCACCGCCGAAAGCGCCCGCGCCAGCGACCGGGCCGAGGTGCCGCGCCCGCGTTCATGCGCCATCCAGGCGCGTATGTCGCTCACCCCGATATCGGCCAGCATCGCCACCCCGCCGGCGCCGCCGAAATGGCCCGACATGAAGGCGAGAAAGCCGCGCAGGTCGCGCGCATAGGCTGAAAGCGTGTTGGCCGCGGCATCGTCGATGGCGCGCAGGTGATCCAGCCACCGCTCCAGCGCATCGGCGAGGCCGGGCGTCAGCATCAGGCCAGCCAGCGCCGCATCGCGCGCTCGAACGTGCCGGCGAAGAAGGCCAGCAGATCGGTGCCCTGGGTGGCGCGGAACTGGTGCGGATCCTCCGCGCCGAGCGCCAGCATCCCGCTCAGCCGCCCCGGCCCGAAATCGAGCCGCAGGCAGGCTTCCGAGCGCACCCATTCGCCGGCCTCGCCATAGAGCGTGTGATCCTCGGGCCGGATCTGGCGCAGCGTCACCTGGCGGACGGGCACGGTGCGGCCCTGGGTGATGTAGCCGTCGACGAAGCCCGGATCGGCCGTCACCAGCACGTCGCCCACCGAACTCAGCGCGCCATCATCGCCGCCGTCATGCGTCTCGAGCACCAGGCGGACGACATCGACCCGCAGGATATCGGCCACCTCGCCGTCGAGATCGCGCAGGAAGGCGGTGAAATCGGTCGGGTCCAGCATCCGCAGCACCGCGCGGTGGATCTGGTTGGTGCCGGCGAGGTTGTCATAGGCCGCCGCGATGACCGAGCGGTGGGTATCCTCCAGCCGCGACAGTCGCGCCTCGAGCCTGTCCATCGCGATGCCGCGCAAATCGATGATGTTGCCACCGAGCGCCTTCTCGTTCGCCGCGATCAGGGCGCGCATCACGTCGTGATCCTCGAGAATGACATCCGGGTCGGAAATGATGCGCTCGCGCAGATCGTCGAGCATCAGGGCTGTCTCGGTCATGGTGCCTCGGGTCTTTTGTTGTCGCGCGCCCGGGGGCGCGTCATTGCCGCCATTAAGGGCCGGGCGGCGGCGCAATTCAACCGCGCGGGCGGCGGGAAAGGGCGGTTTTGGGGGCGGGTTGGCCGAGGTGCCACACCCCTGGGCGGGGACCAAACGAAAACGGCGCCCTGAGGGGCGCCGCTGGAGATCAGATATGGCAGGGCCGTCAGACGATCTTCTGCCCGGTCTTTTCCCAATCCTTCAGGAAGGCGTCGAGCCCCTTGTCCGTCAGCGGGTGGCTGACCATCTTCTTGATCACGTCGGGTGGCGCGGTGGCCACGTCGGCGCCGATCCGGGCGGCTTCGCTCATGTGGTTGGCCGAGCGGATCGAGGCGGCCAGGATCTGCGTGTCGAAATCGTAATTGTCATAGATTTCGCGGATGGTGGCGATCAGATCCATGCCGTCGAGGTTGATATCGTCCAACCGCCCGATGAAGGGCGAGATGAAGGTCGCGCCCGCCTTGGCGGCCAGAAGCGCCTGGTTGGCCGAGAAGCAGAGCGTCACGTTGACCATCCGGCCCTCGGCGCTGAGCGTCTTGCAGGCTTTCAGCCCGTCCCATGTCAGCGGCACCTTGATGACGATGTTGTCGGCGATTTTGGCCAGCTCGCGGCCCTCGGCGACCATGCCGTCGGCATCCAGCGCCACGGTCTCGGCGCTCACCGGGCCGTCGACCAGGTCGCAGATCTCCTTGGTGACCTCGCGGATGTCGCGGCCGGCCTTCATGATCAGCGAGGGGTTCGTCGTCACCCCGTCGACCATTCCCAGCTCGTTCAACTCGCGGATCGCATCCACATCGGCGGTATCGACGAAGAATTTCATCTCGGGCTCCTTTCGGATTGCATCGGGCGGTAAATGGCGGTGCGCGGACCTGCCCGGTCGGGCGCGTTGATAGCCTATGGAGGCGGGGGCCGAAAGGGCTTAAGCAGGCCCCATGCCGGGCAGTGATCACTTCGAGACGGGCGAACTGGTGGGGGTGCTGACCACGCAGCCGCTGGATCGCCTGCTCGACTACCGCGCGCCCGAAGGCGGGTGTCACCTGGGCGCCTATGTCGAGGTGCCGCTGGGCCCGCGCAAGGTGGCGGGCGTCGTCTGGGGGCCGGGCAAGGGCGATTTCGACCTGTCGCGCATCCGCGCGGTCGACCGCGTGCTCGATGCCGCCCCGATGCGCGACGAGATGCGCGAGTTTCTCACCCGCGTCGCCGATTACACGCTCACGCCGATGTCGGCCATGCTGCGGCTCGCCACCCGCGCGCCGGGGCTGGGCGATCCGCCCTCGATGCGCAAGGTCTATCGCCTGGGCGACGGCGCGCCCGAGCGGCTGACCGATGCGCGCCGCCGGGTGCTGGAGGTGATGCACGATTACGGCGGGCTCGCCTTCACCCTGGGCGAGCTGGCGCAGATGGCCGGCGTCTCGCCCTCGGTGATCAAGGGGCTGGTCGCCGCGGGCGCCCTGCGCGAGGAAGACAGCCCGCGCGACACGGCCTATCCGCGGCTCGACCCCGATCTGCCCGGCAAGGCGTTGAGCGAGGATCAAGCTCAAGCCGCCGCCGCCCTGCGCGCCGGCATCGCGGGCGGCGCCTATGGCACGACGCTGCTGAAGGGCGTGACCGGATCGGGCAAGACGGAAGTCTATCTCGAGGCGGTGGCCGAATGCCTGCGGCGCGGCCGCCAGGCGCTGGTGCTGCTGCCCGAGATCGCGCTGACGGCGGAATTCCTCGAGCGCGTCGAGGCGCGGTTCGGCGCGCGGCCGGCGGAATGGCATTCGGGCATCACGCTGACCGAGCGGCGGCGCTGCTGGCGCATGGTGGGCGAAGGGCGGGCGCAGCTTGTCGTCGGCGCGCGCTCGGCGCTGTTCCTGCCGTTCATGGATCTGGGGCTTGTCGTCGTCGATGAGGAACATGACCAGAGCTACAAGCAGGAAGACGGCGTGCTTTACTCGGCGCGCGACATGGCGGTTCTGCGCGGGGCCATCGCCTCGGCCCAGGTGGTGCTGGCCTCGGCCACGCCCTCGCTTGAAAGCTGGGTGAATGCCGAGACCGGCAAGTATGCGCGGCTCGATCTGACCTCGCGCTTCGGCGCGGCGGTGATGCCCCGGCTCGACGCGATCGACATGCGCGAGGAAAGCCTGCCCTCGGGGCGCTGGATCTCCGAGCCGCTGAAGACGCAGGTGCGCGCCCGGATCGGGGCCGGGGAACAATCGCTGCTGTTCCTCAACCGGCGCGGCTTCGCGCCGATCACGCTCTGCCGCGCCTGCGGGCACCAGATGGGCTGCGACAATTGCGACGCGCGCATGGTCGAGCACCGCTTCCTCAAGCGCCTGATGTGCCACCAATGCGGCGAGACGAAGCCGATCCCCCAGGCCTGCCCCGCCTGCGGCGAGGAGGGGCGCATGGCCGCGATCGGGCCGGGGGTGGAGCGGCTGGCCGAGGAAGTGGCCGAGACCTTCCCCGAGGCGCGCGTCGCGGTGCTGTCGTCGGATCTGTTCAACTCGGCCCGCGCGCTGAAGGCCCGCATCGCCGAGATCGCGGGCGGTGCGGTGGATATCGTGATCGGCACGCAGATGGTGGCCAAGGGGCACAACTTCCCCAAGCTCACGCTGGTGGGCGTGATTGACGCCGATCTCGGCCTGCATGGCAGCGATCTGCGCGCGGCGGAGCGCACCTTCCAGCTGATGCGCCAGGTGGCGGGCCGCGCCGGGCGGGCCGAGGCGCCGGGGCTGGCGTTCTTGCAGACGCACCAGCCCGAACACCCGGTGATCCGCGCCATCCTGTCCGGCGAGGAAGAGAAGTTCTGGGCCGCCGAGGCCGCCGAGCGCCGCGCCGCCGGCGTGCCGCCCTATGGCCGCATGGCCGGGATCGTGCTGTCGGGCAGCGACATGGCTGGCGTCTTCGACCTGGGCCGCGCGCTCGCCGCCCGCGCCGCGCCGCTCACCGCGATCGGCGCGCAGGTCTTCGGCCCCGCCCCCGCCCCGATCGCGCGGGTCAGGGGGCGCCACCGGGTGCGCCTGCTGGTCAAGGCCGACAAGACCGCGCCGTTGCAGGCGGCACTGGCGCGCTGGGTTGCGCAGGTGCGCCCGCGCGGCGACCAGCGCATCCAGATCGACGTCGACCCGCAGAGCTTCTACTGAGCGGATTTCTCCGGGGCGGCGGCGCCTCTGTGCGCCACGGCACAGGGTGCGCGGCGCTTTGAGCCTCGCCAAGCCCCGCCGCGCGGCGTAGAGGATGCGGGATGAAGATCGTCAAGACCTCCGACGCCGGTTCGCTGCCGGCCTGGCGGCGCCCGGTGGCGCTGCTCTTCCTCATGGCCTTCGCCATGCCGGTGGCCTTCGCGACATGGTCGGCGCTGCTCAACAACTTCGTCATCGAGGTGGCGGGCTTCACCGGGCGCGAGATCGGGCTGCTGCATTCGGTGCGCGAGATCCCCGGCTTCTTCGCCGTGGGGGTGATCGCGATCATCATCTTCATGCGCGAACAGGTGCTGGGCCTCGTCTCGCTGTTCATGCTGGGCGTGGCGACGGCGATCACCGCCTATTACCCCTCGCTCGCCGGTCTGCTGACGGTCACGATGATCTCGTCGATCGGCTTCCACTATTACGAGACGGTGAACCAGTCGCTGCAGCTGCAATGGCTGCCGCGCGCCACCGCGCCGCAGACGCTGGGCTGGATCGTGGCCGTGGGCTCGGGTGCGTCGCTGATCGCCTACGGGCTGATCGTGGCGACGTGGGAGACGTTCGATCTGAGCTATGAGTTCGTCTACCTCGTCTCGGGCGGGTTCACCGCTGCCGTGGCCGTGTTCTGCTTCTTCGCCTATCCGCAATTCGAGGCGCCCGATCCGCAGATCAAGCGCATGGTGCTGCGCCGGCGTTACTGGCTCTATTACGCGCTGCAATTCATGTCGGGCGCGCGGCGGCAGATCTTCGTGGTCTTCGCGGCCTTCATGATGGTAGAGCGTTTCGGCTTCGAGGTGCACGAGGTGACGGCTTTGTTCCTGATCAACTTCGTCGCCAACATGCTGGCCGCGCCGCTCTTCGGTCGCGCCGTCGCCGCCTATGGCGAGCGCCGGGTGCTGATCTTCGAATATGCCGGGCTGGTGGGCGTGTTCCTTGCCTATGGCGGCATCTATTACTTCGGCTGGGGCGTGGTGCTGGCCGCCGCGCTCTACGTGATCGACCACATGCTCTTCGCGCTCGCCTTCGCGCTGAAGACCTATTTCCAGAAGATCGCCGATCCCGGCGATATCGCCCCCACCGCCGCCGTCGCCTTCACGATCAACCACATCGCGGCGGTCTTCCTGCCGGCGGCGCTGGGCATCCTGTGGGTGATCTCGCCCGGTTCGGTGTTCCTGCTCGCCGCGGGGCTGGCCGCCGGATCGCTCTGCCTCGCGCTGATGATCCCGCGCCACCCCGAGAAGGGGCGCGAGACAGTATTCGCCGGGCGCGGGCTGCTCAACGCGGCGTGAGGCCGCGCCCCTCGCGGCGGCGGCCCCGGCGGCCTATATAGGTGGCAAAGCGGCCGCGGCCGCATGACCAGAGGAGTTTCGCGATGTTCAGCCTGTTCAGCAACAAGACCGCCGGCATGGTGGCGAAGTCCGACGCGCTGCCGGGCCGCGACGCGCCGATCCCGACCGCCGAGCGGCACTTCGTCTTCGACCGCCCGTTGAAGGCCGAGCTGCCCGAGGGCTTCGAGGTGGCGATCTTCGGCATGGGCTGTTTCTGGGGTGTCGAGCGGCTGTTCTGGCAGCTGCCCGGCGTGTGGAACACCGCGGCGGGCTTTGCCGGCGGCTACACGCCGAACCCCACCTATGAGGAGACGTGCACCGGCGCCACCGGCCATACCGAGGTGGTGCGCGTGGTCTATGACCCGTCGGTGATCTCCTACGAGGAACTGCTCAAGGTGTTCTGGGAGGGCCACGATCCGACCCAGGGCATGCGGCAGGGCAACGATCGCGGCAGCCAGTACCGCTCGGCCATCTACACGATGAACGAGGCGCAGCGCGAGGCCGCCGAGGCCAGCCGCGATGCCTTCGCTCCGCAGCTCTCGCAGGCCGGCTACGGCGCCATCACGACCGAGATCGCGCCGGCGGGCGAGTTCTATTTCGCCGAGGATTACCACCAGCAATACCTCGCCAAGAACCCGGACGGCTATTGCGGCCTGGGCGGCACCGGCGTGTCGTGTCCGATCGGCACCGGCGTCGCCTCGGGCGCGAGTGCGTGAGCGAGGCGGCGCGCCGCCTGATGGCGGGCGGCGGCTGGTATTCCTGCCTCGGCCCGGATTTCGACGCGATGCGCGCGAGCGCCCGCGCCGCCTGCCACGCGCATAACGTGATGCACCCCGAGGCGCGCGTGCCCCTGGGCGTGGCGCCCGAGCTGCGCGCGCTCTTCGCCGCCTGCGCCGACGACGTGCTGATCGAGGCGCCGTTCCACTGCTCCTACGGGTTCAACACGTCGCTCGGCGCGGCCGTCTTCCTCAATGCCGGCTGCGTGATCCTCGACGGCGCGCCGGTGGCGATCGGGGCGCACAGCATGGTGGGGCCGGGGGCGCAGATCGTGACCGCCGACCACCACCGCGACCCGGCCGAGCGGCGCCGCGGGATCGAGCGTGCGCTGCCGGTGCGCATCGGCGCCGATGTCTGGATCGGCGCGGGCGCCATCGTGCTGCCGGGTGTGAGCGTTGGCGACAGCGCGATCGTGGGCGCCGGTGCCGTGGTTGCGCGCGACGTGCCGGCGGGCGCGCGGGTGACGGGCGTGCCGGCGCGGGGCTGACGCGGGTAGGGCGGGGGCAGGGCAGGGGGCAGAGCCGCTAGCGCTTGCCTCCGCCGCCGCCCCGGCCTATCGCGGGGCCACCAGCCCGACGGAGCCGCCCATGCCCACCTTCACCGCCTTCACCACCTTGCCCGGCCGCGCCCCGGCCGAGGCGCTTTCCGCCGCGATGGAGCGGCTGGAGCCCGAGCCGACCGGTATCGGCACGTTCGAGATCGAGGACGGCTCGGGCCTGTGGGAAGTCGGCGGCTATTTCACCGAGGCGCCCGATGCGGCCGGGCTGGCGCTGCTGGCCGCGATGCACGGGGCGCGAGACTTCGTGATCTCGGAACTGCCCGAGACCGACTGGGTGGCGAAGGTGCGCCGCGATCTCGCGCCGGTCGAGGCCGGGCGCTTCTTCGTCTTTGGCGGCCACGATGCCGACAGGCTGCCGCCCCACCGGATCGGCCTGCGGATCGAGGCGTCGATGGCCTTCGGCACTGGCCACCACGCGACGACCCAAGGCTGCCTGCTGGCGCTCGATGCGCTGGCCGAAGGCGCGGCACCCGGCACCGTGCTCGATCTCGGCTGCGGCACGGCGGTGCTGGCCATGGCGGCGGCGCGGCTCTGGCCCGAGGCGGCGATCCTCGCCACCGATATCGACCCGGTCGCCATCGAGGTGGCCGAGGCAAATGTGGCAGCAAACGGGCTGGAGGGCCGCGTTGCCTGCCACGTCGCCGACGGGCTGGATCACGCCGCGATCGCCGGTGCGGCGCCCTTCGGGCTGGTCTTCGCCAACATCCTCAAGGGCCCGCTGATCACTCTCGCGCCGCGGATCGCCGCGGTGCAGCAAACGGGAGGAACGGTGATTCTCTCTGGAATTCTCAAGGAACAAGCCGACGAAGTCGCCGCCGCTTTCGCAGCTGCAGGATACGATACCCCGCAACACCGGCGGATTGTCGACTGGACGACCCTGGTCGCCACCCGCCTCTGACGCGAATCCGGCGGTATCGCCACATCCGCCTCACTTTCGCCACATTTCGCCGCAAGAACGTCACATGTCCGGTGGGGGCCGGAAGACACGGGAGGCGGTGATGCCAGACGCCAGCCAGATCCAGTTCGAAAAGCGGGTGCGCCGGATCCGCAAATCCCATGCCCGCCTCGCCCGGGGCTACGTGACCTCGATCAACCATGACGGCCTGATCATCGCGCGCCCCCGCCGCGCGGGTTTCGTGTTCCCGTTCCGCGGCCTGTTCTTCGCCTGCCTCGTGCTGCTGGCGTTCAAGGGCTTCGTGATGGCGAGCCTCGGCGCCGAGACCTACGAAGACCGCGTCTCGCGCCTTGCCGCCGGCAACGCGGTGGAACGCGCCGGCGCCTTCGTGATGGCGGCCGATCCGATCACCAACTGGGTCTCGGCCCAGTTCGCCAAGCTGACGCCCGAGATCCTGTGATCCCGCGCCCCCAAGCGGGGCTTGCGCCAAGAAAAAAGGGCCGTCTCTCGCGGCCCTTTCGTCTTTCTCGGTCTTCGTGCGCCTCGGCGCCGCACTTTACTTGCGGCGGCCCAATTCCAGCGCTTCGACATCGCCGCGCGTCAGCCCGATATCCTCGAGCAGGTGGTCGTTGAGCCGCGACAGCGCCTTGCGCGTCTGACGCAGATCGTTCCACTGGCGCAGCGTGCGGCCCAGGGTGACGAGCGGCGCGAAGCCGCCCGAAGTGGCGGGGGCCGTAACGGCCTGGTTGTAGGTCATGGAACCCGTATCCTCTAATGCACTTGTTCTTGTGTCGCCACGCGCAGGTAGACCCGCCGCTGCCTTCCCACAAGCCTTGTTTTCGGAATGCCTGCTTTGCAGGCGCTGCATGACTGGACGCGCGCTAAGGCACCGGAATTTAGATTAAAATTCCGATGATGTTTTCGACATTTACTGTCGCGCGCGGCGCCCGAAACGCCACGAAACGTTCCGCGCCCCGGCCCGCCCTCGTGCCGCCCCCGTTAACCGAAGGTTCACCGTCTCGCGCGATACCGGCTTCGAAGCGTCCCGCCCCGTTTTGGGGCGGGGCGCTTCTCTGCGCCTTGGCGAGACGTCTCCTGATCGGCAAACAAGTGCGAACGCTCCCGACCCCGGCCCGGGGGTGGAGCAACTGCCGGCGCATCGCGCCGCGGCACCGCCTCACCCTGCCGCGCCTTGGTTAAGGCGAGGTTTACGCGGCAGGCAGGGGAGACGGCGCTGGCGGATGTTCCCCATTCGTGCTAGGGCCGAAGGCAACGACAAGAACAGAGCAGGGGCAATCCGTCATGCGCGTCATCGGCATCGATCCGGGCCTGCGCCGTCTCGGCTGGGGCGTCATCGAGCGTGACGGGCCGCGCCTGCGCCACGTCGCCTCGGGCACCTGCGAGGCGCCCGCCACCCTCTCCCTCGCCGCGCGGCTGCTGCTTCTGCACGAGCAACTCGCCCAGGTGCTCGCCACCCACACGCCGCAGGAGGCCGCCGCCGAACAGGTCTTCGTCAACCGCGACGGGGCCGGCACGCTGAAGCTGGGCCAGGCGCGCGGCATCGCGCTGCTGGCGCTGGCTCAGGCGGGGATGGAGGTGGCGGAATACGCGCCCAACACGGTGAAGAAGGCGGTGGTCGGCGTCGGCCACGCGCAGAAGGCGCAGGTCGAGGCGCTGGTGCGGATGCTGCTGCCCGGCGCCGCGCCGCAGACCGCCGATGCCGCCGATGCGCTGGCCGTGGCCATCTGCCACGCGCACCACGCCTCCACCCCCGCGGCGCTCAAGGTGCGCGCATGATCGGCCGGGTCTCGGGGCGCATCCTGCATCGGGGCAGCGATCACGTGCTGATCGACGTGCACGGGATCGGCTATGTCGTGCATGTCTCCGACCGCACGCTGGCCGCGCTCGGCGCGCCGGGCGCTGCGGCGACGCTGTTCACCGAGATGGTCGTGCGCGAGGATCTGATGCAGCTGATCGGCTTCCTCACCCTGGCCGAGAAGGAATGGCACCGCCTGCTCACTTCGGTCCAGGGCGTGGGCGCCAAGGCGGCGATGGCGATCCTCGGCACGCTCGGCCCCGACGGCACGTCGCGCGCCATCGCGCTGGGCGACTGGGGCGCGGTGAAGGCCGCGCCGGGGATCGGGCCGAAGATCGCGCAGCGCGTGGTCAACGAATTGCGCGACAGGGCACCCTCGGTCATGGCGCTGGGCGTGGCAGCTTCGCCCGGCGAGGGGCCCGACGAGCTGCTCGAAGCCGCGCCCGCGCCGCACGCCGACACGCCCGCGCCCGCCGTGCCGCAGGCCAATGCCTCGGCCCAGGCCGAAGCGCTCTCCGCCCTGCGCAACCTCGGCTACGCGCCCGCCGATGCCGCCGCCGCCGTGGCGAGCGCCGGGGCCGAGGCCGAGACGACGGAAGATCTGATCCGCGCCGCCCTGCGCCTGCTGGCACCGAAGGGCTGATCCCGTGTCCGACACGCCGCACCCGATCCGCGATCCCGCCAGGCAGGAAGGCGATGCCGACCGCGCCCTGCGCCCCCAGGGGCTCGACGAGTTCATCGGCCAGGCCGCGATCCGCGCCAATCTCAAGGTCTTCATCGACAGCGCCCGCCAGCGCGGCGCGGCGATGGATCACACGCTGTTCCACGGCCCCCCCGGCTTGGGCAAGACGACGCTGGCGCAGATCGTCGCCCGCGATCTCGGCGTCAACTTCCGCATGACATCCGGCCCGGTGCTCGCCAAGGCGGGCGATCTCGCCGCCATCCTCACCAATCTCGAGCCGCGCGACGTGCTCTTCATCGACGAGATCCACCGCCTCAACCCGGTGGTCGAAGAGGTGCTCTATCCCGCGCTCGAGGATTTCGAGCTCGACCTCGTGATCGGCGAGGGGCCCTCGGCCCGCACCGTGCGGATCGAGCTGCAGCCCTTCACGCTGGTCGGCGCGACGACACGGCTGGGCCTGCTCACCACGCCCCTGCGCGATCGCTTCGGCATCCCGATGCGGCTGCAATTCTACGAGGTGGCCGAGTTGCAGGCCATCGTCGCCCGCGCCGCGCGGCTGCTCGGCGTCGCGGCGCAAGAGGATGGCCTGGCCGAGATCGCCCGCCGCGCCCGCGGCACGCCGCGCATTGCCGGGCGCCTGCTGCGCCGGGTGGTGGATTTCGCGCTGGTCGAGGGCGACGGCACGATCACCCGCGAAATCGCCGACCGCGCGCTCACGCGGCTGGGCGTCGACACGCTGGGCCTCGACGCCGCCGACCGCCGCTATCTTGGCCTCATCGCCGAGAATTACGGTGGCGGCCCGGTGGGGGTAGAGACGCTCTCGGCCGCGCTCAGCGAAAGCCGCGACGCGATCGAGGAGGTGATCGAGCCCTTCCTGCTGCAACAGGGCCTGATCCAGCGCAGCCCCCGCGGCCGCATGCTGGCCCGCAAGGCGTGGGAGCACCTGGGCCTGCCGGGGCCCGACCGGTCTGACGAGGGCGACCTCTTCGCGCCGTAGCGCGGCCTTGCCAGCACGGCACCGCTTCTCTAATCCGGCCCCATGCAGGCGAAGCACGCGATCCAGGCACCCGCCCCCCAGACGCCCGAGGCCACCGAGGCGCTCTTCACCGGCCCCGGCGGTTTTGCCTTCGCGCGCTGGTCGCGCCCGATCGTGCCGGTGGTCTTCGGCGTGGAGGATGCGACGCTGGCCACGATCAAGGGCGCGATCGAGGCGGTGACGGCGATCGCCGGGCACCGCATGGCCACCTCCGATCGCGAGACGGGCGCCAATTTCTACGTCTTCTTCCTGCGCGACTGGGCCGAGCTGGCCGAGGCGCCCGTCATGGCGGGGCTCTTGGGCGATCCCGCCGCGCTGGCCGCCCGGCTCGCCGAGGCCGATGCGGGCCATTACCGCGCCTTCCGGTTCGATGCCGAGAGCGGCGGCATCGCGGCCTGCATCACGCTGATCCGCATGGATGAGGCCGCCGCCGCGCTGCCCGCCGAGGTGATCGCGCTCGATCTCGCTGTCCAAGGCATGCTGCTGTGGGGCGAGGGCGCCTTCGCCGCCGCCTCGCCGCTGGCCACGCTGCCCGATGGCGGCGCCATCGTGCGGCCCGACATCGCCAACCTCCTGCGCGCCGCCTACGATCCCGTCCTGCCCGATGCCGGGCGCGACCCGGCGCTGGCGCTGCGGCTGCACGCGCGCGCCGCCACGAGATGAGGCCGCACAGATGAGCCACCGCTTCCCGATCCGTGTCTTCTATGAAGATACCGACATGGCCGGCATCGTCTATTATGCCAATTATCTCAAGTTCATAGAGCGCGCCCGCTCCGACTGGGTCGCCTCGCTGGGGATCGACCAGAACGAGATGCGCGAGGCCGAGGGCCTGGTCTTCGCAGTGCGCCGGGTCGAGGCCGATTACCTCGCCGCCGCGCGGTTCGACGACCGGCTCGACGTGCTGACCGAGGTGCAGTCGGTGAGCGGCGCGCGGCTTGTCCTGACCCAGCGCATCACCCGCGGCGATACGGCGATCTTCGAGGCCGCCGTCACCATCGTCTGCCTCACGCTGGCCGGCCAGCCCGCGCGGCTGCCGGCGAATATCCGCTTATTGCTGCACTGACCACCGCGCCCCGGCGCGTTTCACCCGCGCTCTCACACGCATGTGTTGGCTTTCACCCTTCTCTTGCGGTAATTTCGCTGGCAACGAGAGCCGCGAATGCGGCCAAAGGCAAAGAGCAGGCTCATGGAAACGGAAACCCTGGCGATGGCGCAGGAGATGGATTTCTCCTTCCTTGCGCTGTTCATGCGCGCGACTTTCACCGTCAAGGTGGTGATGATCCTGCTGATCATCGCTTCCTTCTGGTCCTGGTCGATCATCATCCAGAAACACATCGCCTTCCGCCGCGCACGCGGCAAGGCCAGCGTGTTCGACCGCGCCTTCTGGTCGGGCGAGCCGCTGGATCAGCTCTACGAGCAGATCGGCGGAGAGCCGAAATCCGCGCCCGAGCGGATCTTCAGCGCCGGCATGCTGGAATGGCGCCGCTCGCACCGCACCGATGGCGGGCTGATCGCCGGGGCGCAGAGCCGGATCGACCGGTCGATGGATGTCGCCATCGCGGCCGAGGCGACGCGCATGAACCAGGGGCTCACCTTCCTGGCCACGGTCGGCTCCACCGCGCCGTTCATCGGGCTGTTCGGCACCGTCTGGGGGATCAAGAACGCCTTCGAGGAAATCGCCATCCAGCAGAACACCAACCTCGCCGTTGTGGCGCCCGGCATCGCCGAGGCGCTGCTGGCCACCGGCCTGGGCCTCCTGGCGGCGATCCCGGCGGTGATCTTCTACAACAAGCTGTCGAACGACAGCGACGAGATCATCGGCGGCTACGAGGCCTTCGCCGACGAGTTCGCCACCATCCTCTCGCGCCAGCTGGACAGCTGACATGGGTGGGGGCGTGATGGCAAAGGGCGGCGGAGACGAGACGCGCCGCCGCCGCCGCAGGGGCCGGGCGCGGCCGATGGCCGAGATCAACATCACGCCCTTCGTCGACGTGATGCTGGTGCTGCTCATCATCTTCATGGTCGCGGCACCCCTGCTCACCGTGGGCGTGCCGGTGCAATTGCCCGAAACCGCGGCCACGGCCCTGCCGCAGGAGGATGAGGAACCGCTCACCATCACGCTCACCGCCGAGGGGCAGGTGCTGCTGATGGCCAACGAGACCGAAGAGGGCGACCTGATCGGCAAGCTTCGCGCCATCGCGGCCGAGCGCGACGACGACAAGGTCTTCCTGCGCGCCGACGGCTCGATCCCCTATGAACGCGTGGCCCAGGTGATGGGCGCGCTCAACGCCGGGGGGTTCCGCAATATCGGCCTGGTCACCGATAGCGGCGGGCCCACGCTGGACGGGCAATAGGCCAGGTGAATACCGGGCAGACCATATCGGCGATCGGCCATGGCGGGCTGATCCTCTGGGCGCTGTTCGGGGGCCTGTTCCTCACGCCCGACGATCCGCGCCCCACCGTGGTCGCCGATGTCTCGATCCTCACCGAAGAGGAATTCGCGGCGCTTTCGGTGCCCGAAACTTCCGTTCCCCGCCCGGTGACCGAGGCACCCGAAGCCCAGACGCCGGAGCCCGAGACCGAGGCCGCCGAGGCCCCGCCGCAGGAAGCCCCGCCGCCCGAGGCCCAGCCCACGCCGCCCGCGCCCGAGGAAACCGCGCCCGATCCCGTGCCCGAACCGCTGCCGCCGCAGCCGCGCACCGAAGTCGCGCCCGACACGCCCGACGCGGCCGAGGCGCCGCCCGCCCCCGATGCCGGCGCCGTCGTCGCGCCCGAGGCCGATACGCCGCCCACGCCGCGCCCCGCGCCGCGCATCGCGCCCGATCCGGTGGCCCAGCCCGAACCCGCGCCCGAAATCGCCGATACGCCTGCGCCCGAGGTTTCGCCCGAGGCGGAAAGCGAGGCAGTCGCCGAAGAGGAACGGCCCGAAGCCGCGCCCGAAGAGGCGACGTCGGAAATCGTCACGGAGGCCGAGCGCCCCTCGGGCATCGAACGCTCTCCGCGCCCGCAGGCCCGCCCCGCGCGCCCCGCGCCGCGCGAGCCCGATCCGCAGCCCGAGACGCCGGCCGAGACCCAGACCGCGCAGGAGACCCCGCCCGAGACGCAACCCGAGACGCAGCCCGACACCGACACCGCCGCCTCCGCCGCCGAGGATGTCGCCGCCGCGCTGGCAGGCCAGGAGGCGCCCGCCACGGCCGCTCCCGCCGGCCCGCCGCTCTCGGCCGGCGAGCGCGAGAACCTGCGCGTCGCGGTGCAGCAATGCTGGAACGTCGATGTCGGCTCGCGCGCTGCCAACATCACCGTCACCGTGGCGATGGAGATGAACCGCGACGGCACCGTCCGGGCCGAGACGCTGCGCATGATCGGCTCGTCCGGCGGCGACACTGCCGCCGCGCAGACGGCCTTCCAGGCCGCGCGCCGCGCCATCCTGCGCTGCCAGCGCGGCGGCTTCCCGCTGCCGGCCGAGAAATACGCCCACTGGGCCGAGATCGAGATGACGTTCAACCCCGAAGGGATGCGCCTGCGATGATCCCGCTCCACAGGATGCAACCGCGCCCGCCCGCCCCGCGTTGCTGCTGGAACGGCACAGGCCTGCCGCCTCGGCAGGGCGTTACAGATATGTGCATTGAACCCCCGTGCGATACGGAGAGAATGATCCCGTGATGAAACCGCTTCGATCCCTGCTGCTTGCCGCCGCCGGCGCTCTGGCCACGTTCGCCCCCCTGCCGCTGACCGCGCAGGAGGCGCCGCGCGGCCCGCTGCGTATCGAGATCACCGAGGGCGTGATCGAACCGCTGCCCTTCGCCGTGCCGCAATTCGTGGCCGAAACGCCCGGCGCGCAGGAAATGGCCGCGCAGATCAGCCGCGTCATCTCGCAGGATTTGACGGGCACCGGCCTGTTCCGCGAGATCCCGGCCTCGGCCCATATCTCCACGATCAGCGATTTCGGCGCGCCGATCCGCTATGCCGACTGGAAGGCGATCAATGCCCAGGCGCTGATCGCCGGCGCGGTGAGCGTGGGCTCGGACGGGCGGCTCAACGTGAAGTTCCGCGTGCATGACGTGTTCTCCGACACCACGCTGGGCGAGGGGCTGCAACTCGGCGGCTCCACCCAATCCTGGCGGCGGATTGCCCACAAGGTGGCCGACGAGGTCTACAAGCGGATCACCGGCGAGGGCGCCTATTTCGACAGCCGCGTGGTCTTCGTGGCCGAAAGCGGCCCAAAGGATGCCCGCCAGAAACGGCTCGCCGTGATGGATTACGACGGCGCCAACCTGCAATACCTGACGGATGCCTCCACCATCGTGCTGGCGCCGCGCTTCTCGCCCACCGGCGACCGGGTGCTCTATACCAGCTACGAGACGGGCTTCCCCCAGATCATGATGCTCAATGTCGGCACCGTTACCCGCACGCCGCTGCCGGTGCCCACGGAATCGATGACCTTCGCGCCGCGCTTCGGGCCGAACGGGCAGACGGTGGTCTTCTCGCTCAGCCAGGGCGGCAATACCGACATCTACGCGATGGACGTGAACGGCGGCGAACCCCGCCGGCTGACCTCCACCCCCTCGATCGAAACGGCGCCGAGCTTTTCGCCCGATGGCAGCCAGATCGTCTTCGAGAGCGATCGCAGCGGCACTCAGCAGCTCTACATCATGCCCGCCGGCGGCGGCGAGGCGACGCGCATCTCCTTCGGGCCGGGCCGCTACGGCACCCCGGTCTGGAGCCCGCGGGGCGACCTGATCGCCTTCACCAAACAGAATGCCGGGCGCTTCCATATCGGCGTGATGCGCACCGACGGCTCGGAAGAGCGCCTGCTCACCGCCTCGTTCCTCGACGAGGGTCCGACCTGGGCGCCCAATGGCCGCGTGCTGATGTTCACCCGCGAAAGCGAAGGCGCGGGCGGTCTGCCGGCGCTCTATTCCGTTGATATTTCGGGCCGCAATCTCAAGAAGGTGCCCACCGAGGGCGCCGCTTCAGATCCGGCCTGGTCGCCTTTGCTGCAATAGGGCGAGACATTTCCTAACCGGGCGCGGGCTGCTATGATCCGGCGCAACGGGCAAGACAATAAAGGACGGGGCGTCTGACATGAAACATCTTCCCAAGATCATCCTGCTGGTAGCGGCGCTGGCCACCGCCGCCTGTACCAATCCCGGCCGCTTCGGCGGTACGCGCGGCGATGCCGCGGGCGGCTCGGCCGCGGGCACCGGCATCGTGCCGGGCAGCGCCAACGATCCGCGCTCGGTCGCCTATTTCAACCAGAGCGTCGGCGACCGGGTGCTCTTTGCCGTCGACCAGTCCACGCTCTCCGACGAGGCGCGCGCGGTGCTGGTGAAACAGGCCTCCTGGCTGCTCGACAACCGCGATTACACCGCGATCATCGAGGGCCATGCCGATGAGCAGGGCACCCGCGAATACAACCTCGCGCTGGGTGCGCGGCGCGCCGCTTCGGTGCAGGAATTCCTCATCAGCCAGGGTGTCTCGCCCCAGCGGCTGCGCACCGTGACCTACGGCAAGGAACGCCCGATCGAGGTCTGCTCGACCGAGGCGTGCTATGCCCAGAACCGCCGCGCCGTGACGGTGCTGGCCACGGGCGCGATTTCCTGAGCCGGCGAAAGGGGGCTGCGACATGAAACACCTGGTCACAAGCCTCGCCGTGGCGGCCGCCCTGCTGGCCGCCCCGCTGCCCGCGCCCGCGCAGGAGGGCAACGCCACGCTTGCCGACATCCGGCAGGAAATGGCGGTGCTCTACGTAGAGCTCCAGAAGCTCAAGCGCGAACTCTCCACCACCGGCGCGCCCAATACCTCCTTCGGGGCCGACAGCACGCTACAACGGGTCGACCTGATCGAACGCGAGCTCACGCGCCTCACCTCCAAGACCGAGGAACTCGAGAACCGGATCAACCAGATCGTCTCGGACGGGACGAACCAGCTCGACGATCTGAACTTCCGCCTCTGCGAGCTCGAACCGGGCTGCGACATCGCCAACCTGCCGCCCCTGCAACCGATCGGCGGCGTCGCGCCGCCCACCGCCACGCCCACGCCGCTGCCCCAGCAGCAGGATAACGGCCCGCAGCTGGCGATGAGCGAGCAGGCCGATTTCGACGCCGCCAAGGCCGCCTTCGACGCGGGTGATTACGCCGGCGCGGCGCAGAAGTTCGAGGCCTTCACCACCACCTATCCCGGCGGCCCGCTGACCGGCGAGGCGCATTTCTGGCGCGGCGAGGCGCTCGCCCAGCAGGGCGAGACATCGGCCGCCGCGCGGGCCTATTTCAACGCCTTCTCGGGCGCGCCCGATGGCAGCAAGGCCCCCGACGCGCTGTTGCGGCTGGGCACTTCGCTCGCCGCGCTCGGCCAGCAGAGCGAGGCCTGCGTCACGCTCGGCGAGGTCTCCAACCGGTTCCCCGGCTCGCCGGCCGCCGGCACGGCAGAGTCAGAGCGCAACCGGCTCGGCTGTTCGTGAGCATGGCACAGCGGCCGGCGGCGCCGCTCGCCCCGCTCGTCGCCGCCGCACTCCCCGCCGATGACACGGCCCTTGCCGTCGCCTGTTCGGGCGGCGGCGATTCCATGGCGCTGCTCGACCTGGCGCGCGCCGCCTGCACGGGCCGGGCGCTGCATGCCGTCACCGTCGATCACGGCCTGCGAGCCGAGGCCGCCGACGAGGCGGCACTGGTGGCGCGCTACTGCGTCGCGCACGGCATCGCCCACGAGGTGCTGCACTGGCAGGGAAGCGCGGCCACCGGCAACACGATGGCCGCCGCGCGCGAGGCGCGCTACGCCCTGATCGCGCGCTGGGCGGCGGGGCAGGGGGTCGGGGCGGTGCTGCTGGCCCACACGCAGGACGACCAGGCCGAAACACTGCTGATGGCGCTGGGCCGCAAGGCGGGTATGGACGGGCTGGCCGGCATGGCGCCGCACTTCACCCGCGACGGCATCGCCTTCCACCGGCCGCTCCTGACCGCGTCGCGCGCCGCGCTGCGCGATCACCTGCGCGCGGCGGGGATCGACTGGGCCGAAGACCCGACCAATGACGATCACGCCCGCGAACGCACCCGCGCCCGCGCCGCGCTCACCGCGCTCGGGCCGCTCGGCATCACGGCGGAAAGCCTCGCCGCCGTGGCCCGCAATGCCGCGATGGCGCGCGAGGTGGTGGAACAGGCCGCCGAGGCCGCTGCACGCGGCGCCGTGCGGTTCCTCGCGGGCGAGGTGACGCTCGCCACAAGGCAGGCCCACCCAATGCCGGCCGAGCTGCACCGGCGCCTCCTGCGCGCTGCCATCGCCTTTGTCGGCCATGACCTGCCGCGCCAGAGCGCGCTGGACGAACTCGAAGGCGCGCTCGCACGCGGCGCCGCCAGCCACACGATCGGCGGCTGCCTGATCCGCCCCGCCGAGGGCGCCTGGCATATCGGCCGCGAACCCGCCGCCGTGGCCCACCTCACCTGCCCGCCCGGCGCGCCGTGGGATGGCCGCTGGCGGCTCGACGGCCCCGCCCCGCAAGGCGCCGAGACCCGCGCGCTCACCGCCACGGGCCTCAGCGCCTGCCCCCGCTGGCGCGAGACCGGCCTGCCGCGCGAGACGCTCGCCGCCTCGCCCGCGCTCTGGCAGGGCGACACGCTGATCGCCGCCCCGCTCGCCGGCCTCGCCCGCGGCTTCACCGCCACCCCGCTGCGCGACGCCGCTCATTTCCGATCCTTGCTAGTATCTCATTGAATCATCGCCTCCGATCCTTATTTTAGTCGGGTATCCGTGCGGCCCCGCCGCACTCCGCGGAAATCGAGGAGACTTCCCTTGGGCAATGCACGCAATCTCGCCTTCTGGGCCGTGCTGTTCCTGCTGATCCTGGCACTGTTCAACGTGTTCTCGAACGGCCAGACGGCGATGAACACGCGGCAGGTGCCGTATTCCGAGTTCATCTCGGCCGTCGATAACGGCGAGGTCACGGAAGTCACGCTGGATGGCGAGCGCGTCACCTACAAGGGCCGCGACAATACCGAGTTCTGGACGATCAAGCCGCTCGAGACCGAGATCACCGACCGGCTGGTGGCCCAGGGCATCACCGTGAACGCCGAAAGCCAGAAGCAATCCGGCCTGCAAAGCATCATCATGCTGATCCTGCCGGTGCTGCTGCTGATCGGCTTCTGGTTCTACATGATGAACCGCATGCAGGGCGGCGGGAAGGGCGGCGCGATGGGCTTCGGCAAGTCGCGCGCCAAGCTGCTGACCGAGAAGCATGGCCGGGTGACTTTCGATGACGTGGCGGGCATCGACGAGGCCAAGGAAGAGCTCGAGGAAATCGTCGAGTTCCTGCGCAACCCGCAGAAATTCAGCCGCCTCGGCGGCAAGATCCCCAAGGGCGCGCTGCTCGTGGGCCCTCCGGGCACCGGTAAGACGCTGCTGGCCCGTGCCATCGCGGGCGAGGCGGGCGTGCCGTTCTTCACCATCTCGGGCTCCGACTTCGTCGAGATGTTCGTGGGCGTCGGCGCCTCGCGCGTACGCGACATGTTCGAGCAGGCCAAGAAGAACGCGCCCTGCATCGTCTTCATCGACGAGATCGACGCCGTCGGCCGCTCGCGCGGCGTGGGCTATGGCGGCGGCAACGACGAGCGCGAGCAGACGCTGAACCAGCTGCTGGTCGAGATGGACGGTTTCGAGGCCAACGAGGGCATCATCATCGTCGCCGCCACCAACCGGCCCGACGTGCTCGACCCCGCGCTTCTGCGCCCCGGCCGGTTCGACCGGCAGGTGCAGGTGCCGAACCCCGACATCAAGGGGCGCGAGAAGATCCTCGGCGTGCACGCCCGCAAGGTGCCGCTGGGCCCGAACGTGGACCTGCGCATCATCGCGCGCGGCACGCCCGGCTTCTCGGGCGCCGATCTGGCCAACCTGGTGAACGAGGCGGCACTGATGGCCGCCCGCGTCGGCCGCCGCTTCGTGACGATGGACGATTTCGAGAACGCGAAGGACAAGGTGATGATGGGCTCCGAACGGCGGAGCATGGTCATGACCGAAGACGAGAAGAAGCTCACCGCCTATCACGAGGCGGGGCACGCGATCGTCGGCCTCAACGTCCCGCAGCACGATCCGATCCACAAGGCCACGATCATCCCGCGCGGCCGGGCGCTGGGGCTGGTGCTGTCGCTGCCCGAGCGCGATCAGCTGTCGGTGAGCTACACCAAGTACAAGTCCAAGATCGCGATGGCGATGGGCGGGCGCGCCGCCGAAGAGCTGATCTTCGGGCGCGAGAACGTTACCAGCGGCGCGGCCTCGGATATCCAGCAGGCGACCCGTATCGCGCGCGCCATGGTCACGCAGTTCGGCTTCGCCGAGGAACTGGGCCTGGTGGATTACGCGAACGAGCGGGAAAGCTATCTGGGCAGCTACGGTGCCGGGTCGAACCATTCCAGCGCGACGCAGAAGCTGATCGACGACAAGGTGAAGCAGATCGTCGACGAGGGCTATGAAACCGCGCGCCGCATCCTCACCGAGAAGGCAGAGGATCTGGAGCGTCTGGCCCAGGGTCTGCTGGAATACGAGACGCTGACGGGGGCCGAGATCACCCGCGTGATCGCCGGCGAGCCGCTGAACCGCGACGACGATGGCGATGGCGGCGCGCCCGACAAGGACGATACGCCCTCGCTCACCGCGATCCCCAAGACCAAGAAGCCCAAGCCGGGGCCCGAGCCGGAACCCGAACCCACGGCCTGAGCCGATCCCGAGATGCGGAAAGGGGCGCCCGTGCGTCGCCCCTTTTTCGTGGCGGCTTGCCGGCGGCAGTGCGCTACGGTATGCAATGGCATACTTTAGGAGGGCCCGCCATGGCCGATTGGGATGTCGCCGCCTACCACGCCTTCGCCGATCTGCGCCTGCGCCCCGCCGCCGATCTGGCCGCCCGCATCGGCGCGCTGCCCGAAGGTGCGATCTGCGATCTCGGCTGTGGCTCGGGCGCGGCGGCGCCGCTGCTGAGAAGCGCATGGCCGGGCCGCCACCTCACCGGCGTCGATACCTCACCCGCGATGCTGGAAGCCGCGCAGGGCGCGGGCTACGACGCGCTGATCCGCGCCGATGCGGGGCAGTGGGCGCCCAATAAGCCTACCGCCCTGATCTTCTCCAACGCGCTCTTCCACTGGCTGCCCGACCACATCGCCCAGTTCCGCCGCCTTGCCGCTTTCCTGCCGCCCGGCGGGGTGCTGGCAGTCCAGATGCCCGGCCAGCACGACGCGCCCTCACACGCGCTGATCCGCGAGCTCTCGGCCCCGCTCTTCCCCGACCTGTTCGACTATGCCGACTGGCAGCCCCCGGTCGCCACGCCCGCCGATTACGCCCGCGCGCTGGCCGGGCAGGGCAGCCTCGATGCGTGGGAGACGACCTATCTGCAAACCATGCCGCCCGATCCCGAGGGCGCGGCACATCCGGTGCGGCAATTCACGCAAAGCACGATCATGCGCCCGGTGCTCGACCGGCTGAATCCCGCGCAGACGGCGCGCTTTCTCGCCGCCTACGATGCGGCCCTGGCACAGGCCTATCCGGCCGAGCCCGACGGCTCCGTGCTCTTCCCGTTCCGGCGGGTCTTCCTGGTTCTGCGCAGGCCTGGAGGATGAGAAAGGCCCCATCCGGCGGGCGGGCCGGACGGGGCCTTGGCCGCCGGGACAGGCGGCGCCGCATGACTCTCGCGAACGACGTGAGGGGATGACAGAGGTATCGCGGGAGGATGCGGATCAGGGACGCGAAGACCGGTCAGCCGGCCAGCACTAGCGCGGCGGCTCCGAACAGGCCGATGAGGAAGCCTGCATGGATCGCGATCGCTGCTTGGGTCATGGCTGTCGGTCCTTTGCGTCGGTTGCGTTCGGTTGGCGCTGCCCCTTCCGGGGCCCCTGCCACGGGGTCTGCCGGATGAACGCCGGTCCCATCCTTTGGTTCCCGCTTCGCTTCACGTGCGCGTCATGTCGCAACCGGCGCAGGCCCGCGCCGCGCGCGCCGCTATCGCATGGACAGGCAGCGCCCCCTGTGGCAGATGCTGCCGCAAAAGACCGGGGACAGGAGAGGCGCGCATGACGGCACGGATCATCGACGGCAAAGCCCACGCGGCGCAATTGCGCGCGGGGCTGGCGGAAGAGGTGGCGCGCCTGCGCGCGGAAACCGGCGCCGTGCCCGGCCTCGCGGTGATCCTGATCGGCGCCGATCCGGCCAGCGAGATCTACGTGCGCAACAAGGGCATCGCCACGCGCGAGGCGGGCATGGCCTCGTTCGAGCACCGCCTGCCGGCCGAGACAACCGAAGCCGAACTCTACGCCCTGATCGACCAGCTCAACGCCGACCCGGCGGTCGACGGCATCCTGTGCCAGTTCCCCGTGCCCGATCACCTGTCAGAGCGCGACATCGTCGCCCGGATCGACCCGGAAAAGGATGTCGACGGCCTCTCGGTCGTCAATGCCGGGCGGCTGGCCAGCGGGCAGGAGGCGATGGTCTCCTGCACGCCGCTGGGCTGCCTGATGCTCCTGCGCGAGACGCTGGGCGAGCTGCGCGGCAAGCGCGCCGTCGTGATCGGGCGGTCGAACCTCGTGGGCAAACCCGTCGCCGCGCTGCTGCTGCGCGACGATTGCACCGTCACGATCGCTCATTCCCGTACCGCCGACCTGCCCGCCACCGTGCGCGACGCCGAGATCGTGATCGCCGCGGTCGGCCGGCCCGGCATGGTCAAGGCCGAGTGGATCGCCCCCGGCGCCACGGTGATTGACGTGGGCATCAACCGCATCCCCGCGCCCGAGAAGGGCGAGGGCAAGACCCGCGTCGTCGGCGATGTCGATTTCGACGCCGTCTCGCAGGTCGCCGGCGCCATAACGCCGGTGCCCGGCGGCGTGGGCCCGATGACCATCGCCTGCCTGCTGGCCAACACGCTCATCGCCTTCTGCCGCCGCCGCGGCCTGACCCCGCCGGCCAACCTGTCGGTCTGACGCGCCGTCCCCTCGATACGGAATTGTCGGGTGGTGGCCGGTTTTGTTATTCTCCGGCCAGGGACAGAAGAAGAGGCCAGCCCATCCGCGTCTATCTGAAAGAATTCCGCGACGCCGTGCTGGCGCCGTTCACCGTGTTCCTGTGGCTCGCCACGTCGGTCGCGATGACGATCTCGGGGCCGTTCGGCACCTATGCGCGCCTCGCCTACCCGGTGCGGGCGCTGCACTGGCTGCTGATCGTGGGCGCCGCGATCGTGGTCGGCACCGGGCTGCGCGTGGCCATGCGGCTCTACCGGCCCGAGATGAGCCTCATCATGCGCGGCATGGTCATGTCGATCCTGATGACGGCGATCTACACGCCGATGCTGATCGGCATCATCCGCCTCACCGGCGGCAACGATTTCCCGTTCCTGCCCGCCTTCCTCCAGTTCGGCTCCTACGTGTTCACCGTCGCCATCTCGATCGCGCTGGCGCAGGTCGTCTACGCGCTGCAATTCGGCCAGTCCGAGCCGCGGCTGATCGAACGGCTGCCCGAGGGCGGGCGCTGGCGCAACGTCGTGCGCCTCGCCTCGCGCGATCACTATGTCGAGGTGGTGACCGATGAGGGCGTCACCTCGCTGCTGATGCGCTTCTCCGATGCCCTGGCCGAGCTCGAGGGCGTGGATGGCCTGCAGGTCCACCGCTCGCACTGGGTGGCGCGCCGCGCGGTGACGGGGATGGAGCGCGAGAAGGGCCGCACCTTCCTCATCACCTCCGACGGGGCGCGCGTGCCGGTAAGCCGCGGCTACATGGAGGCGGTGCGCGCCGCCGGCCTGCTGGAACGCAAGGTCGCCTAGCCCGGCAGCGGCACCGGGATCACGCTGCGCCCGGTGAGCAGCGCCATCGCGCCGGGGCCGAGCAGGCCGCGCAAGGCCGGCGCCGTGGCGTTCAGCCCACCGGTATAGGTGCCGAAAGCCGGCAGGATCAGCCGCGCGCCATCGTGCAGGAAACAGGGCCGCGACAGGCTGAGCCCGCCAAGCGCCAGCCGCATCTTGGGGTGGTAATGGCCGGATACCTCGCCCGGCTCGCCTTCCCCGCCCCGCGCGATATGGCGGAAGACGAGCGGCCCCTCGCGGTATTCCCCCAGGTGACTGCCCGGCAGCGCGACGGGGCCGGGATCGTGGTTGCCCTCGATCCAGATCCAGCGCCGCCCGGCCTGCAGCGCGGCCAGCCGGTCGAGCGCATCTTCCTCCAGGTCCGACGCCGCGGCGAGATCGTCGAAGGAATCGCCCAGGCAGATCACCACTTCGGGCCGCGTCGCCGCAATCGCGCCTTCCAGCCGCTCCAGCGTCTCGCGCGTGGCATAGGGGGGCAGCAGGCTGCCGCCGCGCCGAGCCAGCCGCTCGGCCTTGCCCAGATGCAGATCCGACACGACCAGCAGGCGCCGCGCCGGCCAGTGCAGCGCGCCATCGGCCCGCGCGGCAAGCGCGGCCCCGGCGAAGGAAAAGGCGTGGTCGTTCATGTTCTGTTCATCGCCCGGCGCCTCGCCAAAGGCAAGCGGCGACCGCGCGTCAGCCCCCCGCCGCCGGCGCCGCCCCGCCGCCTTCCAGCATCGCCTCGGCCGCCTCGGCCAGCAGCCGCTCGGTCGCCATGCCATCGACCGGCACGCGGCCCATTTCCAGGAACATCGGCGCGGAGAGCGGCGACATGCCGGGCAGCTCCACATGCAGGATGCGCCCCGCGGTGCGCGAGAGCATCTCTTCGATCCGCCCGAAATCCACCAGCCCCTTCAGCGCCTCTTCCCGCGTGATCCGCAGCATCAGGTGATCGGGATCGTAGCGGCGCAGCGTGTCATAGAGGATATCGGTGGAAAACGCCGTCTGCCGGGCATTCTTGCGCCCGCCCGGCGCGTTGCGCTCGATCAGCCCGGCGATCTGCGCGGCGCTGCGGAAGGTGCGGCGCATCACGGCATTGCCCTCAAGCCAGGTCTCGAACCCGTCGCGCAGGTCACGCGGGTCGAGCAGGGGGGCGGGATCCTCCACCATGTCGAGCCCCCAGATCAGCACCGCGTAATCGGTCGACACGAAGCCCATCGGGTGCAGCCCCGCCTCTTCCATCCGCCGCGTCAGCAGCAGGCCCAGCGTCTGCATCGCGTTGCGCCCGGCAAACCCGTAGACGCACAGATGCGCGCGGCCCTCATGGGGAAAGGTCTCGACCAGCAGCCGCTCGGACTGGGGCATCGCGGAACGCTCGCGCTGCAACGCCAGCCACTCGGCGGTGTGGCCGGGCAGGTTCGGCCAGCGATCCTGCGCGAGGATGTCGAGCATCCGCGCCATCAGCCGGTTCGAGGTGGAAAACTTCGTGCCGCCGAACACGGCGAGCTTCGGCTTGCGCTTCGCGTCGCGCGTCACCTCGATCACCGTCTCGCGCATGCCGACATAGCGCACGATCTTGCCGCCCATCAGGAACGTGTCGTTCGGCTCCAGCGTGGCGGCGAAATATTCCTCCACCTCGCCCAGCGGGCTGCGCGCGCCGCGCATCCGCACATCCACCTTGTCGGTATCCTGGATCGTGCCGATATTCATGCGAATGCGCGCCGCGATGCGCGGATCGCGCAGCTGCCACAGCCCCTCGCGCTGCACCAACCGCTGATAGCGGTCATAGGCGCGCAGCGCATAGCCGCCGGTGGCGACGAATTGCAGGCAATCCTCGAACTCCGCGCGGCTCAGATCGCGGTACTTGCCGCAGGTCGCGACCTCGGCGAAGAGCTCGTCGGCCGCGAAGGGCCCGGCGCAGGCGCGGATGGCGATGTGCTGGCACAGCACGTCGCGCGGGCCGGTCAGCGAGATCGCGCCATCCAGTTCGCCCGCGCGCATCGCCTCGAGCGCGGCGACGCATTCGACCACCTCGAACCGGTTGGCCGGCACCAGCAGCGCCTTGGAAGGCGCGTTGTAGCGGTGATTCGCCCGCCCGATCCGCTGCACCAGCCGCTTGACGTTCTTCGGTGCGCCGACCTGGATCACCAGATCCACATCGCCCCAGTCGATGCCCAGATCCAGCGTGCCGGTGCAGACGACGGCCCGCAAATCACCCGCCACCATCGCCGCCTCGACCCGCAGCCGCTGATCCCGCGCGAGCGAGCCGTGGTGGATCGCGATCGGCAGGCCCTCCTCGTTGGCGAGCCACAGGTGGTGAAAGAAGATCTCGGCCTGGGCGCGGGTATTGTGGAAGATGAGCGTCGTGCGGTGCCGGCGCACCTGCTCCAGAATTGCGGGGATCGCGTAGCGCCCGCCGCCGCCCCACCAGGGCGGGGCCTCCTCGGTCGCGAGCATCGAGATATCGGGCGCGGGGCCGGGATCGGCTTCGACGATCTCGCAGGGCGCCGGATGCGGGGCGAGGTAGGTGGCCATGTCGGCGGGGCTTTCCACCGTGGCCGACAGGCCCACCCGCCGCAGGCCCGGCGCCAGGGCCTGCAACCGCGTGAGCCCCAGCATCAGCTGATCGCCGCGCTTGTTCTCGGCGAGCGCGTGGATCTCGTCGACGATCACGCGCTGCAGCCCGCCGAAGATGCGCGGCGCGTCGGGATAGCTGAGCATCAGCGCCAGGCTTTCCGGCGTGGTCAGCAGGATATGCGGCGGATCGGCGCGCTGGCGGCGCTTGCGGTAGGAAGAGGTATCGCCGGTGCGATCCTCGATGCGGATCGGCAGGCCCATCTCGTCGACCGGCGCCTGGAGGTTGCGCCGGATGTCGGCGGCCAGCGCCTTGAGCGGCGAAATGTAGAGCGTGTGCAAGCCTTCCGCGCTTCCCTCCGCCAGTTCGGCCAGCGTTGGCAGGAATCCTGCAAGCGTCTTGCCCCCGCCAGTCGGCGCGACGAGCAGCAAAGCAGGCGCGGCGGCACGCTCCAGCATCTCTTGCTGGTGGGGGTGGATCTGCCAGTTGCGGCTGGCGAACCACTCGCTGATGCGCGGGGGCAGGGCGGGGGGCATGGGGCGCAGCATGGCGCGGCCGGGGCGGCGGCGCAATCGGGCCTCAGATCTCGATCCCCTTCGCGGCCAGCTGCGTCTTGGCGTCGTCTGACTTGGCGCGCGGCACACCCAGCGCGTTCAGCACCGCATCGTGCTTGGTGAACTGGATGTCGGCATATTCCACCACCTCCACCCGATTGCCCCAGGGATCGCGGAAATCGAGGAACCCGCCCTCGAGGATCTCGGCCCCCGCCGCCTGCGCCAGCGCCTTCACGTGGCTGCGGTCATCCACGACGAGGCCGAAATGCCGGTGCGCATCGGGCGCCTGCTCGCGCCCCTCAGAAAGCGCGATGAACTGGTCGCCCATGTCGAGGAAGGCCATCACCGTGCGCCCGTCCTTCGTGTTGCGACCGCGCAGCTCGAAACTGAAGATCGCGCCGTAGAAATCCAGCGCCTTCTCCACGTCGCCGACCTCCAGCGCGATGTGATTGATGCCGACGAGGCGGGGTTTTTCGGGTTGTGCCATATTGGGCTCCTTTCCCTCAGGAAAGTGGGCGCGCCCGCGGCCACGTCAAGCGCGCGGCGTCAGCCGGCGGATCGCGCGCATCACAGCTTCGGGCAGCTCGGTCTCGGCCGCCTCGGGCGCGGCATCCAGCGCGGCGGCCACGTCCTTCTGGAGAATGCCGATCGTGTTGTCAGCCGCCCAGCCATCGCGCGCGAACTCGATCGCGTCGAAATGGCTGGCGAACCAGTTCTGCCCCGACGACGTGTGGATCAGCGCCAGCAGCGCCGCCTCGTCCAGCCCCGCCGCATCCGCCCAGTCGAGCGCCAGCCGCGTCATCGCCGTGTTCGACGCGGCCAGGAGGTTGTTGAGCACCTTGGCCTGCATCCCCGCGCCGAAGCCGCCCATGCGGTGGAAATGCGCGCCCATCGCGTCGAAGAGCGGCTGGTGCGCATCCAGCACCGCCGCCTCGCCGCCCAGCATGAAGGACAGCCGCGCCTCGCGCGCCGCCACCTGCGCGCCCGACATCGGCGCGTCGATCAGCGTGAGCCCCGGCAGACGATCGCGCAGCCCCAGCACGTAGCGCGGCGAGAGGGTCGAGCAGACGATCACCGCCTCAAGCCCCGGCGCGGCGGCGAAGCCCTGCGCGCCGAACAGCACGTCATCCGTCTGCGCCGCATCGCGCACCACGGTGATCAACACGCGCAGCCCGTCGGCGAACGCCGCCGGATCGCCCATCACGCCGGGCCGCGGCGCCACGTCGAAGCCGCGCGCATCGATTCCGGTGGCGCGCAGCGCCTCCAGCATCGGCAGGCCCATCCGGCCGCAGCCGGCGATGCCCACGCCCTCCATCTAGTGGACGATCTCTTCCTCGCGGACGAACATGTTGGCCCAGGCCCTGTCGATCAATTCGGGGGTCATCTGGTAGGGGATGCCCTCGAATTCGCAGATCGCGATCATCTGATCGATCAGGAAGACCGGCTGGTAATTCGCATATTCGTTGTCGATCGTGGGATATTTCACCTTCATCAGGTGCAGCAGCGCCTTTTCGTCGAGCGGCATCTTCTTCTTGCGCGCCACCATGGCGAAGATCTTGAGGAAGCCCTCCTGATCCGGCCCGTCCACCTTGATCTTGAAGAAGATCCGCCGCAACGCCGCGCGGTCGAAGATCTCGTTGGGGTGGAAGTTTGTCGAGAAGATCACCAGCGTGTCGAACGGCACCTCGAACTTCTCGCCCGATTGCAGGGCGAGGATATCCTTGCTTTCCTCCAGCGGCACGATCCAGCGGTTGACCAGCGCCTGGGGCGGTTCCTCCTGGCGGCCGAGGTCGTCGACGATGAAGATCCCGCCCGAGGATTTGAGCTGCAGCGGCGCCTGGTAGGTGCGCGCCGTCGGGTTGTAGACGAGATCCAGCATGTCGAGCCGCAGTTCGCCGCCCGTCACCACGGTGGGCCGGTTGCAATAGACATAGCGGCGGTCATGCCGGTTGCCGGTGCGGCGCAGCGAGGTGGGATCGTCTTCCTCTTCCTCGGCGGCGCTGTGCACAATCGGATCGTAGACGGTGATCACCTGGCCGGAATATTCGATCGCCCGCGGTACGAAGATCTTGTCGCCGATCGCATCGCGTATCCCGTTGGAGATACTGGATTTCCCGTTGCCCGGCGGCCCGTACATCAGGATCGACCGGCCCGAGCCCACCGCGGGCCCGAGGTGATCGAGCAGGTGTTCGGGCAGGATCAGGTGGCCCATCGCGCCGACCAGCTGTTCGCGGCTGATCTTGATGTTGCGGATAGACTGGCGCTGCATCTGTTCGGCATAGACGGGCAGCGGCACCGGCATGGCGCCGTAATATTCCGACTGCGCCAGCGCATCGAGCGCGCGCGCCTTGCCGGCATCGGAAAGCTGATAGCCCATCTCGCCGCCCGAATTGGCGTGCAGCGTGCCCGTCGCCTCGACCAGTTTCTGGCTGCGCGCCAGATCCACCAGCTCCTGCGTGACCGAAACCGCCAGGCACAGCACGCGCGACAGCTCGGTCACCTGGTCGAGGTTCTGGCGGAACATCGTCTTGAGCAGGATGTCCCGCATCATCACCATGGGCAGGCCCAGCGCCTCGAGGCTGCGGGGCATCGGCGGGGCGATAACGCCCGAAGCGTGCATGTTCATCTGACGGACCTATGCTCGATTTTCCGGGCGATTTTACTCCTTCACCGGCAAATCCCCAAGAAAAACAACGCTTCGCGTTTTACAACCTGCATATTCCGGCGGTATCGTTGCAAAAAAATGAACGAGGGCGCGGATGAGCAGACCGAACCCCGGCATCCTTGCCGGTTTCATGGGCATCCTGCTGGTCTTCTTCGTGGCCGCCTCGCTGCTGAAGGGCGGGCTCTACGTCGACCGGCACGAGGGCGATACGCTGCATCTGCTCGACATCCTGATGCGGATGCAGGCCGGGCAGGTGCCGCACCGGGATTTCGCCACGCCGATCGGGGTGCTGGCCTTCCTGCCGATCACGGTCTTCCAGTGGCTGGGCGCGGGGCCGGGCATGGCCTTTTTGCTGGCGCAATGCGCGATCGGGCTGCTGCTGGCGCCGCTGGTCTTCCACATCGCCGTGTCGCGGATGCGGGGCGGGGCGCCCTATCTCTTCGCGGCGCTGATGATGGTGCTGATCTTCGCGCTGATCCATGGCGGCAGCGATCTGGGGCAATCCGTCTCGATGCATTACAACCGCTGGGCCTGGGCGCTGGCCTTCTGCGCGATCCTGCTGGCCGTCGTCACGCCGGAATTGCCGCAGAGGCCGGGGGTGGATGGCGCGTTGATCGGCCTGTGCATGGCGGCGCTCGTGCTGCTGAAGATCACCTATTTCGTCGCCTTCGCCCTGCCCGTGGCGCTGGCGCTGATGCTGCGCGGGGCGTGGCGGTCGCTGGCCTTCGCGCTGGCCGCCGGGCTGCTCGTCGCCGCCATCGCCACCGCGCTCGGCGGCATCGACTTCTGGGCCGGCTACCTGCGTGATCTCACCTCCGTCGCGGCATCGGAAACCCGCCCGGCGCCGGGCCATTCGCTGGGCCTCGTGCTGGCGGGCGCGTCGCACCTGCCGGGAACGGTGCTGCTGCTTGCCGCCGTGGTGCTGCTGCGCCGGGGCGGGCGCGATTTCGAGGGGCTGATCCTGCTGATCCTCGCGGCGGGCTTCATCTACGTCACCTGGCAGAATTTCGGCAATGCGCAGCACTGGCTGTTCCTCGTGGCGATGCTGCTGCTCGCCCTGCCGCCGCGCTCCGAGCCGCCGGGCGGGCCCACCGGGCGCGGCCAATTCGCGGTGACGGTCGCGGCCCTGGCGCTGATCGCGCCCGATTTCGTGAACATGGCCCAAAGCCAACTGCGCCATCTGGGCGAGCCGCCCGAGGAATACGTGGCCCTCGTGCCCGCGCTTCCCGATGTCCAGGCCGCGCGCATCCGCAACCTGCGCGTCGATGCCGAGGTGGCCTACGAGGATGTCGTCCCGCAACTCGCGCCGTTCGTGACCGAGGAAGAGCGCATGCCGGTGGTGGAGTTCCGGGGCGAGGCGCTGCCGCGCTGCACCCAGGCCAGCGGGGCAGGGGCGATGTACCGCGTCATGGCCGATCAGCTGCACGCGGCCGAACTGAACGAAAGCGCGGGGCTGTTCGTGGCTGACACGTTGCAGACGGTGTGGCTCTACGGCCCCTTCCGCCCGGTGCAGGGCGCCGAGCCGTGGTATTATGGCGGGCTGCCGGGCTGGGCGGATGCCGATTACCTGCTGATCCCGCTCTGCCCGATCGCGCCGCATAACCGCGACGTGGCGCTGCAGGCGATCACAGAGGCGGGCACCGAGCTGGAAGAGGTGGCGCGCACCGACCTCTTCATCCTCTACCGAAAATCCTAGCCAGGAAAGCCGCGCAAGGCCGCGATGAGCAGGTAGAAGGCCAGCGTCGGGCCCAGCGCCAGGCCCATGGGGAAATCGCGCCGCTGCCAGCTTTCCCAGCCCGGCGCGGCGCGGCGCATCGCGGGTATGGCGCGGATCGTGCGGTGGGTGGCGAAGGCGGCCAGCAGCGCGGCGGCGAAGACGAACATCACCAGCGCCGCATCGGCCAGCGCCACGAAGGGCGCGGCGGCGGCGATGAACTTCGCGTCACCCGCCCCCATCACGCCGGCCATGTTGGCCACGAAGCCCACGGCCAGCAGCGCCGCGAAATGCGTCCACCGCCAAAGATAGAGATCGAGCGGCAGGGCGATCAGCCCCACCACGGCATAGATCGCCAGCAGCACCGCCACGGCGCGGTTGGTGATCTTCATCGCCGACAGGTCGGTATAGGCCACCCACAGGGCCACGGGCGCGACGAAGGGCAGGAACCACCAGGCGGCGGCCGCGCTCAGCGGCATCAGTTCGTCACGTTGGCTTCCAGCGCGTTGAGGCTGCGCACGGCGGCCTCGAAATGCTGGGGATGCGTCTCGATCGCCTCGGTCAGCAGGCCCTTGCCGGTATTCACGTCGCCCTGCTTGATCGCCGACAGCGCCAGCGTGTGCAACAGCTCGGCCCGCTCCACCTGGCTCATCGGCACGATCGGCAGGTCGTATTTACGCTGCGCGGCGCGGGCGAGCACCAGGTTGTTCTTGGCGGTGAACAGGCTGGAATCGTAGGTGATCGCCTTGCCGAACATCTGCTCGGCGGCGGCGTAATCGCCGCGGGTCAGCTTGGAATAACCCCAGTTGTTGTACACGCCCGAGGGCTTGGTCGTCAGCCCCGCGGCCGTCTCATAGAAACTGTCGGCCTTCTGCCATTCCTTGTTGCTGTCGGCGATCATCGCCTCCAGCCGGTAGCGCTTGTAGGTCTCGTGCGTGGGCGGCACCTGGTCGAGCACCGCTTCGGCCTCTTTCCACGCCGAATTGCGGATCAGCGCATCGGCATATTCCACCCGATCCTCGGCCGTGGCTTCCGAGGAATTGGCCACCTTGGCCCAGGCATTGCGCGCCTCGGCCGGCTGGTTGGCGCGGATCAGCGCGCGGGCCAGGCCGCGCTGCAGATCCATCCGCTCGGGCTGTTCGGCGGTGGCGCGCATGAAATAGGCCACCGCCTCTTTCGGATCGGCCGCGTTCAGCATCACGTCGTTGAGGTTGCTCTCGTCGATGACGTTCACGCCCTTCTTGCGCTCGACATCGGCATCGAAGGGTTTCTGGCACGCACTCAGCGTCAGTGCCCCGGCCAGGCACGCGGTCAGAACGGTAATGTGGCGCATCTTGCCTGCGTCCTCTGCTGCTCTCGTTCGCGCTTGTTTTTGCCGCGTCACGTCAGCGGGAGAGGAGCTGGTAGGTGCCTCCGCCACGCCGGACGAGCGCGAATGCGCTTTCCTCGCCCGCATCATAGCCGGGGTTTTCGAGTTTTGCGATAGCGGCGGTAAGATTGTCGCGGATTTCGGCACTTTCGCCACTATCCAGCGCGAAGGCGGTGCGGAAGACACGCTCGGCCTCGCCGTATTCGCCCTTCTCCATCAGCACCACGCCGAGGTTGTTCCAGGCCGGCGGAAACGTCTCGTCGGCCTCCACCGCGCGGCGCAGCACGCTCTCGGCCTGGCCCAGCCGCCCGAGTTTGAGATTGGCCGAACCGATGGCCGACAGCGTATCGACGTTCATCCCGTGATCGGCGGCGGCGCGCAGATAGGCCTTGAGCGCCAGCTCGAACTGCCCCGCCTCCATCAGCCGGTGGCCCACGATCAGCCCGTCCACGCTTTCGGCGCGCCGGTCCACCCCGGCGGGGGCGTACGGATTGCCGTCGCCCAACGGGCGAAGGCCGCCCGCATCGTTGCAGGCGGCCAGCAAGATCAATCCGAGCAGAGCCGCCCTGGCCAGCATGTGCCCCCTTAGAGCGCGCCTCCCGACAGCATCGTGTAGATGCCCCAGACGGAGGGGCCGATCAGGATGATCAGAAGCGGGGGCACCGTCAGCATCATTGTGGCAAGCGTCATCTTCGTAGGCAAGGTGTTTGCCTTTTCCTCGGCCCGCATCACGCGCTTGTCACGCATCTCGCCGGCATAGACGCGCAGCGCCTCGGAAATCGAGGTGCCAAAGCTGGCCGACTGGATCAGCACGGTCACGAAGCTCGCCACGTCGCTCACGCCGCAGCGTTCGCCCATGTCGCGCAGCACGGTCACCTTGTCCTTGCCGGCCTTCATCTCGTGGCTGACGATCTCGAACTCATCGGCCAGCGCGGGGAAGCCCGAGCGGATCTCCTTCGCCACGCGCACGATCGCCTGGTCGAGCGACTGGCCCGCCTCCACGCAGACGAGCATGAGGTCGAGCGAATCCGGGAAGCCGTAGATGATCTCTTCCTTGCGCGTCTCCACCCGGCGGGTCACCCAGTATTTGGGGAACATGTAGCCGATGATGCCGGGGATCAGCACATAGGCCGCCAGGATCTGCGTCGTCACGCTGTCGTCGTTGGCGTTCTTCAGGATCGCCAGCACCACGCCCACGATCAACAGCCCGATCCCCAGCGCGAATTGCGCGAAGTGATACATCCGCACCGCGTTGGGCGAACGATAGCCGGCCTGCACCAGCTTGAGCTTCATGGCCGAGAAATCCTCGGCGTTCTGCGGCTCCAGGAAGTTGGAGTATTTCTCCAGCTTGTCCTTCTTGGTGCCGTAGCGCAGGGCGGGCTGGTTGGCGTCCACCTGGTGCTTGCGGGTGCCGCGCGCTTCCTCGCGCAGCTTGTCCAGCGGGTCGGCCTGTTTCTTCAGCAGGCTCGGCAGAACCAGCAGGATCAGCAGCACGCCCAGCACGCCGGCGGCGAGGATCGGGCCCATCGGCGCCAGTTCCGGCCCGAGAATGCTTTCGAAGATCGCGTCCATGTTCTCAGACCTTGATGTTCACGAGCGCCTTCATCACGAAGATGTTGGCGATCAGGAAGCCGGCCACGACAAGGCAGGCGGGAATGAAGGCGGGGGTGTCGATCACCTCGTCGTAATAGTTGGGCTGGATCACGTTCACCATGACCAGCGCGAAGAGCGGGAAGACCGACAGGAACATGCCCGACCATTTCGCCTCGGCCGTGATCGCCTTCACCCGGCGGAACAGCTTGAAGCGCGCCCGGATCACCTTGGCCAGACCATCCAGGATCTCGGCGAGGTTACCGCCCGAGACCTGCTGGATCGTCACCGCCACCGCCAGGAAGCGCAGATCCTGCATGTCGAGCCGTTCGGCCATCGCCTTGAGCGCCTCGCCCACGTCGCGCCCGTAAGCGCTTTCGTCGGCGATCACGCCCATTTCCGAGCCCAGCGGATCGGGAACTTCCTTCGACACGATCGACAGCGAGGCCGAGAACGGGTGCCCCACGCGCAGCGAGCGCACCATCAGCTCGACGGCATCGGGCAGCTGCTCTTCGATCATGGTCAGGCGCTTCTTGGCCTTGTTGTTGATCCAGACATAGACGGAGCCCACGCCCATCGCGACCGAGATCGCCGCGCGCAGCGGCGCCGAGGTCTCGGTGCCGATCGTCAGGCCCATGAAGGCCACCATCGACAGCACGCCCATGATCATGATGATCTGCTGCGGCGTGAACGCGATCGCCGCCTTCTGCGCCTTCTCCGCCAGGATCGAGTAGAGCGGCAGCTTGCGCGACTTCATGTGCTGCGACATCTCCTTGCGGAGCTGTTCGAGCACCTGTTCGCGTGCGCCGCCTTTCTCGAGCATCTCGAGCCGGCGGTTGACCTTGTTGTTGAGGCTGATCGACTTGCCGAAGACGGTCAGGTAGATGCCCTCGACAAGCACGAGAACGGCCACGAAGACGAGGCCGTAGATCAGCAATTCGGGATTGATCGACATGCGCGCTTACTCCGGGCGGAAGGGTTCGAACAGCTGCGGCGGCAGGTCGTAGCCCCACATGCGGAACCGCTCCGAGAAGTGCGAACGCACGCCGGTGGCGGTGAAATGGCCGATGATCTTGTTGTCGGGCGTCAGCCCCGTGCGCTGGTAGCGGAACACTTCCTGCATCGAGATCACGTCGCCCTCCATGCCGGTGATCTCGGTGATCGAGGTCATCCGGCGCGAACCGTCCTGCAGGCGGCTGGCCTGCACGATCAGGTTCACGGCGCTGGCGATCTGCGAGCGCACCGCCTTCAGCGGCATCTCGATGCCGGCCATGGCGATCATGTTTTCCAGGCGGCTCACCCCGTCGCGGGCCGAGTTGGCGTGGATCGTCGTCATCGAGCCGTCGTGGCCGGTGTTCATGGCCTGCAGCATGTCGATCACCTCCTCGCCGCGGGTCTCGCCCACGATAATCCGGTCGGGCCGCATCCGCAGCGCGTTGCGCAGACAGTCGCGCTGGCTGACGGCGCCCTTGCCCTCGACGTTGGCGGGGCGGCTTTCCATCCGGCCCACATGCGTCTGCTGGAGCTGGAGTTCCGCGGTATCCTCGATCGTCAGGATGCGCTCGCTGTCGTCGATGAACGACGACAGGGCGTTCAGCGTGGTCGTCTTGCCCGAACCCGTACCGCCCGAGACGATCACGTTCAGCCGGGTGGACACCGCGGCCTGGAGATAGGCAGCCATCTCTTCGGTGAAGGCGCCGAAATTCACCAGGTCGTCGATCGACAGCTTTTCCTTCTTGAACTTCCGGATCGAGACGAGCGAGCCGTCCACCGCGATCGGCGGCACCATCGCGTTGAAACGCGAGCCGTCGGCGAGGCGGGCGTCGACGTAGGGGTTGCTCTCGTCCACCCGCCGGCCCACGGCCGACACGATCTTGTCGATGATCCGCAACAGGTGGCGTTCATCCTTGAACGTCACGTCGGTCAGCGTCAGCCGGCCGTTGCGCTCCACGAAGATCTGGTGCGGGCCGTTCACGAGGATGTCGTTGACGCTGTCATCCTTCAGAAGCGTCTCGAGCGGGCCCAGCCCGCGCACCTCGTCATAGAGATCCTGGTTCAGCGTGACCCGCTCTTCGCGGTTCAGCACCATGCCCATCTCTTCCATCGCCTCCGAGGTGATGGCCGAGATCTCCGCCTTCAGATCCTGCTCCGTCGCGGTTTCCAGCGCCGCGAGGTTCAGATCCTCCAGCAGGCGCTTGTGCATCGCGGTCTTGATGTCGGCGAGGCGCTCCTTGCGCTTCTTTTCCTTGTCCATCGGCACCACGTCGGCCGCGCGGGCGACGGGCTTGCGCACGCTCACCGGCTTCTCGGCCTTGCGCGCCTCGACCTCGGCGAGCGAGATCGTGTTGTCGGGTTGCTTGGGCGCGTCACCGCCCGGTTTCTTGTAGCGCGAAAACATTCATCGGCCCCCAGCGGCAGCGGCCTCGGCCGCGGATTTGTTGTGCTCGTGCACCGAAACCGCCAGCTTCTGGATTTCCTTGCGCAGCGGGTTCTTGTGGAAATTCTCGGCCAGCGGCAGGCCGTGATCGGCCGATTGCGGCACCTGGCGGCCGCCATCGGGCATCTGCAGCTCGATATCGATATCCAGGCTCTCGGCCATGCGCTTGGCGCGGCTCTTGCCCTGCAGGTCATGCCGCTTGGGCGCGCGGTTCAGCACGTAGCGCAGCTTTTCCACCGGCAATTCCTCACCCTTCAGCGCGCGGACCATCCGCAGCGCGTTCTGAGCCGACCGCATGTCGAGCTCCAAGGTCACGAAATACACGCCCGCATCTTGCAGAACCGTTTCCGTCCACATCACGATCGTCGAAGGCATGTCGACGATGACGTAGTCGAAATTGGTGCGCGCGAATTCCAGAACGCGGGCCACATCCTCGGGCGTGATGATATCCAGCGGCAGGATCTCGGCCGGGGCGGTCAGCACGTGCAGCCGTTCGTTGAACGTCAGCAGCGCCTGCATGAAGCTCTCGCTGTCGATCGATTCCGTATCCGCCCACAGCTCGTAGACGGCCTCGCGGCGCGGCAGGTCGAGGAAGGTGGAGGTGGAGCCGAATTGAAGATCCAGATCGATCAGGCAGACACGCGGCGGCGCCTCCTTCTCGATGACGGCCAGCTCCCACGCCAGGTTGACGGCCAGCGTCGTGGCGCCGGTGCCGCCGGCCAGGCCGTGCACGGGCAGCACAACACCGTTGCGGTCGCCCGTCGCCTTGATCTTCGCGCCCGGCTGATCGGCCGGGGCGGAAGGGGCGGGGGGCGGCTGGCGCAGACGTTCGATCGCGTCGTGCAGCGCGCCGCTGGGCAGCGGGTAGGGCACGAATTCCTCGGCGCCCAGCCGCAGCAACTGGTGCAGGGCGGCGGGGCTCACATCCTCGGCGATCAGGATCACCTTCACGCCGCCGGCCACCGCCTTCTTGATCAGGTCGGCCACCGCGGCGAGGTTGTCTTCGTCATCCTCGTCGATCGCGATCGCCACGAATTCCAGCGTGCGGGCATCCGGCTGACCGAGGAAGACGGCGGCATCCTCGAAGGAAAGGTCGCCCCATCCCTCGCCGAGCTCGGTCTCCATGTCCTCGATCAACAGGTCGAAGTTCTGCACATCGCGCGAGATCGTGCAGGCCACGATCGGCGCGTATTCTTCCTGCAATGCAGCATTGCTCGCCATTGCGTCCCGTCCTTTTCCCGTTCTCGGGCACCGGGCGGGGGCTTTTTCTCCGGCTTTTCTGCTCGGACTTCCCCGTCGGAACCCGCAGTCGCGACTCACGGCCGCGCAGACTGCTCCCGGGGAACGAAACTGCCCAAGAATGTGGGCAACACTTTGGCTGAATTCGTGTAATTATGCGCGCGGCGTGTACGATCCGCCGCGCGCCGCGCGATTATTCCGCCGTCGAGACGTCGAACTCGCCAAGGGTAGACCGCGGCTGCGCGCTTTCCACATATTCGCGGAACACCACTTCGGCGTACTTCCCGTTCAGCACCGCCGGATGGTTCCTCACGAAGCCGGTGACCTCGGTCACCGTGCGGCGGTTCTTCATCTCGGGCTGCTGGGTATAGACCAGCGGCTGCGTCTCCCCGTAGGAAACCACCGCCTCCAGCCGCGACCGGCTGATCCCGCGCGAGGTGAGGTAGGCCACCACCGCCTGGGCCCGGCGCAGGCCGAGCGCGCGGTTATACGCGTTGGAGCCCACAAGATCGGTATGCCCGTAGACCTTGAAGCGCACTTCCGGGAATTGCCGGATGAAATGCGCCTGCCGGTCGAGGATCGCGCGCGCCTCGGGCAGGAGCGTCGCCTGGTTGAAGGCGAAGTTCACCGTCGTCGGCACAGCAGCCGCGAAGCGTTCGTTGAGGCCGACGACGTAGCTGCGCTCGCCGGTCATCACCAGGTGGTTGTTCATCGTCGGGTTGCCGAAATCGCCCTCGTCGAGGAACGACCCGGCCGGCGAGTTCCAGCTGTCGAGCGCGCCGCGCTCGCAGGCCGTCAGCGCCACGAGGCTCACGGCCCCGAGAAGGATCTTGATGTGCCCGGTCTTGATGTGCCGCGTCATCGTCTCACTCCATCACGTAGCCGTAGGACCCGTTGAAATCCTGCTTGGCCACTTCGGCCGCCGCGCCGCTGCGCGGGGCGCGCGAGGCGCCGCCGGATGTCTTGCCGAACAGGAACAGCTCGTTCTCGGTGGGGATGCGGATGCGGTCGGTCGGCAGGGCCAGGGCCTCGCCGCGCGTCGGCGTCACCAGATGCGGGGTGATGATGATGACCAGTTCGGATTGCTGGCGCTGGTAATCGGCGCTGCGGAACAGCGCGCCCAACACCGGGATATCGCCCAGCCACGGCACCTGGCCGGCCAGATCCTGGAAATCGTCCTGCAGCAGGCCGGCAATGGCAAAGCTCTCGCCATCGCGCATCTCGACAGTGGTCGAGGTCTCGCGCCGCTTGAAGGCGTTGATGGAGAAGCCGGCATTGGTATAGCTGATCGAGCTGTCCACGCCCGACACGGCCGCCCGCATCTCGACGTTGATGACATCCTGATCGACGACGCGGGGCACGAATTCCAGCTCCACGCCGAAGGGCTTGTACTCGATCGTGATGCCGCCCTCGCCGTCGGTCACCGGCACGGGATATTCGCCGCCGGCCAGGAACTTCGCCTCCTGCCCCGACAGGGCGGTGAGGTTCGGCTCGGCCAGCGTGCGCACCACGCCGCGGTTCTCCAGCGCTTCCAGCAGCACCGCCAGTTGCAATCCGCCCGCGTTGAAGCCCAGCGCCAGCGCGCCCTCGCTGCCTTCCTTGGCGGTGATGGGGTTGCCCAGGCCGTTATTGCCCTGCAGCCATGTGCCGCTCTCGCCGATCACGCCGAGGCTGCTGCCGCCCTGGATCGCCAGCGAGGCGGAAAGGTTCTTGGAGACCGAGCGCGACATCTCGGCGAAGCGCACCTTCAGCATCACCTGCTGGGTGCCGCCGACGCTCATCATGTTGGTCACGCGGTCGGGCGCGTAGCGGCTGGCCAGATCCAGCGCCCGGTCGAGCCGCGCGGCCGAGGAAACCACGCCCGACAGGACGATCCCGTCATTGGCGGTGCGCACCTCGATATTCTCGCCCGGCAGAACCTGGCGCAGACGCTCCTTGAACTCGGTAATGTCGGGGGTGACCAGCACCTGCACGTTGGTGATGAGCGAGCCATCGGGCGCCAGCAGCGTCAGCGTCGTGTTGCCCGGCGCCTTGCCCAGCACATAGATCGTGCGGTCCGACAGGGTGGAGATATCGGCGATGCCGGGGTTGGCGATCGACAGCTCCGCGAAGGGTTCGTCGCTCTCCACCACCACGGCCGAGTTCATCGGCACGTTCAGCGTGCGCGATGCACTGCCCGACATGACGCGCAGCGATTGCGCCACCGATGCTTCGGGCACGGAGGTTGCGACAAGGGCGAATCCGGCGAGGGCCGCCTTGAGAATACGGTCGATTTTCATGGTGATCCTGCCTCTCCGATCACGCCTCAGGTCGGGTCTTTTGCTTGCCCGTGTTGCCGGCACCATGCGGGAGAATGCTTTTTATTGCAAGAATCAACCGATTGCGGGCCGCTTCTGATGTGGATAACGCGCAACACCGCCGCAGAAACGAAAACGCCGCCCGGCGAGGGCGGCGCTTGCACTTGGCGATGATCACGGCGTCAGGTATTGCACTCGATCTGCCGCTCGATCGTCTCCGACCCCTTGCGCTCGCGCACGGTGCAGACCCGTTCCTTGGCCACGGGGGCCGGGGCGGGGGCATCTTCCACGCCCAGAAGCGTCTTCTGATCCACCTCGACCACCTCGGCCTCGGCCGACTGGTTGCTGCCCACCAGCGCCAGCGACAGCCGGCCCGTGGATTGCGCCTGCGCCAGCGCCGCCACCTGCTGGGGCGAAACCTTCACCGTCACCGTGCGGGCGATGGTGGGGGAGTTGCGGTCGCCATCGGCGATCTGGTCGATCGCGAGGATCGGCACCGTCGCCTGGATAAGCTTGGTGAACTCGCCCGCCTGAGGGTTCGACGGGTTGCGCCCCGTCCAGTAGACATCCACCGAATGGCCCGGCCGCAGGAAGCCCGACACGCCGGTCGACACGTCGACGCGGATCGCGAAGGCGCGCTCGTCGGGGCCCAGCCGCGACGACAGGCCGGCATCCTCGCCCGGCCGGGTGACCTTCACCTGCATGATAGGCTCGTTCACCTCCATCCGGCGCAGCACGGCCCGCGGGCCCTCCGCATTCTCGGGGAAGAGGATCGCCTCGTCGGTATAGACACCCTCGGGCACGGCATTGGCCGGCCAGTTGATGGCGACCACATCTTCCTTGGTGAGATATTCGCCATAGCCGATCGGGCGCTTCATCACGAAGACGGGCATGGTGGGCACGTTGTTCGCGGCGGCGGCGCGGGCCTGGGCCAGTTCCGCCTGATAGGCGCCCATCCGATCCTTGGCGAGATAGACGGCGCCGCCGGCCAGCGCGAGGCCGAGCACGAGCACCAATCCGAAAACCATACGCATCGCTTCATCCTTTTCCTGGCCCGGCCACCGGCGCTGAGCACGCGCAAGCGGTTCCCTCCGGCCATGACCATAATGCATGCCGCGTTAATGCGGCAAAAACGTGCCGGCGCGGTGGCGCCGGGAAGGAGTTTCCACGCTGCCCGCAAGGCGCGGCGCCAGTGGCCCGATTGGCCCCTCGACGGCAACAGCGGCGGCGGGAAACGAGAAAGCCGCGCCTCGGGCAGAGGCGCGGCTTTGAATGTCGTTGTCCGACGTGGCGCTTAGTAGGTGGCCACGGTGGTGGTGGACAGGGCGGAAGAGATGGTCGAGCCCAGCTCTTTGGTGCCGCCGGCAACCGTGGTCAGCACGGCTACGCCCAGGCCTACGACGGCCGAGGTCAGCACAACCCAGTCGACGGTCACGGCGCCGTCTTCGTCGCGGCGGAACGTCTTGGCGAGTTTGAAGAATTTCATGTCGTTATCCTCTCAGCCGAACGATCAGTACGTGGCCACGGTGGTGGTCGACAGCGCCGACGAGATCGTCGAGCCGAGTTCTTTCGTGCCGCCGGCAACCGTGGTCAGAACGGCAACGCCGAGGCCCACGACGGCAGAGGTCAGCACGACCCAGTCGACCGTCACGGCGCCGTCTTCGTCACGGCGGAACGTTTTAGCAAGCTTGAAGAATTTCATGTTTCCCTCCGAAAATTCCGGTTTAGCTCTTTGCTTTGCACCTAGACCCTCCTGCCCGATCCATCCTGATCCCGGGCCATCGCGCCTTCGATGGAGGTGAATAAGCCGTTGGATTGGGGCAACAGTTTGACCGGGTAGCGGCGGTTTTCGATCAGGGTTGTTTTTCCCCTAGGGCATTTATCAAGCCATTGATTTCAAACAAAAGAAAATTTGTCGCAGCCCCCTGTCGCAGGGTGCCTGCCCCCGAATCACGCGGGGAATCGCCGCTGCGATTGGTGCCCGTCGCGGGCAAATCTCTGGATTTTTCGCCCGTTCTCGGCGACGATCGGCACAACGAAAAAGAAGCATCGGGCAGGTTTCAGATGATGCGGGCGCGAATTGGGGCGCTGGCGCTGCTTGCGGCGCTGGCTTCTTCCGTGGCACGGGCCGAAGAGCCGGTGCGCGATTTCACCTTCAAGCGGATCGGCGTGCCGGGCCAGGGCCTGCCCGGCAAGCGCATCACCGTGCAGATCCCCGAGGGCTTCGATCCCTGGGGCAAGGATTCCGCCGCCCTGCGCCCGCTGGAAAAGACCGCCGCCGCCGTCGCCGCGCCCGATCCGGCCGCGCCCGTCAAGCCCGCTGGGCCCCGGACACTGCCCTATGAGTGGTACTGGCAGCTCGTCTCGCCTGCGCTCGACTATGCCGGCCCCGCGCGCCACGAGGTTGCTCTCAACAAGCTCGCCGCCGCGCCCGAGGGCCAGGCCGTGCCGGCGCCCCGGCTCCAGAACCTGCAGGAGATCGCGCGCCGCCACGCGGTGGAGATCCTGTCGGCCACCGTGGGCACCCGCGTCTCGCCCGCGCTCGTCGTCGCGGTGATCGGCGTGGAAAGCGCCGGGCGCTCCGATGCCGTCAGCCATGCCGGCGCGGTGGGGCTGATGCAGCTGATGCCCGACACGGCGGCGCGCTTCGGCGTGACCGACAGCACCAAGGCGGCCGAGAACATCCGCGGCGGCGTGAAATACCTCGACTGGCTGCTGGGCGAGTTCGGCGGCGATCCGGTGCTGGCGCTGGCGGGCTACAATGCCGGCGAGAACGCGGTGAAGCGCAATGGCGGCGTGCCCCCCTTTGCCGAGACGCGCGCCTACGTGCCCAAGGTGCTGGCCGCCTGGCAGGTGGCGCGCGGCCTCTGTGTCACCCCGCCCGAGCTTGTCTCGGACGGGTGCGTCTTCCACGTCGCGCGCGCCGACGGCTGAGCCTCAGATCTTCAGCTTCTTGAAGATCGGCTCGGGAATCGTGCGGATGATGAGCATGATCCAGCGCCAGAAGAACGGCGTGTAGATCACGTTGCGCCCCTTGTCGACGCCGCGCAGGATGTCGCGCGCCACCGCGTCGGGCCTGGCGACGAGGAACATCCCCTCGATCCCCCAGGTCATCGCGGTATCGACGAAACCGGGCTTCACCGTCATCACATGGGCGCCCGCCCGGCCCAGCCGGTTGCGCAGGCCCGAGAGATAGGCGTGAAAGCCCGCCTTTGCGGCACCATACACGTAATTGCCCAGCCGCCCCCGATCCCCGGCGACGGAGCCGACGCCCACGATCGTGCCGCCGCCGCGTTCCTCCATCACCGGGGCCAGCATCTGCAAAAAGCGGGCAGGGCCGGTGAAACTGTCGGTCACCGTGCCGTCGATCAGCGCCGGTTCGATATCCACCGCGCGCTGATCGGGCATCGAGCCCACGAAGACGGCGGCGCAGATCTGCCCCATCTCCTGCTCGGCGCGGGCGATGATCGGCGCGAAGGTGTCGGGCTTGCGGGCGTCGAACGCCACCGCCTCGGCCATCGCCGCGCCGCGCAGGCGGCAATCGGCGGCGATGCGCTCCAGCTCCTCGGCGTCGCGGCCGGCCAGCAGCAGGCCCTCGCCCCGCGCGGCGAGCGCGCGGGCCAGCGCGGCCGCCATCGACGAGGTTGCGCCCAGTATGATCCAGGTCTGGCTCATGCCTCCTCCCGCAATTGAAGCCGGCGCACCAGGTCGGTGACATAGGCGCGGTCGGGATCGGCCTTGGCCACCACCTTGCGCCATTGCGGCAGGTCGGGATACATCGCCGCCGCCAGGTCGGGCGCCAGCAGCGCATCCTTCGCCAGATAGACCCGCCCGCCGGCATCGCCCGTCATCGCGTTCAGCTCGGCGATCAGCGGCGGCGCTTCGGGCCGGGCGGGGAAATCCACTGCCAGCGTGTAACCCTCCATCGGGAAGCTCAGATAGCCGGCGCTGCCCGGCCCCATGCGCTTGAGCACCGAAAGCGGCGAGGCGAGGCCGGAATGCGCGATCCGCTCGAGCATGCGGCGCAGCGCATCGGCCTCGGCCACGGGCACAACGCATTGAAACTGGTGGAAGCCGCGCTTGCCATAGAGGCGGTTCCAGTCATGGATTGCGTCGAGCGGGAAATAGGGCGCGGCGATGGGCTTGACCGTGGTGCGCCCCGACGGCGGCACGCGGCGGTAATAGAGCGCGTTGAACGCCTTCACCACCGGCGCCGACAGCGCGCCCGGCGGCGCGTCGAGCGGCACCTTGAGGTTGCGCCCCGGCGTGGGCGGAATGCCCGAGGTGATCTCGCCCTCTTCGAGGATGCCGCGCCCCAGCGCATCGCCCGTCGCGGTGGCGTCGATCCAGCCGACGGTGAAATCGTAGCGCGAATTGTCGAGCGCCTCGAGGAACTCGTCCCACCCGCCGATGCGCCGCTCGGTCAGCACCATCATGTCGCCCTTGCAGGGCATCAGCTTCAGCTTGGCGGCGAGGATGATCCCGGTCTGGCCCAGCCCCGCCACCGTGGCGCGGAACAGCTCGGCATCGCGCTCGGGTGTGATCCTGCGCGCCTTGCCCTTCTGCAACAGCGTTATCTCGGTCACGTGCTGCCCGAAGGAGCCGACCTCGTGGTGGTTCTTGCCATGCACGTCGTTGGCGATGCAGCCGCCCACCGTGGCGAACCCGGTGCCCGGCATCACCGCCGGGATCCAGCCGCGCGGGGCGAAGCGGGTGCCCAGCTCGCCGATCCGCATCCCGGCCTCGACCTCCACGATGCCCTCGGCCTCGTCGAAGCCCAGCATCCGGTCGAGCCGCGTCATGTCGATGGCGCGGCCGCCATCGTTGAGCGCCGCGTCGCCGTAGGATCGCCGCGCGCCGATCGCGGGCGCCGGTATCTCGGCCGACAGGCGCGTGAGCGCGGCCACCCTCTCGGGCCGCGCGATCTGGCCCGTCGCCTTCAGCGCGCGGCCCCAGCCGCTATAGGTCTCGGTCTTCCAGGTCATGTCGCGGCCCTCCCGGCGGCACGTTCGGCGAGCGGGAAGAAGGCCAGCCCGATCAGGATCGCGAACCACAGCGTCGTGAGACGGATGATCGCGGTGGCGGGCAGGGAAACCTCCAGCGGCACGCCCTGCAACGACAGCAGCGCCACCATCGCCGCCTCGGCCCCGCCTAGGCCGCCCGGCGCGCCCGTCGCGCCACCGGCAATGGCCGAGAAGACGAAGATCGCGATGGCGCTGGCCAGCGAGACATCGGCCCCCATCCAGCCCAGCAGCAGCCAGAAGGCGTAACCCTCGGCCGCCCAGCCGATCACGCCGGTGAGCAGCGCGATGGAAAGCGTGCCGCCATCGGCGAAACGGGTGAGCGCCCGCGCGGCGCGGCGCAGGCGCGCAAAGAGCCGGGGCAGGCGGCGCCCGGTGATCCGGTGGCCGATCCCGGCGCAGCGCGCCAGCAGGGCAGGGGAGGTCGCGGCGACGGCGGCCGCCAGCGCGATGATCGTCACCGGCACACCGCCCGCGATCCCGGTGGCCGAGAACGCCAGCGCCGCGCCCAGCAGCAGGGCGGTGGCGGCCAGGTCGGCGGCGCGGTCGGCCAGAACCAGCGGCGTGACGTCGAGGAACCGCGTGCCCGTCTCTCGCGCCACCCAGCGCAGGCGCACCAGCTCTCCCATCCGGCCCGGCGTGACCGTCATCGCGAACCCGCCGAGGAAATGCAGCATGTTGCGCGCCAGCCCCAGGCCCAGCCCCAGCCGGCGCACCAGCACGTGCCAGCGCAGGCCGCGCAGCGCGTAATTCACCAGCGAGAGCACCAGCAGCAGTGCCACCTGTGCTGCGGTCAGCCGGGCGACCTGGGCCATCGTCTCTTCCCAGCCGGTGGCCGAGGCCGCGGCGATCAGCCCGGCGGCCACCAGCGCCACCAGCCCCGCCAGCAGCGCCCGGTCGCGCCAGCGCCGGGATGCGGGCGGTCTGCTCGAAGGCCCCCGGGCCAGCGCCATGCCGTTTCCTTCCATATTCATCCGGCGCGGCCTAAACCCCGATCCGGGCAGGAGCGTGGAGGAAGTTCGGCGCAGCTGTGTGACATCGAGGCCCCGGCTGCCGCAATTCGCGGCTCAGTTGACGATCGTCGCCTCGGTCGCGGCGCGGATGTCATCCTCGGTCACGCCATCGGCGCATTCCACGATCTTCAGCCCGCCCTCGACCACGTCGAGCACGCCCAGATTGGTCACGATCCGGTCGACCACGCCCTTGCCCGTCAGCGGCAGGGTGCATTCGCGCAGCAGCTTCGACTCGCCCGCCTTGTTCTGGTGATCCATCACCACGACGACACGCTGCACGCCGGCCACCAGATCCATCGCCCCGCCCATGCCCTTGACCAGCTTGCCGGGGATCATCCAGTTCGCGAGATCTCCGTTCTCGGCCACTTCCATCGCGCCGAGGATCGCCATGGCGATCTTGCCGCCGCGGATCATCCCGAAGCTCATGGCGCTGTCGAAATAGGCGGTGTGGGGCAGTTCGGTGATCGTCTGCTTGCCGGCATTGATCAGGTCGGGATCCTCCTCGCCCTCGTAAGGGAAGGGGCCCATGCCCAGCATGCCGTTCTCCGATTGCAGCGTGACCTGCACGCCCTCGGGGATGTAGTTCGACACCAGCGTGGGGATGCCGATGCCGAGGTTCACATAGGTGCCGTCTTCCAGCTCCTGCGCCGCGCGGGCGGCCATCTGGTTGCGATCCCAGGGCATCAGGCTTGCTCCTTCTTGCGGGTGGTGCGCTGTTCGATGCGCTTCTCGTGCTCGCCCTGGATCAGGCGGTGCACGTAGACGCCGGGCAGGTGGATGTGATCGGGATCGAGGCTGCCGGTAGGCACGATCTCTTCCACCTCGACGACGCAGACCTTGCCGCACATCGCGGCGGGCGGGTTGAAGTTGCGCGCCGTCTTGCGGAAGACGAGGTTGCCTGTCTCGTCGGCTTTCCAGGCCTTGACGATCGAGAGATCGGCGAAGATGCCGCGCTCCAGGATGTAGGGTTCGCCGTCGAACTCCTTCACTTCCTTGCCCTCGCCGATCTGGGTGCCATAGCCGGTGCGGGTGTAGAAGCCGGGGATGCCGGCGCCGCCGGCGCGCATGCGCTCGGCCAGCGTGCCCTGCGGGTTGAACTCGAGCTCCAGCTCGCCGCCGAGATACTGGCGCATGAACTCGGCATTCTCGCCCACATAAGACGACATCATCTTCTTGACCTGCCGGGTCTGGAGCAGGATGCCGAGGCCGAAATCGTCGACACCGGCATTGTTCGACGCGATGGTCAGATCCTTGGTGCCGGCATCGCGGATCGCCGCGATCAGCAGTTCGGGAATGCCGCAGAGGCCGAACCCGCCCGCGGCGATCAGCATCCCGTCGAAGAGCAGCCCGTCGAGCGCCTCTGACGCCGAGCCGTAGATCTTGCCCATGAGACTTCCCCCGTGATGTTTCCTCAGCGTGAGGTTCATCACGGCGGGGGGCCGAGGTCAAGCGAATGCCGCGGTGCGGCATCGGGTCCGAGGGGGCCGACGCACACAAAACAATGGGCAGTTACGCAGGCGGCGAAGCCGCCCGCGCGGAACAAGGGGCGAAGCCCCGCCGCGCGAGCGCCGCCCCGTCTCGGCGGGGTGGCGCTCTTGCCATCCGCCCGCGCCACGGCGAGGGAAGATGTACTTGGCCACCATAAAGCGCCCAACACCCCCGTCGGAGGCGCCACCCCACGGGGCGGCCCCCGCGCTACCGTCGCATCAAGATCGAACCGACTTCAATGTGCCTAAAGTACCTCGGGGGCCCGGGGGCAGAGCCCCCGCCGCGCGGAATCAAGCGCGTAGCGCGCCGCGCGAGCGCCGCCCCGTCCGGGCGGGGTGGCGCTATTGCTGGCCGCCCGCGATGCCGTGAGTGCGGAGGGGCTTGGCTGCCATAAAGCGCCCAGCACCCACGTCGGCAGCGCCACCCCGCGGGGCGGCCCTCGCGCTACCGTTGCGCGAGACGGCCAGCCGCTACTTCTCCGCCGCCTTCCTTGCCGTAGCCTTCTTCGCCGCGCTCTTCTTCGCCGGCGCCTTCTTCGCCGCCGGCTTCTTCGCCGCGGCCTTCTTCGCCGGCGCCTTCTTCCGCCCGCCACCCTTCTTCGCGGCGCGCTCGGCGATCAGCTCCACCGCCATCTCCATGGTCACGTCTTCCGGCGCGGTGCCCTTGGGCAAGGTGGCATTCACCTTCTCCCACTTCACGTAAGGCCCGTAGCGGCCATCCATCACCGCCACGGCGCCACCGCTCTCGGGATGCTCGCCCAGCTCCTTCAGCGGCTTGGCCGCCGCCCCGCGCCCGCGCCCCGGCCCGCGGGCCGCCTTCTGCGCCAGAACCTCCACCGCGCGGTTCATGCCGATCTCGAACACCTCCTCGGTGTTCTGAAGGTTCGCATAGAGCCGCCCGTGCTTCACGTAAGGCCCGTAGCGCCCGATCCCGGCCTCCACCGGCTCGCCATCGTCGGGATGCTTGCCCACCTCGCGCGGCAGGCTCAGCAGCATCAGCGCCTTCTCCAGATCCACGTCATCCGGCGCCCAATCCTTCGGCAGCGAGGCGCGCGGCGGCTTCTTCACCTCTTCCGTCACCTCGCCGCGCTGCACATAAGGCCCGAACCGGCCCGAACGCAGACTGATCTCGTCGCCATTGTCCTCGCCCAGCACCCGGTCGCCCGCCTGCGCCTCGGCATCGCCGCCGATCGGCCGGGTATAGCGGCACTCGGGATAGTTGGAGCAGCCGACGAACCCCCCGGTGCGCGAGGTCTTCAGATGCAGCTTGCCCTCGCCGCAAAGCGGGCAGATCCGCGGATCGGAGCCGTCGGCGCGCGGCGGATAGAGCTGCGGCGCCAGGGCAGCGTCGAGCTTGTCGAGCACCTCGGTGATCCGCAATTCCGACGTCTCGGCGATCGCCGCCGAGAAATCCCGCCAGAACCGGTTCAGCACATCCTTCCAGTCGCGCGCGCCGGCGCTCACATCGTCGAGCTCTTCTTCCAGATGCGCGGTGAACTCGTAGCCCACGTACTTGCGGAAGAAGTTGAGCAGGAAGATCGTGACAATGCGCCCCTTGTCCTCGGGGATCAGGCGCCCCTTGTCCTTGCGGACATATTCCCGCTCCTGGATCGTGGTCACGATCGAGGCATAGGTCGAGGGCCGGCCGATCCCCAGCTCCTCCATCTTCTTGACCAGCGTCGCCTCGGTATAGCGCGGCGGCGGCTGGGTGTGGTGCTGCTGGGCCAGGACCGCGCCGTTGTCCGACAGGATCGCCTTGTCGTGCAGCCGCCCGGCGCCCGGCTGCTGCCCCGGCTGCTGCTCGGTCACACGCGCGAACTCGGCCTCCAGGCCGGCCCCGGCAAAGGCCGCCGCCTCGCCCTGCATGATCTGCGGCAGGCGGCCGTCATCCTCGCCGCCCTCGTCGTCGCGGCCCTCCTCATAGACCCGCAGGAACCCGTCGAACAACACGACCTGCCCGGTCGCCCGCAGACCCACCTCGCCATCGGCGCTCTCGATCTCGACGGTGGTGCGCTCCAGCCGGGCGGCCTCCATCTGGCTGGCGATCGTGCGCTTCCAGATCAGATCGTAGAGCTTGCGCTGATCCGCCTCGCCCAGGCGCAGCTTGTCGGGCGTGGCATCCATGTCGGTCGGCCGGATGCATTCATGCGCTTCCTGCGCATTCTTCGCCTTGTTCTTGTAGATGCGCGGGCTGCCGGGCACGTAATCGGCACCGTAAAGCGCGCCGATCGTCTCGCGCGCGGCGCTCACCGCCTCGGGCGCCATGTCGATGCCGTCGGTCCGCATGTAGGTGATGTGCCCGGCCTCGTAGAGCCGCTGCGCCGCGGCCATCGTGGCCCGCGCGCCCATGCCGAACTTGCGGCTCGCCTCCTGCTGGAGCGTCGATGTCATGAAGGGCGGCGAGGGGTTGCGGGTGGACGGCTTGGCCTCCACCCCCGCCACACTGAGCGCCCGCGCGGCGACCGCGCGCACCGCCAGCTCGGCCGACGAGGCCGTGGCGATGTCGAACCGATCCAGCTTGCGGCCACCCAGCGTGACCAGCCGCGCCTCGAAGGCCTGGCCGCGCGGCGTCTCGAGCGTGGCGCGCACGCTCCAGTATTCGCGGGGGTTGAAGGCCTCGATCTCCATCTCCCGCTCGACGATCAGCCTCAGGCAGACCGATTGCACCCGCCCTGCGCTGCGCGCGCCGGGCAGCTTGCGCCACAGGACGGGCGAGAGGTTGAACCCCACGAGGTAGTCGAGCGCGCGGCGGGCGAGATAGGCTTCGACCAGCGGCGCATCCACGTCGCGCGGGTTTTTCATCGCCTCGGTCACGGCGGACTTGGTGATCGCGTTGAACACGACGCGCGAGACCGGCGTATCCTTGCGGATCGCCTTGCGCTTGGTCAGCGCCTCCTGCAAATGCCACGAGATCGCCTCGCCCTCGCGGTCGGGGTCGGTGGCGAGGATCAGGGCATTGTCGTCCTTCAGCGCGTCGGCGATGGCCTTGACATGCTTGCGGCTGTCGGCGCCCACCTCCCACTGCATCTCGAACCCGTTCTCGGGATCGACCGAGCCATCCTTGGGCGGCAGGTCGCGGACATGGCCATAGCTTGCCAGAACCGTGTAATCGCCGCCCAGATACTTGTTGATCGTCTTGGCCTTGGCAGGCGATTCCACAACGACGACGGGCATGTGCTTCCTTCCGACTCGGGGCGTTCCGGCTTGGCGGCGCAACATGTGGAGCGCGCCGGCCCTTGTCAATCCAGGGGTTGCGCCCCTGCCTTTCGGGCATCTCGCGGCCGGCGCCGCGGCGGCGCCGTCACGGCCCATATGGCCCGTGAGAAGCGGCGATCAAGGCGGGGCAGGGCGCGGCGGTGGCGTCTGCCGCCGGGTCGGAGGTGCCGCGCGCCGGGCGAAATCGGCCAGCCCGCCAAGCGCGATGGCGCCGCAGGCACTCGCCCGGCAAGGAGCCCGCGGCGCTCGGGCGAAACACCGTCGCCACCGTGAGCCAGTCCGACAACGCGCCAGCCCGTCGCCCTCACCGCGAAGCCACCTCGACTGCGTCGGCCCGTCGGGGGGCACGCCTGTCGCGCCGGCGATATCGTGCTCCGACACGGGCAGGGCGCGCATCTCCACGCCGCGCCTCATACCTGCGTCTCGCACCGCTCGTTCGCCGCTCTAGTCGTCGCCCGGCGGCGCGCGCGAGATGAGGCCGCCGGCCTGGCGGATTATCGCCCCGTCGAGCTCCAGCGCGACGAGCTCCCGCGTCGTGGCCGCCGTGGCGCCGCCGAGATCGCGGATGAGCTGATCCTCCGCCAGCGGAGACGGCCCGAGCCGTTGCAGGATGCGGTTGTGAAGCTCCGCCGTTTCGGAGAGCGAGCGCCCCGGCGAGGGCGGGCCGGTGGGGATGTCGGCGGGGATCGCGGTGCTGCCGGGCGCTGCGCCTGCCTCGGCCATGTCTCCGTGCGCCCCGGCAGCGACCCGTTTGCCCTCCGGCGCGCCGGTTCGGTGATCGGCGCCTGCCCTGTCGACTGCCGCACTCTCGACCGGTGCAGTCCCCCGCGCGGTGTCCCCCGCGCCGGCCTCGGGCGGGCGGGCGGCATTGGCTGGGGCGGCATTGGGGGCGGCGGCATTGGCATAGGCGCGCCGGGCCTCGTAGGGCAGGGCGGGGCTGGGGGTGTGCGTCTCGGCCACGGGCGTTATGCGCGGGTCTACCGGCGGTTCGCTGGGACGCACCTCTTCTCCGCGCTCCTCTGCCGTTCGCACCTCTGCTCCGCGCTCTTCTGCCGTGCGCACCGCCGTCCGGCCACCTTCGACACCCTCGGGCGCATCCGCAGGCGCGCGCACCGATCGCCCGTAGGCCGCCGCCACGCGCGCGCCGGGCCCGTCGCCTGCCGGCTCCAGCGGCAGCGAGCGCTGGACGGCACCTTCACCCTCGGCCTCGGCCTCCACCGTCCCGATCGCCTCGATCACGTCATCGGCCGAGCGCACCAGCAGCGCCCCGTCGCGCAGCAGCGCGTTGCAGCCTGCCGCGCGCGCGTCGAACGGGTGGCCGGGCACGGCCATCACCTCGCGCCCCTGGTCGAGCGCCATGCGCGCCGTGATCAGCGAGCCCGAGCGCGCCGCGGCCTCGATCACCACGACCGCCCGCGCCAGGCCCGAGACGATCCGGTTGCGGCGCGGGAAATCCCGTGCCTGGGGCTGCAGGCCCATCGGCCGCTCCGACAGCAGCAGGCCGCGTTCGGCGATTTCCTGCGCCAACACCGCGTTCTCGGCCGGGTAGACGACATCCACGCCGCCCGCCAGTACCGCCAGCGTCCCGCGGTCGAGCGCGGCGAGATGCGCGGCCGTGTCGATGCCGCGCGCCAGGCCCGAGACCACGACATGCCCGCTTTCGGCGAGCGCACCCGCCAGCCGGCGCGCCATCCGCGTGCCCAGAGCCGAGGCATCGCGCCCGCCCACCAGCGCCACCATCGGGCGGCGCAGCAAGGCGGTGTCGCCTCGCGCCCAGACCAGCGGCGGCGCATCGGCGATGTCGCGCAGGGCGCGGGGATAATCCGCCTCGCCCCAGGCCAGAAGGCGCGCGCCGGCCAACCTGCCGGCTCGCATCTCGGCCTCGGCCACCGACAGCGCGCAGGGGCGATAGCCGGCAACGCCGGCCGCGGCGGCGATCTCGGGCAGCGCCTCGAGCGCGGCGGCGGCCGAGCCATGTTCGGCCATCAATCTGAAGAAGGTGGTCACGCCGACGCGGCGTGAGCGCAAGAGCCGAAGCCAAGATACCCGTTCTTCCTCGCTGTGGGGTGGGGTGAGGGGGTGGTGGGAAGTGGATTGCTCCTCGGCCATCCGTCGCTCCAGCTCTTGCCGGGCCACCATGGCGCGCCGATGGTTAACGGCACGTAAATGCAAACCATTCCGTGAAAATTTTTTCAGGTCGCCCCAAAGCGCCCCTCAAGCGCCCCCGAAACTCACACCGCCGAGCCGCCCACCGTCAGCCCCCCGATCAGCAGCGTCGGCTGGCCCACGCCCACCGGCACCCATTGCCCGTTCTTGCCGCACACGCCGATGCCGGGGTCGAGCGCCATGTCGTTGCCGATCGCGCGCACCTGCTGCAGCGCCGACTTGCCGTCGCCGATCAGCGTGGCGCCCTTGACCGGCGCGCCGATCTTCCCGTTGCGCACCCGGTAGGCCTCGGTGCAGGAAAACACGAATTTGCCGTTGGTGATATCGACCTGCCCGCCCGAGAAGCCCGGCGCATAGATGCCGTCCTTCATCTCGGCGATCACCTCTTCGGGCGTCGCCTCGCCGCCCAGCATGTAGGTATTCGTCATCCGCGGCATCGGCGGATGCGCATGGCTCTGCCGCCGCCCGTTGCCGGTGGGCGCCACGCCCATCAGCCGCGCGTTCTGGCGATCCTGCATGAAGCCCACCAGCACCCCATCCTCGATCAGCACGTTCCTGCCCGACGGCGTGCCCTCGTCATCCACGGTGATCGAGCCGCGCCTGTCGGGCATCGTGCCGTCATCCAGCACGGTCACCCCCGGCGCCGCCACGCGCTGACCCATCAGCCCGGCAAAGACGGAAGAGCGGCGGCGGTTGAAATCGCCCTCCAGCCCGTGGCCCACCGCCTCGTGCAGCAGCACGCCGGGCCAGCCGGCGCCCAAAGCCACATCCATCACGCCGGCGGGCGCCGGTTCGGCCTCGAGGTTCACCAGCGCGATGCGCAGCGCCTCGCGCACCTTGGCCTGCCAGGCCTCGGGCGCGATCAGCGCCTCCAGCCCGTGCCGCCCCCCGCCCGAGCCCGATCCGCTCTCGCGCCGGCCGTTCTGCTCCACCGAGACCGAGACGTTCATCCGCGCCATCGGCCGCACATCGGCCACCACGCCGCCCTCGGGCCGCAGGATCACCACCTCCTGGTGCGACAGCGCCAGCGAGGCCGAGACCTGGACCACCCGCTTGTCGAGCCCGCGGGCGAAGGCGTCGATCTCGGCCAGCAGATCCAGCTTGGCGGGGAAGGCGAGGCCGTCCATCGGGTTCATGTCGCCATAGAGCCGCCGGTTGGTGCCCGGCGGCGGGGCCGCCATCGTGCCGCCGCCATCGCCCACGGCGAGCCGCGCGGTCTCTGCCGCGCGCAGCAGCGCCCGCTCGGAGATCTCGGTCGCATGGGCATAGCCCGCCGTCTCGCCCTTCACCGCGCGCAGGCCGAACCCCTCCGACGCGTCGAACGAGGCATTGCGGACGCGGCCGTCATCGAAGACCAGCGCCTCGGAGCGGCTGCGCTCGAGGAACAGCTCGCCATCGTCGGCGCCTTCCAGCGCGGCGCGCAGCACCTTCAGGGCGGCGGCCTCGTCGACATGGGTCTCGAAGGGGCGGAAGGGGGCATCGGCCATCGGGCAATCTCCGGGCGGGGGGCGGTGGCGGTAAAGCGGCCGAATGCCGCAATTTGATCGCTTGTCCCGCAGGGCCTAATATGGTTTCTGGCGCGCGAGACACAACGGGATTCCGCGCGCGCCCCGCGCCCGGCCGGGCCGTGCCCGGAATCCCCAACAGCAGAGCTGACGGAAAAAGCGCATGATCAGAGCCATTTCTCGCCTCGCGGCCCTCGCCCCCCTCTTCCTCGCCGCCGGCGCGGCCAAAGCGCAGGACGCCGCGGAAGACGACCTGGCGATCATCGGCCAGCCGCACGAGCGCGGGATCGACTGGCAGCCTGCCGCCACCGAACTGGCGCGCGACATCCACGCGCTGGATTACCTCGTCCTGGTGATCATCAGCCTGATCGTGCTGCTCGTCGTCGGCCTGCTCGCCTTCGTGATCGTGCGCTACAACCGCCGCGCCAATGCCGAACCGGCCGCCTTCACCCACAACACCCCCGTCGAAGTGGCCTGGACGATCGTGCCGATCCTGATCCTGCTCGTCGTCGCGGCCTTCTCGCTGCCGGTGCTGTTCAAGCAGCAGATCATCCCCGAGGGCGACATCACCATCAAGGCGACCGGCAACCAGTGGTACTGGAGCTACGAATACGTCGACAACGAATTCTCCTTCGACAGCTACATGATCGGCCACCCCGCCACGCTGAGCGACGAGTTCCCCGGCGCCGTGCCCTTCGTGCTGAACGAGGCGATGGAGCAGCGGCTGGAACGTGACGGGTTCGACCGCGATCAATGGCTGCTGGCCACCGATACCGCGATGGTCGTGCCGGTGGGCAAGACCATCGTGATGCAGATCACCGCCGCCGATGTGATCCATTCCTGGACGATCCCGGCCTTCGGCGTGAAACAGGATGGCGTGCCCGGCCGCATCGCCGAGGCCTGGTTCACCGTGGATCGCCCCGGCGTCTATTTCGGCCAGTGCTCCGAGCTCTGCGGCAAGGATCACGCCTATATGCCGATCACCGTCATCGCGGTGAGCGAGGCGGAATACAACGACTGGCTCGATGGCGCGATCGAGCAATATGCCGGCAAGCCCCGCGCCGAGGCGGGCACGGAAGTGGCCCTGGCCGACTAGGCCGGGCCGGCGGGCGCCCCGCAACAAGGCGGGGCCCGCGATGCGGCGCAGGGTGGCGGGGCGTGCGATGCGCGCGCCCGGCCCGGCGCAGAACGGAAGACGACATGACCGACGCGAGCCTTCATACGCAAGCCACGGAGCCCGAAGCCTCATTCGGGGATTACCTCGCGCTGCTCAAGCCGCGGGTGATGTCGCTCGTCGTGTTCACGGCGCTCGTGGGCCTGATCGTGGCGCCGGTGCCGGTGCACCCCTTCGTGGCGCTGGTCTCGATCCTGTTCATCGCGCTGGGCGGCGGCGCCTCGGGCGCGCTGAACATGTGGTACGATGCCGATATCGACGCGGTGATGAAACGCACCGCGCGCCGCCCGATCCCCGCCGGCCGCGTGACGCGGGGCGAGGCGCTGGGCCTCGGCGTGGCGCTGTCGGGCTTCTCGGTCGTGCTGCTGGGGCTGGCCGCGAACTGGGTCGCGGCGGGGCTGCTGGCCTTCACCATCTTCTTCTACGCCGTCGTCTACACGATCTGGCTGAAACGCGCGACGCCGCAGAACATCGTGATCGGCGGCGCCGCGGGCGCGCTGCCGCCGATGATCGGCTGGGCGGTGGCCACCGGCGGCATCGCGCCCGAAAGCCTGCTGATGTTCGCGCTGGTCTTCATGTGGACGCCGCCGCATTTCTGGGCGCTGGCGCTGTTCATGAACGCCGATTACGAGGCGGCGGGCGTGCCGATGCTGACCGTCACCCACGGCAAGCGCGCCACGCGCCGCCACATCTTCGCCTATACCGCGCTCCTGGCGCTGGTGGCAGGCGCGCTCGGCTTCACCTCGATCGCCGGGCCGGTCTACTGGATCACCGCGGCCGCGATGAACCTGTGGTTCCTGCACGGCGCCTGGCGCATCCTGCGCCGCGAAGAGGAAGCCGCCGCCGCCGATAACCACGCCGCCGAGAAGGCGTTCTTCAAGGTCTCGCTCATCTATACCTTCGCGCATTTCGCCGCCCTGCTGGGCGATGCCACGCTGCGGAGCCTCGGCGCATGACCGGCCTCACCCGCGAACACGAGATCCACCGCCGCCGCATGGGCCGCAATGTCGGGCTCGGCCTGGTGCTGGCCGGGCTGGTGGCGATCATCCTCGGCCTGACCGTGGTGAAGGTGACATTGCTCGACCCGGCGCAGAACGGCGTGACGCCTGCTCCAGCAGAGGAGACGGGCCAATGAAGATCGGCCCCCAGAACCTCTCCGGCCCGCAGAAGACACTCGGCGGCCTCGTCCTGCTCGTCGTCACGATGGGCGGGCTGGCCTGGGCCTCGGTGCCGTTCTACGACTGGTTCTGCCGCGTCACCGGCTTCGGCGGCACCACCGCCGTGGCCGAGGCGGGCTCCGACGTGGTGCTCGAGCGCACCATGCTGATCCGCTTCGACGCCAATACCGACAAGTCGATGCCGTGGGAATTCCGCCCGATGACCCGCACGATGGAGGTGCGCATCGGCGAGACGGGGCTCGCCTTCTACGAGGCCTACAACCCCACCGACCGCCCGATCGCCGGCACCGCCTCCTACAACGTCGCCCCCTACGAGGCGGGCGGCTTCTTCACCAAGATCGACTGCTTCTGCTTCACCGAGCAGGTGCTGCAACCCGGCGAGCGGGTGCAGATGCCGGTGACCTTCTATGTCGATCCCGAAATCGTGGATGACCGCGACGCGAAGTTTGTCAAACGCATCACCCTGTCATACACATTCTACGAAACCGACATGCCTCAGGAGACGGCGGCCCTCAAGGCTGGCGGCGACAAGGGCAACCCGCTGACCGATCTCAATTAATCCCAGAACGAGGGATCCGCACATGGCGCACGAAAAGAACCACGACTACCACATCCTCAGCCCCTCGATCTGGCCCTTCATCGGGGCCGTCTCGGCCTTCGTGATGCTGTTCGGCGCGGTGCTGTGGATGAAGGACATGACGCCCTTCGTCTTCTTCATCGGCCTGGCCGGCGTGCTCTACACGATGTTCGCCTGGTGGTCCGACGTGGTGACGGAAAGCGGCATCGGCGATCACACGCCGGTGGTGAAGATCGGCCTGCGCTACGGTGTGGTGCTGTTCATCATGTCCGAGGTGATGTTCTTCGCCGCGTGGTTCTGGAGCTTCTTCAAGAACGCCATGTACCCGATGGGCCCGAACTCGCCCGCGCAGGATGGCGTCTGGCCGCCCGTGGGGGTGGAGACGTTCGATCCCTGGCACCTGCCGCTGATGAACACGCTGATCCTGCTGTGCTCGGGCGCCGCCTGCACCTGGGCGCACCACGCCATCGCGCACGAGAACAACCGCCGCGACATGATCAACGGCTTGGCGCTGGCCGTGGTGCTGGGGCTGCTGTTCACCGCCTTCCAGGCCTACGAATACAGCCACGCCGCCTTCGGTTTCGGCCGCGGCTGCGAGGTCTATTGCTCGAACTTCCTGCTGCCGACCATGTTCCACGGCTTACACGTGATCATCGGCACGATCTTCCTCGCCGTCTGCCTGTTCCGCGCCATGGCCGGGCATTTCACGCCGGAAAGCCATGTCGGCTTCGAGGCGGCGGCCTGGTACTGGCACTTCGTCGACGTGGTCTGGCTGTTCCTGTTCCTGGTGATCTACATCTGGGGCAGCTGACCTTCCGCCATATGCGAAACGGGGCGCGCGCGGGCCACGCGGGCGCCCTTTCTCTTGGGGGCGCAGCCATGTGGAAACGGATGATCGCGCCGCTGCTGATCGGGGCAGGGGGCATCGCCATCCTGATCTCGCTCGGCGTCTGGCAGATCGAGCGCCTGGCCTGGAAAGAGGCGATCCTCGCCGATATCGAGGCCCGCATCGCCGCCCCCGCCGGCCCGCTGCCCGCCCCGGGCACCGCCCCCGAACCCTACCAGCCCGTCGCGGTGGAAGGCGTGATCGAGGGCCGCGAACTGCACGTCCTAGTCAGCCGCCGCGACGCCGGCGCCGGCTACCGCATCGTGTCCGCGCTCGAGACGGAGGGCGGCCGCCGCATCCTCGTCGACCGCGGCTTCGTCCCGATGGAGGCGAAGGATACCGGCCGCCCCGCCACCCGCGTCTCCGTCGAGGGCAACCTGCACGAGCCCGACGAACGCCTCGCCTCCACGCCGGCCAACGACATCGAGCGCAACATCTGGTTCGCCCGCGACGTGCCGCAGATGGCCAAGACGCTCGGCACCGAGCCGCTCCTGCTCATCGCCCGCACCCCCACGGGCCAGGGCGTCGATCCCATGCCGGTGGGCACCGAGGGCATCCCCAACGACCACCTGGAATACGCGATCACCTGGTTTTCCCTCGCGCTTGTCTGGCTGGGGATGACACTCTATTGGCTCTGGCGTATCACGGCGAGACGCCGCGACGACGGCCCCCGAGACGCCTGAACAGGAACCCATGCGCTATATCTCCACCCGCGGCGAGGCCCCCGCGCTGACATTCGAAGAGACGATGCTCACCGGCCTCGCCGGTGACGGCGGGCTCTACCTGCCCGAAACCGTGCCGACCCTCGCGCCCGAAGAGATCGCCGCGCTCGCCGGCCTGTCCTACGAGGAAGCCGCCTTCCGCATCATGCGCCCCTTCACCGGCGACTTCCCCGAGGCTGAGCTGCGCGAGGCCATCGCGCGCGCCTATGCCGGCTTCGCCCATCCCGCCCGCGCGCCGCTCAAGCAACTGGAACCGGGGCTCTTCCTGCTGGAGCTCTTCCACGGCCCCACGCTCGCCTTCAAGGATTTCGCCATGCAGCTGATCGGCCAGCTGTTCCAGGCCGCGCTCAAGCGCCGGGGCGAGCGCGTCACCATCGTCGGCGCCACCAGCGGCGACACGGGCAGCGCCGCGATCGAGGCCTTCCGCGGCCTGCCCAATGTCGATGTCGTGATCCTCTTCCCCCATGGCCGCGTCAGCGACGTCCAGCGCCGCCAGATGACCACGCCGGCCGAGAGCAACGTTCACGCCCTCGCGCTCGACGGCGATTTCGACGATTGCCAGGCCGCGCTGAAAGAGATGTTCGCCGATGCCGAGTTCCGCGACGGCGTGAAACTCGCCGCGGTGAACTCGATCAACTGGGCCCGCGTGCTGGCCCAGATCGTCTACTACTTCACCGCCGCCACCGCCCTCGGCGCCCCGCACCGCGCGGTCAGCTTCACCGTGCCTACCGGCAATTTCGGCGACATCTATGCAGGCCTGGTGGCCAAGCGCATGGGCCTGCCCATCGACCGGCTGGTGATCGCGACCAACCAGAACGACATCCTGCACCGCACCATCCACACCGGCGCGCACGAGAAACGCGGCGTCACGCCGTCGATCTCGCCCTCGATGGATATCCAGGTCTCCAGCAATTTCGAACGCGCATTGTTCGATGCCTATGGCCGCGACGGCCGCGCCGTGGCCCAGCTGATGGACGAGCTCAAATCGGGCGGCTTCACCGTCAGCCAGGGCGCGATCGAGGCCCTGCGCGCCGATTTCGACAGCGGCCGCGCCTCGGAGGAAGAGACCGCGCAGACCATCACCGCGATGCACAGGGCGACGGGCGAGGTGCTCTGCCCCCATTCCGCCGTCGGCGTGAAGGTGGCCCGCGAACAACCCGCCTCGGCCGCGCCGATGGTGGCGCTGGCCACCGCCCACCCCGCCAAGTTCCCCGACGCGGTCGAGGCGGCGACGGGCTTGCGCCCCGACCTGCCCGCCCATATGTCGGATCTCTTCGCGCGCCCCGAACGCGTGACCCGCGTGGCCAACGACCTGGCCGCGCTGAAAACACTCGTCAGAGAACGGACCGCACATTGAGCGTCGAGCTACACACACTTCCCAACGGCTTCCGCATCGTTACCGAGCATATGCCCGGCCTGCAAAGCGCCTCGATCGGCGTCTGGGTGCAGGCCGGCGGCCGCCACGAACGGGCCGAGCAGAACGGCATCGCCCATTTCCTCGAACACATGGCCTTCAAGGGAACGGCGCGCCGCTCGCCCCTGCAGATCGCCGAAGTGCTCGAGGATGTGGGCGGCTATCTCAACGCCTATACCAGCCGCGAGATGACGGCCTATTACGCCCGCGTGCTTCAGGCCGACGTGCCGCTCGCGCTCGACGTGATCGCCGACATCCTGCTCAACCCGGTCTTCGACCCGGCCGAGATCGAGGTGGAGCGCGGGGTGATCCTGCAGGAAATCGGCCAGGCGCTGGATACGCCCGACGATATCATCTTCGACTGGCTGCAAGAGGTCTGCTATCCCGATCAGCCGATGGGCCGCACGATCCTGGGGCCCTCCGAGCGGGTCAGCGGCTTTGCCCGCGATGACTTGGCGGGCTTCGTGTCGGAACATTACTCGCCCGACCGGATGATCCTCGCCGCCGCCGGCGCGGTGGATCACGACGCGCTGGTGCGCGAGGCCGAAAAGCTGTTCGGCAATCTCAGCGCCCGGCCCGCGCCGGGGCTCGTCGCCTCGCGCTTCGCCTCGGGCGAATACCGCGCGGCCAAGAAGCTCGAACAGGTGCATTTCGCGCTGGCGCTGGAAGGGCCCAGCTACCGCGACGAGGATATCTATGTCGCCCAGGTCGCCTCGACGGCTTTGGGCGGCGGCATGTCCTCGCGGCTGTTCCAGGAGATCCGCGAGAAGCGCGGCCTGTGCTACACTGTCTATGCCCAGACCGGCGCCTATTCCGATACCGGCGCGATGACGGTCTATGCCGGCACGGCGGGCGAACAGGTGCGCGAACTGGCTGAGGTGACGGTGGACGAGATCCGCCGCGCTGCCGGCGACATGCGCGAGGAAGAGGTTGCCCGCGCCCGCGCCCAGATGCGCGCCGGGCTGCTGATGGGGCTGGAAAGCCCCTCGGGCCGGGCCGAGCGCAATGCCCGCATGGTCTCGATCTGGGGCAGGGTGCCGCCGCTGCCGGAAACCGTGGCGCGGATCGACGCGGTGACGACGGGCGCGGTGCGCGATTTCACCGCGCGCATGGCCACCGGCGAGGCGGCGCTCGCCCTCTACGGCCCGGTCGACGGGGCGCCGCCGCTCGACCGCCTGCGCGCCCGCCTCGCCGCCTGATGTTCCTGCGGCGGCGCACCGTACGGCTCGAGACCGAGCGGCTGACGCTGCGCCTGCCGCAGCATTCCGATTTCGGCGCCTGGGTCGAACTGCGTTCGGGCTCCGCCGGCTTCCTCCAGCCGTGGGAGCCGACATGGGCCGCCGATCACCTCTCGCGCAAGGGCTTCACCAACCGCGTCTACTGGGCCCAGCGCGCCGCCGCGCAGGAAACCGCGCTGCCGCTGTTCCTGTTCCGCCGCGCCGACGGGGCGCTGGTGGGGGCGATCACCCTCGACAACATCCGCCGCGGGCCTGCCCAGGCGGGCACGACGGGCTACTGGGTGGGCGAGCCCTTCGCGCGCCAGGGCTTCATGCGCGAGGCCTTGCAGGCGGTGGTGCATCACGCCTTCCACAGCCTCGATCTCAGCCGCATCGAGGCCGGCTGCCTGCCCGAGAACCACGCCTCGCGCGGGGTGCTCGAGAAGAGCGGCTTCAAGTACGAGGGCGTGGCGCAGAGCTACCTGCAGATCAACGGCCGCTGGCGCAACCACGTCCTCTACGCCAACCTCCGCAGCGACCGGCGCGGTCGCAGCGAGGCAGGGCTGTAGCGCGGCAGCAACCGCACCGCGCGGAACAAGGGGCGCAGCCCCGCCGCGCGAGCGCCGCCCCGTCCGGGCGGGGTGGCGCTATGGCTAGCCGCCCGCGCTACGGCAAGTTCGGATGTACCTGGCCACCATAAAGCGCCCAACACCCACGTCGGAAGCGCCACCCCACGGGGCGCCCCTCGCGCTCCCGTTGCGCCAAGATCGACCGCACTTCAATGTGCCTGAAATACCTCGGGGGTCCGGGGGCAGCGCCCCCGGCCCGCTGGGTCTCATGGGGCCGAAGGCTCCCGCGCGGAACAAGGGCGCAGCCCGCCGCGCGATCGCCGCCCCGTCGGGGCGGAATGGCACTTTGGCTTTCGTCCCGCGCTACGGCGAGTTCGGATGTACACGGCCACAATAAAGCGCCCAACACCCACGTCGGCAGCGCCACCCCACGGGGCGCCGCTCGCGCTCCCGTTGCGCACCGATCATGGTTAAGTCCACAATACCACGCCGCCCGCCCCAACGATTCCAACAGCTTGCAAGGCGTCCACATGTGGACACCCTCCCACCCCTCACAACCCATGCCGCCCGGCATAGCCGTTCCGTCCCGGCGGTGCCCACCCCTCCAGCGCCCCATCCGCCGGCCGCAGCACCTCGATCTCCAGCGGATAGCATGCCGCCTCGTCCGAGGAATGGCCCGATCCACAATCGCCGCCGGGGCAGGCCGACAGCGCCGCCACCAGGTCGATCTCGGCGAAGAGCTCCAGGTGATCCCCCGGCCGCACCGGGCTCGCCTTCATGAAATACCGCCCCGTATCGCGGGTGAAGCCGGTGCACATGAAGACGTTCAGCACGTCATGCACCAGCGCCTCGGCCTCGTCTGCCGCCAGCCCCCGCGCCACCATGGCGCGGGTCAGGTTGGAATGGCAGCAGCGGTCATAGCCATCCCCGTGCAGCAGGTGCTGGGTGTAGGGATCGCAGCGCGTGCCGATCACGTCGTGCACGCCGGCGCCATCCGCATCGATCCCGTACCAGCCCAGCGTGTCGCCGATGATCGTGGCCATCGGCCGCAGATGCGGCAGGCACGACCACAGCCTGTCGCCCTCGCCCAGATGCGTGCCGTGCAGCGCCCGCGTCTTGCCCGAGAAGAACCGCTCGCGCAGGTCGTCGGCCGCGAAGAGGTTCAGATCGCCCACTTGCGGCCCCTCGATGCAGCGGATGCGGAAGACATGGCCCGCCGGAACGTCCACCGCCAGCGCATCTCGCGGCGGCACGATGTGGCGCGCCACGATTTCGGCCCCGTCGCGTGCCGCGCGGTAGAGGGCAAGCGGCGGGGGCGGCAGCATGTCTTCGGGATAGACGATCACGGGCCTTGGATCGGGCCTTGCATCCGACATGGCTCCTCCTCTCTGAGGTGTTTCGCGGCCCGGCGCGCTGCGCTAACAAGGCCCCGAGACAGGCCACAGCGAGGGGGCGCCGGTGAAGACGATCAGGGACTACATCCGCACGATACCGGATTTTCCCCACGAGGGGATCATGTTCCGCGACGTGACCACCTTGTTCGCCGATGCGCGCGGCTTTCGCATCGCGGTGGACCAGCTGCTCGCCCCGTTCGTGGGCACGCGGATCGACAAGGTGGTGGGCCTCGAGGCGCGGGGCTTCATCCTCGGCGGCGCGATGGCCCACCAGCTCTCGGTCGGGTTCGTGCCGGTGCGCAAGAAGGGCAAGCTGCCGGGGGCGACCATCGCGCAGAAATACACGCTGGAATATGGGCAAGCCGAGATGGAGCTGCACGAGGATGCGCTCGAGGCCGGAGAGCGGGTGCTGCTGGTCGACGACCTGCTGGCCACCGGCGGTACGGCCGAGGCGGGGATCCGGCTGATCGAGCGGCTGGGCGCGGTGATCACCGGCTGTGCCTTCGTGATCGACCTGCCGGACCTGGGCGGTCGGAAACACCTGGAGAAGCTGGGCTACGAGGTGACGGCCCTGTGCGAGTTCTCGGGCGCGTGAACGCTTTGTTCATCCCGCACCCCTAGTCTGACCCTGCCGGACGGGAGCCGGCGCTGCTTGCACTATGTGGCGGCCGGGCAGACCGGCCGGACGCATGAGGGACGCCCGGCCACCACCCCCTTGGTCGGGCGTCTCGACAATGCGGGCTGGCGGGGCGGAATGGGGGTGTCCACATGTGGACGGCGCGTAAGGCGTTGATCTTGTTGAGCCGTTAATATGGACGTAACCATGTTTCCTGTCGTTGCCTTACTAGCGCAACGGTAGCGCGAGGGCCGCCCCGTGGGGTGGCGCCTCCGACGTGGGTGTTGGGCGCTTTATGGTTGCCAGGTACATCCGAACTCGCCGTAGTGCGAGCGGCCAGCAATAGCGCCACCCCGCCGGGACGGGGCGGCGCTCGCGCGGCGCGCTGCGCGCTAGTTCCGCGCGAACCAGGCCCTACGGGGGGATACTGCTGTTCCAAGCGGCCGCAGCGGCTCAACGCAAGCAGCCCCGCCTCACCCCAGCACTGCCCCCGGGTTCATGATTCCGTTCGGATCCAGCGCCCGCTTGATCGCGCGCATCGCCGCCAGCCGCGCCGGATCGCCGTAGCGCTCCAGATCCGCCACTTTCAGCCGCCCGATCCCGTGCTCGGCCGAGAATGTCCCGTCATGGGCGGCCACCATGTCATGCACCACCCGCGTCAGCTCTTCGGCCTCGGCCGCATATTCCTCGCGCTTGCGCCCCTTCGCGGGAAACAGGTTGTAATGCAGGTTGCCGTCGCCGAGATGGCCGAACGTGTTGATGCGGATGTCGCGCCCGGCGCGCAGCTTGGCATCGCAGGCCTCCAGGAAATCGGGGATCGCCGAGAGCGGCAGCGCGATGTCGTGGCTGGCGATCGCGCCGATGCGGCGGTTGCCCTCGGGCAGGCTCTCGCGCAGGCGCCACAGATCGGCCTCCTGCGCCAGCGACTGGGCGATCGTGCCGTCACTCGCGAGCCCCGCCTCCAGCGCCTCGGCGAAAAGCGCCTCGAACCCGGCGCCGGTATCGCCATGCTCGGGCAGGCCCAGCGTGATCAGCACCGACCAGTCGGGCGGCGCGTCGAAGGGCTGGCGCAGCTCGGGCATCACCTCGGCCAGGAAGGCCAGCCCCGTCCCGCCGATCAGCTCGAAGGCCGAAACCGTCTCGGCGAAGCGGGCGCGCGCGCGGTTCAGAAGCTCCAGTGCGGCGGCCGGAGAGGGCACGGCGAACAGCGCCGTCCCGGTCTGCGCCGGGCGCGGCCAGAGCCGCAGCGACGCGGCGGTGATCACCCCCAGCGTGCCCTCGGCCCCGATCAGCAGGTTCTTCAGATCGTAGCCGGTATTGTCCTTCCGCAGCCGCTTCAGCCCGTGCCAGACCGAGCCGTCGGGCAGCACCGCCTCCAGCCCCAGGCACAGATCGCGCGCATTGCCGTAGCGTAGCACGTTCACCCCGCCCGCATTGGTGGCGAGGTTGCCGCCGATCATGCACGAGCCCTCGGCCGCCAGCGACAGCGGGAAGAGCCGCCCGGCCGCGCGCGCGGCCTCCTGCACATCGGCGAGGATGGCGCCGGCCTCGGCGATCATCACGTTTTCCTCCGGCCTGACCTCGCGGATTGCCGCCATGCGTTCGAGCGACAGCAGCACCGGCGCCGGCCCCGCCGTGGCGACCTGGCCCAAAACCAGCCCGGTGCCGCCGCCCCGCGGCACGACCGGCACGCGCGCCTCGTTGCAGGCGCGCAGGATGGAAGAGACCTGCGCCACGTCGCCCGGCGCCAGCACCAGCCCGGCGCGCCCGGTGACGCGGCCGCGCGGATCCTCCAGATGAGCGGGCGAGAGCTCGCGGAACGCCGCCTCGGGCAGCTCGGCGCGCAGCCGCGCGGTCAGGTCGTCGGTGATCTCGTTGAGCATGGCGCCTCCCGCCGGCGAGATGACCATGCCGCGCCGGGGGGCGCAAGGCGCGCGCCGGCCGGTTGCATTCGCGGCGCGTGTCCCCTTAGGTAGCGGCTCCGATTGCAGCGAAGGGGCGAGACGGTGACCAGGGATGCGAGCAGCCGCGCCGTGCCGGGGGCGATGGAGACGTGGCGCCACCTTCGCACGGCGATTGAGGCCGAGGGCAGCCCGGCCATCCGCGAGGCATGGCAGAGGTGGGAGCAAGCGCTTGCCGCGCCCGGCGGGGGCGAGGCGGGCGCCGCGCCCGACAGCCTCGCCACGCTGCGCGCCCAATTGGTGATCGGCCGCGCCCGCGAGATCCTGCGGGCGGATGCCGCCTACGGCGACGTGATGGGCCGCGCGACGATCTACATCGCGCTGCAGCAGGCGATCGAGGAGATGGAATACGATCCCGCCACGCTCGACCACGCGCTGATCCAGGCGGAAATCCGCGCCAGCGCCTGAGGGCAAGCGCCCGAATTTTCTGCGAAAATTCGCCTCGTGGCTCAGCCGCGGGCGAGGTCCAGCAGCTTGCGGCAGGTATTGAGGTTGCGCGCGGTCACCGTCTCGGCCTTGAGGTAGCGGTCGATCCGGCCCGCCGCCTTCGACCGGCCGAAGCCGCCGGGCGTGTGGAAGTAGAACACCTGATCTCCCAGCGCGAAGGCTTCGCCATCCTCGCAAGCCGCGCGCAGCCCCGCCTCGTCGAGCGAAGGCGTGCCGCGCAGGAAGAACAGGTGCAGCGTCTTCGGCTCGGCCTCGGCCTGCGGGAAGGGCGAGGCGGCGAGCGCCTCGGCCATCTCGTCGGCGCTCAGCACCAGCGCGGCGGGGGAAAACCCGTGATCGCGCGCGATCGCCGCCGAGATCGCGTCGGCCAGCGGGCCCGCCGCGCCGCCGCCCTCGAACACCGCGTTGCCCGAGGCGATGTAGGTCTGCACCCGCGTGAGCCCCATCGCCTCGAGCAGGGCGCGAAACTCGGGCATCGGCAGCCGGTTGCCGCCGAGGTTGATGCCGCGCAGAAGCACGATGCGTCGGGTCATGCGTCACTCCAGGAAGCGCGGCTCGAGCACCATGATCGTGGGCCGCGAGGGCAGCGTGCGCAGGGAGATTTCCAGCGTCGAGACGCGCGGCTGTTCCACCGCGAACTGGCCCGACATGTCGGCCAGGAACGTATCGAGCGAGCCGCGCCCGAACCAGTGCATCGGCAGCACGATCGACGAGCGCAGGCGCGACACGATGGCGGCCATCGTCTCGACCGGCACGGTGAGCCCGCCATCGACCGGGGCCATCACGATATCGAGCCGCCCGATCGCGGCGTAATGTTCGGGCGAGGGTTCGTGGTGCAGGTGGCCCAGATGGCCGATGCACAGGCCCGCCGCCTCGAAGATGAAGATCGAATTGCCCTTTTCCTCCACCCCGCCGTAGGAGCGGATGTCGGTGGGCACGTTGCGGATCAGCACGTCGCCGAGATCGAGCCAGTGATCGGCGCCCTCGTTATGCGCCGGGTTCCAGCCGCGCAGCACGTGCGGGATGCGGGGGTCGGGGTTGGCCGTCCAGTGGCTGGAATGGGCGTGGTTCATCGTCACCACGTCGGGCAGGAAATCGGTCTGGCCGAGGTAGCCGGTGAAGTCGGTCGCGATCGAGATGTCGCCCGCCTCGATCAGGAACATGGCGTGGTCGACATAGGTGATGCGCACCGTTTCGGCATCGGGCAGGGGGGTGCGCAGGGCGGCGAGGTGGAGATATTCGGCCTGCGGGATCGCCTCGGCCACGGCGATGCAATGCGAGGGCAGGCGGGTCTGCGCGGCGGCGGGCGGCGCCGTGAGCGAGAGGGCGGTGAGCGAGAGGGCGGTGGCGGCGGCGAGGGCGGCGGTGATCTGGCGCATGGGCGTTGCTCCTTCCGCTGTCACGATACCGCAGCTTCGACGCCTGTCACGCGCGGCTTTGGGCGCGCAGGGGCGCGCGGCGGTGACGATGGCGTGAACTGCCTGCCGCATGGGCAGGGATCGGGGTTGCCGCGCGGGGCGCGCGGCACGCGGCGGGGGCGCTGCCCCCGCACCCCTGAGGTATTTGGGGCACATTGAAGAGGGGGAGGCGCCTACAGGACGCGGCCGGCCACGGCGTCGAGCTTGGCCGTTAGCGCCGGGTCGCGCTTGTCGGGGGCGGTCATCAGCGCGTGGTCTAGCGCGCGGTCGCAGCCATGCGGGCAGGGGGCGGGCGCCTCGAGCCGCGCGGGCAGGCCTGCCACCGTGGCGCGCGCATTGCCGGCATTGGCGCCGAGCGTGGCGATGATCTGCTGGATGTCGACCGAGCCGTGATCGGGGTGCCAGCTGTCGTAATCGGTGATCATCGCGCAGGAGGCGTAGCAGATCTCGGCCTCGCGGGCGAGCCGGGCCTCGGGCATGTTGGTCATCCCGATCACGTCGGCGCCGAACACCTCGCGGTAGAGCTTCGATTCGGCGAGCGAGGAAAATTGCGGCCCCTCCATCGCCAGGTAGGTGCCGCCCATGTGCACGCTCACCCCCGTCTCGCGCGCCGCCTCGTAGACCGCGCCCGAGAGCCGGGCGCAGGTGGGGTGGGCGAGCGAGACATGCGCCACGCAGCCGGCGCCGAAGAAGCTGGCCGGGCGGCTGCGGGTGCGGTCGATGAACTGGTCGACGATGACGAAATCGCCGGGCGCCATGTCTTCGCGGAACGATCCGCAGGCCGAGACCGAGAGCAGATCGGTCACGCCCAGCCGCTTCAGCGCGTCGATATTGGCGCGGTAGGGCACGTCATGCGGCGCGTGGACATGGCCGCGCCCGTGGCGGGGCAGGAAGGCCAGCCGCGTCTCGCCCAGCCGGCCGGTGAGGATCGCGTCGGAGGGGGCGCCCCAGGGGGTCTCGACCTCCTGCCATTGCGCTTCCTCCAGGCCCTCGATCTCGTAGAGCCCCGATCCGCCGATGATGCCGATCACCCGTTCCGCCATGCGCCTGCCCCCTGTTGCCTCTGCGGCCCACCCTGCCGCGAAGGGGCGGGCAAGGGAAGGCCCGGAGGAAGGGCGTCGTAGGCCGTGGGCAGCAAAGGCATGATCCGGCGCCAAAATGTGCTATGCTGCGCCCATTCGTTAGCCGCATTATCCCGGAGAACCGCATGTCATTCCGCATCTTCGCCGCCGGAACGGGCGATTTCGGCCTGTCCCGTAATTACACCGACGAGGGCGACGCCTACGATCTGGCCTCGGCGCTCAACCGCATCAACTCGCTCTCCAGCGCCGGCAGCGCGATCGCAGAGGAGATCGGCTCTCACGGACCGGACAACGCGGTGCAGACGGCGACGCGGGCCGTGGGCACGCTGGTCTCGATCGACCTCTTGCGTACCAATTTCCTGCTTGCCCATGCCAGCTTTGCGCCCATGCGCATCGCGGTGACGGCGCGCGATCCCGGCGGCGTCTTCAGCACCGATACGGTGCGCCATGTCTCGCTGCATTTCAGCGCCACCGATCACCAGCCCTTCCGCTATTTCATGGAGCAGGTGACGCCGGTGCTGGAAGGCGCCGATCTCAACCGCTTCCGCGTGCTGGCGGCGATGGCCGAGGTCTTCGCGCGGTGGAGCACCGAGGGCGGGCGCGCCAATGGTGCGGCGATGCTGAACTTCGAGATCACCAGCACCTGACGCCGCCCACCGCCCGCACCACAGGGTGAAAAGCGCGCCGCGCTGCGGCGTTACGGGTTTTGCCCGTGGCGCGATGCTGCTATGGCCCCCGGGCACACTCACATGACCCGGAAGAGAAGCCTTGAAAGCGCCCACACTCGCCGCCTTCGCCGAGCGTATTGCCGACCCTGAAGTTGCGCTCGGCGCCCGGCTGACGCCGGCCCAGGCGCGGATCGACGTGCTCTCGGGGCTGACCGTCGCGCTGGCGCTGGTGCCCGAGGCGGTGGCCTTCGCCTTCGTGGCGGGCGTGCACCCGCTGGTCGGGCTCTATGCCGCGTTCATCGTCGGGCTGATCACCGCGCTGATCGGCGGGCGGCCCGGCATGATCTCGGGCGCGACGGGGGCGCTGGCGGTGGTGATGGTCAGCCTCGTGGCCGAGCACGGGGTGGAATACCTGTTCGCCACGGTGGTGCTGATGGGCATCCTGCAGGTGCTGGCGGGCGTCTTCCGGCTGGGCAAGTTCATCCGGCTGGTGCCGCATCCGGTGATGCTGGGCTTTGTCAACGGGCTGGCGATCGTGATCTTCCTCGCGCAGTTGTCCCAATTCCGCGTGCCGGGCACGGCCGAGGCCGGCGCCCATGGCATGACCGGCGGCGAGTGGCTCACGGGCTGGCCGCTGATCGTGATGCTGGCGCTGGTCGCCGCCACGATGGCGATCATCTGGGCCACGCCGAAACTCACCCGCGCGATCCCCGCGCCGCTGGCGGGCATCGGCATCGTGGCGCTGGTGGTGATCGTCTTCGGCATCGACGTGCCGCGCGTGGGCGACATGGCCTCGATCGAGGGCGGGCTGCCGCCCTTCCACATCCCCATGGTGCCGCTCGACTGGCAGACGCTGGAGATCATCTTCCCATATGCGCTGATCCTCGCCGCGATCGGCCTGATCGAAAGCCTGCTGACGCTGAACCTGGTGGGCGAGATCACCGGCAAGCGCGGCGGCGCCAGCCAGGAATGCGTGGCCCAGGGCGTGGCCAACGTGGTGACCGGCTTCTTCGGCGGCATGGGCGGCTGCGCGATGATCGGGCAGAGCATGATCAACGTGAATTCCGGCGGCCGCACGCGGCTGGCGGGCATCGCCGCGGCCCTGTTCCTGCTGGCCTTCATCCTGGTCGGCGCCCCGCTGATCGAGCAGATCCCGCTGGCCGCCCTCGTCGGCGTGATGTTCATGGTGGTGATCGGCACCTTCGCGTGGAACTCGTTCCGCATCCTCATGCGCGTGCCGCGGGTGGATGCCTTCGTCATCCTGCTGGTGACGGCGGTGACCGTGCTCGAAGACCTCGCCATCGCGGTGGTCGTGGGCGTGATCGTCAGCGCGCTCGCCTATGCCTGGCAGAACGCCACCCGCATCAGCGCCAAGACCTATGTCACCCCCGAGGGCGCCAAGGTCTATCAGCTGAACGGCCCACTCTTCTTCGGCTCGGCCGCGGGGTTTGCCGAGCTCTTCGACGTGGCCGGCGATCCGCCCCGCGTGATCGTCGATTTCGCCGACAGCCGGGTGGCCGACCAGTCGGCGCTGTCGGCGATCGAGGCGGTGGCGGCGCGCTATCTCGCCGAGGGCAAGCAGGTGCAGCTGCGTCATCTCTCGCGCGATTGCCATGCGCTGCTGCACCAGGCCGGGCAGCTGATGGTCGATAGCGAGGACGATCCCGATTACCAGATCGCCACCGATTACCACGTGCGCACGGGGCTCTTCGGCGGCGGGCATTGAGGGCTAGAGCGTCAGGTGCGTGCGGTGGAAATCGCTCAGCGATTTCAGCCCGTAGCCGATCGCGCGATCCACGCCGATATGGAAGACGAGCACCGAGGCGGCGAGCATGAGCGCCGCGCTCTCGGCCAGCAGCCCGGCGCCGAGCAGGGCGAGCGCGGTGACGTGGGAATGGGCGATGTTGTAGGCGATCCCGCCGATCCGTGGCCCCGCCGCATAGGCCGCGAAGCTGAGATCGGGCAGCAGGAAGAGCGCCGCGAGCATCCACCAGGGCTGCCCCGTCTGCGCGAAGAGCCACAGACCCGCGCCGGCCGCGGCGGCGCCCTCGGCGCGCAGGGTCAGCACCTGGTGGCGTTCGAGGGGTTCGCGGGTGGTCGGGGCGGTGGTCTGCATGGCGTCTCTCCTTGCGGTTGGAGAGACCATGCCACCGCCCGAGCCCATGCAAAATCGGATAAATTCGACTGGCGGCTATTCAGGAGTGAATATCAGCTCTGGCCGGGGCGGGTGAGCGAGAAGATGTTGTCGACCTTCGCGTAATCCTTGTAGCCCAGCCGCGAGAGCGGGTTGAACGACATCACGTCGAACCGCCCGTCGCGCATGCAATCGTCGCGCATGTGCACGCCCGTCACCTCGCCCAGCACCATGTAATTGGCGGCGCCCTCGAGTTGCACGATCTGCGTCAGCCGGCATTCCAGTGACGCGGGCGCGGCGCTGACGCGGGAACAGGGGATCGTCTGGCATTCCGACCGCTCCAGCCCGGCCAGCTCGAACTCGTCCTGATCGGCGGGCCAGGGGCCCGAGGTGACGTTCATCGCCTCGCGCATCGCGTATTCCACGATGTTCACGCAGAACACGCCGGTATCGCGGATATTGGCCAGGCTGTCCTTGCCGAAATCGCGATCCTGCTTGCCCGAGGTCGAGGCGAACATCACCTGCGGCGGTGTGTAGGCCACGGCGTTGAAGAAGGAATAGGGCGCGAGGTTCTCGCGCCCGTCGGTGCCGCGGGTCGAGACCCAGGCGATAGGCCGGGGGGCGACGATGGCGTTGAAGGGGTTGTGAGGCAGGCCGTGCCCCTCGGCTGGGATATAGAACATGGCGCTCCGGTGCGGTTCGCGTTGCGTTGCCCGAGAGATAGGCGCGTGCTAGCCCTGATGCCAGAGGAAACGGGGGCAGGCGCCGGTTGTTCCGTATCAGCGAAGAGACGAGCGGCGACTGGTGGGATGTCGAGGCGCTCTACGATCTGTGCTTCGTGCCGGGGCGGACGGCGCTGTCGTCCTACCGGCTGCGCGACGGGGTCGATCCGGTGCGCCAGCTCTGCCTCACTGCCCGCGCGGTGGACGAGCCCTATGCGCCGCTCGCCGCCGCGATCCGCTACTGGCCGGTGCGGGTGGGCGGCGCGCCGGCTTTGCTGCTGGGGCCGGTCGCCGTGCACCCGACGCGCCAGGGCGAGGGGCTGGGCGCGCTGCTGATCCAGAGCTCGCTGGAGAAGGCCGGCAAGCTGGGCTGGGCGCGGGTGATGCTGGTGGGCGACCCGCCCTATTACGCGCGGTTCGGGTTCGAGCCGCTGCCGGGGGTCGAGATGCCGCCGCCCACCAACCCGGCCCGCGTGCAGGGCTACGAGCTGGAGGAGGGCGCCTGGCGGGGCGTCACCGGCAAGGTGACGCGGTGGCAGCCCTGATCTTGCCGAGCCGCCCCTTCCGCCCCATCTAGACCTGCATGAACGACAGACCGGCCCTCATGTCGCCCGATGGCCATGCCATCCTCTCGGCGCCCACCGACACCGCGCTCGCCATTCTGGCGGAGCGGCACCGCCGTGCGGGCACGCTGGCGGTGGAGATCTTCAACGCCGTGGGTGGCGAGGCCGAGGGGCTCTGGTCGCGCCTGCCGCGCCGGCTGCGCCAGCCCGCCGAGCGGGTGACGGCGCGGGTGCTGCATCTGGGCCTGTCGCTCTCGGGCCGCACGCGGGGACGGCGGCTGGGCGATGCGCCGGGCTGGGCCAATACCTCGCTCACGGGCGTTCTGGGGGCGCTGGGCGGGCTGGGCGGCCTGCCCACGGCGATGGCCGAGCTGCCGGTGGCGACACTGGTGGTGATGCGGGCGATCCAGGGCATCGCGCAGGAATACGGGTTCGATCCGGCCAGCGAGGCGACACGCAAGGATTGCCTGCAGATCATGGCTTCGGGCGGGCCGCTGTCTGACAGCGACGATGCCGATCTCGGCTTCATCGCCGCGCGGGCCACGCTGACCGGCGCCTCGCTCAACGCGATGCTGACCCGGCTCGCGCCGCGGATCGCGGCGATGATGGGCCAGCGGTTGGCGTCGCGCGCCGTGCCGGTGATCGGGGCGGCGGCGGGGGCGGCGGTGAATGCCTCGTTCACGCGCTACTACCAGGAGATGGCGCATGTCTATTTCGGCCTGCGCCGGATGGCCGAGGATAGCGGCACGCCTATGCCGGAGCTGGTGGCGCGGTTGCAGGAGAAGATCGCCGCCAAGTGAGGGCTCGGGAGAGGCTTTTTCGGGTGCCACCTCTCTCGGAGGCGTAGCCTCCCCGCGCGGGACAAGGGGCGCAGCCCCGCCGCGCGAGCGCCGCCCCGTCCGGGCGGGGTGGCGCTGTGGCCATCGTCCCGCGATGCGGCGAGTGCGGAGGCATTTGGCTGCCATAAAGTGCTGAAGACCCGCGTCTGAAGCGCCACCCCACGGGGCGGCCCTCGCGCTACTGTTGCGCTTCACTTTGTCTAAAATACCTCGGGGGTCCGGGGGCGGAGCCCCCGGCCTGGCCCAACGCTTCGACGCGCGCGTCAGCGCGCCGAGAAGGGGCGGGAGCGCCTCGCCCCGCAGGGACTCAGGGAGGCGAAGCCTTCCCGCGCGGAACAAGGGGCGCAGCCCCGCCGCGCGAGCGCCGCCCCGTCGGGGCGGGGTGGCGCTATTGCTCACCGCCCGCGCTACGGCGAGGGAAGATGTACTTGGCCGCCATAAAGCGCTCAACACCAGCGTTAGCGGCGCCACCCCACGGGGCGGCTCTCGCACTCTGTTGCGATCTACGCGGCCGGCAGCGCCCCGCTCAAAGCGCCCAGCCTTCCTCGGCCAGATAGGCCTTCACGGGCCCGCGCACCGATTGCTCTCCGGCCATCGCGGCATCCTCGATCACCGCGCGCAGGGCGCGCAGGTCCACCTGCCGCAGCAGGTGCTTCACCGGCCCCACCGAGGCCGGCCGCATCGACAGCGTCCGCAGGCCCATCGCGGCGAAACAGGCCGCCTCGATCGGCCGGCCGGCATCCTCTCCGCAGAAGGACAGCGGCGTCCCCGTCTCTTCGCAGCGCTCCACGATGCGCTGGATGAAGGTCAGGAACGACACGTTCAGCGTGTCGTAGCGCTTGCGCACCCGCTCGTTCTCGCGATCCGCGGCGAAGAAGAACTGCTTCAGGTCGTTCCCCCCGATCGACACGAAATCCGCCATCTCGAAGAACTGCCGCGGCGCGAAGGCGAGGCTCGGCGTCTCGAGCATCGCGCCGATCTCCAGCGTCGCCGGCAGCACATGCCCCAGCGCCGCCTCGCGGTCGATCTGGCGCAGCAGGTGATCGCGCGCCTCGCGGAACTCGTCGAACTGGGCGATGAACGGGAACATCACCGACAAGGGCCGCCCGTTCGCGGCGCGGATCAGCGCCTGGAGCTGCATCTTCATCACGCCCGCCTTGTCGAGCCCGACGCGGATCGCCCGCCAGCCCATGGCCGGGTTCGGCTCTTCCTGCGGCTTCATGTAGGGCAGCACCTTGTCCGACCCGATATCGAGCGTGCGGAAGGCCACGCGCTTGCCCTGCGCGGCATCCATCACGCGGGAATAGAGTGCCGCCAGCTCGGCCCGCTTCGGCACCGAATTGCGCACCAGGAATTGCAGTTCGGTGCGGAACAGGCCCACCCCCTCGGCGCCGGAATTGGCCAGCGACGGCAGGTCGGCCATCAGGCCCGCATTCATGTGCAGCGAGATCACCGTGCCGCAGCGCGCCTGGGCCGGCTGATCGCGCAGCGAGATATAGCGTTCCTGCGCCTGTTCCTGCATGGCGATCTTGTCGCGGAAGGCCGAGGCCACGTTTTCCTCGGGCCGCAGATGCACGACGCCCTGGTCGCCGTCCACGAGGATGGGATCGCCGTTCAGCGCCTCGGTGGCGATGCCGCGCGCGTTGATCACCAGCGGGATCGCCAGCGCGCGGGCCACCACCGCGGCATGCGACCCGACCGAGCCTTCCTCGAGTACGATGCCGCGCAGCTTGCGATTGTAGTCGAGCAGGTCGCCCGGCCCGATATTGCGCGCCACGAGGATCGGATCTTCGGGCATGGCCGCGCCGGTATCCTTGCCCTGACCGGTGAGGATGCGAAGCAGGCGGTTCGACAGATCGTCGAGATCGTGCAGCCGTTCGCGCAAGTAAGGGTCGGGCACCCGCGAGAGCCGGATGCGCGCCTGGGTCTGCTCCTTCTCCACCGCCGCTTCGGCCGAGAGCCCCGAGGCGATGCTCTCCTCCATGTTGCGCAGCCAGGAGCGGGAATTGGCGAACATGCGGTAGGTCTCCAGCACGTCGCGCTGATCCTTGTCGCCGGTATCGGCCACGGCCACCAGCCCGTCGACCGAGACGCGCAGCGCATCCACCGCCTCCTTCAGGCGCACCAGTTCGGCCTCGGGATCGTCGGCCACCGGGTTGGTGACGACGACGCGGGGTTCGTGCAGGTAGACATGGCCCTCGGCCACGCCTTCCTGCCCCGTGCCGCCGCGGAACAGGACCGGATCCTGGTGCGGGGCGGCCAGGGCCGCGCCCTCGCCGGTGAAGGCGCCGAGCTCGGCCATCTCGGCCAGCACCATGGCGACGACCTCCAGCGCATAGACCTCGTCGGCCGTGTAGCCGCGCTTCTCCTTCGACTGGACGACCAGCACGCCCAGGGTCTCGCCCAGGCGCTGGATCGGCACGCCGAGGAAGGAGGAGAAGATCTCCTCGCCCGTCTCGGGCATGTAGCGGAAGCCGCGTTCGGCGGGCGCGTCGGCGGTGTTGACCGGGTGGCCCGAGCGGGCGACGCGGCCGACGAGGCCTTCGCCGATGCGCATCCGCGTCTGGTGCACGGCTTCGGGTTTCAGCCCCTCGGTGGCGCAGAGCTCGAGCGTCTCGGAATCGCGGAACAGGTAGATCGAGCACACTTCGGTGCGCATCGAATCGGCGATCAGGTGGGTGATCCGGTCGAGCCGCGCCTGGCCGGCGCCCTCGTCGGCCAGCGTGTCGCGCAGCCGGCGCAGCAGCTTGCGGCTTTCGCTTTCGGTGCTTTCCGCCATGATCCCCAAATCCCGGGCGGCCCGCTTCGCGGGCGTCCGACTGGCTTAAACCATATCGGGGCGGCGGGCGGAACGGTTTTTCCCGCTGCGGATGAGCGGGAAAGCATCAGGCGGCGCCGTCGGGCCCGGCTTCGAGATTGGCCGACATGCGGCGCAGCACGTCGAGCGCGCGGGCCTGATCGTCGGGCGCGATGCCCTCCATCGCGCGGGCGATGAGCGGCGAGATCACCTCCATCACCGGGGCCTGCAGGGCCTGGGCCTGCGCCGTGGGCGCGATCGTCACGGCGCGGCGGTCGCCTGGCTGGGCGCGGCGTTCCACCAGCCCCTTTCGCGCCAGGCGGTCGATCATCCGTGTGACGGTGGTGCGGTCGCGCAGGGTGAGCGTGGCGAGCGCCGTCATCCGCTGTGGCCCGCGCCCCCAGAGCACCATGAGCAAGGCCCATTCCTCGGCCGAGAGGTCGATCCCGGCGGCGGCGAAGCCTTCCGCGGCGCGGCTGCGCAGCTGGAAGGAGAGGCGGTTCACCCAGTGAGCGGGGGTGGCTTCGAAATCGAACATGGGGCTCCTCTTGTATTTAGGTGTATAATACACATATTGTGACTGCACCCAATTCGAGGAGATAGAGATGCGCGCCGAAGATGCAACGCCGTTGGAGCTGACGGGGCTGGAAGGCCGGTTCCGCAAGGCGCCGCTCTGCCCGCCGCCGGGCCGCGCCCATGTCTGGATCGCGGCCGAGATCGACCGGCGGCCGCCCTTCCTTTACGCCCTGCGCAGCCGCGCCAAGCGGCGGGGGCTGGCGGCGATGAAGGCCGCGGCGGGCGCGGCGCGCGGGGGCGGCGCGCAAGAGGCCAACGTCTTCGAGGCACTGATCGTGCCGCCGGGGCGCGGGCGCTACCTGCGCGCGCGGCCCGAGGTGCACGTGGCGCGGTTCGACGCGGTGCTGCTGGCCGCCTTCGACACAAGCGAGGCCGCGCGCGCCTGGCTGGAAAGCGAAGCGGCGAAGCACCTGCTGGCGGAACTCGACACGCTGGCGCGGCACGTGCGCGCGGCGGTGCTGGAGGATGCCCGCAGCATGGGGCCGGTCGATCACGGGCGGCAGGGCGTGTTCCTGTTCAACCATTTCGTCGCCGAAAGCGCCGCGCAGAACCTTGCTGTGTGGGAGCATACGGCGGGCTGGTTCGCGCAGGTGACGGGGCTGGACAATTCCACCCTGATGCGCCCGCGCGACCCGGCGGCGACCGACTACACGATCATCAACCATTGCCGGTGGGACAGCCTCGCCGCGATCCTGCCGGCGCTGCTGTTCCGCCCGAGCTTCCGGCGCTTCGTGCTGCGCGCCTTCGAGCTGAACCGGACGGCGGCGATCCCGGTGCTCTACCGGCTGGCCTGAGCGGGTGGCGCCCGCCCGGGGGCACGGGGCGGGGGCACGGGCGGGCGCCGAGCGAGCTTCAGGCCGCCTGCAAGCCGTAGCGCGGGGCCGGCGTGGCGGTCTGCAACACGTCGAACAGCGCCTCGCGGGCGGCGAGCGCGCGCTCCAGCAGGGTGGCATCGGCCAGCGAGGGCAGGGTGATCACCTCGCCCGCATCGAGCCCCGCCAGCGCCGCGCGCACCATGTCGGGCGCCGACATCACCACGTCGTCGGGCAGTTGCGACAGGTCCAGCCCCGCCGCGTCGAAGATCTCGGTGCGGACGGCGGCTGGCAGGACGGCCTGCACACGTACCCCGCTGCCCGCCGCCGCGGCCTCGGCGGCCATGCCTTCGGTCAGCATCAGCACGAAGGCCTTGGTGGCGGAATAGAGCACGTTGCCGGGATAGACGCCCACGGCCACGGCGGAGGAGAGGTTGACGATGTCGCCCCGCCCGGCCCGCGTGAAGGCGCCGAAGGCGGCATGGGCCAGCGTCTCGGCCGCCACGACGTTGAGCGACACCAGGGTTTCGCGCCTAGCGTCGGCAAGCTCGGAATAGGGGCCGACGGCGCTGGTGCCGGCATTGTTGATCAGCGTGGAGATCGCGGCATCCTCGCGCAGGAGGGCGGCGATGCGCGCCAGATCCGGCGCGCGGGTGAGATCCGCCTCGACGATCTGCACGCCGGCCCCCTGGGCGCGCAGGCCTGCGGCGAGCGTCTCCATCCTGTCGCGCCGGCGGGCGACGAGGATCAGGTCGTGGCCGCGCGCGGCGAGCTGGCGGGCATATTCGGCGCCGATCCCCGAGGAGGCGCCGGTGACGAGAGCTTTGGTGCTGGACATTCCGTATTCCTTTCCTGTTGCTTTCCTACTCAATTATTGAGTGCTAAAATAAATAGGAAGCCGCGCCGTGACTTGGCAATACTTGATGCCTCAACTATATGTGAGCCATGAGCCGCACAGCCGAACCCGATGGCGACGAGCCGGTCGACGATTGCCTGTCCACCGCGATGCGGCAGGCGACGCGGCGGCTGGCGGCGATCTATGACGAGGCGATGGCGCCGCTTGGCCTGAACGGCACCCAGGCGCGGCTGGTCTGGAAGATCGGCGCGCTGCAGCACGAAAGCGGCCCAACCGGCCCGGCGCTGGGGCAGGTGGCCAGCGAGATGGGCTATCAGCTATCGGCGCTGACCCATGCGCTGCGGCCGCTGGAGCGTGACGGGCTGATCGAGCTGGCGCAGGGCGAGGCCGACCGGCGGGTGCGCCACGTGAAGCTCACCCAGCGCGGGGCGGCGCTGCGCGACAGGATCCTCGATCTGTGGACGGGCGCGAATGCGCGGATCGAGGCGGCGCTCGGCCAGGAGGATGCGGCCCGGCTGCTGGCGCTGGCCGCGCGGATCGCCGATCCTTCCTTCCAGGCGGCGCTGGCCGGCGCGGCGAAAGGCGGAACCGAAGAGGGCGCCGCCTAACCCTTTTCCAGCTCGAACGCGTCGTGCAGGGCCTGCACGGCAAGCTCCATGTATTTCCGGTCGATCAGCACCGAGATCTTGATCTCGGAGGTGGCGATGACCTTGATGTTGATGCCCTCGTCGGACAGTGTCTTGAACATCTTGGCCGCCACGCCCGATTGCGAGCGCATGCCGATCCCCACGACCGAGACCTTGGCGACGTTGGTATCGGCCACCAGCTCGGAATAGTTGATGTGCCCCGCCGCCTTGGCCTTGTCGAGCGCGGCCTCGGCCCGCTTCACCTGGTCGATCGGGCAGGAGAAGGTCATGTCGGTGCGACCTTCCTCGGCGATGTTCTGCACGATCATGTCGACGTTGATCCCGGCCTCGGAGAGCGGGCCGAAGATCGCCGCGGCGATGCCCGGCCTGTCGGCCACGGAAATCAGCGTCATCTTGGCTTCGTCGCGGCTTGCCGCCACGCCGTTCACGGCCTTGCTTTCCACGATATCCTCCTCGGCACAGATCAGCGTGCCGGCTTCCGCGTTGTTATCCTCGAAACTCGACAGTACGCGCAGGCGCACGTTGTAGCGCATCGCCAGCTCGACCGAGCGGGTCTGCAGCACCTTGGCGCCCAGCGAGGCGAGCTCCAGCATTTCCTCGAAGGCGATGCGCTGCAGCTTGCGCGCCCGGTCGCAGATGCGCGGATCGGTGGTGTAGACGCCATCGACATCGGTGTAGATATCGCACCGCTCGGCCCCGAAGGCGGCGGCGAAGGCCACGGCGGTGGTATCCGATCCGCCGCGCCCCAGCGTGGTGATCCGCCCCTCGGGCGAGATGCCCTGGAAGCCGGCCACCACGGCCACCTTCATGCCCTCGCCGAACTTGGCGAGGATGTTGTCGGGCGGGATTTCCTCGATCCTGGCTGCGCCATGGGCCGAGGTGGTGCGCAGCGGCACCTGCCAGCCCTGCCAGGACCGCGCGGGGATATCCATTTCCTGCAGCGTCAGCGCCATCAGCCCGGCAGTGACCTGTTCGCCCGAAGAAACGACGGCATCGTATTCGCGCGCGTCGTACATGGGCGAGGTCTCGTTCACCCAGCCGACCAGCTCGTTGGTCTTGCCGGCCATGGCCGAGACGATGACGATCACGTCGTAGCCGGCGGCGACCTCGCGGCCCACGCGCTTGGCGGCGCGGCGGATGCGATCGAGCGTGGCGACGGAGGTGCCGCCGAATTTCATCACCAGGATGGGCATGGTCTGCGCTGTCCCTCACGCGCGTGGTTCGGCGCTGATTATGGGAGCGGCGGAAAAAGGGCAAGAGGGCGCAGCGTGGGGCGGGTCGCGGCGCCGTGCGGCGCGATTTCACGATTTGTGCCGCATTGTCAACAAATTGGAGTGGTTAACTCATGGTTAAGTATTCGAGTGACGGCCGGAACGGTGCCATGGGTTTCAACATCAGCGACGTCAGCGGCAACGGCGCGTCGGAAGACGGGCTCGACGGCTGGGTGTTCACCGGCGATCTGAACGACGGTTCCATGAAGGTGGTGACCGGCGATTTCAACGCCGTGGCGATGGACGGCACCGACCAGGGCGAGGCAGCGGGCGGCTACACGTTCGGCGCGCTCAGCACCACGGCCTATGGCACGCTCAGCTTCAACACCGCGAACGGGGAGTTCAGCTTCACCGTGAACCGCGCGGCGGTGATCGCCTCGGGCGCCGACCAGACGGTGAGCTTCACGGTGACGGGCCGGAACGGCTCGGGCGGCAGCGACAGCGATACCGTGACCATCAACCTGCTGATCTGCGTGGCGCGCGGCACGCTGGTGGAGACCGCGCGCGGCAAGGTGCCGGTGGAGCGGATCGCGGTGGGCGACGCGGTGGTCACGCGGGATGCCGGCTTGCAGCCGGTGCGCTGGATCGGCTCGCGCCGCGTCTCGGCGGCGGAGCTGGCGGCGCGGCCCGAGCTGCGGCCCGTGCGGCTGATGCCGGGCGCGCTGGGGCAGGGGCGGCCGGCGCGGGCGCTGCGTGTCTCGCCCCAGCACCGGGTGCTGCTGACCGACTGGCGCGCGCAGGTCTTCTTCGGCGAGGACGAGGTGCTGGTGCCGGCGCGCGCGCTGGTGAACGGCGACACGATCCACCGCGAGGGTGCGGGGGAGGGCGTGGAATATTTCCACATCCTCTTCGACAGCCACCAGATCATCCTGACCGAGGGCCTGCCCACCGAAAGCTTCGCCCCCGGCCCCTACACGCTGCGCGAGATCGAGAGCGCGGCGCGCGAGGAATTGCTGGCGCTGTTTCCCGAACTGGCCGAGGCGCCGGAAGCCTACGGCCCGGCGGCGCGGCCGGCTCTGCGGGCAGGCGAGGCGCGCCTGCTGGGCGCATGAACGCCATGGTGGAAGATGGGGCGGGGCTGCGGCCTGCCGGGCCCCCGACTGGCCCGGAATTTCCCGATGCCGAGAAGCTGCGCGTCTATGGCGACGTGATGTTCCTCACCCTGCGCAGCGCGCACCACGCCGCGATGCGGGTGGACAACCTGCGCGCCGCGATGGAGCCGCCGGTGGAGCTGGGACAGTATCACATCTTCCGCTTCGACGACATTCCGCGCGGCCTCATCACCTGGGCGCGGCTGGGCGCGGATGCCGAGGCGCGCTTCGTACGTGGCGAGCCGCTGCGGGCGGAGGATTGGCGATCCGGCCCGAACCTGTGGGTGATAGACCTGATCGCGCCCTACAAGGGCCTCTCGGCCGGGATCGGGCGCTGGATGATGCGCGAGGGCAACCTCGGCGCGCGGTCGTTCTACTTCCGGCGGGTCACGGCGGGCAACACGACGCGGCGCATCGTGCATGTGGATTTCGACCGCGACGGCGGCAAGGCGCGGATGCTGCGCGAAGAGGATTTCCTGCCGGTGCCCTAAGGGCGGGTTGGCTCAGTTGACCTTGCGGCCGGTCAGGAACGGGATCGGCATGACCGGCACGCCATCCTCGACAAGTTCGCGGGCCTCGGCGGTCGACGCCTCGCCATGAATGGCGCGGGCCGGGGCCTCGCCCTCGTGGATGGCACGCGCCTCGCGGGCGAAATCGGTGCCGACATTCTCGGAATGCGCCTCGAGCGCCTCGCGGAGCCGGGCGATCGCCTCGGCGACCGGGCCGCTCGTGGCGGCGGCCATCGTGTGCGTGTCGGGCGAGAGCGAAGTCTCGGAGGTTTCGCAATGGGCCACGCGGGGCGCCATCACGGCTTTCTCGATCGAGGTCTCGCCGCAGACGGGGCAGGTGATCATGCCGCTGTGGCAGAGTTTCTCGAAGGCTTCGGAGTTCCTGAACCAGCTCTCGAAGCGGTGGTCATCCGTGCATTTCAAAGAATATCGGATCATGCGGATTCCGGAATATGCTCTCCTCGTGCGTCGTCTTGCCGGAAATGTCACAGAATTGCAAACGCCCTCTTTACGCGGGCGCGGGCCCGCTCAGCGGCGCAACACGCGGGGGTTGAACTGGCGGATGATCTGGCCAAGCTCCGGCTGGTCGAGCAGCCGCGCCGCCTTCTTGGCCGAGACCCACTTTCGCTTGCGCTGGCTGGCTTCGGGGAAGTCGTCGCCCAGCCGCGAGACGCGCAGCGGGAAGACGGCGACGACGCAGGGCAGCCGATCGTCGTCGAAGTCCTTGACGTAAGAGTAAAGCCCGATGCAGACAGGCAGAACCCGGCCCTCGACGCCGGCTTCCTCCCACGCTTCCCTGGCGGCGGCCTGGGCCGGCGTGGCGCCGGCGACGGGCCAGCCCTTGGGGATGATCCAGCGCCCGTTTCGCCGCGAGGTGACGAGCAGGATCTGCACCTTGTCGCGCTTGATCCGGTAGCACAGGGCACCGAACTGGGTGCGGACATCACGTTTTTGTGAGGATGTCAGCGGGATCGGTCTCTGCTTGGTCAGCGCCATGCTCATCCGTGGTTCCGATGCCTTCGCGACTGGACGATTCCCGGCCCGTCCGCGCCGCCATGGGGCAGAGGCGGTGCGGCGGCCATGGCGGGAATCGTAGCAAGCGGAAAACGGATTCGGGAAGGGCAAAGGTGGCGCCGGGGCGATCCTTTTGGCGCGCCGTTCCGACCGGTGCGGGCAGGTCAGCCGAGCGCGGGAAGATTGGTCAGCGCGGCGAAGCGCGACCAGAAGGCATCGGCCCCGGCATCGTCGCGGCGCAGCGGCGCCAGCGCGCGGGCGCCGGCCTCGGCCATCTGCTCGGCCCGTTCCGGCTGGCGGGCGAGCGCCACGATCGCGGCCGAAAGATCCCCCGCGCCCGAGACAGGCAGCGCCCCGCCGCCGCGCGCGAGCGCCGCGAAGGCGGCGGCGTTGTTGGCGATGTGCGGCCCGTGCAGCAACGCGGTGCCGCAGGCCACCGGCTCGAACGGCGTATGGCCGCCGCGCGGCACCAGGCTGCCGCCCAGGAAGGTGATCCCGGCGAGGCGATACCACAGCCCCATCTCGCCCAGCGTGTCGGCGAGGTAGACGGCATCCGCGCGCGGTGGGTCGCCCTGGCTGCGACGTGCCACGGCCAGCCCCGCCGCCTCGATCGCGCGGGCCACCGCATCGCCGCGCTCGGGGTGGCGCGGCGCCAGCACCAGGTGCAGCGCCGGCAGGTCGGCGCGGGCGCGGCGGAAGGCCTCGAGCACGATCTCTTCCTCGCCCTCATGGGTCGAGGCGGCAAGCACGGTCGTGGCGCGGGGCAGGGCGCGGGCCAGCCGCGCCAGCTCGGCCTCATCGGCGGGCGGTGCGCCGGCGCCGCCTTTGAGCAGCAGCCGCGGGCCAATCGCCGAAGGCGCCACGCCGAGCGCGCGGAACCGCGCCTCGGAGGCTTCATCCTGCGCGGCGAGGTAGGAGATCGCCGCGCAGAGCCGCGCCAGCCCGCGCCTTCCCAGCCAGCGCAGCCGCCGCGCGCTGGTCTCGGAGAGCCGCGCACCGACCAGCGCCACCGGGATGCCGCGCCGCGCACAGGCGCGGAAGCGGTTGGGCCAAATCTCCGTCTCGACGGTGATCAGCCCTTCGGGCTGCCAGCGGCCGAGAAAGGCGGTGAGCGGGGCCCCGTAATCGAGCGGGGCGAGGCGGGCCTCGATCCGGGCGTGACCCCAGCCGCGTACCGCGTCGCGGCCCGTCACGCTATTGGCGGTGACGATCAGGCGCAGGGCGGGATCGCGCGACAGCGCCGTCTCGGCCAGTTTGCGCGCCGCGGCCAGTTCGCCCAGCGAGGCGCCGTGCAGCCACAGCCTCGGCCCGCGATGCAGCTTGCCCGCATCGCCCGCCTGCCCGCCGCCCAGCCGCTCGGCCAGGTCGCGCGCCGAGAGCCGCCCGCGCAGGCGCGCGGCCAGCAGCGACAGCGCCAGCGGCAGGGCGGCGAGGGCGAGGGCGATGCGGTAGCGCAGCATGGGCCGGGTGCTAGCCTTCGGGCGGCGTGAGGCGCAAGAGGTACCAGCCCGCGCCGCCGGGGCCCGAGACGCGGGGGATCACCACCGCGGTGCCGATATGCCCCGCATCCTCGAGCCGCTCGAGGTAGAGCATCCGCCAGTCGGGGGCGAGCGGCACGTGGGTGTTCTCGGCATAACCGGCGGGGAAGTAGAGCGCGACGTGGCGCGCGCCGGCCTCGAGCGCGGCGTCGAATTCGCGGCGCTGCATCAGCGTGTCGGTGAGCCAGGGGCGATCGGCGAAGCGCCCGTCGAGCGGGATGACGGGCCGGTCCGATACCGCGGCGATCAGGCCGGGCCAGAAGGCGCCGACGGGTTCGCCCTCGGGCACGACGCGGGCGATATCCTCGGCGATGGTCAGCCGCGCCAGCCAGTCGGGATTTTCCCCGGGCACCGGCTGGGGCGAGATGGCGGCCAGCGCGAAGGCGGCGCCGGCGGGCACCGCCATGCCGCCCGCGCGCGGCGCGGCGAGGCCGGGGCGCAGGCGGATCAGCGCGCCGCGCATCAGGTGCGTGGCGATCAGCAGGGTGAGCAGCAATTCCGGCAGGAACAGCGCGTCACGCTCCGGCCCGAGGCCGCGGAACACGGCGTAGAGCCCGGCCACGTGCAGCACGCAGATCCCCGCCAGCAGCCACAATTCGCGCGGCAGCATGGCGCGGAAGCGGCCATTGGCGAAGGCCAGGATCGTCGCGCCGAGGATCACGCCCAGCGGCAGCAGCCCGATCCCGTAGATCCGCGCGAAGAGCGCCGGCAGGGCGCGCCATTCGTCCGACGCCCAGTAGGCCGCGGCGCTGGGCAGCGTCTCGGCGATGTAGAAGCGGGTGACCGGCAGGCTGATCGGAAAGGGCGAGCCGGTGGAGGCGATCGTCCAGGCGAGCCAGGGCGCGAGCATGAGCGCGATGATCGCGGCGCCGAGCGCCAGGGCGCGGCCCACGCCGAAGCGGGCCAGCAGGAAGACGAGCGCGGCGGCGGGCATCCAGAACAGATCGCCCCGCGCCAGCATCAGCGCGGCCGAGGCGGCGGCGAAGCCCGCAACGCCGGGCAGGCGCGCCGCCGGGCAGATCACGCGCCGCGCCGCGATCAGCCACAGCGCCAGCAGCAGCACCACGAGGACGGAGCCTCCGCCGGCCAGCAGCCGCGCCAGGAAGGGCGTGTGCAGGAACGAGGCGGCGAGGAAGGCGAGCGTGGCCAGCGCCGTGGCCTGCCCGCCCGCGCCCGACAGCGCCGCGCCGTCGAAGAAATCGGATTCGTCGCCGCCGAGCATGATGTAGAAGGCGAAACCCGCCGCGGCGAGCGGCGCGATCAGGTAGCCCAGCGTCAGAAAGGCGGGCGCGACGGGATCGCCCGAGAGGTATTTCACCGCCGTCAGCAGCGCCATCCAGAGCGGCGGGAAGCCGTCGGTGAGGTGCTGCCCGTCGAGCGAGGGCGCGCCGCCCGCGGCGAGGTTGCGGGCGATGACGTCATGGGCGAAGGCATCGTCGGTGAAGAGCCCGCCGATGGTGAGCACGCGGGCGCCCGCGTCGATCAGCGGCGCCATCGAGACGAGCACGGCAAATGCCGCGACGAGTGCCGCGAGCCATGCCGCGCCTGTCGCGCTCCGGCTGGAGATGCCCTTGGAGCCTGCCATTCACTGCCCTCGGATCGGCCGTCTCACGCGGCTTTCGGGCGGGATCATAGGGCAGGCGGGGCTGTCGGGCCAGTTTTTTCGGGGTGGCGGGGGCACTTGGCGCAACAGAGCGCGAGCGCCGGCCCGCGGGGTGGCGCCCGCAACACTGGTGTTGGGCGCTTTATGGTGGCCAAGCCCCTCCGACCTTCCGGCAGCGCGGGACGTGAGCAATAGCGCCGCCCCACGGGGGCGGGTCGGCGCTCGCGCGGCGGGGCTGTGCCCCTTGTTCCGCGCGGAGGCGGCTCCGCCCCCTGGCCCCCGAAGATGTTTGAGGCACGTTGAAGAATGGCTGGAGACCTGGCGCAACGGTAGCGCGAGTGCCGCCCCGTGGGGTGGCGCCTCCGACGTGGGTGCTGGGCGCTTTATGGTAGCAAAGCCCCTCCGCACTCCCCGCATCGCGGGCGGCCAGCAATAGCGCCACCCCGCCCCGACGGGGCGGCGCTCGCGCGGCGGGCTTCGCCCTTGTCCCGCGCGTAGCCCCCCTCAGTGGTCGTGCGCGGCCTCTTCCTTTCGCGGCTCCACATGAAACTCCACCGCGACCCGCCCCGCCTCTTCGAAGGCCAGCGTCGCGGGGATCGTCATCCCCTCGCTCAGCGCCTCGGTCAGCCCCATGAACATGACGTGATAACTGCCGGGCGCCAGCGTCAGCGTCTCGCCCGGCGCGATCTCGACTCGCGTGACATGGCTCATCGTCATCACGCCGTTCCGGTCTTCGCTGAGATGCAGCATCGTGCGCGGCAGGTCGCTCTCCACCCCGATCAGCGCGTCGGGCGCGTCGCCCTCGTTGGTGATCTCCAGATAGCCCGCCGCGGCGCGGGCGCCCGGCGCCGTCTCGGGCACCCAGGGATGCGCAATGGCAAGCCCGCCGGCGGTGTAGTCATGCGCCAAGGCCGGCGCACAGCCCAGCACGATTGCGACAAACGCGGCGGGGAGCGCGGTGCGAAAACCCATCTCTACCTCACAGATCGAACTTTATGCCCTGCGCAAGCGGCAGGTCACGGGAATAGTTGATCGTCGCCGTCTGGCGGCGCATGTAGCCCTTCCAGGCGTCCGACCCGCTCTCGCGCCCGCCGCCCGTCTCCTTCTCGCCGCCGAAGGCACCGCCGATCTCGGCGCCCGAGGGGCCGATATTCACGTTGGCGAGCCCGCAATCCGATCCGGAGGCCGACAGGAACGTCTCGGCCTCGCGCAGATCGGTGGTGAAAATGCACGACGACAGGCCCTGCGGCACGCCGTTCTGCAGCGCGATCGCCTCGCCCAACTCGCGGTAGCGCAGGATGTAGAGGATCGGCGCGAAGGTCTCGCGCGTCACGATCTCGGTCTGGCCGGGCATCTCGACCAGCGCGGGGTGCACGTAGGCGGCCTCGGGATACGCTTCCTCCAGCGCCGCGCCGCCGCCATGCACGCGTCCGCCATCGGCCTTCGCGGCCTCGAGCGCGGCCGCCATCGCCTCGCGCGCCTCCACGTCGATCAGCGGGCCGACCAGCGTGCCCTCGGCCAGCGGATCGCCGATGGGCAGGCCGTCATAGGCGGCCCGCAGCCGCGCCGTCAGGTCATCGGCCACGTCCTCGTGCACGATCAGCCGGCGCAGCGACGTGCAGCGCTGGCCCGCCGTGCCGACGGCCGAGAAGGTGATCGCGCGCACGGCGAGGTCGAGATCGGCCGAGGGCGTGACGATCATCGCATTGTTGCCGCCGAGCTCCAGGATCGACCGGCCGAGCCGCGCGGCGACAACCTGCGCCACGGCGCGCCCCATCGGCACCGAGCCGGTGGCCGAGACCACGGGGATGGCGGGCGACGCGGCCAGCGCCTCGCCCGTTTCGCGCAGGCCGATCAGCGTCTGGATCAGGCCCTCGGGCGCATCCGGGCCAAAATCGCGGCACACGTTGTCGCAGATCTTCTGCACGGCAAGCGCGCAGAGCGGGGCCTTCTCGGAGGGCTTCCAGATGATCGGATTGCCGCAGACCAGCGCCAGCGCGGCGTTCCAGCACCAGGGCGCGACGGGGAAGTTGAAGGCGGTGATGATCGCGGTCGGGCCCATCGGGTGCCATGTCTCGCGCATCGCGTGGCCGGGGCGCTCCGAGGCGATGGTGAGCCCGTGGAGCTGCCGCGACAGGCCGGTGGCGAAATCGCAGATGTCGATCATCTCCTGCACCTCGCCCTCGCCCTCGGCGCGGATCTTGCCGCAATCGAGCGCGACCAGCGCGCCGAGTTCCGCCTTGGCCGCGCGCAGGGCATTGCCGAGCCGGCGCACCAGCTCGCCCCGGCGCGGGGCGGGCACGTCGCGCCAGGCGGCGAAGGCCTGTGTGGCACGGGCGATGGCGGCGTCGGTCTCGGCAGCACTGGCCGTGCGGATCGCGCCGATGCGGGAGCCGTCGACCGGCGTGGTGACGGGCAGATCGCCGCCTGTCAGCTGCGCGTCAGACAGCCCGGCGGCGGCGAGGATGGATTGGTGAGACATGGGCGGCCCTCCTGCTTCGCGCAGAGACGGTGCATCGTCAGCGCGGCATGTGCAAGGCGGTCGCGCGGTGCCGCCGGGGAAGGGTAGACGACCCGCACGTTCGGGCCCCTGCTTCACTTTGTCCGAAATACCTCGGGGGTGCGGGGGAAGCGCCCCCGCTGCCCGGCCGGCTGGCCTCACGCCGTCTCGGGCTGACCCCAGGCCTTCATCGCGGCGTCCACATCCATCCACATCACCTCCAGCACGTGGCCATCGGGGTCGGTGAAGGCGCGGCCATACATGTAATCGCCCATTTCCTGCACCTTGTTGATATCGGTGCCGCCGGCGGCGATCGCGGCCTCGGTGATTTCGTCCACCGCCGCGCGGCTGTCGCGCGACAGGGCGATCAGGTGCTGGCTCTCCTTCTTCGCATCGCCCACGGGCAGCGGCGCGAAACCGGCGAATTTCTCGGTCTCGAGCAGCATGAAGAAGATCGTGTCGGAGAGTTTCACGCAAAGCGCAGTATCGTCGCAGAAGCGTTCGTCGAAGCCGAAGCCGAGCGCGGTGTAGAAGGCGCGGGAGCGTTTTACGTCGGCGACGGGCAGGTTGAGGAAGATCATCTGGCCTGGATTGGTCTGGTCTTGCATCGGGGCCTCCCTGGGCGCGGTAGCGGGGGTGATTCCCCGCTTCGATGCTTGCAGGTTGTGCGGATAGGTTGTAAAAAGCAATCACTAACTCTTTATAAGCAACCAGATGGGCAGAGCATGGCCGGCAAACGAAGCTACGCGGATGGATGCGCCTTCGCGCAGGCGCTGGATATCGTCGGCGAGCGCTGGGCGCTGCTGGTGATCCGCGAGCTGGTCTTCGGGCCGAAACGCTTTACCGATCTGAAGACCGATCTGAGCGGCATCGCCACCAACGTGCTGACCCAGCGGCTGACCGAGCTCGAGGCGGCGGGGATCGTGACGCGGCGCGATCTGCCGCGCCCGGCGCGCGGGCAGGTCTATGACCTCACCGCCTGGGGGCGCGACCTGGCGCCGATCTTCCGCGTCATGGGCAAGTGGGCGGCGCGCTCGCCGCTTCTGCGCATGGGCCTGCCGCTTTCGGTGAACGCGGCGGTGCTGAGCCTCGGCGCGATGTTCGATCCCTCGCGCGCCGGCGGGCTGGAGCTGCGCCTGGAGGCGCGGCTGTCGGGCATGCCCTTCGCGCTGGACGTGGCCGACCGCCGGCTGAGCGTGGAGCCGGGGCTGCACCCGGCGCCCGACGTGGTGGTGACGGGCGATCAGAACCTGTTCCTGCCGCTGCTCTATGCCGGGATGCCGGTAGAGGCGGCCTTGGAGCAAGGCTTGCAGGTGACCGGCGACGTGGAGGTGTTGCGGCGGTTCGCGGGCCTCTTCCCGATGCCGGAGCCGGCGCCGCTGCCCGTTTAGCCCCTGCCTAGCCCCCGTCTAGCCCTCTCGCGTTTCGGGTACGCGCAGGTGGTGGGCGACCGCCTCCATCACCAGCGGCGACAGGCCCTCGCCCCCCGCGGCGGCGTGATCGGCGAGCTGGCGGCGCATCGGCGGGGCCCAGAAATCGTTGAGATGGGCGGCCACGCGTTCGGCCGCGCCCTCGCCCGGCTGCGAGGCGAAGAAGGCGGCGATCTGGTTCGCCATCATGACCATCTTCTCAGGCGACATCGCTCGCGCCTCCCTCGATGCGCCCCGGATGCGCGTAAAGATCGAACCCCTCGTCACGCGCGAACGCGGCCAGCGTCAGCCCGGCGGCCTCGGCGAGGTCCACCGCACGGGCGGTGGGTGCCGAGACGGCGATCAGCACCGACGCGCCGGCGGTGACGGTCTTCTGCACCATGTCGACCGAGACGCGGCTGGTGATGACGAAGGCGCCCTCGCGCGGGTCGAACCCGGCGCGGGCCAGCGCGCCGATCAGCTTGTCGAGCGCGTTGTGGCGGCCCACATCCTCGCGCGCCAGCGTCACGCCGCGCCCCGGCTGCACGAAGCCCGCGGCGTGCACGGCGCGGGTGCGATCGTGCAGCGGCTGGCGGGCGCGCAGGGCGGCGGGCGCGGCGGCGGCCTCGGCGGCGCTCAGCAGCGGGCCGGTCTCGGCCAGGCGGGGCAGGGGGCGCAGGGCGGCGGCGAGGCTGTCGATCCCGCAGAGCCCGCAGCCCACCGGGCCGGCCATCGTGCGGCGCCGTTCGGCCAGCGCGGCGGCGCGGCCGGGGGCGAGCCAGAGGCGCGCCTCGATGCCCGCCTCCTGCGCCACGATCTCCACCTCGCGCAGCTCGCCGGGCGTGGCGATCAGCCCTTCGGACAGCGCGAAGCCCAGCGCGAAATCCTCCAGGTCGGCGGGGCTGGCCATCATCACCGCCAGCGTCGTGCCGTCGGCGACCAGCGCCACCGGTTCCTCCGCCGGCAGGGTGCGGGCCACGGCGCGGCTGCCGTCGCGGCCGCAGGCGAGGCCGGGGCGGGAGGCGGCGGGGCTGCTCACGCCCCCCTCATTCCGCCGCCGGCAGGATGCGGCGCGCACGCTCGGCCTGGCCGGCGTAATCCTCCTGCCAGTCGGTCGGCCCGTTCGAGGGCGAGACCTGCACTGCCGTCACCTTGTATTCCGGGCAGTTGGTGGCCCAGTCGGAATAATCGGTGGTCACCACGTTGGCCTGGGTGCCGGGGTGGTGGAAGGTGGTGTAGACGACACCGGGCGAGACGCGATCGGTGATCGTGGCGCGCAGCGCGGTCTCGCCCGAGCGGCTGGCGAGCTTGACCCAGTCGCCCTCCTTCACGCCACGCTGTTCGGCATCGTGGGGGTGGATCTCGAGCCTGTCCTCGCGGTGCCAGACGGTGTTGGCGGTGCGCCGCGTCTGGGCGCCCACATTGTACTGGCTGAGGATGCGCCCCGTGGTCAGCAGCAGCGGGAAGCGCGGGCCTGTGCGTTCCTCGGTGGCGAGATACTCGGTATGGATGAACCGCCCCTTGCCGCGCATGAAGCCCTCGACATGCATGAGCGGCGTGCCCTCGGGCGAGGCCTCGTTGCACGGCCACTGGACCGAGCCTTCGCGATCCAGCAATTCATACGTCACGCCCGCGAAGCTGGGCGTGGTGGCGGCGATCTCGGCCATGATCTGCGCGGGATGGGTATATGCCCAGTCGGCCCCCATCGCGCGGGCAAGCTCTTGCGTGACTTCCCAATCGGTGTACCCCGCCTTGGGCGCCATCACCCGGCGCACGCGGTTGATGCGGCGCTCGGCATTGGTGAAGGTGCCGTCCTTCTCGAGGAAGGTCGATCCGGGCAGGAAGACATGGGCGTAATTGGCTGTCTCGTTGAGGAACAGGTCATGCACGATCACGCACTCCATCGCCGCCAGCCCGGCGGCGACGTGGCGGGTATCGGGATCGGATTGCAGGATATCCTCGCCTTGGCAGTAGAGGCCGCGGAACGTGCCGGCGACGGCGGCATCCAGCATGTTGGGGATGCGCAGGCCGGGCTCTGGGTCGATCTCCACCCCCCAGGCACGCTCGAAGATCTCGCGCACTTCGGGGTTCTTGACGTGCCGGTAGCCGGGCAGTTCGTGCGGGAAAGAGCCCATGTCGCACGACCCCTGGACGTTGTTCTGCCCGCGCAGCGGGTTCACGCCCACGCCGGGGCGGCCGATATTGCCGGTCAGCATGGCGAGGTTGGCGATGCCGATCACGGTGGTCGAGCCCTGCGAATGCTCGGTCACGCCGAGGCCGTAATAGATCGCCCCGTTGCCGCCCGTGGCATAGAGCCGGGCCGCTGCGCGCAGATCGGCCGCCGGCACGCCGGTGAGCATCTCGGTCGCCTCGGGCGAATGGCGCGGATCGCCCGCGAAGTCGGCATAGGCGAGGTATTCATCCCAGTCGCAGCGCTCGCGGATGAAGGCCTCGTTCGCCAGCCCCTCGGTCACGATCACATGCGCCATCGCGGTGACGACGGCGACGTTGGTGCCGGGCCGCAGCGGCAGGTGATGCGCGGCCTCGACATGGGGCGATTTCACCAGGTCGATGCGGCGCGGATCGACGACGATCAGCTTCGCGCCCTGGCGCAGCCGCTTCTTCAGCCGCGAGGCGAAGACAGGGTGGCCGTCGGTCGGGTTGGCGCCGATCACCACCACCACGTCGGCCTGCTCGACGCTGTCGAAATCCTGCGTGCCGGCCGAGGTGCCGAAGGTCTGGCCCAGCCCGTAGCCGGTGGGCGAGTGGCAGACGCGGGCGCAGGTATCGGTGTTGTTGTTGCGGAACACCGCGCGGGCGAGTTTCTGGACGAGGAACGTCTCCTCGTTGGTGCAGCGCGAAGAGGTGATGACGCCGATGGAATTGCGCCCGTGTTCGGCCTGGATCGCCTTGAGCCGGTTGGCGGCGAAGCTGAGCGCCTCGTCCCACGACACTTCGCGCCACGGATCCCCGATCCGCTCGCGGATCATCGGGTTCAGGATGCGCTCGGCATGGTTGGCATAGCCCCAGGCGAAGCGGCCCTTCACGCAGGAATGGCCGCGATTGGCCTTGCCGTCCTTCCACGGCACCATCCGCACCAGCGTGTCGCCGTTCATCTCGGCCTTGAACGAGCAGCCGACCCCGCAATAGGCGCAGGTGGTGATTTCCGACCGCGTGGGCGTGCCCAGCTCGGCCACCGATTTCTCCTGCAAGGTCGCGGTGGGGCAGGCCTGCACGCAGGCGCCGCAGCTCACGCAATCGGAGGTGAGGAAGTTGTCGCCCGCCGCGCCGGCCGAGACACGGCTGTCGAAGCCGCGCCCCTCGATCGTCAGCGCGAAGGTGCCCTGCACCTCTTCGCAGGCGCGCACGCAGCGCGAGCAGACGATGCATTTGGAGGGGTCGTAGGTGAAATAGGGGTTGCTCTCGTCCTTCGGGATGTAGCGCGCATTGGCCGCCGCGTCGGGCGTGGCGGCGCGCCGGTCTCCGGCCGCAAGCGTGCCCGCGGCGCTGGGCGCGTAGTGGTTGTCGCCCGGCATATAGCGCATGTCGCGCAGGCCGACGGCGCCGGCCATGTCCTGCAGCTCGCAATCGCCATTGGCCGAGCAGGTGAGGCAGTCGAGCGGGTGATCCGAGACGTAGAGCTCCATCACCCCGCGGCGCAGGCGGCGCAGGCGGTCGGTCTGGGTGTGCACGACCATGCCGTCGGCCACCGGCGTGGTGCACGAGGCGGGCGTGCCGCGGCGGCCCTCGATCTCCACCAGGCAGAGCCGGCAGGAGCCGAAGGCCTCGACGCTGTCGGTGGCGCAGAGTTTCGGGATCGTGCGGCCGGCCTCGGCCGCGGCGCGCATGACGGATGTGCCCTCGGGCACGGTGATCGCCGCGCCGTCGATGGTGAGCGTGACGGGCGCGCCGCTGCGGGCGGGGGTGCCCTTGTCGGGGGTTTCCCAGGGGATGATGAAATCCTTCATCGCTCAGCCTTTCCCGGCCCGCACATGGGCGACGATAGCATTGGCGTGGCCGTGGCCGAGCCCGTGTTCGGATTTCAGCCAGGCGACGGTCTGCATGTGTTTCTCTTCCCTCCGCGCGGCGACGAGGGCCAGCCAGTGCGCGATCGGCTGGCCATAGGTCTTCTCGATCGACGGGAAGTAGGAGGCGGGGCCCTTCACCGGGCCCTTCACGGGGGCTTTCTCGTCGGCACTCATTCTGCGGCCTCCCTCGTGGCGGCGAAATCATCGGGCCAATGGCGCAGCGCGCTCATCACCGGGTAGGGCGTGAAGCCCCCCAGCGCGCAGAGCGAGCCGGCCTGCATCGTCTCGCACAGGTCTTCCAGCAGGGCGGGCGCGGCCGGGTCGCCCGCGGCGATGCGATCGATCGTCTCGACGCCGCGCACCGCGCCGATGCGGCAGGGCGTGCACTTGCCGCAGCTCTCCACCGCGCAGAACTCCATCGCGAAGCGGGCCATGGCCTGCATGTCGGCCGTGTCGTCGAAGACGGTGATCCCGGCATGGCCGATCAGCCCGCCCGCGCCGTCGAACTCCTCGTAGCCGAAGGGGGTCTCGAACTGGTCGGGGTGGAAATAGGCGCCGAGCGGGCCGCCCACCTGCACTGCCTTGACCGGCCGCCCCGAGGCGGTGCCGCCGCCGATGCCATGCACGATCTCGCCCAGCGTCATGCCGAAATCGGCCTCGTAGAGGCCGCCATGCTTCACGTTGCCGGCCAGCTGGATCGGGATCGTGCCGCGCGACCGCCCGATGCCGCGCGCTGCATAGGCGGCGGCGCCGTGGGCCATGATCCACGGCACCGCGGCCAGCGTGAGCACGTTGTTGACCACGGTGGGCTTGCCGAACAGCCCTTCCAGCGCCGGCAGCGGCGGCTTGGCGCGCACCACGCCGCGTTTGCCCTCCAGCGAGTTGAGCAGCGAGGTTTCCTCGCCGCAGACATAGGCGCCGGCGCCCATCCGCAGCTCGATGTCGAAGGTGGGGCCGGAGCCCAGCAGCGCGGGCCCGAGCAGGCCCTCTGCGCGCGCGATCTCCAGCGCGGCGGCGAAGATGCGCGCGGCGTCGGGATATTCGGAACGCAGGTAGACATAGCCCTTGCGCGCGCCCGTCGCGAGGCCGGCAATCGCCATGCCCTCGATCAGGCAGAAGGGATCGCCCTCCATCAGCATCCGGTCGGCGAAGGTGCCGCTGTCGCCCTCGTCGGCATTGCAGACGATGTACTTGGTCTCGCCCGGCGCCGCGCGCACGGTTTCCCACTTGATGCCCGCCGGAAAGCCCGCCCCGCCGCGCCCGCGCAGCCCGCTTTCGCGGACGGCTTCGGTGATCGCCTCGGGCGCCAGCGCCAGCGCCGCGCGCAGCCCGGCCAGCCCGCCATGCGCCTCGTATTCCGCCAGCGAGAGCGGATCGGTCATCCCGCAGCGCGCGAAGGTGAGCCGGCTCTGCGCGGCGAGGAAGGGGATCGTCTCGGCCGGGCCGTGGCCGGGCAAGGTGCCGTCGAGCAGCGCGGGCACGTCGCCGGGCGCGACCGGGCCATAGGCGCGGCGGCCCCCCCCGTCTTCGATCTCGACCAGCGGCTCGAGGAAGATCGCCCCGCGCGAGCCGTTGCGGACCAGCGTGATATCGAGTCCCCGGCGCGCGGCCTCGGCGGTGAGCGCTTCGGCCACCGCATCGGCGCCGAGCGCGCGCGCCGCCATGTCGCCCGGTACATAGACCTTCATGGCGACCGTCATGCCCGCGCCTCCGAGATCAGCGCGTTCAGCGCCGCCTCGTCGCGCAGGGCGCGCGGGCTGTCATCCAGCATCGCCGCCGGGCCGCAGGCGCACAGGCCCAGGCAATAGACCGGCTCGAGCGTCACGGCGCCGTCGGGCGTGGTGCCGTGCCAGGTGATGCCGAGCGCCTTCTGCGCCGCCGTCTCGAGCGCCGCGCCGCCGCGGGCCTGGCAGGCCTCGGCCCGGCAGAGCCGCAAGGTGCGCCTTCCGGCGGGCGCGGTGCGGAAATCGTGGTAGAAGGAGATCACGCCATGCAGCTCGGCCCGCGAGATGTTGAGCGCCTCGGTCAGGCGCGGCATGGCGGCTTGCGGGATATGGCCGAAGGCCTGTTGCAGCGCGTGCAGGATCGGCAGCAGAGGGCCTTCCAGCGCGGCATGGCGGGCGATGATCGCGTCGATCTGCGCGGCCTCGCCGGGATCGGCAGACACGTGTTGATCCCCGTGCTGATAGGCGGGCTGATCCCCGTTCTGGCGGCCGTTTTCCGGCATGGCTGGCTCTCCCGCGGCTTGCGCGCGCAGGGTAGCGCGCGCGGGCATGGCGTTTCAATATCGCTCTTCCGTTGACTGATAGGCTGCGCCTATCAATCCGCGATTCCCTCCGCCGCGGCGAACAGCGCCGCGAGCAGCGGTGTCTGCGGCTCCTGCCGGGGCGCGACGAGGCCCACCGCATGGGCCGCCACGCCGCCCTGGATCGGGATCACCCGCATGTCGTGCCCGGCGGCGAGGAAGCGGGCCAGCTGCTCGGGCAGGATCGTCGCCCAGCCGCCCCGCGCCACGTTGGCGACGAGCACCACGGTGGAGTTCGACTCAATCGCGATCTCGGGTGCATTCCCGGGCGCGATCCCCGCCGCCGCGAGGTTGCGATCCACGATCCGCCGGTTCTGCATGTCGGGCGTCAGCAGGCACAGCCGCAGCCCGCCCAGATCGCCCCAGCCCAGCCGCGCCCGCCCGGCCAGCGGATGGCTCTCGTGGCACAGCAGCGTATAGCTCTCGCGATAGAGCGGCGCGGTCGAGACGCGGCCCAGCGGTTCGTTGTCGAGATAGGTGATCCCGGCATCGGCCTCGAGATCGCCGATCATGTCGAGCACGTCGTGCGAATTGCGCGACACGATGGTGACGCTGACGCGCGGATGCGCCTCGGCCAGCCCGGCGGTGAGCCGCGCCGCCCAGGTGAGCGCGGTAGGGATGACGGCCAGCCTTATGCGCCCAGACAGCCCCTCGCGCGAGGCGCGCATCTCGTCGCGCAGGCGCCGCGCATCGCCCACGATCTGCCGCGCCATGACCAGCGCCCGCTCGCCCTCGGGCGTGAGCCCGCCATAGCGCGCGCCCCGGTTCACCAGCTTGACGCCGAGCTGATCCTCGAGCTGCCGGATCCCGGCGGAAAGCGAGGGCTGGGTGATGTTGAGGCTCTCGGCGGCGCGGCCGAAATGCCGCTCGCGGGCCAGGGCGATGAGCATTTCGAGGCGGGGGATCATGGGCGGTGTCTCGGCCGGGCTGGGAGCTGTGCGGGCTGCGTCGCCGGCGCGCCTTGTGCGGCGCGCGGCAGGGCGAGGGTAGGGGCTTTGGCGCGGGGAGGGAAGGGAGAGAGGGCAGCCCCGCAATCACCCGCTGGGCGCCGCGCCGCGAAGTGCTATCGTGGCACGCATGGATCACCCGACAGGCCTCCCCCGGCAGGACATCTCCTTCGTGCGCAGCCGCGACGGGACGCGGAACGCCGTGGCGTCGATGGGCCGCGGCCCGGTCATCGTGCGCGCCGCGCATTGGCTGAGCTACGTGTCGCGCGATGTCGACAGCCCCGTCTGGCGGCCCTGGCTGCACCGGCTGACCCGCGCCAACCGGCTGGTGCGCTACGATCTACGGGGCTGCGGCCTGTCGGATCGCCATGTCGAGCGGATCGGCTTCGAGGCTTGGGCCGAGGATCTCGAGGCCGTCACCGCCGGGCTCGACGCGCCCTTCGTGCTGCTCGGCATGTCGCAGGGCGCGGCGCTGTCGATCGCCTAGGCGCGGCGCCATCCCGAGCGGGTCTCCAAGCTGATCCTGATCGGCGGCTACGGGCGCGGGCTGCTGGCGCGCGGCGGCGGCGATGCGGCGCGGCTGGAGGCCGATACGCTGGCCGGCCTGATGCGGCTGGGCTGGGGCGCCGAGCGGTCGGCCTTCTCGCGCGTCTTCACCGAGCTCTTCGTGCCCGGCGGCACGTCCGAGCAGATCGGCTGGTGGCGCGAGCTGGAGCGTCTGTCGGCCACGCCCGACGTGGCCGTCCGCACGCTCGAGGCGCTGGGCGGGATCGACGTGATGGACGAGGCCGCGCAGCTCGACCTGCCGGTGCTCGTCATCCACAGCCGGGGCGATGCCCGCGTGCCCTTCGACGAGGGCCGCCGGCTGGCCGCAACCATCCCCGGCGCCCGGCTGGTGACGCTCGACAGCGCCAACCACGTGCTGCTGGCGCAGGAGCCGGAATGGGCGTCGCTCTGGCAGGAAGTGGCGGCCTTCCTCGGTGACAGGGCCGAGGGAGCGACACGGGGCGGGGAAGACGGGCCGGCACGCGCCCCGCAGCCACAGGGGCCCGACGCGCTCTCGCCCGCCGAGCGGCAGGTGCTGGCCTGCCTGGCCGAGGGGCTGGGCAACGCGGCCATCGCCGCGCGGCTGGGCAAGTCGGAAAAGACGGTGCGCAACCAGGTCTCCACCATCCTGCCGAAGCTCGGCGTCAGCAGCCGGTCGGAGGCGATCGTGCAGGTGCTTTCCCGCGGCGGATAGGGCAATTGCCCCGGCCCCGCGCCACCTCTCCGGGCGCCGGCGGGACGTTCGCCTCATGCGCCGCCCCGGCACCCGTGCTTGGCTGCCGGGAACGGAGGCCGCACCATGCATACCACACCGGGACCCACAGGAGACGGGCGTGCCATCGCCGCGCTCTGCCTCGCCACGCTCTTCTGGTCGGGCAACTTCATCGCCGGCCGCGCCCTGGGCGGCAGCGTGCCGCCGCTGGAGCTCAACATGATGCGCTGGGTGCTGTGCCTGCTGCTGCTTCTGCCGCTCACCCTGCCCGCGCTGTGGCGCCACCGGCACGAGTTGCGGCGCGCCTGGCGGCTGATCTGCCTGCTCGGCCTGACCGGCATCGCCGCCTTCCACACGATGATCTATCAGGCGCTGACGCTGACCACGGCCGTCAACGCGCTGCTGATCCTGTCGGCCGCGCCGGTCGTCACCGCCGTGGCCGGCGCGATCTGGAACGGCTATCGCCCCGGCGCGGCGCAGATCGGCGGGCTGATCCTGTCGGCCTGCGGCGGCGCGGTGATCCTGCTGTGGGGGCCGGAGGGCGCGGGCCGCACCGGCGGGCTCGACCGCGGGGTGCCGTGGGTGCTGGGCGCTGTCGTCGTCTGGGCCGCCTACAGCCTGCTGCTGCGCCACTGCCCCGCCACGCTGCCGCAGGACGTGACGCTCACCGCCAGCGTCATCGTCGGGATCGGCGCGATGGCGCTGCCGATGCTGGTGCTGGGTGTGCAGCCCGTCACGCTCAATCCGGCCAGCGCCGCGGCGATCGTCTACATCGCCGTCTTCGCCTCGCTGCTGGGCTTCCTGTGCTGGTCATGGGGGCTGAGCCGGCTGGGGCCGGAGCGGGCGAACCAGTTCATCCACCTGATGCCGGTCTTCGGAACGATCCTGGCCGTTGCCGTGCTGGGCGAACGCCTGGTGCCCGCCCACGGCATCGGCGCCGCGCTGACCATCGGCGGCATCGTGCTGGCCAATGGCGGGATCGGGCTTCCGCTGCGGCTCCGCCGACCGGAGCGGAGCCGGTGACGCTCAGCTGCCGCGGGGCGGCCGGCCGGAATGGGTCCAGCTCGGGTTGCCGGCCTCGCGGGGGGCGGTCAGGGCGTCTTCGGTCAGGTACTTGGTCGAGGTCCAGCCGCCATCCACCGCCAGGATCTGCCCGTTGATCCAGCCCGAGGCGGGGGAGGAGAGGAACCAGATCGCCTCGGCCACGTCCTCGGTGCGGCCCCACCGCGCGGCGGGGGTCATGTCGTGGTTCATCCGGCGGAAGGCCTCCACTTCCAGCCGGTGCTCCGTCATCGGGGTGGGGATCACGCCGGGCGCCACCGCGTTGGAGCGGATGCCGGCCGCGCCGTATTGCGCCGCCATGTGCAGGGTGAGCCCGTTGAGCCCGGCCTTGGCGGCGGAATAGGCCCCGCCGCGCAGGCCGCCGACCAGCGAATAGGTCGAGCTCACGTTCACGATCGTGGCGGTCTCGCCGAACGCCGTCAGCGCCTCGCGGCACAGCCGGAACGGCGCGCGCAGCATGATGTCGAGGAACATGTCGAGCGTCGCGTCGTCGGTTTCGTGCACCGGCGAGGGCCTGCCGATCCCGGCATTGTTCACCAGGTGATCCAGCCGCCCGAACCGCTCGACCGCCTCGGCCACGGCGCGCGCGGGCGCGTCATCCTCGCGCAGGTCGAGGGCGAGGGGCGCGAAGGGCGCGCCGCTGCCCGACAGCTCTTCCGCCGCGCGGTCGAGCTTGGCGGGATCGCGGCCGATGCCCACCACGGCGACGCCGCGCGACAGGAAGGTGCGGGCGGTGACCAGGCCGATGCCGCTGGAGGCGCCGGTGATGAGGGCGACGGGGTGATCTGTCATGGTGCCTCCGGCTCGATAGGGGCCATGGGCGAGGGCTCGGCCAACAGGTCGAACCGGCCCAGGTAGCTGCGCATGAGATGCGCGTGTTTCACGAACAGCTGCGCATCCGCCTCGGCCGAGAAGCCGATGCCGCCGTGGATCTGAATGCCCGCCCGCGCGGTGGCCAGCGCGATGCGCGGGGCGAGCCGGGCCAGCGCGGCAACCTGGAAGGCCGCATCGTCGCTGCCGTCGCGCAGGGCGATGGCGGCCATGTCGAGCTGGGCCGACAGCATCTCGATGCCGATGCACATGTCGGCGCAGGCATGCTTGATCGCCTGGAAACTGCCGATCGGGCGGCCGAATTGTTCGCGCGTCTGAGCATACGCCACGGCCAGATCCCGCGCGCCCTGCGCCACGCCCAGCAAGTGCGCCGAGCAGAGCAGCCCGTGCACCAGAAGGCCGGTGGCACCCGCGCTGGCCGAGGCCGGCGGCGCCTCCGCCAGGCGCTGCACCGCGCGCCCGTGGCCCATGGCGCTTTCGGCCTCCAGCGCCGCGCCCTGCAGCGGGTGCAGAAGCAAGCCGTCCTCGTCGCGGATCAGGGCGTATTCGGCCGCGTCCGCGTCGAAGAGGAGGGCGCCCCGCGCGGTTCCCACCCCGCAGCACACCACGGCCGCGCCATCGCCGATGCGCTGGGCCAGATCGTCGGGGGCGAGGCGCATGGCCACCGCCCCGGCCAGGGCGGCGGGCGGGGCCAGGTGGCGCCCGAAAGTGGCATGCAGCTGCGCCTCCTCCACCAGCGAGAAGCCCGCGCCGCCCTCGGCCTCGGGCCGGGCCAGCAGGAAGGTGCCGAACTCCGCCAGCGGGGCGATCGGCTCTGCCGCGCCCGCGTCGCGCAGCCGCGCGACAGGGTAGTGGGTATCGAGCATGGACTGCGCCGCGCCGAGGATCTGCGCGAGGTCGTCCGACATTGCCAGGTCCATGCTCATGCCTTCGGCTCCCGCGGCAGGCCGAGGATGCGTTCGGCGATGATGTTGCGCTGGATCTCGGCCGTGCCGCCGGCGATCGTCTCGGAATAGCTCTCCAGGTAATCGTGCACCCAGGGCCCGTCGACCAGCGCTTCGGGGCCGAGAATGTCGATGGCGGCGCGGTGGAGCCGCTGCGCCAGTTCCGCGAAGGCCAGCCGCACGGGCGAGCCGTCGAAGGGCGTCGCCGGCTCGCGCAAGGCGGTGCGGTAGGTCATGGCGCGGATCGCCGCCGCCTCGGCGCGCAGCTCGGCCAGGGCTTCGGCGCTTGCCGTTCCGGGGGCGGGGCGCGCCAGGGCGATCAGTTCCTCGATCTTCACCGAGAGTTCCAGTTGCAGCGCCATCGCCGCCGTCCGCCGCTCGAAGCCCAGCGTCGTCATCGCCGTGGTCCAGCCGTCATGCAGCCCGCCGACCACCTCGGTGAGCGGGATACGCACGTCGTCATAGAAGACCTCGGCGAAATGGCTCACGCCCGCCATGTTGCGGATCGGCCGCACGGTGATGCCGGGCAGCGACATGTCGCAGATCACCCAGCTCAGCCCCTTGTGGCGGCTCGAGCCGGGTTCCGTGCGGATCAGCAGTTCCTGGTAATCGGCGATATCGGCGAAGCTGGTCCAGATCTTCTGGCCGTTGACGACGAGGTGATCCCCCTCGACCCGCCCGGTCGTGCGCAGCGAGGCGAGGTCCGACCCGCTGCCCGGCTCCGAGAAGCCCTGGCACCAGATCGACCGGCCTTCGAGGATGCGGGGCAGGTGAAAGGCCTTCTGCTCTTCGGTGCCGCAGGCGATCAGCGTCGGGCCGGCATGGTTCAGCGCCACGAAGGTGCAGTCGAGCGTCGAGGGCGCGCGGGCGCGCACGTATTCCTCGTACCAGATCAGCAGCCGCCCCGGCTCCAGCCCCTTGCCGCCATAGGCTTCGGGCCAGGCCAGGCCCGACCAGCCGCCCTCGTGCAGCTTGCGCAGCCAGGTGAGCGCGAAGTCGCGCGAGGCGCGGCCCTCTCGCGGGGCGCGTTCGGCGGGCACGTTGGCCGCCAGCCAGTCGCGCGCCGCGGTGCGGAAGGCGATATCCTCGGGGCCCGGCCTCAGCTGCATGAAGCGGCGCCTTTGGGATATCCGTTCCATATGGTGGTAACGCGCCCGCCCATGATCCTGCGTCCTCCTCGCGAGATTTCGGCTGCCTTTCCCCAAGCTACAGTCGGAATATCGCCGTGGTCAAGCAAGGCAGAGTTGACGGCTTCCAGGATCGGCGGCATGTTCAACGCCGAGTTGGGAGGCGTAGTGTCCCATCATATGGGAGGATCGGCGATGGATTTCACCTGGACCGAGGAGGATACGGCCTACCGCGAGCGTATCCGCGCCTTCCTGCGCCAAGAGCTGCCCGCCAACTGGGACGAGATCGCGCGCCACGGCCCCGGATCGCCCGAGCAGACGGAATTCAGCCTCGACTTCTGCCCCAGGCTGGCCGAGGCGGGGCTGCTCGTCCCGCACTGGCCCGAGGAATGGGGCGGCGCGGCCCGCCCGCCCTGGGAGCACTTCATCCTCGGCGAAGAGATGTGGCGCGCCGGTGAGCCGCGCGGCGCGCAATACATGAACGTCAACTGGATCGGCCCGGTGCTGATGAAATACGGCACGCCCGAGCAGCAGGCGCGCTACATCCCCGAGATGGCCCAAGGCCGCGCCATCTGGTGCCAGGGCTTTTCCGAGCCGAATGCCGGCTCCGACCTCGCCAGCCTCAAGACCCGCGCGATCCGCGAGGGCGACGACTACGTCATCAACGGGCAGAAGATCTGGACATCCTATGCCGGCCTCGCCTCGACCTGCTTCCTGCTGGCGCAGACCGGCGGCGCCGAGGGCGGCCGCTCGGGCATCGCGATCTTCCTCGTGCCGATGGAGACGCCGGGCATCGAGGTGCGCGCGATCCCCAGCCTGATCGGGCATGGCGACATTCACGAGGTCTTCTTCACCGATGTCCGCGTGCCCGCCTCCTGCCGGCTGGGCGAGGAGGGCGAGGGCTGGACCATCATCTCCTACGCGCTGGCCAACGAACGCGTCGGCATCCCGCGCTACGAGATGGGCTCGGCCGAGCTCGACCGCATGGTGGCCGAACTGAAGCGCCGCGGCGCCTTCTCCGACAGCGTGGTGCGCAGCCGCGCGGCCGCGGCGGCGGCGGCCTGCGAGGCGGCCAGGCTGCTGGTCTACCGCGTCGTGGACGGCCGTGCGCGTGGCGTGCCGCCGGGCAACGAATCCAACCTCGCCCGCGTGGCGACCGTGGCCGCCGAGCAGGCGGTGACCGATTTCGGCATGGATTTCCTGCCCGATGCCTTCTCGGGCACCGATCACCCCTCCTTCCTGTCCCACCACGAGCGCGCCATCGTCACCGGCATCGCGGCGGGCGCCGCCGAGATCCAGCTGAACCTGATCGCGCGCCGCCACCTCAACCTTCCCAAGGGGGCCTGACATGCGCATCGCACTGAACGAGGATCAGGCCACCTTCGCCACCGTGCTGGAGCAGATGCTGGCCGACCCGGCGGCGGGCTTCCGCCCGGTCGAGGGCTGGGGCCGGTTCGATTACGGCGCGGCGCTGGATGCGCAACTGGCCGGGAACGGGTTCTTCGACGCGGCGGGCGAGGAAGATCTCGGCACCGTCGCCGCCGCCTTCATGATCGAGAAGGTGGCGCAGGTGCCGGTCTGCGTGGAATGCGGGGCCTCGGCCCTGATCCGCCCCTTCCTCGGCCGCGAGACACCGCGCCCCCTCGCCGTGGTGGTGGACGACGCGCCCTGCGCCATCCGCTACCTGCCGCAGGCCAAGGGCCTGGTGGCGATCGGCGCTGACAACGTGCGTTACGCCGATCTGCCCGAAGGGGCGGTCGAGCCGGTCGAAAGCCTCTATGCCTACCCGATGGGTGTGGTCGACCGCGCGGCGCTGGACTGGCAGGATACCCCCGCCGATCCCGGCGAATTGCGCATCCTCTGGCAGGTCGCCACGGCGGCAGAGCTGGCGGGGCTGCTCCAGGCGGGGCTCGATTCCGTGCTGGAACACGTGCGCGAACGCCGCCAGTTCGGCCAGCCGCTCGGCGCCTTCCAGGGCGTGCAGCACCGCCTGGCCAACGCGGCAGTGGAGATCGAGAGCGCCCGGCTGATGGCCTTGCGCGCGGCGCAGAGCTGGGGCCGGGCGGATGCCGCGCTGGCGCTCGGGCAGGTGCAATCCATCGCCACCCGCATCACCTATGACCTGCACCAGTTCATGGGCGCGATGGGATTGACGCTGGAACATCCGCTGCACCGGTGGTCCTATCGGGCCAAGCTGCTGCGGGCCGAGCTGGGAGGATCGAGCGCGGCCCTGCTGGACTATGCCGAGGAAAGATGGGGCGCATGACGGGCCTGCCGCAACTGGAGACCATCCTGCTGGAGCGCTCGGGCCGCCGCCTGACGATCACGCTCGACCGGCCCGAGGTGATGAACGCCTTCGGCGCCGCCATGCACCGCGAGATCGTGACCGCCCTCACCTTCGCCGCCGGGGATCCGGGCTCGGACGTCGTCGTCATCACCGGGGCCGGGCGCGCCTTTTCCGCCGGGGGCGATATCGGGCGGATGCAGCACTTCGTCGACCATCCCGACGATTTCGCCGCAGAGGTGGAAGACGCCAAGCGCCTGATCTTCGCCCTGCTCGAGATCGAGAAGCCGGTGATCGCGCGTATCAACGGCCCCGCCGTCGGGCTGGGCGCCACGATCGCGCTGTTCTGCGATGTCACCTTCGCCAGCGACACGGCGAAGATCGGCGATCCGCATGTCTCCATCGGCCTGGTTGCGGGGGATGGCGGCGCGGTGATCTGGCCGCAGCTTGTCGGGTTCCACCGGGCCAAGGAATTCCTGTTCACCGGCGATCTGCTGAGCGCGAATGAGGCCGCCGCCATCGGGCTCATCAACCACGCCGTGCCCGCGGCCGAGCTTGACGCGCGAGTCGATGCCTTCTGCGACAAGCTGCTGGCGGGCGCGCAGCCGGCGATCCGCGGCACCAAGGTCACGATCAACCTCGAGCTCAAGCGCATCGCCCATGCGCTGATGGATCCCGGCCTCGCCTACGAGGCGCTGACGATCCGCTCCGAAGAACACCGCAAACGCGTCGACGCCTTCGTGCGGAGGCGAGGGAAGAAGCCGTGAGCGCCGCCCGCGACAGGCTGTCCGAACGCCTCGCCGCGCTCGACGCGGCGGGCCGGCACCGGGCCTATCCCTTGCCGGGCCTCGGCGCGATCGCGCTGGACCTCGCCGCCGAAGACCCCCATCGCGTGGTCATCAGCCAGGGCGGGCGCGAGCTGACACGCAGCGAGATGGTGGCAATGGCGCGCCGGCTGGGCGGGGCGCTCATGGCAAGGGGGCTGAGGCCCGGCGCGGCGGTGGCCTTCCAGCTGCCCAACTGGTGGGAGGCCGCGATCGTCAACCTCGCCTGCGCGCTCTTCGGCTGGCGCGTCGTGCCCCTGCTGCCGATCTACCGCGCGGCCGAGCTGCGCGCGATCCTGCCCGCCTGCGGGGTGGAGGCGATCTTCGTGCCGCCTGCCTCCGACAAGGTCGATTACCGCGCCATGGTCGAGGCGCTCGACGCACCACCCGGCATCATCGTCACCGTCCGGGGCGGTCATGGCGATACCGGCGAGGCGGGGTTCGACGCCTTGCTGCGGCACGAACCGGCCGAGGCCGCCATCGCCCCCAGCCATGACGTCAAGCTGATCATCTTCACCTCGGGCAGCACCGGGCGGCCGAAGGGCGTGCTGCACACCCATGCCTCGATCGACGCGGTGGTGCGCCAGACGGTGGATGTCTGGGGCATGGGGGAGGGCGACGTGCTCTACGTGCCGTCACCGATCGGGCATATCGGCGGCTCGATCTACGCGTTCGAGTTCCCGTGGATCACCGGCTGCCGCACGATCCTCGAGGAACGCTGGGATCCGGCCCGCGCCGTGGAGCGGATCGATGCCGAGGGCGTGACCTTCATGGCCGGCGCGACCCCGTTCCTGACCGGCCTGCTCGAGGCGGCAGGGGCGGCCGGCACCCGGCTGGAAAGCCTGCGCCGCTTCATCTGCGGCGGTGCCAGCGTCCCGCCCGAACTGGTCCGCCGCGCGCTCGCTGCCTTTCCCGGCGCGGTCGTCTCGCGCGCCTACGGATCCTCGGAAGTGCCGCTGGCCTTTCCCGGCATCCGCAGCCGCGCCGAGGCGATGGAGCGCGCCGATACCGACGGCGAAGCGGCCGTCGAGCTTCGGCTTCTGGCACCCGACGGCAGCCCCGCCGCCCCCGGCGCGCCCGGCGAGATCGCCGTGCGCGGGCCGCAGATGTTCATCGGCTATCTCGACCCGGCCGACGATGCCGGCAGCTTCACCGATGACGGCTTCTTCCTGATGGGCGATCTGGGCCGGCTGGTGGATGACCGCTTCATCGTCATCACCGGGCGCACGAAGGATATCATCATCCGCAAGGGCGAGAATATCAGCCCGCTCGAGATCGAGACCGCGCTCATGCGTCACGAGGCGGTGGCCAATGTCGCGGTGGTCGGCGCGCCCGACCGCGAGCGGGGCGAGATCGTGGTGGCCTTCGTCGTCACCGCGCCGGGAGAGGGTTTCGACATGGCGACGATGACCGCGCATCTCGAGGCCGAGGGCCTCGCCCGCCAGAAATTCCCCGAACGGCTCGAACTGGTCGAGGCGCTGCCGACCAACACTGTGGGCAAGGTTCAGAAGCCTCAGCTGCGGCGCATCGCGGCAGGGCTGGTGGCGGGGCAGGAGGGGGTTCCGACCTTTCGGGATGCAGGTGGCGGATCGTCCCGCTAATCTTGCCGCGAACCAGAGGGGACGGGCGGACAGAATGGCAAATCAGGACGGCACCCAGGCAATCCGCCGCGCGGCGGCGATCCTTCAGCGGATCGCGCATGTCTCGGGCAACGAGGCGCCGTCGCTGCGCAGCATCTCCCAGGCGGTGGACCTGCCGCGCTCCACCGCGCACCGGATCCTCAAATGCCTCACCGATACCGGCCTCGCGCATTACGACCCCAAGACGCGGCGCTACGAGATCGGGATGCTGAGCTACGAGCTGGGCCTCGCGGTCACCGACAACGTGCTGCAACTCGCGCCCTGGGCCTCGGCCGCGGACCGCGTGGCGCAGCGGGCCAACGTGACGACCTACCTTCTGCGCCGCTCGGGGATGGAGGCAGTCTGCGTGCACAAGGCCGAGGGCCGCACGGTGATCCGCGTGATCCCCGTCGAGGTGGGCCAGCGCCGCTATCTCGGCGTCGGGGCCGGGGCGACGGCGCTGCTGGCCGGGCTGCCCGATGCCACAATCGAGCGGATCATCGCCGCGGTGACACCCGAGCTCGCCACCTATGCCGACCTGACGCCCGAGCGGATACGCGACGCGGTGGCCGAGACACGGCGCACCGGTTTCTCCGAAAGCCACGGCCGCGCCTACCGCTCGATCTACGGCCTCGCGGTCGGCGTCAGCGCCCATGCCGCCGAGCCCGACATCGCCATCTCGATCGCCGCGCATGCCCCCGAGGTCGACGAGGGCCGCATCCGCGACTGGAAGGCGATCATCACCGAGGAAATCGCGGCCACCCGCGACCGGCTGGCCGCGCTGGAAGCCGCGTCAGGCGCCTAGCGCCCGCGCGATGACCAGCCGCTGGATGTCGCTCGTGCCCTCGTAGATCTGACACACGCGCACATCGCGGTAGATGCGCTCGACCGGGAAATCCCGCGTATAGCCGTAGCCGCCGAAGGTCTGGATCGCCGCCGAACAGACCTCTTCGGCGATCTCGGAGGCGAAGAGCTTGGCCATCGACGCCTCCTTCAGCGCCGCGACGCCCGCATCGCGCAGGCTGGCGGCGTGCAGCACCATCTGGTGCGCGACCTCCACCTTGGTGGCCATGTCGGCCAGGCGGAAGGCGACGGCCTGGTGCCCCATGAGCTTGCTGCCCATGCTCTCGCGCTCGTTGGCATAGGCGACCGCGTGGTTCAGCGCCGCCCGCGCCATGCCCACCGATTGCGCGGCGATGCCGATCCGGCCGCCCTCGAGGTTCGACAGCGCGATGCGATAGCCCTGGCCCTCTTCGCCCAGCAGGTTCTCGGCCGGGATCTGCACATCCTCGAACGCGATCTGCGCGGTGTCCGACAGGGTCTGCCCCAGCTTCTTCTCCAGCGAGGCCACCCGGTAGCCCGGCGTATCGGTCGGCACGATGAAGGCCGAAATGCCCTTCTTGCCCGCCTCCGGATCGGTCACGGCAAAGACGATGGCCACATCGGCATTCTGCCCCGAGGTGATGAACTGCTTGGTGCCGTTGAGCACCCAGCCCGAGTTGGTGCGCTCGGCCCGTGTCTTCAGCGCCGACGCGTCCGAGCCGGCATGCGGTTCGGTCAGGCAGAAGGCGCCCAGCTTCTCGCCCCGCGCCATGGGGCGCAGGAACGTCTCGCGCTGGGCGTCGGTGCCGAATTTCAGGATCGGCACGCAGCCCACCGAATTGTGCACCGACATGATGGTCGAGACCGCCCCGTCGCCCGCGGCGATCTCTTCGAGCGCGAGCGCATAGGCCACGTGATCCGACAGCGCGCCATCCCATTCCTCGGGCACCAGCATGCCCATCAGGCCCAGCGCGCCCATCTCGGCGATCTCGCCCTTCGGGAAGGCGCCGGTGCGATCCCATTCCGCGGCCTTCGGCGCCAGCTTCTCGGCCGCGAAGCGCCGCGCCATGTCGCGCACCATTTCCTGGCTCTCGTCGAGGATCATCCGTTCTCTCCCTGCTCTCGCCTGAATTCTGGCCTACGGGGGCGGGCGCAGGCGCCCCCCGTCCGGTCCCCCGCCCGGCCGCGCCTCAGCTCTGCCCCTCGCGGCCGGGCCGCGCCACGCGCGACACGAAGAGATCGGCGATGAAGGCCGCATCCCCGGCCAGCCCGTCGGTCGTGCCGTCGACGATGGCCTGGATCCCCATGCCCGAGATCGTGCCCGAAATCGCACGGATGCTCTGCTCGATATCCACGTCGGCGCGCAGCTCGCCCATCTCGCGGGCCTGCAGCATGTAGGTGCGCAGGTTGTCGCGATAGGCGCGGTGAAGCTCGGCGATCCGCGGCCTCAGCTCGGGGATCGAGCCGGTGGAGTCCACGATCAGCTGGTAGAGCGCCACCGCGCTTTCCGGCGTGTCGCGCACCGCCTCGAGCTGTAGCTTGATCCGCTCCACCAGCGCCTCGCAGCCGCGCTTGTCGCCGACGCGCGTTTCGACATGGCGGATGAACCGCTCCTCTATCGCATCGAGCACCGCGATCAGCAGGTTGAGCTTGGTGCCGAAGCGCTGCACCGGCAGGCCTCGGCTGTAGCCCGCATCGATCCCGATCTGCGCGAGGTTCGCGCCGCTCGTGCCCTTGCGGCCGATCAGCGAGATCGCCGCGCGCAGCATCCGGCGATCCGACCGCTCGCGTCGCTTCCGCTTCGGCCCCAGTTGAACGGCTTGCATGTCGCTCGATCCGGTTCCGGCCACGTCGATCTCCCTCCCATGACGATCCGCTCCGCCGGGCAGGGCCCGGTCCGGCATTTATCTTAGGCGAGCGGGGCGCCACGGGCTACAGGCCTGCGCTGCTCCCCGGCAGCCAGGTCACGATGCCGGGGAACGCGATCAGAAGCAGCACCACGAAGATCGCCGTCAGCGCGAAGGGCAGAACGCCCAGGAAGACGGTGCCGAGGCTTATCTCGCGGCCCAGATTCGCCTCCGGGTCCGAGGCGATGCGATGCACGATGAAGGTCAGAACGCCCAGCGGCGGGGTCAGCAGCCCGACCTCGGCCATGACGACCAGGAAGACCCCGAACCACAGCGGATCGACGCCCACCGACATCAGCGGCTGCATCAGCACCGGGATCGTGAGCAGCATCATCGCCAGCGTGTCCATGAACATGCCCAGGATGAGGTAGGCGACGATCAGGATCAGCAGCAGCTCCACCCGGCCCAGCCCCAGCTCCGCCACCTCGGTGGCGATGAAGTTCGGCACCTGGCTCAGCGCCATGGCGCGGGTCAGCACGGCCACGCCGACGATCAGCAGGAAGACCGAGGCGGTGCCGGTCAGCGTGCCGATCAGCGAGTCGCGGATCATCGCGCCGATGGCGCGCAGCGGCGTGCCGGCGAGCAACTGGTGGGCGACGCCGAAGATCAGCGCGGCGATCATGCCGAACACCCCGGCCTCGGTCGCGGTGAAGATGCCGGCGAAGAGCCCGCCGATCACGATCAGCACCACGATCCCGATCGGCAGCACGCCGATCAGCGACCGCCAGCGCATCGCCCAGCTGATGCCGCTCATGTCGACGGCGGGGGCGAGGCCGGGGCGCAGGACCGATTGCATGACGATCACCACCCCGAAGGCCACGGCCAGCAGGATGCCGGGGATCAGGCCCGCCAGCAATTGCTGGCCCACGGGCAGCGAGGCCGCGCCCGCATAGACCACCAGCAGCAGCGAGGGGGGGATGATCTGCCCCAGCGTGCCCGCGGCGGCCACGCTGCCCACGGCGAGCTGCGGGTGATAGCCCGATTTCAGCATCTCGGGGATCGAGACGCGGCCCAGCGCATAGGTGATGCCGATCGTGCTGCCGCTGCTCGCCGCCAGCCCGGCCCCGGCGAAATTGGTGGCCACGGCCAGCCCGCCGGGCAGCCAGCCCAGCCATCGCCGCGCCGCCTCGAAGGCGGAGTTGGTCAGGCCGGTCTTCCACATGATCATGCCCATCAGGATGAACATCGGGATCACGCTCAGCGACCACGAGGCGGTGGCATCGTAGGCCACGCCCTCCATCGTCGAGGTGACGACGCGCATGCCGCTGAGCGCATAGAGCCCCAGCAGCGCCGCGCCGAACATCGCCACGCCCACGGGAATGCCCATCAGCAGCAGGACGATGGAAAGCACCACGGTCAGCAGCCCGACGATCTGCTTGGGCAGGTCGCCCCACAGCATCGCCGCCGCGCTGAGGATGGCGATCACCACGCCGATCCCGAAGATCGTGAGGCCCGCATTCTGGCTGCGCGGCCGTTGCCGGATATCGGTTTCGGTCATGCCGCCTCGCCTTCGCGCCGGTCACGGTCGGCGGCGAAGCGCCCGGTGAAATGGCGCCAAGCGGTCGCCGCGCTTTGCAGGGCCAGCGCGCCGACGCCGATCACCGCCACGAACTTGAACGGCCAGATGGCGACCGGCGGGCGCGACGAGGTGGTCTCGCCATAGCCGAAACTGTCCATCGCCTCGTGCCAGGCATGCACGGCCAGCGCGATCAGCAGCAAGGTCGCGACCAGGCCGAAACAGCCCTCCACCCATTGCCGCAGCCGGGGCGGCAGCGTGTCGAGCAGGATCGTCACCTTGATATGCTCCTGCCGCTTCTCGGTATAGGCGAAGGCCAGCAGCGTCAGCATCGGCATCCACCATTGCGCTGTCATCTCGAGCGTGCCGGGCAGCGGCTGTTTGAGAAAGGCGCGCCCCAGCACGTCGAGAAAGACATTGGCCGCCAGCAGGACAAGCGCCCCCGCGGCGAGCAGGGCAAGCCCCAGCGCCAGCCGGTCGATCGCCCGCAGGAGGGGCGGCTCCGGCTGCGGCTCCGGATCGGCGCGGCGGGGGGGCCGCTCTGTCGTCTGAATGCCTGTCATGGGATCAGCCTAGCGGGGCCCCCGCATCCGGGGAAGATCCGCCCCGATGCGCGGGGCGGATCCTCGGGCCGGGCGCTACTTCAGCAGGCCCGGCGTCACTTCGCTGTCGAACTTCTCGTAGAAGCCCGACAGGTCGACCTCGTCGAGGCCCGCAAAGGCCTCCATGATCGCTTCCAGCGTGCGTTCGGCGACGGAATAGCCCATCTCTTCCAGCGCGTCCGTCCAGTAGGCGATCCGCTCCTGGTAATCCGCGACGAACTGCTCGGGATTGTCGACCGCCTCGGGCGCGGTCTCGGGCAGGGCGGCCACGAAGGCGGCCCGCTGCTCGGCGGCGACCGGCTCGAGCGCCGAGATGTCGTTGGTGCGGATCTCCTCGCCCGCGGCGATCAGTTCGCCGGCCTTGGCCTCGATCTCCATGTAGCCCTGCCAGATATCGGCCGCGGCCTTGATGTTCTGCTCGGTGATGAAGTTCTGAAGCTCCACGGGGAAGCTTTCCCAGACATCCTTGTTCATCACCCAGGTCGAGGCCTGAAGCTGCGCCATGGTCACCGGCACGTATTCCGGCGCCACGTCCTTGAGCACCAGGCCGTCGGCATACTGGTTGGGGTTGATGACCATGCAGTCGAAGACGCCGCGCTGGAGCCCTTCATAGGCCTCGCCCCAGGAGATGCTGACCGGCGTCATGCCCAGCGCTTCGACCGTCGAGGACCAGACCGCGCCGATCGCGCGGGCGCGCTTGCCCTGGGCTTCCTCCAGCGACGAAATAGGCGTGTTGCACAGCAGGTTGTAGGCGGGCGTCGCCGTGGCCTGCATCACCACCACGTTGTGCGAGGCGTATTCCTGCGTGATCGGCTCGTAGGTCAGCAGCGTCTCCAGCGCGGTCGCGCCACCGGCGGCCACGTCATGCACCGTCGATCCCGACAGCGCGGCGCCCATCCCGAACATCCACGAGGCCACCGGCAGTTTCTGCGGCATGTAGGACGGGATGATCAGGCCGATATCGGCAACGCCGTCGCCCACGCCCTCGAGCGTGTCGAGCGCGCCGAGCAGCGACGAGGACCAGTAGTTCTCGAAGGTGATCTTGCCCTCGGTGAACTCGGTGATCGCCTCTTCCCAGGCGACCATGGCCTTGCCGAAATTGGCGGTCTGGTCGCCGGAGAAATCGGCGAGCTTGAGGGTCTGCGGTTCGAGATCGTCCAGCCAGTCGGCATACGAGCCCGTGGCGCTGGCGATCAGGCCCGCGGCGGCCAAAGCCGCGACGGCGGGCAGACGGATGCTGTGTGCGTGGTTGGTCATGTAATCCTCCCTTTGCCGGTTCCGGCAACTCCAGACGGGGCCGCTTCTCCCTGCCCCTGTGAAAACGCTACCACCTCCTACGTTGTGGGACAATGACTTCTGTCTTGCCCGCGGCAGGCGCGGTAGCGATCCTGTGCCGGGCTCCGCCGGATGGTGGCGAAACCCGCATAATCCCAGCAAAACGCGCTGTATGGCGCGCTTCCTCTGCGCCGCGCGGCCCGGTCTGCCCCGCGGTTTCGTGATTCCGCGTCCCACATAGCGAGACGCTCGTCGCGATATGGAGCGGCCCGTCTCACCACATGGTCATCCTGTCCGGGTCCAGCCGCACGTCGACCAGGAAGGGCCGGGCGCGATTCCGTGCCTCCAGCGCCGCCGGCAGGGCCTCGAGATCGCCCTCCGAGCGGATCGTCGTGCCGTCGCCGCCCAGTGCGCGGGCCACAGTCACGAAATCCGGCCAGTCGAAGAGCGTCAGGGCCGGGTCCATGTGCTTGTCGCGGAACTGGATATGCTCGGCCCCGTAGCTGCCGTCGTTGAAGACGATGCAGATCACGTCGAGCTCTTCGCGCACCGCCGTGTTGAACTCGGTCAGGTTGCCCAGCATGAACCCGCCATCGCCGCAGAACATGAGCGTCGGCCGGTCGGGCCGCATCGCGGCGGCGCCGATGGCCGAGGCCAGCCCCAGCCCGATCGACCCGAAACTGGCCGTCGTCACGTGATCGCGCGGCCCCGGCGCGGTCAGCAGACCGTAGCTGCGCACCATCCAGCGCCCCGCATCGGTGACGAGCGTCCGCTCCTGCGGCAGAAGGCGGTTCAGCCGGTCGAGCGTGGTGAGGAAATCGACGCATCCCTCGCGCGGCGTGCCATTGCGCGTGATCTCGGGCTGGTCGAGCCCCTGCGCCGGCAGGTCGCGCGTGAAGCCCGAGCCCGCGATCTCGGCCTCGTCCAGCCAGTGACAGAAGCTGCGCGCCACGTCGGCCGGCCGGCCCAGCACGGCCACGTCGGGCACATGGTTGGCGCCCAGATCCTGCGCCCGGTTCATCACCTGGATCACCCGCTTGCCCTCGACGAACGATCCCTGCGCGGTGGTGTGGAAGTTCAGCGAGGCGCCGAAGGCGAGGATGCAATCGGCCTGCATGATCACCTCGGTCGCGGCCGGGGTGCTGACGGTGCCGAACACGCCGAGCGCATGATCCTCGCCGTTGAAGAGGTTCCGCGCCCGCATCGTCGACGCCACCGGCGCCTCGATCCGGCGGGCGAGCGCGAGCAGGGCGGCGCGGCTCTCGGCGTCGATGGCGCCGCGCCCGGCCAGCACGATCGGCCGCCTCGCCGCCGCGATGATCCCGATCCCGTTGTCGAGCGCCTCGCCCTCGATCCGGGTTTCGGGCAGCGGCGGCACGCTCCACGACGCGGGCGCAAACTCGACATCGCTCCACTGCATGTCGGCGGGCATGTTGAAGGCCACAGGCCGCCGTTCGCTGTGCGCCCGGCGCACCGCGCGGGCCAGATCGGCCAGGGCCGTCTGCGGCGAACGCATCTGCTCAAACCCCGCGCCGGAGGAGAGGATCACCGCCTTCTGGTCGATGTTCTGCAGGTTCTCGCGGTCATGGGCCGGCGTGTCGCCGCACAGCAGCACCAGGGGCGTGTTGGATTTCACGCCCTCGGCCAGCGCCGTGACGCAATTGGTGAGCGCCGGCCCGTGCGTGACCGTCGCGAAGCCCGTCCGCCCCGAGACCATGGCCGCGCCGATGGCCATCAGCACCGCGCCGGCCTCGTTCGCGGCGGCGACATAGCGGCCCGACCCGGCGCGCGAATAGGCGTCGATCATGTAGGCATTCGCATCGCCCACCACCCCGAAGAGCCGGTCTGCCCCGCCGACGAGAAGCGCCTGCGCCAAGGCGGCATGAAGTTTCATCCGGCGCCCTCCCTGAAGCGTCGAGCCGAAATGGCTTGCTCGCTGGTTACCGAAATTTCCGGGCGGCGGCAATTGCCGGTGGAGGGGTGGCGCAAGGAGGGGAGGGCCGGGGTGCAGGCCGTGGTGGCAGGCAGATCGGCGGGGCGCGGGTCGTGAACCCGTCAACCGGGCTCCGCGCGACGTCAGGCCCGCCACCCTTCCCGCATCCGGGCCAGGGCGTGTGGAGCGACTAGAGCCCCTCGACCAGGATCAGGTCGGTATCCGAGATCTTCTTGCGCACCGCGCGGGCCTCGGAATAGGCGTCGGATTCGTAGAAGGCGCGGGCCGCATCGAGGCTGTCGAACTCGATCACGATCGCCAGCCCCTCGGCGCCGCCCTCGCGGTGGTCGGGCGCCGGGTTCCGCACCAGCACCCTGCCGCCATGCGCCGCGATGGCCGCCCCCGAGAGCTTCTTGAACTCTTCGAACGCCGCCTTGTCGTGCACGCGGATATGCGCGATCAGATAGCCCTTCGGCATGGCCTTTTCCCTCCCCCGGTGGATCGACCTTGGAGTAGAGCCTAGCACAGAGCGGGCATGCTGTAACACGTCTGGAAAGGGGCGGGGGAGGGGCCCAGCGGAGGGGCCCGGAGGCGAGTACCGGACCCGCTACCATTATTCTAAGCCACTGGAAGGCTTGAACAATCGAGTGCGAGATTGAGTTGTGTGTCGCACTTTGTGACACACTTATGCCGTCTGGGGCGTGTTTCTGTCAACCGCCGGGTGTCGCTCAGGTGGCCTTCCTATCGTCCTATAGGTGGCCCGAATGCCGCCTTGGCTGTCCCTTCCTCCAATAGTGGCGGGGAGTCACGACGCGGCGCTTCGTTCTTTCTATAGGTGGTGCGGCTGCTGACACCCGGCGTCTTCTTCCGTCCTATGGTGAAGCCGGATCGGGAGGCGGGGCGTAACCGGGGCAACTTCGGTTGCGGTGGCCGCTTCCATGGCGGGTGGTGGCAGAACGTCAAAAGCCATGTGCGCCCCGCGATCACGATAGACGGGCAGCACACCATCGAAGCGGATTTCCGGGGCTTCAACCCGGCGGTGCTGTTGGCAGAGGCAGGCCAGCCCATACCGGACGATCCTTATTCTCCAATAGAGGACTTGCGCGACCATGCCAAGGCCACGCTTGCGGCCTTGCTCAACTCCAAGACAGGCACAACCGAAGAACCCCGCGACTTCGACAGCGCCCGGTGGGGCATGACGGCAGAGGACTTCCGCGCCAAGGTGCTGGACGCCTTCCCGATGGTTCCTGCCATGTTGGGCACCGACAAGGGCCTGACCCTGCAACGGCTGGAAAGCGATCTGGCCGAGACGATCATGCTGCACTTCGTCAGGTAGGGCCACGCGATCTTGCCAATCCATGATGCCTTCATCGTGCAGGCCCATCTGGAAAATGAACTGGTTCAGGTGATGAAGGATACCTTCACGGCACGGCTGGGGCAGTTTCCCCCGGTCAAAGTCACCTGGTCCTACGCCCTGCGCTGACCTCCCCTATAAACCCAATGTTCCCATTACCGGGGCAAATAAGGCCCGTGGCCCGTCACGTCTGGATTTTCCCTGTTCCGTCAGGCACAAAGGCCGAAAAGACGAACACGGGGCGACCATCCATGCAAAACCTTCTCGATGACCTGACGGCGCTTCTCCAAGCCGAACAGGCGTTTATCTCGGATGGGGCGATCCTCAAGAATGCGGTGATCGAGGCGGCGCTGAACATGGATGCGCGGCTGCTGGAACTGCTGATGCAGTCTGACACGATCAAGGCGCACTTCTTCACCGAAGTTGCGGGCGCGCTGGTCTTCGACAAGGTGAAGTTTCAGGACTTCGTGTCCAACAAAGCCTTCCTGCCCGACAGCTACACCGCCTTCAAGAACCGGATCGGCCTGACCGATGGGCGCGGCGATTACCTGAGCCAGTCGCGCGACGTGGTGCTGGCGTGGCCCTACAAGGATTGCGTGCTGGAAGGCGGCATGACGAAAGAGGACCGGGGCCGGAATGAGGTGTTCTGGAACACGACGCTGGCCCCGGACGACATCACGCGGTTGTTTGAACCCAAGGTGCTGACCGGCTGGGAACGCTGGGATGCGGAGGCGGTGGCAGACGGCAAAGCTAAGCCCGTGGGCGAAGTGTCAGATGACGACAACCTGCTCATCAAGGGCAACAACCTGCTGGCGCTGCATTCTCTGAAAGCGCGCTATGCGGGCAAGGTGAAACTGATCTATATCGACCCGCCCTACAACACCGGCAATGATGAGTTCCGATACAACGACAGGTTCCGACGCTCTAGTTGGTTAACTTTCATGAAGAACCGCTTGTCAATCGCGCGTCAACTTTTGTCTATGGACGGTGCCATCGTCGTGCAGATTGGTGATAATGAAGCCGGTACACTCAAAGTGCTTCTAGATGAGGTTTTTGATGGGCATTTTGTAAATCAGATTGCAGTACGTACCAAATCTCCATCGGGCTTCAAAACGGTAAATCAAGGGGTATTTGAGACTGCTGAGCACTTATACTTATATGCAAAGCGGAAGCCTTCGTGGATATATCACTCTCAGTTCACTGCATCTGAATATGATAAAAACTATAAGCTCTATATTGAGAACCCAGATGACGAACCAGCGGATTGGACTTTCGTAAACCTCCACGATTTTGTGGCGCAACAACTAGGATATTCGGCTAGGAAGGAAGCGGTAGCTGCGCTGGGTAAGACGGTGTTCGAAGCCAAGATAGCCGAGGCTGCCCTTGAGAATGCCGCAAGAGTTTTTCGCCTCACTACCGTGAATGACGATGCTGGGAAGGACACGCTTGAGGCCAAAGCACGTTCGCAAAAATCCGGTCGTGTTGAAGTTGTAAATCGAGAAGGCTATGCTGAACGCTACCTTTTCGAAGGCCAAGAAATGAGTTTCTACTCAAACAAGATTAGAAACATAGATGGTGTGGACACGCCTTCCACACTGCTTACAAACATTTGGACTGATATTGCTTGGGAGGGCATTGCGAAAGAGGGAGGGGTAACGCTGGCAAAAGGAAAGAAGCCGGAGCGGCTTTTGCGGCGGATCATCGAAATGGCTACCGAAGAAGGCGATTTGGTGCTGGACTTTTTCGTTGGAAGTGGGACGACTGCTGCGGTTGCTCATAAGCTCAACAGAAAGTGGGTCGCCATTGAGCAACTCGCCTATATTGACAAGTTGACAAAGAAAAGATTGAGGAATGTGGTGTCAGGAGACCCATCTGGCATTTCCAAAGTCGTCGAGTGGCAGGGCGGCGGATCATTTGTCTATGCCGAACTCGCGGCCTCAAACTCCGCCTTTGCCGACCGGGTCGAAGCGGCCCCGGACATGGGCACTTTGCAAACCATCCATGCCGACATCCAAGCCACTGGCTATCTGCGCTATGGCGTGGACCTGAGCGCCTTCGACACCGACGACTTCGCCGCCCTTTCACTGGACGACGCCAAGCGTGTGTTAATGGACTGCCTTGATGCCAACCATCTCTATGTCAATCTCGGCTCCCTTGGCGATGCGGACTTCGACATCTCCGACGAAGACGCCTGCGCGACCCGATCATTCTACGGGCTGGATCAATGAGCCAAACCCTTAATGACAAGCTGAGTGCAGCGGCGGATATGGGGCTGCTGAAAAAGGACATCCCCGACCACATCACGGGCAACCTAGCCCCGAACATCGCCCTGCGACCGTATCGGTTAACCGCGCTGGAACGGTTCCTGTTCTTTGTCGAGGACTTCCCGCAAAAGCCGTCCAACCCGCATTTGCTGTTCCACATGGCCACAGGCAGCGGCAAGACGGTGCTGATGGCGGCGCTGATCGTGGACCTCTACCGGCGCGGCTATCGCAACTTCCTGTTCTTCGTGAACTCCGCGCAGATCATCGAGAAGACCAAGGAAAACTTCGTCAACCCCGCATCGGCCAAGCACCTGTTCGCGCCCGGTGTGCGGATTGACGAAAAGCCCGTGGACGTTCGTGAGGTTGATACCTTCGACGCGGTGAACATGGATGCGATCAACATCCACTTCACCACCATTCAGGAGCTACATCGACGTATGATGGAACCAAAGGAAAACTCTGTCACCATCGAAGATTTCCGCGACTACAAGGTGGTGATGATCTCGGACGAGGCGCACCACCTGAACGCCGAGACCAAGACCAAGGACAAGCTGACCAAGGACGAAGCAGCGGAACGGCTCAGTTGGGAAGGAACGGTTTCCGAGATTTTCCGGCAGCACCCTGAGAACATGCTGTTGGAGTTTACCGCGACTGTAGACCTGACCAACGACGCGATCCGGGCGAAGTATGCCGGCAAGATACTGTACGACTACGACCTGAAGCAGTTTCGCAAGGACGGCTATTCCAAGGACATCGAGTTGCGGCAGGCTGATTTGCCGCCCGAGGCCCGGATGATGCAGGCGATGGTCCTGAGCCAGTACCGCCGCAAGGTGGCCGAGGCGCACGGGCTGCATTGCAAGCCGGTGATCCTGATGAAGTCCAAGACAATCAAGGAAAGCGCCGACAACGAAGCGGCCTTTACTGCGATGGTTGCCGGGCTGACGGGCGAGGCGCTGGACGCGCTCAGGGTGGCCTCTGAGGGCGATGAGACGCTTTCGCGGGCCTTCGCCTTCATCTTGGATGAAAGGGCTATGAGCGGCGCGGATTTCGCCCGTGAGCTACAAGGCGATTTTGCCCCCGAGAAGGTGGTGAACGTCAACAACCCCAAGGATCTGGAAAACAGACAGATTGAACTCAACGCCTTGGAGGACCGCGACAACGAGATAAGGGTGATTTTTGCCGTCGATAAGCTGAACGAAGGCTGGGACGTGCTGAACCTGTTCGACATTGTGCGCCTCTATGACACCCGCGACGGCAAGGCCAACAAGGTGGGCAAGACCACGATGGCCGAGGCGCAGTTGATCGGGCGCGGGGCGCGGTACTTCCCCTTCATGGCCCCGGACCAGCCCGACGCGGCACGGGAAAAGCGCAAGTATGACAGCGCCGTGGACACGCCGCTGCGCATCTTGGAGGAACTGCACTACCACTGTTCCCACAACCCGAAGTACATCCAAGACATCCGCAACGCCCTGCGTGAAACCGGGATGCTGGATGACACCGCCCGAACAGTGCGGCTGCGGCTCAAGGACAGTTTCAAACAGACTGACCTCTATGAGCGGGATCATGTCTGGGTGAATGACCGGGTGCGCAACCCGCGCGACGGTGTGGCAGGGCTGGATGCCTACAAGATCGAAGGCCCCTTCACCTATCCCAACCTGATGACAGGCCGCGTGACGGAAGCCTCTGCCTTTGGCGGCGGACAGTTGACGTTGAAGCCGTCCACCAAGGAACCCGTGTCCCGCGACTTCAAACTGGCCGATTTCGGCAGAGCCATTCTGGGCTTTGCCATGGATGCCAACGACTTCTTCCACTTCGCCAATCTGCGGACCTATTTTCCGCAACTCGCCAGCGCCTCGCAGTTTGCCACCTCTGACACCTATCTGGGCGGCGTGACAGTGAGCGTGCGCGGCTTGCCCGATGACTTGGACAACCTGACCGCACGGCAAAAGCTGGACATCGCGCAATACGTTCTGCACCAGATCGAAAGCGGTGTGAAACGCGAAAGTGTCGAGTTTATCGGCACCAAGGACTTCAAGCCCTATCCCATCAAGGACCGCTTCACCGACAAGGTGCTGAAACTTCGCATCGAAGGCGAGACCGGGCTAAGCTGGACCGAAAGCAATGTGCCGGGGCTGGATCAGATCGACTTGAGCGGCAAGGACTGGCATGCCTATGACGACAGCTACGGCACCGATCAAGAAAAGCACTTCATCAAGTACATGCACGATCAGGAAGCCCGCTCGCGCGGTGTGTATGACGACTTCTATCTGCTGCGGAACGAAAAGGCGGTCAAGCTGTACGACTTCGACACTGGACGCGCCTTTGAACCCGACTTCGTTCTGTTTCTGCGGAAAAAGGGCGAGGATGCTAGCACGATCTTGCAGCTATTCATCGAACCCAAGGGCGACCAGTTGCGCCCGCAAGACGACTGGAAGCAGGACTTCCTTGCCCAAGTAAAGGCCAAGGCCAGATTTGAGACGGTATTCCAAGGACGGGATTACACTGTTCTTGGATTGCCATTCTTCAATGAGACGGGGCAGACCAATACCGACTTCAAAGCCGCATTCGAGACTGAGGCTCTGGACGTATAGTCTGATCCAGCCTGTCTATATGTCTGGACCTGCCTATGTGTGCGGGATTGCCCGTGCCGTTCCGCCCATTCGAAGAACATCTTGAACATCTGGATATGGCTGTTGATCGTCTTGGCCGCGATCTTCTTGTGACCGGGTTCCTCAATGACCTGCATCAACGGCATGGCTTTCAACTCCGGCTTGGTGTTCCGGCTGGCCGGTAGCGCCTGCAAGACCTTCTTGACCTCGCTCGCATCCTGCTTGGTGATCGTGGCAAGCAGTCGGTCCGGGCCAAAATACTCGACAAGGATATTCAGGTAGGCCCGGTTCTGGCCGATGGTCTTTGGAACCCATTGGCGCGAATGCTCAGCGATGAAATCATCCACCGCCGCACCCAAGGGCGATGAGGCTGGCAGAGCGGGCGCAGGAGCGGCAGGAGCAATCGCCGGGGCATCGTCATAGTAATAATGCTCAAGGCGCTCAGCGGCTTCCAGAACGGCCCTGAGCAAGTCCCGGCGACCTTTGCGGAGTTCGCGTTGCATCATGGGCTGGCTGGCTTGCCAGTCCTGCGCCGTCAGTCCCGACTTTCTTAGGAACGGTTTCACGGGCAGGTACTGTTCGCTCTCCATCTCCATGTCGAGATAGTTTTCGTGGTCCAGCATCTCGCACCGAACGTCTTCCAAGGCATTCTTCGACAGCCCGCGCCGGTCCAGCCAGTCAAGGTACTGGTCCAGTTGCGCCTTGAAGTAGGCTTGCACCTTCTCGCGTATCTCGCTTTGTCACAGTCCCGCCAATGCCTTGTTCTCGCGCAGTATTCGTCCGCAGGATGCAAGATGGCGGGCCAAATCACCAGCCCGATCCGGGCAACGTGTCCGCAGGGATATGCGAACAGTGGTCCGCTTTCCCTCTTGAGACGGAGGGATAGGCCAGCGGAAGCAATAAACACCGTGCCGAGAAGGGCTTAGATAGGTTGACAGCATCATAGGGCGTGTGTCCCACTTTGTGTCACACCCGACCGTTCAGCCGCTAACCCTATGATTTAGAATGAAATGGAGGCGAGTACCGGAATCGAACCGGTGTACACGGATTTGCAATCCGCTGCGTCACCACTCCGCCAACTCGCCGGAAGCCCTGTGGTTGTTGGCTTCTAGCCATGACGGGCGCCGGGTGCAAGGGGCTCTGCCTCACGCCACGCGATCGTGCCCCGCCCCGCCCGGGCGCACTTGACGCAGGGGCACCTGTTCGCCGACCCTGACCAAGGATGAAACTCACCGCCGAAGCGACCGCCTCGTTCAGCAGCGCGCTGACGACGGCAGCTCTCGACCCGGCTCGCTGGCCCGAGGTTGTCGCCACGTTGCAGCGGATCGAGCCCGGCAGCGTGCCCTTCATCTACGCCTTCGACGGCAGCGCCGAACCCGGCGGGCGCAACCTCGCCAGTGCGACGGGGTATGACGGCCCGCTCCAGCCCGCTTTCCAGGCGCATTACGCCGAGGTGAACCCCTACGCCGCCGCCGCTGCCACTGTCCGGCCGGGCGAGATCCTCACCAACGATCAGATGGTCCCCCGGCGCGTGCTGGAACGCACCGAGTTCTACAACGATTTCCTGCGCCCGAACGACGATCTGCGCACCGGCGTCGGCTTCGTGGGCGAGCGGCGGCACAGCTCGCTCATGGCGTTCGGGATGCAGTTCCCGTCCTCCCTCGGCGAGCGGCTGGAAGAGGATTGGAAGGCCAACCTCGCGATCCTGCGGCCGATCCTCATGGGCGCCTGGCAGGTCGCGCGGCGGCTCGCCGCGAACCAGTTCGAGGCCGAGCTGAAGGAGGGCCGCGCGCGGGGCACGGCGATCCTCGTGCTGGATCACCGGCGCCGGATCAGCTTTGCCAACCGCGCCGCCGAGGCGATGCTGGCGCGCGGCGCCCCGATCGCGGCCGACATCGGCGGGCGGCTCGTCGCCGACTGGCTCGCGCCTCTCGGCCCGGCCGCCGGGATGCGCCCCCGGCTCCTGCGCCACCAGGGGATCGAGGCGCAGATCCTGCGGCTCGATCCCGCGCTGATCGACGATTGGCGCGCCGGGCTGCTGCTGGGCCTGACCGATCCGGCCACGCTGATCCTGCTGCACCACCTGCCCGCGCCCGACGACCTGCGCGCCGACTTGCGCAGGCGCTACGGGCTGACCGCCGCCGAGGCGGAGATCGCCATCGCCATGCATGACGGCCAGACCCCGGCCGAGATCGCCGAGGCCCGGCGCGTCAGCCTTCACACCGTGCGCAACCAGATCAAGACGATCCTGGGCAAATGCGAGGTGCGGCGGCAGGTCGAACTGGTGGCGCTGATCGGGCGGCTCATGCCATGAGCCCTGCCGATCCTCGCCCGCAACGATCCGCTACGCATGACCCATATGGGCCATGGCACGCGGCGTCAGCCGATTATGCTCGATTGAGCGCCGGTCCCGCGCTCGGGTTCACACCAACACCATTTCCGGGGGAGGAATTTTGATCATGCCCATTCACCGAAGATCTTTCATGGCCATGTTTCTGGGATTCGCGGGCGCGCCAAGCCTGTCGCGTGCGCAGGACGAGCAGATCCTGCAGCCCTGCATCGAACATTTCGAGGCCGCGGGCTGGAAGGTTATCACCCACCTGCCGCAGGGCGACGAACTGCCGGATCCCCCCGACGGCGGCTCGCATTACGCTGTGGTGCCGGGGCAGGGCAAGATCACCCTGGAACGCGAGAGCAGCGTGCAGATGTCGCCGGGCCAGAGGGCCCCGAAGCTGGAGATCACAGGCGTGGAGGTCGAGGGGCGGCCCGAGCGGCGGGTGACCATGAGCACCGGCAACTCGGCAACCCCGTGGTGGAAGGAAGGGTGGAAGGTGGAGGTCCGGATTGCCGGCAAGACGGTCGATCGGATCGGGAAGAACCTCGCCCCGGACGAGTCCCTCTATGGTAGATTCGATCCCGATGTGCCTTTCGACGCGGGCACCGCCGAGATCGTGCTCACCTCCCCGGATGGCGCGACGGTAGAGACCTATCCCGTCCCCCTGTCCGGCTTCGCCGAGGCCTGGCAGGCAGGGAAAGAAGATCTGGAGCGCCGATTGGCGAAAAATCCCGAAATCTGCACTTCCGACTGCACGATGACCCATGCAGCGGTGCACCTGCTGGGCCGGTCCGATACCTGCTTCGAGCTGCAACAGATGCGCGCGCTGCGCGCCGCCTTCCCGCAAGACGCCGCGATCGTCGCGGCCTACCGCGCCCAGTCACGGCGCCTCCTGGCGTTTCCCGGCACGCGGTTCCGCGACGCGATGACGCTCGCCTTCTACGTCGCCGGCGTCTGGCCCGCCGCCCTGGCCACCCGCCTCGGCGCGCTGCACCTGGCCAAGCACTGGTACCTGTTCACCTTCTCGCTGCTCTGCCGGGCCTTCGCGACGCGCACCCATACAGCAGCCGGGCCCGCACGATGATCCGGGCGGCGAGGATGACCGGCAAGACCGCACTCAAGGCCCTGCTCTGCGCCGCGCTCCTGCCCCTCGGCGCGGCCGATCCGGCGCGCAGCCAGCAGAGCGCCACCTGCCCGGTGCAGAAGCCCGGCGGAATGGTCTTGCAGCAATCGCTCGAAGACTTCTTCGATACCCAGCGGCTGTCGCTCAACACCATCATGCTGACCTTTCCTCTCGACTGGATCGACGAATTCGTGAAGGGCGGCTGCGAAGATGCGGCCTTCCTCGGCGAGATCATCAGCCGCACGGCTTCGGCCTATGAGCCCGCCACCATGCCCGAGCGCTATCTCTATTCCCGCAAGCAGCCCTACCACGTGAATGCCGACCTTCTGCGCGTCGCGATCGAGGTCCACCTGGCAGGCGAGCCGGGCCTGCTGGAGGGCATCGTGGCCCGTCTGCGAAAGGATCGCGATGAAGGCGATGTGCAGGCCGCCACGGCGCTCTCGATCCTGGGGATACGTGACGGCAGCATCATCGGAACGCTCGACCAGACGGCCCAGGTGGTGCTGGCGCTCACGCTGCAGGGAAGGGAAGGCGCCTCGCGCTATTTCGACATGCCGGCGCTCGGCAGGGCGACCGGCCCGCTCAATGCCGAGATAACCGACAAGGGCCTGCGCGACATGATCTTCTCGCTCGAGGTGGAAATGCGATCGAACCTGAAGATCGCGGTCGAGGGCCGATCGCCCGTCGCGCATCGCATCCGTCTGCGGGGGCGGCCCCACCTGCTCCAGCCCTGCCAGCACGAGGAGGTCGCCTTCAAGTTCCGCCGCCTGCCCGATCCCCACGCGGTTCTCGCCGACATGCGCCGCCTGTCCGAAGAAATCGCCGCCGCGCCGCGCCAGCACCCCCATGCCCGCAGCTTCGCCGAGCGCATGGCGCTCGACGCCGCCAACATCGCCTCGGATTGCGCCTATTCGGGCTATCCCCCGCCCGAGGGCGGCTTCGGGATAAACGACCCGGCGCTCGGCGCCGAGCTCGTGGCGCTCGCCGCGCGGATCCAGCAGGATTTCGAGTATACGATGGACAGCCACCTGCCGATCGCGCTGCATATCGAGCAGACATCCGGCCCGGGCGCAGGCCACGAGGCCGCCGCGCGGTTCATGCTGGCGGGCCTCTTGCTTGAAGAGGGCAATCCCTTCGGCACCTACGAGCATTGGCTCGCCCGGTTCTCGCCGGCCACCATCGCCGAGGCGCAGAGGATCATGGCCCGTCACGGGCTCTACTCGGCTGGGATCGACGGTGTGGCCGGGCCGGGTTTCCGGGCGGGCGTGAAGCAGCTTCACTCTGCGTTCATGTACCACCGGCTGTCGGATTACCCCGAGGTCGACCTGGGCGATGCAGACGAGATCCGCGCCTCCGAATGGGCGGGGCGGTTCCTCTCCGGCGGCGAGTAGGGGATTGGACGTGATCGAGCGGGGGAGACCGGGGATGCACCTGACCACGCGCCTGTTCAAGGCGATACCAGCCGCGATGATGGCCTCGGCCACAATTTCGGCCTCCGCCGTGTCGGCGGCCGATATCGACGTCTCCGACCTGTTGCTCCGCGCGCATTGCACACAGGCCGAGATCCAGATCGACAGCGAAGCCGTCAACGACTTCTGGCACGAGCAGCACGATTTCCTCTACGAATTCGCGATCGTGCAGCTGGAGGGGCCGGGATATTTCAGGATCCTCGACACGATCCACGAAGACTACCGCTCGAAGCGGGACTACGTGCACGAGGAGGTTCCCGTCACGCTCTTCATCCGCAACCTGAACGCCGAAGAGGATGGCTATCGCAGGATGCCGGTCACCGCGTTCCTGGGGGACATTCTCGGGCAGGTCCAGTTTGAGGCCCGCGAATCCGAGATACACGAGCAGATCTACCTGGAGGGCGCGCTGAGGATGGGCCCCGGCGCCGGAGACCGGCCGTTCACGATCGAGGGGATTGGCGTCTCCATGGATTGCACGGGGCTGGAGCTTGCCGATGAGGCAGAGCAGCGGGATTGGGTGGCCCAGAACATCTGCGACAAGCTAGCCGCCGGCCATGCCTGCTAGCGGGGGAGGGGATGCCATGCCGCGAGAGCATTATGGTTACGTCCACATTAACGGATCAGCGAAATCAATGACTTGCATGGCGTCCACATGTGGACACCCCGCCTCCGACCGGATGTCTGCCCTGCGACAGCTTCTCTCCGCCGCCCTGGTCGCCGCAGTTTGCCTTGCCTGCCTGCCGGCCCCGGCGCGCGCCCAGGAGGGCGGTGCGCCCCAATGCCCCTACCTTGTCCTTGACGGCCGGTCCCTGGGCGGCAGCGATGTCCATGTCGATCAAACCGCCGACAGCTTCATCGAGGAATACGTGCTGCGCGAGAACCCGTATCACCCGGCCTTCGCGGGCACCGGATGGAACGTCGCCCGCAGCCCGATCGAGACCGTCCAGACCTTCATCGACAGCGGCTGCGACGACGAGGCCTTCCTCACGGGGCTGGTCTCCGCATGGGCCTTCGCTTTGCCTTTCGAAGACCTGCCCGCCGCGATCCTCCTGCACCCCGAGCCGCTGGGCGAGGTCGAGGAGGGCGCGCTGAAACATGCGACCGAGTTCCTGTATCTCGGCCATGCCGGGCCGCTCGAGCGGATCATCGGGCGCTTGCGGGCCCTGCGCGATGCGGGCAATTCCCACGCGGCGGCCGCCCTGGCCCTGCTGTTCGAGCCGAGGTCGAGCCGGTCGTTCCACGGCACGCTCGAGCTGCTGGTCGAACGCCACGCCCCCGGCCTGTCGGCCGAGATCGTACAGGCCTTCCCCGCGCTGGAAGGGCGCTTCGTCCGCCCCGCGCGTTACGAGGTCACCATCGAAGACGCCGAAACGCTGCGCCTGATCGCGGAGCTTCGGGCCGAGGCCCCCGCCAACCTCGACCTTGCGGCGCGCGGCGGATCGGTCGCCGCCCATCTCACGCGGCTCTTCGGGCACCCCTCCTACGTGGCGTCGCCGTGCACGAGCCAGGCCTTCATGGCCAACTTCGCCGATCTGCCCGACAAGAGGGCGGTACTTCGGGATATCCAGGCCGCCACCGATCACATCGCCGGGCTCGAGGATGCGCCCGAGGATCTGCGCCGGGCCGGGGCGAGCATGGCGCTGATCCTCGCCAATATCGCGTCGGATTGCCGGTATCACGAGAACAGCCCCGGCGAGGTGGTCTTCCCGGCCGCGGGCGACAGCTTCGGGGCGCTGGATGACGCGCTTGCCTTCGCCGCGATGAGGCGTGCCGCGACGCTCCCGTCTCAGGCCGCCTATCCCGCGCGCCTTCTCCTGCCGATCGCCCTCTGGCTCGACGAGGGTTTCGAGGCGGAGGCGCGGCATCACGCGGCCGCACGCTTCCTGATCGCTGGCCTCGCGGGCAATCGCCTGGCTTACGCGGAGTGGGTGCCGAAATTCCCTCGCGATACGATCGCCGCCGCGCAAGGCATCCTCGCGGATCACGGCTTCTATTCAGGCGGGATCGACGGCCTGCCGGGGCCCCTTTTCGAGAGCGGCGTACAGACCCTGTCGGGCATGAGCTACGACGAGAAGCAGGGACACCGCGACCTGCTGATGCTGTCGGCGGCCGAAGATGTCCGCACCTCCGCCTGGCTGTCGGGTTTCCTGGCACGCCCGGAATAGCGCCCCGTCACGCCCCCGGTGCGACGCTTCGCGTGTTGCCGCGCCGGGCGTTCTGTGGCAATTGTTCGGCGACACGTGAACAGATGGGTTCAGTTCCATGCCGGACTACGATCTTCGCCGCCTGATGATGGTCGATACCCAGGTCCGGCCCGCCGATGTCACCAAGTTCCCGATCATCGACGCGCTCGCCAATGTCCGCCGCGAGGCCTTCGTGCCGCCGGCGCGGCGCGAGGCGGCCTATCTGGGCGAGAACCTGCCCATCGGCGGCGACCGGGTGCTGCTCGAGCCGCGCACCTTCTCCAAGATGCTCGACGCGCTCGATCTCGGGCCCGGCGAGCTGGTGCTCGATATCGGCTGCGGTCTGGGCTATTCGGCCGCCGTGCTGGCGCGCCTCGCCGAGGCCGTCGTCGCCGTGGAAGACGATGCCGACCGCGTGGCCGAGGCCGAGGGCATCCTCGCCGCCGAGGGCGTGCTGAACGTTGCCGTCGTCGAGGCGCCGCTCACCGAGGGCGCGCCGCAGCACGGGCCCTACGACGCGATCACCATCCAGGGCGGGGTGGAGCGTATTCCCGACACGCTGACCGACCAGCTCAAGGAAGGCGGCCGGATCGCGGCGATCTGCTGCGAAGGCGCGCTGGGCGTGGTGCGGATCGGCCGCCGGATCGACGGCGCGATCACCTGGCGCGATGCGTTCAACGCCGCCGCGCCCGTCCTGCCGGGGTTCGAGCAGGATCGGGCCTTCGCGCTCTGACACGGAACAGTGCGCGCCCCGCCCGGGGCGCCGCGACAAGCGCGGCACACGCGCAGGGGCAAGCCGCCCGGCAGAACGAAGAGGCAGGCGCATGGGCAAGATGACAGGATTCCGCTTTCCGTCGCAGCTGCGGGGCCGGATCGGCGCCGCGCTGACCGGTGCCGTCACCGCCGTGGCCATCGCCGTCTCGGCGGCGCCCGCGCGGGCCGAGACACTGGCCGATGCGATGGTCTGGGCCTACAATTCCTCGGGCCTGCTGGAGCAGAACCGCGCCCTTCTGCGCGCCACCGACGAGGATGTCGCCCAGGCCGTGGCCGCCCTGCGGCCCGTCATCAACTACGTGGCCGGCGTGAACTACGATTCCGATTTCGATCTCTGGACGAAATCCATCTCGCTCACCGCCGAGATGACACTCTACGATTTCGGCCGCTCGCAGCTGGCCGTGGATGCCGCCAAGGAGACCGTGCTGGCGACGCGCGAGCGCCTGGTGGGGGTGGAGCAGAACGTGCTCGCCAATGCCGTGGCCGCCTATCTCGACGTGCGCGAGACGCGCGCCGTGGTGGGGCTGCGCAATTCCAACGTGAGGCTCATCACGCAGGAACTGCGCGCCGCGCGTGACCGGTTCGAGGTGGGCGAGGTGACGCGCACCGACGTCTCGCTCGCCGAGGCGCGGCTGGCCTCGGCCAATGCCGCGCTGGCTGCGGCGCAGGGCGATCTGAACGTCGCCCGCGAAAGCTACAAGGCCGCGACGGGCCGCTATCCCGGCGACCTGGCCAACCCGCCGCGCCCGCCGCAGACCGCCGGTTCGCTCGAAGAGGCCAAGGCCATCGCCCGGCGCAACCACCCCGACATCCTCGCCGCGCAGCGCGAGGTCACGGTGGCCGATCTGAACGTGGAGCGCACGTTGCGGGTGAAGTTCCCCACGCTCGGCGCCAGCGCCTCGATCGGCGCGAACGACCAGCGCGACGGCACGTCCGAGAATTTCGGCCTGTCGGTGCGCGGCCCGATCTACCAGGGCGGCGCGATCCGCTCGCTGGAACGCCAGGCCGCGGCGCAGCGCGATGCCAGCCGGGCGGCGCTGCTGGTGGCCGTGCAGGCGGTGGAGCGTGCCGTGGGCAATGCCTGGGCGCAGGTGCAGGTCACCAACGCCTCGCTCGATGCCACCCAGCGCCAGGTCCGCGCCGCGCGCGAGGCCTTCGAGGGCGTGCAGGAAGAGGCGACGCTCGGCGCGCGCACCACGCTCGACGTGCTCGATGCCGAGCAGGAGCTGCTCGATGCGCAGGTTTCCGCCATCTCGGCCGAGATCGGCCGTTACCGCGCGGTTTACAATCTTCTGGCAAGCATGGGGCTGCTGACGGCCGAGCATCTGGGCCTGGGCGTGCCGCGCTACGATCCTTCGGCCTATTACAACGCGGTGAAGTCGGCCCCGCTCACGGGTGTCTCGCCGCAGGGGCAGAAGCTCGACCGGGTGCTGGAGAGCCTCGGGCGTAAGTAGTCTGTCCATCTGTTGTGTGTATGTGCCCCCGGCTATACTATGGAGTGCGGGGGCCTTGGAGGAATCGGAATGTCCGATCCAATGACCAATCCTGAGATCGAGGATGTGCTGTCCTCGATCCGGCGGCTTGTCTCCGAAGACAGCCGGACGGTGCGGCGGCAGGAGCCGGCCGCGATGGGCAAGCTCGTGCTGACCCCGGCACTGCGCGTGGCCGAGCCAGTGGAGGAGGTGTCCGAGGCGCCCGAGGCCGAGGCCGATGACGCGCCCGTGGCGGAAGCCGGGGCTGCCGAAGCCGATGCCCGCGAGGATCAGGCGGCGGACGCCGGCGCGGATTCCGGTGCCGACGCGACCGGCATGGATGCCGTCGCCTACGACATGGGCGCCGAGGCCTTCGAATTTTCCCGCCGCAGCCCCCTGCGCCAGCCGGCCGCCGGGCCCTACGGGCTGGGCGCGGCCGAGGCGGAGGCAGAGACGGAAGCGGAAGACGACCCGGCGGCTGAGGCCGAACTGGCCGAGCCTCAGGCGTTCGGAGCCCCCGCGCATGAGCCCGCACAGGAAGACGATGAACCCCCGTTCCTGACCGCGCGCGGCAAGTCGCTCGAGGAGCGGATCGCCGAGCTGGAAGCCGCCGTCGGCGCCCAGGCCGACGAGTGGGAGCCCGACGGCTCCGAACTCGCCGCAGGGCGCCCGGTGGACGAGCGCGAAATCCCCGTCCGCGCGCCCGAGGCGCCGGGGATCGAGACGGCGTTCACCGATCTCGGGGCCGAGCAGGCCTCCGAGGCGGAGCGTTGGGATGCGGCGGCGGAAGAGATCGAGGCCGGGGAAGCAGAGGCCGAGAGTGCCGAGGAAGACGTCGCCGAAGCGGAACCTGCCGAGGAAGAGGCTGCGGAAGAAGGGTTTTCGGACGTCGCGGACGCAGAGGCTGACGAAGAGCCGACCGCCGAAGCCGAGGCCGCCGAAGAGGCCCACACCGCAGACGATGCCTCCGACACGGATAACGAGGACGAACCGCAAGCCGAGCCCGATCTCGAGACCGCCGTCGAATGGGGCCGCCATGGCGTCGCCTTCGCGACCTTCCATCGCGGGCGGCTCTCCGAGCGCGACGAGGCCCCTTCCGACGCGCGGGCGGAAGCCTATGGCGCCGGGGCCGACAACCTCGCCGGGGATGACGATCTCTGGCTCGATGCCGAGCCCGAGCTCGAAACCGACGATGCCGCCGAGACCGGTCAGCGCGGCGAGGGTTTCGACCTCGCCGACGATGCCATCCTCGACGAAGAGGCGCTGCGCGAGATGGTCGCCCAGATCGTGCGCGACGAGTTGCAGGGCGTGCTGGGCGAGCGGATCACCCGCAACGTGCGCCGCCTCGTGCGCCGCGAGGTGCAGCGCGCGCTGACGCTCAAGGATTTCGAATAGGCGCGGCCAGGGCCTCCAGCCCGTCGAGATCCATCGCCGCCTCCAGATGGTCGGCGAGCGCATCGAGCGCCGCCTCCACGCCCGCCTCGTAGGCCGCGCCCGGCGCGGTGCCCAGCCAGGCGGCGCGGAACGCATCCGACGCGAACAGCCCGTGCAGGTAGCACCCCGCCACGCGCCCATCGGGCGAGACGGCGCCATCCGGCGTGCCGGCGATCTCGAGGAACGGGCGCGCGCAATCGGGGCCCTCGGTGCGGCCGAGATGGATCTCGTAGCCGCGCAGCTCCGCGCCGGTGGCGATATGGCGCCCCTCGGTGAGCGCCAGGCGCTTCTGGGGCGCCAGCACGGTTTCCACGTCCAGCAGGCCCAGTCCGGGCAGCGAACCGGCAGGCCCCTCGATGCCGTCCGGATCGTGCACCTGCCGGCCCAGCATCTGGTAGCCGCCGCATATGCCCAGCACCCGCCCGCCGCGCCGCAGATGGGCGGCGAGATCGACATCCCAGCCCTCGGCGCGGAAGGCGGCGAGATCGGCGATCGTGGTCTTGGTGCCGGGGATCAGCACCAGGTCGGCATCGCCGGGCAGGGCGCGGCCCGGCGGCACCAGCGTCAGCCGCACGCCTGGATCGGCGCGCAGCGGATCGAGATCGTCGAAATTCGCGATCCGGCCCAGCTGCGGCACGGCGATGTGGAAGGCCCCGCTGCCGCCCGCGCGCGACGACAGGTCGACGACATCCTCGGGGGGCAGGGCGGCGGCGGCGGGGAAATGCGGGATGAGGCCGAGATCCTCCCAGCCGGTATGCCGGGCGATGGCCGCCGCGCCCTCGGCGAAGAGCTCGGGCGCGCCGCGGAACTTGTTCACCGCGAAGCCGCGGATGCGGGCGCGATCGGCCGGCGGCAGCACGGCATGGGTGCCGACAAGCTGGGCGATCACGCCGCCGCGCTCGATATCGCCGAGCAGGATCACCGACACGCCCGCAGCCTCGGCGAAGCCCATATTGGCGATGTCGCCCGCGCGCAGGTTGATCTCGGCCGGGCTGCCCGCACCCTCCACCAGCACCAGATCGGCCCCCGCGGCGAGGCGGTGGAAGCTTTCCAGCACGCGCGGCATCAGCGTGGCCTTCTGGCGCCCGTATTCCGCTGCCGCCAGCGTGAAGGCACGGCGACCCTGCACGATCACCTGCGCGCCCCGGTCGCTTTCGGGCTTCAGCAGGACCGGGTTCATGTCGGTCAGCGGGGCGCGACAGGCGGCGCGGGCCTGCAGCGCCTGGGCGCGCCCGATCTCGCCGCCATCTTCCGTCACGGCGGCATTGTTCGACATGTTCTGCGGCTTGAACGGCGCCACGGCCAGCCCCCGCCGCGCGAAGGCCCGCGCCAGCCCCGCCACGACCAGCGACTTGCCGACATTCGAGCCGGCGCCCTGCACCATGATCGCCCTGGCCATGCTACCCCTCGATCCGCCTCCGGCGCGGCATACCCCGCCGCGCCGCCCCGATCAAAGCGAAACGCGCGCCGGCCGGGAACCGGCGGGCGCGCGTTGCGAGTAGGTGAATTGAACGGATGTTCGGATCAGGCGGCTTCGGCCTGTTCGGCGGCGTGACGGCGCTCGCTCTCTTCGCGCGACAGTGCGACAGAGGTGCGGACACCCTTGGAGACGAACTCCATCAGCCCCGCAACGACACGTTCGTTCGGGTCGATCCCGGCGCAGGACAGCACTTCGCGCCCATCGCGCGAGCGGGCCCAGCGGGCGATCTGTTCCGGCCCGTTGCCATACTTCTTGTCGTCGGCGATGGCGTCATCGAGGGCGGCAAGGACAACGGCGGCAAAGAGCTTCCGGGCGCGTTGGCCCTGCTCATGGTTGAAAGCGGTGCTATCAACGGATTCAGCCATTCTGTTTCCTTTTGTTTATTGGTCTTGTCATTCTGGCGTGGCGCCTCTTATGGCAGGATGCGCTCGATTCGGATACGCCCCCAACGCATACCACCATTGCGCCTGATGCATGTCTCGCGCCCGACGCACACGATATCTAGTCGTCTTGCGGCGGGGCCAGCGCACAGATATAGAGGCGCCCGACCGACTTTCAACCTTCTGTCAAGGTTTTGACGCAATGCCCAAGATCAATGGAAACGAGATCCGGCCCGGTAACGTGCTGGAGCATGATGGCGGCCTCTGGGCCGCCGTGAAGGTGGATCACGTGAAGCCCGGCAAGGGCGGCGCCTTCGCCCAGGTGGAGCTCAAGAACCTCCGCGACGGCCGCAAATTGAACGAGCGTTTCCGCTCGGCCGACAAGGTGGAGCGTGTCCGGCTGGAGCAGAAAGACCAGCAATTCCTGTATGAAAACGACGGGATGCTGGTCTTCATGGACAATGACACGTTCGAGCAGATCGAACTGCCCGCCGACATTCTGGGCGAGCGGCGCCCCTTCCTGCAGGACGGGATGACCGTGGTGATCGAGTATCACGACACCGAGGCGCTGAATGCGACGCTGCCCCAGAAGGTGACCTGCAAGGTGGTCGAGACCGAGCCGGTCGTGAAGGGCCAGACGGCGGCCAATTCCTTCAAGCCGGCGATCCTTGACAATGGCGTGAAAGTGATGGTGCCCCCCTTCGTCGGCCCCGACGAGGACATCATCGTCAACACCGAGACAATGGAATATTCCGAACGCGCCTAGGCGGGTTCCTGCCGGGCGCTCACCCCTCGATCAGGCGGATCACCGCCGGGCCGGCCTGCATCTCGCCCCCGGCGCGGTCGAACCGCAGGTAGGCGATGCCCGCATCGCCCGCCAACGTGGTCAGCCGGCCCACCGGCTTGCCGTCTGACGTGATCTCGGCGCCCGGCTCGACCTCGCCCTCGACCGCCACCCTGCGGAAGCCTTTCCGCAGCTCGGTCTTGTGGTGCATCCGCGCCGTCACCTCCTGGCCGACATAGCAGCCCTTGCGGAAATCGACGCCGTGCAGCCGGTCGAACCCGGCCTCGAGGATGTAGCTGTCATCGGGGATCAGCTCGGCCCCCGCCTCGGGGATGCAATGCGCGACGCGTAGCTCGTCCCATCCGTCATGGTCGCCCGGTGCCGGGCTCTCGGCATAGTGGCGCCAGCCCAGCGCCTCGTGGCGCGGATCGGGCAGGGCGCCTTCGGGCGGCGCGCCCCGCCCGCGCGAGACCGACAGATCCGACGGCGCGATCGTGACCTTGGCGCGCAGCTTGTACATGGTCAGCCGCTTGACCAGTGCATCGGCCTGTTCGGCCGGGCAATCCAGCGTGAAGCCATCCTCGCGGCGCAACAGGAAGAAATCCGACAGGTACTTGCCCTGCGGCGTCAGCAGCGCGGCATAGACGAGCGGGCCGCGCGTCACGTCGTTGGTGACGAGGTTCTGCAGGAAATCGGCCGCGTCGGGCCCGGTGATGTCGAACAAGGCGCGCTGCATGGGCTGCTCCGCTGTTGTCTGTCTTGTGGCCTGTGCCGGCCATATATGGGCCGCGGATGGGGGCGCCAAGGCGCTACGCCTCGCCGCTGCCCGCGAATTGCAGGCGGTAGAGATCGGCATAGACGCCGCCGCGTTCCAGCAACTCGTCATGGGTGCCCTGATCCAGCACGCGGCCCTGATCCATCACCACGATCCGGTCGGCATTGCGGATCGTGGCCAGCCGGTGGGCGATCACCAGCGTGGTGCGGCCCTCCGACAGCCGTTCCAGCGCTGCCTGCACGATCGCCTCGCTCTGCGCGTCGAGCGCCGATGTCGCCTCGTCGAGCAGCAGGATCGGCCGGTCGCGCAACAGCGCGCGGGCAATGGCCACGCGCTGGCGCTGCCCGCCCGACAGGGCCGAGCCGCGCGGGCCGGCCGGCGTGAACAGCCCGTCCGACAGGCGCGGCAGGAAGTCGGTCACATGGGCCGCCTCGACGGCGCGCTCGATCTCCTCCTCCGAGGCGTCGGCGCCCATCAGCACGTTGTCGCGGATCGTCTCGTCGAACATCAGCGCTTCCTGCGTGACGACCGAGAACAGCCCGCGCAGATCCTCCAGGCTGAGCGTATCCACCGGCGTGCCGCCGATCGTGATGCGCCCCGAGGTGGGATCGGCGAGCCGCGTGAGCAGGCGGAAGATGGTGCTCTTGCCCGCGCCCGAAGCGCCCACCAGCGCCGTCGTCTGGCCTGCCTTGGCAGTGAAGCTCGCAGAGCGCAGCACCGGGTGATCGCCGTAATCGAACTCCACCTTGTCGAGCACGATGTCGGCCTCTTCGGGCGGCACGTCCAGCTTGCGCGGCTGGGCGGGCGAGGTGATGCTGGGGCGCTCGGAAAACGCGGTATAGACCCGCTCGAACGAGGCGAGCGAGGCCTGCCAAGCGCCCGACACGCCGCCCAGCCGGCGCAGCGGCTCGAAGATCAGCGCCATGGCCGCGAAGAACGACATGAACGAGCCCACGGTCAGCTCGCCCGACATGATCTGCCGCCCGCCATAGAGGAACACGCCCATGAAGCCGATCCCGGCGACGACATCCATCACCGCGGGGATCGCCGAGCGGCCCATCGCCGCGCGCACCTGGGCGGCGACGAAGGCGCGCACCTCGTGGCGGTAGCGGTCGGCCTCGCGCTCCTCGGTGCCGGCGAGCTTGATCGTGTCGGTGCCGTGGAAGATCTCGTCGAGCCGGGTGGAGAGCCGCGCGGCGGCGCGGCGGGCATTGCGCGAGGTCTGGCGCACCAGCCGCTGCAACAGGCCCAGCGGCAGGATCAGCAGCGGCGCGCCGATCACGGCGATCAGCGTGAGCTTCCAGTCGATCGACAGCGCCACCACCAGCAGCGAGATCAGCGAGACGGTATCGCGCACGATCACCGCCACCACGCCGCCCCAGATCGACGACGCCGCCGAGGTATCGCCGCGCACCATCTCGATCAGCGTGCCGGGCGAGTTGCGCTGGAAGAACGGGCTGTCGAGCGTCAGCATGTGGGCGACGAGATCGCGCTGCAAGCGGGCGACGATGTTCTGGCCCACCCATGTCATGATCGCCTTGTGGGCAAAGCCCGAAAGCGCGCGGATCACGAAGACGCCCATCACCGCGCCCGCGATCCAGCCGATGGCGCTGGTATTGGCGTCCACCAGCACCTCGTCGAAGACCGGCTTGATCATGTAGCTCAGCGCGCCGACCATGCCGCCCTCGAGCGACATCAGCAGGATCGCCAGCGCGATCAGTCCGAAATGCCGGCGCATGTAGTTGCGCCACAGCCAGCGCGCGACGACGCGGCCGTCCTGGTCATAGACCTGCTCGGCCCGCGGCCGTGGCGTCCCGGGGGGCGTGCCAGCGAGGGCGGACCCCGCCGACGGCCTATCCCCAGTCGATCCGGGGCTTGTAGCTGGCGTAGATCTTGTCCCTGTCATATTCCTCTTCCAGCCACCGGCGCAGCTTGATGCCGTTGGCCTGATATGCCGCGTCATAGGCGCGCAGGAAAGCGTCGAGTATCCCTGTCTTCGTGAAGTTCAGGTGGATGTAGCGCAGGCCCATCATCGCCATCGCCTCGCGCGGGGTCTTGCCCTCGATATGGATGAGATAGAGCGCCGAGGCCAAGCCGGCCCGGTCGGCGCCCGATTTGCAATGCATCACGAAGGGCCGCTCGATCGTCTCGAAGATGTCGAGCAGTTCCAGGTAGCGCTTGGCCGGGAACAGGCTGCGCGCGGCGAACTTGATGTTCACAAGCTCCAGCCCCAGCGCCTCGCAGGCGGCGGCTTCCATCAGGTAATGCGGCTCGCGCGTGGCGCCGCGCAGGTTCAGCACCGAACGGATGCCCTGCTTCTTCCACGCCCGCAGGCGCCGCGCCGAGGGCTGGTTGGCGCGCCAGACGCCCGGTGCGATCTGGAACATGTTGGTCCAGAGCGTGCGCAGATAGGCGTGATCGACAAGGTGGAAATGCGCCTGCGCGCGCAGCCGGTCGGCCCGCGTCTCGAGCCCGTCTCCGGGGCGGAACCACAGCCGCCGCGATATCCTGTCGAACAGGTTCTGCATCAGGCGCATCCGCCCCTTTCATCCGCTCATGCGCCGCCCGCATAGCCCGTGGCGCTCCGCGCGGCAAGCGAGCCGCACCGCCCAGCACATCCGCGCATTGACGAAGCCGCCGCATGGGCCTAGCACGATCTGGCCCCGTCGCCGGTGCCGGCATGCCAGCCCGCGCCCCGCGCGTTCCCGTATCTGGAGCCTCCCGATGCCTCTTTCAACCGGCCGCCACTATCTCGCCATTCCCGGCCCCTCGGTCATCCCCGACGAGGTGCTGCAGGCCATGCACCGCCCGGCGCCCAACATCTATACCGGCGAACTGGTCGATATCGCCTATTCGCTGCTGGGCGATCTGAACAAGGTGGCGCGGTCTTCGGGCCACGTGGCCATGTACATCGCCAACGGCCACGCGATGTGGGAAGCCTCGCTCGCCAACACGCTGTCGCGCGGCGACCGGGTGCTGGTGCTGGCCACCGGGCGGTTCGGCCTGGGCTGGGCGGGCGTGGCCAACGCGCTGGGCGCCGAGGCCGAGATCATGGATTTCGGGCTGGAAAGCCCCGTCGATCTCGACGCGTTCGAGGAACGCCTGCGCGCCGATACCGGCCACACCTTCAAGGCGGTGCTGGTCGTGCACGTGGACACGGCCGTCTCCGTCCGCAACGACATCGCGGCGATCCGCGCGCGGCTCGATGCGGCGGGCCACCCGGCGCTTCTGATGACCGATTGCATCGCCTCGCTCGCCTGCGAGGAGTTCGACATGGATGGCTGGGGCGTCGACGTGATGATCGCCGCCTCCCAGAAGGGGCTGATGACACCGCCGGGCATGGGCTTCGTCTTCTTCTCGGAACGCGCCCGCGCGGCGGGCGAGGGGGCGGGCCCGCGCACGCCCTACTGGGATTGGCGGGTGCGTGCCGCGCCGGCGGCGCTCTACCAGTTCTTCAACGGCACCGCGCCCACGCACCACCTGTTCGGCCTGCGTAAGGCGGTGGACATGATCCTCGACGAGGGCCTCGCGCAGGTGACGCGCCGCCACGCGGTGATCGCGCGCGCCTACTGGGCGGCGGTGGCGGCCTGGGGGCAGGGCGGATCGCTCAGGATGAACGTCGAGGCGCCGGAATACCGCTCGCATGCCGTCTCGACCATCCGCATAGAGGCGCCCCATGGCCGCGACCTGCGCGAATGGCTCAGCGACAATGCCGGCGTCACGCTGGGCATCCCGCTCAACATGGTGCCGGCGGGCGACCCGGCCGAACACGGCTATTTCCGCATCGGCCATATGGGCCACGTCAACGCGCAGATGGCGCTGGGCGTGGTGGGCGCGATCGATACCGGGCTGAAGGCGCTGGGCGTCGATCACGGCTCTGGCGCCGCCGAGGCCGCCGCACGGGTCTTCGCCACCGCCTGACGGCGCCCCATCTTCAATGTGCCGCAAATACCTCGGGGGTGCGGGGGCAGCGCCCCCGCGGCCTAGCCGGCGGCTTCCAGCGCCCCGGGCAAGGCCCGCGCGAACGCCTCCAGATCGTCCGCCCGCCCGGCCGAGACTCGGATACACCGGTCCTGAGGCGCCACGAACGGCATCCGCACGAAGATGTCGCGCTGCGCCAGCTCGGCCACCAGGCGCCGCGCGAAGGCGCCGTCGCGGCCGGTGTCGATGGCGGTGAAGTTGGTGGCGGAAGGCAGCGCCGTCAGCCCCTGCGCCGCGGCGATGCGCGCGATCTCGGCCTGGGCTGCATGCACCTCGTCCACCACCTGCGCCAGGTATTGCTGGTCCCCCAGCGCCGCCAGCGCGCCCGCCTGAGAGATCCGCGCCATGCCGAAATGGTTGCGCACCTTGTCGAAGGCCCGCACCAGCCCCGGCGCGGCCAGCGCATAGCCCACCCGCGCGCCCGCCATCCCGTAGGCCTTGGAGAAGGTGCGGAACCGGATCACCCGCGGATCGTCATCCGCCACGCGCGGCGCGGTGCCGGCGGGCGCGAACTCGATATAGGCCTCGTCGAGCGCCAGCAGCGTGCCCTCGGGCAAGGCCTCGATCATCGCCTCAATCGCCGCGCCCTCGTGCCAGCTTCCCATCGGGTTGTCGGGATTGGCGAGGTAGATGAGCCTGGCGCCCGTCTCTTCGGCCTTGGCCAGCAGCGCCTCGGGATCCTCGCGATCGTCGCGGTAGGGCACCTTGTGCAGCGTCGCGCCATAGCCCGCGACGTGGTAGTTGAACGTCGGATAGGCCCCGTCGGAGGTCACCACGGCATCGCCCGGCCCGGCCACCAGCCGCACCAGATAGCCCAAGAGCCCGTCGATCCCCTCGCCGATCACGATATTGCCCGCCGGCACGCCGTGATGCGCCGCCAGCGCCTCGCGCAGATCGTGGGAGATGCTGTCGCCGTATTTCCAGACCTCCGCCGCCTCGCGCGCCATCGCCTCGATCGCCGCGGGCGAGGGGCCGAACACGCTCTCGTTGGCGCCCAGCCGGGCGGCGAAGGGGCGGCCGCGCTCGCGTTCCAGCGTTTCCGGCCCGATGAACGGGACAGAGGCCGGCAGGGCGGCGGCGAGGGGCGTGTAACGTGGCGTCTCCATCGTGCCGAGGTAGCCGCAAACCGGTGGCACGGGCAAGAGGGCGCGGCTAGGCTGCGCGCGCGCAAGCGAGGGAGGGTGCGATGGAGCATGTGGGGCTGAAGATCGAGGGCAAGGTGGCCGAGCTGGTGCTGAACCGCCCCGACAAGCGCAACGCGGTCAGCTACCAGATGGTGGAAGAGCTGATCGGCGCGGTGGCCGAGATCGACGCCTCGAAGGCGCGCGCGGTCGTGCTGCACGGCGCGGGCGAGGCCTTCTGCGCCGGCATGGACATCGCCAATTTCCGCGCCTTCCAGGGCGAAGACGGCGCCGCCCGCGTGGCGCGGATCATGAAACGCTCGCATGGCGAGGCGAACATGATGCAGCACTTTGCCCTGTGCCTGGCCGAATGCCGCGTGCCGGTGATCGCGGCGCTGCACGGTGTGGCCTTCGGCGCGGGCTTCCAGCTGGCGCTCGGCGCCGATATCCGCATCGCCGCGCCCGGCACGAAACTGTCGGTGATGGAGGCGAAATGGGGCCTGGTGCCCGATATGGGCGGCATGGTCCTGATGCCGCGCCTGACGCGCGCCGACGTGATCCGCCGGATGACCTACACCGCTGACGTCTTCGACGCCGAACAGATGGAGCGCTGGGGCTTGGTGACGGAGCTCTCAGACACGCCGCTCGACGCCGCGCGCGCGCTGGCCGCGCGGATCGCCGGAATGAGCCCCTCGGCGGTGGAGGCGGCCAAGCGGCTGATCACCACCTCCGAACGCGCCACGCCCGCCGAAGTGCTGATCGCCGAGAGCGAGGAACAGGCGGCTCTGATCGGCAACCCGCACCAGAAGGAAACCGTCATGGCCTTCCTGGAAAAACGCGCGCCGGATTTCGGGTAACGAATTTTCCGCGAAAATTCGGAAGGGGCGGGGGCGCGGCCCCCGCCCGAAATCAAGCCAGCTCGGCCAGCCGGGTCAGCGCCTCGCGCAGCTTGGCTTCCTCTTCCTCCTTCGCGGCGAGCTGGGCGCGGGTCTCTTCGACCACCTCATCGGGCGCGCTCTCCACGAATTTCGGATTTCCCAGCCGGCCGCGCAGGCCGCCCAGCTCCTTCCCGAGCTTCTGCAGCGTCTTTTCCAGCCGCGCGCGTTCCTCGCCCACATCGATGATGTCGGCCAGCGGCAGCGCGAAGGTGGCGCCGCCCGCGGGGATGGTGATCGCGCCCTTCGGCGCAGCATCGGCATCGGCGAGACTGTCGAGCCGGGCCAGCCGGAAGATCAGCGCCTCGTTGCGGGTGAGCGCCGCGCGCGCGGCCTCGTCGCTTTCGATCCGCAGCATCGGGATCTTCAGCCCCGCCGGCACGTGCATCTGGGCGCGGGCCGAGCGGATGCTCTCGATCAGCCCGATCACCCACGACATCTCGGCCTCGGCTTCCCCGTCCACCAGCTCGGCGCCATAGCCCGGCCAGTCGGCATGGATCAGCGGCTTGCCGCGCGACGGCGCCGAGAGCTGCCACAGCTCTTCCGTCTCGAACGGCATGATCGGGTGCAGCATGATCAGCGTCTGGTCGAGCGCCCAGGCCATCACCGCCTGCGTCTCGGCGCGTTCCGGCGCGTCTTCGGCGAGCAGCGGCTTGGCGAATTCCAGGTACCAGTCGCAGAACGTGCCCCAGGTGAAGGCGTAGAGCGCGTTGGCCGCATCGTTGAAGCGATAGCCTTCCAGCGCGGCATCCACGGCTTCGCGCAGCTTGCCGACCTCGCCGATGATCCAGCGGTTGAGCGTGGCCTGCGCCGGCGGCACGCCCGCGCCGCGCGCCACCTCGAACACGCCGTTCATCTCGGCGAACCGCGCGGCGTTCCAGATCTTCGTGCCGAAATTGCGGTAGCCCGCCACACGCTCCTTCGACAGTTTCAGATCGCGCCCCATCGCCGCCATCGAGGTCAGCGTGAAGCGCACCGCGTCGGCGCCGTATTCGTCGATCAGCTCCAGCGGGTCGATCACGTTGCCCAGCGACTTGGACATCTTCTTGCCCTTCTCGTCGCGCACCAGGGCGTGCACGTAGACGGTATCGAAGGGCCGCTCGCCCACCACGGCGTATTGCATCATCATCATCCGGGCGACCCAGAAGAAGATGATGTCGAAACCGGTGATCAGCACGGAGGTCGGGAAGTACTTCTTCAGCTCCTCGGTTTCTTCGGGCCAGCCGAGCGTGCCGATCGGCCAGAGGCCCGACGAGAACCAGGTGTCGAGCACGTCGGGATCGCGCCAGACCGGGTAGACCAGTTTCAGCGGGTCCTGGGTGACGTTGTATTCGGCCAGCGCGGCGGCGAAGGTATCGATCGCCTCCTCGCGGGTGGCGACCTCGACGATGCGCGCGTGGTCGAGCGGGGTGGGGATATCGGCGATCTCGTCGCGGAAGGCGGCCTCGACACCGGCGAAATCGGTGGCGCAGTGATGCACGGTCCCGGCGCGCAGCATGCCCCCTTCCGACAGCAGGCGCCCCAGTTCCACCTCGTCGAGCGCGCCATCGCCCTCGTCATCGCGGAAAGCGCGCGCCGACAGGTCGAGCCCGTACCACACCGGCACCTGGTGCCCCCACCAGAGCTGGCGCGAGATGCACCACGGCTCGATATTCTCCAGCCAATGGAAATACACTTTCTTGTCCTGCTCGGGCAGAATCTGCACGCGCCCGTCGCGCACCGCATCGATGGCAGGCGCCACGATCTTGGCGGTATCGACGAACCATTGATCGGTCAGCATCGGCTCGATCACCACCTTGGAGCGGTCGCCGAAGGGCTGCATGATCGGCTTGGCCTCGACGAGCGGCTCGCCATCCTCGCCCGTCACGGCGAGGCCTTCGCCGGTGATCTGCTCCACCACGCGCTTGCGCGCCTCGAACCGGTCGAGCCCGCGCAGATCGTCGGGGACGAGGTTGAGCGTGTCCACCTCGGCCTCGGTGAACTGCGCGCCGCCCGCGATCTCGCGCGCGCGTTCGGCGGCCTCGGCATAGGGGGCACCGTCGTCGCGCATCCGCGCGGCGGTGTCCATCAGCCGGTACATCGGGATGTCGTTGCGCTGGGCGACGCCGTAATCGTTGAAATCATGCGCGCCGGTGATCTTCACCGCGCCCGAGCCGAAGGTGGGATCGGGGTATTCGTCGGTGATGATCGGGATCAGCCGGCGGTGTTCCTTCGGGCCCACCGGGATCTCGCAGAGCTTGCCGACGATCGGCGCGTAGCGCGTATCCGAGGGATGCACCGCCACCGCACCATCGCCCAGCATCGTCTCGGGCCGCGTCGTGGCGATCGAGATGTAGTCGCGTTCCTCCTGAAGGATGACGTTCCCGTCCTCGTCACGCTCCACATAGGTGTAGGTCTCGCCGCCCGCGAGCGGGTACTTGAAGTGCCACATGTGGCCCGGCGTCTCGATATTCTCCACCTCGAGATCCGAGATCGCCGTTTCGAAATGGGGGTCCCAGTTCACCAGCCGCTTGCCGCGATAGATCAGGCCCTTGTCGTACATCTCCACGAAGACGCGGATCACCGCGTCGTGGAAATTCTGCGCGCTCGGCTCGGGATCGCCCGGCGCGCCGCCCATCGTGAACGCCTCGCGCGACCAGTCGCACGACGCGCCCAGCCGCTTGAGCTGGCCGATGATCGTGCCGCGCGATTTCACCTTCTGCTGCCACACCCTCTCGACGAACTTTTCGCGCCCCATCTCGGTGCGCGTCGGCTCGCCATTCGCGGCCATCTCGCGCTCGGTCACCATCTGGGTGGCGATGCCGGCATGGTCGGTGCCCGGCTGCCACAGCGTGTCGAAGCCGCGCATCCGGTGCCAGCGGGTGAGGATATCCTGCAACGTGTTGTTGAACGCGTGGCCCATATGCAGCGAGCCGGTGACGTTCGGCGGCGGGATCACGATGGAGAACGTCTCGCCCCGCGAGGCGTTGGCCCCGGCGCGGAAGGCGCCCGAGGCTTCCCATTCCTCGTAGATGCGGGGCTCGGCCGTGGCCGCGTCGAAGGTCTTTTCCATCGGCATTCTGGCGCTCTTCCCTGCCTTGGCGGATCGGTCCGGGATCAGATAACGGATGCCGCGGGCAAGGGGAAGGGCGCGGGGGTGGACTATGGCGCTGGCGAGGCTAGTCTCACGCCAGCATTCGCAGCGGAAGGAGCCTCACCTCATGGAGAAATTCGGCAAGTCGCAGCCCGTCACCCGCCGCGAGGATGTGCGCTTCCTCACCGGAACGGGCGGCTATGTCGACGATGTCGCCCCGGCAAACGCGTTGCACGCCTACTTCTTCCGCTCGCCCGTGGCGCATGGCGAGATCACGGCGCTCGACGTGGAAGAGGCGCGCGCCATGCCCGGCGTGGCCTGCGTGCTGGTGCTCGACGATCTGCGCGAGGCCGGCCTCGACGTGACGATGCAGGGCCACCGCGCCAAGAACATCGACGGCAGCGAGGGCGCGGCGCCGACACGCTGCATCCTGGCCGACGGCCGCGTGCGCCATGTGGGCGAGCCGATCGCCCTGATCGCCGCCGAGACGCTGGAACAGGCCAAGGACGCGGCCGAGGCGATCGGTTTCGAATATGCCGACCTGCCGGTGCACGTCGCCCGCGCGGTGGGCGGCGAAGCGATCCACGACGAGGCGCCCGACAACCTGGCCTACGATTTCGGCCTGGGCGACAACGAGGCGGTCGAGGCCGCCTTCGCCAAGGCGGCAAAGGTTGTCCGCTACGAGATCGGCGACAACCGCGTCGTCGGCAACGCGATGGAGCCGCGCGGCGCCTATGCCGAATGGAATGGCGACAAGCTGCATGTCTGCTTCTCGGGGCAGGGGCCCTGGGGCGTGAAGCGCGATCTCGCCCGCATCCTCAAGCTCGACGAGGCGAAGGTGCGCGTCAGCCACCCCGATGTGGGCGGCGGCTTCGGCATCAAGGCGGCGAGCTACCCGGAATATTTCGTGCTCGCCCACGCGGCGCGGATCACGGGCCGGCCGGTGCGCTGGATGGCGGACCGCACCGAGACGATGATCTCCGACCATGCCGGCCGCGATATCGACTGCATCTGCGAAATGGCCTTCGACGAAAACCACCGCATTCTCGCCTACCGCGTTAACTCGGTCGCCAATCTCGGCGCGTACAATTCCGGCTTCGGGCAGGGCGTGCAGAGCTTCTGCTTCTCGCGCGTGATGATGGGCACCTACGACGTGCAGGATGTGTGGCTGAACAACAAGGGCGTCTACACCAACACGACGCAGGTCGACGCCTATCGCGGCGCCGGCCGGCCCGAGGCGATCTATGCGCTGGAACGCACGATGGATTACGCCGCGCGCGAGCTGGGTGTCTCTCCGTGGGAGCTGCGGCGCATCAACTTCATCAAGCCCGAAAGCTTCCCCTACCGCTCTGCCACCGGCGAGACCTATGATGTGGGCGAATTCGACCGGGTGATGAGCCGCTGCATGGAAGAGGCCGATGTGGCCGGCTTCGACGCCCGCCGCGAAAGCGCCGAGGCGCGCGGCAAGCTCTACGGGATGGGCGTGTGTTATTACATCGAATCCATCCTCGGCGATTTCAACGAACACGCGCATGTGGAGTTTCTGCCCAACGGCCGGGTGAACCTCTATGTCGGCACGCAATCCAACGGCCAGGGGCACGAAACGGTCTTTGCCCAGTTCCTGTCGGATCAGACGGGCATCCCGGCCGAGCTGATCGACGTGATCCAGGGCGACAGCGATCGCATCCCCGAAGGCGGCGGCACCGGCGGCTCGCGCTCGGTGACGATGCAGAACAACGCCACGTTGGCCGTCTCGGGCACGATGATCGAGAAGTTCGGCGAATTTCTCGCGGGCGAGACGGGCGTCGATCCCTCGGGCGTGAGCTTCGACGATGAACATTTCCGCGTCGAGGGCTCCAACGCCACGCCCTCGATCCTCGACGTGGCCGAACTGGCGCGCCAGAAGGGCCGGGAGGATCTGCTCTCGTTCCGCCAGAAGGCCAAGGTCGAGGCGCGCAGCTTCCCCAATGGCTGCCATATCTGCGAGGTGGAGGTCGATCCCGATACCGGCGCGGTGAAGGTGACGCGCTACACGGTGACCGACGATTTCGGCAATCTCATCAACCCGATGCTGGCCGAGGGCCAGGTGCATGGCGGGGTGGTGCAGGGCATCGGCCAGGCGCTGATGGAGGATTGCATCTACGACGATGACGGCCAGATCCTCTCGGCCACCTTCATGGATTACGCCATGCCCCGCGCCGTGGACGTGCCGTTCATGAAATTCGTGTCGGAACCCGTGCCCTCCACCGCCAACGTGATGGGCATGAAGGGCTGCGGCGAGGCGGGCACCGTTGGCTCGATGGCCGCCACCGCCAACGCGGTGATGGATGCGCTTTCCTCGCGCGGCGTGACACGGGGCGACATGCCCTTCACCCCGCACCGCGTGTGGCAATTGCTGGAGGCAGGAGCTGGCGCTTCTTGAGCGCATACTCGGCTGGTTCGGTGTCCGGCCCAGCCAGGAATCCAGCGGCCACGATCCCCGCCGCGGGCCGACCGATCATGTCATCATCCTCGATGGCACGATGTCGTCGATGGCCTTCGGCTACGAGACGAATGCCGGCCTCACCTACCGGGTGCTGAAGGCGGCCCTGCCGGGCAGCCGGATGACCCTGCGCTACGAGGCGGGCGTGCAGTGGACGGGCTGGCGCGAGGCGCTCAACGTGATCGAGGGGCGCGGCATCAACCGCCAGATCCGCCGCGTCTACGGCGCGCTCGCCTCGCGCTACCGCGAGGGCGACCGCATCTTCCTGTTCGGCTATTCCCGCGGCGCCTACGCGGTGCGCTCGCTGGCGGGCATGATCGAACGCGTGGGCCTTCTGCGCCGCGAAGAGGCGACCGAGCGCAACATCCGCTATGCCTACCGGCTGTATGAGATGGGCGCCGATTCCGCCGCCTTCCGCCAGGCCCATTGCCATGCCGGAGAGGTGCCGATCGAGATGATCGGCGTGTGGGATACGGTGAAGGCGCTGGGCCTGCGCCTGCCGTTCATCTGGCGCCTGTCGGAGCGCAAGCACAGCTTCCACGACCACGCGCTCGGCAATTCGGTGAAACACGGCTTCCACGCGCTCGCCTTCCACGAGACCCGTGTCGCCTATGCGCCGGTGCTCTGGGTCACGCACGAGGGAAGGCGGGGCGAGATGGTGCAGATGTGGTTCCGCGGCACCCATGGAGATGTCGGCGGCCAGCTCGGCGGCTATTACCAGGCGCGACCGCTGTCGAACATCCCGCTGGTCTGGATGCTCGAGAAGGCCGAGACGCTGGGCCTCGCCATGCCCGATGGCTGGCGGCTGAGCTTCCCGCAGGATCCCACCGCGCCCTCGGTGGGCAAGTGGCGCGGCTGGGCCATCCTGTTCCTCGCGCGCCGGCGCCGGGTGGCGGGCGCCGATCCGTCCGAACGCTTCCACGCCTCGCTGCAGGATGAACGCGGCGTGGCCGAGCTGATGGCGCGGGCCGAAACCGTGCCGGTGCAGCCCACCGAGGAAGCCCGCTATGCCGAGCAGCAGCGCGGCGCGGCGGAATAGCCTAGCGCTGCATGATCAGACAGGTGGTCGAGCCGGTGGCGTAAAGCGTGCCGGCCGCATCGCGCACCTCACCCGAGGCGACGCCGGTGGTGCGCCCGGCATGCTGGATCCGCCCCGTCGCCCGCACCTCGGTGCCCAGCGGCAGGGCGCGGGTGATGTTGATCTTGTATTCCAGCGTCGTGTAGTAGCTGCCCGCCTTGAGCGTGGACATCACCGCGCAGGCCATGCAGCTATCCAGCAAGGTGCCGAACCAGCCGCCATGCACGCCGCCCATCGGGTTGGCATGGCGAAACTCGGGCGTGCCGGTGAAGGTGACGCAGCCATGCTCCACCTCCGACAGCGCGAAATTCATCGGTGCGGAAATCGGCGCGCCCGCGAACTCGCCGCGCTGCATCGCGCGCAGGTAATCCAGTCCCGACATGGCCAGCAGCTCGGCCGGGCTCAGCAGGTCTTCGGGGCTAGCGGCTACCTTGGGCATGACGGGCCTTCCCTTCTTCGCGCGGCATAGCTCTGCCCGCGCGGGCGGGGCCCGTCAATCCGGATCAGGCGACCTTTTCCAGCGTCTTGGCCGGCGTGATCCCCAGCGCATGCACCACGTCGCGGGTGAGATGCGGCTTGTTGAGCGTGTAGAAGTGCAGATCCTCGACACCGCCCTCGACAAGCTCCGAACAGAGCTCGGTGCAGAGCGCCGTGGCCAGCAGGTCGTGCCGGTCGTCGCGCAGCGCGGCCTCGAAGGCCTCGGCCACCCATTGCGGGATCACCGTGCCGCAATTGCGCGCGAAACGCTCCGCGCCCTTCCAGTTCTCCACCGGGAAGATGCCGGGAATGATTGGCGCGTCGATACCCGCCTTCACGCAGCGGTCGCGGAAGCGGAAGAACGTCTCGGCCTCGAAGAAGAACTGCGTGATGGCCGATGTCGCGCCCGCGTCGATCTTGCGCTTGAGATACTCCACGTCGGCATCGCTGTCGGCCGCCTCGGGGTGGCGGTCGGGATAGGCGCCCACGCGCAGGGTGAAGCGCCCCGTCGCGGCCAGCGCCTCGATCAGCTGCACCGAATCGGCGAAGCCCTCGGGATGCGGGGTGAAGCGGCCCTGGCCCTTTGGGGGGTCGCCGCGCAGGGCCACGATCTCGGTCACGCCGGCCTCGGCATAGGCATCGGCGATGGCCAGCGTCTCTTCGCGGGTGGCGTCCACGCAGGTCAGGTGCGCGGCCACGTTCAGCCCATAATTGCGGTGGATCGTGGCCACCGCCTCATGCGTCAGCTGCCGCGTCGTGCCGCCGGCGCCATAGGTGACCGACACGAAGGAGGGGTTCAGCGGCGCCAGCACGTTGACCGTATCCCACAGCCGGAACGACCCTTCGAGCGATTTGGGCGGGAAGAACTCGAACGAGATATTGGGCACGCGCGACATGAAGCACCTTTCGTGGCTGATCTCGGTGGTTGTAGGCGCCGGCATCTTGTGAGACAAATTCATAAAACTCATCAAGATGATGAAACGCGCTCACATGCATCTCGAATTCCGCCATCTCCGCACCATTAAGGCGATCCACGAAGCCGGCGGCCTGGCCCGCGCGGCGGATCAGCTCAACATCACGCAATCGGCCCTCAGCCACCAGGTGAAGGGGCTCGAGGATCAGGCGGGGGTGGAGCTTTTCGTGCGCCGTTCCAAGCCCTTGCGCCTCTCGGCCGCGGGGATGCGCCTGCTGAAACTGGCCGAGGATGTGCTGCCCCGCGTCGCCGCGCTGGAGGCCGAGTTCGAGGGGCTCCAGAAGGGCCGCACCGGGCGGATGCATATCGCCATCGAATGTCATGCCTGTTTCGAATGGCTGTTCCCCGTGCTCGAGGAATTCCGCAAGGCCTGGCCCGAGGTCGATGTCGACATCCGCCCCGGCCTCGCCTTCGATGCGCTGCCCGCGCTGCAGAAGGAAGAGGTGGATCTCGTCGTCTCCTCCGACCCCGAGGAAATCCCCGGCATCGCCTTCAAGCCGCTCTTCGATTACGCGCCAGTCTTCGTGGCCTCCTCGCAGCATCCGCTGGCCGCGAAACCCTATGTCGAGGCCGAGGATTTCCGCGGCGAGACACTCATCACCTACCCGGTCGATCGCGCCCGGCTCGACGTGTTCAGCCAGCTTCTCATGCCCGCCAAGGTAGAGCCGAAGGCGGTCCGCCAGGTGGAGCTCACAGCGGTGATCCTGCTGCTCGTCGCCTCGAATCGCGGCGTCGCCGTGCTGCCCGACTGGGTGGTGCGCGAGGTGCGCTACAATTCCGATTACGTCACCCGCCCGCTCACCAGCTGGGGCGTGACGCGCAGGCTTTACGCCGCCGTGCGCGAGGACGAGGCCGAAAAGCCCTACATGGCCCACCTGCTGAAACTCGCCCGCACCGAGCCGGTGAAGCTGCAACGGCAAGGCGAACGGCAGGGCGAACGCGCCTAGCCACGCGGCAGCCCCCCGCACGCTCCCGGCCCGCCCCCTTGGCACCGCCCGCGATCCGGCCTATACGCGCGCCTCGTATTTCAAGGAGTTTCCCATGGCCGGCAGCGCCAATCTCAACCTGATGATCAAGGCCGCCCGCAAGGCCGGCCGCTCGCTCGTCAAGGATTTCCGCGAGGTGGAGAACCTCCAGGTCTCGATGAAGGGCGCGGGGGATTTCGTCTCCAAGGCCGATCTGGCCGCCGAGGCGATCATCCGCGAGGAACTGACCGAAGGCCGCCCGAATTACGGCTGGTGCGCCGAGGAAAGCGAGGATGTGGCCGGCGAGGATCCCACCCGCCGCTGGATCGTCGATCCGCTCGACGGCACCACCAACTTCCTGCACGGCCTGCCGCACTGGGCCGTCTCCATCGCGCTGGAACACAAGGGCGAAATCGTCTCGGGCGTGGTCTACGACCCGGCCAAGGACGAGCTGTTCTGGGCCGAGAAGGGCGCCGGCGCCTGGATGAACGAAAGCCGCCTGCGCGTCTCGGGCCGATCGCGCATGATCGAGGCGATCTTCGCCACCGGCCTGCCCTTCGGCGGGCGCGGCGATCTGCCCGAAAGCCTGCAGGATCTGGCGCGCCTGCTGCCGCAGGTGGCCGGCGTGCGGCGCTGGGGCTCGGCGGCGCTCGATCTCGCCTATGTGGCGGCCGGCCGCTACGATGGCTTCTGGGAACGCCGCCTCAACGCGTGGGACATGGCCGCCGGCCTGCTCATCGTGCGCGAGGCGGGCGGCCTGGCCGAAGCGCTCGAGCCGGGCGCCGATATCCTGTCGAGCGGCGAGATCATCTGCGCCAACGCCAACATCTTCGACACGTTCGCGGGCACGCTGCGCAGCTGACCACGGGCGGCGACTGTCGGCTCCGGCCCGACAATGCCGCCGGGCAGCCTGCGATTTACCCTGTCTCGCGAAACGCGATTCCCGAAAATGAACGCGCCGGGCCACATTTCGGCCCGGAACCGGGGGTAGCTTTTCCGTGCAAAACATGGAGTACAGCCCCGTGACCAAAGTATGTATCAAGGGCCTGGCCCGTTTCCTGAACAAGGAAGATGGCGCCGTGACCGTAGACTGGGTGGTTCTCACCGCGGCCGTCGTGGGCCTCGGCGTGGCCGTCCTCTCCACCGTATCGGGCGGGGCGACCGATCTGGCCGGAGACATCAACACCACCGTCGGCGACATGGCGGTGATGGACCACTGACCGGTCTGACGAAAGTGAAAGGGGCGGCCCTCGGGCCGCCCTTTCGCGTGTCCGCCCCCTTGCGCGCTCAGCGCCTGCGGCGCACGACGGGAATCGAGGAATAGCGCGCCTCGGGCCCGTCGGGATGGCCGTGATGGCGCCGCCAGAAGGCCGGCCCGCCCTTGGCAAGCCACGGCATCAGCATCAGCGCCACCCCGATCGCGAAGCCCCCGGCATGGGCCCAGTAGGCCACCCCGCCGCCCGACGTGTCGATCGAGGCGCCGTTGAACAGCTGCAACGCGAACCACACGCCCAGCATCACCCAGGCGGGCAGGGGGATGATGCGGAAGAAGATGATGAAGATGAACAGCACGTCCACCCGCGCCCGCGGGAACAGCAGCAGGTAGCCCCCCATCACCCCCGCGATGGCGCCCGAGGCGCCGATCGTCGGCACCAGGCTCTGCGGGTCCGACAGCACATGCACGTATCCCGCCCCCGCCCCGCAGGCGAGGTAGAAGGCCAGGAAGCCCAGATGGCCCAGCTGATCCTCCAGGTTGTCGCCGAAGATCCACAAGAACAGCATGTTGCCGCCCAGGTGCATGAAGCCGCCATGCAGGAAGGTCGAGGTCAGGTAGGTGGCATAGCCGTCGCCCGCGCTCACCCGCGCGGGGATCAGCGCGTAGCCGCCGTAAAGCTGCAGCATCCCCTCGGGCGTCGCCGTCATCGGCAGGCTGAGCAGGAAGATCGCGATATTCGCCGCGATCAGGATGAGCGTGACGACAGGCCGCGTGGCCGAGACGTTGTGATCGCGGATCGGAAACATGGCGCCTGACATGGCGCTCAATCACGATGCGGTCAAGTCGCCCCGCGCCGCTTGACCGGGCGGGGCCGGGCGCGCTCTGATGATGCATGGCCCGCCCGCCTGCATATCTGGCCGCATATCTGCTGTCGCTCGCGCTCTGCACCCCTGCACTGGCGCAGACCGTCGATTGCCCGCCCGCGCCCGACATCTCGGCCGAGGCGGCGCCGCTGCTGCGGGCCCTGGCCACGGCGCCCGATCCCGCCACCGCCCAGACGCTCACCGCGCAGATGTGGGATTTGTGGACACGCGCCCCCGACGCCCGCGCCCAGGCGCTGCTCGACGAGGGGATGGAGCGGCGCGAGGCCTACGATTTCGCCGCCGCCGAGACGGCGCTGAACGATCTCGTCGCCTATTGCCCCGATTACGCCGAGGGCTGGAACCAGCGCGCCTTCGTCCACTTCCTGCGCGGCGATCCCAGCGCCGCCCTGGGCGATCTGGAACGCGCGCTGGAGCTTTCTCCCGATCACTTCGCCGCCCGCGCCGGGCAGGGCCTGTCGCTGCTGCAACTCGGCCGCCGCAAGGCCGGCCTCGGCGCCCTGCGCGCGGCGCTGGCGCTCAACCCCTGGCTGCCCGAACGCCGCTACCTGCCGCCCGAGCCGCCGGGGACGGATCTCTAGGTTCTTGCCCTTTCCCCCCGCCGGCCCCGCCGCTAGGATCGCCGCGCCCCCGGGCCCGCGTGGTGGAATGGTAGACACAGGGGACTTAAAATCCCCAGGCCGGAAGGCCGTGCGAGTTCGAGTCTCGCCGCGGGTACCAGGTGGGGCTCAGCCCTCGATCCGCTTGGCCATGATCGCGATGGCCTGCTGATACACGCTCGCCGCGTTCCACTCCTTGATTACCGCGAAATTCGACTCACCCGGCTGATAGCCCTTGCCCGGCTGCCAGCCCTTCTGGCGCAGGAAATTCGCCGTTGACGACAGCGCGTCGGAGATATTCGTCAGGTCCACCCGGCCATCGCCGTTGCCGTCCACGCCATAGGCGATGATGTTGCCCGGCAGGAACTGCGTATGCCCCAGCTCGCCATGCATCGCGCCGATGGAATTGGGCGAGATCGCGCCGCGATCCACCAGTTTCAGCGCCGCGATGGCATGGCCGGTGAAGAAATCCGACCGGCGGCAATCATAGGCCAGCGTGTTGATCGCCGAGAGCACGTTGGCATCGCCCATGAACCGGCCAAACCCCGTCTCCATCCCGTGGATCGCCACGATCACCGCGGCGGGCACACCATAGATCCGCTCCAGCGCACCATAGAAGTTGGGGTTCTGCGCGATGCGCTGGCGGCCCTGGGCGACGATCGTGTTGGCGCCCCGTATCTCCATGAACTTGTCGAGAGAGTAGCGGAAGCTCTTCTGGTTGCGGTCCGCCGCGATGGTGCGGGTGGCATAGCTGGTGCCCGCCAGCGCGGCGAGCCCGGCCTGGCCCACGCCCGCCCGCGCCGCCTCCTGCGCGAACTGGGCCTTCCAGGCCTCGTATCCCGCGGCGTTGTTGCCGCATTGCGCCGCGAGGGCCGGGCTGGCGAGGGAGAGGCTGGCCACGAGGGCGGCGAGAATGCGACTCATGGAATGCGCTCCGGCAATGTTTCAAACTGCGTTATGAGTTTAGGCCGGGGCGCGCATTCGGCAAAGTCGGGAATTCACGCCCTGGTGCCCGAGAACCGCGCCTGCCATTCCTCGCGCTGCTCGTCCGAAATCTTTCCGAACAGGTTGTCGGGCACGCGGAACGGCGTGCCGGGGGCGAGCGTGGTCAGGGCCTCGGCGGCGGCGCCGGGCCAGGTGCCATCGGTGCCCATCGCCTCGTGCATCGCCGCCGCGGCATCGGGGATGAACGGCGCCGAGAGCGTGGCGTAAAGCGGGATCAGGTTCAGCGCGAAGCGCACCTGCGCGGCGGCGCGGGCCTCGTCCTGCTTGATGGTGGCCCAGGGCGCGGCGTCCTGCAGGTATTCGTTGCCCAGCACCCAGATCGCCCGCAATTCGGCCGCGGCCTTGCGGATCTCGATCGCCTCCATATGCGCCTCGTAGGCGCGCAGGCGGGTCTCCAGCGCCTCGGTCAGCGCCGCCTCGGCCTCGCCCGTCTCGCCGCCCTCGGGCACCGCCTCGCCGAAGCGCGAGCGGCAGAACTTGGTGACCCGGCTCACGAAATTGCCCAGCACGTCGGCCAGATCCTTGTTCACCGAGGCCTGGAAGTTCTCCCACGTGAACTCGCTGTCGGCGGATTCGGGCGCGTGGCTCAGCAGCCACCAGCGCCAGTAATCCGACGGCAGGATCGAAAGCGCCTGGTCCATGAACACCCCGCGCCCGCGCGAGGTGGAGAACTGGCCGCCATCGTAATTGAGGTAGTTGAACGACTTGATGTAGTCGACCATCTTCCAGTCTTCGCCCGAACCCAGCAGCGTGACGGGGAAGGAAAGCGTGTGGAAGGGCACGTTGTCCTTGCCCATGAATTGCACGTATCGCACATCTTCGGCACCCTTTTCGGTGCGCCACCAGCGTTCCCAGTCCTTTTGCTGCAATCCCTGCGCATCGGCCCATTCCGCGGCGCAGGCGATGTATTCGATCGGCGCATCGAACCAGACGTAGAAGACCTTGCCCTCCATCCCCGGCCAGGGCGCATCGCCCTTCTTCACCGGCACGCCCCAGGAAAGATCGCGCGTGATGCCGCGATCCTGCAGCCCGTCGCCATCGTTGAGCCACTTACGCGCGATCGAGGTGGTCAGCACCGGCCAGTCGGTCTTGCTGTCGATCCAGTCCGAAAGCGCCTGGCGCATCTTCGACTGGCGCAGGTAGAGGTGCTTCGTCTCGCGCAGTTCCAGGTCGGTCGCGCCCGAGATGGTCGAGCGCGGCTCGATCAGGTCGGTCGGGTCGAGCTGCTTGGTGCAATTGTCGCATTGATCGCCGCGGGCGCTGTCGAAGCCGCAATTGGGGCAGGTGCCCTCGATGTAGCGGTCGGGCAGGAAGCGGCCGTCGGTAGGCGAATAGACCTGTGTCTCGGTGCGTTCCACGATCAGCTCGGCCGCGGCGAGGCGGCCGGCGAAATGCTGTGTCAGGGCGTGGTTCTGCGGGCTCGACGAGCGGCCGAAATGATCGAACGACAGGCGGAAGCCGCGCGCCAGATCCTCCTGCACGCGGTGCAGCTCGGCGCAGTATTCGGCCACATCCATGCCGGCCTTGGCGGCGGCGATCTCGGCCGGGGTGCCGTGTTCGTCGGTCGCGCAGAGGAACAGCACCTCGCGCCCGCGCCCGCGCTGGTAGCGGGCATGCAGATCGGCCGGCAGCTGCGAGCCGACGAGATTGCCGAGATGCTTGACCCCGTTGATATAGGGCAGGGCCGAGGTGATGAGGATGCGTTGCATGAGCCGTCCGGACAGGTTGTTCGGCCCGATGTAACGCCGGATGGCGTGCATGGCCAGAGGGGGCGGCGCCCTCGCGGCCCGACCCGTCTCACCCTCAGCCCGCCAGCCGAAAGCCCCCGCGCGGCGGCGCCTGCCCCTCCACCACCATCTCGGCGAATTGCTCGGGCGAGGGCGGCGGGCTGGCCGGCTCCACCCGCCATTCCGCCTCGGGCGCGGTGCGGGCGCGCAGCCGGGTCAGCCGCCAGCCCTCGGCGCCGGGGCGGTGATCGGCGTTCAGCCGCCAGCGGCTTTCCACCCCCTGCGCGCCGCCATCGCCCGGCGTCAGCAGCAGGCCCACCGGCGCCACGCGCCCCTCGGCCGCGCCCGTCTCGGCCGCCAGGTGCAGCCGGCGCACCGGGGTCAGGTGCGGCAGGCCCGGCACGTCGGCCACGACCAGCGGCACCGCCCCCGAGCGCAGGCATTCCTCCATGCACCACAGCAGATCCTCGGCCCGGCGCGGGGTGACGAAGGTCAGCCGCGCGGGTTCGATGAAGCGCCTGGCGGCCTCGGGGTTCAGCGCCGCCGGCTCCCAGGCCGGGGCGATCCAGAAGACAGGCCCGTCCAGCGCCGCGGCCACCATCAGCGCCAGGCTGCGCCGGGCATTGCCGCAGGCCTCGTGGGCGCGGCCCGGCGCAAGGCTCAGATCGCCCAGGAAGGGCGGGGCGGGCCGGCGGCGGGCCGGGTGCGGCGCGCTGCGGGTGAGCGGCGGCGCAGAGAGCGGAGGAGACAGGGAGGCAGACGGGGAGGCAGACATGGACTCACTCTAGCATGTTCCCGTTTTGTTCTCAATCGAACCTCTACAAGCCGCCCCCGGTTCCGCGCTAGAATGCGCCATGCCGCCCGAAATCCGCCAGCTTGCTCCCGCAGACACCGGCCTCGCCGCCGAGATGGTGGCGCTGTTCGGCACGGCCTTCGGCGAAGAGGCCGAATACGCCGCCGCGCCCCCCGGCGCCGCCTATCACGCACACCTGCTGGCCATGCCACACGTCATCGCCCTTGTGGCGCTGCACGGCGGCGCGGTGATCGGCGGCCTCGTCGCTTACGACCTGCCGAAATTCGAGCGCGCGCGTTCCGAGATCTACCTCTACGACCTCGCCGTCGCCGAGCCGCATCGCCGCCGCGGCGTGGCGCGCGCCCTGATCGCCCGCCTGCAGGAAATCGCGCGGGATCGCGGCGCCTGGGTGATCTATGTCCAGGCCGATTACGTCGATCCGCCCGCCGTGGCGCTCTATGACAGCCTCGGCACCCGCGAAGAGGTGCTGCATTTCGACATTCCGCCCGCCGATTGACTTGCCCTCACCCCCCGCGCCGCTAGTCTCCGCCCCCGGAAAACGGCGAAGGGGACGACATGAAATACCGCAATCTCGGCAGCAGCGATCTGAACGTGTCCGAGCTCTGCCTCGGCTCGATGACCTGGGGCAGCCAGAACACGCCCGAGGAGGGGTTCGCCCAGATCGACCGCGCGCTCGATGCGGGCGTCAACTTCATCGACACGGCCGAGGTGTATCCGGTGAACCCCGTCCGCCCCGAAACCGTGGGCCGCACCGAAGAGATCATCGGCGAATGGTTCGCGCGCACGGGCCGCCGGGGCGACGTGATCCTCGCCACCAAGGCCGGCGGCGACAGCGCCAATATCCGCGGCGGCGAGGGCTATGGCCCGGGCAATATCGAACGGCTGATCGACGCCTCGCTCACCCGCCTGCAGACCGACATGATCGACCTCTACCAACTGCACTGGCCGATGCGCGGCTCCTACCATTTCCGCAAGAACTGGACGTATGAGCCCCAAGGCCAGGCGGAAGAGATCGAGGATCACATGCGCGGCGTGCTGGAAGGCCTGGCGCGGGCCCGCGCGGCGGGCAAGATCCGCCATTTCGGCCTGTCGAACGAAACCGCCTGGGGCACCGCGCAATGGCTGCGCCTGGCCGACGAGACGGGCGCGCCCCGCGTCGTCTCGGTGCAGAACGAATACAGCCTGCTCGCGCGGCTCTACGATACCGACATGGCCGAGCTGTCGCGCCACGAGAACGTGGCGCTGTTCGCCTATTCGCCGCTCGCCGCCGGGCTGCTGAGCGGCAAATACGCGCCCGACCATACGCCGCCCGGCTCCCGCCGCTCTCTGGTGCCCGAGCTCGGCGGCCGCATCACCTCGCGCGTCTGGCCCGCGATCGAGGCCTACCGCGCCATCGCCGAACGCCACGGGCTCAGCCTGCCGCAAATGGCGCTCGCCTGGACGCTGACGCGCCCGTTCATGGGCTCCTCCATCTTCGGCGCCACCTCGATGGAACAGCTCGACCACGCGCTCGCCGCGGCGGAGCTTGCCCTGTCTGACGACGTGCTCACCGAGATCGACGAGGCGCATCGCGCCCACCCGATGCCCTACTAGCCTATGGACGCAGCGCGCCCCTTTGGTAAGACAGGCGGGTGGCAAGACAGGTGGGGAGAAACCCGATGCGGATCATCGCGGCGATATGCGCCTGCCTGGCGCTGGCCGCCTGCCAGGGCGAGCCGGACGTGCCCAATACCGGCCTGCCGAACTACGATCCCCACCTGGTGGAGAACCAGCGCACCATCTGCGAAGGTCGCGGCGGCGATTTCCGCCGCGCCGGAAAGGCGGGCGCCTTCGTCTGCTTCACCACGCCGCGCGATGCCGGCAAGCGATGCGAAGCGGCAGGCGATTGCAGCTCGGCCTGCCTGGCGCGGTCGCGCACATGCTCGCCCATCCAGCCGCTCTTCGGCTGTCACGAGATCCTCGACGATCTGGGCCGGAGGGTGCAGATTTGCGTGGATTGATCCTTTGCGCCGCCCTGGCGCTCTCGGCCTGCGTGGGCGGCGGCGGCACGCCGGGCGGCTGGCGCGATCCGGCGGCGCCGATTTCCTCGATGGCGGCCTTCGACGCGGCCCGCTTCCAGGGCCGGTGGTACGAGGTGGCGGGCTTCCATGAAGGCGCCTGCGCGGTGGGCGCCGTCACCTTCACGCTCCAGCGCAGCGGCGCGGTCTATGTCACCGAGGGCCCCTGCGCCGAGACCCGCGCGCGCCAGTATCTCGCCACCGTCGAGGGCGCGCGGCTCATCCCGACCTCGGGCGCGCCGCTCTGGGTTCTGTGGGTGGATGAGGGCTATCGCACCGCGGTGATCGGCACGCCGTCGGGCGCGTTCGGCTACGTGCTGAACCGCGGCCGCGCCATGCCCGCCGACCGGATGGAGGCCGCGCGCCGCATCCTCGACTTCAACGGCTACGACACGGCGCGCCTGCGCCCCTCGGCCCGGTGAGCGCGGCGCGGCGCAAGGCGGCCCTGCTCGGTGACGGGCAGAGCGACGGGGGGCGCGGCGCCGGCTGGGCGGCGCGGTTCGCGCTGATGGGCTGGGATGTCGACGTGGCGGGTGACGTGGCTGCCGCACAGGACGCGCTCGACCGGATGCGCCCGCTGCTGCCCGGCCTCTACGATGCGCCGCCGCCGCCCGAGGGGCAACTGCGCGCGACAGATGTGCAATCCGCGCTCGCGGGAGCCGAGTGGGTGATCGAGGCCGCCCGCGGCTCGCTCCTGCCCGCGGCACAGGCCGGCTGCACGCCCGGCGTGCCGGTGGCCTGCACCCGTGGCGTGCCCTTGGCCGACCTGCGCGCCAAAGCCGCCCGCCCCGACGAGGTGGCCGTGGCCGAACTTGCCGATCCCGACGGCCTGCTGCCGTTTGCCGAGCTTGCCTGCGCCCCGGCGCTCGAAGCGAAGGCCCGCACATTGCTCGAGGCGCTGGGCCTCCAGGTGATCGCCGGCGAGGGCATCGCCGCGCGCCTGCGCGACGGGCTCTCCGAGGCCCGCGCCTCGCTCGCCGAAGAGGGCGTGGCCGGGGCCGATATCGACGCGGTGCTCGCCCAGGCGATCGGCCCGGCCTGCATCGCCGCGGGCGACCCGGCGCTTGCCGTCGCCGTGGCCCGCGCCTACCGCTCCAGCTACCGCGCCGCTGCCGCCCCCCTGCGCGGCTACGAGGCCGCCGCCGCCACCACGCCCGCCGATCTCTCGGCGCCCTTCCGCACGCTTGCCATGCAGGTGCCGCCCGACTGGGCCGATTACAACGGCCACATGACCGAGGCGAAATATCTCGAGGCTTTCGGCTTCGCGACCGACCGCTTCATGGCGCTGGTCGGCATCGACCCGGCCTATATCGCCTCGGGCCTCAGCCTCTTCACCGTCGAGACCCATATCCGCCATCTCGACGAGATCCATGTCGGCGCACGGTTCGAGATGATGACCCGCGTGCTTCAGGGCGGGGGCAAGAAGATCTCGCTCTGGCACGAGATGCTGAGCGGCGGGCGGCTTTGCGCCACGGCCGAGAACCTGATGCTGCACGTCTCGCTCGAGACGCGGCGCTCCTGCCCGCCGCGCGAGGATGTCGCGGCGCTGCTGGCGCGGATGGCGGAGGATCACGCAAGCGCGCCGCTGCCCGAGGGCTTGGGCCGCCATGTGGGCCAGCGCGGCTGAGCCATGCCGGCCTGGATCGCCTTCACCCTGGCGGCCGCCCTCGCCCAAACGATCCGCTTCATGCTGCAAAAGCAGCTCAAGACCGGCACGCTGTCGACCGCCGGGGCGACCTTCGCGCGTTTCATCTATTCCGCGCCTGCCGTGGCGCTGGCGGCGATCGCCTATGCGCACCTGTCGGGCCAGGGCCTGCCCGACGTGCCGTGGCACTTCTGGGCCTATGCGCTTTCGGGCGGGGTGGCGCAGATCCTGGCGACGATGTGCGTGGTGGCGCTGTTTTCCCGGCGTAATTTCGCGGTGGGGATCACCTTCAAGAAGACCGAGGTGATGCTGACCGCGCTGGCGGGCATCGTGATCCTCGGCGAGGGCATCGCGCCGCTGGGCTGGCTGGCGCTGCTGGTGGGCTTCGCGGCGGTGCTACTCCTGTCGCAGGTGCCGGGCAGCACGGGCGGCTTCGCGGCGCGCATGTTCACGCCGTCGGCCGGGCTGGGGCTGGCCTCGGGGGCGTTCTTCGCGGTCTCGGCGGTGGGCTATCGCGGCGCGTCGCTGTCGCTGTCGCATGGCGACGTGGTGCTGCGGGCGGCGGTGACGCTGGCGCTGGTGACGGCGTCGCAATCGCTGCTCATGGCCGGAGCGATGCGCTGGCGCGAACCGGGCGAGATCACCCGCGTGTTCCGCGCCTGGCGGGTGGCGGGGCTGGTCGGGCTGGCCTCGATGGTGGGCTCGTTCTGCTGGTTCGCCGCCTTCACGCTGCAGAACGCGGCCTACGTGAACGCGGTCGGGCAGGTGGAGCTGATCTTCTCGCTCGCCGTCTCGGCCCTGTTCTTCCGCGAACGGATCACCCGGCGCGAGCTGGCGGGGATGGGCCTGCTGCTGGTGTCGATCCTGCTGCTGGTGGTGCTGGTCTGAGGTCGCAGCGCCCCCGCGCGGAACAAGCGCGCAGCGCGCCGCGCGAGCGCCGCCTCTCGGCGACTGCGGAGCAGTCGCCTGCCGGCAGAACATTGCGAAGCAATGTTCGAGAGGCCCGTCCGGGCGGGGTGGCGCTATTGCTGGCCGCCCACGATGCGGCGAGGTCGGATGTACCTGGCCACCATAAAGCACCCAACTCCCACGTCGGAGGCGCCACCCCACGGGGCGGCCCTCGCGCTACTGTCGCGTCACGAACGGACCGGCTTCAACGTGCCGGAAATACC